>Ga0207902_1000002_pt1 | contig 865398 bp, 793 predicted proteins | sample LinPmetageLP45_FD_184056 | JGI IMG/M metagenome (GOLD analysis project Ga0207902, IMG submission 184056) | Marine viral communities from the Pacific Ocean - LP-45 (SPAdes) | ecosystem: Environmental > Aquatic > Marine > Oceanic | place: Pacific Ocean | collected 2011-06-12
CGAACCCATCGGATATATACCGCCGGCAGAGGCTGAGGCAAACTACTATCGGCAACTAGCCAGTCAGGCTTCCAAGGTGGCGGCTTGACTTAAACCAAACAGCCTCCGCGAAACCCGGGGCGGTTCATCTGTTTCACCGCCAAACTTTAGAACCGCAAACCTTATTCGCTCCATTTGTTCCGGCGTCCAGCCTTCGCAACCAAGTGACTCAGTACCACAATCAATCTCTAGCATGTCGCATACTTCTTTAGCCTCTCGCGACTTGAAAAGTTTTTCTACGACGCTTTTTGTATTGGGACTAAGCTCACTCATGGTTTTGCCTACTAACAGTGATTAGATAGCACGCGGCATTAATACATAACCGCGCGTTCGAGATAACTCCGGGCGCTGGGCAGAGACCGCATAATTTTTTTTCAAATAAAATCAAACTCTTACACCCCAACCTATAAACCCAAACGTATTCGCTTGACTTCGACATTTTGCGAATTCATTACTACTGTATGGCATGCAACTTGTCATCCATCTTGCAGCCGACGCCGACGAGCGAATGACAACACATGTATTTATTCCAGACGAATGAATGTGCCCGGCGATGCGAGTCAGAATGGGAAGCCAGAAAGATAGGATGGTTAATTTAGAACGGCTATTGCTAAGCAGCAGCGCGGGCGGCTTAGCAAGGTTCTGTAGTGTTGGTGCGGTAGGTACTCTGCTTGCCATCCGTGGGCTCCTGCGAACTGGCTCACTGCCATATCCAGAAGGTAACGCCATCGCGCTGTGGCGTAAAGCAGTTCTCCATAGTGAAACACGATTTATCTGTCGGAGCCGTTAGCTTCCCGCTTTGCTGATGCGTGAGCGGCCAGCATGCCCTCCTATCCTGCGTGCAGCCCAGCGGGCGATCTGCGCACGCACTGCGCCTGCTGCCTATAATCGAAAGATCGGCGCGGCGTTTTGCGCTACACTGCGCCCATCTAGTCAGGTTGGGTGTTCTATGAAAGTGTGCGGCGTTGAAATTAATAGTAACGATGTGAATGTATGTTTGCTGTCCCTGACAGGCGACATTTTTGAGCTACCTGATTTTCGCTCACGTCGGCTGACCTTAACGGACATTAATAGCACGCGCGAGCTACGCTATTTTCAGCAGACCTTTGCTAAGTTGATGCATGACTACCAGGTGGACAAGGTCGTCATACGCCAACGTCCGATGAAGGGTAAATTTGCTGGCGGCGCAGTGGGCTTCAAGCTGGAAGCGGCAATTGAGCTGATCAGTGAGCTTAATGTGGTGCTTATGTCGCCTACCGACATCAAGGAATCGCTCAAGCGCAACCCGGTACAGATCGCTTATGCAGATACTGGCCTGAAGGTCTATCAAGAAGTGGCTTTTAATACGGCCTTTGCCTTTTCTATGAAAGACAAGTACGCCTCTGACAGTGAATAGCCATCAATAAAGATGGCTACCTGTTATTAAAGAAGGCGCCTAGCGCCTTTTTTAAGGCCTGCATTTTACGAGCGCCTCGCGCCTTGCGGCGCTATGTACAACCAATTTATCAGCCTTCCAGAAACTCCACTATTTCCCGCTGAAAACTCGGCCTGATCAGTACACTTGAATGGTCCCCTGGCACAACCTTGAGCTGCGCGCCAGGAATCGCTTTCTGCAGTCTACGCGGTTGTTTTGCGAACGGGTCTTTGTCCCCGGCGATGATCAGCGTAGGGGCAGTAATCTGTTCCAGCGGGATGCGACTTGAATGAAACGCCAGTGCCTGTGCTGCCATGGCTTTACGGTCTGCCCAGACCATATCAGCCAGCAGACGAAAACCCGCAAGGGTGGGATTGCGGATGCTCCAGCGGCTGGCAAGCATGGCACTCGATAGCGCTTTTCTACCTTGCACTTGGTAACGACTATCCAGATGCAGAACGTTGCCGCCAATACCGCCTGCTACCAAGCGCCGTATGCGCGGCTCTTGTGTACCGGCCAGTAATGCAACAGTAGCGCCCATGGAGTAGCCGACTAGGTCTACCTCTTCCAGCCCCAGTTCATCTAATAGACAGCTGAGGTCTCTTGCCATGCGCGACTCGCCGTAGGCTTCGGGGTCGTGCGGTTTGTCTGAGCGGCCGTGACCTCGTGCATCCAGTGCGATGACGCTGCGCCCGGCCAGTGTAAGCCGCCGCACCATGCCGGGGATGACCCAGTTTATACGGGCGTTGGCCACATAGCCGTGGTGCAGCACTACCGGTGGTTCAGCGGACTTTTGCCCCCAGCTCTGGTAATAAATTTCTACCCCATCGAACGACTTGAATCGACTCATACGCCCTCCAAGACACGCGTCAGTGTTGGCATGAGTATTAAGCGCACCTGCCTGCGATGCAAATTACATTTTTGTATTTTTTTGATACTAAAACGAAAAGATCCAATTCAATGTTTGTTTCGCTGACCACGCAGGTCTTTTCGGTATGCGGATAGGTCAGCGGGCTAGCTTGTTTATCAAGCTCTCAAAACCGAAAACCCTGCGCCAGTACCTGCAACTCGCTGGCGAGTTCTGCCTGGCTAACCGTAACTTGCGAGATTTCCTGTGAGCCGCTGAGGGTTTGCAGGGAGGTTTCGCGCACTGAAGCCATGCTGCGAGAAATGTCCCGGGTGACGGCCACCTGCTCTTCTGCAGCGGCTGCGATTTGCGTTGCCATGCCAGAGATGCGGTCGACGTCTTGCAGGATGTCGGCGAGCGTGCCCTCAAGTTTTTCGGCTTCATCAGCGCTGGTATTGGCCAAGCTGTGGCTTTGGTTTACCGAGGTTTTTACGCTGTCGGCTATGTCGCGAAAGCCGCCGATCAGCGATTCGATTTCGACCGTGGAGTCGTGGGTCTGGCGTGCTAGGTTGCGCACTTCATCTGCTACTACGGCAAAGCCTCGGCCTTGCTCGCCTGCTCTGGCCGCTTCAATGGCCGCGTTCAGCGCCAGCAAATTGGTTTGGTCTGCCACGGCTTTGATGACATCAATCACCCGTGTGATGGACTCGCTGCTGCGCTGCAGGCGCTCCATCTGAGCGTTGACCTCGTCTATCGAGCTGGCCAGATGTCGAATGCGCGCGACGCTCTGCTCTACCACCTTGCGGCCCGCGGCGTTTTTACCCGAGGCATTACTAGCGGCTTCCGCAACCTGCTGAGTGTTACGTGAGATTTCCTCGGAGGTGCTCGACATCTCTTCTGCCGCCGCCGCAACCTGATCAACCAGTTGCTGTTGCTGGCCAACCTGATCCGAATTCTGGCTCGCTGTGGCGCGGGTCTGTTCCGAGGCTGAGGCCAGACGCACGCTAGTTTGATCGATCTGGCTGAGGGCGCCCGAGAAAGTTTCTATTAGGCCATTCAGTGCGCTACCGATTAGGCCCATTTCATCGCGCGAGCAGACTTTGGTGCGAATCGAGAGGTCTTTCTCTTCCATGATATGGCGGAAGTCGCCGAGCAACTGATTCACCTGTCCGGTCACACCCAGAATGATCAACACCGCCAACAGCAGTACCCCGACCACTACTAGGCAGCCGATGATTGCGGCTTGCTGCAGTTGGCTGCGCGCGCTGCCGAGCACGAAATCGGTACGAGCGGCCATCTCAACGGCGACGTTTTCCTTCAGTTGGTAAACGTCGTTGATGGCTCCACTGGCACTGTCGAACCATTCAATATTAGCCATGCCAAGAAAGCCGTATTCCGAGCCGATCAACTTGTTGCGTAACTCGGCAAAGCCGAGGAATTCCGGTTGTTCGCGCAACGCTTTTACGCGCGACTGCATGGCGTCGCCCAGTAGATCTGCGGCGGTATCCAATAGCGCTTGTTTACGTGCACCGGCAGCGCTGACGTCACCTGCGAGCCCCAGCGACACCTCTCCTTGGCTCAACACTAGCGCGCCCGCAGCCATCTCACGCGCAGCCCATTCGGTCGACTGCGTTAGCGCATAAAAAGCGCTCATCAGGCGGGTGAGCTGGGCCTCATCAGAATGGTGCAGGATCTCCGGGGTCAATGCGACTAACTGCTCTACGGCTTGGGTATAGACGTTGTAGGCAAGCGCCGCTTCAACATCTTCAATCATGACCCGTTCGCGCAGCGGCATCAGCTCTGACAGTGCGGTCGATGCCCGCGCCAGTTGAGGTGCAATGGTGACTCTTACGCTGCCGTCCAGCGTGGTTATCACAGACTGAAACTCTGACAGGCTGGCATCGGTTAGCTCCCGCTGGACTTCCAACCGTTCTACCACCCGCCCGTCTGAACCACCGCTAGCGATAAGGAGCCCATTGAGGCCACGTTCTTTTTGCAGGTTCTCAACTAGCGGATCAGCTACCAACACGAGCCTGAACAGATCGCGCGATTCTTCCGTGCGTTCCAGGTTAGCGTAGCGGTCATTTACGGTCGTAATCGAGAAGTACAGCGTGCCCAGCAATGCCGGGAGAATGAGCAACAATAGTTTGCCGCGCATGGAGAGATTTCGAAGCATGGAGAGCATGAATGGCGCCTTGAGATAAAACCTGACTAAATGGACAGACTTGTCTCAAGACAACAGCAAGAAGAGTGCCATCACTCTGCCACTTGCATTTCCGGCATTCGCGCTGAAAGCGCCGCACCAGAGCGGTGCTAGGCTGGCTATCGGCGAGCCAAAATGCGCCTTCTTTGTGATGGAAGACCCTGTGACTGACAATCGTCAAGCGCCCCATGAATGCAAGTTCCAACAGTCATTCGCGCCACTCAGTCGTTGCTATGGTTTCTCATACTATTCGCTAGCGCACTCTGGCCCAGCGTATCCAGCGCTGCTGTTGCTCCATTCACATCGGCCGACGTCTTGTTCTGGCTCAACTTAAACTTACCCACCAAGCGGTCTATCTCAATCTCAATACCCACGATCGCCGCCAACATCTGGCTGATATAGGCCGTACTGGAATCAGTCATTTTCCAGGGGCGGCTTTGCTGTGATTTGCTCTCGTGGTCACGGGTCAGTCGCGCTACCAACCCTCGGACAAAACGCTCATCGTCACGCAGTCGAATACGGCCATGCGCATGCACAACCTGATAATTCCAAGTAGGCACCTGCCGGTGAGTTTCGTGCTTGCTCGGGTACCAGTTCGGCGAGATATAACCCTGCGCTCCGTTAAAGATGACCAATACCGGCATACCATCGGTAATTTGCTCAATTAGGGGATTAGCGCGAGCAATATGGCACTGCAATACGCTCTGCTCACCCTCCTCTGCCAGCAGCTCAAAGGGGATGTGGTTTGCATCCAGGCCTTCGCCGGTCTGGATAATCAGCGTGCCCAACGGGTAGGATCGCATTAAGGCATGCAGCTGATCAGGGCGATTTTCGGCAAAGTGCTCGGGCAAGTACACGATGGTAAAGCTCCATACGCAAAAATTGAAAACAGCGCCGATGCTAGCACGAAGATGCACCTTCCACTGAGCGTCGATAGCGGTTGGCTGATCAAGCAAAACAGCTGCATCAATACCTGCAGTCGTGTGACCTTACTCAAAGTTATTAGCCAAATCAGGCTAATTTTGCAAAATTAGCCTTTTAAGGCTACATTTCGTAATGTATGAATAATGGATACCCCCTATCAGTAGCCCATCACGGACCGCATAAATGAGCATCTCTGCCGTACTCACTGGTGACCTGATCGACTCGCAATCAGTGCAAGACACCAACGCCTATGTCGCTCAGCTAAAAGCCACGCTTGACCGGCTTGCTGCAGCCTACGACTTCAAGGCTGAGCAGTACCGTGGTGACGGCTTTCAGTTAACGCTCAACGAGCCAAGCCGGGCCTTTGAGTGCGCTGTGGTTTTACGTGCTGGTTTAATTGCCAGCAGCCCAGACAACGAGCGCTTTGATGCGCGTATCGCCATCGGCATTGGCGGGGCACCCAGCGACAATCATTACGGCGAAGCCTTTGTACTCTCCGGACAGGGGCTTGATGGTATGAAGAAGTCGACGCTGGGTATCTTCAGCCATGCCGAGCAGTTGCTCGACCGCACTGCGTTGCCCACCGAGTTTGTCGCGAGCATCATTGATGGCTGGACGCGGATAGAAGCGGAGACCTTTTTTCTGCATGCCACGCAGCAATCAAGCCAGAAGGATCTTGCCCAGCTGCTGGGCAAGTCCCGCGTGACCGTACACAAGGCGCTGCAACGCGCCAACGCCACGCTGATCGACCGTTACATTGAACGTACTCAAGATTGGGTGCGGGAGCTAAACCTTGTCTGAGGTCACTGCGCTGCTGCTGTTCATACTGATTCACATCGTCGCCACGATGTTGATCTACATGTTTCCGTTAGCTGCCGACGCTAGCGCCGCGGGCAGAGTGCGCTGGATTGCCGCCAAAGCCGTGCCCTATGGTTTAGCGGTCGGTTTGGTGATGCTGATAGCTGCGTTTGGTACAGGTTGGAGCCTGTTGATCGGGCTATTAGTGATGGCCAGCCAGTTCACAATGGAATGGTTAAAACAGTCCCGAGTATGCCGTTTTTCAGTTGACCTGGCACTCACCCACTTGCTGCCGCTGGCGGTCTTGTTGGTGGTCTGGTTCAGCCTCACCCACAACTGGTACGGGCTGGGTGAGCTTATTTTAGAGCTACTGGGACCAAAGCCGCTGATTGCGCTGATAGCCTATTTGTTTATTCTGCACCCCACCTCGGCGCTGATTTCACAGCTGCTGCGGCCGTGGCTGAACCATGCCGATCTCACCGATGAAGCGTCGCTGAAACATGCAGGCAAACTGATCGGCTTTCTTGAGCGCTTCCTGATAGTGACCTTCGTGCTGCTTGGCCAGTGGTCTGCCATCGGCTTTTTGCTCGCGGCCAAAAGTATTATGCGCTTCAACGATACGCGCACAGCCAAGCGCCCGGTCTCCGAATATGTGCTACTGGGTACTCTGTTGAGTTTTACCTTCAGCTTGATGGTAGGTATCGGCCTTTCTGGCGTCCTGAGTAGTTAGCTCAAAAAGGCTACTATGACAAAAGTAGCCTTTATAGGGTAATGTCCCAGTATCGTCAGCCTCCTAGGCTGGCCCACCTGTTTAAACCAAGGAGCAACTGTGCGAATTTGCGTTTTCTGCGGCTCGAGCGCCGGCAATAACCCTGTTTATCGTGAAGCAGCTGTTGAACTGGGCACCGCGCTGGCCAAGGCCGGCATAGGGCTGGTGTATGGCGGCGCGCAAGTCGGTTTAATGGGCGCGGTCGCGGATGCAGCCATGGCCGCTGGCGGCGAGGTGATCGGCGTGATCCCACGGCACCTGGTCGAACGCGAACTCGCCCACGACGGCCTAACCGAGCTAAAGGAAGTGGGTTCCATGCATGAGCGTAAAGCCATGATGGCTGACCTGTCTGACGGCTTTATTGCACTGCCCGGCGGCGTCGGCACCTTTGAAGAGCTGTTTGAGGTCTGGACCTGGGGCCAGCTCGGCCACCATCAAAAGCCCTGCGCGCTGCTCAACGTCGGCGGCTATTACGATAAATTAGTTACCTTCCTCGATCACGCCATGAACGAAGGCTTTATGAAGCAACCCTACCGCGAGATGCTGATTGTCGCATCCGACGTAAGCTCGGTGCTCGCCAAGGTCGAAGCTTACGAAGCACCAAAAGTGTCAAAATGGATGACAAAGAACGAGCGTTAAATAGACGGTATGACGGCATCACCGAAAGGCGATGCCATCGTAATGCTTAGCCCTACCCGTCATCTTCACTTCAAGCCTGATACGCCTGCACAAATCTTCCAGACATAGCCCACCTCCGCGTTATTATTCGAGCACTCCCCTCACCTATCGACTGAATGCCCATGAGCGAACGCAACTGGATTGATCTCAAACAGGACGCCGATACGGGTATTGAGACCATCCGGGCGCACTTTGAGGGGCATGCGTACGATCCACATTGGCATGACAGTTATCTGGTGGGATTTACCGAGCAGGGACTGCAGCGCTTTCACTGCGGGCGCCAACGCTACGACAGCGTACCCGGCAAGGTAATGTTGCTGGAGCCGGGCGAAATATACGATGGAGAGGCACCAACAGCAGGCGGTTTCACTTACTCCATGCTGTATCTGGACCCCCACTGGCTGGAACGGGAGCTGCGGGGTCTGTTTGGTGACGCGCCCGAAGACTGTATACCCGCCATGAGCATGACCGTTGGGCAATCGCCCGAGCTTATCTTTGCTATTGCCAGCACCTTTCAAACGCTGCACCAACAGGAGCTACGCATCGTGCGGCAAACCGCACTGGACTACCTGCTAACCCAGCTGACCAGCCAGACCCATTGGCGCAAACGCAGCGAGTCGGATCCGCGCATGCCGCAGGTCGCGCGGCTGGCAAGAGATTACCTGCATGCCAATCTGCACGAAGAGACCAGCCTGACGGACCTGGCCAATGAAGCCGGAGTTGACCGTTTTCGTATGCACCGTGCTTTCAAAGCTGCGTTCGGACTGGCGCCGCATGCTTATCTGGTCCAACTGCGGCTGGCTCAAGCACGCCGACGCTTGGCGGCGGGCGAGACGCCCGCCTTCGTGGCTGTAGGGTTGGGCTTTGCCGATCAAAGCCATTTGGGGCGCTGGTTCAAACGCGCCTACGGTTTGACGCCAGCGAGCTATAGGCAACGCTGCACGCGCCTTCCAGACGCAACTTAAGCACTCCCCGACAATGACTCCCGATATCCATTACGATCGGGAGACCTGCCTTGACTCACCTGCTACCTTTTCTGCTGTTCGCCTTTGTCGCCTCCATCACCCCCGGCCCCACCAATTTACTAGCCATGAGCAGTAGCGCGCGCTTCGGCTTGCGCGCCACGTTACCCATCATCATCGGCGGTTGCCTGGCTTCAGCAGCACTGGTACTCGCGGTCGGGCTAGGCCTGGGTAGCATCCTGCTGCAAACCCCTTTATTGGCGCACATGCTTGGGCTGGGTGGAGCGCTCTGGCTGAGTTATCTGGGCTGGCAGATTGCGCGCACACCGGTTGAGATCGACGCCGGAACGCAAAGCGAGCGTCCCTTGAGCGGTTGGGCAGCGGCTCTGCTGCAGCTGATCAATCCCAAACCGTGGACAGTCGCGCTGGCCGTCGTCAGCGTATTCATGGCGAGCGCGCATGCACCTGCATGGCTGTTGGCGCTGCTATTTCTACTGATAGCGATTCCGTGCATGTTGCTCTGGGCGTGGTTGGGTGTGCGGGCACGAATCTGGCTGCACTCGCCTGTTCAACTGCGTAGATTCAATCAATTGATGGGAATGCTTTTGGCCGTCTCAGGCTGGCTGGGCCTACTAGGCTGAATGCTAACAATGAGCTCGGCACTGCCTTGGCTCCGAGTATCAGACGCTCTCGCAACCCCTGAATCGCGAAGAGTTTGTTTCTGACCGGTTGCGCAGGGTCGATAGTCGCGGCAACGCTGTATGGCTGGAAGCAACCTACAATCCAATCTTGGCTGCTGGCAAGGCAATAAAGCGGCTATTTAAGCCGCCGCCTGGGCCGACGCAGGCAAACCGAATACCTTGTCGAACCCCAGAGTAAATACGAAGGTGTAGCACACAAAAAACACCAACAACCCTAGGTCCAATACCAAAGCGTGATACAGCGAAATCTCCAGCCACCACGCCATAGCGGGCACCAGAGTCGCCAGCAATCCCAATTCAAACCCTAATGCGTGGGCCACGCGGCGCTTTATGGTGCGCGAGCGCTGTTGCTGCTGGCGCTCCCAGCGTTCAAACGCAGTGTTCCACACCAAGTTCCAGCTTACCGCCACGATGGAGGTAATGATCGACGCAACGCCTGCGCTGATCATCGGATGCCCTAAAACCAATAGGGTCAGGGTCACCACTGTTACAGCGATTAGTTCATAAAAGGTCACGTAAACCAGCTTGCGCTTAACGCCTTGCATATCAACAACTCCAACAACTGATACAGATAACTCAGCGGTAACTGAGGAACAGCCCGAATTTTATGTTTTAATTTCTGATAGAAAAAGAAACCTTCTATCAGAAAAACTGACAAGTCATGGCATTCACTAGCGAAACCGTAAAAGTATTCCTCGAAGTGCTGGATAGCGGCTCCTTTTCCGCGGCGGCGAGGCGCCTCAAGCGCGTGCCCTCCGCGATCAGCATGAGCATCTCCCAGCTGGAAGCCGAGCTGGATATGCAGTTGTTCGACCGCTCGGCACGTGAGGCCATCCCTACCGCGGCCGCACGTGCACTGGAGCCCAAAGCGCGCCAGGCTCAGCAACAGCTGCGCGAGCTGCAGACTCAAGCGTTGCAACTGCACCAGGGGCTGGAAAAACGCCTGACACTCGCCATTGCCCCGGAGTTACTCTCCGCCGCCTGGAACGGCCCACTGGCGACCTTGGCTCAGGAGTTCCCGGCGCTGGAAGTGGAAGTGAGATCGGAGCCGCAAGCAGATGCACTGCGTCTGCTACACGAAGGTGCAGTCCAGATTGCTCTGGTCTTTGAGCGACCAAACCTCGACGAACGTGAACGCTTTCAAGAATTCGGCAGCGAACTACTGGTAGCCGTTGCAGCACCAAATTATCCAGAACTCAAAGCCTATGGCGGGCCCATTCGGCAAGAGCACCTGATGAATATGCGCCAAATCCTGGTGGGTAGCGGTAACGTTACAAAAGCCGACACGCGCATGCCGCTGTCCAGAAAAATCTGGCTGACGGACAGCCATTTGGCAACATTAAGTCTGGTGCAAGCTGGTCTGGGATGGGCATGGTTGCCAAAAACACTGATTCAACATCTACTCAGTGCAGGGCAATTGGTGGAAATAGCCTTTGAGAATGTGAGCAACGAATTATGCCTATGGGTTGATATCGTATGGGTAAAAGACCGACCACTCGCACTAGGGGCTAAGCGCTACCTCGAGCTCATGCGCGCATAGCCTTCACGTGTCAACAATACCAAGTGAACTGTACTGGCATAGATTTGGCCTGAAGCCTTGAGGTCGTCTATTAAGGCTTTGTGTTCATCCGCCGGCAGATAGAAGTAGTCATGCCCTTGCTGCAATTGCGCTTCACAACGTTTGAATGCCTTGAAACTAGTGCCTTTGGGCACGGCGTTAAGCTCATCCAGTTGACGTAAGCTAAGGGTTTCGACACCCGCATGGGGGATCGGAGTGAGTATGGGCATGAAGCTCCTACTGTACAAAAATCAGACAAATCGCTTAGGACTCGAGGAGGAAATCAGTATACTTGCCGACCTTTTCCCATGCACAACCGAGCGAACCATGACCGAGCAAGCCAACAACGACAACACATCCGCGCCAGTAGCGGAGACCGCCACAGAGTCCAAGGCGTTGCCGGGGCTAGGTTCACTGTTTGCCGCCGCTGCCAGCGCCAATTCGCGCAAGGGCGATACGCCAAAGAAAGGCAAGACTGGCGACCAGCACGAGCAGCGTATTGGTATGCCGCCGCGCAATACACGGCGTTCGATGGGTAAGCGCTAAACACAAGCGAGTTACCCGGAGCACGTTGAAGGTTAAAGGGGCAGCGACACGTAGAACTGCGCGCCATGCCCCCGCTTGGACTGCACGCCGATATGACCACCGTGCAGTTGCACAATTTCTCTGCACAACGCCAGCCCCAAGCCAGCACCGCCTTTTTTGCCGCCTACCTGCACAAATGGCTCAAACACACGGCCCTGCTGACTGAAAGCGATACCTTCGCCGTTGTCTTCCACACTCAATAGAATACGTTCGCCCTGCCGGCGGGCTTGCAGGCGTACATTGCCATCGGTAGGCGTATGCCGCAACGCATTGCCCAGCAGGTTATCGAGCACGCGCTCAATCTGCAGACGATCCCATCGCGCGTGGGGCATCTCGTCGTGTATATCCACCTCAAGGTTGATATTCAACTCACGTGCCTGCACCGCGAAGCGTGCCGCGGCGTGCTCTACCAATTCGCCAGGATCACAGGGCGTCAGCTCCAATTTCTGCAGGCCGTTCTGATAGCGCGAGAAGTTCAGTAGGTCATTGATCAGGTCAACCAGACGGCGCATTTCTTCGTCTACAACAATCAGTAAATCGGCCTCGCGGCTGCCTTCCGCGAAACTGGCACGCTCTTGAAATAGCGAAAACGCCATATGCATTCCGGTAACCGGAGTACGCAATTCGTGTGAAGCGCGTAACACAAACTCTCGACGCACACGCTCAAAGGCGCGCTCGTCCGTCACGTCGCGCAATACCATGACAGCTCCCTGCACCCAGGTATCGGTGCGCAGCACCGGGGTCAGGCTGTAGTCCAACAGGCGCATTTCGCCCGCCACTTCAACTTGCAGATCTTCCTGCTCGCTACTGCTATGCGGGTTGCCGGCCAAAACATCGCGTACCTGCTCATCCAACTCAGGCCGGCCCATAGCGACACCCAAGCTTTGCCCTAGCTCGCGCGAGTCCCAATCCAGTTGGCGGCGTGCTACCGGGTTAAAGTGCTCGACTTCACCATCCTGATCCAGGATCAACAAACCGTCATCAATGCTGTCGAGCACAGCCTGCAAACGGCGTTGTTCGCCTTGCAGGGCATTCACGTCGCTACTTTTGAATTCACGCAGCGCTTCAGCCATTGCGCCGAAGCGCCGACTCAGCGCTGAAATCTCCAACACTGGCGATATCGGCAGCAGCACATTGAAGTCACCGGTACTAATCTGATCGGCCGCCCGCGCCAAGCCTTCAATAGGCTGGGCGAAGCGCCTGGCGATGCTGTTCGCCGTGAGCAAACCTAACAACAATACAGCGAGGCCAATCAAGCCAAGCAAACCTGCAATCAACCACGCGCGCTGATGGGCAGCAGCTTCAGCCCTTTCTACTTTGTCAAGGTAGCGGTTTTGAATTTCGTTCAGTTGATCCCGCATGATCGAAATCTTGCTACTGAAGATATCATTGGACAGCAGTTCACGGCGCAGGGTGATTGGGCGCCGCAAGATATCGTCGTAACTGGCGTAAGTGGCTTCCAGCTCCGCCATCGCGACACGATCAGACTCGACTACCGCGTGCGCTTTGGCGACTGAGAGTGACCGTTTAAAGCGCGCATCCGACGCTTTGAGTTCCTCTCGATTTAGGTCTTCTTCCAGCAGCATGGTGACCTGCGTGCCTATTTCTTGCCGCATCGCCAACGTTGATTTGATGATATTCAACGTACTGGTCATCGACAGTTTTTGCGACTGAGTCAGACTCAATACGCCAAACATGCCCACCACCAACCCCACCAGCGCTACGGTAATCAGTGCGCTGCTGCTAAGAAACAGTTGCGTGCGTAGCTTCATAACCCGAGCTGCTTCCTTTTGCGATAAAGCGTGGAAGCATCAATGCCTAGCGTCTTGGCGGCTTGGTCGAGCGTCGAGCTGGAGCCCAGTACCGCAGCAATGTGGGCTTTCTCAAGCTCTTCGAGGCTCAGCTCGGAGCCCACTCGCGGCGCGCCGCTGTTGCCTTCAACAGCACTCAACCCTAAGTGAGCAACTTGCACCAGTTCCTCACCACAAATGATGCTGGCCCGCTCAATGACGTTGCGCAGCTCGCGGATATTCCCTGGCCAGTTGTAGCTGAGCATAGCGTCTCGGGCCTCGACGCTGAAGCCGGTGGCTGGGCGCGCATAGTCTTTTACGAAACTGGCAAGAAAGCGTTCCGCCAGGGTCATAATGTCGTCATGTCTTTCGCGCAGCGGCGGCAACGTCAGCGTGATCACGTTCAGGCGGTAGAGCAGGTCTTCACGGAAGCGGCCATTCTTGACCATGTCTCCCAAGTCCAGATTGGTTGCTGCGAGGATACGCACATCGGCGCGACGAGTGACCGGGTCGCCAACGCGCTCGTATTCTTTATCTTGAATGAAGCGCAGCAGCTTAGGCTGCAAAGTCAGTGGGAAGTCGCCAATTTCATCAAGAAAAAGCGTGCCTCCATCGGCTTGGTTAACTCGGCCTAGGGTGTTCTCACTGGCACCGGTGAAGGCGCCCTTGCTGTGACCAAACAACTCGCTTTCCATCAGCTCAGCGGTGAGCGAAGGGCAATTGATGGTCACGCACCCTTTCTTGGCGCGCTTACTCCAGCCATGAATGACCCGAGACAGTTCGCCTTTACCGGTGCCAGACTCGCCGAGAATCAAAATATTGGCGTCTGTCACCGCTACCTGCCGTGCCGTCTCCAACACCGCCATCATCGCTGGGCTTTGTGAGTCTACCTGGGTTTGCGTTTGCTTTACTTCACCTTCGAGCACTTCCAGGCGCGCCGCCATCTGACGCATTTCCAACTGTTTGGTCGCCGCCATACGTAATTGGTCTGGGCTGCAGGGCTTGACCAGATAGTCAGAAGCACCGGCTTGCATAGCATCAACAGCGGTATCAACCGCGGAATGCGCGGTAACTATTACCACGCGCATCCAAGGTGCGATTACGCGCATCTTAGCCATCACATCCAGACCGTTGTCCTCACCCAAGCGCAGATCAAGAAAGCATAGGTCGAATACCTGGGTGTGCAGCACGGACTCGGCCTGCAAAGCCGTAGCTGCAGTAGCCACGTGATACCCCTCATCCTCAAGACAATAACGAAAGGTTCTAAGGATTGCTGGCTCGTCGTCCACCAACAAAATCCGCCCCTTGGTCTGCACTGCTTCCATTTTTTCGTCTGCTCCAGACTTGGTATGAGGTATTAGTCAGCAAGTATTCGTGCAAGTTGCATGACGCCAATGCGGCAATCTTGCAACTTGCACTTCGGCTCACGCAACAAATATTTTCAACTTATTGATTATTAAGAACTTTAATTATAAAAATAAGTGGCACAGCTGTTGCTCTGTCTTACTATGAATAAGTCATGGCCCAAATCGCCGGCCTTGATAAGGACATTGAATGGAGATTGATCCCATGCACAGCATCAACCGCACGGCTCTACTCGCACTCTCAATCAGCTTCGCCAGCTTGCTGCCCCTCACCGCTCACGCGGACGGTAGCGACAGCAAAGGCCAGCCAATGCCCACAGAGCAACGCAAGGATCAGAGCCAACCCTTTGATGATGACCGCATTCTCACGGCCACTCTGCAGTCTCGTTTGCAGTGGGAAGGTAACACGGACGGTATAAGCATTCGGGTGGCAGCACAGGACGGCGTAGTGAATCTAAGTGGCAATGTATTGCACACCAATGACAAGCGTATTGCCATCGCAACGGCACGCAACACGCCCGGTGTACGCGCCATCAACGCTAGCGAGTTGAAGGTAGGGCGCATGTCTGCACTGGACGAGCCACGCTGGGCAACTACCAGTGTTGTTACAGATCGCGGCCCAACACTGCGTCTGTAAACCACTACTTTTTTGCTTAATTTTTTCTACTGGACCTCCACCGCACTTTTACTTTCGATTACGGACGACAACACATGAACATGGAGCAAAAGCCGGCTATCTACTTCCACATAAAGGAAGCCACCCTGCCCGGCGCGATCGAGTGTATGAGTAGCCAGTCCGGTAGCACCGCACACTTCAGGAGGCACCCCTTGCTTAACTGGGCAATCGCGTTTTTCGTCATGACAACCGCCGCTGCGGTATTTACTTTTGGTGGCTTTGGCGCAACAGCAGCCGTTCTGGGCCAAGCGCTTTTCGGTATTTTTCTGCTGATGCTGATCGGCACCATGTTGTTGAGCAAGTATCGCCGGACTAGCCCGCCACATTCCAGGCATTGAGCCGGTATGAGACAATAGCGCGTGACTCATCTTCCAGCGCGCGGCGACCAGACCCAGCATGCCACTCAGCACCAGCCAATTAGCAAGCGACCGCTACCCACTGGTCAACCGCTTCTACCGCCAACATCAACGCGGTACCAAAGCCAACAGTCAGCACCTTGTGTGGGTGGGTGAAGAGCATGGGCAGATCGTCTGTAGCCTCTGCCTGCAACCTGTTTCCAACGGCCACTGGCTAACCAGTCTGCTGGTAGCTCCGCAGTCCAGAACGCGCGGCTACGCCACTTCTTTGCTAGCACAAATTAGAAATCAATATACCGGCCCCATCTGGTTATTCTGTGCCCCAGAGCTCAGCGCATTTTACCTGCGCGCCGGTTTCGCAGAGGCTACGGTTTTGCCCGAATCGTTGGTTGATCGTTTGACGCGCTATCAGCGCCACAAGCAGTTGGTGGCCTTGGCCAGCGAATAGATCGTCTTATTACCCTGCAGTCTCCGCCCCCAGAAAAAACCCCCACGCTCCGATATGGCCATTAGTGCGCCATTGCGCTGCCACGCTTTGCGTCATTAACAGTTTTTTGCGCACCCCGACAGTGCAAGCGCACAGCACACCCTCGCAAAAAAACCACTTAACATTGTTAAAAAAACATATAAGCAACTGAAAATAAAAGAATTTAAAAAGATGGCAAGCAAAATGCTATGTGAGCACTGCCAACGCATTTAATCAAAACATTTGGGGAAACACGCGATGATGAAGAAACTTGCAGTTGCCGTTGCTACCGCCAGCACCTTGTCTTTTGCCAACATGGCACACGCTGAAGCGTTCGATACAGCCCTCGGCGAATTTGACACCAGCATGACTGCGACGCTTGCCACTGATTACATCTGGCGCGGTCAGTCACAAACTGATGGCGCTGGCGCAATACAAGGCAGCCTAGACATCACTCACGAAAGCGGCCTGTATATTGGTGCCTGGGCATCCAATATCGACTCCGAAGACTTTGGCGGCTCCAGCGTAGAAATCGATTACTACGCTGGCTACGGCGGCGTCATTACTGACGATATAACCTATGACCTCTCCTGGGCTACTTATACCTACCCAAAAAACAGTGAAATCGATTATGACGAAGCGCTGGCCAGCGTCAGCCTGTACGGTTTCACTCTGGGTGCCAATTACGCGTACGACCCGCAAAGCCAGCTTTATACTTATATCGACTACGGCTTTGCCCTGCCCTACGACATCGGGCTTGGCTTGCACTACGGCCTGACCGACACTAAGGATCCATTGGATGGCGTCAGCGGTGACGAGGAGTACGGCGACTGGGCTGTCAGCATTGGCAAAACGGTTCTTGGTCTTGACCTTAACCTGATGTACAGCGACACCGACTTGGGTGACGACTGCGCCTACACCAGTTCCGACTCTTGCGACTCGAACTTCACTTTCTCAGTATCCAAAACGTTGTAAGGCCATACTCGGCGCCCTCCCGTGGCGCACATCAGCTGATGTAATAGCATTAAGCCAATCGAGGTGCGTTGTTCCACGACAACGCCTCTCTGATTGGCTCTTTTTATTGCGTGGCGCAGCGCTGCAATTGCCATCACATTAAAGTGACCACAAAAAAACCGGCCAATGGCCGGTTTTAGTTTTGTCGCAAAAGTCCATCAAGCCCGCGGCAAGGTCACACCACGCTGCCCTTGATACTTACCACCACGATCGCGATAGGAGACTTCACAAGACTCATCGGATTCGAAGAACAGCATCTGCGCCACGCCTTCATTAGCGTAGATCTTTGCCGGCAAGGTGGTGGTGTTGGAGAATTCCAACGTCACGTGCCCTTCCCACTCAGGCTCCAGCGGCGTGACGTTGACGATAATGCCACAGCGCGCATAAGTGCTCTTGCCCAGGCAGATGGTCAGAACATCACGCGGAATACGGAAGTACTCAACAGTGCGGGCCAGAGCAAAAGAGTTAGGTGGAATAATGCAAACATCGCCTTTTACGTCCACAAAGCTCTTCTCATCGAAGTTCTTGGGATCGACGGTAGCGGAGTGGATGTTGGTGAAAACTTTAAACTCATCAGCGCAGCGCACATCGTAGCCGTAGCTGGAAACACCATAAGATATCACCCGATCGCCCTCATCACCGCGCACCTGGCGCTCAACAAAAGGTTCGATCATCCCGTGTTCTTGGGACATTCTGCGGATCCAACGGTCGGCTTTGATGCTCATGATGTTTCCTGAACTGGTCGAAAAAGAGCCTGCATGTTACCGGTTTATGGGTACTTACAAAAGACCGCGATCAGTCATCGCTGATGCTGATCTCTGGCATCCCCTGCGCGCCCGCCTGCTGAGTGATGCGCGCGCCCACATGTCGAGCCATATCCTGATAGATCATACTGATCTGGCATTCTGGTTCAGCAATCACCGTCGGTTTACCGCTATCGGCCTGCTCCCGAATCATCATCGACAAGGGCATGGAAGCCAGCAGATCAACTCCATACTCCTCAGCCAGACGCTCTCCGCCGCCTTCGCCAAACAAATGTTCGGCATGACCGCAATTGGAGCAAATGTGAATCGCCATGTTCTCGACCACGCCCAGCACCGGAATATTCACCTTCTCGAACATGCCGATACCCTTTTTGGCGTCCAGCAGTGCGAGATCCTGCGGGGTTGTCACGATAACAGCGCCGGTGACCGGGACTTTCTGAGCGAGCGTCAGCTGAATATCGCCGGTGCCCGGCGGCATATCGACCACTAGATAGTCCAGCTCATCCCAGGCGGATTGGGTCAACAACTGCATCAACGCGCCAGAAACCATGGGCCCACGCCAAACTACCGGAGTATTTTCATCAACCAGAAAGGCCATCGACATAACTTGCAAGCCGTGTGCACGCGGCGGTATGAACCACTTATTGTCGTGTACCTCGGGGCGAGTGCCTTCGGGCAGCCCCAGCATCATGCCCATGCTAGGGCCGTAGATATCAGCATCCAAGACACCAACCTTGGCGCCCTCGCGCGACAAAGCCAGCGCGAGGTTGGCGGCGGTAGTGGACTTGCCCACACCGCCTTTACCCGAGGCTACGGCAATTATATTTTTGACCTTAGCCAGCGCCGGCACCTTGCCCTGCAACTCGCCAGCAATCACTTCACAACGTACCTTTATATGCGCTTCGCTGACTTCGTCCAGATTCTCGACCGCAGTCTGAATCATGTGCGCTATACCGCCGACGATGGAACCAGCCGCATAGCCCAGCACCAGTTCGGCGCTAACCACACTACCTTCAATATCCAACTGCCGCAGACAACCGCTGCTGATCAAGTCAATTTTCAGGTAAGGGTCTTGGTATTGGGCGATAGCTTGCTCTACGGCAGCACGATCAACTTGGCTCATATCGGTATCCGGTTCACTAAGGAATGGGCGTTATGCTACTGATTCGCTAACGAGGATGAAAGCACGGGGTTTGCGCCGAGCGGCGCCGAGAACACCGATAAAGCGTAGGGAGCTAACCCTACACTTAAAATAGAAACGCCGCCCTGCGGTGAAAGACCACAGAGCGGCGAATGATTTACTGGTGAGTGATCATCACCGCTTTAATGTTAACGAACTCCCGAATACCAAAACCGCCATGTTCGCGACCATAGCCACTGTCTTTTACACCGCCAAAAGGCAGATGCGGATGAGCCAGGCCGTAGCCGTTGATATTCACCATGCCGGTATCGAAATGCAGGCGAGCTAACTCAATCGCCCGATCTTCGTTACGTGAGAAAATACCCCCACCCAGTCCGTAACGTGAGTCGTTAGCAATGCGCATAGCGTCTTCGTCGTCCTTCGCTTTAATCAACGAAGCCACCGGACCAAACAGCTCACCATCGTAGGCAGGCATCCCCGGCTTGACGTTTTCAAGCACGGTAGCTGGGTAATAGAAGCCCGCACCTTCCGGGATTTTGCCACCGGTACTGATTGTGGCGCCCTTACGAACCGATTCTTCCACCTGCTCGTGTAGGGTGTCGCGCAGGTCTTTACGGGCTATCGGCCCCAGTTGCGTGCCTTTCTGCGTTGGGTCACCAGTTTTGATCGCCGCCATCTGCTTCACAAACTGTTCGCGAAACTCATCGTAAACGTCTGCCGACACCACAAAGCGTTTGGCCGATACGCAGGTTTCACCGTTATTGACCACGCGCCCTTGCACACAGGTTTTCACTGCCAGCGCGATGTCCGCATCGGATAGCACCACATAGGCATCGTTGCTGCCCAACTCCAATACCGTCTTCTTGACCACTTTGCCGGCGGCCTGCGCGATCTTCTTACCGGTGTTGTCGCTGCCAGTAAAGGTGACACCGCGCACCTTGGGGTGCTCGACCAATTTGCCGGCACTGGCGCCGTCGAGTAGCAATGATTGGAATACGCCTTTAGGCAAACCTGCTTCTAGGTAAAGCTGCTCAATCTTCTGCGCCATGCCAAATACATTGCTGGCGTGCTTAAGCACCGTCGTGTTGCCCGCCATAATGTTGCAGACGCTGTAACGAATAACCTGATACAGCGGGAAGTTCCACGGCTGAATACCCAGAATCACACCGATGGGCTGATAGGTGATCAGGGCTCGCCCCCCTTCCAGAGGCCGCGTCTCGTCTTTCAGCTGGTCGGGCCCTTGCTCCGCAGAGTACCGACAGATAGCAGCGCACAGCTGGCATTCTTGCCCGCCTTGCTCAATTGGCTTACCCATCTCACGAGTCATCAGCTGGGCCAGCTCATCGCTGTTCTGTTCAATCAGATCAGCCATTTTATTTAAAATTTTGCCTCGGTTGGCGAGGCTTTCCAGCCGCCAGGTTTGAAAGGCCGCGTCGGCACGATCAATCGCGGCGCCGGCCTGCTCTTCGCTCAGCAGCTGGTATTCGGCAATTTTCTCACCTGTGCTTGGGTCAATCGTGTTGACTGTCTTGCTCATGGTGTTCTCCGTTTCGGGTGGTTAACTGGAGTGCTTGCCATAGTTCCGACCACAAAAAACCCGGATCAGCTCACGCCGATCCGGGTTTTTCTGCAATAACTTTGAGCTATTGCACCTACATTGGAGTCTTCTGCTTATTAGGCAGCGTCATCCATTGCTGGCTCTTCAGCCTCAGCCTCTGGCTGCTCAGCTGCTGGCTCAGCTTTAGCTGCACCAGCCTTACCCGCTTCTGCTTTCTCGACTTGCTCAAGCAGCGCGTTCATCAAACGCGTACCACGCTCACCGACCATCTCTGAGAACACATCACGCACTGGCAAGCTAAGCTCACGGAAGGCTGCACGCTCTTCAGGAGTAAGATAAACCAGCTTGATATCGCTGTTCTCGGTGATGATATCCAAGCGCTCGGTATTCAAACGCGTTTGAACATCGTGGGTGTATGGCACCAGCTCGGTTACCACTTCTTCGATGACGTCCTTACGCTCTTGGCTCAGACCGTCATACCAAGGGCTATTAGCCATAAATGTGGCAATGAACTCAGCCTGGTTAGCGAAGATGAGATAATCCTGCACCTTGTAAAAGTCCATTTCTTGATGGGCAAATACTGGCTGGATATTGCCGTCAAGCTGACCCAGTTGCATGCCGCTGAACAACTCACCGTACTCCATGGTGGTCGGATCAGCGCCGTAGGCACTGTAGGTTTCGCGCAACAGGCGATTGTCCATGGTACGCAACGCTAGACCGTCAAGGTCGGCCGGTGAACGCACTTCTTTGTTGGCACTCCATACCTGCCAGCCTTCGGGCACAATCGCCAATGGCTGCAGATCACGCTCACGGAAAGAGGCGACCAGATCTTCGTTCTTACGGAACTCAGGTGCGTTGAGAATTTCAGCATTGGTTTTTTCGTTATCGGTCAGCACAAAGTTAAGGCTGAACAACTGCGACTCAGGGACAGTGCCACCAAGAAAACCAGAACCAAAAGCAAACTGCACCGCACCAGACTGCACTTGGTCATAGATATCGGTCAAACCGCCCAACTGGCCGTAAGTGTAGAGCTTTACCTCCACCTCGCCATCGGTTTTCTCGTTGATCAGTTCGGCAAATTTAGCGCCGTACTCGTACTGGACGCTACCTTCGATTTCCTCCAGCGCAAAGCCCCAAGTTTCTGGTTCTGCTGCTGCGGTGGTTTCTTCTGCGTCTGCCTCAGGTGCTGAGGTATTTGCGGTCGGCTCTTCGTCGGACCCGCAAGCGGCCAGCAAAACCGCTGCTGCACCAATACATCCATTACGCCAATTCATGGAACGCTCCTTATAAATTGTTCTGGTTAGCTAAATAACCCTAACATACGACCGGCGTATGTCCAGCCGTGCAAAACCGCTTTGGATAAGGTATGTTCAAAAAGAGATCGGAATTGGGCAGCTCACTCACGAGCTGACTACAGCGTCGATCCACGTACACAAATTCAAGCCAGAGCGTGTTGCAAAGCGCGATGGTCAGAGCCTGACTAAACAGGCCAAGCAGAGGACAGCTCGATGCCCGAGCCTGGCGACACGTCGGCCAGACACTCTCCAACGGCATTGCTCAGCAAAGCGCTGCGCACCTTGGATCGCACGTCGGAACACATCGAAAAAACCATACTAGGAGCCAGCGTGCTGTTTCTTGCGGGGCTGCTGATCATCCATGTATTGGGTCGCCAGCTGTTCGGTAATGGCCTGACCGGCCAAGTCGAGTTAACGCAGATCAGTCTCATCATCATGACCTTCGCTGGCCTCGGCTACGGCGTGCGCCGCGCAAGGCATATCTGTATGTCAGCCTTCTATGACCAGCTCACCGGTTGGCCGCGAAAGGCGTTGCTGGTATTCATCAGCTTGCTCACTGGCGCTTTGATGTTCTATTTCGCTTGGTACGCCTGGGAGTACGTCAGTTCGATTCACAGTCGCGGCCGCACCTCATCGGCACTGCAGATCCCACTGTGGATACCCTATTTAGCAGCTCCCATCGGCTTCGCACTGGCGGGCATCCAGTATTGGCTGACCGCCATCCGCAACCTTACCTCTCGAGACATTTACCGTTCCTTCAATGAGAAGGAAGAGTACGACGCCGTTCCTGATGATGGCGCCATCTAACCGCTAGTTACTGGACCCTGCATGCTGACTCTGACCGTTATAACCATGTTCGTGCTGCTGATGCTGGGCTTCCCGATGATGGTGCCGCTGCTGGTGGCCAGTTTAATGCTGCTGTTTTTGGTGATTGACATGGGAAATGTCGGGCTGCTCATGGGCCAGATGATCAGTGGCGTGCAGTCGTGGGCATTGGCCGCAGTGCCGCTATTCATATTTGCTGCGGATGTGATGACCCGTGGACATACCTCACAACGCCTGCTTGATTTGGTACAGAGCTTCGTTGGCCACTTACGCGGCGGCTTGCCAATCACCACCGCAGCCAGCTGCACGCTGTTTGGCGCAGTCTCTGGCTCCACTCAGGCTACCGTGGTGGCAATGGGTGGTCCGATGCGTCCCAAGCTGCTGGAGAAAGGCTACTCCGACGCTTTCAGTATCGCGCTAATCATCAACGCCAGCGACATCGCCCTATTGATTCCCCCCAGTATCGGCATGATCATTTACGGGGTGGTTTCGGGCGCCTCCATCGGCGACCTGTTTATTGCCGGCATCCTGCCCGGCTTACTGATTTTGGTACTGTTTTCAGCGTATTGCTGGATCAGTTCGATCCGAATGGGCATAGAACCAGAAGAGCGCGTCGGCTGGGCAATGCGCTGGGAAGCGCTAAAAAAAGCACTATTACCCTTAGGTTTCCCGTTAGTGGTAGTTGGCGGTATTTATGGCGGTATTTTCAGCCCAACTGAAGCAGCAGCCATCGCGGTGCTCTACGCGCTGATTCTTGAAGTCATCATACTGCGCGCAGTGAAAGTGAAAGAACTTTGGGACGTGGCACTTTCAACCGGCCTGATCACCGCCGTAGTATTCATTCTGGTCGCAGCTGGTAACGCCTTTACCTACACCATTTCCTTTGCCGGCATTCCTCAGGCCATCCTGGACCCAGTCATCGCCAGCATTGGCGACAGCCCCACCCTGGTATTAGGGCTGATTGCAGTATCCTTCTTTGTCGGCTGCATGTTTGTTGACCCCATCGTTGTTATTTTGATTCTTACTCCACTGTTCAAGCCAGCGGTCGAAGCCTCCGGCTTGGATCCTATTCATGTTGGCGTCATCGTTACTCTGCAAGCCGCCATTGGTTCAGCAACACCGCCCTTTGGTTGCGACATTTTTACCGCTATGGCCATCTTCAGGCGCCCTTACTTTGATGTCATCAAGGGCACGCCTCCCTTTATTATGATCCTGCTATTTGCCACTCTCTTGCTGGTTCTGTTTCCCAGCTTGTCTCTGTGGCTGCCCTCTCTGGCTCACTGAAGCCAGTAAGCAGCTACAGTAACTTACAGAAAAGCTGAAAAATGACGCCAAAATTGGCGTAAATGGCCTATTGGTTTCTGCTACACCTGCCGATACTGTGTTTATAACGAGACCAAAGTCTCATTTTGTGACAGTCTGCTCACACAGAACTGCTCAATAAAAATAACACCGCAGCGAGCCAATCATGCCCAACGATTATTCCGCCACCTCTTTGTCCGCCAACCGCAATGACAAAGTCGCATCCGCCCCCTCCCTATCACCTGTGGCGCGCTGCATTGCCCTAATGGCCTGCGAACTGTTCTTCTTCATCGCCTTGATTTCAGTCAGTGATGGCATTCTTTTCTGGGTTTCCATTGGCATGGTGACCCCCACCCTGCTGCTGACCTGGATGGGATTGCCCTCCAGCGGCAGCGCCGGTGGTTCGATCAGTAGTCTTTTGAGCAAAACCAATAGCCAACAGATTGACCTGCGCGCCAGCAGCCAGCCCGCCAAAGAAGAATCTTCTCGCCAGTTCGCCGAATTGAACAACCGCTTGCGGGGCATCATGCTCGAGCTGCAGCAGAACAGCTTGGGTACGGCTCTCGCGTCTGCCAATAGCCGCCTGCTGTCCGAACAAGCCGCCCGCGATGCGGGGCAACAGCAGCAGTTATCAGAGCTTATCTTTCACGCCAGCGAGCAAACCACCATGGCCCTGCAGGACATTTCGTCCCGCGCGACCGGGGTAACTTCAGTCAACACGCGCAATCTGGACATGGCTCGCGAGTCGAAGGTGCAACTGGGTCACGCCCGCGACAAAATGAAGTTAATTAACGATGCCATGTCGGGTTTTCAGAACAATATCAATGCTTTGGATGCAACATCGAGCAAGGTACGTGAAATACTCAAAACAGTTCAGGACTTCTCCGCTCAGACCAACATGCTGGCGCTGAACGCAGCAATCGAAGCCGCACGCGCCGGTGAGCAAGGCAGGGGCTTCGCCGTAGTCGCTGACGAGGTGCGCAACCTGTCATTCAAGGTAGGTAACGCCGCAGAACAGATCAGCCAGCTGATGGCACAGATGACCGATGCGATGGCCGGTGCTGAACAACAAACCCAAGGTATGCTTGAACAAACCGAAACAACCGGCGCCGCAGTAAGCAGCGCCGCGGATCAATTTGACACCCTGGTGGAAGACTTCCAGCAGACAAACGATGACCTGCTAATGGTCAGCAGCGCACTGGAGGAGTTAACAGCTACCAACGCAGAAACATTGCAACACGGCGGCGAAATTCGTGAACTCAGTATCACCATCAGCAAACACATGGAGAGCACCTTTACCCAGGCAGACTCTTTACGTGACAACACTAACTTGGCACTTCGTTCTCTCGCCGGTTTCCGCCTTGGCGAAGGTCATCTTGAGGCAGTAACAGAGCTGTTGATGGCCCGCCGACGCGAGCTGGAAGGTCGTCTGGAACAGCTGTCTGCCAGCGGCGTAGATCTGTTCGATCAGCACTACACGCCGATCGCCAATACCAACCCGCCCAAGCACGACGTCAGCTGGGCCAACCCCTTTATCGAACGCATACGCCCACTGCTGGACGAGTGGGATAAAGGCGGCAAAGACGGCGTGGTCTACACTGCGGCGGTCAACGAGAAAGGGTACCTGCCGACCAGCCGCAGCGCTTCTTCGCAGCCACCAACAGGCGACCCAAAGATCGACGCCGCGCGCAGCAACTACAAGCGTTTCGCGGTAACCAATGACACCGACCTGCGCATCATGGGCAGCTGTACCTACATCAACATGGGCACCTTTGTGCTGCCAGGCACCAGCATTGTGGTGTTCGTGCTCTACGTGCCGCTCTTCGTCAATGGCCGGCGCTGGGGCACCATGTCCGCGGCCATTATGCCGGCCGCTTTGGGCGTCTGATGGGCAAACAGATGGCGAGCCGTTGAGCGAAGGAGATAGATTGTTAACGGCTTGCTAGGCGTTCTGACGACAGAAATCAGCAGCACGTTCAGCGGCCTCCTCAATCAGTTGCTGCTGCGTCTGGCCGCTGGCCTTCAACGGCTTAAAATCGTGATCCCCGCTATTCAACCAGTGCAACTGCAGGCTCGAGTCGAGCGGATAGCTCGCTACTTCCTCCGGCTTGCCAAGAGGGTCTCGCGTACCCTGCAAAATCAAACCCGGGCATGTCAGCTGCTGCAAATGCGCTATGCGGGTTTTTTCCGGCTTGCTCGGCGGATGAAAGGGATAACCAAAGCAGATAAAGCCCCGCGCGCCTAGCTCGCCGGCTGACATGCTGGCGACTCGTCCGCCCATTGATTTGCCGCCGACAAAGAACGGTGCATCCAATCCTTCACATAGCTCGCGTAGATGGGCCTGCAAAGCTGGCATAGGGTTGGGTGGTCGCTTGCGCCCGTCAACACGCCTGGCCTGCATGTAAGGAAACTCAAACCGCAGCACGTGCACTCCGTGTTGCGCCAAACTTTGCGCCAACAACGTCATGAATGAGCTATCCATGGGCGCGCCCGCGCCGTGTCCCAGCAATAAGGTTGCCAAGGGCGCGGTAGCTGGCTCGTCGGAAAAAGTGCTATCGGACATATATATCCTCAAAAGTGTTATGCGACATCTTGTCACAGCTACAGCTGCTCAGCGCTCCGCTTCACATATCCACAAAGCACAACTACGCTAAATAAGAGTGCAGCGGCGCTTGAGGGTATGCCGACCAAGCAGCGATCAGAACGCCCGCCCAACAGCCGCAGGGGCTATCCGCGAGCCGATGACATGCCACGCAAATACAGACAATGTAAAGCATCGTTCAACAGTACCCTAATTGCTCGCAGCGCCGTTCCAGAGGCCTTTTCCCGCGGCCAAACAATGACCTATGTCATTGCAATGCGCGCGGGCTTTCCTCATACTTGCCAGCGCTTTAATACACATAAACTAACTGCTATCCGTGGAATCTCGCATGAGCACAGCTACCACTCCGACAGCCTATAATTATAAGGTGGTACGCCAGTTCGCCGTCATGACGGTCGTCTGGGGTATCGTAGGTATGGCCATGGGCGTCTTTATTGCCTCCCAATTGGTCTGGCCTGAACTTAATTTTGGCTTGCCCTGGACCAGCTTTGGGCGTCTACGTCCTCTGCACACAAACGCCGTCATCTTCGCCTTTGGCGGATGCGCCCTGTTCGCTACCTCCTATTACGTGGTGCAACGCACGTCACAAGCACGTCTGGTTTCAGACGGGCTGGCTGCCTTCACCTTCTGGGGTTGGCAAGCTGTGATCGTGCTGGCCGTTATTACCCTGCCGCAGGGTCTGACGTCTACCAAGGAATACGCCGAGCTGGAATGGCCGATCGATATTCTGATTGCAGTCGTCTGGATCAGTTACGCGCTGGTGTTTTTCGGCACCATCATGAAACGTCAGATGAAGCACATCTATGTCGGCAACTGGTTCTTCGGTGGTTTCATCATCACCGTCGCCGTGCTGCACATCGTTAACAGCATGGCTGTGCCGGTATCGCTGACCAAATCGTACTCCATGTACGCTGGTGCGACCGATGCGATGATCCAGTGGTGGTATGGCCACAACGCGGTTGGTTTCTTCCTGACTGCGGGCTTCCTGGGCATGATGTACTACTTCGTACCCAAGCAGGCCGAGCGTCCGATCTACTCCTATCGCCTGTCGATCGTGCACTTCTGGGCACTGATCTCCATCTACATCTGGGCCGGTCCTCACCACCTGCACTACACCGCGCTGCCTGATTGGGCGCAGTCACTGGGTATGGTGATGTCGCTGATTCTGCTGGCACCCTCTTGGGGCGGCATGATCAACGGTATGATGACGCTGTCGGGTGCCTGGCACAAACTGCGCACTGACCCGATCCTGCGCTTCCTGGTTGTGGCGTTGGCCTTCTACGGCATGTCCACTTTTGAAGGCCCGATGATGGCCATCAAGACCGTGAACGCGCTGTCCCACTACACCGACTGGACCATTGGTCACGTACACGCCGGTGCACTGGGCTGGGTAGCGATGATCTCCATTGGCTCGCTCTATCACATGATTCCGAAGATTTTCGGTCGCGAAGCCATGTACAGTACCCCGCTGATCAACGCCCACTTCTGGTTGGCAACTATCGGCACCGTGCTTTACATCGTCGCCATGTGGGTCAACGGCATCACTCAGGGTTTGATGTGGCGTGCAGTTAACGTCGACGGCACACCAACCTACTCCTTCGTCGAAGCGCTGGAAGCCAGCCATCCGGGTTACATCGTGCGGATGATCGGCGGCGCCTTCTTCCTGCTGGGCATGCTGCTGATGGCTTACAACGTGTGGCGTACCGTGCGTCACAGCAAGCCAGCGGAAGTTGTCGCTGCAGCCCAGACTGCCTGAGGGACGAATTAGATGAAAATGCATGAAACAGTAGAAAAAAACCTGGGCCTGATGGTCGTGCTGATGGTCGTTGCCATCAGCTTCGGTGGCTTGGTCCAGATCGTCCCGTTGTTTTTCCAGCCGGAAACTACACAGCCGGTCGAAGGCTTGCGCCCTTACACCGCGGTTGAACTGGAAGGTCGCGACCTCTATATCCGTGAAGGCTGCGTCAGCTGCCACTCGCAGATGATCCGCCCGTTCCGTGCGGAAACTGAGCGTTACGGCCACTACTCGGTCGCCGGTGAAAGCGTCTGGGAGCACCCTTTCCTGTGGGGCTCCAAGCGTACCGGTCCCGATCTGGCCCGTGTTGGCAAACGTTACTCCGACGATTGGCACCGCGCTCACTTGATCAACCCACGTGACGTGGTACCTGAATCCAAAATGCCCGCCTTCCCCTGGCTGCAAGACAACGTTCTCGATGGCGAATACACCGCCAAGAAAATGGAAGTACTGCGCGGACTGGGCGTTCCTTACACAGACGAAGACATCGCCGGCGCTCAGGAAGCGGTTGAGGGAGTTGCCGAAATCGACGCCCTCATCGCGTACCTGCAGCACCTTGGCACCGTCCTGTCGGACCGGTAAGCAACTATGGATATCAATACTCTCCGGGGCCTGGGCACCATCTTTGCGATGCTTGCTTTCATCGGTGTCGTGATATGGGCCTACAGCTCATACAAAAAGAAGGACTTCGACGAAGCAGCCCAGCTGCCCTTCGCCGACGAGAACGACGCCAAGGCCCGGGACGAGCAGCAAGATGATGCTAGGAGTAACAAGTAATGACTAATTTCTGGAGCGGGTACATTGTTGTCCTGACCCTGACCTGCCTGGGCCTGATTTTGTGGTTGCTGTTGGCTACACGCAAGGGCCAGCGTTCAGAACAGACCGATGAGAAGGTCGGCCACAGCTTTGACGGTATTGAAGAATACGACAACCCCCTGCCCCGCTGGTGGTTCGTACTGTTCATTTCTACCATGGTTTTCGGCGCTTTTTATCTATTCCTATACCCAGGCTTGGGTAAGTGGGAAGGATATCTGGAATGGACCTCGATCAAAGAGTACCAGGCCGAAGTCGCTAAAGCAGAAGAGCAATTCGCGCCGATTTTCGCACGCTATCGTGAGATGCCGGTTGAAGAAGTAGCCAAAGATCGAGACGCTACGCGCATCGGTCAACGCCTATTTGCGACCAACTGCTCGGTTTGCCACGGTTCAGACGCCCGCGGTGCATTCGGCTTCCCGAATCTGACCGACGACGATTGGCTGTATGGCGGTGAGCCGGAAACCATTAAAACCACATTGCGCGGCGGCCGTCAGGCAGCCATGCCAGCTTGGCTGGGCGTGATTGGTGAGTCCGGAGTGCGTAACGTTGCTGGCTATGTACGTAGCCTCTCAGGTATGGAAACCGAGAATGTCGATTTGACTGCCGGTGCGGAAACCTTCAAGAACACCTGTGTGGCCTGCCACGGCGCTGACGGCAAAGGTAACCACCAGATGGGCGCGCCGAACCTGACCGACGATGTCTGGCTCTATGGTTCGAGCTTCCTGCAAGTGCAGCAAACTCTGCGTTACGGCCGTAACGGCCACATGCCTTCGCAAGCACATCTGGGCGAAGACAAGATTCACATGCTGGCTTCCTACATTTACAGCCTGTCCCATAAGGACGAAAAGTAAGTTGTAGCTCGCAAGTAGTGCCGCGCAGTAGCAGATGGGGGAACTTGGTTCCCCCATCGTGTTTCTGGCAATCGTCAATTGCGACCACTGGTCGCATTGTGCGGCTGGCCGATAAGGTCTATTTTCAGTATTACAGGCAAAGTCTGACCCTACGTGAGGTCAGTCCGCCCACACTTCCCTTCGCCTGAGAGGGTCAGCCTGATATGAGCAGTAAAATCCCCCTGCAAGACGTTACACCCAAAGTAGAAACTTACGACCTTTATGCCAAGCGCGAGAAGATCCAGACGCGTTCATACACGGGCCTGTTTAAAAACATTCGCCTTGCCGGTGCGGGCTTTTTGTTTTTGCTGTATTTCGGCACCGTTTGGTTGAAGTGGGGCGATCGCCCAGCAGTACTTTGGGATTTGCCTGCGCGTCAGTTCCACATTTTCAGTGCTACCTTTCAGCCGGAAGACTTTTTCCTGCTGTCTTTCTTGCTGATCATCTGCGCCTTCGGCCTGTTCTTCATTACCGTATTTGCCGGCCGCGTATGGTGCGGTTATACCTGCCCGCAAACGGTCTGGACCTGGGTGTTCATGTGGGCTGAGCGCGTTACCGAAGGTGAGCGCAACGCCCGCATCAAGCTTGACCAGGCCTCCATGAGCCTCAACAAGTTCATGCGCCGAGCGGCCAAGCACAGTATCTGGCTGGCGGTATCGCTGGCCACAGCACTGACCTTCGTTGGCTATTTCACACCTATTCGCGGCTTGATCGTAGACATGTTTACTTGGCAAATGGCCGGGTGGTCATTGTTCTGGGTGTTTTTCTTCACCGCCGCAACCTACATCAATGCCGGCTGGCTGCGTGAGCAAGTGTGCATTCACATGTGCCCCTATGCGCGCTTCCAGGCTGTCATGTTTGACGCTGACACACTGATCGTCTCCTACGATGTAGCCCGTGGCGAGCCGCGTGGCTCACGCAAAAAAGGCGTAGAGCCGGCAGAAATTGGCAAAGGCGACTGCATCGACTGCGAAATATGCGTGCAGGTATGCCCAACGGGTATCGATATTCGCGATGGCTTACAGGTCGAGTGCATCAGCTGCACCGCCTGTATCGACGCCTGCGATGAGGTAATGGAAAAGATGGATTACCCGCCGGGGTTGATTCGCTACACCACCGAACACAGCCTGGCGGGCAAACCAACCAAGGTTTTCCGTCCACGCTTGTTCGGCTATGGCACCGCCCTGCTGGTGATGATCGGTCTGTTTATTATCACCGTTGGCAATATTTCAGAAGTCTCACTGGATATCGAGCGCGATCGAAATGTTCTGTTTCGAGAAACCCACGGTGGACAGATCGAGAACGTGTACATTGTCAAAATTTTCAACAAGGGCACCACTGAGCGCAGTTATGACCTGAGCATGCAAGGCCGCCCCGGGCTGACACTGCAGCTGCCTGACAGTCGCTTATTGGTTGGCCCCAGTAGCAAGCTGCAACTGCCGCTGAATGTGCAGATAGACCCTGCGCAGCTGAATGGTGAAACCAATATACCTATCACCTTTGAAGTTATCGCCACCGACGACGACAGCGTAATAGCTACATCCGAGAGCCGTTTCATGGCGCCCAAAGTACGTTAATGACCACAGGAACACGCATGCAAGCTGATAATCAAATCGCGCCCTGGTACAAGCAGTTCTGGGCGTGGTTCGTCATTGCCATTCTCGCCTTCGCCGTCTTCATTGGCCTTGGGCTGCTATTTATTGCCATGCTTAATCCCGACAGCCTGGTACGCGACAACTATTACACTGAAGGCAAGGCGATCAACATGTATCTGGGTCGCGACCATATGGCTCGCGATCTGAATGTGACCGCTAACTTTGATATTGACGAAGTCACCGGCGATATCAGCATGCAGCTACAGGGCGACTTTGCCGCCATGCCACGCAGCCTGACACTGGATTTGATTTCCCCCGCACATGCATCAAAAGATCGCGCGATCACCCTGCGGCAGATCAAGGACAACACCTACACCGGTCAGCTGGAACAGCAGATTGAAGGTCGTCGTTATATTGAGCTGAGTGATCCGGACAAGCCGGGTGACCATGGCTGGCGCGTGACCGGCGAGCTGCAAATGGCGCCCGGGCAGCAATACCAGATCACCGCGCAGTAACTGATGGCGCAACCCAACCCCTGTTTTCACTGCGGCGAACCGGTTCCTACCAGCGCTCCTTGGCACACGCAAATACTGGGCGAGCAGCGACCCATGTGCTGCCCCGGCTGTCTCGCCGTGGCGCAAGCTATTTGCGGTGCGGGACTAGAGTCCTATTACCAGCATCGTACTGAGCGCTCTGCCAACCCCGAGGCTATGCCACGGGTGTTGCAGGAAGAGCTAGAGCTGTATGACCGCGACGACGTGCAACAGCGTTATCTCCAGAACAGCCAGAGCAAGCAAAACAACGGTGAGCAGCCGCACATTCAACTGCTAATCGAGGGCATCAATTGCGCCGCTTGCTGCTGGCTGATTGAGCGACACCTGCGCGCCCAACCGGGCGTGATTGATGCCAGCCTTAACATGGGCAATCAGCGCCTCAGCCTGAGCTGGCAAGCAGACCAGATTAAGCTTTCCAGCCTCATCGCCGGGCTACGCCGTATCGGCTATACCGCCCACCCCTATGAGCCTGACAAGGCCGCCGAACAGATCGCCACAGAGAACCGTCGCTACCTGCGTCGTTTGGGCCTAGCCGGCTTGATGTTCATGCAGGTGATGATGGCGACCATGGCGCTCTACGAAGAGTTTGATCAAGACCTCACCGAGGGCATGGCACACCTACTGCGCTGGGCCAGCTTGCTGATGACCACCCCGGTGGTGTTCTACAGCTGCGCGCCTTTCTTTCAAGGTGCCTGGCGAGACATAAAAAATCGCCGACTGAGCATGGATGTGTCTGTTTCACTGGCAATCGGTGGCGCCTATCTCGCCGGCATCTGGGCCACCATCACCGGCACCGGCGAAGTTTATTTCGACTCGGTCACCATGTTCGCCTTCTTCCTGTTGGCTGGCCGCTACCTTGAACGCCGCGCTCGCCAACGCACAGTAGAAAGCACCGCGCGACTGGTCAATTTGTTACCCCCCAGTGCTGTGCGCATCCAGCCTGACGGCAGCAGCCTGCGCATCATGCTGGATGAACTCAAGACCGGCGACACAGTAGAGGTTAAACCCGGCGAGAGCATCCCCGCAGATGGCCGCATCCTACACGGCAACAGCAGCGTGGATGAGTCGGCGCTGTCGGGCGAATACTTACCGATAGCCAAACGTACCGGCGACCCGGTAACCGCGGGTACGCTGAACGTCGAAGGTCCCTTGCAGATTGAAATTACCGCGCTAGGCGATCAGACCCGTCTATCGGCGATTGTGCGCCTGCTGGAACGTGCGCAATCCGATAAGCCTCGGCTGGCGCAGCTGGCTGATCAAGTAGCGCAGTATTTTCTGCTCACCGTACTGCTGGCAGTGGTCGCGGTAGGTAGCGCCTGGTGGTGGCTGAGTGATCTGAGTACCGCTTTTTGGATTGTCATCGCTATGCTCGTCGCCACCTGTCCCTGCGCGCTTTCTCTCGCCACACCCACAGCACTGACAACCGCCACCGGTAGCCTGCATAAACTCGGACTATTGATCACCCGCGGGCATGTGCTCGAAGGTATCAACCAAATCACCACCGTAATTCTCGACAAGACCGGCACCTTAACCGAAGGCCGTATGACTCTGGAGCAGATCCAACCCTTTGACGGCCACAACGCCGAGCAAGCACTGCACTGGGCACGTATGCTTGAGAGTTGCTCAGAGCACCCCATCGCCCGCGCGTTCGGCCGAAGCGTGCAGAGCGCCAGCAGCGTAGACAATGTGCCGGGGCAAGGCTTGCAGGGCGACTGCGAGGGTCACACCTTGCGCATCGGCAAGCCCGACTTCGTCAGTGCGCTGGGTCAGTACCCTGCCCCAGCCTATCCCGACGGCCCAGGCCAGTGGTTACTACTGGGCAGCGCCAGCGCGCCGATTGCCTGGTTTGCTTTGAATGACCGTTTGCGCAGTGACGCAGTCGCTATGGTCGCGGCCTTGCAGGCGCGCAACCTGCGTGTAGTGTTGCTATCAGGTGATCAATCACCCGTAGTGCAACGCATGGCGGCGCAGCTCAACATCAGTGAAGCCATTGGCAACGCCGATCCCGATGAGAAGCTGGCTTACGTGCAGGCGCAGCAAGCGCGTGGCGAAAAGGTGCTGATGCTGGGTGACGGCGTCAACGATGTTCCGGTACTGGCCAGCGCTGATATTTCCGTCGCCATGGGCAACGCTTCTGATCTGGCCAAGACTAATGCCGATGCGGTACTGCTCAATAGTCGGCTTCTGACCTTGGTAGACAGCCTGCGAGTGGCCAGGCGTACGCGTATCATCATGATTGAAAATCTTACTTGGGCCAGCCTGTACAATCTCGCGATATTGCCACTCGCGGCGCTCGGTATGGTCTCCCCAGCCTGGGCCGCGCTGGGTATGTCTGCCAGTTCATTGCTGGTGGTGCTCAACGCGTTGCGCCTTACTCGTGTAAAAGTGCAAACGCCGCAACAACCCATCACTTCAGCCGTGGAGATCAGTGCATGACCGTACTCTACATTCTGGTTCCGATCGCCATACTCTTGGTGGTCATCGCCATCTGGGTATTCAACTGGGCGGTCAACAACGGCCAGTACGATGACCTCGACAGCCCCGCGCATAGCATTCTATTTGACGAAGACGATCCTGCTCACCTGGCTGCGCAAAGCCAGCATGACGACCAACCGGCGATAAAAACACCCGACGACAAGTCGTTATGACTGCGGATTTGCTGCCACAGGTATTGACTGCTTTAGCGCTCGGGCTGCTCGGCGGCGGCCATTGCATTGGCATGTGCGGCGGCTTGATGGGCGCGCTCACGCTGGCCATTCCGGCGGACCAGCGCCAGGGCTGGCCGCTATGGCGCATCCTCCTCAGCTATAACCTGGGCCGTATCACCAGTTACACCATCGCGGGCGCGCTGCTGGGTAGCTTTGGCTGGGCTCTACAAGGTATGGGGTTGGCGCCGGTATTGCGTACTATCGCTGGCTTATTGATGATTTGCATGGGCCTGTATCTAGCCAATTGGTGGTCTGGTCTCACCCGCATTGAAAGCGTGGGCCGTGGTCTGTGGCGGCATATCGAACCACGCGCGCGCAAGCTGCTGCCTGTCCATCGCCCAGGACAAGCACTGGTGCTAGGTGCGCTTTGGGGCTGGCTACCTTGCGGCCTGGTCTACAGCTCGCTGGTGTGGGCTAGCAGCCACGGCAGCAGCGCCACCTCTGCCTTGCTGATGTTGGCTTTTGGCGTGGGCACCCTACCCACTTTGCTGGCAACCGGTGCCGCGGCCGACAAACTCACTACGCTGCTACGCAAACGCAGCCTACGTGTTGGCGCCGCTAGTCTGATCATCGCTTTCGGTCTTTGGACACTGCCGGGGCCCCACCAACAGTGGGTTATAAGCGCCCTGTCACCACCGGCGAGTTTGCAGGAATCCAGCCACCAAGAGCACGCTCATCATTAATGGCAACATTTTGCGCATAGCCCGGCGTGTATCCCATCGAGCCTTGTTGTACGCTTGCATTTAACGCATCACGAGACAAACCCTGCCATGACTGACGCCATCAAACTTCGCGCGCTCCCTGAAGCCCATTGCAAAGATTGCAGTCTCGCGTCAATGTGCCTGCCGTTAGCGCTGCACGACACCGAAATGGACACTCTCGACGCCATCGTCAAACGCGGCAAGCCGCTGCGCAAAAACGAGCTTTTGTTTCGTCAGGGCGATACTTTCGGCTCTGTGTATGCCTTACGCTCCGGCACTATCAAGACCTTCAGCGTCAACGATGCGGGCGTAGAGCAGATTACCGGCTTTCATCTGGCCGGTGAACTGATCGGCTTGTCGGGCATGGATGGCGAACGTCAGCCGCTCTCAGCCAAGGCGCTGGAGACGACTTCGGTCTGCGAGATACCATACGAGCGCCTCGATGATCTTACCGCCAGCATACCGAACCTTCGCCGCCAGGTGATGCGGCTGATGAGCCGCGAAATCCGCGATGACCAACAGATGATGCTGTTGCTCTCGAAAAAGACCGCCGATGAACGTATCGCCACCCTACTGATTAACCTATCCGCGCGCTTGCGCTCACGTGGCTATTCAGCCAACCGTTTCCGCTTGTCCATGTCGCGCAACGATATTGGCAACTATCTTGGCCTCGCGGTAGAAACGGTATCGCGCGTGTTCACGCGCTTTCAGCAACAGGGCTTGATCGCAGCTGAGGGCAAACAGATAGATATTCTCGACCACGCCGAGCTCTGCGCTCTGGCGGGCGGCCAACTCGACTGACCCGCAGGAAAATTCATGATCTTTGACGAATACACCATCAAATCGCTAATCCGCCCGGTGCCCGACTTCCCTAAACCCGGTGTCACCTTTCGCGATATCACCCCCCTCTATCAATCGCCGCGTGCCATGCGCATGGTTGCCGACAGCCTGATTCAACGTTATGTCGAATCACCGGTCACCCATATTGGGGCCATCGATGCGCGGGGCTTTCTGCTAGGGGCAGTGCTAGCTTATGAGCTGAATAAACCGCTGGTACTGTTCCGCAAGGCCGGCAAATTACCCGCTGACACTCTGCGCGAGAGCTACACCACCGAATACAGTGAAACCACGCTAGAGATGCACCGTGATGCGCTCAGCGGCGGCGAACAAGTCTTACTGCTCGATGATCTGATCGCTACCGGCGGCACTTTTATGGCTGCGGCGAGCCTGGTTCGTCAGTCTGGGGCCAGCGTGTACGAAGCGGCCGCGATCATTGACCTGCCCGATCTTGGTGGCTCACGCAGCATGCAGGATGCCGGCATTCCCACCTTCACCCTTTGCGCCTTTGCCGAGGACGAATAGTAGACATTTTCTGGCTCGCCGCTCGCGCGAGCTTGAGATTAAACGACGACTCCCATGACCGACACTCTGAATTTGACTCTCCCTTGGCGTCAGCGCCTGGCCGACTGGCTAGACCGCCCAGGGGTGCAGTACCTGGTTACCACGTTGATCTTGATCAACGCGGTGATTCTCGGACTGGAAACCTCCAGCACCGCCATGCAACATTGGGGCGGGTGGTTAAAAGCGCTTGATCAACTGATCCTCGCCTGCTTCGTGGTAGAAATTACCCTGCGCTTCGTGGCTCATGGCTGGCGTTTACTGCGCGACCCATGGGGGCTTTTTGACACGACAGTCGTCGCCATCGCCCTGGTTCCCGCTAGCGGGCCGCTCGCGGTGCTACGCGCCCTTCGCGTATTGCGCGTGCTACGGCTGATTTCAATCGTACCCAGCATGAAGATGGTGGTGCAGTCGCTCCTGTCATCATTGCCCGGCATGGGTAGTATTGTGGCATTACTGGGGCTGATTTTTTACGTCGCTGCAGTCATCGCGACCCAGCTTTTTGGCGCGCACTTTCCCGAATGGTTCGGCACCCTCGGTGCCAGCCTCTATACCCTGTTTCAGGTAATGACACTGGAAAGCTGGTCGATGGGCATTGTGCGCCCGGTTATGGAGGAGTTCCCCTACGCCTGGCTGTACTTCATACCTTTCATTCTGATTGCCACCTTCATGATGCTCAATCTTTTCATTGCCGTCATCGTCGATGCCATACAGAACCAGCGCGAGCGGGTTGCCGAGCAGGAGCAAGAATTCGCTCCGCCCAGCGAGAACGCTCAGTTACTCGAGGAAGTACGTCAGCTACGTGCAGAATTACGCAGTCTACAGCGCCGTCTACCGCCACCTACTTCAGCGGACGAGTAATAGCGCACAGCCTCGACGCCTACCGCTGGACCTACCGGGTGCGGTTGCTTATTATCACTTCGGTGAACAATAACAAGTCTGCCCGGCCTTCTGGCATGAAGGCAGCTGTCGAGGATGACGAATATGAGCAGTAACCTGCCGCCGGATACCCGGCTGTTGTTGATTGATGATCACCAGATTTATTTAGACGGCCTCAGCCTGACACTGGGCAGCCTCTGCGAAGGAATTCAGCTAGACCACGCGCACAACGCTGCGCAAGCCATCCAGCAAGTCCAGAACAACACCTACGACCTCGTTCTGCTTGACCTGCAGCTGCCCGATAGCAGTGGCTTAGCGCTGCTACAGAAGTTACGTGCAGAAGATGCCATGGTTCCGGTAGCTATTCTCACCGCCAGCAACAGCCCCAGCGATCTGGACGCCGCCCTGCAACTAGGCGCGGCAGGATTTATTAGTAAAACGGCTGATGGCAAAACCTTACTGGATGCGGTGACCCAGCTGCTTTATGGCGCGCAAGTGGTGATCGGCGACGAGAACCATCCGTTGGATCGTCGCAGTAGCGCGCGCGACGTGGGCATCACACCAAGACAATTAGAAATTCTCGATCTACTCGCCGAGGGCCTCCCCAACAAAGTAATCTGCCAGCGCCTGTCGCTGTCCGAAGACACTGTAAAAACCCACCTGAAAGCGCTATTTTCCTCGCTGGACTGTCATAACCGCACTGAGTGCGTCAGCAACGCGCGTAAATTGGGCTTGGTCAGCTTCTAAGCTCTGTCCGCTGGCATTGAGTCCTCCACCGGGCACGGATGCCCGCCGTGCCCGGTGCCCTATTAAACCCTTAACCCCAGCAAATTATGCACCACGCGCCGCAAGCGGGCCGGTAGTACCGGTTTGTAAAGCAGCTCAACGTCGGCCAATCGTGCTGCTTCCGTCACATCCTCAGAGGTATCTGCGGTTACCAACGCAGTAGGGCCCGCGAAAATACCTTGTTCGCGCAGGGTTTTTATCAGCATCAGACCATCACTCTCGCCTTCCAGACGATAATCCGTCAGTAGCACATCCACTTCTATGCCTTTAAGCCCCTGCACCGCCTCCTCAGCGTTTTCAAACGCCCAGACAATACAACCCCAGGCTGACAACAGCGCTTGCATGGCTTCGCGACTCACTCGATCATTTTCAATTAGCGCCACCTGACCGCTTAGCGCAGGCGCCTGCTGCTGCTTGGGCGTTTCGGCATGGGTTTGCCACTCGCCCAAAGGCACGTCAAACCAAAAACGCGAACCCTCGCCAGTGCGTGATTGCAGCCCGGACGGGTACTCGAGCAAATGCACTATTTGCCGACAGATACTCAGCCCGAGGCCAACGCCCTTGTCGAGCGTACGAGCGGGGTTACGCAACTGGGTAAACTCTTCATATATGCGTTCCTGATCGGCTTCCGCGAGCCCGCAACCGTCATCCACCACACTGATACGCAGACGCCCATCCACACGTTGCACCTCAATAGTCACGGCCGTTGCATTCGCGTGAATCAGCGCATTATTTAGGTAATTGCGAATCAACCGCTCCAATAACACGGGGTCGCTCAGCACCGCGTAGGCTTTATTGCAATGTAGTTGCAGCTTGATACTCCGCCGCGCCGCAAATGGCTCGAGACTATCGAGCAACTGCCTTAACCAAGGCTCAAGATTGAACGACCGCGTCTGCGCGCGCACCATACCGACCGACAGCCGAGACATATCCAGCAATGAGTTAAGCATGGCCTGTAGCAGGTGCGTCGAATCTGCCAGCTTGGCCACCGTCTTGCTGGCTGCTGGGTTGTCTACCTGCTCATACAAATGTTGGATAAACAGCGACATGGCATGCAATGGTTGCCGCAGGTCATGGCTGGCGGTAGCCAAAAAGCGCGTTTTACTTTGGCTTTCTCGTTCGGCGCGGGTGCGCGCCGCTTCTAACAAGTTCTCGTTAAGGTAAGCGCGACGTTGCATATATTCGTACAGATACGCGCCAAACGCGCCCATCATCGTGAAGTTGATTAGATAAATACTGGCAGACGTCACCATCGAGCGGCTAGAACCAATGAAATACTCCGCCAACAGATAAACCAAAACGATGGCACCGGAACCCGCGACGGCATGGCGCATCGGCAAGGCCAGCAAAAACATACCCGATAGCAGCACCAGATAGAGACCATCGTGGGTAACGCGCACCGACACTTCCGCCAGTCGCGCTACTATGATGATCATCACGACCATCAACCCCGCACAGAAATAAGCCACCGTGGCGGCCGCAAAGGCACGCTGCGGTGCAACTCTGCCGAAACGATTTGAGTACCAGAGAGCAGCGATGACGATCAACAACCCAGCGCCCCGCACACAGAGCGTGTAGTTGCTAACCCAATGCGGCAAATAGACGTAATCCAGCAACATAAACAGCAGCATGAAAGTAATTGATGAGATTGCCACTATCTTCACGCGCGCACACATTCTTGCATGCAAAAACAGCTGAAAGTCAGGTTCAAGTTGTGCGCTGAAGCGCAGGCTGGCAAAGCCCCGCTCCTGCGCCAGCAGCGCAGGCTCATCAATAGCGGTGCCCGTAGCGACCAGCCTGGTCTCACTCATAATATTTCATCCGGTTTTATTATAATCATTCCGCTTTATAGCAAGCGGTTATATTGTTTTACATCAAAGGATTAAAATAATTTAAAAACAGTACTTTACAACAACAATTTGCGACTACGCTTTAGCTTAAGCAGGTAAATAACAGGATGTAGTCGTGATTGCCAATTCCATTGCCCCCGTACCGCAAGATTGTATCGCTCAAGACCTTTTCCCTCTCAACCTGTTGGCACTGAGTGCCGCCGACAATCTCTTGGAAAATATTCTTCGCCCCACGTTGACGTACTTAGGCGTCAGTTGCATCGCAATGGAACAACTACTACTCGGCACACTGCTCACCACCGCACGCTTGCCAGCCCTGCAGCGTAATACACAAGCCATAGGTCCCTACGCGATCACTCCAGAGCAGCACACCGACATCTGGGATGCACATCTCGCATTGCAGCCCGAGCTGGCCAGCAAAGTGCGAGGCCTGGCTAGTCAGCATTGTTTTCTGCTGAACCCGCATGCCGAGCTGGGTTACAACCTAGCCTATGCTACCGCCATTGCCTGGCTGATTTACGAGCGCCAGCAGTTATCTATTTCAACTGAAAACGATCTACCAAGCCTAGCGCGAATATGGGAGCGCTCCTACCCCCATAAGGGTGGCCGAGCGCAGGATTTTCTGCGCGCTTGGCGTTCCGCCTGCAATACTAAAAGCCCAGTCTCGGCCTGATCAATATCGCCCCATCACCCCCAGTTTAGTCACCTTGACCGCCTGCAAGTGCGCGCGCATCCTGAGTATCCGCCGTTAACTCGGCAACCTTTCAAGCCAGCGCGCACAGGAGCCTTTTTTATGCCCCAATCAGCCAAGATCAACCGCCAGATTCTACTTGCCTCACGCCCGGTCGGCGCGCCAACCACTGCCAATTTCAACCTGGTAGAGACAGCTATTCCCGAAGTTGCTAACGGCCAGATGCTGTTACGCAACCGCTGGATGTCGCTTGATCCCTACATGCGCGGACGCATGAGCGATGCAAAGTCCTACGCCGACCCAGTGCCCGTCGGCAGCGTAATGACTTGCGCCACGGTCAGCGAAGTAATCGAGTCAAAGCTGGATGGCTACGCCAAAGGCGACCTGGTCATGAGCTTCGGTTCCGGCTGGCAGGACTACACCTTGTCCGACGGCGCCATGGTGTTCCGCCTCGACAAAAACATGAAAGAACCCTCGCAGGCCTTGGGTGTACTGGGCATGCCTGGTTTTACCGGTTACATGGGCCTGACCGATATTGGCCAGCCTAAAAAAGGCGAAACCGTCGTGGTTGCCGCTGCTACCGGCCCGGTCGGCACCGTCGTTGGCCAGGTTGCCAAGCAGATGGGCTGTCATGTGGTGGGTATCGCCGGCGGTGCGGAAAAATGCCGTTATGCTGTTGAGGAGCTCGGCTTCGATGCCTGCATCGATCACAAAGATGCAGACCTCAACGACAAACTAGCCGCCGCCTGCCCCAAGGGCATCGACATCTACTTTGAGAACGTGGGCGGTAAAGTGTTCGACGCGGTCATGCCGTTGCTCAACCCCCACGCGCGTATTCCGCTCTGCGGCCTGATCTCTCAGTACAACGCCACCGAAGCGCCAGCCGGCCCGGATCGCATGCCACAGCTGATGCGTCTGATGCTTAGCCAACGCATTCGCATGCAGGGCTTTATCATTTTCGACAACTACGGCGGCCACTTCCCAGAGTTTTTGAAAACCATGACGCCTTGGGTCGAATCCGGAAAAGTGCGGGTAAAAGAGGATCGCGTGGAAGGCCTGGAAAATGCGCCAGAGGCCTTTATGGGGCTGCTTGAGGGTAAAAACTTCGGAAAGTTGGTGGTTAAGATTGCGGATTAATCTTTAGCACCAATAGCGTTTTGAAAATGCCGGCCTTGCCGGCATTTTTTATGGTTTCTCTCCCCACAACTTCAGTCTTTCTCAGATTGATGATGGACCTTGGCGAGAAGTGAAGCCATGAACAGCTATAGGAAAGACTGCAATACACAAAAAAACCGCCCAAAAGGCGGTTTTTTTGTGGGATACAAATAGCTAACTCAAAAACTTAGCCGCACTTGCTATCACCACAACTCAAGCAGGTAAGACACCCATCCATCTGTACAGCTGCCTTGGTGTGACACTTACCGCACATCTGCGAGCCAGCAGGATAAGCTGACGCACTGTCATCACAATCCGCATCTGCTTGGCTTTGCGGCTTAAGACTGTTGAACTCAGCGCGCTTCTGCTCAAGATAGGCAACTTGATGCTCATCCATCTCATCTGACAGCATACCGATGCTCTTCAGATGCTGATCCAGCACATCGCCAATCTCAGCAACCAGCGACGGCATCCAACGACCACCGCGCTTCATATAGCCGCCCTTGGGATCAAACACACTGCCCAGTTCTTCCACCAGGAAAGTGCAATCGCCGCCCTTACGGAATACCGCGGAAATAATCAGCGTCAGGGCTGAAATCCACTGGTAGTGCTCCATGTTCTTGGAGTTGATGAATATCTCAAATGGGCGGCGGGTTTCATGATCACTGCCGTGGTTGAGTACTACATCGTTAATAGTGACGTAGATCGCATGCTCTGATGTAGGCGTCTTGATCTTGTAAGTAGAGCCTTCAAGAAACTCGGGACGCTTGAGCTTTTCATGCATTTCTTCAATCGCTGGGGCGACGCTCTTGGAGTCTGGAGCCTTGGCTGGCTCATCGGCTTTGACTACTGCGTAGTCAACAATCTTGCTATTTATCTTCAATACCATGTAAGGCATTCCTCGCTGCGCATGTGCGCAGCTTTCAATTCGGTCGTGTTCGGTACGCGATAGCGCACCCCATCAAAACTTGCCGTAATAGCCTTCTTTCAAGGCGTCGTATAGGTTCGCTGCGGAGTGCATCTCGCCATCGTACTCAATTTCGTCGCCGCCCTTGGCCTCGATAAAGCTGCCATCTTCCAACTTGAAGCGGTAGGTGGTGTTGGCCAGATCCTGTTCCTTGACCAGCACACCCTGGAAGGCCTCTGGGTTGAAGCGGAAGGTGGTGCAACCCTTCAGGCCCTTTTTGAATGCGTAAAGATAGATATGCTTGAAGTCTTCATAGGCGTAATCAGTGGGCACGTTAGCGGTTTTGGAGATCGAAGAGTCGATCCATTTCTGCGCAGCAGCTTGCACATCTACGTGTTGAACCGGGCTCACATCATCAGCCGCGATAAAGTACTCCGGCAGGTTACGGGTTTCCGCTTCCATGCTCGGCAATGCATCGGCATTGATAAAATGACGATAGGCCAGCAACTCAAAGCTGAACACATCGACCTTTTCTTTCGACTTCTTACCGGCGCGAATCACGTTACGGAAATAGTGATGCGCAAAGCTGGGTTCAATACCGTTTGAAGCGTTGTTAGCCAACGACAGCGAGATAGTGCCGGTCGGTGCAATTGAACTGTGATGGGTAAAGCGGCCACCTTTCTCAGCCAAATCAGCAGCCAACTGGGCATCCTCAGCGCCGACTTGTTGCATGTAGCGGCTGTACTTGGCCCAGAGCACTTTGCCGGGCAGCACATCGCCGGCCTTGATACCGTCTTTAACCATCTCCGGACGCTTAGCCAGCATGGCTTCGGTGACGGTGAACTCTTCATCCATGATGGGCGCGGCGCCCTTCTCTTCGGCCAGTTCCAGCGCGGTGCGCCAGCCCTGCATAGCCATTTCCTTGGACACTTCTTCGGTAAATTCCAGCGACTTTTCTTCGCCATACTTCATGCACAGCATGGTCATAGTTGAGCCCAAACCCAGGAAGCCCATGCCGTGACGGCGCTTGCGGAAAATCTCGTTGCGTTGCTGTTCCAGCGGCAGGCCATTGATCTCGACTACGTTATCGAGCATCCGGGTAAAGATGGCGACTACGCGACGGTACTCGTCCCAGTCGAAACGGGCTTTCTCTGTGAAGGGATCGCGAACGAACAGGGTAAGGTTGATCGAACCCAGCAGACAAGCGCCGTAAGGCGGCAATGGCTGTTCGCCACAGGGGTTAGTGGCGCGAATTTCTTCACAGAACCAGTTGTTATTCATCTCATTGACGCGGTCGATGAGGATGAAGCCTGGTTCAGCAAAATCATAGGTTGACGCCATGATCATGTCCCAGATTCGCCGCGCCTTGATGGTGCGGAAAATACGGCAGGCAACCATGCCGTCTTCGCGAGAGACGTAACGCTCGGCGCTCGGCCATTCGCGCCAAATCACCTGTTCGGGATCATCCACATTGATACCGTCGGCCAAGACTTCAGCGGCATTCAACGGGAAAGCCAGCTGCCAATCAGTATCATCTTCAACCGCCTTCATGAACTCGACGGTAATTAGCAGCGAGAGGTTGAACTGGCGCAGACGACCGCCTTCACGCTTGGCACGAATAAAGTCCATTACATCTGGATGGCCAACATCAAAGGTCGCCATCTGCGCGCCACGCCGGCCACCGGCTGAAGACACGGTGAAACACATCTTGTCGTAGATATCCATGAACGACAGCGGGCCGGAGGTGTAGGCACCAGCACCCGATACATAAGCACCCTTAGGGCGCAGGGTCGAAAACTCGTAACCGATACCGCAGCCTGCTTTCAGAGTCAGGCCAGCTTCGTGCAACTTGGACAGAATATCGTCCATAGAGTCGCCGATGGTGGCTGATACAGTGCAGTTAATGGTTGAGGTCGCCGGTTTGTGCTCCAGCGCTCCGGCATTCGAAGTAATGCGGCCAGCAGGTATAGCGCCATGGCGCAGGGCCCAGAGAAACTTCTCGTTCCACTCTTCGCGCAGTTCGGGTGCTTCCACATCAGCCAGGGCACGAGCAACACGTTGGTAGGTCTCATCGACCACCCCATCGATAGCGACGCCATCTTTGGTTTTGAGTCGGTACTTGGTATCCCAGATGTCTTCTGAGGCGGGCTGCATGGGGATGCTGGTAACCACATTGCGCAGGCGCTGTACCTTGGCTGTTTGACTCATTTATTTCTCCTGAAACACTCGACCGAACTCGCTTAAGGGATTGACTTGCAGGCTTTTGGCCTGTAGACCCCTCTCGCGCACGAAACACTAGTTATTGTGCAATTTGGGAATGCTAGACCTACATATGGTAAATATCAACCGTAAAAACAGAATGATTAGGCGCTTTTCTGGTTGACTTTACAGGCGGTTCAGGCAGGCAGAAGGTTTGGCAAGAACGCGCCCAGCAATGACGCGGGGCGCTGAAGGATGCTCTTATTTGAAACCGTCTATCGGGAAAAATTCTCCGGTGCTCCACACGCCCAAGCGCGTGTGCCCGTCGACGCTGTGTTCCACTGCGCGTTCAGCCAACTCGTAGAACAGGTTTCGACTGATCAGCGCTTCCAGGTTGCCGCGTAACAGTACATAAGGCGACGGCTCTTGAGTTTCACTATCAACCTCTACGCGAATCGGGTGCTCGGCATCGACCGTCACTTCATCTTCAAGGTTAGTGGTGAAGATCAGCCGCTGATCCTGGCCTTCTCCCTCAACCTGTAAACGGGTTGCAACAAAGGGCGCGTCATCGACTTTAATGGCCCAGCGTTCAACCGGCGTGACCAAGTAATAGCGGCCGTCATCGTCAAGTCGCAAAATACCGGAAAATAGCTGAGCCAAGGCCTTGCGCTCAATCGGATCACCTTCGTGGTACCAGGTGCCATCGCGGGTAATATGCATATCCATCTCACCACTCAGCTCAGGATTCCAGAGATGCACTGGCGAGGGCTCTCGGCGCTGAAGCGCACCGCGTTGAGGGATACTATCGAGCAAGGATTGCGCCGGCAAAGGACGATCAGCCATATCAATCACTCCATGGAAAGGTGAAACGAGTAGACAGCGGGCTTAGGTGACAGGTTCACCAAATCGCGGCAGAACTCAGCGACGCCCCAGCAGCTGACGGGTGTAATCCTGCAGCGGAGGACGCAACAGATCTTCTGGGCTGGCCTTATAGAATTGTAAAAAACCGCCCTTGGTGTTGATGGTAGTGAAGTCCACCAGATGACGAGTGCCAACCTCCATCAGGATCAGTTGCAGCACGCCACTGTCGGCACCTACATCTTCCCAGCGCTCGGACGTTTCCCATTGCTCCTGACTGCCAACCGCGTCTTCGGCTGAAGCAAACCGCGTGTACAGCAGATAGTCATACTGATAACTGCGAGCCTCCAGCAGCGCCTCTTCTAACCCCAAGGGTTGATATGCTCGGCGCACCATCGGAAACACCTCTACCGCAGCTGCGAAAGCTTCTTCAGCTACAACGTTAGGCCTGGTGTAAGGGCTACCAATTGGCAAAAAATGGCCTTGCGCGATGTAGAGCTTGGAGTCCGGCTGTAACGTCCAGGTGCTGCTGCGCTTGATGTCGTAGTGATCGAGTACTCCAGCATCGCCCAAATAATAACCGGCTTGCTGGGTCATGTCAGAGGGCTTCATGCAGCCAGCAAGCAATACCAGCATTAGAGCCAAGCTCAAACGCATCATGCACCTTCTCCTTTCAGCCATGACCAAGGGATTTACAACCCGCGCATCCACTCGGGTCGCAACTGCGCTCGCTCAGGGCGAACTATAGCGTTCTCGATCTGCGCCAACAGGCGTGCCTTGTCTTCCCCAAGCACACCTTTGAGCACCAACGCGTTGGATGCATGGTCGCTGCGAAACACCGTATTGTCCAGCGCCAGGGCACCGACAAACTGCTGCAACTCATTGAACAAAGCAGACTGATCCAACTCTTCGAAATCAGGATACTGCGCCTTGAAACGCTCCAACCCCTGCGGAAAGTTTACTACCAGCGTAGACACAAATTCTGGCTGCGTCAGATTCACCAGCTTCGCTGAGTTCGCCGCGTGTTGAGTACTAAGTGCTTTGCCGCCCAGACCATTAAGAATCATCACCGAGCGCTGCAGGCCGGCTTCGCCCGCCTTATTGAGGGCATCGGCGGTAGAGGCAAAGGTCTCGCCTTTGTTGACCCGCGCCAGCACCTCATCATCACCGGACTCAGCACCCACGTAGAGCATCTGTAGGCCTGCTTCTTTGAGTTCGCGCAGCTCTTCAACACTCTTGCGTTTTATGTTGCGCGGCAAGCAATAGGAAGTCACCCGCTCAACGCTGGGAATATTCTCACGTATGGCTTCTAGGATTCGCAGCAGACGGCGCGTGGGCAACACCATGGCATCGCCATCCGCCAAAAATATGCGTTGCACTATGTAACTCTCACCTACCCGGCGGATTTCCTCCAGTACTTCTGCTTCATCGCGGGCGCGGAATTTTTTCTGCGGCGCTGTGTACATCTCACAAAAGGTGCACTTGTTCCAGGAACAGCCGTTGGTGACCGGCAGGATCAGTGAGTGAGCCTCACTGGGCGGACGAAACACCGGCTCTATATAACTGACAGGGAAATCCTGCTCTAAGGGCATGGTGGCACTCCATTGGTTGCTCAAGGGCAGAGCCTTGGACTGGATAATCGTGAGAAAGATTGAATACGCGAGGTAGCCCGGCAGGCAAAAGGCTGAAGAAAACCGAGCATATTAAGCAAATATCACCGTAAAACCAATCCCCCGCACGGGTTTGGAATCTGTCGACTCCATCACATATAGTCAGCACAGGGTTGAACACATAAAGATTATGTCTCACCTCGCCAGATTAAAAACGCATAAAAACAATAGTTACAGCGCAACGGAAAAAACAATAATGAAAGAGATCGCTTTCCAAGCCAGTACCGGCTTTTTGCTCAAGACCCTCACCGCCTCGATTCTCGCCATCACCCTATCGGGCTGCCTAAGTAGCGGCGGTGGCAGTGATGATGACGAAGTAGCCACGCCTGATCCGCTGGCTGTCACCACCACCGAAGGTGATGTTAAAGGTGTCACCATCGAAGGTATGGACGGCATCCGCGTATTCCGTGGCATCCCTTATGCCCAGCCGCCTGTTGGCGAACTGCGGTTTGCCCCCACCGAAGCAGCAGAAAAAAGGAATGAAACACTGCAACTTAGCAGCGCATTCGGTAACAGCTGCGTGCAGGTGGATATTGCCACACGGAGCGTCGCCGGCAATGAAGACTGCCTATACCTCAATGTGTACGCTCCAAGCTCCGGCGAGAACTTGCCGGTAATGGTATGGGTTCACGGTGGCGCGTTCGTGTTTGGAAATGGCGGTGGTGAGTACGACCCAACCCGCTTAGTACAGGAGGACGTGATTGTCGTGACCATGAATTATCGTCTAGGCCTGCTGGGCTTTATGGCCCACCCAAGCCTAGATTCCGACGGTGGCAACTTTGGTTTAATGGATCAGCAACAGGCGCTGCGCTGGGTGAAGGAAAACGCTGCAGCCTTTGGCGGTGATCCTGCAAACGTCACACTATTCGGCGAGTCAGCTGGCGGCCACAGTGTAATGAGCCACATCGTTTCACCGCGCGCTAAAGCTGAGAACCTCTTCCAGCGCGCAATTGTTCAGAGCGGGTCATACGCGCCATTCCAGTCCAGTAAAGAAGCTGCTCAAGCTACTGGTACTAAAGCCGCTACAGCCCTCAGTTGTAGCGACGCTGACACAGCTGCCGCTTGCTTGCGAGCGTTGCCGGCTAGCAGTTTTCTCGCCGTACAAGGGTCCCAGGTTATACCTAACATGGATTCTTCAACGGATTTGTTGCCAAAAACGATTCAAGCCTCTTTGGCGGCTGGCGAGTTCAACAAGAATCTTGATGTAATGATCGGCAGTAATCAAAATGAAGGTACGTTATTTGTAGCGCTGGACGAACTCACTAACGGAAAGTCTCTCGATACGCTGGGTGAGGCGGAGTACCGGTCTCGCGTCGCAGCTCTTTTCGCTGGCTCCGGATTAGATGCAGATGCAATTGCCACGAAGTACCTGGAATACTATCCCGAAGGTGAGAACCGCTTATCGTTGGCGCTATCTGCCATTTGGACAGACTCCAACTTCGCTTGTAACAGCTATGCGCAGGCAAGCACATTCTCTGCCGCTGCGATGAATACTTATCAGTATTGGTTCCGAGACGAAGACGCGCCTTGGACTCTCGTGCCCGGCGCGAGCTTTCCGCTAGGCGCTACGCATGCTGGTGAGATCCCTTACGTTCTCTACCCCGAGACTGTGATGAAATCTCGCTATACTGGCACCGATGCAAATATTGACTCTCTAGCAGGTCACATGGTCGGCTACTGGACTCAATTCGCCAAAGACGGCAACCCCAACAGCACCGATGGGGTCGCCCCTAACTGGGGACAAACGTCTCTGGGGCAGATTAATACCCTTGATGTGCCAGACCCTGCAAGTGGTTCAGTCCTAAACTTCCTGGGCTATCACCGTTGCAGTTACTGGGCAGCTCCACCGATGGTTAAAGCACCGATCTAACCATCCAGCAGTATCGCCCGCAAACCACAACAACCCGGCTATTCGCCGGGTTGTTTAGTATCATTTTGCTCCTGCGGCAAAATCGCCAAAAAGTTATCCCGCGCGACCTTATGCGCCACATCTTCCGGCAGCGCATCCAAAAAAACATCAAAACCGTGCATGTACTTGCCAACACTGTCGAACTGCCCCACCACGTCCGAGCCGAGCATAAAGCGGCCGGGGTAATCCTCAACTAGCTGAACCCACTCAGCATTGGGCTTTCCATCCTTATCTAATAAATAAGGCTCACGCACCGTCCAAGACAAGTCGATATACAGATTGGGATAGGCCTTGAGCATGCGTTGGAGGGTGGGCAACAAAAAATCGAGTTTGGTTTGGTGGCGATGAATTTCCATACTGGTGCCAGCGTGGGCCCAGATAAAGCGTACTCGCGGGTGATTGCGCAGTGGTTCTTCTACTTCCTGCAAATACAAAGGGTTACGCTCACGCTGTGACGTAATATTGCTATGCACCATGACCGGTAAATCGTACTCGGCAGCCAAGTCATAAACGCGCTCCATAGCATCGCTGTTGGCGCGTGGAGGCTCGCCATGAATCAGCGCAGTCAGGTCATCGTGCCGAGTAAAGACTTCGCCAATCCCTTGCCAAAGGCCAGGATAAAGCTCAAGCATGCGGCGAATGTGCGCATCCGAATTTTTGTCGTTGGGATTAAAGCCCGAGAGAAAAGGATGAAAACGGGGCTGCTGTTCCGCAGGCAATTTTTTGTAGGCCTCGGCTACCAACACGTCAGTTGCACTAAACCAATAGGCGCTACCATCATCCCCCGCGTAATAGCGCGGGCGCTTGGGTTCGTTTTCACTCCACTTCTTGGCAACCGGGATACCCGACAGCATCACGTGCTCTACGTTGCTTTCATCCATTTTATCAAGCAACACTTGCATGCCTTCAGTTTCCTGAAAGAAATCGACGTAATGCAGGTGCGCATCGGTATAAGCATAATCTCGCGCCAGTAACGGCATGGACAAACAACATGCTAACAAACCGCAAGTAATACGTGATGGGGTCAAAGGTAAGCTCCTATGTGGACTGCCAGATAGACCCCGCCCCTAGGTTCGGAGTTCAGTACGCTCAGCTTTGCGGTTCAATGATTTCATGATCTTTTTTGCGTTTGGAGCGGTTACCCATGCGTACCCCTATATCCATAAGAAACTGCATGTAGCCCTCCTGATCCTTGATCACATCTTTCCAGAATGGCGAGTGATACATGGCCATAGCGCCGTGCACCAGTGCCCAAGCGGCGGAATAATGGAAGTAGGCTGGCACATCTTCCAGCTTGCCATCATCAATACGGGTTTGGATTACACCGGTGAGATGATTGAAATTGGACGTACGGATCGCGTGCAACTCCTCCACCATGGCAGGCAACTGATTGGCCTTGACGACTTTCTCTTCCAACCGATCAAACAGTCGATAGCGCTCAGGGTCGCTCATACGGAAAGCAAAGTACTCGCGTGACAAAGCCTCCTGATCACGCTCTATATCCTTGGAATGCAGCAATTCGGCCAGATCGCGCTCGTAATCCAGCATCAGCCGCAAATAAATCTCCGCCTTGGATTTGAAGTGCTTATAGATGGTGCCCTTACCGATGCCGACTTCATCGGCGATCATTTCAACGGTGACGCTGTCTTCCCCTTGCTCAAGAAACAGACGCAACGCGCTATCCAGGATCTCTTGCTCCCGACGACGAAATTCGCGAACTTTCCGTGACTCTTTCTGCATGTAAGACACCTAGAACTCAAACTGAGAATGTCTCCTATTATGCCAAGCCGATGACCCGATGCCCATATTTGATTACAAGCTGACTAGCGGGTTCAAGCATGTCCAAATATGCCTATTTACTGGCCTACGCTTATCCTGCTGCTGAGCGCGGCCGTTGAGTACGCAACTTTGTCCGAAATGCCTTTTTTGGTCGGATTGGCAGCTCGGCATGGCCCACAAGAAATACAAGCACTATGCTAAAAGACCCTAAGGAGGCCCGCATGCACACATCGCACACTTGGCAACACGAATTCCCGATCGATCCGGCGATCTGCTATCTCAACCACGCTGCGGTAGCGCCATGGCCGCAACGCGCCGCCAAGGCGGTCAGTCGCTTTGCGCAGGAGAACACCCATCAAGGTGCGCGTGATTATCCGCGTTGGGCCAAGCTGGAAAAACACCTGCGCCAGCAGTTAAAACAGTTGATTAACGCGCCATCCACAGACGATATCGCCCTGGTAAAAAACACCTCTGAGGCACTCTCATTTGTTGCGCAAGGCATCGATTGGCAGAAGGGGGACGAGATCATCACCAGCAATCAGGAGTTTCCCTCCAACCGCATTCCTTGGGAGGCACTAAGCTCACGGGGTGTCATCTTGCAGCAAATAGCTTTGGAGGGTGACGATCCCGAACAGGCATTAATCGACGCAATGACTGCACAAACCCGGCTACTGACCATTAGCTCGGTACAATATGCCAGCGGCTTGAGGATGGATCTCGAACGACTAGGTACTGCCTGCAAAGCGCGTGGCGTGCTGTTTTGCGTAGACGCCATTCAATCAATTGGCGCCCTGCCCTTTGACGTACAAGCGATCAATTGTGACTTCGCCATGGCAGATGGTCATAAATGGTTATTAGGGCCTGAAGGCTTAGGCGTTTTCTACTGCCATGAGTCTGTGCGTGAGCACTTACAGCTAACCCAACACGGCTGGCATATGGTCGAGGCAATGGGTAATTACGATTTGCAGCAGTGGACGCCCGCCAGCTCAGCACGGCGCTTTGAGGCCGGCAGCCCAAATACCTTAGCGCAGCACGCGCTGTCTGCCAGCCTTGAGCTACTGCTGGAAACGGGCATGAATGTAGTAGCCGAGTTGCTACAAGAGCGCGTGAGCTACCTGATCAGCCAGCTTGAGCAGATTCAGGGCTGCCATTTGCTCAGCCCTAAACATAAAGAAAGAAGAGCAGGTATCGTGACCTTTGCCATCGAGGGTATTGATCACGCCGTGCTGCATCGCGGTCTCATGCAAGCGGGCGTCATTTGCGCTCAACGGGGCGGCGGGATTCGCTGGTCACCGCATTTTTACACGGCAAATACCTGCTTGGATAAAGCCGTCTCTCGACTGCAAGAACTGATCGCCCAACAAAGGGCTAACAGCGCTTCACGATAAAGCGAGGCGCACGTATTCCAAATCAGTTTATAAAAAGCCGGAGAAGCGCTGGAAAGCGCGGGGATTTCAACAATACTCAAACTATCAGATGAGCATCTCCCCCAAGTGCCTGTCTGAGCTGACAGGTTCTATCCTGTCTCAGTATCACTCCTAATGGTCTTAACCCGAACTCTTCCCCCAGAGCTCGGGTTTTTTTTAGGGGTAATTCAACAGGACGAACAGGCGTCTACGCAGAAAGTCAGCGAGCAGTGAGCGGAAACAGTCGGTGGAAGTTATCGCCGGTTTGCTGCCACAGCGTTTCGACCGGCACACCACGTAATTCAGCAAGGAATGAGGCCACCTCACAAACAAACTGCGGCTCATTAGGCTTGCCGCGATGCGGAATCGGCGCCAGATAAGGGGAATCCGTCTCAACCAGCAAGCGATCAGCTGGAACTTGACGCGCCACCTCACGCAGCGCCTCGGCGTTGCGAAAGGTCACGATACCTGAGAGGGATATGTAGTAGCCCATATCCAGTGCAGCGCGGGCCATCTCCCAATCTTCTGTGAAACAGTGCAGTACGCCCGCGTTGGGCAGGTCAGCTTCACGCAGCAGCGTCAGGGTATCGGCACGTGCCGCACGGGTATGAATAACCACTGGCTTGCCGGTTATTTTTGCCGCTTGAAGGTGAACCGCAAACGAATCTTTCTGTTGCTCAGCTAAATCTGGCTCGTAGTGGTAATCCAGCCCCGTCTCACCAATGGCGACGGTACGCGAATGGTCCAGGGCAGTGAGTAACCAGTCCAGGTCTGTCTGAGCGCTGTCTTTCAGATCTAAAGGGTGAACACCGACGCTGCAAAAAACGTCAGCATATTGTTCGGCCAACGCTTGCACTGCGGGTGCATTCGTAGCATCCACGCCGATGCAAAGAAATTTCTCTACTCCGCGCGCTCGGGCTGCGTCCAGCGCAGCATCCAGCGAACCGTCATAAGGCGTGAGATCGAGACGATCAAGGTGGCAATGCGAGTCAATGAGCATGAATTACATGGTGTGAGTAGGACGGTCTGATTTAAGCGCGCCGGCAAGATAGGTTTCGATCTTGCTGCGTGCGGTGTTGTCTTGATCGCTGAACTGCACGCCGATACCGGCAGCGCGGTTACCCTGGGCGCCTTTGGGAGTGACCCAGATCACCTTGCCAGCAACCGGAATTTTTTCAGCCTCTTCCATGAGGTTCAACAGCATGAAAACTTCATCACCCAAGCGATAATTTTTGTTGGTCGGAATGAACAGACCGCCGTGTTTCACAAACGGCATGTAAGCCGCATACAGAACCGACTTATCCTTAATGGTCAGCGACAAAATACCGTTTCGCGGGCCAGGAGGAGTGGGATTGCTCATCGCTCTATCCTTGTTGTAAGGGGTATCACGGAAATCAGGTTAACGCTTTTCCAGCAGGTTTTTCCACTGCACGAGCGCCTTTTCAAGAAAGAGTACGCGATTCAGGTTGGCTTTGCTGGCAAATAGCCTACGGTGCTCCAGTAGCCAATCCTGCCAGGCCAGCAAACGCGTTACGTCCAGTTTAGTTGCCATGTAGCCGAGCACTTTGTCCATATCGGCGCTGACCGATGCGTCACTGGCTTGCTGCTGTAGTTTGAGCAGATCCAGCGTCCATGCGCAGAACCAGTCCAACAGCAAATCAATGGGAATCGGATTCCATTGCTCGGCCAGCCGAGACGGGGCCACCTGTCCCTTGAGTAACGCCTTGATGCCCTCAACCACTTTCTCGCGCTGACCCAACGCATCCAGCTGCGCCAACGAAAGCGCGCGCAAGGGCGCACCACCCGCCATCTGCAACAACAGTTCACAATCGCTGCTGGAGTGCTCGGGTAACTGTTCGGATAACCAAGTTGACGCCTCCTCGAGGCTCGGCAACCCCAATGGTTGTACCCGGCAACGACTGCGAATGGTCGGCAGCAAGCGGCTTGGCTGATCGCTGACCAGCAACAAATAAGTTTCAGCCGAGGGCTCTTCAAGCGACTTCAGCAAAGCGTTGGCAGCGTTCACATTCATCGCCTCCGCGGGCTGCAATACGACTACCTTGCGACCACCCTGCTGGGAGGTCTGGGAGAGAAAGTCGACCAACTGACGGACCGCATCAACGCGTATCGCCTTGCCCTCTTCCTCGGGCTCCAGCATCAACAAATCCGGGTGACTGCCAGCGAGGCGCAGATGGCAGCTGCGGCATTGATCACAGGCCGCTCCAGCATCGGGCGTATCACACATTAAAAAGGCAGCAAAAGCGCTAGTGAAGCGCCGCTTCCCACAACCAGCTTGCCCAGTAAACAGGTAAGCGTGGGCAAAATCCTGTTGCGCTGTTAAGCGCTGCCACAGCGGCTGGTGCCACGGCGCTGGATGCCGAGCAGGTTCAAGCATGCCAGCGCTCCAGTACCCACTTGATAATCGGTTGCAAGTCAGCCTGCACAGATTTCAGCGAGCCACTGCCGTCGATTACCCGGTAGCGCTCAGGCGCGTCTGCTGCCCGCGCCAGATAGGTATTACGCACCCCATCAAAAAAAGCACGCTCCTCCTGCTCGAAGCGGTCGAGCGCACTTCGTGCTTTAGCTCTTGCCAAGCCAACCTCTACTGGCACATCGAACAGCAGCGTGAGATCTGGGCGCAAGTCACCCTGAACCCAAGTTTCCAAGTCCGCGATGCGGCGGACGTCTATGCCTCTCCCACCACCCTGATAAGCATAAGTCGCATCGGTAAAGCGATCGCTGATAACCACTCGCCCGGCAGCCAGCGCAGGACGTATGACTTGATTAAGATGTTGCGCGCGGGCGGCAAACATCAACAGCAGCTCGGCATCGTCGTTCATCTGTTCAGCGTGGTTCGCCAATAATAAATCGCGGATCTGTTCGGCGATTGGCGTACCGCCGGGCTCACGGGTCAGTAGCGGATCGCAGCCAGCCGAGCGCAGAGATTCCGCGACGTGCTGCAAGTTGGTCGACTTGCCCGCGCCCTCTGGCCCCTCAAAGGTGATGAATAGACCGCTCATTGCTCGCCCTCCTCTCCTGCCGAGACGGGCGCGGGAGAGGATCGATAGTCTGCCCGCCGACGCATCTGGTACTCACGCACCGCACGGTTATGCTCAGCAAGACTATTGGAAAACACATGCGAACCGTCACCCTTAGCAACAAAATACAAACTCTTGCCGGGCTTGGGATTCACCGCCGCCAACAAAGCTTCTTTACCGGGCATAGCAATAGGCGTGGGCGGCAAACCATCGATGGTGTAAGTGTTGTAAGCCGTTGGCTTGGTGAGATCTCGACGGGTGATCCTGCCGTCGTAATCAGCGCCCATACCGTAGATTACCGTTGGGTCCGTTTGCAGCTTCATACCAATATTTAGGCGACGCGTGAATACCCCGGCGATCTCTGGCCGCTCGCTAGGCACACCGGTTTCACGCTCAACGATGGATGCCATGATCAGCGCCTTGTAGGCGGTATCGAAAGGCAAATCTTTGGCCCGAGCCTCCCAGGCTTCGGCCAGTTGCTGCTCCATACGCTGATAGGCGCGCTGCAAAAGGTCGCGATCGCTCATGCCTAGCGTGTATTGGTAGGTGTCGGGGAAGAAACGCCCTTCCGGATGTACATCTGACAGTTCCAGCGCATCCATCACCTGCGCATCGCTCCACTCTTCGGGCAAGGTCTGCTCGAGACGTTCGGCCTGCCGCAGTGCCGCCCGCACCTGAGTGAAGTTCCAGCCTTCAACCAGCGTCAAATGGCGCTGCAGCACGTCGCCACGTTCGAGCAAGTGCAGTAGCTCGGCGGCGGTCATCTCAGGCTGCAATGCGTATTCACCTACGTGCAGCACCGCGCCTTCCATTTGCCATTGCCAATAACGACGCAACCAGGCGCTATCGTCCAATACCTGCTCGCGCTCGAGTTTGGCGAATACGCCTGCAGGTGTACTGCCGGGCGGAACGTCCAGCGTCCTTGGCTCCTGCAATTGCAGCGGCTGATGCAAAGCGGTTTGCAGCGTTAAAAAGCCCCAAAGCCCTCCACCCAATACCAGCAGGGTTCCCACCACGAAAAGAAAGACGATGATCTTGCCGAGAATTTTCACAAATAAACCTGTTTTGCCAAGGATTGCATCTGTCGCGTGAACGGGCCAACCGGCCAATGCCGGTCTTTCAATTGAATCACCGGCCAGACGCCAAATAAACTGTTACAGCACATGATTTCGTCTGCATCGAGCAGCTCACGATAGCTAACCGCGCGCACCTGCACAGGTTCACCTTGCTGCGTGCTCGCTTCTATCAGCAGATCACGCATCACCCCCTGCACACCACACTGGGTCAATTCAGGGGTCACCCATACACCAGCGATCCGTAAGAAAAGATTACTCATGGTGCACTCTATCGGTTGCCCTGTCAGGTCACACACCAGCCCTTCAGCGTAGTCGTCAGACTGCCACTCACTACGCGCCAATACCTGCTCCAATCGGTTCAAATGTTTCAAACCGGCGAGTGCAGGTTGATGACCCAAGCGGGTTTGACAGGCAAACAGACGGATACCTTGTTCAGCGTTTACCAAGGGATAAGCAGGAGCCGGTGAGCCCAATAATATGCGGTTGGGTTCAGCCGGTAACGGCATTGCATAACCGCGCTGACCACTACCCCGAGTGAGAATTAGCTTGATCACGCCGTCAACCAGACGTTGCGCCAACAGATCGACCTCGGCGGTCAATTGCTCAGCCGGCAGGTCAAAACGCAGGGAATGGCAGCCGCGTGCCAAGCGTTGCAGATGTCGCGACCACAAAGGGGCCGCGCCACCAATCACTCGAATGGTTTCAAATAGTCCGTCACCATAGGCCAGGCCGCGATCACTCAACGGCAAGCAATCAGCTGCTTGGCCGTTGAGCAAGGTAACTGCAGTTGCGCCTGACATCGTAGCGTCAGCTGTCATTCGCAGCGGCGAAAAACCAGACTGCCGTTGGTGCCACCAAAGCCGAAGGAGTTGGAGAGCGTCACATTCAGAGGGCGCTGCTGAGCAGTATGCGCCACATAGTTGAGATCGCAGCCCTCATCAGGGTTGTCGAGGTTAATGGTCGGCGGCGCAACCTGATCGCGCAATGCCAATACGCTGAACACCGCTTCTACCGCGCCGGCAGCACCCAACAAATGACCGGTCATAGACTTGGTCGAGCTGATGGCCAGCTTGTGTGCGTGCTCACCAAATACACTTTTTACTGCGCGGGTCTCGGCCAGATCTCCCGCTGAAGTGGAAGTACCATGCGCATTGATGTAGTCGACTTCGTCTGGGTTCAGTCCAGCGTCTTTCAACGCATTGACCATACACTTGGCACCGCCGCGACCGTCCTCCGGTGGCGCTGTCATGTGGAAGGCGTCACCGCTCATGCCAAATCCAACCAGCTCAGCGTAAATATTGGCACCGCGTGCTTTAGCATGCTCGTACTCTTCCAACACCATGGCACCGGCACCATCAGACAGCACAAAGCCGTCGCGATCACGATCCCAAGGGCGACTGGCAGCTTGCGGGTCATCATTGCGGGTAGTCATTGCTCGAGCCGCACTGAAACCACCCAAGCCCAAACCACTGGTTGCCATTTCCGAACCGCCCGCCACCATCATGTCGGCTTCGCCATAGGCGATGTTGCGCGCCGCCATGCCGATGCTATGCGTACCTGTGGTGCACGCAGTGGTCATCGCGTAATTCGGGCCTTGCAGACCATATTGAATGGATAGGTACCCGGCCACCATATTGATGATCGACCCCGGCACAAAGAATGGGGAAATACGGCGCGGACCACTATTGAGCAATTGCTCACAGTTCTTTTCGATATTGGTTAGGCCACCGATACCAGACCCCATGACTACGCCAATGCGATCACGATTTTCATCGGTGATCTCAATGCCGGAGTCTTTGATCGATTGCGCACAGGCAGCCAAGCCGTACTGAATGAACAGATCAAGCTTGCGCGCCTCTTTCGCTGCCATATACAACTCGACATCGAAATCACGTATGGAGCCACCAATGCGCGTATTGAAAGCGCTAACATCCATATGCTCGATAGTGGCAATACCGCTTTTGCCAGCCAAGGCGGCCTGCCAACTGCTCTCTACCGTGTTACCCAACGGTGACAGCATACCCAGACCGGTTACCACGACGCGTCTACGCGACACAGCGAACTCCTTATTCATTCAACTCTGTATAGCAACGGCAAAAGAGCAGAGCCCTCGCCGCGAACCTGCCATATTGTCGGTGCAAACGCGCCGGGCAGCAAGGCAACCCGCACAAGGCTGCGTATCACCATAATTCGGACATACAAAAAAGCCGCAGTTACTTGAGAGCACTGCGGCTTTTTGTGACCTTTCAGCAGACTGCGTGATTACTTCTCGTTAGAGTTCACGTAGTTGATTGCTTCTTGGACGGTGGTGATTTTCTCGGCTTCTTCATCCGGAATTTCGGTCTCGAATTCTTCTTCGAGGGCCATAACGAGCTCCACGGTGTCCAGGGAGTCAGCGCCAAGATCTTCAACAAAAGAAGCGCTGTTGGTCACTTCTTCTTCTTTGACGCCGAGCTGCTCGGCAACGATTTTCTTGACGCGTTCTTCGATGGTACTCATACCTTGTTCTCACTCCTATTTGCAGTTCCGAGAAGCCGGACTGCGGGTAGTTTATAGAAACAAATTGCTTAGTTTCAAGCGTCAATCGCTTCTGTCGTAAAAGGTGCTAGGCCTGTTGGGCCTGTACCCAAGAAAAAATCATGCAAAAACATGAGTTTAGCCTAGATGGAAACCCACCTTAGCTCATGTACATACCGCCATTGACCGGCAATGTTGCCCCGGTAATGTAGCCTGCCGACTCGCTGGCAAGAAAGCCTACTGCGGCTGCAATTTCATCAGCTTGACCCAAACGACCAAGCGGAATCTGCTCCAGCATCACGTCACGCTGGCTGTCATTAAGCGCACGCGTCATGTCTGTGTCAATAAAACCTGGTGCTACGGCGTTCACAGTAATAGCACGAGAGCCCACTTCACGCGCAAGTGCGCGAGTGAAACCTTCCATGCCAGCCTTAGCCGCAGCGTAGTTTGATTGACCCGCATTACCCATGCCGCCAACCACAGAACTGATGTTGATGATACGCCCCCAACGGCTCTTGGTCATGCCCCGCAACACAGCCTTGGACAGGCGGTAAACGGAGCCAAGATTGGTGTTCAGCACATCATCCCACTCATTCTCTTTCATGCGCATCAGCAGATTATCGGCGGTGATACCTGCATTATTAACCAAAATTGCTGGCGCGCCATAACTATCAGTAATACTGCTCAGCACGGCAGCAACCGATTCAGCGTCGCGTACATCGAGCTTTAAACCGGTCCCTTTGTAGCCTGCTTCTGCCAACTTATCGGCAATCGCCTGCGCGCCCTGATCACTGGTCGCAGTACCCACCACAATGGCGCCTTGGGCAGCGAGAGCGTGAGCAATAGCCTGGCCGATACCACGACTTGCGCCTGTAACCAGCGCGACTTTTCCTTCAAGACTCATATCAAATTCCTTATGCAAAGAGTTCGCTGAACGCCGTGAAGCCCGCAACGCTTTCTAAACTGTGGTTGTTGACCGCTTTAGTGCAGCGTTTGTTCAAACCACCCAGCACTTTACCTGGACCACATTCCACCAGATCGGTAACGCCTTGCTCTGCCATATAAAGCACCGATTCAACCCAGCGTACTGGACTGTAAAGCTGCTCAACCAACAATTGGCGTACATCAGCAACGTCGGCGGCTGGACGCGCCGTCACGTTCTGTACCAGCGTAATGCTAGGCACCTGCCACTTTAAAGCGGCAAAGTCGACTGACAGCTGCTCAGCTGCAGACTCCATCAACGCACAATGTGACGGCACACTAACCGGCAGCGCAATCGCGCGCTTGGCGCCGGCATTCTTACAGGCATCGATAGCACGGGCTACGGCATCAGCCTCCCCAGCAATAACCACTTGGCCGGGAGCATTAAAATTAACAGCGCTAACCACTTGGCCTTGGGAGGCTGCTGCGCACAATTCGATGATTTGCTCATCCTCAAGCCCCAGGATCGCTGCCATAGCACCCTGACCCTCAGGAACCGCCTGCTGCATCAATTGACCACGACGCTCAACCAAACGAACCGCGTGGGCAAAAGGCAAGACTTCAGCCGCGACCAGCGCCGAGTACTCACCCAAACTGTGCCCAGCAACGAAGCCAGGACGCACCGAGCTGCTCTGGCACCATAGGCGCCAGAGGGCTACAGAAGCAGTAAGGATCGCCGGCTGTGTGCGATCAGTGCGATTCAAGTCAGCTTCTGGCCCGTTTTGGCTCAGCGCCCAAAGGTCGTAACCGAGCGCATCGGAAGCTTCATTGAAAGTCTCTTTGATGACAGCGTGTTGCTCGGCCAATTCGCCCAACATACCAACAGACTGCGAGCCTTGCCCGGGGAAAACGAAGCCAAGGGAATTAGTCATACCATCTTCCTGTTATCCAATGAGTGAGGAGAGTTTAGACACATGAGTGCGGCAATGGAATTTGGATGCGCTGCGCCCCTGCCAGGTCACAGCAACTCAACGAGGCGCCTGCAGACGCAGCGCAATCCGCGCAGGCAAATCAGCCTCGCAGGCTTTAACTGCTTTGCCGATGGCGGCCAGCATGGCCTGCTCGCCAGCGCCGCCGTGGCTTTTAATTACCACGCCGCGCAAACCCAGCAAACTGGCCCCATTGTGACGATCAGGATCATTACGCTGTCGCATCGATTTCAGTGAATGGCGCACCCAAGGCGATATCCAGCGCAACAGTCGACTGGCCTGCATCGCGTCACGCATCTCCGCTTGCAGGTAGCTGGCCACGCCCTCGCTGGCCTTGAGCAGCACATTACCAACGAAGCCATCACACACCAGCACATCAGCCTCGCCGCGAAACAAACCGTCACCTTCAACATGGCCAACATAGTTGAGCTGATCGCTGGCCGCCAACAATGCAGCAACAGCGCGCACCTCCCGCGCACCCTTATTGACCTCGTGACCGATATTCAACAATCCGACCCGCGGATTGGGGTTACCGGTCAGCTCCGCCGCTGCCGCCGAGCCCATCAAAGCGAACTCGAATAATTGCTCGGCGGAACAATCAACATTGGCGCCCAAATCCAAAACGTGGCAATCGTGCCCAGCGACGGGTAAAGCGGCCATGATTGCCGGGCGCTGAACTCCTTCCAGCATACCCAGCACAGAGCGCGCCAACACCATCAGCGCTCCTGTATTACCCGCACTCAGACAGCCCTCTGCATGCCCGTCGCGTACCAACTGCAGGGCCACCCGCATAGAAGCATCAGGCTTGCCACGCAGCACTTGTGCCGGCGCATCATCAGCCAAAATTTGCTCAGAAGCAGGTACCACAGAGATTCGATCGGCGGAATAACGGGCAGCAGAAAGCAGCGGTGCAATAACGTCCGCAGAGCCAACTAAGATAAGGTGCAACGAAGGGAAAAGCGCAAGACTACGAATAGCAGCGGGGATAATGCAACGGGGACCGAAGTCCCCGCCCATCACATCAATCGCTAGACGGATTGACGTGGACAAAACTTATTCGTCGTTGTCCTTGTTTACAACCTGACGACCGCGGTAGAAACCGTCAGGAGAAACGTGGTGACGAAGATGGGTTTCGCCAGTGGTCTTGTCTACAGACAAGGCAGCGGAGGACAACGCATCGTGTGAACGACGCATGCCGCGTGCGGAACGGGACTTTTTGTTCTGCTGAACAGCCATGACTAATAAGCTCCTAAGCTCAGGTATCGCGTTTTAACTTGGCCAGCACGCTGAAAGGATTAGGCTTCTCAGACTTTTCCTCCGGCTCCGCCGTTTCAGGGCGATACCCTGGCGGATGCTGACATGTGTCCTGCGGGTGCATCGGAACTGCAGGCAAAGCCAGAAGCAGTTCGTCTTCGATCAAAGAAATCAGATCGAGCGGTTCTTCACCCACAATAACCGGTTCATAAAGACGGGGCAGCTGTTTGGCAGCCTCATCAGTTTCGACAAAACCTACATCACATTCGCTATCGAGCGGCACAATAACCTGCTCGAGGCAGCGCTGACAGATCAACGGTGCATTGGTCCGATAATGACCATGCATGGTGCCGATCTTTTGCTCGTCGCGGGCGAAATGCAATTTTACTTGCACATCATCAGCGGGAGCAGATAGCAATGCCGCCAAACGATGCATGCTGTCCGCTTTAACCACGCCTTCAAGGGTGATTTGGCGATCAACAAGCCGCATTGGCTCGACGTATGAGGGTATGGTTCCAGACATAAGCGCGCAATTCTAGGGGCAGGAGAGCCAACTGTCAAAACTATTTGCAACCCAAACAACAACTGCTAGTCGACTCGCCAGCTTTATTGACGTGCAGGTAATATACACCACGTAAAAAAAGGGAGAAAACCCATGCTGCCATTGATTCTGGCCTCGAGCTCACGCTATCGCAAATCGCTTCTCGAGCGCCTGCACTTACCGTTCGAGAGCGCCGCGCCCGACGTCGATGAAACACCGTTACAGAATGAGCAGCCAGAGCAGCTCACACGGCGCCTGGCACTGGCCAAAGCGCAAGCCCTGCAGGCACGCTACCCCGCTCATTTGATAATTGGCTCAGACCAAGTCGTGCTACTCGACAATGAATTGGTGAGCAAGCCAGGCACACACGCTGAGGCCCGCGAGCAACTCACGCGCAGCAGCGGCAAAACCCTGACTTTTTCAACTGCGCTGTGCCTGCTAAACAGCGCCAGCGGCAAGCACCAGGTTGCGATGGAACCGTACTCGGTTACTTTTCGCGAATTGAGTAATGAACAAATAGAGCGCTACCTACTGCAGGACAAACCGTACGATTGCGCAGGCAGCTTCAAATCAGAAGGTTTTGGCGTCAGCCTGATTGAGCGGATGCACGGAGACGACCCCAACAGCTTGATCGGCCTTCCTTTGATCCGCCTATGCCAAATGCTGGCTCAGGAAGGTATTTACCTGCCCTGAGCCAGAACAGCTGTTAACGCAAAGGCGGACCGGAGAAGCCCAGCTCGGCTGCCAAGCTGGAACCCATACTCGCACCCAGCTGGCGAGTGAAGCGAGTGAACGGCGACTCCTGATGTGTGAAGTCGACCAATTCTTCAGCACCAATAACGTCACGCGCAACCGCTGATGTACTGGAAAGACCATCAATCAAACCTAACTCGAGCGCCTGCTCACCAGACCAGATCAAACCACTAAACATGTCGGGCGTTTCTTTCAGGCGATCACCACGTCCAGCCTTGACCTGACGAATGAACTGCTGGTGAGTGGTATCCAGCACGGTTTGCCAGAACTGGCGCTCCTCCGGCTTCTCCGGCTGAAAGGGGTCAAGAAATGCCTTATGCTCGCCCGACGTATAAGTGCGACGTTCCACGCCCAATTTATCCATGGTGCCGACAAAACCAAAGCTGGCCGCCGTCACGCCAATAGAGCCAACCAAGCTAGCCTTATCGGCATAGATCTCGTCCGCTGCGGCAGCAATATAGTAGGCGCCGGACGCACCCAGGTCAGAGATAACCGCATATAATTTGATATCTGGATGCAGAGCGCGAAGACGCTTGATTTCGTCATACACGTAGCCAGATTGCACCGGACTGCCTCCAGGGCTATTGATACGCAAAATCACACCCTGGGTGTTGGCATCTTCAAATGCCTCACGTAGCGCACCTACCAAGTTGTCGGCACTGGCTTCCTCTTGGTCGGCAATCATGCCGCGCAATTCGATCACCGCCGTATGCGGCCCACCAACGCTACTGGCCTCCATTTTTGCCCAAGGCGAAAACAGCATAATGGCGCCAAATAAATAGGTGAACGTCAGAATTTTGAAGAAAATACCCCAACGACGCGAACGGCGCTGTTCCTGCAACGAGGCCTGCAGCGTTTTATCCAGCAACTGCCAAGCCTTTTTATCCTCGGCGGACTGCGCCCGCGCTTCCTTGGAGACCATCTCGCCTTCGGTCCATTGATCATTGCCCATCAAGCTTCCCCTATCGCGGTTTTGCGGCCAACGCGGCCAGACTTACTCAACCAGCCAGCCAACTCGGCGAACTCGTCAATACAGTGCACCGGCGCGCAACGCAGCAACTGCTCACGTGACTGCGCCCCGTAAGTTGCTGCCACGGCGCGCACATTAGCGTTTGCGGCCATATCCAGATCAAAAGAGCTATCGCCCACCATAATGGCAGCGGATGACAGCGAGCCAAGTTCCTGCAAAATCTCCTGCAGCATAAGCGGATGCGGCTTGCTCGCCGTTTCATCCGCGCAACGAGTAGCATCAAAATAACCGAGCAGATCGTGCTGAGCCAACATTCGATCCAGCCCATTGCGCCCCTTTCCGGTTGCCACCGCCAGGCGATAGCCTTCCGCCCGCCAGCGAGCCAAGGCCTCTAGAACACCCGGAAACAAGGATACAGGCTGCACTTCCTGGCTGCGATATTGATGGCGATAGCAGCCCACAACCGCCGCAAGGCGCTGGTTATCGCCCTCTTGCGGATACAAAGCCGCCACCGCTTCAGGCAAACCCAAACCAATAATCCCTCGCACCGCAGACACATCAGGTACCGGCATCATTGCCTCTTCTGCAGCTGCACGCATGGCGGAGACAATATGACCAACAGAGTCAGACAGGGTGCCGTCCCAGTCGAAAATCAGGGTATCAATATCAGGCATTACGCAAACGCCCCAGGGTGTCGTCCCACATTTTGCCGGCCGGCGCCTCCACCTTGAGCTCTTGACCGTCAGCCATCACTACGCGTAGCGAGCGAGCGTGCAAGAACAGACGCTTACCACCCAGCTCGCGCAGTTCGCGGGAGAAGTCATCATCGCCGTACTTAGGATCACCGGCGATGGGATGCCCGGCGTGCTTGGCATGCACGCGAATCTGGTGAGTACGCCCCGTGATCGGCCGCGCCTCAACCAAGGTGGCGTAATCACCAAAGCGCTCAAGCACCCGAAACTCAGTCAGGCTTTCCTTACCCTCAACATTGACCTCAACCATGCGTTCGCCGGAGCGCAGGTTGCTCTTCTGCAACGGCGCATGCACTTTCTTGGTTGAAGCAGACCAGCGCCCACGCACTAGCGCCTCGTAGCACTTGGCCACACCCTTGCCTGGCCCATCACCGCGCAACTCTGCGTGCAAGTGCCGCAGCACACTGCGTTTTTTAGCGATCATCAAACAGCCAGAAGTGTCACGATCCAAGCGATGCACTAACTCGATCTGCGGGCAATCGGGACGTAACTGACGCATAGCCTCAATCACACCAAAATTCAGGCCGCTACCGCCATGAACCGCCAGCCCAGCAGGCTTATTCACTACAATCAGCCCTTTATCCTCAAACAAGATACCCGCCTCAAGCGCATTGAGAATGCCCTGTCCCACCAGAGCCGGCTCATTTGGGGCAGGTAGACGCACAGGCGGAATGCGCAATATATCGCCAGCCTGCAGGCGGTAGTCAGGTTTAATCCTACCTTTATTAACTCGCACCTCACCCTTGCGCAAAATACGGTAAATAAGCGTTTTTGGCGCACCTTTAAGGCGAGTGATCAAATAGTTATCGATACGTTGCCCGGCTTGGTCAGCATCGATCTGATCAAACTGAACCTGGACTGGGAGTTCGGAAGACATGTTTTTCATCTGCGCATAATACATTTTTTCATTCAATTGAAGCACTTAAAAAATGCTGCTATAGTCCGGCGAGCTGCCGCATTTGCAGCCAGGGAGTCCAGCCCAAACAGAGCTGCTGAGCCCTAGAAATAAAGCCATATGGTCTCCGCCAACAAACGAAAACGAATGATCGGCGCGACTTATGATTGCAACACTGCATGCCATGAGGGCATGCAGAAAATTAACCCGCTAACAGACAACACGTTGAGCGGCACCCGATTCAAATGGGTAAGTGTTTAGGTGGAGATGCACAGCTTCAGGATCATGTGACGAGCGCAGACACTTGCCATTCAGCGTGTCCCCGTTACCAGTCCAGCTGATTCCTCCCTAAGGACGCCTTGAAGCAACATCCGGTCAGTACGCGAAGCCGGCTAGAGCGCTGATCCGCAGAACCTGCGTTGACAGCCTCTTAGTCGCCATCCGGCAGCATAAAAAAGCCTGTCGCCGTAGCCAATCCCTTGTTGCCGCAAGCCTGTCCCAAAGCAGTTTCTCTGTGTAGAAGTAACAGATAGAACTGTCGCTGATGCTGCCAACCAGCAGCGATGCGATGTGAGCTCTGCACCCAGGTAATCAATGCCTAGGCCAGAAACACACCTGACACCGAACGCATGAGTCGCAGGTGCCGTCCACGTGATATCCACTTAGCCCTGGAATCACAACGGTACTTCATGAAAAGAATGCTTATTAACGCAACTCAACCCGAAGAGTTGCGTGTCGCCCTGGTAGATGGCCAGCGCCTTTATGACCTCGACATCGAATCCGGTGCGCGCGAACAGAAAAAGGCCAATATCTATAAAGGCCGTATTACCCGCGTTGAACCCAGCCTCGAAGCCGCTTTCGTCGACTTCGGCTCGGACCGCCACGGTTTTCTGCCCCTTAAGGAAATCTCCCGCGAATACTTCTCCAAGCAGGTAGAAGGCCGCGTCAATATCAAAGACGTCCTCAAAGAAGGCCAGGAAGTCATCGTCCAGGTAGATAAAGAGGAGCGCGGCAACAAAGGCGCCGCCTTGACCACGTTTATCAGCCTGGCTGGCCGTTATCTGGTACTGATGCCAAACAACCCTCGCGCCGGCGGTATATCTCGCCGTATTGAAGGTGAAGAACGCAATGAGCTGCGCGAAGCACTGAACAGCCTTAGCGTACCTGCCGATATGGGCATGATCGTGCGTACTGCTGGCCTGGGCCGCAGCGCCGAAGAACTGCAGTGGGATCTAGACTACCTGTTGCAACTCTGGGAAGCCGTCAAAGGCGCCTCCTCCGAGCGCAACGCACCTTTCCTGATTTACCAGGAAAGCAACGTTATCATCCGCGCGATCCGCGACTATCTCCGTCAAGACATCGGCGAAGTACTGATCGACAGCGAAACCGTGAAAGAAGAAGCACTCAACTTCATCGGCCAGGTCATGCCGCAGTACGCGAGCAAGGTTAAGCTGTACGAAGACAGCGTGCCGCTGTTCAACCGATTCCAGATTGAAAGCCAGATTGAAACCGCTTTCGAACGCGAAGTGAAGCTGCCCTCCGGTGGCTCTATCGTGATCGATCACACCGAAGCACTGGTTTCCGTCGATATCAACTCTGCCCGCGCCACCAAGGGTAGCGATATCGAAGAAACTGCATTGCAGACCAACCTGGAAGCGGCTGAAGAAATCGCCCGCCAGCTACGCCTGCGTGACATCGGTGGCCTGATCGTCATCGACTTCATCGACATGAGCCCGGCCAAGAACCAGCGTGCTGTTGAAGAACGCGTGCGTGAAAGCCTTGAAGCTGATCGTGCCCGCGTACAGGTCGGCCGCATTTCTCGCTTCGGTCTGCTGGAAATGTCCCGTCAGCGCCTGCGTCCATCCCTGGGCGAGACCAGCGGTATCGTCTGCCCGCGCTGTAACGGCCGTGGCACTATCCGTGACGTCGAATCACTGTCCCTTTCTGTGCTGCGTCTGATCGAAGAAGAAGCATTGAAAGAGCGCACCGCCGAAGTACGCGCTCACGTGCCCGTCGCCGTTGCCACCTTCTTGCTGAACGAAAAGCGCGAAGCATTGGCCAAAACGGAAGCGCGCACCAAGATTCGCATTCTGATTCTGCCGTCTCCGCACATGGATACACCGCACTTTGAAGTGCAGCGTCTGCGTGACGATCATGAGTCAGTGCTGAACAACGAAACCAGCTTCACCATGAGCAGTGAAGTGGAAGCCGAGGAGCCTACTCCGGTAAGCCAAACCCGCGCTATCGTTCGCGAAGAAGCCGCGGTCAAGGCGCTCTCCCCTGCTCGCCCAGCACCGACGCCGGCAGCACCAGTGGAAGCAGCGCAACCAGCACATGCCGCTCAGCCCAGTCTGTTTAAAGGCCTGATCAAATCTCTGGTTGGTCTGTTCGCACAGGAAGAAGCGAGCGCCGAGCCCACCAAAGAAGTTGAGCAGAGCGAAGCACCTAAGCGTCCGGCCCGTGATAGCGGCAACCGCAACAGCCGCAATCGCCGTCAGCGTAGTGATCGCAATGAGCGTGGCAACCGTACCGAGCGTCCTGAAGGCGAGCGTAAACAAGCGCCGCGTAACGAACGCGCTCCGGTAGAAGCCGTTGCTCCGGCTCCGGCCGAGAAGCCCGCTGAAAACAGCCAACCTCAAACCCAGACTGGCTCGCGTCGCCGTCGCCGCCCAGCTGATGCTGAGCAGCAACGCACTCCCCGCGAAGATGACAACCAAGCCAGCCAACAAACTCGCGAACGTCGCCCAGTGCAACGTCCTGACGAGCAAGAGCAACCAGCAGAAGACGTTAATTTAAACGCGACTGCCGCAGCCAGCGAAAGCACCGAGCAAAGCACCGAAGGTAACGATACGGATCGGCCAAAGCGTCGTTCACGCAGCAGCCAGCGCCGTCGCAACAACCGTCGCCGTCCGCAGCAAGAAGGCACTACCGAGGAATCAGGCGAAACTTCCGCTAGCCAGGAAAGCCCAGTTGCCGAACCTCAGGATGCAGACAAGACCGCTGTTGCCGCAACAGTCGTCAGCACCGCTACTGCCGCTGCTGAACCAGCTGCCGCACCTACCACACCGGCAGTCGAAGCAACCGTCGACAACAATACTGTCAGCGACGTGCAGACGCCGGTCGAGGCAGGCCTGAACGAAGCAGCCAGCAAGGTAGAAGCTTCAATGGAAGATGCGATCGAGGCCTTTAGTCAGGCACAACCGATTGAGAAAGCCAGCGAAGTATCGGAAGCCTCTGAAGCAAACGAAGCTATTGAACCTGCTGCCGAGGCCGTTGCGGACATTAATACCGCAACCTCAGCTGAGAATGCAGCGAACGCCGAGAGCGACCAGGCAGAAGCCAGTCGTCCAGCTCGTCGTCAGCGTCAGGAGCGTAAGAAACCGGTAGAAGCCACTACCCCGGCAGAACAGAGCGATAACGCTGAACAGCCAGCTGCGCAGCAAAGCGCACCCGCACTGGAAGCCAAGGTAGAGACCGAGCAAGTGGACGTGGCGGTAGCTGCAGAAACAGCCAAAGCTCAGCCACAGGATGCGCCGGTCGAAGCCCCTGTTGTTGCTGCTACCCCTGAAGTAGAACAGGTTGTTGCCGAAGTCACTGCCAAACCGGAAAGCAGCATTCCTGCTCTGACCGAAAGCGGTCGCGCGTATAATGATCCGCGCGAAATTCGTCGTCGTCAGTTGGAGGCCAAGCGTCAGGCAGAAGCCGCACCGCAACAGCCAAAAACGCCCAGCGAGCCCGCGATTGTCGAGCAAACTGAAGTCGAGCCCAAACAGCAAGAACCCGTTACTGAGGCCGTAAGCCAGGACGCAATAGCTCCTGCAGCGGTTGCAGAACCAATTGAGCAACCGACTGAAACTGAATCAGCTGAAAAGCCTGAGCCTGTAGCTGAGAAGTTGAAGCAGGCAGATCTACTGGAGACGCCTCTGTCAGAGAGCAAAGCTGAGACTGAAAGCAGCGCTGAAACCGCAGCCGACAGCAAAGCAACCTCAGATGCGGAAGCCGAGCAGGAAGATAAAGCCAAGCAGTCCGAGCAGGAAGACGACACCAATAAGTCGTAAATCCTGCTGCAAAGAAAAAGGGATGCCATAAGGCATCCCTTTTTTTGTCTGCGCGGTGGCCGACAAAGCCAACACGAAAGCGAGTAGACCGCTGATAACTGCCGCTGGACGGAACAAGTGATCAGAAAAGTAGCGCTCAAACGCTATAAATCGACTGCTAATCCAACACCTGTTAAACCGAAAGCTTGCCGAGCAAAGGCGGTTCTTGCTCCAGCCTCACGCCAAAACGCTGCTGCACATCTTCAGCAATGTCTGCAGCCAAGGTCATTATGTCTGCACCTCGCGCCAAGCCGTAACTCACCAATACCAACGCTTGCGCTGTGTGCACACCAACGTCTCCCCTACGATAGCCCTTCCAGCCAGCCTGCTCTATCAACCAGCCTGCGGCTAACTTGCAACGACCATCTGCTTGTGGAAAGTTCGGCATATCCGGAAAACGTTGCAACAGCTCTTCAGCGATTGCTTGCGTCACCAACGGGTTCTTGAAAAAGCTGCCCGCATTGGGCAAATCAGCAGGGTCAGGTAATTTGCTACGCCGAATCGAGCAAACCAACTCACTGACCACACGAGCATCAGGCGCACCTAATCCAGTCGCCCGCCATGCCGCTGCCAAGGGTGTGTATTCAACATTGATATGTGGGCGAGAGGACAAACGAAAACGTACCCGCAGGATGACGTAGCGGCCGGGCGCACGCTTGAAGTGGCTGTCACGATAAGCAAATTCGCAGTCGGTCAGCGAGAAGCACCTAACTTCGCCCGTTTCCCGGTCCAGCGCATCCAGACTGTGAAATACGTCCTTCACCTCGACGCCATAGGCGCCAATATTTTGTACTGGCGCTGCACCCACCGTACCTGGTATCAACGAGAGGTTTTCCAGCCCATTAAGCCCCAAATCCAGCGACCAGCACACGAAGTCATGCCAATTTTCGCCAGCAGCAGCCTCAATGATTAGCTCGGAGGCAGAGCGCGAAAGCACTCTGCGCCCACGGCTTCGCATCAACAACACCAAGCCCGAAACTGGCCCGGCCAGTACCAGATTGCTGCCACCGCCTAATAAGGTAACCGGCCAGCTGTGCTGGTCGGCCATAAGCAAAGCTGCTTGCAGTTGGCGGTCGTCTTCTACTGTTAAAAGGTACTCAGCCCGCTCGCTCACCGCCAGGGTGTTGTACGGACGTAAATCGACCTGAGATTCAAGTTCACTCAACGGCTCACCTGTCGATCAAGCAGCGCATCAGCTGCAGTCTCAAGCATATCCAATACCTGCTCAAAACCATCATCGCCGCCAAAATAGGGGTCCGGTACTTCCTGTGGCAGCTGCGGCGCAACGCTCATAAACAACTGAATCTTGGTGTGAGTAACTTCTGGCGCTCTCGCCAGCAAATTCTGCAAGTTGCTGTTATCCATCGCCAAGATCAAATCAAACTCGTTGAAATCACTGTCACGCACAGCCCGCGCTCGCTGACGGGAAAGATCATAGCCACGTTTGTGTGCCGCGGAGGTGGCGCGTTTATCCGGTGGCTCGCCAGTGTGATAGCCGCCAGTACCAGCAGAATCAACCACAAACTGCTGCTGCAATCCTCGCTCGGCGAGCCGGGCTTCAAACACGCCCTGCGCACTCGGCGAGCGGCAAATATTACCCAGGCAAACAAACAGCACCCGCGTCATATCGTTGCTCATGCCTGCTCCAACAAAGCTCGCACGCGATCTAAATCAGCTTGGGTATCTATACCCGCCGGTAACGACTGACAGGCATCGGCCACGTGGATGCGAGTACCGAACCAAAGTGCACGTAATTGCTCCAGCGATTCCGCCGTTTCCAGAGGGCTAACTGGCCACGTAACGTAATCATGCAAAAAGCCGACTTTGTAGGCATAGATGCCGATATGCCGGCGAAAAGGAATGCCTTCAGGCAAAGGCGCCTGACCGGCCGCAAAAGCATCGCGACACCACGGCATGGGCGCGCGACTAAAATACAGCGCAAAGCCCTGATGGTCGCAAACCACTTTCACCGCATTGGGGTTGAATAAGGTCTCGGTGTCTTCAATCGGCTCGCACAGGGTGGCCATGCCAGCATCGGTGAACGCCAGCAGATTTCCGGCCACCTGATCAATAACGGCTGGCGGAATCATTGGCTCATCGCCTTGCACGTTGACCACGCACGCATCAGACGGCAGACCAAGCTTGCTCACCACTTCCTGTAAGCGGTCAGTACCCGAAGGGTGGTCCTCACGAGTCAGTACTACCTGCGCACCAAAAGCATGGCAAGCGTCCACAATGCGTTGATCATCAGTAGCGATGGTGACCGAAGTAGCGGAACTTTTACGCGCCTGCTCCCATACATGCTGCACCATGGGTTTGCCGGCAATCAGCTGCAAGGGCTTGCCGGGTAAACGGGTAGAGGCATAGCGCGCGGGGATGATGACGTGAAACATCTTTAGCGATCCAGTTTTTCGTCAGCGTTGAGCGCACGAGCTTCTGTTTCCAGCATCACCGGTATGCCCTCGCGTACCGGGTAAGCAAGGCCGTCGGCGCGACACCACAATTCGGTCTTTTGCGCATTGAGTACCAGCGGCCCCTTGCATATCGGGCACGCCAAAACATCTAATAATTTAGGGTCCATTGATTACTCCTGAAGTAACTTATGCTGAGCAGGTGCAGTGGGCAGCAAGGCTGACAGAGCGCTGGCAAAGGCGTCGCTTAACTCAGCGTCGACGCTCAGGTACCACCAGCTATCTTGTGCCAGCGCGTGGCATTTAACAGCGTCTTTCTCGGTCATTATGACCGTTTTTTCGGGCGGAAGATCACCCAGAGATTCATTTGAATAGGTAGCGTGATCAGCAAAAACTCGCTGATCACAACTAAAGCCACAGTTCTGCAATGTGCGGAAAAAGCGTTGCGGGTTACCGATACCCGCCACCGCGACCACCTCACGTGCCCCCTGCCAAAGATCGATTGGCACCCTGGTGCCGCTGACCAGGTGAATCAGCGCGGTGGGGCGCAATTGCATGGCGTAACAGCTGCCCTGATCTGCAGCCGCACCGTTGTGTACGACCAAGTCAACGGTGTCTAGCCGTTGCGGCGGTTCACGCAAAGGTCCTTCTGGCAGACAGCGACCATTACCCAGGCTGCGCTGTGCGTCTAGCATCACCAGTTCAACACTGCGCCCAAGTGCATAATGTTGCAGACCGTCGTCGCTGATAATCACATCGACCTGTTCCTGAGCCAGCAAGGCGCGGGCTGCAGCAGGGCGATCAGGATCAATAAAGACCGGAACCTGGGCGCGCTGAGCAATTAACAAAGGCTCATCGCCGCTGTGCGTGGCATCACCGGCAGGATCAACTCGCCAAGGCAGCTGCGGGGGCTGACCGCCGTAACCTCTGCTGATCACCCCTACGCGGAACCCTTGGTTACGCAGAAATGCAATCAGCCACAGCACCATGGGCGTTTTACCGGTGCCACCCAGCGTGATATTACCTACCACGATCAGCGGAACGGGCGGCTGCCATTGGCTACGCCGCCCGCTCAAATACTGCTGACGCCGGCGCTTGGCAAGGCTTGCATATAGCGCAGACAGAGGGCGTAACAGAATCAGCCAGCGCTGCTTCCCATACCAGGCACGCAATAGCGCCTGCTCCAGGGAAAAGCCCTTCACTGTTGCTCGCCCGCTCCGAGTTCACTGGTGGTCAGACGCAAACGACTAAAGCCGAGTTGTCCGGCGGCGTCCATCGCAGTGATAACCCACTGATGAGGCGTCTGTGCATCTGCGGTAATGACCACAGGCAACATATTGTCACCCCCTGACTCCTTCTGCAGCGCCGCTTTGAGATTGCTCAGACCAGGATTAAGCAGCGCCTTGTCGTTCAGCGCCATTTCACCGGTGGCGGAGATAGTCAGCTCAAGCTGTTGAATATTCCGATTTTCGACCCGTTCGCCGGATGCCGCCTGGGGCAGGTCCAGCTTCAATTGGGTTTCGCGGGTGAAGGTAGTAGACACCATGAAGAAGATCAGCAGCAGAAAGACCACATCAATCAGCGGCGTCAGGTTGACGTTAACCTCCTCCGCTCTTTTACGGCGAAAGTTCACGGTCAGGCTCCCTTGCCAACAACCGCAGTAGCCGGCGCGCGCGTGGCGTTGCCGTTTTCCTTGCTGCCGTTGAACTCGACGTCACGATTGCCCTGCACTACTTCAACCAGCTTGGTAGCTTCCTGCTCCATGGTGATGACCAACTCATCCACACGACGCACAAAGAAGCGGTGAAAGAACACCGCCGGAATAGCCACGGTGAGACCTGCCGCAGTGGTGATCAGCGCCTTGGAGATGCCGCCAGCCAGCACACCCGTATTGCCGGTGCCCTGTATCATAATGGCGCTGAACACATCGATCATACCGATCACGGTACCCAGCAGGCCCAACAATGGCGTGATAGCAGCAATGGTACCCAGGGTATTGAGGTAGCGTTCCAGTTCGTGCACGACCTTGCCGGCCGCCTCCTGGATACATTCTTTCATGATTTCGCGGCCGTGGCGTGAGTTGGCCAGGCCGGCGGCGAGCACTTCACCCAGAGGCGAATCGGCTCTCAGGGTTTTCAGTTTGACCGCATCCAACTGGCCATCCTTGACCCAACGCCAGACTTGACCGAGCAAATTGACCGGTGCAACGCGGCTAGTACGAAGCGCCCACAGACGTTCGATAACAATGGCCACAGCAATAACAGACGACAGAATGATCGGCAGCATTAGCCAGCCACCGGAACTGATCAATTCCCACACAAGCGATCCCTCCCCCAAAATGGTTGTTTACTCTAGCACAGACAATCCGCCGAAACGCCCTGTAACAGCGGTGCCTACACCTTATTATTCATGCCAAAAACGCCGTGCTTTTTCACGCCAGCGCCAGCTAAGCTGAGGCTTCGCATGAGCGCCCAGCGTAAAGCGCACGGCGCCGGAAGCGGCAGTATAAACCGGTTCAGCCGACAGTTCCCGGTATCGTGCCACAACCTTTGCATCTGGGTGACCATAACGGTTCTGCGCACCGGCGCTGAACACCACCCAACGCGGCGCCACCTTGCGGATAAAGGCGTAGGAAGAAGAGCTGCTGCTGCCATGGTGAGGAGCCAGCAACAACGTGGCAGGCTGCAGCTTCGCCAGCACCTGATACTCACCGGTGCGCCGTATATCACCCGGCAGCAAGACACCGCCCTGCCCCGATCCTATCTGCAGCAGACAGGAACGATCATTGGCCGCAGCGTCCGGCACACCGTCACCGGGGAATAACGCGAAGTCCACACCATCCCACTGCCAGCGCTGCTCTGTGCAAGGCTCTGCGGCCAAGGCGGCCGTAAGTTGCTCCGGCTCACCGCTCACTACTTTGGTTACCGGCAAACGCTCGGTTATCGCCAGGGCGCCGCCGGCATGATCGTTGTCGGCGTGGCTGATCAGCAACATATCCAAACGCGCCACACCACTCGCCTGCAACGCCGGTGCTACCACGGCCTCGCCCAAATCAAAGCCACTGGCCATTCGCGCGCCCGCGTCATACAGCAAATCGTGCTGGGCCGTTTGCACATGCACTGCCAGGCCCTGCCCCACATCCAGCACGGTAACCTGCACCGCACCCAGGGGCGGCCGTGTAACGGACGGCCAGACCAGCGGCAGCAAACACAGCACAGCCGGCAACCAGCACAGCCGTGCCAAAGGACTCAGCAACAACAGAGTACCGAGCAGCGCTGTCAGCCAAGCCAACCAACCGGGGAACGAAAAATGCAACACTGGACTGAATCCAGCAATCCATTGCAACGCGCTGAACAGCCACTCCAGAGCGCTGGCAGACACCTGCAGCAAAGTGGGCCAATTGAATGCCACCTCAAGCAATGCGCCAAGCAAGGCGGCTGGCAGTATCACCAAGCTAACGCAAGGAATGGCAACCAGATTAACCATAAACGCCGAAACACTGCTTGGCATGCCCCATAGCACCAGCCAAGGCCATAGCCCTAGATAAACGACCCACTGAGCACGGCCCCAACGCGCCCAAATACCGCGCTGAGCCAACCGGCCGCTGAGACCCCATATCAACAAACCCACAGCGGCAAACGATAGCCAAAAACCAGCACGCAAAGGAGCTGCTGGATTAAACAGCACCACCACGACCAATGCCACTAACCAGATCAACAGTGCGCTAGGTCGCCTGCGTGCCAGCTGGGTGAGGCACACCAGCACACACATCAGGAGCGCGCGCTGAACCGGTACAGCGAAGCCCGCCAACCATGCGTACAACCCCGCTGCAATCAGTGCCACTGGAGCCGAAAGCCACAGCTGAGGCCAAGACCAGCGGATTCGTCCCCAGCGCATTAAGTGCCTGGTCAGCCAGAATACAGTCAACGCCAATATCCCCACGTGCAAGCCGGATATAACCATCAGGTGACTGGTGCCGGTGGCCTGTAGAGCCTCCCAGTCCGCACGGCTCAAGCTGGTTTTATCACCTAACAGCAAAGCAAGCAGGCGCTGGCCGTGCGGCACAGGCTGCAACGCCTTAGCAAACCGGGTACGCAAAGTATCCCGCCAAGGTGAGCTTTGTGTTGCAGACAGCCGCTCACCACTGCGCACACTACCCAAACCACCGGTGCCCGAGGCGTACAACCAGGCTTCGTAATCAAACGCGCCTGGATTACTCATACCCCGCGGACGTCGCAGACGAGCCTCAAGCCGCCACCACTCCCCGGCAACTAATGGTTCGCCACCCCACCAATGCATGCGTAGGTCAGGCAAGCTTTCACCGCTATCGCTCACCCGGACTGATTCAAGCTGGAAGCGCCACCCAGTATCCGTCTGTTCCGGCAGCGCCGAAACCCGTCCCTCAAGCGCAACAACTTGAGAGTCATGTTCATGCGGCAAACGCTGCGCCATTGCCTGGTGGTGAAAGATTAGCGCCCAACAGACACCACTCAGGAAAAACGCCAGATAGCGTCCTAACCAAAAATGGCGCCACAACACAGCCGCTACAGACAAGAGCAGCAGAGGCAACCACCATGGGGGTAGCTGCGCAAAGGATAGGGGTAACAGCAAACCAGCAAGCAGACTTACCAGCAGCAGGCGAATATCGCTCAAAAAACTTCCTGTAATCGACTATGCTGCCAGACAGTAGTGCCCGTCTGACATTCCATGCATAATTGGCGCACGCCACAGTAGCCGAAACCCTGCGATGCCTCGCCGTCTATTCAAACGTCTGATGCCACATCCGGATCGAATCAAGGGCAGTAAGTCCCTCCGATTTATGGGCGACCTGCTGCACGATCCGAATCTCTGGCACCTCAACCGCCAAAGCGTTGCGCGAGCAATGGCGGTGGGTCTATTTGTTGCACTAATCCCAATCCCGCTGCAGATGCTAGTTGCTGCAGCAATCGCGGTACTCGCACGCTCTAACTTACCTATCTCGATCAGTCTGGTCTGGTTAACGAACCCGATAACCATGCCTCCGATTTTCTATGCCCAATACAAGGTCGGCACTCTCCTGCTTGGCGCGCCGGAACGCAGCATGCCAATGGAGCTTTCGATAAATTGGTTGATGGCTGAAATTCACCATATCTGGCAGCCGTTGCTGCTGGGATCACTGCTGGTGGCTACAGTCGTCGCCGCATTGGGCTATTGTCTGACCATGTTGTATTGGCGATGGTGGGTATCGCGCAACTGGCAACGGCGCAAAATGCGACGCCGTAACCAGTCCTGATCAAGGTTGCTCGCAGAGCTGCCCTTTTTTGAGGGTAAATATGCGGTCCATTTGCCCCGCCAGCGCCAAATCATGGGTCACTACCAGAAAGGCGGTGCGCAGCGTCTGACTAAGCTCCAGCATCAACTGCTGAATACTTTCCGCAGTCTCATAATCAAGGTTGCCCGTCGGTTCATCCAGTAACACGCAAGCCGGTTCATTGATCAGCGCACGCGCAATGGCCACGCGCTGACGCTCGCCTCCTGAAAGCTCTGCCGGCTTGTGACCTACCCGCTCCGCCAAACCAACGCGTTCCAGCATAGCGGTTGCACGCTTGCGCGCCTCGGCAATTGGTGTTTTGCCAATCAGCAGAGGCATGCAGACGTTTTCCAGCGCACTGAACTCCGCCAGCAAGTGATGAAACTGATAGACGAAACCCAGATCGGCATTACGTAAACGCCCACGCTGAGTTTCCTGCATAGCTGACAACTGCTGCCCGGCTAGCCAAACCTCACCCTGACTCGGTGTATCCAGGCCACCTAACATGTTCAATAGCGTGGTCTTACCCGAACCGGAACTACCCACAATTGCGATTCGCTCGCCACGATGCAAAGAGAAGTGCACCTGATCCAGGACCAGCAAGCGCTGCGGTCCGATCGCATATTCCTTACTCAGGCTACGGCACTCAAGAACGACATCAGTCATAACGCAGGGCCTCCGCCGGCTCGGTTCGCGATGCCCGCCAAGCGGGATAAAGGGTTGCTAGGAAGCTCAAACTGAGCGCCGCGCCACAGATGATAAAAACATCACTCCAAATCAGTTGCGATGGTAGGTAGCTGATGAAATAAACATCCGAGCTAAGGAATTGAATACCTAAAGTATTTTCGAGCCACGCCACCATCTGCGACACGTTCAATGCCGCCAGCACGCCCAACACGCAGCCGCTCAGCGTACCTACAACCCCAATTACCGAACCTTGCACCATGAAAATGCCCATGATCGACATCGGCGTAGCGCCCAGAGTGCGCAGGATGGCGATATCGGCTTTCTTATCCGTAACCACCATGACCAGGGTTGAAATAATGTTGAACGCCGCGACAGCGACAATCAGCATCAACAACAGGCCAATCATGGTTTTTTCCATCTTGATGGCCGCAAACAAATTGCCATGAGTACGCGTCCAGTCCTGCGCGTAATAGTCGCCCGGCAGCTTGGCGACCAGATCCCAAGCGACTTTGGGTGCTTCAAACAGGTTATCCAGCTTGATACGCACACCTTGTACTTGGCCGGGCTGCCAGCGATTTAATTTAGCGGCGTCGCCGAGGTTGATCATCGCCAGTGAGCTATCCAGCTCCGCGCCAACCTTAAAAACACCGGCTACGGTAAAACGCTTCAAACGGGGGAAAACACCTGCCGGCGTGACCGAGGCTTCGGGCAGAACAAAGGTCAGTTTGTCGCCCACCGCAACATTGAAACGTTTGGCGATCAGTTCGCCGATAACGATGCCAAACTCACCTTCAACCAAATTATCCAACGAGCCGCTCTGCATGTGGTCTTCAATAATAGAAACGGTTTTCTCCGCTTCGGATTCCACGCCGGTAACCAGCACCGGAGCAACGCCGCCATCGTGGGTCAACATGCCCTGCAATTGAATAAAGGGTGCGGTTGCTACCACTTTGGGATTAGCAATCAGTTCCTCTGAGAGTGTCTGCCAGTCGCTGATCGGCTGATAACCATTGATGGTGGCGTGCGGCACCATGCCGAGAATGCGCGTGCGCAGCTCACGGTCAAAACCATTCATCACCGACAGCACCAGAATCATCACCATCACGCCGAGGGTAAGCCCCAGCATGGAGATCAGCGATATAAAGGAGATAAAGTGGTTACGACGCTTGGCCCGCGTATAACGCAGCCCGATAAAAAAGGGTAAGGGTCTGAACATGAAAAGCAGGTTACCTTATAAGCCGGGCTCAGCCGGTGAATTTTGAGCGACATGTTACACTGAACAGCAGCACTTGGTCAGCGCTGCAGCAGCGCCATACGAGATATGCCATGCAAACAGACAATGAAGATAAGCGCGAGTTCTTCCGCATTCAGGATCAAATGGCACTGGATTGTAAACCCATTGACGGGCCTGATGCCGATTTAGGACGACAGCACGGTACGCTGTTTGATCTGCTGAGCGATATGCACATGCTGGACTACGAGTCACAGCATCTGTTGCGGCAAATATCCGAGCGCGATCGCGCACTTGCGCAATACCTTAAAGTCATCAATAAACGAATCGATCTGCTCGGCAAAACCTTGGCCGTTGAGCTATCCGGCGACTTTGGCGATCCCATTGACGTTATCCTCAGCGAAGGCGGCATGTCGTTCGAGTCGACCGAAGCTTACCCCGTCGACTCCTGGTTAGCCGTGCACATGATTCTGCTACCCGCGCCGCTTGGCTTGGCTATTCCTGGACGCGTGGTACGTTGTGACCGCAATGCGACAGATCAGGGCTGGACACTGGGCATCAACTTCGACGTGATGACCGATGCACAGCGACAACTGCTGGCACGGCATATACTGCAAAAACAGGCACAGGAAATACGTGCCGCCAAATCGACCGAAAGGACCTCTTCATGAAAACGCTACTGCACGGACTGGTACTGGTCAGCAGCATGCTGGCTGCCGGCACACTCCACGCTGATACCCTGAGCATCCCTGTAGGTGAGCAAAGTGGCAGCCAAGCCACCTCGTTGCCACAACGCGGTGTAAGTTTCGACGCCGTTGTACGTGGCTGGGGTGAGCCTGCCCGCCGACATGCCGCAGTGGGCCAGCCGCCTATCACTCGCTGGGACTACGACAGCTTTAGTGTGTATTTCGAATCCAGCCACGTGATCGACAGCGTCCGGCAGCACAAACCCAAGGCGCCCTGATTTGACACCGCTTATTTATGGGCATCGTGGCGCCCGAGGCGAAGCGCCGGAAAACACGCTAGCCAGCTTTCAAAAAGCATTGGATGCCGGGGTAACCCGAGTAGAGCTTGACCTGCATTTATCAGCAGACCATCAGCTGATGGTGATACACGACCCTACACTGAAGCGCACCACCGGACGGCGCGGCAAGGTAGCGCAACGCCAAGCTGCGGATTTGATGCAGCTAGATGCTCGCTTTGGCTTACCTAGCTGGCCAGACGCATGCCCTATCCCCAGCCTCGAGCAGTTATTTAGCACCTTTACACAGCTGGAGCACTATCAGCTGGAAGTCAAAAGTGGCTCAGTGCGGCAATCACGCATCGTGCTACAAGCCGTAGAGGAACTGGTGGCGCGTTACCAGCTGCAGGACAAAGTGGTGGTCACATCGAGCAGCCGCACCCTATTGAAATACGCCAAGGCATCCGCTTTCAGCTTACCTACCGGCCTAGTAGAAGAATATGGCCTGCTTGACCCAATCAAAGCCGCGCAGCGTTATGGTTGCCGCTACCTGATACTCAACTGGAAGTTATGCACTGCCCAGCGCATACAACAGGCTCAGCAAGCCGGCTTGCATGTATCTGTGTGGACCGTGAATGAAGAGCAAAGAATGCAAAAGCTAGCCGCCATGGGGGTAGACAGCCTGATTACCGATTACCCATTGCGGGCAATGCAGCTGTTTAATAAATAGCGCCTGAGCTCTCAGGCGCTATTAACTCAGCCGATCAGAACAATCGATTTAACCCGTCCAGTGCCGCAACCCGGTAGGCCTCGGCCATAGTCGGATAGTTGAACGTAGTATTGACGAAGTAGTTGATACTGTTAGCTTCGCCTTTCTGGCTCATGATTGCCTGGCCGATGTGCACAATCTCAGATGCCTGGTCACCAAAACAGTGAATACCCAGGACTTCCAGCGTATCGCGATGGAAGAGTATTTTCAGCATCCCCACCGGCTCGCCACTGATCTGCGCACGCGCCATGCTTTTGAAAAAAGCCTGGCCGATCTCATAGGGCACCTTCTCGCTGGTTAACTCCTGCTCGGTTTTACCCAGCGAGCTAATTTCCGGAATAGTGTAAATACCCGTTGGTACGTCATCGACGAAGCGCCAGGCGTCGTTACTGACGATATTGCCAGCAGCCGAGCGACCCTGATCAAAAGCCGCGCTGGCCAAACTTGGCCAGCCAATCACGTCGCCTACCGCGTAAATATTGGGCACCGCGGTGCGATAGTTCTCATCGACACTGAGCTGACCGCGACCATTAGGGTGCAAACCGATGTTTTCCAGACCAAGACCGTCGGTATTACCAGTGCGCCCATTACACCAAAGCAAGGCGTCAGCTTTTAGCTTCTTACCGGATTTGAGATGCAGGGTTACGCCGCGGCTTTCGGTGCCTTCAATCTTCTCGTATTCTTCATTATGTCGAATCAACACACTGTTGTTACGCAGGTGATAACTCAACGCATCTGAAATCTCGTCATCCAGAAAGCTCAGCAGCCGTTCTCGGTTGTCGATCAGGTCAACCTTTACACCTAGACCGCAAAAGATCGATGCGTATTCGCACCCAATCACTCCCGCACCATAAATAATCAAGGTGCGCGGCGTGTGATTCAAACGCAGGATGGTGTCGCTATCGTAGATACGCGGATGGCCGAAATTCACGTCCGAAGGACGATATGGGCGCGATCCAGTGGCGACAATCACCTCTTTGGCAATTAGTTTTTCCACTACACCGGTGTTGTTGACCAGTTCGATGGTGTGCTCATCGGCGAAACTGCCTTTACCGAAAAACACGTCCACGCGGTTACGCGCATAATAGCTGGTACGCGAAGCAACCTGTTTGGCCATCACCTTTTCAGCACTTTTCAGCACATCTGGAAACGGAAACCAGCGAGGATCACCGATGGCACGAAACATCGGGTTGGTGTTGAATTGGATGATCTGCTTGACCGAATAACGCAACGCTTTGGACGGGATGGTACCCAGGTGAGTGCAGTTACCGCCTACTTCCTTGCGCTCCTCCACCACAGCCACTTTGCGACCATGTTTAGCTGCATTCATCGCAGCACCTTCACCCGCAGGGCCTGAACCCAGCACCACCACATCGTAGTTATAAACAGCCATTCAGTCGGTTCCTTGTATCACACAGACAACACGCATAAAGAGAGTGCCACAGACAGCAAAACGCCCCTAGTCGACCTTGGTGGCATCCCGGGCTAGCTCAAACTCCTGGCTACGCGGCTGCACACCGGCATTGACCGTGGCCTCTTCACATTTGGTGGTGTCACCCCCGCAAATCCCGCAGGACTTATCGAGGCCCGTCGCGCCAATACCACCACAGGAACCCGCGATCGGCTTGCGACCCATCATTACGCCAACGGTCATACCGGCCACAATCAGCAGCATCAAAGGGAATACCAAAAGCCAAACCATGGTTTACTCCTCGCTCTTTGCAAGAGCATTAAATTGTGGGGTGCCTTTGGAAATAAAGGCCTCCCCCTCGCGAATAACAAAAAAAGCTGGGATTTTATGCTCTACCGCATACTGCCAGCCGCGATCTTCACCCATGATCATCAACAGCGTAGATAGGCCGTCCGCCTCTGCGGCTGAATCATCAAGTACGGTGACAGCCGCGAGCTTGTGCATCACCGGATGACCAGAACGGGCATCAAAGGTATGCGAGAAACGCTGCCCATCAACCTCGTAATAATTGCGATAGTCACCTGAAGTAGAAACACCCTCACCGTCCAGTGCAAGGATCATTTGCGCCACGCGCTCATCATCTCGCGGCTCTTCTATAGCGATTCGCCACGGACGATTACCGGGTTTTTTTCCCGCTGCCTTGAGCTCACCGGTGATTTCCACCATATAGTTTTTGACGCCATAGGTAGCCAGGCGTTCCACTACCCGATCAACCATATAACCAGCACCCACGCTGCTTATATCGAGTGTCAAAGCAACGTCTTTACACAACTGACTTTCATCATTGATGTGCAGATGCTGCTGCCCCACCGTAAGCATTACCTGCTGCAGTTGATCAGGATGTGGCATCTGATGCTGCTCGCCGCCGTGGAAGCCCCAAAGCTTGAGTAGCGGCGCCACGGTGATATCGAAAGAGCCTCCGCTGTCAGCGTGAAAGTGGTCAGCTAACTGAACCATATCCAGCACTGACTCAGGCATCGTCATACAGGTTCCAGCGGGGGATGCGTTGAATCGGGCCAAGTCAGAATCGGTGCGCCAGTTCGAAGCTTCGCTGTCGAAGCGCGCAAACATGCTTTCGATTTCTTCCTGTAGCGCCTCAGGTGCCGGCGACTCTTCAGTCGGCACCCACTTGATCGAATAGGTGCTACCCATGGTCGCCCCATACATCTCGGAAACCGGGTCGACAGAATTGAAACAGCCCGTTAGGGCTGCTGCCAAGGCAACAGCAATAACGGGCCGGACCAAGCCAAGGCGCATATCAGCCGCCAAAGTCATCAAGCAGAATATTCTCAGGCTCTACCCCCAAATCCTGCAGCATCTTGATCACCGACGCGTTCATCATCGGCGGCCCACACATGTAGTACTCACAGTCTTCTGGCGCTGGATGCTCCTTCAGATAGTTTTCCAGCAAGACATTGTGGATAAAGCCCGTTGGGCCTTCCCAGTTGTCTTCCGGCAGTGGGTCAGACAGCGCCAAATGCCACTCGAAGTTATCGTTCTCTGCTGCCAGCGTATCGTACTCATCGACGTAAAACGCTTCACGCAATGAACGCGCACCGTACCAGAAGGTGATTTTGCGCGTGGAATGCAGACGTTTGAGCTGATCAAAGATGTGCGAACGCATAGGCGCCATACCGGCACCACCGCCGATAAAGACCATTTCGGCATCGGTATCCTTGGCAAAAAACTCACCGAACGGACCGTATACCGTGACCTTGTCACCCTCGGTAAGACCAAACACCCAGGACGACATTTGACCCGCTGGCAGATCATCACGGCCAGGCGGCGGCGAAGCCACACGAATATTGAACTTCACCAGACCGCGCTCTTCCGGATAGTTAGCCATGGAGTAAGCGCGGATCACGGTCTCATCTACCTTGGACGTATAGCGCCACAGGTCGAATTTATCCCAGTCGCCACGGAACTCAGGCTGGATGTCAAAATCCTTATAATTGACAGCGTGCGGCGGGCATTCCAGCTGCACATAACCGCCAGCGCGGAAATCGACGCTCTCGCCTTCCGGCAGTTTAAGCGTGAGTTCCTTAATGAAGGTGGCCACGTTGGGGTTGGACTCAACCGTGCATTCCCACTTCTTAACGCCGAAGACCTCTTCCGGCACTTCGATTTTCATATCCTGTTTGACCGGAGTCTGGCAGGACAAGCGCCAGCCTTCTTTGGCTTCGCGCTTGGTGAAGTGTGACTCTTCAGTGGGCAACATCTCGCCGCCGCCACTTTCGACAATGCACTTGCACTGCGCACAGGTGCCGCCGCCGCCACAGGCGGAGGACAGGAAGATGCCGTTGGCAGACAGCGTATTCAACAGTTTCGAGCCGGCCGCTACGGTCACAGTACGTTCGCCATTCACCTCAATGGTGACGTCGCCACTGCTTACCAGTTTCGAACGGGCAATCAGAATGATGGCAACCAGCGACAATACGATGGCTGTAAACATCCCGACGCCCAGAAAGATTTCCATGTTCATCAGTTACAGCTCCTCTCTACAGTTGCACGCCGGAAAATGACATGAAACCTAGCGACATCAACCCAACAGTAACGAAGGTGATGCCCAGGCCACGTAAACCATCAGGCACATCGCTGTACTTGAGTTTTTCCCGGATACCCGCCAAAGCAATGATTGCCAGCGCCCAGCCGATACCGGCACCAGCACCATAGACCACACTTTCACCAAAGGCATAGTCACGCTCTACCATGAACAGCGACGCACCCATGATGGCGCAGTTAACGGTGATCAGTGGCAAGAACACGCCCAAGGCGTTGTAAAGAGCAGGTACAAACTTGTCGAGCAGCATTTCGAGGATCTGCACGATGGCCGCGATCACACCGATATAGCTGAGCAGACCCAGGAAGCTCAGGTCAACGTTCGGCAGGCCAGCCCAGGCCAACGCGCCATCTTTCAGCAAATAGGTATAGATCAGGTTGTTGGCAGGCGTAGTGATCGCCAATACGACTACAACAGCAACGCCCAAGCCAATGGCGGTCTCAACCTTTTTGGAGATGGCGATGAAAGTACACATCCCCAAGAAGAAGGCCAACGCCATGTTTTCAACGAAAATCGCCCGAACCAGCAGGCTTATGTAATGTTCAATCATGGCTTACATAGCCTCCTTCATCGCGCGAGTCTGCGGCGCCATCTTGAATTCCGCTGCTTCAACTTGATCAGTTTTCCAGGATCGTAGACCCCAGATGAGCAGACCAATAATAAAGAATGCAGACGGTGGCAGCAGTAACAAGCCATTAGGCTGATACCAGCCACCAGCGCTAACCACTGGCAGAATTTCGATGCCAAACAGGCTACCGGCACCCAAAAGTTCACGTACTGTCGCGACACAGATCAGAATAAAGCTGTAACCCAGACCGTTACCAATACCGTCCAGGAAGCTCATATGCGGCGGGTTCTGCATGGCGAAGGCTTCAGCGCGGCCCATCACAATACAGTTGGTAATAATCAAACCGACGAAGACCGACAGCTGCTTGCTGATGCCGTAAGCGTATGCCTTGAGCACTTGGTCCACTACGATTACCAATGACGCGATAATCACCATTTGCACGATCATACGGATCGAGCTGGGGATCTGATTACGTACCACTGAGATGAAGAAGTTAGACAGCGCCGTTACCGAGGTCAAAGCAATACACATAACCAGGGTAACGTTCAGACTCGTGGTAACCGCTAGCGCAGAACAGATACCAAGGATCTGAAGCGCAATGGGATTGTTGCTGAAAATAGGATCAAAGAGCACCTGCTTGGCGCTTGCATTAGCCATGATTATGCCTCCCCTGCGCGAAGATGATCGAGGAACTCGCCAAAGCCGTCTTTACCCAGCCAGAAACGCACTAGGTTTTCCACGCCCCGACTAGTCAGAGTGGCACCGGCTAATGCATCAACCTGATGCTCTGCGTTCGGACTGTTGTTGTCTACGCCGCCCTTAATGACACTGATATCAACGTCACCAGACTCGTCGTATACAACCTTACCAGTCCACTGTTTCTTCCAGCTGGGATTATCCACCTCACCGCCTAGACCGGGGGTCTCAGCGTGCTGGTAGAAGCCCAAACCCACCACGGTTTTCAAATCGCTTTCCAGCGCCATGAAGCCGTACAGTGTGGACCACAGGCCATAACCGTGAATCGGCAGGATGACAGTTTCGATTTCGCCCTGCTCGTCTTCAACTACATACACCGTAGAGTAGTAGGCTTGACGACGGATACTGGCAATATCGACCTTTGGATCCATACGCTGTGAGGTTTCCGGGACTTTGGACGCTTTCTGCTGGTCGTAGGTCAGCGGATCTGTCGCATCGCTGAACTCACCGGTGCGCAGATCCACAAGCCGCGGAGTAACCTGTTTGAACTGCTCCTGCACACTAACGCCTTCTTTATATAGGCCGGCGATCTGCAGAATATTGCGCTGTTTGTCTTGCAACTGGTTGGTAATCTGGACTGGCTTGAGCGCTACAGCAGCGGCAGATACCACTACAGAGCACACCAGGCAGACCAGAAGCGCAACCGTCAGGGTGCGGAGAACGGATTCTTTCTTACTGGACATTGCGTGCAAGCCTCCGTTTGATGTTGGCCTGAACCACAAAGTGGTCAATTAGCGGGGCGAACAGGTTGGCGAACAGGATGGCCAGCATCATGCCTTCCGGGAAGGCCGGGTTGACCACACGAATGAGGATCACCATTAAGCCAATCAATGCACCAAACAGCCACTTGCCGGTGTTGGTCATAGAGGCAGACACGGGGTCAGTCGCCATGAAAATCATACCGAAAGCGAAGCCACCAACTACCATATGCCAGTACCACGGCACTGAAAACATCGGGTTGGTCTCTGAACCAATCGAGTTAAACAGCAGACTGGTGGCAATCATGCCGATCATCACACCGGCCACAATGCGCCAGTTAGCAATTTTCGTCGTCAGCAGTACCGCGCCGCCGATAAAGATGGCCAGCGTGGAGACCTCACCCATAGAACCCTGGATGTTGCCGTAGAAGGCATCCCACCAGGTGATGCCTTGGGCAACCACTTGATCGATACCACCGGAGGCCGCCATGCTCAGCGCAGTAGCACCAGCAAAGCCATCAACCGCAGTCCAGACCGCGTCACCTGACATTTGCGCAGGGTAAGCGAAGAACAGGAATGCGCGACCGGTCAACGCCGGGTTGAGGAAGTTTTTACCGGTACCGCCAAATACTTCCTTACCAATCACCACGCCAAAACTGATACCCAGCGCAACCTGCCACAGCGGAATGCTCGGCGGCACGATCAGGGCGAACAGAATGGAGGTAACGAAGAAACCTTCGTTGACTTCATGCTTGCGAACAGAGGCGAAGATCACTTCCCAGAAACCACCGACCAGGAAGGTCACCGCATAGACGGGTAAAAAGTAAGCTGCGCCATGAACCAGATTGTCCCAGAGACTCTCGGGGTTAAAGCCGGCAAACAGTGAGATCAGCGCAATACGCCAGTTATCCTGCGCTGCGAGCATATCTGCATTGGCTGCATAGATGCTATTAGCCTGATAACCGATGTTGTACATACCGTAAAAAATAACCGGAAAAGTACAAAGCCATACGGTGATCATCATGCGCTTAAGATCGAGACCATCACGCACGTGAGCAGTCGTCTTGGTGACGCTGCCGGGGCGGTAAAAGAAGGTATCGACGGCTTCGTAAAGGGCATACCACTTCTCGTGTTTGCCACCTTTTTCGAAGTTGTGCTCTATCTTGTCGAGGAATGCGCGTACACCCATGACTTAACCCTCCTTTTCAATGCGAGTCAGGTTATCCCGCAGAATCGGGCCGTATTCGTATTTGCCAGCGCAAACATAGCTGCACAACGCCAAATCCTCTTCTTCCAACTCAAGACAGCCGAGTTTCTGTGCCATCTCAGTGTCACCTACGATCAGGTAACGCAACAATTGAGTAGGCAGGATGTCCAGCGGCATGACCATCTCGTAATTGCCTACCGGAACCATGGCGCGCGGACTGCCATTGGTGCTGGTATCAAAATTAAACAGACGAGAAGGTGCCAGTTTGGAAGTAAAGATATTGAGTACCGAATGCTTGTTCTTACCAGCACGCAGATAGTGCAGCAGTTGGCGCTCATCGCCTTCCTTCAGCACTGATACCTGGGAGTGGAACCGACCAAGATAGGCGACCGGACCACGCGCCATGCGACCACCGAATACCGAGCCGGAAATCACGCGATTGTTGTCCGGAGTCAACTCACCTGCGGTCAACTCATCCAGGTTTGCACCTAGGCGGGATTTCAACAGACGCGGTTTCTCTACCTGCGGTCCAGCCAGTGCAAAGTAACGGTCAGTCCAGATTTTACCTTGGGTGAAAAGCACACCAAAGGCGATCACGTCCTGATAGTTGATTTGCCAAACCGTCTTGGTTTCGCTGACTGGATCAAGATTGTGTATGTGCGTACCTGCCAAACCGGCGGGATGCGGACCGGCAAAGCTCTCGGTGCTAACGCCGGTAACAGATTCACCCGGAATATTGGCACCTTCGGCCTTACACAACCAAACCTTACCCAAGCGCGCAAGGACCTTAAGACCGTTTTCAAAGTCAGCAGCATGCTGCTGGATGATCACGGCAGGATCGGCCGCCAACGGATTGGTATCCATCGCGGTAACGAAGATCGAGCTAGGTTTGCTGTCAACAGCAGGCGTCTTGCTATAGGGGCGGGTACGCAGAGCGGTCCACAAACCTGAGCTGATCAGCTGATCACGTATTACCTGCTGATCCAGCGAGACCAGTTGGTCGACCGCATGAGAATCAAAAGCGACAGCTTCGTCACCCTCAACATCGATTACCACCGATTGCAAAACACGTCTTTCACCACGATTGATGGCACTAACAACACCAGCAGCAGGCGAAGTAAAAATGACACCAGGCGTTTTTTTATCACTGAACAGGATCTGACCCAGCTTGACCCGGTCTCCCTCGCGTACCTCCATAGTGGGCTTCATACCGTGGTAATCAAAGCCTACTACTGCGACACTGCGTACCTGACGGGCGTCATCGATACGCTGCTCGGGTGAGCCGGTGATTGGCAGATCCAAGCCCCGTTTGATTTTTATCATACGAATAGCCTAATCACTAGTTTGGAATCTTTAAGGGCGGACTGCCGGTGCGAAGCACAACAAGCTCTGCGGAATGGCTCTTGGCAACAGACACGGAATCAGGGCGAGACAGCCACAAACCCCCATCAAAAATCCCGCTAAGTATAAAGTTCCTGCCCCACCATTACTACTCGACCCTTGGCTTTTTCGGGTTTTAAATAACCTACATTGATGAAATCTATGACCTCGCATCCCGCATTTACTCTGGGCTTGTCATAGACTGAAACACTGCATCGCTAGAACGGAGACAACCATGCGACCACATTACCTGCTACTTGCCGGCCTGCTGCTGTGCACAACGGCGCTCGCCAGCAACGAACGCATAAACCAGGCCGGCTTCGCTTCCAGCGTGACAACGGAAAACAGTAACCAAGTGTTGCCACTGCGCAACACTCACCTGCTTGAATACCTTTTGGTCGATGTCTACAGCGCTGCTCTTTATGCTCCAGCCGACGCAAAGCTCGAGCAACTGCTGGCCAGCAACTCCGCATTGCGGCTTGAACTCTATTACTATCGCTCGATCAAGCGTCAAGATGTCATCAAGGCCGCCTGGACTGCACTAGAGCGGCAATATGACACCACAACGCTGGCCACTCTAAAGCCTAGCGTGGATCAGTTGCATGCCAGCTTCAGCGATATTGGTAGCGGCGATCGCTACAGCCTGACCCGCACCAGCGACCAGCATCTAGTGTTGCGCCACAATGGCAAAATCACCTTTGAATCCAACGACCGGCAATTGGCTGATGCTTACCTCGGCATCTGGCTGCGCCCTGATGGCTTATCCGATGAGTTACGTAGCGCCCTGTTGAACTAAGATCACTCAAACAGCAGGCAACAAAAAAGGCGCCTAAGCGCCTTTTTTGCATTAACCCATCGATCAGGCCGGGAATGCCGGCGGATTGACGTGAGCCATGTCTTCCAGAATCCGCACTACCTGGCAGCTGTAGCCGAACTCGTTGTCGTACCACACATAGAGAATGACGCGGTTATCGTTGCAGATAGTTGCCTCTGCATCCACTACGCCCGCGTGACGCGAACCAACGAAGTCGGACGACACCACCTCTACCGAGTTAGTGAAGTCGATCTGCTTGTGCAGGTCGGAGTGCAGCGCCATGTGACGCAAATACTCATTCACTTCGTCGCGATCAGTTGACTTTTCCAGGTTCAGATTAAGAATCGCCATCGACACGTTCGGCGTAGGAACGCGAATTGCGTTGCCGCTCAGCTTGCCTTCCAGCTCTGGCAGCGCCTTGGCAACCGCCTTGGCTGCACCGGTTTCGGTGATAACCATGTTCAATGCGGCGCTACGACCACGACGATCACCTTTGTGGAAATTGTCGATCAGGTTTTGGTCGTTGGTGTAAGAATGCACGGTTTCAACATGACCATTGACGATGCCGTACTTGTCATTGATGGCCTTGAGTACCGGCACAATAGCATTGGTAGTACAAGATGCAGCGGAGACAATCTTGTCTTCAGGTGTAATCGATGCATGGTTGATGCCGTGCACGATGTTCTTCAGGTCGCCTTTACCCGGTGCAGTTAGCACAACCTGGCTAGCGCCTTTGCATTGCAAATGCTGAGACAGGCCTGCCTCATCACGCCATACGCCGGTATTGTCTACGATCAGCGCATTTTCGATGCCGTAGCTGGTGTAATCGATGCTGGCCGGATCGCTAGCGTAGATAACCTGAATCTGATTGCCGTTGGCCGTCAGCGTATTGTTCTCTTCGTCGATAGTGATGGTGCCCTGGAAGGACCCATGTACCGAATCACGACGCAGCAAGCTGGCACGTTTGGCCAGGTCATTGGGAGCGCCCTTGCGCACAACAATGGCGCGCAGACGTAAACCATCGCCGGCACCCGCTTTCTCAATCAGAATGCGAGCCAACAGACGGCCGATGCGACCGAAACCATACAGCACCACGTCACGACCCTGACGGCGCTCGCCAGTGTGGCCGATAACGCTGCTCAGCTCATCGCGCAGAAAGGCATCCAGATCATCGTTGCCGCTTTCACGGAACTTTTGAACCAGCCGAGCAAGGTCGATGGACGCAGGCCCCAGCTCCAGATCCAATAACGCTTTGATCACCGGGAAAGTGTCGTGTACAGAGAGTTCGGTATCGTCAATCTGGCGAGCAAAACGGTGCGACTTCAACAAGCTGATAACCGAGCGATTGACCAGGCCACGCCCATAAATGGACGTCACCACGTTATGTTCACGGTACAGACGACCGATTAGAGGAATCATGGCTTCGGCGGTCGCTTCACGATCCGTCCAGCTTTCCAGACACTGCTCGAATTGGGCTTGAGTCACGGCTTTACCTTCCACGGCTTGATAACTAAAGGGCGCATATTATGCTGTCCACGGCCTCTTGAGGCAATCATCAGCCCAAAATCAACCAGAGAATGAGCACAGCCGGGCTGACGGCGTTACACTTAGCCCCCTCTGAAACGGCGACGGACATACTCAACTCTGCGCCGAAAACATGACTACATGAGCTTATTGCATGCCTGTTGAAACCACCCTGTTGTCACCCCCGCTCGCCAAAGCCCCTGGAGCGAAGATGCACTGGGCTGGATTGCACGGTGCCGCACGCGCACTGGCGATCGCCGAGGCAGCGTCTCAGCATCAAGGGCTCAGCCTGGTCATTACCACTGACACTTCAGCTGGCGACAGCCTGGAGCAGGAGCTGCGCTTCTTTTCGCCTGAGCTGCCGGTACTCAGCTTCCCCGATTGGGAAACCCTGCCCTATGATCGCTTTTCGCCACACCAAGACATAGTCTCGCAACGCCTGCGAACCCTATTTCAGCTACCGCAGGTCAGCCAGGGCATCTTGGTCGTGCCAATGACCACGTTGTTGCATCGCCTACCACCACGCAGCTTTCTTGGCGGCTCGGTACTCATGCTGGAGCTGGGCCAACGGCTGGATATTGAGCGGATGCGACTAGATCTGGACTCTGCCGGCTACCGCTACGTCGACACCGTATATGAGCATGGCGACTACGCCGTTCGCGGCGCGCTATTAGACCTTTTCCCGATGGGCAGCAAACTACCCTATCGCATTGATCTGTTTGACGAAGAAATCGAAACCCTGCGTACCTTCGATCCGGAAAGCCAACGTTCAATCGACAAGGTAGAACGCATTCACCTGCTGCCCGCCAAAGAGTTCCCGCTCGACAAATCCGCACTCACCGGCTTTCGCGCCCGCTATCGTGAACGCTTCGAAGTGGATCATCGGCGCTGTCCTTTATATATGGATCTCACCGAAGGATTGGTGCCGCCCGGCATCGAATATTATCTGCCGTTGTTCTTCGATGAGCTAGGTAGCCTGTTCGATTATCTACCCGAAAATACGCGTGTGTTCACCCTGCCAGGCATCGAAGCCAGCGCGGAACATTTCTGGCTCGACGTGCGCAGCCGGCATACTGAGCAAGGCGTAGATCCGACCCGCCCGCTGCTACCGCCTGGTGAGTTATTTTTACCAGTAGAAGAATGCTTTGCCCGTATCAAGAGCTTTGCGCGCACAATTTGCCATCAGACAGAACTGCCAGACAGCGGACAAGCTGAAGACCTCGGCTGCCTGCCACCGCCCGAGCTGCCCATCGACAACAAGCTCGACAATCCTTTGCAGGCGTTGCAGAGCTTTTTGCAATCGCATAAAGGACGCACGCTGTTCGTCGCCGAAACCGCCGGACGACGCGAGGCCTTGATCGAGTTATTGGCGCGCATTGATCAGCGCCCACAACAAGTCGACAGCTGGCTCGACTTTGTCACCTCAAACCATCCGCTAGCCTTGGCGATAGCACCGTTGGACCAAGGATTGCTGACCCGTTCTCCAGCCGTTGCCGTCATCGCCGAAAGCCAGCTATTCGGGCAGCGCGTTATGCAACGCCGCCGCCGCGGCAAAGCCACGGATATGGGCGACGCCATTATCCGTAATCTCACCGAACTCCGCGAAGGTGCACCGGTTGTGCACATTGACCATGGTGTCGGCCGCTATCTGGGCTTAACCAACCTGACTGTCGAAGATCAGGAAACGGAGTTTTTGGTACTGGCCTACGCCGAGGAAGCCAAGCTCTACGTACCCGTAGCCAATCTACATCTGATCGCTCGCTACTCCGGCTCCGAGGATGAAAACGCACCCTTGCACCGTTTGGGCTCGGAGCAGTGGCAAAAGGCCAAACGCAAGGCCGCTGAAAAAGTTCGTGACGTCGCCGCCGAACTGCTCGACGTGTACGCCCGGCGCGCCGCCCGCGAAGGTTTCACGTTCAGCGCACCAGAGCGTGATTATCAGAGCTTTGCGGACGACTTCCCGTTCGAAGAAACGGCCGACCAGGAAGCGGCCATTGATGCAGTGCTGCAGGATATGACTAACCCGCAGCCAATGGACCGATTGGTGTGCGGTGACGTTGGCTTCGGCAAAACCGAAGTTGCCATGCGGGCAGCATTCCTCGCCGTGCACAGCGGTAAACAAGTGGCTGTTCTGGTTCCCACTACCCTATTGGCGCAACAGCACTACAACAGCTTCAAGGACCGCTTTGCCAACTGGCCGGTCAAAGTCGAGGTCATGTCGCGTTTCAACTCCACTAAAGAAATCAAAGCCGCGGTTAGCGAGCTGGCTGAAGGCAAGGTGGATATCATGATTGGCACCCACAAGCTGCTGCAGCAAGACGTCAAATTTCGCGACTTGGGCTTGGTGGTCATCGATGAAGAGCACCGCTTTGGCGTGCGCCAGAAAGAACAGCTTAAAACCCTGCGAAGCGAAGTGGATATATTGACGCTCACCGCGACTCCGATCCCGCGCACCTTGAACATGTCCTTCTCCGGCATGCGGGATTTATCGATCATCGCCACTCCCCCGGCACGCCGCCTATCGGTCAAGACCTTTGTCATGACCCAGCAGAAGCCGGTGCTCAAAGAGGCGATACTGCGCGAGCTGCTACGTGGCGGTCAGGTTTACTATCTGCACAATGAAGTACAGACCATAGAGAAGTGTGCCGCCGACCTGGCGGAGCTGGTCCCTGAAGCCCGTATCGCCGTCAGTCATGGTCAGATGCCGGAACGGGCGCTGGAACAGGTGATGCGTGACTTTTATCACCGTCGCTTCAATATTCTGGTTACCACCACCATCATTGAAACTGGTATCGACGTGCCTAGCGCCAATACCATCATCATCGAGCGCGCGGATAAATTCGGGCTGGCCCAACTGCACCAGCTACGCGGCCGCGTTGGACGTAGCCACCATCAGGCTTACGCTTACCTGCTGACACCCGACGGCAAGAAAGTGACTCGAGACGCCGAGAAGCGCCTGGAAGCTATTGCAGCCGCACAAGATCTTGGCGCTGGTTTCACACTGGCGACCCACGATCTCGAGATTCGCGGCGCCGGCGAGCTGCTGGGCGATGGGCAAAGCGGGCAGATTCAAGCCGTTGGTTTCACGCTGTATATGGAAATGCTCGAACGCGCAGTAAAAGCCATCAAGCAAGGCAAGCAGCCTGACCTTGATCAACCATTGGGTGGTGGTCCTGAGATTAACCTGCGGCTGGCTGCGCTGATCCCTGACGATTACTTACCGGATGTGCACGCCCGACTGATCCTGTACAAGCGTATTGCCAACGCCAATGACGATGAAACGCTGAAAGACTTGCAGGTTGAAATGATCGATCGCTTCGGCCTGCTGCCGGAACAGGTCAAGACGTTGTTCCGTGTCACGGCCCTCAAATTGCGCTGCGAACCGCTGGGCATTACCAAGATAGATGTCGGCGCAGAGCACGGGCGTTTTGAGTTCGGCGCACAAACCAATATCGACCCCATGGTATTGGTGCGCATGATTCAGGATAATCCCCAGCGTTATCGCCTTGAAGGCGCTACGATATTCCGCTTCAATGCCCCCATGGGCGGCGTAGAACTGCGCATCAATACTGTAGAAGCATTACTCGACCGACTGGCGCAAGCGCCACAGGACACTCCCGTAAAAGGCAAAGGAAAACGCCCATGAAGCATTTGTGCAAAAAGCTCGGCCTGGTACTGCTGGCCTCACTCGCAAGCACTCTGGCACTAGCGCAGTCAGCCGATGAGTATTTGGTAGAAGTGGTATTTTTTGGTCAGCCATCAGCGCCTATTGTAGCCGGCACGCCACCCGATCTGGATTGGGCCAACAACGCCATCAAGCTTGATGAGACTACACGCAGCGACGTGCGCGCCATTGATCCAACCCGCTTCCAGCTGGACCAGGATGCGCGCAAGCTTGAGCAAAAGGGTTACCAGATCTATCTGCATCAAGCCTGGTCACAGCCGCTGGATAACAATTTGGACGTAGCCCTGAGCAAGGGACAAGCCGATAACGGCATTTTCCCCGTACAAGGCCTGGTCAACCTGAGCCAAGATAAACTGATGGAGATCGCCGTGTCGTTCTGGCGTAACCGCGCCGCCAGCGAAGTGCAGATGAGTGGCGCATCAATAGTGTCGGAGAACCTGCATCAACGGCGCGCCCTGCGTTTGAACGAAACCCATTACCTGGATCACCAGAGTCTCGGGATGTTGGTACGCGTCAGCCGCTGAACTGCCGGTAGTGGCGGCCAGCACGGCAATCGTGCTGGCCGCCACAATGTCACTCAGCTATAAGCGCAGAAAGCACCTGTTTGACCTGCTGCATGCCCTGCTCAATCACCACCTCAATCGCCTGCATGGTGATCACCTCAGTCGATTTCCCCGCTGCCGGGTTAACCACCAACGCTAGGCAGGCGTAAGGCAACTCAAGTTCGCGCGCTAATGCAGCCTCCGGCATGCCAGTCATACCGACCAGATCAGCGCCATCACGCTCCAAGCGCACAATTTCTGCAGCCGATTCGAGACGCGGACCTTGAGTGGCGGCGTAAACCCCGCTCGGTAAATGCGCAAGACCGCGCTCGCGTAAAATCGCCACCAGCCGTTCGCACAACGTTCGATCATAGGGCCAAGAGAAGTCAACGTGGACTACATGATCGAGATCATCCTCAAAGAAACTAGGCGCCCTGCCCCAGGTGTAATCGATGATCTGATCTGGCACGCAGAAGGTGCCGGAAGTTAGCTGCGGATGAATACCGCCCACCGCATTCACTGCGATTATCTGCTCAACTCCAGCCGCCTGTAGCGCCCAGAGATTGGCTCGATAATTAACTTTATGCGGCGGAATGCGATGCGGCTTGCCATGGCGCGCCAGAAACACCACCTGCTGATCACCCAGACGGCCATGCACCAACGGCGCTGAGGGTTTACCGAATGGAGTTTCCGCCCAATCTTCACCCAGCAGCTCAACACCTTCCAGTTCGGTCAGCCCGGTCCCTCCGATCACGCCCCAAGTACTCATGCATTACTCCTTTCATGTGACTCGTTGGCGACCTGTTTACCACTATCAGCAGATTGAAACTCGCCGCGCAACGCCAAAGGGTCTGGCAGGTGCAATGTTGAGGTAGGGAAGGCAACCTGTGCTTCGTGATCTTCAATGATTGCCAATACTTTCAACAATATATCTTCCTTTACTCGATGGTATTCCGCCCAAATCGGCGTGGTAAAGCAGTATATGAAGAAGTCGACTGAGGACGGTGCGCAGCGATCAAAGAACACCATTAGCGTCTGATTCTGATCAATATCGTCATGCGCTTTTAGCATCTCACGCACTTTGTGCACTATCGGTTCCATGTGCCCGATATCGGAATAGCGAATACCCAAGTGCTCATAGATACGTCTATGACTCATGCGGGACGGATTCTGTACCACAATATTGTTAAATATCGCGTTCGGCACATAGATTGGCCGTTTATCAAAGGTACGGATACGCGTTAGCCGCCAGCCAATGTGCTCTACCGTGCCTTCAATGTCACGATCAGGGGAGCGCACCCAGTCGCCAACCGCAAAGGGGCGATCCAGATAAACCATTAAGCCGCCAAAGAAGTTGGCCAATAGATCCTTGGCCGCAAAGCCAACCGCGATACCGCCAATACCACCAAACGCCAATACCCCGGAAACACTGTAACCAAGCGACTGCAGCACAACCAGGGCGGCCGTAATGATCACCGAGGCACGCAGCAATTTGCCGATAGCGCTCACGGTGGTCTGGTCCACTGGCTTTGCGCGGTAGCGTGGATCAACCAGGCGCTGCTCGATCTCTTTCATCAAACGCAAAATAAACCAGCACAACAAGGCTATGAGCAGAATGCGCTGGACCTGATCCAATACGTCAGCCAGCCCTTCATCCATTTGGTTAGCGGTAATTCTCGCCGCCCACATGAGCCCCATTGACCAGATCAGGACCCAGGCAGGACGCCGCGCGGCATACACCAGAGCGTCGTCCCACATGTTGTTGGTCCGCTCGGCCCGGCGCTCCAGATGGTCTAGCACGCGCTTGACCACATAGGCCGCAACCAGAGCCGACATCACTACCGCGAAAACTTGATATATCCAAGCCTCGCCAATAATGGGCATTTGATCCAAATTCAGTTTTGCTGTCAGTTCATCCATCGTTTCAATCAAACCAGGCCCAACTCTCTGAGTAATGAGTAATGCACGCCCCAATCAGGGCTTGCTTTGTAATCGATAGGTACCGTGCGCCGCGCCAGCATGCGCGCAATGTTAGCCGGCGCCTGCAGACCCACCTGCTGCGCATGCACAAGGCCCTCTTCTGCAGCGGCTCGATCATTGCAAATTAACAGCATGTCGCAGCCGGCGGCGACGGCAGCTTCGATACGCTCAGGAATACCCCCTACAGCATGCGCACCGGCCATGGTCAGGTCATCGCTGAATATGACGCCGGTGAAGCCCAGCTCCTCGCGCAGAATAGTCTGCAGCCAGTAACGAGAAAACCCGGCCGGTAATGAATCAACCTGCGAATACACCACGTGCGCCGGCATGATGCCCCCCAACTGGTTGGCGAGCAGCGCAAAGGGCTTGAGGTCGAGCTCGCGAATCTGCGCTTCGCTGCGCTCGTCTACCGGGAGCGCAAAATGCGAGTCCGCTTCAGCCCAGCCGTGGCCGGGAAAGTGTTTTCCGGTAGCCGCCATACCCGCCTGATTCAGACCGTCGATATAAGCGCTGGCGAGAAAACTGACTTGCTCCGGATTGGCACCCAGAGATCGGTTGCCTATGACTTTGCTGCGTCCATGCTCCAAATCCAATACCGGCGCAAAACTGATATCAATACCGCAGGCCAACATCTCAGTCGCCATCAACCAAGCTGCGGCACGCGCAGCGGCCGCAGCCTGATCACCGCCCTTTTTTGCGATATCTGCCAACGCGGGCAAACGATGCACCCCTCGGCGCAGGCGCTGCACACGCCCTCCCTCTTGGTCGATAGCAATCAGCATATCGGGACGAATAGCCCGAATGGAGGTCACTAATTCGCGCACTTGTGCGGGGGACTCCGTATTGCGAGCAAACAGAATCATGCCACCCACTTCGGGCTGGCGCAGCAGCTGCCGATCTTCGGACTCCAGCCATAGGCCGGGCAGATCCAGCATCAACGAACCTTGTTTCAAGCAACTATCTCCTGACAAAAGGACACGCAGCGCCTGTTTAGGCGGCGTCTATCTGAACAGTACAACCGACCGGCGTACTATCGAACAGTTCCAGTATGTCTGCATTGCGCAGGCGAATGCAGCCGTGGGACAAAGGTTCGCCCATCGGCTGGTCATCGCCCGTGCCGTGCAGATAAATGTAGCGACGCTGTGAGTCAACCTGTCCGCCGCGATTAAAGCCCGGCGAATTGCCACACAGCCATAGAATGCGAGTCAGTATCCAATCGCGCTCTGGGTGGGTTGCAGCCAGCGAGGGCGTCCATACCTCACCCGTCGGGCGCCGGCCAATATACACCGAGCCCAAAGGTTGCCCATCACCAATACGCGCACGCACGCGGTGCTCACCGCGCGGCGTGCAACCAGAACCCGAGCGCTCGCCCAGACCGTTCAGTGCTGTGGAAATAGGAAAGCGACACACAACACTCCCCCCGCAAAACCCGGTGAGCTGCTGCGCTGCAATAGATATGTGAATATGATCCAACTGCATGGTCGTCTCCGTTACCAACGCATACGATAACGGATCAGCCACGTATAGGTAAGGGCGAGGAAGCTAAACTATGCCAGCGCTAGGCGCCGCTAAGATGAGGCTACTTCGGCAGCTGCTGCCGCGACCGGCTTAACCGGCAGGCTATCGGCACGCATGCCAGCCGCAAGAAATGGCACCATCAGGCGTAGCACTTCATCAACCGCGCGATGTTCCGCGAACTCAGCCTCAGCAATGGCGCGCAACGCTTTCATGCTGGACATGGTAAAGGCTGCACTACCCAACATGAAATGCACTCGCCAAAACAACTCCGCTGGCGGGATGCTCGGTACGGCGCTAACCACCAGCGCCATGTAGCGCTGAAACACCTTGCCATACACTTCGGCGAGGTACTTACGCAGATGCCCCTGACTCTGACTAAATGCCAAGCCCAGTAAGCGCATAAAGGTAGAAAGATCATTACCACTACGCGGCTTAACCGTCAGGGCCTGATCGACCAGCATCTCAAGCAAACCTTCCAAGCTCAGCTGACGCAGGTCTCCGCGTTGCTCATGCTGGTCCAATTCGCGCTCGAGGCTGCTAACGAAAGGATCGAGAAAACGCACGAAAACAGCTTGAATCAGCGATTTTTTTGAACCGAAGTGATAATTCACTGCCGCCAGGTTCACACCGGCTTTACTGGTGATCAGGCGCAGTGAAGTTTCAGCAAAGCCTTTTTCTGCAAACAGCTGCTCTGCTGCATCCAATATGCGTTTAACGGTATCAGACTGCGCCATGCGGGGCTCCCAAGGTACAAACATTTGTTTCAAACATACGTTTAAAACAAATCAACTGTCAACCCTGTATAAAGCTACTGAACTGTCGCACTAATTATTCCCCGCGCCAAGCGCGACAGCCTGTTTACAAAATCAGCGCTTGCCCAAGCAGAACAACTGTATATAATCACAGCTACTGGATAAAAAAACAGGCTCAACTCCATGCAGAAGCTTACCGCACGACAACAGCAGGTACTGGCCTTCATCAAGGAATACATGGATGGCAATGGCTACCCACCTACCCGCGTAGACATCGCTAAAACCCTGGGCTTCAAATCACCCAACGCCGCTGAAGACCATTTACGCGCTTTGGCACGCAAGGGTGCAATTGAGATGATCCCTGGCGCGTCCCGCGGTATCCGCTTGCCGGAATCCGAGACCGAGGCCAGTGACGACCGCTTGCCCGTGATCGGCCGAGTTGCCGCTGGTGCTCCCCTGCTGGCTCTGGAAAATATCGAAGACCATTGCCACATCGATCCTAGCTTCTTCCATCCTCGCGCCGATTATTTGCTGCGCGTACAGGGCGAAAGCATGAAGGGCATTGGCATCATGGATGGAGACCTGCTGGCCGTTCACCGTACCAGCGAGGCACGCAATGGCCAGGTAGTGGTAGCCCGCATCGGCGATGAAGTCACAGTCAAACGCTTCCAGAAGCAAGGCCGCAAAGTGTCCTTGATTGCAGAGAACCCCGAATTTCAGCCGATTGAAATCAATCTGGCAGAACAGGAACTTACCATTGAAGGTTTGAGCGTCGGTGTAATCCGCCGCTGAGGAGCTGAGAATGCAGTACGCCCGCCTTGATCAACAGACGCTGACCCAAGCTGACCTGTTTCATAACGCCTTGATGGCATCGCGTATGGAACACAGCCAATTTGCTCGCCCACGTGCCAAGCAGCAAACGCCACTGCCCTCGCAGGAGGAACAGGAATACGGCTATAGCGAAATCAGCTTACAAGGCGCTGCACGTCAATGTTTACAATGGCTTGCTCCCGTACTGCGCGACCTGAGCAATAGCGCTGCCCCTCGCTGGCTTACCCTGATTGACCCGCCAGCCAGCCTGAGCAATCAATGGTTACGCAATGCCGACCTGGACGCGGCGCGCATCATGATAGTTCGTTCCAAACCCGGCATGGACCCGACCACACTGTGCTGCGACCTACTTAAACTCGGCGGTAGCCATACCGTCGTCAGCTGGTTGTGCCCCGATAGCAGCAGCAAGCCACGCCTTGAACGCGCGGCACAAGCCGGGCTCTGCCGCAGTCTCAACATCCGCTTGCAAGCTGCCTGAGCAGAAAGCAGAAAGCAGAAAGAAAAAAAGGCCGCAGGTAACACCTGCGGCCTTTTTTTCTAATTCGTTGCTAGCCAGTTTTTTCTTGGCTTTACCACATTCATCAACACGGTATAGCGCTGCAAAGCTCTTATCGCTTAGTGAAGAACACGATCCTCGGGAATGTGCTCATCTTCGTCCTCGTCTTCTTCCAACTGACCAGCCGCTTGCATACCTGCACTGATCATGGCCTTGGCCACTTCAATGTAGTTGCCTTGCAAATAGTCTTTGGCATCTACCGAAAACTCGATAACCAGCAAAGGCTCGCCCTCTTCGTCTGAGCGGCGCAAAGCCACTTTGCCGTTGGACAGCTCTACGATCTCAAGAAAGGGTGAAGGCATCTCATCTGGTCTCCTCTAGTGCAGGCGCGCAGTGTATCACAACGCGCCTGCCGCCGCAGCCCCGCTACCACTCCAACATACCTTCGCGATAGCTGCGGACTCGCTCAGAAAGCGCTGACCAAGCTTCCTGCGCATCATCCAACGTCCACTGACCGGGCTTAATTGCACTGCTGGCGATCAAGCTGCTCGCAGATGCCGCCGCTACAGGGGCAGGCGGCGCCTGCAACTGCTGCCAGGCTGCCAATAGCTTGGCCAGCCAAGTGTCGCGATTGTCGGCCAACTCCGTCAGCTCTGCTAACTCAGGTCCGGGAAAGCGAGCTACTACGGCAGGCGTTAAAGCTGCTTCGACCTGGCGCAAATCGACTAGCGGCCAGCGATACAGATCCGCAACCTCGTGTACTACCGCAAGCACGCCCCGATACAGATGAAACATGGCGTGCTCTTGATGGTATTGCACCTGACTCATCGCATCCACAGCATCGGACGCTTGGGCCTGAGCCCAGGAATCAAGTGCTTTACGCGCGAAGAACAAGGCTTGGTTAGTTCGGGTATAAACTTCGTTAGCCATGCAGAACCACCTCAGCGCTTGGCTTTCTTGCGGCCATCATCCACCGACCAGGCTTTGCCATCGTGAAAGGCACGCCAGCCGGTAGGCTTGCCTTCAAGTTCACTTTGCACGTACTGCTCTTTGGTCTTGCGACTATAACGAACCACTGTCGGATTGCCGTCCGGATCAGCTACCGGAGCATCCATAAGGAAGTGGTACTTGGGGTCAATTTCTTTCTTGTGCGGCAACAGCTCCTTGACCAGAGGCGCCCGCGTTTCCCGGTTTTTTGGGAACAGGCTGGCGGCCAGGAACAACCCGGACGCACCATCACGCAAAATATAGACGTCATCGACCTTTTCGCACTTCAGCTCAGGCATGGGCACTGGGTCCATCTTTGGCGGTGCCGCTTCACCACTTTTCAGTAGTTTGCGAGTATTTTTGCACTCGCTATTGGTGCAACCGAAATACTTGCCGAAACGACCCGTCTTCAGCTGCATCTCATTACCGCATTTATCGCACTCAATGATGGGTCCGTCGTAGCCCTTGATCTTGAATTGCCCGGCTTCTATTTCAAAGCCACTGCAGTCAGGGTTATTACCGCACACATGCAGCTTGCGCTTTTCATCGACCAGGTAGCTATCCATTGCCGTACTGCAAATTGGGCAACGATGCTTAGCACGTAATATGCGAGACTCACCTTCATCATCGTCCGCCGCCACGTCGTTGCCCGGCACCAGATTAATGGTTTCCTTGCAGCGTTCTTTGGGCGGCAACGCATAGCCCGAGCAGCCAAGGAAAACGCCAGTAGACGCTGTGCGAATCATCATCTGACGACCACAGACCTTACAGGCGATATCGGTGGGTGTGGGCTGATTGGCACGCATACTGCGCTCATCGTCCGCAGACGATGCCGCTTTCAGCTTGGTACTGAAGTCTGCGTAAAAATCGTCAAGCACCTGCTTCCAGATAACCTCGCCTTGAGCAACATCATCCAGCGACTCTTCCATCCGAGCAGTGAAGCTATAGTCCATCAGGTTAGGAAAGCTCTCGCTCAAACGCTCGGTGACAATGTCGCCCATTTTCTCGGCGTAGAAACGACGATTATTAAGCGCAACATAACCACGCTCCTGAATCGTTGAAATGATCGATGCGTAAGTGGATGGGCGGCCAATACCGCGCTTCTCCAACTCCTTTACCAAGCTGGCCTCGGCATAACGCGACGGCGGCTTGGTGAAGTGCTGCTTTGGCTCCAGCGCCTGCAACGCCAGCAGATCTTCAACTCTGATATCCGGGAGCACCTCGTCTTCGCCACCCTTACCCTGTGGCACCATCACTTTGGTGTAACCATCAAACTTGAGAATACGCCCCTTGGCGCGCAACTCGAAATCACCAGCGCCGACCTGAATACTGGTAGACAAATACTTGGCAGGCGTCATCTGACAGGCCACGAATTGACGCCAGATCAGCTCATACAAGCGCTCGGCATCACGCTCCATACCCTTCAAATCAGTCTGCTTGAGCTTGACGTCGGAGGGGCGAATCGCTTCGTGCGCTTCCTGCGCGCCTTCCTTACTGCTGTAAGAGTTAGGCTTCTCTGGCAGGTAATCCTTACCAAAGGTTTTTTCAATATAGTCGCGCGCCATGCTGACGGCATCGACCGAAAGATTGGTCGAGTCGGTACGCATGTAGGTGATATAACCCGCTTCATACAGACGCTGGGCCATCATCATGGTCTTCTTCACACTGAAGCTCAGGCGCGTACTGGCAGCCTGTTGCAGCGTGGAGGTAATAAAAGGTGCGTTGGGGCGTGAGCTGGTTGGCTTGTCTTCACGCTTGAGAACGCGGTACTCAGCTTTCTCGAGCACAGCCAGCGCAGCGTCTGTCTGCGCCTTTTCTGTTGGCCTGAAGGCCTCTCCGGCCTGCTTAACCACCTCAAAACGCACCGCTTCAGCTTTAGGCGTATGCAGTTGCGCGTGAATTTCCCAGAATTCTTCCGGAATAAAGGCGCGAATCTCACGCTCGCGGTCAACAATCAGCTTTACCGCGACCGATTGGACTCGACCAGCAGACAGGCCACGGGCAATTTTCTGCCATAACAAAGGCGAGACCATGTAGCCAACCACGCGATCAAGAAAACGACGGGCTTGCTGCGCGTTAACTCGATTCAGGTCCAGCTTACCCGGCTTAGAAAAGGCTTCTTGAATGGCTTTCTTGGTGATCTCGTTGAACACCACGCGCTTATAGCGGCTTTCGTCACCACCGATACTTTCCCGCAGGTGCCAGGCAATAGCCTCCCCTTCGCGGTCCAAATCCGTCGCGAGATAAACGGTGTCGGCATCTTTGGCCAAGCGGCGCAGTTCATCGACAACCTTTTCTTTGCCCGGCAAGATCTCATACTGGGCAGCCCAGCCGTTGTCCGGGTCCACGCCCATACGCTTGACCAGTTGGGCGCGCGCTTTAGCCAGTTTTTCCTGCTCACTGGCGGGTGCCGCTTTGCGACCTCCCTTGGGTTTGCTGTCGGTCTTGGCACTACCGCTAGTGGGCAGATCGCGAATGTGACCGATGCTCGACTTCACAATGAAATCGTTACCAAGATATTTGTTAATCGTCTTGGCTTTGGCCGGTGATTCCACAATGACCAGTGCTTTTCCCATAGGTAATCGTTTTCCTGACTCAAGCTATTTGAATGGTCCACAGACCCTGTGGCGCTAGCGTAAAAGGGTCTGCTGGCGGCCGGAGGGGCCAGAGCCTACACGTCTTCGTTGATAAAGGTAAAGCGCGGATATGCTTTGCCGTCAACCTCTACTGTTTCTTGAAACATCGCCTGTGGCCGCACCCAGAGATCGAAATTGCCATACAGCGTACGATAAACCACCAAGCTTTCTTCGGTCTCTGAGTGGGTCGCCAGACCAATTACCTCGTAGTCCTTGCCTTTATAGTGCCGATACCGTCCGGGACGCATAAACCGCTCCTTTATCATCGCTGGCGCAGCGCTTTCTGGCGCCAACCACACATAAAAAAGCCGAGGCACAAGGCCCCGGCTCTGGTTACACCCTGACCGTCTTAAACGCGTTCAAAGACGGTGGTGATCCCCTGACCCAAACCAATACACATGGTCGCGATACCAACGGTACCGTTATTCTGCTTCATTACGTTCAGCAGGGTGCCGGAGATACGGGCGCCTGAGCAACCGAAAGGGTGACCCAGGGCGATAGCGCCGCCGTGCAGGTTTACCTTCTGTTCCATCTGATCAAGCAACTTCAGGTCCTTCAGGACCGGCAGCGCTTGAGCAGCGAAGGCTTCGTTCAATTCAACGAAATCAACGTCACTCATGCTCATGCCAGCGCGCTTCAGGGCCTTCTTGGTGGCCGGGACTGGACCGTAGCCCATGATCGCCGGATCAACACCCGCCACGGCCATAGAGCGGATAACCGCCAGCGGCTCCAGGCCCAGGGCCTGTGCGCGCTCGGCAGACATCACGATCATGCAGGAAGCGCCGTCAGTAATCTGCGAAGAAGTACCTGCAGTCACAGTACCGCCCTTGGGGTTGAACGCTGGACGCAGTGCGGCCAGGCTTTCCAAGGTGGTTTCCGGGCGAATGGTTTCATCAGTGGAGAACAGCTTCAGGAAACCGTTTTCGTCATGACCTTCCATCGGGATGATCTCGTCCTTGAAGTTACCTTCAACGGTCGCTTTGTGGGCCAGACGGTGTGAACGTTCACCGAAGGCATCCTGCTGCTCGCGGGTGATGCCATGCATCTTGCCCAGCATTTCAGCAGTCAAACCCATCATGCCGGATGCCTTGGCGGCATACAGCGACATAGCCGGGTTCGGATCAACGCCGTGCATCATGCTGACGTGACCCATGTGCTCAACACCACCAACGACGAATACATCACCGTTACCGGTCATGATCGCCTGCGCAGCAGTGTGCAGCGCGCTCATGGACGAACCACACAGACGACTAACGGTCTGCGCTGCACTAGTGTGCGGGATCGGGGTCATCAGCGATGCCATGCGGGCAATGTTCCAGCCCTGCTCCAGGGTCTGGTTTACGCAGCCCCAGATTACATCTTCAACTTCTGCCGGATCGATCTTCGGATTACGCGCCAGCACACCGGTGATCAGGTTGGCTGACAGGGTCTCGGCACGAACGTTGCGGTACATGCCACCCTTGGAACGGCCCATTGGGGTGCGGCCGAAGTCGACAATAACGACGTCTCTCGGATTCAGGCTCATAGATTTACTCTCGCTCTGTACGTTCCGCGGTTAACCGAAGAATTTTTGGCCGGTCTTCGCCATTTCACGCAACTTTTCAGTTGGAGCATACATGGCGCCGAACTCGGCGTATTTATCCGCCATGGCCACAAACTCAGCCACACCAATGGTATCGATATAGCGCAGCGCGCCACCGCGGAAGGGCGGGAAGCCAATACCGTAAATCAGACCCATGTCCGCGTCGGCAGCCGACTCAACGATGCCGTCTTCCAGGCAGCGTACAGTCTCCAAACACAGCGGAACCATCATGATCTCGAGAATCTGTTCGTCGGTGAACTCGCGCTGCTCCAACACAACGGGCTTGAGCAGTTCGTAGGCTTGCGGATCGACAACCTTCTTCGTCTTGCCTTTCTTATCGGTCTCGTAGGCGTAGAAGCCCTTGCCGGTCTTCTGGCCCAAACGGTTAGCTTCATACATCACGTCGACCGCAGTCTTGGTGGCGTCAGCCATACGGTCTGGATAGCCTTCAGCCATAACATCGCGGCCGTGATGACCGGTGTCCATGCCGACCACGTCCATCAGGTACGCAGGGCCCATTGGCCAGCCGAATTTTTCCATGATCTTGTCAACGCGCTGGAAGTCGGCACCCATGTTGATCAGGCGAGCAAAACCGCCGAAGTACGGGAACAGAATACGGTTGACCAGGAAGCCAGGGCAGTCGTTGACTACAACCGGCGTCTTACCCATTTTCTTGGCGTAAGCCACGGTGGTAGCAATCGCCTTGTCACTGGACTTCTCACCACGGATAACCTCAACCAGCGGCATCATGTGCACTGGGTTAAAGAAATGCATGCCGCAGAAGTTTTCCGGACGCTTGAGCGCCTGCGCCAGGTAGGTGATGGAGATAGTCGAAGTATTGGAAGCGATGATCGCGTCGTCGCGAACATAACCTTCAACCTCTGCCAGCACAGCGTGCTTGACCTTAGGGTTCTCGACTACAGCTTCAACCACGATGTCGACTTCCTTGAAGTCGCCATAAGACATGGTCGGGCGAATAGCGTTGAGCGCCTTAGCCATTTGCTCAGGCTTCATACGGCCTTTGGCCACACGCTTGCCAAGCAGCTTGGAGGCTTCATCCAGACCCAGCTGAATACCCTCTTCGCGGATATCCTTCATCAGGATAGGCGTGCCCTTAACAGCAGACTGATACGCAATACCACCGCCCATGATACCTGCGCCCAATACGGCACCCAGCTTCACGTCGCCAGCTTGTTTATCATACTGTTTAGCTTTGTGCTTCAGAGCTTGATCGTTCAGGAACAGACCAACCAGGCTGGCAGCCACAGTGGTTTTAGCCAGTTTGGCAAAACCAGCTGCTTCAATTTCCAGCGCCTTCTCACGGCCATGGTTAGCCGCTTTCTGGATAGTCTTGATGGCTTCAACCGGGGCTGGATAATTCGGACCAGCCTGGCCAGCAACGAAACCCTTGGAGGTTTCGAACGCCATCATCTGCTCGATAGTGTTGAGCTTGATTTTTTCCAGCTTGGGCTGACGCTTGGCCTTGAAATCCAGTTCGCCAGACAGCGCACGCTTGATGATATCCAAAGCGCTTGCCATCAGCTGGTCGTCAGCAACAACGGCATCGACCGCACCCATTTTCAGGGCGTTGTCGGCGCGCTGCTCAGCACCGCCGCAGATCCATTCAATCGCGTTATCAACGCCAATCAGGCGTGGCAAGCGCACAGTACCGCCGAAGCCCGGGTAGATACCCAGCTTGACTTCTGGCAGACCGATCTTGGCACTCGCAGCCATGACACGGAAATCCGCAGCCAGACACATTTCCAGACCGCCGCCCAGCGCAATGCCATTGATAGCAGCGACTGTAGGAACGTTCAGGTCTTCAAACGCGCTGAAGATCTTGTTGGCCTCGAGACTACCGGCAATCAGATCTTCTTCCGGCAGTTTGAAGCTGTTGACGAACTCGGTGATATCGGCGCCGACGATGAATACGTCCTTGCCGCTGGTGACGATTACGCCCGTCACATCACTGTTATTTTGAATAGCCTCGACTGCCGCTTGTAACTCGGACAGTGTGGCGCTGTTGAACTTGTTGACCGACTCGCCCTGCAGATCAAATCTGAGCTCGACGATGCCGTCTTCAAGACCTTGAACCGTGATGGCTTTACCTTCGTAAATCATCAACTGATCTCCACGCTATGAAAGCACATGAGAAACACCAGTCGCCAAAACCGGCTTTGAGCCAGCGAACAACTGATGTCATGAACGATCCCGATCCTCGGCGAAACGATGAATAAAAAATTCATACGACCGTTTGATTCGGGTGCGCACACCTTCTTCCAAAACCTTGCGCTTGTCAATCAGCCTGCTTTTGAGCAGCGCCAAAACACATCGGCAAAACCTCGGTTAAAGATTGTTTTTTTATTCAATAACAACGATTTGAGTGACATTCATAAGACCGCATAAAGAAGCGGCAAAAATACCTACCAGAACACTTAAAACACATAATGTAGCAGGCCCGAAGCCCACAGCAAGTCAGTCACCAAAACAGCAAAACAGAGCCATATGCTTTGTTTTGCAATGTCTTCATGCTCAACAATAGTTAAGACAACAAAACAGGCTGCACCCAAGACCCCAAGACTGCTAGTATCCGGAAAAAAGGAGAATTGCCGATGCTGTACTCACACGTGTTGGTGGCAGTGGATTTGATCGAAGAATGCCGCGCCGTTGCCGACCACGCCATGAAGCTGGCCAAGGCGCTGGACGCTAAGCTGTCGTTGCTGCATGTGGTTGAGCCGCTTGCCATGGCCTACGGCGGAGACGTACCAATGGATCTGTCGATGCTGCAACAACAGCAATTCGAGCAAGCCAAGGAGCGTATGCAGCTGTTCGCCGCCGATTACGGCTTACCGGATGACCGCTTACAGATTTCCTTCGGCCATCCACGCCAAGAAATTCATCGCGTTGCCGAAGAACAGAGCTGCGATCTGATTGTAGTGGGCAGCCATGGTCGTCACGGATTGGCGCTACTGCTCGGCTCAACCGCCAATGACGTGTTACACGGCGCACCCTGCGACGTTATTGCAGTGCGCCTAGGCAAGAAGAGCTGAAGCTTTCTTTCGGCAACAAGCCTCAAGCTAAAAGCGATAAGGTATTCGAGCGCTTTTAACTTGCAGCTTGCCGCTAGCGGACGCGAACTAGCCGCCCGCTAGCTCCTCTAGTTCAGCCCAGCGCTCCATCGCCACATCCAGCTCCTGCTGTTTCTGCTCGACATCTGCGAGCACCTTGGCGGTCGCGTCATGCGACTGCTGATAAAAGGCAGGATCGCTGATCTGCTGCTGAAGCTCTTCCAACTTGCGCTCCAGTTTTTCCATGGTTTCCGGCAATGCATCCAGTTCGCGTTGCAGCTTATAACTCAGCTTGACCTTGGGTTGCGCAGGTGCAGCAACTTCGGCAGGTGCTGGGGTTTCCACCGCCGCTGGCTCAGTCTGTGAATTGGCATCTTCACCCCACTCTGCCAGAGTCTCAATACGCCCACCCTGGCGCAACCAATCGGCATAGCCACCCACGTACTCACGCACCTTGCCGTTGCCCTCAAAGACCAAGCTGCTGGTAACCACGTTATCCAGGAAGGCTCGGTCGTGACTAACGATCAGTACAGTGCCGTCAAAGCCAGCCAATACTTCCTCCAATAGCTCCAGCGTCTCCACATCCAGGTCGTTGGTCGGCTCATCCAGCACCAACATGTTGGCAGGCTTGCTGAACAGTCGCGCCAGCAACAAGCGCGCACGCTCGCCACCCGACAACGCTTTAACAGGGGTACGCGCGCGCTCAGGCGAGAACAAGAAGTCCCCCAGATAGCTGATTACATGCCGGCGATCGCCATTGATCTCGATGAAATCACGACCTTCGGAAATGTTATCGATAACGGTCTTTTCCGGCTCAAGCTGGTCACGCAGCTGATCAAAATAAGCCACCTCCAGTTTGGTGCCGCTGTGAATCTTGCCGCTATCAGGCTGCAGCTTGCCCAACAGGAGCTTGAGCAACGTGCTCTTGCCGCACCCGTTATTACCGATCAGGCCAATGCGGTCACCACGAATGACATTGAAAGACAGGTCGCGTACCAACGGCGTGCGGCCGGGCCAAGCAAAGTTAATGTGCTCGACTTCGATAACCCGCTTACCCGACGAGTCAGCCGTTTCCAGCTGGAAGCTGGCTTTACCCTGACGCTCGATGCGTTGCGCACGATCATCACGCATCGCCTTGAGCGCTCGTACCCGGCCCTCGTTACGGGTACGTCGAGCTTTGATACCCTGCCGAATCCACACTTCTTCCTGAGCCAGCTTCTTATCAAACAAGGCGTTGGCTGTCGCTTCTGCTGCCAGCTGCTGCTCTTTATGCTCAAGGAAGCTGTGGTAGTTACCCACCCAGTCGATCAATTGACCACGGTCCAACTCCATAATCCGTGTAGCCAGCGCCTGCAAGAATTGACGGTCGTGAGTGATGAAAAGCACAGCGCCGCGGAAGTCCAGCAGCACTTGTTCCAGCCAGGCAATGGTATGAATGTCCAAGTGGTTGGTTGGCTCATCCAGCAGCAGCACGTCCGGCTCGGCCACCAGCGCTTGCGCCAACAATACCCGGCGACGCCAGCCACCCGACAACTCTGACATCTGCCTGTCTGCGGGCAGACCGAGACGCGTCAATGTGGTTTCAACCAACTGATCCAGACGCCAGCCGTCCTTTGCTTCCAGCCGCTCTTGCACTTTCTCCAGTCGCGCCAGCTCAGCGTCGCCCATCTCACCGGTAATTAAGTGATGATACTCGGCCAGCAACTCGCCTACCCCTTCCAGGCCAGCGGCGACCACGTCGTAGACTGTTTTATCGTCAGCCTTGGGTAGCTCCTGCGGTAACTGACCGATCTTCAGGCCAGGCGCTTTCCATATCTCACCTTCATCAGCCGGTTGATCGCCATCGATCAGCCGGAACAGGCTCGATTTGCCCGTACCATTGCGGCCAATCAGGCACACCCGTTCACCTCGGTCGAGCTGAAAGCTGACCTTGTCGAGCAGCGGATTGAGGCCGAAGGCCAGCGAAACATCGGTAAAAGAAAGAAGAGCCATAGCACACCTGTGATTGAATCAGACGCGCATTCTACCTGTAGCGGCGTCGCTCTGTAACAAATGCCCATTAATTCGCAGACGCCCCTTTTTCAGCGCGGGGCAAAAAGCTAAGCTGTGAGCACAGGTTCGTCGTCCGCAACGCCCGTCTGCGCGCACCTGACATTCACTCGGCCATTTGTTGCCTTCCCGGCAGGATCACTATGCACCGCACCGCCCGTTTCCGTTCCGCTGTACTGCACTGCCTTCTGGCTACTAGCCTGTTATTTATCAGTTTTTTTGCTCAGGCCGGCAAACTGGAGACGCAGCGACTGCTGTACGATCAGGCTTTAGCCGCCATAGAAAAAGGCGATACCAGCCGGTACCGACAACTTGAGTCCGGTTTGCGTGACTATCCGCTGTACGGTTACCTGGTGCTGGCTGATCTCAATCATAGCTTTGCTACTGCCTCGGACGAGCAAATCAGCGTCTTTATGCGCACCTACGGCGACCTGCCCTTCGCTAATCGCCTGAAAGCACGTTGGCTTGCGCGCTTGGCTCACCAAGGAAAATGGTCCGCGTTCGAGCAAAATTACACGGCAGCGGACAAAAGCGCCGCGTTAGATTGCCAGGCGGTTATGTACCAGTGGCACAACGGTGATCGCGCCGGGGCAATGCAGCAGGCACAGGAACTGTGGACTGTAGGTCGCTCACAGCCCAATGCGTGCGACCCCTTGTTCGAGCGCTGGCAACAGGCCGGCGGCCTCAGTGAAGACATCGTCTGGCAGCGCATTCGTCTTGCCCTGCTCTATCGTCAAGACGGGCTGGCGCGCTACCTAACCAAGCTGATGCCCAGCCAAACCGCGCTGGCTGAGCGCTTTGTCGATACCGCCACCAAACCCACGTTGCTGCGCCAAACTGCGAACTACCGCGTCAATGCTAATCAGCCGGCAGACAAGCTCACCGACATCGCCACCGTATCGCTACGCCGCCTGGGTCGCGACGACAGCAGCGCTGCCCTGGCAATCTGGCCTCTATACCAAGACTTGCCTTACAGCGAAGAAGATCGTTTGGCGATCACCCGCGACATAGGCGTGCGTCAAGCGCGCAAGGTAGAGCCTGCCGCCCTCGCCTTCATGGCAGCAAACGATCCGCTGATGAAGGACGACGAGGTTAGCGAATGGCGTATTCGCCTGGCGTTGCGCACCCGCAACTGGGAGACCGCACGTTCGCTGACCCAGCAAATGCCCGCTTCAATGAGCAGCCAGAGCCGCTGGCGCTACTGGAAACTGCGTAGCGCCCAGCTGGCTTCAAGCAATGCCGGCGATCTGGTCGACGAGTACAAGGCTCTGGCCCAGGAACGGGATTTTTACGGTTTTCTTGCCGCTGAGCGCAGCAATCAGCCCTACGCACTGAATCATGTCAGTGCGCCGGTTTCCGACCAGCAACTGGAACAAGTCAGACAGCTAAACGCCACCCAGCGCGCCTATGAATTTCTCGGCCGTGGTGAGGTGGTCAATGCGCGACGCGAGTGGTATCACGCCGGCGACACCTTCAGCCGTGAACAGCTGATGGCGCAAGCCAAGCTGGCACGAGAGATGAAGTGGTACTTCCCGGCCATACGCGGCATTAGCATTGCCGAATACTGGGACGATCTGGATATTCGCTTCCCGATGGCCTATCAAGAGCCGATCATGCAGCAGGCCCGTGTGCGGCAGATCAAATCAACCTGGGTTTACGCTATTACCCGGCAGGAAAGCGCCTTTATGGCTGACGCCCGTTCCCACGCCGGTGCCATGGGCCTAATGCAACTGATGCCCGCCACCGCGCGTGAAACTGCCGGTCAGTACGACATTCCTTATGGCGGCAACAACGATGCCTTGATACCGGAGCGCAATATCGCGATCGGCACAGCTTACCTGTCTCGTTTAAGTGGCCAATTCCAGGGCAACCGCGTGCTCGCCTCCGCCGCCTATAACGCTGGTCCGGGCCGAGTGCGTCAATGGACCCGTGGTATGGGCAGCTTGCCAGCAGATGTTTGGGTGGAAGCCATTCCCTTTGACGAAACACGCAAGTACGTACAAAGCGTATTGAGTTACGCCGTAATTTACGGGGAGAAGTTGGGTATCAAGCAAAGTGTGATGGAGCAGCACGAGCGCTATCTGGAGTTTTGAGCGCTTAAGGCTCCAGCAGCTGCAAGCGGGCGCGTACGGTTTCCACCAGCTGATCAGGCTGGAACTTGGAAAGGAAGCCGTCGCAGCCTACCTTCTCGACCATCGCCTTATTGAAGTTGCCTGACAAGGAGGTATGCAGCACCACGAAAAGATCCTTCAAGCGGGGATCTTTGCGGATTTCAGCTGTAAGGCGATAGCCATCCATTTCTGGCATTTCGGCATCCGTGATCACCATCAGCAGACGCTGACTAATGTCTTCACCATTGTCTGCCCAAGCTTGCAGCATGCGCAGCGCCTTTAATCCATCGGTAGCTACATGCATGTTCAAATGCAGCTGCGACAGGGTCTCGCGCAACTGATTAATCCCGGTAGGCGAGTCATCGACCAGAAGCACTTCGCGGCCGTGCGCCTTGGTCAGCAACGGATCCTCCAGCAGCTCTTCACTGACCCGAGTATTGAAGGGTACGATCTCAGCCAACACCTTCTCTACGTCGATGATTTCAACCAAACGCATATTTTCCAGGCGGGTAATGGCCGTCAAATAGTGCGCCCGGCCTGCGCCTCTAGGAGGCGGCTGCACGGTGTCCCAGTTGAGATTCATGATGCGGTCAACGCTGCCGACCAGGAAGGCCTGCACCGAAAGGTTGTATTCGGTCACTATGATAGTGCTATCGCGCTGCGCCGCTATGGGCTGCAGGCCTATGGCGCCAGAGAGATCGATAACCGGGATAGTTTGCCCGCGCAAATGAATCACACCCGCCACATGCGGATGCCGCTGCGGCATTTGGGTCAACGCGGGCAGGGTCAACACTTCACGAATCTTGAAGACATTCAGTGCAAACAGCTGGGGGCCGGCAAGTTGAAACAACAAGATTTCGAGTCGGTTTTCGCCAACTAGACGGGTACGCGAATTAACCGTATCCAAAACCCCTGCCATAACCTGTGCCTCGCAACGTTCAGCGTCAAATAGCAAGATGCCATCTGTGTGATGCAGTATAGCCACAGTTCCCCATCACGAAACAACACCGCTATTTAATAGTAGGCGTTTTCGGTCACGCTGTGGTCGGTGGAGTCGCGTACACCGGTCAGTTCAGGGATGCGCGCTACCAAGGTTTTTTCAATACCTTCCTTGAGCGTCACATCGACCATGCCGCAACCCTGGCAACCACCACCAAACTGCAGAATGGCAATACCGCCTTCGACCACATCAAGCAGCTTTACATCGCCACCGTGACTAGCCAGACCAGGATTGATTTCGGTCTGCAGCAAATAGTTAATACGCTCATTCAATGGACTGTCTTCATTGACCATCGGTACTTTAGCGTTAGGTGCCTTAATGGTCAGCTGTCCGCCCATGCGATCAGTCGCAAAGTCGACCATTGCGTCGTCAAGAAAGGGCTCACTAACCGAATCGACCCACACATTAAAAGGCTCAAGTGGAATCACTCGATCTTCCGGCTTTTCTTCGCCCGGCTTGCAATACGCGATGCAAGTCTCAGCATAGGGAGTTCCCGGCTGGGTAATGAATACCCGGATACCAACACCCTCCGTGTCCTGCTTGGACAGAAGATCGCCAAGGTAGTCTTGCGCGGATTGGGTGAGAATAATGCCTGCCATGAAATGCCTCGTACTCATATGACTTGGACGCCTAGTGTAAGGGAAGCCTGCCCTCGAATAAAGTCCCACCTTTTTACTTGGTTATTATTTGCACCGCCTAAAGCCCCAAAGCAGTAGTACAGCAAGCCAATTCAGAGTTTTTGTCACGCGTGCTATGATAGCCGGCTTTTCGGCGTGTAAATTTGGAGTACCCATGTCTGACCGCATCGCTCGCTTGACCGCTCTTAATGAGGCTCTGCAACAACGCATTCTGATCCTCGACGGCGGCATGGGCACCATGATTCAAGCCTATCAGCTTGAGGAAAGCGATTTTCGCGGTGAGCGCTTCGCCGACTGGCCAAGCGACCTCAAGGGTAATAACGACCTGCTGGTATTAACTCGCCCTGACGCCATTGGCGCCATGGAAAAGGCCTATCTTGACGCCGGCGCCGATATAATCGAAACCAACACATTCAACTCCACCCGGGTTTCCCAAGCCGATTACGGCATGCAGGAATTATCCTACGAGCTGAATCTTGAAGGTGCTCGCCTGGCTCGCCGGGTCTGCGACGAGAAAACCCTGGAAACCCCGAATCGTCCGCGCTTTGTTGCCGGCGTGCTCGGGCCTACCAGTCGTACTTGCTCGTTATCACCGGATGTGAATAACCCAGGCTATCGCAACGTCACTTTTGACGAGCTGGTTGAAAACTATGTCGAGTCCACCCGTGGCCTGATTGAAGGTGGTTCTGACCTTATTCTGATTGAAACCATCTTCGACACTCTCAACGCCAAAGCTGCGATTTTCGCCGTGCAGCAGGTGTTGGAAGAAATGGGCATAGACGTGCCCATCATGATCTCCGGCACCATTACCGATGCCTCTGGTCGCACGCTGTCAGGTCAGACAACGGAAGCGTTCTGGAACTCAGTCAGCCACGCCAAGCCCATCTCCGTTGGCTTGAACTGCGCACTTGGCGCAAAAGACCTACGCCCTTATCTGGAAGAGTTGTCCAACAAGGCTGGCACCTTTATTTCCGCTCACCCGAATGCCGGGCTACCGAATGAGTTCGGCGAGTACGATGAAACGCCGGCCGAAACCGCTAAGGTAATCGAAGAGTTTGCAGAAGCGGGCTTCCTCAACATTGTCGGCGGCTGCTGCGGCACCACGCCGGAGCATATTCGCGCTATCGCCGAAGCAGTTGCCAAGTATCCACCCCGTGCGATACCTGACATCCCCAAGGCTTGCCGGCTGTCTGGCCTTGAGCCTTTTACCATCGACCGCAGCTCGCTGTTCGTCAACGTTGGCGAGCGCACCAACATCACCGGCTCTGCCCGGTTCGCGCGACTAATCCGCGAAGATAACTACACCGAAGCCCTGGAAGTTGCGTTGCAGCAGGTCGAGGCCGGCGCCCAGATCATCGACATCAACATGGACGAGGGCATGCTCGACTCCAAGTTGGCCATGGTCACCTTCCTCAACCTGATTGCCGGCGAGCCCGATATCTCCCGCGTACCCATCATGATCGATTCATCCAAATGGGAGATCATCGAAGCGGGCCTCAAGTGCATTCAGGGCAAAGGCATCGTCAACTCAATTTCCATGAAGGAAGGCGTCGAGTCCTTCAAGATGCAAGCCCGTTTGTGCAAGCGTTATGGCGCAGCTGTGGTAGTAATGGCCTTTGACGAAAAAGGCCAAGCCGATACCGAGCAGCGCAAGAAAGAAATCTGCAAACGGTCTTACGACATTCTGGTTAACGAGGTTGGCTTCCCACCGGAAGACATCATCTTTGACCCCAACATCTTTGCGATCGCTACCGGTATCGAAGAACACAACAACTACGCTGTCGACTTCATCAATGCCTGTGCCTATATACGCGACAACCTGCCCCACGCTTTGACCTCAGGCGGCGTTTCCAATGTGTCCTTCTCGTTTCGTGGCAACAACCCGGTGCGTGAAGCGATTCACTCTGCATTTTTGTTCCATGCGATCAAGAGCGGCTTGACCATGGGCATCGTGAATGCCGGCCAGCTGGAAATCTACGATGAAATCCCGGCAGAACTACGCAACTGCGTTGAAGACGTGGTGCTCAACCGCACCGAAAACGGTACCGAAGCGCTGCTGGAGATTGCTGATAAATACAAAGGCGACGGCAGTGTAAAGGAAGCGGAAACCGAAGAATGGCGCACCTGGGACGTCAACGCGCGGCTCTCCCACTCGCTGGTCAAGGGTATTACCTCCTGGATTGTCGAAGATACCGAAGAAGCACGCCAGCAGGCCAAGCGCCCTATCGAGGTCATCGAAGGCCCATTGATGGATGGCATGAACGTGGTCGGTGACTTGTTTGGCTCCGGCAAGATGTTCTTGCCGCAGGTGGTTAAATCCGCCCGCGTGATGAAGCAGGCAGTTGCTCACCTGATCCCTTTCATTGAAGAGGAAAAAGGCGACAAACCGGAAGCCAAGGGCAAGATTCTGATGGCTACCGTTAAGGGCGATGTGCACGACATCGGCAAAAACATCGTCGGCGTGGTACTCGGCTGCAACGGCTACGACATTGTTGACCTGGGTGTGATGGTCCCTGCAGATAAGATTCTGCAGACGGCAATCGATGAAAAGTGCGACATCATTGGCCTATCTGGCCTGATTACCCCGTCACTGGACGAAATGGTACATGTCGCGCGCGAAATGCAGCGCCGCGACTTTCATTTGCCATTGATGATTGGTGGCGCCACCACATCCAAGGCGCATACCGCGGTCAAGATCGACCCCAAATACCAGAACGATGCGGTGATCTATGTTACCGATGCGTCGCGCGCAGTTGGCGTGGCCACGACCTTGCTATCCAAGGAACTGAAACCGGACTACATCAAGAAGATTCGTGAAGACTATGCCGTCGTCCGCGAGCGCACCGCCAATCGCAGCGCGCGCATGAGTTATTTGAGCTACGCGCAAGCCGTCGAGCAAGGCCCAAAAATAGACTGGCAGGATTACCAGCCGCCCGTACCCAAGGTTGACGGCGTACAAGTTCTCGACAATATCGACCTCAACGTACTCGCTGAGTATATTGATTGGACCCCCTTCTTTATCTCCTGGGATCTGGCCGGCAAGTACCCGCGCATTCTCGAGGACGAAGTGGTTGGTGAAGCGGCACGCTCGCTGTTCGCAGATGCCCAAGCGATACTGAAGCAGTTGATCGACGGCAACTTGATTACCGCCCGTGCCGTATTCGGCTTCTGGCCGGCCAACCAGGTCAACCACGACGACATTGAGCTTTACGATGACGCCGGACAGCCCATGGCCACCCTGCATCACCTGCGACAGCAAACCATCAAGCCGGATGCTAAGCCAAATTTCTCGCTGGCCGACTTCGTCGCCCCCAAAGGCAGTGGCAAGACCGACTACGTGGGCGGCTTTATCACCACCGCCGGCATTGGCGCGGAAGAAGTTGCCCAGGCTTACCGAGACGCCGGCGACGACTACAACTCGATCATGGTCAAGGCATTGGCCGACCGTTTAGCCGAGGCCTGCGCCGAGTGGCTGCACCAGCAAGTACGTCGCACTCACTGGGGCTACGCGCCAAATGAGGCACTGGAAAACAATGACCTGATTCGCGAAAAATATGCTGGCATCCGCCCTGCTCCCGGCTACCCGGCTTGCCCGGACCACACCGAGAAAGCCACGCTGTTTAAGCTACTGGATCCGCAGGGTAAGTCGGGCGTGACGCTAACCGAACATTTCGCCATGTTCCCGGCGGCAGCTGTCAGCGGCTGGTACTTCGCGCACCCGCAAAGCCAGTATTTCGCAGTGGGCAAAATCACTCGCGACCAGGTCGAGTCGTATGCCGTCCGCAAGGGCGACACCCAGGAGACCGTTGAGCGCTGGCTAGCGCCCAATCTCAGCTACGACAACTGATTTCGGTGGCACTCCTTCCGGACCGCAGCCGACTGAAAAGCATCGGCGTGCTAGGCCTGCCCATCATGGGCGGCATGCTCAGCCAGAGCTTATTAAACCTGGTTGATGCCGCCATGGTCGGCAGCCTAGGCAGTCAAGCACTGGCAGGTGTTGGGCTTGGTAGTTATGCCAATTTCATGGCGGTAGCACTGGTTATGGGGCTGGGCGCCGGCGTTCAGGCTATGGTTGCGCGCCGCAAAGGCGAAGGCAGTAACGAACTTATCGCCGCGCCACTGAACGAAGGCTTGCTGATAGCTCTGATGCTCGCCCTGCCACTGACTTTGCTGTGCTGGCTGCAAGCCGACAATATCATTCGCCTGTTGGCAGACGACCCTGCGGTAGTCAGCATTGGTGCGAACTACTTCCAATGGCGCATCCTTGCGATTGCTGCGGTGGGCTGCAATTTTGCCTTTCGCGGATACTGGAATGGCATACACCGCTCAGGCATGTATCTGCAGATTCTGATCGTTACTCATTTAGTGAATATTTTGATTAGCTACGGCCTGATTTTCGGCCGATTTGGCATGCCCGAGCTAGGGCCTGAAGGCTCTGGTCTAGGTACGGCTATCGCTATGCTGTTCGGCTCGGCGCTGTATTTCGTGATTACCTGGTACGCTGGTCGCGAGCACGGGTTCTTGCGAGCGCGCCCTCGCTGGCATGGCGTAAGCGCGATGCTGAGGCTATCGATTCCAAACTCATTGCAGCAGTTTTTCTTCGCCTCTGGTATCACCATGCTGTTCTGGATCATCGCTCAGATTGGCACTAATGAACTGGCTATCGCTCATGTACTGGTCAATTTGGCTTTGTTCCTTATCCTGCCCGGCGTCGGTCTCGGCATGGCGGCCACCACTCTGGTGAGCCACAGCCTCGGCGCGCGTAAACCGGACGATGCCTACCGCTGGGGTTGGGATGTGGCGCGCGTCGCCATAGTCACGCTCTTCCTCATGGGCATGCCCTTTTGGCTGGCTCCGCAACTGGTGTTGAGCATATTCACTCAGGATCCCCAGTTGATCGCCCTGGGTGAGTGGCCGCTACGCATCACCGGCATCGGCATGAGCCTGGATGCGACCGCACTGGTGTTGACCCAGGCGTTACTGGGCGCTGGCGCCAGCCGCACGGTAATGAGCGTCAACCTGGGCAGCCAGTGGTTGATATTCCTGCCCTGCGCATACGTTGTCGGACCGGTAATGGGGGGAAGCTTGTTGGCCGTGTGGCTGCTGCAATCTCTTTACCGCTGCCTGACCTCGGTCATCTTCGCCATCATGTGGCGCCGGCGCGGCTGGGTAGGGATCAAGCTTTAGGAGGCGCTTGGACTGCCTCCAGCTTAAGCGTTAAGCTGATGACAACACGCAGTCCATAAATAAGGCCTCGCAAGATGAGCGAAGAACAAAAACAACAGAAAAAACCACCGCCAATGCGCTTTCGCGACACTCTGATGAGCGTGCTGGCCGCCGCGCTCGGCGTGCAAAGCAGCAAAGCACGCGAACGCGATTTCAGTCATGGCAAGCCCAGCCACTTCGTACTGCTGGGCATCGGTTTCACAGCGCTGTTCGTGCTCGTAGTGCTAGGGGTGGTAAAACTGGTTTTGCATTTATCCGGGGTAAGCTGAGCAACGCCCTCGGCTAATGACCGCTTACCCAGAATACTGCGGTAGCAACTGCCAGGAAAATCAGCGTAACGGCTGCAAAAGCATCTAGCCGGCTGTCTTGCTGTGAGGTGTTCTGCAGGTCATGGTCGTTCATGCGATGAATATCCTCTATTATTATTTTAACTACCCCAACATAGCGGGTAACCTCAGTTAAGACCATTACTGCAAGCGACACAAGAAGTGTCTGGCATGTGCAAAAACAATCTAAAGATATAGATAAACATTCCTTTTGTGCATATTTAAAATTTGCTATTGTCTGCCCGCCCGAGCCTGAAGGGACATAACTAGTTAAGGGGCCAATAGCGCTCCAAGCACAGGTTTCTGTATGTATATCTACGATGAATATGATCAGCAGATCGTTGAGGACCGCGTAAAGCAGTTCCGCGATCAGACCCGCCGTTTTCTTAGCGGTGAGTTAAGCGAAAACGAATTCCTACCCCTGCGTTTGCAGAACGGTCTCTACGTGCAGCGTTACGCGCCCATGCTGCGGGTTGCCATTCCCTATGGTCTGGTGTCTGCCAAGCAGATGCGTAAGCTGGCTTTTATTGCCCGTCAGTACGACAAGGGCTATGCGCATTTCAGTACCCGTCAGAACGTTCAGTTCAACTGGCCGGAACTGGAGCAGGTTCCGGACATTCTGGCGCATCTGGCTGAAGTACAGATGCATGCCATTCAAACCAGCGGTAACTGCATTCGCAACACCACCACCGACCAGTTCGCTGGTGTGGCTGCCGATGAACTGGTTGATCCCCGCCCTTGGTGCGAGATCATCCGTCAATGGTCTACTTTCCATCCCGAGTTTGCGTTCTTGCCACGCAAGTTCAAGATCGCGGTTAATGGTGCTGAAGAAGATCGCGCGGCTATCGGTGTGCATGACATCGGTTTGAACGTCATCAAGAACGAGGCCGGCGAAATCGGCTTTCGTGTGTTGGTTGGCGGCGGTCTAGGCCGAACGCCTATCGTCGGCTCGCAGATCTGCGACTTTCTGCCTTGGCAGCACCTATTGACTTACCTCGACGCCATTTTGCGTGTGTATAACCGCTATGGCCGTCGTGACAATAAGTACAAGGCGCGCATCAAGATTCTGGTCAAGGCGCTGACGCCCGCTGTATTTGCTGAAAAAGTTAATGCTGAGTGGGCGCACACCAAAGACAGCGACACTACCCTGACCGAGCAGGAAGTGCAGCGCGTTGCCGCCCACTTCACCGCACCGGACTACCAGCAGTTTGCCGGCGAAGACGCTGACTATCTGGCCAAGCGTGAAGCCGAAAAAGGCTTCAACAATTGGGCCATGCGCAACCTGCAGGCGCATAAAGTGCCAGGCTACGCCGCTGTCACTCTGTCGCTGAAGCCTACCGCTGTGGCACCAGGTGATGCCACGGACAAGCAGATGGACGCTGCCGCCGACCTCGCCGAGCGCTACAGCTTTGGCGAATTGCGCGTGACTCATCAGCAGAATCTGGTGCTGGCCGATGTGCGTCAGAGCGACCTCTACGCCTTGTGGCAAGAATGCAAAGAGCTGGGCTTCGCCACGCCAAACGTTGGCTTGCTGACCGACATCATCTGCTGCCCCGGCGGCGATTTCTGTGCGCTGGCCAATGCCAAGTCAATCCCGATTGCCGAAGCGATTCAGCGTACTTTTGATGATCTCGATTATCTGCACGACATCGGCGATCTCGATCTGAATATCTCTGGCTGCATGAATGCCTGTGGCCACCACCACGTCGGTCATATCGGCGTATTGGGTGTCGACAAGAAAGGCCTGGAGTTCTATCAGGTCTCTCTGGGCGGCAATAGCGGCCGTGACGCCTCGATTGGCCAGATTCTCGGGCCATCTTTCGCCGCCGACGAAATGCCGACCGTTGTCAGCAAGGTGATCGACGTTTATATCCAGAACCGTACCCCCGAAGAACTGTTCCTCGATACCTTCCAACGTATCGGTATGGCACCCTTCAAGGAGCGCGTTTATGCAGCGGCTAATTAAAAACGGCGAAATCATCGATGAAAGCTGGCACCTGCTGGATAAGGACGCCACTTTGGATGGCATGTCTAACTGCGATGATCTGATCGTCCCGCTGGGTCTGTGGCTTGAGCACGCACATGCCCTTAAAGCGCGCGACGGCGGTCTTGGCGTATGGCTTGACAGCGATGAACACGTGGAAGAGATCGCCGACGACCTGCCGCATTTTCAGGTAATCGCGCTTAATTTCCCGGTGTTCAGCGATGGGCGCAATTACTCCAATGCGCGCTTGCTGCGTGACCGTTATAAGTATGCGGGCGAAGTCCGCGCTATTGGCGATGTGCTGCGCGATCAGCTCTTCTTCATGCGCCGTTGCGGCTTCGATGCGTTTGCGCTACGCGCAGATCGTGACGCTGTAGAGGCACTGGAAAGTTTCAAGGATTTCTCTGACACTTACCAAAGTGCTACCGATCAGCCGCTGCCGCTATTTAGGCGTCGCCAGAGCTAATCAGAAAATCAATAAAAAACCCGCCTAGGCGGGTTTTTTATTGCGTCGAAGAACCTGCCAATCAGGCCATATTCACCAAGGTTCTACCGACCATTTTGCCGCCCAGAATACGCTCTATCTCGGCAGGCAAGTCCGCGAGGGTGATTTCATGCACCAACTCGCTCAAATCCAGCTTCCACTGCACTGAGAGACGGTCCCACATAGACGCCTTGACTACCAACGGCTGCTCAACCGAATCAATCCCCAGCAGATTCACGTTACGGAGAATGAACGGGAAGACATTGCCTTGAAATTGACCGCCAGCCGTCAAACCACAGCAGGCAACGCTGCCGCCATAACGCAGCGCCTTGACTACGTTGAACAGAATTTCGCCGCCCACTGTATCTACTGCCCCAGCCCACTGCTCTTTCAACATCGGCTTCTCTTTACCGGCTTCTAGTGCGGTGCGGTCAACAATCTGCTTTGCACCCAACCGGGTCAGAAAATCGGCTTCCTGTGCTTTACCGGTAGCTGCAGCCACTTCATAGCCCAAGCTGGACAGCAGCGCCACCGCGATGCTGCCAACCCCACCGGTAGCACCAGTAACCAGCACAGGGCCCTGCTCAGGCAGGAGCCCTGCCTGTTCAAGCTTGTCCACGCAAAGCGCCGCGGTCAGGCCAGCGGTACCCAGTATCATGCTCTCGCGCAGGGACAGCCCTTCTGGGCGCTTCAGCACCCAAGCAGCAGGTACGCGGATGTACTGACCAAAGCCGCCATCAGTATTCATGCCCAAGTCATAACCGGTCAGAATGACCTCATCACCGACACTCAATTCCGCAACCGAGCTGGCCTCCACAACGCCCGCGGCATCAATGCCTGGGGTATGCGGGAAGTTACGGGAAACGCCCTTGTTGCCCGATGCAGAAAGGGCGTCTTTATAATTTAGCGATGAGTACTGCACGCGAATCAGAACATCGCCTGCCGGCAAATCATCAATATGACGATTAGTCACCGAGGAAACGTAATTGCCAGCTTCTTCGCTGACAACCAAAGCTTTGAATTCGGACATAATTCGCTCCTACCAGAATCGTTGGTTATTAAAACGCGACACCCAAGTCAGCAACAATCTGTCTGCCGCCTGAGCCATCCCACCGGATAGTCGGTCTTGCAGACGCTTGCGTTGCACGTAATTCAACTCGAATACATCTGCATCACGGACGCGCTCGCTCAGGTACTGGTCACTGGTTTTAACCTCATCGGCCAGATTATTTTCCAAGGTCTCGCTACCAAACCAGACTTCACCGGTAGCTACCGCCTCAATATCCAAACTCGGGCGATAACGGGAAACGAAGCGCTTGAAAAGCTGATGAATATTCTCCAGATCTTCCTGAAATTTCTCTCTTGCCTTGTCGTTATTCTCACCGAATACCGTCAACGTGCGTTTGTATTCACCCGCGGTGAGCATCTCAAAATCAACATCGTGCTTTTTTAGCAGTCGATTGAAGTTGGGTAACTGCGCGACCACGCCGATGGAGCCAAGCATTGCAAAAGGCGCTACCAAAATGCGGTCAGCGATACAGGCCATCATATAGCCGCCGCTGGCTGCCACTTTGTCCACCGTAATGGTCAATGGGATACCCGCATCGCGAATACGCACCAACTGTGACGCGGCAAGACCATAAGCATGCACCATGCCGCCGCCGCTCTCCAATCGCACCAGAATCTCATCCTGCTGCCGCGCCAAACCCAAGACTGCCGTCACTTCATGACGCAGATTTTCCAAAGCGCTGGCTTTGATGTCGCCATGAAAGTTAAGCACATAGAGGCGCCCTTTAGCATCGTGGTCAGCCGACTTGGCTTTAGTCTTGGCTTCCTGCTTAAGTTGCTTTTCCTGTGCTTTGCGCGCGCCTTTGCTCAGTACCACCTGCCCCAAGCGTTCAGCCATACGATTGAATTTATCATTCACGCGCACCACGCTTAGCGTGCCTTCGCTACGCCGCGTGCGGCCTTTACTGGCGGCAATTACCAGCACGATCAACACCACGACAACCAACACCGTTAAGGCTTTAGCCAGAAAGAAAAAATATTGATCAAACCATTCCACAGGCATCTCCAGAGTCAGCTAGCTAATTGCTTTCGCGCTCTAGCATACAGGATGCGCGCTGGCCGCGAACATGCCGAGCCGCAGCAAATTCAAACGCTTGTATGATTTTTTGTTGACAGCCTTGTGGCTCTCAACCTAACCTCAGTGCAGATTCGAAATAAGGCAGAACATTGTGGGCAGTATCTACCTCATCCGGCACGGCCAGGCTTCACTCGGTGCAGCCAACTACGACGTACTCTCACCTCTAGGAGTGCAACAATCAAAACTCTGTGGTGAGTTCTATCAACAACATGGTTTGCGTTTTGATCGGTGTTACGCCGGTGAGATGCAGCGCCAGATAGACACCGGTCGCCATGCCCTTGCCGCTATGCAGCAACCTGATACGGTTATTGATATCGACGCGGCCTTCAACGAATACCACTCTGACCAGGTAGTGAGCACTTACCTACCCAAGGTCGTTGAACGTTTTCCGGAGGCCGAGTTTTACATTAAGAACGCTGGCCAATATCGCAAGGAATTTCAGCGCGTATTCAGCAGCGCGATTACCCTATGGATTACCGATGAAAGCGGCAGCACCGATTGCCCACCTTGGTCTGCCTTTGTTGAGCAGGTACGGGGCGGCTTGCAACGCGTCATGGCAGACAATGCTGGCAGCGGACAAAACATTGCCATCTTCACCTCGGGCGGCACCATTACTGCGGCCCTGCAACTCATCACCCAAATGCCAGCCACCAGTGCTTTTGAGCTGAACTGGCAGATAGTGAATACCTCTGTAAGCCGTCTACAATACCGTAAGGACCAATTAAGCTTGGCTGCTTTCAATAGCCAGGCTCATCTTGATGTCCACCAGCGGTCCGAATGGGTGAGCTACAGATAACCCGGCCGGCACACTTAACCTCAATTAAGTACCGTCCACCCAATCCAGCAAAGGAACGACAGATGACTAGCGTTGCAGAAATCACCAGCAAGATGGAAACCAAGTTCAACTCAGCCGCTGCCGCTGGCCTGGATCTGGTCTTCCAGTTCAACATCGAAGACGACGAAAACTTCAACGTTACTGTCAAAGACGGCACTTGCGCCGTGGCACAGGGCAATGTTGAAGACCCCAACGTCACTCTGATCATGGACAAGGAAACTCTGGTTGGCGTCATGACCGGCGAGACCGATGGCATGCAAGCATTCATGTCCGGCAAGCTACGCGCCGAAGGTGACATGATGTTGGCACTTAAGCTGGGCGAACTATTCCCAGCTTGATAAGCGTCAGATAAAAAAGCCGGAGCTTAGTCTCCGGTTTTTTTATGCTCGCAAGACGTTGCCATAGACCGCACTCATTAGGCTGCAACACCCATTCTGATTAAAGCTTATCAGCCTTGTTCACCCGCCAAGGGTGGATTAGATTAGTCCATTGCATCAGCGCCGCTGGGGCTAAATTCCCAGTGGGGTTGAACTCGCTTTAACGGCACACTGCCCGGTACACAATAAGGATTACACCTATGCAAAAGACCCAACTATTTGATCTCGACGGCAAGATTGCCCTGGTAACTGGTGCCAGCCGCGGCATCGGCGAAGCCATCGCCAAGCTACTCGCACAACAAGGCGCGCACGTAATCGTTTCCAGCCGCAAGATCGATGGTTGCCAGGCCGTTGCTGATGCCATCACAGCTGCCGGCGGCAAGGCCAGTGCCATGGCGTGCCACATCGGCGAAATGGACCAGATCGTCGCTACCGTTGCCGCCATTCGCGAGCAGTTCGGTAAGCTAGACATTCTCGTCAATAACGCTGCGACCAATCCTTATTTCGGCAACGTACTGGATACCGATCTATCTGCCTTCCAGAAAACCGTTGACGTGAATATCCGTGGTTACTTCTTTATGTCGGTCGAGGCCGGCAAGTTGATGCGCGAAAATGGTGGCGGCGCGATTCTTAACGTGGCTTCAGTAAACGGTTTAGTGCCCGGCGAAATGCAAGGCATTTACTCCATCACCAAAGCTGCCGTAATCAATCAGACCAAAGTTTTTGCCAAGGAATGTGCTCAGTTCGGCATTCGCTGCAACGCCTTGCTACCAGGTCTGACCGATACCAAATTCGCCTCAGCGCTGACTACCAACGATGCCATTCTTAAATCTGCTCTGCAGCGTATCCCACTGCGCCGCGCAGCTGATCCGTCAGAAATGGCAGGGACTGTGTTGTATCTGGTAAGCGATGCATCCAGCTATACCACAGGCACCGCTATCAACGTTGATGGCGGTATGTTGGCGTAAGCTAGCGAGTACTGCAGGAAGGAGTTGCATACCCGCCGGGCAAACCGGCGGGTATTATCAGTTAAAGCGTTTCAGCGCGGCCGTTGCAGCAGGATTAAGCGGCACGGGTGTTAGTCCCGTAGGCCCTAGCTCCAAGGAAAAGCGCGCACCATCCACCAGCGGGATAAAACGCACCTCAAACGCATCAGCCTCAATCACACGATGCACTTCCATACTGTCTATCCAGGCCCAAAGGTCGCGCCAAGGCGGCGTACTGTGCAGATTAGGTAGCAGTTCACTGCCAATTGCACTGCTGTCGCGCTCCTGCTCCAAGGCAAGATAACGTCCTAGCAAGCGATGCAGTCGATAGCCATCAACCAGCCCCAGCGCACTGGGCAGGCCATGCCAGCGCAATACTTCAACCTCAAGTTCCCACAGGTCACCCGCAATACGTACGGTTTCATTACCCTGCGGGCCGTTGAGCACCGCCTCGTATTGTTGATTACCTATTTTGCTGAAGCTCAGCGTGCCAACGGTGGCCGCCTTGGGCTCAATTTCGGCAAAATGCTGCAGGTCCCACGCAGCCAGCCCAAGTCCTGTAGCCACTGCCAATAACGCCAGCAGCAAGTTGCCTTTAAGCCAACTGAGCACCCACTGCAGACGCCAGCCAAAGCGCAGTGCCAGCAGCGCCAGCAGCCCCGCTACACAGCCAAGAAGAATCGCCAAGCCGAGATATTGCATACGCGCTCCCTGGTCCGCTCAGGCGGGCACGGGAGGGGCTTCTTTACCCTCCCGGCGCGCCAGATAACAATCGATCAACCAACGCGATATGGTGCCACGTGGCGGAATGCTCGGCAGTTCATCCACCGACCACCAGTGTGCTTCTTCAATTTCACCCGGTTGCGGCACAATCTCGCCGCCGGCGTATTCGGCATGAAAGCCCAGCATCAAGGAGTTGGGGAACGGCCAGTTCTGACTACCAAGATACTGCAGGTTAGTTACCTCCAGATTGACCTCTTCCTTTACCTCACGGTGCAGGCAGTGCTCAACCGACTCGCCGGGTTCAATGAACCCCGCCAAGGTACTAAAAAAACCGGGTGGGAAATGCGGTGAGCGTGCCAACAGCACCTGATCGCCGTGGGTGATCAGCACAATGATGCAAGGTGCGATTTTGGGATACTCACGGCGCTCACACGACAAACATTCCATGGCTCGTTCGTCGCTGCGTAACTGCATCGGCTGTCCGCAGCCACCGCAGAACTGGTGCGTTAGATACCATGCATTGAGCTGCTGCGAGAAGCCCAACAGCCGGAAAAGTTGATCATCAACTTGACCAATCAAACTCCGCAGCCCATGCCAGCTAAGCCCTGGCATACCTATGCTCTCATGCAGACAGATTAGCTCGCAGCGACGACCATCAACGAGACCCAAATTTAAGCGGTGAGCGCTGTCACCAAAGTAGATAGCCTGATCAATATCATGCAGCAAACTGCCAGCGTACATCGCGAACTGATTCTGATAGATCACTACAACTAGCGCTTCAGACGAGCCACTACGCTCAAAACTGACTGCTGGCTCAAACTGACGAATAGAGCTCATTACGACTTGGCCTCCGATACGGCATAACCCAACTCAGCCAAGCTTTCTTCCGCCAGGGTCAACACATCACCGGTAGCTACCGCCGCGCGCTCGGCTGATTCAAGATAAAATTCGATACTGGTCAGTGCATCAGCCAGCACTTCAAGCTGTTGATCTTTCGGCACCTGCTTGCGCTCGAGCATGGTTTCGCGAATAAAACTGGCGGCCATGTGAATGACACTCGCCGCGCGACTCATGCCCAAGAACACCAAGCCACCTCGCACCGTCTCCAACGAAGGCGGTACGTTCAACAGATGCATGGCATCGTTGCCGGACTCCATGTAGGCGGTGATCGCGCGTTTGGCCAATGCCAACCCGGCTTGTGACTCTTCGATCAGTACGATACGAGCCTCTTTTAACTCCAGCGGCTCGCTGAAACCATCAGGACCACTGGCGCCGCTCTCACCTTCCTCCGCATGGGCATCCAGGTAATTAACCGCTGTCTCTGCACGTAATACTGCATCCGCCACATGCTCGAGAGTTTCCAGCGATTGCGGCTGCTCCCCACTCCACCCGGCAATCTGGCCACACACCGCTTGAATCGCCTTGGCCTCAGCATGCAAGTCGAGCATGCCTAGGGTTTTCCAAAGCCGCTCAAGACCGGTACACAGGGTTTCCAATGACTGCTCGGCGTCGCCAGCGTTGCGCGCCAGTAGATCCAGTAAGTCTTTTATCGCAGTTATTTCTTCACGTAGCGCTTCAGCCACAGAGTGCATGACATCAACGCCCGGACCGCGTAAGCGCCCAAAGGCATTTTCAATTTCCAGTTCGGTAAAACCGGGATCAGGCAGCTGATAAGCTTGCACCACCTCCTGACTGCGCGAGCAATTGCCGTCAGCCAGGGCCACTAAATATAGGAGCTCGTGCATTAGCAACGCGTTGACGCTATCAACGCTGCCCTGCGCAGCACGCTTTATCTCGCGATCAAGCATCGAGAACAATCGCTTGCGCGGGGCGGTCAGAGCCAGCGGCGTTTGCTCAATGGCCTCCAGAGCAGCTCCGGCGACCCAACACAGCGTCGCTGTGTGCGGACCAAGGCAACTTTCAAAACGTTGCAGCGCGCGCTGCATCAAAGGAGTCGCTGCCGCCAGGCCGTCTTCGCGAATCAACCCCAACAGCCCCAGCTGGTACATCTGGCGCAAACGGTTGAATACCTTGGTATCCATGGAGTCCTGACTACCGGAGCGAAAGTTCGCGGGTAAGCCCGCAACCGGAAGGGGGTAGAAGTGGCTTTGCGGCAAAGCAGGTACGCCGGGGCGGTGCGCACGCAACTGATTGATGGTCGGCAGCAGTAGCTCAGGGCGCTCGCGACCGCTTTGCCGCGCCTGATCCAGATATCGCTCAAGCAAAAACAGCGAGTCGCACAACGCTGACAACTGCTCATTTCGCTCATCGCCATCGTGTGTCGGAATATCGGTCGCTAATGAGATCATTTCATCGAGCATCTCGGCGGCGCCCTTCAGCTCAATCAATGCGAGCGTGCCGCGCAGCTGTTGCAGCCCTTCTATGGACTGCTGCAACAGGTTGCCGTTCTGCCTGTCATCAAGGAACTGCTGCAGCAGATCCTCTACCTCACCCATGCTGGCGAAGAGTTCATCCCTGACAAGATCTAGTGACGTGGTACCGGTTAACATAGCATTCAGTCTCCCACCATCCCTGCGTACGTCTGAAGTCGCTTAGTCGGCAAACTCGGGAGTTTGCTTACTCATATGTGCGGCCATCGCTATTTGCATATCTTCAGACTGCAACATTGCTGCATTCCAGGTTGCGATGTAATTAAGCCCATCTTCAACGCTGTGGTCGCGGCTGAAGCGAATCATTTCCTTGGTGCCACGAATCGCCACGGGCGATTTTGCGGCAATGCTCTGCGCCACTTCCATGACACCAGCAATCAGCTCAGCGTGGTCTGCATAGGTGCGATTAACCAAGCCAATGCGCGCAGCTTCAACTCCATAAACGGGGCGGCCGGTATAGGCCATTTCCCGCATCATGCCATCCCCAATAACCCGCGGCAATCGCTGCAGAGTGCCCACATCAGCGGCCATCCCCATGTCGATTTCCTTGATCGAGAAATGCGCGTCTTCTGTCGAATAGCGCATATCGCAGGCAGTAATAAGGTCAATCGCACCACCGATGCAATAGCCGTGTACAGCGGCAATCACCGGTTTGCGGCAATGATCAATCACATTGAAGGAATGTTGCAGGTGCAGCACATGGCGGCGGATGGTTTCAGCCTTGCGGGCGATGTCTTTGCTCATCTGCGAGGAGGCCTGACCCAGCATAGTCAAATCAATGCCGGCGGAAAAATGCTTGCCTTCACCCGAAATGATTGCGCAACGAATGCTATCGGTTTCATCGACCCAACCAAAAACCTCAATCATTTCAGCCCAGAACTCGCGATTCATCGCGTTGATTTTTTCCGGGCGATTGATACGGATATGAGCCACTTTGCCGATCTGATCGACCAGCAATGTCTTGAATTCAGGCATACTCGACCTTCTTTTTATGTAAGCAAATTCACCAGACGGCCGGTTAATGCGAAGCATGCCCGACCTTTTCATCTGCACGACTATATCAAGCTAAAAGCAGAACACCATAACCAATCACTGAAGAATATGGGCCAAGGTACTGAAAAGGCGCAGAGCTTGTGTCTGAGATCGCTTTAATTCTCAACCTATTCCGGTACTATCGCCCAGCTTGAAAACCAAGCAGCGCGCTGCCAACTGCGCTAAAAACAAGGAAGGCAAAGAATAAGATTCAGGTCATTAAGCCTGCTTTTTCTCCATAACACATGACAGGAACTTCATCATGTCTGACGCCATGTTACCGGCACTGGGGCATAACTTTCTCGGCCAGGCTCCCAACTGGTACAAACGCACCATAGTCGCCTTTCTGCTAATCAATCCCGCACTGCTCTGGATGCTTGGCCCTTACGTGACCGGCTGGGTGCTGGTGCTGGAGTTCATTTTCACCTTGGCGATGGCGCTGAAGTGCTACCCGTTGCTTCCGGGCGGCCTCTTGGCCATCGAAGCCCTGTTGATTGGCATGACCTCCCCGGACGCGCTTTATAAGGAGGTACTGACCAACTTCCCGGTGATTCTGCTGCTGATGTTCATGGTGGCCGGCATCTACTTTATGAAAGATCTGTTGTTACTGACTTTCACCAAGCTGATTCTCGGTGTGCGGTCCAAGTCGTTATTAGCTTTGTTGTTCAGCTTGGTCGCGGCGGTACTTTCTGCGTTCTTGGATGCTCTGACAGTAACCGCCGTCATCATTAGCGTGGCGGTCGGCTTCTATGGGGTCTATCACAAAGTCGCCTCCGCTGGAGCGGGCACCGACACCCAGGATGGCGCCCCGGTAGAAGATCCTCTACACCGCGAGCACCTTGAAGAGTTCCGCGCGTTCCTGCGCAGCCTGCTGATGCACGGCGCCGTGGGTACGGCCTTGGGGGGTGTTTGCACCTTGGTCGGCGAGCCACAGAACCTACTGATTGCTGGCGTAGCAGGCTGGGACTTCATCGAGTTTTTCCTGCTGATGGCTCCGGTTAGCATGCCGGTACTGGTCGCGGGACTACTCACTTGTCTGGCCCTGGAGAAGACCGGCTGGTTTGGGTATGGCGCGCGCCTACCCCGCCCGGTGCGCAATGTGTTGGAGGAGTTTGCAGCCGCCGAACAGCTCAAACGCAAGGCGCCACAGAAAGCCGCATTAATGGTGCAAGGGCTGGCAGCTATATTACTGGTCGCCGGTCTGGCCCTGCATTTAGCGGAAGTCGGCTTCATCGGACTAATGGTGATCATTTTGATCACCTCCTTCAACGGGATCATCGATGAGCACCAAATTGGCAAATCCTTCCAAGAGGCCCTGCCCTTCACCTCTTTGTTAATAGTGTTTTTTGCGATTGTTGCGGTCATCCACGAGCAACACTTATTCAGCCCGATCATCCACGCCGTGTTGGCTTTACCCTCTGAGAGCCAGCCGAGTATGTTCTTCCTAGCCAACGGCATATTGTCGATGATCAGCGACAACGTTTTCGTCGCCACTGTCTACATATCAGAAGTGAAAGAAAGCCTGGATAGCGGCGCCATCAGCCGCGAACAGTTTGAGCGCTTGGCCATCGCCATCAATACCGGCACCAATCTGCCCAGCGTTGCTACGCCCAACGGCCAGGCTGCCTTCCTATTCTTGCTAACCTCGGCGGTCGCGCCTTTGGTGCGGCTCTCTTATGGGCGCATGGTTGTCATGGCTCTGCCCTACACCCTGGTGCTAGGCGGCGTCGGCCTACTGGCAGTCAGCCTGTGGATTTGAGGCAAGCATTTTAAGGCAATAAAAAAGGCCAGCGCTGTATGCGGCTGGCCTGTTACTAAGAACCACACAACTGCAACCTACTACTCAGCAGCCGGCGCGCCCTTCCACAGCGCAAAGCCGGCTGATTGTTCAATCGCAGTTAAGCGCTCTTCATGACCTTCCAGCTCTTGCGCGCTCGCACGCAAGACCGTGAGCCCTGCTCGCATGCCGGGGTCAAGCCGTCGAATACTGCTGGCAGAGTCACTGCCGTCGGCATTACTTTGGCCGTTAGCCGCTAGCGACAGCGCCGTCTGGCCGCCAGTCATCAGCAAATAAACATCAGCCAGAATCTCGGCATCAAGCAAGGCGCCGTGCAAGTCACGCTGGGAGTTGTCTACCCCATAACGCTTACAGAGTGCATCCAGGCTGTTGCGCTGCCCCGGATGCTTCTCCCTTGCCATCCGCAGGGTATCCAGCACGTCGCAGTGATCAGTTACTACGCCATGACCTTTTGCCATGCGGCCAAGCTCGGCGTCGATAAAACCAACGTCAAACGCTGAGTTATGAATAACCAAGCGGGCGCCGGTGATGAAATTCATAAAATCATCGGCCACATCGGCAAACAGCGGCTTGTCTGCGAGAAACTCGCTAGAAATACCGTGTACCGCCTGCGCGCCTTCATCAATATCGCGCTGCGGATTGATGTATACGTGATAGTGCCGTCCGGTCAGCCGGCGGTCGATAACTTCGACACAGCCAATTTCAATGATCCGATGGCCTTCTTTGTGTTCGATACCCGTGGTTTCGGTATCCAGCACCACTTCGCGCATGCGTTACCCCTTCCGCTCATTCAATACGTGCTGCACACCCAGGTTTGCTAGTTCGTCAGCGATTTCATTCTCACGATGCCCGGTATGGCCGCGCACCCACCGCCACTCGACTTGATGCTGGCTGACCAGCTCATCCAGCTGCTGCCAGAGATCGACATTTTTTACCGGTTGCTTGCTGGCGGTTTTCCAGCCGCGCTTCTTCCAGTTGGCCATCCACTCACAGATGCCTTTCATCACATACTGCGAGTCCGTGGTCAGAATCACCTCGGCTGGACGTTTAAGGGCTTCGAGGCCACGAATCGCAGCCAGCAACTCCATACGGTTATTAGTGGTGTTCAGCTCGCCGCCATAAAGGCTCTTTTCGTTCCCGCCAAGACGCAGCAGTGCACCCCAGCCACCAGGTCCTGGATTACCCTTGCAGGCGCCGTCGGTAAAAATCTCAATCGGTTGGGTCATTGCTATCTCGTTTATGCGTACGCCGACTGCTCGCAGCCAATGGTGGCAATGCGAGTGTCGGAAATGCCAAGCCACGTTGTCGTTGCGGCAACGCGCCATACATCTGCCGGCGCGCCAGCAGACAATAAAATCCGCCGCCGGGAAGCATCCGCCGCTGCCCCAACCGCTCAATAAAGGCGAGGCGCTGCAGCCAGGTCGGCGACATGAGCGGCGGACGATAGCACCCATCCAGCCGTTTCTCCACCGCAAAGCCCAGCAACTCTAACCAATCAACCAGCCGCCCTGGACGCACGAAGCCCGCCTGCCCGAGCCAGTTTTGCCCGAGGTAATGCGGCGCCCCCCAGGTACTCAACGGATTAAAACCAAAGATCAGCATATGGCCACCTGAACGCACCGTCTGACTTGCTTCGCGCAACAGTGTGCGCGGAGACAGGCTGAAGTCCAGGCCGTGATGCAGCACCACTGCATCCAGCGATTGCGGCGCGAACGGCCAACGCGCTTCTTCTACTGCTAGCGTACCCGCACGGCATTCCATATCCAGATGCCAGTGATTGCGTATGACCTGGTTGTCAGGGTCTAGGATCTCGGGCGCCAAACCGTACTGCACTAAATGCTGACCAAAGCACTGGGGCATCAGTTCGCGCTGCGCCGCGCGTTCAGATTCCAGCAGTAACTGTCCAGGCGCGGAATCCAGCCAACCACGGGCCTCGTGCAGCAGGCGCAACAAATCTGCCTGACTGATGGAGCGTGAAGGTTGCTGACGAGCCATGAATTCACCATAAAGGGGTTGGACTGTTAAGATGAATCTACAGATTAAGGAATAGGCTTGCCATGTCCACATTTATCGCGCTACCGGCATTTAACGACAACTACATCTGGCTGCTTTTGGCCGACGACGGTGAACGAGTCGCCGTCGTCGATCCCGGTGACGCCAAACCGGTGATCAATTGGCTTGGTAAACACCCGGAGTACCGCCTCAGCGACATTTTGATCACCCATCACCATCCAGATCATGTTGGTGGCGTTGCGGCGCTCAAAGCGGGCACCGGCTGCAAAGTGTGGGGGCCAGCGGCCGAGAATATTCCTGCTCGTGATCACGCACTCGAACACGGCGATACCGTTAAAATATTCGGCTTAAGTCTGCAGGTCATCGCTGTGCCGGGCCACACCCTTGGCCACATCGCCTTTTACTGCGAGAACAGTGGCGACCCTTGGTTGCTCAGTGGCGACACGCTGTTCGCTGGCGGTTGCGGCCGTCTGTTCGAAGGCACGCCAGCACAAATGCACGCATCGCTCAGTAGCTTGGCTGCTCTTCCGCCGCAAACCCGCATCTACTGTGCCCACGAGTACACCCAGGCCAACTTAAGGTTTGCCCACGCGGTTGAACCCGACAACAAAGACATCAAAGTACGCCTTGAGGTGGTTCAAGATCTGCGCGACGCGGGTCGGATGACGCTACCCAGCGACCTCGCTCTGGAGCTGCGCACCAACCCGTTTTTGCGCGCCGATTGCGCAGCCGTTATAGGTGCTGCAAGCGCTCATTCCGGCTCACCGCTAAGCCCCGGTGTAGAGACCTTCGCGGCGATACGGGCATGGAAGGATAGCTTTTAACACGAACGCGTCTTGACCCCGTTGAAGTGACTCCATAAAATCACCCCCATTTTGTGGGGTCTTCAATGCGTTATTCGGTAATCACCATCTTGCCCAGGGCATGGGTGCTAGGCGCTCTGGCCGGGGCACTAGCACTCACTGGCTGTCAGACCACGGAGCGGTCGGATTACCGCGAGCTGGGGCAAACACAGCAGCCACAATGGCAACAAACGCTGCCCGCGCAACAGCCAATTCGCCCTAGCAACTCAGTCCTCAGTGTAGAACCACAAACACCTGCCACTCTTTGGGGCCGAATCCGCGATGGGTTTATGCTAGACCCCGCACTGATCGACAATCCCCGCATCGATCAACAACGCCTCGCCTTTGCCAGCCAGACCCGCTATTTCGAATTAGCCACCCCTCGTGCGCAACGCTACATCTACTACGTCGTACAACAGCTCGAAGAGCGTGGTATGCCGCAGGAGTTGGCGCTGCTGCCCTTTATCGAGAGTGCTTACAATCCCCAAGCGCTATCCAGCGCCAAGGCAGCCGGCCTGTGGCAATTTATTCCCTCCACAGGGCGCAACTTTTCGCTGCGCCAGGACTGGTGGTATGACGGGCGCCGCGACGTGACCGCTTCCACCCAGGCGGCGCTCGACTATCTGAGCCTGCTGCACGATTACTTTGATGGCGACTGGTTGCTGGCCCTGGCAGCCTACAACTGTGGTGAAGGCTGTGTAGGTCGGGCGGTCAAACGCAACGAATCCCTAGGCCTGCCGACTGATTACTGGAATTTGCAGCTGCCGCGCGAAACTCAGAACTATGTACCCAAGTTGCTGGCTTTAGCGCAGATCATCGACAGTCCAACCTCCTACGGCACCCACCTGCCCGACCTGGCCAATGAGCCTTACTTCGCAGAGGTGACCGTCGATCAGCAGATCGACCTTTATAAAGTAGCCGAGCTAGCCGACATTCCGGCCGAAGAGCTGCTCAGCCTCAATCCAGCATTCAATCAGCGCGTTACCGCCCCACAGGGTGAGTATCAATTGCTGATCCCGATTGATCAGGCCGAGCAGTTTACCCAAGCATTGGCCGAGCTGCCGAATGACGAACGGGTCAACTACCAGCGCTATCAGGTGCGCCGCGGCGATACTCTCTCGCAGATTGCGCGCCGTTATCAGCTATCCGTTGGCGTGATCCGCGACACTAACGAGATTAACGGCAACCTGCTTCGCGTCGGCCAAACGCTGATGTTGCCGCAATTCGGTGGCGGGCCAATTGAGCTGCCTACCGCAGCTCAGACACTGGCGTCCAACTCAGCACTGAGTTACCGCATCAAGCCGGGGGACAGCCTGTGGAGCATCGCGCGCGCGCATGGCACTACGGTCAATCACATCAAGCGCTATAACGAGCTCAGCGATAACGCCCTCAGCGTGGGCTCTACGCTCATGCTGCCAGGCGGCAAAAGCAGCCAAGACAACCGCAGCGTGACCTACACGGTGCGCTCAGGCGACTCGCTATCCACTATTGCTGAACGTTTCAATGTGCAGATCGACAACATCCGCAACTGGAACAAACTTGAGCGCTATCTGCAGCCGGGGCAAGAGCTAACCCTGTTCGTGCCCTGATTGCGACGCAGGCCCTTCCGTCTCACCGACGGGAATGTTAGCGTTGGCAGCAATTGACGACACGCGGTCGGTTAGCCACTCCCTAGTGGGGTGAGCGCTGTCCGCCGCGCTGTCGCCCGCTGGCTTTTTCCGCGCAGGTATTCATGAAACTGCAGTTCCGCCCTACTCCCTTTCTTGTATTGCTGCTCTGCTGGCTGGTTACTCTGCCCGCCAATGCAGCCGTTCATACACAGCATGGCTACGCCCTTTACGGGTTGCCCAAGTATCCGGAAAATTTCAAACACCTGGATTACGTCAACCCGGACGCGCCCAAAGGCGGTACTTTGCGGGTCATGGGATCAGGCACCTTCGATACGCTCAACCCCTATACGCTTAAGGGGACTAGCCCAATCAATACCGGCGACTTCTCCCAATTTGGCATTAGCGAGCTAAACGAGCCGTTGATGGCGGGCAGTGGCATCTATGACCCGTCAGGTGATGAGCCTTATTCCTCTTACGGCTTAGTCGCCGAGACTTTGGAGTTTGCCGACAATCGCAGCTGGGTAGTGTTCAACCTACGACCGGAAGCGCGTTTCCATGACGGCACGCCGATGACCGCCAAGGACGTTGAATTTACCTATCGACTGTTGAAAGAGAAGGGCCACCCAAACTATCGCTCCATGCTGCAAGATATAGAGCGCATCGACATTCTGGGTGAGCGCCGTATTCGCTTCGTTTTCTCACGGCCCAACAACAGTCTATTGATCCTGCGCCTCGGTGAATTGCCGGTTCTGCCAGAGCATTACTGGAAAGACCGCGAGTTCACTGAAACCACCTTTCAACCCGGCCTGAACAGTGGCCCCTATCGCATAACCCGCGTCGATCCCGGCCGTAGTCTGGTTTATGAACGGGTGAAGGATTATTGGGGTGCCGACCTGCCGATCAACCGGGGAAAATACAATATTGATCGCATGCAGGTGGAGTTTTATCGCGACAACAGCGTCGCTTTTGAAGCGTTCAAGGCCGGCGAGTTCGACATGTACATCGACCACAAGGCGAGTAATTGGGCCAACGCCTACGACTTTCCGGCGGTCACCAATGGCGATGTGCTTAAACGCGCGATTTCCCACGAAATTCCCAGCTCCACACAGGCGCTGTTTTTCAATACCCGGCGACGGCCCTTTGATAGTCTCGAATTGCGCAAGGCACTGGGTATGCTATTCGACTTTGAATGGTCCAATCGGGTGCTCTTTTATGGCGCCTATCAGCGTTCTTTGAGCTACTACCCAAACAGCCCCTTCAGCGCCACCAACCTTCCCGCCGGACAGGAATTTCTTTACCTCTCGCCACACCGCGAGGAACTACCGCCGGAACTCTTCCTGCAACCCTTCAGTCTACCGGTCACCGATGGCCGCGGCATCCCGCGTGAAACGCTGCGCCAAGCGATTGATTTGTTTGATCAGGCTGGCTGGGAGTTGCGCAACGGCCGCCTGGAGAACAGTGACGGCAAGCCGCTGGTCTTTGAAATATTGCTGGCAAACTCGAGCTTGGAACGCATCCTGCAGCCCTACCGGGCCAACCTGGCGCGACTGGGCATAGACATGCACATTCGCACCGTGGATCGCGCCCAATACAAGGCGCGGCTGGATCAGTTTGATTACGACATGATGCTGGGCACGCTGCCGCAGGGGCTATCACCGGGGCTGGAGCAACTCAGCTACTTTCATTCTAGCCAGCGCAACGTCAAGGGTAGTCGTAACTACGCCGGTGTTAATAACCCGGTAGTCGATGACCTGATCGATAAATTAAGTGGCGCCACCAGTCGCAGTCAGCAGGTGGCTGCCACCCGCGCTTTAGACAGGGTACTGCTGTGGAATCACTATACAATCCCGAACTGGTATATAAACTACCACCGCATCGGCTATCGCAGCTGGCTGCAGACGCCAGATATACCGCCCTATTCGCTGGTTATTCGCAGCTGGTGGAAAGAGCCTGCGGCACACTAGAACAACAAGGTCTCTGAATGCATCTCTCGCTGAAATCCGTTTGTTTGGCTTTGTTTGCTTGCTATACCGCCGCGGCCGCTGCCAGCCAGCCAGAACCGCAGCATGCGTTAACACTTTACGATGAAGCGCCCAAATATTCGGCGGACTTTCAGCACTTTGATTACGTCAACCCAGACGCGCCCAAAGGCGGCACCCTGCGCCTGTCGGGTTTCGGCAGCTTTGACTCACTTAACCCGTACATCAGCCGCGGCACTTCTGCTGATAATTTGAATCTAATTTACGACACCCTGACTTTCCATTCCTTGGATGAGCCTTTCACCGAGTACGGGCTGATTGCCGAAAGCATGGAAAAAGCCGAAGACGGCACTTGGGTGCGTTTCCACCTGCGCCCTGAGGCACGCTTCCAAGACGGCGAACCCATTACGGCCGAAGATGTTGTCTTTACTTTCAACACCTTGATCGAGCACGGCGCTCCGTTCTACCGGGCTTACTACAGCAACGTGCAAGAAGTCGTTGCAGACAACCCACAAACAGTCACCTTCCGCTTTCATCACGGCAACAACCGCGAGCTGCCGCTGGTGCTAGGCCAGTTGCCGGTTCTGCCGAAACATTATTGGCAAGGACGCGACTTCACCAAGGGCTCGCTCGACATCCCCGTGGGCAGCGGCCCCTACCAGATCGATAACGTGCGTGCGGGCCGTAGCATCAGCTTCAAACGTAACCCCGATTACTGGGCTGCTGAGCTGCCCGTTCAGCGTGGCTTCAACAATTTTGACCGCGTAATAGTCGATTACTTTCGTGATGGCAGCGTAACCCTGGAAGCTTTCAAGGCCGGACAGTTCGATTTTAACCAGGAGATGGCCGCAAAAAATTGGGCCATCGGCTACAACAGTCCCGCCCTCAGCGACGGCCGCATCATTAAGGAAGAAATCCCCAACAACAACACCCAGGGCATGCAGGGTTTTGTCTTCAATCTACGCAAACCGCATTTTGCGGATGTGCGAGTACGTAAAGCCATCAGCCTGCTTTTCGATTTCGAATGGGCCAATTCCAAACTATTCCATGGCGCCTACACTCGCACTGCCAGCTACTTTGACAACTCCGAACTGGCAGCCCAGGGCGAGCCAAGTGCGGCCGAACTTGAACTACTTGAGCCGCTGCGCGAGCAACTGCCACCAACCGTGTTCGGCCCCGCCTATGTGCCGCCGAAGACCGACGGTAGCGGCAATCTGCGAGACCAGCGTCGCGAAGCCTATGCGCTGTTGCAGGACGCCGGCTGGAAGATTGTCGACGATCAACTGGTCAATGCCGAAGGCGAGCCGCTGAGCTTTGAGTTTCTGCTTGTGCAGCCCGAATTTGAACGCGTCATGCTGCCGTTCAAGCGCAACTTGGCATCACTTGGCATCAACCTGACCCTACGTCGTGTCGATGTATCCCAGTACATCAACCGGTTGCGCTCACGCGACTTTGACATGGTGGTTAGCGGGTTCGGACAATCCAACTCCCCTGGCAACGAACAGCGTGAATATTGGCACTCTTCCAGCGCCGACAACTCAGGCAGCCGCAATCTGATGGGATTAAAAGATCCCGCCATCGATGCACTGGTCGAAGGGCTGGTGCAGGCAGATACCCGCGAATCACTGGTTACCCATACTCGCGCGCTGGATCGCGCATTACGCGCACAGCACCTGATGGTTCCCAATTGGTACACCCGTTTTTATCGCGTCGCCTACTGGGACAAATTTGCCCATCCGAAAGTAGCGCCCGATTACGATTTAGGCCTCTTTACCTGGTGGGTAGACCCAGCCAAATCGGCGGCCGCCATCCCAGACAATGAAGTACCCGTCGTCACCACGCCCGTCAGCGAGGAAGATTAAGCATGCTGGCTTACATCGTCCGCCGCCTGCTGCTGATCATCCCCACGCTGTTTGGCATTCTGCTGATCAACTTTTTGATCATTCAGGCGGCACCGGGTGGCCCGGTTGAGCAGATGATTGCCAATTTGGAGGGCTTCGAAGGCAGCGCTACCAGCCGCGTATCCGGTGGTGGCGGCGAAGTTGCCAGCGGCAGCAATTACCGCGGCGCGCAGGGTCTGGACCCGGACATCATTAAAGAAATCGAAAAGATGTACGGTTTCGACAAACCGGCACATGAACGCTTCTGGTTGATGATCAAGGGCTATGCAACCTTCGATTTCGGCGACAGCTTCTTCCGCGATGCCAAGGTGACCGACCTCATACTTGAGAAGATGCCCGTTTCCATCTCCCTTGGCTTGTGGACCACCTTGCTCACCTACCTGATCTCCATTCCGCTGGGCATACGCAAGGCCATTAAACATGGCTCGGCCTTCGATATCTGGACCAGCTCACTCATCATTGTCGGTTATGCCATTCCCGGTTTCCTACTGGCGATCCTCTTGATCGTGGTATTCGCTGGCGGCAGCTATCTCGATTGGTTCCCGCTACGCGGCTTGACCTCCAACAACTTCGAGCAGATGAGCACCTGGGGGCAGATCGGCGACTATTTCTGGCATTTGGTGCTACCCATCTTTGCGATGGTGGTCGGCAGCTTCGCCACCCTGACCATGCTGACCAAGAACTGCTTCCTTGATGAGATTGGCAAACAGTACGTCACCACTGCCCGCGCCAAAGGCCTTTCGGAGAGCCGGGTGCTGTATGGCCACGTTTTCCGCAATGCCATGCTGCTGATCATCGCCGGTTTTCCGTCCGCACTAATCAATATTTTCTTCACCGGCTCGTTGCTAATCGAGGTGATCTTCTCGCTGGACGGTTTGGGCTTGCTGGGTTTTGAAGCGGCGATTAATCGAGATTACCCAGTAATGTTCGGCACCCTGTTCATTTTCACGCTACTGGGCTTGGTGGTGAAGCTGATTGGCGACATCACCTACACCTTGGTCGACCCGCGTATCGACTTTGATAGCAGGGAGGGTTGAGCATGAGTCTGATAACCCTTTCCCCGCTCAATCAACGCCGTTTTGCCCGTTTTCGCGCCAACAAGCGCGGCTGGTGGTCGCTACACATTTTCATGTTGCTGTTTGTGCTCAGCCTGTGCGCGGAGCTAATCGCCAACGATAAACCACTCGCAGTCAGCTTTCAGGGCGAGCTGTTTTTTCCGGTATTTGAGCGCTATCCAGAAACTGCCTTTGGTGGCGAGTTTCCCATCGAGGCGGATTACCGCAGCCCCTATATTCAGCAGTTAATAGAAGAAGACGGCGATGGCTGGATGCTCTGGCCACCGATCCCCTATTACTACGGCACCATCAATTACGATCTGGACGTACCCGCGCCAGCCCCGCCCTCGGCGGACAACTGGTTGGGTACCGACGATCAAGCTCGCGATGTGATGGCGAGGGTGATCTACGGTTTCCGCATATCCGTGTTATTCGCCCTTACGCTGACCATTTTCAGTTCCATCATCGGCGTCATCGCCGGAGCCCTTCAGGGCTTTTACGGTGGTCGCATCGACCTGATCGGGCAACGCTTTATTGAGGTTTGGTCTGGTCTGCCGGTACTTTACTTGCTGATCATCCTGGCCAGCTTCGTGCAGCCCAACTTCTGGTGGCTGCTGGGCATCATGTTGCTGTTCTCGTGGATGTCGTTGGTTGATGTAGTGCGTGCCGAGTTTCTGCGCGGGCGTAATCTGGAATACGTGCGAGCCGCGCGTGCGCTGGGGGCAAGCAATGGCGTAATCATGTTCCGGCATATTCTGCCCAACGCCATGGTTGCCACCCTGACCTTCTTCCCCTTCATTCTAACCGGTGGCGTTATCACTCTGACCTCGTTGGACTTCCTTGGCTTCGGTCTGCCGCCGGGCTCGCCATCGTTGGGCGAGCTCATCGCTCAAGGTAAAGACAATTTGCAGGCGCCCTGGTTAGGTATCACCGCTTTCGTTGTGTTGTCTCTCATGCTGAGCTTGCTGGTATTTATCGGCGAGGCTCTGCGCGACGCCTTCGACCCGAGGAAATGAGATGACAGACACTCCATTGATCAGCATCCGTAACCTCAGTGTGGCCTTCAACCAGGGCGCCAATCAGCTTACTGCGGTGCACGACGTCAGCTTTGATATTTACCCCGGCCAGACATTGGCGCTGGTCGGCGAAAGCGGCTCCGGAAAATCAGTCACAGCACACTCGGTTCTACGCCTGCTGCCCTACCCTGTGGCGCATCACCCCTCTGGCGAGATTTATTACGGAGGCAAAGATCTACTCAAAGCCGACGAAAAGAGTCTGCGCAAGGTGCGCGGCAATCGCATTTCGATGATTTTTCAGGAGCCCATGAGCTCGCTGAACCCACTACACACAGTGGAGCGGCAGATCAACGAAGTGCTGGCAGTGCACAAGGGCCTGAATAAAAAAGACGCGCGCGCGCGGACCCTGGAACTGCTGAGCCTGGTTGGCATCCCTGAGCCAGAGAAGCGGCTGGGCTCATACCCCCACGAGCTATCTGGTGGACAACGTCAGCGGGTGATGATTGCCATGGCATTGGCCAACGAGCCAGAACTGTTGATCGCGGATGAACCCACCACCGCCCTCGACGTTACTGTGCAGCTGAAAATCCTTGATTTACTAAAAGAATTGCAGCAAAAACTCGGCATGGCGTTGCTATTGATCAGCCATGATCTCAACCTGGTACGTAAGATCGCGCACCGGGTATGTGTCATGTATCAGGGTCGCGTCGTCGAAGAGAATGATTGCGCCACACTGTTCAAAGATCCGAGCCACGAGTATACCCAGCAATTGCTGGCGGCTGACCCGAGTGGTGAGCCGGTACCGATTGAGCCAGGTGCCAAGGAAATTCTGCGCGCAGAGCAAGTTAGAGTTTGGTTCCCAATCAAGAAAGGTGTGCTCAAGCGCACGGTTGACCACGTCAAAGCTGTGACCGACATCAGCTTCAGTTTGGCCCAAGGCCAAACGCTAGGGATCGTGGGTGAAAGCGGCTCAGGCAAGACGACTTTGGGCATGGCGTTACTCCGCCTGCTGGACAGTACAGGCGTGATTGAATGCAATGGCCACCGGCTGGATAATCTCAGCCAGAACGAAGTGCGGCCGCTAAGGCGCGAGTTTCAGGTGGTCTTTCAAGACCCCTTCGGAAGCCTCAGCCCGCGCATGTCGATTGGTCAGATTGTGAGCGAAGGACTAGAGATTCATCGCATCGGCACAGCCGCCGAACGCGAGCAGATGGTCATTCAAGCGCTGCAAGAGGTCGGACTTAACCCCGACACCCGGCATCGCTATCCGCACGAGTTTTCCGGTGGCCAGCGCCAACGGGTGTCCATCGCGCGGGCACTGGTACTTAAGCCCAAGCTGATTCTGCTCGATGAGCCGACGTCGGCACTGGATCGTACCGTGCAAGGACAGGTAGTAGAGCTATTACGTAACCTGCAGCAGAAGTACAACTTGAGTTATTTGTTTATCAGCCACGATCTGGCGGTAGTAAAGGTCCTCAGCCATCAGCTGATGGTCATTCGCCACGGGCAGGTAGTTGAACAGGGACCGGCCGGCGAAATTTTTGCTTCACCGCAACACGACTATACTCGTCAGTTGCTGGATGCGGCTTTTGCCATACCCAACTCCCTTAATAAGGCCACGACGGCCCCGTAACAAAACAGGAAAGCACTATGGGATTTCTCAGCGGAAAGCGCGTACTCATCGTTGGCGTTGCCAGCAAACTCTCCATCGCCTCCGGCATTGCTGCGGCCATGCACCGCGAAGGCGCCGAACTGGCGTTCACCTATCAAAATGAAAAGCTGAAAGCGCGGGTCGAAGGCTTCGCAGCAGCTTGGGGCTCTGGCCCTGAATTGTGTTTTCCTTGCGATGTTGCAGACGATGCCGAGATTGAACAGGTATTCGCTGAACTAGGCAAAAAGTGGGATGGCCTGGACTGCATAGTACACTCGGTTGGCTTTGCACCCGGCGATCAGCTGGACGGTAACTTCGCTGAAGTCACCACCCGTGAAGGCTTTCGCATTGCCCACGATATCAGCGCTTACAGCTTTGTTGCGCTAGCCAAGGCCGGTCGCGAGATGATGAAGGGCCGCAACGGCAGCCTGCTGACCCTCTCGTACCTAGGCGCCGAGCGCACCATGCCCAATTACAACGTCATGGGTATGGCCAAGGCCAGCTTGGAAGCCGGCGTACGTTACCTGGCCACCAGTCTGGGCCCGGAAGGCACTCGCGTGAATGCCATCTCCGCCGGCCCAATCCGCACCCTGGCAGCCTCCGGCATCAAGAGCTTCCGTAAGATGCTGTCGCACAACGCTGCGCAAACCCCGCTGCGTCGTAACGTCACCATCGACGAAGTCGGCAACGTTGGCGCCTTCCTCTGCTCCGATCTGGCCTCAGGTATGTCCGGTGAAATCACCTACGTTGATGGCGGTTTCAACATTACTGCCATGGGTAATCTGGAAGAGTAAATCAGCGGCATAAAAAAACCGGGCAAATGCCCGGTTTTTTTATGCCCGCTAACCGCCAGATCAGTCTTCTGAGATAGCGCCAATCTTGTGGATCGCCAGGTCTGCGCCCTGAAACTCGTCTTCTTCGCTCAAACGAATGCCGACGATAGCCTTAATCACGCCGTACACCAGCAGACCGCCAACCAACGCCACTACCACCCCAGCCAAGCTGCCCAGCAGCTGAGACACAAAACTGACGCCGCCAAGACCACCGAATGCCTGTGTACCGAAAATACCCGCAGCCAAACCGCCCCAAACACCACAGAGACCATGCAGCGGCCAGACACCGAGCACATCATCAATTTTCAGGCGATTCTGGGTCAGGATGAAAGCCCAGACAAACAGCCCGCCAGCCACCACGCCGATAGCCAATGCACCCAATGGATGAACAATATCCGAGCCTGCGCAGATAGCCACCAGGCCTGCTAATGGCCCGTTGTGAATAAACCCAGGATCTGCACGCCCAACCAGTAAAGCCGCCAGCGTACCGCCGACCATGGCCATCAATGAGTTCACTGCGACCAGCCCGCTGATACCCTCTAACGTCTGCGCCGACATCACGTTGAAGCCGAACCAGCCAATAGTTAAAATCCAGGCACCCAGCGCCAGGAAAGGAATATTGGAAGGTGGCATGGCAACCACGTGTCCATCACGATATCGACCGCGCCGCGCGCCGAGCAGCAACACTGCTGCCAACGCCAGCCAGCCGCCTACTGCATGCACAACAATAGAACCCGCAAAATCATGAAAGGGAGCGCCAAACTGGGCCTCAAGCCAAGCCTGAAAACCGTAATTACCGTTCCACACAATGCCTTCAAAGAAAGGGTAAACCAGACCAACGATCAATAACGAAGCACACAGCTGCGGGGCAAACTTGGCCCGTTCGGCAATACCGCCGGAAATGATGGCTGGTATCGCTGCCGCAAAGGTCATCAGGAAGAAAAACTTGACCAACGCATAGCCGTTATTTTCCGACAGGGTAGCCGCATCGGCAAAAAAGTTGGCTCCATAGGCAATCCAGTATCCGATGAAAAAATACGCCAGACAGGACACAGCAAAATCGCTGATGATCTTCGACAGCGCGTTGACCTGATTTTTCTGACGGACCGTACCCACCTCCAGAAAAGCGAAGCCCGCATGCATAGCCAGCACCATAATGGCGCCCATCAAAATAAACAGGGTGTTAGCGCCGTGAACCAGGGTTTCCACAGCGCTGTTCAGGTTTTCCATTCAGACAGCCTCTCTAAGAACTCACAAAACGCACCGATATTGTGCAATCAATATTCACAGGCTTCATTCTGGTGCCTTAAGCCCATAGAAATAAAACTGTCTTGATTGGTAAACAAAACGGCCGTAGTTAATTTTATTTTTTATTATCAAAAAGTTATTTGTGAAAAAGCGAATAAAAGACACTCGCAGAGCACCCCAATAGGGCGCAGCCGGTGCCAATCCTCCCCCAATTAGTGCAAATGACGTACCAAATGGCCAAATTAATGCACTGATATTGCACGTATCGGTTTTTTAGGCGGCCAAATACCATAAGACGCTCTACCGCAGGCAGCCTGTACACGCCTTGGCTATAATCTTGCATACTGCTACCGGCCTAATTTCGACCTGGAGAATAAAGTGTTTAATGGTCAGCCTCTGCCGTATTTCCAGCCTCTTATCGATACAGCGACAGGCCGCATCGCCGGATACGAAGCGCTCGCGCGCCTGCGTGACGACGATGGCAATGTTACTAGTGCCGGCCCGCTGTTCACCGATCCTGAGGTAAATCCCGCTGATCTTAGAGAACTGGATCGCTGCATTCGCCGTATGGCGCTAGAGCGCTTTCGTGACAACCCCGAAGGTTTCCTTAGCTTGAACATTTCTCCATCATGGGTCAGCCAATTAGTACCCGGCCAGCCTTTACCCAGCTTGCAGTTGCTGGAGGAGATCGGGCTACCCCCTGATCAAGTGGTATTCGAGATCACCGAGCTGCAAGGCAGCATTGACCAGTTGCGCGACGTGGTACAGCGTTACCGTCAGGCAGGCATCCGCATCGCCATTGATGACTTTGGCGCCGGCTATTCCATGCTGGACCGCGTACTGGCTTTAGAACCCGATATTCTCAAGCTGGATATTCAACTGTTTCGCAAAGCCGCAAGCGGCAATGGCAACAGCGGTGACTTCGTCAGGGCTCTGGCTTTAATGGCAGAGAAGAGCGGGTGTTGGATCATTGCTGAAGGTGTCGAGACCGAACAAGAGCTGCATTTTGCGCTGGAGTGCGGTGCGCGCTATGTGCAGGGGTATCTTTTTGGTCGACCAGAAGAAAGTTTTCTGCCCGCCGATTCGGTGCAACAGCGATTTTCTGAGATGCGCGACCGTTACGTTCTCGACAAACTGGCCGAACGCGCAAAGCTCAGTGAGCTGCGGAGGTCTCTTGCGGTGTTGTTCGCGGACCTTCGCGTCTGGCTGAGCAAAGGTGCCCTGCCTGCCCATCTGCCCTCGCCTAGCGCTTACCCTTGGCTGGTGCGTTGTTTCCTGTGCGACGCACACGGCACTCAGATCTCACCCAATTACGAGTGGAAAAACGACGCTTGGCAGACCGACCCACGTTACCTCGACCACAACTGGTCTTGGCGCCCCTACTTTTATCAGATTCTGGCTGAAGCAGGCGAAGATAGCCGCGTGATCCTGTCTAACCGTTACCGGGATGCCACCACCAACCAATATTGCCTAACCTCAGGACTGTTCATAGATGACAGCCGCCATCTGTTGCTGGTCGATATCGACACCTCGTTTATTTAGCCACAACGTTTTTTAGCGGGCGGCTAAAAAACCAGATAACACGGATAATTCAGTCGTGTTCGGCTAAGCCCGCAGGGGCAGCAACACGGAGACTTTTAAGCCACCCATGGCCGATTCAGCCAGCACGAGTTGGCCCTCGTATGCGGCGACCAGATCGGCCACAATTCCCAGCCCTAACCCATGGCCTTGCATCTGCTGGTCCAGCCGCTTACCACGGGCTAAAACCTCTTCGCGCTCATTTTCAGGAATCCCGGGGCCATCATCCTCGATACAGAGCTGCAGTCCAGCGGCGTCCGATCTCCAAGCTAGATTGACCTTGCTTGTAGCCCACTTGCAGCCGTTGTCGATCAAATTACCCAGCAACTCCGTCATGTCCTCACGGTCATAGGGCCAGTCGCCTGCGCTTGCACTTTGTAAGTTGATCTCTAAATGTGGGAACAACGATTGCAGCGTACTGACCAGCGCAGGCAAGTCAGTCTCAGTCGAGAAACGTTCGCCGCGCGACTGTTCCGGCGCCAAACGTGCACGCTGCAGCGTACGTTCGAGCTGCCGATGAATAGCTGCTAGCTGTTCTGCCATCGGCTGTGTTTGCTCTACGGATAGGACCGCAGACAGGTTTTCCAGGTTGCTTTCAAGTACTGCTAACGGGGTCTTTAGGGCGTGCCCGAGGTCACCAGCGGCACTGCGACCGCGCTGCAGCACCTGCTCAACCTGTTGACCCAAACGGTTAATCTCTACAACCAAGGGTTGTAATTCCAGCGGCACCGCCTCGTTCAGCTCCAGACGCTTACCGGCCCGCCACTCGGCCAATTCACGCTGCGCCTGCCGCAAGGGGCGCAATGAACGGTGCAATAACCATTGCTGCAGCAACAGGGCAAACACAATGACAGCAGCACCAAGCCCCCATAACCACCAACGCGCGCGCTGAAACTCGCTGAGTAACGGCTGGTAATCCAACGCAACAGTAATTTCTATCTGCTCGCCTCGCTTGCTGTACTCGCTCGACCACACCAGCAGCTGTTGACCCTTAGGACCGGGAGCCAGGTCGGCATGCAGGCCGTCGCCACCGATTGGCAACCGTTGATCCCAGAGCGAGCGCGAACGCCAACGTTCCCGGCCCTGCACCACAAAATAGCGGCCAGAATATGCCCGCCGATAATCGGGATCGACCTTATCCATATCCAGATAAAGACCATTGGTACCGGGCGTCATGGCTGCCAACAGACCGTCGGTTTGGCTCTGCAGCAAGGTAGTCAGATAAGCCCGCTGCGCACGGTCATACAACCAGACGCTGCCTTGGCCGATCAGCACAATGCTGAACAACATGATCAATAGCAGACCGCTGCCTAGCCGACGACCAATCGAATTCACGCGCCAGGCCCAACGAATACATAACCTTGGCCACGCCGGGTTTCAATAGAGCTACGGCCCAGTTTGCTGCGTAGATGGTTGATCTGCACCTCAATCACGTTGGAATCACGCTCATCGTCGTAATCATACAAGTGCTCCGAAAGCCGAGCTTTAGACAACACCTGCCCCGGGTTGAGCATCATATAGCGCAGCAATTTGAATTCAGTGGCAGAGAGCTCCACCACCGGTAACGAAGCCCCGCTCACCTGTTGCGTGCCCTCATTCAATGCCAGGCCACCGGCATGCAACAACGCGCTGGGCTCGCGCCCGTGAGCACGACGCAGCAGCGCCTGAAGCCTCAGCAACAATTCTTCGTTATGGAAAGGTTTAGTAAGGTAGTCGTCAGCGCCTGCTTGCAAGCCTTCGACCCGCTCGGTCCAGGCACTACGCGCAGTAAGGACCAGAACAGGTAAACTCAATCCATGTTGACGCCACTGCCGCAGCACCTCCAGCCCACCCATGCCAGGCAGGCCAAGATCGAGAATCGCCAGGTCATAAGGCTCTTGTTCACCCAATATGGCCGCGTCTCGCCCATCAGCGCGCCAATCTACTGCGTAACCAGCGCGCTTTAAGGTCAATCCAAGGGAATCCGCCAGTGCTACGTTATCTTCGACCAGCAGTATCCGCATCAATCATCCTCTTCTATCTCGAGTAGCTCGCCGCTAAGGGCGTCATACTCAAGCTCCATCACCACGCGATGGCGAGTGATGATGTCAATTTCATAAACATAACGACCGTCCTCAGCTTCCAGCTCAGCACCCAGGAAGCGGCCGGGATAGCGTATTAGCGCATCATCAATAAACTGCTGGAGCGGCGCAATACGCCCCATTTCAACCAGTTCCAACACCTCGTCCTGGCCGATATCATCGGCAAGTGACCAAGGGCTGCACAGCGAAAAGCCCAGCACAAGAAGGCTGGGCCGTAGCAGCGCAGTATCAATCATCCTGCTTATGTTCAAGTACTTCACCATTGCTGGCGTCCAGATCAACATCCCACTCCTGGCCTTGGGCGTCTTTGATTTCGACCTGATAAACATAGCGACCGTAGTGCTTGTCCAGATCAGTATCGGTGATAGTGCCAGGCTGCACGCTTAAGGCTTTTTCGTTCAGTTCATCAAACTTCTTGATGGTACCCTGTTCGATCAAAGAATTGGCTTCGTCCAAGCGTACATCATCATCTGCCATTAGCGCCCCGCTGCCCAAGCCGAAAAACATCGCACTGGTCAGTAAAATGGCTTTATTCACTTTATTCATCTGTATTACCTCTATCGTTTTAGCGTGTAGATGAAGAGTATAGTTAGTAGCTGAAGCCAACCTTAAAATCATCGCCGCATCCATCCGTACCGCAAAGGAACCGCTCAGACATGCCTGCAATTCATGTTTCCGCTCCCGCATTAACGCTGCGCGCGGGCCATCGAGCCATTGAGCACATACGAAAAAATGGCCTACAGCCAGCAGACGTGCATATGATTCCCGGGGCCGCCGGCGGGCCCAAAGCGCTAGGCATCCAGGGTCTGGATCTGGCCCTGTTTGGTGAGTGGCTGCCACGCGCGCCACAAATGCGCAGCCTAATCGGCGCTTCCATCGGCAGTTGGCGCTTTGCCAGCGCATGCATGCCCGACCCGGTAGCGGCGCTGCGCCAACTGGGCGAGCTGTATACCAACATGCGCTTTCCCAAAGGCGTGAGTATCCAACGCATCAGTGCGGCATGCGGTGAGATGTTGGATGAGCTACTCGGTGGCGAGTTCGACAGTATTCTCAGTAACCCGAATTACCATCTTAATATCGTGGTAGTAAAAAGCCTTGGGCTGCTGCAGCACGACTCGCGCACCCGACTCGGGCTTGGCTTGAGCGGCGTGATTGGCGCCAACTTGTTGGGCCGCCGCCACCTTGGTCGATTCTTTGAGCGCGTGATTTTGCACGACCCGCGCCAGCGTCCGCCACTGGATGACTTACAGGACTTCAAAAGCAGTCACGTTAACCTCACGCCAGATAACCTGCGCGCCGCCCTGCTTGCCTCAGGCTCCATTCCCATGGTGATGGAAGCAGTACGTGAGATCCCCGGCACCGCGGCGGGTGTATACCGCGACGGAGGCCTGCTCGATTACCACCTGGACCTGCCCTACCAAGCCCCCGGAGTTGTGCTCTACCCGCACTTTCTAGACCGCGTTGTGCCAGGTTGGTTTGATAAAACTCTACCCTGGCGCAAGGCCAACCCGCAGCAGCTGCGCGACGTGCTGCTGCTTGCGCCCTCACGCGAATATCTCGACAGCCTGCCCTATCGCAAGCTGCCTGATCGCAAGGATTTCAATCGCTTTGTGTACGATAACGATGGCCGGGAAAAATACTGGCGCACGGCGATGAGCGAGAGCCAACGGCTAGGCGATGCGTTCCTGCAACTAGTCGAATCAGAAGATCTGATCAGCCACGTGCAGCCACTATGATCGAGACCCCAGCCTATTCTCGCTGCCCATTGTGTCAGGCGACGGCCGCGTGGTTCTACAGCGATGAAAAACGTCCCTACTATCAATGCAACGACTGCCTGATGGTTCACGTGCCAGCGCAATGGCATATGAGCCCAGCAGCCGAGCGCGCTGAATACGATCGTCACGAGAACCACCCGGACGATGCTGGCTATCGCCGTTTTCTTTCTCGGCTCGCCGAGCCCTTGCTGGAGCGGCTGCCCGCCGCCAGCCAAGGTTTGGATTTTGGTTGTGGCCCCGGCCCGGCGCTAGCCTGTATGCTGCGCGAACACGGCCACGACGTGGCTCTGCACGACCTCTACTACCACCCCAATCCGCAAGCGCTCAGTCAACGCTGGGGCTTCATTACCGCAACTGAGGTAGTCGAGCACTTGGCGCAGCCGCTGCTGGTATTGGATCAGCTATGGTCATGTTTGCTGCCGGGTGGCTGGCTGGGATTAATGACTAAACGCGTCAGGGATCAAGAGTCTTTCAAAAACTGGCATTACAAAAGCGACCCTACGCATATCTGCTATTTCAGCGAACAGAGCTTTATATGGTTGGCACAGCGCTGGGACGCCGAGCTGGAGGTTATCGGTGCCGATGTGGTGTTGCTGCGTAAGGCGCAGGACTAACCTGCTAGAAAGGAAAGTATGGTCTTGCAGAGGTGAAGCAAACATCAGGGTGCGAATAGAGCTCACCCTGATGCTGTTAAAAACTAACTTACCACTTGGCACCACGCAGCTGATCGACACTCCACGCGCCGCCACCGGCAAAAAACAGATACAGAAACACGAAAGAAAACAGCGCTGCCAGCTCTCCACCGTTAGCCAATGGCCAAAGCGCCTGCGGCGCGTGGGCCAGGAAGTAGGCGAAAGCCATCAGGCCTGAAAGTAAAAAAGCCACCGGCCGTGTGAACAGACCAATCAGCACCAAAAAACCACCGACCAACTCCAGTGAGCCCGCCACACCGGACATGGAGAACAAATCAAACTCACCACGCTGCGCAACTGGAAACCCAAAGATCTTTTGCATGCCGTGCTGCATAAACAAAAAAGCAGTCACAATACGCAGCACGCTCAAAATGCGCGGCTGCCAAGTGGTTAAAATGGCGTTCATAGGGGCTCTCCCGTTATTCTCGTTATGCAGCCTATCCGAGGCCGCTCAGCGCATATCATACGACCTCAGCATAAACTAAACGAGCCGCGACAAGCAGTTGACCACGCCCTCACCTCGCCTACACGCGCTTTATGCTACGTAGCCTAGGCACCGTGCCTAGCAGACCAAATAAGATCGCTCGCTTACTTATCGGCCATCCACTTGGCAACATCGTTACCCAAGGTATTGGTGCAGCGATACAGTACCGAGCAGGAGCCCTTGAAGCCTCCAGCGAAGCCGCCCGAAGAATTTCGCGTTTGACGGTAGGTATCTACCAACTGGCCATCTTCGTACAGCTCGGCAATGATCGAAACCGACTTTCGATGCCCGGTAAAGGCGTTACCCGCGCTAAAGGCATTGGCTACCTGCAACTTGAGCTGTTTACCCGTGCCTGCTGCTGGTTCACCGTTCAAAGCCGACACCTGCCAGCCATTATCTCTAAGATACTTTTCTGTTGAAGATGAAAAACTGGATCCCAGTTGACCGCACTCAGAGAGGATGTTGCCCGGAATAATATCCTGATCTTGATAGTTGACTGTGCTGCTGACGGCTACGCTGCGGTCAGCAGCCATCGCGCCAACACACGACAAGAACCCGATTAACCCCATACAAAAGACTGTGCGCTTCATATCAATTACCCCTTTTTATAGTTGTGCCACTCAGCGGAGTGGCCATTTCCTTATCGCAAGACTCTCCCGCTCAAGCATCTTACCGGCAGAACGCGAGGCTGTGCGCCAACGGTCCCAATTTTTGCCAAGAAGTGGATCAACGCCATTGCCAAAAGCGTCGTTTACCAGACCTTTTGATATTCCGAAGTGAGGGACGTTGAGCTTTAGAAAAAGACGTCGGCAGATACGCGCAGCATGCGAGCCATTCCACCTCCACAACGTCGATAACTTGATTCACCGCTACCAAACCCAGAGGAGAATAAGCAGCCACCTGCCGATTAGCTACCGCAAGAATGCGCTCGCACAACCACTGTTCATCAAACCCGGCCCACTCACCCGCGACACTGCGCAGGTTGTCACACAACGCCGGAAAGACCTCCAGCCAGAGTATGTCTAACACCAGCTCGGGTGTCAGCTCTGAGGCCAGTACTTGTCGGGCAATAAAGGTATGAGTGCTAGCCGAGACTTCGGTATCCAGAAACAGCTCAGAGAAGGCCGACCAGAGCGGGATACGTTTCTCGATATCCATATCAGCCACGTCCAGGGTCAATACAGGTTGCTGTGCTCGCAGTCACAGCAAAAAACCCGAGTTACGTATGTTCTCGCTGAATAAGCCACCCGCAAACCAAAGGCTGCTAAAGAACCACATCACTACTGCAAATAACCTTATGCCTTCGGCGTTCCAGCGAGGTGCGAGAAAACTAATAAAAAACCAGGATCGCCAGCCTTCAAGCCACTGGGCTCCGCCCCAACTAATTACCCATTTCCAGAACAAGGAGCTGATGAGGTAGAGCAGAGTCCATTCTAAAAGCGTCATGATTTCTTAATGTGCGGTGTTCAGGATGCCGGTTTTTTGCGGCAAAAAAACCATCAGGCTTCGTGCAGGAACGAGGGAATTGGGAAACGCGGAAAAACTAGCGGAGCGACTTGGGCACATAGCGCCAAGCTCAGTTACTACTGAGCACCCGGCGTGCGCCCTTAAACGTTCGTTGCCAAAAACTGGAACCCAACTCGTCCACCCTCACTACTCCACCTGTGCTGGGAGCGTGCAGGAAACGGCCTTCACCAATATAGATTCCAGCGTGATTAACCCGGCCGCCGTTCATAGCAAAAAGCAGTAAATCGCCCGGTACCAGTGCGCTTTCACTTGGATTGGCAGTGCGCATGGAAGTAAGGCCAGCGGTGGTACGCGGCAGGCTGACGCCAGCGGCTTCGCGGTAAACGTATTGAATCAGACCGCTGCAGTCAAAACCGGTATCGGGAGAACTGCCGCCGTACAGATAGGGAGTGCCAATCAGACTGAAAGCCTGAAACACCACATCGTTGCCGAGCACATCGGCGGAATTGGAGCGAGCGATGTGCGGCAGTGGCGTGCGAACGTTAGGCTTCTGGATGGCTGCAGTTTCTACCGGCGCCCTCGGCGCACTGCTGCAACCTGCCAGCAGAGCAACAAAGATCAGCATCAGTAGAGCGCCTAACCGCATCCGCATACCTTTATATCGGTGACTTTGGTTTAAAAATGTACGTCTCAGCGCACGATGTCAAGATTCTACTTTAACTTGTTGCGCCAAGTCTCAGTGATTTACGGTAAAAGCCAACATTGCCGACAACTGGCACAATGGGCGACCACTCTCTTGCATCCATTGATTGAGCGCCGCCTGAGCCGCATTCTGATCGCGCTGACTGGTCGGCGCCTTATCAATAATGCCCTGAGCCTTAAGCGCGGCCACCACGTCTTCTGTGGCTACCCAGGTATCCTTACCGACCATACGCAAAAAGCGCGGTACCGATTGGCCGCCAAGCTGAGCACCGCGTTTAGCTAACATGCGCCATAAACCGACGATATTATCCGCGGGCCAATCGGCAATGAGCTGTCCCATGCTGCCGTGCTCTGCCCGCATGTCCAGCACCAGCTGCGCATTGCGAGGCACACTACGCAGCTTACCGAGGTGGCGAATAATCCGTCTGTCGGTCATCAACCGCTCAAGGTGCTCGGCACTCATCAGCACGACTTTTTCTGGATCAAAGCCGAAAAATACCTCTTCAAACGCGGGCCATTTGGCATCTACAAGGCTGTGTTTCAAGCCTGCACGAAATACTCGCAATGCCATGGTCGAGAGGTAGCGATCATCACTGATCTCGCGCAGAGCCGCGGGTGATCTTGGCGTAGGTAGGTGGGCCTCAAGCTCAGCCTTCGAACCAAAACGATTCAGGCAATAACTCTCCAACCAGCGATAATCCTGCACGGTCAAACTCCCCAGCAAACGCGAATCAGAGATTCATCACATTAAGAAAGCGCGGCGCGACAGTCTCGTCGATGCTCAGGCTGGCGAAATCAAATAGCTTGGTATCAGCCAATTGCGATGGCTGAACATGCTGCAGCGAACGAAACACGCTGTCGAGGCGACCGGGTGTCGCACGCTCCCAACCCTGCAGCATCTCTTTAACTACCTGGCGCTGCAGATTCTCCTGCGAACCACATAAATTACACGGGATGATCGGAAAGCCCTGCAGTTCAGAATAGGCGGTAATGTCCTTCTCATTGCAGTAAGCAAGCGGCCGGATCACCACGTTGCGGCCATCGTCTGAGCGCAGCTTGGGCGGCATCGCCTTGAGGTTGCCGCCGTAGAACATATTTAGAAAGAAGGTCTCAATAATATCGTCTCGGTGGTGACCGAGCGCCATCTTGGTTGCGCCGATTTCATCCGCAAAGGTATAGAGGTTGCCACGGCGCAGGCGCGAGCACAGTGAGCAGGTGGTCTTACCCTCTGGCACTTTCTCTTTAACAATGGAATACGTATCGCGTTCAAGGATGTGGTACGGCACACCCAGTTTACTTAGGTAAGCCGGCAGCACTTCTTCTGGGAAGCCCGGCTGCTTCTGGTCCATGTTAACGGCAACCAGTTCAAACTGGATGGGCGCCACTTTTTGCAGGTGAAGCAACACATCGAGCAAGGTGTAACTGTCTTTGCCGCCCGACAGGCAGACCATGATTTTGTCGCCGTCTTCAATCATGTTGTAGTCGGTCACCGCTTCGGCGGTTTGACGACGCAAACGTTTTTGCAGCTTGTTCTGATTAACGCTGAGACGGCTCATGGAGTGGTACACCGGTAGAGTAAAACGCGCATTTTACTGGAAACCGCCATACATAAAAACATCAGCCCCTGACGACTGAGCCGGCAGGGGCTGTTGATTGCTCTCAAACGCATTAGCGCAGGTACACAGGACCCACGCCAAAGCCCCAGAAAATAACCGATGTAGCCATCATGGCAACCAGCACCACCAGGCCAACAGCCATAATAGAACTTGAGAACAGAAAGCCTTCGTCGCTGGGAATGTCCATGAAAATCGGAATGCCCTGATATAACAGGTACACGGTATAGGCAGCGGCAGCAGTGCCTACCAGCATCCCCAGCCAGAGACTGGGGTAAAGCGCGGCCAAACCCGCGATGAACAGCGGTGTGGCGGTATAAGCGGCAAAAACCACGCAATCATTAAAGCTGGGGGTAGAGTCGTAGGTACGAGCCATCCAATGAATAAAAGCGCCCATTACAGCAACGCCGGCGAGCATCGCCAAATACGACAGCACTGTCATAGATAGCGCGCTGGACTGAGTGAGCTTAACGGCCTCCTGCGTGCCAATGTACCAACCTACCTGAGTGGTGCCGATATAAGCAGAGACTACCGGGATGGCGGCAAGGATTAACACGTGGGTCAGATACATATGCCCAATGCTTTCGTCCTCGCCCTTGATTTCCTTCCATTCCTCGTCGGGATGGGTGAATAACCCCAATACATGGTGGATCATGGCCTGACCTCCTAATTATTATTCAGCCCCCGAGGATCGCTCGTGGAGCTACAGGCGCCAGAATCTCAGCACCCTGCACTGACTATAGCGAAAAATATAACGGACAAAACCGCTTTGCTTAGAGAGATTGGCGACTTCAAACTTTTCCGTAATAGCGTTGAAGAATTAGCATCGCCTGATTTAGCTCCTGCGCCCGTGCAGTATCACCGCCCCGGTCCGGGTGATGCACCCGTACTAGAGCCCGATAGCGTTGTTTTACTGCGCGTGCGTCAGTCGGTTCTTGCAGCTCCATTACAATCAATGCCTGTTGCAGCTCATCGGCAGTAACCATGCTCTTAGGCTGCCTACGCCAGAACCCATCGAGCAGACGTTGCACATCCTCGGCATGCGTTTCACGCCATTGCTGCCAATCGAGATAGTAGCGTCGCAGAGGGTCTTCTAATGCAATCCCTGGCGCAGATGCGTCGCGGGGAAGCAATCGAATATTCAGAGCATGAATGCTCAACGTCTGATCCAATTCCGCCAGACGATCGGCCAGTTGGTACAGCATGTGAAACAGCAAAAAATGCAGCTGAAACAACCGCAGCGGATCTTGCAGCGCGCCTGGCTCAGCAAACAGCGAATCAGGGTAGCGTTCAGCCAGCTGGCGAATCAGTAAATACTCACCCAGCCCTTGCGGCGAGGCGCTCAACAATTCCAGCAGCGTTTCGCTAAACCCATTAGGGAGCAGCTCTTCAGGTTGTAGATCATCCATCACCGCAGTGTATCAGCACTTGCCGGTTGAACGACCCAAGCCCAGGCGAGCCTCAGCAACTTGCGTAATCAAAGTGCCATCAAAGAGTAAGGGTCCTGTCACGAAATCTGCGTATCAATGTCACCTTCGTTCAATTCAGGAAAGGGATCATAAGATGAACAAGTGGATCATTGCCGCCACCAGCGCAGCCATGATGGCTGCGGTTGTCGGCTGTAAAAGCAGCAGCAGTGATGACGACAGCAGCAGCCCGGAAACTCCGGAAGTAGTTACTCCCGAGACCCTCTCGCTAAGCTACCTTGGACGCTACAGCTCTGGTGTATTCGGGCAGAGCGCAGCGGAAATCCCCGCTTATGACCCGGCCAATCAACAAATATTCATCGTCAACGCGCAGAAAGGTGCGGTGGATGTGCTGGATGCCAGAGATATTGCCAACCCAGCATTGGTGAAGACGCTGACCGTCGAGAGCATTGCTGAAGGTGCCGTGGTCAACAGCATCGCATTTACAGCCGGCTATCTTGCCGTAGCAGTGGAAGCGGCCACCAAGACTGATCTGGGTTATGTTGCACTCTTTGATGCCACTACGCTGGAACTGCTTGGCTCCAAGCAAGTGGGCGCGCAACCAGACATGCTGACATTCACACCGGATGGCAAATACCTGCTGGTCGCCAACGAGGGTGAACCAAGCAACGATTACAGCGTTGACCCTGAAGGTTCCATCAGCATTCTGAGCATAAATGGTGACGAGCTGGTTGAGGTCAAAACAGCGGGCTTTGCTGCATTCAATAGTCAGGAAAGCCAACTAAAGGCCGCTGGCGTACGCATATTCGGACCTAATGCCAGCGTAGCTCAGGACATCGAGCCGGAGTACATAGCTGTTTCCGCTGACAGCAGCACCGCGTGGGTCAGTCTGCAGGAAAACAACGCCCTGGCCAAAGTGGATATCGCCAGCGCTACCGTTACCGACATTTTTCCGTTGGGCTACAAAGATCATGGCGCCACGGGTAACGGCATCGATGCCAGCGACAAGGACGATGCCATCAACATTCGCACTTGGCCCGGCGTACTGGGAATGTATCAACCGGACGCCATCTACGCCTACGACGTAGCAGGCAGCACTTACCTGATCACCGCCAACGAAGGTGACTCCCGCGCCTGGGGTGAAGATGACAAGGCCTACTGGGATGGCGACGCCACAAAGGGCTTTGTGGAAGAACTTCGGATGAAGCATCTGACCGACATCGACGGGTTTGACAAACTGGCACCGCAGCTGCACTCCATGGCCGACGGTGCGCTGCTGAACCCTCAGGTTTTTGGCGACTGTGGAGCTACTGTCGTCGACCCGGGCGCCTGCAGGGACGACGAGAATCTCGGACGCTTGACTGTTGCCTGGACCGACGGCTACCGCAAGGACGCCGACGGCAAGCCGGTGATGTTTGATGCCACAGGGATTGAAAACCCCGCTGGCGATCGCCTGATGTACGACAACCTGTATGCCTACGGCGCACGTTCTTTCTCTATTCGAGATGAAGATGGCAATCTGGTTTGGGATTCTGCAGATCAGTTTGAGCAATATTTTGCCAGCGCTGACTGCATGCTGGGCAGCAACCGCGACATCCCCTGCGTCGATTACTTCAACGCGACTCACGATGAAGGCGACACCTTCGACAACCGCAGTGACAACAAGGGCCCTGAGCCAGAAGGCATCACTGTCGGCCATTTAGGCGACAAGACCTTTGCCTTTATCGGTTTGGAACGCATCGGCGGTGTGATGGCGTATGACATCACCGATCCAGCCGCGCCCTTCTTCGTCGATTACCTCAACACCCGCGAAGACTGGACCACCGAAGACCCTGAAGAGGTGCTCGCCAGCGCAGGTGATCTAGGCCCAGAGGGTTTGGTATTTATCAGCGCAGCAGACTCACCGAGCGGTGAAGCCCTGTTGGTTATTGGTAACGAAGTCAGCGGTACAACTGCCGTCTTCCAAATCAATCAGGTAATAGCAAAGTAGAGCAGGCCTCATCACAGCGGCTGGCCGTGCCAGCCGCTGTTTCTTGATCAAGCTACCTTGTCGGCCAAATGCTCCAACGCCAATACCCGCGCGTCTCGTACTCCCTGTAAAAACTCATCCCCCCAGCGCTTGATGTCGTTGTGCTGCACTATGCCAAACAATTCTTTAAGACGTGCCTCGCGCTCGGCCTTGCCCAGCGTCAGACCTATATAAAGCGTGTCACGCAAATCGTGCGGATCATGGGGGTTGGTCAGCAATGCACCATGCAACTCAGCCGCCGCACCAGCAAACTCGGACAATACCAACGTACCTGTGCCTCCCAGTAGGCCCTGAGTCGCCACATACTCCTTGGCTACCAGATTCAAGCCGTCACGCAACGGCGTAATCCACATCACGTCCGCCATCAGGTAATAGGCAATCAGCTCCTTAAAGGGTACCGCACGATAGAAAAACTGTACCGGCGTCCAACCGACCCTGGAGAAGCGACCATTGATGCGCCCCACTGCTTGCTCAATCTGGCCCAGCAACTCGTCGTAGATGGTCATCTCACGGGCTGCCGGCACGCAGATGTTGATCAGCGTGACCTTGCCGATCAGCTCGGGATGCGCCTCCAGCAGTGCTTCAAATGCCAGCAACTTGGCGTGGGTGCCCTTGGTGTAATCCAGGCGCTCCACCGAAAGAACGACACGCACGCTCTTCAACTGTTCACGCAGCTCATCAATTTGCTCTTGGCATTCGTCGGTTTGAGTGATGGCTTTAATCCGTCCCACATCCAGCCCTACCGGATGCGCGCCCAATCCAATCGGACGCCCGTGCACTGAGATCCTTGTGGTCATGCGATCCAAACCCACCGCGCAGCCGTAGGTCAGGTAACGGGGTGCACACCCCTTCTCTTCCAGCACCTCGACCGGCGCCACACCTCGCACCACGTCAACAAAGTTTTCCGACTGACGCGGAATATGAAAGCCGATGTAATCGCACTGCAGCAGGCTGCCAATAATCTCTCGCCGCCAAGGCAGCACGTTAAACACGTCCGCCGAGGGGAAGTAGGTGTGATGAAAGAAGGCAATATTCAAATCCGGGCGCAGGGGCCGCAGGAAGGCTGGCACCATCCACAGGTTGTAATCGTGCAGCCAGACCACTGCGCCATCTGCTGCTTCCGCTGCGGTACGCTCGGCAAACAGGCGGTTTACTTTGAGAAAGACAGCCCAGTCTTCCTCACGAAATATCGCGCGCTCCCAAAAAGTGTGCAGCGTCGGCCAAAAGGCTTCCTTGGAAAAGCGCTTGTAGAACACATCCACATCGTTCTTGCTCAGCGCCACCCGTGCCGCCACCAGGTTCGGATAGTGCTCCGCATCTACCTTGGTGTGCACTTCAAACGCTTCGCGCTTACGCGCATCATGAATCGACCATGCTACCCAGGAGCCCGGTTGGTCACCGCCGAAGAAGCTCAGCAAAGTGGGCAAAATGCCGTTAGGTGACGTAGGCGGGCGGCGCACCAGCTTGCCGTCCTCAATCACCTCCTCGTAGGGCAAGCGGTGGTAGACCATAACCAGATCAGCCTTGCCCTTGATTTGCAGATCACGCAGCTCTGAATCCACGCCCAGCGGGCCTAGAAATCCGAAGTGCGAGATCGCTTCGAGAATGCCGCCGCAACCACTCAAGCGGGCGTGCAATACCTTCGCGCGATCTCCGGTAGCCTCCAACAGCGCGATTTCTGACTCACCGACGCACACGCCTTTGAAACCCTGTTCGTACATCGACAGGTCATTCAATGTGTCGCCCGCAACCAGCACCTCCTCCATCGCACCGCCAATATGATCGACCAAACGACGCAGGGTGGACCCTTTGTTGACGCCACGTGGCAGGCAATCCAGATACATACCAGCGGAGAAAAGCAGGTCACAACCCAAACCTTCCATCGCCTCGCGTACCTTATCGGTAACCGCGTCAGGCTCACAGAAATAGGAGCAGCGCCGCTGCTGCGGCACATCCTGTCGCTCCAGGCCGGGGAAGACTGACAGCCGTTGTGCGACCACCTGCTCGCCAGGCCAGTCGGCTTCTATATCGCTCTGTACCGGGTAAACCGGTTGTAGGGTTTCACCGTCGACTACCGTGGCACCAACATCGCAGATGATGTAATCAGGCCGCGGGATGGCTGGGTCTGACAACAGTGGCACCACTACTTCCAGCCCGCGCCCGGTAACAAATACCAGCGTAATACCGGGGTGCGCGTTGATCAGCTGATACAGCCGCTGACGGTTATCGGGGTCACCTCCAAGAAAGGTGCCGTCCAGGTCGGTTGCCAACATCATAGGTTCGTACTCCCTGTCACTACTGAATACATAGATAGCCTCCGACGCTCAGTTGCGCCCTGGCTGCTGTTCTTCATCATCCGTTGCGGGTTGCTGTGCATCCGCGTGCAACGGATGTGCTGTCGATTCGTCTGTTCCAGAAGGTTCTGAGCCACCACCTTCTGAGTTACCTGCTTCTGCCCGCTCTCCGTCATGCCCTTCGTGCGTCGCATCTTCCAGCATCATTTCCAGTACAGCGTTAGAGGTACGCACCATGGGAATGTAATGCGCAGCCTCATCGACGATCCGGTCACGACCCTGGCGCAGCTGCCATAGGGCATAGAGCGCGCTGAGCGTAAACATCAGCGTAAAAAACAGCGGCAAGGCAATGGGGCTGGTCATGCTCATCAGCCAACCGGCCAACGCCGGGCCTATGGCTGCGCCCAGGCCGTGCAGCATCAACAGCGCTGCATTGCCGAACAAAATATCTTCTTGGTGTAAATGATCAATCAGGTGGGCCACCACTGCCGGGTAGACCGCGAAAGAGCCGGCACCGAACACCGCAGCGGCTACCAGCAACCACTGGCCAAAGGGCGCCAGCAACGCCATCAGCAAACCGCCACCTGCCGCTATTCCGCAGATCACCACCAGCGCTTTGCGTCTATCTATCTGGTCAGAAAGGCGGCCCATTGGCCATTGCGAAAGTGCGCCTGCGACGATCACCAGTGAAACGAAGCCCGCGATCTGCCCGGTATCCATACCCATGCGCCCGGCATAGACCGCACCCAGCCCCCAGAAACCACCCATGCCGAGACCGGAAAGCACGGCGCCAGCGCATGCCACTGGTGCAGCCTGCCAAAGACGCTTAAGCGATAGCGCAGGCGTATCGGAGATCACTGGCTGCACCAAGCGAGTAGCCGACACCGGCATCACCGCCACCATAATAAGAATGGCCGCGACCGCAAACAGGGTGAATGCCATGGGGCTGTCCCAACGCAGCAACTGTTGCGCCAGAGCCAAGGAGCCGAGGTTGACGGCCATATAGCAGGCAAATATCTGGCCGCGCCGTTCAGGCGGCGCCGTGGTGTTAAGCCAGCTTTCGATTACCGTATAAATGCCGACGAGCGCAACGCCCGTCACTACCCTCAGCAGCAACCACATACCCGGGTTGACCCAAAGTACATGGATCAGCACACAAGCCGCTTCTGCAGCCGCAAGAAAAGTAAACGCGCGCACATGCCCCATACGTCTAATCAAACGTGGGCATAGCCAAGTACCAAGAATAAAGCCGGCAAAATAGGCCGAGCCAAGTAAGCCCAGCGTCTGGTCAGCAAAGCCTTCGGCACTGCCGCGCAAGGCCAGCAGGGTATTCAGCAGGCCGGTGCCCAACAACAACAGGGCGATACCGGTAAGCAGTGCCCCAATGGGCACAAGAAACTTGATCATGAAGCTGAAATCTCCCTTTGCAGGTGGTGGTCGATTTCAGGCAGGGTGGGTGTTAAATAACGTGCTTGTACATTTATAATTTATATTCAGCTGTAAACACCCTACCCCAGCTAGCCGCTGCTGACCAGCCTGCGCTTACACTGGCGACAGTTCAACTGCCCACCCGCAAGGCTTCTGTTGCTGATACTTTAAGCGCTAAACTGAACCCAATTACCTTTTTACACAACGAACCGGTTTAACCCATGTCCAGCCTTAAAGAAGTCGCTCGTAAGCTTTGCGCTCCCTTGCTCAATCCGCTCGAAAACAGCGACGCGCCTTATCGCTACTTCCCAAAAAGCCGTGCCATTCTGGTGATCATGAGCTTGCTGTTCCTCGGTTTAGCAATCGGGCTGGCGGTATTCTTGCCATCGGGTATTGAGCTTACCTTCCTGATCCCCGTTACCGTGTTTGGCCTGATCGGCATATTGGGTTTGCTGGTTGCCTGGCTAGGTTCCGAGAGAGCCGTGGCGCGACTGTGGAGCAGCAAGTAGGGTTGAGCCCCCCAAAGGAGGCCGCATGACCGAAAAGAGATTATTGATAGTCGCGCACGCCCCTTCCGACAACACCCGTGCCTTGGTCGAGGCCGTGCTGCGCGGCGCGCGGCATAGCGACATTGAAGCCGTCGAGGTTATCTGCAAGCCGCCATTGGAAGCGGGTCCTGAGGATGTACTGCGCGCTGACGCCATCCTCCTCGGCACCACAGAAAATTTGGGCTATATGAGCGGTGCCTTGAAGGACTTTTTTGACCGCAGCTACTATCCCGTATTGGAAGAAAAACAGGGCCTGCCTTGCGCGCTTTACATACGTGCCGGCATGGACGGCACCGGCACCCGCCGTGCGGTAGAGTCCATCGTCACCGGCTTACGCTGGAACTGGGTGCAGCCACCGCTGACGCTCAAGGGCGATTGGCAAGCAAGCTTCCTGCAACAGGCCGAAGAGCTCGGTCTGTATATGGCTGCCGGGCTAGACAACAACGTATTTTGACCCACTCTCACCCTCACGGGCGACAGTGCGAGGCTTCTGGCGCGGACTTTACGGCGGTATACTTTGAGCATGGACCGTATACTTGCCCGCCTTGAGGGCTGCTACCAGCTTGCTGAGCAGCACTTTTCCCGTGACTTTTCTCGCCCGGATATCGAACTGGATCTGCGCGGGCAGCGTGCTGGCGTGGCCTATTTGAATCAAAACCTACTGCGTTTCAACGGCCAGATGTACCGCGACAACAGTGAAGACTTCTTGCTACAGACGGTGCCCCATGAAGTAGCTCACCTGATCGCCCATCAAGTCTATGGCTCACGCATTCGCCCACATGGTCCGGAATGGCAAGCGGTGATGACCCAGTTGTTCAGACTACCGGCCAACCGCTGCCATAACTATGCGGTGTCCAAACGGCGCGGCACTCGCTACCTCTATCGCTGCGCTTGCCCAGAGCACATGCCCTTTACGCCACAGCGCCATGCCTGGGTCAGAAAGGGGCGCCAATACCAGTGTCGGCGCTGCGGCGACCTGTTGCACTTCACCGGGCGACAACAGGCCTTGGCCGTTTAAAGGTATTTGAACGTCAGTGATCAGGGCGCGACTATTTCAGGCGCATCACCCGCACGACGTAACAATTCAATGTAGGGCCGTAGGGAGTATCCCAACTGTGGCTCAAGCGCATCTGCCCATTGCCGCATAGCGACGCGATCGAGCAGCAACTCGCCGGACTGCGGGATAAACAGAATGATGTTGCCCTCCTCCACTTCAACTTGCAGATAATTGGCCCCAAACAAACGGCGTAGGCGGCTGGCTGCATAGGGTTGACCGCTTTGCCCCAGCTGCCACTGGTTCACTACCAGAAGCCCACCCGGACGAAGCGCCGCTCGGCAGGCCGCAAAAAAATCGGCTTCAAGCTGTAGTCTTGCGATACCGCCCTCAAGATAAAGATCAAGAAACAGCAGATCGCAGCTGTGCTCTTGGCTGGCAATATAGGTTTCGGCACTGGCCACAACCACTTCAAGCCGAGAATCATTACTCAAGCCGAACCAACGCCGCGATAGCTCAACCACTTTTTCGCGCAACTCCACAGCGGTTATTTGCTGTGGCTGGACGTACTGCAACACCGCGTTTACTAAAGTGCCGCCGCCAAGGCCCATGGCTATCGCACGCGGCGCCTGGTGTTGCCAGAACCCTGCCAGCAACATGGCGCGGGTATAGTCATATTCCAACCAAGAAGGATTATCCACCAGCCCGCAGCTTTGCTCGGTTTCCGTGCCAAAATACAGGTAGCGCAACTCGCCCTGCTCGCTGACCCAGAGCGAACCAAAGTCATCTGTGCAGCGCTCAAGCTCTCTCTCGGCGCTGACCTTATTCCGACTCAAAACGTACTTATAAAAATTATTGATCCAGCCCATAGGCTGTTTAACCCCTATCACACGCGCTACCATTCGGCGGCACAAGCACATTGATTCCCACTTAAGTAGACCGCCCATGACCGCAATCTGGACACCCGACAGCTGGCGCAGTAAGCCCGTACTGCAACAACCCACCTACCCAGACCAGCAAGCGTTGCTGGCCGTGGAAGATACTTTGGCGAGCTATCCGCCGCTGGTGTTTGCCGGCGAGGCTCGCGAGCTGCGACGCCAGTTTGCTGAAGTGACCCAAGGGCGTGCCTTTTTGCTGCAAGGTGGCGACTGCGCCGAAAGCTTTGCTGAGTTTTCCGCCCCCAAGATTCGCGACACCTTCAAAGTGCTGCTGCAGATGGCGGTAATCATGACCTTCGCCGCTGGTTGCCCGGTGGTTAAGGTCGGTCGCATGGCGGGGCAGTTCGCCAAGCCACGTTCGGCTGACGACGAAACCCAGAACGGCGTGACTCTACCCGCTTACCGTGGCGACATCATCAACAATATCGCCTTCGAGGCGGCCGGCCGCGCACCTGACCCTCAACGCCTTTTGAGCGCCTATCACCAGGCCACCGCCACACTGAATCTGTTGCGCGCCTTTGCTCAGGGCGGCTTTGCCAGCCTCGATCAGGTACACCAATGGAATCTTGATTTCATCGCCAACTCCGCGATGGCCGATCGGTTCCAACTGCTGGCCGACCGCATCGATGAAAGCCTAGCCTTTATGCGTGCCTGCGGCTTCGACAACGCACACAGCCCGCAGTTGCGCGAAACCGCCTTCTTCACCGCGCACGAAGCCTTGCTGCTGAACTACGAGCAAGCTTTCACCCGTCGCGATAGCCTAACCGGTGATTGGTACGATTGCTCGGCGCACATGCTGTGGATCGGCGACCGCACACGTCAGCTGGATGGCGCGCACGTTGAATTCATGCGCGGTATCAATAACCCGATCGGCATCAAGGCCGGACCAACGACTGACCCAGACGATTTGTTGCGGCTGATCGACCGCTTAAACCCGGATAACCGCGACGACCGCCTAAATGTGATAGTGCGGATGGGCGCCGACCAGGTAGAGCAGCACATGCCAGCGCTAGTGCGCGCGGTAGAGCGGGAAGGCAAGCACGTACTGTGGAGTTCCGACCCCATGCACGGCAATACCATGAAGGCCTCCAGCGGTTATAAAACCCGCGACTTCGCGCGCATTCTCACCGAGGTAGAACAGTTTTTTGCGGTACACCATGCCGAAGGCACATGGGCGGGTGGCATTCATATCGAGATGACCGGGCAAAACGTGACTGAGTGCATCGGTGGCGCCACACCGGTGACCGAGGACGGCCTTTCGGATCGTTATCACACCCATTGCGACCCACGCCTGAATGCCGATCAATCATTAGAGCTTGCCTTCCTGATTGCTGAAACCTTGAAAAAAGTTCGTCGTTAATCGTTAATAACCCCTCTGGTCGTCTCGGCCCAACGTATCATTAAGCGACTGTAACAGGCCGCACGGCAACCCAAGGGTTGCTTGCGGCCGCCCTGCTCTGGACACCCTCATGCACGAACAAAGCAGCTTCCTGCTAGTCGCCGTCGTCTTTCTGCTCGCCGCTGTAGTGGCTGTGCCGCTGGCCAAAAAATTACGTTTAGGCGCCGTTATTGGCTACCTCCTCGCCGGCGTGGTCATCGGCCCGTCAATGCTCAATTTGATTGATCACCCGGAGAACGTCAGTCACATCTCCGAGCTAGGCGTCGTATTACTGCTGTTCATCATAGGTCTGGAGCTATCGCCCCGCCGTCTGTGGCTCATGCGCAAGGCCGTATTCGGTGTTGGGTTAGCGCAGGTCATGCTCTGCGCCAGCCTGATAGGCAGCATTGCGTATGTAGGGCTGGATCAACCCGTTAACACTGCGGTGGTACTTGGTTTAGGACTGGCGCTATCCTCAACTGCTTTTGGGCTGCAGATCATTGCCGAGCGCAAGGAGCTCAATAGCCCGCACGGCCGCCTGGCTTTCGCCATATTGTTGTTTCAAGACATCGCCGCTATTCCGCTGATTGCACTGATCCCGCTGCTTGGCAGCGCGACCGGTGATGCGGGCGGCGAAAGCAATCTCGAGCAGATCATCAAAGTTGTCGGCAGTATCGCTTTGATCGTGGTGGGTGGGCGTTATCTGCTCCGTCCGGTATTCCGGATTGTTGCCAGAACCGGACTGCAGGAAGTCTCCACTGCCACCGCACTGCTGGTGGTCATAGGTACCGCTTGGTTGATGCAGAGCGTGGGGGTATCCATGGCACTCGGTGCCTTCCTCGCCGGACTACTGCTGGCAGACTCGGAATACCGGCACGAGCTGGAATCCCAAATCGAACCCTTCAAGGGCCTGCTGCTCGGGCTGTTTTTTATCAGCGTGGGCATGACCGCCGACATAGGCCTGCTGGTCACCAGCCCTGCTGCAGTACTTCTGCTGACCGCTCTGATTATCGGCTGCAAGCTACCTTTGATTTATCTTGTCGGCAGGGTCGCAGGCGGACTAAACCAGATAAGCGCTCTGCGACTAGGCGTCGTGCTAGCCGCTGGTGGCGAGTTTGCTTTCGTCGTATTCCAGATGGCCCGCGATCAACAATTATTCGACCAGCCAATGCACAGCATGCTGGTGCTCGCCATCACCCTATCGATGGCGGTCACGCCTTTAATCATTCTGGTGTTGTCACAACTGATCAAACCCAAAACTGTCAGCGTAGAAGTACCCGAGGAGTATCAGCAAATTGATACCGATGAACCCCGGGTGGTCATTTCCGGCATGGGCCGCATGGGTCAGGTCATCGCCCGTGTGCTGCGCGCCCAAAGAATCCCCTACGTCGGCTTAGAGACTTCGGTAGACAGTATCGAAATGTCACGCAGCCTGAGTAGCGACATGCCCATTTTCTATGGCGACCCTATGCGCCCAGAAATACTGCGCGCAGCTCAGGTCGACAAAGCCCAGTTCTTCATCATTACCACTGATGATCCTGACGCCAACCTGAAAACCGCCGAATTGGTACGCCGCCTGTATCCGCACGTCACCATCTTGGCGCGCGCACGCAATCGACAGCACGTGCACCGGCTCATTGACTTGGGCGCATTAGCGGTTCGCGAGACCTTTCACTCCAGCCTGGAGATGAGTAAGCAGGTGCTGACCGGGCTAGGCCTGAGTGAGACACAGGCCAACTCACGCATAAAACGCTTTCGCCAGCACGATGAACAGGTTCTGGCAGCACAGCACCAGGTCTACGACGATGCCGCAGCGGTAATGCAGACTGCACGCGAAGCGCGCGCAGACCTGGAAAGGCTGTTTGACGCCGACCGGATTGAAGAAGACAGTATTGATGAGTTGTTGCAGCCAAAGTAGCCGTAATCTGCTCTGCGATGCGGCGGCCCCGCCTGCTACAATGGCCGCTCATCGTATTCAGGAATTCCAGCATGGCCGATATCGGACGTTACAATAGACTGCAAGTCGTCAAGCACACCGGTTTCGGCCTCTATCTCAACGGCGGCAATGATGGCGACATTTTGCTGCCCAATCGCTACATCCCCAAGGATGAACCCAGCGAGGTGGGTGATTGGCTGGACGTCTTCATCTATTTCGATAGCGAAGACAAGATCATCGCGACCACCGAGAAACCCAAAGCCCAGGTAGGTGATTTTGCCAGCCTCAAGGTGGTTGCCAAAAACAACGTCGGACTGTTTCTCGATTGGGGCTTACCCAAAGACGTGCTGTTGCCCTACTCCGAGCAGAAAAAACCGCTGGAAGAAGGCAGTTATGCGGTGGTGCATTTGTACCTCGACAAGCACACCAGTCGCGTCATCGCCACCAGCCGACTTGACCGTTATCTAGACAAAACACCCGCTCGCTACAAGGCCGGAGAACAGGTCGAACTGCTGGTGGTAGAACGGACGGACCTTGGCCACAAAGCGATCATCAATGGCCTGCATTGGGGGCTGATTCACAAAAACGAAGCCTTCAAGTATCTACGCGGTGGCCAGCATGAAACCGGTTACATTCGGGAGATGCGCTCGGATGGCAAAATCAGCCTCAGCCTGCAACCGATAGGCGCCGCAGCGGGCGACCAACTGCAGGACCAGATACTGCAGAAACTACTGGATAATGACGGCACTCTGGCACTCAGCGACAAAAGCACGCCCGAAGCCATCAGCCGTATGTTTGGCGTCAGCAAGGGCAACTTCAAGAAGGCCATCGGCGGTTTGCTGAAGCAGGAAAAAATCAGCATTCACAGCGATCACATAGAGCTGCTTTAAACCTCAGGCAGCCCGATAGAAAGCCCGGTACTGGCCGGGCGTCATCGCCGTACGCAGCTTGAAATGACGCTGGAAATGCGCCTGATCTGCAAAGCCCAATTCTAGTGCCAACGCATTCAAACTGCATTCATTGCGGCGCAACTGCACCCGCGCCTGTTTGATCCGGGCATCCAATTGATAAGCATGCGGGGCCTGTCCGAACTCGCGCTTAAAGCCACGAATCAGCTGATAGCGGTTTAGCCCCGCCACTTCCGCCAAGGTCTCCAGCTGCAAGTTGCTATCCAGCTGATCCATGATTAATTCTCGCGCCTGCGCTAGGCCCGGATGCCTGGCTTGCACGGCAGATGGACTACCCGCAAACAGAGGCTGCATTAACTCAATCAGCTGGGTCTCAGCCGTCAGAGCGGTATCTGCGTTGAGTAAAGTGGCAAACATCGCATTAAAGCGTTCATTCGCCCCCGGCGTCCCATTAGTTGCAGCGGGAAAGCACTGGTAATCATCGCTGCCGCCGAGCATTTCACGCTGCAAACCACCTAACCAGGCCGCGTTTAAGAACACCATGCGATACGACCATAGCCCTGCTGCGGGGTTGCACGAATGCACCTCCCCCGGATTAACCGTGACCATACTGCCAACGCCAATACGCTGTAATTGCTGCCGGTTACGGTAGACCGTGTGACCCTGATCGATCACACCAAAGGAAAACTCATCGTGAGTGTGCTGCTGATAACAGGCACTGGAACGGTCCGCCTGACGCAGCTCGATAAAGGGCAGAGCCGGGCTGCGCTGGAGAAACTGTGACGCTGGCTCTGCCATGCTTACTCCCCTCATTAGTGCATCAGAATAAGTGTCACACTGCCAGCCAGCAGCAACCCCATCAAACGGTTGAACCACAGCATGGCACGGGGGCTCGGCAGACGCCGACCAAACAGCTGACCCGCCAACGCCCAGCTGCCGACGCCCAGCATGCACATCAGTAGCGACAGAATACAGAAGATCAGTAGCATGCGCCCACTGGAGTCGCTGCTACTGACGAACATGCCGATGCCCGATACCGAGAACAGCCACGCCTTAGGATTCAACCACTGTGCCAGCGCGCCTGCCCAAAAACCTGGCACGCTCGACAGTTCAGGCTTCCCTAACGCCACAGCGCCTGCGGTGCCTACGCGCCAGGCCAGATACAACAGATACGCCGCGCCCGCCCACGTGAGCCACAGCATCACATCTGGCTGTTGCTGCAAACTGCCAACTAACCCCAGGCCCACTAGCAACACCATCAACGTGTAGCCAATGGAGGCGCCCAGTACAAACCCCAGCGCACGAGAGAACCCTGCCTGCGCCCCAGAGGTCACTGCGATAACGCAAACCGGCCCCGGCGCAATGGAGCCAACCAAAGCAAAAGCCAACATTGAGAAAACTACAGAGAGCATGAACAGACATCCGCTTGGCGAGGCAAGCTGCCCCAAACCAGCGCATGTTGGGCGAAAGACCACAGTGTGTATTGAACGAAATTGCGCGCACTAGGCAGTACAGCGGATTAACCAGAAAGAGATACAAAAGCGTGTGAACTGCGAGTTATGCGACTGAGCTTTTTAACGTTATTGGAACCCACGACGAGTGCAGCATATGCAGAAGTACGCGGATGGTGATGGAAGGTCGAGTTCCATCTCGACCAGCGGGGCTAACCCCACCTCCGCTGGCCTGGATGGAACCAGGCCTTCCATGACACCCAATGCATTAAGACCCGTCGTTAAGAAAGCGTCTAATTAATGCCTTCCGCCCAGCGGCCGAGCTCAACCGGCAGGCCGACCTTGATCCGCCGTTGAGTAATCACAGACACCCTGCGGGAATATCGCATTCAGCTGATTGATCTCGTCACTGGACGGTACCCACGTGCCGTAGGTTCCATCACCCAGGGCAGTGCTCACCGGTTTAAGTGCACACTTAAAGACGCTACCTTCAATTGGGCCACCGGCCACCATCCGCGAGGTGGTGTAGGTCGGAAACTCATCGGTACAAGCACCAGCGGGCTGACCATCAATGATGCCATTCCATACCTCAGCGCCTTCAGCGATCAAACTTCCGTCCGTATTAAAACAACTATCAACCGCGCCGTCTGGCCGATTATCACCAATACTCTGGTCCGGGTTTTCCCGAATATTAGCTAACCACTCGTCCAGCACTTCTAGCGCTTGCCAGGTCTGATCGAAGTTTTTCTGCGCTCTAGGACGCGCAGGATCGCTGGTATTGGTCGGCCGTGTATCGGTGAACCAAATGACCTGGTTATCCGCGTTGCCCATCTTGTTCAACACCCGCTGGCGGACCGAGAAAGATTGATGGCTGTTATGCATGTCCAGCACCTCTTCCAGGTAATGCCGCCAGTCAATTACCGGGATATTCAACTGACCATCAAACACGATGCCCTTTTCGTAAGCCGCGTTCATCGCCAGCAGATCACCTTCGGTGCGTGGTGCAGGTGCTATGCCGTCCGGGCTCAGGTTCATATTGCGGCTGCTCCATGGGTCAAAGTTCTCAGCCGTATTGGGTGGCAGGAAAGGCGCACCTTCTTGCACCATTTCACTGGGCTGCTTCCAGCCGCCAATCAAGCGATTCAGCTTAAGAAACTCAGTCGGTGTGATCTTGCTCTGACGCATAGAGCTCAGACCGTATTGCACACCGATGTTGTCAAACAAAGTGCGCGGTTGGCCATCGTCGTCTAAGCCATACACATTGCGTAAATCATCAAAATGCGTCCATTGCACGCTGTCCATAATGCCCGGCGGATACATCTTTTCTTGATTATCCACCTGCCCGTAATGTGGGTTCATTGTCAAAGGCGTGAGGCCGCGCCAAGCTGGAATACACTCGGTCATGCCCGGCGCGCTTGAATAGCCCAGCGCTATTTTCGTGTCATACAGCGGATCAGCGTAGGCGTCAGTCGCGTTTAAGCCAACCAGCAAGCTCCTGTTAGTCGTAGTGCGCCAGCGTGCGTTGGTCCGATCGGTGGCATCCATGTAGTGCTCGAGCAACTCACAGTCACCTATGTGGATGGTCTGGGTCACCATATCCGGATAGGAATATTGCGGCACGCCCGCATCGATGAGACCGGGATGATTCTGCGAGTACACATACTGCTGAATCGCACCGCCAGATCCACCAATTGCCACCGTATACTCAGGCACACCAAAGCGCTTGACGAAGTGCTCCTTCACCATCAAAGCCGTCTCGCCGCCCACCTGCAGATTGTAGTGAGTATTGGCCCGCGTACCGGTGGAATAGATCACCGCGTACCCCTTACCTAATACCTCTGGGGTTAATGCATCACCGCTAAGTTTGCCTTGGGTATGACCAATGGCAACGCCACCCTCAAAGTGGAAAAGCAGGCGGCCGTTCCAGTTGGCGGTACTGGCCGCATCTGCCGCGTCACCGCGGGTAGCCAGAGTCGCGAAACTGTAAATGAAACGATTCAGGGTGCCGACTTCGCGGCGCACTACAAAATCGACGTCACGGCCGTCAGTCAGCGTAGTGGTCGCCATATCGGCAGGCCGGGAGCCATCATTGGGTAGCGCAGCATAGGCGCCACCCGTGGTGCGATAAAGGAAGTCAATGCGCGGCTCAATAGTACAATCTCGGCTGTAACCCGCCACGCTTTCGCCTTCATAAACCGGGTAGCCTTCCTCCTGGCTATCCACCAGCGGCTGAATACCCAACTGGGTATCCACGGTGCAGACAAAGGGATACTGCTGAGGACCGGAGAACACCGGGCCGGTTTCTGGATAACTGGTGAGGGTCATGCTGTAGAGCTGGCCATGCTGGCTGTGATGCAGCTCCAGCTGGTTCTCGCCAAGCTGCAGACTATCGAGCAGTATTTCCAGCCTGCCATTGCGCTGCAGCATGCGAGCGGGCTCTACCTCCTTGTCGTTCAGCCAGAGCTCGAGATTGTCCATCTCATCTTCTGCGAGTTGAACATTACCTTCGACTGTCAGCAGCACTTCGCTGCCGGTCACTTGATCTGCAGCACTGGACAACACACCGAGCTGAAGGTCAGGCCGAGCGGTGCTGTCCGAGTCGGAGCTATCGCTGTCGCTAAGGCAGCCGCCCAGCGCCAGACTCAATAAGGTGACAGAAAAAACAGGTGCAAACTTTCTTGAAATATCCATGACAGATCCCTCTTATCCAATGGGCTTCTTGTTGTTGTGCTTACCAATTCTGGTTACTACGCCTTGCCATCCTAGGTAGGCGCCGTGAAGCAAAACAGACACAGATCCGTGGATTACGCTGACACAGATGATCAAACGCTCTACAGCTGACTCGCCAGCTCACCCAGACGGCGCAGTTTGGTCTCAATTTCTGACGTAACCGGGCTGCCCGCATTCAGTCTGAGGAAGTCGTAGTGATTGGAGCCGGCTGAGAAGACACTGCCGGGGAAGACGTGAATACCGCATTTAAGTGCATGTTCGAAAAGCTTTCGTGCATCGCGTTTGTCCGGCAGACGTACCCAGAGCACACAACCGCCTTGCGGTTCATGCACCAGCGTTCCGAGCGGAAAGCTTTGCCGCACAATTTCCATCATCGCCTGAACCTGCGCCTGTAGTCGGGCACGCAGCTGTTGCAAGTGCTGCGCATAGGCACCGCTTTCCATTAACCGCCCCATCACCAACTGCGGCGCGGCAGCGGTAGTAATACTGCTGATCTGCTTAAGCTCACGCAGCCGGCTATGGAAACGGCCCGCAGCGACCCAACCCAGCCGCAGGCCCGGCATCAACGACTTTGAGAAGGAGCTGCAGTAAATAACCATGCCGGCACTATCGAAAGCCTTAGCCGGCAGACTGTCTCCGCTATACACGGTATCGCCCCATATATCGTTTTCGATCAACGGCACCGCGTAATGGCTGGCCAGTTCAACCAGCTTACGTTTGCGCTCGACCGACATGCTGAACCCCAGCGGATTTTGCGCATTGCAGGACACCAAACACGCCTTGACCTGACCCCGTTTAAAAGCCTGCTCCAACGAATACAGACAGAGGCCGTCACGATGATGTGTGGGTATCTCAAGTGCACGCCTCTGCAGCACCTCAAGCGCCAGCAATGAGCCGTAATAAGTAGGGGTTTCAACCGCGACCACATCACCGCGCCGGGTGACGGTACGCAGCGCCAGCTCAATGGCCTCCATACAGCCATTGGTTACCAGGATGTCATTTTCGGCCAGAGGCGTGTCGTGGTTAAGGCTACGATGCGATAGCTGTCGAGCGAAGCTTGCCACGCCGTTAGGGTGCGAATAATCCCATACTGCCTGCGGGTGGCGACGCGTCAATTCGCGGTAAAGTCGCATGATTTTTTGTACGGGCATTAACTCAGCCGCAGGCAGTGCAATGCCTAAATGCAGGGTGGTTTCGCTGGTATGCGGCTCCATATAGCGGAGAATATCTTCGCTCAAAGACACGTCCACCGGCAGCATGGGAAAATGCGCTACAGCTGGGCTGGTGCGGTCTGGGGGCAGAGTGCTACGAACAAAAGCACCGGAGCGATCACGGAGCTCAATATAAGCGTCCATTTCCAGCTTGCGCAGCGACTGAATCACCGTATTTACACTAACGCCAAACAGCTTGCTCAGCGCGCGCACCGAGGGCAGGCGTTCACCTTCGCGATAGTTGCCACGCCGTATATGCGCCGCCAACTGCTCGCTGATGTTCTCGTATAGAAAGGCATGCTGCGCCATCACATCCTGCCTCGACGCCCCTTAAGCGTAGGAACAGTCTTATTGTTATGTTTTTAATAGCCTGGAGTGTAGTCACTCACCGGCAAATGCGCCAATTCAGTGCACCTGCGATAAGTGCACCGGCTTGGCGGAAGATACGCCGCAGGCCACAGTGCAGTAACATCCACCTAGACCTTCCAAAAAAACCACTGATAGTGAACCTTGTAAACCATGAGCGAGCGGCCTCCGACTCACCTCTCAACACTCCCGGCTGACGACGAGGTGACCGGCAATGCTGAGTACGGCAATACCTGGATAAAACAAGGCACACGTGAATATCACCGTGCGTGTGTCGCCCTGTTTCTGGCCGGTTTCGCCAGTTTTTCGTTGATTTATTGCGTGCAGCCGCTGCTACCCGAATTCGCTACCAGTTTTGCAGTGAGCCCGGCAGAAAGCTCATTGGCACTGTCTCTGACTACCGCACTATTGGCGTTCTCGATTTTGCTGGCCAGCGCCTTCTCGCAGGCATTGGGCCGACGCGGCTTGATGTTTGGCTCCATGGCGTTGGCAGCCATGCTGAACATTATTGCCGCCGTAGTACCCAGCTGGCATGCGCTGCTAATAGCCCGTGCCCTGGAAGGAATCGTACTGGGTGGTGTACCTGCAGTAGCCATGGCCTGGTTAGCCGAAGAAATAGAACCTGCGCACCTGGGTCGCGCCATGGGGCTGTATGTCGGTGGTACCGCCTTTGGCGGCATGATGGGCCGGGTTGGCATGGGACTGCTGACCGAGGTAGCCTCTTGGCAGGTAGCACTCGCGGTACTCGGCGCTCTGTGCTTGTTAGCCGCCATGGGATTTTTCTGGCTACTCCCGCGCTCGCGCAACTTTGTTCCCGCGCCAGGCTTCAACATAACGTTTCATTTGGCAGCGTGGGCGAAACACCTTCGCAATCCACAGCTGCTAAAGCCGTATGCGCTGGCTTTCGTGCTCATGAGCATATTCGTCGTCATTTTCAACTACGCAACTTTCCGCTTATCCGGCTCGCCCTATGAGCTAGGACAAACCCAGGTCAGTCTGATTTTTCTGGCCTACGGCTTTGGGATCATCGCTTCATCGGTCGCCGGGGGATTGGCTGACCGCCTTGGTCGCCAACCGCTGTTGATAGCGGGTTTCGTATTAATACTGGCAGGCGTACTGCTGACATTGTTCATGTCTTTGTATCTGGTGGTGCTGGGCATAGTACTGGTCACCATCGGCTTCTTCATTGGCCACTCGGTCGCCAGCGGTGCGGTAGGGCCAGCCGCCAGCACCGCCAAAGGTCACGCAGCTTCACTTTATCTATTGTTCTACTACTTGGGCTCCAGCGTCACAGGCACCGCCGGCGGTTGGGTCTGGCAGCACGGCAACTGGCATGCGATTGCCATGCTGACCTCTGGCATAGCAGCAGCGGGCATGCTGCTGGTTTGGTTATGGTCAAAACCCAAAACGGCGGCCTGACCTTTACCCTCCTCCCTCAATTGAACCGGCAAAACCCGCCCGCTCTCGGCAGATGCTCTCCTCCCATGCTTTTGCTGATAGACGCCTGAGACGCGTCTCACATTCCTGACCCAAACCCACCCGGCTCGCCTATTTGGGTGCTTGTAACAAATTAATACAAAACTATTATCCATGAGTCAATTAGAATTAATGTCTCAAGCCTGATTTACACAGCAGCGCTCAGAGGCATCCGGCACACAAAAACAAATTCAAGGAAAACGCCATGTTTGCGCTCAAAAAATTATTCAAAGGCGGTATCGCCGTCGTCGCCTTAACCACCCTGTTCGCCGGTTCCGCCAGCGCCACCAACCCGGGTTCCAGCAGCCCAGACAAACTGATTCTCGGTGACTCGATCTTCGCCCTGTCCGGTGATATCCATGAGTACCTGGAAGCGGACCTAGACGAAAATATCAATACTTCTGCGCGCTCCGGCTGTCAGCTGAGTGGCGGCAACATCCTCTGCTCACGCACCTACTCGGTCGAGCGCCAATACGCTCGCGCCAGCAAGACCGGCATCAAAACAGTAATCTTCAACGGCGGCGGTAACGACATTCAACTGAACAGCTGCCGTCCGTCTTTGAGCCGCTGCATGCCTCTGCTCAACGAGCTGGAAGACAAGATCGCCGCACTGGTAGAAGACATGCGCGATGACGGCATCGAAGAGATTATTTTCCTCGGCTATTACAACGCCACCGGTGGTGCCGAAGAGCTCCGCGAAATCAACAACTACAGCATGAACTACAAGGCTGCTGCCTATCCAGGCATGAACGTGAAGTTCGTTGACGTGCGCGCCGCGTTCGCCGGCAACGAAGCTCGATACATCACCAGCGACGGAATTCATCCGACCGCTGCTGGCTCCCGCGTACTTGCCGACCTGTTACTGCAAGCGATAGACCAGTAAGTAGTACTGCAGGCCACGGACCTGAGCCGTGGCCTGACCCTCACCTTCGGTTACCAATCTTCCCTTGAGAGCCGCAGTCGAGCGCCTCATAATGCACGGCCTGCCCATCTAGCCACAGGCCCTTCGCATGTTTCGCTGGTTTGAAAACCGCCTTGATCCCTTCCCTGTTGCCGAACTGACCGAGCCACCGCGCAAGTTGTTGCCGTTCTGTCTGCATTTCACCCGTGGTGCCTGGCCCTATATCATTTTGGCCGCCATTCTGACCGCCTGCATCGCGCTGACCGAAGTTTGGCTGTTCGCCTTCCTAGGCAACATAGTTGACTGGCTATCAGGTCAGAGCCGCGAGACCTTCTTGCAAAACGAAGGCTGGAAGCTGATCGGCATGGCCCTTATGGCGCTGATCGTACTGCCGCTACTGGTGTTTGGCAGCAGCCTGCTGACCCATCAAACACTCATGGGCAACTACCCCATGCGTATCCGCTGGCTGGTACACCGCTATCTGCTCAAACAGTCGATGGCCTTCTATCAAGACGAGTTTGCCGGACGCATCGCCACCAAGCTGATGCAAACCGCGCTCTCGGTACGTGAATGCGTCATCAAGCTGATCGACGTACTCAACTACATCTGCGTCTACTTTATCGGCACCTTGTTGTTGGTTGGCATGGCCGACTGGCGCCTTACGCTGCCGATGTTCGCCTGGTTGTTAGGTTATGTACTGCTCATGCGCCATTACGTGCCCATACTGGGGAAAGTCGCGGAGGTGCAGGCGGACGCCCGTTCGGTAATGACCGGGCGCATTGTCGACAGCTATACCAATATTCAAACCGTTAAGCTGTTTTCCCATGCAAAGCGCGAATCGAGTTACGCCCGTGAAGGCATGGATGGCTTCATGGTCACCGTGCATCAACAGATGCGTCTGGTTACCACCCTCTACAGCTTGCTATATCTGCTCAACGCACTGCTGTTGCTGGGTGTTGCCGGAACCGCTATCTGGCTTTGGACACAGGGGTCAATCAGCGTCGGCGCAGTAGCTGTGGCGGTTGGTATTGTGCTGCGGCTCTCAGGCATGTCGCAGTGGATCATGTGGGAGCTGTCTGCCCTGTTTGAGAATATCGGCACCGTACAGGACGGCATCAACTCGATTTCACGTCCGCAACTAGTGGATGACAAACCAGAAGCCAAACCGCTACAGGTAACCCAAGGCGAGATTCGTTTTGATCAGGTGCACTTTCACTACGGCAAAGGCCATGGCGTGATGGGTGACCTGAATCTGCACATCAAGCCCGGTGAAAAAATCGGCTTGGTTGGCCGCTCTGGCGCAGGTAAGTCAACACTGGTGAATCTGCTGCTGCGTTTCTACGACGTGGAGTCCGGCAAGGTGGTGATCGATGGGCAGAACATTGCCGATGTTGAGCAAGACAGCTTGCGCGCCCAGATCGGCATGGTCACGCAAGACACCTCGCTACTGCACCGCTCGGTCCGCGACAACATTCTTTATGGGCGTCCAGATGCGGACGAGCAGCTTATGCTGGATGCGGCACGCAATGCGGAAGCCGATCAGTTCATCGCCGAACTTGAAGACGCTAAAGGCCGCCGGGGCTTTGATGCCCACGTGGGTGAGCGCGGGGTCAAATTATCCGGTGGTCAACGCCAGCGTATCGCCATCGCCCGCGTGATGCTTAAAGACGCCCCCATCCTGATTCTCGACGAAGCCACCTCAGCACTGGACTCCGAAGTGGAAGCCGCGATTCAGGAAACCCTGAATAAGTTGATGCAGGGCAAAACCGTCATCGCCATTGCCCACCGGCTGTCGACCATCGCCGAAATGGATCGGCTGATCGTGATGGATCAGGGCCACATCATCGAGGACGGTAGCCACGCGGAATTAGTCGCGCGCGGGGGGCTCTATGCCAAGCTGTGGGCACGGCAGTCTGGTGGCTTTCTGGGTGAAGAGCTGGACGAGCCGGTTGAGCAAAAATTAAATTTACCCTAGGCACATGGAGCAAATCTACGCCAATCCAATACCTTACTGTACGCTGTCGACCATAACGCATGCAGTATCTGCGTTTGGTGAAGGATTTAGTTGTTCCCAAACTAAGGAATATATAAATGGCGATGCACATGCCGCAGCAGAATCATCTGCTTGCGGCCCTCTCCGAGGACGTTCAAAGCCGTCTTTTTTGCCACCTGGAAGGTGTCGAATTGCCGCTGGGCAAGGTGCTTTATGAGTCTGGCGACAGCATGCGCCATGTCTACTTTCCAACCGATTCGATTGTTTCACTACTCTATGTAATGGAAAACGGATCTTCCGCAGAAATATCAGTTGTGGGCAACGAGGGGTTGGTGGGTATCGCCCTATTTATGGGCGGTGAAAGCACCCCCAGTCGCGCCATCGTGCAGAGCGGTGGTTATGCTTACCGCTTACTTGGCCAACGCCTGAAAGATGAGTTTAATCGCCACGGCGAGCTACTGCTGCTGATGTTGCGCTATACCCAAGCACTGATCACGCAAATGTCACAAACGGCGGTATGCAACCGTCACCATTCGATTGACCAGCAGCTGTGCCGCTGGCTGCTTCTGTCACTTGACCGCTTATCCAGCAACCAACTCACCATGACCCATGAGCTGATCGCAAACATGCTCGGCGTGCGCCGTGAAGGTGTCACAGAGGCCGCGGGCAAATTGCAACGCCAAGGAGCAATTGAGTACAGTCGCGGACATATTACGGTGCTCGATCGACACAAGCTCGAGGAGCTGAGTTGTGAGTGCTACGCTGTGGTGAAGAAAGAAACTGACCGCTTATTGCCCTACAGCACCTTCCATCACTCTAGATAGACGTATTACAGCAAATATATTTTCTGCGTGCAGTAACGAACAGATAGCGCCTCGGAACATTGGCAGAATGCGCTAACGGGACTGCCAGGCACAACTCCCGTGCCCTTATCGGCTTGCCCGTGCCGCAGGACATCCATTCATGCCGCTACATGTCGTCAATCACCTGTTGAGCTCTCTACCTCGCAAAGAACGCGCCAACGTCATGGCGCATTGCGAACCGGTAGAGCTGCTCTTTGGCAATGTCCTCTGTGAGTCTGGCCGACCTTTCCGCTACCTGTATTTCCCTATCAACAGCCTGATCTCTTTGGTTGCAATCTCAGGTACGCATCGGCAATTAGAGCTAGCGCTTATCGGCAGTGAAGGCATGTTGGGCGCCACAGAAGCTCTTGGTCTCAACACTGCGCCCAGCCGCGCTGTAGTACAAGCTAGCGGCAGTGCCCTACGCATCGAGCCGTTGCAATTACGGCATATTTTGCACGAAAGCCCGCAGCTGCTAAATACCCTCAACCAATACCTTTATGTGCTGATGAAACAACTGGCGCAAAACATCGTTTGTGGACACTTCCATGAAGTCGAGCCTCGACTTGCGCGCTGCCTGCTGATGAGCCACGACCGGGCCCACAGCGATCATTTACAACTGACCCATGAACTGCTCGCGGACATGCTCGGCGTGCGTCGCAGTGGCATTACCATTGCTGCAGGAGCGTTACAGGCGCGCAACTTGATTCACTACAGTCGTGGGCGTATCACCATCCTCGACCGCCAAGGCCTTCAAGCGGCCGCCTGCGAGTGCTATACAAAATTGAACGAGCATTAGGCTTAACCCTTATCCTTGCCTGAATGAGAGCTTCACCACTCTCCCATTACTCGCGCTTTATCGATTGCCACTGCGCATCCACCCGCACCACCTTGCATTGCGAGATACAGCAGCAACAAGACGGTACCGAGGTCGATACTCCCGCGTACTGCCTTAGCAGCCTCGACTGAGTCTTTTGTCTCTCCGGAACCTTGCCTTGTGTTCGCTAGCGCACGGTGTTGGGCGCGAGTTGCAGGCACGCTAACGGGGTAACGGCTCGCTGCATACTTTAGCGGCGAGACCGTGCTCCTTACACGCAAACTTGATGAGGTATCCGGGTGACGGAAAGCCGAATAGAAACGCCAGCGGCTGTGACCAGTGTCGGCACAGTCGTTGCGGTTCGCGGCAGTGTCATCGACATGCGCTTCGACGTGGCGCTGCCGCCCGTTCATACCCTGCTGCGCGCCGGTGAAGGTGGTCGAGTAGCCATTGAGGTATTGGCCCAGCAGGACGCGCATCACGTGCGCGGCATTGCACTGACGCCCACCCAAGGTTTAGCGCGTGGTATGCCCGTGCAGACCACAGGTGGACCGCTGCAAGCTCCGGTCGGCAAACTTATCCTCTCGCGCATGTTCGACGTTTTCGGCAACACCATCGACCGTGAGCTCCCACTGAAAGACGTGCAATGGCGCTCAGTACACAACCTGCCGCCGCCCCTGGTTAGCCGCATCACTAAATCCGAGATCTTTGAAACCGGCATCAAAGCTATAGACGTGCTCACCCCGCTGGAGCGCGGCGGCAAAGCCGGCCTATTTGGCGGCGCGGGCGTCGGCAAAACAGTACTGCTAACCGAAATGATCCACAACATGGTTGGCCATCAGCAGGGCGTGAGTATTTTCTGCGGCATCGGCGAGCGCTCGCGCGAAGGCGAAGAGCTGTACCGCGAGATGGAGGCTGCCGGCGTGTTGCCTAATATGGTGATGATCTTCGCGCAGATGAATGAGCCACCAGGCGCCCGTTTTCGCGTCGGCCATGCGGCGTTAACCATGGCCGAGTATTTCCGAGACGACGAGCACCGCGATGTGCTGCTGCTGATCGACAACATTTTCCGTTTCATTCAGGCCGGCTCGGAAGTGTCAGGTCTGATGGGGCAGATGCCGTCGCGCCTGGGCTATCAGCCAACCATGGGCACTGAACTGGCGGCACTCGAGGAGCGCATAGCTAACACCGACAGCGGCGCGATTACCTCTATCCAGGCGGTGTACGTACCGGCTGATGACTTTACCGACCCAGCAGCGGTGCACACCTTCTCCCACCTGTCGGCCTCCATAGTGCTGTCTAGAAAGCGCGCCAGCGAAGGCCTGTTCCCAGCGATCGACCCATTGCAATCGAGCTCGAAGATGATCACGCCGGGCATTGTCGGCGAGCGTCACTACCGGCTGGCTCAGGCCATCCGCCGCACGCTCGCGCAGTACGCCGAACTGAAGGACATCATCGCTATGCTTGGCTTGGAGCAATTGTCGCCTGAGGACCGTAAAGTGGTGGCGCGGGCACGCCGCCTGGAGCGTTTTCTTACCCAGCCATTCTTCACCACAGAACAGTTCACAAATATGAATGGCAAGCTGGTCAGCCTCGCAGACGCGCTGGATGGTTGCGAGCGGATCCTTGCGGATGAGTTCAAGGACCTGCCCGAGAGCGCCCTTTACATGATCGGCGCGGTAGATGAAGCCACGGCCAAGGCCAAGTCGAGTACAGCGATAAAACCAGAGTTGGACCCACAATCTGAAACAGAGAAGAAGCCTGATAGTCAGCCCAGTGAGGAGCAATCACATGTCGTTGATGACGCTTAAGGTGCTGCTGCCGTTCGAGGTTTTTGCCGAGGAAACTCGGGTATCGCGCATGGTCGTCGAGACGGCGCACGGCTCGTTCGGGTTGTTACCGCAGCGCCTGGATTGTGTAGCGTCCCTAGTGCCCGGCATCCTCAGCTTTGAGCTCCAAGCACAGGGCGAAGTGTTCCTCGCATTGGACGCAGGCGTGCTGGTTAAAACCGGCCCGAATGTGGTGATTTCAGTACGGCATGCGCTACGCGGTACTGATCTGGCTCACCTGCGTGATGCGGTCGAGCAAGAGTTCCTCGCACTGGATGAGCAGGAACAAGCAGTGCGAGCAGCGATGGCCAAACTCGAAACGGGATTTATGCGGCGCTTCGCCTCACTGCACGAGCGTTCCTCATGAAGCAGGAACCAAAACAACCACCGAAGACCACGCCGTTAACCACCCCAGGACTCGCCGAACAGGTCGGTGCCAAGGCGACACGCAAACTTAAAGCCCGGCGCAACGGCGCACCTGGCGTGTGGTTTGGTCTCGGCATGATGGGCTTGATCGGCTGGTCTGTGGCCGTACCCACGCTATTGGGCGCGGCGCTGGGCCTATGGCTCGACCAGCATTATCCCGGTGACCGCCCATGGACCTTGGCGCTGCTGATGGCGGGCCTGACCGTAGGCTGCCTGAACGCCTGGCATTGGGTATCCCAAGAAGATCGAGCCATGCACGCAGAACAGGAGGATGACGATGATCAACCCTAGCTGGCTGGGCTGGATTGCTGCGCTGCTGGCCGGTGGCGTACTGGGCACAGTTTTTTTCGCCGGTTTGTGGTGGACAGTGCGGCGGGCTGCCGGCTCTTCGGCACCGGTGCGTTGGTTCCTCGTCAGCCTGATTGCACGCACCGCCATCGTCCTCGCCGGTTTCTATGCTGTGGGTGCGTCGCAACCGTTTCGACTGGGGTTGTGTCTGTTGGGGTTTGTGCTAGCGCGGACACTCGTCTTACGTTTCACCCGTCCTAGCCCCGCACTTCCCTCGCCATCGCCGCTGCACGCCTCAGGAAAGCCACCATGCGCTTAACTCCTGACGCCTGGATTTTCTGGGAATACGGCTTTATCAATCTGAATGCCACCATTCTCTTCACTTGGGCGCTGATGGCCGTGTTGGTAGTGGGTTCCGCGCTGATCACCCGGCGACTCGCCACAGGCCATGAGCGCTCGCGCTGGCAAAACCTGCTGGAAATTCTGGTCACTGCGATCATGGGTCAAATCAAGGATGTTGGCCTGCAGAGCCCACGTCGGTACTTGGGCTTTCTCGGCACATTATTTCTGTTTGTCGCCATTGCCGCCTTGGCCACCGTAATACCCGGCTACGAGCCCCCCACCGCCTCGCTATCGACCACTGCTGCCTTGGCCCTCTGTGTTCTTGTCGCGGTTCCGCTGTTTGGTATCTCCAGTCAAGGGCTGCTGAGCTATCTGAAGTCCTACATGCAGCCGACGCCCATCATGCTGCCGTTCAACCTGATCAGCGAAGTCTCGCGCACCATGGCCCTAGCCGTGCGCCTGTTTGGCAACATGATGAGCGGCGCCATGATCATCGCCATTCTGTTGTCCATCACGCCCTTTGTGTTCCCCATTGTAATGACCCTGCTGGGCCTACTGACCGGCATGGTACAGGCCTACATCTTTACCATTCTGGCAGCGGTCTACATTGCGGCGGCCACTCGCAGCAGCAAGGCAGCGTCGGAACCAAAGACATGAACCCTCGTTCTTCTCCCAATCAACCACCACAAAGGCACCGCTTATGGACGCTCTCACCTGGATCGCAGTCGCATCCATCATCATGGCAGGCTTGACCACAGGTTTTGGCACCATGGGACCCGCCCTGGCTGAAGGCCGCGCGGTCGCGGTTGCGCTCACCTCGCTGGCGCAGCAGCCCGACGCTTCTGCGACCATCACACGTACTTTGTTCGTGGGCTTGGCGATGATCGAGTCCACCGCGATTTACTGCTTCGTGGTGTCGATGATTCTCATCTTTGCCAACCCATTCTGGAACGCCGCACTGGCTGCGGCCACTCAGGCAGCGGGCCAATAGCCCATGCTTATCGACTGGTTTACCGTCGGCGCGCAGGTGCTGAACTTCATAATTCTGGTATGGCTGATGAAGCGCTATCTGTACCAGCCGGTGCTGAACGCTATTGCAGCGCGTGAGCAGAAGATCGCTGACGAGCTTGCAGATGCCGCAGATACCAAGGCGCAGGCGCACCAGCAACAAAGCGAGTTCGAGGAAAAGAACCAAGCTTTCGACCAGCAACGTGCAGAGTTGTTGCAGCAAGCGACCGAGGCAGCTTCAGCTGAAGCCGAGCGCCTGCGCGTTGCCGCAGCCGAAGCCGCTGAGCAGGCGAAAGCCAAACGCGCAACAGCGCTGGCATCCGAGACGCAGCAGCTGCATGCCGAGATAGTGCGGCAAACCCAGCAGCAGGTATTCGACATTGCCCGTAAGGTCCTGGGTGACCTGGCAGACACCGGCCTGGAGCAACGCGCCTGTGATGTATTCATTCACCGACTGCAGATCATCGACGACAAAACCTTGGCCAATCTAAGCGACGCGCTCAAGACCACTTCAGACGCCAATCCCGCCCTGTTACGCAGCGCTTTTGAGCTACCCGAATTACAGCGCGAGGCGATTCAAAGTGCGGTAAAAGAAAAGCTCGGGCAATCAGTTGTGCTCAGATACGAAACCAAACCTGACCTGGTTGCCGGCATTGAACTCAGCGCCAATGGGCAAAAGCTCGCCTGGAGTATCGCCGATTACCTGCGCGCGATGGCCATCAGCACGCAACCGGGGACCGACGAACCCGATGCAACGGAGGCGGCGTGACTGCAGCAATGGCTGACAGCCCCGCCCTCCAATACGTCTATGGCAGCGCGTTCGCAGACCTTCAGCAGCGAATTCAGGTTTTCAAACCACAACTGCTGCCGCGCGAGGTGGGCATCGTCGCCAGCGTCTCTACCGGCATCGCACAGGTGCGCGGGCTGCAATACGTCACCTCGGAAGAGCTACTGCTATTTCCCGGCGGGCTGTCCGGTATCGCCTTCAATCTCAACGAAGACAGTATCGACGTGGTACTGCTAGGCGACTACGCGCATCTGCATGCCGGCGACGAGGTGGAGCGCACCGGTCGGGTCATGGATGTGGCCGTGGGAGATGCTTTGCTGGGGCGGATGATCGATCCGCTGGGGCGGCCGCTGGATGGTTTGGGGCCGATCACCACGCAGCAACGCCTGCCTATCGAGCGACCCGCCGCGGCCATCATGGATCGCGCGCCAGTAACCGAACCGCTACAGACGGGTCTGAAAGTGCTGGACGCGCTGATTCCCATCGGTCGCGGCCAGCGTGAGCTGATTCTCGGCGACCGGCAGACTGGTAAGACCGCCATCGCCATCGACACCATTTTCAATCAGCGCGGCAAAGATGTGCTCTGCGTTTATTGCGCCATCGGCCAGCGGGCCTCAGCTGTGGCCAAGACTGTCGCCAAGCTGCGGGAGAAACAGGCGTTAGCCTACACCGTCGTGATGGTGGCCGAAGGTAACGAAGCTCCGGGGCTGTCCTACATCGCGCCCTACGCCGCCACTAGCATCGCCGAGCATTTTATGGAACAAGGCCGCGATGTACTTATTGTGTATGACGATCTTACCCACCACGCGCGGGCCTACCGCGAACTGTCACTGCTGCTGCGCCGTCCGCCCGGTCGCGAGGCTTTCCCCGGCGACATCTTTTATATTCATTCGCGCATGCTTGAACGCGCGACTCATCTGAATGAAGAGCGCGGCGGCGGTTCTCTGACTGCCCTGCCGATCATCGAGACCGAGGCGCAAAATATCTCGGCTTACATCCCAACCAACCTGATTTCCATCACCGACGGCCAAATTGTGCTATCGCCGTCGCTCTTTGAGCTTGGCGTGTTGCCGGCGATAGCGGTAGGCCAGTCGGTATCACGGGTAGGCGGCAAAGCGCAGCGCGTTGCCTACCGTTCCGTGGCCGGAGACCTCAAGCTGGCCTACGCACAATTCGAGGAGCTGGAGACCTTCGCCCGCTTCGGAGCGCGGCTGGACGACGATACGCGGCAATCCATAGAACACGGCAAACGCATCCGCGCCTGCCTGGGCCAAGCCGAGTTCTCTCCGGTCTCAGTCCCCGCGCAGATCGCCATCCTGCTCGCACTCAACGCAGGTTTGTTTGATCCCGTGCCCCTTGAACGCATGAGTGCCGCGCAACAGGCAGTGGAAAACACCACCAATGATCTACCTGATGACCTGGGCGCACGACTCACCGCGGGCGACAAGCTCACCGACGAAGATCGCCAACAGGTAACCCATGCCGCTCGCAAGGCACTCGAAAGCTTCCAACCACTAACAGAAAACCCGCACGATAAAACGGCCGCCCCGACACAGAAACTAGAGAAACCCCATGAAAATCCAGATCAACACCGGTAGTCACACCAACGGCGACGAAGCACATGCTGCCGCCTACAGCGCCCTAATCGAAAAAACACTGAAACGCTTCAGCGATCACGTCACCCGCGTCGAAGTACACCTCAGTGACGAGAACGGCGACAAAGATGGGCAACACGACCAGCGCTGTATGCTCGAGGCACGCCTGGAAGGCCAACAACCGGTCGCGGTAACCGACCACGCTGCCACTCTCAGGCAGGCCGTACAAGGCGCAGCAGCCAAGATGGTGCATCTGCTGGACAGCAAGCTGGGGCGCCTGAACGAGCATCGCGACAAGCACGCAGCCGCCATGCCATTGCCTGATAACGATCCCGAGTAATCCACCATGGCCACCACCCTGACTGGCCTGCGCCGTCAAATAGAAAGTGCCGGCGATCTCAAGTCCGTTGTGCGAACTATGAAGGCATCAGCGGCCTCGGCCATTGGGCAATATGAAAGGTCGGTAGCGGCCTTAGGCGATTATGCACACGCAGTCGAGCTTGGGCTCGGCGTATGTCTGCGTGCAGTCGAGCAGCGACGCCCGGAGACGCAGGGTTCGCTTGACGCTCCGCCCTTGATGCACGCGGTGGTATTTGGCTCGGACCAGGGCCTAGTTGGCCGCTTCAACGAAGTTATAGTTGAACATGCCATGACAACCCTAGCGCAGACCCAATGCAGGGTCTGGGCCGTGGGTGAGCGCACCCATGCGCGAATGGTAGACGCCGGCATTACGCCAGAGGGATGCTTTGCAGTACCTGGATCAGTGGAGCTGATCACCCATTTGGTAGGCAATATTTTACTGCAGGTGCAGGACCCGTATGCCGCTGCTGTGGGTGATGAGCTTGCCGAAACCCAGGGCACAGCGCTGACCCTTTTTTATAACCGGCCAACCGCTGGTGGCTATACACCGGTGAGCCAGCGGCTCCTACCCCTGGATGCGCATTGGCAACGCGGGCTCGCCAACCGGCCGTGGCCCAACGCCCAATTACCCGAAGTATTGGGCGCCAGCGCGCGCACCTTGCGCGCCTTTATTAGCGAACATCTTTTCGTTTCGCTGTTTCGTGCCAGCGCCGAATCCCTGGCCAGTGAAAATGCCAGTCGCCTAGCCGCGATGCAGCGCGCCGACCGCAACATTGGTGAGCTGCTGCAGGAGCTGCAGGCTCACTTTCACCAACTGCGCCAGGCCGGCATCGACGAGGAGTTGTTCGATGTCATCTCCGGCTTCGACGCACTCAGCACTGACGATGAGCAAAACCCCACCCCCTGACAGTTATGCGTGCGCTGTCGAACAGACAGGCCACAGCCGAGGGAAGAGACTGGCAGTGTCCCTGCCAGCCCGCATACAAGCGCTGCGGCTGGCAATAACCTGCACAGGTATCTGCCCCATGAACCAGCCCCAGTCCGACGTTTACCGCTACATCGTCAGGGAGCTTGCACCAACCGACCATACGCCCGAGCAAGCGCCTATCACTATCGTCTGCGAACCGCAGAACGTGCCTGGGCAAGATCCACCCAACGGCACCGTCTTTTTGCATATGCTGCCGGGCACCACCACAGAAGAAGCACAGAGCATAGCGGACACACTGCAGGCCAAGGTCAAGGGGCTGTGCCACCTGCAGACTCCTGCGGACGCAACCGCATGAACAAGCCAGACGCAGTAGCTGCCAACAAAACCATCGTCGCCAGCGACGCTGCCACCACCAAGCCTCCTGCCAAGCTGGGCCTCAGCCTGCTGGTAGCGTTGGTGGTGGGCTCGATCATCGGCAGCGGTATCTTTGGCCTGCCGCAAAACATGGCCGCAGGCGCAGGCGCAGGCGCTATTCTGATTGGCTGGACCATTACCGGTATCGGCATGCTTTTGCTGGTGCGGGTTTATCAGATGCTCTCCCTGCGCAAGCCCGAACTCGATAACGGCGTTTACGCTTACGCCCGCGCTCTGTCTGGCGAGTACGTGGGCTTCAACTCGGCCTGGGGTTACTGGGTCAGCGCCTGGATCGGCAATGTCGGCTATCTGGTTGCGGCCTTCAGTGCGCTCGGTTATTTTTTCCCGATCTTCGGCAGCGGTAACTCGCCTGCCGCCATCGCGGGCGCGTCTATCGTGCTCTGGGTTGTCCACCTGCTGGTGCTGCGTGGTATCCAGGGTGCAGCCGTGCTTAATGCCGTGGTCACGCTGGCCAAGATAGTGCCATTGCTGCTGTTCATCGCGCTGGTGGCAATGGCCTTTCAGATTGATACCTTCCGCCTCGATTTCTGGGGCGCCAACGAGCTCGGTTCGGTGCTCGATCAGGTCAAGAGCACCATGCTGGTCACGGTCTGGGTCTTCATTGGTATTGAAGGCGCTAGTGTCTACTCAGCACGAGCCCGCAAGCGTGAGGACGTTGGCCGCGCCACTATTATCGGCTTCCTCATCTGTCTGTTACTGCTGATGGCGGTGTCGTTGCTGTCGCTCGGTGTGCTCAACCAGCCCACCCTGGCTGGCTTGAAAAACCCCTCAATGGCAGGCGTACTGGAAGACGCAGTGGGCACCTGGGGCGCCGTACTCATCTACGTAGGCTTAATAGTATCGGTCGGTGGAGGCTTCCTCGCTTGGATGCTGCTCGCCGCTGAGTCGCTGTTCACCCCCGCCGGTGGCGGAGTGATGCCGAAATGGCTCGGACAAACCAACAAGAAGGGTGTGCCCGCCAACGCCATGTGGCTGACCAACGGCATGGTCCAGCTGTTCCTTATCTTCACGCTGTTCTCAAAGGCTTCCTACCTAGCACTAATCTCACTGTCGACCGCGATGATCCTGCTGCCCTATCTGTTCAGCGCCGCCTATGGTCTGTCGCTGGCGTGGCGTGGTGAAGGGGTTAAGGCTGCGTTCCAGCGCGCCGATGTGCCGGTCGCTGCGCTGGCCACGGTGTACTGCTTGTGGCTGCTTTACGCCGCTGGATTCAAGTATCTGCTACTCAGCGCGATGCTCTATGCGCCGGGAGTATTGCTATATGCGTGGGCCAAGCGCCAGCGCCAGGAACGGGTTTTCAATACCGCGGAATGGGTGCTACTGGCGGTCTTGGTGGTACTCGCTGGCGTCGCCGGCACACTACTGGCCATGGGGCGACTGAGCCTGTGAGCCCTTCTCTATTTTTGATTCTTGACTATATGAACAGGAGATTGTTGCCATGACGACCCAAGGCTTGCACTCTGAAGTTGGCCGCCTGCGCCGCGTACTGGTGTGCCGTCCCGGCCTGGCGCAACAGCGCCTGACACCGGCCAACTGCCGCGAACTGCTATTTGATGACGTCATCTGGGTGGAGCAGGCGCGTAATGACCACGACGCCTTTACCAACGCCATGCTGAGTCACGATGTCGAGGTGTTGGAGCTACACGATTTGCTAGCTACCACAGTAGCTGACCCTGTCGCTCGAGCCTGGCTTCTGGACCGCAAATTGGGCGCCGGTACCGTCGATGCTGAACTGGCGCAGCAGCTGCGACCCTGGCTGGAAGATCTGCCGCCAATGCGCCTGGCAGAACACCTGATCGGGGGCCTAGCACGCGCAGAACTGCCGTTCGAGCCCGAGGGCCTTCTGGCACGCTACGCTGCCGCGAACGACTTTCTACTACCACCACTGCCCAACACTCTATTTAGCCGCGACAGTAGTTGCTGGATTGGCAATGGCGTCGTGCTGTGTTCTATGTTTTGGCCCGCACGCCGGCAGGAAACGCTGCTGACCGCTGCGGTGTATCGCTTCCACCCACTGTTCGCCGGCAAAACCACCACATGGTGGGGGGATCCCGACGAAGATCACGGCGGCGCAACTATGGAAGGCGGCGATGTGATGCCGCTGGGTAATGGCGTGGTACTGATCGGCATGGGCGAACGCACCTCACCGCAAGCCGTCAGCCAGTTGGCACGCTCCCTGTTTGCACAGGGCGCTGCGACCCGTGTGCTAGCCGCGCAGATACCCAAGTCACGAGGCGCCATGCACCTGGACACCGTGTTTACTTTCTGCGATGTGGATCTGGTCACTAGCTTCCCCGAGATGGCCGACACAATCCGCGTACACACCCTGCGGCCGGGCGAGCGTGAAGGCAGCCTCGACGTGCGTACCGAGAGCAAACCCTTCCTGGAAGTGGTGGCCGAAGCACTCGGACTGAAAAAACTGCGCTCGGTGGCCACCGGCGGCGACGCTTGGCAGTCCGAGCGCGAGCAGTGGGACGACGGTAACAACCTGCTGGCGCTAGCACCAGGCGTGGTCATGGGCTATTCGCGGAACACCCACACCAACACGCTGCTGCGCAAAGCTGGCGTCGAGGTGATCACCGTTTCCGGTTCCGAACTGGGCCGCGGTCGCGGTGGCAGTCACTGCATGTCATGCCCGATTGAGCGCGACCCGATCTGATCCCCTTAAAAAGCGAGAGCACCCTATGAGCTTTAACCTGCACAACCGCAGCCTGCTGGCGCTGAAGGACTTTACCCCGGATGAAATCCGCTATTTGCTGGATCTGTCTGCCGAACTAAAACGCTCAAAAGCAGTGGGTAACGAAGTACCACGATTAAAGGGCAAGAACATTGCCCTAATCTTCGAGAAGCCTTCAACCCGCACGCGCTGCGCCTTTGAAGTCGCCGTGCACGATCAGGGCGGCCACGTCACTTGCCTGGATTCCGGCAGCTCGCAACTGGGGCACAAGGAATCACTGAAAGATACCGCCCGCGTACTCGGGCGCTTCTACGATGGCATCGAGTATCGTGGCTTCCATCAGAGTGTGGTCGAGGAGCTGGCGCAGTACGCCAAGGTGCCCGTGTGGAACGGTCTGACCGATGAGATGCATCCCACTCAGATACTCGCTGACCTGCTGACCATGCAAGAGTTCGGCGAAAAGCCGCTGCACGAATTGAGCTTCTGCTACCTCGGCGATGCCAGCTTCAACATGGGCAGCTCGCTGCTGGTCGGCGGCACGCAGATGGGCATGGATGTTCGCATCTGCTCACCCGCTGATCTGCAGCCGCCAGCTGAGCTAGTGGCCGAGATGCGCGAACTGGCAAAGACCACTGGCGCGCGTATCACATTGGAGACAGACCCGGTCAAAGCGGTAGTCGGCGCAGATTTTCTGTATACCGATGTGTGGGTGTCCATGGGCCAGGACGATGAAGTCTGGAAGCAACGTATCGAACAGTTACTACCCTACCAAGTCACCACCGCCCTGATGCAGGCGACAGGTAAACGCAGAGTCAAGTTCATGCATTGCCTGCCAGCCTTTCACAACCTGGAAACCGAAGTCGGGCGCCAAGTGCATGAGAAGTACGGCCTTAGCGAAATTGAGGTGACCGACGACGTATTCGAGTCTGATGCTTCAGTGGTGTTCACCCAGGCCGAAAACCGCATGCACACCATCAAAGCCGTGCTGGTGGCGACCCTAGGATGATCTCTCGCGGAGCTGACGTATGAAAGTCGTCGTTGCCCTGGGTGGCAATGCGCTGCTGCGCCGCGATCAGCCGCCGACAGCGGAAAATCAGCTGGCGAATATACGCATTGCCGCTGCCCAACTGGCCCGCGTGGCCGAACATCACGACTTGGTGCTGACCCATGGAAACGGCCCGCAGGTTGGGCTATTGGCACTGCAAGCGGCGGCTTACATTGATGTGGACGCCTACCCCCTAGACGTATTAGGTGCTCAGACCGATGGCATGATCGGCTATCTGCTTGAGCAAGAGCTAGCCAATCTGCTCCCAGCAACGCGGGCGATAACAACGCTGATCACCCGCGTGGAAGTGGATGCGCTTGACCCAGCCTTTGGCCATCCCAGCAAACCAATCGGGCCAATTTACACCCAAGCGGAGTCGGCGAGAGTCGCTACCGCAAAGGGTTGGAGCATGGCAGCGGACGGTGCTTCGTTCCGGCGCGTGGTGGCTTCACCACGGCCGCTGCGTGTACTTGGGATACAGGCAATCCAATGGTTACTAGAGCGTGGGGCACTGGTGATCGCGGCCGGAGGCGGCGGTATACCGGTAGCGAGAAATAGCGAGGGAAAAGACCTGCATGGTGTTGAGGCGGTCATCGATAAGGATTTATGCAGCAGCCTACTCGCACGCGAACTGCACGCCGACGTACTGGTCATCGCCACCGATGTGGCGGCGGTCTACCTCGACTGGGGTCAGCCCACACAGCGCGCGCTCGGCGAGGTCACTCCACAAGATCTCAGCGGACACGATTTCGCAGCGGGCTCGATGGGACCTAAGGTGGAAGCCGCGCAGGCCTTTGTCTTGGCTACAGGCAAGCGCGCCGTGATTGGCTCGCTTGAACAGATCGAAGAGATGCTCGCCGGAACAGCAGGTACTCAAGTATGCCCGGCCATAGCCGGTGCTATGAGCCAAAACCCTGATCTCTGACATAACACCTTGCGCCTCGGAGGCGTATAAAAGTCTCGAAAGTCAATGGTGAGCTGACACTGGCTTTAGCGCGGATATGAGCGGCAAACCTGAAAGCTCCGGCTTCGCCGAGTCACTGCTTGGTGACGCTGGATGCTTTCATCACACTGGCAGCAGTAATTCGAGCAATAGCCAGAAAGCCGATGCTGCCAACCCCACTGTTTAGATACCCAAGGTACATATGTCAGTCAGTCGTAGATGGATATTTCCTGTAGTGAGCGTTGCCTGCTTGGCAATCATCGCTGGGGTGCTCTGGTACGCCTTGCGCCCCACGGGTCTTGGCGATGGCTTCGCCAGTGGTAATGGGCGCATTGAAGCTACAGACGTCGATGTGGCCAGCAAATTGCCCGGACGTATCGCAAGTATCGAGGCCGAAGAAGGCCAGTTCGTCCAAGCAGGGCAAATCATTGCCCGCATGGATACGCAGGTACTCGAGGCTCAGCTGGCCCAAGCTCAAGCGCAAATGCGCCAGGCCGAGAACAGCCAACTGACTGCCAGCGCCCAGGTTCGCTTACGTGAAAGCGAGAAAATCACCGCAGAGGCGATCGTCCGTCAACGCCAAGCAGAAATGGCTGCCGCGCAGAAACGTCACTCCCGCAGCACTATCCTAGTCAGGCGGAATGCCATGGCGCAGCAAGAGCTGGACGACGACCTCGCCCGCTTGCAAAGCACTCAGGCGGCGCTGGCGGCCGCACAATCACAAGTGATCTCGGCACAAGCAGGGATTGCCGCCGCACAATCGCAGGTAATTGAGGCACAATCCGCCGTAGAAGCGACCTTGGCTAGCGTTGATCGCTTGCAGATCGATATTGAGGACAGCCAGCTCAAAGCACCGCGCGGTGGCCGCGTGCAATACCGCATCGCCGAGCCCGGCGAAGTCATAGGCGCGGGCGGCAAGGTGCTTAACTTGGTCGATCTAAGCGATGTTTACATGACTTTTTTCCTGCCCGAGCAGCAGGCCGGAAAGGTCGCGCTTGGCGCCGATGTGCGCCTAGTGATTGATGCTATACCGCAGTATGTCATTCCTGCACAGATCAGCTATGTGGCGAGCGTGGCTCAGTTCACTCCGAAAACAGTGGAAACCGCCAACGAGCGGGAGAAACTGATGTTCCGGGTTAAAGCACGGCTCGACCCGCAACTACTGCAACGCCACCTCACGCAAGTAAAAACCGGCGTGCCAGGCGTAGCTTACTTACGTCTAGATCCACAGGTCGAGTGGCCTGAGAAACTAGCGATCAAGGTTCCGCAGTGAACGCAGCGGCGGCAACTGTCGCACAGCTGGATGAGGTTAGTTTGCACTACGGCACCGTCTGCTCACTAGATGCCGTCAGCCTAAAAATTCCAGCGCAACGCATGGTCGGCCTGATCGGTCCAGACGGCGTGGGTAAATCTAGTCTATTGGCGCTAATTGCCGGCGCTCGCAAAATCCAGGATGGTCACATTGACGTGCTCGGCGGCGACATGACCAGCCGCGACCACCGTCGCCAAGTTTGCCCGCATATCGCCTATATGCCACAGGGGCTGGGTAAGAACCTCTACCCGACGCTCTCGGTGATCGAGAATCTGGATTTCTTCGCCCGCCTATTTGGCCAGAAAGAAGCCGAGCGCAAAACCCGTATCAACGAACTACTGAGCAGCACCGGGCTAAGTGAGTTTGGCGAACGCCCGGCCGGAAAATTGTCCGGAGGCATGAAGCAAAAGCTCGGATTGTGCTGCGCACTAATCCACGACCCTGATTTGCTGATCCTCGATGAGCCAACCACCGGCGTCGACCCTCTATCGCGCAACCAATTCTGGGAGCTGATCGAACGCATTCGCGCCCAGCGTCCACAAATGAGCGTTCTAGTGGCCACGGCTTACATGGAAGAAGCTGCTCGTTTCGACCATTTGATAGCGATGGATGACGGCGCGGTATTGGCCACCGGCAGCCCCGATGAGCTCCTGCAACGCACGGGCTGCAGTAGTTTAGAAGAAGCTTTTATTGCCCTTATGCCGGAAGCCAAGCGCAAGGGCCATAAACAGCTGGTGATCCCGCCGCGGCCGGCTGGCGAACAAGAAATAGCCATTGAGGCGCGTGACCTAAGCATGCGCTTCGGCGACTTTGTGGCGGTGGATCACGTCGGCTTTCGCATTGAGCGGGGGGAAATCTTCGGCTTTCTTGGCTCCAATGGTTGCGGCAAAACCACCACCATGAAGATGCTCACTGGCTTGCTGTCCGCCAGCGAGGGAGAAGCCTTGCTATTTGGTCAAGCGGTGGACGCAAAAGATATAGCGACGCGTAAACGAGTCGGCTATATGTCTCAGGCATTCTCACTTTACGGTGAGCTGAGCGTGCGACAGAATCTAGTGCTCCACGCTCAACTATTTCACGTACCAACCGCCAGTATCGCGGCACGTGTCACGGAAATGGCCGAGCGTTTCAATCTTACCACCGTCATGGAACAGCTGCCTGAGCGTCTGCCACTGGGGATTCGCCAACGTCTTTCACTGGCTGTAGCAGTCATTCATAAGCCGGAAATCCTCATCCTCGACGAGCCAACCTCAGGCGTCGACCCGATCGCTCGCGACGTCTTCTGGCAATTGATGCTCGACTTGTCACGCCATGACGGTGTGACCATCTTTATATCTACTCACTTTATGAACGAAGCGCTGCGCTGCGACCGCATCTCCTTGATGCACGCGGGCAAGGTGCTGGACAGCGATACACCCCAAGCACTCGTGGACAAGCGCGGCTTGCCAACTCTGGAGGCGACCTTTATCGCTTACCTGAAAGAGGCTGTGGGCGTGCCCACAAAAACCGCCACCCCTGAGCCCGCACCCGAAGGTAATAATCTCCCTACAGGTTCTACACCGCGCAGTCGCTTCAGCCTGCTGCGTTTGTTCAGCTATACCCGCCGGGAGACACTTGAGCTGCGCCGGGACCCGATTCGGGGCAGCATGGCTCTGCTCGGTAGCCTGCTACTGCTGTTCATCATTGGCTATGGCATCAGCCTGGACGTAGAAGACTTGACCTACGCAGTACTCGATCGCGACCAGACCACCACCAGCCACGCTTACGCGCTCAATCTGGCCGGTTCCCGCTATTTTCTTGAGCAACCGCCCCTGCACGATTACGACGAGCTGGAGCAACGCATGCGCAGCGGAGAAATCAGCCTAGCGGTAGAAATTCCACCTGATTTTGGTCGTGATCTAAAGCGCGGGGCTGTGCCAAAAATCGGCATGTGGATCGACGGAGCCATGCCCATGCGCGCTGAAACAATCAAAGGCTATGTAATGGGTTTGCACGCCGGCTACTTGCAGGAGCTAACTCGCAAGAGCAGCGCCTCGACCAGCAGCAGCCTCCCTACGCTGGAAGTGCGTTACCGTTACAACCCCGATGTGGAAAGCCTCAATGCCATGGTACCGGCGGTCATTCCACTACTACTGATGCTGATTCCGGCGATGCTCACAGCCCTTGGTGTAGTGCGAGAGAAAGAGCTCGGATCGATCATCAACCTCTACGTTACACCGGTCACCCGTCTGGAATTCCTGCTTGGCAAGCAGCTGCCATATATCGCGCTGGGCATGCTCAATTTTGTTTTGTTGTTGATAGCGGCGGTCTTTGTTTTCGACGTGCCACTCAAAGGCAGTATTCTAACCCTGCTGACCGGCGGCCTGCTGTACATCAGTTGCGCTACCGCTATGGGCCTGCTCATGTCGACTTTTACCCGCAGCCAGATCGCAGCGGTCTTCGGCACAGCTATCATCACCTTGATTCCCGCGATCCAGTTTTCCGGGCTTATCTATCCGGTGTCATCACTGGAAGGCCTTGGTGCAGTGATTGGTCAGCTGTACCCCACTTCGCACTTTCTGATCATCAGTCGCGGTGTGTTTTCCAAGGCGCTAGGGTTCGGTGAGCTTTACGGCTACTTCATTCCTCTGCTGATTACGATTCCCGTGCTGCTGGCGCTGTGCACCAGCCTGTTGAAGAAGCAGGAGGCCTGATATGGAGCAGCTTGCCAATATTTTCCACCTGGGGCTTAAAGAACTTCGCAGCCTACAGCGCGACCCGGCTCTACTGCTGTTAATTGTCTGGTCCTTCACACTGGGCATTGTCACGGCGGCCACCAGCATGCCGGAAAGTCTGCATAACGCCTCGATTGCAGTGGTTGACGAGGATCGTTCACCACTCTCGGCACGCCTGATCGATGCCTTCCAACCGCCGTTTTTTCTTCCTGCGCAACGCATCCAGCTGAGTGAAATGGACCATGGTATGGACTCAGGGCATTACACTTTCACCCTGAACATTCCACCGGACTTTCAGCGCGACGTACTCGCCGGGAGCAGCCCAGCTATCCAACTTAACGTCGATGCGACCCAGGTGAGCATGGCCTTTACCGGAGCCGGTTATATCCAAGTGATCGGCGCGGAGGAAGTTAGCGCGTTCTTACGCCACTACCGGGCCGACCTGCCGCAGGAAGCGGAGCTGGCCGTGCGAGTCGCATACAACCCGAACCTGACGCGCAGCTGGTTCGGAGCGGTGATGGAGGTGATCAACCAGATCACTATGCTGTCGATCATCCTCACCGGTGCCGCGCTGATCCGCGAACGCGAACACGGCACCATCGAGCACTTGCTAGTAATGCCAGTTACCCCGCGGGAGATCATGCTGGCTAAGGTCTGGTCGATGGGGCTAGTGGTCTTGATTGCTACCACTTTATCGTTGCTGCTGGTTGTACAAGGTTGGCTGCAAGTACCGATTGCCGGCTCGCTGCCGCTATTTTTGTGCGGGGCGTTACTGCATCTCTTCGCCACCACCTCAATGGGCATCTTCTTCGGTACTATCGCGCGCTCAATGCCGCAGCTGGGGCTGCTGATCATTCTGGTCCTGATCCCGTTACAGATTCTCTCTGGTGGCACCACCCCGCGCGAGAGCATGCCCGAACTGGTACAGCAGATCATGCTGCTGGCTCCAACCACCCATTTTGTAGAACTGGCCCAAGCCATACTCTATCGCGGCGCGGGGTTTACCACCGTCTGGCCGCAGTTCCTGGCGATCATCGCTATCGGCGCGCTGTTCTTTGCCGGCGCGCTATTGCGCTTTCGCAAGACCCTTGCGCAAATGTCGTGATGAGTGTCGACTCCTTAGCCCGCCAATGCATGCCATCAGACGAACGCAATTCAGAGCTGGCGGAGTCACTCCATGAAAATAGGCGATAAAAGCAGTCCGGCTCACTGTTGGCCCTTTGTTTGCGATAGCTATCAAGATCAATTCGACCGATAAATTGCAAGGGGGCTCGACGGCAGACGAGGCTTTATAGAGGTTGATTGGAATCTTAAGGTCAGCTTGGGATCGGTTAGCGACTATTGCTCAGCTCGTATCTCTAACAGGTATTGAGCCAGATGACGTTTTGGAAATGGCGGAGCAAACTAAAGTCTGGCCATATCTAGCGACAGCTGATTTCAGACCGTCGCCAACCGGCCAGATCGATCACATTATCTTTGGATAATTGGATGGATACAGAGCACGCTTAGTCTGATCGTCCATTTCGGTTTTGAACGTATGACTCTTGCCCACATCCTTTGCTCGAGCCGCTGCAGGGCGAGCGCCAATACGCCCGCGCCAGATTCTCGACGAAGCCACCTCAGCACTGGACTCCGAAGTGGAAGCCGCGATTCAGGAAACCTTGAATAAACTGATGCAAGGCAAAACCGTCATCGCCATTGCCCACCGGCTGTCGACCATCGCCGAAATGGATCGGCTGATCGTGATGGATCAGGGCCACATCATCGAGAACGGTAGCCACGCGGAATTAGTGCGTGCGGCGGGCTCTATGCCGAGCTGTGGGCACGGCAGTCTGGTGGCTTTTTGGCGGAAGACGTGGATGAAGAGATGGAAAAGCAACCCTGATTATTAGCCAAAAAAAACTGGCCGCTGCGCACAGGCAGACGGCCAGTTTCGATTAGGCTGCTGTGCTAGCCAGCGCTGTACTACTTAATACGATTCTCTTCCTGGAGCGGCAACACCAGATTCATATCATTCCTCATACCTGTACCAAAGACACTGGCGATCTTGTTCAACACCTCCTTGTCGCCACCCACGGTGGCCTTGCCGTCGCCAGATAGATCATCGAGTTTCGCTTTACCCGTGGCTACGGCGATCAGGTCTGTTTTGGCGATGGAAAGTGATGCATCCGGCTTTTCCGCCGAATAGCCATGCAGGTAGTTAAGCACGCCATTATGCAGATCAAGACGGAACTTGCCTTCGTCCGCCAAATCGACATTGACCACATAGTTACCTACTTTCTCGGCCTTGATCTGGTCCACAGACATGCTGATGTAAGACATCAGCAAATCGGCTGGCAGCGCTGCGATCACTTCGGCTGAAACCGTGCTGAGTCCATTGGGAATACTGCCCCCCACGCGCAACTCCTGGGCTCCCGACAGATACAGATTGCGGTACAGGGCGGTTTCCTCCTGATAACCTAGCTGCTCCATAGCATCTGCCATCAGGTAACGTGCTTCGCTGTTATCCTCGTCTGAAGCAATAATGTTATTCAGCAGGTCAACAACAAAACGATAGTCGCCCTTGTTGTAGCTGGCTAGCGCCGTTTCTAGCACCTTGTCCTTGCCACCCATAGCTTCGACATAACGCTTTCCGCGTTCGCCATCCGGATACTTGGCCAACTCGGTCGGGTTACCGTTAAACCAACCAAGGTTGCGTACATAAGTCGCTTTAAGGTTGTTCTTGGTATTTCCGTAATAAGGGCGGTTGACCCATTGGTTGAATACCGACTCGGGCAGCGCAGCCGACTCGGCTATATCATCAGGCCGATATCCATAGTTGGCATACCGCATGGTGGTGTTATAGATCGACTGATACAGGTCACGCTGACTCGCCAAATAGTTAGATACATTCTCGTTGCCCCACACCGGCCAGGTGTGCGGTCCGAAGTTGACCTCTACCTCGTCACCCCACCTTGCCAGAGCCTCGCCCAGATAGGATGCCCAAACGCTGGCGTCGCGAGTCTGTGCGCCCCGCAGGGTATAAATATTGTGCTGCAACTGGTTCAACTCTTCGGCCATCGACAGCGCTTTCCACTCAGGGATGTAGAAAACCATCTCCGAAGGCGCTTCCGCATGCGGCGTCAGATAAAACTGGAAGGTTAATCCATCAATGGTCAATTCTTCGCCGTCTTTGGTAATCACCTTGTTCGGAATCGGTAGCGAAGAATCGCCGCTGGCCAGGGCCGCGCCCAGTGACGCAGTGATCAGCCCCTTGGGACCGGGCTCCAGCACGTTGCCATATTGGTAACCTGCACGACGCGCCATGATGTTCCCTGCCATGACGTTTTCACTGACGGATTCTTCAACAAAACCTTCGGGGGCAATGAGTGGAATCTTGCCACTTTCAAATTCTTCCTTGGTCGCAAGGCCGGCCTGGAAGATGCCCCCATAACCGCCAAAGTGGTCAGCATGGCTGTGCGAAATAATCACACCTTTAAGCGGCTTCTTGCCACGATGCTCCTCGTATAACTTAATCGAAGCAGCCAGGGTGTCGGCATGATATTCGATGTCGTACAAGATGATGCCGTTGTCTGTCTCAATGACTGTGAGGTTTACCAGGTCCTGACCACGTATTTGATAAATACCATCAACTACTTTGTACAAGCCGCCCCGGTTAACCAGTTGAGCATGGCGCCACAGACTTGGGTTTACACTGGCCGGCGCTTCCTTGTCCTGCATAAAGTTCATTTTGGTGGCGCTAAAGACATCGCCTATATCACCGTTGTTTGTCAGTGGCGCGATAAACCCTCGGTCCACATCTTCGAACGCCTGCTTATTGTCAAAGTCCAGTACCTTATACACCGATTCGTTCGCCTGCTGGGTAAAGTCAGTAGCGTCCTTCTGATCAGCGCTGAATTGATATTTAGCCCCCTCCTGAGCGTTGGCGTTAAAACCGAAAAGTGCTGCACTGCATAGCAACGGTAAAGCTGAACTCTTAATCACGCTCATGCCATTAACTCTCCATTTAAAAATTTTTAGCTCTCGCAGGTTTCGATGCAGAGCGAGCATCCCAACCAAAAAAACCCGAGAGAACGACGCAGATGTAAAACCGCGTATCAAAAAGTATAGACAGAAATTACGACGCAGCCAGACCGGGATAAAAAACGTTACAAATTGCACAAACCAATGACATTTCCGATTATTTAACAACAAGTTAGAGCGGTACTCTTAGGATAATAGACGCTAAACGCACGAAGGCCGACAAGACGAACTGGGGGAATACAGGGGAAACGCCAGGTACAAAAAAGCCCGCATTCGCGGGCTTTTTTTCAGTGACTGCGCAGGTCAAACACTGCGGATATGGTCGGAGAGACTGGATTCGAACCAGCGACCTTCTCGTCCCGAACGAGACGCGCTACCAGGCTGCGCTACACTCCGTCATTGAGCCAAATCTTACCTAATAAACTGTATCGTGCAAGGGAGCTTTGCAGAAACCACCTGTGTTTTTCCGGCTTCACAATTGAGCCCAATCTTCCAGGCTGTTGGCATTTTGCAAGCGCTCGTCGTTTTCCTCCAACGCCATTGATCCCGCCTGCTGCGCCAGCTGCCAGCGCAGCGGGCTGCGTTGGCCACTCTGCCAGGCGGCTTCCATCTGCGGCAGCAAGGCTCGCGGAATAACGCAGAGCAGCGGTTGCCAAGTGTCGCCCGTGCGGAGCATGCAGGGGCGCAGCGGTTGCGTTGCGGCGCAGAGCAAAAGTTCTTGCAGCAGTGCTTGATCCACCTTGGGCATATCGCAAGGCAGTACCAAAAGATGGCTAGTAGTACAGGCGCGCAGCCCAGCCAGGATGCCGGCCAAAGGTCCGGGGAAATCAGGCTGGTCATCCACCACCAGGCGATCAGCCCATGCCGCATACACAGCTTGGTTGCGATTGCAGCTGATCAACAGCTGGCCACCGAGACCGCGCAAAAGTCGGCTAAGGTGCGCAGCAACCGGCTCGCCATTGAAAACCATCAACCCTTTGTCACGCCCAGCCAGCCTGCTGCCTTGGCCGCCAGCCAGTATTAAGGAGGAATGGGTAAAGGGATGAGACATAACGCAAAACTCGGGTAAGCAACGGCTGTGTGTTATAACACCCAGCCCATCCCAATAGAAAGTTGACCGCCTAATATAGCCATTGGCGGCGGTCGCTATAGCCGTTTCAAGGAATCCAGCATGGCCAAGCCAGACGTGCCCTTCACCCCGTTATCCATCGCCGTTCTGACCGTCAGCGATACGCGCACAATCGAAACCGATACCTCTGGCCAATTGCTGACCGATAGCCTGAGCGAGGCTGGCCATCAACTTGCCGATCGTCAGCTGCAGCCCGATGACATTTACCAGATTCGCGCCGTGGTATCGGCTTGGATTGCGCGCTCCGATGTTCATGTGGTGCTGATCACCGGCGGTACCGGCTTTACTGGTCGTGACAGCACACCAGAAGCCATCACCCCACTGCTCGATAAAATGGTCGATGGTTTTGGTGAGCTATTCCGGCATATATCTTGGCAAGAGATTGGCACTTCTACGCTGCAGTCACGCGCGCTGGCTGGCTTGGCCAACCGCACGCTGATTGTCTGTGTGCCTGGCTCTACTAATGCCTGTCGAACTGCCTGGACGAAGATCTTGCAGGAGCAGCTCGACGCTCGAACGCGGCCCTGCAACTTTGTGCAGCATTTGGGTAGCGTCGAGCAGTGCGGCAACCGCGCATGAGTCTGATGCCTGTTGCTCAAGCGCTGCAACAGCTGCTCGACAGCGCCCGCAGCCAGCCCGCCCAACCGGTTGATGAATTGCCGCTGGAGCAAGCGTTGGGGCATATTCTCGCCGGTTCTGTGGTCGCCGCGCATGATGTACCGCCATGGGATAACAGCGCCATGGACGGTTACGCGTTCAATGCGGCGGACGTAGCTCAAGCGCGAACGAAAGGGTTGCCCATCAGCCAACGGATCACCGCCGGTATGGCGCCAGAGCCTCTGCTGGCAGGTAGCTGCGCACGAATTTTTACCGGTGCGCCACTGCCCGCCGGCGCCGATTGCGTGGAAATGCAGGAGAACGTCGAGTTGACCCAGAGCGGTTTTGCGCGCCTGACACAGCCCGTACACGCGGGCCAGAACGTGCGTCCGCAAGGTCAGGATGTGCGCGTCGGCAGCCAACTGCTGGCCGCCGGGTTACGGCTGCGCCCGCAGGATCTAGGCGTAATCGCCTCAGTTGGGCTTGCGCGCGTAGCCGTGCGACGCCCATTGCGGGTGGCGGTGGTATCCACTGGCGATGAGCTGGTAGAACCCGGCGATCAGCTAAATTCTGGGCAGATATTCAACAGCAATCGCTTCACCTTAATCGGTGCACTACAGCGCCTTGGCCAGCAGATTGTCGACGGCGGCATACTGCCAGACGACCCTGAAAAAACCGGCAGCCGTCTGCGCGCTTTGGCCGATCAAGCGGATGTCATCATCAGCTCCGGCGGCGTTTCAGTGGGCGAAGCCGATTGCCTCGGTCAGGTACTGCGCGAAAACGGTGAAGTCTCGCTGTGGAAACTGGCCATCAAACCGGGCAAGCCCTTTACCTTAGGTAGTTTCGCCAATACCCCTGTGCTTGGCCTACCCGGTAATCCGGCGGCGACCCTAGTGACCTTTCTGTTGCTGGTACGCCCTTACCTGCTGACCCGCCTAGGCTGCACGACGGTTGAGCCCACAACATTTGCCCTACCCGCTGGCTTTGATTGGCAACGCCCCGGAAATCGTGATGAGTACCTGCGCGCAGACTTTGTGGATGGGCGCATTCTGCTTGCGGGCAACCAGAGTTCGGGCGTGCTCAGCTCTGCCAGCAAGGCCAATGGGCTGGTTCTGATTCCTGCCGGCAGCACGGTCAACCAAGGTGAGACCCTGAGCTTTCTGCCGTTTACGGGCCTATTTGACTGACCCACACAAATAAACGCGGGCCTGCCCGCGTTTATTCAACGCCATCAACCGCACCTATGCCGCGAGCGTTGAGGTTTAATGCAGCTAGAATCGAGACACACCTACCAATAACAATAATAGGAATCTCGCATGAAGCCTCCATTCCAGGCTGCCGTTCTTGCCGGCCTTATCAGCCTTTCCAGCATCGCGCTAGCAACCGAATACAACCCTCCTGAAGCGCTGGTCGCACCCTCTTCTTTTAAGGGTGTGCATGGCTTGGCGGTCGACAAGCAGGGCCGTTTGCTTGCGGGTAGCGTTGTGGGTAACAGCATCTATCAGGTGGATATCGACAGCGGCGAAACCAGCACCTTTATCGGCCCGGACCAAGGCCAGGCAGATGACATTGCCATTGGCCCCAAAGGTGAAATGGCCTGGACCGGTTTTTATGCCGGCCAGTTGCTGATACGCGACAACGACGACGCGCCCATACGCGTGATTGCGACCGACCTACCCGGCATGAACTCGCTCGACTTCAATGATGAGACCGGTCAGCTGTACGCCAGCCAAGTCTTTCTCGGTGACGCACTCTGGGAAATGGACCCCACGGGCAAAGAAGAGCCAAGGTTGATCGCCAAAGACCTAGGCGGCTTCAACGGCTTCGAAGTAGGCTCCGATGGCTGGCTGTATGGACCACTCTGGTTCAAGGGGGAAGTAGTCCGCATTAACCCGGCCGATGGCACCGTCGAAACCGTAGCGACCGGCTTCGGCACCCCCGCTGCGGCTAACTTTGACTCCAAAGGCAATTTGTACGCGATCGATACCCAAAACGGCCTGCTTAAGCGCATCGACCTGAGCAGCGGCGAAACCACTAATGTGGCCCAGCTCAGCAGCTCGCTCGACAATCTCGCCATCGACAGCCAGGACCGCATATTTGTCTCTAACATGGCCGATAACAGCATCCAGCAAGTTGACCCTGCTACAGGTAAAGTCCGCCTGATCACCGGCGGCGAGTTGGCTGTGCCTGCTGGCGTGGCGCTGACCGAGAACGGGAAAACGCTCTATGTCGCAGACGTTTTCGCCTTTCGCAAGGTCGACACAGCCACTGGCAAAGTGACTGATTTGCGCCGCGCCCACGGCTCTGACGTCGAGTATCCAATCAGCGTAGGGCTGGGTAAGGAGCGTTTGCTGCTAACCAGTTTTTCCACCGGAACCCTGCAAATCATCGACCGTAATAACGACAGTACGCTGCAGATGGTGCATGGTTTAAAAGCACCCTCCGGCGCTGTCGAGCTGGATAACGGCGATATAGTTGTAAGCGAAATGGGCAGCGGCAAACTACTGCGTTTGAGCGGTGACAAACTGGATCAACAAAGCGTGCTGGCCGAAGGTTTACAAGGCCCTGTGCAGATGATCCGCGGCCGCGACGGCAGTATTTACCTTACTGAAGTGGCCGGATTTCTGACTCGCGTAGACCCGGCGACCGGAAAATTAGAACGTTTGGTTAGCGACCTACAGTTGCCGGAAGGTTTGAGCGAAACAGCCGACGGAAAATTTGTGGTCGCCGAAGGCGCCACCAAACGGCTGCTGTTAATAGATCCGACCAGCGGCGAAAAAAGCGTGCTTGCCAGCGATCTGCCCATTGGCTTTCCCGCCGGCCCTGGCATGCCACCCACCGGTATTCCCACTGGGGTAGCCGTGGCTGAAAACGGCACCATTTACTTCAGCTCCGACATCGACAATGGCCTTTATCAGCTGACACCTAAATAACCCTTTAATGACCGCCTCCGAAACATCAGAGACGGTCATTGCAACATCCGGTCAAACACGCAGATAAGCTTTTTTGTGAACGTTTTCAGCGAGCATTAGTCCATTTCAACATATCGAGATTAACTAAAAAGCCGCAACAGGAGACGTATTCATGCATTACCTGCTGAGAAAATCCCTCATTCCCGCCCTTGCTATCGCCGCCATCGCCGGCTCTGGGCTGAGCCATGCCGACACACAGGCCAGCAATAGTGCCGCTACTCCCCAGTCGCTTGGCTGGCTGGAAGAAGGTGTCATCATGCCTGAAGACCTGACCGTCAAATTCAAGCTGGATTCGGGCGCGCTTACCTCCTCGATGCATGCTGAAGATATTGAGCGCTTTGAGAAGGACGGCGAAGACTGGGTGCGCTTCCGCGTCGAACTGGAAGACATCAACAGCGAAAAAACAGTGGCTTCCACCTTCGAGCGTCCGTTGGTGCGTAACCTCAAAGTACGTGGTGCCGGCGGTTCGGAAGAGCGCCCTGTAGTCAACATGGACGTGTGTATTGCCGGCTCCGCGCTGAACCAGGAATTCTCACTACGCGACCGCAGCAACATGCATTATCCAGTGCTATTAGGCCGTAGCACACTGGATGAACTGGGCATGGTAGATACTTCGCGCACCTATACCACCAAACCCGACTGTTCCAGCAAACAGGCCTGAACAAACCTGCGATACCGAGGCGGCTACGCCCCCGCCTCGGCTGCTGACTCCACCTGCATCAACGCCACCTCGCGACTGACCACCACCAGCGCGTCATACATCTGGGCATTGGCTTGGGTAAAATTGATGCGCAAGCAGTCGCGATATTTGCCCGAGGCTGAGAACAACGAGCCCGGCGCAATCTGAATACCCGAAATGCTCAAACGCTCGTTCAGGCGCACTGAGTCCAAGCCCTTCACCTCGACCCACAGCAAAAAACCACCTTGCGGGTAACTTACGCCCGTGCCCAACGGAAATAACGCCTGCACCCAACCCAGCACCACATCCAGGTTGCGCTGATACTGACGCACCACACTACGCAGGTGCCGTTCGTAATGCCCTTTGGCGATGAACTCGGCGACGGCTAACTGCGGCAAGGTCGCTGAAGCGCCGGTAGAGACATACTTCATGTGCAAAACTTGATCACGGTAACGACCTGGCGCAATCCAACCTACCCGCAAGGACGGAATCAACGTCTTTGAAAAAGAACTACAGAGCAATACACGGCCATCGTCATCGAATGATTTCAGCGTACGTGGGCGCGGCGCACGGTAGGCCAAATCACCGTAGATATCATCTTCAATAATTGCCACATCAAAACGCTGCGCCAGCGCTACCAGCTCCCGCTTGCGCGCTTCTGGCATGGTATAGCCCAGCGGGTTGTTGTGGGTCGGCGTGATCTGTATGGCTTTAATCGGCCATTGCTCCAGCGCCAACTCCAAAGCTTCAAGACTGATACCTGTCTCTGGGTCGGTAGGAATTTCCATCGCCTTGAGCTGATGCGCCTTGAGAATTTGCATGCTGCCGTAAAAGCTCGGCGAATCCACTGCAACCACATCACCCGGCACCGTCAACGTACGGATGGCAATGGATAAAGCCTCTTGGCAGCCAGTGGTGATAATAATGTCATCTGGGTGCAGCAGGCAGCCTGAGCTCGATGCCAGCCGTGCCAACTGCTCACGCAGCTGTGGGCTGCCGGCCAGCGAGTCGTATTTCAATCCAGCGATTAAGGCGCTGCGGTGCATACCCGCGAGTAGCTGGAACAGCGGCTTAAGGGTTTTTGCCTCTACATCCGGGATCCCACGGCCTAACGAGACAACATGTTCCGCGCCCGGCTCTCCCACCAGGTTCAGCACATGCTCCCACTGCGACACATCCAAGGGTCGTTGGGCTGGGCGGCTCATTGCCGGCAATACGCTAGGAGCCGATCGCGCCAGTACAAAATAGCCCGACTTGGGTCGCGCCTCGATCAAACACTCCGCCTCCAGCCCAGCATAGGCGGTTTGAACGGTAGAAATACTCACCGCAAACTCTGCGCAAAGCTCGCGGATAGACGGTAACCGATCACCTGCGCGGTAAAGGCCATGCTCTATGCGCTGGCGCATGGTTGCCGCCACTTCCTCATAACGTTTCATCACAAAAAATACCTACATAAAAATTATCAGTACAGATTCGCTTTTAATACAGCATACAGCTCTGTAAACACCATCACTGTATCTAATTTTTATTTTTTATCTGTATCTGTATTAAAAAGAGGGGAAATTTTAATCTAGCTTCACGATCACCGGAGGCCCGATCATGCCAAGCAAATCACTCATATCCCTTTTCAGCCTTGTGCTGAAGCATCACCGGCAGAGGCGCGACTACCGTCACCTGCTGAAACTCGATGAACACTTGCTCGCCGACGTAGGCCTGAACCGCGAGCAGATTCAGCGCGAGCTGGCGCGACCCTACTGGACAACGCTGAGACTCAGCCTGCGCTGCAGCCGCAAGCTTTCAGCTAACGATAGTAGTACGCGCCTGCACGCCTAGCTCTAATCCTGTAAGTGCCCAATCGAGAGCTAAGCGGCGATAGCTGGGCGTCGCGGCATCCTGGCAATACCGCATTTCGCGCGCACTGCAGACTTAAATTCAACGCCGATTTTCAGTACCCTCATAAGTCAGACAGCCACCCATGGATTAGCCAGTGACCCACGCAATCGATATAGATGCGCGCTACGCCCTAGCCAAGCGCGTAGCACAGGAGGCCGCACGTCGTGGTATGGGCTACTACCAGCAACGCGACGACCTTATCGTTGAGCACAAAGGGGGGCATCGCCAGGACGTCGTAAGCATGGCTGACCGCGCGCTGGAAGACTATATTCGCGCCGAATTGCTAGCCGCTTTCCCGGACGATGGTTTTCTAGGTGAGGAAAGTGGCTCCGTCGATTTGGGCGCTCGCTGCCTCTGGGTTATAGACCCTATCGATGGCACCGCCTGCTTCGTCAATGGCCTGCACAACTGGTGTGTTTCCATCGGCATGCTACTTGATGGCGTACCGCACATCGGCGCGATCGCGGATCCCAATCATAATGAGCTCTTCCACGGCGTGCGCGGTCAAGGCGCGTTCGTTAATGATCGGCCACTGCGCGCGAGTGAGGCTACTCATGTTCGCGAAGGCTTACTCGGCGTGGGTACCTTCTATGCACGCGGCACTGAACATTTCATTCCGTTTTTAACACGTTTGCTTGGCGAGGGCGGCATGTTTTTACGCAATGGTTCTGGCGCACTGATGACCGCGTACGTCGCAGCCGGCAGGTTGCTGGGCTACTATGAAACGCTATTGAAGAGTTGGGATTGCGCCGCAGGACTGGTATTGGTCGCAGAGGCTGGCGGTCGCAGCAACAACTTTCTGCGCGGCGATGGGCTCTTGCATGGCAACCCTTACCTCGTGGCCTGCCCCGGCGTCTATGATCAGGTCGCCGAGATGATCGGCCCCATGCTTGACGGGGACTAGTTCACACCGCTGCAATAAACTTGCAGGATTAAAGCCCTATGTTAAAAAAAACCAAGAGCACTTTAATCTGCAGCCTACTTCTGTTGATCAGCTGCAATCTCCAGGCAACCATGCGCTGTGGCACTGGTTTAGTCGATGAAGGTGACAGCATAGAGCAAGTATTACAAAAATGCGGCGAGCCGAATCAGCGCGAAAAAACCGGCCAGTATATTGAAGCTGATGGGATTCCCGCCGAAGGTTCGGTTAACGAAGAAGACTGGATTTACGGCCCCGACAACGGCATGTATCGCTACCTGCATTTCATAAACGGCAGGCTGGTACGCCTACGCAGCCAGCGCAACTAGATTAGCGTTACCTCTACCCGATTTCGCCCTGCTGACTTACCTTCATAAAGCGCGTGGTCAGCCCGAGCGATGGCGTTGCTCAGCAGCTCTTCTGCACGGTACTGGGTAATGCCAATGGAGATAGTGACGCTGATTCGCTTGCCATCGCTCTCTACCACTAATACTTCAATTGCCTTGCGTATGCGCTCAGCGCTAGCCGCCGCTTGCTCAATATCCGTCCCTGGTAGCACCGCCAGAAACTCCTCACCACCCCAGCGGCCGATAAAGTCCTGTTCACGCATTGAGTCTTTCAGAACCTGACTCACGCCGCCCAAAACACGATCACCAACATCATGCCCATATTGGTCATTGATTTGTTTGAAGTGGTCTACGTCCATCAACATAAACGTCAGATTACTCGGACGGCGATGATGGCGGGCCAGCTCTTTTTCGGTCAGCGCGATGATGTGCCGGCGATTGAACAAACTGGTCAGTGAGTCGGTAGTCGCCATCCGCGCCAGCCGTTTATGTGCGCGGGTTACAGTGTTTACATAGAACAGTGATAGGTAGCTGAACATGCCAAAAACCACCGTCAGATTAAAAACATGTACGGCTAACAGCGCATTGGATGAGATAGGTTGCAGTGGCTCGATGTACCACATGAGCACATCTAAACTTACGTAATAGGCCCACATACAGGCGACCAAAATCCAGGCGCTGCGCGCTCGCATAGTGACGAACAACGCAGGTATGAACATCAGCAAAAAATAATGGAAACCGCTTTCCCAGCCCACCAGCACCGTCCCGAGGCCGGCATGCACTAGCACCTCTGTGCGAATCAACATGATCGCTAGCCGGTTACGCCGCTGGGCGAACGCGCGATAAGCGTACACATACATAGCCACGCTGATCACATTGACCCAGGCCAGAATGGGCGAACCAAGAAGAAGGAAAATAAAGAAAAAAGCGACATCAACTGCGCCAGCCAGCTGACAGCAACGCATCGACAGCTGCCAGAACTCTGGCCGAGCGTCGCGCTTGTGTGGGTTATTCTGCTGCGTCCCTGGCATCAAACCTGTTACCTCAAGCTCCGGGAAAACTCCGGATATTGTCTAGGTTGACTGCCTGACAACCGGCAGCTGAGCTGAGTCTGAAGTGTAGTGAATTGTCTGGCAATCAGCCAGCTACAACGACTCATCAAACTCGCAAGGGAGGCTCCGCCCCCCAATCTCAGCTTATCGGCAACAACTGCTATTAATGGAGTATTTGGCTAAGAAACAGTTGAGTGCGTTCATTCTCAGGGTTACTGAAGAATTTATTGGGCTCGGCTTCCTCCACGATTTCACCGCGATCCATAAATATCACCCGGTTGGCTACCGTGCGTGCAAAACCCATTTCATGGGTTACGCAGATCATGGTCATGCCATCCTCAGCAAGACCGATCATAGTATCTAACACCTCTTTTACCATCTCCGGATCCAATGCCGAGGTGGGCTCATCAAACAGCATTATCTTGGGCTGCATGCAGAGTGCCCGCGCAATCGCTACTCGTTGCTGCTGACCACCGGATAATTGCCCAGGAAACTTGTGTGCCTGCTCTGGAATCCGTACTCGCTCCAGGTAATGCATGGCGATTTCTTCAGCCTCACGCTTGGGCGTCTTGCGCACCCACATCGGCGACAGGGTGCAGTTCTGCAATACCGTCAAATGCGGAAACAGATTGAAATGCTGAAACACCATGCCCACCTCACGACGCACCGCTTCGATGTGCTTGAGGTCATGGGTCAACTCAGTGCCGTCGATGATAATGCGTCCTTGCTGGTGCTCCTCCAACCGATTGAGGCAACGGATGGTGGTCGACTTACCTGAGCCGGAGGGCCCACAGATCACGATACGCTCGCCATGCTGCACACTCATGTTGATGTCTTTCAACACATGGAACTGGCCATACCATTTATGCACCCCATCCATCTGGATAACGCCTTCGGGCAAGGTGGGCTGCATGTTTGCTTCACTCATTGTGTACTCCTATTTTTTAACAGCCTGCTAACGCTTATGGCCAGTATCCAGCTTGCGCTCCAAATGCATGGAGTAGCGGGACATACCGAAACAGAAAATCCAGAACACCAGAGCCGCGAAAACGTAGCCTTCAGTTGCCATGCCCAGCCACGCCGGGTCGGTAGTCGCTTGCTTGATGCTGTTGAGCAGGTCGAACAAGCCGATGATGATGACCAGGCTGGTGTCTTTAAATAGCGCAATAAAGGTATTCACGATGCCGGGAATAACCAGTTTCAGTGCCTGCGGCAAGATCACCAGGCCCATCATGCGCCAGTACCCCAGCCCCATAGCCGAGGCCGCTTCATACTGCCCCTTGGGGATCGCCTGCAGACCGCCGCGTACTACCTCAGCCACGTAGGCCGACTGGAACAGGATCACACCGATCAGCGCGCGCACCAGCTTGTCGAAGTTCATCCCTTCCGGCAGGAACAACGGCAGCATTACCGACGACATGAATAGCACTGTGATGAGCGGCACGCCGCGCCAGAACTCGATAAAAGTGACGCAGAGCACGCGAATCGCCGGCATCTCCGAACGACGCCCAAGTGCCAGCATAATGCCCAACGGCAGTGCTCCGGCGATGCCAACCGCAGCGATAACCAACGTTAGCGTTAGACCACCCCATTGGCTGGTCTCGACTGTTTCTAACCCCAGAAAACCACCGTGCAGCAGCCAGTAGGCCAACAGCGGATATACCACTAAAAAACCAATTCCGTAGCGCGCCTTGCGGGGCATGGCATCGATAAACAACGGAACGGCGCCAACTATCGCCAGAATTACCGTGAGGTCTACCCGCCAGCGTAATTCCGACGGGTAAAAGCCATACATGAACTGGCCAAAGCGCTGCTGGATGAACACCCAACAAGCCCCTTCGCTGGTGCAATCGGCGCGCGTGGTGCCAACCCAATCGGCGTTGATGAACGCCCAGCTGATCAGTGGCGGCACAATGAGCCACACCAAATACAGCGCGAATAGCGTTAGCAGACTATTGAACCACCCGGAAAACAGATTCCCGCGCAGCCAGGCGACAGCCCCTATGGACTGGTTTGGCGGTGGCATGTCAGGTTTGAACGTATGTGTTTGCATGACGGCTCCTCAGCGCTCAATCAGCGCTATGCGCCCGTTGTACCAGTTCATGAACATCGAAATACTGATGCTGATGGCCAGGTACACACTCATGGTGATGGCGATCACTTCAATGGCTTGCCCGGTTTGGTTCAATACCGTACCGGCAAACAGCGACACCATATCCGGATAGCCGATACCGGCTGCCAGCGAGGAGTTTTTCGCCAGGTTCAAGTACTGACTGGTCAGCGGTGGAATGATCACGCGTAGCGCCTGAGGAATGATCACCAGTCGCAGCGTCTTGCCCGCAGGCAAGCCCAACGAATGTGCCGCCTCGGTCTGCCCGTGATTGACCGACTGAATACCCGCCCGGACGATCTCGGCAATGAAAGCCGCTGTATAAATACTCAACGCCAACGTCAACGCCATCAGCTCGGGGATCAGCACCCAGCCACCGCGAAAGTTGAAACCCTTAAGCTCAGGTACCGTCCAGACCAGTGGATTACCGGCGATAATCACCGCCAATCCCGGGACCACCAGCAACAGCGCGATAACCGAGATAAGCAGCGGGAAAGGTTGCCCGGTTGCCTCACGTCGCTTTTTTGCCCAACGGCCTAGCAGCACAGATGCGACTATCGCCAACAGCAATGCGGCGAAGAACAATCCAAAGGTTTCGGATAGCCCGGGGGAAGGCATATACAGCCCGCGGCTGTTGAGATAAAAGCTGTCCAGCACGCCCAGACTTTGTCGCGGGCCCGGCAGTGACAACATGACAGCGAAATACCAGAACAGAATCTGCAGTAACGGGGGAATATTACGAAAGGTTTCGATGTAAACGGTTGCCAGCTGACGAACCAGCCAGTTGGGTGACAATCGTGCCACACCGAGCAAGAAACCGATCATGGTCGCTAAAATAATACCGATGACGGAAACCAGCAGCGTGTTAAGCAGACCAACAAAAAAAACCCGTCCGTAACTGTCAGTCTGGGTGTAATCAATCAGGTGTTGGGCAATACCAAAACCTGCCGTGTTATTGAGAAATGCAAACCCGGAATTTATACCGCGTTGTTCCAGATTCGTCTGTGTATTGTCGAACAAAAACCAGCCAAGCCCCACCACCGCAACGATGGCGACCAGCTGAAAGATCAATGCCCGCAACTTTGGATCGGTCAGGACCGAGCCACGACGTCGCGGCACATTGGCAGCATTTTGCATATAAGCCTCTCGCATCCTCGGCTCAAACAGCGAGCGAAGATCCAACTTGTCAGAACGACGTCAGCCCGACACTGGATCGGGCTGACGTAACGGTTGGCGTATCAGCGCACTGGTGGTGCGTACTGAAGTCCACCGTTGTTCCACAACGCGTTGAGGCCACGTTCAATCTTCAATTCGCTGCCGGCACCGACATTGCGATCGAAGCTTTCACCGTAGTTGCCCACTTGCTTGACGATCTGTACTGCCCAATCAGATGGCAGCTTCAGGTCGTTACCGTACTGACCTTCAGAGCCCAGCAGACGAGCAACGTCAGGATTGCCGGTCGACTTGCTCTTTTCTTCGACGTTGCTGGAAGTAATGCTCAGCTCTTCCGCGTTAACCATGGCAAACAAGGACCAGCGCACAATGTTGAACCACTCATCATCACCCTGGCGTACCACTGGGCCCAATGGCTCCTTGGATATCACCTCGGGCAACACCATATACTCATCTGGGGCAGCCAGCTTGATGCGCTGTGCGTAGAGTTGTGACTGGTCGGATGTCAGCACATCACAACGACCGGATTCCAGCGACTTGGCGCTTTCGTCGGAGGTGTCATAGGTGATGGGGGTGAATTTCAGATTGTTGGCGCGGAAATAATCAGACAGGTTCAGCTCGGTAGTCGTGCCGGCCTGGATACAGACTGTCGCCCCATCCAGGTCCTTGGCCGTAGTCACACCCAGCTTTTTGTTGACCAGAAAACCTTGCCCGTCGTAATAATTCACGCCAGCAAAGTTCAGACCCAGACCCGCGTCGCGCGAACTGGTCCAAGTGGTATTACGCGACAGCACATCTACTTCACCGGACTGCAGCGCCGTGAAACGCTCCTTGGCAGTCAACGGGCTGTACTTGACCTTGGTGGCATCGCCGAACAGCGCCGCCGCAACCGCACGGCACACGTCTACGTCGAGGCCCATGTAGTTACCCTTGTCATCGGCGTAGGAGAAACCGGGCAAACCATCACTGATACCGCATTGCACAAAACCTTTTTTCTGCACAGCGTCGAGGGTAGCGCCTGCCTGTGCAAAACTGCTGACGCCCAATACGGCGGCGGTGGTAAATACTGCCAGAGCGGATTTCGCCATCTTCATTTGAATCTCCAGTTGCTATTGTTTTGTCGGAGTCTCGAGCTCTTTTCTGTCTTCTCTCGTGGAGCACAGAGTAAGAGCCTGCGACCGATCACCGGTATCGATCTGCCCATTGACTATAGTGGACGCGAGACTGATAGCAATTTGCCTATCACCGGACGCACCGCGCCCGACATGCTCGTTTTGACCCCGCCTTTTCAACGAAGCCCTCTACCACGCGCCTGCACCTTGATTCTGCAAAAAAAGTAAGATGAGACGTGCGCAGCGTTATCTGACAATGCAATCGCCGTACCAGCACCTGTTCTAGAGCGGTTGGTTTAAGACAGCGGAACTGGACTTGTATCAGTGCGACATTTTCTTTTGAAATCTGCCACAGAGCGTTCGACGCAGCGCATCAAATAGGCGCAGAGGTGATACCGAGAGACACAAAAAGGCACAGCATGGGGTAATGGCGGGCAAAGCAATGGTCTAAGCGGGTGCCCGATCAAAGCAAAAACGGATTGATTCCTGGCGGTGCGACTTGGATATCCACATTCGAATTATCCAAATCGCACGGGCGTCAACGGAAACTAGCGCGAGGGCTCATCAGCAGAAGCTTCTGCCGCAAGCTTGGCTTTGGCAGCAGCCAAGCTGGAAAACAGCAGTTCTGGCGCCACCGGACGGCCAAGATAAAAGCCTTGCAAGGTGTCGCAGCCGAGCCGGGTCAGTAAATCCTGCTGCTCAGCGGTTTCCACACCTTCAGCAACGATTTTTAACCCCAGGGTTTTACCCAAAGCGATGATGGCGGAGACGATGGCAGCATCATCATTGCCCTGCGCCAGCTCAGTCACAAAGCCACGATCAATCTTGAGTTCGTTGGCGGGAAGTCGCTTGAGATAGAGCAGGCTAGAATAACCAGTGCCAAAGTCATCAATCGAAATACTGACGCCCAGACTGGTTAGCTCATCGAGGATCACCAGGCTGCCTTCAGCATCCCGCATGGCAGTCGACTCAGTTACCTCAAGCACCAGGCAACTTGGCGGCAGATCGTGTTTTTGTAAAGTCGAGCGCACCGCATCAACCAGACCTGGATGCCCCAACTGTACCGTCGAGAGGTTAACCGCAATACTCCAGCCTGCGTTACCTTGCTGGTGCCAGACTTTAAGCTGCCGGCAGGCTTCATCAATCACCCAGTTGCCGATGGAAACAATCAAACCAGTGCGTTCAGCCAGCGGCAGAAAGGCATCCGGCGGCACCATGCCGCGCTCCGGACTCTGCCAGCGCAGCAGCGCCTCAACGCCAATCATCGGACCGGCAGGCGCAATCATCTTCGGCTGGTAATGCAATATAAATTCGTTGCGGTCCAGTGCGCCCAGCAGTTCTTGTTGCAACTTCAACTGCTCATGCGCGTTGGCGTTCATCTTGCTTTCAAAGAAGCTGTAACAGTTACGCCCGGCCTCCTTGGAGTGATACATAGCCGCATCAGCATTGACCATTAACTCATGCGCGGTTTCGCCATCGCCCGGGTAAACCGCGATGCCAATACTGGCCGATATATGCAGCGTATTGCGGCCCATTTCATAGGGTTTGCCTAAGCTTTCAATCAAACGCTGTGCGAGGACCGCGGCATCCTCCGGCTCACCCGGATCAATCAGCAGGACGAATTCGTCTCCGCCCAGGCGCGCAGCGGTATCTTCACTGCGCTTGGTGTCCAGAATCCGTTGTGCCACCTCTTCCAGCAGCTTATCGCCAACGTGGTGGCCGTAAATATCGTTCACCCCTTTGAAGCCATCCAAATCCATGAACAGCACCGCGAAGTTGCGGCCGTCGCGGGTCGCTTTCTGAATGGCTTGGTCTAAGCGATCATTCAGCAGTATGCGGTTAGGTAATTTGGTCAGGTTGTCGTGCAGAGCTAGCTGTACCAGCTCACTGTTGGCCTCATCCAAAGAGGAAGCAAGAATGCTGGTACGCGCATCCAGCATGGAAATGATCAACGCGATAGCGAATACAGCGAATGTCACCACAATGACCACAATCGCCAGCCACTTGGCATCAATGCCGCTGTTGGCGGCACCGCAAAAACTGTCAATCGGGAACTGGGCAGCCGCCATACCGGTGTAGTGCATGCCCACAATGGCGCAGCCCATCACCAATGACGCACCTATGCGCGCATAAAAAACGTGCTCAGAATCACCCCGCAGGCGGAATGCGATCCACAAGGCCGCACCCGAGGCGACGATCGCAATCACCACAGATAGCACCAGGATCCAGGGCACATAAATCACCTGCGGCGTCATCTGCATAGCCGCCATCCCCGTGTAATGCATGGCGGCGATACCCGCGCCCATCAGCAATGCACCTAACATCAGATGCATTTTGGGCATATCACGCTGGCATACCAACCAGAGGGCGAAGGCTGATGAGCCGATGGCAATCAACAGCGAGAGCAAGGTCAAGCCCAGGTCGTAACCGAGGGGGATGGGCAAGCTGAACGCTAGCATGCCGACAAAGTGCATGGACCAGATACCCAGGCCCATAGCAAATGACCCACCTACCAGCCACAGGAGAGCAGCTCGGCCACGCGCACTGGCTACCCTCGCCGCCATATTGAGCGCCGTGTAGGAAGCAAGAATGGCAACAATCAGAGAGAAGGCGACGAGAACGGAGTTATAACTACTGGGAAGCATATTTCAGCTGATCCGAGGTGAGGTGGCACGGAATTAATGGCGAATTGCCATTATACGGAAAAGCACCTTTTCAGGCACAAACGTCCGGCAATAACTGATAAAAGGTAGCATGCATGAGTACTTTACCTCCACCACAATATCGTCTCAAAACCGCACAGTAAGGCCTTTGGCCCAAAAAGACAGCTCTGAAGAAAAAGTTGACTTCCTTTATATGATAATAGACATTTAATAAATCCCAGCCGTTATATAAGAGCTCCGCCGCACGTGCTGGACCCATCAATTCGCAATCAAGCATGGAGCCGCCACCATGAATCGCAATACATCCGCCGCCCACCCACCACTCTCAGTGGACGATGCGTTTACACAGGCCTGCATAGCGTTTAGTAGACCCCGTCGCATTGCCGCCAGCGAAGCTGAACAGGCGCTACTGAGACAGGCAACCCAAAGCCATCATCCGCATGAAGGCAAAGACATCGCGATTTGGACCTTGGGGCGCGGCCCACGTGTGCTTCTGGTACATGGCTGGGACAGCCGGGGATCTCATTTGGCGGGCTTTGTTGAACCACTGCTGCGAGCGGGGTTTTCCGTCACGCTGTTCGACATGCCTGCACATGGCGACTCAGACGGCGAGCATGGCAGCGTGGTGCATTCAAGCCGCGCACTACTGTCGCTGACTAACTCGCTCGCCGACGTGCAGGCAGTGATCACCCATTCGATGGGGTCGGCGGCGGCATTGGTTGCCTTCTGCCAAGGATTGCAGGTTAAGGCCAGCGTGCATTTATGCGGCCCTAGTTCGCTGTCTGCGATGGTGAAACTGCAGGCTCGCGGTTACGGCTTGAGCCCTGAGCAAAGCCGGGACTTTCAAGCTTGGGTAGAAGAGTTCATTGGCCAATCAACGCAGTCCGTCGATCTTGAAAGTCTGCTCGAAGGCCTGCGTCATCCAGCGCTGATCATGCATGATCCCGAAGACAGAGTTGTACCAGTCGGCGCATCCGTCGCCCTGAACCAAGCCTGGGCTAACTCAGAATTGGTGCCGTTGAGCGGGCTGGGGCATCGTCGTGTATTGACCGACGCAGATGTGATCAGCCGCAGCGTGGCCCACTTGATCCGGCATGCCACGGGAAGCGAAGCGGTATGAGCCTGCAGACGCAACACGAAATAACAACAGACCTCCGTTCTCAGAACTCTCGACACAGCGGAACTCAGGTATTGGTGCTACTGGCGAGCTTGGCTGCGTTAGGTACTTTAGCGACCAATATCATCCTCCCGTCGTTCCCTTCAATGGGTGCTGAACTGGGGATATCATCGCGGGAAATGGGGCTGACACTATCCTATTTCTTTGTCGCCTTTGCTGTTGGCCAGTTACTGGTCGGACCATTATCTGACCGCTACGGCCGCAAGTGGCTGGTCATCGGTGGCTTGTTGATTTTCTCGCTGGGTAGCCTGCTCTGTGCCTACGCCAGCAGTCTACATACCCTACTGGCCGGCCGCGTCGTGCAGGCGCTCGGCGTATGCGCGGCTTCGGTGCTGTCTCGGGCCATCGCTCGCGACCTGTTTGAAGGCGAAGCATTGGCACGTATTTTGGCGCTAATCATGGTCGCCATGGCCGCCGCACCGGGCTTCTCCCCTCTCTTGGGCAGCGCGTCCGACACTTTCCTGGGCTGGCGAGCAACCTTTGGTCTAGTCGCGCTGGTAGGCATACTGGTTGCTCTTGGTTATGCCATAACCATCGGCGAAACACACGTCGCCGAGCGGCGGCAGTCGGTTTCGGCTTCAGCCATTATCGTGCAGTACGCCAAACTGATGAGCGACGCCCGATTCTTTCGACCAGCCATTGCCGTCAGCTTGATCGTTGGCGGACTGTACGCGTTTTTTGGCGCGGCACCTGCTGTTCTGATGGTCGATATGGGGCTGAGTTCTTTTGAACTTGGCTTACTATTCGCCGGCACCGTTGTGGTGGTGTTCGCTTCTGGCTTGCTGGCACCGCGTTTTGCCCATCGTTGGGGAGCCGCCCGCGTCGCCACCTGCGGCATTCTGTTGGCTTTGCTCGGTGGCACCTCGGTTTATCTAGTGCAGGATCAACACAACCTGGTCATCTTTACCTTGGCGCTCACAGTGTTTCTGGCAGGTATGGGCACAGTCAATCCGCTGGGCACGGCACTCACTTTGCAACCCTTTGGTCATCAAGCGGGCGTTGCATCGGCGTTGCTTGGCTTTCTACAGATGAGCTGCGCCGCATTCGGCACTTGGGTGACCACCACCCTGCCCTTGCCCGCAGCCGCGGCTATGGGTCTGGTGCTGGCGGTTTTTTCACTTCTTGCGCTTTTAGTCTTTGTGGTTGGGCGCAAAGCTACCACCGCAATTTAAGCCTTAGTTCCGCTCATGCAGATTAAAACCATTATTCAAACTGCATGAGCAGCAGCAAAGGCCTCTATCGCAAACGTTCTGCGGCACTCAACAACACCTGCTCGGTAGCACTCCAGCCAAGACAAGCATCGGTAATAGACACGCCATACTGCAGATCAGGCGACAGCGGTTGGCAGCCACCGAACAAATGGCTCTCAAGCATTACGCCCCGAATATTGCTCTGCCCAGCCAGCCGCTGCGCAACAACCGATGCCAGCACCTCTGGCTGACGCAGAGGGTCCTTGCCGCTATTGGCGTGACTGCAGTCAATCATCAGACCAGTTGAAATACCCTGGCCTCGCAGCGCAGCACAGGCCGCCTGTACCGCGTCTGGCTGATAGTTTGGCCCAGCATGACCACCACGCAGAACCAAATGCGTATCGGCGTTACCCTGGGTCTGTATCAACGCCGGGCGCCCCTGCTCATCCATCCCAAAGTGTTGATGCGCATGCGCTGCCGAACGCATGGCATCGCAAGCGATGGCGAGGCTGCCGTCGGTACCATTTTTGAAGCCGACTGGCAGATCAAGACCACTAACCATTTCCCGATGAATCTGCGATTCGCTGGTGCGTGCGCCAATCGCGGCCCAACTCAGCAAGTCGTCCAGATAGTCTGCCGCTAGCGGCTGCAGCAATTCAGTCGCAACCGGCAGGCCTAGCTCGGTGATGCTCAGCATCAGCTGCCGCGATAGCGCTAAGCCCTCAGCCATGTCGCCACTGTCGTCTAACTGTGGATCGTATAACAGCCCCTTCCAGCCTACCGTGGTGCGCGGTTTTTCCACGTAGGCACGCATTACCAAAAGCAGCTGATCACTGACTTGAGGTGCCAGCGCAGCCAAGCGCTGTGCGTACTCCAGCGCCGCTATAGGATCATGCAATGAACAAGGGCCGGCAATCACCAGCAGCCTGGAGTCTTCGCCGTTCATAATGGCGCGAATAGCGTTTCGGCCGCGCTCGACGGTAGCGGCTGAGCCAACCCCTAGCGGTAACCTGGCGCGCAACTGAAAAGGCGTTGGCAATGCTTGAGCGCTGCGTTTGGCAGTATGCATTTCACGAGCGGAAAGAGCAGAAACAGTGGCATTCATATTGTGTATTCCTTAATCGCGCGGCCAAGCCGCTGCGACGCTATCTGGGTGTTTGATGAAGGGATCGGTGGTGACTCACAGCCGCGCTGCTGAACTGCCAATAGGAGTACGGAAATCGATTAAAGCTACGGTAATCATTCATGTGTAAATCCTCATAAAAATCCAAATAAAGCCCAATAAAAAACCCCAGTCGGGAAGCCGACCGGGGTTTTGTGTACTCTCTGGTGGCGACCCTTTGGTTCAGGGCGCCTGTGGGGTATCAGGCGCGCCTATGGCTAAACCAATACCCAAAATAGAAGGATTCTGTAGTCACTACTAACAACGCACGCGCCGCCGCAGCGCGAGAGGCGCTGAGGGCAGTAGCAATGCTGTTGCAAGACAAAGACAACATAAAAATCTCCGTTGGACTACTTGGGAATGTAGCCGATCAAACAGAGTCTTGGCAACCGCCTTGACCCTTTAGGCCATTCTGCATCTCGACTTTACAGAGCCCCATCGCTCCGTGCGCCATCGAAATACAGCGCTAGCCCAAACGCTGATTGGCGCGTTACTTGCGTTTCGGTGGCGCCATGCCATCCGAGCTGGTTATTACCTTCCCTTGCGGCGGTCTGGAAGGACGCTTGCCCGCCTTGGGCTTCTTTGACTTGGCGGAAGGCTTTTTCTTATCATCCTTTTTCTTCTTGCTGCCAACCGGCTTGCCCGAAGATTTGACGTTTTTTGGACCCTTGAAGCTACCTGGCACCTCTTTGAGGATGCGTCGCTCAAACTGACGTCGCAAGTAGCGCTCAATGCTCGACATCAAATTCCACTCATGTGGATTGATCAGCGAGATGGCCAAGCCACTAGCACCTGCACGCCCAGTACGCCCAACCCGATGCAGGTAATCGTCACCGCTGCGTGGCATATCAAAGTTGATAACCCGATCCAACTCAACAATATCCAAACCACGGGCCGCCACATCGGTAGCCACGAGTATCCCGCTACTACCTTGCTTGAAGCGCTCTACGGCTAGATTGCGCTCCTTCTGATCCTTCTCGCCATGCAAAACGTAAACGCGCAAATCCATCGCGCGCAACACACCATTAAGGCGATCTGCGGCTACCCGAGTGTTGGTGAAAACAATGGTTTTACCTTCACCTTCGTTAACCAGCAGCCACTTAAGCATCGCTTCTTTGTGCGTATTGTGGTCTGCCGGTATCACCTGTTGGCTGATCGCCGGCGTGTCATCACGCACACTGGTCAGCTCCAAAATCTCGGGCTCGCGCAAAACCGAATCAATCATCCGCTGTAAGCCACGATTACCTTTTGTCGCGGAGTAGAGCGCCGTTTGCCGTGTTTCAGGGCAGGCGTTGGCCAGCGTGGTAACGTCTTCGCTAAAACCCATGTCTAGCATGCGATCCGCCTCATCCAGCACCAGCGTCTGAACACAGCTTAAATCCAGGTTGGCAGCAGCCAACTGCTCTAGCGCCCGCCCCGGTGTAGCAACCACGATATCCGGGTTTTTACGCAGACGCGCGGCCTGCACCTTAAAGTCCTCACCACCCGTAACCAGCTCGGCCTTGAGAAAGGTAAACTGCGCTAGCGTGGCGATATCCTTGACTACCTGGCGGGCCAGCTCGCGGGTTGGCACCAGAATAAAACCACGCGGGGAGATTGGCTTCGACTCATCGTCCAGCAACCGCTGCAACAGCGGCAGTACGAAGGCCGCGGTTTTCCCACTGCCCGTTTGAGCGATAACGTACAGGTCCTTGCCGGCAATGGACGCAGGAATAGTAGCGACCTGCACCTCGGTAGGCTGGTCGAAAGACAGCTCTTCAAGCGCTTTGAGTAAGCGTTCGTGGAGATTGAGTTGGCTGAACATGGTTTGGCTAGACAAGGGAGTCACTCTGAAAAGGTCGGTATCAACAATTCCGACAGTCTAACAGATGTGTAGTCACACGCCGGGCGAAAGCCGCGCGGAGGTCAAAATACGCACAAAAAAAAGGGGTATCCGAAGATACCCTTTAAAAACCCAAACGTTTTTTCTAAAGCAGCATCAGAGCTTAACGGATACCTGAAGAGCGCAGGGCAGCCGGTGTGAACTGATTGTAGTTAGGCTTGTAATCGAAATTAGGCGCAGAAGATTCTTCTGTGTACATACCTAATGCGATGTAACGGCCCGCCAGCAAATCATACAGAGTCTCGAGGTTATAACCTGGGATCTTATTGGCGTAGTTGAAAGCGATATGGCCTTCGCCTACACGCCAAAGAGTGCCACGACCATCATAATGGTCCGCCAGGTTAATCATCCAAGAGTCTTCGTCTACGAAGAAATTACGCTGGGCGTAAATATGACGTTGACCTTCTTTAACGTTACCCTGAACTTCCCACACGCGGTGCAACTCGAAACGAGTGTACTCAGGATTGACGTGTCCAGCTTGAAGCACGTCTGCATACTTGAGGCCACGGTCAGATAGCTTGCCTGCGTTGTAAGGAACATAAATTTCCTTCTTGCCGATCAACTTCCAGTTATAACGGTCAGGTGCGCCGTTATACATAGCGAAGTTATCAGAAGTACGCATGCCATCTGACGCCGTACCTGGGCCGTCATAAGCAACCTGAGGCGCGCGACGAACACGACGCTGACCGGCGTTATAGACCCAAGCCATACGCGGCTCTTTCAACTGATCCAGTGTATCGTGCACCAGTAGTACGTTACCCGCCAGACGTGCAGGAGCGTTCACGCGCTGCTTAAAGAACAACAAAGTATTCGGCATTGTGGATGCGTCAACATCATCCATCAAATTCGGATAACCCACTTCCTCCTCAAGCTTGATAAGCGTGAATGAACCGTTAGTCTGCGGCATCGCCTGCATATACTTACGTGTAGCATTCAGGCGATAGCGAGTGCTGTGGTTCCAGATAACTTCAACGCCCGACTGTGGGATCGGGAAAGCAAAGGTACCGTGGGAGAAGTTAGAGATACCGTCGCCACCATTAATCAGCTGAGCTTGACCAGCGGTTTTCTTGACCTGGTCATAAACAGACTGTGGGTAACCAACCGTACGCTCAGTCTTGTAGACAGGCATTTTGAAGGTTTCAGGATAACGCTCGAACATAGCAACCTGACCAGGAGTCAGGTTTTCCTTATGCTGCTGATAGTTTTGCGCAGTGATCACCATCTCAGGCTGCTGGCCTTTGAAGGGGTCTTCGTAAAAGTTGTCTGCCAACGCCTTACCGGCATCAGTAGGCAGACCACCCGTCCATTCAGGGATAGTGCCGGCCGCGTTACCGGCTTTCTCTGCGCCGATCGGCGTCAGAGAATTACCCAACTGATCAATCTGGGCTTGGGTCAGGCTCTGCGCCATGACACCTGAAGCCAAAAGGCTCAGTGCCAAACCGCCAGCACCCAACAGAGTTTTTTGTATACGCATATTATTCTTTCTCCTTAATAGCCCGGTCTTAGAAGCTTACGCTGAAGGTGAGGGATGCATAATCACGGTCAACGTTGGTGTTGTACTTACCGTCAAAGAAGCTGGTGTAACTTACACCGGCGCTGTAGCGGTTCGCGTAATCAGCATCCAAACCAACACTGACAGACTTGGCATCTTCGGTGAAGTTAGGGCCGTAACCATCAATATCGTGTGACCAAGCAAGGCTCGGCTTCAAGTTAACACCAGCGAACACGTTGCTGTAATCCAGAGACGCACGGATGCGATAGCCGTAGGACCAATCAGTGTAGAAGCCTTCGTTTTCGCACCAGCTATCGGCGTTTGGTGATTGGTCAGCGGGATCAGGCGCAGTTTGGGAAGAACAGGTTCCATTTGCGAACGGGCTTTGACCAAAAAGAGAATCACGACCATACATGGTGTCGCCAGCGCTATCGCCAATGCCGCCAATGTAGTTCACGCCTGCTTCACCCACCAAAGCCAAACGGCTAGCTCCCATGATGCGATCAACAAACTTGATCGCTGTCACCTGGGCTTGATAAAACTCTTTCCGGTCGTAGCCTTGAATATAATCGCCGACCGCATAGGTTTCATCACGATGAATATTGTTGCCACCAAAACCCCTAGTCAAAGCAGTACGGCTCATATCGCCTGTGTTGACCTGCAATGGCATGTTAGGCCGATAGCTAACTTCACCACCTAAAGACACACCTGAAACACTGGTTTGGAAGCTCACACCATACAGGCGAATGTCTTCTGGATATTCGAAGAAGTAACCTGCCGACCCGCCAACACCATTAATGCCAACTGCCGCACCGGCTCTGTTGGAGTAAATAGGCGCTCGACTGTGATAATTCATAGCATAGAAGCCGAATTCAGAGTCGTTCAACTCAGGGGCAAAGTAACGTAATGCCACGCCAAACTGACCATCATCTTTCGCTTCTTCGTTATGTTGCGTGCGAACAATATAGGTACCAGGTATCTGTTCGCCTTGCGGAGCGTCCGCAGGACCAGCGAAGTTCAGTCGATCCACACAGCCTTCAGCCAAGGTGTCAGCACCAAAGAAAGTACCGCAGTTATCCAAAGCATACGGAGCCCACTTAAGCTGATAGAAAGCTTCCATGCTTAAGTTTTCAGTCAGACCCTGAGATAGGTAAAGCATCTCAACCGGGAGCAAACCTTCTTTCAGCTCAGCACCCGGACGGCGCAAAGCGGCCACGTCAATCGGGTTGATTGAGTTAATAGAGTTCTGAATAAAGGTAGACTCACCCCAGCTCACAACCTGACGACCCAGACGAACGTTGCCTGGATTGTTGCCGATGAAGTAGTTGTGATAGACGAAAGCGTCTAACAGAGCTACGCCTGAGGACTTAACCAATGGGTTACGACCGGAGTCATCGATATCGTAGAAACGCTGGCTGCCGTCTTTGGTCTCAAAGTCGTACCAGTATTTACCACGGATGAACGCGCCAGAGTCTCCATAACGTAACTCAAGGTCATGCACGCCGCGGAAGATCTTGGAAAAAGCATCGCCCTTCTCATAGTTCAAACGGCCGTCATCGGAAGTTCGAGCGGCGGCCTCACCACCATTTTTGGGGGATATGAAACGCTTATCGGCGTCTTCCGTAGCCCAGCTGGCGCCCACAGAAAGCTGTGAATCAAACTGACCTTCGACCTCACCCAGCGAGAAGTTAATAGCACTCGCGGACCCAGAGAAACTGGCCAGCCCGATTGCCAGAGGCAACGCGGCGAGCGACCAAGCATGCATTTTTTTTGTCATTGTGCTGCTCCGTTAGAATGAATCATGGGCGCCAGACGACTTGGAGGCCTCTAGCACCGAGAGCAAGTCTGTCACGAGATTAAAAAACGAATTGGCCGATTAGGACGAGTTTTTTGGCCGGTTAGGACATTCATGCAATGAATACCCTCTGGTTTAGGCGTGCAATTATCCGTTGCAATTTTTTGCACAATCACCTGTGTTCCTTTATGGTTAAGGCAGGATTTTAGATGTATCCAATCACAATAATAAAATTGAGACGTCTCCTGTTATGAATCCCGAACTCCATCCGTTACCGTCGGAGCGCGTTCACGAACGTGCTCTCTGGGCTCAAGGCATTGTGCAGTGCCTTGAGGAATACGATAAGGGCATCAAGGATCTACCCGCAGACCTGCGACCTCATTGTAAGCAGGCCGACCTGAGCCTTTCCCACATAACACAAACCGATATGAATCGCCTTTGGCACACAGCCGCTCGCCTGTCACAAGATGAGTGCTTCGGTTTGCGCATGGGGCAACAGCATAATTGCAACACGCTGTCTCTGCTTTGTCTCGCGGCTGCCTCTAGCGAAACACTGGGCGACGCGATTCAACGTATCATCCGCTTTATGCCGGTACTCAGCACCCAAGTGCAGCTGTATTCTGTGGAAGACGACCAATATCTGACCCTATACTTCCAGCCCAAGGGCTCACCGCACCCCATGCACATGGAAGCCTTGATGAGCCAGTGCAACCGTATTTGGGAAGCCCTGGGCATCGGTCGAGCCTCACTGATGCTAGAAACCCGCCTCACTAGCGAACATGACAAGAGCAGATCCTTGTGTGAGAGCATTCTCGGTGGCCGGGTACGCTTGGGTGCAAAACGACAATCCGTACGAATCAATCGACGCTTTCTAAGCTCTCGTCTGCCGAGTGCCGACGCCTTCTTACGAAAGCGTCTCGATAGTTCCCTGGAAGACATGCTCAGCGATCTGCCCAATGTGGACTTTGCTGAACAGGTAAAACAGCGCATTCGTGTGCTGGTTTCCGAGCGTACCGTATCAGAGGAGTTGGTTTCGACCCCCTTCAACATGAGCCCACGGCACCTGCGTCGCAAACTCAGCGAGACTCAAACCACTTATGAGAAGCTGTTGGATGAGGTACGCATGGAGCTAGCCGTGCGCCTTATAAAGGAAGGTAAACTGAATCTGGGCCGCATTGCCTTCGAACTTGGCTTTCTCGACCCAAGCAGCTTTACCCGCGCCTTCCGCCGATGGGTGGGCATGAGCCCAACCAATTATCGCAGCCAATACAACCAAGCCGCTGTGCCTTCCTGATAGCGACTACAAAAACAAATGAGGGCGCTAAGGCGCCCTCATTTGTTATGTGCTCTCTATATCCTCTATTTATTGCCCCCAGACACTCACTGCAGCGGGATTACTGATGGCACGAGGTGATCGCTCAACAGCGCAATAAAAAAGGGAGCCTTTCGGCTCCCTTCTCTTACAACCCAAAAACTACACTTTAACGGATACCTGAAGAACGCAGGGCCGCTGGAGTGAACTGGTTGTAGTTCGGCTTGAAATCGTACTGGGGGGCTGAATCCTCTTCAGAATACATACCCAGCGCGATGTAGCGACCCGCCAACAAGTCGTACAGCGTTTCAATGGTGTAGCCAGGAATCTTCTCTTTGTAGTTGAAGCCCATGTGGCCTTCGCCTACGCGCCAGAGAGTGCCACGACCATCGTAGTGGTCAGCAAGCGTGATCATCCATGAGTCTTCATCCATAAAGAAGTTGCGCTGTGCGTAAATATGGCGCTGGCCTTCTTTGACGTTGCCCTGCACTTCCCACACACGGTGCAGCTCGAAACGCGTGTAATCAGGGTTGATGTGGCCGGCCTGAAGTACGTCCTCATACTTGACGCTAGGATCTGTCAGCTTCCCGCTGTTGTAAGGAACGTAGATTTCCTTCTTACCAACCAACTTCCAGTTGTAACGGTCAGGGGCACCGTTATACATGGCAAAGTTGTCGGAAGTACGCATGCCGTCAGACGCCGTGCCTGGACCGTCATAGGCAACCTGAGGAGCACGACGAACACGACGCTGACCAGCGTTGTAAACCCACGCCATGCGCGGCTCTTTCAACTGATCCAGGGTGTCGTGGACCAGCAGGACGTTACCGGCCAGTCGTGAAGGTGCGTTCACACGCTGTTTGAAGAACAACAGAGTGTTAGGCATGGTGGACGCATCGATGTCATCCATCAGCTGCGGATAACCCGCCTCTTCTTCCAGCTTGATCAGCGTGTAAGAACCATTGGTTTGCGGCATGGCCTGCATATACCAACGCTTGATGTTCACGCGATAGCGGGTGTTGTGGTTCCAAACAACCTCAGCCCCAGACTTGGGTACTGGAAACGCGAAAGTGCCATGTGCGAAGTTGGAAATACCATCACCACCATTAACCAGCTTAGCTTGACCGGCAGTCTGCTTGACCTGGTCATACACGGACTGCGGGTAACCAACGGTACGCTGGGACTTGTAGACCGGCATCTTGAAGGTTTCTGGGTAACGCTCAAACAGGGCAACCTGGCCAGGAGTCAGGTTGTCCTTGTACTGCTGATAGTTCTGAGCGGTGATCACAAACTCTGGCTGCTCGCCCTTGAACGGGTTTTCCAGGAAGTTATTGTCCAACTCTTTACCAGCATCAGTGCCCAGACCGCCAGTCCACTCGGGAATGGTGCCCGCAGCATTACCAGCCTTCTCTGCGCCGATTGGCGTCAGAGTAGTGCCCAATGAATCGATTTCGGATTGGGTCAGGCTTTGCGCCATGACACCAGAGGCCAGCAGACTCAAAGCCAAACCGCCTGCACCCAATAGAGTTTTTTGCATACGCATATTATTCTTTCTCCTGTGGTCGTTCTTAGAAGCTTACGCTGAAGCTAGCGGCCAGAAAGTCACGGTCAACGCTGGTGTTGTACTTACCATCGAAGAAATCCGTGTAGCTCAGGCTAGCGCCATACTTGTTGCCGTAATCAGCATTTACGCCCACGCTGATAGACTTAGCATCTTCGGTAAAATTCGGCCCGTAGCCTTCGATATCGTGAGTCCAAGCCAAGTTCGGGCTCAGGTTGATACCGGCAATAACGTTGCTGTAATCCAAGGAAGCGCGCAGACGGTAGCCGTAGGACCAGTCGGTGTAGAAGCCATCGTTTTCACACCAGCTAGCTGCGTTTGGTGAACGACCGGCAGCGGCCGTACCTTCGTTGGACGCACACTGACCTGCGCCAACAACGGCTCCCCCGGGGGAGGCAAGACCTTCATCACCATTGTAAGGGCTTTGACCGAACAAAGAATCACGACCAAACTTCGTGTCACCCAAACCACCGATGTAGTTGACACCTGCTTCACCAACCAATGAAAGACGGCTTGCACCCAGAACGCGATCAAAGAACTGAATGGCGGTTACCTGCGCCTGCCAGAATTCCTTGCGCTCATAGCCTGAAATCTCAGTGCCAGCTGGTACGTTTGCAAAATCACGATGGGTATTATCAGCACCCAACTGCAAAGCTGTACGGCTCATATCGCCGGTATTGATTTGCAATGGCATGTTTGGACGATAACTAACTTCACCGCCAATAGAGGCGCCAGCCACACTCGTCTGGAAGCTCACACCGTAAAGGCGAATATCTTCAGGATATTCAAAGAAGTAACCAGCACCACCCAGCAAGCCATCTATACCGACGGTAGCAGTAGCAGGACCTTGAGTTGCCAGCTTCCCAGCCTTGTTCGAGTAAATCGGCGTACGACTGTGATAATTCATGGCATAGAAGCCAAACTCTGAATCATTCAGCTCAGGTGCAAAATAGCGGAGCGCAACACCGAACTGACCATCATCACTGGCGTCGCGGTCTTTTTCGCTACGGACGATGGCTGTGTAGTTAGGTTGCTCGCCTTGCGGAAAGTCCTGACCAGTGAACACCAGTCGATCAGTACAACCTTTGGCCAAAGTATCAGACCCAAAGAAAGTACCGCAGTTATCCAGCACGGTAGGCGCCCACTTCAGCTGGTAAAAGGCTTCCATGCTCAGGTTGTCCGTCAACCCCTGAGACATGTAAAGCATTTCAACCGGCAGCAGACCCTCTTTGATTTCTGCACCCGGACGGCGCAATGCAGCAACGTCAATTGGGTTGATCGAGTTGATCGAGTTCTGGATGAAAGTCGACTCACCCCAGCTCACAACCTGACGGCCCAAACGTACGTTGCCTGGATTGTTGCCAATAAAATAGTTGTGATATACGAACGCGTCTAACAGCGCTACGCCTGAAGCTTTCTGCAGCGGATCACGGCCAGAGTCGTCGATATTATAGAAACGCTGATCACCGTCTTTGGTTTCAAAATCGTACCAGTACTTACCGCGCACGAAAGCACCGGAGTCGCCATAACGCAATTCCAGATCATGCACACCGCGGAAAATTTTGGAGAATACGTCACCAGCCTCGTAGTTCTGACGACCATCGTCAGAGGTTCGAGCTGCTGCCTCACCACCGTTATTAACGGAGATAAAGCGCTTGTCCGCGCCTTGCGTAGACATGCTGGCACCGATGGAAAGCTGTGAGTCGAATTGACCCTGCACTTCACCGAGATTGAAATTGACTGCGTTAGCAGATCCAGAAAAGCTGGCCATTCCGATTGCCAAAGGCAATGCGGCTAAGGACCAAGCATGCATTTTTTTTGTCATTGTGCTGCTCCGTTTGGGTGACATGAACCTGTGTATCGAGGGACACGTTCAGGACGAACGCAGTCTGTCATGAGGCCAGTACAAATAACCTGCCCAAGTCGGCCAATATACTTGTCTCAAAAGGACATTCACGCAATGAATTAGCATTATGCAATATTGCTAAAGGCACCCAAGAAGGCGAAAACCCACTCAGCAAAGCTGGTTTATAACCCAACCAAAATCACACGCCAACGCCTCTGGGCTGAGCAACCGCTAGTCAAACCTGAGCTCATTTACTTTTTTTAATGCATTCTTAATAAGCTTTGAGCTGCCCATTAAAAGGGTACACCTAGCGGCTGCCAAGGGCTTCAGAAGAATCCAACATTGCTGGTAACAATATTCTGCTCTGCGAAACTAAATTCCAGGCTTTTCCACGTATTTTTTATCGTTATAATCCGCCAACAAGACAAACACCGTTTTTGTCACCTACAAAGTAAAACAGGCTGGGGATGATGTTCGAACAGTCGAGTTCACGCTCCTTTATACGTGTACGTGAAAGTGCATTCTGGGCTACGGCCGTAGAGCAAACACTCAGGCAGTATGACCTCTCATTGCGCAACTCCAGCGCAGCCGCTTGCCTGTTCAGCGACCAGTTTGAATCCGAAGGCTTTATTGACCAGCAGTTTTGCTCTCTGGTTTGGAGCGAAGCAACGCGTATAGCAGATGACCCTCTGCTCGGCTTACGCATGCATCGGGTCTTCAGCCCTACCGCATTCAATATGCTCGCTCTAGCTGCTTCAGCCTCACCGACGATAGAGGATGCGCTGAATATCCTCACGAGATACTTTCCGATCGTTAGCACCCAGCTGACTTTGAAAGTAGAAATGCGAGAAGAATCGGTGCATCTGGAGCTCAAACCAATAGGCCATACTCACCCGCAGCACCTGGCTTCTATTGTTGGCTACTTGGCACGTTACTTCACCCGCATAGACCTTGACGCAGATGGGCTGCTTTACGGCATTCAGCTGGCTGACCATCATCATGCGCACGAGAGCAGTTGCCGCCTCTTGCTGAAAAATCAACTGATCAGCTTTGCAGACTCTTACTCGTTGTCGCTAAAACGCCAGTTGCTGGACAAGCCCCTAGCTACCGCATCTAGCGTCCTCTTGCCCAAACTGACTGAAATCCTGCAACACATGCTGGCCACTTTACCCAGCAGCGCCCTGTCCGAGCAGGTGAAGCGTCGAATCCATTTACTCTTGGGGTCTGGTGACATCAGCGCCGAGCGGGTTGCCGGGCCAATGAATATCAGCCAGCGACACCTGCGCCGTAAATTGAGTCAGGAAGGAACGTCTTACGAGCAGTTAGCCGATGAGGTTCGGCGTGAAGCGGCGCTGCGTATGATTGCCGATGGGCAATTGTCGTTAACCAGCATTGCTTATGAACTGGGCTTTTTAGACCCGAGCAGTTTTACCCGCGCCTTCCGCCGCTGGACCGATATGAGCCCAACGGCCTACCGTCGCCAGCTCAGCAAAAAAACCAACCCTTCCAGCTAAACAACTGGAAGGGTTGTCACGTCTTATTCAGGTTTAATGAACAACAGCGTCATGCGATCACTTTCGCCAATGGCAAGGTAACGCGCCCGATCCTTGTCGCCCAAACGCAGCGTTGGCGGCAACGTCCAGACGCCTTCCGGGTGATCCGTTGAATCCTGCACGTTCTGATTAACCGGGCTCACCGACACCAGTTCAAACCCTGCGGCTTCGGCCAGTTCCCGTACCTTGGTCTCGGTCACATAGCCCGTTTTGATCATCTGCTCCATGCTGGTACCGGCACGTGCGCGATGCTCCACGACCCCCAACATGCCACCGGGTTTCAGCGCAGCGTAGAACTTGCCAAACATTTGCGCGGCCTGACCTTCACCAGCGGATAACCAGTTGTGTACATTGCGGAAAGTCAGTACGCGGTCCGCAGTGCCAGGTTCAGTGATGGGTAGCTCTGGGTCGTAGTTCAGCGTGGCTAGTTCTACCTTGCCGTAAAGTTCGGGGGCGTCAGCTAATTTGGCTTCAAACTCGGAACGCGAGCGACGGAAAAAAGCCACATCCGACTCAGGATCAAAATGCGCAGCAATCAACTTGCCGTCATCGTGCAGCAAAGGCGCCAGGATTTCGGTATACCAGCCGCCGCCGGGCCAGACTTCGATGACCGTTTGCTCCGGCGTTACACCGAAAAAAGCCAAGGTATGTTCGGGGTTGCGATAGGCATCGCGCATGACATTTTGGATATTACGCACGCTGCCGGATGTTGCATCGCGCAATGCCTCCTGCTGCGCTTGCGTAACTTGCGGCGGCGAAACCGCCGTATCCTGCGCCAGTACCGCACCCGATAAAAGTAACGCGTTAGCAGCCACCAAAAACCGATTCATCCCAATACCTCCCCTTACCTGACTGAAAAACCAAACGTCACAAGACTAGACCCTGACCGCCTTGATGACACGTCTTGTGACAAGACCCTTGAGAAATGGTGCCCGCAAAGCAAAACATCGCGGGTAATTTGTAACAAAGCAGACGGCCAATGCTCTACTCTTTATATAGCCAATTACGAGGACCACTCTGTGCTGGATACCCTGCCCCTGTTGAACCGTCTCGATTTCCCGCCTATCAAACGCCGGGCGCTGGACACCTTACAGATCAACCTGACTTACGAATGCAACCAGCGCTGCTTGCATTGCCACGTGAACGCCGGCCCTACTCGCACAGAGGCCATGAGTGATGAGGTAATCGAGGACTTATATCGGGTATTAGACGCGCATTCGGTAAAAACACTGGATTTGACTGGCGGCGCACCCGAGATGCATCCGCGCTTTCGCGACATAGTGCGCCATGCACGCGCCGAGGGTATTGAAGTTATTGACCGCTGCAATCTCACCATACTTTCCGAGCCGGGTTATGAAGACCTGGCTGAGTTTTTGGCTGCTAATCACGTTCAGATATCTGCCTCACTACCTTGCTACTCGCGCGACAATGTAGACAAGCAACGCGGCGATGGTGTGTTTGAGCGCAGCATTCAGGGCTTGTTGCAGCTCAACCGCCTGGGTTACGGCGTAGCCGGAAGTGGCCTTGAATTGAATCTGGTGTACAACCCACAGGGCCCGAGCCTGCCACCGCCCCAAGCTGCGCTCCAGAGCGAATACAAAGAGCATCTGAGTGAAGATTTTGGCATCGCGTTCAGTCAGCTATTCACTATCACTAATCAGCCCATTGCGCGCTTTGGCAGCACCTTGGCAAGTCGTGGCCAATTCAACGATTACATGCAATTGCTGCGCGACAATTTCAGTGCCGATAATCTGCCGGGGCTAATGTGCCGCAATACCATCAGTGTCGATTGGCGCGGCTATTTATACGATTGCGACTTCAACCAGATGCTAGAACTGCCGCTGTCCCTCATCGCCAGTGATCGCCCACACCTGAACCAACTGGCCGACCAAACACTGCAAGACAATCCCATCGCCACTCGCGACCATTGCTTTGCCTGCACCGCTGGCCAAGGCTCTAGCTGTGGCGGCGTGATCAGCTAAAACGAGTTCAACTTCTAACTCACATCAATCCACTGACAGGTACCATTGAATGGCCATCAGTAGCATGACCGGCATTTTTTTCTGGGGCTTTTTAATTGCCTACGGCGCAATCATGTTCGCGCTGTCGCCCCGCAGCGTGACGCTCGGCGGCTTCTTTAATGGTGAAGACAGCAGCGGCAAACCGGCCTCTCCGCTGCTACTCACCATCAGTATTTTCATCAGCTGGATTTTCGCCAAATCCGTCACCAATGCCGCCAATCTTGGCGCTGAGTTTGGTTTGGTTGGCGGCTTGGCTTACGCCACTTACTGGCTGTCGATTCCGCTTTGTGGCTATGTGATCTACCGTTTGCGTCGTCAATTCGGCGCCACCAGCATGGTTAGCTTTTTGACCAGCAACTACGGTCGCGGCGCCGCCCTCGCGTTTTCTGCCGCCATTCTTATTCGTCTGTTCAATGAAATATGGAGCAACACTGCGGTGGTTGGCGGCTACTACGGCGAAAGTGGTAGCACACCTTTCATTCTCGCTGCGTTGCTGTTCACTGCAGTGACACTGGCCTATAGCCTACGCGGCGGTTTGCGCAGCTCAATTCTGACTGACGCAGCTCAAGCAGCAATTTTCGTCGTCGCATTGGTGTGGGTGCTGGGCCTGGTATTACCTAACCACTCGGTGAGCGAGTTAAGCAGCACCAGCAGCTGGGCGATGAATGCCGGGGTAGACCTCTTTCTGGTCGCGTGTTTACAGCTATTCAGCTACCCATTCCATGATCCGGTACTAACTGATCGCGGATTTATCACCGAAGAAAAAACCATGTTGCGCGCCTTTACGCTGGCCGGGGTACTGGGGTTTTTCGCGATATTGGCGTTCAGTTTGATCGGCGTACACGCCAGCCTCAGCGGCATCGAAGCCAGCGGCAACGTTCCCGCTGAGCTGGCCAAAACCATGAGTATCGGCGCGCTAATCGTAATGACCTTGGTGATGATTTCCGCCGCCGGCTCAACGCTGGACTCGACTTTCTCAAGCCTCGCCCGCCTGACCGGACGCGAATTACCAGCGCTGGCTGGGCGCAACCTGGGGCAAAAGGCGATAGCTGTGGGCATGCTCGCCATGGTGCTGTTTGCCATATTCGGCAACTTACCCATGCTAGCGGGAACCGACATTCTCAAAGCCACCACCATCAGCGGCACCATGGTGATTGGCTTGGCCCCGGTGTTTATCCTGCACGGTGTTGTGCGTCCTACCCGGCTGGGCTTTCACCTGAGCTTTTGGTGCGGCCTGCTGCTCGGCGTTGCATTGATCCTAAACTGGATTCCCGCCAGCTGGGCCATTGGCGATGGCCGCTACGCGGTGCTGCTGGGCGTTAACTTGTACGGCCTCCTGCTGTGCACTGCGGCCTACCTGCTCTGCGGTATACGGAGAACAGCATGACGCCTGGACGCAGTTGTCCGCTGGACTATCAGCTGCCGACCGATAACTTTATCGCCGAGGCTCTGTTCGCCTGCGACTCTCTCTACGTGGTGGGTGGGCTTTACGGCAACGAACAAGCACTCACGGCACTGACCAAACGGCTCCAGCGTGAACCCGAGGCACGCGTGGTGTTCAACGGCGACGCTCATTGGTTTGATTGTGAGCCAGTCCTGTTCAAGCGCATCGAAGAGCAGATTGCACCGCACACTCTGCTGCGCGGTAACGTCGAGACAGAGCTAGGGCGTAAGGAGCATTCGGACAACGGTTGCGGCTGCGCCTACCCGTCAGACGTACCCGAGCAAACAGTGGACTGGTCAAACGCCATCCATGCACGGCTAAGCGCTTGTGTAGATCAACTACCCGGCATGGCTGATTCTTTGGCGCAGCGGGCAGCAACCGCTGTGGTTGAAATCGCTGGGCAACGCGTGGCTATAACTCACGGCGACGAACAGTCTCTGGCCGGCTGGCAATGTGACCGTCAAACGCTAAGTCGCCCTGAGCGTCAAAAGCAATTGGCCAAGTGGTGCGACAACAACCGAATCAGTGTGCTCGCGACCAGTCATACTTGCTCACCCGCCGCACTGGCCACGGAGCGCTGGGCAGTAATCAATAACGGCGCTGCTGGCCTGCCTAATTTCAACAATGGCAGCTACGGCCTGGTCACGCGTATCGCTTCACAACCCAGCCTCGCGGCGCTTTATCGTGCACAGGTCGGCGCTTTGTATATCGAAGCCATACCGCTTAATTACGATCACTCATCCTTTCTCGCCGAATTTGATCGCCAATGGCCAACAGGCAGCCCTGCTACCCTGTCTTACCGTGCGCGAATCACCGACGGCACCACAGATCAACCGCTGGATGCATTACTCGGGGGCTTTACCCTGGCCAGTACCCTTTGCGCCCTGGAGGCCCAATTCGTATGAATATCAAGAAGCTGGCAGTACTGCTGGCAATCATCGCGCTAGTAGTCGCGTTCTTTGTTTTTGACCTTAACCAATACTTTAGCCTGGACGCGATAAAGGCGCAGCAAACCGCCTTGAATGCGCAGGTGGTCGCCAACCCTCTGATCGCTGGCGGGCTGTTCTTTGCGGCTTACGTTCTAGTGACAGCACTGTCATTACCCGGTGCGGCGCTGATGACGCTAGCCGGCGGAGCGCTTTTTGGGCTCGGCTGGGGTTTGTTGCTGGTGTCCTTCGCATCCAGCCTGGGTGCAACGCTAGCCATGCTGATCAGCCGTTTTCTGCTGCAAGACTGGGTTCAGAAACGCTTTGGTCGTCGTCTGAAGCCTCTGAACGACGGCATTGAGCGAGAAGGCGCGTTCTATCTGTTCGCCCTGCGTCTAGTACCGGCTTTCCCGTTCTTCATGATCAACCTCGCCATGGGCCTCACCCGCATCAAGGCGCGCACCTTCTGGTGGGTAAGCCAGCTGGGCATGCTGCCGGGCACCTTTGTTTACGTGAACGCTGGCCGCGAACTGAGCCAGCTGGAATCCCTCGGCGGCATCCTGTCTCCAGGCCTGATTGGCGCCTTTGTACTGCTCGGCCTGTTCCCGCTGATCGCGCGTAAGATCCTCGATTACATCAAAGCTCGCCGCGTGTACAAAGGCTGGGAGAAGCCAAAATCCTTTGATCGCAATCTAGTGGTTATCGGCGCCGGTAGCGGTGGCTTGGTCAGTGCGTATATAGCCGCAGCGGTTAAAGCCGAAGTCAGCCTGATCGAAAAGCACGCCATGGGCGGCGACTGTCTCAACACCGGCTGTGTACCCTCCAAAGCGCTGATTCGCTCAGCGCGGCTGGCGGCTGAAATCAAACGCGCTGCCGCGCTTGGCTTTACCAACGCCAGCGCAACCGTAGACTTCGCCCGCGTGATGGACCGCGTGCAGCGGGTGATCACAGACATCGAGCCGCACGATTCAGTTGATCGCTACAGCGAACTCGGCGTTGATGTCATTCAAGGTGCAGCGCGTATCAGCTCACCCTGGAGCGTTGAAGTAGAAGGCCGCACTCTGACCACCCGTAATATCATCATCGCTGCGGGTGGTCGCCCAATAATGCCGCCGATCCCCGGATTGGACGCCGCGCCCGCGTATACTTCTGACACCCTGTGGGGGCTACGCGAACAACCTCGTCGCCTGTTGGTATTAGGGGGCGGCCCGATCGGCTGTGAGCTGGCACAAGCCTTCCAACGCCTGGGTTCGCAAGTGATTCAGATGGAACGCGGTGAACGCTTGCTACCCCGTGAAGATAGCGACGCCAGTGAGCTGGTCAGCCTAGCCATGCGCAGCGAGGGCGTCGACTTGCGGTTAAGTCACCAGGCTGAGCGTTTCGAGCAGAACGCCGAAGGTCATGTGGTTATCGCAAAGAAAATGGACACAGACGAGCTGGTTTCCATTGGCTTTGACGCGGTGCTAGTAGCCGTTGGCAGGCAAGCCAATACCAAAGGCTATGGCGTCGAAGATCTGGAATTAAAGCTGCGCGACAACGGCACGCTGGACACCAACGAATTTCTGGCCACGCGTTTCCCTAACATTTACGCAGTCGGCGATGTGACCGGGCCGTACCAGTTTACCCATGCCGCCGCGCATCAAGCCTGGTACGCCGCAGTCAACGCGTTGTTTGGTGGCTTCAAGCGCTTCAAGGTCGACTACCGCGTGCTCCCCCACGTCACCTTTACCGAACCCGAAGTTGCCCGCGTGGGTCTCTCTGAAACAGAGGCACGCGAGCAAGACGTCGAGGTTGAAGTCACTCGCTACGGCATTGATGATCTGGATCGTGCCATCGCTGACGAAGCTGCTGAGGGCTATGTGAAAGTGCTGACCGTACCCGGCAAAGACCGCATCCTGGGCGTCACCATCGTGGGTGCCCATTCTGGCGAGCTGATAGCCGAATACGTTCTGGCCATGAAGCATGGTTTGGGTCTCAATAAGGTACTGGGAACCATACACAGCTACCCCACCATGTCCGAGGCCAACAAGTACGCCGCAGGTGAATGGAAGCGCGCGCACGCACCTGAAAAACTGCTCGGTTGGGTGCAGCGCTGGCACCGCTGGCGGTTAAAGCACTGATGCTGAACTCTGGTTCACCGCGCCTGAGCATCATCATGCCAGCGCGCAACGAGGCTAAGCACATAGTTGCCAGTCTGTTGCCGCTGCAATCATTGCGTGGCGAGCTGGAGATTATCCTGGTCGATGGCGGCAGCAGCGATAGCACAGTAGCGTTGGCTGAGCCGCTGTGCGATCAAGTGCTGCATAGCCCTCCCGGTCGCGCCCGGCAAATGAATGCCGGCGCCACCGTAGCCAGCGGCGAGACCCTGCTGTTTCTGCACGCCGATACGCAGCTGCCAGCGGGCTTCTTGCACTTGATTAGCTTGAAGGTGAATGCGCAAGACCCTTGGGGCCGCTTCGATGTAAAGCTCGAACCAAGCGGTGCTCTGCTGCGCTTGGTTGCTTCGATGATGAACTGGCGCTCGCGCTTAACCGGAGTCTGCACCGGGGATCAGGGCATTTTTGTGCAGCAGCGACTATTTGCGGAACTTGGTGGCTACGCAGACCTCTCACTTATGGAGGACATAGAGCTAAGCAAGCGGCTGCGCCAGCATGGCAAACCAGTCTGCTTGCAGCCAGCTCTAATTACCTCCAGCCGCCGCTGGCAACAGCACGGCACCCTGCGCACCATAGTCCTGATGTGGTGGCTGCGCATGCTCTACTGGTTGGGCGTGCCACCCCATCGCCTGGCCCTGTGGTACTAACTTGGTAGGATTTTTCAGAACCTGACGGAGGCTTACATGCCCAACCGCCCTCGCCCGCTATTGATTTTCGCCAAGGCTCCGATTCCTGGCCAGGTCAAAACCCGCCTGATTCCCGCGCTGGGCGCCAAAGGTGCCTGCGAGCTTTACACGCAGCTGCTGCGCCATAGCCTGCAACAGACCATCGATTGGCCAGCTCAACGCTATCTTTATGCGCCGCAGATCGATCACCCATTGTTGCAACAACTGGCCAAAGAACATGACCTTATCCTGCGACTGCAGGTAGGCGCTGACCTGGGTGAACGTATGGCTAACGCGCTGGCAGAATTCCCCGGTGGCGCCCTGTTAATTGGCAGCGACTGCCCGGATATGAATACCGCCGTGTTACAGCAAGCCAATACTGCATTGGCGACTCACGATGCTGCGGTGATACCCAGCGAGGATGGCGGCTATGTGCTGATAGGCCAACGGCGTCCCGATGCGGTCCCTTTCACTAACATGCATTGGAGCCATAGCCGGGTTTTGCATGAGACCCGCAAACGACTCCAGGCGGCGGAACAAAGCCTGTGGGAAGGTGCCACCCTGTGGGACCTCGATGAACCAAGCGACCTAATGCGACTACCACCAGAACTACGACCGGAGATAGCGGGCGCTGCTTAAAGCGCACGCTAGACAGCACCAGTCTCGTTAACGCTGATAATACAACCACCCCTTAATCACTGTTTTTTATCGAGCTTCATTCCAGCGGCAGGACATTGTTCATATTTTGTCTCGCTGACTATATGGTCACTGGCATTGCATCACCCGTGAAATCACTCCACGTACAACAATGCCAAGGATCCAACATGTTTGAACTAAGCCCCCGTGTAGAAGAAGTAAAACAGCAAGTCGAAGCTTTTATGGATGAGTACATCTACCCGAATGAAGCGCTGTTTTACGAGCAAGTCAAAGATAACAAGTGGGGCCATCCGCCGATCCTGGAAGAGCTCAAAGCAAAGGCGCGCAGCCAGGGCCTGTGGAACATGTTTCTGCCCCACTCCGAGCGTGGCGCGGGCCTGAACAACGAAGAATACGCGCACCTCTGTGAAATCATGGGTCGCGTTTCCTTCGCGGGTGAAGTCTTCAACTGCAGCGCCCCGGATACCGGCAACATGGAAACCATCGAGCGCTACGGTAACGAAGAGCAAAAAGAGCAGTGGCTCAAGCCGTTGCTGGCTGGCGAAATCCGTTCTTGCTTCTCCATGACCGAACCCGACGTCGCCTCCTCCGACGCCACCAACATCCAGTGCGAAATTCGCCGCGAAGGCGATGAGTACGTGATCAACGGTACCAAGTGGTGGTCTTCTGGAGCTCTGAACGAGCATTGCAAGATCGCCATCGTAATGGGCAAGACCGATCCCGATGCGCCCAAGCATTTGCAGCAGAGCATGATTCTGGTGCCACTCGACACCCCCGGCGTGACCATCGTTCGTGAACTGCACGTGTTCGGCTACGACCACGCACCGCACGGCCACGCCGAGATCACCTACGAGAACGTTCGCGTTCCGGTTTCCAACATTCTGCTGGGTGAAGGTCGTGGTTTCGAAATTGCTCAAGGTCGCCTCGGGCCAGGCCGTATTCACCATTGCATGCGCAGCATCGGCATCGCCGAACGTGCCCTGGCCGCCATGTGCCGCCGCGCCGCCGAGCGGGTCGCTTTCGGTAAGCCGCTGTACCAGCACGGCAGCACCTCTGAAGCCATCGCCAAGTCACGCTGTGAAATCGATCAGGCTCGCCTGCTGACGCTGCACGCTGCACGCTACATGGACCTGCACGGCAACAAGGTTGCCCGCCAGCAGATCGCCATGATCAAAGCCGTTGCACCCACCATGGCCTGCAACGTGATTGACCGCGCCATTCAGGTATTTGGCGCCAAGGGCGTATGCCAAGACACCTTCCTGGCTTCTGCTTACGCCAAGGCTCGTACCTTGCGCCTGGCCGACGGCCCAGACGAAGTCCATTTGGGCACCATCGCCAAGTTGGAAATGAGCCAATATCTATAATCTCGTCCAGGCTCTGCCAGTTTACGGGTAGAGCCTGAATGTTTTTGAGGCCTGCACTATGAGTTCATTATTTGATTTAACCGGCAAGGTCGCGATCATCACTGGTTCGACCAAGGGCATCGGCAAAGCCATTGCCGAGGAATACGCCAAGGCGGGTGCCAAAGTCGTCATTTCCAGCCGTAAGGCAGACGTCTGCGAACAGGTTGCAAACGAACTGCGCGAGCAGGGTTTCGACGCTATGCCCATTGCTTGCCATGTAGGCGATAAAGCGCAGCTGCAGAACCTGGTCGATCAAACGCTAGCGGCTTGGGGCAAAATCGACATTCTGGTGTGCAACGCTGCCACCAACCCGGTTTATGGCCCCACGCACAACGTCAGCGACGAAGCCTTCGACAAGATCATGGGCACCAACGTCAAGGGTACGTTCTGGCTGTGCAACATGGCTATTCCGCACATGGTCAAGCAAGGTGGCGGCTCTATCGTGCTGCTGTCGAGCATCGCCGGCCTACGAGCCAGCGCCAACATCGGCGTATACGGCATGTCCAAGGCAGCCGAAGCCGGTCTGGCACGCAACCTCTCGCTGGAATGGGGTCCGCAGAATATTCGCGTTAACTCCATCGCTCCTGGCCTGATCCGTACTGATTTTGCCCAAGCTCTGATCGAAGACCCTGAACGCCTCAAGCGAGTAGAAGAAAAACTGCCGCTACGCCGCGTTGGTGAACCTGTCGATATCGCCGGGGTGGCGCTGTTCCTGGCCTCCAAAGCAGGCGCTTACGTCACTGGCCAGACCATCGTTGCCGATGGCGGCGATACCATTGCCTGATAGCGTCTGATTCATAAGGCTTTTCTACACGCCAGGCGGCCGCCTGGCGTGTTACTTTCTGCACAGACCCATTCACTACAGGACCATAAGATGAGCGGAGCCACCCTGATTGAAGTATTGCCTGCACACCAGTTTGACCAAGCCAAGCTGGCCAAATACCTGCAGGATTACCTCCCCGGAGCCAACCAGGGCATGAAAGTCCAGCAGTTCCAGGGCGGCCAGTCCAACCCGACTTTCCTGCTGGAAATCGGCGAAAAGCGTTACGTTTTGCGCAAGAAACCACCGGGCAAACTGCTGCCTTCTGCACACATGGTCGAGCGTGAGTACCAAGTGATCAATGCACTGGGTAAGACTGATGTGCCGGTTCCCGGCGTCCACCTGTTGTGTGAAGACCCCGAGATCATCGGCACCGCTTTCTATGTGATGGACTATGTTGACGGTCGCGTTTACTCGCAGCCACAGCTAGCCGAAGTCGCGCAAGAAGAACGCATGCCGATTTACCAGTCTATGATCCAGACCATGGGTCAGCTGCACAATGCCGACTGGAAAGCCATTGGCCTGGAAGGCTACGGCAAGCCCGACAACTACATCGCCCGTCAGCTCAAGCGTTGGGGCGGCCAGTTTGAAGCCAGCCGTACCGATGACATGCCCTCCATGGATGCCCTGATGAAGTGGCTGCCGGAAAACATTCCTGCGGACGACAGCACCACCATCGCCCACGGCGACTTCCGCATCGGCAACCTGATGCTGCACCCAACTGAATCCAAAGTCGTGTCCATTCTCGACTGGGAACTGGCGACCCTGGGCCATCCTCTGTCGGATCTGGCCTACTGCTGCCTGCCCTACCACATGCCGTTGAACGTCGATGGCGCCAAGGGTTTGGTCGGTGCCGATCTGAAATCCCTCGGCCTGCCGGAAGAACAGCAAGTGCTCGACTGGTACTGCAAGTACACCGGCCGCACTGAAGTGCCAGATTGGAACTTCTTCCTGGCCTTCTCGCTGTTCCGTTTGGCGGCCATTGTGCAGGGTGTTTATCACCGCGCCCTGCAAGGCAACGCGAGCAACGCCGATGCATTGGAAGTCGGCAAACGCGCCAGCCTGCTGGCTGATCGCGGCTGGGAAATAGCCCAGAGCAAGTAACTCAGCAACACCCTCGCGGGGCACCTCATCAGGTGCCCCGCATTGTTTTTACCCAAAGACGCTTTCGCCTACCGAAACCTCCGAATACTAAACATCGCAAAGGAATCTCTATGTCCAAGCCAATCAAGCGCGTGTTGCTGACCAACGATGACGGCTGGCGCGGCCCCGGCCTGAAAGTGCTGGAAGAGATTGCCGCACAGATCGCCGAAGAAGTCTGGATCGTCTCTCCAGACCTGGACCAGAGCGGCGTTTCCATGTCCATCTCGGTTCACCACCCGCTTCGCGTACATCACTTTGAAGAACGCCGTTTTAGTGTCAGCGGTACGCCCAGTGACTGCGTGCTATTGGGCGTGGCAGAGCTGATGCCCGAGAAGCCCGATCTGGTGCTATCCGGCGTCAACCACGGCGCCAACATCAGCGACTCAGTCGCGTACTCCGGCACCATCGGCGGCGCACTGACCGGCACCTTGCTGGGCATCCCGGCGATTGCACTGAGCCAGGCCTACCATGCAGGCGTACCCACCGAATGGGATACCGCCCGCGAATATGGCGGCAAGCTGGTACGTGAACTCCTGGCCGAAGGCTGGCCGGAAGACTGCGCCATGAATATCAACTTCCCAGCGCTACCGCCAAAGGAAGTACGTGGCGTTGCTATTTGCCGTCCACAACGCGGCAGCATTGGCGGCGTGAATATCGAGCGCCGTGAAGACACCCGTGGCGTGCCCTATTACTGGCTCGGCTTCCAGCGACAGACCGAAAAGGTTACCGGCATGCAGTCCGACGTCGGCGCACTGCGTGAAGGCATGATCAGCATGTCACCCGTGCGCATCGAACGTGATATAGCCAGCAGCTGGCAAGTCGATACCACCGCCATGGCCAGCACCCTCGGTATCGACGTAACCCAAGCAGGCCGCAAGCCGCTTGGTGAAGACGTCAGTATTGATCACTAATTAACCGGGGTGTGGCTGTCGCCGCACCCGCTTACAACGCAGCACAGCAGAGGACAGGAACCATGCAACGCTTTGATAACAAGATTGCCCTGATCACCGGCGCCGGCAGCGGTATTGGCCGCGCGACCGCCAAACGTCTGGCCAGTGAAGGCGCCAAACTCATGTTGGTAGACCGCAACGCCGAAGGTCTGCAGCAGACACTCAGCGAACTACCATCCGGCACCGAAGTTCAGCATCGCACCCTGGATGTGTCCCAAGAAGCCGAAGTCGACAAGTGCGTAGCCGACACCGTCAGCCACTACGGCAGCCTGGACGTGCTGTGCAACAACGCCGGCATCGCTGGCGGAGACTACAGCGGCGCGCCCGAGCAAAGCTTGGAGACCTGGCAGCAGATCATCGCCGTCAACCTGTATGGCGTCATGCTGTTCACTAAATACGCCTCGCAGCAGATGCTGAAACAGGGCAAAGGCGCCATCGTGAATACCGCCTCGGTTGCGGGTATTCGCTCCGGTGCCGGCGGCAACGCCTACAGCGCATCCAAGGCCGGTGTAATCAACTTCACCATGACCTCGGCCTGCGACCTCGGCGGCTCCGGCATCCGCGTTAACGCGGTTTGCCCCGGTCTGATCGAAACCGGTATGACCGCGCCCGTATTCGACTACGCCCGCAGCAACAACAAGGAAGAGAAGCTCGGTTCACGCTGTGAGCTGCGCCGCTATGGCCGCCCGGAAGAGATTGCCAGTGCCATTGCCTTCCTGGCCAGCGACGATGCTAGCTATGTCACCGGTCAGGCCCTGCCGGTCGATGGCGGCAATACGGCGTCGCTGAACCTGCCAGGCATGAAGTTCTAACCACAGAGCTACCTGCGTGGGCATCGCCTACGCTTTTCAACCGTCTGTTAACTCTTTTTGACTTGTCGGCAGCACTTGCTGCCGACCATCGGAAGTCGGACACTGAACGCTGATCAACCCAACAGCAGCGTACAACAGCATGGCTACCCAACCCCTCGCGATTGATTACATCACCGGCCACTGCTCCCTCGGCGGCCTGCTGCTGGGCGCCTGCGAACTGGGCATCTGCTCCATATTGCTTGGCGACGACGATGAAACCCTGCTTCACGACCTGAAAAGCCGCTTTCCCGGTGCCAGTCTGCAAGCCAACCCTGAACGCCTGCGATCCGATATGCAGCAGCTCCTCGCCTTTATCGAGCGCCCACGCCTGTCGCTTAAGCTGAGCATGCCACTCAACGCCGTCGGCACCGCATTTCAACAGCACGTGTGGGAAGAACTACAGCAGGTAAGCAACGGCAAAACCATCAGCTACAGCGAGCTGGCTGCACGCATTGGCAAACCCAAGGCAACCCGCGCGGTCGCCAGTGCCTGCGCCGCCAACCCACTCGCCATCGCAGTGCCCTGTCACCGCGTGCTGCGGAGCGATGGCGACATTTCCGGCTACCGCTGGGGCGTAGCACGCAAGCGTGAACTATTACGCAGGGAGGCCGCGTTTGCAGAGCAGTCTTGACCTCTTCGCCCCGCCCGCGCCGGAGCCCATCGCCATTGGTCCGGATGCCTGGTTGCTGAAAGGCTTTGCCCATGCGCAAGCGGATGACCTGCTTGCGCAGATCGGCCAGATAGAACAACAGACCGCCTTTCGTCACCAAGTCACGCCTGGTGGCCATGCCATGTCATCCGCGCAGTGCAGCTGTGGCACATACGGCTGGATCACCGATAAGCGCGGTTATCGCTACACCACTGAAGATCCTTTAACTGATAAACCTTGGCCTGCCATGCCCGCCTCGTTTCGTGAGCTGGCGGCTCGGGCTGCTGCTGAGGTTGGCTTTGATGGCTTTGATCCGCAGTCTTGTTTGATCAATCGGTACCAGACGGGTGCAGGTATGGGGTTGCATCAAGATAAAGATGAGCAGGATCTTGCGGCGCCTATTGTGTCAGTGACCTTGGGTGCGCCTATTACGTTTTTGTTTGGTGGGTTATTGCGGGCCGAGAAACCCAGCCGGTGGTTGTTGGAGCATGGAGATGTGGTGGTTTGGGGTGGGGTTAGTCGGTTGTATTTTCATGGGGTGGCGCCGTTGGGGAAGCGGGCTTCTCATGCCGTAACCGGGGCGGTTAGGTATAACCTGACGTTTCGGCGGGTGGTGTATTAGGTGGTTCTTTTTCTGTAGGTATTTTTGTGCTGGCTCGTTGTCGCATTTCGCCTTGCTGGCGAGTCAGAGGGGAATGCTTGCCCATTCCCCTCTAACAACTCCCCTGGGCACCCGGCTGCGCGGCCCTTCGGGTTCGCTGCGTTGCTCAAGCTGCCGGGGACGCTTGCAAACTCGCTTCGCTCAGACAGCGCAAGCGCCTTTTTCCCGGCATCTCTGTGCTGCTCGCCCGCTTAGATGGGATTTTATGCTCCGTTCAGCCTTGAGCTTGGCGTTGAAAAATAGAGCTGCCTTCTTCAATTTTAGATTCGTTGCTCCTCTGCCCAGCTCATCCAACAAGCCCAGGACGCCTATAACTAAAACACCGAGCTGACCTAAAATGAAAGTTGTGCCCAGCGGCCAGGGCACAATTGCCGCGCCAGTCAAAGTCCTCTGTGATTGCTATTTCGCAACTCGACGATATAATTGGCCTGCCGTTCTTCGGTTAAACATGGGTTGTTAAAATGCGACCCGAGTCGAAAATGTTACAAGCGATTGCTCCTGGGTTATCTCAATTGGCAGCAATTTTAATGGAGCGTTAATTGGTAAAGGAAACCGAAGGGCGGCCTCTCGTAAATCCCCGATTGCAAGACACCTCAAACGTAGATCAACTGGCTTCGCTGCTGGGTACATCGTACTCCAAAATATCTTATTTCTATTACGTAAAGGACTATACAAAAAAAAGTTATTATAAAAATTTCTCTATAGCCAAGAAGTCAGGGGGCGAGCGGGAAATTCGATCACCCATTCCGCAGTTAAAACACTTGCAACGGAAACTAGCGGCGATGCTTAATGAGCTATACCATCCTAGTCGGTTTGCTCACGGATTCATAGAAGACCGCTCTATACTTACCAACGCCAAGCCGCACACACGAAAAAAGTATGTTTTTAACATAGATATCGCAGATTTTTTTACTTCTATAACCTTTCCGCGTATATATGGATTATTGACTTCCAAACCGTACAGCTTGAATTCAGACGTCGCGTCAGTTATTGCCCATCTATGTACGCTTGACGGGCATCTTCCACAAGGCGCGCCAACTTCACCTGTAATTTCCAACATGCTTTGTAGATCTATGGATCGCCAGCTGCGTAATCTCGCAGTTTCAAACCGAACTACTTATACACGCTACGCTGATGATATAACATTTTCGTTTTACGACCCCTACGATTTTGTTTCGGCCGATATCGTTTCTCTAAATAACTCAGCAGGTACATATTTTTCACTACCAGGCGATGAGCTATCTAAAATCATAAAACGAAATCGATTTTCGATTAACGAAAGCAAAACTCGATTGCAACATAAATATAAACGTCAAGTTGTCACCGGTCTAGTAGTCAACAAAAAGCCGAATGTCCCACGTGAATTTATTCGCAAAACTTGTGCGATAATCCACTCAATAGAAACGTTCGGTGTCGATGCCGCACAGGTACGATTTGAAATAGAGAACCCTGGATCCGGAGCTAATATTCTGAGCGTTGTCTACGGTCGAATATTATATATAAAAAGCATAGTTGGTTATGAGTCACAAGTATATAGCAGAGTCGCCCGCCGCTTTAATCAGCTCAACCAAAAAATAAAGGCCCCTCTCTCGGGCAAGGTAAAACACGGAATAAGCAATAAATTTAAAAGATGGGCAGGAGAGCGCTGCTGGGTTGTTAATAATGATTCAAACATAAGTCAAGGCAGTGGATTTATGGTGTCTGGCCAGTTTTTAATCACATGCGCTCATGTCGTGGAGCAAGCAGACAGGGTGGAAGTTTTCCGAATTGATGATGATGTAACTTATGAGGCTTTAATTTGTTTTCGAGACACTCCCAGAGATATAGCTGTTTTAAAAATCCTGTCTGACCTAGAAAACTTCGAGGAATTTCATGTTAGTTCTAGCGATATAGCTATTGAAGATCAAGATGGAATAACAGTTCTCGGTTTTCCAAATCTTAAATATGGCGCAAAAAGCGTGTGGACAAATCGTGTATCACTGGTCGGACATACCGAGGTAGAAGGCTTCGTAACTGGATATATCGATAAAGAGCTCTATGCGGGAAACAGCGGAGGACCGGTATTAAATGGCGACGGTGCGATCATTGGGATGGTGGTAAAGGGAAACAGTCATCCTGAGAAGCTTAGTAAACTTTATGTCGACCATAGCGCATTCATTGCATTCTCAGCAGTATTAGGCTGTATCAAGGAGATGCAAGAAAAATACTCTGTGAGTTAACTAAATTCTTATAGATATCAAGCCGATTCAAACCTTCAGTTACCCGGCTCTTAAAATTTGGTCAGATTAACATTAGCTTCCTGAACGTAATTGGGGTCTGATGAGCATTAATTCTTCCGCTCATTATGATCGACCACTCGAGATCAGGGTCAGGTCTTACCATTTCCCTTTGAGATAGCTGAATACATACGCTCATCTGACCCTGATTTTTTATTCAACCGTTACCCAAACTTTTACAAAGAAAATGGGGTCAGATGATGCTTTCCCAATCACTCTTTTAAACGCAAAAAAAGAGGGCGCAATGCGCCCTCTGGGTAGTCACTTATGGGGTGATCGGTTTTTAAACCTGTCTGTCCACCATATCCTTGCCCAGCCGGCGCCAGGTCAACAGGAAGCACAGAGCGCTCGAAACGTACAAGCAGGCCATTATGACCATGGAGGTTTGAAGGCTTTGCGCGTAAACCTGCCCACAGACTTCCTGCAGGTTCTCGTTCAGCTGACCGACCACAGCGGGGTGACACTGGTTTCGCGCCAGTTCGCCAGCCGCGACCCCGAGCTCGGCGATGCCGGACTTGAAGAAGATGTCGGAGACTGCGCCAATAAACAGTGGGCCGAAGCCGTAGCCAATCAGGTTGACGAGCAGCAACATTACAGCCGTCGCCATGGCGCGCACACGCATGCTTACCACACCCTGGCCGATCGCGTACTGGGCGGCTAGATAGCCGTACTTCACGAAGCCGCCGATGACCAGACCGATTGCTGCGTAGAGCAGATTATCGGTCGTGAAGGCAAAAATGTAACAGGGAACAGACAGTGTCAGGCCCGCCGCCGGTACCCAGGCGATGGCGCCCGGGTGCTTCTTGTAAATCCTGGTCGCTAGCCAACCGGTGGCGAATGTGCCGATGGCCGCAGACAGGGCTACCGGCGTGTTGATCCAGATTGCTGCCTGGCCGGCGGTAATTTCGTAGGTGCGGACCAGAAAGATCGACTGGAACGAGGAGATACCGTAACCGCAGAACGCGGCAATGGTGGCGCCGGCGGTCATCAGCCAGAAAGCAGGCTTGCCCATCAGCTCCTGGATAGCCTCGCCCAGGCTGGCCCGCTCTTTTCTTTCGGCTTGCGGCGGATCTGTGTAGCCGCGCGGCGGCTCCTTGACCGTGAACTTGAAAACGAGGGCGACTAGCAAGCCCGGTAAACCGACGACAAAAAAGGCGGTGCGCCAGTCGAAGGTGTCGGTAACCCAGCCGCCGATCAGGTTGGCGAACATGGTGCCTAGTGTGACGCCCATGGCGTAGAAACCCAGGGCCTGGGAACGTTCACGCGGGATAAAATAATCAGCGATCAGGGAATTGGCCGGCGGCGTACAGCCCGCCTCGCCGATACCTACGCCGACGCGACACATCAGCAGAATCCAGAACGCGCCGATGGTGACCGAGCCGATGGTCACTTCCGTTGCCAAGCCACAGGCTGCGGTCATCAACGACCACAGGGCCACGCAGATGGTCATTATCCACACGCGATTGGCGACATCGGCAAAACGCGCTAGCGGGATACCCACGGCTGTATAGAGCAGGGCAAAACCGAACCCAGTGAGAAGCCCGAACTGCGTGTCGGAAATGCCGAGGTCCGGTATCAAATCGGGACCGACGACCGCAAGCAGGGCGCGGTCGACGAAATTCAGGATGTAAATGAGGGTTAGTGCGAAGAGTACATAATTGCGGTACGCCTTGGACCCGTAGCCTACCAAATGGCCTTGGGTTCCCCCTTCTCCGCCAACGATGGCTCCCATGGATAACTCCCTTCTGAGTACATTGTTATTAGTAGACGCGGACTGAAGTCACGCGCTGATCTTATTCGCTCACGAGCTCCACCAGCATATCCACATAGTGGAACCGGTGTCGCACAGAATTGTTATCTCTTTGTGACAGGTCATATCAGCACAACGCCTGCCATAACAGCGCACCGGCCGAATGCCTTGGCTCGCGAGCCGAACAGCCATACTGGTGACCTGGCGCCAATCCATGAAGGAAATGGTGAGGTATCATCAGGGCGCGCCCTGTTGGAAAAACCGCTGATTCAGCCGTCTGAAGGAACGACGACCTCCCACCCAAGTTCGCCCCGTGTGATCGATAAAAGCTGTTCCTGCAACGCGTCAGCTGCGTTAGTGGGCAGGTTCACTTGCATGCGCACTGCCTGCCCGTGGCTGACCTCAAGCAGCTCGCCACCGAGCTCGGCGATCAGGTTGCGGGCGACGCCTTCGTGGGCGTAGGCCAGTTCACAGCAGAGTGTTTGGGTGGCGATGTGTTCAATCTTTTCGGCTTGCAGCAGCGCCTGGGCGACGGCGTCGGTATAAGCACGCACCAACCCACCGGCACCCAGCTTAACGCCGCCGAAGTAGCGCACCACGGTGGCCAGTACGCCGTCCAGCTGTTGATGGCGCAGTACCTCCAGCATGGGCCGGCCCGCGGTACCGGATGGCTCACCATCGTCTACTGCGGCGCTATGGCCGCCCGCTAACAGCGCCCAGCACACATGGGCGCAACGAGGATGCAGCGCGCGCAACTCGTTCACCCGCACCTGAGCGGCGGCGCGGTCAGCGATGGGTTCAACACAGGCAAGGAAGCGGCTTTTGCGGATTTCCAGCGTATGGGTGACGGGGTGAGCAAGGCTGTACATGGCGCAAGGATAACCCGGTGACAGCGATGCATACAGGGCGCGGCGAGAACTGAACTATCGAGCAGCCACAAAAAACCGGGCCCAAGGCCCGGTTTTTTGTCACACCAACTGAATCAGAAACAATCCAGCGGCATATCCAGAGTGGTGCGGTCTGCGCAGCGCAGCACCTCTGCCAGAGCCAGCGGCTTGGGCAGTTCGTAGCGTAGGAAATACTCGCAGGTGTTCAGCTTGCCCTGGTAGAAAGCAGGCTGACTTGGACCGCTTTCTTTCAGGCCTTTGAGTGCAGTCTGAGCCTGACGCAGCCAAAGCCAGCCGACGACGACGTGGCCAAAGCATTCCAGATACAGATAGGCGTTAGCCAGGGCTCTGTCGGGGTCAGTTTTCTTGATGTCGAGCAAGGCGTTGGTGGTTTCTTCCAACGTGGCTACTGCGTTAACCAAAAGCTGCGCGCTGGCCTTCAACTCTTCGCTGCCCGCCGCGGCTTTGATGGTCGTGCCAATGCGTTGCAGTAGCGCCTGGTAGTGCTGCCCGCCTGCCATGCTGACCTTGCGGCCCAGCAGGTCCTGGCCCTGAATGCCGTGCGTGCCCTCGTGAATCGGGTTGAGGCGGTTGTCGCGGTAGAACTGCTCGACCGGGTACTCGCGGGTGTAACCGTAGCCGCCGTGTACCTGAATCGCCAGACTGTTCGCCTCAAGACAGAACTGTGAAGGCCAGGATTTGACGATAGGCGTGAGCAGATCGAGCAGTCCCGCAGCGGCTTCGCGTTCTTCTGCGCTGGGTGCGTGCTTCTTCTCGTCTACCAAAGTGGATGAGAACAGGCACAGCGACAGGCCACCTTCTACAAAAGCTTTCTGTGCCAGCAGCATGCGGCGTACGTCGGCATGCTGAATCAGCGGGATCATCGGTGTGGCCGGATCACGCTCAGTCATCGAGCGACCTTGGGTGCGGTCACGGGCGTAATCCAGTGCGTGCAGGTAACCGGTGTAACCCAGCATGACCGAACCCAGGCCAACGCCAATGCGCGCCTCGTTCATCATGTGAAACATGCCAGCCAGACCGTTGTGCGGCTCACCGACCAAATAGCCGACCGCCCCGCCCTTCTCACCGAAGTTAAGCATGGTGGAGGTGGTGCCGCGATAACCCATTTTGTGGATCAAGCCAGCCAAGATCACGTCGTTCCGCTCACCTAGACTGCCATCGTCGTTAACTAGAAACTTGGGCACGATAAACAATGAGATACCTTTGGCGCCGGGCGGCGCGTCGGGCAGCTTGGCAAGTACCAGGTGAATGATGTTCTCGCTCAGCTCGTGGTCACCGGCCGAGATAAAAATCTTGTTGCCGCTAATGCGATAAGTGCCGTCATCCTGCGGGATGGCGCGGGACTTGATATCGCCCAAGGATGAGCCAGCGTGTGGCTCGGTCAAGCACATGGTTCCGAAGAAGCGACCGGCCATCATCGGCTCGGCAAAGCGCTTTTTCTGCTCGTCGGTGCCATGCGCCATGATCAGGTTGCAGGCGGCGATGGTCAGACCCGCGTAGGCCTGGGTGCTGACGTTGGCGCCCTTGATCAGGCCGATGCAGGTTTGCGATACCGCAGCAGGCAACTGCATGCCGCCGCGCTCGTAATCCTGCGAGGCGGCCATCAGGCCGGTTTCGCGCAGTACCTTAAGGGCTTCCGCCACTTCCGGGCGAATCACGACCTTGCCGTTCTCGAAGCGAGGCTCGTCTTCATCACAGGCGTGGTTGTGCGGGGCAAAGGTTTCGCTGGCGACTTTCAGGGCCAGTTCGATGGCGGCATCAAAGGTGTCGCGGCTATGGTCTTCATAGCGGGGGAACTGGGTAAGGCGTTCAATATCCAGCAGCTCATAGAGCAAAAAGGCCAGATCTTCGGTATTGATAATTTTTTGGGACACGTAGAGCGTTCTCCGGAATGTCGGCTCAAAGCGGTACGCTAACCGCAAAAGCAAAACCCGAGACGGACTCGGGTTTTGCTTGCGGCTAACCGCTTATGGCTTGCAGCTGAATTTAAACGATTTCAAACAGGCCAGCAGCACCTTGGCCACCGCCAATGCACATGGTCACAACCACGTACTTGACGCCACGACGCTTGCCTTCGATCAGCGCATGGCCAACCAGACGTGAACCGGTTACGCCATAAGGGTGGCCGATAGAGATAGAACCACCGTTAACGTTCAAGTTTTCCATCGGAATGCCCAGACGCTCGGCGCAGTAAACAACCTGTGAAGCGAAAGCTTCGTTCAGTTCCCACAGGCCGATGTCGTCCATTTTTAGACCGTTACGCTCCAACAAACGGGGGATCGCAAAGACTGGGCCGATGCCCATTTCGTCTGGCTCGCAACCGGCAACCGCAAAGCCACGGAAGATACCCATTGGTTGAATGTTCAGCTGCTCGGCAACCTTGCTATTCATCACGGTGCAAACGGAAGCGCCGTCAGACAGCTGGCTGGCGTTACCCGCAGTCACGAAGTTGCCGGGGCCACGTACTGGCTGCAGGCCAGATAGGGCTTCCAGCGTGGTGCTTGGACGGTTGCACTCGTCCTTGACCAGCTTGACTTCCTTATCGGTAATCTCGCCGGTTTCTTTGTTCTGCACTTTCATGATGGTGTTGTAGGCGACGATTTCGTCGTCAAACTTGCCGGCTTCCTGGGCTGCTGCAGTGCGCTGCTGGCTCAGTAGTGCGTACTCGTCCTGCGAGGCACGGCTGACGTTGTAACGCTGGCCCACGATGTCGGCGGTTTCGATCATCGACATGTACAACTCAGGCTTATTCTTCATGATCCATTCATTGGTGCCATGGAACATGTTCAGCTTGTCGTTCTGGCACAGGCTGATGGACTCAACGCCGCCGGCCACAATCGCGGGGATCTTTTCGCTGATAACACGCTGCGAGGCGATAGCGATGGACTGCAGACCGGAGCTGCAGAAACGGTTGATCGACATACCAGCGGTTGTGACCGGCAGGCCGCCACGGATTGCCGCCAGGCGAGCCATGTTCTTGCCCTGCGCACCCTCATGGAAGGTAGCGCCCAGGATGACGTCTTCAACCAGTGAAGGATCGATACCGGCGCGCTTGACCGCGTGCTCGATAACGTAACCAGCCATGTCGACACTGTGCGTGTTGTTCAGCGCACCGCGATAGGATTTGCCCAGAGCCGTACGGGCCGTGGATACGATAACTGCGTCAGTCATGTTGATTGCTCCTGTTGAAATAAATAAATCAGCTGGCTACTCCGAGTCAGATACTCAACCAGGCTGGCCTTGCTTTGTACTCCAGTTTTCCAGCGTATCGCGGGCGTCTCGATAGGGCTTGAGCCCCATCCAGAGCAGCACGATAGAACCTAAGGTAATTACGCTGGCCACAATGAAGATGGAATAACGAATTGCCATGTCGTCCATAAAGACATAATCGGTCACCACCGCTACGGCAGTTGGCCCGATACCCAAGCCAATCAGCGTAATGGTAAACAGGTAAATAGCCGAAGCCTGCCCGCGCATGGAGTTGGGCATGATTTCCTGAATAGCGGCCGGTGCTACTCCAAACGGCATTGCAACAGTAAACACGTTGAAGAACATGATAGCCCACAGCAACGGCATATTATCGACAAGGTAGACCACGTTACACGCCAGCGTCAGCACTGCAGCCAACAGCCCTACCCGCATGTTCGAATCGCGATAACCACGACGAGCCAAATAATCCGCCAAGCGGCCACCAAAGACAATACCCGTGGAGCCGGCGACCATCACCAGACTGCCATAGTAAATACCCACCTCACCAGGCGTGAGACCGTGGGTCCGGATGAAGAAGGTAGGAATCCAGGCAGAAGCACCATAAGAGGCAAACGACAGACAGGCAAAACCGAGGTTATGGCACATCACTGCTTTGCGAATGGTCAAAAGGTAGGCACCTACCTGCTTCAGCGGCACGGCCACACCAGCGCCTATACCCTTACGCGTTGGCTCCTTGATGGCCAGCAGCACCAAACAGAACATCAAGCCCACTGCGCCGAGCACCAGGAAGATTAGCTGCCAAGGGCGTACCGCACCCACAATTGGCAGTGTCATCGGGCCTTGTGCGTTAGCCCAGGTAACCACGATACCACCTAGCAGGAAGGCCATACCGGCGCCCAGGTAGATACCCATGGCGTAGACGCTGATGGCAGTCGCCCGGCGATCAGCAGGAAAGCTGTCGGCAATCAAGGAGTAAGCCGCAGGCGACAATGCCGCCTCACCTGCACCCACACCAATGCGGCAAAGAATAAACTGCCAATACTGCTGCGCTAAGCCACAGGCGGCGGTCATCAGACTCCAAAACGCGACACCCCAGGCGATCAGCCCGCGACGGCTTTTGCTGTCCGCAATCCGCCCAAGAGGGATACCCGCGATTGTGTAGAAAATGGCGAAGGACAGCCCCATCAGCAAGCTCATTTGGGTATCGTTGATACCCAGATCAGCACGTATCGGGCCAACCAGCAGATTGAGAATCTGCCGATCAATAAACGAGAGAACATAGGCCACCAGCAAGATACTAACGGTACACCAAGCTCGAGCGGATGTTGGATAACGAATCTGGTCGTTCACACTATGCTCCCTTCTAGATTTAGTACTTAGAATTATCAGCCTTGGAGACTAGCAGGTTCGCACAGCGAAAGTCGATTTCGAAATACGCGCATCAGCTAGCACAATGCGCGCTTATCAGTGGGGGCTATGTGTGTATCCAATTGCTATCGGATTAACTGCTGAAATGTGCAGCGCAGACGCGATCTGACCCGTTGTTCAGGCTTCCCCAAATGCGTCTTAACCGCTAGTCTGCGGCCATGCAAACAAACATTCGGAACGCACCTCTAGTATTAGTCGGTGCCGGACACGCTCACTTGGTTAGCCTGCGGCATTGGGTTATCCAGGGCTATCGCGCGCGCGCCGGCAGCCTGATGATCAATCCTGAACCACAGGCGTGGTATTCCGGCATGATGCCTGGCCTTATTGCTGGGCGCTTTAAACCCGAGCAATGCCAAGTACCGCTAGCAGGGCTCTGCGCGGCCGTCGGCCTTGAACTGGTCTGCAGCAAACTCAGCGAACTCAACGCCGATAGCGGTTTGCTTGAGCTGGCCGACGGTCAGACCATCGAATTCGAGACACTATCGCTGAACAACGGCGCTGTCGCTGCAACGCCTTTTGAACACGACCAAAGCTTGCAATTGCTTGGCGCTAAACCCTTTCCAGGCTTTATCCACCAGTGGCAAAGCTGGCTATCTAGCCCACCCAGGCAATTAGCCATATTAGGCGGCGGCGCAGCGGGTTTTGAACTGGCGGTGGCGCTGCGTATCAGTTTTCCGGACACGCTGCTCGATTTGTTCAGTAGTCGTACGCTACTTAGCGGGCACCCGCCGAGGCTGGCACGCTTGGCTAGAGCCAGACTAAAACACGCGCAGGTGACGCTGCACGAAAATCAGCCTATTGACGGCATAACCGACGGTCAGCTTTATGTGCAGAGCAGCGCAGTGTTGCAACCACAGGCCGTGATACTGGCGACGGGGACAGCCGCGCCAGCGTGGCAACGGCGCTGTGGTCTAGATTGCGACGCTGACGGCTTCATTCGCATCAACCCTCAGCTGCAGAGTCTTAGCCATCCCAATATCTTCGCCAGTGGCGACTGTGCCAGCCTTCCCGACACACCTCATTCTGGTGTGTATGCCGTGCGTCAAGGCGGCGTGCTCGGAGACAATTTGATGGCGCAAATAAAAGGCACAGCGTTAAAGACTTACCAGCCGCAACCCTCTGCCTTGGCGCTACTAGCCTGTGCGGACGGCAGCGCCCTGCTGAGCTATGGCTCACTCGCCACTGAAGGCCGGCTAGCCGGAAAGTTGAAGGACTGGCTTGATCTGCGTTTTATGCGACAAATGACATAGCTCCGCCACTGTGTTTACCCGGTGGAACCACGCGCATTTCAGCCGTCAGGAAAACAAATCGGCGCTGTATTTGTTTTGTTCAGCCCCCGCAGAAAATGAACTGCCAACGCTATTTGGCCTCAAACAGTACAACCTAGAAAAAAGACGAGGTATGCCATGTTGAAATTTCTTGCGAGTACTGCCGGTATCATTTTCCTGATTGGCCTGCTTGTGGTTATCGGCTTTTTTATGCTGATCTTCTGATCCTGGCTACCTGAAAGCAGGGCCGCCATGCAGCTTTTGGGCATGGTCCTGCTGGACGCTGTAGAGACTTATTCGCAGCGCATAGCCAAGCCGTTATCTGCAGTCAGTGCGGACAACGTTTGCGACTGATCAACACCCGCAGCCAAGGCATTCAAGCATTGGCTGATTGCCTTGGCGTCGGTCTCACGGCGCAGGGCATCGAACAGAGGGCGTGCCTCGGCATAGGTCAGCCCGAGCATGGAGAGCCATTGCTTCACTCGCCCAGGTGCATGGCGGTCCACTACCCGCTCACGGGTTTGCTGGAAGAAGTCGGCAATCCAGGGCAACAAGGTTGACCATTCGGCCATGCCTGCATCAGATTCATCCAACTGCCGAATCTGACGCGCCAAATCAGGTCGACGCACCAAGCCACGCCCAATCATCACTCTCTCACAGCCGCTGACCTCACGTATCTGCTGGTAATCCGCTGGCGTCCAGACATCGCCGTTGGCAATCACCGGGACATTGACCGACTCACGGATACGCGCCAACCATTCCCAATGGGCCGGCGGCTTGTAACCCTCAACTTTGGTACGTGCGTGTACAGTAATTTCGGCTGCGCCGCCGGCTTCCAATGCCGCCGCGCACTCCAGCGTCAAAGCGGTGTCGCAATATCCCAAACGCATCTTCGCGGTAACCGGCACATCTGCCGGCGTGGCAGCGCGCACGCTGGCAACGATCTGCTCTAGCAGCTCAGGTTCACGCAACAGGCTGGCGCCACCACGGTGACGGTTAACCGTCTTCGCGGGGCAACCAAAGTTCAGGTCAATTGCCGGCGCGCCCATGCTCGCCAACAACGCCGCATTCTCACCCAGCCAATAGGCGTCAGAACCCAGCAGCTGTGGCCGGACTGGTACGCCAGCGCGGGTTTTCCAACCGTGATCCAGCTCCGGCACGATGCGGTGAATAGTGGCGTGATTGAGCAACCCAGTGGTCACACGAATGAACTCGCTGACGCACCAATCAATGCCACCGATCCGCGTGAGGATGTCACGCATAGGCGGATCGACCAATCCTTCCATCGGTGCCAATACGATAATCTCGTTCATGCCTGAATGCCGTGCTCAGCGAGCAGCGCCAACAAGCCAGTTTCATCGAGAACCTTCACACCCAGTTGTTCTGCCTTGGCCAGCTTGCTGCCCGCGCCGGGGCCAGCAACCACACAATGGGTTTTGGCAGAAACGCTGCCAGCGACCTTGGCACCCAAACTTTCCAGATGCACCTTAGCCTCGTCACGCGGCATAGCCTCCAGGCCACCAGTCAGCACCCAGGTTTGGCCCGCCATCGGCAAGCTGTCTGTCTGGGCTCGCTCCGACTCCCAGTGCATACCAAAGTCGCGCAACTGCTGCTCGATGACCAAGGCCTGCTCGCGGGCCTGCTCATTCTGAGCAAACGCCCGCAGCTCCTTGATGGCTTTATCGTTGAGCCGCTCGACTTGCTTCAAATCAAGCCAGTCTGCCTCGAAAATAGCTTTTAGACTGCCGAATTGAGTTGCCAATCGTTCGGCACCGGTCTTGGCAATATGCGCGATATCCAGGCGCGCCAAAAAGTCAGCGAGCGACACACTGGCAGCAAATTCGGCGCCTAGTTCGCCACCTGCTTGGGGCTCAACACCGCGCGCCAGCAGCTGATCAATCACCTGCTGGTTGTGCTCATCGGCAAAGAAGTTGTGAATTTCATAGGCCACCTCGGCACCAACATCCGGCAAGTAAACCAACACCTGCGGCAACGCCTGACGGATGCGCTCCAAAGAACCCAGCGCCCGTGCCAGCAGTTTGGCGGTTTCTTCACCCACATCGGGAATACCCAAGGCGTAAATAAAGCGCGCCAGTGCAGGGCTACGGGCTGCGTCAATCGCGGCCAACAAATTACGACTGGACAGATCTGCAAAGCCTTCCAGCGGCATCACCTGGTCGTAGGTCAGCTGGTAGAGATCCGCAGGCGATGCAACCAGGCCGGTATCCACCAGCTGCTCGACGCTCTTCTCACCCAGACCATCGATATCCATCGCCCGACGCGAAACAAAATGAATGATCGACTGCTTCAGTTGCGCCTGACAGGTCAGGCGTCCGACGCAGCGATAAACCGCGCCCTCTGAGGTGGTTTCGCGGCCCTTGCCGCGCTTGGTCAACTGCGTGCGCTCAACCGCCGACCCGCAGACCGGGCATTCACTTGGCACATCGATCGGCCGCGCATCCGCTGGACGGCGCTCGATCACCACTTGCATGACCTGCGGAATCACATCGCCAGCGCGGCGGATAATCACGGTATCGCCAATCATCACGCCGAGACGCACAACTTCATCCATATTGTGCAGCGTAGCGTTGGAAACGGTAACGCCTGCGACCTGTACCGGTTTCAGGCGCGCCACTGGCGTAATGGCGCCAGTACGGCCAACCTGAAACTCAACATCGAGCAGTTGGGTCAGTTCTTCCGAGGCGGGAAATTTGTGAGCAATAGCCCAGCGCGGCTCGCGCGATCGAAAGCCCAGTTCGCGCTGATAATCCAGTCGATTGACCTTGAACACCACGCCGTCAATTTCAAAGTCCAATGCAGCGCGACGCTCGCCAATATCGCGGTAATACTCAAGACAGCCGGCAACGCCCTGCACTTGCTTAAGTTCACGGCTAATCGTCAACCCCCAGCCCTTGAAAGCCTGCAGGATAGCGACCTGAGTCGCCGGCAACTCACCCTCGACACGGCCAAAACCATAGCAGCAGAACTCGAGTGGACGGCTGGCGGTAATCGTTGGATCAAGTTGCCGCAGGCTTCCGGCAGCGGCGTTACGCGGATTAGCGAAGGTCTTACTATCATTGGCTCGCGCCGTTTCGTTTAACGCCTCAAACCCGGCCTTACTAATAAATACTTCGCCACGGACTTCCAATACCGCTGGCCAGCCTTCGCCGCGCAGCTTGAGTGGTACGTTACGAATGGTGCGTACATTGCTAGAGATGTCCTCGCCGGTACTGCCATCGCCACGCGTCGCGCCGCGCACCAGCATGCCATTCTCATACAACAAACTGACCGCCAGGCCATCCAGCTTGGGCTCGCAGCAATACTCCACCTCATCGCCAGCGCCAAATAAGTCGCCAGCTGGCAAATCCAGCCCTTCACGCACACGACGGTCAAAGTCGTGCATGTCTTGCTCGACAAAGGCATTACCCAGGCTGAGCATGGGTACTTCATGCTGCACTTCGCCAAAGCCGCCCGCCGGTGCGCCACCTACCCGCTGGGTAGGCGAGTCCGGCGTGACCAGATCGGGATGCTCAGCCTCAATGGCCTTAAGCTCATTGAACAGGCGATCATACTCAGCATCCGGTATGGCGGGCTCATCCAGCACGTAGTAATTGTGATTATGCTGGGCGATTTCCTCGCGCAACGCGATGGCGCGTTCGGCGGGCGTGATGTGCTGAGTCATGGGTAACCGGTGTAATGAGAAACGAGCTGCTGATTGTAACTAAGCTGGCGCAAGTCGTCAGGCGACAAATACGCGGAGAAAGTGAATGCAGGGAGTCAAAACAACAAAGCCCGGTATAACCGGGCTTTGTTGATGCGCTTCAGCGGCGCTGGCTGTAATGCCGCCGTTCAAACTCGGCGATACGCTGGCGATAGTGCTCGATGGTTTGCGCCGTTAGCACACTCCGCTGATCGTCTTTCAAGTCGCCACCCAATTCGTGGGATAGCTTACGTGCAGCGGCAATCATCAGATCCAACGCTTGCTTAGGGTGCCGCGGGCCGGGCAGCCCCATGAAAAAACTGACCGCACGCACGTTGCCTTGATCCATTTCTGCCAGATCAAATACGCCGGGCTTGAGCGCGTTAGCCATTGAGAACAAAACGTCTCCGTTGCCGCTCATGCTTTCGTGGCGATGAAAGATATTCATATCGCCGAAGCGCAATCCGCTTTCGAGAATGCTCTGATGCAGCGCCGAACCAACAAAGCCCAGCTCATCCCGCGCGACGACGTTGATCACCAACACCTCTTCCACGGGCAACGACTCTTGCTCGGGCTTTGGCGCGGTATCAGGCTTGCGCTGCTTGGCGGGTTTACTGGTTACAGGCTCTTTACGTGCGACTGGATCAACCAGTACCGGTGGCTCTTCGAGGTCCAAACCTGCTTGCTGCGGCTCATGCCAGTCAGCAGCCGACTGCGCATCAGCCACATCATCCAGCGCGGAGCCGAACGAAGGTTCTTCGCGCTCGTGCTTGCCGATGATCCGTGGCGGACCAAGCAAATCGTCCTTGTCTGCCTCTTCTGGCAAATCGCTGAGGTTGCGCTCTAACTTAAAGCGGATGCGCGAACGCCCGCCCATACGGCGCCAACCATCAAACAGAATGCCTGCGATGACAAGAAGCCCAAAAATGAAAAGCCACTCACGCAAACCGAAATCCATGAATACCTGTTCCTGTTCTTACAATTCTGTTTGAGGCCAAGGCCCCGCTGTTATCTGGCCGGATGCTAGCACGCCCGTCGGAAACTTTACACTGCCGCCAGTGCTACGGCCTCTTCTACGTCTACTGTGACCAGTCTTGAGCAGCCAGGTTCATGCATGGTTACGCCCATTAACTGATCTGCCATCTCCATCGCAATTTTGTTATGCGTGATGTAGATGAACTGAACCCGCGCCGACATTTCCTTGACCATGCGTGCGTAACGCGCCACGTTGGCGTCATCCAGCGGGGCATCTACCTCGTCGAGCATACAGAACGGCGCCGGATTGAGCTGGAATATGGAGAACACCAGGGCAATGGCGGTCAACGCCTTCTCGCCACCGGACAACAGGTGAATAGTACTGTTCTTTTTGCCAGGCGGGCGCGCCATGATAGTCACGCCGGTATCCAGCAAATCATCTCCCGTCAGTTCCAAATATGCATTACCGCCGCCAAATACCTTCGGAAACAGCGCCTGCAAGCCTTGATTGACCTTGTCGAAGGTCTCCTTGAAGCGGGCGCGGGTCTCACGGTCGATTTTGCGGATGACCTGTTCCAGCGTATTAAGTGCTTCGTCCAGGTCAGCGTTCTGCGCATCCAGATAGCGCTTGCGCTCTGACTGTTGCTCGTACTCTTCAATAGCGGCCAGGTTAATTGCGCCGAGACGCTGAATTCGCGCATCCAACTGAGCTAATTGTTGCTCCCAATCAGACTCGGTTGCACCTTCGGGCAGGGTTTCGATTACGCCGTTGAGGTCATAACCTGCCTCCAGCAACTGCTCTTGCAAGCCCTGACGGCGGGTTTGCAGATCGCGGGCGTCCAGCCGCTGCTCATCCAGCTGCTGACGCAGTACCTGAGCTTGCTGTTCGGCTTGTACGCGGCGGGTCTCTTGCGCACGCATCTGTTGATCAACACCTTCCAGCGCCTGCCGTGCGCTGGTCAGCTGTTGCTCGACCTCGACACGCTGCTCCAGAAGGGTCTCCAGCTCAATACGCTGATCGTCTTCCGGCGCCTGGCTTTCTTCCAGTGTCATGCGTAACTGCTCACGCCGCTCGCCGAGACGCTCCGCCTGCATTTCCTGGCGCTCCAACCCCTGCGAAGTGCTGTTCTGCTGAGCTTTGAGCGACTGCACACGCAGTGCCAATTGATGCGAGCGATCTTTCTGCTGGCGACCTTGTTGACGCGCCTGATCCAATGCCTCACGTGCCTGATCACGTTGGCGCAGCAGCTCTTCACGCTGGCCAGTGTCTTGCTCCATGCTGTCGAGCGCCGCCTGCAATGTCAGCCGCGCTTCGCCTATCTGCTCCAGCTCATCGCTGCGCTGCTGCTTGATGTCTTGCAGGTCGTCACCAATGCGTTGGCGCCGCGCGGTGATTTGCTCCAGCCGCACCTGCTTGGCTGACCACTGTGCTTTTAGATCGCCTTGTTGCCGGCCTAACCCGGAGATGGCCTGCTGCAGCGCTTCGCGTTGCTGCTCAAGGCTGCGAATTCGCTCACGCAGATCACCGAGCCGCTGTTGGCTGCTGTCGAGCGCCAGTTCCTGCTCGCTGAGCAGCGCCTGCAGCTGCTCCATTTCCTGTTGGCGCGCCAGCACACCGGACTCGCTAGCCTCACCACGCCGGTAGCGCAGCCAGTTAGGGCCAAGCCAGTGGCCTTGCGGCGTAATCAACGATTCATGCGCCGCCAGCTGTTCACGCTGCGCCAGAGCCTCAATCAGGTTTTCAACCGGGCGAATACTGCCCAGCCAAGAGCTCAAATCAATCTTTGATGTGACCTTGTCGAGCAAACTGCCTGAGCTGCGCTGCCCGGCGCTGCGGGTATCCAACAGGCGCAGATTGCCCTGTTCAAAATCAGCCAGCGCTGCGCTCAACGCACCAACATCGTCCAAACAGACTGCTTGCAGGTCATCCGCGAGAACGGCTTCCACCGCCTGTTCCCAACCACTTGCAACCTGGATCTGTTCGGCCAACTGGCGGCCACCGGCCAGCCCTTGGGCGGCCAGCCAATCGCCCACGTCGCTACCCTGATCCAACGCCGCCTGCTGCAACGCTTCCAGCGAAGCGAGGCGGCCGCTACCGCGTTGCATTTCACCGCGGCGAATATCTTGCTCTTGCTGCAGGGCATTAAGATTGTCGCGTTCGTGTTGCAGCGTCTCAGTGACATCCACTAGCGCCAGCTGATCGCCCTCGCCGCGCATCTCCAGCTCGGCCAACTGCTCGCCCAGCTCCACCAACTCGTCGTCCAATGGACCAGAGTTCAAGCTGCTGCGCTCTTCTTCAAGACGCTGAATGCGTTCGCCGAGGCGCTCAACGGCCTGTTCGATGTGCCGAATACGCGACTGTTCAACTTCCGCCTGCTGACGCGGCACTGCGGCCTGCTGATTGAACTGCTCCCAGGCCTGCTGCCAGCTCTGCATTGTTTCTTCGGCAGTTTGCAGCTGCATGGCTGTGTCTTCGTCAGCAGCGCCTGCTAATTCCAGCTCTGGTTCCAGCTGGCCAAGCTCATTCTGCAGATCGGCCAACAAGGCCTGATCCTGAGTCAGGTGGCTTTGCGCTTCCTGCCAGGCCTGCTCGGTTTGCTCGATATCATCGTGCAGCTGTCGCTGACGGTCGCGATTGAACTGCAATATCTGTTCAATCCGGCTGATATCGGCGCCCAAACTATAGAAGCGCGCCTGCACCTGATTAAAACGCTCATTGAGATCGCTGTGTTGGTCGCGCTGCTTTTCAATTTCGCTATCGGCGTTGCGTTGTTCGGCAATCAGCGCTTCGAGCGCCACTTCCAGATCACGCACACGATGCTCACGGTCACCTGTCTGCGCGTTCAGGCCCTGCCAACGCAGCGCCTGCAGCTGTGCCTTGAGTTGGCGTTCTTCGGTTTTGTATTCCTTGTACTTCTCTGCGGCTTGCGCCTGGCGGTGCAGGTGGGTGAGCTGCCGCTCGAGTTCGTCGCGCAGATCGGTCAGCCGTGACAGGTTCTCGTGGGTGCGGCGAATTCGATTCTCGGTTTCGCGGCGCCGTTCCTTGTATTTGGAGATCCCCGCCGCTTCTTCGATAAACAACCGCAGCTCATCAGGCTTGGCCTCAATCAGCTTGGAGATCATGCCCTGCTCGATGATCGAGTAGCTACGCGGGCCTAGGCCGGTGCCCATAAAAATATCAGTGATGTCGCGGCGACGGCACTTGGTGCCATTAAGGAAATACTGATTCTGTGCCTCGCGGGTGACGCGGCGGCGAATGGATATCTCGTTGTAACCCGCGTACTCACCCTGCAAGGTGCCATCGCTGTTGTCGAACACCAGTTCGATCGACGCCTGCCCCACTGGCTTACGCGTATTGGAGCCATTAAAGATGACGTCGGTCATCGACTCGCCACGCAGGTTCTTGGCCGAGCTTTCGCCCATCACCCAGCGCACCGCATCAATAATGTTGGACTTGCCACAGCCGTTCGGCCCCACTACCGCTCCCATGTTAGTTGGGAAGTACACGGTGGTCGGGTCCACGAAGGATTTGAAGCCTGCCAGCTTGATGCATTTCAATCGCATGGATGAAGCATGTCCTTGCTTTACTCGGCGGCTGTTGCGGCCAGAAAGGGTCGGCAACAGGATAAACCCGCATTTTTACGCACTCTGCCGGGCAAAGAGAAGCCCCGAACGGCAAAACAGCCGTGATTGGCGCCAGTAGCCAAGCGCGGACAACTGCGGCAAACTCCTCCGCCAACGCCATCAGCCACCATGAGATACCTACAAACCATGCGCCTGGACCCCGACCTGAGCGGCTTGTACAGCAAGCTGATGAATGAAGAGGACGCCCGCGTCTGCAAGGACATTCCCGACGGCGCCTGCACCGATGTACCGCAAAACTTCTTCCGCCAGGTACTGGCCACCACGCTGACCAGCCTCGGCGACACCCTGACTAACCCAAAAACCACCTTGGCCTGGTTGCTGGGCGTGGTGGGTGCGCCTGTCGCACTGGTTGCGTGGCTGGTGCCCATTCGCGAGTCCGGTTCCATGTTGCCGCAGCTGTTTATCGCTTCCTACGTGCGGCAGTTCAAATATCGCAAGGGAACCTGGATTCTCGGTAGCCTGTTACAGGCCGCTGCTCTAATGGCGATGGGTGCTGCGGCTTGGCTCACCGAAGGTACCTTGGCGGGCTGCCTGATTATTCTTTGCCTGATTGTTTTCAGTTTGGCGCGCGGGCTGTGCTCGGTAGCCAGCAAAGACGTGATTGGCAAAACCGTACCCAAGACACGGCGCGGCCGCCTGAACGGTTTGGCTAGCAGCCTTTCCGGCTGGCTCGCTCTGGCCTTTGGTGTGTACTGTCTGATCTGGCCACCGCAGGACGACGACATGCTGTTCTACGCTGCGCTGCTGGTCGGCTCCGCACTGCTCTGGGTATTGGCTGCTTGGGTGTATCGCACGATAGATGAAGCGCCCGGCGCCACTGACGGCGGCGGTAATGGCCTGAGAGAAGCCCTTGGGCGCATTAGCCTGCTGCGCGACGACAAACCCTTCCGCCGCTTTGTGATTACCCGCGCGCTGCTGCTCTGCTCGGCATTATCTGCGCCTTACTACGTGATCCTCGCACAGGATTTGGACACCAGCTTTGGCATGCTCGGCGCCTTTCTGGTCGCCAATGGACTGGCCAGCAGCTTGAGCGCCATGGTCTGGGGACGCATGTCGGACAAGTCGAGCAAGCAGGTGCTGATTCGCGCGGCCTTTATTGCCAGCCTGTTAGGGCCGGTGGTAATTGCGCTACATGCTTTCTCGGTACTGCCGGAGAGTCTGCAGGTATGGCTTTTTCCGGTCGCGTTTTTCATTCTGGGGATAGCCCACAGCGGCGTGCGAGTGGGCCGCAAAACCTACGTTCTGGATATGGCCGGCGGCAGCAAACGTACCGATTATGTCGCCGTAAGTAACAGTGTCATCGGATTGATTTTGCTGGCGACGGGGCTGTTTGGCCTGCTCAGCTCACTGATTGGCGCAGCCGGCATGCTGCTGTTGTTGTCGGGCATAGGACTGCTGGGCGCGCTACTGGCTTTCAGCCTGCCAGAGGTACAGCAAGACTGACTTCGGACTCTCAACTGGCCTGCACCCAATCTCGCGCTGCGTCGGTCTGATCTGAGGGAAACACACGTACGTCGATGGAGCTGAACAGCTTGTCGGCTAGGCTGGCCATCTTTTCCATCCAGTGTCTGTCGGTAACGACAGCTTCACGCTCAAAACGCCCCCAGTGACTGAGGCCGAACTTCATATCCTTGTAAAAGGCTTCCACGGAAATACCATCGAAACTCGGCATCTCCACGTACATCCGAATTTTTTCGTGCTTCTGCAAAGCGACTTCTATCAAGACGATTGCCTGATCCAACACGTCAGTGGTGATCTTGCCTTCGATACGAAAGCCCACCACACGGTCGTCGGCAAAGGGAATGGAGGTCAACATGGTTTGCCTCGCTTGCCTGCGGAGCAGGCGTCATTGATGCAGCTACTACGCAGGCACCAGCATGGCGCCCGTCTAGTTGTTTCGACACGCAAGAGGCAATCGGGTTCAGCACAAAAAACGCCCCGCCAGCGATACCGCCGACGGGGCGTTGAGCGATATCCACAAAATGACTGTGGATCAGTCAGCGGCGCGGTCGATGATCAACTGCAGCTGCTCGTCACTGCCGGCGTGTACGTTATCCAGCTGGCCCAGGTGCGTGCCTTCGCGCGCGTCGCCAGTCGGTGAAACCCGTGCCACCAGCTGCAATGACTGCTCCGCACTCAGCGTGACGCCAGGCAGCATGGCATCGGCCTGAGTCAGGGTGATATCGAGCGGCAGCTGAGATAACGTCAGGCGCTTGGCAATCAATGGCATCGGCGGGCCATTGGGCTCGCGGGCAAATACAAACACGCTCGAGTTTGGGTCAAGTTGCGCCATCAGCTCAGGCGCAACGCTGACTGTGAGACGGATCGCCGGGCCCTGCTCTTGCTCGACAGGAGCCGTATCACCGGCAGCAGCCATACGCTCACGGGCACGGTCTATGCCGCCTTGGATCGCTTGCGCGCCTTGACTGCCAGGCTCTGTGGCTTGCAGCAAGCGCTCCCAGTAACCGATGGAACCGTTGTAATCACCCGCCTCGAAGGCAGCAATACCCAGCAGACCCAATGCCGTCGGATTATTGGGTTGCAGCTCAAGCGCTTTATCCAGTGCCGCCACAGACTCGGGGTCCAGCTGGTTGCCGTTGGCGAAATAGCGCGCCTGCGCCAATTGCGCCAATACATCAGGCGCCTCGCCCATTTGATTCAAACTATTACCAAAAGCCTGCACCGCATCGGCTGGGCGCTGCGCACTCATATAGGCGCGACCCAGCATGTACCAGGCTTCGCCATTGGTCGGCTGTACTTCAACCACGCGCTCGGTGCGGTCGATCAAAGCTTCCAAGCTGCTGACCTGCGGGGTGTCCTGCATTTCGCGATACAGCGCCAGCCCTTCGGGATTACCCCAGAGCTGATATAGGCCGACCACCAGCAATGGCAGCACTAGAGCAGAGACCAGCAGTACGCCAGCGACGCGGCGGGTCAAAGGCGCCCGCTTGGCGTCTGCTGTGGCGGTATCCTCAAGCAACAGGCGACTCGCTTCTTGCTGAGCAGCTTGGACTTGAGACTCGGTTAACTCACCGGCGCGCTGCTGCGCCTGCAACTCGGCTACGCGCTCTTCATAGAGGGCGACGTTCAACGCGGTACGGTCAACCCGTTCATTGCTGCGGCGACGCCATAGCGGCCAGACCACTACCACCACCGCCACCAACAACAAAGCAGCGGTACTCAACCAGAAATCAATCATCTCGTTTCTTCTTTTCTTCCAGCAGTTGATCCAGCTGTTGCTGCTCTTCGCTGGTCAAAATGGTTTCCAGCGGGTCTTTGGCAGCCCGCTGCCGCCGGCGTACCAGCATGAACACGGCGAGAAAACCCGCCAGCAGGAAAAATAACGGACCAAACCAGAGCACCAGTGTTTCGGCGTTCAGCGCGGGGCGATAACGCACAAAATCACCGTAGCGCGCGACCATGTAATCGACGATCTCGTCGTCACTGCGTCCATCTTCGAGTAGTCGAAAAACTTCATTGCGCAGGTCATGGGCAATCGGTGCATCGGAATCGGCAATATTCTGGTTCTGGCACTTGGGACAACGGAGCTCGGTACTGATCGAGTAGAAGCGCTCTCGTTCCTGCTCAGATTTGAACTCAAAGGTATCCACGGCAGCCTGAGCACTCAGCAGCACCGCGCCCAGCGTTAACCCTACTAACCAACGCTTCATGGCTTGGCTTCCTCAACTAGCGCTTGATATTGCGCAGCGAGTTCGCGTTCCCATACCTGCTCGTCGATCACACCGATAAACTTGTAACGCACTACACCTTCCGCATCGATCAGGAAGGTTTCAGGCGCACCATATACGCCCAGATCAAGGCCAAGACGGCCCTGCGCATCACTGATGTTCAGCTGATAGGGGTTATGGAAGTCTTTCAACCACTTCTGCGCAGCGATGGTTTCGTCTTTGTAGTTAACGCCGTGAATCACCACGCCTTGCGCAGACAGCTTATTCAGCACCGGATGCTCGACCCGGCAGGCGACGCACCAGGTCGCCCAGACATTGACCAATGCCGGCTTGCCCAGCAAATCGGCACGCGTAATGGTCTGCTGCTCGTCCAGTACCGACGCCAAACTGAACTCGGGGAACGGCTGGTTAATCAGCGGTGAGGGCAACGTCAGTTCGTTCTTGCCCTCCTCCTTGCTCAGCAGGTCGCGCAGAAAGAAACCGGCCAGCAATAGAAAAATCAACAACGGTACAACCAAAAGTACCCGGCGCATCAGACTGCCTCCTCGGCATTATGCGGAGCTGTTTTACGCTGCCGCGCCTTTAGGCGGTAACGTTTGTCGCTGGCCGCCAGCAAACCACCGAACATCATCATCAAACCGCCGCCCCATACCCAGCGCACGAAAGGTTTGATGTGTACGCGAATCGCCCAGGCATCGCCTTCGAGTGGCTCGCCCATGGCAACAAAAAGGTCACGGGTGATGCCGGCATCGATGCCTGCCTCAGTCATCAGCTGATTTTTGACCTTATACAGGCGCTTCTCCGGATACAGCATGCTGACCTGACGGTCGCCCTTCATAACGCGCACACGACCCTGATCTGACACCCAGTTGGAGCCTTCGCGGTGCTGTACCCCCTCGAAGATGAATTCATATCCGCCCAACTCAAGGGTATCGCCTGGCGCCATGCGCAGATCGCGTTGATTGTCGAACAGACTGGCGCCGATGACGCCCACCGCGCACACGGCAATACCCAGGTGCGCAAAAGTCATACCCCAGTAACTGCGCGGCAAGGCACGTAAGCCCTTGCTCAAGCCTTTGTTGCGGGTTTTGTGCAGGATGTCGCGAATACTTGCACCGGCAACCCAGAACACCAGCAGCAACATGCTGCCAACCGACACCACGTGGTCACCGATCCAGAGCGCAAGACCCACGGCGCCCAAGGCGGCCAGTGCCAGCACCCACTTCAGTTGGCCAGTCAGCCAGGTTAGAGGCGTTTCTTTCCAACGGCTGAGAATACCCACCCCCATCGCCGCCATCAGAATCGCCATTAACGGCAGGAACATGCCGTTGAAGTACGGCGGACCGACCGACACCAGCGTATCGAACGCCGACATGATCAGCGGGTAAAGCGTGCCCAGCAGCACCATGAGTGCCGCCACTACCAGCACTAGGTTGTTGACCAGCAAAAGTGCTTCGCGCGAGTTCCAGGCGAAACCAATCTGGCTCTTGACCACAGGTGCGCGCAGCGCATAGAGCAGCAAGGAGCCGCCCACCACAACCAGCAGAAAGCCGAGGATAAATATCCCGCGCTCAGGGTCTGTCGCAAATGCGTGCACCGAGGTGAGCACACCGGAGCGCACCAGAAAAGTCCCTAACAAGCTAAGCGAGAAAGCCGCAATCGCTAGCAGTACTGTCCAGCTTTTGAACACGCCGCGCTTCTCGGTTACCGCCAATGAGTGAATCAGTGCAGTGCCAACCAGCCAGGGCATAAATGAGGCATTTTCTACCGGATCCCAGAACCACCAACCGCCCCAGCCGAGCTCGTAATAGGCCCACCATGAGCCCAGCACGATGCCAAGACTGAGAAACGCCCAGGCAACAATGGTCCAGGGGCGTGACCAGCGCGCCCACGCAGCATCCAAACGACCGCCCAGCAGGGCGGCAATCGCAAAAGAAAAGGCAACCGAGAAGCCGACATACCCCATGTAGAGCATCGGCGGGTGCACGATCAGACCAAAATCCTGCAGCAAGGGATTGAGATCGTTGCCGTTAGCCGGATGGAAAGGCAGTTGACGATCAAAGGGATTGGAGGTCATCAGCATAAACAACAAAAAGCCAACGCTGATCATGCCCATAATCGCCAGCACGCGACTCAGCATGTCCTCCGGCAGGTCGCGCGAGAAGATCGCTACCGCAAAGGTCCAAGCCGAAAGAATCAACGCCCACAACAACAGAGAGCCTTCGTGGCCGCCCCAGACTGCACTGACCCGGTAATACCAGGGCAACGCCGAGTTGGAGTTCATTGCGACGTAGGTCACGCTGAAATCGTTAGTGACAAACGCGTGCACCAGACAAAGGAAGGCGAAGAGCACAAACAGGCACTGCGCCATCGCTGCAGGCTGGGCAAAGCTCATCGCCAGGGAGTCGCCGCGCCAAGCGCCGTACAGCGGCACCGTCGCCTGCAATAGCGCCAGACAGAGGGCAATAATCAGGGCTATTTGCCCAAGTTCCGGAATCATGCGATCTCCACCTCAGTAATTGCTGGCCGGGGCGCCGTCGGCGGCCTTCTTCGCCTTAGCGTCGTTCATGGCCTTGGCCACTTCAGGCGGCATGTATTCTTCATCGTGCTTGGCCAACACCTCGTCGGCCTGCAGTACACCATCGGCGTCCAACCGTCCCAGCGCTACTATGCCCTGCCCCTCACGGAACAGGTCCGGCAAAATGCCGCTGTAGGCAATGGTCACAGCATGGGTGCCGTCACTGACGTCAAAGTGCACGTTGAGGCTGTCTTTTGACCGCTTCAAACTGCCTTCTACTACCATGCCGCCAGCGCGAATACGCGCCTGGTCTGGCACCTCTCCGGCGACAATTTGGCTGGGCGTATAAAACAGATTGATGTTCTGCTGTAGAGCCGATAGCGCTAGGGCTACCGCCGCCCCCACACCAAGAACGGCCAGCAAAATCAGAATCAGGCGCTTTCTGCGCAACGGATGCATTACAACTCCTCCCGCCGACGTCGGCGTGCTTCATCCTGCACCAGGCGGCGCTTTCCAAGCACCGGGGGCAGGAACAACAGAATCAGAACTGTCGCCGTAATCCCGTAGGCCGACCAGACATAAACACCATGACCGCCCATGGCCAAAAACGTGGGCAGGTTACTCATGCACTCTTCTCCAGAATCTCGCGGACCCAGCGCGCCTTGTGCTCGCGACGCAGCACTTCCAGGCGCATACGTAGCAACAGGTTAAGCGCAAACAGCCCATAAAAGGCCAGCACCATGACCAGCAAAGGCAACCACATTTCTGCTGGCATGGCTGGTTTCTCAGTCACGGTAAAGGTGGCTGGCTGATGCAGGGTATTCCACCAGTCCACCGAGTATTTGATGATCGGGATATTCACTACCCCAACAATGGCCATGACTGCGGTGGCCTTGGCTGCAGTGTCGCGATTACTGATCGCCATACGCAGCGCAATGATGCCAAAGTACAGAAACAGCAAAATCAGCATGGACGTCAGTCGCGCATCCCATTCCCAATAGGTGCCCCAGGTCGGCTTACCCCAAATCGAGCCGGTAATCAGCGCAACAAACGTCATCCAGGCACCGATAGGCGCGGCGCATTGCAGCGCCACGTCGGCCAATTTCATGCGCCAGACCAGGCCGACAATGCCTGCTGCCGCCAACATCATGTAGCAGGACTGCGCCAAGATGGCGGCTGGCACATGGATATAGATGATCCGAAAGCTATTGCCCTGTTGATAGTCTTCAGGCGCAAACACCAAGCCCCAGACACAGCCAACAGCAAGCAGCAGCACACTGGCCACAGTTAACCAAGGCAACAGTTTGCCGCTGATTCCGTAGAACCATTTTGGCGAGCCCAGTTTGTGAAAAAATGTCCAGCTCATTCGCTGTTAATCTCCGCGCCTATTCACTTACGCTAATCCGCAAACCCGCTGCAATCGCCAAGGGTGCCAGACTCAAGGCCAGCAGCGCCAGACAGCCTAGCCAGAGCAGGTAGCCCAGCACAGGTAACCCTTGCAAAGCGGCGTCCATGGCACCAGTACCAAGAATCAACACCGGGATATACAGCGGTAGTATCAACAAGGCCAGCAACATACTGCCACTGCCCTTCAATCCAACGGTCAATGCAGCGCCTATTGCGCCCAGCAGACTCAAAACTGCGGTACCCAGTAACAGCGTAATACAGAGCGTAGGCATCACCGACCAGGGTAACGCCAACATCAAACCCAATACCGGCGCCAACAGTACCAGCAACAGGCCACACATCAACCAGTGATGCAGCACTTTGACCAATACCAGTAAGGTAAGCGGATGGGGTGACAACACCCACTGCTCCAGCGATCCATCTTCGAAGTCGCTGCGAAACAGGCCATCCAGTGAAAGCAAGGTCGCCAACAGCGCCGCCACCCAAATGATACCGGAGGCCATGCGCTGCAATAATTGCGGCTCAGGACCGACCGCAAGAGGGAACAGGGTAATCACGATAGCAAAGAAAATCAGCGGGTTAAGCAAATCGCCGGGACGGCGCCAAGCCAGTTGCCACTCGCGCTGAAATAACAGCCAGATTATCTGCCGCATCAGCTCACCCGCCCCAACTCAAGCCGCCGCACGCCAGCCACATGCGCGAGACTGTGATGGGTCGTCAGCACGACCCTGCCGCCGGATGCGGCAAACGCCATAATGTGCTGCTCTAGCGTAAGCACGCCGGCCTGATCCAGAGCAGTGAAGGGTTCGTCTAAAATCCAAATGGGCGCGCCCGGCAGATACAAGCGAGCCAGCGCGACCCGGCGCTGTTGCCCAGCAGACAGCTGCCGGCAGGGCACATCTTCAAAACCACGCAAGCCAACCTGCCCAAGGGCTTGCCAGATAACTTCACGGCCGACAGGCCGGGTTAACGCACAGAGCCAGCTAAGATTTTCTTCCGCTGTCAGCGCCGCTTTGACCGCTGGGGCATGGCCGATATATAGCAAGTTGCGTCGCCAATGCTCACGACCAGAACCCGCGAGTATCGACTTTTTAGCAAAATGAATATCACCAGCGGTAGCAGGCATCAACCCCGCGAGAATGCGCAGCAAGCTGGTTTTACCGGCGCCGTTAGGGCCTGCGACCTGCAACACTTCACCCGCCTGCAGGCAGAAGGAGACCGCGGAGAAAAGCTCGCGCTCATCCCGCTCACAGGCCAGCTCGATAACGTCGATCTGCTGCTTGCTCACTACCACTCCAGACACAGGCTAATTCGCACCGATACCATTGGACTCATGATTCCGGCATGCTGGCCGCTATACTCATTGAGATAGCCGCCAAATGCGGGCTTCAAGGCCCGTTCTATGGGGCGCCATTATACATACCCCCCTACCCCGGGGGACCGCGATTTACATCAACATGTGACAACATGAGCTCCGACTTTCGTCTGCCGCCGACCACTAGCATTCCGCCCAGCGCGCCAACCACGCCTGCTGCGGCGCCGAGTGCGCGTAGCGGCGAGGCCATTAGCCTGGCGCTGCAACTATTGCGGCCAATTGACGCACTGCAGCTCGGCACCGGCGAAAAGCTGCCTGCCGAAGTGGTGCAAAGCAGCCCACGCGCTAACAGCGGCGGTCAATTCGACGTACTACTGCGTATTGCCCGCGCTGATACCGGGGCCCCGGTAAACGTACAGGCAACCAGCCCACAGCCGGTTAGCACCGGCACACAGATGGTAGTCCAGGCGCTCAGCCAGACGCAGTTGATGGCAATTCTACAACCAGCCAGCAGCGCAGCCACCGGCGACCCGCTGACCCGACTGGATCCAGGCCAGTTTCCTGCCGGTAGCACACTGCAGGCGCGTGTATTAAATCAACAACCCATCACCGATACCGCCGGCAAGCAAATAGCTTTTGCACTGCTTGCAAAGATCGTACAGGGCGCGGGCAACGGCAGCCTACTGCAACTTACCAGCAGCCAGCCAGTTGAACCCGGCAGCCGTCTCAATGCCAGCGTGGGTGCGCAAGGCGAACTGCGGGTCCTCGCTAGCGGCGCACAGCAACGTCAGCTGGATTTGTTACAGGGCCTGCGAACCACGCTGCAAAACCAGGCTTCCAGCGAGCCACTGCTCAATCGTCTCGATCAGTTGCAGGCCAGCCCGCGTGCCTTGCCCGCCGTGCCGGCATTACAGCAGGCGGTGGCGCAGGTACTGCAACAAATCGCCACACCGCAACAGCTCACCACCGCTACCGGCGTCGCCAACGCGATCAAGCAGAGCGGACTATTTCTAGAGCCGAATCTGGCCAAACTAGCTGACTCATTTATTGCCCAAGCCGGCGCCAAGCAAGCCGGTAACGCTACTCCAGCAGGTACAGCAGAAACAGGTACGCACCAAAGCGCAATAGCACAACGCGCTATGCCGGCACTGGACAAACTGCTACCGCTACTTGCCAGTCTCTCAACACCCGGCGCCCCAGAACCTTTGGCAGGCGTCGATCTCAAGGGCACCCTGGTCAACCTATTGATCACCCTGCAGCAACAACTACCACCCGGCAGCCTCAACGCCTTGAACCTGCCGCCCGGTCCATGGCAACAGGCCAGCCAGGCCGCCGCACAACAACAGCTCAAACCCGGTATGTTCCCACTGCCCACCCGTGCACTGCAGGCACTGGGCGACAACAACGATCTGGGTAGCCTGCTGCGCCTCACAGCGGCTTTACTATCACGAATTCAGCACCACCAGTTTCAGAGCTTGGGTCAAACCCAAAGCTTCGCCGACGGCAGTACACAGACCACTTGGCAACTGGAAATCCCCATGCGCGACGGCCATCAATTCAGCCACGTACAAATGCGCATTCAGCGCGACAACGCTCCACCCAACGCCAAACAGGCCGAACCCGTGCCGCAATGGGAGGTAAGATTATCTTTCAACCTGGATGAGCTTGGCAGCCTGCAAGCCATTGCCAGGCTGCGCAAGGACAAGGTCAGCAGCGAGTTTTGGGCCGAGCGCGCCAACACCCTGAGCCTGGTGAACACACAGTTGACCGAGTTACGCGACCGTTTGCTGGCCAAAGGGCTGGACGTTGGTGAGCTCAGTTGTCACCGCGGCACCCCGCCACCGCCGCGCCAAGCGCTGCAGCAAACATGGATTGACGAGGTAACCTGATGAGCAGCACACGTGAAGCCATAGCGCTGGTGTATGACGGCGCGCAAGCACCGACCTTAACCGCCAAGGGCGAAGGTGAATTGGCCGAGCAGATCATTCAGTTGGCCATCGATTATGAAGTGCCGATTTACGAGAACGCGGATCTGGCCCGCATGCTGACTCAGCTGGAACTCGGCGATCAGATACCCGAAGCCTTGTATCGCACCATCGCGGAAATCATTGCGTTCGCCTGGTACTTAAAAGGCAAACGCCCGGACGGATTCAACCCGGATGGCGACCAACCACAACCGAAACGACTGGAACAAGATAAGCCAGGTCAGGATTCAGCATCAGAGGCGTAAAGAGAAACGAGCGTAAGCCAACAGAGCGCCCGTTAAGAAGCTCAGTTACGCCGAGTACCATGCAGTTTTACGAACAACTCGGCTTCTGATTTGGACAGGCCACAAGATTGCGTCAGGTCTTCGATACTCGCCCCCATACCAACCAAACGCGCCGCTTGACTGTAGGGCAGTGATTGCGGGTCTTGGGTTTCCAACTTGAGTTGTTTGTCTTCCAAGCGCTTGAGTTGGAGTCGCAGCGAAGTAAGCTCTTCCCCCATGCGAATGCTGCCTTGCTGGAAGGTCGCGAGATCTCTCGACAGCTGCTCCTGCCGCACGCGTTGCAGCTCAGCCTGCTGCTGCAACGCGTGCGGCAGACGGCGAACCTGAGCGAACAACACGACCAGTGCCGCCACAATCAACCCCATCACACTACCGAGCAGCAGCAACAGCGAAGGCTCGTTCATCGCCATCAAAATCCGGACAATTCAGCCCACTCATCCTCGGTCATCATCTTTTCCAGATCGACCAGAATCAGCAGTTCATCGTTTTTGTTACAAACACCCTGAATAAACTTGGCAGACTCATCGGTGCCTACGTTCGGTGCGGTTTCGATTTCTGACTGGCGCAGATACACCACTTCGGCCACGCTATCGACCATAATACCAACCACCTGTTTGTCAGCTTCAATGATCACAATACGGGTGTTATCGGTTATCGGGGCAGGTGTAAGACCAAAGCGTTGCCGGGTATCAATGACAGTCACCACGTTGCCACGTAGATTGATGATACCCAACACGTAAGAAGGTGCGCCCGGCACAGGTGCAATTTCGGTATGACGCAATACTTCCTGCACCTGCATCACATTGATGCCATAGGTTTCGTTGTCCAGGCGGAACGTCACCCATTGCAGGATCGGATCTTCAGCGCCTTGTCCCGAATTATTCTTCATTATCTTGCTTCCCGATCATCGTTGATAGCAGTCCAGCGGCCTGGGACGCTGAAGATGAGCTCTGACCACGAGGTCAGACGCCCTGTTTGTAGTTATCCTAATGCTGGCGTTGGGGCATTACCAGACGCCTGACTTGCCACACCCTTGACTATCAGGCTAGCTAGCGCGGATACATCCAGCAAGGCGCACATGTGATCTATCACAGTACCCGCCAGCCAAGGTCGTTTACCCTCCTGCGAGCGCCACTTAACTTGCTCTGGCTGCAGCCGAATGGATTCGTGCACCCCATGTACCGCCATACCCCAGTCATAGCCTTCTACCGAGATAACAAAAGACAAGCGCTCTTTCAGGTCATCGCTGTAGCGCTCAGGCATCACCCAACGGGCGGTATCAAGCATTTTTAAATTACCCGCCTGCGTCGGCATTATGCCAAGAAACCAGTCGGGCTGACCGAACAAGGGTGTGATTTCGGAATCTAACGGATAGATAGTTCCCAACGATACCAGCGGTACCGCCAGCTTCAACCCACCTACATCAAACAGCAGCGCTTCAAATGACTGTTCGCGCCACACCGGGTTGATTGCCGGAGCAGGTGCAACAAGTTCTTGCTCAGCAGTTTCCAGCACAGGCTCAGCTACCGCTGGTTCAATTACCGGTGGCAGAGCAACCCGCAATACCGGCGCAGGCGGCGGCTCAGCAACGGGCGCAGCTTCAAGCTGCACCGCTGGCTCAGTTTCGACGCGCGCCAGCTCCTCGGTCGCATCCTGCAGCAGCGCATCCAGATAATGCTGAATGGTTTGTTCCGGCACGAATTCTTGTACCGGTAATCTGGATTTACTCATAACACCCGCGCCATGTTGGTTTAACTGTGATGCACATCAATCACAGATCTTGAATCTATATCGGCGGCCGCCGTTAAAGCATTAGCCAGACAAAGGCCGCGTTCACGCGACCTGCTCGCGGCGGGACAGGCTCTGCGCCAGCAGATAACGCAGCAAGGCCCGGTAGGCCAAGACGCCGCGTGCGCCGTTATCCAGCTGCGACGGTACCACCCCAGCCAGGCTCGCATCGCGCAACTTGGTATCAATCGGAATATACGCCTGCCAGAGATGGTCAGCGTAGTCACGACGCAACATGCGCAGGGTGCTTAATGACGCCTGAGTACGACGGTCAAACAAGGTGGGCACTATGGTATAGGGCAGTGCCTGCTTGCGCGATCGGTTAACCATGTTCAGGGTGTGCACCATGCGCTCCAGCCCTTTAAGAGCGAGAAACTCCGTCTGTACCGGTATCACCAGCTGCTCGCAGGCAGCCAGGGCATTGATCATCGAAACGCCAAGCAGTGGCGGGCTATCGATAATCACGAACTGAAAGTCATTCCACAGTTGCGCCAGCGCCCGTGACAACACCAGGCCATAGCCACCCTGAGAGGCCGATTGCCGCTCTAACGTGGCCAGAGAAGTACTTGAGGGCAGTAACTGAATATTGGGGTGCGACGTATCAAGCAGTAGCGCCGCCGCCAGCCCCTCGGGTACCTGGCCATTGTGCTGAAACAGGTTAAATACGCTGCTGGTGAGTTGGTCGGGATCATGCCCGAAATAGCTGGTCATGGAACCATGCGGGTCCAAATCCACCACCAGCACGCGCTGACCCTGGTCCGCCAGCAGGCCAGCCAATGCCACAGCAGATGTCGTTTTACCCACACCGCCTTTCTGGTTGGCTACCGCCCAGACTCTCATGGCTTACCTCCGGGAGCATTCCTACACGGACATACTCCACTACACGTGATAAACGACAACATTTTGACAGCTAAGACCTGTTACAGCTAAGGAGTTGAATTCGATGCAGAACCCGTGCCAGACGGCTCAGCCGTAACTGGAGGGGTGGCTGATTCACTACGCGCTTCGCGCATCACGTCGACCGACTCCGGCTCTCCGCTAAAGGCTTCATGTCGCTTATCCACAAAACGTGACACCAGCAGTACCACTCGACGATTGGCCTTACGGCCCGCAGCGGTAGTGTTGTCGGCGACCGGCCTGAACTCACCATAGCCTACTGCAGCCAAACGGTCAGGATTGACTCCGCCAGTGGTCAACATACGTACAACACTGGCAGCACGCGCGGCAGACAACTCCCAATTAGTTGGATAGTTACCTGAACGCATGGGCACGTTGTCGGTAAAGCCTTCAACATGCACCGGGTTATCGTAGGGCGCCAGTATCTCGGCGATGCGGTCAACCAAACCAAAAGCTGCGTCCAGCGGTAAAGCATCGCCACTGGGGAATAGCAGCCCAGAACTCAGTTCAATTTCCACCCAGAGTTCGTTGCCGCGCACCTCCAGATCGCCAGCTTGAATCAGATCGCCAAAGGCTGCCTGCATTGCCTGGGTAATATCCTGCAAAGCGTCACTGCCGCCGTCCTGCTGACCTGCTTGCGCGCCAGCGTCATCTTGCTTGCCAATGCCACGCGGCTGTTCCTGACCAATCTGAATCGGATCTATCGATCGCTGCGGCTGATTGAATGCGCCCTCAAGCGTATCGGACAGGACTTTGTACTTGCCTTCGTTGACCGAAGAAATTGAATACATGACAACAAAGAAGGCGAACAGCAAGGTGATGAAGTCTGCGTAGGACACCAGCCAGCGTTCGTGGTTTTCATGCTCTTCATGGCGACGTCGCCGCATGCCGCTCTCCCCAGGTTCTGTCGACGCTAGTCGAGGAAGCCCTCGAGCTTCATTTCAATAGAGCGCGGATTCTCACCTTCGGCGATCGACAGCAAGCCTTCCAGCATCATTTCACGGTAACGCGACTGCTGCAGCACCACCGCTTTGAGCTTATGTGCTACTGGCAGTAAAAATAAATTGGCCAGCGCTACGCCGTAGATAGTCGCGACAAAGGCAACCGCAATACCCGACCCCAGCATGGACGGGTCGGCCAAATTACCCATCACGTGAATCAACCCCATGACTGCGCCGATAATACCTATGGTCGGCGAATAGCCGCCCATACTTTCATAGACCTTGGCGGCCATCAGGTCGTGGTTTTCACGGGTCATCAGTTCGACCTCGAGAATACCGCGCAGCGCTTCAGGCTCGCTGCCGTCGACCAGCAACTGCAGTCCTTTGCGGGCATAAGCATCAGGCTCCAGCTCGGCGATAGCCTCCAGCCCCAGCAGCCCATCCTTACGTGCAATGGTGCTCCAGTTGATAATTTGACCAATCCCTTCGCGCAAACGGTTTGAAGGGGGGAAAATAATCCAGCGCAAAATGACCAGAGCACGTTTAAAAACAGTCAACGGCGTCTGAATAAAAGCCGCGCCTAACGTCCCGCCAATCACAATCAGCGCTGCAGGCGCGTTTAACAGAGCAGAAGCGTGCCCACCCTCTAGATAATTGCCACCCATAATGGCCACAAAGGCCAGAATGATGCCGATAATACTGAGAATATCCATCAGCCTATCTCTGCCAGATAACGCCCAATTTCATCCAGGCTGTAGATACCATCGGCCAAATTGGCCTTGGCTATCGCCATGGGCATGCCATAAATCACACAACTGGCCTCGTCCTGCGCCCATATGGAGCTGCCCGCCTGCTTAAGCATTCGGGCGCCTTCGCGGCCATCTGCGCCCATGCCGGTCAGCACGACCGCCAGCACTTTATCCTGGAAGGCTTTGGCCGCCGAACCGAAAGTAACATCAACACAGGGCTTATAATTAAGCCGCTCATCACCGGGCAGAATGCGCACCACGCCCCGACCATCCAGCATCATCTGTTTGCCGCCGGGCGCCAGCAGCGCTACGCCGGGACGTAGAACGTCACCGTCTTCCGCTTCTTTTACCGATATCCGACATAGCTTGTCGAGTCGCTCCGCAAAGGCTTTGGTAAACGCGGCGGGCATGTGTTGAATCAGCAGCAGGGGCGCTGGGAAATTACTCGGCAGCTGTGTCAGCACTTTCTGCAGCGCTACTGGACCGCCAGTCGAAGTGCCTATTGCGACCAACTTATAGCTGCGCTTGCGCGGCGCCGGGCTATTACGGGGCGCCGTTGCTGCCGGCTTGCTGACGGGAGAGGCGGTGTTACCGGCCACTGCGGCAGGTCGCGGCGCGCTACTGCCGAGATGGGAGGCTGGCTGCGCCGCCGGACTGGCGCTCAGGCCAAGCGAGCGGCGATTGGTGCGCGCCAACGCGTTGACGCGTTCGCAAAGCAACTGTCGCACCTTATCGGGATTGCGAGAAATATCTTCAAAGTTTTTTGGCAGGTAATCAGCGGCACCAGCATCCAGTGCATCCAGGCTGACGCGGGCGCCTTCATAGGTAAGCGAGGAAAACATGATGACCGGCGTGGGGCAGCGCTGCATGATCTGCTTTACCGCCGTGATGCCATCCATCACCGGCATCTCGTAATCCATAGTGATTACGTCCGGACGTAGCGACAGCGTCTGCTCGATAGCTTCTTTGCCGTTGGTTGCCGTGCCGACAACCTGAATCTGCGGATCACCCGCCAGAATTTCGGTTACCCGGCGGCGAAAAAAACCCGAGTCATCAACCACCAGAACCTTGACCGCCATACCTTCTCCTGAACCCGCATCGCCATTCGGCGCAGCGCACCATGCGCCCATTTCCAAGTGACTCTTGCGAGCCACTTTCCCCGCCTACCGCGTCAGTTCAGCATGGCAACAGCAGTTGGCAGATGCGTCTGATACAGCATGGTACAACCTATCACACCCGTCGCGCGTACCGCTTGAGCAGACTGGGTATATCCAGAATCAAGGCGATACGGCCGTCGCCGGTGATAGTCGCGCCAGCCATACCCGCCGTGCCCTGGAGCATCCGCCCGAGTGGTTTGATAACCACTTCTTCCTGGCCGACCAATTGATCAACCACAAAGCCCACTCGTTGCGTGCCGACCGAGACGATCACCACACTAGCCGCAGAATGATCGCTGGTATCTTGCACGCCTGGCATCAGCCAGCGCTTGAGATAGAACAACGGCAACGCTTTTTCGCGCACGATAATGACTTCCTGGCCATCGACGATATTGGTGCGCGACAAGTCGAGGCTATAGATCTCGTTAACGCTTACCAGCGGCAACGCGAACGCCTGGTTCGCCAACATGACCATCAAGGTTGGCATAATGGCCAGCGTTAACGGCACTTTGATGGCAATGCGCGAGCCTTGTCCTTTGGTTGATTCAATATTGATGGTGCCGTTGAGCTGGGAGATTTTGGTTTTCACCACATCCATACCCACACCACGGCCGGACACATCGGAAATTTCGGTTTTTGTAGAGAAGCCGGGCTCGAGGATCAAATTAAAGCACTCGGCTTCGCTCAGGCGATCCGCAGCATCTTTGTCCATCATGCCTTTTTCGACTGCCTTGGCACGCAGCACGTCTGGATCCATACCGCGGCCGTCGTCGACAATAGTCAGCAGAATATGATCGCCTTCCTGCTGCGCGGCCAATACGACTTTACCCGTACGTGGTTTACCCGCGGCCTCTCGTTCGTCAGGCAGCTCAATACCGTGGTCTACCGAATTACGCACCAAGTGAACCAGTGGATCGGCCAGCGCTTCTACCAGGTTCTTGTCGAGATCGGTTTCTTCACCAACCAGCTCTAGGTTAATTTCCTTTTTCAGGCTCCGCGCCAAATCACGTACCACGCGCGGGAATCGCCCAAATACTTTTTTGATCGGCTGCATGCGGGTTTTCATCACCGACATTTGCAGATCAGCGGTAACCACATCCAGATTACCAACCGCTTTGTTCAGTTCTTCATCGCCACTGCTCAAGCCCAGACGCACCAGTCGGTTGCGCACCAACACCAGCTCGCCAACCATGTTCATGATTTCATCAAGACGTGCGGTGTCTACGCGTACGGTGGTCTCAGCTGTGGGAGCAGCTTCTGCCGCTTGTGCCGGCTTTGCGACACTCGGGGCGGCCAAAGGCGCAGCTTGTGGCTTGGCAACAACCTTGGGCTGAGGCTTTGGCTCGGGCTTACTGTCTGCCTTGGCAGCAGGTGCAGCAACCGACGCAGAAGTCGGGGTAGCGTCTACAGCCTCCTTACCCGGTGCAGAACCTTTGCCATGCAGTTCATCGAGCAGCGCTTCAAACTCATCGTCGGTAATTTTGTCTGCAGTGTCTGCGGCGCTTTCTGGCACAGACTCGTCAACAGGCACGTCGTCTTCGATCTTGCCTGGCGCGCTGCCCTTACCGTGCAACTCATCCAGCAGCGCTTCAAATTCATCATCGGAGATATCGTCGCCGGAACTAACGGCCGTGGTTGTGGCGGGGCCACTTCCAACTTGGCCACTGCCATGCAACTCGTCCAGCAGAGCATCGAATTCATCATCGCTGATTTCATCACTGCCGGCGGTTGCTGACGCGGCCGGCTCGGCTGTTACAGCGGGAGTTGCATTGCCATGCAGCGCATCGAGCAATAGCTCGAACTCGTCATCGGTTATATCGCCATCACCGCTGGAGATACTTTCCACAGCAGCCAGAGCCGGTGCGATCGGCGCAGCTGCAGCGACAGGCTCAACAATATCGGCACTGGCTGGTTGCGCTAACGCGGAAAGTGCAGCTAGCAAAGCTGGCGTGGCAGGGGTGAGTTCTTGTTGGTTGCGCACCTGATCAAACATACTGTTGACCGTATCCAGCGCCTGCAGAACTACATCCATTAAATCGGAGGTAACCGGGCGCTCGCCCTTGCGCAGAATATCAAACACGTTCTCGGCGATGTGGCAGCAAGCTACCAGGGCATCGAGTTGCAGGAAGCCAGCACCGCCTTTAACGGTATGAAAACCGCGAAAGATAGCGTTGAGCAGATCCATGTCATCGGGACGGTTCTCCAGTTCGACCAACTGTTCGGACAACAGCTCGAGTATCTCACCTGCCTCGACCAGAAAGTCCTGGAGAATCTCTTCATCCGCATCGAAACTCATGCACCCACTCCCCTCGGGCGTGTTAACAGTAAACGGTAATGCGTTGGGCTAGTATCGCTGCTTGGGCGCAGTCCGCTGTTATTAGTCGCTAATCCGGAACCAGCAAGCCTGACTATTTCACAACTAGTCTGGCCGTTGCCGTCACACTCGGTGCCGGCGATTTTTTGCAGGAGTCAGAACCCCAGGCTGGACAAAAGATCGTCGACTTCGTCCTGCCCGGATACAACGTCTTCTCTTGTATCGGCATGAATTTGCGGACCTTCACCCCTGGGTGAGGTTTTTTTTGTCTCGCTGGCGGTTTCTGCGTGGTTGATACCAGTAATTCGATCCACCTGGCCCGCCATGCGAACCAAACTGAGCAAACTTTCTTCGACATCGTGCACTAGCGTAATGACGCGTTTGATCACCTGACCGGTAAGGTCCTGATAATCCTGCGCAATCAAAATATCGTTAAGATGGCCCGATACGTCATTGCTGGTATTTTCGGCTTTCTCAAGAAAGTCACCCATACGCTTATACAGTTCACGAAACTCGTCGGCCGCCATCTCACGCCGCTGCAAACGCTGCCAGTCACTGCGCAATGCCGCCGCTTCACCGCCCAGTTCAGATATCTTTGGCGCGCTGATTTCTACCAGGTCCATAGTGCGATTGGCTGCCTTATCGGTCAGCTGCACCACATAATCCAGGCGATCCGAGGCATCGGAAATTTTCGAGGTTTCAGTTTCATCACCCAGGGCGTGGGTGGTGTCTATCTGAAAGTTGACAATGGAGTTGTGCAACGCACGGGTGAGCTGCCCCACCTCATGATAAAGACCGCGATCACGGGCTTGATTTATTGCGTGAATCACCAATAGAGCTTCGGCGAAGTCACCCTGCTCCAGATGATCGACCAATTGGCGCGCATTGTCCTTGAGGGAATGTTCAAATTCCTGAGCAGTCGCCTGGCCGGGATCCTTACTTAACGCCATAACCTGTACCCCGGTTGATTATTATTTTGCTTGCACTCGCTCAAAAATCTTTTCGATTTTTTCTTTCAAAGCCTGAGCAGTAAAAGGCTTCACCACATAACCGTTAACACCCGCCTGGGCTGCTTCGATGATCTGGTCCCGTTTGGCTTCAGCGGTCACCATCAGCACCGGCAGGTGCTTCAGACGCTCGTCAGCACGGACTGCACGCAGCAGGTCGATGCCACTCATGCCGGGCATGTTCCAGTCAGTCACCAGAAAATCGAAGTTACCACTCTGCAGCATCGGCAATGCGGTATTGCCATCATCGGCTTCAGCCGTGTTGGTAAAACCCAGGTCGCGCAACAGGTTTTTGATAATGCGCCTCATCGTTGAAAAATCATCAACGATGAGAATTTTCATATTCTTGTCCAAGTCGACCTCCGTACAAACCAGGGAAAGTGCAGGCCTGCACCCCGAAAACCCATTGCAATGGCCAAACTAGCCGTATAAAGAAACTCTGAACAGCCTGCTGCTGCGCAACCGGTTGTTCACAATATCTTCAGTTTACAGCCATCAAAACAGGATCAGGCACAGTGCTACTATTTGCGCAATTCGAGCATTGTCCGGATGTTGACGACAAAATCAATCATTTCGCCAACTTGATAGACGGGCGCGCAGTCGTGCGGCACATTGACTATGCAGCTGACTTACCCGCGACTCACTTACTCCCAACACTGCGCCGATCTCTTTGAGGTTCAGTTCTTCATCGTAATACAGCGACAGAAGCAGACGTTCCCGTTCAGGTAAACCGTCGATTGCTTCCGCCAACGCGCCGCGAAAACGTTCATCTTCCAGCCCAGAGAAAGGCTCGAAATCACCCTGTACATCGGCCGGCGCACCACTTTCCAACAGATCATCAAAGCTAAAGAGCTTGCTGCCCGCGGTGTCGTTGAGAATCGCGTAATATTCTTCAAGACTCATATCAAGTTCGGCAGCAATCTCGTGATCTTTAGCGTCGCGACCCAGACGAGATTCCACCGCACGCATCGCATCACTGACCATGCGTGTATTTCGATGCACTGAACGTGGCGCCCAATCACCTTTGCGTACTTCATCAAGCATGGCACCACGGATGCGGATACCAGCATAGGTTTCAAAGCTGGCACCTTTGCCGAAGTCGAACTTACGAGAAGCCTCTAACAGGCCAATCATGCCGGCCTGGATCAGATCATCAACCTGTACACTGGACGGCAATCGGCCGAGCAGATGGTAGGCAATGCGCTTCACTAGCGGAGCATATTGCTCAACGAGTCGATCCTGGTCATTCGCAGAACGTTGTGCTCGTGTATACATGCTTAGTCCGCCAGCCGATGCAATCATAGGCCTGAGCCGGTAGGCCGTACCAGACGTTCGACGAAGAATTCCAGGTGTCCGCGTGGATTGGCCGGTAAAGGCCATGAGTCCACCTTCTGCGCAATTGCTCTAATCGCCATGGCCGCTTTGCTGCGCGGAAAAGCTTCATAGACTGCACGTTGCTTCTGTACGGACTTGCGCACCGCTTCATCGAAAGGTACCGCCCCGACGTATTGCAGTGCTACGTCGAGAAACCGGTCAGTTACTTTAGACAGTTTAGCAAACACCATTCGACCTTCCTGCGGGGTGTTCACCATATTGGCCAGAATTCGGAAACGCGTCATGCCGTGATCACGATTTAGCAGTTTGATCAGCGCATAAGCGTCGGTAATAGAGGTAGGCTCATCGCAGACGACAACCAGTGCTTCCTGGGCTGCCCGCACGAAGCTAACCACCGAATCGCCGATACCAGCGGCAGTGTCGACAATCAGCACGTCGATATTGTCACCAACCTCGCTGAACGACTGGATCAGACCTGCATGCTGTTGGGGGCTAAGGTTAACCATATTCGCCGCGCCCGACGCCGCAGGCACGACGCGGATACCACCGGGACCGGGGATCATCACGTCGCGCAGATCACATTTGCCTTCCAGCACGTCAGCCAACGTAGCTTTGGGTTTTAACCCAAGCAATACGTCAACGTTGGCTAGCCCTAAGTCGGCATCCAACAGCACGACTCGGCGCCCCAACTCCGCCAGCGCAAGGCTGAGATTGACCGACACATTAGTTTTGCCGATACCACCCTTGCCGCCGGTGACTGCGATAACCTGAACCGGATGATTGCTACCCATCTACGTTGATTACCTTGAATTGTTGATTTCGCTTAGCTTGCCCGCTGGCCATGCATCATGCCGGCAAACACATCTGCCATCGCCTGATCTTCAGGCGCCTCATTACCCGCCATACTGACCGCGCGACTTACCAACTGGTGCCCTAGCGCACGATTGATATCGTCTGGGATTCGCTGGCCATCTGCCAGATAGGCTACCGGCAAACCCTGCTCCATAGCCAGCCCTAATGACTCACCCAGCGTTGCGGCCTCGTCGACTTTAGTCAGAACGCAACCACTGAGCCCACAACTTTTATAGTTGTGATAAGCCGCCTTCATGACACGGTACTGACTGGTTGCCGCCAACACCAACAATTTACGCACTTGCTGGCCCTGTTGCGCCAGTGCGTTCAGCTGACCGCGCAGATACGGGTCCTGCGCTTGCAGGCCGGCCGTATCTACCAACACTAAACGCTTACCGGAAAAATCAGCCAGCACATCCTGCAAGCTGTTCTGCTCATCAACTACTCGCACCGGCACGTCAAGAATGCGGCCGAGGGTACGCAGCTGTTCATGCGCGCCAATGCGATAGGTATCCATAGTCACCAGGGCCACATGCTGGCTACCGTGCTTAAGCACGTAACGTGCTGCCAACTTGCCCAGTGTGGTGGTTTTGCCTGCGCCGGTTGGGCCGACCAATGCGATAATACCGCCTTGGTCCAGCATATCTTCACGCAAAGTAGGAATGCGGTGCGATAGGTGCGCCAGTACCAGGCGCCAAGCTTGGCGGACGTCAGTCACGTCAGCGACCTGACTCAGTAGATTCTGGCAGATTTCTGCCGGCAAACCGATCTGTGTCAGCCGGCGCCACAAGCCAGCCTGTTTAGGCTGACGCTGGTTGAGTTGGCCCCAAGCCATACCGCCCAACTGCGACTCCAACATCTCACGCAACCCTGCCAGCTCGGCGCGCATAGCACTAAGCCCAGTACTTTCAGCCGCATCAGCGACAGGAGCTGCAGCACTCACCTTGCGCTGCACCGGCGGCTCTTCGCTTGGCTCTTGCACCAGACGATCAAGCAGGTCGCGCGCAACCGGCGAGCCTTGCTCGGCCGCCGCGCGCATGCTGTCCCCGAATAATTGACGGTTAACGGTTGGCTGATTACGCGAAACCATTTGGCCCACCTCAAGCTCGGCTCGGGCGGCAACAATGCGCTCTTGGGTCTTTTTCAGTTCCTGATCCAGCCCTGGCGTCGGCGGCGTGATGCGCGGCGCAACATAGTCCAGCGCTGCGGTCAGCTCTACCCCACCAGCCACACGGCGGTTAGCGATAATCGAGGCGTCAGCGCCCAGCTCATCACGCACCAGTTTCATCGCTTGGCGCATATCGGCGGCAAAGAAACGTTTGACTTTCATGGCTGACCTCATCAGTTACCGGTGCCCCGCGCATCGCGCCAGGCTGCGTTTAATCTGCGTTCTTGAGCCTTGGCTCAGTTCTGTCCGACCGTGGCGACTATGGTCACCTGCTTGCTGTCCGGAATTTCCTGGTAGGACAACACATGGGCTCCGGGGGCGGCGTAGCGGACAAACTTGGCCATCATCATCCGAATCGGCCCAGCCACCAGCAGGATCGCTGGCTTGCCCTGTACTTCCTGACGCTGCACCGCTTCTGACAACGAGCGTTGCAGTTTTTCTGCCATCCCGGGCTCCAGCAACATGCCATCATCGACACCCTGCCCAGCCTTCTGAAGACTCTGTAGCAACATCTGTTCCAACCTTGGTTCCAGAGTGATCACAGGCAGCTCGGAGTCAAGCCCCACAATGCTTTGCACGATCGAGCGCGACAGCGCAACGCGCACTGCCCCAATCACAGCGCCAGTATCTTGACTCTTGCCCGAGCTGTTAGCGATAGACTCAGCGATGGTCCGAATGTCGCGCACCGGCACCTGCTCCTGCAGCAGGCCCTGCAACACTTTGAGCAGATTGGAGACTGAAATAAGCCCTGGCACTAGCTCCTCAGCCAGCTTAGGCGAAGCCTTGGCCAGCACTTGCAGCAGCTGCTGCACTTCCTCATGGCCAATCAGCTCATGTGCGTGCTTGTGCAGAATTTGGTTGATATGGGTGGCCACCACGGTGCTGGCGTCGACTACCGTGTAACCAAGCGACTGAGCCTGGTCTTTCTGCATCGGCTCGATCCATACCGCATCCAACCCAAAGGCAGGATCTTTACCCGCCAAGCCTTTGATTTCGCCAAATACCTGGCCTGGGTTGATTGCCAGCTCACGATCTGGGTAAACCTCAGCTTCAGCTACGCCAACACCCATCAGCGTCAATCTATAGGCATTGGGTGCCAGATCGAGGTTGTCGCGAATGTGTACCGAGGGCATCAAAAAGCCCAAGTCCTGTGACAGTTTTTTACGCACACCCTTAATCCGCGCCAGCAACTGCCCACCTTGGTTCCGGTCGACCAGCGGAATCAAACGGTAGCCTACCTCCAACCCCACCATGTCGACTGGGGTGACGTCATCCCAGCCCAGCTCACGGGTTTCTGGCGACTGCACCGCTGGCGGCAGCGCCTGTTTGCGCTCAACCTCAGCGTCCTCTTCAACCTTGACCTGCTGTCGCTTGGCAATCACGTAGGCGCCACCGGCTGCCAGCGCACCCAAACCAATAAAGGAAAAGTGCGGCATGCCGGGAATCAGGCCCATGATGATCATGATCGCCGCGGCAATCGCCAGCGCCTTGGGCGAGGTGAACATCTGACGCTGCACCTGCGCGCCCATGTCTTCCGAGGTGGAGACCCGCGTCACCATAATGGCGGCAGCGGTAGACAGCAGCAGCGACGGAATTTGCGCCACCAAACCGTCACCAATGGTCAACAGCACGTAGATTTTGCCGGCTTCTGCGAATGGCAGACCGTGCTGCGCCATACCGATGGCTAAACCACCAATCACGTTGATGAACAGAATCAGCAGACCGGCAACCGCGTCACCGCGTACGAACTTACTGGCACCGTCCATGGAGCCGTAGAAATCCGCTTCCTGCGACACCTCCATCCGCCGGGTCTTGGCCTGTTCCTGATCAATCAGACCGGAATTCAAATCGGCGTCGATTGCCATCTGTTTGCCAGGCATAGCATCCAGGGTGAAGCGAGCGCTCACTTCTGAGATACGCCCAGCACCCTTGGTAACTACCACAAAGTTGATAATCATCAGGATGGCGAACACCACCAGACCCACAACATAGTTACCGCCGATCACCACTTCACCGAAGGCCTGAATAACCTTACCCGCCGCGTCACCACCCTCATGACCATAGAGTAGCACCACTCGCGTAGACGCTACGTTGAGCGCCAAGCGCAGTAAGGTGGCGACCAGCAATATGGTGGGGAACACGGCGAAATCAAGCGGGCGCAAGGCGTAAGCGCCGACCAACAGCACCACCAAGGCCAGCGCGATATTGAAGGTAAAGAGCACGTCGAGTATGAAGGGTGGCACCGGCAACATCATCATGCCGAGCATCACCAGCAATAGAATAGGCACACCCAGACTGCCGTGGCGCAAGCCGGCCAGATTGGTCCGCATGTTACCCATCATTTGTGTGCGATCGACAGCCATTGCCCGGAGCTTCCCCAATCAATAATTTGACGCAATATGCGTGCTAACAGACTCTAGGCAAGAAGCGTTCCAGCTTAGCGAAAAGAGCGCCAATCAGGATAATGTCGAAGTGCCATACACTAAACCTGAAAACCAGTGCTATGCTTTGCTGGTGCGGACACTCTGATACACTGCGCTAGCGACAACGGCAACGGATGGCCCGGTTTAGAACAAGGCTATCGGCTAACCGGCGAACCTGCGTAAAGGCGTCTGAATCAGTTACCCGCGCAGTTTTCCGGTCAAGACTCTGATAGACCGAAAAACGCTGAAAGACACTGCGAGCAGTTAGTGACCGCTGTTATTTTCACGCATTTTCAATAGCCATACTCAGTGGTTCCTGGCCATCACAGAGAGAATTCATGCGCGTACTTGTTGTTTTGCTGCTCATCGTTACAGCGGCCCTAACCGGCTGCGAGAGCCTATCTCAGCCTGACAGTCTGTTGGCACGTTCCAGCGAAGCATTAAAAAATCAGCGCCAACGCCTGGCCGACCTCGCCGCCAGCTTGACCAGCGATCCCAAGGAGCAAGAGCGCCACGCTGAAGTGCAGGCGCTGTTTGATCAAGAATATATAGACCCACTCACTGTCTACTTGCAGCGGCACGGCGAAGACTCGGACTACGCTCCCTATGCAGAGTTGGTCCGTGCCGAACGCAGCGAACGTTGCGGCGTGGTTGCCGCCCGTTATGCTCCACAGGATCCCAACGCTGCAACGCTACAACGCCTTAAGCGCGGCTATGTATTCTCTTGTCCTGCGGTGATTGATGCCTTCGCCCAACGGGTGAACGCGGCGCAGTCGGCGGTTGCTACTCAAACTAACGCCACACCCGTTACGCCAACCGCCAAAGCCAACACGCCCGTCAGCCAACGCGCTGCCAGCAGCAATAACGCAAAAGATTGCTACCTGTTGTTTAGCATTAAAAACTTTCAGCAAGCTCAACCTTCCTGCTCTGCCGCTGCCGCGAAGGGCGATGGCAAAGCCCAGCATCACCTTGCGGTGATTGCACAAACAGACGGAGATCAGGCTGAGGCGCTGCGCTGGGCACGCGAGTCGGCTGGCCAGGGCGACGCCAACGGTCAGCTGTTACTGGCTCAACTACTCGCCGCACAAGATCAACAAGAAGAAGCCGCTACCTGGCTGAAGGCAGCAAGTGATCAGGACCAGCGCGAGGCCAACTTTTTACTGGCCCAGGCTTACCAGCAAGGCACGGGGCTCGCCAGGAACTTTCCGCAATCGCAGGTCCACCTGCATCGCGCCGCCAGCGCCGGTTATGTGCCCGCTATTTTGCAGCTGGCCAACCAGCAAAAAGGTTCAGCTAGCGCTCGTCATTGGCTGCGAGAGGCAGCAAAAAAGAACTCGGCCACCGCCCAATATGAGCTAGGCATGGATTATCTGGAGGGCACCAGTGGCGATACCGACCTGATAGAGGCTTACGTCTGGCTGAGCTTGGCGTTGGTTAACGGCGAAAAACGCGGCAAACGGCATGTAGAACAGCTATCGTCCCAACTCAGTCCGGAAGAGTTGACTCAGGCCCAAGGCCGCGTCCATTCTGGGCTTAACGGACTCTAGCCAAGGAATGCCCATGCTCCCGGTCAAGCCAGCAATCATGTTTCTGCTCAGCCTGCTGGTGTGCATCTTCATGTTTGGTACTTGGCTGATGTCCAGCTTGAATCTGGAGTACGCGCAAAATGCCATGGCTGAGTTGCGGCAGCGACAAATTACCGACACTTTCTACGCCAACCTGGACCGCATCAACGCCCACCATCGGCAGATGGAATACAACACTCATGGACTGGCCCGCACCGGCAGCCTGTTTGATAGCCTGGAGGACAACTCTGCGGTTACGGTGCAGCGCTTGCGCCAGAGCCTGCAACAGACGTTGCGAGACTTTCCCGATAGTTACGGCAGCAGCCTATGGTTCGCAGACGGCAGAACCGAGAAGGCGCTTTATGCCTATCGTCAGGAGAGCAACATTCTGGTCGAGGCCATTCCCGAGGCCGACCAGCAAATGATACGGCAGTGGTATCAGCGCCTGACTGAACTTGAGCAACAATCCAACAGCAATATCGATCCCGCCAATAACTGGATGCCCGCTTACTACAAAGCCAGCATCGACAGCGCCGTGATCAGCCACGCGGTTTTAATTTTCAACAACCAGCAACAACCCATTGGGTTAGCGATTACCGATTGGCGAGCGGAAGATATTGTGCGCACGGTCAGTCGGGTTGAGGTCACCCCCGGCACTTTCTCGTTTTTGCTGGATACCGAAAACCGCAATCTTTCCAGCCTCTCAGAAGCTAAAAATGTGGCGCAGGCGCAAGAGCTGATCAACGCTATCGTCGACCTGAATCTTTATGAACAACTGAAACCACAATCCACCACCCGAATACTCAGCACGCGTCAGCTCGCCTCACCCATGCAGCACCTGCAACTTGACTTAAGTCAGCGCGAATATGCGCTGTTCTTCTCTCGTACCCAGGCTGGCATGCTGTTCGGCATTGGCGTGCCTCAAGCCGAGATTGATGCGGTGCTGGAGCCTATGCGGCAAAGCAACTTCCGAATTGTTAGCCTGACCGGGCTGATACTGCTGCTGATCTCCGCTCTCATTCTTTATCTAGTGGCAGGCATCCTGCGCCAACTGCATAACCTCTACACCGACAGCCTGACAGAGCTACCTAATCGCGAGCGCCTGCTGGTTGATTTAAGAAAGCGTCGTACCGCGTCACTGATCCTGCTCAACATTGACTCTTTCAAAGAAATTAACGATTTTTACGGCCACGAATGTGGTGACCACGTCATTATCGAGCTAGCGGATGCACTGGATGACTACCTGGGGAGTCAGCCCGATTGGCAGCAAAGCCGCCTATATCGCATGCCCGCAGATGAGCTCGCCGTTTGGTTGCCAGGCGAACACAGCGAAGGACAACTGCAAAAGCAGATCAACCAGCTGCTCGAGTTCATCAGCGCACTGCGCATCACATGGCACAACCAGGATATACCCGTGAATGCCAGCCTGGGCGCTGCCAGCAGCGCCCAGCGCGGCAGTGAAGATCTGACCAGCGAAGCCCTGTTGCCTGGCGCAAACATCGCGCTGGAGCTAGCGCGCCTGCATAAAAACAATTACGTCATTTACGATGAGCGCCACAAAGTTCGTGAAAGCTACGAGCAAAATTTGATCTGGGCCAACCGCTTGAAAGGGGCATTGGAAACAGGTCGTATCGTGCCCTTCTTTCAACCCATCATGGACCTCAAAACCAATCGAATTGAGAAGTTTGAGTGCCTGGTAAGACTGCTGGATGACCAGGGTGAACCCATCAGCCCTTCACAGTTCCTGGATCTGGCGAAGAAAGTCCGCCTCTATCGCTCCATTACCCGCTGCATGGTAGAAAGCAGCATGCGGCAATTTGCAGATCTGCCATACACCTTCTCGCTGAACCTATCCTGTGAAGATCTATTGGATCAGGAACTATCGGATCACATCATCGCCACTGTTGAACAAAACGAGATCGGTTCCAGGGTGATATTCGAAATCCTCGAGTCAGAAGGTATTGAAAACTATGCTGCGGTGCGTCAGTTCATTGACCGTGCCAAGGCGCTCGGTTGCCGCATCGCGATTGACGACTTCGGCACTGGCTATTCCAACTTCGAGCACCTGCTACGTCTGGATGTAGACCTGATCAAGATCGATGGCAGCCTGATTAAGCAACTGGACACCAACGCTACCGCGATGACCATCTGCAAAGGCATAGTGCAGTTTGCAGAGGAGCTTGGCATGTTGACGGTCGCTGAGTTCGTCCATAGCCCAGCCATTCTGGCGAAGGTGCGCGAACTGGGAGTGACCTTTGCACAGGGTGCTGCCATCGGCATGCCATCGGCCAGTTTGATTACCAAGGTCACCATGACCGGCACCGAGCCCGAAGTGAACCGTGCCAAGAGTTAAGCTGTATTGGCTGGCTTACGCTTGATCAATATCGCGCCGGCGCCCTAGCCAGCCAGGCCGCATACAACCTGAACCGGCAAACCTTCGGGTGAGGGAAGATCAACCCACTCTAGCGATAGATGATATCTCCGCGCATGGGCGCGAGTCGTTTTAGTAGTCGATTCTGTACGCTTACAGACAGACCTTCATCGTCCATCGCCGCAATCAGATCCTCCACCAATGCGTTAAAATCGCCTTGGCTGATATCAAAACCCGCGTGCACGTCAATCATGCTGTCACCGGTATATTCACAAGGACCGCCAGCCTCGACGCAAATCTGCTCCTGTAGCTTTTCTTGCAACCGGAGTATGTCGGTATCGGCGAAATGGTGCACGATGCGTGCGTCATCAGCAATGCGGTACAACAGGCCTTCCACCACCCGATTGATACCCGCCTGCTCACCCATAGCCTGATACAGACTGTCATCCGCCGGCGTTGTATTGGTGGCGCAGCTGGCTACCCCCATGACAACAATACCCGTGCAGATAATCTTAACTAATGGTTTGAACATGAACCGCCTCAGTAACTCAGTTGCAATGACAAATACAGGCCCTGCTGGCCTTCCAGCGTCGCGATTTCACCCATATCAGCCCACGAGGCGACTACCGCCACACGCTTGCTAGGAAAGTAGCCGACAAATAAGTCTTGCCAGTCGCTTTCTCCAGCGAAGGACAGATTATCCGGCTTCTCACGGTATTCGACGCCGACTATCCATTGCGGGCTTAACAGCAGACCTACACTGCCTTCCTTCAACAAACTACGGCTGTCGCGGCGATCACCACCAAAACCGAGCAGGCCCGTTTCATTTGCCCGTGAGTAACGCAAGGTGCCATTGAGCAGCAGGTTATAGCCACCTACAGCGCCCAGAAACAGGCGCGAAGCTGCAAGATAATAATCGGTATCTGAATCACGCTTGGCGCCAACCAGTGATGGCACCAGGAAGTTACGTTGGCGCTTATACTGCGCGCCAAACGAGACCTGCGGCAGTTGGTCGTAAATCAGATCACCGAACAGGCGCACTTTCAGCCCGTAGATATCTTGATTTAGGGTTTTTTCGGGCAGGCCTGCGGCTTTGGTCAGCGCATCTATATCCAGACGCTGACGAGCAATCGACAGCTCCACGCGATTACCTAAGCTGAGCGCGGCACCGAAGCTATCCAGCCGATAATCTCCGGTATCGACCCGCGTCGCAAAAACATCGCCGCCCCATTCATCACGGGTACCGTAGCCAGACAACACCGCCCAAGGCACTATGCCACCACCAGCAGCACCCTCAATACTGGTCGCACCGCCCGTCGCGAGCATACGACCACCGGGCTCGGCCATCGCGCCGCTTGCACAAGCCACCAGCAAAGCGGCTATTGCAGCTTTTCTCATGCAGACTCCACTACTCCGAAGGTACCACGGGTATCCTCAAGCCATTGCTCTAAAGCTGCTGCAGCCAACGGCCGACTGATGAAGTACCCCTGAGCCACATCACAATGACGCTCTTTCAGCCAGTTCAGGCTGTCTATGTTCTCTATTCCCTCGGCAATCACTTTCAAGCCCATATTGTGCGCCAATTCGATGGTCGACTTGACGATAACGGCATCGTCGCTGCCCTCCGCAAGCTGCAACACAAAAGACTTGTCTATCTTCAAGTCTTGCACCGGCAGACTCTTCAGCGTAGCCAACGATGAATAGCCTGTCCCGTAATCATCCACCGCCAATGCGATACCCAGGTCACGCAGCACACGCAGACTATTCAGGCTGCGCTCAGGGTTTATCATCACTGCACTTTCGGTGACTTCCATCGACAGATACTCAGGGCTGATCTGTTGGGCGCGCAGCAGATGCTCGATGCGCTGGGGAAATTGCGGGTCGTCCAAATCACGAGCAGATATATTCATCGCCACCTGAAGATGAATACCACGATCTATCCAATTGCGTAACTGCGAGGCAACCGCGGCCATCATCCATTGCGTCAGCATGCCAATGCTGCCGGTCTGCTCGGCCAAAACAATGAACTCATCAGGAGTGATCGGACCAAGTTCGCTGTGCGTCCAGCGCATCAACGCTTCAACCTGCCGCACTTCGCCGCTGGCCAAATCCAATTTCGGCTGAAACACTACCGCCAGCTCTTTGTACTCCGGGGCATAACGAAGGTCCCGCGCCAATCGAATACGTCGTTGGTATGCTTGATCACGCTGCGCCTGATACACCGCAATGCGTTCCGGGCCGGGAGCAGCGTCTCCCAGTGCAATACTGACTTGGCGCAACAACTCACCCGCGTCACGCCCTTGCAACGGCCACTCCACTACACCGGCCATCCATTGCGAGCGGAGCTTGATATCCTCAACCTGCATCTTCTCGCCGAGCTGAGCCAGCATCGCGTCGATAACCACCACCGCCTCATCCAGATCACGGCGCTCCAACAACAGCAGAAAGCCCACCCCTGGTTGCCAAGCCAACAATGAATCGGCCGGTAGCTGGCCTTCCAAACACGCTACTGACTGGCGTACCAAGGTATCCATGAAACTCTGTCCACGGGCCTTAACCATCAATTCTGCGGTCACCAAATTGCATTGCGCAAGCACACCGCTTTGCCCACTGACAATCGAGCTATTCAGTCGCTCACGCATCACGCCAACGTTAGCCAATCCGGTCAGTGGGTCATGCAGCGCGTTATGCGCAATCAAACTTTCCCGCTCGGCGATACCGATCCGCATGGCATCGATGCTTTCAGCCAAGAGCCCTAACTCATCATTGCGGGCAAGCGTGACTTTGTGGGTGTAGTCGCCCCGACCAATACGCTTGGCTGCCTCCGCCAACAAGGTGACCGGACGCGCTAAACCGCCGGATAAACGCACCGCCAAAAACGAGGAAGCCAATAGCGCGATCAGCGTGATAATCAACAGTTCGCGCTTGAGATCATCGAAGCTCGCCAGCGCATCGCTCAGCGGGCTGGCCATCTGAGCCACCACACTGTAAGGCGCCTGATCCAGAAGGGTAATGGCGGTAGTCAGATAGCCTTCCCTCTCGAGCCTCTGCGTGCCCTGCTGCAGGCTCATATCCTGCTGTGCATATGGGGTGGTCGAAAAGGTGCTCATGACCTCTTTGTCTCGGCTGCTGACAAAGCGAATTTCCAGGCCAGTCAACTTCTGCATTTCGCGGGCCAGCGCAGCGTCCAGGCTGAATGCCATCGCAACCTGCCCCACTGGAACGGGCGCGTGCACCACCGCCTCTACCAACAGATAGGGCCGATGATCAATCATTGCAATCAACGCTTGCTCGGAAAATGCTTGCAGTGACTCCACCTGCGCGGTGTCTGAGCCTGGCATGGTCGCCGACGAAATACGCAGGTCGCCCTGCGCATCAAAAAACAATGCCTGGTCAGCACCAATGCGGCTTGCCTGATTTAGCAAGGCCGAACGAATGGTTGCTAAATCACCCGTGGCAACCGCCTGACGGAAGCCGAAGTCTGCTACCAGAATCTGCGTTGCGTTGGTTAACTCACGCGCTCGAGCTTCCAGCAGATTTCTGAAAACGTTGCTACCTACCTCTAGTTGCCGTTGCGCCTGTCGCTCCGCTGAGAAGTCTGTGCTGGTATAAACCGCAAAAAACACTGCGCCCAGTACCAACGACAGCAAGCAGACAGACGTGACTATCAGCCTGGTACGCAGATACCGAATACGCACCCGCTACTCCGCCGCTTTCTTGAAGCGTTGCTGCAACGGAGATAGCACTGGTGTCGGCGCCTGCTTAGCTGAGGACACTGGCAGGCTCAGAACCTGGCCCGCTTGATTCAAGTCCAGCTCACCGAGTGCGACGGGCGGTTGCTCAAACTGTGATGGATGCCACCACGAGACCGGCCAGTTGCCAGCCGGCAACTCCGGCAGTGACACAACCCCATGCGCATCGCTCACGGCAAAGCGGGGGCTCTGGGTGACCAGAATGTAACCAATCATCGAGTCGTGAATATTGCAGCCAAGCACCACTACACCGGCGCGATCAAAAGCGACCGGAGGTGCCTCAGCGCCCTTGAAAAGACGCAGCTCAAACGGCTTGGCAGAAGAGAAAGAATAGACGTGATGGCGCACATCATCACTATTTGGAAAGTCCACCAGGGTGCCAACAGGCGCAACCAATACGCGCGGTACAAACTGTATATCGACCTGATCCATCACATAACCCTGGGACTGCAGCGGGGGTACGCCATCCACGAGCAATACGGCATTGGCCAAAGGCGCGCCAGCCTTATCAGTCAACATGACCTGCGCAGCATTACTTTGCACAGTCCAGAGTAAAGAGACGGCCGCGGATAAGAGGGTAAACATGGCGTAGCGCATTTTCTTGCCGTTCGAGTACTGATACATGGGCTGTTCGCTCTATAAAGAAGTGATACGGCAGCCTGCGTACTGCTCCGATCCTCCGACGCTCAAGCTCCAATTGGTGGTCACAGCTGAGATTCGTTGCCCAGTCGTGATTAGCTATGTTGCCTGACATCATTCGACGTTAGCATAGCCTGATTGCAAACTGATGTGCAGGAGCGAAGATGACAACCTCGGCCATAAAGCTGTCCATACTGGATTTGTGTTCCGTTACTGAAGGCGCAACACCCGCAGACGCCCTGCACAACGCCCTAGCGTTGGCAAAACTGGCCGAAACACAAGGCTACAATCGCTTCTGGGTCGCAGAGCATCACAATATGACCGGCATAGCCAGCGCCGCCACCTCGGTGGTTATGGGTTACCTTGCTGCCGGCACCAACAATATCCGCATCGGCTCCGGCGGCATCATGCTGCCAAACCACGCTCCGCTGCAGATTGCAGAGCAGTTCGGCACCCTTGAATCGCTTTACCCTGGCCGCATTGATCTGGGTTTGGGCCGCGCGCCCGGCACAGACCAATCCACTGCTCAGGCATTGCGTCGTGGCCGTACCGATGGCGAAGATTTCCCGTTGATGCTGGATGAACTGCGCAAGCTGTTCGCCACGCCTACGCCCGAACAGCGCTTACGCGCAGTGCCAGGCGCCGGCCTCAACGTGCCTATTTGGCTGCTCGGCTCCAGCACCTTTAGTGCACAGCTGGCGGGGCGCCTCGGCCTACCTTTTGCCTTTGCCGGACAGTTCTCGCCAGACTATCTATTCAGCGCACTGCGCCTGTATCGCGAACACTTCACTGCATCAGAACAACTTGCAGAGCCCTACGCCATGCTTGGCATCAACGCCTACTTGGCCGATGACCGAGAGCAAGCACATTATCTAGCAACCTCTCACCAGCAAGCGTTTCTCAACTTGATTCGCGGTCGCCCAGGTCAGATGCCCGCGCCTACTCACGATATGGAAAGCCTCTGGCAGCCCCACGAACGCCACCAGGTAATGTCTACCCTATCCGGCAGCTTAATCGGCGACCCAGAAGCCGCAGGCGAGCAAATGGAGCGGTTGCTGGAGCGTACCGGCGTAAACGAATTGATCGTCAATAGCCCAATCTTCGACCAGCAAGCTAGACAGCACAGCTATGAACTACTGATGCAACTCAACCAACAACGCTAAAGCAAATCTGTATGGCGGAGAAAACAAATATCTCCGCCCTCTTCCCCAGCGTCAGCGACTCTGGTACAAAGACCGCCTGTGCGGGTGTAGCTCAATGGTAGAGCAGAAGCTTCCCAAGCTTACGACGAGGGTTCGATTCCCTTCACCCGCTCCAGAATTACGGCTAAGCAATTGATTTAAATAGAATTAAATCACCCTTCCCGCTTTTCCTCGCGGCCCTTAGCTATCTCCAGCGTTGTTCTTTTCCGCGAGCCGCCATTACACTCAGGGTTAGCCGTTGTTAACTTACTGGCTTGTATGAAAACCAATGCAATCAAGAAGTACTTCCATCACGCTTTTCAACACCATCAAAGTAAACATAACCTATTGTAAGTATTGAAATTTTATTTACTCATAAGATGGCAATTCGAATCCAATTTAGGCACAATCCGAAGATCGTCAAACAGTCGCAGGAGTAACTCAGCATGCAGGGTCAACCAGAGGTCATTAATTGCCTGATCGAACTACTGCGTGGCGAGCTGGGCGCGCGAGACCAGTACTTCCTGCATTCACGCCTGTACGACGACTTTGGCTACAGCAAGCTGTACGAACGCATCAATCACGAAATGGAAGAAGAGACGCAGCACGCTGATGCGATTCTAAAGCGCATTCTCTTTCTGGAAGGCAAGCCGGATATGCGTCCGTCGGAGATCACACCCGGCTTCACTGTGCAGGCAATGCTGGAGTCCGATCTCAAGCTGGAATATGAGGTACGTGAGAACCTAGCCAAAGCCATTGCACTATGTGAACAACACAGCGACTACCCCACCCGCGAAATGCTTGAAATACAACTCAAGGATACCGAGGAAGATCACGCCTACTGGCTGGAGCAGCAGCTGCGTTTGATCAAGATGGTTGGCGAGCAAAATTACCTGCAGTCGCAAATGTAAGGCTACGCGCAGCTGCTTGAACAATGCCCCGACAGCTTCGATTGTCGGGGCATTGTTGTTTGTGCTCTCGGTTCCTCAGCACCTATGGCCATTCTTCAACCAAGCCAAGTACCCCCTCCCAACCTTTACGAAATCTTTACATTCTTGCGGCGCCGACTGACACAACGATAGATACGCTAGGCACAGATGGTTAATCTGCCCGGCGCCAGCAATACCGCCCCTGCCAGAAGTCCCATTGTTTCCTTTTCGACCTCCCAGGATGGCGGTCATTGGCCTGACGTGGATGTCTCTTTCAAGGTTGCCACATGCCGCACTCCGGTATCGCCTCACCATCACTGCCCAGCCTTCGTGCTCTGGCTGTGCTATTGCCCATTTTGCTCAGTGCCTGCGCATCAACTGTGGCGATGCCAGCAACTGACTCCGTTATGTATTCACGCAGTCCACTTGCCGTCTATCCATCGCAAGGGCAAAGCACCGAACAGCTCAACTACGACCGTTATGACTGCCACCAATGGGCAGTTCAACAATCGCATTTCGACCCAGCCACCATGAGTGGCAACAACAGTCTTGAACCCGTCCCCAGCACGCCTGGCGAAGGTACTGCCACCGGAGCGGTATTCGGCGGCATTACTGGAGCCGTGCTCTCGGGCCCGCACCACGGTGGCGAAGGTGCACTGGTGGGAGCCGTTTTGGGTGCAGCCATCGGTGTGGCCTCGGACGCCCAAAAGGCAGAACAGATAAACAGCATCAACGCCGACCGCAGCGCTCAGCAGGGCTTGGTCGAAGACAGCTACCAACGCGCTCTGGAAGCCTGCCTGATTGGGCGTGGCTACAGCGTTCGTTAAAGAGAGGAAGACAATATGCACAACATTGGCGTCATTATCCCCAAACAGCTGGCACTCCTGGTCGCTGCGAGCCTGCTCACCAGCACGGCGGTCTTCGCCGGTCCGGGGGATCAGGACCGACGCGACAACGCCGGCCAGAACTCCCGGTATGATCAAAGCAAGCACAACCAGCAACCTCAGCATCAGCCCGCCCAACAAGCGCAGCGCGCGCCAGTCCGAGTAACTTCGCAGCCGCACATGCGGCCCGGCAGCAGTGTGGCCAGGTTGCCCAGCGGCTACCGACAGATACACCATCGTGATCACGACTATTACTATGTAAGAGGCGGCTGGTATCGCCCACACGGCAACGGTTTTATCGTCGTGACCCCACCCATAGGGCTATCTATTCCAGTTTTGCCCGGCGGCTACATTAGCCTGATGATTGGTGGTCGCCCTTACTACCGTTACAACAATATTTATTACGTGCAACGCGGCAATAACTACGTAGTAGTCGACGCACCGAGCCAATCCAACGTCAGTACACCCGCGCAGGATGAGCTCTTTATTTACCCCGCCAGTAATCAGTCTGCGGGCCAACAGTCAAAGGATAAGTACGAATGCCATCAGTGGGGTAATAGCCAAACGGGCTACGATCCTACACAACCTTATGGCGGAGTTGCTGCTAACGCGGCCAGTGCTACACGAGCCAATTACCAACGCGCGATGACGGCCTGTCTTGAGGCACGGGGTTACACCGTTCGCTAACGCTGTGAGATCGTACTTGCGAGCTACACATTTACAGACCAAACGGTCAGCTTTTATAAAAAGCTGACCTTTCAGAGAACAAACCCTGAAATTATTCTCAATCCCAGCGTTTTTATGCGCACCATAAATATGCACTATTTAAGCGTTCGCACCGTCATTTAGCTTCCCTACTCGCACTTTCTACCTGGCTCTAACAGCCCATGCCTTTTAACTGACCAATCAGACAGCTATTCAAAGCTACGACACCAAAACACACAAAATGGCACTTTTCCTGCATCAATCAATAGAACCCACTAATGGAGCCCGCAAGTGACACTGATCAGGCCAGCAAAGCAATTCCTATCGTGTCCATCAAGCCAATGACGATAGCCGTGACCGACCGCACTCAAACGCATATTCTGTTCCCACAGAGCGCCTCTGAAGCGGTTGCTTTGGCAGTACGCCATCAAGCGCCCTATATAGCTGGCGCGACCGCTCTTCAGCTGAGCTGGAACAAAACGGCGAACTGGCCCACTCAAGCTATTGCACTCAGCGGGCTGAGCGAGTTGATCGGATGCAAGCGTTTGGCAAGCAGCTGGCAGCTCGGCGCCTTAACCTCATTGGCGGAGCTAGCCAATAACAGCGCGCTAGCCGAAGACATGCCACTGCTTTCTCAGGCAGCCGTTAGCGTTGGCGCTGCCGGCGTACGTCAACTCGGGACTCTGGCTGGCAACATCGGTTTTGCTGGCGATCTACTGCCTTCGTTACTGGTGCTGGATACCCAGGTTCTCTGGATTGATCGACATGGCAGGTCGCAACAACAACCGCTAACGCAGTGGCTTGAAGCGCCGCAGTCGCAAGGTTTGATCACCGCTTTGCAAATACCCGTCCCCCTAGCCGGTAGCCTCACCCGCATGGAAAAGCTCGCCAGCCGCAGCGCTTTCAACCCGCCATTGTTGAACGTAGCTAGTCTGCAATGTTGGCAAGAAGGTCAACTGCAGAAACTGCGACTGGCCATTGGTGGCAATGCTATTCAGCCTTGTCTGTTACCGATCAGCCCTCATTTTCTTCCGCTCCAGGACAGTCGTCGCGTGCTGAACACTGCCTTGCGCGCCACCCTCGACAGCATCCTGCCGCTCGGCTGCGCGCAGCGTGACTACTTGATATCAGCCGGCGCCAACCTGCTGTGCGACCAACTGAGTCCAGACTTGTCATGAATAACGTCCCAACCGCCGTACCGCTGGACCAAGCGCACTTTGCCGAACGCTGGAGCGCCCGTCCTGACAGCACCGAGAAAGTTTACGGACTCCAGCAGTATCCCACCGACGAATTGCACTGGCCCGGATTACTGCACGGCCGCATCCTGCGCAGTGCCTGGCCGCACGCGCACATTTTGCATATCGACTTGAGCCAAGCTCGCAGCCTGCCCGGTGTACGCGCGGTCGTTTGCGCTGAAGACATTCCAGGCACCAACAGCTACGGCATCATCTTTCGGGATCAGCCCGTGTTCTGCACTGACAGAGTTCGCTTTCTCGGCGATGCTATTGCTGCAGTGGCAGCGGATAGCCCCGAAATTGCAGCTCACGCACTCACCCTTATCAAGGTGGTTTATGAACAACTACCCAGCATCGGCGATAGCCAACAAGCTCTGGCTTCAGGCGCTCCCCTGCTGCACCCCGATGGAAATCTGCTGGATAGCTCACAACTGAGTCACGGCGATATTGACGCAGGTTTTGCTCAGTGCAGCTATATCGTCGAAAGCCGCTACAGCACCCCGCGTCAGATGCACGTATTCATGGAGACCGAAGGCGGCGTGGCCATTCCCGAGCAAGACGGCAGCCTGACCTTTCGAGTCGGCTGCCAAAGTGGCCATCGCGACCGCGATCAGCTCGCCGACATCCTCGGCTTACCGCAGCAAAAGGTGCGGGTTATTGGCCTTTCTACCGGCGGTGGCTTTGGTGGCAAAGACGAGCTGACCATGCAGCCTGCTGCCGGCTTGCTGGCCCTGAAAACCGGCCGCCCCGTGCGCATTCATTACGACCGCAAAGAGTCCACGCGGGCCGGCATCAAGCGCCATCCGATACAGATGTTTGCGCGTACCGGCTGCGACGCCGAGGGCCGCCTGATTGCCCATCAGCTGCATGCTGTGCTGGATACCGGAGCCTATGCTTCTCTGGGTCCCGCAGTGCTGACCAACTTCAGTGATCACGCAGCCGCGCCCCTGTATCGCATCCCGCACGTTGAGGTACAGGGCCAGCTGGTCTACACCAACAACAGCGTTGCCGGTGCCTTTCGCGGATTCGGTGGCAACCAGGCGACCTTCGCGGTGGAAAGCCAGCTGGACAAACTGGCGCAGGCTGCTGGGCTATCGTCCGCGGAACTACGCCGCCGCAATCTGCGCACCCCGGATGATGACGGTGTAGAAGGCCAAAGCCAGCAAATGCCCTGTCACCCCGACACGCTGCTGAACGCTGCTATCGCATCACCATTATGGCAAATCAACCCCGCTGACGGGGAGCGCGGACGCTGGCTGAGCGGCGTGGGCATGGCATTAGGCGCGCAGGGCAACGGCTTGGGCAACGGCTTGCCTGATGCGGGCGGCGCCAGCCTGCGCCTGACCGAACAAGGCGCCATTCAATTAGCATTTGGGTTTATCGAGTACGGACAAGGCGTGGTTGCCGCCGTTCAGGCTTTGGCCTGCGAAGCGCTTGGCTGCAGCGCGGAGGATTTGGATATTCGCTTGGGCGACTCTGACGGTCCCGATTCCGGTCCTACCAGCGCCTCACGCAGCACAGTGATTGCCACAGAAGCACTGCGGCGGCTGCGCGACGACTGGCAACAGCAGCTGATCCAGCTAGGCAAATCCTTATTGGGCGATCAGCGGGCATTACGCACCGGTGCCGGTGGGCTCTGGCACGACGAGCCACAGGGCGAGCGTGCTATCAGCTATCAAGCATTGGCAAGCCGAAGCAAAGGCGAATCACTGCCGACGCTAAAAACCCATTTTGACTTTCCCACTGGCCCCGACGCTCAGCCCAGAGGGCGCTACCTGCAATTATTGATTGCCACTGTTGCCCGCGTCAGGGTGGATCGCTTCACTGGCCGCGTGAAGGTGACCCATCTGCACCACATCACCGCCGGCGGTAAGGTCATTCACCCGCCGAGCTATCTAGGTCAAATCGAAGGGGCGGCCGTCATGGGTATGGGTATGGCGTTGCTGGAAGATGTGCCTATGCACAACGGCGAGTACCAACTCGATAACCTCGATGCCTATCTGATCCCAACCCTGGCCGATGCACCTGCACAGCAAGTTGATGTGATCGAAACCATCGTCGCCGGCGATCAATACCCTGTGCGCGGTATCGGCGAGCTGGGCATTGAAGCCATCAGTCCCGCATTGATGGCCGCGATTCAGGATGCCACTGGTGTACGGCCATGCGACCTGCCCGCTCGCCCCGCTGTACTACTAGCCGCTATGACCGCAGCCGAGGGAAACCTGCCATGAGCACCGAAAATACTGCTGCGAGCATGCAGCTAAACTTTACCTTGAACGGGCAGTTGCTGAATATTAGGGTCGGCCCGGCCCGCCGCCTGCTGGACATACTACGCCTAGACCAAGGACTCACTGGCCCCAAGGAAGGCTGCAGCATTGGGCGCTGCGGGGCCTGCACGGTTCAGCTCGACGGCGCTGCAGTGCCAGCGTGTTTACTGCTGGCCTATCAGGTGCAGGGCAAAGAAGTGAGTACTGTTGAAGGGCTGCGCTCCCAACCGGTATTTCAACGGGTGGCGGACAGCTTGATCGAACACGGCGCGCTGCAATGCGGCTACTGCATCCCGGGGATAGCCACTAGTTTAACCGCCGCCCTGACGCAGAAACCGCACGCCAGCGCAGCCGAGTTGGAGCAAGCAATGTACGGCAATCTATGCCGCTGTACCGGTTATAGCGGCTTACAGCAGGTAATCAACGACTTGGCGAGCCCTGATCAACATATCTAAATACGGAAACTGCCAACCAACTGACGCAGACGCGCCACTTGTTGTTCCAGCGAGGTACAGGCGCGCAGTGTTGCCTGCAAATTGTCGACGCCTTCCTGGTTAAGCATATTGATGTCGTTGATATCCACGTTGAGGCTTTCAATCACCGATGTCTGCTCTTCGGTCGCGGTGGCGACTGACTGATTCATATTGTCGATCTCGCCAATGCCCAGCGTAATCTGCTGGAGCCGCTCGCCAGCTTGACCGGCAACGCTTACGCTGTGCTGGCTGTATTCCTGACTGTCGCTCATTAGGCTGACGGCCGAACTAGCGTCGCCGCGCAAGCCTTCAATCATCACGTGAATTTCCTGCGCGGAGCTTTGCGTACGGTGCGCCAGATTGCGCACTTCATCCGCCACAACCGCGAAACCTCGACCCGCTTCACCAGCCCGTGCAGCCTCAATCGCAGCGTTGAGCGCCAGCAAATTGGTCTGTTCAGAAATGCTCTGAATCACCTCCAAAATGCGCCCGATATCGGCGGTTTTGTGACTCAACTGCTGAATGGTCTGACTCGACTCACTGATCTTGCTAGACAACTCCTGCATCGCCACTATGGTCTTACTGACCACCTCACTGCCCTGCTCTGCGCCATTACGCGCGTCACTGGCTTGCTTGGACGCATCGGCCGCATTGCGGGCGATCTCCTGCGCTGCGGCACCCAGTTCATTGATCGCCGCGGCCACACTGTTGGTGCGCGCCGCCTGCTGATCTGAGTTGGCCATATTGGCGTTGGAAGCATCGACCACGCGCAGCGCCACATCATTCAGCTCACTACTGGTTTGCGCGACCTGGCTGATGGAGTCGTGAATGCGCTCGACAAACTGGTTGAAAGCGCTGGCCAAGCGTCCGAATTCGTCGTCGCTGTTCACCGGCAGGCGCTTGGTCAAGTCTCCCTCACCCTTGGCGATGTTGTCCAGCGCGAGGCCCAGGGAATTGAGTGGCCGCAACAGGTAACGCATCAGCAGGCTGAGCAGCAGTACTATGGCAGCCAATGCAATCAGCGCAGCAATCAAAGCTGAAATCCGGAAGCTGGTCAGGCTGGCAAAAGCCTTGTCTCGATCTACCGACAGCCCCACATACCATTCCACCCCAGGCAGCCCACTGACCGGCACAAAAGTCAGCAGCCGTGGGTGCCCATCCAGTTCGGTTTCACTGAGGCCGCTACTGATCTGCGGCGTATTCTGCGGGTATATATCCCGCAGCGTCTTCATCTGCAGGCTGCTGTCGGGATGCACCAATATGCTGCCATCACGGCTGACCAAGAAGGCATAACCCAGACCGTTGAAGTCGAGTGCGTTAATAATCTGCGAGATCGCCTTCAAGTTCAGATCACCCGCGGCCACCGCAGCACCTGCTGGCGTGGCGATGGTCATGGTTAGATCACCGGTGGCAGCATCGACGTAGGGAGCAGTCAAGATAGTTTCGCCTGCGGCGCGAGCATCCTTGAACCAGGGACGGGTACGCGGATCATAGTCAGCCGGCATCTCCGACTCCGGGCGCATGGTGAACTCGCCATTGGCCCCACCCAGATAACTAAAGTCAAAGGTTTGCGCCAGCGTGCGCTGCTCCAGCAAGGGCACCAACCGGTCTGGCGCTTCGCTTTGAGTGTTGGCAGCCAGATTTTCCAGCAACAGAATCCGGCCGGATAGCCAGTTGCTGATATTCTCGGCCGTCAGGCTACCGGCATCGGCCAAATAGGTTTGCAGGTTGTCTTGCAGGGTCTTGCGCTGCAGGTAGTCGTTGTAAACGGAAAAAGCCGCGAAGGCGGCGATAACCACCACACATGCCGCACCAACAATTTTCTGATTGAAACTGAGTTGCGCCATGCCGGTCGCCTCGCGAAAGGGTTGTTACCCATTCTTGTCGTCCACGGCGGGCAAAACTTTATTCGCTGCGGCGCATTTAGCTATAAATATGCCCGGCGGGCCTACCGCAGCGACTGATCACTCAATCAACGGCTTACGCAGCCGCTGGGACGCGCCTAGCCAAGGCTGCAGTTCTAGCCGCCAGATTGCCCGTAAGCCTTTAATCAGCAGATACAAAAATAGCAGCGGTAAAATCAGCGTACGCAAAACAAAGAGCGTCATCGCCCGCAGCACCGTATCCACTGCGCCGTCCAGCGCCTGCTTGATGGCAACATAAGTTTGCGGATCGCCTGCGCGCGCGAGCTGCTCGCCGAGGCCGGTAAACCCGTCACCCAGTGCATCCCAGAATGCCGGATCGCTGTCGGCTTTGGCCTGCTGCAAGGCTGCCCGCTCCTGCTCGACAGTAGCCAAATGCTGAGCAACTGTCGCCAACTCGCGCGCAATACGTTGCAGCTGTTCATCCATGCGCAGAATCTGCAGTTTCAAAAATTCGTAATCCGCATCCCGATCGAAAGGGTTCAGGCGCTGTAGGCCGCCCATTTGCTGTTCCATGTTCTCCAGCGCGCGCTGGCTTTGCTGCCGTGCGCGCCCGATGCGCTCACGGTCGGACACCAGCTGTGAGCGTTTCTGCTGTAGTTGGAGCTGACGCTTACCCAGTGCCGTCAACGCCGGCTGGCCATCCAGAACCTTATCGGCTGCACCCAGGGTTTCCACCTGGGCGGGTAGATTATCCAGCAAAGCCACTTCCTGGCGTGTTTCTTCGGCCAAGAATTGGTTATCCACCACGGCATTCATTAACACCACTGCGGCTAACGCAAACCGCAAGAACAGCAGTGCCATAAACAACCGCAGACACTTGGGAGCCCAGCGCCCCTGACGCCAGAATAGACACAATGCCAGTAGCAGGCCGCTGATACTGATCAGCACCTTGAACATCGAGTGGGAAACCACGCCAAGTAGAATTTTCTGGGTTAGCAGCGAACCGATAGCCCACTGCATCAGGGTGCCATATTGTTCGATCAGATCATTGAAGGGGTCCAACAGCTCGCCGAGCGTCACCGCTACGCCGCCGAACAGGCTGAAGCTCAGGGTGGTCGATTGTAATACTGAAATCAGCGCGTTAAGCGCGCGGGCCGATGCAAAGGCGACAGAGGCTTGCAGCAAGGCACCATCGATATATTCCACCGACGCCCGGTCTGCGCTGCCCAGCCAGGACAGCAGCACCACCAAAGCAGCGAAAATGAGTACTCCAATACGAAGCCAAAATGACCGCTGTCTGCGTAGGTCGCTCTGCATGAAACACCTCTGGCCGCCTGCTGGAGGGACTCAGCATAACAGCACTACCGCAGACACAGCATTACGCTAAATGATGCGTGAGAACCGCTGCGCGCTCTGCTCGTTCTGATAGACATCAAATAGCATACAAATAGAGCGGATCAGCAACCGTCCCGCGGGCTGCACCCTGATACTACCCGGCGTCAAAATAAGCAGACCATCGCGTGCCATTTGCTCTAGCATCGGCAGGCAATCGGCAAAATAATCATGAAAGTCGATCTGAAAACGCTCCTCAATCACTCCGAATGAGAGGTTGCAGTGGCAGATCAACTGGGCGATTACGGCGCGACGAATATGATCATCGGTATGGCACACCAGACCACGACGGGTAGCCAGCTCATCGTCTTGCAGCGCTTGTTGATACAGCTTCAAATCACTGCTGTTCTGGCTGTAAAGATCGCCAACCTGGCTTATCGATGACACACCCAGACCAATCAGGTCGCAATGGCCGTGGGTTGTGTAACCCTGAAAGTTACGCTGCAGCTCATTGCTGTCCTGCGCGATGCTTAGGCTGTCGTCCGGGAGTGCGAAGTGATCCATACCGATGTAGCGATAACCCGCTGCCAACAGCTGCTGAATGCTGTTTTCGAACATCCGCAATTTGTCTGCAGGTGACGGCAGATCGGCACTATTGATACGCCGCTGCGGCATAAATCGCTCAGGCAGGTGCGCGTAGTTAAACACCGAGAGCCGATCAGGCTTGAGCGCAATGATGGCATCTACCGTTTGTGCAAAGCGTTCTGGCGTCTGCTTGGGTAGGCCATAGATCAAGTCGATATTGATTGAGCGGTAAGCCAGAGTGCGCGCCGCGTCCATTACGGTCTGGGTTTGCTCGTGGCTCTGCAATCGATTAACTGCGCGTTGCACTTCCGGGTCCAGGTCCTGCACGCCGAAACTAACCCGGTTGAAGCCCAGTTCACGCAATAACCCCATGGTCGCCCAATCAGCCTCGCGCGGATCAATCTCAATACTGTAATCGCCGCCATCGTCTTCATGCAGCACGAAGTGCTTACGCAAACACGCCATCAGCTCGCGCAGCTCGGCGTGACTAAGAAAGGTCGGCGTACCGCCGCCAAAGTGCAATTGCTCCACGCGTTGCTCAGCCCCCACATGCTGGCTGACCAATTCAATCTCACGCCGCAGCGCGGCAAGGTATTCCCGTGCGCGACTGCGATCCTTGGTGATCACTTTGTTGCAGGCACAGTAATAGCAAATATTGGCGCAGAACGGGATATGCACATATAACGACAACCCGCGCTGCTGGGACCGACTCTGATCCAACGCGTGCAGGAAGTCCGACGGACGAATGCCTTCGTGGAATTGCACGGCGGTAGGATATGAGGTGTAGCGCGGACCGGCATGATCGTAGCGACGAATCAGGTTAGCGTCCCAACGAATAGAACTAAGCATGAGGCTCTCCGGCGTATTAAGTCTGAGTATTCAGACTACGCCGCAGCCTCACTTCAGGTGTTGACCCGGATCAATAGAGCTAATGGAAGGCTCACTAACCAACGCTCGGAGCAGCTCAGCCACCCGTGGCATTCATAAAGCGCAGCACCTGCACCTCGCCATCCACGGCAAACTCGTGACGCGCGGGCTTGTGTTGCAGAGCACGTTCAAGCGCGTCCCGAATAGGCTCGTCGGTATCAGGATGGCGGCGCACCAATTCGCGCATATCAAGTGCGTTCTCATGCCCCAGACAGAGCAACAGCCGACCCTCGGTGGTCAAACGCACGCGGTTACAGGTATCGCAAAAATTATGGGAATGCGGAGAAATGAAGCCGATGCGGCTCTCTGGATAGCCTTCAACCCGCAGGTAGCGCGCAGGGCCGCCGCTGGTTTCGCTGCTCTCGATCAAACTATGGTGCTGACTGATCATCTCGCGCACTTCAGCACTGGAGCAAAAAGCCTCGCCGCGCTCACGGCCCACGTTACCCAAGGGCATTTCTTCAATAAAGGTGATATCCAGCCCGCGCTGTAGCGCAAAGTCAGTCAGTGCATTGACCTCATCGTGGTTGCGGCCCTTCATGACCACCACATTCAGCTTGGTGCGCTCAAAGCCAGCCTTGCGCGCCGCCTCTATACCGGCCAGCACCTGACTCAATTCGCCGGTACGCGTGATGGCCTTGAATTTATCAGCCTGCAGGCTATCCAGGCTGATGTTCAGGCGTTTGACCCCCGCATCGGCCAGCGGCTGAGCTAGCTTGTCGAGTTGCGAGCCGTTGGTGGTCATCACCAGTTCATCCAGCCCGTTTATGGCGCTGATACGCTCACACAAATCAACAATGCCCCGGCGTACCAGCGGCTCGCCGCCCGTCAGCCGAATCTTGCGCACGCCCTGCGCAACAAACAGACGAGCGATGCGCTCGAGCTCTTCGAGGCTGAGGATCTGCGCGCGCGGCAGAAAGGTCATGTCTTCGGCCATACAATAGACACAGCGAAAATCGCACCTGTCGGTCACCGAGAGGCGCAAATACTCAATGCGGCGTCCTTGACCGTCCTGTAAACGACCTTGTGTCATGTGCTGCTCCGCTTGCTGCTTGTATGCCACTTTAGCACGGCCCAATCATGGCTGGGACGACCAACGCTCCAGCGCCTGCTCATCACTCTCGCGCGATTCCACCCAACGTTCGCCTTGCGGCGTCGTTTCGCGCTTCCAGAAAGGCGCGCGGGTTTTCAGGTAATCCATGATGAATTCGGTTGCTGCAAAAGCGGCCTGCCGATGCGCCGAAGCGGCGCCGACAAAAACGATCGGCTCGCCCGGATCGAGTTGTCCGACCCGGTGAATCAGTTGCACATCCAACAGCGGCCAGCGCTCAGAGGCTTGGTCGGCGATGCCCTGCAATGCCTTTTCGGTCATCCCGGGATAATGCTCGAGCCACATGCCAGCGACCGGATCGCCGTCGTTGTAATCACGCACGTAACCAACGAAACCCACTACCGCACCGGTGCCCTGATTGTCGCCCTGCAAGCGATTCAACCACTCGCCTGGATCAAACGCCTGCTGTTGCACTGCAATACGCATCTTAGCCTCCGGTAACGGGCGGAAAGAAAGCCAGCTCGTCGCCGTCGGCAATCAGCGCCTCCAAAGAGCAGAGCTCCTGATTACGCGCACACATAATGCGTGGCTCCGCCAGCACCTGCCATTGCTCGCCGCGCGCCAACAGGTGCTGGCGTACGTCTGCCAAGGTCTGCAAGCTGGCATCCCAGGGCAACTGCTCTGCCTCACAGTCCAGTTGCTCACGGTAACGGGCAAAGAACTGCAGATTGATCATGCCGACGCCTCGGCTTGAAAGTCACCGCTCTTGCCGCCGGATTTCTGCAACAAGCGGGTGGCCTCTATCACCATGCCTTTATCTACCGCCTTGCACATGTCATACAAGGTCAGCGCGGCGATACTGGCGGCCGTTAGGGCTTCCATCTCCACGCCCGTCTGGCCGGCGAGCTTGCAACGCGCCTGGATCCGCACTGCATCCGGTGCTTCGAGCAGCAGCTCGACCTTGACGCTGGTGAGCATCAAGGGATGACACAGCGGGATCAAATCAGAGGTTTTCTTGGCAGCCTGAATACCAGCGATTCGCGCTACCGCCAGCACATCACCTTTTGGATGGCCGCCAGATTGAATCAGCTCAAAGGTCTCCGGGCGCATGCGCACCAGTGACTCCGCCAGCGCTTCACGTGAGGTAACGGCCTTTTCGGTCACATCGACCATGTTGGCACGGCCTTGTGCATCCAAATGAGTCAGCATACATTTGCTCTATCGAGTTCAGTGGGCTCTACTTTACTGGATTCTCCGTTGGCAATCAGCCTCGGGAACCCATAGCAGCACCTAACGGTCACAAACGCCAACTAGGCTCGACAATCTCAGCCAAGTCATTGGGCGTTAGCCTGGCTGTGCTGAGAGGCAGGCCTTGAATTTCATCGCCGCGGCCTCAGATAGATAAAAGCTATCTGCAATTTAGTTGAAATTTATTTTAAGTATTCATGGCAGAAGCCTAGTATTGCTCCTGTCTTCTCAACCAACGACACAAACGACTCAATAAGGAGTTCATCGATGTCAGTTATCAACACCGAAATCAAACCTTTTAAAGCGCAAGCATTCAAAAACGGCGAGTTCTTCGAAGTCACCGAAGCAGACGTTAAAGGCAAGTGGGCGATCTTCTTCTTCTACCCAGCTGACTTCACCTTCGTTTGCCCAACTGAGCTAGGCGACGTTGCTGATTACTACGAAGAGCTACAGAAAATGGGCGTAGAAGTGTACTCCGTGTCTACCGACACTCACTTCACCCACAAAGCATGGCACGACACGTCCGAAACCATTGCCAAGATCAAATACACCATGATCGGCGATCCGACCGGCACCGTTACCCGCAACTTCGACAACATGCGCGAAGACATGGGTCTGGCTGATCGCGGTACTTTCATCATCGACCCACAGGGCATCATCCAAGCGGTTGAAGTCACCAGCGAAGGCATTGGCCGTAACGCTGAAGACCTGGTTCGCAAGGTCAAGGCTGCTCAATACATTGCTGCACACCCAGGCGAAGTTTGCCCGGCCAAGTGGAAAGAAGGCGAGGCCACTCTGGCTCCTTCTCTCGACCTGGTAGGCAAGATCTAAGATTGCCTGATGACCCGGCCCGCTGCGGAGCGCACTGCGCTCCCGGTTGGCGGGCCGGGTTTTTTACGCCCAGAATTTGACCTATTTCTTTAAAGGACACGCATATGTTGGACGCCAATCTGAAGAAGCAACTGGACACGTACCTGCAAAACATCGTTAACCCGATCGAAATCAGCGTGTCCGTAGATGACAGCCCTAAGGGCAAAGAATTGCATGAACTCGCGGTCGAGATCGCGGAAATGTCGAGCAAGATCGGCCTGGTATCTGCCGACGACAAGCGCACCCCCAGCATGGGCATTGGCCCCAGCGGCCAGCCGCCGCGCGTGCGCTTTGCCGGCATTCCGATGGGCCACGAGTTCACCTCACTGGTATTGGCGCTGCTACAGTCTGGCGGCCACCCGTCGAAAGCAGAGCCCGCGCTGCTCGACCAGATCCGTCACCTGGAAGGCGAGTTTCACTTTGAGACCTACATCTCGCTGTCTTGCCAAAACTGCCCGGATGTCGTTCAGGCGCTGAACCTGATGGCGACATTGAACCCCAACATCACCCACGTGATGATTGACGGCGGCCTGTTCCAATCAGAGGTCGATGAGCGTCAGGTAATGGCAGTGCCTTCGGTCTACCTGAATGGCGAGCACTTTGGCCAGGGCCGCATGACCCTCGCCGAGATCGTCAACAAGGTCGACAGTGGTGCTTCCAAGCGCCGTGCTACAGAGCTGAATGACAAGGCGCCCTACGACGTGCTGATTGTCGGCGGCGGTCCTGCTGCAGCGTCTGCTGCCATCTATGCGGCCCGCAAAGGCATTCGCACAGGCATCGTCACTGAGCGTTTCGGCGGTCAGGTGCTGGACACGGTCGGTATCGAGAACTTCATCTCCGTGCCTTACACCGAAGGCCCCAAGCTGGTTGCCAGCCTGGAGCAGCACGTTAAGGAATACGAAGTTGATCTGATCACCGAGCAGAAAGCCGCGCAAATCAGCACCGGCGACTACGTTGAGATCGCACTCGAAAGCGGCGCTACTTTGCTGAGCCGTGCAGTCATCCTGGCCACCGGCGCGCGCTGGAGAGAAATGAATGTACCCGGCGAGCAGGAATACCGTGGCAAGGGTGTTGCGTACTGCCCACACTGCGACGGCCCGCTGTTCAAGGGCAAACGTGTCGCGGTCATCGGCGGCGGTAACTCGGGGATAGAAGCAGCCATTGATCTTGCCGGTATCGTTGAACACGTTACCGTACTAGAGTTTGCCGATACCCTGCGCGCTGACGAAGTGCTGCAGCGCAAAGCTCGCTCAATGCGCAACATCGACATTATCAAGAGCGCCCAAACCACTGAAGTACGCGGTGATGGCAACAAGGTGGTTGGCCTGACCTATAAAGACCGCGCAACCGAAGAACTGAAGCAGGTTGATGTGGCGGGTATTTTTGTGCAGATCGGTTTGATCCCCAATACCGAGTGGCTTAAAGGCAGCGAGCTGAACTTGACTCGCTTCGGTGAGATCGAAATTGATGCACGCGGTGCGACCAACATCCCCGGCGTATACGCTGCCGGTGACGTGACCACCGAGCCTTTCAAGCAGATTATCGTCGCCATGGGTGCCGGTTCTACCGCTTCACTGGCTGCCTTCGATCACCTGATTCGTACCCAGGACCCGGCAGAAGCTGGCAAACAGGCCGCCAGCGCCTGATAAGACGCTGATATAGCCAAACGGCGCGCTCAATAACTGAGCGCGCCGTTTTTTTTGCGCGTTAGAAACTGAAACGCGCGCCCACCGTCAGATTACGTCCCGGCAGTAGCACCTCATCCTTAATGAAAGAGGTGTGCTGACGAGCTTCTTCATTGAGCAGATTGTTACCACGCAGATACAGCAGGTAGTCGCTCTCGCCCAATTGCCCGCGCCAGCCTAGACCGGCACTCAGCAAGGTGTAGCTGTCGGTTTCGGTTTCATAATCGGCAATGTCGTCCTGGCGCATAATTCGGCTGGTTTCGACAAAGCCCGACAACGCCTGGCTCAGGCGTTGGTCAACCCGCACACCCACGCGGTCAGCGGGGATACGCGGCAGATCACCGCCCTCCTTCAAGCGGCCCCGTACATGGTCACCGAACAAGCTCAAGCCTGTTTTTGTGGTTGCCTGCCAAAGCACGCGACCTTCCATGCCGTGCAGCACGGCATCGGCTTGCTCATAAGCTACCTCGCGGTAACCAGCACCCGGCGAGTGGCCGGTGTCAGCCGCGTAAATAAAGTCATCCACCTCGTTACGGTAGACACTCAAATCAAAGGTCACCGGGCCACGGGTACGACGCAGGCCCACTTCCATATTCCAGGAGGTCTCCTTATCTAGATCCGGATCACCCAGCTCGATGGTCCGCGTGGCCGCGTGAGGACCGTTGGCGTAAAGCTCCTCCGCTGTCGGCAAGCGTTGGGAACGTGATAGCGAGCTGTAGAGCGCCAGGTTTGGCTGCCACTGCCAACTAGCACCGAAAGAAACCGAACTACCACGATGATCAGCCTCATCGTCGCCGTCCTTTACTTCAACGGTTTGCCATTCCTGGCGCAGGCCCACTTCATAGCGCCAGTCACCGGCTTGATACTCTTCCAACACAAACAGCGCACGGTTATGCGTCAGCGTCGGCGGTACATAGGCTTCTTCGCCCAAGGCGGCAAAGTCGCGGCGCGTCAGCTGGCTGCCGACCACTCCGCGCCAGCCCGCAATAGGCGCATGTGTCAGCTCAATGCGGCCGTCGGTCCCACGATTGGTAAACTCGGTGCCAACCTCTTCTCCTTCCATTTCTACGTGCTGGTAATCGGTATGTGCCACCCGTACTCGCACGCGCTCAAAACCACTGAACGGGTCGCTGTAATCAGCGCGCAGGTCCCAGCGGCGCTGCTGCATATCGATGTAGGCATCGCCATGCTCTTGCTCTTCTTCATCGTGGTCATGACCATCGTGATCATGCTCCTCTTCAACACAGTGCCAGTCGGTTGGACCGTGGGTGTGGCAATCGGCGTGCTCGTGCGCAAGCAAACCGTATTCGCGATCCTGGCTGCTGTAGGCTAGCCCCACATAACCGCGCTCGGTAATCCAGCTGAGCCCCATACCCGCGCTATCCGTTTCGTTATAGGCGCCTTCCTGCCGTGACGGATGACCGGGAATCCGATAAGCATCTGCGTCGCTGCGGCTGCCTTCGAAGCGCGCAGCAAACTGACCAGCACCAACAGTCACGCCCAGAGCGCCAGCACGTTCGTCAGCTACGCTATTGCCACGCAGATCCAACTCACCTTCATAGCCACGCTCGGGTACATAGGTGGGCACCCGACGGTCAATCAGGTTAACCACGCCGCCAATCGCGCCACCGCCATACAGCAGCGTGGCTGGCCCTTTGAGCACTTCTACCCGCTCCAGCAATGCAGTGTCGGCACTTATTGCGTGGTCCGGGCTAATAGCAGAGGCATCGAGTACGTCCGCGCCATCACTCAGCACCCGCACGCGAGCGCCATCCAGCCCACGGATCACTGGCCTGCTGACACCCGCACCAAAACCGCTGGCCCGAACACCAGGCAGTGACTCCAGGCTATCGCCCAATGAGGTTTCCCGCAGACCTATCCAGTCGTCACCCTGCAGCACCGCGCTTGGCTGGATCATGTCATCAGTGCTTTGCCCCAATGCACTGGCGCTAACTGTCATCGACGGCAACTCTTGCACTTGCGCGTAAGCGACGAGACTCAATGGACTACTCAGTGCTGCAGCCGCCAGCGAAACCGCCAGCCGCGTCTTGCGATGTTTCATACCTGCTCCCTTTTTTGTATTGGCAACGAAACCTTGCGGTTCGTAGAAGCAGATAGTATTTGTTATAACATAACAAATACAGCCAAAATCATGTTAGCTTTTGTATCGGCGCCTAAACTGTGGGCAGAACAGGTATCACAAAAGGAGCTTAGCGGCCGTCAAGGTACCGCCGAACTCGGCACTCACTGGAGCCTTTCTGGCGGGGGGATAAGACGTGGCTGTTAATCAGGATGAACACTATATGGCGGTCGAGTTGAGGCCACAGTCAGCTCGGCATCCACAGCGCTTCCAGGTTCTTGAATGGCCAGTCTTCGGAGTTTTCGCGCCCGACGATGCGGTCTTTCTCATCCGCATTGGCCAAGTCAACCAAACTGACTGGCACTCGCTGTTTCAATTTGACTGAATAGAACACCCGGACCTTAGGCGTAAGCAGTGAACCACTGTTCTGCTCAACTACCACGCCCAAGCGCTCAGATTGCAGCTTCACCAAGGAGCCCACCGGATAGATACCCAGCATGCGCACAAAGCGCTGGAATAGCTCGGTATCGAAGTGCCCTTTCCAGGTCGCCATCCGGCTCAGCGACTCGGACGGATCCCAACCGGCTTTATAGGGCCGATTGGACGTGACTGCGTCATACACATCGCAAACAGCACCCATCCGCGATAACAACGATATGCCCTCGCCCGCCAAACGCTGTGGGTAACCACTGCCATCCACTTTCTCATGATGGTGCAGACAAACGTCCAGCACTGCAGCAGGAATTGAACCCCACTCCAGCAGGATCTTGTGCCCTTCTACCGGGTGCTGCTGCATGATCGCAAACTCTTCTACCGTCAGCTTGCCCGGCTTGTTCAATATCGCTTCAGGCATGGCTGCTTTGCCCATATCGTGCAGCAACCCCGCCATACCGGCTTCCAGCACCTCGGGTTCGCTCATCCCACTGGCGCGCGCCATACCGACCATCAGCGCAGCGACGGCAACTGAGTGTAGATAGGTGTATTCATCTTTGTGCTTTATGCGAGCGACGCTAATCAATGCCTGAGGGTTGCGGCTAAGCGAGTTATTCATTTCACCTACCAACTCACCCAAACCTTCGGTATTAACCACATTGCCTAGGCGCACATCGCTGAACATGTCTTTAACTGCCTGCTTGCCACGCCTAAATATCTGTTGGGCGCGCAGCACTTCATCAGCCATTGAGCTGGCTTGCAGGTGATTAGAAGCAGATAAAGTAGATGACTCAACAACGGCCACGACAGGAGCAAGGTCTGCCTCCGGGTGCACCGGTTCAGTAACCTGCTCGACCATGACATCAACGCCCTTGGCTAGATCGATTACCAGCTCAGTCACCGAGCTTTCGCGGATACGCTGCAACGTCAGCCGATCTTCAATCAGTAGCTTGCTCGACCAAAAGGGATGCTGCATCCAGGAACCACAAAAACGCTCGACATACATGCCGATGCGGACCTGCTCAGTAGCTATTTTTTTTAACATCGTTGCTGAATGCCCACATAAAACCAGGGTAAGTGAAATTGCGTCCTTACCGCCTCCGCGCCAGATACCTGACTAATCGATAGTCTTTAAGTACCTGCAGGAGCATCTCGGCATAGCCTTTTGCCATGCCTAGTATAGGCAAACCCAACGCGGAATAACCAGTGGCTTTAATCGGGGTCAGATGCTGCAGCCAGCCCAAGATCAACAGACGAAAAATCAGCGCCCATATCTTCATTCAGCGCCTCGGGGGAAAAACGCGACAAGCAGCCCTCTCCCTGCGTACGGGGCATGCTTGCCGAACCAGCACCCAAAGGGTCCGGCACGTCGTCATCGCTTTCATTGGTAGGTAGGAAAATCATTTGGGCGCAGCATGTTCATTGTATTTCTGCATGGCGCGCAGAATATCCCGACGGCTGATCTGGCCAACCAAACGTCCCTCATCGACTACCGGCAGTCGACGCCGACGCATGCGAATAAAGTGTTCTGCCGCTTTTACGATGTCGGCATCGGCATCAATGGTCTCTACAACTACCGTCATTACCGATGCCACGGTGCCACCCACTTCCTCAAAGTAACTGCCGGCCAGAATACCTTTGAGGCAATCACCCTCGGACAACAACCCAATCAGATTTCCGTGCTCATCAAGTACCGGTGCTCCCGATATCTGATGCGTCAGCAGACGATCAATTGCCCGAAATAAGTCCATATCCGCGGTAAAGGTAACCAGATCAGACGTCATGTAATCGCGCACTTTAACCGATTTGAGCATAAAGCCTCCTGCCTTGGGTTGTTTCTCTTATAGCTTAGCTGAACACCACAGTCTTGTTGTCGTGAACTAGCACACGATCTTCCAAGTGAAAACGCAGACCGCGAGACAGCACCATTTTTTCAACATCTTTGCCCAAACGCACCATATCGTCGGCATTATGCCGATGCGTAATACGCACCACATCCTGTTCAATGATGGGGCCAGCATCCAACTCTTCAGTTACATAATGACAGGTTGCGCCAATCAGTTTAACGCCACGCTGTGCCGCCTGATGATAGGGGCGTGCGCCGACGAAGGATGGCAAAAAACTATGATGGATATTAATGATGCGATGAGCATAACGCTCACATAGTTCCGGCGGCAGAATCTGCATATAGCGCGCCAAAACAATACAGTCGGCCTGCTGTTCGGTCACCAGCTCATTTACCTTGGCAAAAGCAGGCGTCTTATTCTCTGGATCAACGGGCACATGATGAAAGGGAATGCCGTGCCACTCGACCATACTGCGCAAATCATCATGGTTAGAAATAACACTGGTGATATCACAATCGAGCTCGCTGCTATGCCAGCGGTGCAATAAGTCAGCCAAGCAGTGCGACTCACGGCTCGCCATCAATACTACTTTCTTGCGCTGTGCGGAATCACTGACCCGCCAATCCATTTTAAACTCATTGCCGATAGGCGCGAATGCGGTTCGCAAACCCTCAACATCAAAAGGTAGAGAGTCCGCACGAATTTCATGACGCATGAAAAACCAACCGGATAAATTATCAGAATGGTGATTGGCCTCGGTAATCCAACCATTATACGCCGCCAACACATTACTCACCTTGGCAACAATACCCACCCGATCAGGACAGGCAATGACCAACCTGAAAGTACGCATTTCCACTCCTCAATCAATTACCATCATAATTGCAAAAATAATGATATATAAACAAAGACAGTATCAAGGCACGCTTGGCCAACGCAGCAATTGAAGTTTTGCTTGAAAAGCCGCAGCGGCGACCCCATCCACTGTGTATCGGCAGGCATTCTAACCGTTACACAAAGCCGGGTGCAGAGAATAATGGTTATTTCCAGCTGACCGACCAGTGGATTAGCGTAATAACTTGAAAAAACCTTCACAGTTTGTCGGAGAGAAGTTACAACTTGTTGTAAGCCGCCATCTCATAAACTATCATCACAGCGTTTCCGTCTACCAAACCGTGTTACAAAAGGTAAACTTTCATGTCCATGTTACAAGAATATCGCCAGATTGAAGAAACCATTCGCGAACTTAGTGAGCGTCTGCAGTCATTATCCAATGACGACAAGCTGAAAAAAGAAATTGAATTTGAAGAAAAACTGCGCACCCTGATGGGCCAGTACAACAAATCACTTAAAGATGTTGTCGCCATTATTGATCCTGACAATAAAGCTACCAGTGGCAAAAAGTCCGCTACCGGCGTCAAGCGCGCACGCAAGGTCAAGCAATACAAGAACCCCAACACAGGTGAAGTCATCGAAACCAAAGGTGGCAACCATAAGAACTTGAAAGCCTGGAAAGAGCAATACGGTTCCGAGAAAGTTGAATCATGGATGACCATTCTGGGCTAAGCCAGTCTGCTCTGAACAATAAAAAACCCGATGCCATGCATCGGGTTTTTTATTGTCAATGAATCAAGCAATCAGGCTGGCGTTATTCCCAGCTTTTTGGCGCGCTGCTGAGCCTCTGTCTGCCAAGCCAGCAATAATACTCGCTGCTGCCCTTCCACCTGCGGCAATAATTCTTCAATGCTGCGCATGAACTCAACAAGTGTTATGGGCGCACCCGGCTCTACACCCATCAAACGTTCCCGGCAAAACCTATCCCACTCTAGCTGTTCTTGTTTATTCAAAGATTCAGGGAAGTTGCGCGCGCGATAGCGAAACAGCATATCGACCAACCGCTGATCACGCAGCGGCCAGCTTGTCGCGGCCAGCGCTTTACCGTCAGCCTCACGAATGGCTGGCAGTAATCGACGGTCTGCGTCACCAATAAAGCTGCCATACAGTTGCAACTCAGGATCCTCTCCGCCCGGCGCATCGGTCACGTCCTGCGCATAAATTTGCGCCAGCAGCGCCTGCGCACCGTTTCGCCAATTGGCCAGTTGCTCCGCCCGTTGCAGCAACAAGGGCATGTCCAGCTGCAAGCGCTCGATATCAGCCGGCAACAACACCTTGGTATCAGCGAGTACCGGACATTTATTGATATGTACCAACTTCAGGCCAGGTCTTGCTTCCCCCTCGGCGAGGTCATCATGCCGGGTGTACAGCAAGCGTCGAATATCATCGGCGTTCTGCTCCATAATCAGCGCGGGGTCAGCGGCTAGGTCATAGACAATCAGCGCGTTGCGGTTAGTTGGGTGCCAGCCGAGAGGCAGCACCAGCCCCAAGCCCTGTCGCTCACGACCAAAGCGCCCAGACACGTGAACCAATGGCCGCAGTTGCTGCAGATCAACCAGCTCTGTTACCCGGTGCTTGCTGCGCAAGTTGAGCAGATAATCGAACAACTTGGGCTGCGCTTGGCGCAGTAAACGCGCCATGGCGATGGTAGCGCGCACATCGGCAAGGGCATCGTGCGCCTGACCGTGATCTATACCGTTGGCGGCAGTCAATAATTCTAGCCGCAAGCTGGTAAAACCGTCTTGCTGGGGCCAGGTAATGCCATCTGGACGCAACGCGTGAGCCGCGCGCAAGGCATCCAGCAGGTCCCAACGACTATTCCCACCCTGCCATTCACGGGTATAAGGATCATGGAAATTGCGATACAAGGTGAAGCGGGTCATCTCATCGTCGAAGCGCAAGCTGTTGTAGCCCACGCTGCAAGTACCTGGCTGCATCATCTGCTCATGCAGTAAGTGAATGAACTCGGGTTCGGCGAGACCAGCCGCCACGCGCTCAGGACCAATACCGGTGACCAGACAGGCCATCGGATGCGGCAGAATGTCGGGCGACAGCCGACAGTCAATACACAGGGGCTCGCCGATTTCTTCCAGCTGCTCGTTGGTGCGCACGCCCGCAACCTGTACCGGACGGTCACGACGCGTATCTATGCCGGTGGATTCAAAGTCGTACCAGAAAAAGCTTTTGCTCATGTCCTGCCCCCTTTGCTCAAGCAGTGCAGGGTAACGCAATGCTGCCAATCAGGCATCCGACGGCTGATCAAGCTATTAGCTAACGCTTTGCTAGCTGAAGCTAAAGTAACGTTGCAAAGCCGCTGCCAGACCAGCAAAGGTATTAGGGTTAGACGCAATACTGAAGCCACAGTCGAAGAAACCCGGGGTTATGTCTTGTCGGCACCAGTGGCTGCGCACACGAAAATGTATCGATTCCTCTTGCTCACCTTCTGTAGCAGGCAGCTTGAGCATGAGTTCGTACTCCTGATCCAGCATCACAGGCAATTCGGTAATCAGCATAATGCCTAAGCGTGAGACGTTGCCCACATAACCAAACGGCCGATCAGTTTGACTGTTATATACACGCAAAAAGGCGCTCAGTTCATGCCGCGGAATCTGTCGCTGTTCCATCGGCCGATCACTGCTGGAGGTGGGTGTAACGTGCATATCAACAACCCTCCCGGAGTTGCTCCAGCAGCGCATTCCGGCTGGACTGAACTTGCTCGTTCGAGACCTCAACACGCTGGCCGCTGGCGTCCTCTTCGTACCAGAAAACGCGCCTTTCATAGAGCGCCAATTGCTTACGCATTTGCGCGCAGCGCTCTACCTGGCGTTGCCGCTGCTGGGAGTTCTGCTCTCGTTGCTGCTCGCGCTCTTGCTCACGAACATCAAACAGGCGTTGCCGGTTCTGCTCACTTTGACGCACATGGTCTTCACGCTCTATTACCTGCGGCCGCACCTCAATCTGCTGCGCGCCCTGACGTGGCTGCTGGTCAAAGTGCACCTGGCCCTGTGCATCAACCCAGCGATAGATCTCGGCTTCGGCAAGCCCAACCCAGGTTGTGGCCAGCAATGGCAGCATTAATAGCAATAGTTTCATGGCGATACCCGGCGAATCCTTGACCAGACAGTCGAGAATAGCCGACTGCCATCACCGATCCAAGCCCCGCCGTCGGCTGCGACTTACTCAGTTTGCCTGGGGCGGAAGCGGATCTGCAGGATCGTAGTGACCCAGTTGATGCAAGGTTTCCAGGCGAGCGCCAGCGCGGTAGGTGTATTCGTTATGCGGGTACTGGTCCAGCAGGTAGCGATAGGTCTGAGCCGCATCCAGATAGAGCCCCTCTCGCTCCAGGCACTGGCCGCGTAACAAAGAGATTTCCGGCTGCAGGTAAGGCCTTGAACGGCTTAAACGCTCGGTTTGCGAAAGCTGGCTGATGACCTCAGCACAATCACCGTCATCGTAAGCGTTGTAGGCTTTGCTCAAGTGCTTACTGTAAGCGGTTGAGGAGCAACCGGTCAGCACAAGCAGACCAGCGAGCAGAAATGAGAGTTTGTTAGTCATGAGATTCTCTAAAAATGGCGCCGTTAACGGGGTATCGGCGCCTTGCCGGATTTCTTCAATCAAGCAACCCGTTGACGTAGATCAGTGACAGCTAACCGTTTGGGCACTATTTTTAAGTTACGCATTCTGTTTTTATATTTTCACGCTAAATCGCGGCGCAAAAACGCACACCACCTTGCCGTCGAACGCCGTCTGCCGGAGACCGCACCATGAATATTCGTCACATGTTGGTTGTAGTAGACCCTACTACTGAAAACAAGCAACCGTGCCTCGAACGAGCCAAGAACCTGTGCCAGCACTATCCACAAGCACGCCTCACACTGCTGCTTTGCGATTATGTAGCGGCATTGGACGGCGGCACCCTATTCGAAAGTAACAGCCTGGAAAAAGCCCGCGCATCACTGCTGCAGAACCACCTAAAACAGCTCAACGAGTTAGCTGCGCCACTGCGCGAAAAAGGCATTGCGGTAGAAGTGCAAGCAGTCTGGGGCAAACGCCTGGATCGGCACATACTGCAAGCGGCGCAACAGCTGAAACCTGACCTAATCATCAAGACCACACACCATCATAATCCGCTCAAACGGCTATTTTTGACCAATACCGACTGGCAACTCATTCGGCATGCCGAAGTGCCGCTGTGGCTGGTCAAGAAAGGCGAAAAGCCCATCACACAGATTTGCGCTGCGGTTGACCCGCTGCACGTCGACGACAAACCTGCCAGTCTCGACCTGAAGCTCATCACCAGCGCCAAAACCCTGGCTGGAAATACCGGCGCCAGCCTGCATTTGATCCACTGCTATAACCCGCTCCCGCGCACTATGGTGATCGACGCCACTCTGGTGGTGGATTATCAGGGCTATGCAGATGATGTAAAAAAACACCACACTGAGGCCTTCAGCGAGCTACTAAAACGCGCGGATGCTGGCCAAGCACAACAGCATCTGCTGGAAGGTTACCCTGAGGAGGCCATACCCGCGATGATCGAAAAACTGGGGATCAATTTACTGTTGCTGGGCGCCGTATCGCGCTCGCGGCTACAGAGCGCGTTGATAGGCCATACCGCCGAACGACTATTAGATGAAGTGCCCTGTGACCTGCTGATCATCAAGCCTGATGATTTCAGCGACCCGAGCAAGCCTTCAGCGTAACCAAGGCCGTCAGCGTTGGCCAGCCAACGCAGTAGCGGCAAGGCTGAGCCGAGTGATCTCGGCCCAGTCCGCTGCGGCGATACTGGTCTTGGGCGCCACCCAGCTACCACCCACCGCCATCACATTATCCAACGCCAGATAGTCACTGATGCTTTGCTGGCCTATGCCACCCGTCGGGCAGAAGCGAACATCCTGGAAAGGCCCAGCGAAAGCCTTAAGCAGCGCGGGACCACCCAGCACATGCGCCGGGAATACCTTAAAACGGCGATAGCCCAAACGGTAACCAGCAAGAATTTCGGAGGCGCTCGCAATACCTGGCAGCAACGGAATACGGCTATTCAAGCCCAGTTGCAATAACTCCTCGGTAATCCCCGGTGTTACCGCAAAATGCGCGCCCGCCTTTTCCACGGCAGCAAACTGAGCCGCATCGGTAACCGTGCCCGCGCCAATGCACAGCTGTGGCCGTTCACGGCGCAACAGCGCGATGGCCGACAAGCCCAGTGGCGTCCGCAAGGTAATTTCCAGCGTGGTAATACCACCTGCGGCTAGCGCGTCGGCCAGTGGCAAGATATCGGCTTCACGCTCGATATTGATAACCGGCAGCAGAGTCACCTCTGCGAACAACGCATCCAGAGTTTCAATCATGTCCATTTTTTGCGTCATTTTTTAACCGCCATCAGGGCTATATACAATTTCCAGCGGCGACCGCAGAAAGGCACTGATTGGCCATTCCGGGTGCTGACCCGCCAATGCGATCGTCAGCGTCGCGGCTTTATCTTCGCCCCGGAGAGCGAGTATCTGCAAGCGCGCGGAGTTTAACGCAGCGCCGCTGAGGGTCAACCTCTGCGCACCCACGGCCGATAGGGCGGGCATACAGAGCGCAGGAGCATCGGATGCCAACAACTGAGGCAGATCGAGAGCGCCAGGGAATATTGATGCGGTGTGGCCATCAGTGCCCATACCCAGCACCACCACATCCAAAGGCATTAACGCGGCCAGCGCAGCACTACTGCATTCGGCATCTTGCTCTGGGCTGAGTCCGTAGTAGAGCGGCGTCCAATCCACCCTAGGCATGACTGCAGGCAGGTGCCGCCAAAGCAAGCCTGCGTTACTGTCGGCGTGCTCCAATGGCACCCAACGTTCATCCACCAGCGTCAGGCTCACCCGCTCCCACGCTAAATCGGCGGCGTTCAGCGCGCCTAAAAACGGCACTGGGCTACGACCGCCCGAGAGCGCAAGACTGGCCCGGCCACGCAGGTTTATCGCAGACTGCAATTGCTTGGTTACTCTCTCGGCCAAGCATTGTGCTTGCGCTTGCGCCGAGGCGACCACGTGGATAGGCAGTCCGCACTGTGCGGCCAAGGCTATTAACTCATTCATTCACTGATCCGCTTGCTGCAGGCTAGCGGTAAACACGCTACCGCCCTGCTCCGCCGGACTGGCCTCGGCACGCATAAAGGCAAACAGTTCGCGGCCCCAGCCACGGCGAACCGGCTGTTGATGCGGCACAGCTACGCGGTTTTGCCACTCATGCTCATCAATGACCAGTTGCAGATCACCGCGCCCTGCGTCCAGCTGAATCAGGTCGCCATCACGCAACCGCGCCAATGCACCGCCATCGGCCGCCTCCGGACAAATATGAATCGCTGCCGGCACCTTGCCAGAAGCGCCGGACATGCGCCCGTCAGTCACCAGAGCAACTTTGTACCCGCGGTCCTGTAACACGCCGAGATAGGGTAATAACTTGTGCAGCTCAGGCATCCCGTTAGCCCGCGGCCCCTGAAAACGCAGCACGGCAACGCAATCACAATCCAGCTCACCGGCTTTAAATGCAGCAACAAAATCATTTTGGTCATCAAATACCCGACAGTGCGCGCTCACCTGCCAATGCTCCTGGGCAACAGCAGATACTTTGAGCACGCCGCGACCCAAATTCCCCTCCAGCAAACGCAGGCCGCCGTCAGGTAGAAACGGTAATGCGAGAGGGCGCAAAATGCTGTCATCCAGGCTATCGGCTGCTCCATCGCGCCAGTGCAGCTTGCCTTCCAACAGGACCGGCTCGTGGCAGTAGCGCGCCAAGCCAAAGCCTGCAACCGTGTGCACCTGCTCGTGCAACAAACCACCTTCCAGCAATTGGCGGAACAGCCAGGCGGTGCCTCCGGCGGCCTGAAACTGATTAATGTCGGCCTTGCCGCTGGGGTAAATATGCGCCAGCGTGGGTACCACTTCAGATAGTTTCGCCATGTCTTCCCAGCGCAACTGCAGACCGGCCGCCTGGCCAATGGCGACCAAGTGGATGGTCAAATTGGTAGAGCCGCCGGTGGCCAGCAGCATCACCAGCGCATTGATCAGCGCGCGTTCATCCAGAATATCCGCAAGCCGCACCTCTCCCGCCCGCGCCAGCCGCACCAGCTGCTCAGCCGCATGTTGAGTCAGTGCGTCGCGCAACGGCGTGCCCGGATGCACAAAGGAAGCGCCGGGCAATTGCAGGCCCATGGCCTCAAGCAGCATTTGATTGGTGTTGGCGGTGCCGTAGAAAGTGCAGGTGCCAGCGCTATGGTAAGAGGCGCTTTCCGCTGCCAGCAGCTCTTCGCGGCCGACTTTACCTTCAGCAAAAAGCTCACGCACGCGCGCCTTCTCACTATTAGGCAAACCGCTGGGCATCGGACCTGCCGGCACGAACATAACCGGCAGATGACCGAAGCGCAGCGCACCCATCAACATGCCCGGTACGATCTTGTCGCAAATACCCAAACACATCGCGCCATTGAACATGTTGTGCGACAAGGCAATCGCGGTACCCATGGCAATCACATCACGACTAGCCAGCGACAGTTCCATGCCGGGCTCACCTTGCGTCACGCCATCACACATTGCCGGCACGCCCCCCGCGACCTGCCCAGTCGCACCTATGCTGCGCAAGATCTGGCGAATTTGCGCCGGGTAGCTTTCATACGGCTGATGCGCCGAAAGCATATCGTTGTAAGCCGTGACCAAGCCAATATTGACCTCATCCATCATGCGGATGCGGTCCTTGTCTTGCGGCGAGCAGGCCGCCATGCCATGCGCCAAATTGCCACAGGACAACCCGCGACGTCCTTCAGGCGCTTCTTGCATCTGCGCCAGATAAGCCGCGCGCGAGGCTTTGCTGCGCTCGCGAAGCGCTGCCGTGACGGCTTCAACTTGTGGGTGCATGCATCTCTCCTGTGCCAACCAACCTACCCGCAAAGGGCAATTATGTTCTATTGTAGAACCCATTCCCAACCGCCCGCCCGATAGATAAGGACTTGAGCATGTCGCTGCGCCGCACCAAGATCGTCGCCACCCTAGGGCCTGCCACCAGCAGCCCCGAGAAAATTGCCGAGCTGATTGCCGCCGGCATGAATGTAGCCCGCCTCAACTTTTCCCATGGCAGTGCTGATGAGCATCGCCGCCGGGCCCGTTTGGTACGAGAAATTGCCGAAGAAAATGGCCAGCATGTCGCTTTACTGGGCGACCTACAGGGCCCGAAGATCCGTATCGGCCGCTTCACTGAAGGACGTATTGAACTCGATGTAGGCGACAAATTCCGACTGTCTACCGTACACGATCTGGAACAAGGCAATAGTGACATCGTCGGCCTTGATTACCCCGATCTTGTGACCGACTGCCGTGCGGGTGATGAGCTGCTGCTCGACGACGGCCGCGTCGTCTTACAAGTTGAAAGCGTTGGCCGCGACGAAGTCCGCTGTCGTGTCACCGTTGGCGGTCCATTGTCCAACAACAAGGGTATCAACCGCCGTGGCGGTGGCTTGTCTGCGGCGGCGCTGACCGACAAGGACCGCAACGACATCAACCTCGCCGCCGAATTGAATATGGAATATGTTGCGGTTTCTTTCCCGCGCGACGCCGCAGACATGCACCTAGCCCGCAAACTACTACGCGATGCCGAGTCAGAAGCGTGGCTGATTGCCAAGATCGAGCGCGCCGAAGCCGTTGCCGACGATGCAGTGCTCGACGGTCTGATTCAGGCCAGCGACGCGGTCATGGTGGCACGCGGCGATCTGGGCGTAGAGATCGGTGACGCCGAATTGGTCGGCATCCAGAAGCACATCATTAGCCGCGCTCGTAAACAGAATAAGCTTGTGATTACCGCTACGCAGATGATGGAGTCGATGATCTCCAGCCCGATGCCCACCCGCGCTGAAGTATCCGACGTAGCTAACGCTGCCTTGGATTACACCGATGCGGTCATGCTATCGGCCGAGACTGCCGCCGGCGACTATCCGGTAGAAGCGGTGCGCGCCATGGACCGGGTTTGCCGCGGCGCGGAAAAACACCCGACCAGCCAGAAGTCCGGGCATCGGCTGTATCAAAAGTTCGATCGTTGCGATGAAACCATCGCATTGGCCGCCATGTACGCCGGCAATCACTTCCCCGGTGTAACCGCTATCATTACGCTGACCGAGAGTGGCTTCACACCGTTGATCATGTCGCGCATTCGCTCGCACCTACCGATTTTCGCGCTCTCACCCAATACCCTCACGTTGGGCCGGGTGGCGCTTTATCGCGGCGTGCAGGCTATTCCGTTCAACCCGGCGGATATGCCCTCCAGCGACATCAACCAACAAGCGGTGAACAAGCTACTGGAAGGCGGTTATGTACAACCCGGTGACTGGGTCATTCTGACCAAAGGTGATGTATACAACTCACGTGGCGGCACCAACTCAATGAAGCTGCTGCATGTGGGTGAGCCACTGGTTTAACCTTGTAGCAAGCTCGCGGTCGACGAGCCTTTTGGGTAGCCAACCACCCAAAAGGCTCGTTACCCTCAACCGCATACAGTACCGACAATGGACCACAAAAAAGGGCCTCGCAAGCGAGACCCTTTTTTAAAACGAGCGAGATTACTGCACTTCGACTGCCAGGCTCTCGGCAATCTTCTTCTGCCAGATAGCAGGGCCAGTGATATGCACGGACTCACCCTTGGTATCGACGGCTACAGTCACCGGCATGTCCTTGACCTCAAACTCGTAGATCGCTTCCATGCCCATTTCCGGGAAAGCCAGCACTTCGGCTTTCTTGATTGCTTGTGCAACCAGATATGCCGCACCGCCAACCGCCATCAGATAAACCGCTTTGTAGTCCTTGATCGCTTCGATCGCAATTGGGCCACGCTCGGATTTACCGATCATGCCCAATAGGCCGGTTTGATCCAGAATCTGGCGAGTGAATTTATCCATACGCGTTGCGGTAGTCGGACCTGCAGGCCCCACCACTTCGTCACGCACAGGATCAACCGGCCCGACGTAATAAATAAAGCGGCCCTTCAGATCCACCGGCAATTGCTCGCCCTTGTTGAGCATCTCGACCATGCGCTTGTGTGCAGCATCACGGCCAGTGAGCATCTTGCCGGAGAGAAGCACGGTTTCACCGGTCTTCCAGTCCAGCACATCGGCTGGTGTCAGCGTATCGAGGTTGACACGGCGAACACCGTCGCCGACCTCCCAGGTGATGTCTGGGTAGGCGTCCAACGGTGGTGGCGCAAGGACTGCCGGACCGCTGCCGTCGAGCGTGAAGTGCGCGTGACGGGTCGCGGCGCAGTTGGGAATCATGCAGACTGGCAAGCTGGCAGCATGGGTTGGGTAATCCTTGATTTTGATATCCAGCACTGTGGTCAGACCGCCAAGACCCTGAGCACCAATACCCAGCGCGTTGACTTTGTCCATAATTTCCAGACGCAGCTCTTCAACGCGGTTCTGCGGGCCACGGGCACGCAGCTCATGAATATCGATGGACTCCATCAGCGATTCTTTCGCCATGACGGCCGCCTTTTCGGCAGTACCGCCAATGCCAATACCGAGCATGCCAGGCGGACACCAGCCGGCGCCCATCGTTGGTACCGTCTTCAGCACCCAGTCGACAATCGAGTCAGAGGGATTGAGCATCGCCATCTTAGACTTGTTCTCGGAGCCGCCGCCCTTGGCCGCAACATCGATTTCAACGGTATCGCCTTGCACCATTTGGTAATGAATGACTGCAGGGGTGTTGTCTTTGGTATTGGTGCGCTTGCCAGCTGGATCAGCCAGAATCGAGGCACGCAGGACGTTTTCAGGCAGATTGTAAGCCTGACGCACGCCTTGGTTGATCATGTCATCCAGGCTCATGGTGGCGCCTTCCCAGCTGACATTCATGCCAATCTTGACGAACACCGTTACGATGCCAGTATCCTGGCAGATAGGCCGATGCCCCGTGGCACACATACGCGAATTGATCAGAATCTGAGCAATGGCATCTTTAGCGGCCTTCGACTCTTCACGCTCATAGGCTTCATGCACTGCTTGAATGAAGTCGACGGGGTGATAATAGGAAATGTACTGCAGCGCATCGGCTACGCTCTGGATCAGATCATCTTGTTTGATAACGGCCATGCTCAGACAGGCTCCTCTCATTAGGCGGCTGACACGGAATACGCTATGTCAGACCAGGCTCACGGAATCGGACAGGCTTGGGTGGTTAAGATCACACCCTTGGAAAATCAGTCGCCAAGTATACCCGAGCTGATCGTATGGCAAAGCGTCGTAACATTATTGTCTGACGAAATACGCCCCACAGCTCGTTCCACACGCTATCTATGCATGCCGCAGATAGCGAATTGCGCTATTGCCAAGCGGATCTCAGTCACGGAGATGGAAAGCGAAATAAAATGCTTTCCAAAACAAGGTTTAGACGATAACTTGACGTCATAATGCCATCATACAAAAACAGGCCTATCGTGAGCGAATTGCAGGACGCAAACAGCGATAAATTCCAGGCACTGAGGCTGCAGCGCTTCTACCTGGCACAGATCAATTATCTGATTACCTATGTAGTGATCGGTGTCGCGTGGGTGACAGAGCAATACGACGCTTCGGCCTGGATGGCGATTACCCATGTGCTGCTTGGGTTGGCGACCCAAAGCGTTTTCCTGTTGCTGTTCAAATTCGGGATAAATTTACGTTTCAGGGAGCCCAGCCTGACCAATGCGCAAATTATCGTTGCCATCTTGCTCACTACATACTTTTTAGCCTTTGCTGGCATTCTACGCGGCAGCCTGGTCATGGTTTACGCCAACATACTGGTATTCGGCATATTCCAGTTATCGCGCCGTGACCTGTTGTTACAGGCGGGCTTGGCACTGGTCTCTTTTGGCAGCCTGATTGCCATCGAATCCTATTACTCCCCTACCGCGCCAAACATCACCCTTAGCCTGGTGCAATGGTTCATCCTGGCTTGCTTTCTGGGTTGCCTGACCATGACCGGCAGCTATATCCGCGTATTACGCGAACGCCTCCAGCAACGGCACAGCACGCTACAAGCCCACCAAGAGACGCTGCGCGGTATGATGGGGCAGCTGCAGAACCTGGCCACCACCGACGGTCTTACCGGCCTGGCCAACCGCCGCTACTTCATTGATGAAACTCGCCGCCGCATGACCCTGATGCGCCCCGGCCAGTTGCTAGGCGTAGCGCTGATTGATTTGGACCACTTCAAACGTATCAACGATCTTTACGGACATGCTGCCGGTGATGAGGTGTTGCAAGGCTTTGCTTCGTTAGCCCGCGAAAGCCTGCGCGACGGTGATCTGGTTGCACGTTTTGGCGGCGAAGAATTTGTGATACTGCTGAGCAATACCGACCTGGGTGCGCTACACCAATGCCTGGATCGCATCCGCGATAACTTTGCCAATACCCAGTTCACCAGTTTGCCTGACGGCGTACACTGCACTTTGTCGGCTGGTTTAAGCTTGATCCAGCAGGAAGACGATTTGGAGGTCTGCCTGAACAATGCTGACCAGGCTCTCTATCTGGCCAAAAACAGTGGCCGTAACCGCTGTGAACATCACCAGCGTGATAATGAGCGCATCAAACCCAGCTGAGTTTTTACATGCCTGAATTGACGGTACAAGGCCACCATCTGCAAGTGGATCAAGGCGACAATTTGCTGTCTGCCCTACAGGTAGCAAACTTGCCAATCAATTGGTCCTGCCGAGCTGGGCAATGTCATAGCTGCCTGGTGCAAGCTCCCAAGCAACCCATCCCCGCGGCGGCACAACAAGGCTTGAGCCCAGAACAACAAGCCGATGGCTGGTTGCTCGCCTGCCAGTGCGCCGTCGAGAGCGATATGCAGCTCACACTGCATGATCCGGCTAACGATGGCCTGCCTGCTCTGATCGAAACCATGGAAAAGCTGCCCGGCGACGTTCTGCTGCTGCGTCTGCGCCCGCAACGGCCGCTGCGCTATCGAGCCGGTCAGCATCTAATGATCTGGTTATCACCGCAGCTAGGCCGCAGTTACTCACTGGCCAGCCTGCCCGGAGAGACCTTGTTGGAGTTTCATATTCAGTTGCGTGAAGGGGGCCTGTTCTCCAGTCAGTTATTGCATGGCCGACCGGGGCAAACGCTTTACCTGGGCGCCGCCAGCGGCCATTTGGCCTACGACCCCGCTTGGCATGACCGCCCGCTGCTGCTACTTGCCAGCGGAACTGGACTGGCACCCTTGCAAGCACTGGCACGTGATGCTTTACAGAACGAGCACAGCGCCACGATCACGCTATGGCACTGGTCATCGCACGCACAGGGCTGCTACCTGCAAGAGCGCTTGAACGCTCTTGTTGAAACCGAGCAACAGCTGCAACTGCATTTGCGCGCGCGCTCAGAGCTAGCAACAGACCTGCGCGCGCTGCGCATTCGCTCGCGCTCTACCCTGGCCTTGGTATGTGGCGGCGCCAGCTTTGTTGAGCAGCTAAGGCGCCCGCTGTTTATGGCCGGCCTGGCCGGACCGCAGATTATCGACGAAGCCTTTCTGCCCCGCCGCTAGCGAGCCGACGCGAGCCAAGTTTACCCTCCGCAAAAAAATTAAGGCGCCGCTATATAGCACGGTCGGCAATCCGCCCCCGTTATAGAGCCTCATTCGGCACTCAGCGAGTTACTGGGGCACCTATTCAAATCGTGCGACCATGATCCACAGATACTAATTCATCGTCAGACTCTGGAGATAACGTGAGCGAACATGTACTGATTGAGCGCAACGGCGGCGTACTGACGCTGACCATGAACCGTCCCGACAAAAAGAATGCCCTGACGCAAAACATGTACGGCAGCATGGCTGACGCCATTGTCGCCGCACAACAGGATCCAGCCATTCGCGCTGTCGTGATTCAGGGCAGTAACAGCTGTTTCACCAGCGGCAACGATGTGGGCGATTTTGTAAACTCACCGCGTAGCGACACCAAAACCCCGGTTTATCACTTCCTGCGCGCTATTTGTAACGCCGAGAAGCCGCTGATCGCAGCCGTCAACGGCCCGGCAGTCGGCGTCGGCACAACCATGCTGCTGCATTGCGACTTGGTTTTCGTCGCGAACGACGCGCGCTTGAAGATGCCTTTCGTGAATCTCGGGCTTTGCCCGGAGGCGGGCTCCAGCTACCTGTTGCCGCGTTTATTGGGGCATCTGCGTGCTGCCGAATTATTATTGCTGGGCGATGAAATTTCCGGCCAACGTGCCACTGAGATAGGCTTGGCCAATCGTGCGTTACCAGCGGGTGAGGCCGTTTTGGAAGCTGCCCAACAAGCCGCTCAGCGCATCGCAGAACAGCCACCGGCATCGGTCAAGCTAACCAAGCAGCTGATCAAACAAGGTGTCGCGCAAATCGCCGAGAAGACTATGGATGCCGAAGGCGCGCACTTCACCGAATTACTTGCTAGCGCAGACGCGCGTGAGGCACTGACGGCCTTCATCGAGAAGCGCAAACCAGTGTTTGCCAACCAATAAGGCCCTGCCGCTCCACGCGCTAACGTGGAGCGGTTTCAACCTCGAATACCAAAAATCCGCATCACCCAACGGTTAATCTGCCCCCACACGCGAATTTTCAGGCGGTGCTTCCAGGACAGGTTGTGCCAGCGCTCCATAGTCCACTCATAACTTTCGGAAAAATCCTTCTCAAAGCTCTCAGTCACCGCTTTAGCCAGACCCGGATCAACCGCCTGCTGGTTGGCTTCCAGATTCCAGTGCAAGGTCCAATGATCAAAGTTACACGAGCCCAGTGATACCCAGTTGTCGACCATCGCGGTTTTCAGGTGAGTAAAGCGTGGCTGAAACTCGTAAATTCGGATACCCGCTTTCAGCAGACGTCGGTAATAACGTTGGCCGGCGTAGAGTACCGCCTCGTGATCAATACTGGTGCCGCACAACAACAAACGCACGTCCACACCGCGCCGAGCAGCACGCATGAGCGAACGACGGATACGCCAGGATGGCAAAAAGTAAGGCGTTGCCAGCCAAGCGCGCTCCTCACCGTGTGCCAGCGCTGCCAGCAATGAAGCAACCACTTCCTTCTGTTCGCGCGCGCCAATGTAGGACACCCGGCCATGGCCACTCCCGGTTTGCGGCCGTGGCGGAACCTTGACCCTACGCACCGGAGACAATCCGCGACGCTGATATTTACTGACACGCGCCCACTCAACCTCAAACAAATCCAGCCAGTCCGCTACCACGGGCCCCTGAACTTCCAGCATCTGTTCATGCCAGCGTGGGCACTGCCCGTTCTCTTCTTTCTGGCAGAACTCGTCAGTAAAGCCAGTGCCGCCAACGAAGGTAATTTTCTGATCAACAATGATCAGCTTACGGTGGTCACGGTGGAACATTCGGGTGCCGTGATACCAGGACGCCGGATTATAAATTCGCGTTTCCACACCGCCGTCGGTGAGGCGATCACGATCGGGCTGCTTGAATTTCTCACTGCCAATAGCGTCGAACATGAACCTTACGGTAACTCCGCGCTCTACCGCCTTGAGCAAGGAATCTACAACCTGCTCGCTGCTGGTACCCGAGCTCACCAGATACATTTCAATATCGATGCTGGACTCTGCCTGGTCAAAGGCCTCCAGCAAGCGCGGGAAGTAACGGTGACCATCCACTCGCAGTGTGAATTCGTTGTCTTGATGCCACTCATAAACGCGCGACGACATAAATCTCCTTGTAGCAAATACGAATCAGGGTATGCGGTAGTCATCCTGGCTGAGCAGATCCATTCCGCATTCGAGCTGGCTGATCCAATCCAGAAAGGTGTTGATCATAGCAGGCCCAACGAAGGGCCGTTGAAAGGCCTACGTGCTGGATTTGTGAGTAGCAAAGCCGGTAACTGGTTCCGCATCATTCAGCATAGAAGCGCCATATCGCCGCACAACAGAACTCCGCTGACCGCCTCAAAAAACTGCAGCTTACCGACCGAGTATAAAAAGCGCGCTGGCCCCGTCTTAAAATAGGTCTTGCCTGGCGGCATATAGGTCAGGTCACCGCCCCGATCAAGATGTGCCCGGTAACACGAACGTAACCAAGCATTCACAATCCTGACACCCGAGCGCCATAGGCTCAGTTTGTACATCAAATAACAGATGCCCGGATGGAGGTGTCCATGTCACAAGCAGCGCTCGCCCTCGAAGAATCCAACAGCCGCCAGTTGCTCGCCGAGCTGGTCACCGATGCACGCAGCCTAAGAGCTGCACAAGCGCTTAGATACCAGGTATTTGCCGAAGAATGCGGGGCCGTGCTGCATACTGCCGAAGCCGGCCTGGACCAGGATCACTACGACCTGCACTGCGAACACCTGATCGTGCGCGATCAGAACAATGGCCGTGTGGTCGCTACCACACGCATTCTCGATAGTCGCCGCGCGCCCGCTGCCGGCGGTTTTTATAGCGAGAGCGAGTTCCAGCTGGTTGGTTTGAAGGATCTACGCGGTGACATCATGGAGATTGGCCGCACCTGTGTGCATGCCGACTACCGCAACGGCGCCACTATTTCAGTGCTCTGGGCAGGCTTAGCGCAACTGATGAACGAGCGTCACTACGAGTACCTGATGGGCTGCGCCAGTATCGATATGGGAGATGGCGGCTTACAAGCACACGCCATCATGCAACGTCTGCGCGGGCGTTACCTGAGTCGCGAATACCTCAATGCCATCCCGCGACTGCCGATTCCCGAACGCGACTTGCCGGCGAATCTTACCGCTCAGCTACCCCCGCTGCTCAAGGCCTATATGCGCCTGGGCGCCAAGGTCTGCGGCGAGCCTTGCTGGGATCCGGAGTTCAACGTCGCCGACGTGTTTATCCTGCTACGACGCGAGCAACTTTGCCCACGCTACGCCCGTCACTTCAAGGCTGTCTGAAGATGACGGCGCGCAAGGCACTGCGCTTATGCGGCGTGATCGGCTGGATTTTGTGCGGCCTGCTGCTTGCCACCTGGGTAGCAGTGCTGCAGCTGTTCAAACCGGCCTTTCTGAATGCACAGCGCCAACGCCTGATGCGCTGGTGGCTACGCAACCTGATCCGGCTGCTGCCATTGCGACTCCACGTGCACGGTCAGCCCACAAGCGAAACGGCGCTCTGGGTCAGCAACCATGTATCTTGGCTGGATATCGTCGTGCTCGGCGCTCAGGCACCGGTGCATTTTCTGTCCAAGGCGGAGGTCCGACACTGGCCAGTCATCGGCTGGCTCGCTGCTGCCGCAGGCACCTGCTTCATTCAGCGTGGACGGGGAATATCTCAATCTTTGCAGGAACAACTCACCGAGGTGCTGATCCAGGGCCGTAGTTTGGTGATTTTTGCGGAAGGCACTACCACTGCCGGTGACCGAGTCAGAACCTTTCATGGCCGTTTATTGGGCAGTGCTATTGACGCCACAGTACCCGTGCAGCCGGTTGCCGTGGCCTATCGACTGAATGGCGAGATAGATCGTGTCGCGCCTTTTATCGATGACGACGAATTCTCACAGCATCTGCTGCGTTTACTCGGCGCCGACACCATAGATGTGCACTTGCACTTTCTGCCTCCACTCAACAGCCGCGAGCATAACCGCAACCAGCTGGCCCGCCATGCACAATCTGCGGTGAGTCAGGCGCTCGGCTTGCCCGACGGCACAATCAAATCAAGCCCGGTAGAACTCAAAAGCGCGGCCTGATCGGTCGCGAAAGCTTGAACCTGGGGCATAAAGCGGAAAAAATCATCTTCAAAAGCGGCGTAATCCGCCTCCAGTTCAGCCACCGCACCCGGTAGTGAATTATCAGGGCGCAATCGCCTGGACATATTGTCCAGCGCACGATGCAGATGCGGCAACTGCGCATAACTAGTGAGCCAGTCGTGCTCACTCATGTGCTGAATCACCGGCCAGGCGTTCTCCGGTATTAACTCTGGCTGTTTTAGCAAGTTCCGATAAGCCTGCTGGGTAAACTCAACCAAAGACTGCTCGGCGAAGTGTTGCCAATGACGCGCCAAGAGATGGTCGTAAAACATATCCACCATGATGCCGGCATAGCGCCGACGCGCTGGGCTGATCCGCGCTTTGCTTTGCAGCACCAGCGGGTGGCTGTCGGTAAAAACGTCAATGCGTCTGTGCAGCCAGATACCGCCACGCACATCATCGGGCAACGCAATCTTCTGCACTGGCCCTTTGACGAAATCACCTAATAAGCTACCCAACGCCTGCTGCGGGGTTTGTGAACCCATCAACAGGTGGGCAAGAAAGTTCATCAGTTTCCCTGGACTTGCGAATACAGGCTGGCCAATTGACTCTTCAAGGTGTCAATACTGCGATTGGTTTGCAGACGGAAGCTGTTAATTGCGTCCAGCGCCTGATCGGTCGCGGCCGCGCGCTGATCCAGCTCTGTACGCATGATCAGCAGGATTTGCTGCACATCACCGCCGCCTTTCTGCTGTAGCGCTTGCAAGGCTTGCTTCTGGCTAGTCAGCTGGGTGGATTGCTCGGCTAACTGCTGCTGCAGTGCGTCCAGCCCCGCTAGCTGCCCCTGTAGTTCGCTCAATTGCTTGGCCGCGGCCTCACCCTGCTCCGCCAGGCTATCCAATCGCTGCGCCTGATCGACCAAACGTTTTTCAGCAGCGGCGTTACTGGCCGTTAAAGCGGCTAGTTCGGTCTGTTGGCTCTGCATGCGTTTGGCCAGATCAGCACTGCCGGCATTTGCGCTACTCAAGCGACCGTCGTGCTCGCCGAGTGCTGCTTTCAACTCCGAGACTTGGCTTTCCAGTTTGCCGATACGGGCATTACGGGCCTGCTCTGCGTCACTCAGACTGGATTCCGTTGCACTTACTTTGCCGGTGATGTCCTGAATGCGGCCGGATGCTTCCTCGCTGATGCGCGCGAAACTGGTCTGAGTTGCTACCAACTGCTGCTTGAGCAGGCTCTGTTGCTGGTAGGTCCAGTATCCCAATGCAATAAGGGCTAGCGACAAAGCAGCGCACAGCGCCCACAACGGGCCATTGCTGCGTGACACCGGCTGGGCCGGCGGGTCAGCTCGCAACCCTACGTTTGCACCGCCGCGGCGCGGCTCCGGGTTGACCGGTTTAAAGTTATCATCGCGGCTCGCCCGCAAGCTCGGCAAATCATCATCTAAGTCACGCTCTTTCATACTCCCCCCAACCTGAATATCAGCAAAAAGCCCGCGCCAGAGCGGTGCAAGATCGCACCAATGAATAGCAAGTTACCGCTATCTAACAACATCAAGATAGTACGGACCCTTGCCAGACAGCCTATATCCTGCGCTTTTGCGTATTGGTACACATTCTGCTTGCAGTTAACGGTCTTGGCTACCGCACCTTGCGCAGCCAATCATTATTCGGGGGTAAAAGCATGATTGCAGAAGCGCAGTTCAACCGAGCGACCCTTGACTGTATGACCACCTTACGCCGCCATATCAAACGCTCCCTGGGGGTCACCGTTCGCCTAAGCGAGCCGGATGCAGTGGAAAACATGATTGGGTTAAGCCGAGATTGCCCCTTCGCTGATATTCGTGAACTCGGTATGCGGTTGGCCGAAATGGTTTCTCCGCCAACGCCAGAGCCGGAGGAACGCATGGTCGCCCAAGGCGCTATTGCGGCACGTCAATACCAGGCCAGCGCAAAGCGCAGAGCTGCAATACAAGACGAGCCAGCACCGGCAACACCGAGCGCAAGCATACGAATCTACCGTGGTCAGGTGGTTCGTTAGCTACCCGGGACAACTCGCCAGCTCGCCAAGTATATTTGCGCACTGCTGCTCAGCGGCGCGCTAAAGCCGCTGGCGCATCCGCAGCGCAGACATTACTCTGAGCCATCTTAGGTTTGAGGAGCTACGGCATGTCTGAATGGATGATTTACGGCGCAAACGGTTATACCGGTGAATTACTGGCGAGAGCCGCCGTCAACCGTGGCCTGTCTCCAATATTAGCGGGACGTAACCGACAAGCCGTTGAGGCACTCGCCAACGAGCTTGGTCTACCGGCACGCAATTTCAGTCTTGATGATGCCGACGCAACCAACACGGGGCTGCAAGGCGTAAACGTGGTTGTGCACTGTGCCGGCCCTTTCTCCGCGACCAGTCAGCCGATGATCGATGCCTGCCTGCACAACCATTGCCATTATTTAGACATAACCGGTGAGATTGACGTCTTCGTCGCGGCTCAGAGCCGTCACAATGATGCCGCGCAGGCCAATATCGTCATCTGCTCCGGCGTCGGCTTCGACGTGATTCCAACCGATTGCATCGCCGCGCGCTTGAAAGAAGCCTTGCCGGATGCCGACCGCTTGGCTCTCGGCTTTGACTCGCGTAGCGGTTTCTCTCCAGGCACAGCAAAAACCTCGGTGGAGGGTTTGAAGTACGGCGGCCGTATTCGCAAAAACGACAAGATCCAAACCGTGCCGTTAGCCTACCAAAGCCGCGACATCGACTTTGGCAACGGCACCAAACACGCAGTCACTATCCCGTGGGGCGATATAGCAACGGCCTGGTTCTCAACCGGCATCGATGACATTGAAGTCTTTATTCCGATGGCCCCAAGCGCAGCCACTCGGTTGCGTCGCTTGGACCGCTTACGGCCGTTACTTGGCCTGCGGCCCGTGCAAGCGCTCCTCAAATACCTGGTTGGCCGCCGTATTCTTGGGCCCGGCAGCGATCAACGGCAGAACGCGCGTTCCTTCGTATGGGGCGAGGCACAAAATCGCGCAGGGAAAAAAATCACAGCGCGTATTGAAACGGCCAACGGTTACGACGTGACCGTGGAAGGTGCACTTTTTGCCGTCAACTTTCTACAACAGAACGAGCCCGCTCCCGGCTATTACACACCATCGCGCCTGCTTGGCTCTGACTGCATTGAGAAACTGGCCGGCTCAGGTGAAATGCACCTGGATTAATCAGCCCAGCAGGGCTGGCACGCGACGTGCCAGCTCCTTGGTTAAACCTTCCAATAGCTGCCCTCCATTGCGCCAATAATGCCAATATAAATTCACCGACTGCGCTTTACCCGGCACCAACTCGCACAACGCGCCGCTGCGCAGCTCCGCCGCTACTTGCATAGCGGGCACCATTCCCCAGCCAACCCCCGCACTGAGCATTCGCACAAATCCTTCAGAGGAAGGGCACAAGTGATACTCAAATTCACCCGGCACGCCTAACTGATGCAGAAAGCGGTGCTGCAACTGATCATCCGGGCCAAATACAATTGCCGGTATCTGCGGCAGCCGCGCCGTCTCAACCCCATCAGGAAAGTGCCGCTCGATAAACTCGCGACTGGCAACCGCCAGATAGGGCATCCGCCCCAGCAACAAGCTGCGTGCGCCTGCTACCGGCTGCTCGGTAGCACAAACGCAAGCGGCAACCTCGCCATTGCGCATGCGCCGCAAGCCCACATCCTGATCTTCTACCTGCATATCCAACAATACCCGCTCAGCGCCGCACCAGCTGCTGATTGCTTGCGCCCACCACGTTGCCAAGCTATCGGCGTTAAGCGCGATACGCAAACGGCTCATGCCCGACTGCGTATCTATCTCGGGCAAGTCGCTGCGTAAATCCCGTTCAAGTAAGCGCACTTGCTGCACATGGTTAAGCAACCGCTGCCCCGCCGCAGTCGCTTTCGGTGGCGACACGCGCACTAGCACCGGAGAGCCCAGCCGCGATTCAAGCAACTTGATGCGCTGCGATACAGCAGATTGAGACAAGCCCAAGCTCACAGCCGCGCGCTCAAAACCGCCCTGTTCTATGACCGCCGTCAAGGCGGCCAGTAACTTGTAATCGAGCATTATTAAATTCTCTAATGAGTCATCAGCATTATTGACTTTTCTAATGAACATAGCCACGCCAGAATCGACTGCCTACCCTCACCTGAAAGGCGTTTTTCATGCCCTCCATCTGGCACAGTTATATCAACGGGCTCTTGGTCTCAGCCGGCCTGATCATGGCGATCGGCGCGCAGAACGCCTTTATTTTGGCGCAGGGCCTGCGTCGCGAGCACCATATTAGCGCCGCACTCATATGTATGAGCTGCGATGCCATCTTGATTATGGCCGGTACTTTCGGTCTAGCAGCTTTATTGCAAAGCCATCCTCTAGCCATGGAAATTACGCGCTGGGCAGGTGTCGGCTTTCTCTCTCTGTATGCATTGCAGGCGCTGCGTCGGGCACTCTCACCGCAGGTGATGAATGCCGGCGAACAACCAAAACGCTCACACCGAGCAGTGTTGCTGAGTACTTTGGCGGTTACATTGCTGAATCCGCACGTCTATCTCGACACCATGGTGCTGATCGGCTCGGTTGGGGCGCAGAACCCGCTACCGCTCATATTCGCGCTTGGCGCCGCCAGCGCTTCGATTCTCTGGTTTAGTCTATTGGCCCTGGGGTCGGCCAAGCTTGCGCCGATGTTAAGCCGCCCAGTTACATGGCGCTGTATTGATTTAGCGGTCGCTGCGATGATGCTAGCCGTTGCCTGGTCACTGGCCAGGCCTGCATTGCAGACCGCCTGAGTGGCTATAACCTCATACTTGGTACGTGGATAGCCGCGCTTTCAGGTGCTATCATCGAATCTTCCCGATCGTAAGACGGGCAGCGCCCTACCGAGCTTGTATCAGCCGCGGTAAAAAGAGGCGTAGCAGATTGTCCACTCTGCCCACGCGGCAACCGTGGTCAACGTAATCGAACTGCAGGCATACACACATGTCCTACAGTAGAGCAGCATTCCGTTTCTGGACCCTGATACCTGAAGATGGAGAGTAACCATGGCTTTTGAATTACCAGCACTCCCTTACGAGAAGAATGCACTAGAACCGCACATCTCTGCGGAAACTCTGGAATACCATTACGGCAAGCATCACAACACCTATGTTGTGAACCTGAACAACATGGTTCCGGGCACCGAATACGAAGGTAAGAGCCTGGAAGAGATCATCAAGACCTCCAGCGGCGGCGTATTCAATAATGCAGCGCAAATCTGGAACCACACGTTCTACTGGAACTGCCTGAGCCCGAACGGCGGTGGCGAACCTACTGGCGCGCTGGCCGAGGCTATCAACAAGGCGTTCGGTTCATTCGCCGCGTTTAAAGAAGAGTTCAGCAAAACATCAATCGGTACTTTCGGTTCCGGTTGGGGCTGGTTGGTTAAGAAGGCTGACGGTTCACTGGCATTGGCCAGCACCATCGGCGCCGGCAACCCTATCACCTCCGGTGACACCCCGCTGCTGACTTGCGATGTGTGGGAACACGCCTACTACATTGATTACCGCAATGCCCGTCCAAAGTACGTTGAGGCATTCTGGAACCTGGTTAACTGGGACTTTGTAGCGAAAAACCTCGCTGCCTGATCGCAGGAACAGGACTACCACAACACCTCGCTCCGGCGGGGTGTTGTGCGTTTAGAGTCGTAAAAAGTGATTTCACTTTGACGTCACTGTTGAGTTTGTCGATACTCAACAGAACGCCACATAGAAAAATAACAAATAATGCAGGTATTGCGCTGCCCAGCCCGATCCTTGCATGATGATCCTACCGCTCATCTCACATACGATAGGAATAACAAGACCTTGAAGCTCGAGCGCAGGCACAGTCTTTCCATCAAATTGCTTCGTCTGGTGTTGCTTTGGGCACTGGCAGTGGGCGTTGTATTAAGCATGGGTCAAATCGCCTACGATCTGCGCAAAGAAAGCCATATGATCGACAGCAATGCTGAGCAGATTCTGGCCATGTCACAGGATCCAGCCACCCAAGCGGTTTACAGTCTGGATCGCGAGATGGCAATGCAGGTGATCGGCGGCCTGTTTGAACATGAAGCCGTTCGCTATGCGGCTATCGGCCACCCCGATGAAACCCAACTAGCCAGCCGCGAGCGACCGCTGAAAAGCGCGCCCTACCGTAAGATTACTGACTGGTTGTTTGGCGTTGAACAGCAATACAGCGTCGGACTCTATGGTCGCGCGCCCTACAAAGAATACTATGGTGATCTGCGCATTACGCTAGACACCGCGCCCTACGGCGAAGACTTTCTGCAGAGCTCACTGATCATCCTCCTGTCCGGCGTACTGCGCGCCATGGCGATGGCTTTTGTACTTTATCTGCTCTATCACATACTGCTGACCAGGCCGCTGGCCGGCATCATAGACCGTATCGCCAACATCAACCCGGACCAGCCCGGTAAAATGCACATTCCCATGTTGCCCGGTCAGGAAAAGAACGAACTCGGGCTGTGGATAAGCAAAGCCAACGAGCTGCTGGAATCGATTGAGCGCAACAGCAGTCGACGCCGTGAGGCCGAAGCTAACTTGCTGCACATGGCGCAACATGACCACCTCACCGGCCTACCCAACCGCAGCATGCTGCAAGAGCAGCTCAGTCGCATCCTCGCCGATGCCGGGCGACGTCAACGCGGTGTAGCGGTGCTGTGTTGCGGTCTGGATGACTTCAAAGAAATTAACGAACAGTTTAGTTATCAATCCGGCGACAGTTTGCTGGTCACCGTCGCTGACCGCCTGCGCGCCAATAGCGGTCGGCTTGGCAGTCTCGCGCGCTTGGGCGGCGACCAGTTTGCATTGGTACAGACCGGCGTTGGTGAGCCCTATGAAGCGGCCGAACTGGCACAAACCATTTTGGACGACCTGAGTCGACCGTTCGAGGTTGGCGAGCACACCGTAAGCTTACGCGCCACCATCGGGATCACCCTATTCCCGGATGACGGCGACGACGCTGAGAAACTACTACAGAAGGCCGAGCAAACCATGATGCTGGCCAAGGCCCGCTCACGGAACCGCTATCAGTTCTACATCGCCAGCCTGGATAGCGAGATGCGCGTACGTCGCGAGCTCGACAAAGAGCTACGCGGCGCCCTGGAGCGCAATGAATTCCACCTGACTTATCAGCCGCAGGTCAGCTATGCCACCCACGAGGTCGTCGGCGTAGAGGCGCTGCTGCGCTGGCAGCACCCGGAACGTGGTCTGGTGCCACCCGATTTGTTCATCCCGTTGGCAGAGCAGAACGGCATCATCATCAGCATTGGCGAGTGGGTACTCGACCAAGCCTGTAAACAGCTGCGCGTTTGGCATGATCAAGGCTTCAGCGAATTACGCATGGCCGTCAACCTGTCTACCGTGCAGCTGCACCACAGCGAGCTTTCACGTGTGGTGACCAACCTGATGCAACGCTACAAGTTGCCGGCGCATTGCCTTGAGATGGAAGTGACCGAAACCGGCTTGATGGAAGATATCGCAGCGGCGGCCAGCCACCTCAATAGCCTGAAAAAAGCCGGCGTATTGATCGCCATCGATGACTTCGGTACCGGCTATTCATCGCTCAGCTATTTGCGCGGCTTACCGCTGGATAAGATCAAGATCGACAAGAGCTTTGTACAGGATGTGCTGGTGGATGAGGACGACGCGACTATCGTGCGTGCCATCATACAGTTGGGTCGCAGTCTGAATATGGAAGTCATCGCCGAGGGCGTAGAGTCTGCCGAGCAAGAGGCGTATGTGATAGCCCAAGGCTGCAATGAAGGCCAGGGCTACTATTACAGCAGACCGCTGTCACCAGAGGCATTTGAGGTTTGGATTCGTCAGTACCAGGCAAAGGCCAAAACCGCGCTCAACAGCTCTGAAAACAGTTCCAGCTAACCCCGCGACCCACTAAGAAAGCCTAGCGCTTCAAGCCAACCATAACCAACTGGCCAATAAGCTGCTGGAAAACAGCCCTAGTAGGCTCCACCAGCTACTGTGGCGTAAACGCCGACTGAGATCATCCTGGTGATGATCCGACAGTAAAAAGGGCAACCCGCGGCGCGCAGGCTTACTCAGGGCATGCACTACCGGCGCCTGCCCTGCAGTGCGGGCTTGCTGCTCAGCTGTCTGATTAGCCTCCCGCCGCACTCGCTCCCATTCCTGCATATCAATCTTGCCATCACCGTCACGATCAAAGCGCGCCAAAAGGCTCGGATAGTCCGCCTTCCAATTGCTGATAACCTGGCGTGAAATCGCATTTAGGTCAACTGCCTCACGCCCACCGCCACGGCTCTCAAACCAGCCAATCGCATAAAGGGGTTCCTCGGCCAAAAACCATTCCTCGGTGTAGCGGTAACGCTTGCGCAACAGGCTACCGAGCAGCCCTTTGGATACCGAAGCCGTTGCTGGCCAACGTTGAGTACCTTCCCAACGCCGTCGATACTTTGGGTGCACTTGCGCACCCAGCGGGTTGATCCAGCAGGCACCAGTGGGGTCGCGAAGCAGAAAAGGGCGCTCAGAAACACCCTGTTCTACCGTGCGCCATTGATTGTCCCTATCAGAACGACCGCGATGCTCTTCCACGCGAAATCGATACCACAGACAAGGCTTTTTCCCCAGCGGCGAGAGCAAAGGCTCGTGACCACCCGCATCCAGCATACCGTTGAGTTCAACCAACCCCTGGGCTGCTGAGCGAACACGCGAGGTGGGGGTATCTTCAATCCAGCGTGCGCGCTGCAAACGCGTCAGCATGAAATAGAGGCAAGCCAGTGCGGCGAGGGTCGCCAGACCGGAGAAAAGATAATAATGCGGGTAAGACAACCACATAACCCCATGTACATCGATCATGAAAACAGGGCTCGCATGTTTACGTCAGCTGTCTCCTGCGCAGTAAATTGCAGTAAATCAGCCGATTTGAACGCAAACAGCCGCGCCAGTAACACTTCAGGGAACTGTTCTATACGCACGTTATTGATATTAACTGCAGCGTTGTAAAGCTCGCGACGATCAGCTATGCCGTTCTCCAGACCGGTGATACGTTGCTGCAGGTGCTGAAAGGACTCGCTGGCCTTGAGCTCAGGGTAACTCTCCGCCAAAGCAAAAAGCTGACCTAATCCGCTACGCAAAGCGGTTTCCGCAACGCCCACAGCCTTCACGTCACTCTGCTGACGGGCGCTGGCGACTGCGCTGCGAGCCGTTATCACTCGCTCAAGCGTCTCGCCTTCGTACTGCATATAACGACGACAAGCCTCAACCAGTTTGGGAAGCTCGTCGTGGCGCTGACGCAAGAGCACATCAATATTGGACCAGGCTTGGCTGACGGCGTGCTTCACGCTCACCAGCTGGTTGTAAAGCATGATGGCGTAAATCAGCGTTACCGCCAGAATCACAAGAACAAGCAGGGTTATCAATTCCATTGAGTCAAATCCTCTCGAGTTACACCAGCGCAGATAAATCATATCGCCCTGGGGTTTCACCAAACAGCGGCAGGGTGCCGTTACTATAACGGCAGAAAGCACGAACAGGCATGGCCTTTTCGCCTAAGGGGAAAGCAGAATATGCGGTAAACGGCGAGCAAGGAATGCTCGACGCGCCACCGCCGAAAGGCGGTGGGGTCTTGGGCTGGTTCAACTTACTGAAAAAGCGACTCGCTGGACAGGCCGTGCTGCTCGAGGATGTCGCGTAACCGCTTCAACGCCTCGACCTGAATCTGCCTCACGCGCTCTCGGGTGAGGCCAATCTCACGGCCAACCTCCTCGAGGGTACTGCTCTCATGCCCGCGCAGACCAAAACGGCGAGTGACTACTTCACGCTGTTTCTCGGTAAGCTCTGAAAGCCAGCTGTCGATACTGGCATTCAGGTCGTCGTGTTGTAGCTGATCACAGGGGTCGCTGCCTTGCTCATCGGTCAAGGTATCGAGCAACGTCTTATCCGAATCCGGCCCCAGCGACATATCAACCGAGGCAACCCGCTCGTTCAAACCCAGCATGCGCTTAACATCTGCTACTGGCTTGTCGAGCAACAGTGCGATCTCTTCTGGAGAAGGCTCATGATCCAATTTTTGCGTTAACTCGCGCGCCGCACGCAGATAAATATTGAGTTCTTTCACCACATGAATCGGCAGACGAATAGTGCGCGTCTGGTTCATGATTGCGCGCTCAATAGTTTGCCTGATCCACCAGGTAGCGTAAGTCGAAAAGCGGAAGCCACGCTCTGGATCGAATTTCTCTACCGCACGAATCAAACCGAGATTGCCCTCCTCGATCAGGTCGAGCAGCGTCAAACCACGGTTAACGTAACGTCGAGCAATTTTCACTACCAAGCGCAGATTACTTTCGATCATGCGCTTACTACCCGCCGGGTCACCCTTCTGCGCGAGACGCGCAAAATGGACTTCTTCTTCGGGTGTCAACAGAGGAGAAAAACCGATTTCGTTGAGATACAGCTGAGTTGCATCCAGCTGTTTGGTGAACTCGAACGCATTTTCGCGTTTGTGGTTACGCGGCGTCGCTCTTTTTACGGCAGTGATCGATGCAGGCATTGCACTCTCCTCATCATCCTTGACACCACGCTCAGCAAGCGTGGGCTGATCTAACATGGTCTGCCCTGACTGTTTCTTGTTTTTAACTGCCATATACACGCCCCATTTCCAGTCAAAACGCGGTATGAACACTACTTCAGCAGCGGCCTACCACTAATCGACTTGCAGGCATCGATCGGGCCGCCCAACATCCATACCTGTGCAAACATCTCTGCTTGTGCAGGCAGCGTGCCTGTAAGGCATGACAATTATGTGTCCGCCCCAACACCTTAGCATCAAGATTTAGGCAAATACGCCAACGGGTCTACAGGTTGGCCTTTTCGTCTGATCTCGAAATGCAATTTCACCCGATCAGTGCCGCTGCTGCCCATCTCTGCGATGGTCTGCCCTACCTTGACCTGATCACCCTCTTTAACCAACAAGCGACTGTTGTGCGCATAGGCACTCAAGTAAGTCTCATCGTGTTTGATGATGATCATCTCGCCATAGCCAATCAACCCACGACCCGCATATACCACCGCGCCGTTGGCTGCCGCTTTCACAGGCTCGCCCAATTGCCCGGCAATATCAATCCCTTTATTCAAACTGCCGTTTGACTGAAAACGTGCCAGCAAAGTGCCACGTGCGGGCCAGTTCCAACCCGCGACAGTAGCAGGAAGTGCGGGCTGTGAAGCGGGCGTAGCGGCCGGAGACGCAGGCGCAGCAGGTGGTCGGGTAGTGGTGGTCGTGAGGCCAGGCTTGGGTGCAGTGGTGGGTCTGGACACCACAGGCGTACGCACCGTGGCCGGAATAGGTGTGGCACTGCGTGGCGCATTAGACGAAGGTCTAGCGGCGGGAGCGCGTGATGCAATCCCGGAATTCAGATTAATGCGTTGCCCAGGATAGATGGTATAAGGCGCGGGCATGCGATTGTTGCGGGCAAGCGCTTTCCAGTCCCAACCATAACGGAAGGCAATTTGATAAAGCGTCTCGCCACGCTGAACCGTGTGGTAACCAGATGTAACCGTGTCAGCCCGCTGGCCGCCACGTCCACGTTCATCAATGGGGACTGTACCGGACGGCCCTGCGCAGGCAACCAGCAGCGTAGCCAATAAAAACACACCAAGCTGTTTGATTTTCACACCCGCCTGTAGCCTGTAACGCATACACCAACCCATTCCCAGGTTGGCTCCAGTTCTTTCTCTACCAAGCCGTAGAAAACGCTCTCCTCAACAGCCTGTTACTGCAAATACCATTCTGGATTCAGGCCGCTGAACGCCGTCCCCACCAATCCAATAACAACACTAATACCACGGCCAAGGCCATCAATGCCAACCCGCCTTGCCAGAGTGAAGGCTCACCGCTGATGCTCTGATACTGCGCTGGCAGCAGGTTATTCTGCAACACGGGCACCTGTTCGCCGTGGCTATTGGTACGCCAGCTGAGGGTTTCCTTCCAGGGCCAAACCTTATTCAGCGAGCCGATCAACAATCCGGCAAGAAAGGCTAACGTGATATTGCGAGCATGCCCCAGCAGCCACGACAACAACCGCGAGAAACTAAGGATACCGATCACGCAGCCCAACATAAAACAGCCCAACAACACCAGATCGAAGGTCTTCACGGCGTGCAGAACTCCGCTGTAGAGCCCCAACAGCAGCAGTATAAAGCTGCCAGATATGCCCGGCAGTATCATCGCGCAAATGGCGATACTACCGCCGAAAAATAGCGTGAGCGGCGTCACACTCAATGTCATGGGTGACGCCACCGTGATCAGATAAGCAAAACCACAGCCGGCGATCGCTGCTAATATTGTCCAGGGGCGCCAACGCTCAATCTCGCGGCCAACCAAATAAACCGAGATCAGAATAAGGCCGAAGAAGAAAGACCACACCAGCAAGCCGTGTTCGGCAAGCAGGTAGCTGATCACACGGGCCAGTGTGGCGATACTACAGAGGATGCCTGCCAATAACGTAAACAGAAAACCACCGTCGATGGCCTTCCAGGCGTCGTTAAAACGACCACGCGCTAACCACAGCAACTTGTCTGGCGTGCAGGCGGCAATCGACGCCAGCAAACGATCATAAATACCGGAAATAAACGCGATGGTACCGCCGGAAACGCCAGGCACCACGTCAGCTGCACCCATGGCGATGCCACGCAGAAAAATTAGAATGTATTCCCTCAACTGCACTTTCCCTTCGAGTAACTCAGGAGCGGATCGCGCCCGCCAGTAAAGGCACAAAGCGAACCGGTTCTACCTGCTGATAAATGAATTCTTCGCCGTTGCGTACTACCAACATCAAATGCTGATCCTGCTCACCCACGGGTATCACCATACGGCCGCCGTCAGCCAACTGACTGAGCAACTCGCGAGGCACTTCAGCCGGTGCAGCGGTGACCAGAATGGCATCGTAGGGTCCGTACTGCGGCCAGCCCCAGTTGCCATCGGCGTGACGGAACACCACATTACGGATATTGATGTCTTTTAGTACGACCTTGGCGCGCTCCTGCAGCGGATAGATGCGCTCCACACTAAAAATGCGCTCTACCACCTGCGCCAGAATGGCGGTTTGGTAACCCGAGCCTGTGCCTACTTCCATTACCTTGTCGAGCGGGCCACCACCCAGCAATAGTTCGGTCATGCGCGCGACTATGTAAGGCTGGGACAGCGTTTGATTATGCCCAATAGGCAGCGCCGTATCTTCGTAAGCGCGGTGCGCCAGAGCTTCATCCACAAATAGATGCCGGGGTGTACGGCGGATAGCTTCCAGCACGTGCAGATTACGAATCCCTTCCTCGAACAGCCGCTCGAGCAAGCGCTCGCGGGTCCGCTGGGAAGTCATGCCGATACCGTTCTTATAATGTTCGTCGCGCGCCATACTCAACCTAGATTACCCAGCCAGTCCTGCAGGTGATCAAACACCTCGTAATGGGTCTTATCGACCCGCAGTGGTGTGACCGAAACATAGCCCTGCAGCACGGCGTGAAAATCGGTCCCTTCACCGCCGTCTTCGGCATCACCTGCCACTGAGATCCAGTAGCCTTCCTTACCGCGCGGGTCAGTCCACTTGATCGGCTTAGCCGCACGCGACCTATGCCCCAAACGCGTCAAGCGAATTCCTTTGATCTGCGCCATTGGCAGATTGGGAATATTCACACTTAATACCGTGCGCGGTGGCAAATCCAGCTTATCGTGGGCTTCAACCATCTGCCGCGCGATGGCCGCAGCGACCGGTAGATTATCGGTCTGTCGCCCCACCAGCGAGAACGCCATGGCCGGGCGGGCGAGAAAACGACCCTCAAGGGCGGCCGCCACTGTGCCCGAATAGAGCACATCGTCACCCAGGTTGGCGCCGAGGTTGATACCAGAAACCACCATATCCACGGTATCTTCAAAGAACGCGTTCAAGCCCAAATGTACGCAATCGGTCGGCGTGCCATTGAGGCCAATAAATCCGTTCTCATGTACGAAAGGTCGCAGCGGGCGGTCAAGGCTCAAGGCGCTGCTCGCGCCGCTGCGGTCTTCTTCAGGGGCGACTACAACACAGTCGGCATAATCCGCTAATGCGCCGTGCAGGGCTTTGATCCCTGGCGCCAGCACACCGTCGTCATTAGCAATCAGAATACGCATCAGTTTTCGCTTTCTATCCCACCGCCAGCCTGGCTGACCAGCTCTACCAGCTCGCGCAGAACCGCCGTCGCGAAGCAGCCGGTGGGCAAGGTGAATTCAAGTTCGAGACAATCCGAGGACGGATAATGCCACGTCAGACCGGCAATGGGGAGGCGTAAAATGCGCCGCGCCTGATCCATCCCGGCTTGCGCCAACCACTCTGCCAGATCAGGCTGCTGTGCTGCCACCTTCTGTTCCATTTCCGCCTGCGCGCCACTACTGGCCAGTTCGCCCGCGCCCCACAGCGCGGCAGTAGGATGCAGGTCGAGCTGCGCAACACGCTGATCATCAGCAGCCAGCTCCGAAGCCGGAAATTGGCTGCGACTTTGTGTAAAGGCCAGACAATCTCCGGGCAATACGGAATTCCAGTTACCGGCAGCCACACGCTCGGCTAGCATCTGATTGAAAAAATAACTACGCGCCGTAGACAGTAACCGCGAGCGAGTGCCCCGCGCTGGCGGATAAGCGCAGCGCTGCGCCCAGTTACGGGCATCTTCCAGATTACCGCCCGCATAACCAAAGCGCTGCGGCCCAAAATAATTAGGCACGCCCTGCTCAGCCAGCATCTTGAGACGCGCTTCGAGCGGTGGCTTCTCCGCTTGCAGTTCGGTCAAACGTATCAGAAACCGATTGGCGCTGTGGGCCCCGCGCTGCAGTTTACGCTTGTGCCGCACCTGCTGCAGGCAACTAAGATTGTCACCCCAAAGTGACGACAAATCGGGGTCTGCTTTCCCCGGAAGCTGAAGGCTAAACCACTGCTGGGTCACCGCCACACGATCCTTGAGACCGGCGTAGCTAATGTCACGCAGTGAGACGCCGCTAGTTCTTGCCAGCTTGCGCGCTACTTCTTCAGTATTCAGGCCGCGCTTTTCGATAAGCAACCAGAGATGCTCGCCCTCACCCGAGAGCTCGATATCCAACACTTCAGTGACGCGGAAATCTTCCGGGGCGGCTTTCAGTACAGCGGCGCCACAGGGCTCACCCCAAGCACGCGGCCCAAGCAACTCAGCCTCAATCATGTGCAATCAACAGGGCAACGGCATGCACCGCTATACCTTCTTCGCGGCCAGTAAAACCCAGTTTTTCAGTGGTGGTGGCTTTCACGTTGACTTGATCGAGCGTGACCCGCAGATCTTCGGCGATCAGCTCCCGCATGCGGGCAATATGCGGCGCCATTTTGGGCGCCTGGGCAACGATGGTGGCATCGACATTACCGACCTTCCAGCCTTTGCCCTGCACTAGGCCGACCACATGACGTAGCAGCACTCGGCTATCTGCACCGGCGTAATTAGCGTCGGTATCGGGAAAGTGCTGGCCGATATCACCCAGCGCAGCAGCGCCGAGCAGCGCATCACTCAACGCGTGCAGCACAACATCACCGTCCGAGTGCGCCAACAGGCCAAAACGATGGGGAATCCTGACGCCCCCGAGAGTGACAAAATCACCCTCGGTGAAACGATGAACGTCATAGCCATGACCAATGCGCATGCTGCCACCTTACCCAATCAAATGTGCCAAGGATTCTACCGCCTTGGCACACCAAGGGACAGGCTAGATCAGCCCCAAGGCCTTGCCGTGATGGCGCAGATGATCGTCAATAAAACTAGCGATAAAGAAGTAGCTGTGGTCATAACCCGGCTGACGGCGGAGCGTCAACGGGTGCCCAGCAGCGTGTGCAGCAGCTTCCAGCGCTTCCGGCTTGAGTTGCTCAACCACGAAGTTATCCGCTTCACCCTGATCAACCAGCAACGGCAAGCGCTCCTGAGCATTGGCGATCAACTCACAAGCATCCCACTGCTTCCAACTTTCACGATCATTGCCAAGATAGCTACCCAACGCTTTGTGCCCCCACGGACAGTCAAGCGGATGAGTGATGGGTGCGAAGGCAGACACCGAGCGATAGCGACCGGGGTTGCGCAATGCACACACCAGCGCGCCATGCCCGCCCATCGAGTGGCCACTGATACTGCGCTGATCACTGACCGGAAAATGCTCTTCTACCAGTGCAGGCAGCTCATCCACCACATAGTCGTACATGCGGTAATGCTCTGCCCAAGGCTGCTCTGTAGCATTCACATAAAAACCCGCGCCCAGACCGAAATCGTAGGCACCGTCAGCATCGTCCGGCACACCCTCACCACGCGGGCTGGTATCTGGCATCACTAATACCATGCCCAACTCAGCGGCGAGACGCTGGGCGCCGGCCTTCTGGCTGAAGTTCTCATCATTACAGGTAAGCCCGGACAGCCAGTACAACACCGGCAATGGCTTGCCTTGATCCGCTTGGGGCGGCAGATAAATACCAAACACCATGTCACAGCGCAGTGTTTTGGAGTGGTGCTTGTAACGCTTCTGCCAGCCACCGAAGCTCTTGTTGGCAGAAACCAATTCAAGTATCGAATCCATTGAAACCTCTCACGCGGGAAGCCGCTTGGCGTAAAGCCTCAGGCTTCCCGCTGTCACTTAAAAATGAATGACGGTACGAATGCTCTTGCCTTCGTGCATCAGGTCAAAGGCTTTATTGATATCTTCCAGGCCCATGGTGTGGGTAATAAAGGTATCCAGAGGGATCTCGCCCGTCTGCGCCTTCGCAACATAACCCGGCAGTTCGGTACGGCCTTTTACGCCACCAAAGGCGCTGCCACGCCAGACTCGACCGGTCACCAACTGGAACGGACGGGTGCTGATTTCCTGACCGGCACCGGCCACACCGATGATGATGGATTCGCCCCAGCCCTTGTGCGCGCATTCCAGCGCGGCGCGCATCAGCTGCACATTGCCAACGCACTCGAAGGAGAAATCCACACCGCCGTCGGTCATCTCAACAATGACTTCCTGAATCGGCTTATCGTGATCCTTAGGGTTAACAAAGTCGGTAGCGCCCAGTTCTCGGGCGATATCAAACTTAGAAGGATTGATATCAACCGCGATGATGCGGCTGGCCTTGGCCATAGTCGCGCCGATGATCGCAGCCAAACCAATGCCGCCCAGGCCAAAGATCGCAACGGTTGAACCTTCGGTCACCTTGGCCGTATTCAGCACTGCACCGATGCCAGTGGTCACGCCGCAACCCAGCAGGCAGACTTTTTCCAGCGGCGCTTCCTTGGGGATTTTGGCTAGCGAGATCTCTGGTACTACGGTGTATTCAGAGAAGGTCGAGGTACCCATGTAGTGATAGATCGGCTCACCTTTGTAAGAAAAGCGCGAGGTGCCGTCGGGCATCACACCTTTGCCCTGCGTGCCGCGTACCGCCTGACATAGATTGGTTTTTCCAGAGGTACAGAACTTACAGGTGCGACACTCCGCGGTGTACAGCGGGATCACGTGGTCACCCACTTCCAGCGACGTTACGCCCTCGCCGAGTGCCTCAACAATACCACCACCTTCGTGACCGAGAATGGCCGGAAAAATGCCTTCCGGATCATCGCCAGACAGGGTGAAAGCATCCGTGTGACACACGCCGCTGGCGACGATACGCACCAGCACTTCGCCTTTCTGTGGCGGCGCCACATCTACTTCAACGATTTCCAACGGCTTGCCTGGAGCAAAAGCAACGGCGGCACGGGATTTGATCATGGGAATTCTCCTCAGGGGTGTTTACGATGCCATGCAGTGTAGTAGACCTATGTTTTGTGGATAATAGCCCGCACAGCAAAACATTATTGCCATGCAGGGATAATCAATGAATCAGTGGGAAGGGATTGACGAATTTGTCTGCGTGGCCGAGCTGGGACACTTCAGCGGCGCGGCTACCCGCTTGGGATTATCTTCTTCCCATGTCAGCCGTCAGATCGCGCGTCTTGAGGATCGTCTGCAGACGCGCCTGTTCTATCGCAGCACCCGTAAGGTCAGCCTGACCGAAGCCGGCCAAACGTTTCTACAGCATTGCCAGCGCTTGCAAGACGCCCGCGACGAAGCGTTGCAAGCCATTACTGATCTCGGCAGCGAACCCAAGGGACTGCTGCGCATGACCTGTGCCGTGGCCTATGGCGAGAGCTTTATCATGCCGCTGGTGGACGACTTTATGCAGCGTCACCCGCAGCTACGGGTAGAAATGACGTTGACCAACCAGACGCTTGATCTGCTGCACGGCAGCTACGACCTGGCCATTCGCCTGGGTCGACTGCAAGACTCCAGCATGATCGCCACGCGAATCGCGCCTCGCCACATGTATCTATGCGCAGCACCGACTTACCTCGCACACCATGGCGCCCCGCATAGCCTATCGGAGCTGCCAAGGCATAACTGCCTGATCGGCAGCAGCGATGTATGGAGCTTTCAACAGCGCGGCAAGGAAGTACCGGTGCGCGTGCAGGGTAATTGGCGCTGCAACAGTGGCCAAGCTGTGTTGGAAGCGGCCTTACGCGGCTTCGGCCTGTGTCAGCTGCCGGACTACTATGTGCGCGAGCATCTACGCAGCGGGGCGTTGCGCGCGCTCTTGCCACAACATCAACCACCACACACTGCCGTTTGGGCGCTCTACCCCCAACAACGCCACCTTTCACCTAAAGTCCGACAACTAGTCGACTATCTGAAACTGGGCTTAGCGCAGCGCGCGGAATACAACAGCACCGCACCAGAATCCTGATTGAGCCTATAAGACGCACAGCAAAAAGGGGCCGAAGCCCCTTTTTTCTACCTAAGCAGACTCGCTGTTAATTGAACTGTTGGGCGCGTTCACGCAGCTCCATATCAGTTTGCATACGCGAAGCGATCTCGTTGTAGCGCGGAATATCGAGCTCTTGATCCTGAATGGCCTCAACCATTTCTTTTTGAGCGCCCATTTGCAGCTTCTGTGCCTCTTGCTGGTCACCGGCACTACTCAGCTCTTTGGTCAGATCCTCACGAATCTCGTTCACTTTCTTTTCAGCACCGACGAACTTTTCCAGATCGGTCTCGCTCACGGGTGCAGAAGCCTGGGCCGCACCTTGTGGCTCGCCAAACTGCTGCTGAGTGGCACCGTCCATTGACTGAGCCATGGCAACAGGTACACCGGCGGTCATGGTGGCAATGATCAGAGCAGCACTGAATTTTTTAATGTTCATCATGAGTATCTCCTTCGGTTGAACTCACTAAAGGTAGTACACGGAGCGTGCCAACTTTGCCGAAAAATATTCAACTATCTGATTTAAAAAGGAAATAGTATTAATAAATGGTAAAGCCGCGGGTAATTCGACTTGCAATACCGCCCATTAACTGTATCTTTTTTAAACATGAGCAAAAAATACTCGTTTAGATTTGACACACTTACTCAGCGTTGGGCACTTCCTAGCCTCAGCGGCTTGCAACGCACCCTGCTGTTGTTTGTAGTACTGCCATTGCTGTTACTGACTGCACTCGGCATTCGCTTCGGTCTGGAACAAGCTAACCAGTTTCAACAACAACGCCTGAAAAACGACCTGGAGCTGATCGGCCGTGCCATCAGCATTCCGATTGGTACAGCGTTGGGCGAAAATGATCGCCAAGCGATTGAGCTGGCATTAGGCTCCGTCTTTGTACTGGGTGAGGTCTATGGTGCTTCGGTGTTTGACGTCAACGGTGTGCGCTTAGCGTCGGCCGGCGTTACCGAAAGCGACCTAACCCGCACACCCATTCCCGACCTAATTGTGGCCACTGGCGAATCTCAGCAAGGCTTCAGCCAGGTTGGCGGCCGCCACCTGTTCTCGCATTTCATGCCGTTGTTTGATGTAGGCGGCAACATTCAGGGTTTGATTCAAATTACCCGGCGCGCCAGTGACTTTGGTCGGGCGCTTGATCAACTCACCATTATTGCCTGGGCGGCTTGGGCGCTGCTGGGGCTGACCATCATCTGCGCGGTCATGCTTGGGCATTACGGCGGCGTTGGTCGCCACGTAGACAAATTGCTAGCCCACATGCAGCAAGTGGCGCAGGGCGATCACTCCCACCGCGCCGCGCAGGAAGGCCCCTCAGAAGTGGCAGCCCTTGCCGAAGGTCTGAATCATATGCTCGACAGCATCGAACAGGCGCGCAAGGAGGTTGATGGCCACCGTGCAGCCGAGACCGCGCTGCTTGCGCAGCTCAAGGATAACGAGAAAATGGCAGCCATCGGCGGCATGGCACGCGGCGTTGCGCATGAGTTAGGCGCGCCGCTCAGTGTGATCGACGGCCGCGCCCGCCGTCTGCAGCGCAGTAGCGCAGAAGACTCCCCACAACAACGTGAGTTCAGCGCCATACGCGCCCAGGTCGCGCGCCTGACCAGCACAGTAAAACAACTGCTCGACTACAGCCGACCAGCTGCGTCGACGCTGCGCAAAACCGATCCAGTGCAGTTGGTCGACAGCGCACTGGATGCTATCAAGCCCGAGTTCGAGCAAACCCAGATTCAATTAAACAGCCACTACCAAGCGGACTTACCAGCACTATATGGCGCCCCCGCCAGACTCGAGTTGGCCCTGCTCAACTTACTACGCAATGCCCTGCAGGCAGCACACAACCAGGTGGATATAACCCTGAGCTACAACGAACACCATCTGTTAATACGCATCAGTGATGACGGCCCAGGGCTACCGGAAACCAAACGTGCGCAACTCGTAGAACCCTTCTACACCACCAAAGCGCCGGGTGAAGGCACAGGCTTGGGGCTGGCCATCGTGCAGACCATCGTCGAAGAACATGGCGGCGAGCTACTACTGAGCAACCGACCCGAAGGTGGTTGTCAGGTTTGCATGCAGCTGCCGGCACACAAGGAGACGAACGCATGAGCCACACAGAGCACCTGCTGCTGGTTGAAGATGACAGCGGCCTGCGCGAGTTATTGCAGGAAGAACTGGAAGCCGAGGGTTATCAGGTCACCGCCTGTGCCAGTGCAGAAGACGCCCTGGCACCATTACAACAAGCCGAGATAGATCTGCTGATAAGCGACCTGCGTTTGCCGGGCGCTGACGGCTTCAGCCTGCTGCCGCCGGCGCAGGCTTTGTCCCCCGCACCAGCAGTATTGATCATCACTGCCTTCGGCTCGGTACAGCAGGCCGTCAACGCACTACAGAATGGCGCTGACGACTTCCTTACCAAGCCGCTGGAAATTGACCACTTTCTGCTCACGGTCAAGCGCCTGCTGGAAAATCGACGCTTGCGCCGTGAAGTACAACGCTACCGCTCCATCATGGCGGTTGAGCAATTTCACGGCATTATCGGCCAGAGCAGCGGCATGCGTAGGCTCTTCCAGCACATTCGCCAGATGGCCAGTGCCGATGGCCCAGTATTGGTGCAGGGTGAAAGCGGCACCGGCAAAGAACTGGTCGCCCGCGCCGTACATGAAGAAAGCGTACGCAGCGGTAAACCTTATATGGTGGTGAACTGTGGCGGCATTCCTGCCGAATTGATGGAAAGCGAATTTTTTGGCCACGCCGCCGGCGCCTATACCGGTGCACGCAAGGCCCGCGCCGGACTATTTCAGCAGGCCGAGGGCGGCACCCTGATGCTGGATGAGATTGGTGAGATGCCATTGGCGTTGCAGGCGAAATTACTTCGTGCACTGCAAGACGGTAACGTGCGCCCCGTCGGCAGCGACCATGAGATCCAGCTCGATGTAAGGGTAATAGCTGCAACTAACCGCAACCTGACCGAGTGTGTCGAGCAGGGCAGCTTCCGAGAGGACCTGTTCTACCGCCTGGAGACCTTTAATCTGCAAGTGCCGCCGCTGCGTGAACGCGCTGACGACATTCGTTATCTAGCCGACTTCTTTCTGGCCCGGTTCAACGCCCGCCAGCAACGTCAGCTCAAGGGCTTCAGCGATACCGCATTACAAGCCCTGCTGCACTACCCGTTCCCTGGCAACGTGCGCGAATTACAGAATGCAGTCGAGCGCGCCGCCACCTTCTCTGAAGGCGCATTCATCGAATTGCAGAACCTGCCAGAGCGCATGCAGAGCGCTAACAGTGAAAACGCCAACTCGCCGCTGAGCGACCCGCTGAGCAGTCTCACCGGCACGCCAGTGCTGGAACAATTACCCAGCCTGGAAAATGTGCAACGTCGTTATATTCATCAGGTGCTAGAGGCCGCCGGCGGTAACAAGCGCAAAGCCGCCGACATTCTCGGCATTACTCGGCGCACGCTATACCGTTGGATTGAGTAAGACGACGCATACACGGCCAGTCAGCTGTGCGGTAAGCTAGTCATTGCCCCAGCCAAACCCGACCAGGAGAAACCAGTGTCACGCGTGTTACGGCTCAATACTTTGCTCGACCGCACCTTTCAGCCCGGCGACCGCTGCCTGGAGGCGATCTGCGCCGAACTGGACGTGCTCGATGGACTATGTAAAACGCTGGGAGTAACGGCGCTAAGCCATTTCATCGATGCAACAGCAGTAGAACTGCAACAGGCGGTCACGCTCATCGATGACGATGCCGTCCCCGCCGCAGAGCCCGCAAGCGATCCAGAGACCGGACTAGCCTACGGTATCGAGGATATGAGTTGGCAGCCTATTGCCGCTGGCATGAGCACCCTGGAAGCACTGGAACAGCATCTGCAGCGCGAGTTCGGCAACAGCGCAGAGCAAGCCAGCCTGTTAAACGAGCTGCAGTATTGCAATCAGGCTCTTGCTCCCCTTGAGACAGAAGGCGCCCAGTTTCATCTAGCACTGACGCCTGACTGAGCATCATCTGCTCGCCCGGTTCAACCCAGGGCGCAGCGACCCTAGTCTGTCAGCAAGCCCCACTGCCGCAACTGCGCAATGCTGCCCTCAACATCAACCTCATCCAACTGCTCAGCAGCCAGAAAGCGCTTAGCGTACTCCCGGTGCACACCGGTGCGCAGAAACAGCGCCAGCAAGTTCGCATCCAAGTGTTCATCACGCGCCATGAACAGCATGATCTTCACCGACTCCGACAAGGTCTTAGCCTGCTTGTAAGGCCGATCCGCAGCCGTGAGCGCTTCAAATATGTCAGCTATGGCCAGCACCCGATCTTCCACCGTCAGCTGCTCAGCCGTTAACCGACGCGGATAGCCGCTGCCGTCGAGTTTCTCATGATGGGTGGCCGCCAGCAGTGGAACCTGAGCCAACGACTTGGGAAACGGCAAAGTGGAGAGCATGATCAAGGTTTGCACTATGTGCTCATTGATCTTGAAGCGCTCCTCCGTAGTGAGGGTGCCGCGTGCGATGCGCAGGTTATACAGCTCGCCCATATTATTACTGTATTCTGGCAGCTCCATATCAAAGCCCCAGCGATTCGCCGGATCGTCTCGCACCACCGGCGGCTTGCGCTCTCCCCAGGCAAATAGATGCTCGGGGCGATCTGCCAATAGCCGCTCCTCGACCGGGGGCGCTACTTCCGGCACATCGGTCAGCTGTCGTTGCTCATCGCCGGACAAGCCCAAGCGGTTATCAAAATGCCGCAGCCAGGTTTGCTCGGCGATAGCCTCCAGCCGTTTGACATCTTCGTCAGCCATAAACTCACCACCGGTATTGGCCTGGGCCACCAGGGCGAATTCGTCACGCAACCGGTTTTGTTCCGCTTGGCGATGGCGCATTAGTTCATCAGCCTCCTCACCTGCTGCCAGCCCCTGCCAGTAACGCACATCAGCATCGCGCCAAAGCACTTCAAAACAGGTACGTATCTCGTGAATTCGGTTGTATAAAGTCTCCAGCTTAGTGGCTTTATCAACGATATATTCAGGGCTGGTTATCTTGCCGCAATCATGCAACCAGGCGGCAATTCGAAAGGCGTAGCGCTCTTCATCGGTTAGCTGAAAATCCGCCAGCGGCCCCTGCTCTGTGGCCTGCGCCTGCTCCAAGAGCATTTCTGCCAATTGTGGCACCCGATCACAGTGGCCACCGGTATAGGGTGATTTGGCATCAATAGCCGCCGCCAGCAGGCGAATGATGGATTCCAGCAACACCTGCTGATCGGCAAACAGCTGACGCGTTTCAATGGCCACCGCAAGGGTGCCTGCCAGACTGCCCAAAAAGCGACGCAGGCTGCGCACCGATTCATTCGGCAACAACGGCGACACCTCCACTGCCAGCACGCCCAACAAGACCTCCTGACGATCACGCAAAGCCAGCGTCAAATAGCGATGTTCATCATCCAGCAAGGCTGCCAGACTGCGCGCCGGCGCTTCACGCAAATCATCGGTCAGCGGCATATTCTCTGGATAATGTTCCGAGTGGGAAACACCAGCACGGCGCAAGATGCCTGCATCTTCGTCACACAGATAAACCGCGCCACCACGACCGCCCGCTATCTTGATCAACTGCTCAAGCACCACATCCAGCATGCGTTCCAGCTGTCTTTCCTGACTCAGCGTAATAGTGATGGTTTGGAAGTTACCAATGGCTTTGGCCATACGGGCCACTACCTTACTCAGGTCATTAACCTCAGAAATACGCGAGTGCACGCCGATTGGCGTCGTAAAGTCGAAGCTCGCCAACTGCTCTACCTGATCGGCCAACAGTTTCAAGGGCCGCCCAAGACGCTGCCCTAGTGCCCAGCCAATCAGCAGTAGAACTGCCGTGAGTACGAGCACCCAGCGCGTTTGCTTACGCAAAGTATCCCGCACACCGGCCAGCAATTCGGCAGCTGGCATGGCGATCAGAATATAGCCCTCGCTTTCGCCGATCTTCCCAAGTGACAGGTTCAACACATACCAATCTTCGCCTTGGTAACTAAGCAGTTGTGGCTTACGCGGCGGCTCGGGTAGCTTCCTTACTTGCTCCAAGATCGGCACATCCAGCTCGCCCAGGCTAGCCAGACTTACGCCATCTACGTCACGGCGGAAAACTTTTTGCAGATCGGTGTAGGCGATCACTTCGTCCTTGCCACTCAGCAGGGCGATTTCCGTCCCCGGCGTGAGCCGCAGATCACTCACTTCACCACCCAGGTCATTCACCGAAGCGTCAAGACCTATCACGCCCCCCTGCGCGCCGTGGGTAGCCATGCTGATACCCACCTCGTTAGTGGTAAAGAACACGTAAGGGTCGGTGAGAATAAGCCCCGGCCTGGCAATCGCATCCTGATACCAGGGCCGCGTACGCGGATTGAATTGATAGTCGGGCTGTGGCCAATTCTCTAGTTGCTTGCCTTCGGCGTCATAAATCAGCCAGCGCCCCGCGACTTCGCCCTCTGCCACCCCCTGCTCCACCGACTGCACCAAAAACGCCGCGGCCTCCGGCATTACCCGCTCACCTAGTTGCGCCCCCTCACGCGTGCGGCGCAACAAAAAGAAGTCGCCATTGGCATAGCCTGCGTAAACAGCGCTTAGCGTACGGTTACTGCGCAGCGTCTCCGTCATCACCGGCAAGCGCTCCAGACGTTGCTCCAGCGTCTGCGCTTGCACCAGCGGGTCAAAGCTCAGTATCCGCAGTGCGCCCTCTGCAGGGTCAAGCAGACGCTCGGCCCTTTCATTTAAAAGCACACCCAACTGCTGCGCAGAGTCATTGGCTGCGGCTATCAACAGGGCGCTCGAGCTACGATAACCCTGCCATACAGTGATACTCATCATCACCAAAAGGCACAACACGATCGAACTCGCCACCAACCATTGCAAGCCGACCCCAGCCCTCGTTTTCTTCATGCTGCCTTGCACTCCGTGTCGTAGCACTCATGTTATTGATATTGAGAGTAGTTGAGCTTTCCGATACAGACGGGATACCCGCGAAAAATAGGCCCGGCACATCCACTACACGGATAGCGCTAACTTCGCCTGATGAATAGGCTAAGCAAGGCGCGGGCCAATTGCGCGCGCTTTTGCCATAGTGTCGGTAGCACACAAATAGGGAGCACCCCATGGATCAGTTTGAACACCAACTGGTACCCACCAATAACATCGAACTAAGCCTCTACACCGCTGGCCCCAAGAGCGGCAGGCCGGTATGGCTACTGCATGGATTTCCTGAATGCTGGCATTCCTGGCGGCATCAGATCAAAGCGCTGGCAGCACAGGGTTACCGCGTGCATGCGCCGGAGATGCGCGGTTACGGCGCCAGCAGCGCCCCAAAAGATGTCGAAGCCTACGATCTAATCACCATCTGCGCCGACATCCAGGGAGCCATGAACCATCTGGGCCATGAGCAGGTTGCGATGATTGGTCACGATTGGGGCGCCCCCATCGCCTGGCATCTAGCGATGCTGGAGCCAGCGCGGGTGAAAGCAGTGTGTGGCATGTCCGTGCCATTCGGCGGCCGGCCGCGTCAGCCGGCGATCAACATGATGCGTGAGGCCTACAAAGACCGTTTTCACTACATCGTCTACTTTCAAAAACCGGGTCTTGCTGAGGCCGAGATGGCCGCCGACATTCCGCGCACTATGCGCTTGATGATGCACGGACTCTCCAGCAGCGAAGGTGGCAACTCGCTAGTGCAGGACAAGCCCGCCGACGCCGCTTGGCTCGAGGACTACACCGACCCGGGTAGCCCGCCGTCATGGTGCTCGGACGAGGCATTTGCGGTTTACGTAAACACTTTTGAGCAGAGCGGCTTCCACGGACCGATCAATTGGTATCGCAATTTTGAGCGCAACTGGGAGCGCACCGAGACGCTCGCCGGTAAACAGATCGAACAGCCCGCGCTCTTCCTGATCGGTGATCGCGATCCGGTCGGCACGCTGGAGGCCTACACCATCAAAAAAATGCCTACTGTTATCCCCAAGGTCGAACAGCACGTAATAGCCGATTGTGGACACTGGATTCAGGCTGAGAAACCGAATGAAGTGAATGCCCAATTACTCCCTTTTCTGGCCACCCACTTCCCAGCTCACTGAGCATCAGTAACTGAAATAGGAGACGCGCCATGGCACTCTGCGACCTTAGCGGAAAACGTATTCTCTTGACTCAGGCCAACGCTTTTATGGGCCCATCCTTGCAGAGCATGTTGCAGGCCTGCGGCGCCGAAGTGATCGCCGATAATCGGGACTTCCTTGATCCCAGGGCACCCGGCCAACTGATCAAAGAAGCGGGTGAAATAGACGTGTTGTTGCTCAACCTCGGGATACCCGCACCCAGCACCCCCGCCAGCGAGGTAGAGGACGATGAATGGGGGCTGCTATTTCGTCACATGGTCGACCCGCTACCGCGCTTCGCGCGCGCACTGCTGCCCGGCATGATTGAACGTCAGCGCGGCAAGATTTTGCTGATGGGCAGCGCATCTGCGCTGCGCGGTATGAAGCGCGCCTCCAGCTACAGCGCTGCCCGCGGTGCGCAACTGGCTTGGGTGCAGGCAGTAGGCGCAGAAATGGCGAACAAAGGCATTCAAGTGAACGCCATAGCGCAAAACTTCGTCGACAACCCGACTTATTTCCCCACCGACATCCAGGCTAACCCGGCGTTTCAGGCCCGCCTCCAACGTGAAGTCCCGCTAGGGCGACTGGTTTCCGCCGAAGAAGACGCCAGTTTTGCGGCTTATCTATGCAGCGACGCGGCCAACTGTTTTGTCGGTCAGATATTCCCAGTATGCGGTGGCTGGAGCCACTGAGACTCAATCCATTCAGGAACCAACGAATGCAGCATAAAGAACAGCTCATCACCATCAACTCACGCTTTTGCGGGCCACCTAACAGCGGCAATGGCGGATACGTTTGCGGCCTGCTGGCCAACGCGCTGGGCGCGCCCGCTCAGGTCACCCTGCACGCGCCGCCGCCGCTGGATACGCCACTGCAACTGATCGTCAACGACGATGGCGCGCAATTGCGCTTGGGCGAGCAACTGCTCGGCAGCGCCAAACCCTACAGCTTTGAGCTTGGTGTACCAGACGCTATCACCCCAGCAAATGCCGCACAGGCACAAGAACGCTTTAAAGGATTTGAGCAGCACAACCTGCCCTGCTGTTTTGTCTGCGGCACGAACCGCGAACCACTGGACGGCTTGCGTATTTTTGCCGGCCCCACAGAGCAGATGGAGGAACAGGTAGCCGCACTCTGGACCCCGGACGAAACCCTAACCGGCGAAGATGGCTTGGTTGCTAGTGAGTATCTTTGGGCCGCGTTGGACTGCCCGGGTTATTTCGCAGTACGCGACCAGGCGGGCGTGGCGTTACTCGGCCGCTTTGCTGCGCATATCGAACAGCCCGTACGCGCTGGCGAACAGCTGGTGGTGGCCGGCTGGGCGTTGCGCCACGAAGGACGCAAACACTTTACCGGCACCGCGCTCTACAACCAGCAAGGCCAAGCAGTAGCCTGGGCCGAAGCAACCTGGATCAGTCTCCAGGTCGCCGCAGCCTGAGGTTTATTCCGCGTTAAGGTAGGAAGATCGAGTCAGCCCCAAGCGCAGCGCATCCACAAAACGGGTGCGCTCTGCAGGGCTCAACTTGGCACCCGCCACCTTGTCACGATAGCGAGTGACTAGCTCATCGGGCGCAAAGTGCACGTAGCGCAGCATGTCTTCGATGGTGTCGTGGGTTTCGATACCGCCGTGCACCACCTTGCCATCGGGTCGCAGATAGACGTTAACCGAATCGGTATCACCAAAGAGGTTGTGCATATCGCCAAGAATTTCTTGATACGCGCCAACCAGGAAAATACCCAGCAGATAATCTTCACCTTCGCGCAGTTCATGTACCGGCAGGCTGTTTTCAATGCTCTGCTCATCTACGTAGTGGCGAATCTTGCCGTCTGAGTCACAGGTCAGATCCTGCAGCACGGCGCGGCGCAAGGGCTCTTCTTCAAGACGATCCAGCGGCACAATCGGCAACACCTGATCTATCGCCCAGGTGTCCGGCAGGCTCTGGAATACCGAAAAATTACAGATGTACTTGTCGGCCATCTTGTCGTTCAGCTCATCCAGCACCTGACGGTGCGAACGCTGGCGCGCTTTAAGCTGGGTATGCAGGCGATTACAAAGCGCAAAGTAGCATTGCTCGGCCAAGGCCTTCTGCGACAGCGTCAGCTTGCCCTCAGCGTACTGTGCAGCCACATCGGCCATGTAGTGCGTTGCGCGCCAATAGGTTTCGGTGACCATCTCGATATCATGCTGATCCTGCAGGCCAACCAAGTTGCGCACTACCTGCGGCAACTCATCAAGGTTATCGATTTCCGGCAGAACGTCGTTATAACGCTCGACGTCTGTCACTTGCACAACCAAGACCGCATGGTGAGCAGTCATCGCACGACCGCTCTCGGAAAAAATATGCGGATGCGGTAAATCTTGCTCTTCGCAGAAATCCTTGAGCATGCCGACGATCGTCTGCGCATACTCATTTACGTCGTAGTTAATAGAGCTAGCGTTGCGCGAGTGGGTGCCGTCGTAATCCACGCCCAGACCGCCGCCCACATCAATATGATCGACCGGCAAGCCCAGCGCACGTAGCTCGCCGAAATAGCGAATAGCCTCTCGGAAGCCGTGCTGATAATCAGCCAGGTTGGCGATCTGCGAGCCCATGTGGAAGTGCAGCAAGCGCACACCCTCTTGCAGACCAGCGGCAGTAAAAGCGTCGACCACCCGCAGTAACTGCGCCGCCGACAAACCGAATTTAGACTTTTCACCGCCCGTATCAGCCCATTTACTGGAAGCCAATGAAGACAGCCGCACACGCAGACCCACCTGCGGCGTCACACCAAGCTTTTCCGCCTCTTCAATCACGAGGCGAACCTCGGATTCTTTCTCAATGACGATAAAGACCTTGTGTCCCAGTTTCTGGCCAATCAACGCCAGATGAATGAATTCACGATCTTTATAGCCATTACAGACGATGGTGCCGCCTTTTGGCGCCAGCGCCAGTACCGCCATCAACTCGGGCTTGGAGCCCGCTTCAAGCCCGATAGAGACGTTTTCTGTGGCGATAATATTCTCAACCACGGTTTCCTGCTGGTTCACCTTAATCGGATAAAGCGCGGTGTAGCCGCTTTGATAATCCAGCGCTGCGATGCTTTGATCAAAAGCGCCGGTGAGCTGCTTGACCCGCGATTGCAAAATATCCGGGAAACGCACCAGCAGAGGTAAGTCCAGGCCGCTGTCACGCAGCTGGCCAACCAGCTCATGCAAATCAATACTGCCCGCATCAGCGCCGCGCGGCATGACTTCAACATGCCCAGCATCACTGACGTTGAAATAGCCTGCGCCCCAATGCCGGATACCGTAGACGCTGCGGCTGTCTGCCACCGTCCAGGCTGATGCATCTTCCTTGCGTGAACGCCTTACTGGGCCCATGACCACCTCGCTTACAAAATGATTGTGCTGCCACTGAGATACACCGCCGGGCAAACAGTTCATTCACCGGGCGTCGTAGTGGCTTGATGACAATAGGATAAAGCAAAAGCGCCAGCTACGCCCGGTCACGCGCTGCGCATAGTCCAGCATTTGCACTCTGGATAAACCTCCGCTTTGCTTGGGGGCAGCCGTTGCGCATATTAAGGTAGGGGCAACAGCCGAAGCGGCTTTTCATACCAACAACAAGGAGTTTTCACATGCAGCACTACTTCAGCCTCGCCGGCCGCACAGCACTGGTTACCGGCGGCAGCCGCGGCATCGGCCGCATGATTGCACAGGGGTATCTGGAAGCCGGCGCCAAGGTCATCATTTGCTGCCGCAAGTTGGCCGAAGGTAAGCAAACAGCAGAAGAGCTTAGCCAGTACGGCGAGTGCATTGCCATAGGCGCAGACCTGTCCACCGAGGCTGGCGCCAAGCAGTTGGCCGCCGACGTAGCACAACACACCGACCATCTCGACATTCTGGTAAATAACGCTGGCACTAGCTGGGGCGCCCCATTAGAAGACTTCCCGGTGTCCGGCTGGGAGAAGGTTATGCAGCTCAATGTTGTTTCCGTGTTCAGCTGCATTCAGCAACTGCTGCCCATGCTGCGCAAGAACGCCAGCGCCGAGAACCCTACTCGCGTGATCAACATTGGCTCGGTTGCTGGTATCAGCTCGTTCGGCGAAGAAGCTTATTCTTACGGCCCCAGTAAAGCGGCCGTGCACCAACTGTCGCGCAACCTGGCCCGCGAGCTGGTCAGTGATCACATCAACGTTAACGTGATCGCCCCAGGCCGTTTCCCCAGCAAGATGACCCAGCACATCCATAGCGATGCTGAGGCCATGGCCGAAGACTGCCAGCACATCCCAATGAAGCGCTGGGGCCGTGAAGAAGAAATGTCTGCACTGGCAATCATGCTGGCGAGTGCCGGCGGCGCTTACATGACCGGCAACATTATCCCGATTGATGGCGGCTTCACTCTGTAGGCCACCCATTCACTTTTGCTCGGCGCCGCCTCAGGCGCCGACCCCCTTCTAACCAGCGGCATCTGCTCACAACACTCAACGCCCTTTTTTTGGTGCAACCCCAGACTGCACCACGCACAACTCTGACGCTTGAAAATAATTTAGCACCAGAAAACAGCAGAGAAATGCGCTTTTTTGTAGCCCTTTTCGCACGCCCGCAGCCACCCTAACGGCCTCTCTCCTGCATTCCTGCCAGCCCTTTAACAGCAAGGGCTAGACGTTGTATTCACAAATAAATCACCGCAAATATGGCAGAGATATTTAACAGCTATAAATATTTGATGAACAAAAAAACTGGCCTGTAAGCTGCATTAACAGCGGGTTGAGATAATTTTCTAGATATGTTTATTATGGAAAAAGAATTCAAGCATAAACATTCAGGTACTTAATTTTGCCTTCTAAAAACGCAACACTCCGCAAGCCTACAGGCACGGATGGCTTTGCGCTGAATCAACTAGTCGCACGCTGTCAGCCACTGGACACCAATTCGGTGTACTGCAATTTGCTGCAATGTGAAGACTTTGCCGATACGGCGATTGCCGCCGAGACAGAAGACGGCGATTTGGTCGGATTCATTTCCGGCTATCGCCCGCCGGCCCGCCCCGACACCTTGTTTGTTTGGCAGGTCGCAGTAGACAGCCGCATGCGCGGCCAGGGTTTAGCGCTAAAGATGCTGCTCGCTTTAGTTGAGCGTACTCGCGCTGCTGGCGTCACCCGATTGGAGACGACCATTTCCCCCGGCAACGACGCATCCGAGGCGCTGTTTAAAAAAGCCTTCCGCCTGTTGGGCGCCGAATACACCACTGAAGTGCTGTTCTCTCGCGAGAAGCATTTCAACGGACAGCACGACGATGAAGTCATCTACCGTGCTGGACCCTTTACTCAATCAGTTTCTCAATCAGCTAACGCTTGAGACCAGGAGATATCATGAACAATTTTGAACAGTTCGAAAAAAACGAATCCGACATTCGCAGCTATTGCCGCTCGTTCCCGGTCATGTTTAATCAAGCTCAGGGTGCCGAATTGGTTACCACTGAAGGCAAGCGCTACATCGACTTTCTCGCCGGTGCTGGCACGCTGAACTACGGTCACAACCACCCAGTACTGAAAAAAGCACTGATTCAGTATCTGGAGGAAGACGGTATCACCCACGGCCTGGACATGTACTCAGCCGCTAAAGAACGCTTTCTTGAAACCTTTAACCGGGTAATCCTGGAGCCACGCGGCTTCTCAGACTACAAAATCCAGTTCAGCGGCCCTACCGGTGCCAACTCAGTTGAGGCCGCACTCAAGCTGGCCCGAAAAATTACCGGTCGCAGCAACGTAATCAGCTTCACCAACGGCTTCCATGGCTGCACCATCGGTGCGTTGGCAGTAACTGGCAACGGCCACCATCGAGGCGCTGCAGGCGTACCTCTGACCGACGTCAGCCGTATGCCCTATGCCAACTACTTTGGCGACAAGGTAAATACCATCTCTATGATGGACAAGCTGTTGAGCGACCCTAGCAGCGGTATCGATAAGCCAGCAGCCGTTATTGTCGAAGTCGTTCAAGGTGAAGGTGGCCTGAACACTGCTTCTGCTGACTGGATGCGTAAGCTGGAAAAGCTCTGCCGCAAGCACGAAATGCTGCTGATTGCCGACGATATACAAGCTGGCTGTGGGCGCACAGGTACCTTCTTTAGCTTTGAAGAGATGGGCATCAAGCCAGACATCATCACCATGTCGAAGTCACTGAGCGGTTACGGCTTACCCTTCGCTATCGTGATTATGCGCAACGAGCTGGACCAGTGGGAGCCAGGCGAGCACAACGGTACATTCCGTGGCAACAACCACGCGTTCGTAACGGCCGCTGCCGCGCTGGAACACTTCTGGACCACCGATGAGTTTGCTAAAAGTGTGCAGGCCAAAGGTAAGGTCATCAAAGATCGTATGCAGAAGATTGTAAGCAAGCACGGTCCAGACTCTTTGTTCGTCAAAGGTCGCGGCATGATGATCGGCATCAGCTGCCCGGATGGCGAAATTGCATCAGCCATCTGTAAAGAGTCTTTCGCCAATGGCTTGGTCATCGAAACCAGTGGTAATCACAACCAGGTAGTCAAATGCCTGTGCCCGCTGACCATCACTGACGAACAGATCGATAAAGCGCTGACTATTCTAGACGCTGCGTTTGCCAAGGTAATAAGCGAACAGGTCGCCAATCAGGCGTCTTGATCGCACAGTCAGCCGTGTCTACGCCGCTATCGCCTTGATAGCGGCCACCCGAATTGAGAACAAACAGGAAACCTGAATATGATCGTACGTACATTGGAAGAATGCGAAAACTCAGAACGCCGCGTCACCACTGAGACCTGGGAAAGCACCCGGATGCTGCTCAAAGATGACAAGATGGGTTTCTCGTTTCACATCACTACCATTTACGCCAATAAAGAAACCCACATCCATTACAAGAACCATCTTGAGTCTGTGTATTGCATGAGCGGCAATGGCTCGATCGAAACCCTGTCGGATGGCAAGGTCTATCAGATCCGTCCCGGCACTCTGTACATTCTCGATCAGCACGATGACCACATGCTGCGAGGCGGCAGCGAGGACATGAAAATGGCCTGCGTATTCAATCCGCCCATCAGCGGTCGTGAAGTGCACGACAAAGACGGCGTATACCCTGCAGACAGCGATTAAATAATGTCGCTCGGACGGCACACCAAGTAGGCACCCGTAAGCCAATAGCCTCTCTGGTGCAGCCGACGCGGTTTGTTTTCAATCAGCAAGCCGCGTAAGCAATACCCGCACGTAATAGAACCATTTTTATTGCAACAAACCACCAACAGATGCCAGCACCAGCAAGAGTAACGGCATTAGCAAACACCCAGCGGTAGAGTCGCGCCGCAGCAATATCGACAAACGAGGGCATGAGGCCCTCGACCTGCTGGTGGCAGGACAAGATTCACCGACGACAGAAACCAGGACTATGCATACAGTAGAAAAAATCGGCGGCACATCAATGAGTCGCTTTGAGGAAGTACTGAACAACATTTTCATTGGCCAACGTCAGGGTGCAGACCTGTACCAGCGTGTATTCGTTGTCTCTGCCTACAGCGGCATGACCAATATGCTGCTAGAACACAAAAAAACCGGTGAGCCCGGTGTGTACGAGCGCTTTGCTGACGCCCACAGCGAGGATGCCTGGCTGGACGCGCTGGACGTAGTACAAGGCACCATGGTCAGCAAGAATGCCGAGCTGTTCCAAGGCGAGTACGAGCGCCTGGCGGCTGACCGCTTTATTGAAGGCCGCATCAGTGACGTACGTGACTGCATGGTGAGCTTGCAGCAATTGTGTACCTACGGTCACTTTCAGCTCACTGAGCACCTGATGAAAGTACGCGAGATGCTGGCCTCTTTAGGTGAAGCCCATAGTGCTTTCAATACCGTTCTAGCGCTTAAGAAAAGTGGCCTGAACGCCCGCCTGGTCGACTTGACCGGCTGGAATCAGAGTGAGCCAAAGGCCTTTCAAGATATGGTCAAGGACAGCTTTGACGGTATCGACTTAAGCAAAGAGCTGGTCGTAGCTACCGGTTACACCCACTGCAGCGAAGGTTTGATGAACACCTTCGACCGCGGCTACAGCGAAATCACCTTTGCGCAAATTGCCGCCAGCACGGGTGCCCGTGAGGCGATCATTCACAAGGAATATCACCTCTCCAGCGCAGATCCGAATCTAGTCGGCATGGACAAGGTGGTGACTATTGGCCGGACCAACTACGACGTAGCCGACCAGTTGTCTAACTTGGGCATGGAAGCGATTCACCCTAAAGCTGCCCGCACCCTGCGCCGCGCCGGTATCCACTTGCGCATCAAAAATGCTTTTGAGCCGGATCACGGCGGCACCTTGATCAGCCAGGATTACTGTAGTGAGAAGCCTTGCGTTGAAATCATCGCCGGTCGTAAGGATGTCTTCGGTCTTGAGGTGTTTGACCAAGAGATGCTTGGCGATGTGGGCTACGACCTTGAGATCAGCAAGCTGCTGAAAAAGCTCAAGCTGTACGTGGTCAACAAAGATTCAGACGCCAACAGCATCACTTACTACGTTTCAGGTTCGCGCAAGATGATCAATCGTGCGTCACGCCTGATCGAGGAGCAGTACCCGATGGCAGAGGTGAATGTGCACAACATCGCCATTGTCTCGGCCATTGGCTCCGACCTAAAGGTTAAAGGCATTCTGGCCAAGACTGTTGCTGCGTTGGCTGCGGCCGACATTAGCATTCAGGCGATTCACCAGTCGATTCGTCAGGTCGAAATGCAGTGCATCATCAAGGAAGAGAACTACGATGCAGCAGTAGCGGCACTGCACCAGGCGTTGATTGAGCCAGAGAACCACGGCGACGTGATTGTCGCCGCCTGATTCTCACTGGCAGCACCTAGCAAGCGGCCCGGCAGGCAACTGTCGGGCCGCTTGCGTTTTAAGCACTTTATTCTCAGCCCTACCGTCTCGGCCCGCGACCTCAGCAGAGCGCATAAAACTTCGTTATAGTCTGCCCAGACTGCCGGCCAATGCCTCACTAAAACAAAGAAGCGCCGGACTACCCAGCACTTTTATGATGACGGGATATACGCGTGATTGAAGCAGTATGGATTGCCTTTGCCTTCATGATGGGTCTTGCCGTGCGCCAGATTGGCCTGCCACCCCTGATCGGCTACCTTGGCGCCGGGTTTGCGTTGTCAGCGCTCGGCTCCCGCGTGGGAATCGGTCCTGAGGACAGCGAGATACTCTCGCACATCGCGCACCTTGGGGTGCTGCTGCTGTTGTTCAGCGTCGGCCTGAAGTTGAAGGTCAAGAATCTTGCTCGCCCCGAGGTGATCGGTGGCAGCCTGCTGCACTTTGGATTATCCACCGCCGTGTTGCTGGCCGGCTTGATGTATGTTCTTGAGTTGCCTTTGGGCGAAGCGCTGCTGCTGTCCATGGCGCTTTCCTTCTCTAGCACCGTGCTCGCCGCCAAGGTGCTGGAAAGCAAGCGCGAGATGCGCGCTTTCCATGGCCGCATCGCTATCGGCGTGCTGATCATGCAAGACCTGATCGCGCTGGTTGCGATCAGCATCGCCAGCGGAAAAAGCCCTTCTGCCTGGGCGCTGATGGTGCTCATCCTGCCGCTGAGTAAACCAATACTGTACAAGCTGCTGGATCTCAGTGGCCACGAAGAATTGATGGTACTGCTCGGTCTGCTGTTGGCGCTGGTGGTGGGTGGCGCCGGCTTTGAAGCGCTGGGGCTCAGCTCCGAACTAGGCGCGCTGGCCTTTGGCGCTTTACTGGCGGGCCACAAGCGCGCCGGCGAGCTATCGCAGTCTTTATGGAGCTTGAAGGAAATCTTTCTGGTCGGCTTCTTCCTGCAGATTGGTCTAGGTGGCCTGCCTGACATGCACGCGCTGATCTTCGCGCTGGTGCTCACGCTGCTGTTGCCGCTCAAAGCCATGCTGTTCTTCTTTCTGTTTGTCGGGTTCAAGCTGCGCGCGCGCAGCGCCTTCCTTAGTAGCCTGACGCTCACTCAATACAGTGAGTTCGGACTCATTATGGCCAGCCTGGTGCTGCCGCAGTGGCTGATTCCGCTGGCGCTGACTGTGGCCTTCTCTTTCCTGCTGTCTGCGCCACTGAATCGCATAGTGCACCCATTCTATGAGCGCCTATCGCCCTATCTGCTGCGGTTTGAGCGCAATATTCGCCATCCGGATGAACAGCCAATCACTCTAGGCGACGCGCAGATACTGGTTATGGGTCTTGGCCGCACCGGCCGGGCGGCCTATGACAACCTGTTTGAAAAAGGCTTCAACGTGATAGCGCTGGATTCCGACCCTGTTGCGGTCGATGCCAGCCTGCAAGCCGGGCGGCGTGCACTTTTCGCTGACGCCGAGGATCAGGTGTTCTGGCAGAACCTCGATATGCCCAATATTAATTCGGTGATACTCGCCATGAATGACGCTGAGGCCAAGACCATCGCGGTGCAGAAACTGCGTTCACGCGGTTTTGATGGCCTGATAGTCTCGCATGCCATGTATGAAGACATCGCCCAACGCATCATTCAGGCCGGTGCCGATCACACTTACCTGACCATGAGCGAAGCCGGCACCGGTCTGGCAGAGCATGTTGCGCGCAGTGTTCGCGAGCGCAGCATGCTGCTCAGCGAAGCGCCTGAACCGGAACCGGATACCGGCATCAAAAGCTAAACCAGCAACGAGCTAAGAACTTGCTGCGCGGTTGCCTTGGGGTGCTCTAACATGAAGCAATGCCCACCCGCCGTCTTGTGCGCGCTATAAGCATTACCGCTGGCAGCCAAACGCCGTGCACTCGTCCCTACGAAGGGGTAGGTGCGATCACCATAGATTATATGCGTGGGTGTTTTGACGCGTCGCAGCGAGCGCCACAGGCCGCGCGGCATAGTCAAAAACACCTCAGCCTCGCGACTTGGACGGCAGCATAACTCTACGCCGCGCTCTGGGTGGTCGCGCAACGCATGGGCTATGTGCGCGGCAAAAGCGCTCTCGTCCCAGCCGCGAAACATGCCGCGATTATGCAAACTGGCATGTGCCCCGGCGCGATCAGGCCAACTGTCTCGACGTAATCTCGCCCGCTGGGCCACCGGATTCCTCTGTATCCCAAACAAGCCAAGGCCGCGTCGTAGGGTAATCAGACCGGGCGGGAAGAACACCGGGTCGAGCAACACAGCGCGGGCGAACAGCTCCGGGCGGGCGGCCAAAATCAAACCGGTTAGCACACCGCCAAAACTATGCCCGCAGGCAAAATAGGCTACATCGCCAAAAACAGCCCGCCCTGCTTCAAAGGCTTCCATCGCCAGTTCGGCGTTGCGGTTCCAGCCAACGAATTTGTCGCCATGATCGCTCTGACCATGGCCCTGCAAATCACACAACCAGAGATCAAAGTCCTTCGCCAGCAGTGCCAACAAGGGCTCATAACTACGCGTACAAAAGCCGTTGCCATGCAAAAAATGCAACACCGGTTTGCCACTCGGCGGGCTATGCCAGCCGCGCAACGTAAAGCCGGCGCTGGTGTCATGCGCCCAGGGTAACAACTCCATACACTCAACCCCTGAAAAAGCAGCCAGTTTAAACGGCGTCGGCGAGACTGTCAGTGCTATTAGCACCTGTTAAACTGCCACATCTATTTTGGGAATGGCGGCTTATGCTTCAGGTCAAATTATCCGGCAGCGGCTCGGCGCTGGTCTGGGGGCATGGTTTGCTGGGCAGCATGGCGCAAGAAGAAGCTACTAGCTGGTTTTATCGCGCAGGTATGCCCCTGCGGATGGTTCGCTACGACGCTTGCGGCCATGGCCGGTCAGAGCGGCCCCTGGATGCCGTGCGCTACCGCTGGCCGGCTCTGGCTGCGGACATGTTGGCTGTTGCACGCCAGCACGCCGGCAATCGCTTTGCATTGGGTGGTCAATCTATGGGGTGCGCCAGCGCGCTTATCGCGGCGCTACACGCACCCACTGGCGTCACCAAGCTGGTATTGGCAACGCCACCCACCTTCTGGTCGACTCGCGCAGCTCAGGTCGAGCGTTATCAACAAATGATTCGACTACTGCGCGCACGCGGTATGCCGTCTTTTATTCAGCTGTCGCGCCAATACCCTGCCCTGCCTGAATGGTTGCAGCAGGCGCGTCCGGAAGATGCATTGCCGCAATTGGAAAGCTTGGGCGGTTTCTCCCGCGAATTGCTGACTGCGGTGATTCAGGGCGCAATCGCCTCAGACCTGCCAGCTCCAGAGCAACTGCACAGACTTCAGCAACCTGCACTGATCCTGGCCTGGCGCGATGACCCCATTCATCCGCTAAGCAGCGCAGAGCAACTGGCCAGTCACTTGCCCAACGCTGAACTCAGGGTCATCAACAAGATCAGCGAGCTAGCTGACTGGCCGCAGCAGATCGCTGATTTCATCAATAGCTAAGCAGTGGCAGAACCCCTTTAATCCAAACTGTAATCAATATTGGTTACCACCCGTACCCGCTTGGTTTCCGGGGTGAAAGGGTCCACATCCTCAATTGAGAAATAGCCTTGCGAAGCACGGCGAATGCTACCCACCTCAGCCCCCGCATCACGCGCAAACTGGTCCGCAGCCGCACGCGCATCCCGGGTGGCGTCTGCAATCATGTCTGGTTTAATGCTGTCCAGTTGGGTGAATAGAAAACTGGGTTGAAACTCGTAACTCTGGGTCAAGGCCACCCCTGATTTGACCAACTCACCTACTGACTGCATACCTTGTTTGACGCTATCTACATCCTCGGTACGCACCAATACGGTGACTTCTGCCCGGTAGCGATCCGGCGGCAAGTTATTACCGTAAGCATTGGCATGTTGATCGGCAATCTTGGGCACCGACAACTGAATCTCGGGCTCTTTAAACCCTTTCAGCAGCAGAAAAGAGCGGACCAACCCCTGCTGGGTGTCTATATCATTCTGTAACTGGTCTAAACTGTTTCCGGTAACGGTGAAGTTAACCGGCCAAAGCGCCAGATCTGCTGCGACTTCGCGCTCAGCCAGCCCTTTAACGCTGACGACTCGATCGGCACCACGAAATTGCAGCAGACCGGTTTTCAGGCTAACAGCCATGAATGCCAGCGCAATAGCGATCAATCCAGCAGCCACTATCGAACCCCAGGCAACACGAGAAACAGACGACATAGATATCTCCAATCAAAGAACTCAAATCAAGCATGAGAAAGCCAGAACCTACGTGTAGCATTTGACATGCGGGCATTCGATCATAGAATAGCGTCCCCCTGTCATCACCCCTAACTTTCTTTGCCGTACTCCATCGCAAAAAATCAAGGAGCACTAGTGGATCTCGCGACACTTATTGGCCTGATCGGCGCTATCGGCATCATTGCCGCATCCATCTTGCTAGGCAGTGGGGCACAGGTATTCTTCAACGTGCCTTCGCTGTTGATTGTGATTGGCGGTAGTCTTTTTGTGGTGCTGGCGAAGTTCAACGTCAGCCAGTTCATCGGCGCCATCAAAGTGGCTGGCCGCGCCTTCCGCTTCAAATTACCGGACGTAGAAGAAAGCATCACTGAGCTGGTAGAGCTGGCAACAGTGGCACGCAAACAAGGTTTATTAGCGCTGGAAGATAAGGAGATCTCGGCGGATTTCCTGAAAAGCGGCATTCAGCTTTTGATCGATGGCCATCCGCAAGAAACGGTAAAGGCTATTCTCGATAAAGAGCGCCTGCTCACCTTGGATCGAAATCGGTGGGGCGCCAAGGTATTTACCGCTCTGGGTGACGTCGGTCCAGCCATGGGTATGATTGGCACGCTGATTGGCTTGGTGCAGATGCTCTCGAACATGGAAGATCCTAAGTCCATTGGCCCAGCCATGGCCGTGGCGCTCCTCACCACACTGTACGGTGCCATGCTGGCGACCATGATCTGCATCCCGATTGCCGATAAGCTTGCGCTACGCATGACCGAAGAGGCGCGTATGCAGGAGCTTTGGATAGACGCAATACTGGCGATCCAGGAAGGAACCAACCCGCGGGTTATTGAACAATTACTGGCCAGTTACATGCCCCGCGGTAAAGCCGCTAAACCCACCGGCGAAGCGGAAGACGCTTGATGGAAGGCGATGACGACAAGCCGAGCATACCCGCGTGGGTCATGACCTTCGCCGATCTGATGTCGCTGCTGATGTGCTTCTTCGTGTTGCTACTGTCGTTTTCCGAGATAGACGCACAGAAGTTCAAGCAGATCGCCGGCGAGATGTCTAAAGCATTCGGCGTGCAACGCGAAATACCAGCACTGGATATTCCCATGGGAACCAGCCCGATCTTCGACAAGTTCTCGCCAGGTAAGCCCGAACCAACGCCAGTAGACAGCGTACGCCAGCAAACCACCGAGCAATCCCCTCAGCTGGAAACGCTGAGCGCCGAGCTGGAAAGCCAGTTACAACAGCAAGTGCAAGACACCACCCAACAGCAGGTAGCGACCAGCGTAGAAGCGCTGCGTGATGTGCTGGAAAACGAACTGCAAGAGGGTCGCATCCAGCTCGAACATGACCGCAAGCGGGTGATTATTCGCGTCGAAGAGAAAGGTTCATTCCCATCTGGCTCGGCTGACATGACCGCGGATTTTGAAGACATGCTGGATAAGGTTGCCGAGGTAATTGCGCGTTTACCAGGCGAAATCACCATTGAAGGTCACACCGACAACATACCGATTAACACAAGCCGTTTTCAGTCTAACTGGGACCTTTCCGCTGCTCGCGCATCGTCCGTCGCCAATGCGCTGCTTATCGGGGACGCCGTCCAGCCAGAACGCCTCAAGGTGCAGGGCTACGCCGAAACGCGTCCGCGTGCCAGCAATGAATGGCCAGAAACCCGGTCGCTGAATCGCCGAGTAGAAATCATCATTGATCTATCAGGTTCGATTGAAGAGTACGAAGCGCAACTACGCCAATTGATGGAGCAAGACCTAGGCGATTTGGTCAAAGATCTAGAGCTGCACGACAGCCCAGCCCCTTCGCCCTGAAGCGCTCCTACTTTTTCAGATCGTCCGGAATCGGCGGTTCCGGCATTGGCCCTGGCCGCTTGCCCTGCCCCGCCCGGTGCTGACGTAACTGGAATACGTACGCAAGCACTTGCGCTACTGCCAGGTAGAGCCCAGCCGGGATCTCCTGATCCAGTTCGGTGCTGTAATACACCGCCCGCGCCAGCGGCGGTGACTCCAACACCACAATCTCATTCTCGTTGGCTACCTCGCGAATTTTCTGCGCCATAAAGTCCGCGCCCTTAGCCAACACCACGGGTGCGCCGCCGTTCAAGGGGTCGTATTTCAGCGCTACCGCAAAGTGCGTAGGGTTGGTGATGACAACATCTGCTTGCGGTACCTTCTCCATCATCCTGCGTTCGGCCATCTCACGCTGCATCTGCCGAATTTTCGCTTTAACCTCGGGCTTACCTTCGGAGTCCTTAAACTCGTCACGGATCTCCTGTTTGGTCATCATCAGCTTCTGCTTGTTGTCCCACAGCTGAAAGGGCACATCCACTGCAGCGATCAAGATCAGCGAAGCCGCCAGTATCAACAAGGCCGTGGCCAGCGCCCAAGCGCAATGCACTATAGCTTGTTCCAGAGGCTCCTGGCCCAGCGAAAGAAAGTCGTTAGTGCGTAAATGGAGTACCAGCAACGCCGTGCTCAAAACGACCAAAAACTTAGCCAGCGCCTTGAATAATTCGACCAGCGCCTTTAAAGAAAACATGCGCTTAATGCCCGCCAGAGGGTTCATACGCTCAAACTTGGGCGCCAGCGACTTGGCACTGAACAGCCAGCCGCCCAGCATAATAGGCCCGACAATGGAGGCTACCAGCAGCATCGCGAATAGGGGCGCGAGCACCATCAAGCCTTCCTGAACCGATTCAAAGAGGTGCAACGCCATGGTGTCGGTATTGAATAGCGCTTCGCGTTCGAAGGAGAAATTGAAGGTCATAATGTTCATCAACTTACGCGCCATTTCAGGCCCGACCATCAACAGCGCCACCGCAGCCACCATGACGACCGCCAGCGTGTTCAACTCCTTGGAGCGCGCCACCTGGCCTTTGTCGCGCGACTCTTTGAGGCGTTTTGCCGTGGGGTCTTCTGTTTTTTCCTGACCGCTTTCGGATTCAGACATCAGTTAGCCCTCACCAGTGCACGCAGCCAGATCAAAGCGTTGGAGGCCAATTCCTGATACTGAGCTGTCACGTTATTCAGCAAGACCCAGAGAATAAATAGACCGAATATCAGCGTCATCGGAAAGCCGATGGAAAAAATATTCAGCTGCGGGGCGGCGCGCATCATCACACCGAAAGACATGTTAACAATCAACAACGCCGCAATCGCTGGCAACCCAATCAGAATCGCGGAGGCCATAACCCATGAAAAACGATACACCAGCGCCTCAAAATCAGTGACCGCCAAGGTTTCGCCGATAGGCAGGGTATTGAAGCTTTCAACCAAAACTTCAATCACTACCAAGTGCCCATTCATGGCGAGAAACAGCAAAGTCACCAGCATGGTGAATACCTGCGCTACCACCGCAACAGAAATACCCATACTGGGGTCGTTCATGGAGGCAAAACCCAGACCCATCTGCATGGCAATAATCTGCCCAGCCAACACATGAATCTGAAACAGTAACTGCATTGAAAAGCCCATCGCAGCGCCAATCAATATCTGCTCAGCAATGATGGTCCAGGTGCTCAACGAGAGCGCATCAAGGGTAGGTACTTGAGGTATTTGCGGGGCGACCAGCAAGGTGAGCGCCAACGCAAAATAAAGACGAATACGAGCCGGTATCAGCTGAGTGCCAAACACCGGCATGGTCATCAGCACACTGGCGATACGAAAAAACACCCAGAGATAGCTTGAGACCCAGCGGCTGAGATCCGCGCTGGATAACTCCAGCATTAGCCGATCAACCCTGGAATCTGTCGATACAGGGTATCGGTGAACTCGATCAGCTGGGTCGTCAGCCATGGGCCTAATACGATCAAGGTAATAAAGGTCACTAACAAGCGCGGCAAAAAGCTGAGGGTTTGCTCGTTGATCTGCGTTGCCGCCTGAAACACGGCCACCAGCAAGCCAACCAACAAGCCAGGCATCACTACGATGCCGACCATCACAGTGGTCAACCAGAGCGCCTGACGGAACAGGTCAACAGCTACTTCGGGCGTCATTGGCAGGTCTCCCCTATCTCACCGCAAAGCTGGCAGCCAGGGTACCGATAATCAGCGCCCAACCATCCACCAATACGAAAAGCATGATTTTGAATGGCAACGAGATGATCAGAGGCGACAACATCATCATACCCATCGCCATGAGCACGCTGGCCACCACCAGATCAATCACCAGAAAAGGAATGAAGATCATAAAACCAATCTGGAAAGCCGTTTTCAGCTCAGAGGTGACAAAGGCCGGCACCAGAATATGAAAAGGGACTTCGTCCGGCCCAGCCAGATCAGTGCGTTTAGCTAGTCGCACAAAGAGTTCAAGGTCCGTTTCACGGGTCTGCGCCAGCATAAACTCACGCATCGGTCCACTGGCAACCTCGATGGCCTCCTGCGCCTGCATCTCTTCGTTAATGTAGGGCTGCAATGCGGATTCGTTGATCTCGTCGAACACCGGTGCCATGATAAACAGCGTCAAAAAAAGCGCCAAACCCACCATGATTTGGCTCGATGGGGTCTGCTGCAAACCTAACGCCTGACGCAAAATCGCGAATACGATAATAATGCGAGTGAAGCTCGTCATCATCATCACGAAGGCCGGGATGAAGGTCAGCGCCGACATCAGCGCAAGCACCTGCAGGCTAACCGAATAGGTCTGCCCGCCGTCAGCGTCTGTGCTCAAGGTTACCGCCGGCAAGCTAAGCGGATCTGCTGCGGTTTGCGCCCATACGGAGGGCGCTGCCAGCATTAACAACAGCCATATCCAGCGCATCATGAATCAGCCCCCCGCTTCAACATGGCCTGCAACTTGCGCGCGAAATCACCATTACCACTCGCGGCGGCAGTTAAATCTGCGACCGGCTGCTCAAACACGTGCAGCGTGTTGATGCGGCCTGGCGAGGTGCCTAACAACATCTGGGTGCCGCCAACGTCGACCAGCAACAGCCGATCGCGCGGCCCCAGCGGCAGACTACTGACCAGCTTGATGTGCTGGCCACCCTGCGGCGCCAACGGACCCACACGGCGCATCAAGTAACCCAGCAGGAAGATCAGGCCCACCACTACCGCCAGCCCTAGCCCCAACTGCAGCAGCTGAGCAGCCAACGAGCCACCTGACGCACCCACTGCGGCAACCGCAGGTTCCTCCGCAGCCCAGCTTGCACCCGAAGCAAGTGCAACAGATAAAAGCAGCAGAAAACGGGGCATAAGCATGTTCAACGCAGTTTCTTGATACGTTCGGTGGGGCTGATCACGTCCGTCAAACGGATGCCGAATTTTTCATTCACTACCACCACCTCACCGTGCGCAATCAGCGTGCCATTTACCTTGACGTCAAGCGGCTCGCCGGCCAAACGATCCAGCTCAACAACTGATCCTTGGTTGAGTTGCAGCAAGTTGCGGATAGTTATGTCGGTGTTGCCCACTTCCATGGAAATGGTCACCGAGATATCCAGGATCACATCCAGGTTAGGACTGTCACTCGGATCAAATCCGTCCTCCAGCATTTTTGCCGGTGCATTAAACTCTTCCATCGGCATGCGCGGCTGAGCATCGTTCTGCGCCAGCATGGCATCTATATCATCCTGACTGGCATCATCACCCGCCTCGTCCAGTGCTGCCGCCCATTCGTCGGCCAGCGCCTGCTCCGCTGGAGTGACCTCATCCGGGTTTTTGTCATCAGCCATCGTGCAATTCCTCTGTTATTAATACTTGTTAGGTCGCTGATTGCAGCCTGCTCAACTCAACGCGGCCGTATCAGCGGGCCCAGAATTTGCAAAGCCAGATTGCCTTTCACTGACCCCAGCTTGGCTTTAAAGGTAGGCACGCCATTGGCGCACAAGACCATGTGATCGGGCAGCTCTACCGGAATCACATCACCGGGCTGCATAGTCAGCAGGTCATTAAGCTTCAACTGGGTTTTCACCACAGTCGCGCTCAGCGGCACTTTCACGCAGGTAATCTCTTCACGCAGAGCACGTACCCAGCGTTCATCATGCTCATCCACGTCGGACTGCACACCCGAATCCAGCACTTCACGCAGCGGTTCAATCATCGAATAGGGAAAGGTCACGTGCAGATCACCGCCGCCGCCATCCAATTCGATATGGAAAGTAGAGACCACCACTACTTCGCTGGGACTAACGATGTTCGCCAGAGCGGGATTAACTTCCGAGTTAACGTACTCGAACGTCACATCATGTACGGCTTGCCAGGCTTCCTTCAGATCGATAAACGCCTGATCAAGCACCATGCGCACTACCCGCAACTCGGTAGGCGTAAACTCACGGCCCTCGATCTTGGCGTGGCGTCCATCACCACCAAAGAAATTGTCGACCAGCTTAAACACCAGCTTGGCATCAAGAATGAATAAAGCCGTGCCGCGGAGCGGCTTCATCTTCACCAGATTAAGGCTAGTTGGCACATAGAGTGAGTGGACGTATTCGCCGAACTTCATCACCTGCACGCCACCTACAGCCACATCCGCAGAACGGCGCATAAGGTTGAACATGCTGATGCGGGTGTAGCGCGCAAAGCGCTCGTTGATCATTTCCAGGGTGGGCATGCGCCCGCGTACAATGCGATCCTGGCTGGTCAGATCGTAACTCTTGATCGACCCCGGTTCGCTTTCCAGGTCGGTATCAATGGCACCGTCATCGACCCCATGCAACAGGGCATCGATTTCATCCTGGGATAGCAGATCCTGTACGGCCATGAACGCTTCCTATTGCAAAACCATATTGGTAAAAAGTACCGACTCGATGACCGGGTCGCCCACTTCCTTTTCCAGCAATGCCTTGACGGCTAGACCGGCCCTCTCGCGCAGCGCTTCCTTGCCTTCAGGGCTCAGCAGCGCGGCAAACTCTTCGCTGCCAAACAGCAAAACCAGCTGATTACGAATCAGTGGCAGATGTTGGTTAAGCTTGGCCATGCCTTCAGCACTGCGGCCCATGAGCACCACACTCACCTGCATGTAACGTTGCCGGCCATTGTCGCTGTAATTGACGACAAACGGCGGCTCGAGCGCCTGATACAACGCCATCTGTTTGACCGGTTCAGCAGGCGCCTGCGCCACCTCTTCCTGATCATCGCCAGACAGCAAGAAGTAAGCAACGCCACCGGCTGACAACAACAGCGCCAGCAGGCCAACACCGATCAGAATGAAAAGTTTTTTGCGGCTATTGGACGGTTTTTCCTGCACTTCTTCCGTCACTTCGTTATTTTCTTGTTTCGCCATGACAATATTCCGTCACTCCAGCGGGATTTTCCCTGTTTTTGAGGGTGATGCATTGAGCGTGCCAGCCCATGCATTTGCATACCGGATGATCGCAGAATAGCTCAGGGTTAGCGTCTACGCTCAGTCAAAGAGCCGGATCGCCATAGGATAAAGGGAAAGCGGAGAAATGTCTTTGTCAGCCCACCGACGCCGGCAAGCTGACAACAACAATTAAGACAACAGCGCGAAAGGCGCCTAACAAGAAGGGGATTACGCAGGCGCGTTGGTAGAGCTCAGTAATCAGGCGTAGTAATCAACTAACCGGCTATTGGCGACCATACTCTGCGCTGCTGCTATCGGCAATTCGTCTTCGCTGCCAACCTGCGAGGTGCCAGCCACCGCCGAGCCACCCGCTCGACCACCGCCTGACTCCCCGCCGGCAAAATTACCACGCGCCTCACTGCCCGATTGCTGGCCACTGCTGCCATCGGATACCGAAACATCCAGTTGATCCACGCCCTGCTGAGCAAAGAGCTCGCGTAGGCGGTGCATCTGCGCTTCCAGCGCATCGCGAACCGCTGGATTTTGGCTAACAAACTGTACTTGGTGCTCCAGCCCACGCGTCTGAATCTTGATTTCAAGCGGACCCAGCTCAGCCGGATCCAACTGAATCTCAACACTTCTCAAGTTCTGGCTGGACATCCACATGACCTTGTTGACCACCGATTCACTCCAGCCAGCTTGCCCGAATGGCACGGCTGCCGGCTGCGCAGCGGAGGCGACGGGCCGTTGAGTCAACGCGTTCTGCGCCGCACTAACAGTAGTCGCGGCTTTATTCTCCAGAGCATCAACTGCCGAACTCTCTAACTTGGCCGAATCACCCCCCTTGTGTTCCGCCAACTTGGCCGCGAACAGACCTTGAGAGTCTGCACTGGCAGCCAGGTTGGCTACTCGCTGACTCTGTTGTGGCTGGTCTGCCGGATTGGCTTGTCTGTTGCCCGCCATAAGTCTGTCGTCTGCGTCGCCCTGCTGCACCTTACCTTTGGCCGCAGATTCATCGCCTGCTGCAGTCTTGTTGGTGGCAGCATCCGCATCAGTTGATGCCGATCCAGACATCGCCGCCCGTAATTGCGCAAGCATCTCCGGCAGGCTCATCGCACCTTGCGCGCCCGGTAGCACCTTGTCTCCGGGCAAACCTGCGCTGAGCTCAGTACCGATGATCTGTTTCAACGCTTTGTCGGCATCAGCTGTGTTGATTGCTGCTGAAGCTGATGTTGGCGCGGAAGCACCACTCGCCAATCCTGCTGTCTCTGGCAGTTGCGCCATCCATTGTTGCCACTGGCTGCTGAGCCCTGCCAACAAGCCCATTGCTTCCTGCGCGTCAACATCGCTGGATTCTGTTGATTCGATAGAACCTGCGGCGTCTGCAGAGGTGTCCTGCAGCGGAGACTCCAACATGGCCAGCTTTTGCAGCCATTCCTTAATCTCAACCGGCAAGCTATTGCCGTCAGCGGCAAAGCGGGACAGTTCCTCGTTGCTCTCGGCGGTTTGACCTTGCACCTGGCTCAACTGACCCAAAAAAGCTTTCAGCTCAGCTGGCTGTTGCGCAGCCAGAATCGAAGAGAAACCGCCCAGCCCCTCTATACCAGCGCTATCGGCTCTTACAGAGGTAAGCCCGGCGAACCTGTCTCGCGGCATTTCGGCGCTCATCAGCGCCTGCAGATTTTGCCCAATTGGCATGCTTGAATCTCCACCCCGGTCTGCAAGAATCCTTGCGTTTGCAAGCAACCTGCAATGCATGGGCCAACCAGGATGAACAGTATTAGAAAAGTTGCGCTTGCAGACGAATAAAGCGCTCACGAATGCGCGAGTAGCTGTTTGACGCAGCACTGGTATCGCCTTCGAGTGCTGCGCGCTCGGCGATCAAGCAGGCTTGTTCCAGTGCTAGCGCACCCATATTGCCGCAGCTGCCTTTAAAACTGTGGGCAGCTTGGCGAAACGCTTCAAGATCCTCACTCACCAGCGCTTCACGCAACTGAGTCAAACGCAGTTTGGCGTCGGCCAGAAAGGTCTCTAGCAATAACGGATAATCGTCTTCCATCAACTCGCGCAGCGCGTCCAGCGCAGCGGGATCGACGTCCGGTAATTGATCTGACATACGCAAAAAACCTTGTATCCATTCTCGGGGGCTATCGCCGTTTCATAACGCTCGCGCAAAGATAACCCCGATCCTATGGGTTGCGCGTAGTGGCCAGCAGTATGCCCAAGCTACCAACTGAAGACCACCCTCACCCGGCTACCAACACCGTCCACCTCCACCTCCTGAGCCAGGGCCGCAACCAACGCCAAACCCCGCCCCGCGTAGTCCGCAGAGGCGCAGGCTGGATCAAAGCCACTACCGCTGTCTTCACACTCGATCTGCAGCATGCCGCCGTCAGGTGTAGGGCTGTGGTTCAAGGTAAGAGTAATCCAGCCACTAACCAGATGACGCAAGCGCTCGCCACGCTCGTGGTAATAGAGTGCAAAACCATCAGAGTCGCGTTTCCAGGCTGAATCGAGTTGCAACAAACCGTGCTCAAGGGCGTTGCTGTATAGCTCACTGAGTACCGTAAACAAGGCGCCAGCCTGCGGCCGCAGGCCGGGAATTTCCAGCAACCGCGTAAGTAAAAACGGTAGGGGGTTTTGCTCACGAATAGAAACAGCGCGATAGGTGTAGCTCAACGCCCAATCCTGAGCGCGTGTCGGCGGCGCCGTAGCGCGCGGCGCTGGTTGACGCTCGGTTGGCCCAGGCATGACTACCTGCAGCAGGCTAACGTCGTCTTCGGGACTACCGTGGAAGCGCTCTAGCGAGTCAAGCAAACCATCGAAAACCCGACCCGGATGGCCAATGTAGGCGTCCAACACTTCATGCACGCCCGCGTCGCCAAACAATTCGCCCGCGTGATTACGACTCTCAATCACGCCATCTGTCCAGCACAGCAGTCGCTCACCCGGGCGCATCACCATCACCACCGGATCGGGGTTAAAACGCTGTTTGTTAGCAACGCCCAGCGGCAAATGGGTGGAAGGAATGCTGCGCATCAATTCCGCCGTCTGACCGAGAATGATCACTTCCGGCAAGCCGCCGTTCCAGACTTCCACCAAACCCTTGCCTGGATTGATCTCAATCAGCACCGCGCAGCAGAAAATACCCACCGGTAATATCATTGCCAGCTTGTCGTTCAGCTCAATCAGAATATCCCGCAGACTGAAACCCTTGGCGGTCATAGCGTAGAAAACTTCTGCTAGCGGCATCGCCCCGATGGCCGCCGAAAGGCCGTGCCCGGTAAAGTCACCCAGCAGTAGGTGCATCTCACCGGAAGGGCGATTGGCGGCGAGCAGAATATCGCCGTTAAACATCGCGTAGGCGGATTGCAAATAGCGCAGGCTGCTGTGACTCAGCGCGCCGGTGTGCGCCACACGGTCAAAGATAATCTTCGCCAATTCCTGATCCTGCACCAAACTGGCGTGCTGCGCTGCAATCACGTCTCGCTGCGCCTGCAGGGTCTGATGCATCTCACGCATACGCCGAAAAGCACTGATCTTGGCGTCAAGGATTACCGGGTTGTAAGGTTTGGTCAGAAAGTCATCACCGCCGGCTTCAAGACACTGCACCAGCGCGTCGGTTTCGGTCAGACTAGTAAGAAAGATAATCGGTACCAGGTCTTCGCCGGCTTGCTGCTTGATCAACCGCGCAGCTGCAAAGCCATCCATCACCGGCATCAGCGCATCCAGCAGCACTATGTCAGGTCGGCGCTCCGCAAACTGCTCTACCGCCAGCCGGCCGTTCTCGACGAGATACACCTGGTGGCCAAGACGCTCAACCAAGCGACCAAGAATCATTCGATCTGCCGGATTGTCGTCCGCCACCAGCACTGTCAGGCGGACGGAATTAGGTCGAGCCGCGTCAGGTCGGGCCGCGCTCGGTCGGGCTAGGCTCTTACTCCCGTGTGCCGAAATCGGGCCAGTAACCACAACTTACTTGATGCTGAAAAGTTGTTCGAAATTAGAAATACTCAGCACTTTGCGCACATCTGAATTGCAATGCACGATGCTGATTTGCGCAGTGTCGCCACCGGCGTGATCACGCAGCAGCAGCAGCATGCCCAACGCGGAACTGTCTATGTAATCGGTTTCATGCAGATCTACCACGTAGCGTTGCGGAGTCAGGCCACTGCGCTCGTAAGCATTACGAAAATCCTGATGGGCGCCAAAATCAAAACGTCCTTTGACGCTGATGGTGAGTACTTGGCTGTCCGCCGATAAAGTTGCCTGAATCGACATGATTTCTCCCTGGCAGTGTGTGAGGTGTTCCAATTCTTTTAGCACAGGGAACCGGGACTGTCAGGAATTATTTCCACGTTGTGCGTGCGCACGCTGGGATAATTCATCTAGCAGCTTCTGCTCTTGCCGGTCAGCTCTGGCTTGCGCTTCCTGCCGATATTTTTCAATCAATTTGCGCAACGCCTCAAGCCGCTGGTAGCGTTCGCGCCAACTCTCCCGGGCTTTATCGATGCTCTGGCTGTGCCAACTGACAGTCTGACGCTGCTGTTCTAGTGCCACCTCCATCTGCGCCATAAAGCGCTGATAATTCATCAGCCACTCGCGCCCGACTCCCTGCTCACCACGTTGCGTCCAGCCTTTGGCATATTCGCCGCAGTAGTACTCCAGATCGCGCAGGCGACCTTGCGCATCGTCCAGCTGCTTCTGGCATTGCCCCAGCAGCGTGGCCGCTTTGCGCTCGTCATCCAAGGCCATATCCAGCACTGGCGAGAGCCGGCGAATGCGCTCCTCACTCATCGCTGATGGTCTGTTGCAACGCCGCCTGGCTGTCGCTCAAATTGACGCTAACATGCAGACCCTGGCGCAAAAAGGCCTGCATGGACGGCATTTTTTCCAATGCCTTGTCAGTCAAAGGATCGGAGCCAGCGGAGTAGGCACCGACACTAATCAGATCTCGACTCTGCTGATAGCGTGCGTAGAGCTGCTTGAACAACTGGGCCTGTTGCAGCTGCTCAGGCGAGACGATCTGCGGCATGGCACGGCTAATAGAAGCTTCAATATCGATTGCCGGATAGTGGCCCTCTTCGGCTAATCGGCGCGATAACACCACGTGGCCATCCAGAATGGCGCGCGAAGCATCAGCAATGGGATCTTGCTGGTCGTCACCTTCAGATAAAACCGTATAGAAGGCGGTGATCGAACCGCCGCCCTCCTCGGCATTACCGGCACGTTCAACCAGCTGTGGCAACTTGGCAAACACCGAAGGCGGATAGCCCTTGGTCGCAGGCGGCTCACCAATCGCCAAGGCAATCTCCCGCTGAGCCTGGGCAAAGCGCGTCAATGAATCCATTAACAGCAGCACATTTTTGCCTTGATCGCGAAAGTACTCGGCAATGCGTGTGCAATACATAGCAGCGCGCAGACGCATAAGCGGTGCGTCGTCAGCAGGCGAAGCCACCACTACTGAGCGCGCCATGCCTTTCTCACCGAGAATCTGCTCGATGAATTCCTTTACTTCTCGGCCCCGTTCACCGACCAGGCCAACAATGGTGATATCAGCATCGGTAAAGCGCGTCATCATGCCCAGCAACATACTCTTGCCCACGCCGCTGCCGGCAAACAAGCCCAAGCGCTGGCCACGACCGACCGTCAATAAACTGTTGATCGAGCGAATACCCACGTCTAGCGGCTCTTCAATCGGGTGGCGCTTGAGGGGGTTAATGACCGGACCATTGAGATCAACCCAGTCTTCGGCCTTGAAACTACCCTTGCCGTCCAAAGGACGGCCAATCCCATCAACGACGCGGCCAAGCATGGCCGAGCCCATCGGCAGTTTGCCGCCGCCACTAGAAGGCACAACCCGCGCGCCGGGCTGCAAACCTTCAAGTCGATCCACTGGCATCAGATAAATCTTGTTGCCGGAGAAGCCCATGACCTCAGCTTCGATACTGCTCTGGCCACTGGGAGTGTCGCTGATAACCTGGCAGCGGCTGCCAACCGGCGCCTTGCAACCTTCGGCTTCAAGCGTCAGGCCGACCATGCGGATCAACCTGCCCTCGACTACCGGATTGGCCGGCAGCGTGATCGCCGCCTGATAGCGCGACAACCGACGAGCAAAGCTGATGCGTTCACGCTGGCTCATTATCGCTGCCGTCATTGTCATCGTTAGCGCGGGTTGGCGTGGTGCTCGGCGGCGTAATACTGAGATCAGCTTCAGGCGGGTGGGCGCGCTGCTCGCGACGCTCTTCGTACAATTGGGCAATCAGCTGCTGCAAGCGGGTTTCCAGCGTGGCATCGACTTGACTGTGCTCGGTCTCAATGCGGCAACCGCCAGCCATCAAGCTATCGTCTTCCAGCAGGCGCCAACTCTCTTCATGGCGCTCACGCAAGGCCTTGACCGCCTCGAAATCGTTCGAATTCAGATAGATGCGAATATTGCCTGCGCCCACCGGCAACGCCTTGAGTGCGCCACGCAGCACCTGCAAAATCTGGGTTTTATCTTCGCGCATTTCGCGCTGCAGCACTTCGCGCAGCATGGCTTCGAGCATGTGCAGCAGCATGTCTTCAATCTGCTCATCCTGCGTCTGCAGGGGCATCATCAGTTGATTCATCAGGGTTTCCAGCTCGGCAAGGCGGGCATCCAAAACCGTGCGCGCCTCCTGCTGCCCTTTCAGCTGGCCGGCATGAAAGCCGTCTTTTTCGCCGGTGGAAAAGCCGTCGTTGTAAGCCTCCTGGCGAATCTGCTCGAGCTCTTCGACAGTAAAAGGCTTAACCACTTCCAGCTCTTCTTCGGCCTCGCCAAGCGCATCGTCAAGCTCTTCTTCGGGTTCTGGCACATCGCGTTCCAGCTCCACCTTATGCGGCGCGCTGTCAAAGCTCGGCAGATCCCAGAGGCTAAAGGCTTCTACCTGACCACCGCGCAGCAATTCAGAATCGGATTTGTTTGACGCCATGGGCTAACTACCCTGCAGCTGATTGAATGACTGCGCCAGAATAACACCGCATCGTAGTAGACGCGTTCCGACTGTTAACAGGCCGTTGAAAACCTAGTCTAAGTAGATAGCTTTTCAACAGCCGGTTAAATCATTTCCTCGCCACCTTTGCCACCTAGAACGATCTCGCCGGCATCAGCCATGCGTCTGGCAATGGTGAGAATCTCTTTCTGCGCCGCTTCCACTTCGCTGATACGTACTGGACCTTTGGCTTCCAGGTCGTCTTGCAGCAGTTCGGATGCGCGCTTGGACATATTGCGGAAGATCTTGTCTTTGATATCTTCGTCTGCGCCCTTGAGCGCGATGATCAACACCTCGGAGGAAACCTCGCGTAGCAATGCTTGAATGCCACGATCATCGACCTCGGATAGATTGTCGAATACAAACATTAGATCCTCAATCTTCGACGACAGGTCTTCGTCCATCTCGCGGATGGCTTCAATTAGCTGCGACTCGGTGCTCGATTCGAGGAAGTTCATAATGTCTGCGGTGCGCTTAATACCCCCCATGGTGGCGCGGGTAGTATTCGAGTTACCGGCGAACTGTTTCTCCAGAATCTCGTTTAGCTCCTTTAGGGCTGAGGGCTGCACGGTGTTCAACGAGGCAACGCGCAACAATACGTCGAGGCGCACTTTGTGATCAAAATAGCCGACCACTTCAGCAGCCATGTCCGGGTCTAGATACGCCACCACGATGGCCTGAATTTGCGGGTGCTCAAATCGAATCACGTCAGCAACGGCGCGCGGCTCCATCCACTTCAAGCTATCCAGTCCGGACGTGCTGCCGCCAAGTAATATGCGATCAACCAGGCTATTCGCTTTGTCTTCGCCCAACGCCTGCGTGAGCATAGTGCGGATATAACCGTCGGCGCCGACGCCAAGCCCCGTTTGGTCACCTACTGTTTCAATAAAGTCACCCATGACCTCCTGCACATGCTCCCGATTCACGGTACGCAGGCCCGCCATGGCGCTACCCACGCGCTGCACTTCTTTAGGGCCCATGTGTTTAAGCACTGCGGCTGCATCGGACTCACCTAGACTGAGCAGTAAAATCGCTGCTTTATCCAGCCGTGACAGTTTCTGTGGGCGTTTGCTGGCTTCTTCACTCATCGGCGTTAATCCATTCTTTGACTACCTGAGCCACTCGGCCAGGATCTTCAGCCAGCAAGCCCTTGATGGCATTCAGTTGCTGCTCATAGCCCGCGCCTGGCGGCGGCAGTAATACGGGTCCGGAACTAGGGCCTGAAAGACTTACCTGATCGGGGCGTAGATCATCGTCCAAGCCGCCTCCGCCGGGCAAGGAGGATGGATAACCGCCCTCGCCGCCACTACTACGACTGGAAACTGTCAGGTTCTTCAACGCCGGGCGCAATACCGCGAAAACCAGAATAAGTACAAAGAGAATCCCCAGAATCTGCTTGGCTACATCCCAGAACCAGGGTTGCTCCCAAAAAGGAATTGAAGGAAGAGGCTCGATCGCCGCTTGGGCAACAAAGGCACTATTGATCACGCTGACACTGTCGCCGCGACTAGCATCAAAGCCAACCGCGTCCTGCACCAGGCGAGTCAGGCGGGCGATCTCTGCTTCGGCCAATGGCGTGTGAGTCACTTCACCGGTCTCGGCATTAACGGTGGATGGATCGTCCACCACTACCGCAACAGAAAGGCGAAGCAAACGCCCTTGCTGCTGGCGGGTGTGGCTGATTTGACGATCCAGTTCATAGTTACGGGTAGCTTGTTCGCGGGTGTCTTTTGGTGCCACCGCCGCAGCGGTAGGCTCCCCCGTAGCAGGGTCGATAACCTGCTCAGGCGCCTGACCGGCTACCGGCGGCTGATTCGACAATGCGCCTGGGATGCCAACAGGGCCCGTTGTACCGCTACGCTGCTCGCTAACGACCTGTTCACTGCGCAGCGCGGACTCGGGGCTGTACATTTCAGCGGTAGACTCTACTGCACTGAAATCCACGTCTGCCGAAACTTCTGCCTTATAGCGGCCTTCGCCGAGCACTGGCTGCAAAATGTTGTGAACCCGTCGAGCGTAGGTATCTTCCAGGCGGCGAGCGTAATCAAACTGCCGACCAGCAACGGTAAGCTCGTTCAACTCGTTCTGGTTGGACAGCAGGTTGCCTTTCTGGTCGACCACAGTCACTTGATCTTTATCCAGCTCAGGCACACTCGTCGCCACTAGATTGACGATGGCCATAACCTGCGCTGGCTCCATACCGCGACCGGCGTACATTTCCAGCAGCACTGACGCGCTAGGCTTGCGCTCATCACGGACAAAAACCGTGGAGCGCGGAATGGCAATGTGCACACGCGCATTCTTAACGTTGTAGAGGCTAGCAATGGTACGCGCCATTTCCCCTTCGAGCCCACGGCGATAACGCGTGGTCTCCATAAACTGGCTGGTGCCGAGGCCCTGCTCGCGATCGAGAATTTCAAAGCCCAAGTTGCCGTCGGTGGGTGCAATACCAGCACCGGCCAATCGCATGCGCGCATCAGCCAGATCTTCAGTTCTGACCAGCAGAGCGCCGCTGCTAGGTTCAACTTTGTAATCGATGCGGCTCTGCTGCAGCATGTCGACCACTTGCGCGGCGTCAAAGCCCTCCATGCTGTTATACAGCGGCCGGTACTCAGCCTCCTGCGACCACAGCACCACGGCAAAACCAATAGCCACGCTGGCAGCCAGCCCGACCAGCAAACCAAACTGTCGCAGCATCGGTAGCTGCGAAAGATTATCCAGAAAATTCAAGCCCATCAGAGGCTTGCGCTCAGCGTTGAGCTGGTTCTGGGTAGCAGGTGTGTTGGCGGATTCCATGGGTCTTCCTCAGACTGTCAGCAACAGATAATACAGGCTAGATGGGCATCTTCATGATGTCTTCGTAGGCGCTCACCATTTTGTTGCGCACCTGAGTAATCGCCTGGAAGGCAACTGACGACTTCTGCGAGGCAATCATCACCTCGGTCAGATCAATACCTTGATCCCCGCGCTCGTAACCGGTCTGCAAATTACTGGTAGTTTGCTGCAGCTCGTTAACACGATCAACGGCCTGTTTGAGCATGTCATCAAATGCCGGGGCGTTGACGTTTTTCTCTACCTGAGCCGCTGGCTGAGGTTTGCCCATGGCTTCCATTTGCATGGTGCGCATCTGCAACATCAAACGATTGAATTCAACACCTTGGGTCATACCTGCCTCCGGGCCGTAAATTTTTTGACGGCGATTGTCGCTGTACAGGTACTTGAGCAAGATTGGTGCCAAGGCGTGATATGGATTACAGTGCGCAGGGATCTAGTGGGATTTTATAGCCGGATGCCGAAGCTCGCACGCATAGAAAGGTCAAGCTCTAATTCGACTATATGCGCGGCGAGCAGTTGCCGCTGAGCCGGATAAAGCATAGCAACTGCGGCGGGCAGAAATATAAGCAGCGCTGGAAATAGTGCTAATTATCAATGGTTTTACCACCATCGTTTTTCGCCTTTTTGGCGAGCTAAGGGGGAATGCTTGCCCATTCCCCCTTAGCGATCCCCCAGGGCACCCAGCTGCGCGGCCCTGCGGGTTCGCTGCGTTGCTCAAGCTGCCGGGGGCCCGCCTAGCCGGCCGCTCACAAACTCGCTTCGCTCAGACACCGCGAGGACCTTTATCCCGGCAGCTCTGCGCTACTCGCCCGCTCAGATGGGAGTTTTAATACGTGCAGCTACGGATTTTTATGTGCAAGGTTTAGCCAAAAAACCAAACCGGGAAAACACGCAAATCTCAGGTCGTACGTCCCCGTTCCAAGCTGTCGAGTAACGCAGGGGTTGAGCGATTGAGCCGAGGAATGTTGGGGGCGCCTAGCATGAGCGAAGCGAGTTCCGCAGGCGCGCTTAACACCGAGTAACGCAGAGAAGCCGAAGGCCAGCTTGGTGGTCCAAGCTGGTCGCGTGAATTTCTTTTGGTTATCTTTTCTTTGGCCATTCAAAGAAAAGTAACTCGCCGGCAAAGGCGAAAAGCGTGCGCAAAAAAAAACTAAAGCAATGATCCTGATATCTAAGTTCCCACCTCACTCCGGTTTACGTCCGGGAGACGTAGAGCGCCTGAGAGATGGAGCGCCCGCAGCAGCAAATACACTCAGCCCTCAGCCAAATATCAAACGCCCGCAAACAAACTCGCTTCCACATCCAACCCAGCATCACGCATCTGCGCCAACTTATACCGCAGCGTCCGCGGGCTAATGCCGAGGCGGTCGGCAGCTTCTTTGCGCTTGCCGTGCTCTGAGCGCAGCACGTCAATAATCATTTGATACTCGCGTTGCTTGACGCCGGCACCCAAGACACCTGCACTCGTGTGCTGGGGGGCGGCAGCTGCAGGCTGTTCCGGTATTGGATCCAAAGGTCTAACCGCACTCGCCGTGACTGCGGCGCCAGGCGCCACAGTCAAGCACAGGTCATGCGGCTGGATTGTGCCACCCTGATGTAGCACCAATGCACGCTGGATCGCGTTATCCAGTTCGCGTACGTTGCCCGGCCAGGCATGCACTTGCAAAGCTTGCACTGCGGCGCTGGCAAAGCGCACGGCGCTCATGTTCATTTTGCGGCTATGCTTGGCCAGCAAACGCTCGGCGATCGGCAAAATGTCGCCGGGGCGCTCGCGCAGTGCTTGCCACTGCAACGGGAAAACACCCAAGCGATAGTAAAGATCCTCGCGAAAACGCCCTGCCGCCACATCTGCAGGCAGGTCGCGGTTGGTGGTCGCGATAATGCGGATATCCAGCTGTATCAGCTTGCGCCCGCCGACCCGTTCAACTTCCCGTTCCTGCAGCACGCGCAATAACTTGGCCTGCAGGCTTAGCGGCATTTCAGATATTTCATCCAACAGCAAAGTTCCGCCATTGGCCTGCTCAAATTTACCGGCCTGGGCCGCAATCGCGCCCGTGAAGGCGCCTTTCTCGTGCCCAAAAAGCGTGGCCTCCAGCATATTTTCCGGAATAGCCGCACAATTGATGGCGATAAACGGCTGAGCGGCGCGCGGTGAATTCTGATGAATATAACGCGCCAACACTTCCTTACCCGTGCCGGATTCACCCGATACAAGGACCGTAGAATCGCTGGCCGCAACCCGTCGTGCCAGATCCAACAATTGCAAACTGGCGGGCTCAACGGCCACCGGACCTTCGCCCGGTAACGATTGCAACTTACCCTGAGCATGCTGCGCGACCAAATCCAGCAAGGCTTTAGGCGCAAAGGGCTTAACCAGATAATCCACCGCGCCGTCACGAATGGCGGTGACCGCCTGCTGCACAGTGCCATAGGCGGTCATCAGCAAGACGGGGAGATGCGGATAATTGCTGCGTAAGTTGCGCAGCAATGCGTGACCGTCCATGCCCGGCATGTTGACGTCACTGATAACCATGCTGACATTTTCCTGACGCAATAAGCTCAGTGCCGTTTCGGCGTCCGGCGCCTGTACGTAGTCGTAACCGCCGATCATCAAGGTGTCAGCCAAGGCTTCACGCAAAGAATGATCGTCTTCAACTAGCAATACACGAGTCGCTTGCTGGGTGGCATGATTGCTCATACGCCCTCCTGGTCCATAACCAACAATGGACGGACCGGCAAGAGTATTTCAGCACAGGTGCCCCAGCCCGCTTTGCTACGCAGCGCAAACAGACCGCCGTGCGCCTGTACCACTGATTTGACCACTGCAACGCCCAGGCCAGTGCCTTGTGCTCGCGTGGTGTGGAACGGCTCGCCAATACGCGCCAGTAGCGCGGGTGACATACCGCTGCCGGTATCAACCACGCTAATACTCAATTGGTCTTCAATTAGCCGCAGGCTAACCTTGAGGCTGGGGTTCGGAGTGCCTGCCTGCAGCGCATTATCGATTAGATTGGTCACCGCGCCAGTCAAGGTGTCGCGGTTACAGCGCAGCATCACGTCGTCGGGCAAAAGATAATCCCAACGGCAGTGCCCGCCCTTCTCTTCTATCAGACTGTCAGCTTGGTTTTGCAGCCATTCGAAAAAGATCGACGCGGGCAATCTGTCTTCGATTGGCAGGTCGCCTTTGGCAAACTGCAGCATGTCGCGAATCTGATGTTCAATACTGTGCAAACGCCCCTGCAGACGTTCGGCGAAACGCACACGGTGCGCCGGTGCCAGCTCTTGATTATTGAGATGTTCCGCGTATAGCAGGGCCGCCGAAAGCGGCGTGCGAATTTGATGAGCCAACGAGGCAACCATGTGGCCCAAAGCAGACAAACGCTCGTTGCGCGCGAGCTGACTTTGCAGTTGACGGGTTTCGGTCAGGTCGTTGAGCAAAATCAGCTGGCCAGGTTCGCCGACGAGAGAGCGTGTCGCCAGGGAAACGCGACGGCCGCTGCGCAACGACACCTCATGGTAGTCGTCTTCACGTGGGGCAAAACGGTCGCGAATCAGATCGCGCCAAAGCTGGCCTTCCAGCGGCTCACCAAGCAAATCACGCGCCGCCGGGTTGGCTTCGCGCACCACACCCCGGCCATCCAGCACCACTACGCCACCGGGCAGCAAGTCCAATACATTCTGCAAACGCCCAGCCAATCGCGCTTTTTCCGTCAGCTCATGTGTGCGCTGCTCTTCGGCATCGGCCAACTGGCGCTTAAGCATGGAAACCTGCTGCGTCAGCAGCGCGTGCGACTGCGCCAGCTGCTCAGAGACCTCACTAAAACGCTCATAAGCATCCGCCAGCGGCTCAGCCTGAGAAGCTGAATCAACTTGCGCTGTAACGTGCGGAATGGGTTTTGCGGATACGGCCATTGGGATTCCCCTGGGTACTGAAACCTGTCGTCAGGGGAGATAAAGCAAAGGCTATGCCACTAAATAAAAAACATTAAATAACATAGACTTGTAAATAAAAAATAAAATTCGCGTCAGTCTTCTGACACGTCGGAACCTCGATTAAGACCGTACTTACGCATCTTTTCAACCAAGGTAGTACGACGTATTTTCAACCGTTCAGCCGCGCGTGCCACCACGCTGTTGCACTCGTCCAAAGCCTGCTGAATGAGCGTCTGCTCTAGTCCCGCAAGGTACTCTTTCAGGTCCAGGCCCTCGGGTGGCAAGAAGGCCGGGCTATCGAGACCAACCAAGCCGCTGAACGCCTCGCTACGCTCATCTTCGTCTTCGCGCAGTTGCCGCAGGTCATCCTGATCGTCTTCGACATAACGGAATTTACGGGGTAGCTCACCTACACCAATAACCCCATGCGGATGCATGATAGCCATGCGCTCTACCAAGTTGGCGAGCTCGCGCACGTTGCCCGGCCACTCATGTTGGCACAGCGACATGATGGCAGAGGTGCTGAAACGAATGGAACCGCGCTTCTCTTTTTCCAGACGGGTAATCAGCTCATTGAGTAACAGCGGTAGGTCTTCAATACGCTCGCGCATAGCGGGCATATCAATAGGGAATACGTTGAGACGGTAGTACAGGTCTTCGCGGAAGCTGCCCTGCTCTATCATCGTCTCAAGGTTTTTATGTGTTGCAGCGATAACGCGCACATCCGCAGTCTGGACTTTATTACTGCCCACACGCTCAAAAGTGCGCTCCTGCAGCACGCGCAGCAACTTAACCTGCATCGGCAGCGGCATATCGCCAATTTCATCAAGAAATAAGGTACCGCCTTGCGCCAATTCAAAACGACCTGCGCGGCTGGTAATCGCACCCGTAAAGGCGCCCTTCTCATGGCCAAACAGCTCGCTTTCCAGCAGCTCAGCAGGAATAGCACCGCAATTGATGGGAACGAAAGGCGACTCGTTGCGGCGGGAGTGATAATGCAGATTGCGCGCGACCACCTCTTTACCCGTGCCAGACTCCCCAAGGATCAACACAGTCGCCTCAGTGTCCGCTACCTGCTGCATCATCTGACGTACAGACTGTATTGAACGACTGGTGCCCACCAAGCTACGAAACAGATTGGGCTCACGCTGATGCTGCCGATTGGCCTTTTCTCCAAATACTTCGCGATACACCTGCGCACGGTGCAGCGCGTCAAGCAGATGGTTATAACTTAAAGGGGGCTCGAGCACTGCCAACAAACGTTGTTTGAGATGGTCAGGCCATTTACTCGATTGCTCCGGATCAATCAGGATAATCGGTAAATTCTCATCCCATTTATCAAGTTGCCCCAAAAGCGCGGGCAAGCCTTGCTCATGCTCACAACGACCGAGAATCACACATTTAACTGCGCCCGGCGATTCAACCTGCTCGCCGGCCGCAGCAAACCAGTTTTGCGAGTCACTGATGATCGCCTCCTCGCCCAGAAAGCCGAGAATAACAGCCAGGTCGTGGCGGTTTTGGGAGGAGTCGTCGATCAACAAAATGTGGCTGTTGGGCAGCATAGTCAGAGGGGGCATTCCTGTGGGCAGGCTAGACTGGTCGCGGAGCATGATGGCGCCGCGCCATACCTTTTGTATTGAGCTTAAATGTAGTCAGAAATGGCGTCGCAGTCAAATAGTTGGCGCAACAAAGTTGGCTAATATTCTGAAGTCAAAAGCGCTGTAGTCAGAAGCCCTTCAGGTAAACATCTGATAAACCTTGGCGCCCTGACGACTTTTCTGCAGGTCTTGCAGCTCTTCAGCCAGTTTTCCTTGCACTGCTTGGCACAAAGCTACAACTTCGCGGTAGGTGCCGCTCAAGCCTTCCAGCACCTCGGCGATCTGCTGATCGTCACGCTGCGGATCTTGCATTGCTTGCTGCACCTGAGTGCGGCACAAGCGGTCCAGCTCGCCGACTTGCTGCCAATCACCTGCCTGCACAGCAGCGATCAGGAATTCGTGGGTGTTTTGAATTTGCTCAACGGCATTAGTCATCGGAATACTCCTCAAGATTGGCGAATGCCGTCCCAGCCAGATTTCACTTCACGCAGTAGTGCGGTTACTTCATCCAGCAATGCCGCATCATTGTGTAGGTTAGCCTGGCTAAGGCGTTGCTGCATAAAAGCATAAAGGCTATCTAGGTTACCCGCCACTTCTCCACCTTGCTTCTGGTCCAGCGCTTCACGCAAACCACCGATAATAGCGATCGCTTTACCAATCTGCTCGCCTTTGAGCGGCACGTTACCATGTTGCATCGCGCCCTTAGCCTGCGCAACCCGCTGCAAACCGCCTTCCATTAGCATTTGAATCAAGCGATGTGGATCGGCTTCGCTGATCTGCGCGTTAACGTTAACAGTTTGGTATTGCTTCATAGCGGCATAAGCATTCATGGGGCATATCCTGGAGATAGATGGCACATGATGTTTATATCGGCAGCGCGGGGGAAACTTGAGGCTAATTTGCTAAAAAGAACAACATATATAACAACCTAGCGAAGATAGCCGTCCCATCGTAAGCGCGGCCTACTTGCGCATGCAGATGAAGAAGCAGTGCATGCCCAAATAAGCAGTTTAAGCGGGGGAATTCTGTATTAAAGAGCGATCAAGCAGGCTCAATGGCATCCCAAGCTTCTTTGATCTCACTTAACAACTGCTGAACCTCATCGAGAGAGCGCGGCGTGTCATCCAAGGCGACACCTGCTAGCTTGCGGGTCATATAATCGTAGAGTGCATCAAGATTCTCGGCGATCTCGCCGCCCATATCTTTATCCAACGACGCCTGAAGTGCCCCGATGATGCTGATGGTGCTGCTCACCGCCACACCGCGACGCTCAGGGTTGCCGGTTGCCTGCGCGTGGCGAGCCAGCTTGAGCCGCTCAATAGCGCCGTCCAGCAGCAGTTGCACGGCGCGATACTGCGAAACTTCTTGCGAAATATTAACCTGCTTGTAGGTGTCGATTGGGCTAGCCATTGCTTAATCCTTTTTCACGAAGCCAGGTAGGCTGTCGAGTTGAGCGTCAAGAAACCCACCTGTACTACTCAGTTGGGAGACCAGCGTATCCATAGCATTAAACTGTGCGAACAGCCGCGCCTCCAACTTGCCCAACCTAAGCGTCAATGCTTCACGTTGCTCATCTACACCACCGCGACCTGAAAGGGTGTTTTGCAGCGCCTTGGTACGACTTTCCAGCAAGCCGCCAGTTTCGGTGTAGGGTTTAACCTTGTCTTCAAGCCGCGACATCAAGCCATCGTCGCCCGTAAAGAACGCGTTAACCTGCTCAAAGTTGGTTTCCATGGCGTCATCCAGCTTGGCGTCATCTACCGCCAGCTTGCCATCGCGCTGGGTGGTAATACCCAATTCAGACAAAATCCGAATACCGTCACCGCTAGCAGGGGTGCCTAAAGCACTGCGCATGCTATTCATAAATGAACGCACCGAAGAGTCGCCCACCAACGCAGCTACCAAAGGCTCGGAATTATCTCCACCAACGGCGGTTACATTGGTCAGCGCATTTACGCTGCCCAGCATCTTGTTGTAAGCATCGACAAAGTCAGTAATAGACTTGCGAACGCCAACCTTGTCCTCAGCCACTCCAACGTTAACGGTCTCGGCGTTGGCAAGCGCTTCGGCCGATTGCGCGCTCTTGAGCGTAAGCGTCACACCATCAATGGCATCCTCAACGGTATTGCTGGCACTGCTAAGGTTTAGACCATCAATGGCAAAATTGGCATCGCGGGAATAGCTGATAACGCGAGCAGCACGAGGGTCGCCAGGGTCTGCTGGCGTTGGCTCAAAGCTCGCATCAGTTCCCGAAGGCGGCGCAAATGCCAGGTTGCCTAAATCGCCAGTGGCATCAGCAGACACAGCCACGCTGATATCGTTGTCAGTACCAGACTTGCTGGAGCTCAACACCAAGCGCGCACCGCCCACTCCATTTGGGTCGCTCACGATAGTCGCGCTCAGCCCGGACTCTTTACCTGCCTTATTAATCGCATCGCGGATGTCGGCAAGGCTATTGCTGCCGTCGGGCACGTCAATATCCAGCGAATCGCCGCCTACGTTGATAGTCAGCGTGCCGGTACCTAGCGCATCTGTAGAGTTGTCGAAACCGGCCAGCGCCACCTTGCTGGTTTGCGCCAGGTTGAAAACCTGCACATTGTAATTGCCGGCTGCGGCTTTAGAGTTTGCAGTAATGCTGACCGTTTCAACTGAGCTGGAGGTAGCACTACGCTTTTCGAAAAGAGCAGGATCGTTCAGCTTTTCAAGGGCGGTTTGGAAAGTAGATAGCGCACTGCGGAACTGTCCCAGCGCAGAGACCTTAGTCGTAGTGGCTTTTTCCAGCCGATCCAACTGAGCCGTTTTGGGCGCAGCATCTGCGTTGACCAAGGCACCAACCAAACTATTAATGTCTAGACCTGATCCGATACCGGTAATTGCCATGAATTTACCCTCTGCGACCGATTATTGACGGTTCGCTTGCCGAACGTGCGTTTCCGGTAAGAAGGCAAATCCCATGCCACCAACCGGCATAGCCAAGCGCTAATTAAGCCTTGGCTTCAAACAATAGACTGCGGATTTCGGAAAGATTCTCCGACAATCGCAATGCCTCTTCCGAGGGAAGCTGACGAATTACATCGCCACTGGACGCCTCTGTTACATTCACTACCACCCGGCCACTTTCATCATCAAGGTTAAAGTTGATGTCTCGGCGTACCGACTGGACAAAATCCTGGAGATCAGTCACTGCTGTTTGCAGTTGATCGCGTTTTACTTCCGGGCTTTGCTCTACCGCCTCGCGGGTTTGTGTGTCCACCGGTTGCGGTGCTGATGTTAATTGCGCAGCGTCCATCTGCTGTATTGCTTGGCCCTTACCGGCGCCCGCTTCCACCGCTGCAGCGCTTGGCGCAGAGCGGGTTACTTCAAACGGTTTAATTACACCCATATCCATGGCGCGTACCTCACAAAGGAGAAAGCGGAGAGAGGGCGCACCCTCTCTCCGCAATATTACCTCAGCTTACCTTAGCCCAACAGGCTGAGGACCGCCTGTGGCAACTGGTTGGCCTGAGCCAGCATCGCAGTACCCGCCTGCTGCATGATCTGGTTTTTGGCCAGGTTAGCAGACTCGGCAGCGTAGTCGGTGTCTACAATACGGCCACGAGCGGCAGAAGCGTTTTCACTGATGTTTTGCAGGTTACTGATAGTCGACTCAAAGCGGTTTTGGATCGCACCTAGGTCTGCGCGCTGATCATCGATTTGAGCGATGGCAGTATCGATAATCCCAATAGCCAGCTGGGATCCTTCAGCGGTACTGATATCAATGGACTGGACTGCGCCACCTAGCGTACCTGAATCGGTAGCACCTAGAGTCTGAGCAGCAGCTGCTGTCGCGAAGACCCCTGCATCACCGGCAACATCGGAAGAAACAGTCAAGGCGGTCGCGGTGTTATCTGCAACTAACTCCAAATCATCCCCTGCGGCATTAAGCTGAGCAGAGATACCCGCAGACCCCGCTTGTTCATTTATAGCTTTAGCAAGATCTTCAAGGGTCGCTCCAGCGGCCACGGTAACATCAGCAGTGGAAACCGTTATGTTGCCAGCCCCATCGTCTTTTGTAAGCGCGAATGTTAAAGTTTCCGGAGCAACACCAACATTAGCGGCGGTAAAACCTACATTGGTTACTTCCTTGCCAGAAGTGGTGCCCAACGCTCCAGCGCCAACTGCGCCTAGAGTAACCGCGATTGTTTCGTTTGCTTGAGATCCAACCTGGAAATCCTTAGTACCGAAAGTACCATCAAGGATTTTTTGGCCACCAAAAGCTGTAGTGTCTGCAATACGAGTAAGTTCGTCCTGAAGCTGAACGACTTCTTTCTGAAGCGCAGCCCGATCAGTCTCGCTATTAGAACCGTTGGCAGACTGAAGTGCCAAATCCCGCATACGCTGCAGAATGTTAGTGGATTCCTGCAAAGCGCCTTCAGCGGTCTGGGCGATAGAGATGCCATCGTTAGCGTTTTTTACCGCGACACCCAAACCACTAATTTGGCTGGACAGACGGTTGGAGATTTGCAGGCCAGCCGCGTCGTCTTTGGCGCTGTTAATACGCGAACCCGAAGACAGACGCTCCAGCGAGGTAGACAGGTTGTTGGAAGAAGAGCTTAGATTGCGCTGAGCATTCAGGGAAGCAATGTTGCTGTTTACTGTAAGAGCCATGATTAATACCTCAACCTAGTGATGTTTGCCTGAGCTTGCGACTCGCGGGCCGGCTTTGCCCAGGCACCCATTGAGTTCGCATTCGATTACTTTATCGGCATCCCTGTCAGGACCTTTAGGGTTTTGCTGAATTATTTTTGCTGTGTTTGACAACTGCTCAGCTAACCCAAAACACCCTAAACGCATCTGACATGGTTTTGACGCCAATCAGATGCTCCGCCGATGACTGTGTATCGACGGGTTGAGGAATAACTTTAGGGTTGTCGGAGATTCTAAAATCGGGGCCAAAACCGGCAGACTGATGAAAGCGCACATACCAGCCGCTATGCCAACCTGTGGAGGGCCGGGTTCCATCCCGGCCAGCGGTGTGTGGTTGCCGCAACGCTGCTGAACTGTGCGCATCACCAAGAGAGGTATGGCTGGATGGCTAGTTGGTCGAGATGGAACTCGACCTTCCATAACACACACCGCACTGCTGTGCGTGAGGCCTGGCTGCATCCCGGCCAGCGGTGGTGGATCTGAAGTTTGCTGTTGAGAAAAACCCTCACAACTGCGCTTCCTCTATTACATCTACATGAATATTGCCTCAGCGGTCGAGGTATGAAACACCCCTGTAACCTCCCTCCGGTTAGCTGGTGTCATTTCCAAACCCGTGCACTTGAACGCACGCCAACAGACTGACACCGAGGTGCCCATGTACGCTGAGAAAGCTGTTATTCGCGTGCACCGCGATTTGCAGGTGCACACCTGGTTTTACCCTAACCCTATGGCTGAATCGACGATCATTTTGGTCAACGGCTCGCTGGCCACCAGCGCCTCTTTTGGGCAGACACTGCGGTACTTGCAGCCGCTGTTTAACGTGGTGCTGTTTGATCAGCCTTACAGCGGCCACTCGCGGGCCCACAACAGCAATCAGCTGCTGATTGGCAAAGAAGATGAGGCGCTGATTCTGTTGGACTTGATTGAGCATTTCCGTGCCGACCAGGTACTGTCTTTCTCGTGGGGCGGAGTGGCGACTATGCTGGCATTGGCCCAGCGACCTGACCGCATCAAGCGGGCGGTGATCACCTCTTTCTCGCCGATCATTAACCCGGCGATGCAAGACTACCTGTCGCGCGGCAAGGCCTATCTTGCGGCGTGCGACCGTCAGCAGATCGGTAGCCTGATCAATGACACCATCGGCGAGCACCTGCCGCCGCTATTTAAACGTTGTAACTTCCGTCATGTGAGCAGTTTGGATGAGCACGAGTACGCACAAATGTTGCTGCATATTCGTCAGGTACTGGAACTGGATAGCGGCCAGTACATGAATTGCGTCAGCAATATTGATATTCCGCTGCTGTTCGTCAACGGCACCTGGGACAGGTACACCAGCGCGGAGGATGCCCTGCGTTTCGGCGATCTGGCGCCACGGGCCGAGTTTGCCCGTATTGCTCACACCGGACATTTTCTGGATCTGGAGCACAAGACGGCTTGGCAGGACGCCAGGGCAGCGATTGAGCCGTTTGTATTGGGGGAGATTCAGCCAATAGTGCAAAAAAAACACCATCGTCTTGCGATGGTGGGTTGAGCGTTACCTGCCGCTCCTGGTACAAATCAGAAGCGGCAGGCGGCAGCACAATCAGGGATTCATTGAATCAAACACGGTAGTTTCAGCGCTGGCCGCTTCGGCACGTAAGCCAATTAGCTGCTTGATCTTGCGGTGCGGGAACACATAGAACTGGTTGTTCTCAACCGCCTTGAGGGTTTGTTCGGCGATATCCGGCGCCTGAATCTTGCCCTTCTGAACCGCGGCTTTGGTCATTTCCGCGCGCTTGAGCATCATCTCGCTAGGCTTGATGGTATCCGCCATGTCAGCCGGACGGTTACGCTCGGAATCAGAGATGCCCGTTGGAAAAAACGCTGGGCAAAGGCAGGTCACGCCTACGTTCGCCTCAATATCACGCAGGTCAAGCGCCAGGGTTTCTGACAGGGCAACGACCGAATGCTTGGTGACGTTGTAAATCGACATGCTCGGACCATTCAACCAGCCAGCGGCAGAGGCGGTGTTAATGATGTGGCCTTCACCCTGCTCGATAAACATCGGGGTAAAGACTTTAACGCCCCACACCACGCCGTACAGGTTGACGCCCATCACCCATTCCCAATCGGCAACGGTGTTTTCCCACGCTGGGCCGCCCACGCTTACGCCAGCGTTGTTGAAGATCAGATGCGCGGCGCCGAACTCGCTTTTGCATAGATCGGCAAACGCCTGCACTTGCTCCAACTTGGATACGTCGAGCCGCATGGTTGCTGCAGCGGTACCGGGATGTGCAGCTTCCACCACGCGCAGAGTTTCCTGCATGCCTGCTTCATCCACATCGCCCAGTACCAGCTTCATGCCGCGCGCAGCGCAACACAGCGCAAACTCGCGACCCAAACCACTGCCGCCGCCGGTAATAGCCGCAACTTTGCCCTGTAAATCCTGCATGCCCTGCTCCTTTGAACCTGCGCTCAGCTTATGCGAGCGACAATGAATTATAACTAGGATGAATAGCATGCCTCGTACCCCCGCCCTAGACCAGCGCTATCGGTCGGGTTGATCTAGACCAAGCAGTGCAATTTATAACGCTCGTCACATATTGAGATGAAGCTTGGCAAAACACCTTCTGTTCTGTTGGTTATGTCCTATAGTCAGCACATCAAAGCTGCTGGACAACAATCATGTTAGGACGTCTGTGGTTAGCATTTGCTTTCGCCCTACCTTTGACCGCTCACACTGCGCCACTGCGTTTAAATACGGATATTTTACCGCCATACCAAGTGCAGGAAGGCGACCGCCTGACGGGCAGCTCTATCAATGCATTAGCCTGTATATTTGAAGCATCAGATCGGGACTACGAGATCAGAGTGCTGCCTTGGCAACGCGCTGTACGTGAGGTGAGCCAGGGTAAGGCCGAGGGCTTTTTCTCAGCTACAAGAATGAACAATGCCAGTGATTTTGCCACCCTCTCGGCACCGTTGGCACTGGAGAAGTGGTACTGGTACAGCAACAGCACAGAGCGGCCTCCAGCTTTCGGTGCCGCTAACAGCCTGCGTATCGGCGGAGTCCGTGGCAGTAACCAAGTGGATTGGTTATTGCAACATGGCTACTCGGTCGACCCGCTGGTGACCAATACTGCGCAGTTGCTGCAGTTGCTTAAGCGCGGCCGCATAGATGCCTTTCTTGCGGACCAGCAAACGCTACGCATAGAGATGACACAGCAACCCCTCGATTCACGCCCGCTCAATGCCCATTTTCAGCAGTACACCACATTGGGTGTCTACTTCTCCAATTCGCTGCTAATCCGCGAACCCGCTTTTCTTGAGCAATTTAACCGGCAGGTTTTTCAGTGCATTCCGGAAATAGGCGTACTACAGGTCGAGGAGCGCGCGCGCCTGCAGCACCTGTACGACACACTTTTCGACAACTGGCGCCGTGAGCCAATGTTGATACAGGCAGTACTGCAACAGAACGAAAACCATCGAGGCATGCCCTTGAGCCGCATACATGTGCTGGATCATCAGTGGCAACAAGAGCAGAAAGAATCAGAGCAGCCACTAATAAACAGCGTGCGTAACAATGCTCTGTCGCCTTGGCTAGCGCAGCAGCAAGCAAGCTATAACGGTTTAATCAGCGAAATCATAGTGACCGACCAGCATGGTTTGAATATCGCCACCAGCGAAACCACTACCGACTACTGGCAAGGTGACGAGGCCAAGTTTGCCGAGCCTTTCTTCGCAAGCGAAGATAAGCCTTATATGGGCCCTTTGAGTTACGATCAGTCAACCCAGCGCTATCAGGTGCATATCAGCAACACCGTGCGCAATCCCAGCAACGGCGAAGTGATCGGCGTGCTTATTCTGGGCATTGATATAGAACGTGCTTTAAAGATGGAAGACAGTCTTTTTACTAAAGAAGCGATTAAACAATGAGCCACATGAGTTACCTTCTAAACGCCAGCTTAATAGCACTCGCGCTGGCGACCAGTGCCTGCTCCCCGGTGCCGCAAAAGCCGCTGGAAAGCGGCATGGTGCGCGTCAATTTGGCTGCCGATGTGGGCAACGATGTTAAGGCCTACCGTGTAGATGGCGAGCTCACCCAAAGCATTCGCTTCGGCGACATCAGCCCTGGCACACACAATCTTCAGGTACGTTATCACTTCGAGGTGCCGGGCGGCGCCGGCAGCGGCGGCCTGTTTGATGCCAACTTTCGCACGTGCGTGATGGAGGTGAATTACGACAACTTCACCGCCGGCATGCAGTATTTATTCAAAGTAGAGCGACGTGGCTGGCGAAGCGCCGGTGGTTTGTACGATCAACAGACTCAAGAGAAGGTTGCTACAGCTGAAGAGGTGCGATGTGGGCCGGGCATGTAGCTGGGCGGGATAGAACCCAGCCCTCCAGGTAACGCGTTGTGTTTTTTAGAAGGTCGAGTTCCATTTCGACCAACGGGGTGACCGGCGACGCCACTGGGCGGGATAGGCTCCAGCTTTCCACCACAACGTGTGGGTTAAGCGATACCGCGCTAACCCACAGAGTTCGGCGTAAAAACCCAGCGACTATTAGCCACTTTTCAGCGCTCGCCAACCCAACCTGCTTTACGCCAGTCGGCCATCCACGCCAAATCATCATCCGTCTCGGCACGATACTCCGCAGCCAACCACCCCTCATATCCTGCCTTTTCAAGCGCCATCAAAGCAGCAGCAAAATCCATCTCACCTGAGCCGGGTGCGCCGCGTCCGGGGCAATCAGCGAACTGCACGTGACCAATACGACCGGACAGCCGTTGCACGCTATGCGTCAAATCTTCACCCATCCGCGCCATGTGATAAAAATCCAGCTGCGCCGTTAGGTTGGGATGGTCGACCCGCGCAAGCATCTCGGCTAGCTCCGCCGAACCGGCAAGCAGGAAGTCCGGCATATCCAATCGGTTGATCGCTTCACACACCACGCCAATACCCAGGGAAGCAAAAGCCTCCGCCGCCATGTTCAGGTTGGTAGCCAGTGTCGCTAATGCAGCTTCTCGCTCGACGCCCGCAGCCAACTTACCCGGCAACACGTTTACCTTTTCCGGCCGCAACACCTGCGCGTACTCCACGGCCAATTGCAGGGCGCTAGCAAACTCCGTCTCGCGGCCTGCAACGCCGGCCAACCCTGGCCCGCCCGTCATCAAATCCCCGGCGGGCAAGTTGAACAGCACCAGCGGCATGGCGTGACGCTCCAACTCGGCGCGCAACTGGATAGCCGGCAACGCATAGGGGAATTGCAATTCCACACCATCGAATCCTGCCTTGGCAGAAGCGCCAACCCGCTCAATCAGCGGTAATTGAGCAAATAGTAGCGACAGGTTAGCGGCCAATTTCCAGCGCATGGATGAAGCTCCTCAAGGTAAACCAACGAGTGTAATCCAGCTTGCGACAAGGCTAAACGTTTCAGGGCTTCGCCTGTGCGCGCTTTTTCTTTACACTTGCCGCCACGCACCGCTCGGCCACGACAGCCGACTGGTAGTCTTCCGCTATTGAACCGGAGTAATACATGTCGACGATCAAACGCCCCTTGGCTGTGCTGGCGGGCCTGTGCCTGTCTGTTGCCACCCTTTTCTCCACCGCCGCTATGGCCGAAACTACCGAGCTGCGCGTCTCCGCTATCCCTGACGAAGCACCCACAGAGCTGATGCGTAAATTCGAGCCGCTAGGCAAGTATCTCGAAGAGCAAATTGGCATACCTGTGACCTTCCAACCGGTTTCCGATTACGCCGGTGTGGTTGAAGCCCTCGGCGCCAAGCGTCTGGACATGGCCTGGTTGGGTGGTTTCACTTATGTGCAGGCAAAACTGCGCACCGGCGATGCTATCCCGCTGGTTCAGCGCGAGCAGGACGAAGTATTCACCAGCACGTTCATCACCGCCGACCCTGAGGTGAAAACCCACGCTGACCTTAAAGGCAAAAGCTTCGCCTTCGGTTCTGTGTCCTCTACTTCTGGCCACCTGATGCCGCGCTACTTTCTGCAGCAAGACGGCATTGATGCTGACACCTTCTTCAGCCGTGTGGGCTTCTCTGGCGCACATGACGCGACCGTAGCCTGGGTTGAATCCGGCAAGGTTGACGCTGGCGTGCTCAACTCCTCGGTATGGGAAAAGCTAATCGAGGAAGATAAGGTTAATACCGACAAGGTACGCGTTTACGCTGTAACCCCTACCTACTACGACTACAACTGGACCGTACGCGGTGGTCTGGAGCCTGAACTGGTCGAAAAGATCAAAGCAGCCTTCCTGGCACTTGATCCTGCCAACCCAGAGCACAAGGCGATCCTGGATTTGCAACGCGCTTCACGCTTTGTACCCACCAGTGCCGAGAACTACCAAGGCATCGAAGAAGCCGCTCGCGCTGCTGGCCTGCTTGAGTGAGCATCAACCTGAACGGGGTGGGTTATATCCACCCCAACGGGATGCGCGCGCTAAAGGATATCAATCTCAGTATTGCTGCTGACGAGCAAGTCGCCATCATCGGCTCCTCCGGCGCGGGTAAAACCACGCTGCTGAAGTTGCTGGCGACTAGCTTGCTGGCTTCCTCCGGCGACATTCAGTTACTACAGCACAACCCTGCGCAACTGCGTGCGAGCACCTTACGACGCCTGCGCAGCCGTATTGGCCTGATCCATCAAAGCCCTCCCCTGCCACCTCGCCAACGCGTGGTAACTGCCGTACTGGCTGGCCGACTGGGACAATGGACGCTGGGCCGCGCGTGCCTGTCGTTGTGTTATCCGAGCGATATCGAAGGCGCGCGCGCCGAACTGTCTCAACTGGATCTGGCAGACAAGCTGTTCGCCCGCTGCGATCAATTATCCGGTGGTCAGCAGCAACGGATCGGCATCGCCCGCGTGCTCTACCAACAGCCAGACCTGATGCTTGCAGACGAACCTGTCTCCGCGATGGACCCGGTACTGGCAGAGCACACGCTCAGCGTGCTCGGGAGTATTGCCCGCGAGCGCGGTGTGCCGCTGATAGCCAGCTTGCACGCGGTCGAATTGGCGCTGCGGCATTTCCCAAGAGTGATTGGTTTGCGCGCTGGCGAGGTGTTGTTCGACAAAGCTGCCGATGCAGTCAGCCAACAGGATCTGGATGCGCTCTATGTGAACATCGGCCTCAGCGATACAGTGCAGCAACCCGCCGTAACCATTGCCAACAGCCTACCCAACCGATGTCTGTGATGAGCTCCCGCGCACGCTGGCAAGATCCCGCCGCCACACCTCGCGCATTATTAACCCTAGCGCTGCTGATATTGCTCTGGCCCGGTCTGCAACTGGCCGAGTTTCGGCCACAGGTTCTGATCAACGCGCAAAACCGTGAGGTCATGGGCCGTTTTCTGGCTGGCTTTTGGCCGCCGGAAACCAGCACCGACTTTTTGCTCTTGCTTGGCCGCGCCACGCTCGAGACGCTCGCAATGGCGACCGCAGGTTTGGTACTGGCGCTGCTTTTGGCCATCCCACTTAGCCTGATCGCCACGCGCGCGCTATCCATTTCCAAGTTACTGAGCGGCACACCCAGTTGGGCTGGTCGGTTTTTGCGCTACCCCGTACGCCTGGTGCTGGTGGTGCTACGCAGCATTCCGGAGATTGTCTGGGCGCTATTATTCGTGCGCGCCGTAGGCTTGGGCCCGACGGCGGGCGTGCTGGCTATCGCCATCACCTACAGCGGCATGCTCGGCAAGGTTTACGCCGAGATTTATGAATCCGTCGACCCGCAACCCACCCGCGCGCTGCTGCAAAGTGGCAGCTCTCGGCTAGCTGCGTTCCTGTACGGCGTGCTACCTAATGCCGCACAGGAATTGACGTCCTACACCCTGTATCGCTGGGAATGCGCGGTGCGTGCCTCAGTGATCATGGGGTTCGTCGGTGCTGGCGGGCTGGGCCAGATGATTGATCTGTCGATTCGTATGTTCGCCGGTGGCGAAGTGGTGAGCATACTGCTGACCTTCCTGCTGCTGGTGCTGGTAGCAGACCAAATCAGCCTGCAATTGCGCCGGAGACTGGCATGAGACCGACACTCAGCGCAGCGTTCTGGTTGCTGGCTATCATCGCTTCGGTCGTGGCTTCCTTTGCATACCTGCAGCTAAATTTCGTCAGCCTGGTCAGCAGCGACAGCCGCGTACAGATGCTCGATTACGCCACCTCCTTCTTCCCACCCAACACCTCACCCGCCTGGCTGAGCAAACTATGGCAAGGCTCGTTGGAAACCTTGGCAATATCCGCCATTGGCACTTTGCTGGCAGCGCTCTTTGGCGCAGCATTCAGCCTTCTAGCGGCAGGCCGTTTGGGCAGCGTGGCCAAAGCCATCTGCCGGCTGCTGCTCAATGCTCTGCGTTCTGTACCTGAACTGGTCTGGGCGGCTCTGATGGTTTTGGCTGCCGGGCTCGGCCCCTTCGCCGGCACCCTAGCCATTGCCCTGCACACCACAGGTGTACTCGGCCGGCTCTTTGCCGAAGCGCTGGAAAACACCCCACCCGAACCCGCCAACGCCTTGCGCGCAGCAGGCGCCTCTGCCACCACCGCCTTCCTATACGGCACCCTGCCCGGGGTGATCCCGCAGTGGCTTGCTTACACGCTGTATCGCTGGGAAAACAACATTCGCATGGCGGCGGTGTTGGGTTTTGTTGGTGCTGGCGGTTTAGGCCAAATGCTCCACGTCACGCTCAGTCTGTTTCAGCAGTCCAAGGCGATGAGTGTGATTTTGGCTATGTTGGCGATGGTGTTGTTGGTGGATGCGTTGAGTGGGTGGTTGCGGGCTAGGTTGGGGTGAGATGTCTGCCTATTTTTGCTTAGCTAACACCAGCGCCATATTGCGTACGCACTAGGTTTGGCTAATTTTTTGAATAGTCGTCACACACTTCTTTCGCCCTTGCCGGCGAGTTACTTTTCTTTGAATGGCCAAAGAAAAGATAACCAAAAGAAACCCACCCCACCAAGCAGGCCTGCGGCTTCTCTGCGTTACTCGACAGCTTGGAACGGGGAATCGCAGGTCGAGCACGGCGTGGTTTTCGGGTTTGGTTATTTGGTTCAACCTTGGACCTCAAAACCCGCAGCTGCACGACCTAAAAAGTCTCATCTGAGCGGGCGAGTAGCGCAGAGCTGTCGGGAGAAAGACGTGTGCGGTGTCTGAGCGAAGCGAGTTTGCACACGTCCCCGGCAGATCGAGCAACGCAGCGAACCCGATGGGCCGCGCAGCTGGGTGCCCTGGGGGATCGCTAAGGGGGCATGGGCAAGCATGCCCCCTTAGCTCCCCTAGTGGCGAAACCGGTCCCAAACCAGCTATCAGTGTCTGAGTGACCAACAGTCAAAAAGCTAGCCGAATAGAGCTATCTTTAAAACATACTTGCGGGCAAAAAATGGGTCAACTTTTATTCCGCTCCTGCACCAAAACCCAAGGCCGAATCACCACCGCCCACAAGTTACGGGGCTCCCGCTCCGCCCAATCCCCTGCCTGCGCATCAGTCGCCAATTGCAGCTGTTTGGCATCCATCCAGCCTTTAATCTGCTCACCGTTGTCTTCCATCATGGCCGCAGCCGCCTGCACCAAATCCAACTCAGGCGCGACCACCAGCAAATCGCCACGGGCAAAGTGGGGTTCAAGGGTTTTCCATTCAATATTACCGGTGGCACCAAGGATGGCCGCGTAAGCTTCTTCAGACAGGGGCATCGGAGTAAGTCCTTTCATCTATCAAAGGCTTGCATGGTAGCGAGCTGTAGCTGACATGCAAGAAATCGTCGGCAATGTCGCCAAAAACAGCCTACTCTGTCATTTGGTATGTCGCCATACAGACACAATGTTGCAGTTAACGGACATTGACTGACAAATCGACAACGGTCGATTCCCTGTACCGATGGGGGTTGCTAAACTGCGCCGGTACAGTTCCGATCAGGCTGTGAATCCATAATAAACCGGAACGAGCCAAGACTACTTCGGCATAACAACACAAGTGAGCAGATGATATGAAAATGGCACATAAGAAAGCACTTTCCCAGATTATCACCGCTGCGGCGCTGGTCGGCTTCAGCGGCTATTCGCTAGCCGCCGACACCATCAAGATCGCGCTGGCCGGCCCGGTCACTGGCCCAGTCGCGCAATACGGTGATATGCAGTTCATTGGTGCCAAAATGGCCATTGAGCAGATCAACCAAGCTGGCGGCGTCAACGGCAGCCAACTGGAAGGCGTCGTTTTTGATGATGCCTGCGATCCTAAACAAGCCGTTGCGGTTGCCAACCGCATCGTCAACGATGACATTCGATTCGTCGTTGGTCACCTCTGCTCCAGCTCTACCCAGCCCGCTTCCGACATTTATGAAGATGAAGGCATCCTGATGGTAACTGCGGCCTCTACTAGCCCGGAAATCACCGAGCGCGGCTATAAGTTGCTGTTCCGCACTATCGGTCTGGACAGCCTGCAAGGCCCGACTGCTGGCAAATACATCGCCGAACAGATCAAGCCGAAGAAAGTGGCGGTCATCCACGACAAGCAGCAGTACGGTGAAGGCATCGCGACTGCAGTACGCGACGTACTGACCGAAGCTGGCATCGACGTGCCTCTGTTTGAAGGCGTCACCGCCGGTGACAAAGACTTCTCCGCGCTGATCGCCAAGCTTCGCCAAGCCAACGTCGACTTCGTTTATTACGGCGGCTACCACCCGGAGCTAGGTCTGATTCTGCGTCAATCATCCGAACAAGGCCTGGACGTGCGCTTCATGGGGCCTGAAGGCGTAGGCAACACGGATATTTCTGCGATTGCTGGTGAAGCTTCCGAAGGTCTGCTGGTCACATTGCCCAAGGCCTTTGATGAAGATCCCAAGAACGCCGATCTGGTAGAAGCCTTCAAAGCCAAGAACGAGGACCCCTCCGGCCCGTTCGTCTTTCCTGCTTATGCAGCGGTTCAAGTCATTGCCGATGGCATCAAGCTAGCTGGCAGCGCTGATACCGAGGCGGTTGCTGAGGCATTGCGCAGCAATAGCTTCGACACACCCACCGGCACCCTCGCTTTCGACGAAAAAGGCGACCTGAAAGACTTCAACTTCGTTGTCTATGAATGGCACGCTGACGCTAGCAAAACCGCAGTAACTGAGTAAGTGAACTGACTCCGGGCCTGTCCAACCTAGTTGGCAGGCCCGGTCTTTTTTGTTGATGCCAGTCTTTGCGGACCTGCATTGCTCCTCTTGTATTTTCGGTGTCGTGGCTATGCCAGAGTCCCTCTATTATTTTCTTCAACAGTTGCTGAACGGCCTTACCGTCGGCAGCACCTATGCCCTGATCGCCATTGGCTACACCATGGTTTATGGCATCATCGGTATGATCAACTTCGCCCACGGCGAAATTTATATGATCGGTAGCTATATCGCCTTTATCGTCATTGCCGCACTGGCAATGTTCGGAATTGAGTCGGTACCGCTGCTGATTTTTGCTGCCTTCGCGATCAGCATGCTGGTCACGAGTGCCTACGGCTACAGTATCGAGCGTGTCGCCTACCGCCCGCTGCGTGGCGGCAACCGGCTGATCCCGCTCATTTCAGCGATCGGCATGTCTATCTTTCTACAAAACCTGGTGCGCATCGCCCAAGGCTCGCGTGATATCGCCATGCCCACCCTGGTAACCGGCGGTATTGATATTGGTCCGCAGGATGCGTTTCATGCCAGCTTGTCCTATATGCAGATGATCATTTTTGCAGTGACGCTGATCAGCATGGTTTTGCTTACCCTGTTCATCTCACGCTCGCGTATGGGCCGCGCCTGCCGCGCCTGTGCTGAAGACTTGAAGATGACCAACCTACTAGGCATCAATACCAACGGCATCATCGCGCTGACCTTTGTCATCGGCGCAGCGTTGGCAGCCATTGCCGGTGTGTTGCTAGGCATGTACTACGGCGTGATCAACCCATACATCGGCTTTATGGCCGGCCTCAAAGCCTTCACCGCTGCGGTACTTGGCGGTATTGGCAGCATTCCCGGCGCGGTACTGGGTGGCCTGCTACTCGGCGTTACCGAGGCCATTACCGCCGGCTACTTCAGTACTGAATACAAAGACGTCGTCTCCTTCGGCCTGCTGATTCTTATTCTCCTGTTCCGCCCCAGTGGCATTCTTGGCCGCCCGGAGGTGGAAAAAGTATGATTCGTACCAATCTAAAACCGGCGGTAATTTCCGCCGTTGTGGTGGTGGTCCTATCCGGCCTGTTGATGGGGGTTCGGCTAAATCAGGACGGCACCAACCTGACGCTAGTCGGCGCTGGCCCTGATGTGTATTGGAAAATCGCCATCGCCGCCGCTTTCATATTCTTCTACAACCTGTTCCGCGACCATCTGGCAGCCCTGTGGAAAGCCATGCCTGGCATGCCAAAGACCCCAACCCATCTAATTGAGGCAAGCAAAAAGCCCATTCTTCGCCGGCTGTTCTGGTGTTTTCTGATCGCACTCGCGATTCTCTGGCCGTTTATTTCAAACCGTGGCGGTACCGATCTGGCGACCCTGGTGTTGATTTACGTGATGCTCGGCTTGGGGCTGAATATCGTGGTTGGCCTGGCCGGCCTGCTGGATTTGGGTTACGTCGGTTTCTACGCGGTCGGCGCCTATGGTTACGCGCTGCTGGCGATGTATTTCGATGTTGGCTTCTGGACCGGCCTGATTTCTGCCGGCTGCCTGGCAGCGTTGTTCGGCTTTCTGCTGGGCTTTCCGGTGCTGCGCTTGCGCGGCGACTATCTGGCCATCGTGACGCTAGGCTTTGGCGAAATCATCCGCATCCTGCTCAACAACATGACTTGGCTAACCAACGGCCCGAATGGCATTGGCGGCATTCCCAAGCCAACTTTGTTTGGCTTGGAATTCAGCCGTAAGGCCAGTGAGGGTATGCAGACGTTTCATGAGTTTGTGGGGATTGACTACAGCTCCGAGCACCGGGTGATGTTCCTGTATCTGCTCGCACTACTGCTGGTGTTGATCACCCTATTTGTGATCAACCGCCTACTGCGCATGCCCATTGGCCGCGCGTGGGAAGCCCTGCGTGAAGATGAAATTGCCTGCCGTGCGCTAGGTATCAACCCAACTTCAGTGAAACTTGGCGCTTTCACCATTGGTGCCAGCTTCGCCGGTTTTGCTGGCTGCTTCTTTGCCGCGCGACAGGGCTTCATCAGTCCGGAATCCTTCACCTTTATCGAGTCTGCCATCATCCTCGCCATCGTAGTGCTGGGCGGTATGGGCTCGCAGATTGGCATTATTTTGGCCGCCATCATTATGACCATCTTGCCGGAGCTGGCCCGCGAGTTTAATGAGTACCGCATGTTGCTGTTTGGTTTGATGATGGTCTTGATGATGATCTGGCGCCCGCAGGGACTACTGCCAATGAACCGCCCGCACCTGGAGTTGCGCACATGAGCCGCCCGTTATTAGAAGTATCCGGGCTGACCATGCGCTTTGGCGGCCTGCTAGCCGTCGACGGGGTGCAACTCAGCGTACAGCCTGGCCAGATCGTTTCGATGATTGGCCCTAACGGCGCCGGCAAAACCACGGTATTCAATTGCCTGACCGGTTTCTACAAGCCCAGTGGCGGCAAAATCATTTTCGATGGTCGTGAAATACAAGGCTTACCCGGCTTCAAGGTTGCGCGCCGCGGTATGATCCGCACCTTCCAGCATGTTCGTCTGTTCAGCGAGATGACCGTCGTCGAAAATTTGTTGGTGGCCCAGCATCAACACATGAATACCAGCATGCTGGCTGGCCTGTTCAAGACGCCGGGTTACCGCCGTAGTGAACGCGAGGCGATGGAGCGCGCTGCGTATTGGTTGGAGCGAACCAACCTGCACGAGTTCGCCAATCGGCCCGCTAATACTATGTCTTATGGCCAACAACGCCGTCTGGAAATCGCCCGCTGCATGGTCACTCAGCCCAAACTACTGATGCTGGACGAGCCCGCCGCCGGCCTCAACCCACGGGAAACCGATGACCTCAAAGCACTGATTGCCGAGCTGCGCGATAACCATGAGTTAACCGTGTTGCTGATCGAGCACGACATGAAGCTGGTGATGAGCATTTCCGATCAGATCGTAGTGATCAATCAGGGACGCCCGCTGGCCGCTGGCACGCCGGACCAGATCAAGCAAAATCCAGACGTTATCAAAGCCTACCTGGGTGAAACCTGAGGAATTGCCAGCCATGCTGTACATGAAAAACGTGTCGACACACTACGGCAAGATCCAGGCTCTGCATGAAGTAAACCTGGAGGTTCAACGCGGCGAAATCGTTACTTTGATCGGTGCCAACGGCGCTGGCAAAACCACCCTGCTGATGACCCTGTGTGGTGATCCGCGCGCCACCACCGGCAGCATTCGTTATGAAGGTGATGAGCTGACCGGACTGACTACCGCTGAAATCATGCGCAAGGATATCGCCATTGTGCCGGAAGGCCGACGCGTATTCTCACGCCTCACGGTAGAAGAAAACCTCAGCATGGGTGCTTTTTTCACCAAGAAGGAAGAGCAGCAGGAACAGCTGGACACCACCCTGACGCTGTTTCCACGCTTGAAAGAACGCTACCAGCAACGCGCGGGCACCATGTCCGGTGGCGAGCAGCAAATGCTGGCGATTGGTCGCGCACTGATGAGCAAGCCACGCCTGCTGTTATTGGACGAACCTTCGCTCGGCTTGGCGCCGATCATTATCCAGCAGATTTTCGACATCATCGAGCAGCTACGCCAACAGGGCGTGACCGTCTTCCTGGTAGAACAAAATGCCAATCAGGCGCTCAAGCTAGCAGATCGTGGCTATGTAATGGAGCATGGACACATCGTTCTGCAGGACAGCGGCGACGCGCTACTGGCCAATGAAGATGTGCGCAAAGCCTATCTCGGCGGCTAACAATTGGGCTTGAAAGGCCTACAGGTTATCAAGGCGCCGTCTGGCGCCCTTGATAAGCACAGCCGGTGAAACGCTCACCATCGACCAACAAAGTGGCGCTCATATGAAAGTAGTCACCTGTAACCAGGTCCTGGCAGGCTTGCGGATACAACCATAATTCCAGTTCATCACCCTGCAGACTCCGCGCGTTAAGCGAACCGTCAGCTGACTGCTCCGTTACTACCGGTTGCGCAGGATACCCCCGCTCTGCGTCACTGCGTGTCAAACCATTGGCGGCCAGAGCAGCGCGCCAAGCAGGCTTGTATTGCAGCGCAACCCACTGCGCGCCATCACCGCTGTGGTCGCTACAGCCGCGCCCCTGGGACTGCATGCGCAATACCTCACCGGAGGTAATTCGCTCGGAACGATCAACCTGCCCAAGCATGTCGACAAAGATAACCCGTTGCCCCGGCTGGGCGGCCTTTGCAAACACCTCATTCAATGAATTACTTGCGTTTACCGGTTGAGCGTGATCACTCCCACACTGAGTCAATACAAAAGCGTCGCCTCTGTGCTCCAGCAAACCACTCAGGCGTTGCTGAGGGCCACTCCAGGTATCGCGCAAAAGGCTACAGCCGGAGACCAGCAACGCTATTGCAATCAGGGGGATGCGCGTGGTATTTAGTGTAAAAGGTCTCAATTTGTGAACTCCATTGCGTAAATGAGGGTGAAGCCGCCAAAATCATGACGTACGGCTGATCACAAATGCGATTTGCGGTGGTACTCTATGCCACATTCACCCGCATGCGATTCATTTTGGCGGGTTTGGTTCCCAAACGTTGTCTGGTTAGAAAAACTATGTTGGAAGCACAATAATGAAGATGATTTCTGCCGCACTACTCAGCACCGTAGCACTCACCATTACGGCCTGCTCATCCAACAAGCCCGCTCCACCGCCGCCGCCGCCAGAAGCAACGCCATGGGCTCAATCGCATATGGCAGAGCTGACCGCCATCGCGCTAGAGGAACGCTACGAGATTCATAATACCGGTGAAGAGATTCTTCTGGTGATCCCGGTACGAGACAACTTCCACCCCAAGCGCACGCTGCTGCTGCCATCAGGCTTGGTTCCGCTGTCGCGCGTTGCCAAGGTGCTGCGTACAGCAACCGACAGCAATATCGCGGTAACCGGCTTCAGTGACAGCGTAGGCGCGGACGATACCAACCAGCAATTGAGCATGGAGCGCGCCCAAGCGGTTGCCAGTGTGCTGCAACTTGGTGGGGTACGCCGTCACAACATGCAGTTGAAGAGTCTCGGCGAAGAGCAACCCCGCGCTGATAATAATACCGAAGCAGGCCGCGATCTGAATCGCCGTATAGAAATCGCGATCACACCACGTCAGTCAGTTTCCAGTCTCGCGCTAGCACCCTGATTCAACGCGTTCTTATAGCCTCCTGGGCGATTCATCGCCCAGGAGGCTATTCCTCTGCTTGCTACCCGCGCCCTGCGGGCATCTCCGCCATCCGGCTGCTAGAATAGCGACTAATTCCGTCATGCGTGGCTGACGGTTACCCGTATTCAACCAAAAGCGATTTCCCATGGCCCCTATTCCGCAGGCACCCAGAGCTGTCGCTCTGTTGCCGCTCCTGCTGTTTTTGCTCATTTTTCTCGGCAGTGGCATCTATTACACCCTACAGGGCACCGAGTTTGCCTTTTATCAAATTAAGGCGCCGGTAGCTATTCTGCCGGGAATCATCCTGGCCATGCTGCTGACCCAACGTAGCTATCGCGAGAACCTGACAACCTTTATCGACGGTATTGGCGATCGCAACATCATCACCATGGCACTGGTTTTTCTGTTGGCTGGTGCCTTCTCCAGCGTCGCTAAAGCGATTGGCGGGGTGGATGCTACCGTCAACCTGGGCTTGAGCATTCTCCCGCCCAGTATGGTACTGCCAGGGTTGTTTGTGATCGCCGTATTTATTTCGACCGCCATGGGCACCTCTATGGGCACCATAGGCGCGCTGATCCCCATTGCGTTGGGTTTTGCCGAGGCTACGGGGCTGTCGATTCCGCTGGCGGCTGGTGCGGTTATCGGTGGCGCCATGGCCGGCGACAACCTATCGATCATCTCGGATACCACCATTGCCGCAACCCGCACCCAAGGTGTAGCAATGCGCGACAAGTTCAAACTCAATTTAATGATTGCCCTGCCCGCCATGCTGCTGACCCTAGTGGTGCTGTTTGTCCTGGGCGACAGCAGCAACGCCGCGCCAGCCGGAGATTACAACGCCTGGCTGGTACTGCCTTACCTAGTGGTGTTAGCGCTGGCCTTAAGCGGGCTGGATGTGATGATCGTGCTGATGGCGGGCATCGTTCTTTCTGGCATCACCGGGCTGCTAATCAAACCGGATTACGCGCTGGCGACCTACGGTAATGATATTTATCAGGGCTTTGCCGGAATGCTGGAAATCATGGTCCTGTCGATGCTGATTGGTGGTTTATCAGCCATCATGAAGCAGGAAGGTGGGCTGGACTGGCTGCGCTTGCGCATTCAGGCATTGACCTCCCGCACCAGCAAACCCGGTCGGCGCAGCGGGGAGACCGGCATCGCTGGGCTGGTCGGTCTGACTAACCTGTTTGTCGCCAACAACACTGTCGCTATCATCATCAGCGGCAGCGTTGCCAAGGATTTGGCCGAGCACTATGCGGTTGATCCACGGCGCAGTGCCAGCCTACTGGATATTTTTTCCTGCGTGGTGCAAGGCCTCATCCCGTATGGAGCGCAGATACTCTTGGCCGGCTCTTTGGCCGCGTTATCTCCGCTAGCACTGATCAGCCAGGTTCATTATTGCTGGTTATTGGGCTTGATGGCCGTACTGGCTATTGTATTTGGCTTTCCGCGGATCAAACCGAGCGCGCCAGCGCCAGAGCAGGAAGCCCTGTAAAAGGGGCGACGACGCTACCGGTTAGCTTCTTGATTACTGATCCCAAGGCTCGCCACGGGTTCTGGGTTCACGGCGTAGCTTTTCATGCATGGCCGCTTTGGCCAGCATGTGCGCACTGACTGGCGCGGTAAGAAACAGGAACAAGGTAATCAGCAGTTCGTGCAAGCTGGGCTCACCGGACTTTTGCGAGAAATACAGCATGGAGCCCACTACCAGCGCGCCCACGCCCAGAGTGGTAGCCTTGGTCGGCCCATGCAAGCGCATAAAGAAATCGGGTAGCTTCACCAGCCCAATAGAACCGATCAGGGCAAACAGGCTGCCAGTCAGTAACAACGCCGCGATAACCCACTCGACCCAACTTGATTCACTCATAACGACCTCTTACTCAATGATGTTGCCGCGCATCAGGTGCTTGGCAATCGCAACAGTGCTCACGAACCCCATCACCGCAATCAATAGCGCCGCTTCAAAAAATAGATTCGAATCCAGATAGAGCCCAAACAACATAATCACGGCTATGCCGTTGATGTAGAGCGTATCCATGGCCAGTATCCGATCCGGCAAATCTGGTCCTTTGATCAGCCGCACAAACGTCAGAATCAACGCCACGCTCATAATCCCAAGGCAAAAAATAATCACCGTTTGGAGCATTCGAACACCTCCTTAAGCGGCTGCTCATAGCGACGGCGGATGTGCTCAATCAAAGCCTGCTCATCACCCACGTCCAGCCCATGAATCAGCAGTGTTTTGCGATCTGCGCTGATATCAGCTGAGACCGTGCCTGGTGTCAGCGAAATAGTGCTCGCCAACACACTGATGGAAAATTCGTGCTCGAGAGTCAACGGAAACAAAACAAAGGCAGGCCGAAGCTCACGGCGTGGGCCGAGAATTAACTTGGCGACCTGCAAATTGGCCACCACTATGTCGATTAACACCCGGCAGACAAACAAAAACAAACGATCCACTCGACAAGCACGTGGCGGGTTAGGCCAAAAGACGTTGGTCATCCACGGTATCAGACAGGCCAATATGGCGCCCATGATGAGGCTGCCCGCTGACACCTGGTTCATCAGCAACTGCCAGCCAATAAGCATAGAGAGGCTCAACCACGGGTGCGGCAACACGCGCTTCAGCAGGCTCATGGGCTTGCCTCCGTTGCAGTGGGAAACACCGCATCTATATAGTTTTGCGGCTGGAGTAGCTGGTCTGCAGTAGCGGCCAAATAGGTAAGCACCGGCTCGGCAAATACCACTAGCAGAGGACTGGCCAGTAGCAACAGCAGCACCGCGGTCATACGCAGAGCATCAAGCGGCTCAGCCGACGCACTGACCTCGGTTTGACGCCAAAACAGCGTGGTTCCAGCCCGGCTAAGCGCAATGAGGGCCAGCAGACCGCTACCCAGTACGACTGGATACAACCAGGCGGCCAGATGGCCCGTACCCGCCGCGCTGAGTAACAGCAGCTTGCCGATGAAGCCCGACAGCGGCGGCATACCGACAATCGACATCGCCGCTAGAAAGAAGATACCGCCCAGTAACATCGGGTACGGCAGCGCCGGACCAGCAACCAGCCGAGCGGCAAAGCGTGGCCCGCGCACGCGCTGCAGTACGCCAGAAAACAAAAACAGCGCGCCGGTTATCCAGGTCGAATGCATTAGATAGAACAAGGTCGCGCGCAATGCCTCGGGAGTACCAATCGCCAGCCCCGCTAACATGGTGCCTACCGACAGCACTACCAGGTAAGCCACCAGGCCAGTCAGGGTGGCTGCGGCTAGCGAGCCGATGGCACCCAGCGCCAAGGTCATCAACGCCAACGGCCAGAGCCAATCATTAACCATGTGCGCTAAGGTATTGGCCTGCTCACCAAAGATCAGCGTGTACACACGCAATATTGAATACAGCCCTACCTTGGTCATGATGGCGAACAGCGCTGCCACGGGCGCACTGGCAGAGGAATAGGCTCGCGGCAGCCAGAAGTACAGCGGGAATATGGCTGTTTTCAAACCAAACACCACCAGCAGTAGCATCCCAGCAGCGCCTACCAAGGGCTGATCTTCAGCCGACAACTGACCGACCCGCACGGCCAGATCGGCCATGTTTAGGGTGCCCAACACCCCATACAGAGTGCCTACCGCAATCAGGAATAACGCCGACCCAGTCAGGTTAAGCAGGACGTAATGTAGTCCCGCGCGAACCCGCGCCGAACCGGCCCCATGCAACAGCAATGCATAGGAAGAAATCAGCAAAATCTCAAAGAAAACAAATAGGTTAAATAAGTCACCGGTAAGGAAGGCGCCGGTAATGCCCATCAGCTGAAACTGAAACAGCGGATGAAAGTTGCGTCCCGCTGCATCGTCTCCGCGTATGGCATACAGCAATGCGCAGAATGCCAGTACCGCCGTGATCAGCAGCATCAAGGCGCTGAGCCGGTCCACTACCAACACGATACCGAACGGCGGCATCCAGTTTCCCAGCGCATAAACCAAGGTCCCTTCGCTTGCACGCAGCAACAACAATATTGCCAAAGGGATCTGCAGGAAGGTCGCGATTAGCCCGACTCCCCGCTTGAAGTCCATGCTACCACGCAGCAACAACAGCACTGCGCCTACAATCATGGGTAACAGTACCGGCAGGATCGGCAGATGACTCATCAACGGTCTCCCTTGCCATCAACGTGGTCACTGTCCAACTCACCTTGGGCGCGCAGCGATAGCACCAACGCAAAAGCGGTCATCGCAAAGCCGATTACGATGGCGGTGAGCACCAGCGCTTGCGGTAGCGGGTCTGCGTAATCGATATGCTCTCCAAGCACCGCTGGCACGGCCTCGTCGATACGCCCCATGGAAAACAGAAACAAGTTAACCGCATAACCGATCAACGTAAGCCCTACCACCACCGGAAAGGTGCGGGCGCGCAGCAGCAGGAATACCCCACAACTGGTCAGCAAGCCAATGAGCAACGCGAACATCAGCTCCATTAGAAATCTCCCCTTCGCAGCGGCACCTTGGACAACTTGCCCAGGTTCGCGAGTATCAACAAAGTTGCACCAACCACAGTCAGATAGACCCCCAGATCAAATAGCATGGCGGTCGCCAGCTCAATGTCACCCACCAATGGAATATAGAAATGGTCGAAGGCGCTGGTCAGGAAGGGATAGCCAAACAACCAGCTGCCAGCACCGGTAGCTGCTGCGATCAACACGCCCGAAGCTGCCAGGTAATGGTAATTCACCGGCCAACGCTCGGATGTCCACTCTTCGCCGCTGGCAACATACTGCAGAATCAGCGCTACAGCGGTAATCAGGCCGGCAATGAAACCGCCGCCCGGCAAATTGTGTCCGCGCAGGAAGATGAACACCGAGATCAGCAACGCCAACGGGAGCAACACCCGCGACAGGTTCACCAACATAAGTTGCTCGCTGCGTGTCGCCCAAGGCTTGCCAAGACTATCGCCGCCGGGCAAACGTAATCGCAAGCCATCGATCAGCGCGTAAATACCGATGGCAGCAACTGCCAGCACGGTGATTTCGCCCAAGGTATCGAAGCCACGAAAATCAACCAAAATCACATTGACGACGTTAGTGCCGCCACCGCCGCTAAGACTGTTTTCCAAGAAAAACCCGGCAATACTGTCATAGGGCCGTGTCATCACCGCAAAAGCCAGCGCTGCCACCAACAGGCCACTCATTAACGCCAGCAACAGGTCGCGCCCACGGCGTAATAAAGAAGACTCGCGTGGCGTACGCGCTGGCAGGAAAAATAACGACAGCATTAGCAGCACTATGGTGACCACTTCGACCGATATCTGCGTCAAAGCCAGATCCGGCGCGGCGAAACGAGCAAACGCCAAGACCACGCCCAAGCCCACTACGCTGAGCATGGTCAAGGAAACCAGCCGCTGCCGGTGCCAGAACACTGTCGCCAAGGCAGCTACGGCCATGATGAGGGTAACGGCCAGGCTAGTACCATCAATCGGTGACATAGCTACGTCACCACGCAAACTTGGCAGTTTAAACAGCCAGTAACCGCTTACCACTAGCGCTGAGCCCAGCAAAAACGTGAGGTAGCGCTGTAACGAGGCATTCTCCAGCATCAGCGTGAACTGACCGGCGCCACGCACCATAGACTGAATCATGCGTTCGAAAACCAGCTTGGCATCCAGCTCTCGCTGGCGCTCGTACCAGGCAAACAGGGGCGCACGTGCGGCGTAAACCAGAACACCCACCACCAGTGCCACAAAGCTCATCATCAGCGGCAAGTTGAAACCGTGCCAGATCGCCAAACTGTATTCCGGCAAGGCGCCGCCAACTGTCGCTTGCGCTGCGACGGAAAGCAGACCTGCAACCGTCAGGCCAGGAGCCAAACCAACCATAAGACACATGGCCACGAGAATTTCTACCGGCACCTTCATATAGCGCGGCGGCTCATGCGGCGGGTACTTGGGCAGGTTGACCGGTTTGCCGTTGAAAAACACATCGTGGATAAAGCGCAGCGAGTAGGCGACAGAGAACACCCCGCCCAAAGTCGCACCCAGCGGAATCAGCCAGCTGAAACTACCAAGCATGTGTTGCTCCAGAGTCTCGCTGAAGAACATCTCCTTGCTCAGAAAGCCGTTGAGCAGCGGTACACCGGCCATTGCCGAGGCGGCTACCATCGCCAGGGTGGCGGTGTGCGGCATAAAGCGCAACAGGCCATTAATCCGCCGCATATCACGCGTACCCGTTTCGTGATCGATGATGCCGGCGGCCATGAACAAGGACGCTTTGAACGTCGCATGGTTGATTATGTGGAACACCGCCGCCACTGCGGCCAAGGGAGTATTTAAACCAAACAGCAGCGTAATCAAGCCCAGATGACTAATCGTCGAATAGGCCAGCAAGCCCTTGAGATCGTGCTGAAATAACGCCGTACAGGCCCCCACCAACAGCGTGGCCATGCCGGCACTGCTAACCAAATAGAACCACAGGTCAGTATCGGCCAGCGCCGGATAAAGCCGCGCCAGCAAAAATACCCCAGCCTTGACCATGGTCGCAGAATGCAGGTAAGCCGACACCGGGGTAGGCGCCGCCATAGCGTGGGGCAACCAGAAATGGAAGGGGAACTGCGCCGACTTGGTAAACACCCCAAGCAACACCAGTATCAGCATCACCGGGTATAGCGCGTGTCCGCGCAGCAAATCGCCTGCAGCGAGTACATCCGTCAGCTGGTAGCTGCCTACCACTTGGCCAATCAGCAACACGCCTGCCAGCAACGCCAGACCGCCAGCGCCGGTCACCGCCAAAGCCATGCGCGCGCCCTTGCGGGCATCTGTAGAGTGCGACCAGTAACCGATCAACAAGAAGGATGACAGGCTAGTCATCTCCCAGAAGAACATCATTAGCAGCAGGTTTTCCGATAGCACCACACCCAGCATTGCTGACATAAACAGCAGCAAGTAGGCAAAAAAACGACCCATCGGGTCGTTTTTAGCAAGGTAATAGCGCGCGTAGAGAATGACTAGCAGGCCAATACCTAAAATCATCAACGCAAACAGAAAACTCAGACCATCCAGGCGGAAACTGATGTGCAAACCGAGCAGGTCGAGCCAACGCCAAGTTTGTACCAGCGTTTCACCGGCAAATACTGCCGGCGCCTGTTGCCACAACAGCACCATGCCGATGACCGGTGCCAACATAGTCATGCTGGCACAAAGCGAGCGGCCATGATTACTAAACAATAACGGCAGCAGACTGCCGATCAGTGGAAGGATGACGATAAGCGCCAAGGTCATGCAGGACTCACTCCATCTATGGCCAAGAAGGCTATTACCGGTATTTCCGCGCTCCGAGCGCGGTAAGCCGACGGTTCAATCTGGCCGCCCAGCCTATCACGGTAGCGGCATAGAGGCCGCAGCGCTCATATAAGAAAGCGCGCAAGCAAAGATCGATAGTATAAAGGCAGGAGCTCTTGCTGCGGGCTGCGCGGAACGCGCATTGCGTTACAAAATGCGTAGCCTACCGGCGAGATGCCGACAGGCTTTGGCGCAAACTGGAGGTCACTTAACTACGCGCGACTCGCCGTTTACCGTCATTACACGCACTCTATCCCCTACAATAAAGTCCACACCCTCCTGCACTTCCTGCACATAGGCTCGGGTCTGTCCTCCATCTTCGGTTACCGTGACCTCAACACCCTGAGTACGGGTCACACCCTCCTCAGCTGCAGCGCCGGCCACGCCACCGGCCAGAGCGCCAATGATAGTCGCGATTGCGCGACCACTGCCGCCGCCCACACTATTACCAGCAACACCGCCAATTGCCGCGCCGGCAGCGGGCCCGATTACGGTTTTAGTGCCTTCGATCTTCACCAACCTGACCGACTCCACGGTACCCATACGCACAATTTGCGGTGCACGTGCGTCGTCGCGGCTATAGCTGTCCCCGGTCAACGATGAAGCACAACCGCCCAGTGTCAGCAATGCGCTAATCAGCAGGGTCGTTATCAGCTGTTTGTTCATATCAATAACCTCAAGGTGGGTGTAAAAGGTTGCATTCTAGGGTTGCGCAGCTTGCCGAAATTGAGCGATCCCCACCAGTGGTCGGCACAACCATTGATCGGGAACTGTACAGCGCTGGTCGAATTAAATCGCCAAATCGCCTAAAATCGCTCCTGCTTATGAACCGGTGGAATGGCAGAAGCCGCCACCACATCATCCCATTTGTGTATCGCTGTAACCCTCCATAACCACAAGAATAGACAGGTACAGGCTGGACTGAAAGCGTCGTGATAACACATGTCGCCGCCGCTAGCGTACCGCAGGTTACCGATTACGTTGTTCGGAGGACCCGCTATGTATCCGTTGCAGGCAGCATGGATGTACTACCTCGCGCATCCCGCGTTGGTTATCAATAGTCTGGCGTTATTTTTTGCCGTCAATGGCAGCTGGCTGTGGATTGCCACCCAACTACGTGGCGTGCTCAACGCTCAGCGTATCGCCACCGCGCCGCAGGGTGCTGAGCTAAGTACCGATGACCAGGCGACTCAACGCAGCAACCGTTTATTCTATCGCGTGGGTGCTGTGGCACTCACGCTGGCACTGTTGCTGAGCTTAATCAGCACCCAGCTCTGAGCGCATTCAAGCTATTGTTGCGCCAAAACTCGCAAGCGGCTGAGCACTGGATTGGCGTATTGCAATAGCCAGAATGGCCGCTGTGCAACCGGGCACTCCGCCAAACGTGCATTGAAGCGTGCTTCTTCTTCGGCTATCTCAGCCGCAGTAAAGGATGCACGCCAATCCGCCACATCCGCAGGAATATCCCCCTGCTGCTCTAGCGCTAAATAATTACTTGGAAACAGCCGGTAGTGGGTCAGCACCTGCTGATCCACCGCACGGGCGACTGCCTTCGCATCAGCGTAATCATCCTGCAGTGGCTCGCCGAACGCCACGTGCACACGCCCTTTGTAACCAGTCAGCCCTTTGGCGATGGACCTATCGTCCTCGCCAGGCTCCTTGCGGTATTCGCCAAGTCGCGCCTTTTGTTCAAGCTCGCGCGCCTTCATGCTGTCACAGGGGTCCCATTCGTAGGCGATCGATACCGGCACAAGATTCAATGACTGAATCAGGCCGGAAAACTCCTCACCCTTACGACTCATACACACCATTTTGATGATCGCCGGATCGGTTTCGTCCACACCATCCTTGGCTCGCCCTTCTGCCTGAGCAATCCAGATCGACTCGCCCTGCGCCAACGAATGGCTGATGTAAGCGGACAAGGTCTGGTACGCCTGCAGCTTTTCCCGACGACCGGTTAACGAACGGTGCACGATAAAGCACTTATTCAGCCGCATCAGATCGGCAACAAAAGACCGCTGCAGCAGATTATCCCCAATCGCCATGCGTGGCGTCGGATGGCCGGCGTGGTAAAGCGCATAATTGACGAAAGCCGGATCCATGACGATGTCACGATGGTTAGCCAAAAAAAGGTAGGCCTGGCCATCGCGCAGATGTTCCATACCGCTATAAGTGACCTGCAACGTGCTGCTTTCAATCAGCCGGTCGAGGTAAGGCTCCATCCGGTGCTGCAGGGTATCAACACACTCAATGCCGCGCGCCTCACGCCGCAACCCGAGCTCCACTGCGCGCTGCATCAAGCCCGGAAACCAGCGCGCCAGGCGCGGAAAACGATAAGCAGCCAGCATCCGCATCAGTTCCCGATCGCCTAGCAGGCGGTCCATTACGGCTGGAACCTCAGCATCGTCATACGGCCGAATAGCATCAAACGCGCCCATGTTTTCCTCAATCTAGTAAGCTTTAGCCGCGCATTATGCGACGTGTACGGCGGTTTCGCCACATTGACGATAGGGCTACACTGGGCGCCACACGTTAACCACTGGAGCCATCCTCTTGCAGGCCATTGAAGAAGCCAACCTCGCCTGCCCCTATTGCGGCGAACCCATAGCCTTGCTGCTCGACCTCACCGGCGGCTCTCAGGACTATATCGAAGACTGTCAGGTGTGCTGCCAACCGATCCAGGTGAACCTGTCAATTGACCCCGAGCAGGACGATTATCAGGTCGACCTGCGCCGCGAGCAGGACTGAGCATGCAGTGTGCATATCGACCCTTCGACATGGCCGAGGCCACCTTGCTGCAAAGCATGCTGGCGGACCATCACATTAATTGCCATATCAGCGGTCAATACTTGCAGGGCGCCGTTGGCGATTTACCAGCGCATGACCTGCTCGCCATCTGGCTTAGCGACGAAGATATTCAGCGCGGCAGCCAACTGATTAATGATTATCTAAGCGCTAGCCCACTCGAAGAACCTAGCGACCTTATAGCGCCGGATCCCACCAATCCATGACTGGCCGCCTTGCCCAATTCACCCCTCCCCATCCCAGCACCCCGCCCGATTGGCAACCTGAATGGAATCTGCCACCCGGCGGACGAGTACTGATTTTGCGTAAACAGCAGGGGCGCCTGGAATGCGTGCCGGTGTTGTGGAACCTGACGCCGGGCTGGCTGAAGGACCTCAGCCGTGCCAGCTTTAATGCGCGAGCGGAATACCTGCATGAGAAACCCATGTTTAAACAGGCTTTCGCGCAGCGGCGTTGCTTGGTACCGATCAATGGTTATTATTTATGGAAGAGCAATGGCTCGCGCAAACACCCATGGTATCTGCGTCGTCGCGACGGCGGGCTGGCTTTGGCCGCCATCTGGGAGCGTTACCAGCTCGACGAAGGGATCTATTGGGACAGCTGCGCGATCATTACTGCACCGTCCAAAGACCTACCGGCCAAATTGGCCGAGCGCATGCCGGTTGCACTCAATAGCGGCGAGCAGGCCATCTGGCTGGCAGATGCGACACCGGTCAGCGCGTTACAGCCGTTGCTACTGAACGCCGACGCTCAGGTAGAGATGATTCACCCTGTGAACAGCGCCGTCAGCACGCCACTGACCAAGGGGCCGCATTGCTGCAACCCCAGCGGCCCGATTCAAACCTTGAACTGATTGATCAGACGGCGTTGATGCTCTGCTAGCTTGGTCAGCGAGGCGCTGGCCTGCGATGCTTCATCGGCGCCAGCCGCTACTGATTTAGCCACCGTATCGATAGTAGTAACGTTGCGGTTAATGTCTTCAGCTACCGCACTCTGCTGCTCCGCCGCACTGGCAATTTGATTATTCATATCGTTAATCACTGATACCGCTTGAGTGATTGAGGTCAGCGCAGCATCCGCCTCTTCTGCCTGCAGTACGCTCTGATCGGTGCGTGAACGACTTTGCTCCATCACTTTAACGGTCTCGCGCGTACCGTTCTGCAGCTGCTCGATCATCGTCTGAATCTCGGCAGTAGAGGCCTGGGTTTTCTGCGCCAGGTTACGCACTTCATCCGCTACCACGGCAAAACCACGGCCTTGCTCGCCAGCCCGCGCTGCCTCAATGGCGGCATTGAGCGCCAACAGATTGGTCTGTTCCGCGATGCCACGAATGGTGTCGAGAATCCCAGTGATGTTCTCGCTGTTACGCGCCAGCGACTGCACACTTTCGACCGCGCGCTGAATATCCTCTGAAAGATTCTGAATAGTGGCCGAAGTCGCTTTAACCACCTCGCGGCCATGATTAGCAGAACCGTCCGCGTTATGCGCAGCGCTTGCCGCCTGGGCAGCATTGCGCGCTACATCCTGCGCAGTCGCTGTCATCTCGGTAACAGCGGTGGCTACCAGGTCAATTTCACTGAGCTGCCGCTGTACCCCATCGTTAGTACGAATGGCAATATCGGCGGTGTGCTCGGAAGCATCGGTAACCTGCTGCACCGAGCCAACCACTTCCTTGATCATCCCCTGCAACTTATCGAGGAAGGCGTTGAAACCGGCCGCTATGGCACCTAGCTCATCCGCGCGATCCACATTGAGACGTTTGGTTAGATCGCCGTCACCCTTGGCAATGTCATCCAGCATGGCGACCAGCTGACGTGCAGGCTTGGCCAAGCCATAGGCGACAAAGATCATCACAACAAGACCAACCAGCGCTACCAGAAAGCCAACCACAGCCAGCATCAAGGCAGACTGAGTGCTCTGCTCGGCCACTTCGCCATCCAGCGCGATCAAGTCAGCCATGACTGCATCCATAGGCAAGATGATCAACAACGACCAGCGCGTACTGGTATTACCTAGGGTGATGGGCATGGCCAATTCAATATGGCCACGGGCCTCATCTATCGAATAGATGGGTTGATCTTGTAACTTTGCCAGATTGGCCAAGTCACTGCTGTCCAGGACTTTGTCGGCGCGATCACCAGGCTTGGCGCCCTCGCCGGTAAAGGCAACCAACCGTCCGCTGCTGCTAACCAACGCCTGGGTGCCCACGCCGTCGTATAACGCATCATCGCCACGCTGCAGCATGCCCTGCAAAAAGTCCATGGACAGGTCAGCCCCCGCTATACCGCGAAACTCGCCTTCGCTGATCAGCGGGACGGTAAAGGAAGACAACAGAATAGTTCTGTCACCGACCTCGTAAGGTGCCGGATCAGTCACGCAGGGTTTGAGGGTATCCTTGGGGCAAAGATAGTACTCGCCAGCGCGCACGCCGGTATCAAGCAGAGTTTCATCTTCCAGGTCAGCCAGGGAATCCATCTCAAGGCTGCCGTCTTCGCTGCGATACCACCACGGCATGAAGCGGCCGCTACCATCGTAACCGTCGGTCTCGATACCCTGAAAGAAGTTATCCAGATCGTCAAAAGCATTTGGCTCCCAGCCAACATACGCGCCCAGCAGATCAGGATTTTCCTGCAGCGTCATACGAATAACCCGGTTCATTTCCTCGCGCCCCATCATCAGAGAAGGCATACCGTCTGGTTGTATCTCACCCAACATAACGTTCAGATTGGCCAACTGTGAGGCCACTCCCAAGGGGTATTCCAGCTGGCGGCGAATCTGCTCCCGTTCACCGTTAGCGATCGACAGGAGTCGGTCTTTCACTACACCTTCGAGTAACTCCTGACTGCGATCTTGCACATAAGCTTGGCTGCGCTCTGAGGAGTAGACTGAAAAAAGGGTCATGACCCCGACTGCGATGAACAGACAAGCTCCAGCCAGAACTGCGATGGATAGCTGAATCGACTTGAATTTCATTAATTACCTCGGCTTAGCCGCCAGACAAAGGCGCGCATACATGTTCTTGTTGTTATATCGGCGACCAGCAAAAAAACTTCAATCCTGTGAAGACATTAGCGCGTTTGCGCTGTCTGATTGCCTGAAACCGGTGATGGCCATACCATACTAGCCGTGTTTCATTGAGCTGAACTACCTCGTTCTGGCACCGCAGCGATCTCAACAGAGAATCCCTGCGTAAGCAAAGAACGTCGCGAAATCTGCAGCTCTGCTAGATTTAAAAGTGCTGGTCTGTATTGCGTTCAATAATCCTGGAGATACAAAGCAATGAAAAAGACGCTGATGATGCTTGTAGCAACCCTGTTTGGTATCGCTGTTCTCTCGGGTTGTAATACCGTTGAGGGCTTTGGCAAGGATGTGCAAAAGGTTGGCGATGGTATAGAAGATTCTGCTGATCGATAAGCACCACAACGGCGTGGCGGTTGTCCGCCACGCCCAGTTCATTCAAGGATAAAAGAACCATGCGATTGCGTTTTCTACTGTGTGTGCCGGTCATTGCCCTGGCCGGATGCCAAAGCGTGCAAACCACTCAAGGCGGCAACGTTGGAGTGGACCGTACCCAGTACATGATGAGCGGCCTGTCGAGCGAAGAAGTCAACCAAATGGCGGCTCAGTCTTATGACGAGATTCTGGCAGAAGCCAAGAAGGCTGGCGTGCTCAATACCAATGCTGCGACCGTCCGCCGTTTGCGCAAAATCGCTGACGACCTGACCGCGCAAGCTACTTATTTTAGGCCGGATGCAGCTCAGTGGGATTGGCAAGTCAATCTGATTAAGGATGACCAGCTCAACGCCAGTTGCGCGCCCGGCGGTAAAATCCTGTTCTACTCCGGGATCATCGATAAACTCAACTTAACCGATGACGAAATTGCCCAAATCATGGGCCACGAGATTGCCCACGCGCTGCGCGAGCACGGCCGCGAAGCCATCTCTCGCGCCTACGCCACACAGATGGGCACCCAACTGGCTGGCGCACTACTGGGCTTGGGCTCTGGCAGCCAGCAGGCAGCCGATATGGCTGTTCAGTATGGTCTAACGCTGCCCAACAGCCGCTCCAACGAGAGCGAAGCCGACCTGATTGGCCTCGAGCTCGCTGCCCGGGCAGGCTACAACCCGCAGGCCGCCGTCAGCCTGTGGCAGAAAATGTCAGGCGCCTCACAGGGCGAGCCACCACCGTTCATGAGCACTCACCCATCATCCTCAGGCCGTATTGAAGCTCTGCGGGCCGCCGCGCCGCGCGTGCAAGCGTTGTACGAAGCCAATAAGTAAGCCACAGGCCGGGCAGCTGAAAAGCAGCCCGGCTTTTCACTTTACTCTTTCTGCTGGGCCGTCCCGTTCATCCGTTGTGCCGGAAATGTCTGGCTGTCTGCGAATAAATCATTAGAATGTGCGCCGCTTAAGGTCATTCTGACCACATGGGTTCCCTAACCCCATTTATAAACAACGGCGGAGGCAGCGGCTTCCGGATCCGTAAAAAGGACACAAAATGACGACCCTCTCTTCCGCACGCCGGCAAAAAGCCTTGGCGTTGCTGATTGCTTTTCATATTGCCATCATCATTGCCAGCAACTACCTGGTACAACTGCCTATCACCTTGTTTGGTTACCATACGACGTGGGGCGCTTTCAGCTTTCCTTTCATTTTTCTCGCCACCGATCTAACTGTGCGCTTGCTCGGCAAAAGCGCCGCCCGCAACGTCATTGCCAGGGTGATGCTGCCAGCGTTGCTGGTGTCCTATGCGGTGTCGGTGGTATTCCAGGAAGGCAGCTATCGCGGCATTGAATCACTGCTGTCATTCAACGACTTCGTACTGCGTATTTCACTGGCGAGCTTTGTCGCTTACGTGATCGGTCAGTTACTGGATATTCAGGTATTCGACCGCCTGCGTCAGTCGAAAAAGTGGTGGATTGCACCCAGCCTGTCGACAGTACTGGGCAACCTGGCCGACACCTTTGCCTTTTTCTCGGTGGCCTTCTGGCGCAGTAGCAACGAGTTCATGGCGACCCATTGGGTCGAGATCGCTACCGTCGATTACGTCATCAAGCTGGGCATCAGTCTGTTGCTATTCTTGCCGCTGTATGGCGTGTTACTCAAAGCGCTACTGCGGCGTTTTTCTGGACCGGATACCGCCACCAGCCATTGATCCAATTGCCGCGCCAACCTGGCGCGGTTACCAAAGGCTGATAAGCAACCCCAGCAACGCGCAGCACCCAAGCGTTTGTAATACTGAGCGCTTGGCAACGAACAATAGCAATGTTGCCAGCCCGGCGATCAATACAGACCCAAGGTCCAGCCCCGCAGCAAACCCCTGTGGCCAGAGCACGTGCCAAGCAAAGAACAAAGCTAAATTCACAATCACACCGACTACCGCGGCAGTGATCCCCGTTAACGGCGCGGTGAACGAGAGCTTGTTATGGGTCGATTCCACCAGCGGCCCGCCCCCCAGAATGAACAGAAACGAGGGTAAAAAGGTAAACCAGGTCACCAGCAGCGCCGCGACCAAACCCGCCAACAACGCCTGCTCCGCGCCAAACACCTGCAACACATAACCGCCAACAAAAGCGACGAAGGTCACCACCATGATCAAGGGTCCCGGCGTACTTTCACCCAAAGCCAAGCCATCAATCATCTGTGTTGGCGTTACCCATCCATGTTGCTCCACCGCCCCCTGAAAAACGTAAGGCAGCACTGCATAAGCGCCGCCAAAGGTAAGCAGCGCCGCTTTGGTGAAGAACCAGCTCATCTGGGTCAGCTCACCGGCCCAGCCATAACATACCGTCAGCACTGCCATCGGCAGTACCCACAGCAATACACCAACCGCCAGCAGACGTGACAGAGAGCTCCATCTGAAGAGCGCATGCTCAGGCGTAGGGGTTGTGTCATCAATCAGCGCTGGAGGGTGATCAACCTGTTTAACCGTCGCGTCCCCGCCCGGCTGAAACAACGCGGGCCGCAGACGACCACCCAAGTAGCCGAGCAAAGCTGCGCCGAGTACGATCAGCGGAAACGGCAACTGCAACACAAAAATTGCCAGGAAAGCTGCTATCGCAATCGCCCAGAGCCACCGATTTTTTAATATACGCCCGCCAATTCGCCAGGCAGCTTGAAATACCAACACAGTAACGGCCGGCTTGATGCCATAAAAAATACCTGCCACCCAAGGCAGATCGCCGTATGCGACATATACCCACGCGAGTATGATCAGCAAAAACAACGACGGCAGGATAAACAGCAGCCCTGCCAACACACCGCCCCAGGTACGGTGCAACAGCCAACCGAGGTAAGTAGCCAATTGCTGCGCTTCCGGCCCGGGTAGCATCATGCAGTAATTGAGCGAATGCAAAAAACGCCGCTCCGAAATCCAGCGCCGTTTGACCACTAGCTCTTCATGCATTATCGCGATCTGCCCTGCCGGCCCTCCGAAACTGATAAAACCTAACTTCAGCCAGAACAGCATGGCCTGGTAGAAAGGCGCGGTCGGGGCAGCACTATCAAGATTTAGGGAAGTCGGTCTGTTTTGCATCTTATCTGGCAATCTCTTTTCAGATGTTACGTAGCGGTTCGGCATAGCACATCGGCTCTAGAACGCAGCATGCCAGAATCAGGTTGCAACCTGATTGCAATATTCTTGAAAAATAGCTGCCAATGGGGCTAGGCGAAAATATAAAGCGAAGGCATTATTCTGCCATCGCAGGCATTGCCTCGCGGCCCCACCTTGCGGCACGGATGCCTCGACACTCTGCCTTGTTTTTGTATTTATCCGGTCTTTTTTCGGACACCCGCGCGTGGGCAAATACTGAGACCCAATGGGTCTTCATACCCTCAGCGCTTTGCGTCAAAGAGAATTACCCACAAAAAGGAAGTAGTCGATGTTAGCCAGGAAAATGCTGTTCTCTGCCGTACTCATCAGTGCTGTTATGGCCACAGGTTGCGCCAGCGTCAACAAGGCGCCCAGCGCCATGGACGCCGAAGCCAAGCAATTCAATACTCACCCCGACTACGCTCAGGTGTACGTCTACCGCAACGAAACCTTCGGCGCGGCGATCTCCATGCCGGTTGCAGTCGACGGGCAACGCGCAGGCACTACCGGCCCAAAGTCGTTCTTCAAGTTTCAACTATCTGAAGGCCAACACACCATCAGCTCTCAAAATGGCGCATCTTCGCTGCTGCTGAATACCGAGAAAAACAAGAACTATTTTGTCTGGCAAGAAGTAAAAATGGGCATGGCTTCCGGCGGCTCTAAACTGCAGCTGGTAAACGAAAGCACAGGCCGTTCAGGTGTTAAGGAATGCAGCCTGATTCAGAGCAACCTCTAATAGTCCAGGAGGAAGGCCGGCAGCGATTCAGGCTGCCGGTCACGCTTGCTCGCGGTTACTGAAAACGATGAAACATCCAAAGCCAATACCAGCCAACCAAAAAGGATAAAAAAATGGCGACCTGTGCAAACTGCAAAAAGATCATTCTTATGGGAGGCGTTCGTCAAGAAGGTCTTCGTTTCTGCGGCAAACCTTGCTTACAGCGCGGGCAAGCCGCACTGCTGGCCGCTCGCATGCCGGAAGCGGAGCGAGTAAGAGCAGCGCAAACGCTGTTTCGCGGCCCCTGCCCCACGTGCAACAAGCGTGGAGGTATTGATCTATACAAATCCCATTACGTAATGTCTTTTGTGCTTTTTACCCGGCATGGCAGCCATTCACTTATCAGCTGCCGTACTTGCGCGTTAAAAAAGCAAGGCGGCGATTTCATGCTGTCATCCCTGGTTGGGTGGTGGGGTATACCTTTTGGCTTGTTGCTAACCCCGGTGGCGTTGCTGCGTAATGGCTATGCCATGCTTTTTCCACCCAATGGGGTAGAACCTTCCCCGGCATTTCAACAGGAAGTAGCGCTACGGTTGGCCTGCGCCGAAATAGATCGCCAGCAAGCGGCGCAAAATCCACCACAGCAGAGGCCTGAAAAAGCCAACTGGAAAGAGTAAACCGATTAAATGCGGCGAATCCCAAGGAGAAACCGATGGGCGATATAAGTGGGAAGTGTCTCTGTGAAGCCGTGCAATACCGCATCTGCGGTAGTCTGGGGCCAATCTACAATTGTCATTGCAGCAAATGTCGGCGCTGGCATGGCGCGGCTTTTCGCACTCGTGCCTCTTTCAAGCGCGAGCAGTTCAGTTGGTTAAGCGGTGCTGACAATCTTTCCAGCTACGCCTCTTCGGATAACGTCACCCGCTACTTCTGCAGCACCTGTGGCTCGCCGCTGATAAGCACCTATAAAGATCATCCCGACGTATTGGGTATAGCCTTGGGAGGGCTGGAAGGCGATATCAGCGGCCGGCCGCAAGCACACCTTTTTACCGACTCCAAGGCCAGTTGGCATCAGATAACCGATGACCTGCCCCAGCATTCTGGCTGGCCCGGGACTGAGTCGGCGGTTAGAAAAACCGTGGATTAGGCGGGGTCAGCGGCGGCATTTTGCTGAGCAATTTCGCGTAGCGCCTGCACCAGGTAATCCGCTTCCTGCGCGCCAGAGATCAGGTATTGATCGTTGACGATAAAGGCCGGCACCGATGACACGCCAGCTTGCTGGTAACGTTCCTCATCGCTGCGCACTGCTTCCACGTAGGCATCTGACTCCAATACCTGGCGCGCCGCAGCGGCATCCAGCCCTACCGACTCAACGCAACGCAGTAACACTTCTGTCTCACCTACATTCTCGGCGTGGCCAAAATAAGCATCGAACAGCGCCTGTTTCATTGCCGTCTGCTTGCCCTGCTCTGCCGCCCACTTGACCAGCCGGTGGCCGTTAAATGTATTAGCGGTATAGCGTTCCTGCATCTTGCTGAAGTTAAGCCCTAGACCGGTGGCAATTTCGATCATATTGGCCTGCGCGGCTTCCATCTCTGCCTCGCTACGGCCGTATTTGCGGCTCAATGCCTGCAAGATCGGCTGCGGTTGACTGTCGGGATTAGGGTTCAACTCAAAGGCGTGCCACTCAACATCAAGTTCAAGCTCGCCCGCCAAACTGGCCATAGCTTGCTCCAGCCGCGCATAACCGATAGCGCACCAAGGGCAAGCGATGTCGGACACAATATCAATATGCAAATTGCTCATGGACTGTCTCACTCTGAGTCGTTATCAATAGGCATAGCCTACACGCCCCGCAGCGCGCTTTCACCTATGACAACATCTTGAATAGTGCCAAATAGGCTTGGGGCCATATACTCAAAGCAGTTCAAAAGGAAGATGGCTTGGATGATTGTTAGGTCAGTAAGCACCATAGCCACGGGCTGATCATCAGCCACCGCGGCAATACAAACCTTTATCGGAGTGCGCCATGCTGGAGTTACGCCCCAACTGCGAATGCTGTAACAAAGACTTGCCGCCCAGTGCCTCCGATGCGCTGATCTGCAGTTTTGAGTGCACCTTCTGCCGTGATTGTGCAGAACGTCAGCTGCAGCTGACCTGCCCAAATTGCGGCGGCAACCTGGTCGAGCGACCGATTCGACCGGAAGCGCTGCTGGCGGCCAACCCAGCATCGACTGAACGGGTGTTAAAAAAACGCTGTTAGGGCACAGGCATGCCGAACTTAGACTTTAGTCACATAGCTGCCTATTTCTTCCCAAAGCCGGCTACCCTCTGCGGTCGCGTCGTCTATAGTTGACCAAGACTAGTAAGTGGCTGGTTGGCGTCTGTTAGCAAAAAAACAAGAGATAACCGGGAGTCTTGCATGAGCGCTGTAATCCTGTTGGTGGTAGGTCTAGTCCTGATGAGCCTAGGATATTTCATCTACTCCAAATTCATTGCTGAAAAAATCTACCGACTCGACCCTGACTACCGCACACCTGCGCACGAATTCGAAGACGGCGTAGATTTTGTGCCCACCAACAAGTTTGTACTCTGGGGTCACCACTTCACGTCGGTTGCCGGCGCAGCGCCCATTGTTGGCCCGGCCATCGCCGTTATCTGGGGCTGGGCCCCTGCCTTCATGTGGGTAGTGTGTGGCACCATCTTTTTTGCCGGCGTACACGATATGGGTGCCATCTGGGCCAGCGTGCGCAACCGGGGGCGCTCGGTTGGCTCATTGACCGGCGACGTAGTCGGCAAGCGTGCTCGCAGCATATTTATGATCGTCATCTTCCTGGTGTTGCTGATGGTCAATGCGGTATTCGCCGTTGTCATTGCCAAGCTGATGATGAAATTTCCAACTGCCGTACTGCCCGTCTGGGGCGCTATTGTCGTGGCGCTAATTGTTGGGCAGTTAATCTACCGCCGCATTCTAAATCTGGGCAGCGTTTCGGTGATTGGCGTCATTGCGCTCTACGCATTGATCTTCGCGGGCCCCTCCATGCCGATTCAAATGCCTGCCGAAGTGGCCGGGGTATCCGGCAACGCCCTCTGGATCGTATTGCTGTTCATTTACGCCGGTGTGGCTTCCATTCTGCCGGTGTGGATGCTGCTGCAACCACGCGACTACATCAACGGCTTGCAGCTTTTCGTTGGCTTGCTGATCCTCTATGGCGCCATACTGCTGCTGAATCCGACCATGGTCGCGCCGATGTTCAACGATGCTGTACCTCCGGGAACGCCATCGATAATACCTTTGCTCTTCGTCACCATTGCTTGCGGCGCGATTTCTGGCTTTCATGGTTTGGTGGCCTCGGGCACAACATCCAAGCAGCTCAATAAAGAAACTGACGCGCGCTTTGTCGGTTACTTTGGTGCTATCGGTGAAGGCTGTTTGTCGCTGGCGGCGATTCTGGTCGCCACCGCCGGCTTTGCCAGCCTGACTGACTGGAAAGCCATGTATTCGGCTTTTGGTCAGGGCGGCGTAACAGCCTTCGTTGAAGGTGGCGCTTACATCATCCACAACGGTCTCGGCCTGTCAGAGGTTACTGCGGCAACACTGCTGACCGTAATGGCCGCGCTGTTCGCCGGTACTACCATGGATACAGGCCTGCGCCTGCAACGTTACATTTTCCAGGAGTGGGGTGAGATTTATAATCAGGAGTGGATGAAGAAGCCGCTGGTTGCGACCCTGCTGGCCGTAGGTAGCTGCATGGCGCTGGCTTTCGGCGCCGGTGCCGATGGCTCTGGTGGCATGATCATATGGCCGCTGTTCGGCACCACCAATCAGTTGTTGGCCGGGCTGACACTGCTGGTGATCACCGTGATGCTGGTGCACCTTAAGCGTCCAATGTGGTACACCCTCGCGCCGCTGTGTTTCCTGATGGTAATGACCGTGGTTGCCTTGGTTCTGCAACTGCGCACCTTCTATCAGCAGGGGAACTTCTTCCTGCTGTTCCTGGGTGTGGTGGTATTGATTGCTGCCATCCTGGTGGCTATGGAAAGCGGAGCGGCGCTCAAACGGCACCGTGCATTGGCAGCAGCCGAGGACAGCAATGCCTCCTAAGCGTCACCCCGGAGAATGGCGCGCCTGGCTTAGCAAGGCGCGCTTTTTTCTGGAAGAGACCTACAGCACCCGTTACCGTGGCGCCATTGCGCGAGCGCGGCGTGACGAGGATGACCTGTTTATGCTGCTGGTCTTCTCGGAAATGATGGGCGTGCCTAACCCCGCCAGTTATTACACCCTTGAGTTGCAGCCACTATTGCTGCAGCGCTTCCATGACTGGCATCGCCGTATGGGCATGGAGCATTCCCCGCTTGATCACTTTCGCTGCTGCTGATCTGGAGCACCTGTTATCACTACCCCAAGCTTTGACCTGCTCAACCGCCGCCTAATCTGGGTGGGAGGTAAAGGCGGAGTCGGCAAAACCACCGTTTCCGCTGCCCTCGCGGTATTGGCCGCTAGCCGCGGCAAACGTTGTTTGATCGTCTCCACCGACCCAGCGCACAGCCTCGGCGACGTATTTGCCAAGACGTTGGACGACAAGCCGCGCCGCCTGCTGCCCAACCTAGATGCCATGGAAATTGATCCTGACGTTGAGGTGGAAGCTCATCTGGCGCGCGTTAAAGCCCAGATGCGCAGCTTCGCCAGCGTCGAAATGATGCCTGAGCTCGAACGCCAGCTAAAACTGACGAGGCAATCGCCGGGCACTCAGGAAGCAGCGCTATTAGAGCGTATCGCCCGGCTGATCAGCACGCCACAACCCGATTATGACCTGATCATTTTTGATACCGCGCCAACTGGGCATACCTTGCGGCTACTGACGTTGCCCGAGGCTATGGCCGCGTGGACTGAAGGCTTGCTCAGTCATAACCGCAAATCTGAAGAACTCGGCAAGGTGCTGCAGCATCTCACGCCAAAGCGCGGGCGTGATATCGACAGCCCTTTTGATGACCCGCAGGACAATGCATTAAGCGATTTTGATCGCAAAACCCGCGATGTAGCCGAGACGTTATTGACCCGTCGCCGGCTATTCCACCAAGCCAGACGCGTATTGCAAGACCATAAACAAAGCGGCTTCCTTTTTGTACTTACCCCCGAACGCTTGCCTATACTGGAAACAGCCCGGGCGGTCAGCACCTTACAGTCAGTCGATATTCCGGTGGTAGCAGCGCTGGTTAACCGCGTTATACCCGAGGACGCCGACGGCCAGTTTCTGCAGCGCCGACGCGAGCAGGAAGCAACCTACCTGCAGCGCATAGATAAGGAGCTAGGGCATTTGCCGCGCCCGCAGTTGCCTTGGTTGGAAACCGATGTGCAGGGTGTAGAGATTTTGCAGCAGATTGCTGAACAATTGGCCGCACAAGGGTTCTGAGTCTTTACTGGCGGTAATGCCGGGCTGGCAAGCTCTGGTCAAATCAACCTGAAGGGACACGACCATGAAACACGCTCTACTGATTGCCGCAGCGCTGCTGCTGATCGCCGGCTGTTCCAGCCAGCCCATTTACAACGTCGACGATAACAATACTTCTATTTACAACAACGACTTTCAGCCCACAGAGCAACAGGTCGAACAAGCCATTATGCTGGGTGCGACCCGCTATGGCTGGCAACCAAGGCTGGTGGAGCCTGGCCTGATTGAAGCCAGCATTTTATTGCGCGATCACCAAGCGACCGTAGAAATCCCCTATTCCGCCAACAGCTACAGCATTCATTACAAGAGCAGCGAAAACCTGGATTATGAAGATGGCGAGATACATCGCAACTACAACCGCTGGGTGATGAACCTGTCTTCTGCTATCCAGCAACAGCTGAGCGCCGAGGCCTATGGCGACACGCCACAAGGTGGCCAGATACGCTGAAGCCTAAGCTGCACCAGCAGCCCGCCGTCATGCACAAACCGCCGCCCGGAGAACCAATTTATGCTCAACATCACTCTTGATCCCGAGAATGCCATTGTCATGCTGGAACCGCATGGCACCCTAAGCGAAGAGGATTTTCGTCGCGTGCGCGCGGCGGTTGATCCATTCATCGAACTGCATCAAGGCTTGCGGGGCATGATTATTCATGTGCACTCCTTCCCCGGCTGGGATTCCTTCAGTGCAATGATCTCGCACCTGACGTTCGTGCATAACCACCACAAGAAAGTAAAACGTATCGCCGTTGCCAGCGACTCTAATCTGGGCAACGTCGCAGAAGCACTGGGCTCACACCTGATCGCAGCCGAGATAAAATCTTTCAAGTTTGATCAGCTCTCCAAGGCTCAAGGTTGGATTTTGGCGGATTGATCTGACGAGAACTGGCGGATCTGCTCCAGCCCGCCATACGTGCTATACAGGAGCCATCAACTTCCAGGGAAAGGATCAAAGATGCAGCTCAACCCAGCTATTGCAGACCAAATACACTCAATTCTCGCCGTCGCACAAAGCAAGATCGAGCAACTACGCGCGATCGAACCCTTCTTTATTGATCTTTCCCTACGAGAAAACCCCGTTGGCGCGCGCGTCGGGCAAACTCTGGCTGACAAGCTGGCGATACTGCCGAAAATTCGTGCCTTCGGTTTCGACAAGATCCTGCTCGGCACCCTCGATTACTCCATGCCAGATGAGCTGGAGGTCGATGACGACTTTATGATGTATCTGCGCGATCAACAGATAGATACCACAGGTTGTTACGCCTTTACCGATATAGGCTTGGTAAATGAGCAGGGGCTGTTCACGCCCTCACCTTCCATGCTCAAGCTACGCGATTACGCAGTGCCCAATACCCTGCACGAAATCTATTTGAGCAAGGACGGCATGGCCGGTCAGTACGATCTGGCTACCTTGCTGCGCAGCCTACCCGCCAGCATTCAATGGCTGCAGGAGAATGTGCGCGGCGATCACGGCGGCGCACCGCGCATCCTGATCAACGTAGTGGATGGCTGCGACGCCTTGGCTGAAGATCCTGAGACCGCGTGTGAGGTCTTTGCCATGCTTGCTCAGCAACCTATTGAGGGCATCAGCATTGAGGATGACCGTGGCACCTACCTGCCCTTTCAGGTTGGCGCCTTTGTGGCGGCCATTCGCTGTGTACTCCCGCGGCCGCTAAAGCTATTGGTACACATGCACGCCGGCGGCGGCTTTGAGAATGCTTCGGTACTAGAAGCTCTGATCAGCGGTGCCGATGGTGCCTGGGGAGGCCTACCCAAGCGCGCAGCTATTATTGGTCATGCCTCGCTCGGTGAGTTAATCGCCAACCTGGTGCGGGTCGGTAATCCACATATGCAGAACACCTATCAGCTGAATCAGCTGATGCCGCTGGCGACTAACTTGCAGATCATGGATGAAGAGCAGGCCGTGCCGGATGATCTGCCTATCCTCGGGCATAACGCCTATCGCCTGACGCTGAGTTTTTTTCGTCAGCGGGCAGATCGTTTCATGGACTTGGTGCCGGAAGCTATTGGCGGCCGTTACGGTTTTCGAATTTGTCCGGTGGTCAGTGATCCCGCCGTCATTGCCGGTCGCCTGAGCGAGGTAACTGGTCTGCCTGCAAGCAGCTTTCCCTCAGCCGTACTGGAGCAAATGGTCCGCCTGATGCGCTGCGATCTGCGCGCGGGCGAGCGCATTGTTTACGACGAGCCCGCACAATTGATGGCGCTGTATCAGCGCGCCGGTGGCAATAGCTGAGCAACCACTCGGCGGCTGATGCTTTACAACCGCCCCAAGGTAGGGCTAAAACAAGGAGCTGCGGACTTTTTCACAGTTCAACATGACGCTTTTACTCGCAACGGATCAGCGCCCCTATGCCATGGAACTGGCTGAGCCTTGCACTCTGCACTCACACACACAGAGTTGAAGGACGATGACAGACATAGCCCGAGAGATAGAAGAAGACAGCGCGGTCTACAAGACCCTGCTCGAATCCACCAAGGCCATCCCCTGGAAAATCGATTGGGCAAGCATGCAGTTTGCTTATATCGGCCCTCAGATTGAAGCTCTACTGGGCTGGACACCGGGCAGCTGGCTCACCGTCAACGACTGGTCAGACCGCATGCACCCCGAAGATCGAGAGTGGGTGGTCAACTTCTGCGTCTCCCAATCCCAAGCCGGTATCGACCATGAGGCCGACTATCGCGCACTTACCAGCGATGGCAACTATGTGTGGATTCGTGATGTGGTGCACGTGGTGCGTAACGACGACGGCGACGTAGAAGCGCTGGTTGGCTTTATGTTCGATATCAGTGAGCGTAAAAAAACCGAAGAGAAGCTACTGAGTCTGCAAAAGGAGCTGGAGGAGTTGTCGTTCAAGGACGGTCTGACTGGCGTCGCCAATCGCCGCATGTTCGACTCCATACTGCAACTGGAATGGACCAACGCCCGACGCACCGGCCAACCACTGTCGGTCATCATGATCGATATTGACTACTTCAAGCAGTACAACGACCACTACGGCCACGTTAAGGGTGACGATTGCCTCAAGCGTGTTGCCAAGGCACTGGATACCGCCGCCGCTCGCTCACGCGACTTCTTCGCCCGCTTTGGCGGCGAGGAGTTTGTGTTGGTATTGCCTGAAACCGACGCGGCCTCCGCCGAACGCGTTGCCGAGCGTTGCCGCAACCTGGTTTTCAAAGAGCAGATTACGCACGGCTCATCCCAAGTCGCTCAAATACTCACGATCAGCATGGGTTTGGGCACCATAGTGCCCACCCAGAAAGACGAAACCCGCAGCTTTATCGACGCGGTAGACCGCAATCTCTATTTGGCAAAGCAGCGTGGCCGCAACCAGCTGGTCAGCGGCCTCGACTAAGCTGTACCGGGCTGGGCAACTCAGGTTGACTGAAATACCAGCCAGCCTGAGTATAGCCCCAGCAGCAGAAACATCAGCGCGGTAAACCGACGAATCCATGTCAGCGGCAACTTGTCGGCGGCGGCATTGCCCAGCAACACTACAGGTACATTGGCCAGCAGCATGCCCAGTGTCGTACCCATCACCACCCAGACGTAGGCATCAAACTGCGCCGCCAGTACTACGGTAGCAATCTGCGTTTTGTCGCCCATTTCCGCCAGAAAGAACGCCACCAGCGTCGCCATAAAAGCCCCATAACGGCCGATCGGTGGAGTGTCTTCTTCGTCGAGTTTGTCCGGCACCAGCGTCCACGCTGCCACGGCCAAAAAAGACACCGCAAGCAAGCCATGTTGCCATTGGTAACTGAGCATATCGGCGGCTATCTGCCCAACCGCACCCGCGAGGGCGTGATTGACTATGGTCGCGACAAGAATACCCCAGATAATCGGCCAAGGCCGACGGAAACGCGCGGCTAGCAGCAAGGCCAGCAGTTGGGTTTTGTCGCCGATCTCTGCCAGCGAGACAATCCCGGTTGATACAAAAAAAGCTTCCACGGAGGTTCCAACGGAGGGCGGGTCAGACAAACCAATGACATACAGACACCCCCGCCCTCGGCTGGTGTTCGTATGTCATAGGTCTCGTCAAACCCGTGCCGCGCAGAGCGGCTGAGGTTTGCGAACGCCATGATCTGCGGATCAATTGTGTTGACGTTCGCCAATGGAAGGCAAGCTTCCGGAGAGACTACTCCCCTAAGACGGGAGCAAATTTACCAGTATCGTTATGACCAGGCAACTGAAAATCAACCCGGTGCAACGGCGGAGTAAACCTTGAAGCGATTGTTCTCTCGCAACACCACGCAGGGACCAATGTGCTGTTCTATCAAGGGCGGATAACGCAGAAAGCCGTTGGCCACGATGCGCAATTCACCGCGTGGCAGCAAATTACGCGTCACCTGATTGAAAAAGCGCTCAGCGATGCTGGTGTCCTGGCGAATGCCAGTATGAAACGGTGGATTACTGATCACCGACCCATAGCGGCCATGAACTTCGCTGAGACCATCGGAGGCGTAAACCTGCGCTTCAACCCCATTCAGTCGCAGCGACTGCTGAGCGCAGTAAACCGCCAGCGCATCCACATCTACCAGTTCAAACTGACAATCCGGGTTACGTCGCGCCAGCGCAATGGAAAGCACACCTGAGCCGCAGCCAAAATCCAGCACTTTTCCGCGAGGCAGCAATTTGCCTTCGGCCAACAGTAACTCGCTGCCCTCGTCCAATCGACCATGGCTAAATACGCCCGGCAAACTCAGCAATTCAACGTGCTGATCGGCCAACGCCAGGCTGTAGCGCTGCTGCCAGCCTTCCAACTTGAACGGCGCCGCGACACGGTCAGTGACCACTCTCCACAGCTGGCAATGCCGCGCTGAGTCAAGTTTCTCAGGCGTCGTGCCATATTGACTCAACAGGCGCTCGGCACGGGTAATACCGCCCTTCTTCTCACCTACGAGATAGATTGGCTTGCCCACCGCCAACAGTGGCGCTATCTGCGCCAGCGCGTACTCAGCACGCTCAATAGCTTTAGGCATCACCAGAATCACAGCGTCTAGCGCTTCCACCGCAGGGCACAGATGGGAAAACACCAATTGCTGCTCGGATACCTGCCCAGACAAGCCATTTGTTACCGCAAAATCCCAGCTCCACAAGGTCCAGTCCGCCGGCAAGCTGCGGGTAAGGCCGTCTGCGGTGGGATTGACCAGCAGCAGGCGCTGGCCGCTGAACAACTCGGCGCTGCGTTCAAGAATCTGGCTGGTGTTGTCCATCGGTTGCTCCTGGCGATCTACTGGCGGCGTGCGCAAAGTGCGCATTGTAAGCGCAGTTGCGAGCGGATCAACTATTCAGATGCTGCGAAGTGCATTCAGCTTCTTTGGCCGCAACAGCGGGCAAGCAGCGCAGTACTCAACCGGATTGCTGGCCTGATAATAAAAACAACAGGTGCGACGAAAGCGAATACTCTTGCCATCGGGCAGCAAGGTGGGATCTCTGCGAAAGTGCGCCAGCGGGTTATAGCTCAAACCGAAAAGTGCCGGATCGGCTTCATGCATCAGCCAATGAAAGTCTGCCTCCGCGCGTTGGCGGACCTGCGGGTCTTCGAGCTTAGCCATGCGCTTTTCATACAGCGAATACACGCGCACCGCGGTGTTGTCCCAGAGGATACGCCGGGAAACACCGCTAACCTGATGAAATACTTCCCAAAGCGGCGCAAGAAGCCCGGCAAATAGCGACCGCACGATGGCTTCGCGCCACGCTTCCCTTTCGCCCGCCCTGTAGCCGTACAGATTATCATCCGCCAGCGGCATCGATGACGTCCAGAGTCCGTCGTCGTGGGCATATTCCACCACCACGTTATCCAGCGACAGCAACAGCCCTTTATCACAGGCGGACATGGCGTACATGCAAGCGCCGGTGGCAAGAAACGAAAAACGCTTGGCCAACAGCGATGCGGTAATCGCTCTGGTGGGTGAACCTATTACCGGGCCCAACTGCTCTAGCACCTGAGCGCAAACCTGCCCATCCAGCAACGCACGCGCCCTCACAGAACGCTGCGTGTCGCGCAAATCCATACTGGTTAAACGCAATGGCCCGGATAACACGGCCCAAGCCTCTGGGCTGAAGGCCTCACTCAAACTCACTGTGGCAGCTCCCTGCCAAATGGGATGCACAGCGGCGTACCGAAGAACGGATCGGCAATGATGCGGCAGTTGAGATCAAACACCTGCTTTACCAACGCTTCGGTAAGAATGTCGGCGGGCCGCCCTTGAGCAAAGGCTGTGCGTTGATGCACCGCAACCATATGATCGGCGTAGCGGCAGGCCAGATTGAGGTCATGCAGCACCATAACGATCGTCTTACCCTCTTGGCGATTGAGGTCACGCAGCAGGTCCAACACGTCTATCTGGTGCGCCAGATCAAGGTAGGTGGTGGGCTCGTCCAGTAAGACAATATCGGTATCCTGGGCCAGCGTCATAGCAATCCAGACGCGCTGGCGCTGGCCGCCGGAGAGATCGTCGACAGGCCTGTCGGCCAGGTCCTGAACGCCGGTTTGCCGCAGCGCCCGTTCGACCATGACTTCATCATCCGCCGACCATTGCTGCATCCAGCTCTGATAAGGGTAGCGACCCAGTGCTACCAGCTGGCGCACCGTGATGCCTTCGGGCGCGCTGGGCGTCTGTGGCAGGATCGCCAATTCACGGGCCACCGCAGCGGTAGACCGCCGCTGAATATCCATCCCATTGAGAATCACCGAGCCTTGCTGTGGCTTAAGCAAGCGCGCCAAGGATTTGAGCAAGGTGCTTTTGCCGCAACCATTGCTACCAATCAGCACCGAGATTTTGCCCGCCGGCAACTGCAGATCCAAGGCGTCGATAATGACCTGCCGCTGATAACCAAGGGTCAATTGCTGGGTCTCCATCGAGGTCATCATGGATCCTTTAATGTGGCTGATTGATCAAGAGATACAGGAAATACGGCGTGCCCAGCACGGCAACAAAAATACCAGCGGGCAAGTCCAGCGGCAGAAACAGGGTACGCCCGATCAAGTCGGCGAGCATCACCACATTGGCGCCGACCAACGCCGCCATCACCGCCTGCCCCGCGAAACCGGGCGCCACCAAACGCTTGGCAATATGCGGTGCGATCAGCCCAACAAAGGCAATCGCGCCGCCCCAAGCCACCGCCGCGCCGGCCAAGGCGGCACTCACCAACAGCAGGGCCGCCCGCAGCCATTGAACTTGCACGCCAATGCCCTGCGCCAAAGCGTCATCCAACTGCTGCACGCGCACCTGACGGGCCAGCAATACCAGCAACGGCATGATGATCAACAAGCATCCGGCCAACGCTCGAGGCTCAGACCAGTTAGCGCCATAGACACTGCCGGTCAACCAAACATACGCCGACAGGGTAGTGGTCAGCGGGCTGAATACCAGCGTAAAAGTCGTCACGGCCATAAGCAATGCCGAGACGCCAACACCGATCAACACCAGCCGCAGCGGTGATGCTCCCCGCTGCCAAGCCAGCAGGTAAATGGCCAGCGCTGCCAGCCCGGCGCCGAGCATGGCCGCCAGCGGCAAAAATTGCGAGCCGAACAGCATCGAGAAGAACGAAAGGTAAATTACCGCTGCCGCGCTGGCGCCGCTGGTAATACCCAGCAGGTCAGGCGACGCCAGCGGATTGCGAATGATGCTCTGTAAAATCAGCCCCGATATCGACAGCGCTGCGCCTACCAACGCCGCCAGCAACAGACGCGGCAAACGCAATTGCTCAACGATAAAAACCAGCTGATCATCGCCTCCGTGCCAAAGCAGCTCCAGTACCTTGAGTGGCGATAGATTGACCTTGCCGAGTGACAAGGCACCCAGCATCACCAGCAGCGTTAACACCAGAGCCACCAGTAAACGCCACAAGGTTGCCAGATCGATACGCCGGGAAAAGCCGCCGCTGCGCAGCGTCAGGCTCTTATGCATAGCGACCGCCACGACGGATCAGCGCAATAAAGAACGGCGCACCGAAGAGCGCCGTCATCACGCCAACGGGCACTTCCTGGGGCAGAATCACCACCCGCGCCAGCGTGTCTGCCAACAACAGCAAGCTGGCACCGGCCAACGCGCAGCCCGGCAACAACCAGCGATGATCAACTGACACTCCTTTGCGCACCATATGCGGCACCAACAGCCCAATAAAGCCAATACTGCCCGCCAGCGCCACGGCACTGCCCGCCAGACAAATCACCAGAATGCCCATCAACAAGCGAATCAGCCCGGTACGCTGCCCCAAACCGACAGCGATAGACTCGCCCGCACTCAGCACATTAACGTGCCCGGCCAGCAGCAACGAACCCATCAGCGCCAGGAGCACACAGAGCAGCAAAGGCGCGGCCACGGCAAAATCGCGTTCAGACAGCGAGCCAGCCAACCAAAAAAGCACGGTATCCAGCCCTTCCTGATTGACCACCAACAGCGCCTGACTGAACGCCGAAAACAGCGCCGTAATGGCGGCACCTGCCAGTACAATACGCAGCGGATTGAGGCTGCCCTGCCCGCTGTTTCCGATGATCCAGACGAGGCTGCCGGCCACGGCAGCGCCGACAAACGCGCACGATAACCAGTGCTGCTGCGCGGTCAAGCCGAAAACCGTTATGCCCAAAATAATCGCAAAGGTCGCTCCGGCATTCACACCAAACAAGCCGGGTGAAGCCAGCGGGTTACGCGTCAGCGCCTGCATCAGCGCGCCTGCCACGGCGAGGCTGGCACCCACGGCCATGCCCATCAGGGTGCGCGACAGACGCGTGGATAACACCAGATCATGCACCTGCCCCAGGTCGTCGGCGTGCCCAAGCAAAGCACGTATCAATTGCCCCGGCGCAATCCAGGTGACCCCGGCGGCCAAGCTCAGCAATGCACTCAGCACCAGCAGTGCCAACAAACTCAGCAGCTTCAGGGAGTGACTCATCGTAGTGCCTTGGCGTTTGCCATGCGGGCGATGTCATCGAGCATCAAGTTTGCCCCAAGAATGCCGCCCGACAGGCTCCAGGCCACGCTGTCGACATCCCAAACCAGCCCTTGCTGCGGCGCGCGCAATTGCTGCCACAGCGGATGGTCGAGCACCTGCTGATAGTTGCGTTGTGATGCTTCACTGTTGGAGCGCTGGAAAATAAAGAACAGGTCTGCGTCCACTACCGGCAGGCTCTCTTTGCTGGTGAGCTTCAGAGAAACTCCTGCAGCGTCCTGGACAGCGGGGCTCCATAAAAAACCCAACTCAGTTAGCACCGAACCAGCAAAACTGGCCGGCAGATAACTGCGAATATGGTCCTCGCGGATATCGAGTACCGAGATCGTCATGGGCCAGCGCTCAGCGAACGCCACCTGCAACTGCTGACGCAACTGCGCTACCCGCTGCTGCCATTGCGCCAGCAACAGGTTGGCCTGTTGCTGGCGTTGCAAGGCCGCGCCCATTACCACCAGGGTCTGTTTGAACTCGAATACTTCATCGAGCATCACCACCCTGCCCATCTGCGCCAGCAAGGGGGCGATGCGCTCATGCCGAAAGCGCGACGCGATGATCACATCAGGCCTGAGCAGCACGATGTCTTCGAGGCTTGGCTGAGTTTCCAACCCCACATGCGGCACACCCGCTAAGGCCTGACGCAGATAGCGGTACATGGGTTTCTCGCTCCAGGAGTCCACCACGCCACAGGGCAGCACACCCAGCGCCACGGCGCTATCCGTCGCACCCTGAAACAGGGTAACCACCCGCAGCGACTCGCCCCGCACTGGCAAGGGCAAAATCAGTAACCCAAGCGACAAACGCAGCAGCGTACGCCGGGAAAGTCGCGGGTAGAACTCAGACGTCACGGTGTACTCACAGAGCTGAACACGCTCCCTTTTTTTGCGATGCCAAGCGAACCGGCTCTTTCAAGTCAAAAGCCAATAGTGGCTGACAACAGGTAAGTTCTAGGCGTAGAGAGTGTCAGACCACCCGCGCTGTCGTCCGATGCACCGGCGGAGGTCCATGAGCGGTCATCCATCACGTTCTCGACGCTCGCGCGCAGCGTGATGTCTTTCTCCGCTGCCTTGAACGCAAAGCGTGCGCCTACGTCGTAACGCTCCCAACCATCGATTTTCTTGCTGTTTTGCTGATCCAGATACTGTGAGCTGGAATGAATGCCACGCGCGCTCAGGGTCAAGCCCGAGACTGCTGGCACATCCCATTCCGCGCCCAGGTTTACGCTGTACTCCGGCGTGGCCGGAGCACTGTTGCCGTCAGAGACGCCGCCCACGGTATCGGTCAGCTCACTGTCGATAAACATCAGGCCGCCCAGCAGACGAAAGCCCTTGAGTGGCTCGCCGAAGGTACTCAGCTCAATGCCCTGATTCTCACGCTTGCCGTTCTGGTCAAAGCGGCCGGTGATATCGTTAGTCTCGTAGGCCGGCTGTTTGATGCGAAAGGCGGCAGCGGTCAGGCCAAAGGTGCCCTGATCGTATTTGGCACCGACCTCAACCTGGCGACTGGTGAAGGGTGGGAATATTTCGTCCGAGTTAATCGAAGTTGAAGGCGCGATTTTGCCTTGGCTCAGGCCTTCCATGTAATTGGCGTAAAGCGACAACTGCGGATTCAGCTTGAACAGAATGCCCGCCGAGGGCGACACCTTCTCCTCATCATAATTGGTTTTACCTTTGACGCCACTGGTCCAATCGTCAACCTTGACCCGCTGCCAGCGCGCACCCAGCGTCACCAGCAGGCGATCATCCATAAAGCCGAGGGTGTCTGCCAGCGCGACGCCGCTAAAGCGGTTTTCGGTATACACCTCATTATCAAAACGGGTCGGTGTGGTGGGTGTTGGCGTTGCAACCGGGTTGTAAAGGTTGCTGGAGCCGTTGGCGTAGCGCGCACCACCATTGGTGAAGTCCATGTAGAAGTAGCTGGCAGCCAGGTTTAGCTCATGGCTTACGGAGCCGGTGTCAAACCAGCTGCGTGCACCGGCCGTAACAGTTCTTACGCTCTCATCACGGGTGAAATCACGCGGCTGCACGGTGAAGTCGCCAGCGTCGTTGATAACAGACACGTTGTGCCGTAGGAATTCGTGCTCACTTTCACGGGCGCCAGCAGCGCCGTAGACCATGATTGAGTCGTTAACGTCGAACTCGCCATTCAAAGTGGCAAAGGTGTCTTTGGTACGCGCCTTGCTCCAGGCCTGTGCATAGTTGTCACGCACTTTATCTGCGTCCGGCACCTTGGCGCTGGCGCCAACTAGCACCCGCTCTTGAGGCGCATCAGTGTCACGTTCGGTATGGCCTATATCGGTCGACAGACGCAGCCGCTCACCACGAAAGTCCAGCCCCAGCACAGCCATCTCGCGATCGACACTTTGGTGATCCCACTCGGTATCGCCGGTCTGCTTCACACCATTGAAGCGCAGGCCGAACTTGTTGTCTTCACCAAAACGGCGGCCAACGTCCAACGCCCCGCCCACCTGACTGTCCGAGGCGTAGCTACCAGTGAACTCGGTAAGCGGCTTATCATCTGCTCGCTTGGGCACCACATTGATACCACCGCCCACGGCGCCGCGCGGGGAGATGCCATTGATCAACTGGCTCGGCCCGCGAATCACATCCACGCGGTCGGCCATTTCCATATCAATCGAGTAGGTCGGCAACACACCATAGAGACCGTTGTAGGCCACATCGGTGTTGAACAGGCTGAAGCCGCGAATGGTGAACTGCTCAAAGCGCCCGCCGGCTGGGTTAGTCGCACGCACCGAAGGGTCGCTGGCAATCAGATCACCCAAGGTGCGCGCGTTCTGATTTTTCACCGTTTCGCTGGTGTAGGTGGTCATGCTGAAGGGCGTTTCCATGAAATCACGCGAGCCAAGCAGACCCTGCGAGCCACGGCGTGCCACCTGGCCACCGGCATAACGCTCGCCATCGGCGCGGCTCCCCGGCTGCACGCCGATCACCGTGATAGGCGCAATTTGCATCGCATCAGCATTATCTGGCACCGGCACCAGGGTATAGGCGCCCGCCCCCACCTTTTGAAGTTGCAAGCCACTGCCCTGCAACAACTGCGCGAAACCTTCATCCACGCTGTAATCACCGGACAGCCCGTTGCTGCGGCGACCACTCATCAACGCTGGATCAACCGACAGGCTAACGCCAGCCTGACCGGCAAAGCGCGTCAAAGCGGCTCCCAGATTACCCGCGGGCACTTCATAGCTGCGCCGGCTGGCGTCTTGCGCCCAGCTAGGCGAAGCCAACAGCGGACTGATGCTCAGGCCAATCACAAAACCGAAACGTGCCAAGGAGCGCAGACTGAAAGGCGCCGGGCGGATACCGCCAGGAGATAGTGCAGACATATATAAAGTCCTCATTTTTTTACTTACCTGTACTGACTGGCGAGACAAAAAAAGGGGACACACTTCAGGCAGTTTTTTTGCGGGGCACCAAAGTGACCCAATAACGGGTGCGCGATTGCACCTCCAGCGGCAAGCTGGCGGCCAACAAGGAAAGTACGCGATCAGTATCTTCCAAGCGAAAGCTGCCGGTGACTCGCAGCCTTTCCAACGCCGGGTCCCAACGCAAAATGCCCGGACGATAACGGCTTAGCTCGCGCAGAAAATTGCCGAGCAATTGATCCTCGGCCATCAACACGCCCTCGCGCCAGCCAGGTAGCAAAGCATCGAACGCCTCGACAGGCCCAAGTCCGGAGCGCTGCAATGTCGCCTGCTGGCCTTGAGTTACGACCAGCGCAGTTGCAGCCTGAGCAACCTGCAACTGCGCCGACCCACTAATTACTGAGACGCGGCAGTCCTGCTCATTCAAGCGCACACAGACTTCGCCATGACTAACCGCAATACCGCCATAGGGCACTTCAATTGTCAGCGGTGAACTAACAGATACCTTGAGCGCCATCTCACCGCGCACCAGTGTCAGTCGACCCGCGAGCAGATCAAGATTGACCGCGCTATCGGTATTCAGCAATAACGAGCTACCGTCGGCCAGCGTCAATTGCTGCTGTTCGCCGGTAGCGGTATGCAGGTCAGCACGCCATACATCGACTGGCATCTGTCTACCCACCAACCAGGCTGCGGGCAACAGCGCCGCTACCCCAAGCGCACGTTTGACCGCGGCACGTCGAGCCATGTCCGGGCGATCCAGAGCAGCCATGGCCAGGTCTGTCGGCAAGCCAGAAAAGCGCTGGCGTAATAGCAGCGCCCTTTGCCAGGCATTCTCGTGGTGAGCGCTACTGCTACGCCAGTCCTGCAGACGCGCGTGATCGGCTTCGCTGGCGTGACCAGACTCTACCAACGCCAGCCACTTTGCGGCAGCGCGCAGCATATCGCGGGGCTCCCCGGTTGCCGGGGCTGCTCTCATGCCAGGTCCATCAGCAGACAATGCTCGTAAGCCTGAGACATATAGCGTTTAACTGTGCGCTCTGAAACCTCCAAGCGCTCAGCGATTTCGCGATACCCGAGCCCTTCCAATTGACTCCAGAGAAACGCCCGACGCACCAGCACCGGCAGGCCATCAAGTAACTCGTCAAGCGCTTGAAGGGTTTCCAGCAGTGCCCAGCGATGCTCCGGCGATGGCACGCACTGCTCAGGCAATTGCAACAATGCATCTAGGTAGGCTTGCTCAAGGTTTCGCCGACTGTAAAAGGTGTTCAGCAGCCGCTTGCCGATGGTTAGCAGGTATGCCCGCGGCTCTTGAATGTCGGCGATTTTCTGCGAGCTGGTAGCCACTCGTACGAACGTATCCTGACTCAGGTCGGCCGCATCCCAAGCATTACCCATCCGCCGCCCCAGCCAGCCCTCCAGCCAGCTTCGGTGGTCACGGTACAGGGCGTGCAAGCTCTGCTCCTGCGGCGAGGCTAATTCAGTCATATCAAGAGGCCTGAACGGAAGAGGTTAAAGAGGGTTTCTAAATGCGATTGATTATATTTAACAATACCCCACTATAGCAAGGTGAATTGCCATCACTTCGTTACACACTCAGCAACTCCGGCCCTGCATATCCTCTGCTGGCTGAGTTAAACCGCATTCTTGCGCTGCTGGAAAAGCTATTTACGAGGTTTGGCACGCCGTGTGGGTTCAGCTTGCAAGGGATCGTCTGGCCAGTAGTGTTTGGGATAACGGCCCTTCATATCCTTTTTCACCTCGGCATAACTGCCCTGCCAGAAGCCGACCAGATCCTGAGTCACCTGTACCGGGCGCTGCGCAGGTGACAGCAACTGCAGTTTCAGTGCTTGCCGACCACGGGCAACACGTGGGTTATCTGCGCTGCCGAACAACTCCTGCAAGCGCACCGAGATACTCGGCGGGCTTTCGCTGTAATCAATGCGAATGCGCGAACCGGTTGGCACCGTCCAGTGGGTGGGTGCCTGCTCTTCCAATTTCTGCGGCAGGGGCCAGGGCAGCAGCCCTCCGAGAATGCCAGGCAACTCAAGGTTAGCGAAATGTGCCAGCCGGGTGACCTTATCCAGATAGGGCGCGAGCCAGTTTTCCAGACCATCAAGCAGCGCCTGATCCGACAGGTCGGGCCATTCGCTTTCAACCTGGTCGGCCAAATCCAGTGCGCGCAACAAACCTACCCGCGCCTGCCATTGGCGTAATACCGGGGTCCACGGCAGCAGCGCCAAGCCTTGTTTACGCACCACATCGCAGAGCGCACGCTGGCGTTGTTCAGGGTCAATTTGCGGTAAGGCTGTGCGCTGCCAGGTCAGTTCGCCAATGCGCTGTTGCCGCTCCGCCAGCAGGGTTTCGGTGCGCGCATCCCAACCGAGAGTATCGTGCTGATTGAGCAAGCCGGGCTGCACCGCCAGCAGCGCGGGGATATCCAGCTCTGACGCCATAAAGATACGCGCGTTGCGCTGGCTGGCCTGACCGCCCAGCGCGGCAATCGCCAACCAGTCGCACTGCTGTAGAGAGTCAGGTTCAACAAAAGCGGCGGCCCGGCCATTGGCCAAGCGGTAGTCGCTGCCCGCCTCGCCCCGGCGCTGCGCAATGCGGTCCGGATACGCCAGCGCCAGCAGCACACCTATCCATTTCTCATTCTGCGGATCGCTGACCGGCGCATTGGCGGGCAGCTTCTTGAGCAGGCCTTGCCATTGCGTCGCCAACTTTCGCGCCCGCTGCAGGGCATTGCGATCGGCATCCGCGCCACGAGGATCGTCAAACAACGCCAGACGCCGGCTGATATCGGCACTCTGGGCACGTCGCAACACATCACGCTCATCCACTATCGCCGCCAGCCGCGCCGCTAATTGGCCCAAGCCAAGCCGCTGCCCCTCGACTAACATGTGCGCCAAACGTGGATGCATCGGCAGACGAGTCAACGCTTCGCCATGTGGCGTGAGTTGCCAGCCTTGCTCGGAAGACAACAGTGCGCCCAAGCGTTGCAGTAACTCGCGGCCCTGCTGCAATGCAGCCGTGGGCGGCGGGTCAAGCCAGACCAGTTCGTTTGCCTCTTGCACGCCCCAGTGCGCCAGCTGCAGCGCTAGTGGCGCTAGATCGGCTTGCCGAATTTCCGGTTCGCGTTGCGCCGCCAATTGATCGTGCTGCTGTGCCGACCACAGCCGGTAACAGATACCCGGCTCGAGGCGCCCAGCCCGACCAGCGCGCTGCTCAGCTGCGGCGCGCGATACCCGCCGCGTTTGTAATCGCGTCATACCTGACTGCGGATCAAAGGCGGCTTCGCGCGACAACCCAGCATCCACCACCACGCGAATACCCTCAATAGTCAAACTGGTTTCTGCGATGGCAGTGGCCAACACCACTTTGCGTTGCCCGGCAGGAGCAGGCTGAATCGCTTGCCGCTGGGTAGCAAAATCCAGCTCGCCATAGAGCGGCGTCAACAGCACATCAGGGCTATTACTCAGGCTCTGCTCAAGCTGCGCTTGCACTCGTCGAATCTCAGCGGTGCCCGGCAGAAACACCAGCACACTGCCCCCTTCTTCATCCAGCGCCTGCAGTACCGCCTGACAGACCAATGGTTCTATGAATTGGCGTGGCTCCCAAGGCGCGCCGTACTTCACTGTTACGGGATACTGCCGGCCCATACTGGTAAGCACTGGTGCGTCATCCAGCAGTTGACTGACGCCCTCCGCATCCAAAGTGGCAGACATCACCAGCAGTCGCAGCGGCAATTCATCGCGCAGGTATTGTTGGGTCTGCACGCAAAGCGCCAGGCCTAGATCAGCATCCAGGCTGCGCTCATGAAACTCATCAAAAATCACTAGGCCGATACCCGGCAATTCGGGGTCTGTCTGCAATAGTCGTTGCAGAATACCCTCGGTCACTACCTCGATACGGGTGGCCGCACTCACCTTGCTGTCGAGCCGAATCCGATAGCCCACCGTCTGCCCGACCGGCTCACCCAACAATTCCGCTAACCGCTCAGCCGCTGCCCGCGCCGCCAGCCGCCGCGGCTCCAGCAGGATGATTTTCTGCCCAGCCAGCCAATCCGCACGCAACAACGCCAGCGGCACCAGCGTGGTTTTACCGGCGCCGGGCGGCGCTTGTAGTACTGCGGAAGGGTTATGTTCAAGTGCCTGCAACAATTGCGGCAAAATGTGCGTGACGGGTAATTCGCTCATGGGCCAACCGTACAGAAGAGAAGAGCCGCATTATACGGGTTGCGGGCTTTCAGTCAGCCCGGCTCGGGGATATGCTATGCGCAGCGCACACCTCACGGTGTTGCAACCATTACCTACGCTACCGTCCACTTGCATCAGGAGTCCCGCCGTCATGCGTCTGAAGCCCCTCGCCAGCATTTTGCTAGCCACTACTCTGACCACTCAACTGATCGCCTGCGGTACCGTGTTCTATCCTGAACGTCGCGGCCAAATAACGGGCGAGATTGATTCCGGCGTAGCCATCCTCAACGGCATTGGTTTGCTTTTTTACATCCTCCCTGGCGTCATCGCCTTCGCCGTCGATTTCGCTACCGGTGCCATCTATCTACCGGACGCGCGTTACAGCATCAATCCTGAGCAATTGCAGCCAGCCATCCGTGCCGACGGTAAGATCGACAAGAGCAAGCTGCAGGCGATTCTGCACCGCGAGCTGAACCTTGATCTGCCGGTTGAGCAAGCCGAGGAAAGTAACCAGCCACTACCCAGTCACTATGCCCTGCTGCAGGGTACGCCCCGCGCCTGATGACCCAGCAGACCTTTGATGCTACCGAGCGCGCACGCCTGCTTAAACTGGCGACGCGTGCCTCGGTGGCCGTAGCGCTGCTGTTGATCGCTCTAAAGGGCGGGGTTTGGCTCGCTTCGGGCTCGGTCAGCCTGCTGGCCGGCCTGATTGACTCAGTGATGGACGCGGGCGCGTCTATCATCAATCTGTTTGCCGTCGCCTATGCCCTCAAGCCAGCAGACAAGGAGCATCGCTTTGGTCATGGCAAGGCTGAAGCACTGGCCGGCCTGGCGCAAGCCGCCTTTATTACGGGTTCGGCGTTATTGGTGCTGCTGCAAGGGGTCGACCGGTTGTTGCATCCGCAGCCGCTGGAAACAGCATGGGCCGGCATCGCCGTCATGCTGTTTTCCATCGTCGCCACGCTGGGCCTGCTGGCCATCCAGCGGCATGTGATCCAGCGCACGGGCTCGACTGCAATCGGCGCAGATGCACTACATTATCGCTCTGACTTGCTACTTAATTTGAGCATCATCATCGCGCTTCTGCTCGCGCAGCTGGGTGTGCAGCGAGCCGATGCACTTTTTGGCCTGGGCATCGCGCTGTTCATCGGTTTTGGCGCCGTGCAGATTGGCCGCCAGGCGGTGCAAATTCTGATGGACCGCGAGCTGCCCGACACGGTGCGCGCTCACGCTCTGCAAATTGCGCGCTCTATCCCCGGCGTGTTGGATATTCACGATCTGCGCACCCGCGAATCCGGTCAGCACTGGTTTATGCAGCTACATTTGGAGCTACCAGCAGACCTTACGCTAGCTGAAGCCCATGCCCGTGGTGAGCAAGTACGCTTGGCGATAGTCGAGCATTACCCGCAAGCCGAGGTGCTGGTACATAAAGATCCGGGCTGACTGGCAACTGCGCTCCTTTGATCACTACAGACAGCAAAAAGGCGAGCCACCCAATGAGTAGCTCGCCTTTTTTATGTCCTCTGTCATCCTTTTGGGATCTTGCCTTGCTCCCGTGCCTTGTGGGCTGGGTAACCGATTGGCAGCACACCTGGTAGGTGGTCTTGCCCCAGCTCGCCGGATAAGCGAGCTGGCTGGACGATCGGTTCTGGCTGAAACTGTTGACTATAGTAGGCAGGTAACAGCGAAATAACTTACCTAATATTGCACATTCTATTGCGCAGTTAGCAATAAATAGCTAAAAGTCTAATGAATTGCGCAATCAGGACAAAAATCATGAGTTCCATCAATCTCGACCGTTACGATCTAAAGATTCTCGCCGCCCTGCAACACGATGCACGCATCAGCAATCAAGAGCTGGCTGAACGCATTGGCCTCTCCCCTTCGCCCTGCTCACGGCGCGTCAAACAGCTGGAAGACAGCGGCTTGATCAAACGGCAGGTCGCGCTGCTTGACCCAGCCATGCTCGGACTCAAGCTGACCGCGTTCGTGATGATCGGCATGGATCGTCATACGCCAGAACGTTTCGCCGGTTTTGAAGCAGTCATCCGCGAATGCCCTGAGGTGCTCGACTGCTGTCTGGTCACCGGCATGGATGCGGACTACCACCTGCGCGTGGTGGTGCCTGATATGGAGCATTATCAACAACTGCTGCTAGGCACCCTGACCCGAATTGAAGGGGTCTCCAGCGTACGTTCCAGCTTCGTACTCAGCCAGGTGCTGGCCAGCACAGAACTGCCATTGAAACATCTGGGGCTGAACTGAACAGAAGCAGCGCGCGTCTAGCATAGACGTTATACTGACGCCCCTTTTTCACCGTCTGGAGCACGCCCCCATGACTTACCAACAATTTGAAGCCCTCGCCATGCCGCTGATGATTTTCGGCCTGGTTGCCTTTATGGGCTTTATCGTTTGGGACCTAGCCAAAAAATCCAAGGCCGGTCGCTACGGTACTCTGATGTTATTTTTAGTGCTTGGCCTCGGCGTGGCTGCTTTTGTTATCAAAGAAGTGGTCATCGTAGTTGTCGGCTGAGTTCTTGCAGCGGCGGCGATAGCTGCCGCTGCAACTGAGCAACGTCATTCCACGGCCAAATCATCCCTACATCTGGCCGATTTCCCACCTGCATCAAAGTCTGAACCCTGATTCACTGTCATCAAATAATGAATATGGATTCAGATCATGGCTTACCGCACCACCGCCAGCCGCTTGGAACGCGATCAGGTTCTGCGCGAACATGTCCTCGACTGCGCATTGCAGCAGGTTGCCGAGCGTGGCTTCAGCGCGCTAACCATGAGCGGACTCGCCCGCAACGCGGGTATCGCCACCGGTAGTTTGTATCGCCATTTTCCAGGCAAGGGAGCGCTGGCCGCCGACGTGTTCGTTAAGGCTACGCGCATCGAATTGAACACTCTGAAAGAGCAATTCCTGGCGCCGGGCGTGGCCAGCGATCGCCTGCGCAATGGCATTGCCCAATTTGCTGCCCGCGCATGGCACAGCCGCCAACTTGCCTACGCGTTGATCGCCGAACCCGCCGAAGAAGAGGTAGAAACTCAGCGCCTGTACTACCGTCAGGCATACGCCACCATCTATGGAGAACTACTGGCTGACGGCGTGCGCGATGGCAGTTTCTTGGTTGAGAATATTCCGCTTACCGCCGCGTGCTTAGTTGGCGCTATCGCAGAATCGCTGGTGGGCCCGCTCTCTCCGCAGGCCCGAGTCGACCGGGAAAGTGGCCTGCCCAGCGAGACACTCGAAGCCGTCACGCACACCATCACCCGTTTCTGCCTGCGCGCCCTGGGCGCCAAGGAGCTGCCACAATGAACCTGCATGAGTACGCCCAAACCTGTGCTGAAACCCACGACGTCACCAATCAGGTACCGCCGCTCAATAACATCAACCTGTATCGGGATGATCTGCCGCTGCAAGAGTGGGTTAAACGTTATCAGGGCGACTGGGCAGACGAAGCGCTAAATGCCTATGGTCAACTGGCTGGCAGCAAACTCATGGAAGCCGGCTTCCTCGCCAACGAGAACAAGCCGATATTCAAGAGTCACGACCGTTACGGTCACCGAATTGATCTGATTGAATTTCATCCGGCGTACCATGAGCTAATGTCGGCGGGCATCGCGGCGGGCATCACCAGCGCCCCTTGGACCGACCCGCGCCCCGGTGCACAGGTTGCCCGCGCAGCCACCATGTATCTGCACAACCAGGCTGAGGCCGGCACCAGCTGCCCCATGACCATGACTTACGCCTGCGTCCCGGCGCTAAAGTTGCAGCCGGATTTGGCCGAACACTGGCTGCCAAAGATACTCTCGCGCCAGTACGACCCCCGCAACCTACCGATTGAGCAGAAAACCGGCGCCACCATCGGCATGGCCATGACCGAGAAACAGGGCGGCACCGATATGCGCGCTAACACCACGCACGCGCACCCGGTCGGTATCGGCGGACCGGGGCAGGCCTATGAACTGCTAGGCCACAAATGGTTCTGCTCCGCGCCCATGTGCGATGCTTTCCTCACCCTAGCGCAGACCGACAAAGGCTTGAGCTGCTTTCTGTTACCGCGGCACCGGCCCGACGGCTCGCGCAATCAGTTCTACATCCAGCGTTTAAAGAACAAGCTGGGTAACTGCGCCAATGCCTCCAGCGAGGTTGAATTCCGGGGAGCCCTGGCCTGGATGGTCGGGGCGGAAGGTCGTGGTGTACCCACCATTATCGAAATGGTCTCGCTGACCCGCTTTGACTGCATGATCGGCTCCAGCTCTCTGATGCGTCAGGCACTGACCCAGGCGGCGCATCACTGCGCGCATCGCACAGTCGGTACCCGCGTGCTCAGTGAACAGCCGCTGATGCAAAACGTGCTTGCCGATCTGGCACTGGAAAGTGAAGCGGCCTTGGCGCTGACCATGCGCATGGGCAAGTCGCTGGATAACGCCCACAACGAGCATGAAGAAAAGTTCGCCCGGCTGGTTACCGCCATCGGCAAATACTGGATCTGCAAACGCGCGCCGGGAATGATCAACGAAGCGCAGGAATGCCTTGGCGGCGCTGGCTATGTAGAAGACAGCATACTTCCACGCCTCTACCGCGAAGCACCGGTTAACTCAATTTGGGAAGGCTCGGGCAACGTTCAGTGCCTGGATGTACTGCGCGCGCTATCCAAGGAGCCGGGGGTGCTTGATGTACTCTTTGCCGAACTGGGCGATGGCCACGGCTCCGCTCTGCTCAAGCAGCGTATCGAACAGCTCAAACAGCAGTTCAGCGACACTGATGAGATTCAGTACCGCGCGCGCCAGCTAACTGAAGATGTGGCCGTTGCGCTGCAAGCCAGGTTATTGCTGGAGGCAGGCAACGCAACGGTATCAGACGCCTTTATCGCTAGCCGTTTAGGCCAGCATGGTCAGGCCTACGGAACCTTGCCACGCGGCCTGGATCTTGCGGCGCTGGTTGCTCGCTCCTCACCCGCCAGTTTCTGAGGATAAACCATGAGTATGAATCAGCAACAACTCGAAGCCTTTGTGCAATCCGGCTTTGCCCAAGCCGCCTTTTGTGGTGATTTGGGTATTCGACCCACCGCGTGCGGGCCGGGTTGGGTAGAAACCGAACTGGCAATCCTACCGCGCCACAGTCAGCAAAATGGCTTTGTGCATGCCGGCGTGCAAAGCACCATTGCTGACCACACGGCGGGCGTTGCAGCCGCTACAACGGTCGCAGAAGGCTTCAGCGTGCTGAGCGTGGAATTCAAGGTCAATCTGCTGCGTCCTGCACAGTGCGATACCCTGCTGTGCCGCGCTGAGGTGCTCAAAGCCGGCAAACATATATGTGTGGTTGAGGCAGAGGTTTTTGCCTTGAAGGACGGCGCCAAGCGTTTGTTCAGCAAGGCAACCGTGACCGTCGCCGTCATGCCGATCGCAGACACCCAGCCTCGCTGATTTTATTTTAAGGTTAGATTAATGGCTCAACGCCCTCGCCCGCCGCAACGCCCACGCCAGCAGCCAACTGGGAAACCGCGCCGTCAACCCGTACCGCCGCCGGCTAATCCAAAGTTGATCGCGCTGAATAAGCCGTTCGATGTACTGACCCAATTCACCGACGGCCAGGGCCGCGCCACGCTCAAGGACTTCATCGACGTACCCGGCATCTACCCCGCCGGACGCCTGGACCGTGACAGTGAAGGCCTATTGCTGCTGACCAATGACGGCCAACTACAGGCACGCATTACCGACCCCAAACACAAGCTAGCCAAAACCTACTGGGCGCAAGTAGAGGGCGAACCCAGCGAGCAGCAGCTCAAGCAATTACGCGACGGACCCATATTAAATGACGGCCCAACTCGACCCGCCGAAGTAGAAGCGATTACCGAACCCGACCTGTGGCCGCGCAACCCACCCGTGCGTTTTCGCCAGAACAAACCGACCAGTTGGCTGGCCATCACCATCCGTGAGGGCCGTAACCGCCAGGTCAGGCGGATGACGGCCGCAGTCGGCTTACCTACCCTGCGGCTGGTGCGAGTGCGTATTGGCGACTGGCAATTGGCTGAGTTACAACCTGGGCAGTGGCGTGAGCTGCCGCTATAACGCAATCGGGGCGCCAAACGACGCCCCGATTCACCCTGCAATACGGCCTAGTAACGCAGCCCAAACATCCGAAACAAAAAGCCCATCAGCCAAATCGGGCCAATCAACAGAAACTGCAGATCTTTAAAGAAAGAAGGCTTCTTGCCCTCCAGGTGGTGGCCGATAAACTGACCAATCCAGGCCAGCACGAAGATCGCCACGCAGGGCCAAAACACATAAGTCATCAAGCTTAGAATTAGCAACATCAAGAGCGACAACACCAGCATCACCGCCGCAATCCGCCAAGACAGCATCACGTAGAACAGCAGCGCCGCGGCCACCGCGATCATCGATACCCAAGGGTGGATGGCCCAGAGAATACCTAACACACTGAACGTGATCAGCGGCACACAAATCCAGTGCAAGAGTTTGTTGATAGGATTGAGATGGCTTTCGCCATATTCGTCGAACCATTGGTCAATCGCTTTCATACAGCACCTTTGTTATCGGTTTAATCAGGCGTCGATCGTTGACGCCCAGTGTAGCCAATCACTGCTCCAGCACCAGTGTCACAAAGCGCCAGAGAGGGTGTCATTGACAACTTTCGAGCAAGCGGCGATGCTCTGACTCGCGCCGATTGGCGTCCCCGTTCGCGGAAAGGGCTGCGCCCAATGTACCCACAATGTGTTTATCCATACGACACCCAGCCTGCCAGGCGGACACAGGCCCGATAAGGGGATCGTATGTCCACGAGCAAAGTACCACACAGCCCGATCAGCCACGGCCGTATCAACCTTGAACAACAGCGCAAACGCGCTAAAGAGTTACTCAAAGCGATCAAGGCTGGCGATAGCGACGCATTGCTACGCATCAGTCGCTGGCTGGCGCCGCGCAGTGAGCCATTGCGCCTGGCCGAAGCCCAGTTAGTTATCGCTCGCGAGGCCGGTTTTAGCAGCTGGCCAGCGCTCAAGCAGCATACCGACAGCCTTGACCACGCCAGCCGCCAGTTGCTGCGCCATGGTGATCATGAACTGCGTACTTTGCATATTCGCTGCGGTAGCGATATTCAGCACAGCCTGAAGACCGCCGGTTTCAGCGGCGACTTTCTTGAGTTCTCCGACCCCTTTTGCATAGGCCCGCTGAGCGCCGCAGAGCCGGAAGTCTTGTTGCGTCAACGCGCTGATTTTCTTGCCAAGGCGTTCGATATAGCACCAGCCGACGCCTTGGCCCGTCAGCAGCAAAGTTACCGAAAGCTGCAACAGCTGGATGATTACCAACGCATCGTGCTCTGGTTTGAACATGACAGTTATGATCAGCTGATTCTTGCTTATCTATTGCACCGGCTGCACGAGATCCGCCCGACAGCACGGGTAGAGTTGATCGCCGTAGATCAAATCCCCGGAGTGCAGCGATTTATCGGCATAGGCCAGCTGGCTCCAGAACTGCTTGGTTGGTTGTGGCCCCGCCGTAAGCTGGTCAAAGAAGCACTGCTCGAGCTAGGCACACAAGCCTGGCGCGCGTTGAGCGAGCCAAGCCCAGAGCATTTATTGGCATTAATCAAAAGCGGCACGCCCGCGCTTCCTATGCTGGGCAAAGCACTAGATCGTCATTTACAGCAGCTCCCGGGCCAGCAAGATGGTTTAGGGCTGACCGAGCGGCTGAGCCTGCAAGTTCTGCAACAACAGGGGCCGCTGACCGCCGGGCAAGTATTTCGCGCATTGATGATGGAGCGTGAACCTCTGCCCTACCTTGGCGATATGATGTTTTGGTGGCTATTGCAACCGCTACTGACTGGCGAAGCGCCGCTACTGCAGATAGAGGACCATCAGCCGGATTGGCCGCAACGCGCACTGCAGCTAACTGCGCTGGGCGAAGCTGTGCTGCGTGGTGATGCCGACGGCTTTAGCGTTCGTGCCACGCCCTATTGGGTAGGCGGCGTCAAACTGATACCCACCAAGGCGCATTGGCGTTACCACGTTGAGCACCAGCAACTGCATTACCACAGCACCTGAGACGTCGCGCCGCTGCCCGCCAGCGGCCTGAGATGTTAAGCTAGCGCACTGTTTCGCAGCGCTTCTGCCGCACCCCATGCCGGAAGCCCTGCCCACCGCATAGCCAACGAGCCGGAACCCACACCGATGCCACAACCAAATCCTTTCAAGCCGGTCGTCCTCTGTCTGTCCGGTCACGACCCCAGCGGCGGCGCAGGTTTGCAAGCCGACATCGAAGCGCTGCTAGCGCAAGGCTGTCACGCCGCTCCAGCGGTCACCGCGCTCACCGTACAGGACACCGTGGATGTGAAAGACTTCCGCGTACTGGACAAAGAATGGGTACTAGCCCAGGCCAACGCCGTACTCAACGACATGCCGGTATCGGCGGTTAAGCTAGGCATGCTGGGTAGCGTAGAAATGGTCGATACGATCATCGAGCTGATGCGCGCCAACCCCGGCTTGCCATTGGTCTGCGATCCGGTGCTACGCGCCGGAGGCGGCGGCTCGCTGGGTAAAGAGGATGTCGGCTTTGCTATGCGTGAACGCTTGCTGGCGGTTGCCTTAATCGCCACGCCGAATCTGCCAGAAGCGCGCATCCTCGCCGAACTGCCCGAGGGTAGCGCTGACGAGTGTGCTGCCAAGCTGATGCCGTTCTGCCAAAATTTATTGATCACAGGTGGGCACGGCGACGAAGCCGAGATACACAACCGCCTGTATTGCAAAGACGGCAGCCAGCATGATTTCACCTGTGCTCGCCTCCCCGGCAGCTACCACGGCTCCGGCTGCACATTAGCCAGCGCCCTCAGTGGCCGTTTGGCACTGGGCGAAGAGTTGGTCAGCGCCGTTCGCTCAGCACTCGATTACACCTGGCGCACCCTGCGCGACGCCGAGCAGCCCGGCCACGGCCAGTACGTGCCGCGCCGCCTGCCGCTGGATTTCTGTTCGTGAACCAGCGCGGCCTCTATGCGATTACCGATAGCGCGTTGCTGGCGGATGGCAAACTGCTGCCTTACGTGGAAGCGGCAATAACGGGCGGCGCACGTTGGCTGCAATACCGTGACAAGAGCAAAGACCCAAGCCGGCGGCTCGACGAAGCCAGCCATTTGGCGCAACTGTGCAAAGGTTATGACTGCCAGTTGATCATCAATGATGACCTAGCATTGGCGAGCCGCCTGGGCGTTGGCCTGCATCTGGGACAGGAAGATGGCTCGCTGCGTGAGGCGCGCCAGCAACTTGGTTCACAAGCGCTGATCGGCGCTACCTGCCACGCCAGCCTGGAATTAGCTGAGCAAGCGGTCACTGACGGCGCCAGCTATATCGCCTTCGGCCGTTTCTTCCAGTCGGTCACCAAGCCCGGCGCGCCGGCAGCCACGCCTGTACTGCTGCAACAAGCACGCAAACGCTTCACACTGCCGATCATCGCCATCGGCGGCATCACCCTGCACAACGCACCGCAATTACTCGGTGCCGGCGCCGACTACCTGGCCGTAATCAACGGCCTGTTCGGTGCCCCTGACGCTGACGCCGTAAAAGCACGCGCCAGCAGTTTCAGCCAACTCATTAACGCCTGTTGAGAGGATTTTCCATGTCTCAGTCCCGTTCCGAAACTCTGTTCGCCAACGCCCAAAAGCACATTCCTGGTGGCGTAAACTCGCCAGTGCGTGCTTTCAAGAGCGTCGGCGGCACGCCACTATTTTTCAAGCATGCCGAAGGCGCCTACGTTATCGATGAGGACGACAAGCGCTATGTCGATTACGTTGGCTCCTGGGGGCCAATGATTCTTGGTCACGGCCATCCGGAAGTACTGGAGGCTGTACGCAACCAATTGCAGCACGGTTTATCTTTCGGCGCGCCAACCGCGATGGAAACCGAGATGGCCGACCTGGTCTGCGCTCTGGTGCCATCGATGGACATGGTACGCATGGTCAGCTCCGGCACCGAAGCCACCATGAGCGCCATCCGCCTGGCCCGTGGTTACACTGGTCGCGACAGCATCATCAAATTCGAGGGCTGCTACCACGGCCACTCCGACAGCCTGCTGGTCAAGGCCGGCTCGGGCGCTCTGACCCAAGGCGTGCCGAACTCCGCTGGCGTACCTGCCGCCTTCGCCAAACACACGCTTACATTGCCCTTCAATGACATTGACGCAGTCAAACAACTGCTGGCCGACGTTGGCCAGGAAGTAGCCTGCATCATCGTTGAGCCAGTCGCCGGCAACATGAACTGCGTACCGCCAGCACCCGGCTTTCTGCAAGGCCTGCGTGATGCCTGCGACGAGCACGGCGTGGTACTGATTTTTGACGAGGTAATGACCGGTTTCCGGGTTGCCCTCGGCGGCGCCCAAGCGCTCTATGGCGTTAAGCCGGACCTGACCACCTTCGGCAAAATCATCGGCGGCGGCATGCCGGTCGGCTGCTTTGGCGGCAAGCGTGAAGTCATGGAGCAGATCGCCCCTCTAGGCCCTGTCTACCAGGCAGGCACCCTGTCCGGAAATCCATTGGCCATGGCCGCAGGCCTCACTACGCTCAAGCTAATCAGCCGCGACGGTTTCCACAGCGAGCTGACCGACTACACCAGCCGCCTGCTTGCGGGTCTGCAGCAACGTGCCGACGCCGCAGGCGTGCCATTTGTGACTACTCAGGCAGGGGGCATGTTTGGTCTGTATTTTTCCGGGGCAGACGACATCGTCACCTTCGACGACGTCATGGGCAGCGACTCGGACCGTTTCAAACGCTTCTTCCACCTGATGCTAGAGGGCGGCGTCTATCTGGCACCAAGTGCCTTTGAAGCCGGCTTCACATCCATAGCTCACGGCGATACCGAACTGCAGCTGACACTGGACGCCGCCGAGAAGGCGTTCGCCGCACTATGATGAGTCTGATTTATGGGCTGCTCAGTGCAGCTCTGTTTGGCATCAGCGCATGGTTATGGCGCCGTCGCGGCGGTCTAAACGATAACGCGCGCGGCGCGATCACAGCAGCTCTGCTAGCACTGCTGCTGCCCGCGGCCAGCAGCCTGCTGCTCACACTGGACAGCTTTGCATTGAGCGAAACCCTGACCCATATACAACGCATGCTTGGCTTGGCGGCGCAAAATATCAGCCTGCCCCTGCTCGGGTTAACTGCGTTCTATATGGCTTTTGGTCTGCGTTGGCAGCCGGCCAACTGGGGCCGTATTTTGCTGGGTTTGATGGCTGCCTTCGAGCTGACCCGGCGCATGGACATGCAACATAATTACCAGTGGAGCATCAATCTGCTGAGCCTCGCCTTGCTGTTGCTTGCTGGCGCGCTGATCCTACGTCGCGACTTGCGCCCCATGCTGTTCGGCAGCCTTGCTGCAATCGGCATCGGCGCCCCGCTATTCAGCCCTGGTGCTGCCGCGCTAGCGGGCCTGCTTAGCAGCTCACCGTTGGCGCTCTGGTTATTCCCCACTTTGCTGGGCGCTGGACTGGCAGTTGGCCTGCTCAGCGAACAGGCGCACAATAGCCATAATGAAAGTGTCGAAGCACCGAACGCCGAGAGGACCTGAACACACCATGTATCGCCTGCTGCCAAGGCTTACCCTGATCAGCCTGCTGCTGTTGCCTGCCACCCAGGCCAACGCCGAGACTGAAAATCCGCTGCTGATAAGCGCAGACGACCGCTGCGCTTTTGAGCGTGTGGACAACGAAAGCCTGCCATTGGCAATCGACACCTGTCTTGGCGCAGCAGCTGACGGCGATATGAAGGCGCAATACGAGCTAGGCCAGCTCTATTACAGTGGTGATCGGGTGGAGCAAAACTACGACACCGCCCTGCAATGGTTGGAACAAGCCTCAATTCAAGGCGAGCCCCGCGCGCAGTATCGCTTAGGCATGATGCACTTCAAAGGCGAAGGCGTGCGGCGCAACCTACCCCAGGCCTACATCATTTTGAAAATGGCCTCCATCAACGGCCACGACGCCGCTATGGACAGCGCAGATCTCGTCGCCCTTCAGATGAATCAACAAGAAATGAACGCCGCCACGCATGTGCTGGGCACGCTGTTTCGTGATTACCTGGCGCAGATTCGCGAAGAGCAGTTGAACGGGACGCTGAAGATGGAAGAACCGCTGGTGAGGCCTGATTCGAATGCGCAAGAGATTGAGGAGTTATTGGAGTAGGCCGCTTGCCGCTCACGCGAGTTTTGTTCGTTCAAGTTTTGAATAACGGTCACCTAAATCTGATCACGCCAGGTTCTAGTGGTTTAGCTGAATAGAGTTTTCGCCTCTAGGCGAGCCAAGGTGGCATGCTTGCCCATGCCCCCTTAGCTGGGACTATGCAGTCCGTGCAGCCATAGCGTTTTGTGTAAGAAATCAAACCAGCCACTCAAAATCCAAGTTCGCACGGAGGCGCAGCTAAATCCCCATTCCAAGCTGGCGAGTAACGCGGGGGTTGAGCGATCAGCGGGGCGGGCTGTCTGAGGAGTAAAGCGACGAGTTTCCGCAACGCCGGCTAGGCGCCCCCGCCCAACACCGAGTAACGCAGAGAAGCCGCAGGCCAGCTTGGTGGGGTGGATTTCTTTTGGTTACTTTTCTCTGGCCATTCAAAGAAAAGTGACTCGCCGGAAAAGGCGAAAGGCAAGACAAAAAAACACACTGAAAGCAACCGAACTCGGATACCAACTCTTCTCAAAGATTCAAACGAGAGATAAAGATTAGGTAATCACCAGAGCCCAAGAGAACCAGCTCCGATCTGCGAGCAACACGCTCATCTGAGCGACATCAGACTCTAGCACTGACGCCGAGGCTCGTCATACAGCCAAGGTCAGCTATCCGACCGCGGCGGCATCGGAAAATGCATCACGTTACTACCAATATCACCCTTAGCCTCGCTGATCTTGGCCGTACCCACCCGCTCAACTTCGTCGATGCGAATAATCGAGTGCACAGGGATGAAGCTGCGTTTGACGCCATCAAACTGGTTTTTCAGCTTCTCTTCGCCCGGATCAACGAGCAGCTGAGAGCGTTCACCGAAGATCAGCTCTTCGATTTCCATAAAGCCCCACAGCTCGCTTTGGAAAATCTGCTGCGCGTAGAGTTCAAACACCTGTCCCTGGTTGTTGAAGATAATCCGAAAGACCGGCTGACTTTCTTTACTCATAGCGGGATAACCAACACCTTGAAAAACGCGTGAACGCCGCGGCGGCTGCCGTTCGGCGGGCGCGCATGATAGCACAGCGCAGGGCATAACAAAGGCCCCCGCTTGTGTGTATAATCGCCCCTTTTCTCAAGTGATGCCCAGCGTATATCCCATGGCCAAGAAACTCTTTATCCAGACCCACGGTTGCCAGATGAACGAGTACGACAGTTCTCGTATGGCAGACCTGCTCGGCGAGCACCAGGCAATGGAGCTAACCGACCGCGCAGAAGACGCAGACGTCATTCTGCTCAACACCTGCTCGATCCGCGAGAAGGCACAGGAAAAGGTGTTTTCCCAATTGGGTCGCTGGCGTCCGCTGAAAGAGAAAAACCCTGATTTGATCATCGGCGTGGGCGGCTGTGTGGCTAGCCAGGAAGGCGATGCCATCCGCAAGCGCGCGTCTTACGTGGATGTGGTTTTCGGCCCACAAACGCTGCACCGCCTGCCTGAGATGATCAACGCCGCTCGGACCACACACAAACCTCAGGTTGACGTGAGCTTTCCGGAAATCGAGAAGTTTGACCGCTTGCCAGAGCCCCGCGTGGATGGCCCAACGGCCTTCGTCTCCATCATGGAAGGCTGCAGCAAGTACTGCAGCTTCTGTGTGGTGCCCTATACCCGCGGGGAAGAAGTCAGCCGACCCTTTGACGACGTCCTGGCCGAGGTAATTCACCTGGCTGAGAACGGCGTGCGTGAGGTTACTCTGCTGGGCCAGAACGTGAATGGCTTCCGTGGCGCAACCCATGACGGCAGTGTGGCCGACCTGGCAGACCTGATCCGTGTGGTAGCCGCAATTGATGGCATCGACCGCATTCGTTACACCACCTCGCACCCGTTGGAATTCTCGGACAGCCTGATTCAGGCCCACGCCGAAGTGCCGGAATTGGTGAAGTACCTGCACCTTCCAGTGCAATCTGGCTCTGACCGGGTATTGGCCGGCATGAAGCGCAACCACACCGCGCTGGAGTACAAGTCACGAATTCGCAAGCTGAGAGCGGCAGTACCAGACATCATTCTAAGCTCGGATTTCATCATCGGTTTTCCCGGTGAGACTGACCGTGACTTCGAGCAGACCATGAAATTGGTAGAAGATATTGGCTTCGACTTCTCCTATTCCTTTATCTACAGCTCACGCCCGGGCACCCCGGCTGCCGATCTGCCGGACACCACCCCGGATGAAGTAAAGAAGCAGCGCCTGCAGATCCTGCAAACCCGGCTGAACCAGCAGGGCTTTGAGAACAGCCGCCGCATGGCCGGTACCACCCAGCGCATTCTGGTGACCGACTACTCGAAGAAGGACCCTGGCATGCTGCAGGGCCGTACCGAGCACAACCGTATTGTTAATTTCCGCAGCAATAACCCGCAGCTGATTGGCCAGTTTGTCGACGTGCTTATCGATGAAGCACTGCCCCACTCGCTGCGCGGCACACTGATCAGCGAGACGCTGCATTAACGCCATTTATCCTGCACACTGCAGTGATCTGTCTGACTCCGGCGCTCGGCTTCCGACCGCCGGAAAATGGCAGTGCTTTGCAGGGTTAAATTTGCGCGCTATTCTGTCGTTTCATCCATGCCATCTGGCGACCTACGGACTATTTTGAACGCACCTCTACATATCCATCGTTTCAGTATCGAACCCGTTGACCCCCGGCGCTTTGCCGCCCTTTGCGGTCAGTTCGACGATAATCTCCGTCTTATTGAACAGCGCCTCGGCATTGAAGTACGCAATCGCGGAAACCACTTTGAGCTGATTGGTGAGGAAACCCTCACCCGCTCCGCCGAGGCCGTGCTGCGTCAGCTGTACCGCGAAACGCGCGACAGCAAGGACCTCAGCCCCGATACCGTGCATCTGTTTCTGCAGGAATCCGGCCTCGAGAACCTGAGCGAAGCGCTAAACAGCAGTAGTGACCACAAACCGGTGATTCTGCGTACGCGACGCATGACCATTCAGCCGCGTGGGCCAAACCAGCAAAGCTATGTGCGCTCGATTCAGCAACACGACATCAATTTTGGCGTTGGCCCAGCGGGTACCGGCAAGACTTATCTAGCGGTAGCCTGCGCGGTAGACGCGCTGGAGCGTGAGCAGATCAGCCGAATCCTGCTGGTACGCCCAGCGGTAGAAGCTGGCGAAAAACTGGGTTTTCTACCTGGCGATCTAGCGCAGAAAATCGACCCCTATCTGCGCCCGCTGTACGACGCGCTCTACGAGATGCTCGGTTTTGAGCAGGTCACCAAGCTGCTTGAAAAGCAGGTTATTGAAGTCGCGCCACTGGCCTACATGCGCGGCCGCACGTTAAATAATTGTTTTATCATTCTGGATGAAAGCCAGAACACCACGCTGGAACAGATGAAAATGTTCCTCACGCGCATTGGTTTTGGCTCTACCGCAGTGATCACCGGCGACATCACCCAGGTGGATCTACCGCGCGGTACCAAATCCGGTCTGAGCCACGTTATTGACGTACTCAAAGATGTACCCGGTATCGGCTTCACCCACTTCCTGTCCAAGGACGTAGTGCGCCACCCACTGGTGCAGCGCATTGTAGAAGCCTACGACCGTTTTGAAACGCAGCAGGAAATCGAGCGCCAGGAGCGCAAAAATGAGCATTGAGCTCGATATTCAGCGCGCCTCCGATGCGCCCGATCAACCAGACGACGACAGTTTTTTACGCTGGGTCGGGCTGGCATTGGGTGCCGGTACCGACCGTGAACTGACGATTCGCTTGGTAGATATAGACGAAGGCCAGAGTCTCAACCATACCTATCGCGGCAAAGACTACGCCACCAACGTACTGTCCTTTCCCGCCGACCTGCCCCCTGAACTTGACCTACCGCTACTGGGCGACCTGGTGGTTTGCGCTCCAGTGGTTGCCCGCGAGGCAACCGAACAGCACAAGCAGCTAAACGCCCACTGGGCACATATGGTCATACACGGTTGCTTGCATTTACTGGGTTACGACCATATTGACGACGCCGAAGCAGACGAAATGGAAGCCCTGGAGCGCGAACTGCTTGCGCAACTTGGCATTGCTGACCCCTATCTAGACGATGATGAGTAAGGATCAATGAGCGAAGATCGATCGACCAATGGACACAAGTCCTGGCTGGACAAGCTAGTCCAGGCTTTTGTCCATGAACCCAAGAACCGCCAGGAACTGCTTGAGCTGCTGCGCGAAGCGCACGCCAACGAAGTTCTGGATATCGAAGCCCTGTCGATTATCGAAGGTGCCCTGCAGGTCAGTGACATGCAGGTACGGGACATCATGGTTCCGCGCTCCCAGATGACCACCATCAAAGCCAGCCAAACCCCGCGTGAGTTCTTGCCTGAAGTCATTGAAGCAGCGCACTCGCGCTTCCCAGTGACCGGCGAGAGCATTGACGACGTGCTCGGCATTTTGTTGGCCAAAGACTTGCTGCCGCTGTTGCTTGAAGACCACATGGAACGCTTTAACATCAAGGATATTCTGCGCCCAGCTACCTTTGTGCCGGAGTCCAAGCGTCTGAATGTGCTGCTCAAGGAATTTCGCGCTACGCGCAATCACATGGCGGTAGTGATTGATGAGTACGGTGGCGTATCCGGACTGGTGACGATTGAAGACGTGCTCGAACAAATCGTCGGCGATATCGAAGATGAGCACGATGTGGACGAAGACAGTCAAATCAAGCCGCTGCCCAGCGGGGACTACTTGGTCAAGGGGCTGACGCCAATCGAAGAGTTCAATGAGCACTTTGAAACCAGCTTCCCGGACGAAGAGTTCGATACTGTCGGCGGGCTGGTCATGAACGCATTCGGGCATCTGCCCAAGCGCAATGAAGTGGTCGAGTTGGATGGCTTCCGCGTGCGCGTGTTGAACGCTGATAGCCGCCGCGTGCATCTGCTGCGGGTCACGCTGGTCAACACCTAAGTACACCTAAGGAACGGCATGTCTCTGCCTACTGCTTTGCTGGCCCGGCTACGCGGCCCCGGCCTGATCGGTCACGTGATCGCTCTGCTGGCCGGTGCGCTCAGCACGCTGTCATTTGCGCCCTACAATCTCTGGCCGCTTGGCATGCTTTCAGCGGCTTTACTGTACCAAGGGTTACAGCAGGTCAATGGCAAACAGGCCGCCTTGCGTGGCGGCGCCTGGGGCTTGGGCCTATTCGTCTCGGGCGTGTCCTGGATCTACATCAGCATTCACCTGCACGGCAACGCATCACCGCTACTCGCAGGCATTCTGACAGGCGGGTTGGAGCTCATTCTATCGCTGTTTTTCGCGCTAATGGCATGGGTGTGGGTACGCTTTTTTCGCAGCCACAGCCCCTGGTTTGGCAGCCTAGGTTTCGCCGCTATTTGGGTCGCACAAGAAGTATTCCGCAGCTGGTTTTTGACGGGATTCCCTTGGCTGTACCACGGTTACGCGCATACCCACACTTGGCTTAGTGGCTGGGCACCGATTGGCGGTGTGTGGCTGCTGGGCGGTATTTCGGTATTTATCGCCTGCCTGCTCAGCGAATGGCGTCTGGTGCGCCGCCCGTTACAGGCCGGCTTGGCTGTAGCGCTGGTGGCCGCACTCTGGCTTGCCGGGTATGGCCTCAAGCAAGTGGACTGGACGCATTCTAAAGGCAAGCCACTGAGCGTGAATCTGGTGCAGGCCAATATCGAGCAATCACGCAAATGGGATCCTGACTACATCACCCATACTCTCTCACTTTATCGCGACCTGACCTACGCACAACCAGCAACCGACCTGGTGGTTTGGCCGGAAACTGCGGTTCCCGTACTGCAGAGTCAGAGCCAGTACTTTGTCGATGGCATTGCCGCCAATTTGGCAGAGCGCGGCAGCACTCTGATCACCGGGATTCCCGTTGATGATATGCAGCCTGACGGGATGAAAATCTATAACGGCATCATGGTCGGCGGCAGCGACCCGCAGAGCGAATACCTGAAACAGAAGCTGGTGCCCTTCGGTGAATATGTACCACTGGAAGATCTGTTGCGCGGCTTGATCGATTTCTTCAACCTGCCGATGTCGAGCTTCAGCCGAGGCCCGGCAGATCAACAACCGCTACGCGCGGCTGGTTATAACCTTGCGCCGCTGATTTGTTATGAAGCCGTCTACCCCGACTTTGCCGCCAAACTGGCAGCCAAGAGCGATCTACTGATCACCATCAGTAACGACAGCTGGTTTGGCAGTTCCATCGGCCCATTGCAACACTTACAGATGGCGCAGATGCGCGCGATTGAAAGCCAGCGCTGGATGATCCGGGCGACCAACAATGGCGTTACTGCACTGATCGATCAATATGGCCAAATTCGCACCCGGATACCGCAGTTCCAGCAAGAGGTACTGATCGGCGAAGTACAGCCCATGCAAGGGCTCACGCCCTACCTACGCTGGCGCAGCGCGCCTCTCGGCCTGCTGGTCGTGTTAACGCTGCTGGTTTGTGTGCTGCAGCGCAGGCGGCAGCACACCCGGTAAAGAAACCTGGGAATCCAGAGTTATGAGTATCTGCCAGAGCAACGTCAGATCCTCCTGACTCAAACCCTGCAACTCGAGCTCGGTAACGCCTCCACCTTGGTAGTCAGCGAGCCATTGTCTCGTATATGCCATGTCCAACGCCTGATCAAGGCGGCGCAGAATGCGACCGTATGCACAGTCCCTCTGTCGGGTTGCCAATGTCTCAGGTGTTCTCCAGCTCATGCATACCTCCATCAGGTGATTGTCAGATCGGCTCCCTCCCAGGGTCGCGCAGCCTTGTGTCTCCATCTGAGGATAGACCCGCAGCGCAACGCGCAAGGTCCTCGGCGACGAATGGCATATGACTACCTGTGACAAGCTTGGTGGTGTATCCTGCCCCATTACTTTTTCGCCGCTATTCGGCATCATCCGCCCAAACGAGCCTTCAGACCCACGCCATGCAAGAACAGTATTCACCGAGTGACATAGAAGCCGCCGCACAGACCGACTGGGACAACGCTGAGGCGTTCAAGGTTACCGAAACACCCGACCAGGACACTTTCTACTGCCTATCGATGTTTCCCTACCCCAGTGGCAAGCTGCACATGGGGCATGTGCGCAACTACACCATCGGTGATGTGATCGCGCGCTATCAGCGCATGCAGGGTAAAAACGTGCTGCAGCCCATGGGTTGGGATGCGTTTGGCATGCCCGCGGAAAACGCGGCGATGAACAACAATGTTGCCCCCGCCAAGTGGACCTACTCCAATATTGACTACATGCGCACCCAGCTGAAAAGTCTGGGGCTGGCCATCGACTGGTCACGCGAGGTCACTACCTGCAAACCCGACTATTACCGTTGGGAGCAATGGCTGTTCACCAAGCTGTTCGAAAAGGGCGTGATCTACCGTAAGAACGGCACAGTGAACTGGGACCCGGTCGATCAGACCGTGTTAGCTAACGAGCAGGTCATCGACGGCAAGGGCTGGCGCTCCGGCGCCTTAATCGAAAAACGCGAAATCCCCATGTATTACTTCGCGATCACCGATTACGCCGAGGAGCTACTCAGCTCGCTGGACGATCTGCCGGGCTGGCCCGAGCAGGTCAAGACCATGCAGCGCAACTGGATTGGTAAATCAGTCGGGATGGAAGTGCACTTCCCGTATGACACTGCCAGCATCGGCGAAGAGGGCAAGCTCAAGGTCTTTACTACTCGCCCAGACACCCTGATGGGCGCCACCTACGTTGCCGTTGCCGCAGAACACCCGCTAGCCACACTGGCAGCGAAGAACGACAGCAAACTGCAAAGCTTTATTGACGAATGCAAGCGCGGCGGCGTGGCCGAAGCCGACATCGCCACCCAGGAAAAGAAAGGCTTGCCTACCCCGCTATTCGTCAAACACCCGCTGACCGGTGAAAAAATGCCGGTATGGGTCGCCAACTACGTGCTTATGACCTACGGCGAAGGCGCTGTAATGGCCGTGCCTGCGCATGATGAGCGTGATTTCGAATTTGCCAGCAAGTTTGACTTACCCATCAAACCCGTCATCCGCACCTCCGCCGGCGACAGCACACCTGCTCCTTGGCAGGATGCGTACGGCGAGAAAGGTGAGCTGATCAACTCCGAAGAGTTCGATGGGATGGATTTTGCCAGTGCCTTCACCGCCATCGGCGATGTACTGGAACAGAACAGTCTCGGCGTGCCGCGCACTCAGTTCCGTCTGCGCGACTGGGGTATCAGCCGTCAGCGCTACTGGGGCTGCCCGATTCCAATCATTCATTGCCGCGCTTGTGGTGATGTACCGGTACCGGAAGATCAGTTGCCCGTCGTGCTGCCGGAAGACGTTGTACCCGATGGCGCCGGTTCGCCGCTGTCCAGAATGCCCGAATTTTATGACTGCAGCTGCCCCAAATGCGGCGCCGCAGCCAAGCGTGAAACCGATACCATGGACACCTTCGTGGAAAGCTCATGGTACTTTGCCCGCTACGCCTCACCGCACTACGAGCAAGGCATGGTTGATCCCAAGGCCGCCAATCACTGGCTACCAGTAGATCAATACATTGGTGGTATCGAACATGCCATTTTGCACCTGTTGTACGCCCGCTTCTTCACCAAGTTAATGCGTGACGAAGGCTTGATCGAAGCCAGCGAGCCATTCAAGAACTTGCTGACGCAGGGCATGGTGATTGCCGAAACTTACTACCGCCTGGAAGCCAACGGCAGCAAGAGCTGGTTCAATCCAGCCGATGTGACCGTCGAGCGCGATGCCAAGGGCAAAATTCTCGCTGCCAAGCTGGAAAGCGACGGCCTGCCGGTGGTCATCGGTGGCATCGAAAAAATGTCAAAGTCGAAAAACAACGGCGTAGACCCGCAGTCCATGATCGAACAATACGGCGCCGATACCTGCCGGCTGTTCATGATGTTCGCTTCACCGCCGGACATGAGCCTGGAATGGTCCGACTCCGGGGTAGAAGGCGCTTTCCGCTTCCTGCGCCGCGTCTGGCGCTTGAACCACGCCTATGCCAACAATGGCGGCCCAGCTGGCAAGCTTGATTTGAGCAGCCTTAGCGACGAGCAAAAAGCCATCCGCCGCGCCATCCATCTGGCTATCAAGCAAGCCAGCCAAGATATTGGCCAGCATCACAAGTTCAACACCGCCATCGCCGCGGTAATGACGCTGATGAACGTGCTTGAAAAGGCGCCGCAAAGCAGCGAGCAAGATCGCGCATTGCTGCAGGAAGGCTTGGAAACGGTTGCGTTGCTGCTGGCACCCATTGCCCCGCATATCTGCCACAGCCTCTGGCAAGCGCTAGGTCACAGTAATGCGGTGATCGATGCACGCTGGCCTCAGCTAGATGAAAGCGCGCTGACCCAGGACACCCTGCAACTGGTTATTCAAGTGAACGGCAAGCTGCGCGGTCATATCGACGTTGCTGCCGACACTAGCCGTGATGCCATTGAGGCTGCGGCACGAGACAACGAAAATGTACAGCGCTATACCGAAGGCCTGACGATCCGTAAAGTGATCGTGGTGCCGGGTAAGCTGGTTAATATAGTCGCCAATTGATTCATGCAACGGAGAGCTAAGATGTCCCTGAACACACCTCGCCTGCTGCTGAGCTGCGCCTTATTGGGCGCGGCTCTGCTCGCCTCCGGCTGCGGCTTTCAACTGCGCGGCACTGGCGTTGACAACGTCGATCTGAACGAGCTGGATGTGACTGCCCGCAATCGCTACGGCCAGACCTATCAGCAAGTGCTCGAAGCACTGGAAATTGACGGCGTGCGCGTTAGCTCGACTGCGCCCTATCAGTTGCAATTACTGGAAGAGTCTACTGGGCGCCGCGCTGTCAGCTACACCAGCCGGGCAACTCCCGCAGAGTATGAGCTGACCAGCGACCTGACCTTTCAAATTGCCGACCGCCAAGGTCGCTCACTGATTGGTCCGGAAACCTTGAATACGCGTCGCACCTACGTCAACGACAAAGACAACATCATCGGCACCACCGAAGAAGAGGAGCTGTTGCGTAGCGAGATGCGCGGTGACCTGACGCGGCAACTGCTGTTCCGTCTGTCTAGCCTGACTGAGAGCGAACTGTCTGCTCGCGAGCAGACCCTCGACGAACAGCAGACGCCATAACCCTATGAAGCTGAACGCGGCACAACTGCCACGCCAGCTCAAGGAAGGCTTGGCACCGGTATACGTGGTGAGCGGCGACGATCCGCTGCTCACCGGCGAGGCTGAAGATCTGATCCGCAAGGCCTGCCGCGCCGCCGGTGCCGAAGAGCGACAGGTATTTCACGTCGACCGTAGCTTCGACTGGTCCCAGCTATACGAAGCTAGTCATAGCCTGTCACTGTTCGCACAGCAACGCTTGCTGGAACTGCGCCTACCCTCAGGTAAGCCTGGCGATACGGGCGCCAAAGCCTTGCTCGGCTATCTAGAGCAGCCGCCCGACGACACCACACTGCTGGTCAGCCTGCCCAAACTCGATGGTACGAGTATGCGCAGTAAGTGGGCCAAAGCACTGGTCGAGCATACAGACAGCCGTTTTGTGCAGATCTGGCCTATAGAGGCCCACCAATTACCCAACTGGATGCGCGATCGACTCGCGGCCGCCGGCATTCAAGCCAGCCCGGACGCATTGGAACTGCTGTCTGCGCGGGTGGAAGGCAACCTATTGGCTGCTGCGCAAGAGATAGAAAAGCTGAAGCTGTTCAGCTCTAGCGGCAAACTGGAGCTAGACACCGTGCAACAGGTCGTCGCCGACAGCGCCCGTTTTGACGTATTTAACCTCTCTGATGCCATGCTGCTGGGCAAGCCGCAGCAGGCGCTGCGGATCTTGCAGGGGCTCAAGGGCGAAGGTGTAGAGGCACCCGTGGTGCTTTGGGCGCTGACCCGCGAGCTGCGCACCTTAGCTAGCATGGCGCAGGACACTGCGCGTGGCATACCGCTTGAAAAAGTGTTTTCCAGCCAACGCCCACCGGTCTGGGATAAACGCAAACCGGTAATGAAAGGTGCGCTGGAGCGCCATCCTGCGAGCGCTTGGGAGCGCTGGCTTGGCGAAGCGCAGACAGTGGATGAACAGATTAAAGGGCAAGCGCTCGGCTCACCCTGGGACGGCTTAGCGCGCATTCTGGTAGAAGCAGCAGGTGTACGTCTAGCGCTCTGAGACTAGGCCTCGGTGAGTTATCGACCTCTCAGCGAAGCAGCAACAGCGGGCACTGCGTATTGCGTAACATGCCAGTGGTCGTGCTGCCGACGAGAAACTGACGAATGCGTGAGTGCCCGTACGCCCCCATCACTATCAAGTCGATATTTTCGTCGCGCTGATATGCCAATAACACTGACTCAACTTCACCATCACGCAGTGCCGTGGTCACTTGCAAGCCTGCCTGTTGCAGGTGCTGCTGCGCCGCGTTAAGCGCGTTTCTGGCATCCTCGTTATCGCTGCCGACCATCAGTAGATGAATCGACAATCCGGCAAATAGCGGACTCTCCGCCAACAGTTCCAGCCCTTTGCGAGTACTAGGGCTGTTATCGAAAGCCAGCATCAGGCTGCGTGGCAAGCTGAACTCACCCGTAGTGACCAAAATCGGCCGGTGCAAGGTGCGGATCACATTTTCCAGATGACTGCCGACATGCCGCGCCAGCGAATCGCTGACCTCACCCTGCCGTCCCATCACCAGTAGCCGAATTTCGCCTTCCAGCTCGCGCAGAGTGTCCACCAATTCGCCATGCCGCTGACGCGTTAACGGCAACTCAACACCGTCGGTTCGGACCCGTCGCGCCGCAGCCTCAAGCAAAGACTTACCCTGCTCGCGCAACAGTCGCCCGCGCTTCTCATCCAGCTCAGCCAGCTCGACCAACAGATGCTCCCGGCTGCCCAACCCGATATTTCCGGAGAGATCAGAGTGCGCAGGAGACTGGCTGTGATCTAGCACATGCAGCAACTCCAGCGATGCCTGTAGACGCTGGCTAGCCCAGGCGGCGTAATCACACACTGTGACCGCAGCGCCCGAGCCGTCAATACAAGCCACTACTTTGGGTTGATCGCTCATCTGCTACATCTCCTTACTGTTATCGGGGTAGCGCGGATCAATGCCCTATCAACTGATCAACGGCGTCCGGCTTGTCGTGCACGCCAAAGCGGTCAACGATAGTAGCGCTGGCTTCATTCAAACCAATCACCACCACCTCAGTACCTTCACGACGGAACTTGAGCACTACTTTGTCCAGCGCGCCAACCGCAGTGATGTCCCAGAAGTGCGCGCGGCCAAGGTCAATAGTCACCTTATCAAGCACCTCCTTGAAATCAAAGCCGGCGGTGAATTTGTCGGCGGAGCTGAAAAACACCTGCCCGATCACCTGATAACGCCGCTCTAAACCGTCTGAGCTGGCTTCGCTGGAGATATACATAAAGTGGCCAATTTTATTGGCAAAAAACAGCGCAGCCAGCAACACTCCGGCCAGCACACCATAGGCAAGGTTATGCGTGGCGACCACCACCGCCACCGTGGTGACCATGACGATATTGGTCGACAGCGGATGCTTGCGCAGGTTGCGCAGCGAATCCCAGCTAAAGGTACCGATGGACACCATGATCATCACCGCCACCAGCGCGGCCATAGGTATCTGGCCAACCCAGTCGCTCGCGAAAACCACCATTAACAACAGCACTACGCCAGCCACGAAGCAAGACAGGCGCGTGCGGCCACCTGACTTAACGTTGATCACCGACTGACCAATCATCGCGCAACCCGCCATACCGCCAAGCAGACCAGAGCCGATATTGGCAATCCCCTGCCCTTTACACTCACGATTTTTATCGCTGTTGGTATCGGTCAAGTCATCAACAATGGTCGCGGTCATCATCGACTCGAGCAGGCCGACCACAGCCAAGGCTGCCGAGTAAGGCAGTATGATCAACAACGTATCCAGATTCAGCGGCACATCGGGCCAAAGGAAGATAGGCAGCGTGTCGGGCAGCGCACCCATGTCCGAAACAGTGCGAATATCCAGACCAAGGTAGATAGCGACGGCCGTCAGCGACAGGATGCAGACCAGTGGTGAAGGGATCACCTTGCCGATCTTGGGTACATAAGGAAACAGGTAAATCACGCCCAAACCCGCAGCAGTCATGGCGTACACATGCCATGTCACATCAGTTAGCTCCGGCAATTGCGCCATAAAAATCAAAATAGCCAAGGCATTAACGAAACCGGTGACCACTGAACGCGATACAAAGCGCATCAACGACCCCAAACGCAGATAACCTGCGCCTATCTGCAATACCCCGCACAGAATGGAGGCTGCCAACAGATATTCCAGACCGTGATCCCGCACCAGAGTGACCATTAACAGCGCCATGGCCCCGGTAGCCGCGGAGATCATGCCAGGACGGCCGCCAGTGAAGGAAATCACGACGGCAATACAGAAGGACGCGTACAGACCCACTTTGGGGTCCACACCTGCGATGATGGAGAAAGCGATAGCTTCAGGGATCAGCGCCAGCGCAACTACCAGGCCAGACAGCAGGTCGCCGCGCACATTGGAAAACCACTGCTGGCGAACGGATTCGATCAAAGTCATAGATTATTTCTGCCGGTTCTATATAGCTAATTAACTGCCCTGTGCGGGCGACTGCCGCCGTGCTCTACGCGCAAGCCAATAGGTCTGCGTAGCCTAGCGGTAAGATTGACGTGCTGTTTGTCCGCAAACAAAAGTACGGATTACGCAAACAACGAACCTAAGGTGGCGTAACGCCGCTGGGGCACAACATCGATTGTCCGTTATTCAACTGGGGGAGAAGGCCGCAAACTCTAGCACAATGCCGCTATGCGGGCCACCGCACAGCCCTGCTACGCTTTATTGCATAAGGCTAGCAGGAACCTTCGCGCGCCAGTATCCTCAAAGGCAGAGAACAAGAATGCGCCACCGCATTCGGTGCCAGACCGCTTCCAGGAATTAACGCATGCGCCATCCGTTTCACCGCCGCACCGGTATTCATTTGCTCGCCTCCGCCAGCCTGTTCTGTCTGACTGCTTGCGCAGACACGCCAGCCATTGCTGAAGCAGAGCCTGCCAAACCCACCACTCTTCAAACTGCTGCACAGGTGATGGTAGATCCTGTCGTCATGGTGCGTAGCTTTGATGACTGGCGCGCCGATTTTCGCGCCGAGGCGTTAGCGCAGGGGATTGATCCACAACTATTTGACCGGGCGTTCGCTGGTGTCACACCGGATCCTGATGTGATCAAGGCCGACCGCAGCCAACCGGAGTTTTCCCGTCCGGTATGGACGTATTTGGAAGGCGCCTTATCCAACCAGCGTGTGTCCAGCGGCCAACGTAAGCTCGACGAACAGCGCACGCAGCTGGACCGTATCGAGCAGCGTTACGGCGTGGATAAACACATTCTGGCCGCGATCTGGGGTCTGGAGAGCAACTTTGGTCAGAACATGGGTAACCGTCAGGTAATTCGTTCGCTGGCCACCTTGGCCCATGAAGGTCGTCGCCCGACTTTTGCTCACGATCAATTGCTCGGCGCCATGGATATCCTCCAGCACCGCGACATCGAGCCCGAGCGAATGCTGGGCTCTTGGGCAGGCGCCATGGGGCAGACCCAGTTTATTCCCACCACTTATAACCAGTACGCGGTGGATTTCGATCAGGATGGTCGTCGTGATATTTGGTACAGCGCGCCCGATGCCTTAGCCTCCGCCGCACACTACTTGCAACAATCTGGCTGGCAAACTGGCCAACCGTGGGGCCAAGAGGTCAAGTTACCCAAAGACTTTGACTACGCCTTGGCTGACAGCAGTATCCGCAAGCCGATGCAGCAGTGGGCAGAGCTTGGCATTACCGACGCCAAGGGATCATCATTGCCCGCCAGCTTGAGCGAGCAGTCAGCCGCGCTACTATTGCCTGCAGGCCATCGTGGCCCGGCCTTTCTAGTGCTGAATAACTTCCGTTCGATCATGCGCTACAACAATTCAACCAGTTACGCCTTGGCTATTGGGTTGCTGTCTGAGCGCTTCCAGCGCGGCGGCCAAGTGCTCGGCAGCTGGCCTACCGAAGATCGACCCTTGTCGCGCAGTGAACGCACCGAGCTGCAAACGCTATTGAGCGAGCAAGGTTTTGAACCTGGTGGTATCGACGGCATCATTGGTGCCAATACTCGCAGCGCCATACGGCGCATACAACAGCAGCTGAACTGGCCGGCTGATGGCTACCCCACACCTGAACTGCTGGAGCAGCTTCGACGCCTGTAGGTAACTCTGCAGGCGCACCAAAGCCAGCTTACTGTCACTCTCTCGTTACCCCTGATAGCGCACCGAGCCATCCTTGGTCGGTGCGCTAGTGGCTTTCTGTGATAAACTTCGCCGTGGCCACAAGCCGCATATTCCCCCGTGGAGCCGCTACCCGCAGGAGCCCTGACCCAGATGTCCGACAGCCCGCAAAAAACCGTTTCAAGTGGCGAGAAGTTTCGTAATGCCCAAGGCATTCCCGCTATTAAAGATGGCCAAAAACGCCGCAACTCAAATGAACCCCAAGTGTTTACTCCCAAGCCTAAATGGCTGCGAGTCAAGGCACCCAGCGGCGATCGTTTTGAAGCGGTGAAGCGTAACGTCAGCGAGCATCGCCTCAGCACGGTATGCCAGGAATCACACTGCCCGAATATGGGCGAGTGCTGGTCTAATGGCACGGCCACTATCATGGTGATGGGCTCAGTATGCACGCGCGCCTGTCGCTTCTGCGCGGTGGATACCGGCAATCCGAATGGCTGGCTGGATCTCGAAGAGCCGGAGAACACCGCAAAGTCGGTCGAACTCATGGCGCTGCGCTACATCGTACTCACCTCGGTTGATCGTGATGACCTGCCCGATGGAGGCGCAGCGCACTATGCCGCCTGTGTCAGCGCTATCAAACAGCGCACGCCACACGTCGTCGTAGAAGCGCTAACACCGGATTTTGATGGCGATCTGGCGGCTATTGAGCGGGTTGTCGATTCTGGCTTACAAGTCTTTGCGCAAAACGTTGAGACAGTAAAGCGCCTGACCCACGTGGTCCGCGATCCGCGTGCCGGCTACGAAAAGACCTTGAAAGTACTGGCCCACGCCAAGCGTCATCGCCCTGACGTGCTGACCAAGACCAGTCTGATGCTTGGCTTGGGCGAGACTGACGAAGAGGTGCTACAGACCTTTGATGACCTCTACGCGATAGGCGTGGATATCGTCACTCTGGGCCAATACCTACAACCCACGCGCAATCACCTAGCAGTGCAACGCTGGGTCAGCCCGGAAGAGTTCAATCGTTATCGCGACCTTGGTTTGGCCAAGGGCTTCATGGAAGTAGCCGCAGGCCCGCTGGTGCGCTCAAGCTATCGAGCAGACCGGGTGTTCGAGAAGAACAATCTAGGCTTGGCAGCCCCTGTCGCGGTGCCTGGACAAGGTATAGATCAGAGTCTGATTCCAACGCTGAATCTGAACTGATATCAGCCTGCGTTGAAGCCCAGGCGCTGACGCAGCGCTTGGGCTAATTGCCGCTCTACTTTCAACAATGAAACAGGCTCGGCAACCAGATCGCGTAACTGCACCATGCGCAAACCCGCATAGCCACATGGATTGATGCGCTGAAAAGGCTCCATATCCATATCCACGTTCAGTGCCAACCCGTGAAAAGAACAACCTCGCCTCACCCTAAGACCTAACGAGGCGATCTTGTTACCTTCAACGTAGACGCCTGGGGCATCAGGTTTGGGGGCTGCATCCAGAGCGTACTCTTTGAGCACATCCACCAACGCCTGCTCCATTGCAGTCACCAAATCACGCACGCCCAGTTTCAGCCGCTTGAGATCCAATAGCACGTAGGCCACCAGCTGACCCGGTCCATGGTAGGTCACCTGGCCACCGCGTTCAGCCTGAATAACCGGAATATCGCCTGCCGCCAACACATGCTCGGCCTTGCCCGCCTGCCCTTGAGTAAATACGGCAGGATGTTGCAATAACCAGATTTCATCAGGGGTTGCAGCATCACGTTCGTCGGTGAAACGCCGCATAGCATCCAGTGTAGGCTGGTATTCAACCAGTCCCAACTCGCGCACTAGAAGCTCAGGCACAGAAGCCATCACAGCACCATTTGCACGCGACCCGTCGCCTTCAAATCCTTGTGCAGGGCATCCAATTGCTCAGGACCGGTAGCGGTGATGACGATACGCAAAGAGAGAAAGCGACCGTTCTTGCTGTCCTTTATCTCGATGCTGGTGGTATCTACCCCAGGTGCGTGCTTCTCTACCACGGTACAGACTACCTCGGCAAAGTCGTCCCCCGCCGCACCGATGATCTTGATCGGGTACTGGCAGGGAAACTCAATTTTTGGCGCCTGCGGTTCGCTACGGTCAGCCATTTCACGCTCTCCCAGGATCAGTTAAACAAACCGTAGAAAAATAGACGGATGCTATCCCACAGGCGGCCAACGAAACCGGCTTCTTCAACATCAGCCAGTGCCACCAGCGGAGCAGAATGCACTACCTTATCGCCCAGCTTAACCTCAACCTGGCCCAGCACGTCGCCCGCCTTGATCGGCGCCTGGATAGGCGTTTGCATAGTGATGCCCGCTTCCAACTTATCCAGCTGGCCTTTTGGCAGGGTCAGTTGCAAACCGTTCTGCAAGCCCAGATCGACCTTGTCCTGCGCACCTTTCCAGACTCGTGCAGTGGAGATCACCTGGCCCGGCTGATAAAAGCTCTTGGTTTCGTAAAAACGGAAGCCCCAGGTCAGCAACTTCTGGGTTTCTGCAGCGCGTGCTTCCTCGCTGCTGGTGCCCATGACCACGGAGATCAAACGCATGTCTTCACGTTTGGCCGAGGCAACCAGACAGTAACCCGCTTCTTCGGTGTGGCCGGTTTTCAAACCATCCACAGTGCTATCGCGCCACAGCATCAGGTTGCGGTTCGGCTGGCGAATTTCGTTCCAAACGAACTCTTTTTCGCCATAGATTTTGTAATGCTCTTCCGGATCATCATCAATGATCGCGCGGGCCAAAATTGCCAGGTCACGCGCTGAGGAGTAATGCCCTTCAGCCGGCCAGCCGGTAGCGTTGACGAAGTGGCTGTTGTTCATACCCAGACGTTTGGCCTGGCCATTCATCATATCGGCGAAGGCGTCTTCGCTGCCGGCGATATGTTCGGCCAGAGCGATACTGGCATCATTGCCGGACTGGATGATGATGCCACGCATCAGATCAATCACCGGAACCTGATTGCCGACCTTGATGAACATCTTGGAGCCACCCATGCGCCAAGCCTTTTCACTGACCAGCACCAGGTCATCTACGCCAATTTGCCCGCGCTTAATCTCCTGGCTGCCTATATAGCTGGTCATCATTTTGGTCAGACTGGCCGGTGGCAGCGCCTCATCAGAGTTGTGTTCCACCAGCACCGCGCCCGAATTGGCGTCGATCAAAAGATAACTGGTAGAGGCCAATTCCGGTGCCGCCGGCACTATCTGGGCGGCGGATACTGAATCCAGCGTGGGTGCGGAATTCAGTGTGGGCGTTTGCGCCAGCGCGCTGACGGAAAGCAGGGTAGCGCCGGTCACAAACAAGGTGGAAATCAGATTTTTCAGCATGTTACTCACAATCAATGGTGGAGTGCGTTTGTTCAAACAGATGAATCAATTAATCGTAACCAGCGTGGGCGTACCCATATTGGCCAACCGTAAGGTCTCCATCAGGCGTCTAGCTTCATCCTGACTGGTAACCGGCCCAAGCCGCACACGGTGTAGCGTACGCGCATTTTGCTGGGTTTGGCTGACAAATACATTGGCTGAGACCACGCCACGCAAGCGCTGACGCAATTGCTCTGCCGATTGCGCGTTAGAAAACGCGCCTACCTGAAGATAATAGCCAGTATGACCTGTCTCGATTGGCTCCGCCGGTAAGATTTCTGCTGGCTGAGTAGCGAGGGCAGGCTGGCTCTGTACCAGATAGCTGGGGTTGTTCTGCTGTTGCCAAGCAATCGGGTCAATGCCCTCGACCAACACGTGCGCCGTGCCGTTATCGGCATAGCCGAGCTTTTTAGCTGCCGCATAAGACAGGTCAATAATGCGGTCCGAATAGAACGGACCGCGATCGTTGACACGTACAATGATCTTGCGATTATTAGCCAGATTGGTGACCTGTACATAGCTCGGCAGCGGCAACGTCTTGTGCGCAGCAGTCATGCCATAAAGGTCATACAGCTCGCCATTGGCCGTGTTCTGGCCATGGAATTTAGTGCCATACCAGGAAGCCGTACCCTCTTCGCGATAATCGCGACCGTCTTGCATGGGGTTATAGTCGCGGCCCAATACATTATAGGGCGCAGCCTTATAGCGGCCTGTGTGCGGCACTGGCACGGCGTCTGGAATCTGGGAGACGTCCTGCATGTAGCTCGGCGGGCCGTCATGCACCGTGCGCACCGGCCCCGGCGCGCCAGCAGCTGGAGCACCAACAGTGCCGCTCGGACTGGTACTTGGGCTGGAAGAACAGGCCGTCAGCACTAGCAGCACAGCACAGCTCAAGGTTGTGCGCAAAATGGAGATTGATGCTGGCTTCATTCCTGCCGGGCCTCGCGTAACAAATCGGCTAGTTGGTGCACAACCATGGCATACATCACGCTCCGGTTGTAGCGGGTGATAACGTGCAGGTTATCCAGACCCAACCAGTACTGCATTTGTTCCCCTGCATCGAACTCAAACGCCATGACTTCGCGGTCTTCATCCAACGTCTCTCTGGGTGTCCATCCCAACTTCCGCAGCTCGCCCACCGTTTTGCGCGCTTCTAAACCCTGCTCCAGGGTAATACCTTCGGCAAACGTGTTACCTGTAACGTCAGCGGCGATGGCTACATCCGCGCCGTGTTGCCATTTGTGCTGATGAAAATAATTGGCAACGCTACCGATGGCATCCACCGGGTTATTCCAGATATCCACTACGCCATCACCGTCGAAATCGACGGCGAACGCCTGATAGCTGCTGGGAATGAACTGTCCGTAACCCATGGCACCGGCATAAGAGCCTTTGAGCGCCAACGGATCCATCTGCTGCTCACGGGTCAGTACCAGGTAGCTCTCTAGCTGACGGCGGAAGAAATCAGCCCGTGGTGGATAGTCAAAACCCAGCGTGGTCAGGGCATCTATCACTCGATAGGAGCCCATGTTGCCGCCATAGGACGTTTCTACACCCATGATGGCCAGAATAATTTCGGGTTCAACGCCATACTCTTTTTCTGCGCGCGCGAGTGTCTCGGCATGCTTATTCCAGAACGCCACGCCACCTTCGATGCGCTTATCGGTAATAAAAATGGCGCGGTATTCGTGCCAAGGCTTGACCCGCTCAGCCGGGCGCGCAATCGCCTTTAGGATCGCTTCCTGGCGTACCGCCTGGTCCAGCACCTGTTGCACATGCGCAGCATTAAAGCCGTGCTCAACCTGCATTTTTTCAACAAAGGCCGGCACATCCGCGTGCGCAACACCATAATCTTGCGCCTGCGCGCCACCGGCTAACAGAGCAGAAACCAATACGGCACTTATCCGAGTCGGCCAGCGACCGCTTGCGTTGCTTTTATACATATTTTGTTTCAATCCCGACCCGATATCATGAACTTTTTGCCATCCATTTGCGGTGCGTATGGATGGACATGAGAATACCGAACCCCGACAACAGGGTAATCAGCGAAGTACCGCCGTAACTAATAAAGGGCAACGGCACCCCAACCACCGGCAGCAGGCCGCTAACCATGCCGATATTAACGAATACATAGACGAAAAACGTCAGCGTGATACTGCCTGCCAGCAGTTTGCAGAATGCGTCCTGCGCTTGCAACGTGATGAATATACCGCGACTGATCAGCAGCATGTAGGCGCTCATCAACAAGCAAACACCAACCATGCCGAACTCCTCGGCCAGCACCGCAATAATGAAGTCGGTGTGACCTTCTGGCAGAAAATCCAGATGCGATTGCGTGCCTTGCAGCCAGCCTTTGCCGAACACCCCGCCGGAGCCGATCGCAGCCTTGGACTGGATGATGTTCCAGCCGGAGCCCAGCGGGTCGCTTTCGGGATTGAGGAAGGTCAGCACCCGCTGCTTCTGATAACCGTGCATCACGAAGAACCACATGCCCGCCGCCGCGGGTGCAAGCAGTAGCAGTGCGCCTATGATGTAACGCAATAGCAGGCCAGCCAATAGCAACGCGAAAATGCCGGACGCCGCGATCAACAAAGACGTACCAAGATCAGGCTGCTTGAGAATCAACACCACGGGCACGAAGATGATCGCCATGGCAATCGCGACGTGCTTGAAGCGTGGCGGCAAGGTACGCGCACCCAAATACCAGGCAACACTCATTGGCATCACCAGCTTGAGAATCTCAGAAGGTTGAAAGCGCATTACCCCCGGAATGGTGAGCCAGCGCTGCGCACCTTTGGCCTCAGTACCCACCACCAGCACCGCCACCAACAACAGGGTGCCGCCAACATAGGCAACCGGCACCCAGCGCTGCATAAAGCGCGGCTGGAACTGGGCAATCGTCACCATCACCGCAATACCCACGGCAAAGTACGCCATTTGCCGATAGACCATACCCATACTCTTGCCGCTGGCAGAATAGAGTACAAAGGCATCGACCGCCGCCAGCCCAAGAATCAGCAGCAGCAACCAAGGATCAACATGAATACGCGTCCAAAATGAGTCGCGACTGCTCAGCCCTGCGGCAGCTGGCATTGGCGTCGGGCGCTTCAAGGCGCAGCCTCCTGTTCCGGTTCGATGATTTCAACCTGGCCGTCGTCGGGCTTAGGCAGGCGTGGCAAAACCCAAGCATCGAATACCGCACGAACCACTGGGCCGGCTACCCGGCCACCTGACTCGCCGTTCTCAACTAATGCGGCAACCGCGATCAAGGGCTTTTCAGTCGGTGCAAAACCAACAAAGAGCGCATGATCACGATGCCGTTCGCGCAGGCTCTTGGAGTCATAGCGCTCACCCTGCGCTATAGCAACGACCTGCGCGGTACCGCTTTTGCCTGCCATGTTGTACTCAGCGCCCTGCGCAGCCGCTCGCGCCGTACCATGCGGTGATTGCATCACGTCCTGCATAGCTTGGGTGATGAAATCCCAATCGGACTCGTTACGCAGTTTGATGTCGTCCGGCGTATCCGACTCATCGGGCGGCACGCCTTCGGCATCCATCAGCAGCCGAGGACGGTTCCATTTGCCATGGCTGGCGATCAGCGACATGGTTTGTGCCAGCTGCAGCGGGGTCGCCAGCATATAGCCTTGACCAATTCCGGCGATCAGCGTTTCACCCGGATACCAAGGCTGTTTGTACTTAGTACGCTTCCAGTCGCTGGACGGCATCAATCCAGCCGCTTCCTCATACATGTCGATAGAAACCCGCTGACCAACACCAAAGCGAGTCATAAAGTCGTGCATCCTGTCGATGCCCATCTTGTTCGCCAAATCGTAGAAGTAGGTGTCGTTGGATCGCGCAATGGCGTAAGACATGTTTACCCAACCATCCCCGCTTCGGTTCCAGTTGCGGTACTTGTGGCTGAAATTCGGCAGCTGGAAGAATCCCGGATCGTAAACCCGTGCGCTGCGCGTAGTAGCCCCCGTATCCAGCCCCGCCAAGGCCACTACCGGCTTGATGGTCGAGCCCGGTGGGTATTGTCCGCGTAGCACACGATTGAACAACGGCTGATCCAGCGAATCACGCAATGCACCGTAATCGGCATAGCTGATGCCGGTTACGAATAAGTTGGGGTCAAAACCGGGCTTGCTGACAAAAGCCAGTACGCCGCCGGTTGACGGGTCAATGGCAACTACAGCGCCGCGTCGGTCACCCAACGCCTCTTCGGCAACCCGCTGCAAATCGGCATCCAGCTCCAGAGTTAAATCGGTGCCAGCAACCGGCTCAGTGCGCGACAAAACCCGCAACACGCGGCCACGGGCGTTGGTTTCCACTTCCTCGTAGCCCACGGTGCCGTGCAGCTGCTGCTCGTAAAATCGTTCAACACCGGTTTTACCGATGTAATGGGTACCCGCATAGGCCACGGTATCGATCGACTTCAGCTCCTGCTCATTAATACGCCCCACGTAACCCAGCGCGTGCGCAAAATGATCCGAGAGTGGGTAATAGCGAACGAAACTGGCCTGCACCTCGACCCCTGGCAGGCGGAACTGGTTGATTGCAATACGGGCAATCTGCTCCTGCGTTAGCTCCAGCATCACCGGTACCGACTCAAAGGGGCGCCTTGCTTGCATAAGCCGGCGCTGGGCCTGCGTGACATCTTCATCGCTCAGCATCAGCAGCGATTTGAGCAGCTCGAAAGTGGCTGGCAGATCCTCTACCCGATCACGGGTAATGGTCAGGCTGTAACTCGGACGATTTTCCGCTAACACCTTGCCATTACGATCATAAATGCGCCCACGCGTCGGCGGAATCGGCTGTACGTGTACCCGATTATTTTCCGACAGAGTGGAGTGATGTTCGTACTGGATCACCTGCAGATAGTAAAGACGCGCCACCAGAGCACCGACCAATACCAGTACAAATATACCTGCCACAAGCAAACGGCGATGGACTATTCCGGCGTCTTTACTGTGGTCTTTCAGGTGGATGGGCTTGGCCATGAATCACTTGTGGTAGGGATGACGATTGAGAATGGTCCAGGCCCGGTAGAGCTGTTCCGCCAGCAGAATACGCACCAACGGATGCGGCAAGGTCAGTGCTGACAACGACCAACGCTGGTCGCTCCGCGCACTCACTTCTTCGGCTAGGCCCTCGGGGCCGCCCACCATCAGGTTGACGTTACGCGCGTCCAGCCGCCACTGCTCGAGCTGTTCAGCTAGCGTTTCAGTTGACCAGACTCGACCTGTGACCTCCAGGGTAACAATGCGTTCCCCTGGCTGTACCGCTGCCAGCATTTGCTCACCTTCGCGGCGCATCATCCGGCTGACGTCAGCATTCTTACCACGGGTAGCTAGCGGGATTTCCACCAGTTCCAGCGGTAGCTCAGGTGGCAAGCGCTTGGCGTACTCCTGATAACCCTGTTCTACCCAGCGCGGCATCCGTGAAGCCACGCTGATCAGGCGAATACGCAACGAAGCTTACTCCGTAGGCCGCTGCTGCTGTTCGCGGCGCGATTCCGCGCTCTCCCAGAGACGCTCGAGGTCGTAAAATTCACGGGTGGCTGGCTGCATTACGTGCACCACCACATCTGCCAAGTCGACCAGCACCCACTCGCCCGAGCCCTTACCTTCGACACCCAAAGGCTTGCAACCTGCTGCCTTGGCTTTTTCGACCACGTTATCGCTGAGCGCATTAACATGGCGATTGGATGTACCGCTGGCAATGATCATGTAGTCAGTTACGCTGGTGTGCTCGCGCACATCAATGCACACCACATCCTTGGCCTTGAGTTCATCCAGCGCTTTCTCTACCAGTTGCGCGAGTTCTTCAATCTGCATAAGACGTTTAAATCCTCAATATCAGGGCCGATACAGCCCTTCAGTTTCAATATAGTCAAGCACGGCGTCTGGCAACAGAAAACGCGGCGAAGCGCCGCTGCCCACCAGGCCGCGAATATGCGTCGCAGAGATCGCCAGGGGCGTCTGCGACAAACAAATAATGTATCCACAACTGGCCTGCGCCAGCCGCTCGGGATTGTCTACGCTGCGTGCGGCTAGTAAATCTTTGAGCACCTCGGGTACATCCAGATCGTAATCCGGACGCTGCAGCACCACGATGTGCGCCAGACTGAGTAGCTCTTCCCAGCGATGCCAGCTCGGCAACCCGCAGAAAGCATCCCAACCCAGCACCATAAACAGCACAACCTCGCTACCCAGCTCGGCGCGCAGTTTCTCCAGCGTGTCCACCGTATAGGATGGCTTTGTACGGCGTAGTTCGCAGTCATCAACCCGCAAACCACTGCTCTCGCCAACAGCTAACTGCACCATTGCCAAGCGCTGATCAGCATTGGCCCCCGGCACCTCACGGTGCGGTGGCCGAGCATTGGGGATAAGCCGCAATTCATCCAGCTGAAGCTGCTCACGCACCTCAACTGCGCTGCGCAAATGACCGAAATGAACAGGGTCAAAAGTGCCGCCCAGCAAACCTATTTTGCGCTTCATCCGTGCATCACTGACGAATATGGCCGTCGCCGAATACCACGTACTTTTCGCTGGTCAGACCATCCAGGCCCACCGGGCCACGGGCGTGGATCTTGTCCGTAGAAATACCAATTTCCGCGCCCAGACCGTACTCGAAGCCATCGGCAAACCGCGTCGACGCATTAATCATCACCGAGCTCGAATCCACCTCGGCAAGAAAGCGGCGAGCGCGGGTAAAGTCTTCTGAAACCATGGCGTCAGTATGCTGCGAGCTGTAAATGTTGATGTGCTCCATGGCTGCATCCATGCCAGCAACGACTTTGACCGACAGAATCGGCGCCAAATATTCGGTAGACCAGTCTTCCTCAGTAGCCGCCAAAGCATCCGGCAACAACTCACACGTAGCCGGGCAACCGCGCAACTCGACGCCTTTAGCAGCATATATTGCCGCTACGCGAGGCAGAAATTTTGCCGCCACTGCCTCATGTACCAGTAGAGTCTCCATCGCGTTACACACACCGTAACGATGGGTTTTGGAATTGATGGCAATAGCCTCAGCTTTGTCCAAATCGGCACGATCATCCACGTACACGTGGCAAATACCATCCAAATGCTTGATCACCGGCACTCGTGCATCTTTACTGATGCGCTCAATCAGGCCCTTGCCGCCCCGCGGCACGATGACATCTACGTAATCCGACATGGTAATCAGCGCACCAACAGCAGCGCGATCAGTGGTTTCTACCACCTGCACTATCTCGTTTGGCAAGCCGGCCGCTGCCAAGCCAACGCGCAGACACTCGGCGATGGCGCGGTTGGAATGAATCGATTCAGAACCACCACGCAAAATGCAGGCATTACCCGACTTCAGGCACAAACTGGCCGCTTCGACGGTCACATTAGGACGAGATTCGTAAATAATGCCAATTACGCCCAAGGGCACGCGCATTTTACCGACCTGAATACCCGACGGGAGGAACTTCATATCACGGATAGCCCCAACCGGGTCTGGCAGGGCAGCAACCTGACGCAGCCCTTCAACCATCGCCTGCAGACGCGACGGCGTAAGCGCCAGCCGATCAAGCATCGCATCGTCCAGGCCATTATCGCGAGCGGCCTGCAGATCGAGCTCATTGGCTGCCACCAAAGTCTCACTGGCGGCCTCAATGGCATCGACTGTTGCCAGCAGGGCTGCGTTCTTGACCGCTGTCGTTGCGCGGGCGATCACCCGCGATGCGCGCCTGGCGTTCTGCCCCAGCTCGGTCATGTAAACGACCACCTGTTCCGCACTCATGCTGTTACCTGTTACCTGTCTGCGCAAATGCGGCATTATAGCCGGGTCACCGGGCACTTGACAGGGCCGTTCCGCCGAATCCTGCAGCGTTGCGCCAATTCAATCTGCAATACCTAAGCTGATAAGATGACAGCCATGCATAACCCCCAGCCAACCTCAACGCAAGACCGCCCACTGCCTGCGACTTTCTTTGATCAAGACGCCCGCAGCCTGGCCGTGGCATTGCTGGGCAAAGTCATCCGCCGACGCCTTGACGGCCTCTGGTTATCCGCACGCATCATCGAAACTGAAGCTTACTTGCTTGAAGAGCGAGGCAGTCACGCCTCGCTGGGCTTTACCGAAGCACGGCGCGCGCTCTTTATGGAAGGCGGCATCATTTACATGTACTACGCGCGCGGTGGCGACTCGATGAATTGCAGCGCAGCAGGTGCGGGCAACGGCGTGCTATTGAAGTCTGCTTATCCGGTCATCGACAGCGTGAGCGGTTCGGCTAGCCTGCAACGCATGCAGCAACTCAATCCCAATCGCGATGGCAGCCTGCGCAGCGAGCATCGGCTCTGCGCCGGACAAACCTTGCTGTGCCGCTCACTGGGCATCAAGGTGCCAGACTGGAACGCTCAAGCCTTTTGCCCCGAAACCCTTTTTGTTGAGGACGATGGCTACCAGCCAGTGCAGATTATTCAAGCTCCTCGGCTTGGCATTCCCAGCGGACGCGATGAAGCACTGCCCTATCGCTTTGTCGACGCTGAATTTGCAGCTCACTGCACCCGCAACCCGCTAGGCCGAACGCGTGCACCGGGGCGCGATTACCGCCTGCTAACCTTGCAGCAGGCCCGTCTGAAAGCCACCTCTGGAGATCACCTTGCTGGTTGAATTGACCGACTGGCTAGCCACCCACCAACAATGGTTGGGGCTGGCCATCTTCCTGATTTCATTTACCGAGTCGCTGGCGGTCGCAGGCCTAGTGGTGCCTGGTGTGTTTATGCTGTTTGCCGTGTCAGCCTTGGCCGCAGGTGGCGGCATGCCGCTAACAGTAGCCGTAGCTTGGGCTTTCAGCGGTGCGGTGCTAGGGGACTTGATCAGCTTTTTTCTGGGTCGCTACTTCCATCAGAATATCCGCAACTTTGGACCGTTCCGCCGCAATCCACAGTGGATCGACAGTGGCGAATTCTTTTTCCGTCGTTACGGCTGGCTTAGCATAGTACTAGGTCGCTTTATAGGCCCCATTCGTCCGATCATCCCTATGGTTGCAGGCATGTTCGACATGCCGGTGTGGCGCTTCGTTGTCATCAACTTGCTCTCGGCACTCGCCTGGGCGCCAGCCTATCTAATTCCAGGCTACACCACCGGGCGCGCCGCGCAGTGGGCGGTACCGCCAATTTTCTGGAGCCAAACCCTGAGTCTGTTGATAGGTGCTGCGATCTTGATCGTCAGCTGTCTTTACGTGCTGAAACTACAGAAGCGCTGGAGCTGCCTGGTTGCCGCTGCATTCTGCTTGCTCTCGCTGCTAGCCCTAACCATGACCCAGCACGCACTGGCTATTTTCGACAACACCCTGGTCAGCAGCGCGGTCCACCTGCGCTTACCCGGCGATAGTCACGCCGTGGTTCTGACTCCATCGGTAGTCCTGGTAGCAGTACCGATTATCGCAGCTTTGCTGCTAGCCCGACGTTGGAATCACGCCGTGATGCAAGTCAGCGCGCTGGCACTGGCACTGTTAATGGCATGGACTATAAACCTGACTGGCGGCGCCAGCATCAACGCCCTACTGACGGCGATTCTCTGTGCACTGGTGGTCAACTGCAGCCGCAGCCAACACTTCTGGGTACGCAGTACCTGGTTGCTGTATCTGCTGCCGGTACTACTGATGGTCGCCAGCAATGTGTTGGAGCACGCGTTGTTACTGCCACTGGAAATGTTGCGCAGCGTGCTGGTGGGCGTTAGCGCCTGTTTATTAGCGTGCTGGCTGGTGGAACGGGTCAGCCCAATGACCCCACTGGCAAGGTATCAGCGCTGGTTGATCGCCAGCTGGCCATTCCTCGCAGCCGCCTGGATACTCTGGTAGCGCCAATATGTAGTACCTGCTCAGGCCTGTAGGACTTCCAACCACTCACTGATTTGCTGCAGTCGCTCGTCAGCATGGTCCAGCGCCAGCAAGTGGGTTTTCTGATCCAAACTGAACGGCAGCAGATAGGCCAATTGATAAGCCAGCGCCTGCTGACTATTACCTATCGGCGGCAACCCCAAACCCGAAGCCAAAGGGTGCTCAAGCAGCGTGGCGTGTATACTTTCCAGCTCTTCATGCTCATGAGCTAGCGGTTGATCTGTCAACTCAGGCCGCCATTCAACCTGCGCGTGCACCAGACCATCGACCGCCACCTCCACCTGACTGACCTGCGCCCGTCGCGCACCCAAGACGCGAATACCCAACAGACCGTTATCGCGTTGTTGAAAATCCACAACCTGCGCCTCGCAGCCCAGCGCACTGAAACGCAGATCTCCTGCTCCTGCTTCGGGGCCCTTTTCCAGCGCCACCACCACAAAACCCTGACCCAACTTAAAGCAGCGGCTGACCATGTCCAGGTAACGCACTTCGAAAAGCTGCAGATCCAGGGTGCAACCGGGCAGCAATACAGTTTTTAACGGAAATAATGCGGTCTTTTCGCCCATGCGATCCTCTTGTCATCCATCACTACCGAGCATAGCCTGCACAGGGAAGGTCAGATCATTCAGCAAACCAATATAAGGTCTCAGCTGATTGACCCCCACCCTCGAGCTTGTAACCATTCACCCGGAAACGCTTGCGCCGCAAGGTTAGCATTGCAGCCGGCAGCTACGCACACCCCCAGCGGGCCAAAATAAAAGTCACGGAGAACGCCATGACAGCAATACCAGTTAGCGAACTTACTTCATTGATCGGCAAAGACATGGGCCATTCCGAATGGCTGCAAATCGATCAGGAGCGAGTAAACCAGTTTGCCGAATGCACCGGCGACCACCAGTTCATCCACCTGGATGAAGAAAAAGCCAAGCAGACTCCCTTTGGCGGCACCATCGCCCACGGCTTTTTGTCGCTGTCTTTGCTGCCAGCACTGTCTGCCGGTCTGATGCCCCGCCCTGAAGGCTTGAAAATGGCCGTAAACTACGGCATGGACAGTCTGCGTTTCATCCAGCCAGTACGCGTCGGCTCACGCGTTCGCCTGCACACCACCATTCTGGATGTTACCGAAAAGAATCCGGGGCAGTGGTTAATGAAAGCGCGCAACACGCTGGAAATCGAAGGTGTGGAAAAACCCGCTTTCATCTCTGAAGGACTGTCGTTGTACTTCGTTTAAAGTAAGCAGTGTCGGGCAGACCACGCACCTGCCCGACATCTTTCTATTCTTATTCCTCAGCTCGCAACTCTTCACCCCAGCGCGGCAACATTGTCTGCTCAATACCCAGCTGATTGAGTATGCGCGCCACCACAAAATCCACTAGATCCGCCACCGTATCCGGCTTGTGATAAAAGCCAGGGCTAGCCGGCAAAATCACCGCGCCCATCTGACTTAGCTTGAGCATGTGCTCCAGATGAATAGTCGAGAACGGCGCTTCGCGGGGCACCAGTATCAGCTTACGCCTTTCCTTAAGCGCTACATCCGCGGCTCGTTCAATTAGATTATTACTAGCTCCGGTGGCAATCGCTGACAACGAGCCGGTAGAGCAAGGACATACCACCATAGAGCTCGGCGCACCTGACCCAGACGCCACCGGCGCCATCCAGTCCTGCTTGCCATAGACCTTGATCTGCCCAGGCTGGGCAGCAAACTGCTCCATCAAATAAGCTTGCAGTGCTTGCGGCTTAGCGGGTAGTTGCCAATCTGTCTCGGTTGCCACCACCAGTTGCGCGGCTTGCGAAATAAGGAATGAGACTTCCACGCCCGCCTGCACCAGACACTCCAACAAGCGCATCGCATACTGCGCACCTGAGGCGCCGGTGACCGCCAGGGTTACTCTCTGAGTTGCGGTCCCAGCTGCTTGCTCACCCATAACGAGCCTCCAGCGCTTGCACCAATTTTTGATGAATACCACCAAAACCACCGTTGCTCATGATGACCACCCGTGTCTGTGGCGTGGCGCGATCAACTACTTCCTGCACTATGGCATCCAGATCAGTCATCACCCGAGCAGGCACCGGGCTACCCTGCACCACGGGCTCAAGCGACCAATCCAGTCCAGCAGGCTGATACCAAATGACCTCGCTGGCATCGCGCACACTGTCCGGCAGTGCCTGCATGTGACTGCCCAGGCGCATGGTATTGGAGCGTGGCTCAATAATCGCGATCAGCTGCTGCTCACCGATCTGCGCACGCAAACCAGCCAGCGTAGTGGCGATAGCCGTGGGGTGGTGGGCAAAGTCGTCGTAGACAATGATCCCATTTATTTCTGCCAGTTTTTCCATGCGCCGTTTGGCATTGCGGAAACCAGCCAATGAAGCGATGCCCTGCGCCGGAGTCACCCCCACATGCCGAGCTGCGGCCAACGCAGAAAGTGCATTGGCCACGCTGTGTTGGCCAGTCTGCTGCCACTCTGCAACCCCTTGCAACTGACCGTCTAGCCATACCTCAAATTGCGAGCCATCCGCCTTGAGTAGTTTCGCCTGCCAGTTACCTCCTTCACCCGTCGTCTGACAGGGCGTCCAGCAACCCATATCAATAACCCGATCCAGCGCGGCAACGCCCTCTGGCCTGACAATCAGGCCGGACGACGGCACAGTTCGCACCAAATGATGAAATTGCCGTTCAATTGCCGCCAGGTCAGGGAAGATATCCGCATGATCAAATTCAAGGTTATTCAGAATCGCCGTGCGCGGCCGGTAATGCACAAACTTGGAACGCTTGTCGAAGAAGGCGCTGTCGTATTCATCCGCTTCGACCACAAAAAACGGGGTATCGCCAAGACGAGCAGAAAGGCCGAAATTCTGTGGCACACCGCCAATCAGAAAGCCTGGCGCCATGCCGGCATCTTCCAGTAGCCATGCCAGCAAACTAGAGGTAGACGTTTTGCCATGGGTACCCGCCACCGCCAGCACCCAGCGCTCCTGCAACACGTAACGCGCCAACCATTCCGGACCAGAGACATAAGACAGGCCCTGGTCCAGCATGTACTCGACTGCTGGATTGCCACGCGTCATCGCATTACCAACGATAATCAGATCCGGCGCTGGCTGCAGATGGGCCGGATCATAGCCTTCCTGCAAAGCAATACCCTGCGCCTCCAGCTGGGTACTCATTGGCGGATAAACATTGGCATCCGAGCCGCTGACCTGATGCCCCAACTCGCGCGCCAGCAACGCCAGCGAGCCCATGAACGTGCCGCAGATACCCAGAATGTGCAGATGCATTGATTAGGCCTTGTACCCTTTATTAGTCATTCGAAAACACGCAACACAGACACACGAAAGAACGCAAAAGTTGCGTTTTCAAGCGTCGCGCGATCGCTGAGGCGATACTAGCACGACAGGCCAACCGGCAGGGGCTGCAGCCCGATTGTCATGCAACTGGCACGGCTTTCGGCTATTATGCGCGCATCTGTCTGCACCCGTTTAAGCAGTTGCCACGCCCGCGCCCTGAAGCGCTGCGGCAGCGACGGACGTGCGGCAAACGCCTTTTTCAGTCTCAACACATGGAGTACGCATGACCGTCAAGAACGCTTTTTATGCCCAGTCGGGCGGGGTCACCGCTGTTATCAATGCATCTGCTGCCGGCGTTATCGAAACAGCCCGCCAGCATCCCGACCAGATCGGCACTGTGTATGCCGGTCGTAACGGCATTATCGGCGCCTTGACCGAAGAGCTGATTGATACCAGCCTGGAATCAGTTGACGACATCGCCGCCCTGCGGCACACCCCATCGGGTGCGTTTGGCTCGTGCCGCTACAAACTGAAAAGCCTGGAAAGCCACCGCGCCGAATACGAGCGACTGATTGAAGTGTTCAAGGCCCACAACATCGGCTACTTCTTCTATAACGGTGGCGGTGACTCCGCAGACACTTGCCTCAAGGTCTCGCAACTCGCAGAAACCCTGGGCTACCCAATTCAAGCGATCCACGTTCCCAAGACCGTAGACAATGATCTGCCGATTACCGACTGTTGTCCGGGTTTTGGCTCGGTCGCTAAATACGTTGCCACTTCGATCCGTGAAGCTGGTTTTGATGTCGCGTCCATGGCTGCCACCTCTACTAAAGTATTCATTCTTGAAGTCATGGGCCGTCACGCTGGCTGGATCACCGCAGCTTGCGGCCTGGCTAACGAAGGTGAAGGCCAGCCGCCGCATATTTTGCTTTTCCCTGAGATCGAATTCGATCAGCCTGCCTTCCTCGCGCGGGTTGATGAGTGCGTCAAAACTTACGGCTACTGCGTAATTGGCGTCTCTGAAGGCATCAAGAACAGTGAAGGCAAGTTTCTGTCCGAATCAGGCCTGACCGACGCCTTCGGCCATGCGCAGCTGGGCGGCGTCGCGCCGACCATCGCCAAGCTGGTTAAGGAAGAGCTGGGTTACAAATATCACTGGGCGGTCGCCGACTATCTGCAACGCTCTGCTCGGCACATTGCCTCCAAAGTAGACGTGGACCAAGCCTACGCTTTAGGCCAAGCGGCGGTAAAAATCGCACTGAAAGGCAAAAACTCGATCATGCCGGCTATCCGCCGCTTGAACGATGCCCCTTACGAGTGGGACATCATCGAAGCACCGCTGAAGGATGTAGCCAATGTCGAGAAGTTCATGCCGCGCGACTTCATTACTGAAGATGGCTTCCACATCACCGAAGCGTGCCGCCGTTATCTGTCACCGCTAATTCAGGGCGAAGACTTCCCGCCTTTCAAAAATGGCATGCCGGATTACGTTACTTTGAAGCGCCAAACCGTCGCAAAAAAACTGCCACCTTTCGCGGTTTAGAGGCTTCTGGGTGCTAAAAACCGTCGTATCTTCGGGTGCGGCGGTTTTTTTGTGGCCGCTGATTGCAGATTGCCTCATGCTGATGCAGGATGAGGCAAATGACCAATTAAAACCTCCTAGCCACTTAATGACCAATCACGGGTAATCGTATGCGCATAGTTCAGGCAGATGTAGCTCGCCTTGATGAAGTAACCCCCATGTTCATCAAGTATCGTGAGTTTTATGGGCAACTACCCAAACCCGAAGCTTCACGCCGGTTTCTGGAAGCACGTCTGGTGCAAGAGCAAGCCATTATTTTGATTGCTGAGGACGAAGACACTGGGAAAGCCATGGGCTTCTGCCAGTTCATTCCCAGCTTCTCTGCACTTACCCTGTCAGCCGCGTGGGTGCTTAAGGGCATTTATGTAACGGAGGACGCACGTCGCCAACTGGTCGCCGACCGACTGATCAATCACGCGAAAGAACTGGCTCGTGCTGCTGGCGTAGAACGCATGACAGTTATGACCGGAGAAGACAACACCGCCGCACAAAGCTTGTATCGCTCGCTCGGTTTCAGCAACGATCATGATTTCATGTACTTCGCCCTCAAGCTCAGCTGAGCCGTCGCCGCCGGCAGGCAGCACAGCTGCTGGCTATGAAATCGCACCTTGTTTTGCTCGTCTACGACCAAGGTACACCGGGTTTTGCTTGGTATCCGCAGGCTAAACACCTATAATGCCGGCCAGTTTTTTCAACTATGGCCGAATCAGGTAAACCATGAGCTACGACCAGATCCCCGCAGGCAAAGACATTCCCAACGACATCTATGTCGCCATCGAAATTCCAGCCAACCACGCGCCGATCAAGTATGAGATCGACAAGGACAGCAGCACACTGTTCGTTGACCGCTTCATGGCAACGCCGATGTTCTACCCGGCAAACTACGGCTACATCCCTAACACACTAGCCGACGATGGCGATCCGCTTGACGTGCTGGTTGTAACTCCGCACCCGGTTTCCCCTGGCGCGGTCATTCGTGCCCGCCCGGTAGGCGTGCTGCACATGACCGACGATGGCGGCGGCGATGCCAAGGTGATCGCTGTCCCCCACGACAAGCTGAGCACACTGTACCGCGACATCCAAGAACACACCGACCTGCCTGAGTTGCTGATCCAGCAAATCCAGCATTTCTTTGAGCATTACAAAGATCTGGAAGCGGGCAAATGGGTCAAGATTGACCGCTGGGGCAACGCTGACGAAGCCCGCGCGGAAATTGTTAAGGCTGTAAACGCTTACCAAAAATAAGCGTTTCGCCCCTTAAAAAGCCGGCCACAAGCTGGCTTTTTTTATGCCCGAAAATTAACAACCCTGTACCTTGTTAATCCTCTCCCCCAGCAGAGTGCATTGCATGACCGACCGTTACTTCGACCAGATAGGCGCACATTTCGCCCGCAAGATTTACGCTAGCCCCAAAGGCGCTATTCGCCTTGCGGTGCTGACCCGTGACCTGGAGCAATGGTTGCCTGAGCTGAACGAAGGCGAGCGCAGGCTCCGTGTCCTGGACGTCGGCGCCGGACTGGGACATGTCAGCGAGTGGCTGTTACTGCGTGGGCATCAGCTTACCGTGAGTGAGCCTTCGACAGAGATGCTGGATGCTACCCGCGAGCGCCTGCAGGCATTGCAATCTGCGTATCCTGCGACCTACCTGCAAGTGCCACTACAGGCACTACCGGAAAGAGGTGAGCAGTACGACTTGGTGATCTGCCATGCGGTGCTGGAATGGCTGGCTGATCCAGCAGATGCACTGCAACATTTGTCCCAATTGGTAGCACCTACCGGCGCCCTGTCACTGGCCTTTTACAACCGCGACGCCCTCGCCTACAAAAATTTGATCAAGGGGCAATTTCGCAAACTCAAGACCAATCAACTGGCAGGCCAAGGCAAGCGCAGCCTGACTCCGCAACAACCACTGGACCCACGAGACATGGCCCAATGGGCCAGCGCGGCAAAGTTCAGGTTGGCCGGGGAAAGCGGCGTGCGGGTGTTCTACGACTATATGCCAGAGCCTTTCAAGAGCGAAGCCAAGCTGGAGGAGCTGATCGAGCAGGAGCTGCATTACAGCCAGCATCCGGCTTACCGACATTTAGGTCGCTACCTACATTGGTGGCTAAGACCCACACCCAGCCTTGATCGCTGATCAGGCCTAGGGTATCCAGCGGTTCGTTCGCCATAGATGCACAAACCAACCGCCCAGCAACAGTGAGCGTAACCACATAAAACAGAAGAAGCCGAGCCACACGCCGTGATTACCCCAGCCTTGCAGGGCCCAGGCAAGCGGCAGATAAAGTAGCAAGGCAGCGAGCATGGCGTTCCGCATAGCGCGGGCCCGCGAAGCGCCAATAAACAAGCCATCCAGCAGATAACTCCATACCGCCGCCAGCGGCATCACCGCCATCCAGGGCAAATAGGTAGCCGCCTGCTGCCTAACCTCAGGCAAATCGGTCAGCAGCGCGATAATGCCGTTGCCGAACAGCAAAAACAGCAACATAAAAGCGCAGCTTAGCAACAGCGACCAGAGCGTTGTTACCACCAGCACCTTGCGCAGTGCGTCTGGGTCGCGGCGGCCCAATGCATGCCCGCCGAGCGCTTCAAGCGCATGCGCTAATCCATCCAAACCATGCGAGGTGAGCAACAGAAAATTGAGTAGAACCGCGTTAGCCGCGACCACCTCATCACCCAACCGCGCGCCCTGCACTACCAACAGATAGAACACTGACTCCAGCGCCAGCGTGCGAATCAGAATGTCACGGTTGACCCTGATCAAAGGCCCCGCGCCTCGCAACCACAACGCCTGCAACCAATCTGTCTGGCCAGGATAGCGGCGCAGTATGGGCGCCAGCAGGGCCAAGCCCAGCATAAGACCGAGATAGTCACTGATGACAGTTGCCCAGGCGGCACCTGCAACGCCCCATTCCAGCACCACTACCAAGAGTATATCCAGCAGAACATTGCTCAGATTGACCGTCAGCAGAATCAGGAAGGGAGAGCGGCTATTCTGCGCACCAATAAACCAGCCGATGAGCACAAAATTAGCCAAAGCCGCGGGTAGGCTGTGAAGTCGAATCCCAACGTAGAGGCGCGCTTGATCAAGTAACGCCTGACTGCTATCAAGAAAGTGCAGGCCCACGTCAATCAAGGGTCGCTGCAGTAGCCAAACCAATAACGAAATCAGCAATGCCAGCCACAGCGGCTGCAATAACACACGGCGCAGTGCGCTACCGTCCTCTGCGCCACAGGCTTGGGCAGCGAACCCCGTGGTTCCCATACGCAGGAAACCAGCCGCCCAGAGCACAAAGGTAAACAGCGTACTGCCGACTGCAACACCACCAAGGAAGTGTGCACCATCGAGATGGCCGATGACCGCCGTATCGACCAAACCGACCAGAGGCACGCTGATATTGGAAAGAATCATCGGCAACGCGATAGCCCACACGCGCTTGTGGGTTGGGGTATCGCGCCATAGTTGCAGCAAAGCGCCGCCGCGCGTCACGCGCTAGCCGCCGGCTCGCTTGACCTTAAAACCTTCGGCCGTTAACAGCTCGCAGAGCAGCTCAGCCTTGTCACCCTGAATCTCGATGACACCATCCTTGACCGAGCCACCGCAGCCGCAGCGGTTCTTCAGTTTCTTGCCCAAGGCCTTCAGCTCGTCAGCTGCCAGCAATACACCAGTGATACTGGTAACCGTTTTACCGCCCCTACCCTTGGTTTCGCGACGTACGCGGACGACCCCATCACCCTCAGGCACGGCTTGTTCAGCGCAGCGACACTCAGCTAGTGGCTGGCTGCACTCCGGACACATACGCCCGCTGTCGGTTGAGTAGACCAAACCACCCAGGGCCTGCAGACCGTTCTTCTTTACCATGTTTAATCCACTGAAATTTGTTGCAACAGCCGCTGCAGCGCATCCATTGAGTCAGGTGCGTATTGCTCGCCATTACGCTGCCACTGGCTGTGTGGATCTATCCAGCGAAAGTCTTGCACCTCTTCAGGCTGCATTTCCAGCGGACCGTCCCAGCAGCAGCTGAACACGCCCGCCCACAGGCGACTGTCTGCCGACTCAAAGTAAAAACGCAGGTGCTCAGTCAAGGTCACACCGGCCACACCCAACTCTTCAGCGAGCTCGCGCTCCGCGCCTTGCGCATAACTCTCCCCTGCTCCCACTACGCCACCTGCAGCTACATCCCAGAAACCCGGATACAAGCGCTTGTGGTTAGTACGTTGGTGCAGACAAAGCTGGCCGGCAGAGTTGAACACAAAGATAAAAGTGCAGCGGGTAATCAACCCGCGCGCCTGCGCATCACCGCGGCTCACTGCGCCGAGCGGCTGATCATGCTCATCCACATGAGTCACACGCTCGGCAGCTGAAGCCGCCAGATAAGCTTCTATGGCTGCTCTATCCACTACCTAGCCCTGTTCAAGCAACCGACGCAGGTCGATCATCGCTGCGTTAGCACGTGACAGATAGTTAGCCATCACCAGCGAGTGGTTCGCCAACATGCCGAATCCACCACCGTTCAACACCATTGGGCTCCACAGGGTTTCCTGCGTGGCTTCCAGATCACGGATGATCTGTTGCATGCTGATCAGTGCGTTCTTCTTAGCCAGCACATCGTGGAAGTCGTGCTCGACCGCACGCAGCAAATAAACCAAGGCCCATGAGGTGCCGCGCGCTTCATAAAACACATTGTCGATTTCCATCCACGGGGTAGTCTTGCCTAACTTACCGCCTTCTATCAGAGGCGCGCGACCCACACTGGCGGACAGTCGCTGCGACAGCGAACCTAAACGCGTGCTCACATCACCCACCCAACTTGCCAGATTGTCGGCGCGGGCGTAGAACTGCGCATCACCCTTGTTCAAGCGGGTAATGTAGCTATCGAGCTGATCCATGCCTTTGCGATATTCACTCTCGCTGGAAGGAAACATCCAGCGATTGTTATTGGTGCTAAACAAGGGTTCGGCTTTGGCCAGGTTAGCGTCTTCGGTGGACTGCGACTGCGAACGAGCCATGTCGCGGCGTAGCGCGCGGCTCATGTCGCGTACTTGCACCAGCACACCAAACTCCCAGCTCGGCATATTGTCTAGCCACAAGCCGGGAGGGAAGCGATCGTTACTGATGTAGCCGCCGGGCTTATTCAATAACGTGACCATCAGAGAATCCAGGGTGCGCGCCGTGTACTCACCCGTAACCAATTGGTTTCTTTCAGCGCTCACGATTAGAGGCGCCATATCGGGCTCGCGGCTCCAATACCACCCGATCACCAGGCATATCAACAGATAGACCACTAAAACGCCCAACACGATCTTGCCGACCGTTGAACCTTTCACGTTACTGCCGTCGCTCGAATCCGTGCGCGTTCCGAATTTCATCTCTGCACTCCTGTTTCAAATCTGCACCCAGCATATCATGGGCGGGCGTAGTCAAGGCCAGCAGCGGGTGCTTGCCGGGTAAGGCACATGGCCATCTTTCATCAAGCTGTAACACAACTGACATTATGATTTAGGCGTTGCTCTACCCACCTTCCAGCATTAACGGGTCTGCCATGCGCCTGAAATCACTCACTCTATTCAATACCGGCCTGCTGGTCGCCGTAGGTATCGCGCTTGGCGCTAGCCTGTGGTGGTCTCAACATGCGCTCAAAACGCCTTACGCGCTGATGGACACATACTTGAATATAGTCGCTCAAGTACAAAGTCTGCAGCGCGATACTGAAGCTTATCGTATTAGCGGTGATGCGCTACGCCATCAAGAGGCGCAGAACACCGCTATTGCCGTAGCTGAAAACCTGCAGCTTCTACCTGCCAACATCCGTCAGCCGCTGGAACAACCCCTGACCGACTTCACCGAGTTCGTCGGTGCAGATCTGCTGGCGGTTGGCAAACTGGCCGGCGATCCGCAGGCCCTATTGGTGCAGGCTGAGCGCGAAATCATGGCTGAGCTGCAAAGTCTGACCAGCTACGCCAACGCAAGTGCCGCAGAAAATAGTCGCACGGCGCTGCAATACATCACACTGCTTGATAGCCTGCAGTCTGATTTACTGCGTATCAGTCTGGCTCGCGCCAGGCTATTCAGCCAGAACGACCCCGCATTAATGGACAACCTGAAACGCTTGATCTCCACTGCGCAACAAAATGCCGAGGAGCTACAGCAGCTACCGCTGCTTGGTGTGGTCAGCGAGACGAGCGTCAGCGCAGACCCTTTCGCTTCGCTATTAGGTGTTGATAGCAACAGCCAAGCCACTCAGACCGATCCAGGCGCAGACTACAAACGCGCTTTGCAATCGCTATTAACGCGCTACCCTGCTGAGCTGCAGCGCACCGGCGAACTCATTGCCGAGCGTGCGCGCTTGCAAGACATCACCCGCGAACGCACCGCCAACCTGCAACAGGGTGCCGACCTGATTCGGCCAGCGCTCACTGCTGAACGTGACAGCATCACTCATCAAGTGCGTAACGTGCAGCTGGCAATCATCGCACTGATCATACTTATTGCGTTGCTGATCGATCGCATCCAACGCTCGATTGCCAATGCAATCAGCCACTTCGCACCGGCGCTGTCTACCTATGCCAGCGGTGATTTCCGCAAGCCAGTAAACACCCATAGCAAGACCCGCGAACTGGTTCAGCTAGAGCACTCGGCCAACCAATTGCGCAGCTATTTGATCGATTTGGTGACCACCATCAACCAGCAAGCCGAGTCCCTCAACGGCACCAGCCTTCAGCTAGACCAGCTGTCTGCTGAAACCCATGATCGCGCTGCCCAGCAGCAGCGCGACACCCAAGAAATCAATCAAGACATCGGTGGCATGGAAGAAGCTGTCCGCCTGGTCGCCACTAGCGCCGGAGAAAGCGCCGAGCTAGCGCGTTCAGCCAACCGCGAAGTGCGCGATGGCCAGGAAGTCATCGGCGGCACCATTGCACAAATGCAGCAATTGGTAAGCGAGGTCGAAGCCACAGCGCGCACCATCGGCCGTATGGTTAGCGAATCGGACACCATCGGCGGCGTGCTACAGGTGATTCAAGGCATCGCCGAACAAACCAATCTGCTGGCGTTAAATGCTGCGATTGAAGCCGCACGTGCCGGTGAGGCCGGGCGCGGCTTTGCCGTGGTCGCCGATGAAGTACGCCAGTTAGCGCAGCGCACCGCCGGCTCTACCCAGGAAATTCGTCAGCTGATCGAGAGCCTGCAACAGGTTGCCCGCCAATCAGCCACACAGATGAACGAACAGGTCCGTCATGCGCAGAACACGGCCGAGCAGGGCCAACGTGCGGAAGCTGCCCTGAGCAGCATTGTCAGCGCCATCCTGCGCATCACCGAGCTGGCCGAGCACATTGCCAGCCACACCGACACGCAATCCGGCCAAGTACGCACCATCCGCGAGAACAGTCAGCAAATTCACCAGCTGACCGAAGAGAATCTCGGCATGGTGTCGCAAACCCGCGAGCATACCCAACAGATAAGCCAACGCAGCAGCGCACTTTTGTCCGCAGTATCGGCATTCAAAATCTGAGCACCGAAGGATTCAGCAACGAATCCTTCGGCATCTGCCTTTCCCCGATCCCAGCCAGCCTTTATGATGGCTGTCCTTTATCTGGCCGGGTGCACGATGCGACTTTTCCGTTTTTTCGTCCTGCTGTCTCTGCTGCTGACGAGCAGCGCGCAAGCCGCTTTCCCGAGCACAGCCAACTCGTCCGGATCGCTGACCGGGTTATTGCAAGGCAGCAGCAATCAGGCCGATTTTTTACCGGTGCACGAGGCCTTCCGCCCGGGCTTGCTAGATGCCAATGACCAGGAAATTCGCGTCATTTTTGACATCGCGCCCGGCTACTATCTGTATCGCCATCGGCTGCACTTCAGCTTGCAAGGCGAGCCAGAACAACCACTTACACCAAGCTTGCCTGAGGGTAAACACAAGACTGATGAGTACTTCGGCGACGTCGAGGTGTATTACAACCAGCTTGAAGTTGTGCTCGATATCTCTGCATTACCTACCGGCGCCAGCCAGTTAACTGTCGGCTTTCAGGGCTGCGCCGACGCGGGGCTTTGTTACCCACCTGAAGTGGTTACGCTTGAACTACCCAACAGCGGCGCAGCAGCAGGAACCGCAACCCCCACTGACGCCGGAGGCTTCAATCAACTGCTTGGCGCGCAATCCGGCGGCCTCGCATTACTCTTGTTTTTTGTCGCGGGCCTGGGCCTGACATTTACCCCCTGCGTACTGCCCATGCTGCCCATTTTATCCAGCCTGGTACTCGGCCGTTCGACCATTGGCCGCGGTCGTGCGCTGGCCTTGGCGTTGGCCTACGTGCTGGGCATGGCCCTTACGCTGGCCGTGGTCGGCGCATTAATCGGCAGCTTTGGCGCAGCGCTAAATATCCAGGCCCGCTTGCAGTCACCTTGGGTACTGGGCGCTTTTGCCACTTTCTTCACGCTGTTCGCACTAGCGATGTTCGGTCATTTTGATCTCAGCCTTCCGCGTTTTTTGCGCGAGCCTTTGGAGCGCCTCAATCAGCGGACCGAAGGCGGCTCGCTGACCGGCGCCGCCGGTATGGGTGTACTTTCCACCCTGGTGGTTTCGCCCTGCATTTCGGCGCCATTGGCAGGTGCACTGGTGTACATCAGCACTACTGGAGACGCGCTCGGCGGCGGTTTCAAGCTGTTTGCGCTGGGCTTAGGAATGGGGGTTCCGCTACTGCTGGTTGCCTTATTCGGTAGCACACTGCTGCCGCGCTCCGGCCCTTGGCTGAACACCGTCAAGCACCTGTTCGGTTTTGGTCTGTTGGCGGTTGCCATCTGGTTGCTTGAACGCTTGCTCCCCGGCTCACTGACTTTAGCGCTCTGGGCCGCTTTGGCTGCCGGGCTAGCAGTGCGTATAGGACTGTTCAGCGCCAATCATGACAATTACCTGCGGCGCACCCTGGCGCTACTGATTGCGCTATATGCGAGCGCTGCGCTGTTTGGCGCCTTGGCCGGGGGCGAAGACCCGCTGCGCCCGCTGCAGCCTTTCAGCGCTAAAACCAGCAGCAACGACGCGACCGATTGGTTTGTCACCCTTGAAGACCCAGCAGCGCTCGACCAAGCGTTGCGCAGCGCCGCCCAGCAGCAAAAACCCGCGATCATCGACGTCTATGCCGATTGGTGCATCAGCTGCAAAGTAATGGAGCGCGAAATTCTTAGTAAACCAGACGTACGCGATGCACTCAGCGGCTATGCACGTATCAAACTCGACCTGACCAACAACACCGCAGCTCAACGTGCTTGGCTCACCCGTCATCAGCTGTTTGGCCCGCCGGCCTACCTGTTTTTCAATAGCAACGGTGAGGAGCTGAAACAGCTACGTATTCAGGGTGAAGTGGACAAGGTTCACTTCATGCGCGTTCTGATAAATGCGGATGCTGGCAACATAACGCCTTAATGCAGGCATCATGCCGGCATTTGGTGCTAACCTTCAGGTTATGGACAGCCCAATCCGATTCCGGCAAACTGCCGGGTAATTCATTGACCGTCTGGTCACACGGATTCAGCGACGGAATATAAGTAAATAAAATGGCTAGCATATTGGTCCTGCATGGACCCAACCTTAATCGCCTTGGCAGCCGCGAGCCCGGTGTCTATGGCGCGACAACGCTGGAGCAGATCAATCAGCATCTGCGCGAGTTTGCCAGCCAGCGTGGCCATCATCTGCTGAGCCTGCAAAGCAATGCCGAACATGAATTGATCGAACGCATTCACGCCGCAGGCGATGAGGCAATCGACTTTATTCTGATCAACCCGGCCGCTTTTACCCATACCAGCGTCGCAATACGTGACGCATTGCTCGCGGTGAGCATCCCATTTATCGAAGTTCACCTTTCCAACGTGTATAAACGCGAACCTTTCCGCCATCACTCCTATCTTTCGGACGTTGCCGAAGGCGTGATTTGCGGGTTTGGCGCCCAGGGCTACGAACTAGCCCTGCAGGCAGCAATACACAAAATAGAACAATCCTGAATACGATTAACCCTGCTCTGGAGTGCACGCATCAATGGATATTCGCAAAGTCAAAAAACTAATCGAGCTTCTGGAAGAGTCTGGCATCGACGAGCTGGAAATTCACGAAGGTGAAGAATCCGTTCGCATCAGCCGTCATAGCCAACAGCCTGTCGCGCCGCAATATTACGCGCCGCCTGCCGCACCTGCTCCAGCAGCTGCTCCAGCGCCAGCCGCGCCTGTAGCTGAAGCGGCACCAGCCGAACCAGCCGGCCATTTGGTACGCTCACCCATGGTGGGCACCTTCTACCGTTCACCTTCGCCGAGCGCGGGTTCCTTCGTTGAAGTAGGCCACACTGTTAAGGCTGGCGACGTACTCTGCATTGTTGAAGCCATGAAAATGATGAACCACATTGAAGCCGACAAGAGCGGTGTAGTGCAGTCCATCCTGGCAGATAACGGCCAACCGGTGGAATTCGATCAACCCCTGTTCAGCATCGCCTGAGCCGGGCCCGGAGGCTTCGATGCATAAAGTATTAATAGCCAATCGCGGTGAAATTGCACTGCGCGTTATTCGCGCGTGCAAGGAACTGGGATTGAAGACTGTAGCGGTGCACTCCACCGCTGACCGCGAGTTGATGCACTTGGCCATGGCGGACGAAACCGTCTGCATTGGACCACCCAGTGCCACTGACTCCTATCTCAATATTCCAGCGATTATCAGCGCTGCCGAAGTCACGGGCGCCGACGGCATTCACCCCGGCTATGGCTTCCTCGCAGAAAATGCTGACTTCGCCGAGCAGATCGAAAATTCTGGCTTTACCTTCATCGGCCCCAGCGCTGACGTCATTCGCCTGATGGGCGACAAGGTATCCGCGATTGCTGCCATGAAGGCCACCGGTGTACCCACGGTACCCGGCTCCGACGGTCCGCTGCCGGAGAACGATGACGAGGAATGCCTGCGGCTAGGTCAGCGCGTTGGCTATCCAGTCATCATCAAAGCCGCTGGTGGTGGTGGCGGTCGCGGCATGCGCGTAGTGCACAACGAGGCTGACTTGATCAAATCGATCGAGTTAACTCGCAGCGAGGCCGGCACTGCCTTCGGCAATCCGATGGTCTACCTGGAAAAATTCCTGACTAACCCGCGCCACATTGAAGTGCAGATATTGTCAGACGGCCAAGGCCACGCCATTCACCTGGGCGACCGCGATTGCTCCTTGCAGCGCCGGCACCAAAAGATTATTGAAGAAGCGCCTGCCCCCGGCATCGACGAAAAGGCTCGTGCCGAAGTTCAGGCCCGTTGCGTAAAAGCCTGTATTGATTTGGGCTACCGCGGCGCTGGCACCTTCGAGTTTCTATACGAAGACGGCGAGTTCTATTTCATTGAAATGAACACTCGCGTGCAGGTTGAGCATCCGGTTTCCGAAATGGTCACCGGTATCGACATCGTTAAAGAGCAGATACTGGTCGCTTCTGGTCAGCCGCTGAGCTTTACTCAGGACGACGTCGTGATTCGTGGCCACGCCATCGAGTGCCGGATTAACGCAGAAGATCCAAAAACCTTCATGCCCAGCCCCGGCACGGTGACTTTCTACCACGCGCCCGGTGGCAACGGTGTACGTGTCGACTCTCACTTGTACAGTGGTTACAAAGTGCCGCCCTACTACGACTCACTAGTTGGCAAGCTGATCACTTACGGCGCCACTCGAGACGAAGCGCTGGCACGGATGCGCAACGCCATCGACGAGCTAGTGGTAGACGGCATCAAAACCAATGCCCCGCTACACCGCGAACTGGTTCGCGACCCTGGCTTCTGTAAGGGCGGCGTCAACATTCACTACCTGGAGCACAAGTTGGGTTTGAAATAACCCAACTAATCGCTCGCGATGCTGCACCAATACCGGGATACGAAATATCGTATCCCGGTTTTTTATTTCAGCTTTAAGCTATAAGCTTCCAGCTTTTTGAGGTTCAACATGTCCTGGTTGCAACTACGTCTCGCCATTACCCCGGATCAGGCCGAGTGCCTGGAAGATGAATTACTGGAGCTTGGCGCAGTGTCGGTCACCTTTATGGATGCCGAAGACCAACCCATTTTTGAACCAGACCTTGGCACCACACCACTGTGGTCCAATACCCATTTGCTCGCCCTGTTCGAGGCAGACACCGACCCACAGGCATTGATTCAGCACCTGAAACTCCTGCATCAAGGTGAACTACCCGACCACGAGTTAGAGCAGATTGAAGACCAGGACTGGGAACGCAGCTGGATGGACAACTTCCATCCGATGCGCTTTGGTCAGCGTTTGTGGATAGTACCGAGTTGGCATACCGCACCTGAACCCGAGGCGGTAAACCTGCTGCTCGACCCCGGCCTGGCTTTTGGCACCGGCACCCACCCCACTACTGCGTTGTGCCTGGCATGGCTGGATGGTCAGCAGCTAGAGAACAAGCAAGTGATTGACTTCGGTTGTGGCTCCGGCATTTTAGCCATTGCCGCACTATTACTGGGTGCGAGCCATGCGGTTGGAACAGACATCGACGTGCAAGCGCTTGAGGCTTCCCGCGATAATGCTCAGCGCAATCAGATTGCCGATGTACGCTTCAGCTTGTATCTACCGGAAAACATGCCACAACAGCCGGCAGAGGTGGTGGTTGCGAATATTTTGGCTGGCCCGCTGGTCAGCCTGGCGCCTCAGCTCGCCAGCCTGGTTATACCGGGCGGGCTGATTGCGCTGTCGGGCATTCTGGCCGAACAGACGGCGGATATCCTCGCCGCATATCAGGATTATTTCGAGCTCGATCCGGTCGCCGAGCAGGATGGCTGGATTCGTGTCAGCGGCCGCCGCAGACAGTGACAGCCTAGCCCGCTTGTAGGCAGAATAGGCAATCGAATCGCCACGCGCACAGGACGTCCGGTACACCATGAGCGAATTGCAGGTAACGCAGTGCCCCTACTGCAAAACTCACTTCCGTCTGTCTCAGGAACAACTGAGTGCCGCCGCCGGAAATGTGCGTTGCGGCGCCTGCCTCAAAGTATTCAATGCGCTGAGCAGCCATCCGCCAGCAGCCAAACAGAAGATCATCGAGCGCCATAACGCCGCTGGTGAACTGCTAATTCATGACGACCTCGAACTGGATGATCTAGACCTGGAAGCCTTGGGCCTGGATGAATCAATTGTCGAGGAGGTCAATCCGCCGCTATCCGCCAGCCGCGAAGACGAGCATTTGCCCGCGGAGATAATCGAAACGGATTTCAGCGCCGCCGATGACGACCTCTTCGACGACGACCCGCCGCTGAGCCTAGCGGAAACTGCGCAGCTGCATGATCCAGACGAACTGCACCGTTTTAGCGCCATTGATGACGACGACAGCCTCGACCTACATGAAGACTTCATCGCCACGCCACCCTCGCGCGACATCAAACCGCAACAGCCGCCCGAACAGAGCGCTGAGAAGCTAGCCGCGCCACCGCCAACAGCAAAGTTATCAGATACCGCGCGCCTGCTACCCCTGCAGGATGACGCCAGGGAAAATGGCATTTTTTTGCGCGACCGCCCGACTCCGAACATGACCGCAGAGATCGACCAAGAGCCTTTGGAAGCCAGATTCTCAGCCCACAACGAAGCACCTCAAGTAGCCGACATCCCGCTCGACGAGCCAGACGCCCGCAAGCAACATCGCACCGAGCCGCGTTTGGATGACGACTTGACCTTGCCGGATATCGAAGAAGAACCGCTACTACTCGACGAAGTGCCCCGCCCGTCACGCCGCCCAAGGCACAGCTGGGTCTGGACACTGTTATGTGCGATAGCGGTGCTAGCCCTGCTGGCCCAAGCAGTTACTTACAATCTTGATGCCTGGGCGCGCGACGCCAAATGGCGCCCGACGCTTGAAAGCGTCTGCCTGCTGGCTGGCTGTGAGCTGCCAGTACGGGTGGATATCAGTCAGGTACGCAGCAGCAACCTGCTGGTACGTCCACATCCAGAGTTTCCCAATGCGGTTGCCATCGACGTGATCATCTACAATCGCGCCGACTACCCCCAACCTTTTCCTGTGGTACGTATGACCTTCAGCGACAGTCAGGGCGACAGTGTCAGCGAGAAGCGTTTCCGACCGGCGGAATATCTGGGTGGTGAGCTGGCAGGGCGCAACCTGATGCCACCGCAAACGCCCATCCACATTGCTTTGAGCATGGTCGCCCCTGGGCCACGGGCGAGTAGCTACGCACTCGACTTCCTTAGCCCCTAAAGCAATCACCAGGCGCAGATCAACCGCTGCGCCCTAGTTGTTCCTGGATGATTAGTCAATGCGAAACTGTACAAAAAACAGCCAGATCAGTCTTTAACCAGTCATACTTTGCAGGTATTATGTTCGCCCTTTTCACACTTCCTCTCAGCGATCGAACCACTGGCTCGGCGCGGGTGGAGTGACTCCGCAGAACAGACCACCGGACAAGACCGGATCGCACAGGGATGGACCTGGCAGTGCTCAGTATCGGACCTTACCAACTACCCAATCCTGTCATTCTGGCGCCGATGGCCGGCGTTACAGATCAGCCCTTCCGGCAGCTCTGCCGACGGCTGGGTGCGGGCCTAGTAGTATCCGAAATGGTTACCAGTGATACCCGCCTTTGGAGCACCCGCAAATCCCAGTTACGCCTCAACCACACGGGCGAGCCGGAGCCACGCTCAGTGCAGATTGCCGGCGGTGATCCGTACATGATGGCCGAAGCCGCGCGTATGAATCAGGATTTTGGCGCACAGATCATTGATATCAACATGGGCTGCCCTGCCAAAAAAGTTTGCAACAAGGCCGCCGGCTCTGCCCTGCTCCGCGATGAGGCTTTGGTGGCAGATATCCTTGAAGCGGTCGTAGCCGCAGTCCAAGTGCCCGTCACGCTGAAAATTCGTACCGGTTGGGATCCAGCCAACCGCAACGGTCTTAACATTGCTCGTATCGCGGAGGGCAGCGGTATTCAAGCGCTGGCCGTGCATGGCCGCACTCGCTCAGAGCTGTACACAGGGCACGCAGAGTACGCCACCATTGCAGCGATCAAGCAGGCCATTTCCATTCCTGTGATTGCCAACGGCGACATAACCAGCCCGCAGAAAGCCCGTGAGGTGCTGCAGCAAACCGGCGCTGACGCCGTGATGATCGGCCGCGCTGCCCAGGGCCGACCTTGGATTTTCGGCGAGATTGATTACTTTTTGCGTACTGGCAACGTCTTGCCTGAACCTGCGCTGGCGATCCAACAAGGCATTCTCAGCGAGCACCTGACGGCACTGCACCAATTTTACGGGGCCGACCACGGCGCTCGTATTGCGCGCAAGCACGTTGGTTGGTATCTACAAACGCTGCCCGGCGCTGGCGAATTTCGCCGCAGTTTCAACGCCATTACCTGCGCAGATCAGCAACACCACGCAATCGAGCAGTATTTCAGCCGCCTGCTGGAAGGAGATCTAGCAGCATGAACCTCGAAACCTCTACCTTTTTTGACGGAAATCCCACCGTGAGCGACAGCAGTCCATCCATTCTTCCTGCCATCGGCAGCGACGAAGCCCGTAACCCGCGCCCTTTACGCGATAGCGTAGACGAAGCGCTGCGCAACTACTTCCAGCATCTTGAAGGCCAGGACGTTACCGACGTCTACAACATGGTGCTGTCAGAAGTTGAAGCCCCATTATTAGAAAGCGTCATGAACTACGTTAAGGGCAACCAGACTCGCGCGTCCGAAGTCCTAGGCCTGAACCGTGGCACTCTGCGAAAAAAGCTAAAACAATACGGACTGCTCTGACTCTACCCCGATTATGCCGGCTTGGTATGTCCTGGCCGGCGGTAACTTGCCAATACCCACCACCTTGAAACTGGATCCAAGATGACCGACCAAACCACTCGCCTGCCCGTACGCCGCGCATTGATTAGCGTGTCCGACAAGACCGGCGTTGTCGATTTTGCTCGCGCGCTAAGTTCTTTGGGCGCTGAAATCCTGTCAACCGGCGGCACCTTTAAATTATTGCGCGAGCAAGGCATTGCCGCGGTAGAAGTAGCCGATTACACCGGCTTTCCGGAAATGATGGATGGCCGGGTAAAAACCCTGCACCCGAAAATTCATGGCGGTATTCTTGGACGTCGCGAGCTGGACGGCGAAGTGATGCAGCAACACGGCATCCAACGGATCGACATGGTGGTGGTCAATCTTTATCCCTTCGCAGCAACCGTGGCAAAACCCGATTGCAGCCTGCCCGATGCCATCGAGAATATTGATATCGGCGGCCCGACCATGGTCCGCAGTGCAGCCAAGAACCACAAAGACGTTGCTATCGTGGTTAACGCCGATGATTACAGCAGCATCCTGGAAAACCTCCAACAGGGTGGCCTTAGCTACGCTCAGCGTTTCGATCTGGCGTTGAAGGCCTTTGAACACACTGCTGCGTACGACGGTATGATCGCCAACTATCTCGGCACCATCGAGCAAACGCGCGACACCCTAAGCACCGCAGATCGTAGCGCCTTCCCGCGCACTTTCAACAGCCAATTCATCAAGGTGCAGGACATGCGCTACGGTGAAAACCCGCATCAAGCCGCCGCCTTTTATAAAGAAGCCAAGCCAGACGGCGCCAGCATTGCCACCGCCATTCAGCTGCAAGGCAAGGCGCTTTCGTACAACAATGTTGCCGACACCGATGCTGCGCTGGAATGCGTCAAAAGCTTTACCAAGCCTGCCTGCGTGATCGTCAAGCACGCCAACCCTTGCGGTGTTGCCGTGGTGCCGGACGCCGAAGGCGGTATCCGCCAGGCCTATGAGCTGGCTTACGCCACCGACAGCGAGTCTGCTTTTGGCGGCATTATCGCCTTTAACCGTGAGCTGGATGGCGAAACCGCCAAAGCCATTGTTGATCGCCAGTTTGTTGAAGTCATCATTGCCCCACGCATCAGCGCAGCGGCTCGCGAAGCGGTTGCCGCCAAAGCCAACGTGCGCCTGCTCGAATGCGGAGAGTGGACCAACGAACGCAATGCCGACTGGGACTTCAAACGTGTCAATGGCGGCCTGCTGGTGCAAAGCCGCGATATCGGCATGATCACCTCCGACGATCTCAAAGTGGTCACCCAGCGCGCCCCTACCGAGCAAGAAATCAACGACTTGGTATTTGCCTGGAAAGTCGCCAAGTTCGTTAAATCCAACGCCATTGTGTATGCCAGCAAGCGCCAGACTGTCGGCATCGGCGCCGGTCAAATGAGCCGTGTTAACTCTGCCCGCATTGCCGCCATAAAAGCCGAACATGCTGGTCTACAGGTTCAGGGCGCGGTCATGGCGTCGGATGCTTTCTTCCCATTCCGTGATGGCATCGACAATGCAGCCAACAATGGCATTAGTGCCGTCATTCAGCCCGGTGGTTCAATGCGCGACGCTGAAGTGATTGCCGCCGCAGATGAAGCCGGTATGGCGATGGTGTTCACCGGTATGCGCCATTTCAGGCATTGATTGGTAAGGCCGCACTGTAGCAGGCGTCCGCGTTGTTGCGGATGACTCCGCTAATGCTCATTGCCAATCGGCAACTGCGCTTATCGAAGCCATCCACGACTAGCATCCACCCGCTCCATCGCGACCCGATATAACGCTAAAGCAAGATTTTCGTAGGGTGGATGACCCGCTGTTTATCCACTGAACGGGCCATTAGCCTGCCTCCATTAGGAGAGAGATAAATGAATGTATTGATTATCGGTAGTGGCGGTCGCGAGCATGCCCTGGCCTGGAAAGTGGCGCAAGACACACGAGTAGAGAAAGTCTTTGTAGCCCCCGGCAACGCCGGCACCGCGATCGAAGCCAAGTGCGAGAACGTTGAAATCGATGTGATGGAGCTGGACAAGCTGATAGCTTTTGCCCGTGACAACGTTAGCCTAACCATTGTCGGCCCCGAGGCTCCGCTGGTAGCCGGTGTGGTAGATCGCTTCCGCGAACAGCAACTGCCCTGCTTTGGCCCCACTGCCGGCGCCGCCCAACTGGAAGGCTCCAAAGCCTTCACCAAAGATTTTCTGGCGCGTCACCAGATTCCAACCGCCAATTATCAGAATTTCACCGAGATCGAGCCCGCACTGGCTTATCTGCAGCAAACTGGCGCGCCCATCGTCGTTAAAGCTGACGGTTTGGCTGCGGGCAAAGGCGTCATTGTTGCCATGACCCTGCAGGAAGCCGAAGACGCTGTACGTGACATGCTAGCTGGCAACGCTTTCGGAGACGCCGGCTCGCGCGTCGTGATTGAAGAGTTTCTTGACGGCGAAGAGGCCAGCTTCATTGTCATGGTCGACGGTGAACACGTGCTGCCAATGGCCACCAGCCAAGATCACAAGCGCGTCGGTGATGCTGACACTGGACCTAATACCGGTGGCATGGGTGCTTACTCGCCAGCCCCGGTGGTCACGGACGCAGTGCACCAGCGGGTGATGGATGACGTTATCTGGCCGACCGTCAAAGGCATGGCTGCCGAGGGCAACCGTTACACAGGTTTCCTCTATGCGGGCCTGATGATTGATAGTGCTGGCAACGCCAAGGTGATCGAGTTCAATTGCCGCTTTGGCGACCCGGAAACCCAACCGATCATGCTGCGCTTGCAGTCGAGCCTGGTAGAGCTAATCGAGGCTGCCGAAGCCGGCACGCTGGATAAGATCGAAGCTCACTGGGATCCTCGTCCCAGCCTCGGTGTAGTACTGGCAGCTGGCGGTTACCCGGGTAGCTACGCCAAAGGCCTGCCGATAAACGGCTTGCAACAGGCGCAGGCCAAAGACGGCAAGGTATTCCACGCCGGTACGTCATTGCAGGGCGATCAAGTTGTCACCAGTGGCGGCCGTGTACTCTGCGCAACCGCGCTAGGTGACGACGTGCAGGCAGCGCAGCAAGCCGCTTACCGATTGGCAGAGCAAATCCAGTGGGATGGCAGTTTTTATCGCAGTGATATTGGCTATCGCGCCATTGCGCGCCACGCCAGCGAGCAGAAGTAACCAAATAGGCCAAGCGGGACAGTCTGCTGTCTCGCTTGGCCCGTTTCAGCAGCACAGCCCTTGGTCTATACTGGCCCGGCTATTAACTGAAACGGTAGCAATCTTAGTATCACCGCCCAAGGACAGGACATCATCGATTGTGAAGCACATTAGCTCGCTGCTATTAGCCCTGCTTACGGGCCTGGCCTTCACTCTCATGAGCTGGTCGACGTTCGCCGCCGGCGCCACGCCTTATTACAAAACGTTTGTTGACCCTACCGGCCAACTTGAACTCGCCGATATTCTCTCCAATCGGTACGCCAACCGCTTTATTCCCGCACCCGATACACCGCTTACGCTGCCAGGCGATGGCGCGGTACTTTGGGTCGAGCTGTCGTTGGACGAGGCACGTAACAAACTGCTGTCGCTGAGTAATCCTGCCATTGCGCAACTGGCGGTTTATCGCCTCAGCGCACAAACGGCAATACCACTGTATGAGGCCGGTACCAATGGCGTCCTGGATGATCGACTATTGCCCTATAGCGGTTTCGCCCTGCCGCTCACTGATCTACCCTCTGAACGCGCAACTCTGCTGATACGCTTGCAGAGCGACTACCCCCTCGTTACCCGACTCGGCGTTACAGACGCTCGCAGCGCGGCTGTCCAGCATGATCTGCAGCAAAGCTTGCAAGGCATACTCATCGGATTATTGCTGGCGCTCTGCCTACACGGCACCTTGCAGGGTTTATTGGGGCGTGACCCCTATCATCTGTTGTTTGCCAGCGTCAGTTTGATATTAGCAATCAGCAATCTCGATAACCTCAGCTGGGCGGCCAGTAGTACGCTGACCTTACAGGGCCATTTGGCGCAGGTGCTATTTCTCTGTGCCTACCCATTGTTGGCCCTACTTCTGCTTAGCCGCCTGCCGGCCAAGCAGTTCAAAAGCCAGCGCAGATTCATCATCGGCCTCAGTGTGACGGCCGCCGCGCTTCTAGCGATAGCGGCTATCTTTCCAGCGCAGTTCCAACTGATATCCGATATTTTGCGTATTGGCGTGCCAATACTGGGTTTGGGGCTAGCACTCTACCTACGTCTGCAAGGCACCCCATTCAACATTCCTTTCTGCATTGGCCATCTGCTGTTGCTGAGCAATGCCTTGGTAGATCATTATTTGAATGGCTTACCATCAATAGCTTACCTGGCCGATATGTTGCTCTGGGGCGCACTCGTAAGCTATAGCTGGAGCCTCTATCGGCGCTTGCAAGGCAAGTTAAGCGCCCGCGTCCGTGTACGCCAGGATATGGCCACCGCGCATGCTGAGCAGCGTACCAAAGCCGAGTTTCTAGCGCGCATCAGCCACGAAATCCGTACCCCCATGAATGGCGTGCTGGGCATGAGCGAGCTGCTGCTGGATACCGCGCTCTCGGCCAAGCAGCGTGACTATGTGCAAACAATTCACGGATCTGGCAACGATCTGCTCAATCTGATTAACGAAATTCTCGATGTATCACGCCTGGAGTCCGGGCAACTGGTGCTGGAGAAAGTGCAATTCGATCTACACGCCCTGGTCAACGATTGCCTCGATATCTACCGTTCACGCGCGGAAGGCCAAAACATAGAATTGATCGGCTTTGTTCACCCCGAAGTTGCTCGCACTATGCAAGGCGACCCTACACGGCTACGCCAGATCCTGATGAATTTACTGGCTAATGCGTTGCAATATACCGATGAAGGCGAAGTTGTTCTGGTAGTCGGTCTTGATCGTAAAAATGCCAAGCAGCAGCTGCGCTTTGCGATCCAGGACACCGGCAGTGGCATGCCGCAGCAAGCCCGTGACAACCTGATCAACAGTAACCTGAGCACCACGCGTCTGCTGGAGCATGCCGACAGCGATGGTTATCTACCGCTAGTGATAGCCCGCCAACTGGTTGCCATGATGCAAGGCCAACTGGGTATCAAGTACGGTAGCGAACAAGGCACCACTATCTGGTTCACTCTGCCCGCTGCCAACCTGGACAACAGCATAGCCGCTGACACCAGTGGACGCTGTCTACAGGACCGCAACGTGCTTGTCGTGGACGATAATGCGACCTGCCGCAAGGTGCTGCAACAACAAACCGCCGCTTGGGGCATGCGCACCCAATGTGCAGCAAGCGGTCGCGAGGCCTTGGCCATACTCCGCACCCAAGCCAATCTCGGCAGCCCCTTCGAGATACTCCTGCTAGATCAATCCATGCCCGGTATGAGTGGCGTCGAGCTTGCCAGCCGCATCAAGGACGATCCAGTGCTATCCAACGACCTCTTGATCATCATGCTGACGGGAATCAATCAGGTGCCCAGCCGCGTCATTGCACGCAACGCAGGTATCCGCCGGATTCTCAGCAAGCCAGTGGCTGGCTACACGCTGCGTACCACCTTGGTGGATGAATGGACTCAGTTGCGCAACGGCACCGTCGAAGAGGGGGCAGACAGCGACATTACGCCCGCCCCGCTGCCAAACCCTGGGGAGTTTCGCGTATTGGTGGCGGAGGATAACGCCATTTCAACCAAGGTGATTCAAGGCATGCTCGCCAAACTAAAGGTAGGCGTAAACAGTGTCGACAATGGCAGACGTGCACTGGAAGCGGTGCAGCAGGAGCAGTTTGATCTGGTGTTCATGGATTGCGAAATGCCGGAGATGGATGGCTTCACCGCCGCAGAAGAGATCCGCGCCTGGGAAAGCAAAAACGGCAGTCAGCCTGTGCCAATTATCGCTCTTACTGCACATATACTGCCGGAGCACCGCGAGCGTGCGCGCAAGGCTGGAATGAACGGCCACATGGCAAAACCGGTAGAGTTAAGCCAACTCCGGGAGCAGGTACAGCATTGGCGCGACCAGAAGGCCAGCCGCAACATCAGCTTATCCTGATCGCAGGCTCCGCCGCACCGCCAGTTGCTGCGGCATAGTCAATCATCAACTGTCTGAGAATCAGTACATAGGACGTCATGGGGGCCTCCAGGCTCATAGCTGGGCCCATCCATCACAGGCCCGCGCCAGGGTAAGACTAAAGCAGCCTGTTCACGCAGGCCATTAGTTAACCTGCATAACCCCCATAGCCATCCTCATCAACGCGCTGGACGACTACCCTTGCGGATACCTTTGCGGGCCGCGCCAGTTTCGCGCGGCGGCAGACCGGTATGCTGAGTCAGCACACGCCCTGCTTTTTTGCTACCAACCGGCGTAGAGTTCTTGCGACGCGCACTTTGGTAGCCTTCCACTGCCGGCTGGAACGTCGGAACCAGCTGCTGTTTACCGTTACCGATCAGATCACTGCGCCCCATCTCTTTCAGCGCATCGCGCAACAGCGGCCAATTTTTCGGATCGTGATAGCGCAAAAATGCTTTGTGCAAACGACGTTGGCGATCACCCTTGACGATATTCACACTGTCGCTCTTGTACGTCACCTTACGCAGCGGATTCTTGCCCGAATGGTACATGGCAGTCGCCGTGGCCATGGGCGACGGATAGAAAGCCTGCACTTGGTCCGCACGGAAACCATTGCGCTTGAGCCAGAGCCCTAGATTCATCATATCTTCATCGGTCGTACCGGGGTGCGCCGCGATGAAGTAAGGAATCAGATACTGTTCCTTACCCGCTTCCTTAGAGAATTTCTCAAACATCTGCTTGAAGCGGTCATAAGAGCCAATGCCCGGCTTCATCATCTTGGTCAGCGGACCTTCTTCGGTGTGCTCCGGAGCGATCTTCAGGTAACCACCAACGTGGTGAGTCACCAGTTCCTTCACATACTCAGGCGACTCGATAGCCAGGTCGTAGCGCAGACCCGAGGCAATTAAGATCTTCTTGACCCCCGGTAACTCACGCGCTTTGCGATACAGACCAATCAACGAGGAGTGATCTGTATTCAGGTTTTCACAGATGCCAGGGAACACGCAGGACGGTTTGCGGCAAGCTGCTTCAATTTCCGGGGTCTTACAAGCAATCCGGTACATATTGGCGGTAGGCCCACCAAGATCTGAAATAACCCCGGTAAAGCCCGGCACCTTGTCCCGTATCTCTTCGATTTCACGAATAATGGAGTCATGCGAGCGATTCTGGATGATCCGCCCCTCATGCTCAGTAATGGAGCAAAATGTACAGCCGCCAAAACAGCCGCGCATGATATTCACCGAGAAGCGAATCATGTCGTAGGCCGGGATTTTGGCGTCGCCGTAAGCTGGGTGCGGGATGCGCGCATAGGGCAGACCGAAGATATAGTCCATCTCTTCGGTCGTCAGTGGGATCGGCGGTGGTGTAAACCATACGTCACGCTCACCATGGCGCTGCACCAACGCGCGTGCATTGCCCGGATTGGTTTCCAGGTGCAAAACACGGTTGGCATGTGCATAGAGTACCGAGTCGCCCTTCACCTTCTCGAAAGACGGCAAACGAATCACTGTGCGATCACGCTCCAGACGAGGGTGTGGCAACAGGTGCACAACCTGCGCACCATCATTGTCGGCGTCGTCCGGCCCTTTGGCCTGCTCCACAGCGCACGCATTGGTATCCTGCGTATTCACGTAAGGATTGATGATCTTATCGATCTTGCCCGGACGGTCGATACGGGTTGAGTCCAACTCAAACCAACCTTGTGGCGTATCACGGCGCACAAAAGCAGTACCGCGAATGTCGGTTATATCCTCAATCAACTCGCCGCGGCTAAGGCGATGCGCCACTTCTACCACTGCGCGCTCAGCGTTGCCGTACAAAAGAATGTCAGCCTTGGCGTCGATCAACAGCGAGTGCCGGACCTTATCTTGCCAATAGTCGTAATGCGCGATGCGCCGCAAGGAGGCTTCGATACCACCCAGGATCAGGGGTACATCCTTATAGGCTTCGCGGCAGCGCTGGCTATATACCAGGCTTGCTCGATCAGGGCGGCTGCCGCCCCTGCCACCAGGCGTATAAGCGTCATCAGAGCGGACCTTACGATCAGCGGTATAACGGTTGATCATCGAATCCATATTGCCCGCAGCAACACCGAAAAACAGATTCGGCTTGCCCAGCTTCATGAAGTCATCTTTGCTCTGCCAATCCGGCTGACTGATGATACCCACACGAAAGCCCTGGGCTTCCAGCAGCCGACCGATAATCGCCATGCCAAAGGACGGGTGATCCACATAGGCATCGCCGGTCACGATGATAATGTCGCAACTGTCCCAGCCCAATTGGTCCATTTCTTCCCGACTCATCGGCAGAAACGGCGCCGGACCAAAGCATTCGGCCCAATAACGCGGATGATCGAACAATTGCTGCTTAGCCACCGGAATGCTGACTGCCATGATTACTCCAGATCCCCGTAGCCAGCATAAGAGCCAGGCGCCAGGTTTTCAAAACGGGTGTATTTGCCCAGAAATGCCATGCGCGTGGTCCCAATGGGGCCGTTACGCTGCTTGCCGATAATTAGCTCGGCAATACCCTTGTCTTGCGTATCCGGGTTGTAAACCTCATCCCGATACACAAACATGATGACGTCGGCGTCCTGCTCGATTGCGCCAGATTCACGCAAGTCAGAGTTGATAGGACGCTTGTTGGGGCGCTGTTCCAGCGAGCGGTTAAGCTGCGAAAGGGCGACCACCGGGACATTGAATTCCTTGGCGAGTGCCTTGAGTGAGCGCGAGATTTCCGAAATCTCGTTGGTACGGTTTTCAGACGCAGCGCCACCGACGCGCATCAACTGCAAGTAATCGATCATGATCAAGCCTAGATCACCATGCTCGCGCACCACCCGCCTTGCGCGAGCGCGCATTTCCATAGGTGACAAGCCCGCCGTGTCGTCGATGAACAGCTTGCGATCATTCAACATGTTGACCGCTGAGGTAAGCCGCGGCCAATCCTCATCATCCAGGCGGCCAGAGCGCACCTTGGTTTGATCGATACGACCGAGCGAAGACAACATACGCATGATTAGTGAGTCACCTGGCATTTCCAGCGAGAACACCAAAACTGCCTTTTCGCTGCGCATGACCGCGTTCTCCACCAAGTTCATGGCGAACGTCGTTTTGCCCATTGAAGGACGACCAGCAACAATGATCAGATCAGATGGCTGCAAACCTGAGGTCATATTGTCGAGGTCGGTAAACCCCGTCGATAGACCCGTAATAGAGCCTTCACTGTTGAACAGCGTATCAATACGATCGATTGCCTTTGCCAGCAGCGCGTTGACGCCTTCTGGTCCACCGGTTTTTGGCCGGCTTTCTGCAATCGCAAAAATCTTGCGTTCCGCATCATCCAACACTTCGCTGGACTGCATGCCTTTTGGGTTGAACGCAGTGTCGGCAATATCGGTACTCACGCTGATCAATTGGCGCAGCGTGGACCGCTCACGAATGATCTGGGCATAGGCACTGATATTGGCAACTGAAGGAGTATTTTTTGCCAGCTGCCCTAAATACGCCAGGCCACCGACTTGATCATTCAGACCTTCCTTATCGAGATCCTCGGCGAGGGTCACCACATCGAAAGGCTGGTTGCGTTCGGCCAGACGTCGCAACGCCTTGAAAATCAGCCGGTGATCATGTCTATAGAAGTCGCTTTCGCTCAGTAACTCAGCAACGCGCTCCCACGCAGTATTCTCCAGCATCACACCACCCAACACGGCCTGCTCTGCCTCAATTGAGTGCGGCGGAATTTTCAACGCGGACGCTTGTAAATCCAGCTCGGGACGTTCTGAGTACTGCGATTCAGTCATGGGCTTGGGCTCTGGACGGCATAGGCACAAACAACAACACGGCGCCTGTCTATGACAAGCGCCGTGTTGACGAGTCTAACTGCAAAGCGCTGTTAAATCACCCGAGGCCCGAAAGCCCTAAGTCAGCGCTGCAGCCGCTGTTAGCCAGCGACGACGATCAGCTTGACGGTAGTTTCTACATCGCTGTGCAGTTGCACAACAACATCGAACTCACCGACGTTACGAAGCGGACCTTCAGGCAGACGAACTTCGCTCTTCTCGAGTTCTACGCCAGCCGCAGTCACTGCGTCAGCGATATCACGAGTACCGATAGAGCCGAACAGCTTACCTTCTTCGCCAGCGTTGGCGGCGATGGTAACTGACAGCTCAGCCAGCTTGGCGGCGCGCGCTTCGGCTTCAGCTGTTTTCTCAGCAGCGATTTTTTCCAGTTCAGCGCGACGCGCTTCAAAGGCTTCTACATTGGCTGAAGTAGCCGGAGTAGCCTTGCCAAAAGGCAGCAGGAAATTGCGAGCGTAACCAGCCTTAACGGCGACCTTGTCGCCCAGGTTACCCAGATTCGCGATCTTTTCGAGCAGGATAACTTCCATTGCGATGACCTCTTAAATTCAACCTTGACCGTTTGAATCATCGTCGCCACCCAGACCGTTTTGCGGTGTCAGGCGGGAGCGGAAATCAAACAGACTATCAATAAACGCCAAAAGCATAATCAGGGGCACAACCACTTGCGAAGCAAACAGCAGCGCAACGTACAGCGCTATCAGCCAAGCCAGGCTCAGTTGCTTGATGCCAACTATGCCGTGCACCAGCGCTAAACCAGCCAGTAACAGCGGCACGGTCGCCACCGGTGCTACCACCGCCATATCGCCAAACTGCGGCCCAACAATGACCAGCAGCAGCAAGCCGACTGACATCCACGGCTTGAGTCGCACCCGGTGGAACTCCTCACGGAAACCACCTGGGTTGAACAGCCTGGCTTGCCAAGCACGTGCCAAAATCAGGCAGACTAGCGTCATTACGGCATGTATTGCACCGGTCAGACCCGCGAGTATCGGCAACATCAAGCTCTGCAGTCGAGCCATATCGGCCTCGCTCAGATCTTTACCTAGCTCGCCCAGCACCTGCGGCATGACTTTCTGCAGCTCGGCAGCAAGAGCCACCATTGGCTCGTGCAGCATTGCCAATAATAGCAGCGCGTACACTAGACCTAACGGGGCCGATGCCAGCACCACAAGAGACCAGTTACTGCGCTCTCGCAACAAACCAGCCAGCAGTGCGGTACCTAATAGCAGCAACAGTGGTGTCGGATCGCCCAACATAGCCCAAGCCAACGCCGGCAAACCACCCCAAACAATAACTGGGAGGCCTTCCGACAGGCCGCGGCGCAGGATAACCAACGCCAACACCACTGCACCGAACCAGAACAGCAGCGGAATTGCGGCCGACAAACCAACCACTAAGGTTGCCTGTCGGCGGCCGCGCATTATGTATTCCGCCAAGCCCTGCATCTGAATCCGGTTTCCTGATTACTTACTTTTGGCTACCAATCAACGACCGTGGCCGTCGGTGTAAGGCAGCAGAGCCAGATAACGGGCGCGCTTGATAGCAACAGCCAGCTGACGCTGATACTTAGCCTTGGTACCTGTGATGCGGCTTGGAACGATCTTGCCGGTCTCGGTGACATAGGCTTTCAAAGTGTTGAGATCTTTGTAATCAATCTCTTTAACGCCTTCAGCGGTAAAACGGCAGAACTTTCTGCGACGGAAAAAACGTGCCATGGCAGCGTCTCCTTAATTCTGGAATGTGAACTGGGAAAACTTACTCGTCGTCACCGCTATCATCGGTGTCGTCGCTGTTGTCAGCGTCATCGTTGGAGCTGTTGTCGTCATTTTCATCGCTGCGCTCACGACGCTCACGACGCTCACCACGACCACTCTCTTCGGACTTGAGCATCTCGGACTGTTCAGTCACCGCTTCATCGCGACGCATTACCATGTTACGGATAACAGCATCGTTGTAACGGAAGTTTTCAGTCAGTTCTTCCAACGCTTTAGCGCTGCACTCAACATTTATCAGGATGTAGTGTGCTTTGTGGATCTTGTCGATTGGATAAGCCAGTTGACGGCGACCCCAATCTTCCAGGCGGTGAATTTTGCCGCCGTCTTCTTCGATCAGCTTGGTGTAACGCTCAACCATCGCGCTAACCTGCTCGCTCTGGTCTGGATGAACCAGAAAAACGATTTCGTAATGACGCATAAAAGCTCCTTACGGGTTATAGCCAGCCATCCAAATATGGTCTGGCAAGGAGTGGAACATAGGTTTGGGGCGGCCATTCTAGTGAAGGCGCTAGGTAGAGGCAAGCTAAATGGCGTTTATTTACGCAGCCCAGCTAGATTACAGCTAACCGGGCATGAAAAGATGTCAGGCGGGCAGACGTTGCCGCACGGCCTCAAACAGACAGACGCCAGCAGCAACAGACACATTCAAGCTGCTGACAGCACCTGCCATCGGCAAACGCGCGAGGTAATCACAGTTCTCGCGGGTCAGGCGGCGCATTCCCGCACCTTCGGCGCCCATCACGATGACCGAGGGCACTTTCAGATCCACGTCATATATGAACTGCTCCGCCTCGCCAGCGGTACCCACTAGCCACAAGCCGCGTTGCTGCAATTGCTTTAAAGTGCGCGCCAGATTGGTTACCGCCACCAGCGGAACCGTTTCAGCGGCACCGCAGGCAACCTTGCGCACCACCGGGGAAAGACTGGCTGAGCGGTCACGCGGCACTATAACCGCCTGCACGCCAGCTGCATCCGCGCTGCGCAGACAAGCGCCTAAGTTATGGGGGTCGGTTACCCCGTCCAGCACCAACAACAAAGGCACGCCGTCCAGGCGATCCAGCAAGTGCGTCAACATCTCTTCGGACCACACCTGACTAGGCGTAACCTCAGCGACCACTCCCTGGTGCACGCCCTCAGCAAGCTGATCCAGCTCTTCACCGGTAACGCGCTGGGTGGTAATGACGGCAGTAACGGCTAGATCAAGCAAAGCCTGCTGACGCTCATTTAGCCGGCCGGCCGGCAACAGCAACCGCCTTACTCGCTTTGGGCTGCGTTCCAGCAAAGCCTGCACCGCATGCACACCAAAAACCCGCTCAAAATCACTCATACTGCTATCTCACTCACTGCTTAGGCTTCGGCTTGCGCTTGCGCGGCCCACCGCGCGAACCGGCATCACTCTTACTGCCGGCTGGCTTGCGTGGCGCAGCCTTGCTTGCAGCAGGTGAGCCGGCCGGATTGCGAGCAGCACGCGGAGCAGGCTTACCAGCTGGACTACGCCCACCTGACTTAGCCGACTTTTTACCATCGCCAGCCGCTTGACGCGCCTCGGCAAGCAGCTTTTCACGCACAGCTCGGCTAGCAGAGACCTTACGGTCCGGTTCTGGCTGAGCCTGCGGCTGATCGGTTGCCATCTCAAAATCAATCTTTCGATCATCCAGATCAACCCGCGCCACTTGAACCCGCACTGGGTCGCCGAGACGAAACTTGCGACCAGAGCGCTCGCCAGTCAGGCAATGATGCACAGCATCGAAGTTGTAGTAGTCGGCCGGCAGCGCAGTGATATGCAGCAAGCCCTCTACGTAAATATCTTTAAGCTCAATAAACAGACCAAAACTGGTTGCAGCAGTCACCAAGCCGTCGAAGGACTCACCGACGCGATCCTGCATAAACTCGCACTTGAGCCAGCTAACTACATCACGCGACGCTTCATCGGCACGACGCTCATTCTGCGAGCACTGCTCGCCCAGAGCCGCCAAACGCGCATGGTCATAAGGATAGATTTTTGCCTTCGGCATGACCGAAGCACCGCAACGCTTGACCGCTTCAGTATTGCGACGCGAACGCACGACACTGCGAATGGCGCGATGCACCAACAGATCGGGATAGCGACGAATCGGCGAAGTGAAATGGGTATAAGCTTCGTAATTCAAACCGAAGTGCCCTGCGTTATCCGGGCTGTAAACGGCCTGACTGAGCGAGCGCAACATTACCGTCTGAATCAACTGCGCATCCGGCCGGCCTTGAATTTTAGCCAGCACGGCACTGTAGTCTTCCGGCGTGGGATCACCCTTCTTACGCGTCAAACTCAAGCCTTGCGCATTAAGAAACTGCCGCAAACGTTCAATTTTTTCGGCTTGAGGGGAATCATGCACGCGGTACAGGCCTGGCAACTCCAGATCTTGAAGGAAGCGCGCCGTGGCAACGTTGGCACTCAGCATGCATTCTTCAACAATCTTGTGCGCATCATTGCGAGTAGTGGGCTTGATCTCGACCAGCTTTCGATCATCACCAAAAATCATGCGCGTTTCGGTGGTCTCAAAATCAATCGCACCTCGCCCCTGACGAGCCTTGGCCAGCGCCTTGTAAAGCTCATACAGGTTCTCGATGTGCGGCACTACTTCGCTGTATTCGTCGCGCAACGCTTTACCTTCGCGACTACGACCGTGCTCCAGCATTGAGGAGACTTTGTTATAGGTCAGCCGTGCGTGCGAATGGATCACCGCTTCGTAAAACTGATAATCCGTCAACTCGCCGGCCTTGGACAAAGTCATTTCGCAGACCAAAGCTAAACGATCAACATGCGGATTAAGCGAGCACAAACCGTTGGAAATCGCCTCAGGCAACATGGGGATCACCTGGCTCGGGAAGTAAACCGAAGTACCACGCAGCTCGGCTTCCTGGTCCAATGCGGAACCTAACGGAACATAGTGCGACACGTCAGCGATAGCGACATACAACTTCCAGCCACCAGAGAACAAGCGCCAGCCGCTTGCTTTATGGGGCTCACAGTAGAGTGCATCGTCAAAATCGCGCGCATCTTCGCCATCAATGGTGACCAGCGGCAAGTGGCGTAGATCAACACGCTTATGCTTGTCTTTCTCTTCAACGAAGTCTTTGAGCTTGCTTGCCTCTTCAACTACTTCCGGCGGCCATTCGCTAGGAATGTCGTAGCTACGCAGGGCAACTTCGATCTCCATACCTGGCGCCATGTAGTCGCCCACGACTTCAATGACTTCACCCTGCGCCTGCCGACTCATAGTCGGCCATTGGGTAATGCGAACTTCGGCGTACTGTCCGTGCTTGACGCCCATTTTGGCGCCCGGCGGGATTAACACGTCCTGGTTGATCTTGGCGTTATCGGCAACGACGAAGCCGATCTCGTTCTCTTCGTAATAGCGACCAACAAGGATCTCATGCGCGCGTTCAAGCACCTCAACCACCGCGCCTTCGCTGCGACCACGACGATCAACACCGGTAATGCGACCCAATACGCGGTCACCATCAAATACCAAACGCATTTGTGAGGGACCAAGAAACAGATCCTCAGTACCTTCGTCTGGCACCAGAAAACCGAAGCCGTCCCGATGGCCTTGAACACGGCCCCGAATCAGATCCAGTTTATCGACCGGCGCATAGGCGCCACGGCGGGTATATATTAGCTGCCCATCACGCTCCATGGCGCGCAGACGGCGACGCAATGCTTCAATAGCGTCCTCATCCTGCAAGCCGAACTCCTGCTGCAATTGCGCGCGCGTAGCAGGCGCGCCACGGGTCTCCAACAATTGCAGGATAAGTTCACGACTTGGAATGGGGTTGTCGTATTTTTCCGCTTCGCGCCTGGCTTCCGGATCCTGTTGGATCCATTCATTGGTCATGGAAGTGGCCTGGGAGGATGAAGATGTGCTCGACTGCTTAGCCGAGGCTTTGGATTGATCTTTTTTCGTCATAGACGCCTATTGAACCGCGAATCAAGTTTGTATGCACCTGTTTCCTCCAACAAATTTTTTTTCTCGCTGGGGGTTTACAAGATCTTGCTTGCTACGTAATATTCGCGCCGTCAGCACGAAACGACAGCAACTAGAACCTCTGGTTCAGCATAGCAGTTGTTTCGCAAGGCGCGCCCAGGTGGTGAAATTGGTAGACACGCTAGCTTCAGGTGCTAGTGGCCTTACGGCCGTGGAAGTTCGAGTCTTCTCCTGGGCACCAATTCAAAAACCGAGCTTATGCTCGGTTTTTTTATGCCTGCCAAAAACCACTGCAAGCCACCCGTAAAGATTAAAACCTCGCAACCCTTGAAACAAAAAAGACGCCCTCAGGCGCCTCTTCTGTCACAACCACTCATATCAAGCCTTAAAAACCTGACGCAGAATGATCGTCTCATTACGATCGGGGCCGGTAGAAATCAAATCAATCGGCGCACCAACCAACTCTTCTATACGCTCAATATAAGCACGCGCAGCAGGAGGCAAACCTTCCAAGGTTTTTACACCTAAAGTTGACTCTTCCCAACCGGGCATATCTTCATACACCGGCTCCAGGCCGATATAGCTGTCGGCATCGGTAGGCGCTTCAATCACATCACCATGCTCGTTACGATAGCCGACACAGATGCGAATCACATCCAAACCATCCAGCACATCCAGCTTGGTTAGGCACAGACCACTAATGCTGTTAATTTCGATAGCACGACGCAGAATGATCGCATCAAACCAGCCACAACGGCGCGCGCGACCGGTGGTCGAACCAAATTCGTGACCACGCTCAGCCAAACGCGCACCCACTGCATCAAATAGCTCGGTAGGGAAAGGGCCCGAACCCACACGAGTGGTATAAGCTTTGGTAATACCCAGCACGTAATCAAGGTACAGCGGACCAAAACCCGAACCAGTAGCGGTGCCGCCAGCCGTGGTATTAGAACTGGTCACGAAGGGATAAGTACCGTGATCAATGTCCAACAGCGAACCCTGCGCGCCTTCAAACATGATGTTCGAGCCTTCGCGGCGTAACTCATGCAAGCGAGCAGTAACATCGGTCATCAGCGGGGCTAGCCACTCAGCATAGCCCAGCGCTTCATCCAACGTCTTCTGGAAGTCGACTGGCTCAACCTTGTAATAGTGCTGCAAGGCAAAGTTGTGATAATCCAGCACCTCACCTAACTTGGCAGCAAAGCGCTCGCGATGAAACAGGTCTGCTACACGCAGCCCGCGACGCGACACTTTATCTTCGTAAGCAGGGCCAATGCCGCGCCCAGTGGTACCTATCTTAGCTTCGCCACGCGCTTTTTCACGCGCCTGATCTAACGCTACGTGATAAGGCAGAATCAGCGGGCACGCCGGACTGATACGCAAACGATCGCGCACGGGAACACCCTTAGCCTCAAGCTCTTTCAGCTCCTTGAGCAGCGCTTCAGGTGAGAGCACGACACCGTTACCAATAAAGCATCGGACATTTTCACGCAAAATGCCGGAAGGAATCAGGTGTAGTACGGTTTTCTCGCCATCGATTACCAGCGTATGACCGGCATTATGGCCGCCCTGATAACGCACCACCGCAGCAACTTGATCGGTCAGCAGATCAACGATCTTGCCTTTACCCTCATCGCCCCACTGGGTCCCCAGGATGACAACATTCTTACCCATGTTCAGCCCATGCCTCGCTAGAAATTAATTGACCTTTAGGTCAGGGAATCACGAATTCAATTCAGCTACCGACCAACTGCCAGCCTGAAAGCCGAGCAATCGATCACAACCATAGTCAGCAGCCTCAGCACTTGACTGACCGGGCAGCGCCACGATCACCCGCTCACCTTGCTGGCGTAGCTGAGCAATTTGGTCATGCAAACCAGACTCGTTGCTGTGTGGCGCCCAGATTGCCGAGCATTTTTTATCAAGCCCCAAGCTGCCACGCTGCACCAGGCAGCGCAGATCAGTGGAAAAGCCGGTCGCCGGGCGCGCACGCCCGAAATCAGCACCAATATCGTCATAGCGACCACCTTGGGCGACGCTTTGCCCAACACCGGGAACAAAAGCCGCAAATACCACACCTGTGTGGTAATGATAGCCACGCAACTCGCCGAGGTCGAAATACAGCGGAATATGTGGGTAGCGACGCGCCAGCACTTGCGCGATCTCGGCAAGATCATCCAACGCTGCCATAACTGATTCTGGCGCACCATCGAGCAGTGCGTGCGCACGATCCAGCACCTCAACACCACCGGACAACTCGACCAAACTGCACAGCATCCCCGCCAGTGAGGAGTGCTCAAGACCGGCCGCCAATTGGGTAACCTCGCCTCCCGCTTTTCGTTGCAGCGCATCAAACAACAACCGCTCAGTCGTCTCATCGACACCAGCAGCCTGTATTAGGCCACGGTAGATACCAACATGACCGATATCCAGGTGCACGCCTGGCACCTCGCAGCTCGCTAACGTTTCCAGCATGAGCGATATGACTTCAATATCACTGGTACTGGAAGCATCGCCGTATAGCTCAGCACCTAACTGAATCAAGCTGCGCGCTGTGGACAAAGCGCGCGGGCGCGTATGCAGCACGCTTCCGCAGTAACAGAGTCGCGATGGGCCTTCCGCACCCAACGTGTGCGCATCAATGCGCGCCACTTGGGGCGTAATATCTGCGCGCAAACCGAGCATCCGACCAGACAGCTGGTCAGTCATTTTGAAGGTTTGCAACTCGAGATCGTGACCGGCACCGGTCAACAGGGATTCCAAATATTCGATGTGCGGCGTAATGACCAGGTCATAGCCCCAGCAGGAGAACAGATCAAGCAACTGTCGGCGGGCAGCTTCGATACGGGCGGCCTCAGCGGGCAACACCTCGTCAATACCATCCGGCAACAGCCAGCGATCTACAGTCGGCATTTTGACAACCTTTCCATACACAGTGAACTAGGCTTGCGGTCGGACTCGAGCTGGCAGCTCAAATCCGCGGACCAGCCATAACGGTTTCATGCAGTGGATCGGCAGCACAAAACAGAATAGACCGGTCACAAAAAAGCCGGGAATTCCCGGCTGCGTAAGTGTAACACGTTTTCCCTTCGCCACACCCTTCGCATTATCAGTCTAGACGCTAGGTTTAGACAAACAAAAAGGCTGCCCGACTAGCGGGCAACCCCTGAGTTTCGACAAACGTTCAAGGCTGGCTGCTTTCGCCTCGCAGGTACTTGAAGAAGTCGCTTTTTGGATCAAGAACCAAGACATCAGACTTGCTAGAGAAGCTTTCGCGGTACGCGTGGAGACTACGTGAAAACGCGTAAAACTCCGGGTCTTTAGTGTAAGCAAGCGCATAGATCTTAGCTGCCTTTGCGTCACCGTCACCGCGGATTTTTTCCGATTCCCGGAAAGCCTCTGCGATCAGCACACGCTGCTGTCGGTCCGCATCGGCACGAATACCCTCGCCCAACTCACGACCTTTAGCGCGATGCTCACGCGCTTCGCGTTCACGCTCGCTGCTCATGCGATCAAACACGCTACGATTCACTTCATTCGGTAAATCGATCGCCTTAACCCGCACGTCAACCACTTCAATACCCAGCTCGCGCCGCGCACTCTCATCCAGCGTAGCGGTAATGTCAGCCATCAGCTGATCACGCTCACCGGAGACCACCTCATGCAGCGTGCGACGCGCTACTTCGTTGCGCAAGCCAGATTCCAACTGCCGAGACAAACGCTCTTCTGCTATTGCCCGCAGCCCGGAGGTTGCGGTGTAAAAACGCTGCACATCGGCGATCCGCCACTTAGCGTAGGAATCAACCATCAGTGCTTTCTTTTCCAGCGTTAGATAGCGCTGGGTAGCCGTATCGAGCGTCAGCAGACGACCATCAAACTGATGCGCCTCCTGCACAAACGGCAGCTTGAAGTGCAAACCGGGGGTAACATCGTTATCGACCACTCGCCCAAACTGCAGAACGATGGCGCGCTCGGTCTGGTTCACAACGAAAAAGCTGTTCCAGCCGACGATGATCGCTGCCAGCAACACAATGATGCCTAACAAGGATTTATTGCTCATCAGCGGGACTCCCTGGAACGCAGATCGCGCTGCTGTGTAGTAGTGGTGCGAGATGAATCACTCTGAGTAATCGCTGGCGCGCTGCTGTTGGCAGAACCAGAAGAAGCAGACGATTGCTGCATCAGCTTGTCTAACGGCAGATAGAGCAAGTTATTATTACCCTCCCCGCCAGACACCAGAATCTTGCTAGTGCTACTCATCACCTCCTGCATGGTATCGAGGTAAAGGCGCTCACGCAGTACGTCCGGTGCCAAACGATATTGCTCGACCAGCAGATCAAAGCGCTTAGCTTCACCTTCTGCACGGGCGATCACTTCGTCGTGATAACCATTGGCCTCTTCCAGCATGCGCTGAGCTTTGCCTCGCGCCTCAGGAATCACGCCATTAGCGTAGGCTTCAGCCTGGTTACGCTCACGCACTTCGTCTTCCTTGGCGCGGATCACGTCATCGAACGCGTCCTGCACTTCAGACGGCGCTTGAGCGTTCTCAATATTCACCTGAGTAACCGTGATGCCTGTGTTGTAGCTGTCCAAATAACGCTGTAGACGCTCGGTCACTTCGACCGCCATTTGCTCACGACCCTCTGTGAGCACTTGGTGCATCGGCGTTGAACCAACCACATGGCGGACCGCACTTTCAGTCGCATGGCGCAAGCTGGTTTCAGGATCCTCGACCATCAGCACGAAATTCTCCAAATTGGAGATACGATACTGAATGGCAACCGGAACCTCGACGATATTCTCGTCTTCGGTCAGCATCTGACCCTGCTGGCGGTAGGAGCGGACCTGAGTAACATTGTTCTGAAGCTTGCGCTCAACCGGCGGGTAATAGAGATGCAAGCCAGAGCCTACAGTGCGGTCATATTCACCGAAGCGAAGAATAACGGCTTGCTCTTGCTCATCGACCATATACACGGCGTTAAATAACCAAACGCCCAACACAACCAAACCAGCAATGGCCCACAACCCCTTGGGGATGCCACCACCAGCGATCCCAGGACCGCCACCATCACCGCCTTTGCCGCGTTTTTTTGAGCCAAAAAGGCTGTTCAGGCTATCCTGTAACTTGCGTAGCGCCTCATCAAGGTCCGGCGGACCTTGTTTGCCGCCGCCTTTTTTGCCGCCGCTACCCCAGGGATCCTGGTCGTTTGAATTATTTCCGCCACCAGGCTCATTCCAGGCCATAGCGTTCTCCGTTGTCTGTAACTATTCGAAGCTCCAACTGCCAAGTCGGCAGTCAGATCAGGGTGCAATCCTACCGTAAACCAGCAAGCATGCGCGAACCATAGCTGGAGGCTTTCATTGCAAAGTATGTTGCTGCAAAAATGCGTCCGGTTGCCAACCTTCACGTTTGAGCAATCGATTAAAGTCACTGCGCTGCAGGCGGACATCCAGTTGCAGGCGACCATCCTCAGCAGTCTGCTCAGCTAGCACTGCACCAGCCGCATAGAACTGCGCACGCAAACGCGCTTCAGCATGCTCAAGCACGAAGCGCTCTTGTACTAAATCATTACCCAAGCGTTCAGCAACGGCCTGCTGAAGCAGATCCAACCCAAGCCCCTGCTGCGCAGAAATCCAGACCCGAACGATATTGCCGCCCTCATCTCGCTGCAGCTGCGGCTCGAATCCGTCGATCAAATCTATCTTGTTGTAGACCTCAAGCATCGGCAGCTCAATGGCGCCAATTTCGCTAAGCACCGAATGCACCTGCTGAATATTTTCCTGGCGATCCGGGTCAGCCGCGTCGATAACGTGCATAAGCAAGTCAGCCTGGGCGGACTCTTCCAGCGTAGCGCGGAATGCCTCAACCAACTTGTGCGGCAAGTGACGAATAAAGCCTACAGTGTCCGCCAGAATGACCGGCCCGATATCCTGTAACTCGATGCGTCGCAACGTCGGATCCAACGTGGCAAACAACTGATCTGCCGCATAAACGTCGGATGAGGTAAGCGTATTGAACAAAGTAGATTTGCCGGCGTTGGTGTAACCCACCAAAGACACCACCGGAATTTCTGCTCGACGTCGAGCACGCCGAGCCTGATCGCGCTGACTCCGCACTTTCTCCAAGCGGCGGGTAATCTGTTTGATGCGTACCCGCAGCAGTCGCCGGTCGGTCTCAAGCTGAGTTTCACCCGGACCGCGCAAACCGATACCACCTTTTTGTCGCTCAAGGTGTGTCCAGCCGCGCACCAGACGCGTACTCAGATGATCGAGCTGTGCCAGCTCAACCTGCAACTTACCTTCATGGGTTCGCGCACGCTGCGCAAAGATATCCAGGATCAGACCGGTGCGGTCGATTACGCGACACTCCAGCTCGCGCTCCAGATTGCGCTCCTGACTGGGCGTCAGGGTGTGATTGAAGATGACCACGTCACCCTCATTGGCCTTGACCAGCGCCCGCAGCTCCTCCACCTTGCCGCTACCTATAAGGAACCGGGGTGTGGGTTGGTGCCGGGGAATAGTCATAAATGCCGCATTTTCTGCACCGGCGGAACGCACCAGTTCAAGAAATTCCTGCGGGTCTTCACGGCGCTGTTCATCCAGGCCTTCGAGGTGAACGAGAACCGCACGTTCACCCCCTTCATGACGCTCAAAAAACAATCAGGCCTCCTTTTGCATTAAGGATTGCCGACCTCAGCTTCAGCTTCATCGCCACCAGCAGCAACCGGCAAACGCACCGGACGACCAGGAACGACTGTAGAGATCGCGTGCTTGTAGACCATCTGACTAACTGTGTTTTTCAACAGAATGACAAATTGGTCAAATGACTCGATCTGGCCCTGCAGCTTGATGCCGTTTACGAGATAGATGGATACCGGGACACGTTCCTTGCGCAGAACGTTCAGGTAAGGGTCTTGTAGTGAATGCCCTTTTGACATTGCCTCACTCCTTTAATGGAAACCGATAATTTTAAGCATTGTAATAATGCGATTTGGCCGGCTTGTCCATTATCCAAAAGACCAGCAGGCAAGTTAGCTGCGCACCCAAGGGTGGCAGTAGCACCGATGAACTCTATATTGCGGCCTCATGCAGCGCTTTCAAGGCCTGCTCGAATCTTTTCGGGTCCAGACTGTCAAGCCATTCGATTTCAGCATGCCAGCCGCGCAACCAAGTGAACTGACGTTTGGCCAATTGCCGTGTCGCGATAATGCCACGTTGAACCATCTCTGACTCGTCCAGCTTGCCATCCAGATAATCCCAGACCTGCCGGTAACCGACCGCTCTAATGGACGGCATGGCTGAATTCAAGTCCCCTCGATTGCGCAAAGCTTCGACCTCGGGAACCAGCCCTTGTTTCATCATCAAGACAAAACGTTCAGCAATTCGCTCGTGCAGCACAGTTCGATCCTGTGGAGCAACGGCCAGATAGTGCATAGTATAAGGTAAAACCGCCGCTTCCGACGGCCCACTAGCGCCTTTTTCTGCGCTTTGCTGGGCATGCATTTGTGTCAGTGTAATACCAGTTAGCAGAAACACCTCATAAGCGCGCTGAATCCGCTGCGGATCATTGGGGTGTATGCGCTCAGCCGCTACTGGATCAACCCGCGCCAATTCTGCATGTACTGACTCCCAACCAGCTGCTTGCGCCATCATTTCGATACGGGCGCGCACCACAGCATCAGCCGATGGCATCTGCGCCAGGCCGCCAGCCAACGCCTTAAAATAAAGCATAGTGCCGCCCACTAGCAGCGGGATACGGCCACGCGCAGTGATATCCGCCAACAGGGGCGTTACGTCCTCGCGAAAACGCGCGGCAGAATAGGCCTCAGCCGGATCAAGAATATCAATCAGATGATGCGGGTAACGCTCAAGAGTTTGCGCATCCGGCTTGGCCGAGCCGACATCCATGCCGCGATACACCAGCACCGAGTCAACACTGACTAACTCACAGGGAAAATGATCATACAAGTGCATGGCCAGCTCGGTCTTACCCGATGCGGTCGGCCCCATGAGGCAAATGACCGGTGGCAGCTTGTCAACAATCAAGGTTGTTTCCGTTCATCTGTCGATTCAGCGCCCCCGCAGAAACAGCTTGTCGAGCTCTGCCATGCTCATCTGCGTCCAGGTTGGCCGCCCATGATTGCATTGACCACTGCGCTCGGTCTGCTCCATATCCCGCAACAGGCCGTTCATCTCCGCTAGCGTCAACCGACGGTTAGCGCGCACTGAACCATGGCATGCCATGGTTCCGAGCAGCTCATTCACGTGGGCCTGAATCCGATCACTGGTACCGTATTCCAACAGATCACTCAAAACATCGCGCACCAACTGCTCGGCGTGCGCTTGGCGCAGCAGTGCTGGCACCTCGCGAATAGCCAGTGACTCTGGCCCGACGCGCTGAAGCGACATGCCCAGCCGCGTAAACCACTCAGCATGCTCCTCTGCACAATCAGCCTCACGCTGACTGACAGCCAGGCTTTCCGGCACCAACAACGGCTGGCTGCGCAGCCCTTCCTGATCCATCGCCAGCTTGAGGCGCTCATAGGTAATTCGCTCGTGCGCCGCGTGCATATCTACCACCACCATGCCTGCGCTGTTTTCCGCCAGGATATAAACCCCGTGCAATTGTGCTACGGCATATCCCAAGGGCGGGACATTGCCTTCCTCCTGTGGCAACTGCAGACCGGTTGGTTGCGCGCCATACAGGCTGGCATAAGCGGCGACCGCTTCTGCCGAAGGCGGCGGTGTGGCGGTATAACCAGAGCCCGGCGCAACGCCAGCGCTCTCCACCCGCAAGTTGGCGGAGGGTTCATTCAACGGCATGTATTGTTGACCAGAAAACACCCCGGCATCCAAACCACTTACTGATGGCTGCATAGAGGGCGGCGGCGCGGCAGCTTGGGTGCCCGCCTCGGCCTGCTCGGACTGATCACCAGGTCGCTGGTCCGCTAGTGCGCGATACAAAGTGCTGAACAAAAAGTCGTGGACCATACGACCATCACGGAAGCGCACCTCGTGCTTGGTCGGGTGTACGTTCACATCGACCACACCGGGATCCAGCTCCATAAACAGCACAAAGGTCGGATGACGGCCATTAAACATGACGTCGCGATAAGCCTGACGCACCGCGTGGGCAACCAGCTTGTCTTTGATCATGCGGCCATTGACAAAAAAGTATTGCAGATCGGCCTGGCTACGAGAGAACGTCGGCAAACCCACCCAACCCCAGAGCCGCAGCCCGCCGCGCTCATTGTCAATTGATCGCGACTGCTCGACAAAGGCCGCCCCACAGACGGTAGCCACTCGTCGCCGTGCTTCCTGTTCAGTATGTGCAGGGCGCAGACTGAACACACTGCGGCCATTGTGGCGCAGGTTGAAGGCCACATCGAAGCGCGACAAAGCCAGCCGCTTAACCACCTCTTCAAGGTGAGAAAACTCGGTCTTTTCGGTACGCAGGAATTTGCGTCTAGCGGGCGTATTGAAAAACAAGTCACGCACTTCGACCGTGGTGCCCTGCGGGTGCGCTGCAGGCTGCAAGCTAGGCGCCATATCGCGCCCTTCCGTCTCAACCTGCCAAGCCTGATCGCTGCCCGCCGGACAGGAGGTAAGCGTCAACCGTGAAACTGAACTAACCGACGCTAGGGCTTCGCCGCGAAAACCCAAGGTGGCGACCCGTTCCAAATCATCAAGATCGCGAATTTTACTGGTTGCGTGCCGCGATAATGCCAGCGGTAAATCATCCTGCGCTATGCCGCTACCGTCGTCGCGCACTCGCAGCAATTTGACGCCTGCCTGCTCGATATCAATATCGATGCGCTTAGCACCTGCATCCAGGCTGTTTTCCAACAGCTCCTTAATAACCGATGCGGGTCGCTCGACAACCTCGCCCGCCGCGATTTGGTTGGCCAGACGTGGGCTTAAGAGTTGAATTCGAGACATATCAGGGTTGGTTCTGTACAAGCATGCTACTGGCCGGCACTTTCAATACCTGGCCCACTCGTAAGTTATCGTTAGACAAGTTATTGGCGTTCCGCAGACCACTAAGCGATACCTGATACAAGGCCGCAACCATTGACAGACTATCGCCTCGCCGCACCACATGCTCACGCGGCCCTTGGGCCAGCTTGCCGCTGGCCTTAAGCGCGGCAACACGTGTGCCTGGTGGAGGATTACGATGGAAGTAGTTCTTCACGCCCGCATGAATGGAGCGTGCCAAGGCTTGCTGGTGACTGCGCGTGACCAGTTTACGCGCCTCGCCCGGGTTCGAAATAAAACCGGTTTCTACCAAAATCGACGGGATATCCGGCGATTTCAACACCATGAAACCCGCTTGTTCAACCCGTGGTTTATGTAGCGAATTAACCCGACCAACCGAAGACAGCACCTGCTGACCTACATCCAGGCTTGCCGACAGCGTTGCAGTCATAGAAAGATCAAGCAGTACGCTGGCCAACACCTGATCCCTATTGCCAAGGCTTACGCCACCCACACCACCAATCAGGTCAGAGCGGTTCTCACGATCAGCCAACAAACGCGCCGTCTCTGACGTTGCGCCTCGATCAGACAAGGCAAAGACCGATGCGCCGTTGGCGCTCGCGCGAGTAAAAGCATCAGCATGAATGGAAACGAACAGGTCGGCATTATGCTGACGGGCGATTTCCGTGCGCTTGCGCAGCGGAATAAAGTAATCACCCGTGCGCACCAACTGCCCCTTAAAGCCGGGCTCGGCATCAATCATGCCTTTCAGGTCACGGGCGATGGCCAGCACCACTTCTTTTTCACGCGCGCCGCCATAACCAATCGCCCCTGGATCTTCGCCGCCATGGCCGGCATCAATGGCAATAATGATGTCGCGCACGCCGGCCTCGGTAGCAGAGCGCGTGGGCGTCTGCGGCAATGGTGAAGCCTGAGGCGCCTGCGGCGGATCAATAGCCCTCGACTCGCCATCCTGATCGAACAAGTCAATAACCAGACGATCGCCATACTGTTGATTAGACGGCAGCACAAAACTCTTGGGATTGACCTGGGCCGACAGATCCAGCACGACGCGAAGATCCTTGCCATCACGCGGCGCCGAGCGCATGCCAGTCAGCGGTGTATTAGCCAGCGCGAGATCACTGGTATTGGCGTTGAAGGTGGCATTACTGATGTCGATAACGATCCGCTCGGGATTGGAAAGCGTAAACAGCGAATGCTCTACCGGCCCACTCAAATCAAATACCAGCCGCGTGTTATCCGGCGCACGCCAGAGGCGCACGCTCTTAATGTCAGCTGCGAAAGAAGCCTCGGTAACAAGACACAATAGGCTGACAGCGCACCAACGCAGCAGCATCTGGCATTTTCCCCCGATCATGCTAGGTCTTACTCCGTTCTTGTTGCAATCGTTGGCAGCTGGCTAAGCCATGTTCGGTTTGGCCGGTAAACAAAAGGCGTCTGCCAGCACCTTCTACGCTAATGGTAATCGTCAGGTCGGGTCTTGGCAAAACACCCCGCCCTTTTTCCGGCCATTCCACCAAACAAAGACTGTCTGCAGAGAAATAATCGCGCACACCAAGAAATTCGAGCTCTTCAGGGTCGACCAACCGATACAAATCAAAATGGTAAACGGTCGCGGCAGGCAACTCATAGGGCTCAACCAGGGTAAAGGTCGGGCTTTTCACTGCTCCTACGTGGCCTAGCCCACGAATCATGCCGCGGCTGAGCGTGGTTTTGCCCATCCCCAGATTTCCTTCGAGGTAGACCACACCCCGGGCGACAAGTGCCCGAGCAATTTCGCCGCCCAACTGCTGCATCGCCTCTTCACCATCAACCTCTACTGCGTAGCTCATTACCCTTCCCGTTGATTCAGGTATTGCCTGATTGGCACGAACATATCGCTCGCTCGCATTCCCACTTCACCTTTGGCCGCCGCCGCGTCACCCGCTAACGCATGCACCAGCACCCCATAACGTGCCGCTTTGGCAGCAGGAACCCGCTGGGCCAATAGCGCGCCTAATAAACCCGACAGCACATCGCCCATACCGCCTACAGCCATACCCGGATTGCCATCACTACAGACCGCCGCTAGTGTTGCATCCTCGCTAGCGACCAAGCTGCCGGCGCCTTTGAGAATGACGGCGCAACCTAGCGCCGTCACCAACCGCTGTAAAGCCGCCGGCCGATCAGCCTGCACTTCGTCATTCGACGACGATAGCAACCGTGCTGCCTCCGCCGGGTGTGGCGAGATTACAGCATCCTCGCCTAATCGCGGCAGAACATCGTGCTCGGCTATCAGATTCAGCGCATCGGCATCCAGCACTCGCGGGCCATTCCAGCTCAGCACCGCATGCAACAATGACCTCGCCCATTGATCGCGCCCCAAGCCAGGACCGATAACCACTGCATCAGCCTGCTCAAGCAGAGGTCGGAGCTGCTCAGTATCATTGATCGCATGCACCATCAGCTCTGGACAACGGCTCAGCAACGGCCCGACATACTCAGCACGAGTCGCCACGCTGATCTTGCCTGCCCCACTGTGCATGGCGGCCTCCGCTGCCAACATGATGGCGCCGCCCATACCATGGCCTCCGCCGACCAACAGCAGATGACCGAAGTGCCCCTTGTGCGCGGCTTTCTTTCGCGGCGGCAGCGTACCTGCCCAACCGTCCAGACTGAGGCGCTCAAACGCGGCCGCTGGTGCGTGCTGTACGCTACTAGCCAGCGGGGCAAACTCCAACTCACCCACGTAATCAGGCCCCACACCAGTCAACAATCCGAGTTTGAGAGCTATAAAGGTCACCGTCAGCTCAGCCACCACGGCGCAACCCAGCACAACACCGCGATCGGCATCCAACCCACTGGGTAGATCTACTGCTACGACTGGCCCGACCGCTGCATTGATCGCCTTAATCGCCTGCTGATATTCAGCGCGTACTTCGCCGCGCAATCCGGTCCCGAGCAGCGCATCAACTATGACGCCAAAGAGCTCAGCCTGTGCATCCCAGGGCTGCATACTCACGCCTTGTTCTTGCGCTCGCCGATGGGCAGTAGCCGCATCACCGCGCAACGTTACCGGGTCGGCCAGAGTAAACACTTGCACCTGCCAGCCCGCCAGCTTAGCCAACAGAGCCAATAGATAACCATCCCCGGCATTATTACCACCGCCACATAGCACGCTCATGCGCTGAGCATTCGGCCAGCGCTGGGTAATCGCCAGCCACACAGCGTCTGCGGCCGACTGCATTAACTCAATACCGGGCGTACCAGCGGCGATCAAACATGCGTCCAGCGTCCTTATCTGAGCAGTGCTGTAAACCTTGTCGGGCAGAGGGTGCGGCATAAAATAGGCTCCACGTGCGGATGTCTGGCACAATTATACGAGATCAACTGCCCCATCCCTAAACCCAGATCAGCACTGCACCCAAACAAAATGCCTGAAGATACCGACTATCACTCCCTCGCAGAACAGATTCGCAGCCTGGCCAGCCAACTTGGCTTCCAGCAGCTGGGCATCAGTGCGCCTGATATCGGACAGCATGAAGAATGGCTAACGCAGTGGCTGGACGCTGGCTATCACGGCGAGATGGAATGGATGGCCAGTCACGGCAGCAAGCGCACCCAGCCAGCCGAGCTGGTGCCTGGCACGCAGCGGGTTATCTCCGTGCGCATGGATTACTTGCCGGGCGATAGCGCCATGGCGCAGCGCTTGGGCCAACCTGATTCGGCTTATGTTTCGCGCTATGCCTTGGGCCGCGACTATCACAAGTTAATTCGTCGCCGCCTGCAGAAACTCGCCGATGCGATACAAGCGCTGATCGGACCTTTTGGTTATCGCGCTTTCGTCGACAGTGCCCCCGTCATGGAACGTGCGCTGGCGACCAGCTCAGGGCTCGGTTGGATCGGCAAGAACAGCATGCTGATCAACCGTAAGGCCGGCAGCTACTTTTTTCTTGGCGAACTCTACACCGACTTGCCACTTCCGGTAGATCAACCCTATCAGAGCGAGCATTGCGGCAGCTGCACCGCTTGCCTGGAGCGCTGCCCGACTCAGGCCTTTGTTGGTGACAAGATACTGGATGCACGGCGTTGCATCTCTTACCTGACTATTGAATTAAAAGGCGCTATCCCCGAAGACCTTCGTGAACCAATGGGTAACCGCGTATTCGGCTGTGACGACTGCCAGCTCGTCTGCCCCTGGAACCGCTTCGCCAAGCCCACCACCGAAAGCGACTTCAGCCCACGCCACCGGCTCGATCAAGCCAGCCTAGCCGAGCTGTTCAGCTGGGACGAACCCACCTTCTTAGCCAACACCGAAGGTTCACCGATCCGCCGCATTGGCCATGAGCGCTGGCTGCGGAATCTGGCGGTCGGGCTAGGCAACGCAACCAGCAGCATTCCGGTCATCGAAGCGCTGAAGGCGCGTCGCGCCCATCCTTCCGAGTTGGTGCGCGAACATGTTGATTGGGCGTTGAAGCGACACAACGCCTGAGCCGTTAAAACTTGATGAAATGCTCACGGTAGTGTTGCAGCTCGGCAATCGAGTCGCGAATATCATCCATCGCCAAATGGCTACTTTGTTTCTTCACGCCATTTTTCACTTCCGGCGCCCAGCGTGCAGCCAGTTCTTTCAGTGTCGACACGTCGAGATTGCGGTAGTGAAAAAACTTTTCCAGCTCGGGCATGCCACGATGCAGAAAACGTCGATCCTGACAGATGCTGTTGCCACACATCGGCGAGCGACCTTTCGGCACCCATTGCTGTAAAAAGGCAATGGTTTGCTGCTCAGCTTCGGCTTCACTGACCTGACTATCACGTACGCGCTGGGCGAGCCCAGAGCCGCCGTGCTGCCGGGTGTTCCACTCATCCATACCATCGAGCATGGCATCAGGCTGCTTGACCGCAATGGACGGGCCCTCGGCCAGCACATTCAGGTTGGAATCGGTCACTATGGTGGCGATCTCGATGATGACGTCATTGTCGGTGTCCAGCCCGGTCATTTCCAGGTCAATCCAGATAAGGTTATCGGGGCTCTGCATGCTGACTCCTGCGCTTGCCTGATGGGAAGATGATCAGAACCAGCGCGGCTAGCTATTTATACGCTGGATCAACTGCCGCCAGTATAACTGCAGCGTGCTACACTGCGGCTGTTTCTTCAGACACTGATTCCATGGCCAAGCGACATCTCACACGACGCCAAAACTGGCGCATCCAGAAAATTCAAGACGAGCGCGCTGCACGCGCCGACAAACGCGCCGACAAAGCCGAAGAAAGCTTGCTCGGCGGCGATTTGGGGCCAGAGCAAAGCGGTTTGGTAATAGCTCACTTTGGCGTGCAGATGGACGTAGAAGCGACCGATGGCGCCAATGCGGGAGAAATACGCCGCTGCTACCGACGCGCCAATCTGCCTGCACTGGTAACCGGTGATCGGGTCATCTGGCGGGCTGACAATCAAGGCTCAGGGGTCATCGTTGCTCAGCAACCACGGACCACCGAACTGTGCCGACCGGATCATCGCGGCCAACTCAAACCGGTCGCGGCCAACGTCGACTTGCTGGTTATTGTGTTCGCCCCTCTCCCCACGCCCTATGCCAATTTAATCGACCGTTATCTGGTCGCGGCCGAGCAGGCCGGGCTCGAGCCGCTGCTGGTCATGAACAAATCTGACCTGCTAAACGATAAAGACCACAGCGAACTGCAACAGTGGCTGCGTGACTACGCCAAACTGGGATACCGGGTGCTCAGCCTGTCTGCCGACGACGGCAGCGGCATGGACGACCTGAAGGCTACACTGAAAGACCGTATCAGCGTGTTTGTCGGCCAGTCTGGCGTTGGCAAATCATCGTTGATCAACGTGCTACTGCCGGGCGAAGACCTGCGCGTAGGCGCTCTTTCTGAGCACACCGGCAAGGGTACTCACACCACCACCACCGCCAAGCTGTTCCACTTTCCCGCGGGCGGAGACCTAATCGACTCGCCCGGCATCCGCGAGTTTGGCTTGATGCATATCAGCCACGATGAACTGCTGGAAGGCTTTATCGAGTTTCGCCCCTACCTCGGAATGTGCCGCTTTCGCGACTGCAGACATCAGCAAGAACCTGGCTGCGCGCTGCTCGGCGCGGTAGCCGACGGCAATATCGCAAAAGCGCGCATGGGCAGTTACAAATATATCCTCTCGACGCTAAGCGCCAACGACACCCCGCGTTAACGGTGCCATTAAAGGCTGAAAGCAGGTAAATCTGGCGATTGGTTGCTGTTTAACAACACACTAGTCGCGCAGGCGCCGTGTCGGCTCGGCATCATCAAAGAGATTCAAGCGTCGCGGCGGCTGTGCTGTGGCCGAGGGCTCCTGCTCAGGAGCTTCTGCCGGCACCGCATCTTCAACCGCCGATTCAAGCTCTATTGGCGAGCTAAGCTCTGCCTCTGGCAAAAGCTCGGGGGATTGTTCAGGGGATGACTCGGGCGCTTGCTCCAATACCCGCTCCACTGCAGCCGCTGCTTGCGGCTCAGTTTCGGCGGACTCTCGCAACTGGGTCTCCGCCTGATGGTTCAGCACCACAATGTCAATTCTGCGATTGGTAGCACTGAACGGATCTGCGCGATCAAACAGCGCCGAATCTGCATAACCCACCACGCGAGCAACTTGCGGTTCCGGATAGCCCGCGACCAAGAGAGTGCGCCGCGCAGCGTTGGCACGATCGGATGACAACTCCCAGTTTCCGTAACCCCGACGCCCACGAAAGGGCTCAGAATCCGTATGACCGCTGATGCTGATTTTTTTCGGGACCTTGGCGATGGTGTCACTCAGCGCCAGCAAAATCTCTTCGAAGTACGGCTGTAGCTCGGCGCTACCACTGGCAAACATCGGACGGTTTTCGGCATCAACGATCTGAATGCGCAGTCCATCCTGGGTAATTTCGATCAGAATTTGATCCTTAAAGCGCTGTAACACCGGCTCTTCATCTATCTGATTTTGCAGTTCCTGCAGCAGCATCTCCAGCTCAAATTGCTCTGCCTGAGCCGCTACATCTTTGGCGGCGGCCTCATCCAACATATCTTCGTCTTGCGGGTCCTGCTCTTTGTTCAGGGTGCGTTCAGGCGACACTTGAGGTGAGCCACCCAGATCAATTGGGTAAGGAGTACCCCCTTCGGAGAAACCCACGGGATCGTTGAAATAACCTGAGATATCGCGCAACTGCTCTGGCGTGGCCACTGTAATTAGCCACATGACCAGAAAAAACGCCATCATCGCTACTGCAAAGTCAGCAAAGGCAATTTTCCAGGAACCACCATGATGGCCAGCAGCTTTGCGCGAGATGCGCTTTACGATAATCGGCTGATTGTTATCCATTTATCAGCGGCCTTTGACCGACTCTTCCAGCTCCAGAAAGCTGGGCCGGTGTTCGGGCAGCAGCGACTTACGGCCAAACTCCACCGCTAGCGCTGGCGGCAATCCCTGAGCGCTAGCCACCAACGACATCTTGATCGCTTCGTATGTATTGGCTTCTTCATGCGCCTCGTGCTCCATAGCGCTGGCGAACGGGCCGACAAAACCGTAGGCCGCGAGAATACCCAAGAAGGTGCCGACCAATGCGGTTGCGACTTTCTCACCGATTTCGGACTTTTCTGCATCACCCAGAATACCCATGGTGATCACGATACCCAGCACCGCTGCGACGATACCAAAACCGGGTAACGCATCAGAAACCCGAGTAGCGGCATGGGAGGGCTCAAGCAACTCTTCGGTCAAGCTGGAAATCTCCACATCGAACAAGGCTTCCAGCTCATGCGGCGCCATGTTGCCGGTGGACATAATGCGCAGGTAATCGCAGATAAACTCGGTCATGTGCTTGTCTTTTAGGATCGCCGGATACTTGCTAAAAATCGGACTTTCCAACGGCTCTTCAATATCTACCTCAATAGACATCATGCCTTCGCGTCTGCTCTTGTTCAGTACCTCATACAGCAACCCCAGCACATCGAGGTAGTAGGCCTTACTGAACTTATGGCCAAACATGATCGCCGGGCCTGCTGCCAGCGTCTTTTTAACCACTGCAGCGCTGTTAGCCACCATAAAAGCACCGAAGGCAGCGCCACCGATAATCAATATTTCAAACGGGTGCCAGAGCGCGCCAATATGGCCGCCGGACGCAAGAAAACCGCCGAGCACAGAACCGATAACAACAAGAAAACCAGCGATTTTCAGCATAAATCAGAATATCCCGATATAGCAGGATGCATGCACCAGGCATGCAAGGGCGGCAAACCACCGCAGTTCGAGTTATAGTCGCGCAAACGACAAGTATAAAGCCGCGAGCCCTATGAGCACAGCCCAGCCTCACCGTAACGGTAGTACAGACATTATCGGCAGCCTGCGCGAGAAACTGAATGCCACGGTACTGCCAATCACCCCGGCCCAACGCGAGCGCCTGCTGCTCCAGCTCGGCAGTGATATGTTAAGTCTGAACGAGCTGACTCAAGAAATAATGAGCGTGCCGGTGGCAGCATTACATGTGTGCCGCGCCGCGGGCGATGCAGCGCGCAATAAGGACGTCGACATTCTTACTCTGGAGCAGGCTTGCGGCCTGCTCGGCACCCAGCGTCTTGGCACCTTACTTGGCAATATCCCGGTGGTCGAAGCAGATCAACTACCCAAAGCGTATCTGCAGTTGCTGAGTATCAGCGAACACGCTGTCAGCCAGGCGCAGGGGCTGTTCTCGCACCGCATAGCCCGTCTGTGGCATGAAATGTCCTTGGCAACCTTGCTATTTCTCTCACCACTCTGGGCTCTGACCTACATCAAGCCCCGCATTTTCGAGCAATGGGACCAACTGAACCGCGGCATTCTGCCCGAAAATGTCAGCAAAAAACAAATTGCTGAGACCACCTCCATGGGGTTTCTGCTGGTTCAGCAGGTTGCTCAGGATTGGTGGCTGCCACCTTGGATACTGCAGGGCTATCGCTCTCTGAATACCAGCCGCCGCACCATGGTCAAGGCTCTACATATAGCGCGCAACGCCAGCAATCCGCAGGATCAACAAGCTCGACTAGATGCTGACCGCGACCTGTATCGCTGGCTTACCCAGCCGGCGAACAGCCTGCTGATGGCAAGCGGCATAGCATTGGGCTCACATCACAGTTGGTACGCGATCCATACCCTACGCTGGCAACAACTCAGCGCTCTCTATCTAGGTTGCAGCGTTGCAGATGTGCAGCGTATCAACCATGAGAGCGCTGCCACCAGTGCGCGCATCCAGCACCAACTGACCCCCGGGCAGCCTTGGCTCCCCGCATCATCGCTAGCCTGGCCTGCAGATTATTCGCCCGCCACAACAGAACCGGCCGCCAAGACTGCCAGCAAACCTGTTACGCCTATTCCGCCGGCGCCCATTCGTCCCGAGCGCTGGCGCCAGCTTTGTTTAATGCTGAGCACCCAACCGAGCCCCTTCACTAGCCTACCGGAGCTACTAGATTGCGCACTCAAGGCTATGCATGATGGGCTTGGTTCACAGCAATGCTGGATCGCGCTATTCAACGGCAAGGCACAGCAACTAGTTGTGAGCGCTGCCTTGGGCTTTGAGTCTGGCCAGCGACTCATAGGGACCAAGCTAGGCAACCCGCGCGGTTCCGCTTGGGGTAACTGGCTTATCAGTGAGTCTTGTCATCACCTCAACACTGAACGGGTAACTAGCCTGGGACCACTGTTACCGGGCTCACTGAAAACCATCGCACCTGATAGCGCATTCGAACTGGTGCCTATCATCCACAACAGCCAGGTACTTGGCCTGCTATTTGTCTGCAATCCAGGCAGCCAGCAGTTGATCGATCAGCAGCGCCAAAAAGCCTTGGTTAAAACCGCCTCCTGCGCCCTCAAAGGACTGCTTAACTTCAAGCAACGCAGCTAGGGTTTTGTGGCATCTTGCGGCAATCCGTTAATAGACCCCGAACGGCAATCCGCTACAATGCGCGCATTGGGCCTAGCCCTTGCCGCGAACCCCATTTTTCCGGAGAGGTGTCACGCATGACGATTGCCCATCTGCCTTTACTCATTGAGCCAGAAGCGCTCGAACTGCCCATCGACCAGCAACACTGCCGATTGGTGGATCTGAGCAGCACTGCACAGTACCTAGCAGGGCATATCCCTGGCGCCGTGCACATTGCCCCCACACGGACCGCGGCGCCAGCGCCACGCCCAGGCCTACTGCCATCGGAGGCAGAGTTACACAGTGTGTTTTCCGAGCTGGGGCATCACGATGAACTGCATTACATTGTTTACGATGACGAAGGGGGCGGCTGGGCAGGCCGCTTCATCTGGCTGCTGGACAGCATAGGCCATCCGCATTACAGCTATATCAATGGCGGCCTGAAAGCCTGGCAACAAGCCGGGCTGGAGCTTGAACAAGAGGAAAACAAGGCATCACCTAGCCAGCCGACATTGTCGTTTAATAGCCACCACACAATTGATCTCGATAGCCTGCTGGCTGACCTCAAAAATCCGCAGCAAGTAATCTGGGATGCACGTTCGCCACAGGAGTTCTGCGGCGCAAAGGTAGTGGCCGCCAAAGGTGGACACATTCCCGGAGCGGTCAACTTTGAGTGGACCGCCGGCATGGACTCTGAAAACGGCTTGCGCTTACGCAGTGACCTTGCCGAACAGCTGCGCGCCCTGGGTGTCACGCCCGACAAGACAATTATCACCCACTGCCAGACTCATCACCGCTCCGGCTTCACCTATCTAGCCGCCAAGGTGCTTGGCTATCCCAACGTAAAAGCCTATGCCGGATCCTGGTCCGAATGGGGCAATCATCCAGACACACCCGTCGAACTTTGAGGAGCTTTCATGCCCGCGCGCTTATTCATCTTGATGCAGTACCTGCTTCCCCATCACCTGCTATCGCGTCTAGCCGGCTGCTTGGCGAACTGCACTTGGCCTTGGGTAAAAAACCCGTTCATCAATTGGTTCGTTGGCCACTATAAAGTAGACATGAGCTTGGCGCTGGAAGAGAACCCAACCGCCTACGCTAGCTTCAATGCGTTTTTTACCCGCGCCCTGAAAGCCGATGCTCGCCCATTAGATAGCACCGAGAAAGGCATACTTTGCCCTGCAGACGGCACCATTAGTCAATTGGGCAAGATCGAGCACGGCCGGATTTTTCAGGCCAAGGGCCACAGCTTCAGTGTGACTGAACTGCTGGGCGGCAACGCAGCCCACGCAGCGGCATTCCAGGGCGGCGAGTTTGCCACTGTTTACCTGTCACCCAGTGACTACCACCGGGTACACATGCCCTTCTCCGGCACCTTGACCGAAATGATCTACGTGCCAGGCAGGCTATTCTCGGTCAACCAGACCACGGCCGAGAACGTGCCAGAGCTATTTGCCCGCAATGAGCGCGTAGTCTGTTTGTTTGAAACAGAAGTGGGTCCCATGGCCGTAGTGTTAGTCGGCGCCATGATCGTTGCCTCGGTGGAAACGGTATGGGCCGGACTGGTTGCACCGCCCAGCCGGCAGTTGCGCTCAACTGGATACGGTCAAGCCGCACCGAGCCTGGCCAAGGGCGAGGAAATGGGCCGCTTCAAACTCGGCTCAACCGCCATAGTGCTATTCGGCCCCAACGTGGCCAACTGGCATGCCGACCTTAAAGCCGGCAGCACCGTCCGCATGGGCGAACTGCTCGGCGCCGCGCAGGCCTAGGACCTGCTGCGGCATTAGGCTCGCGCCAGATCGAAAGCAATCACCAGATCAATCCGACTGGCGCCTAGCGCCAGCATGACCAGACGATCCACCCCCAGCGCTACTCCAGCGCACTCAGGCAAGCCCGACTGCAGCGCCGCCAGCAATGGCTGATCCAGCGGTAATTCGGGATAACCCAGCGCCCGGCGCTGCTGCTGATCTGCAGCAAAGCGCCGCGTCTGCTCTTGGGCATCGGTCAGCTCAAAGTAGCCATTCGCCAACTCCATACCTGCGACAAACAGCTCGAAACGCGCAGCGCTTTCCACCCGATCATCACCTACCACTATGCGCGCCAACGCGGCCTGCGATGCTGGAAAGGCATAAACCATAGTCGGCTCCAACAATTTGGGCTCCACGCAATGCGAGAACAACAGGTTAAGCCAACCATCGCGCAGCAGCTCGCCGCTGAAGCCGCAGCGCTTAACGGCCAGCGCCTGTAGCTGCTGATCCGTGCAACTGTGAATATCCAGTCCAGTGTGTTCGGCAAAAATAGCGGCATAGCTAACTCGTCGGGCCGGGGCAGACCCCAACACCAGCCCTACCAGCGCATCCACTTCATCCATCAAACGGTGATGATCAAAGCCGGGGCGATACCACTCCAGCATGCTGAACTCGGGGTTATGTCTACCGCCAACCTCGCCGTTACGATATACCTTGCACAGCTGCCAGATCGCACCACTGCCGGCTGCTAGCAAGCGTTTCATTGGGTATTCCGGCGAGGTATGTAGGTAGAGGCGCTGCGCTGTGCCTCCACCTTCCGGCACATAGTCAGTAGAAAATGGAAACAGATGTGGATCACTCACCGCTGCGGCAGACAAACTCGGCGTATCAACCTCCAGCACGTCACGCTCGGCAAAGAACTCGCGGATATGATTGATGATCTCCGCGCGAAGGCGCAACGCCGCAATTGAAGCACTGGGCTTCCAGTCAACAGTCATGAAGAGTCTCCGATCAGACACAAAAAACCGGAGCCAGGCTCCGGTTTTTTGATACAGGCAACAGGTCAGGCGCGGCCAACATACTCGGCAGAACGCGTATCAACCTTGAGCACATCACCGGTATTAATGAACAGCGGAACCTTAACTACCGCACCGGTAACCAATTTGGCTGGCTTGGTACCGCCGCCTGAAGTATCACCGCGCACACCTGGATCGGTTTCCACTACTTCTAATTCCACGAAGTTAGGTGGGCTAACAGCAATCGGAGCGCCATTGAACAGGGTTACCTGGTAAATGACTTGTTCTTTCATCCAGTTCAGGCAATCGCTTACCGCTTTCTCATCAGCGCCAACCTGCTCAAAAGAGCCATCGGTCGCCATGAAGTGCCAGAACTCACCGTCGGCGTAGAGGTATTCCATTTCACGGTCCATCACGTCCGCGCCTTCCAGCGAATCGCCAGACTTAAAAGTACGTTCGTTAACACGACCGTTCTTCAAGTTGCGCACCTTAACGCGGTTGAACGCCTGACCCTTGCCTGGCTTGACGTATTCGTTTTCCAGGATGGAACAAGGATCGCCGTCGAGCATCACCTTAAGACCCGGTTTGAATTCATTGGTAGAATAATTGGCCATACAGACATTCCCACTTTCAATTAAACGGATAATCCGACAACGCGCCGTTCTGACAACAGTTGAAGGCAGCCAGTCGGATACCCTGACACCCATGCGCGGAAAAACCCTAATGATACATGGTTCTTCAGTCCCTGTTGAGTCTGCCAGCTGGCAAAATCTGCTGGCCAGCAGCATTACCGACCCACGGGTGTTGCTCCAGCGGCTGCAGCTCGACAGCAGCTTACTCGAGGGCGCCCTGGCGGCCGACCGGGAGTTTGCACTACGCGTCCCGGAGCCTTACCTGCAGCGCATGCAGCCAGGCGACCCCAACGATCCACTGCTGCGCCAGGTACTGCCGCTCGGCGAAGAGCTCAGCGAGCAGCCAGGCTATGTAGCCGACCCCCTTGGCGAGCAACAAAGCAACGCGCGGCCCGGCATTATCCACAAATATCATGGCCGCCTTCTATTAGTGGTTACCGCCGGCTGCGCGATTAACTGTCGCTATTGTTTCCGCCGTCATTTCCCCTATGCAGAGAACAACCTGAGCACCACCGAGTGGGAGCAGGCGCTGGATTACATCCGTCAGGACAGTTCAATCAACGAGGTCATCTACAGCGGCGGCGACCCTTTGGCTGCCAACGACCGGCGCCTCGCCTGGCTGACTCGCCAGATCGCCGATATCCCGCACATCAAACGGCTACGGGTGCACACTCGCTTGCCCGTAGTCATTCCTCAACGGGTAACCGACGAGTTAATCGATGCTCTCTGCGGCACACGCCTGCCGGTGACCATGGTGTTGCACTGCAATCACGCCAATGAGGTTGATGCCCAGATGCTGGACGCCATTGCCCGCTTGCGGCGGGCGAACATCACCTTGCTCAATCAGGCCGTTCTGCTGCGCGGCGTCAACGACAGACTTGAGGCACAAATAGCCCTCAGCGAAGCACTAGGCGACAATGGCGTATTGCCCTATTATCTACACTTGCTTGACCATGTCAGAGGTGCGAGCCATTTTCATTGCTCAGACAGCGAAGGCCAGCAGTTGATTGGCCAGTTGCTGACGCGACTGCCTGGATACCTCGTGCCGCGATTGGTAAGAGAAGTTGCTGGCGAGCTCGGGAAGGTCCCGATTCATGTCGACTTGGTTAGCCCGTGAACGAACCAGAACACCGATAACAAGAGCGCTGCCAGGGCACTGTAATAGCCAGCGCCGCGGCTAGACAGAGCGTTTAGCCAGTTAGAGGCTAAGCTGCTACAGTGTCTTCAAGTAAGAAGACTTGACCCTTAAAGCGCCAAAGTTTGACAGCCCATCGATTGTCAAGTTTTGGCCGGAACCGCTTGTACTGGATATGACTGTTATGGATAGCACATCGCAAAAACTGCATTTGCGTATTCCTCAGCAAACTCTAAGTAGCTTGAGTTTTGCTGAAGGCACGGAAAAGGGCATCACCCATTGGTTGGCTAATCTCCCAAAAGCCAACATCGGTGAGACTGCTCGCCAGTTGTATCAAGGCCTGATCGAGCTGAACCAGTTTGAGGTCGCTGCCGACAAACGACTGGCTATGCTCGAGCGCATAAGGCCAGAAGTGCATTACGTTTGCTCTGCGCTTTCCAAGTATTACCTCGGACAGTCAATCGTTCTTGAGGACAAGCCACGCAAAGTTGCCAACCTATCGCAATCGCTGCAAAACCACCTTGCTAACGGCTATAAGATAGTCGTGTCGCAGGAGCGCAGCATCAAGTCTCGCGACCACGCCAGTCAGATGACATTAGCGCTGCAACGCTCCATTCGCAGCTTGTGCGGCCCACTGTTACGCGCCTTCCAATTGTATTGCCCGGTAGCAGACGGTGTTTGGCTGGAGTTGCATCAACTTTACCAGCTGGCGCGCAAACGCAAACTGCATCTGACCGCAGTGCCTGACAAAGAAAGCGCCAGCAAAAAACCTTTGAGCATTGAGCAAAGCTACATCATCGCTCTGCTGATGGGCTCTGCGCGCCCTAACCAGATGCGCCAGAGTGCTATGGGCCGGCTATTTTCAACCTTGGAAGACTGGAGCCGCGTAGCCAACATTGTGCCGCCTACCGATGCCAAGGCACTGTTCATTATCAACCCGGACATGGATTGCCCTCCTCGCTACAAGTCACTGATTCGCGATGAGAGCCTCGACAATAGCCTGGGGCTCGACACTAGCGAACTGGTCGAGAGCATCAAGAACTACATGCTCAGCAACGCTGACTATGGCGGCGACCTGCGCATACCCGACAATATGGGTATTGAGCTATTGCAGCATGTCAGCCAGTCCTGGGGAGACTTGGCGGAGCGTACCTTTAACCGCATCCCAAGCGGTGGCCAATTAAAAGTCAGCATTGGTATCAGCGCGACCCACTACCGCATTGCTGGCAAAGCGTTCACTCGCTTTGTCGATGCCGAAGAAATGGAAACCAATCCCTTCTCCGAAGCCGCGCAACGCAGCAAGCAAAGCGGCTGGACCGGTGCCTTTGACGGCGCCCATTCAGTAGACTGGAATGGCAGTGGCGTAGAGCAGATCGACTATAACGGCAGTGCCAACGGCGTTGTCGATGCAGAAGATGAAGAAAGCTACCCTATCCATACCTTACCTATCGTAAACCACAGCCCGGGTGGCTTCTGTCTTACGTGGCCCAAGGATGTGCCAAAGCAGTTGCAGGCTGGTGAGCTGCTTGGCATTCAAGAAGCCAATGAACAGGACTGGAGCCTGGCTGTGGTGCGCTGGATTCGCCAAGTGCGTGGCGGCGGAACCCAGATGGGCATAGAACTGGTTGCGCCACACTGCATTCCTTGCGCTGCAAAACTGCTGCGTAAAACCGGCGAGCCTAGCCAATTCTTGCGTGCTCTGATGCTGCCCGAAGTTTCGGCTATTGACCGACCAGCGACCATAATCACCCCGCGCATGCCGTTCCAGATCAACAGCAAGGTCATCATTCATCGCCCCGGTCACTCACAGCGCGCGCACCTCACAGAGCGCATCACTGCGACCGGGAGTTTCAGTCAGTTTCAATACCATCTGATTGAACAGGCCAAGGAAGAGAAGCCTCAATCTGAGACTAACCCCTCATCCTTCACGGTCAGCACCGAGGATGACTTTGACTCCCTCTGGAAGTCTCTGTAAATTCAATCGTCTAATTACTAAGGGCTGCGCATCAGCGCAGTCCGCTCTGTGCGGACGATCATGGGCAAAGAAAAACAAGCGATCAAACTGCTTATTCTGGATGACTCGCAAAACAACGCAGAGCGTCTGGTAAGCCTGTTACGTAATGCCGGCCATGCAACACGAGCGCATCGCATTACTTCAGTGGAAGATCTGCAGGAGTCCCTGCAACAAACTTGGGACCTGTGCCTGGCCAGGCCCGAAACGAGCTTCATGACAGCCCACGAAGCCGTCGGCTTGATCTCCCGTCAATCTCGAGACATACCCTTCATTCTGCTCACTCCCGCGCCCAGCACTGAACTGCGTATCGATGCACTGCGCGCTGGAATGCAGGATTCTTTAAGCGATGAAAGCGACGCGCTTTTGACCTTGGTAGCCAATCGGGAGCTGGCCAATCTGGCAGCGCGCCGACAAAGGCGCATTGCCGAGCAAAGCCTGCGCGAGGCAGAAAAGCGCTGCCAGCTGCTGCTTGAAAGTTCGGTTGATGCCATAGCCTATGTACATGACGGCATGCACATTTATGCCAACCGCTCCTATATTCACCTATTCGGTTATGACGACCCTGACGATCTGGCTGCCGAGCCCATGGTCGGCTTAATTTCCGGTGATGACCAAAGCCGTTTCAAGGACTTTCTACGCAACTACATCCAACAGGGCGGTCAGAACGAGATCCGTTGCAAAGGCCTGGACAGCAGTGGCAAGCAGTTCCCGATAATGCTCAGCTTTTGCCCCGCCAGCTACGACGGCGAGCCCTGCACCCAAGTGGTGATACGCGCAGAAACTGCTAGCGCCGAATTTGAAGAAAAACTCAAAGTCATGGCCAGCCGCGACTTGGTTACTGGCCTATTCAACCGTGCCTACTTTCAAGATCAGCTCGAGGCCATCCGTGACAACGCAGTACGTCTTGGGCAATCCAGCAGTCTCGCGTACATCAGCATTGACGGATTCAACAGCGTTCAAGCAGACATAGGCTTGGGCGGTGCTGATTTAGTATTAACCGATATCGCCCAGCTGCTGCGCGACCACTTTCCTGAAGACACGCTGATTGCACGCTTTGGCGACGACGCCTGCAGCGTGCTGATCCCCGGCAAAGAACCGGAAGCTGCAGTAACCACCCTTGAGGCGTTGCGTCAGAAGATCGAGGGCAACCTCTTTGAGGCCAACGGACGGACTGTACAGATCACACTTAGCATTGGCGTGTCCGCCATTAGCGAGACCAGCGCCGACCCTACCGAAGCGGTGAATCGCGCACACCGACTGGCTGATCAACTCAGTCATGCTGGCGGTAACGCAGTGAAGGCGTTCAACCCGCTCGACGAGCTTGCCCACCAAGCCAACCGTGGCAACCTGATTGCGCTGCTCAAACACACACTGGAAACCAACGGCTTCCGTCTACTGTTTCAGCCAGTCATCAGCCTGCGCGGTGATGAAGCCGAACACTACGAAACCTTTCTGCGTCTGCTCAATCACGAAGGTGAAGAGGTTCCTGCTGCCGATTTCTTGCCAGCCGCCCAGGAAGCCGGCCTAGCAGCCGAAATTGACCGCTGGGTGATTACCCAGGCTACCCGCCTGCTGAGTAGTCATCGCGCAAAAGGTGCGGAAACTCACCTACTGCTCAATCTCAGTGGCGCGAGCCTGCAGAATCCGGACATGGTGGAATGGATCGCCGGTCAGCTGAAGGAAGCTCGCCTGCCGTCCGACGCTATCATCTTCCAGTTCAATGATGCCGACGTGAACACCTACCTAAGGCAGGCCAAAGCACACACCGAGGCGCTGCATGCAATGCACTGTAAAGTGTCACTTAGCCACTTTGGCGGCGCTTTAAACCCCTACGCGTCGCTCAAGCATGTACATGCTGACTACATCAAAATTGATGGTTCATTCGCCCGCGACCTGTCCGACCCGAGCGCAGTAGAAGCATTGAAGGTCATGGTTTCCGCCCTGCATGCGCAAGGCAAACTGACTATAGTGCCTTACGTCGATAGCGCCGCAATGATGCCAACCCTCTGGCAGGCAGGGGTGAATTACATTCAAGGCCATTATCTACAACCGCCTAGCGACAGCATGAGCTACGACTTCTCTGCTGAATAACAGGCTGTCGAAAGCCCCCCCCCTGCCAAGTGCAGTGCAATGCAAAACGCCCGGATAACCGGGCGTTTTGTTAGCAGAGTGCTATCAGGCTAGCTGCCTTCTCGATCGCGAAAACCCAACAAATACAGAATACCGTCCAGCCCTAAGGTCGATATAGCCTGCTTGGCAGATTGCTTGACCAGCGGCTTAGCTCGGAACGCGACACCCAGCCCGGCAATCGACAACATCGGCAAATCATTGGCACCGTCACCGACCGCAATAGTTTGCTCCAGACTAATCCCTTCTTGCTCTGCCAACTGACGCAACAAATCAGCCTTGCGCTGCCCATCAACAATAGGCTCCTGCACTTCACCGGTTACCAATCCATCGACTACTGGCAGCGCGTTTGCATAAACATAATCAATACCCAAACGCTTTTGCAGGCGCTCGGCAAAGTAGGTAAACCCGCCGGACAGTATGGCCGTCTTGTATCCGAGGCGCCGCAGCTGAGCAATCAGGGTCTCCGCGCCTTCGGTCAAGCGCAGCGACTCACCAATCTCTTCCAGTGTAGAAATAGGCAAGCCTTTGAGCAGCGCCATGCGCTCACGGAAACTGGCCTTAAAGTCCAATTCGCCGCGCATCGCTCGTTCAGTAATCTCAGCGACTGCCTCACCCACTCCCGCAGCCTTAGCCAGCTCATCGATTACTTCAGCGTCAATCAGGGTCGAATCCATATCGAACACCACCAGACGGCGGTTGCGACGGAAAATGCTGTCCTGCTGAAAGGCGATATCGACACTCAACTCCTGAGCAATTGCTAGGAACTCCGCGCGCAACGCAGCAGGATCAGCGGGCTCACCGCGCACCGAAAACTCGATACAACCCTTACCTTGATCGGCCGGCAAGCCTTCGGGAATGCGCCCGGAAAGTCGATCGATATGGTCTATGTTCAAATCGTAACGCGCCGTAATTTCACTGACGCGGGCGATATGCTCAGCGGTAACGCGGCGTGCTAGCAAAGTGACTATGTGCCTTGGCTTGCCCTGCCCGGTTACCCAGCGACCATACTCGTCAGCACTGACCGGGGTAAAGCGCACCTGTTGATCTAGCTCATAGCCGCGAAACAGCACATCTTTCAAGACATCTGACAGGCCTTCATCACCGGTCATCTCGACCAGAATTCCGAAAGACAGGGTGTCATGAATGACCGCCTGGCCGATGTCCAGGATATTCACCTCGGCTTTTGCCAGCAGGCCGGTAATAGCCGCCGTCAGGCCCGGGCGATCCGGGCCGGTAATATTGATCAGGACTATTTCCTTCAAGGTAACCTCATACGCCTAGCTGAAAACACTATTCTAACCGGAATTGGCAACCGTCTCACAGATGAACCCTTTTTCCTTGCAGAGGGAATGGCTATACTCGGCGCTCGAGCCGCCAACGGCCTGCCACTGCCCACACCTGTCAATTTCGAGTCCCACTTTGAGCCGCTCAAGTCCTACCCAAGATAATCTTTTCCTACGCAGCTACACGCAGTTTCGGCGCCGCTGCAGCAACTTCCGCTATGCGGTTCCACTATTGGTACTGCTGCCTTTGCTGGCGTTGTTATTGCTAACGCTCTGGTTTGGCAAAGTCGAGTTGCAGCGCGATATTGGCGTGCAAGCTGATCGCGTAGGTAGTGCGCTCGCCCGCCAAATCGCCTCAACTGCTGCTGAACCCCTTGCAGCGGGCGACAACCTTAGCCTAAACATCCTGTTGGCCGAGTGGAATCAGAACCCTTTGATCGCCCATGTAAGCCTCTACTCACCTAACAACCGTGTGATAGCCGAAGCTGGTAATAAGCCCGCCGCTCACAACCGCGCGCCTGGCCAAGGCCGTTATATGGCGGCGGTACTGCGACAAGATCAAGTGGCCGGGCAGATTCAATTGGTTCTGGCCGCACAGCCATTCCGCCAGCCGGGTACCAACTTCATGGTCCAACTCATCTGGACTTTGCTGGCCATCGCCTTGGTTAGCGGTTTGACTGCCTGGTTTTGGGCCGCACGCCTACGCCGCGATCTCTCGGCTATTGCCGAATGGGACACCGCCCCCCTTTACCCTGCACCGGCCAGCGCGCGGCATGACGAGTTGGGTGACTTTGCTCGAACCCTTACCCAGCAGCGCGGCCTCTACCCTGAGCCCGAGCCCGAGCCCGAGCCGATTGAGGTTATCGATATCAGCGTTGTTGCTGCAGATATTTCTACTGAAACACCTGCCCCGGCTAGCGAAGCAGTTGACGTAGACAGCACGAGCATCGTCAGCGCATTGCCAGATGAAGACGGCCTTAGCGACGCATTACCAGTAGCACCCGATGCCGACGCGAGCAGCCCGGCTGACGCGGCAAATAAAGAAGTAGATAGCGTTACCGACACAGCAACAACAGACAATAGCGAGCTACCGCGCCACGCCATGCTCGCGGTGCGCCTTGGCAACCAGGAAGCGTTACGCCGCCTACCCCGTCAACGCTTGATGGCCTTGCTGGAACGCTATCGAGAGCATGTGCAACGCGCTGGACAATTGTATGCCGGCCAACAGCACACCCTATTTGATGGTACCAGCGTATTACTGTTTAGCCCTGGCGCTGAGGACACCCGCGACGAACTGGCACACGGCCTTTGTTGCGGTGAGCTGCTGCGCGTGCTGGGACATGATTTACAGATTGAAATCGCTGATACCGGCATTGCACTGCACTTGCAACTCGCCTTATGCCACGCACCAGGGCTGGAAGACATTAGCGACGCTGCGCTGAGCGAGCATGAACTCTGTCAGCGTACCCTGGATCAACTGCAACACAGCCGTAATTTATTACTGGTAGACGCAGAATTGGCTGGGGCAGGCACTTTGGCTAACAGCGCCGTAGCCAGACGTCTCGCCAGCCAGCCTGGAATCTATTGTATTGAGCGCCTGCTCGAGCCCTATCAGTCGATGGTAGAGAGCCAGCTGAACAAGCTGTACAACCAACGGCAAGACTGATCACCTGGTCTGCCAGCGCTGCCCGAGCTCCTTATTGGGCAGCGCCGACCTGCGTTATTCGCCAGCGGCTGGCTCAGCAGTATTGCTTAGCTCTACAGCCACCGCATCCACCTTCTGGAACCCACGTGGCAACTTGTTGCCTCGTCGTCCACGTTCGCCACAGTAATGTTCTAAATCAGACGGCTTTAGCGTCAGCGTGCGTTTACCGGCTGTCAGCACCAGGCAGCTGCCCGGTGGCAGCACTGCCAGACCCGCAACAAACTCTTCGCGCGTTTTAACTCGCGCTGAGGGCAGCGATAGAATTTTGTTGCCCTTGCCCTTGGATAGCTGTGGCAGCTCTGCCAGGTTAAAGACCAGCAAGCGACCTTCATTGGACACCGCCGCCAGCTGACTACCCTTCAAGTCCCGCACACGTTGTGGCGGCAGTATGCGACCGCCCTCGGGAACGCTCAGTAGCGCCTTACCGTTCTTGTTTTTGGCCAACAGGTCTACACCCTCGGCCACAAAGCCATAACCAGCGTCCGATGCCAGCAAGTACAGCGCCTCGTCTTCCGGCATCAGTACGGTTTCAAAGCTAGCACCCGGTGGCGGATTAAAACGCCCAGTTAACGGCTCGCCCTGCCCCCGCGCAGACGGCAAGGTATGTGCAGGTAACGAGTAGCTACGGCCGCTGCTGTCAATGAACACAGCTTGCTGGTTGGTGCGGCCAGAAGCCTTATTAAGAAAGCCATCTCCGGACTTATAGCTCAAGCTAATGCCATCAACATCATGCCCTTTGGCACAACGTACCCAGCCTTTTTCGGACAGCACCACAGTGACTGGCTCCGAGGGAACCAGCTCGGTTTCCGACAGGGCTCGTGCTTCTTTACGTTCAACCAGCGGAGAGCGCCGGGCATCACCGTAGGTCTCGGCGTCGGCGACCAGTTCATCACGTACCTTGTTACGCAGCAGACGTTCGCTCCCCAGTACCTTCTGCAATGCGTCACGTTCGATAACCAGCGCATCCTGCTCGCCGCGGATCTTCATCTCTTCCAGTCGCGCCAACTGCCGCAAACGCGTGTCCAGAATATAGTCGGCCTGCAGCTCACTGAGGTCGAAGCGTGCTATCAGCTCAGCTTTGGGGTGCTCCTCGGTGCGGATGATGTGAATAACTTCATCCATATTAAGGAACGCCACCAATAAACCTTCCAACAGGTGCAGGCGAGCCTCGACCCTATCCAGACGGTACTGCAGGCGACGGCGCACCGTGGCAACACGAAAGCCGAGCCACTCGCTTAGCATGGTCCACAGGTCTTTCACCGCCGGCTTACCATTGGTACCGATCACATTCATATTGACGCGATAACTGTGTTCCAGATCGGTAGTGGCAAACAGGTGCTGCATCAGTTCATCGAGATCAATACGGTTTGAGCGCGGCACCACGACAATACGCGTCGGATTTTCGTGGTCAGATTCGTCACGCAGATCAGCTACCATCGGCAGCTTTTTGTTCTGCATCTGAGCTGCAATTTGCTCCAGCACCTTGGCACCGGATACCTGATGCGGCAATGCGGTAATCACCACATCACCCTCTTCACGACTCCACACCGCGCGGGCACGCACGGAACCGCGCCCCGTAGCGTACATTTTCAGCAGTTCGTTACGCGGAGTAATGATCTCCGCCTCCGTAGGGTAGTCAGGCCCCTGCACGTGCTCGAGTATTTCGTCTAAACCAGCGCCCGGATCATCAAGCAAGCGCACGCAGGCGGCGGCGACCTCTCGAAGATTGTGTGGCGGTACATCCGTCGCCATCCCCACAGCGATCCCGGTGGTGCCGTTAAGCAACAGGTTCGGTAAGCGTGCCGGAAGCACTCTGGGTTCATCCATGGTGCCGTCAAAGTTAGGCTGCCAATCAACCGTGCCCTGGCCTAGCTCGGTCAACAGCACTTCGCTGTAACGCGCCAGGCGGGCCTCGGTATAACGCATCGCGGCGAAGGACTTGGGGTCATCTGGCGCCCCCCAGTTACCTTGGCCATCGACCAGCGGATAACGATAGGAGAAGGGCTGTGCCATCAGCACCATGGCTTCGTAGCAGGCTGAATCGCCGTGCGGATGATATTTACCCAATACGTCACCGACGGTACGGGCTGACTTTTTGTGCTTCGAGGTAGCCGACAGGCCTAGTTCGCTCATCGCATAAATGATGCGGCGCTGTACCGGTTTAAGGCCATCGCCTATATGCGGCAAGGCACGATCCATGATGACGTACATGGAGTAGTTGAGATAAGCCTCTTCGGTGAACGACGCCAGTGTGCGGCGCTCTACCCCTTCGAGACTCAGATCCAGGCCATCACTCATACATAATCTCCGTTATGGCATACCGTGCTGATGCCGGTCGCCCTACTGCTTGTTCATTGATACTGCCGCAGCAGCAAATCACCGCCCTGCGAACTAAAATCCAATTGGCGCAAGGCGCTCATGCCCAGCAGCACACCTTCACCGCCCATGCCCGGCACTATGCCCGCATCCACATCATGCAACTCAATATCACCAATACGCAGACTGCGCAGGCGGGTGCTGAAACCGGGCGCCGTACCGTTGGCGGTTTCCACCATAAAGCCGCGCCCTTGCTCAAGCCCCATTTGCTCGGCTAGCTCTGCCGGTACAGCGACAAAGGTTGCTCCGGTATCCACCAGAAAGGTCACCGCATGTTGATTGATCTGCCCGTCGACCAGAAAATGCCCCTGACGATTTGGCTCCAGCCGCACTTCCACTGCGTCGTTCAGACGCATCGAGTCCGGCTGTTGATTGGGATTCTGCTGCCGCTCTTCCACACCGCTGAACCAATAGGCAGCTAACAACAGACCGGCTACCCAGGCCAGTATCAACATACCGGTACCGAGACGGCGCTGGCCGGGTGCCGGAGAGTCACTCACGCTTGGTATCCTCTCGCCAATCGCTCGGCAGCGCGAACTGGAAAATCCAGGGGCGGCTATCGCCATCCGGACGCGCGCGATTGTTGTTGTCCAGCCCAATCATGATGCCGTCTTCGTTGATCAGCAGTGCCTCGGCCAGGCCGTAAGGTGCTTCGGGATAGAAGTAGGGTTCAGATAGGACCGTTTGGGCGAATGACCAGCAACGCTCGCGCTTGCCGGATAATGAACTACGACGGCATACCTGGTGCGCATTACGTTCCAATGACCAGAGTTTTCCCTGCCATAACACCAGATCAGAGAAATCCGCTGGCAGCACCTCTTTGTTCAGAACGCCTGGCGCAAAAGTGTCAGTCGGCAGAAACCGACGTTCAGCCAGCAATACACAACCTGCCAGCGGGCAGCGCCATTGATCACCTTGGCGCTGCAGCTTTAACAGGCCACGGCCTTGCCGCTCAGCTGCCAGCCATAACGTGTCGGCCTCAGCGTTAATCGCTACCCCTTCAGCCAGCGCGTTAACCTGCTGCCACAGCCCCTGGCTTTCGCCTTCGCTGTAGACCGCCGGATCCAGGCCCAGCCATTCGCCCTTGACTGGCGCGTCGGCGGCAGGTGGCAACTTAAGCACGCCCAATTCGCTCTCGCTGACCAAATAGCGATTGCCCTGCGCATCACAAGCGAGCCCTTCAAAGTCCAGCGCCCGCCCGCTCAGGCCACGTAACCAGGCACCGGCCAACAACTGCACGGGCAGCATGCTAGGTGATGAGTCTGGCAGTTCGAACTGTTCGCTGGCGGCCTGCCATCCCGCGTCTGTGCTCTTCAGAACAAACAACGTTTGATCTTCACGGTCCGATAATGACAACAACTGCTCGCCACAATATTGCAATGCCGATAGATTGCCACGCGCCATGCCGTCGACTGGCAAAGCCTGCTGCAGTCTTAGCTCCGGGGCACGTTCAAAAGCAGTAACAGGAAGTGCAGCGAACAAGCAACAGGCCAGCAACAGCCCTTTTAAAATCGGGCTCAAAGCAATACCTCGGCCAGATTACCTTTGCTCTCCAGCCATATTTTACGATCGCCGGAACGCTTTTTCGCCAACAGCATATCCATCAATTGCTCAGTGTCTTGAGTATCATCCACGGTCAGCTGCACCAGGCGACGGGTATCCGGCGCCATAGTAGTTTCACGTAGTTGCAAGGGGTTCATTTCACCAAGACCTTTGAAGCGGGTGACCTGAATCTTGCCACGCTTGCCCTCAGCTTCAATGCGATCAAGGATGCCTTGTTTCTCGGCGTCATCCAGTGCGTAGTAAATATCCTTACCCACATCCACTCGGTAGAGCGGCGGCATGGCAACAAACACGTGGCCCGCTTCCACCAACGGACGGAAGTGACGAACAAACAGCGCGCAGAGCAAGGTCGCGATATGCAGGCCGTCTGAGTCGGCGTCGGCGAGAATACATATCTTGCCGTAACGCAGCTGCTCCAGGCTCCCTACCCCTGGATCAACGCCGATGGCGACGGCAATATCGTGCACTTCCTGAGAACCGAGCACTTCACTCGAATCGACCTCCCAGGTATTCAAAATCTTGCCGCGCAGCGGCATGATCGCCTGAAACTCTTTGTCGCGCGCTTGCTTGGCACTGCCGCCGGCAGAATCACCTTCCACCAGAAACAGCTCCGAACGCCGCGTATCCTGGCCAGCACAGTCAGCTAACTTGCCTGGTAAGGCCGGGCCCTGAGTAATGCGCTTGCGTTCAATTTTTTTGCCGGCCTTGAGGCGGCGGCCGGCGTGGTTGATCGCCAGCTCCGCCAACTGCAGCCCTATGTCGGCATGCTGGTTCAACCATAGGCTGAAGGCATCTTTAACCACACCCGAAACAAAAGCGGCAGATTCGCGCGATGACAGCCGCTCCTTGGTCTGCCCTGAGAACTGCGCCTCGGCCATTTTCAGCGAGAGCACATAGCTCACGCGCTCCCAAATATCCTCCGGCGCAAGCTTGACGCCACGGGGCAGCAGGTTACGGAACTCGCAAAACTCGCGGATAGCCTCAAGCAGGCCAGCCCGCAGACCGTTAACATGCGTACCACCTTGAGCGGTCGGGATCAGATTGACGTAGCTTTCCTGCACCAACTCGCCACCATCAGGTAGCCAGAAAACCGCCCAATCGATCGTCTCCTTGCTGGACGACAGACTGCCGGTGAAAGGTTCGTCCGGGAGTTTCGGCCATTCGGCGCACGCATCCACCAGATAGTCACGCAAGCCATCTTCGTAATACCAGCTGTGGCGTTCGCCACCTTGGCGATCATCAAACTCGACTTTTAAACCGGGACACAACACCGCTTTAGCTTTAAGTAGATGCTTAAGCCGGGTAATGCTGAACTTGGGCGAATCGAAATAGCTGGGGTCGGGCCAAAACATCACTGTAGTGCCGGTGTTACGCTTGCCGACGGTGCCAATCACCTCCAGCTCGCGCACTTTCTCGCCACTCTCAAAGCCCATGGAGTATTCCTGGCCATCGCGCTTGACCCGCACATCAACCCGCAACGAGAGCGCGTTGACCACAGAAATACCCACCCCGTGCAAACCACCTGAGAACTGATAGTTCTTATTTGAGAACTTACCACCAGCGTGCAACCGGGTGAGGATCAACTCCACACCTGAAACACCCTCTTCTGGGTGAATGTCCACCGGCATACCCCGGCCATCGTCGCTAACCTCGAGCGCATTGTCGGGATGGAGTACCACTGTGATGGTGCGCGCGTGCCCGGCCAAAGCTTCATCGACACTGTTATCAATGACTTCCTGGGCCAGGTGGTTCGGGCGGGTGGTGTCGGTGTACATACCGGGACGACGACGTACCGGATCCAGGCCGCTGAGTACTTCCAGCGCATCAGCGTTGTAGGTCGATTGGGACATGGTCTGAGCGATATTCCTTATTATTCACGTAGCGGGCAGGAGTGCTCCCGCCGCGATGAATGCCGTGCGCAAAAGATAATCTGCGACACCTAATCTGCCACACATAGTATCCGCCCGGCGCTACCACTGCCAATGGCCGCACCCGCCTATCTGCAAGCCGAGAAAGCCAAACGGAGAATAGAATCTGAATGAGCGTTAGAGCACAGCACTGGCGCAAGCTATAGCGGTTTTAATAACCCGACGCGCCAGGCTCTGGCAGGTAACTGCCGGGGGGCAGCCGCGAAACCTCGGTTTCGATCCGGCCGTCGTCGTACAAACGCAGCCAACGATAACCCGGTGCTAGCGTATCAGTAGCAAAATCTTCGCTGTCGGCGGCAAACTGCACGCAGGTCGAAGGGCTCGCCAGCAATCGAACACCGTCGCGCTTACCATCAAACTCTTGATGCACGTGCCCCCAAAGCACTGCTTTAACGGCAGTCTGTTCGGTAAACCGACTAAATAGCGCATCGGCGTTCTGCAATCCGATGGGTTGCATCCAATCACAGCCTATATCTACCGGATGGTGGTGCAGGCAAACCAAAATGTGGCGTTCCCCAGCGGTAGCCAAGGCATCATCCAGGCGTTGCAACTGGTTATCCGCCAAACGCCCAGCCACCGAGCCAGACACACTGGAATCCAGTAACACGATACGCCAGTTACCAATATCCACCCAATCCCTGCTCAAACCTGAGGCCGCGCCCAGCTGCCGCATCAGAACGGCATTATCGTGATTACCCGGAATCCAGTGGCAGGGTGCAGGTAAGCGCAAGCTGGCGGCGATGAACCTGCGATAGGCGTCTTCGCTGCCATCCTGAGTGATATCACCGGTGGCCAGAACCAAATCCATACGGGATATTTCGCCTAGCACCAGATCAATTACCGAGTTAAGGCTGTCTAGCGTATCCAGCCCTAACAAATCGCCGCTATCACCCGCGAACAAATGACTGTCAGTCAGCTGCAGTATGCAAACGTAATCGGTTCCTGCCGATTCGGCTAACGACATGGGGACTCCATTGCTGATTTCCTTTCCGGCGCCAATCATGAACCCTGCCGCTCGCAGATTCCAGCGACTAGATCACAGCTCCTGCGCCCGTTTTCACTGCACAAAAGAGAACGGCTGCGCACTTTGTCCATGGCGCTGGCAGTAGCCAAGCCACTCCCCAAGAAACTGGTTAAGCTGATATTTTTCATCTGGCTGCAGCATTTGCTCGTTCGGGTAGGGATAGACGCCGCGAAAACGGCGGCTATTGTAGGCCGCTACTACTTCAGCCATACCCGCATCATGATACAGGCGAACCTCCATGCTTGGCGGCGTTACCCACTCATGCTGTCGCTCATGGGTAAGCATAAGGGTAGACGTGTAAGGGCACCGCTCCAGTACCCGCATCTGCAGGGCCTGCTGGCTATCATCGCCGGCATCCAGAGTAATACGTCGCTCATCCTGCTCGGCCATTGCAGGCATGAGTTTCAATAGGCGCCAATAATTGGTCTCGCATAGGGTCTGGAGGCCGATCAAATCCACATGATAACGGGGCTTACGCATCACTTTCATGGCTGCGGACCTGCATTATCACGCAATTGCTGAACATTCATCTCCAGCCACTGCAGAGCAATGATGGTGGCTGCGTTGTCAATCCGCCCGCTGCTCAGCGCGCCCATGGCGTCGGCGCGCGACCAGCAACTTACACGGATGTCTTCGCCCTCCTCTTCCAAGCCATGGATGCCTCCTGCACCGCGACTGTCTACCAGTGCCAAATACAGATAAACCCTCTCATCGCAGCCGCCGGGAGAAGGAAAATAACGAGTAATGGGAGTGAGATCGAGTAATTTGAGGCCCGCTTCCTCCTCCGCTTCGCGATGAGCGACTGCTTCAGGTGACTCATCCTTGTCGATTAGACCAGCAACCAACTCCAGCATCCAAGGCCGCTCACTCTTGTCGATGGCCCCTATACGAACCTGTTCGATCAGCACTACCTGATCAAGCCAAGGGTCATAGGGCAGAACACAGACCGCATCGTGACGCACAAATAGCTCACGACGTAGCGCCGGGCCCCAGCCACCATTAAACAAACGGTGGCGTAGAGTCAGCACATCCAGTCGATAAAAGCCCTTGAAGCCGGTTTGTCGATCCAGCACTTCGACATCGGCACGGGTAAAGTCGGTCACGTTGCCCCCAAGGGTTGTGGTAAGCCTATGGCAACACCACAACATGCATAGAAATCCTGTCGCAGAAGGCCTGGGCAAGGCTGCCCAAACCTGCGACCAAGCCTCTAAGCTCGCATATCTGCGGGGGTAACGGCAAGCTTTCGGCGACCAGCACCAAGCTGGCTGCCGAAAGATTCAGACTTTCTGGTACAACTGCGAACCTTGGGAGCGAAACTCCTGAGATTTAGCCTGCATCCCCTCCTCGACCGCCAAATCCACCGTTTCGATGCGCTGCGCAGCGGCGTAATCACGTACTTCCTGCGAGATTTTCATCGAGCAAAATTTAGGGCCACACATGGAACAGAAGTGAGCGACTTTGGCCGAGTCTTTCGGCAGCGTCTCGTCATGGAAAGCGCGCGCAGTGTCCGGGTCCAGCCCAAGATTGAACTGGTCTTCCCAGCGAAACTCAAAACGCGCCTTGCTCAACGCGTTGTCGCGTATCTGCGCGCCTGGGTGTCCTTTAGCCAAATCCGCCGCGTGCGCAGCGATTTTATAGGTAATGATCCCGGTTTTCACGTCATCACGATTTGGTAGCCCCAGGTGCTCTTTAGGCGTGACATAGCAAAGCATGGCGCAGCCGAACCAGCCGATCATCGCGGCGCCGATGCCAGAGGTAATGTGGTCGTAACCCGGAGCAATATCAGTGGTCAGCGGCCCCAGAGTATAGAAAGGCGCCTCATCACAGCACTCCAGCTGCTTATCCATATTCTCTTTGATCAACTGCATGGGTACGTGACCCGGACCTTCAATCATGCACTGCACGTCGTGCTTCCAGGCAATCTTGGTCAGCTCACCCAGGGTTTCCAACTCGCCAAACTGCGCTTCATCGTTGGCATCAGCGATAGAACCGGGGCGCAAGCCATCGCCTAACGAGAAGGAGACGTCATAAGCCTTCATGATCTCGCAGATGTCTTCAAAGTGGGTGTACAGAAAGTTTTCCTGATGGTGCGCCAGACACCACTTGGCCATGATCGAGCCACCGCGCGAAACAATCCCGGTGACCCGTTTAGCGGTCATCGGGACGTATCGCAGCAGCACGCCGGCGTGAATGGTGAAGTAGTCCACGCCCTGCTCTGCCTGCTCTATCAGCGTGTCACGGAAGATTTCCCAGGTTAGGTCTTCGGCAACACCATTGACCTTCTCCAGTGCCTGGTAGATAGGCACAGTGCCGATAGGTACTGGCGAGTTGCGGATTATCCATTCACGGGTTTCATGGATATTCTTGCCCGTAGACAGATCCATCACCGTATCTGAACCCCAGCGGATACCCCAAGTCATCTTTTCTACTTCTTCTTCAATGGAAGAACCAAGCGCCGAGTTACCAATGTTGCCGTTAATTTTAACCAGGAAGTTACGGCCGATGATCATCGGCTCCAACTCGGTATGATTGATATTGGCTGGGATGATCGCGCGGCCGCGCGCCACTTCGTCGCGTACAAACTCAGGGGTAATTTCTTTGGGTACGGCGGCTCCAAAACTCTGGCCCGCATGCTGATCCGTCAACAATCCAGCGGCCCTTGCCTGCTCCAGCTTCATGTTCTCGCGGATGGCAATATATTCCATCTCAGCGGTGATGATGCCCCTACGTGCATAGTGCATCTGGCTGACGTTACGGCCCTCTAGCGCGCGACGTGGTGTACGCACGTGGGCAAAGCGCATGTGATCAAGCGACGCATCAGCCAAACGTTCGCTGCCAAAAGCGGAGCTTAGGTTAGGCAGCACTTCAGTGTCGCTGCGCGCGTCGATCCAAGCGCCACGCACATCCGACAACCCGGAGCGCAGGTCGATTTGTACGTCTGGGTCGGTATAGGGGCCGGACGTGTCATATACCAACACAGGTGCGTTGGGCTCATTGCCTTTATCGGTCTGGGTATCGGCCAGGCTGATTTCACGCATGGGTACGCGAATGTCAGAGCGTGACCCCTGAACATAAATCTTGCGCGAGTTGGGAAAAGGCTGGGTAGCGGCACCGTCAGCCCCGGAAATGGCGATGGCGGTATCAGGTAATCTGTTGTTCATTGTTGTGCTCCACTGCGTTGAAATATGCAGGGAACCGAAAAGGCGTGCGAGCCCGTCCGTATACACGGCAGGCCAGCAGACACATATCTCGATTCCTACGCCGGTACTAACCGGTTCAGGTTCAACGGGTATTATCTCAGCCACCACAATTGCGGCAGCACCCCGTCAAGATGTTGGGCACAGTCTAGGAGGTTGCCTGCCCGGCTTCAAGCCGTGCCTTGCGCTATTTTTAATACGTCTGAAGAAGCCGCGAAACCAGCTGGCAAAAACGCCGATCTAGCCAAGTCGTGCAGCAAAAACACTTTGTTCCGCCAAGCGCCCAATGCATTGCTTGACCGCGAGACAGCAGCTCTTTAGCCTTGGTTGACAATTCCAACCATGCGAAGGATTCATGCATGCTGCGCCCCCTGTTTGCTGCTTTATTGCTTGCCGGCGTTTCCGGACATGTTGCCGCCAATACTGACCTCATGACTATTTACCAAGAAGCTCTGCTGAATAACGCTGATTTGGCAGCGGCTCAGGCGGATGCCCGCGCCCGTCAAGAAGCACTGCCACAGGCACGTTCGCAGCTGTTACCCAACATTGGCATTGGCGCCGGCGCTGCACGTGAAGACCTTGAGATAAACGGTGTAGGGGGTGACGAGTACAGCACTCACTACTACCAGGCGAGCCTGACGCAGCCACTGTTTCGCGCTAACCGTTGGTTCGATTACCAGTCTGCCAAATCACTCAGCCAACAAGCCGAACTCGAATTCTCAGCAACTCAGCAGAATCTGATTCTGGAAGTCTCACAAGCCTACTTCAACGTGCTACGCGCCTCTGACAATTTAGCTACTGCAAAAGCTGAAGAAGACGCCTTCGAGCGGCAGCAGGAGCAGGCGCAGGAGCGCTTTGACGTGGGTCTTTCGGCACGCACCGATGTGCTTGAGGCTCAAGCGGGGTACGACAGCGCACGCGCCACTCGCCTGACTGCAAAAACCAATCTGGATGTCAGCTATCAAGCGCTGACACGCCTGACCAATCAGGATTACGAAAGCCTTTACGGCATCAGCCATGAGCTGCCCGTCTTGCCGCCGTCACCAGCTAATCTGCAAAAATGGGTTGAAACCGCCTCTGCACAGAACCTCAACCTGCTTGCCTCCCGTTACGCCATCAATAGCGCTCAGGACGGCCTGCGTAGCAGCAAAGCAGGCTACGCGCCCGTAGTGGATGCCTTTGTACGCTACAACGATACCAATGGCAGGGCCGAGGTCGCGCGCGCCGGACAAACGGCATACGACACCGAGCTGACCAGCTTTGGCGTAGAGTTAAGCATGCCTTTGTTTACGGGTGGTTTGACTACCTCGCAAGTGCGCGAGTCTACCTATCGTCTGACTCAGGCTGAGCAGTTAAGCGAAGCACAGAAGCGCCGGGTAGTGGAAAGTACTCGCAACCTCTATCGCACCGTCACCTCCAGCGTCGACGAAATTGATGCACGGCGAAAGGCTATCGTTTCTGCGAAAGCGGCATTGGACGCGACCCAAACCGGTTACGAAGTCGGAACCCGCAACGTAGTGGACGTGTTGGAATCCCAGCGCAACTTGTTCCGTACCGTACGTGACTACAACACCGCACGTTACAACTACATCATCGACAACCTGAGTCTAAAGCAGTCCGCTGGCACACTCAGCCCTCAGGATTTGGAAGAACTATCAAAGTGGCTGATTCCTGACTACGACCCAGATCGCGACTTCATCCCCGAGCCAACCGAAGAAGAGATGGAACGTATGTCTATGGGCCGTCAAACGCCGGCCAGACCCGCTAACGAAGAGTCATCGCGCTCAACCTTCTAAGTAACATGTCTCAGCGGCAATACAACACAAAAGGCGCCCAAGGGCGCCTTTTGTTACTTACTGCTTGCTCAGATCGAATTCAGAGCCGCTGCTCAATCCCCTGCAATAACAGTTCAAGCGCTCCCTGATTCGCCTCTACCACTGCCCGGCCAGACTCTCCCGCCTGCTGCCGCAAACGTGGGTCTTGCAACAAAGCCTCCACAGCCTCTGCCAGGCTTTGAGCATCGCCAACTAATTGCAGCGCGCCAGCGCCCTGCAGCAGATCGCTAATCTCGGTGAAGTTAAACCTATGCGGACCTGACAACACCGGCAAACCAAGCGCCGCAGGTTCCAGATAATTATGCCCACCATTGGGCACTAGGGATCCGCCGACAAAAGCCACATCAGCGCATGCATAAAGCATCACCAACTCGCCCATAGTGTCGCCTAGCAACACCTGATCAGCAGCTGCCGGCACACCACCTTGGCTACGCCGTACCTGCAACAAGCCTGCATCCGATACCAGCCGGGCAACGCTGTCAAAACGCTCGGGATGACGCGGCACCAGAATCAGCAACGCATCGGGCTGCTGCTGCAAGAGAGTCTGATGCGCACGCAGTACCTGCTCGTCTTCGCCCGCGTGTGTGCTGGCTGCAATCCATACAGGGCGCTCACCCCAGCCGTCACGTAGGGATTTCGCCTGAGCCAACAATGCTGCAGGCGGTCGAAAATCGAATTTAATGCTGCCGGTCACCGTCATTGCGGACTTATTCACACCTAGGGAAGCAAAGCGCAGCGCCTCAGCCTGACTCTGCACCGCCACCCAGTCCAATGCAGCGAACATCGGTCGCACAAGCCAGCTGACGCGCTTATACCCATTGGCCGAACGCTCAGACAAACGGGCGTTCGCCAGTATTAACGGTACCTCGGCACGCTCACACTCGGCGACTAGGTTAGGCCAGAGCTCAGTCTCCATGATGATGCCTATCTGCGGTTTCATTTTGCGCAGCAGACGCCGCTGCAACCAAGGCAGATCGTAGGGCAAATAGACATGACCCACTTGCTCAGCAAAAAGTTTGCGGATCTGTTCCGAACCGGTTGGCGTCATACAGGTAATAGTGATCGGCAACTCGGGGTGACGTTGCATCAACTCACGCACCATGGGGGCAGCAGCTATGCTTTCGCCTACCGAAACCGCATGCACCCAAATGCCGCCCTGACGTACATCGCCACCCAGCGCAAAGCGCTCAGACCAACGCTTGGCGTATGCCGGTGCGCGCCTTGCTCGATACAGCAAACGCAGCAGCACTAGCGGCATGCAAAGGGTAAATACGATGCTATAAAGGGTACGAGTCATGGCTTCTTCCTGTGATCAAGCGCGGCATAGAGTAGCAGATGTGACCAGCGGGCCCGGCAATGTCTATACTAGGGCTTTGCCGGGTACAGGCGAAGCCTGTCGGACAATCATTGTCAGGTATCTTTTATACCCGCAAGCCTTTTGACTAAAGCACTGGGAGCCCATGAGCACAACCCTTGAAACAGACATCTGCATCCTCGGCGGCGGCATCGCCGGACTCTGGCTAAATGCCCGTTTGCGCCAACTCGGTTATAGCACGCTGCTCGTCGAACGAGGCGCACTGGGAGGCGGCCAAAGCGTCAAATCCCAAGGCATCATTCATGGCGGAACCAAGTACGCATTGAATGGCAAGCTGAGCAGCGCAGCCGAAGCGATTGCCGACATGCCGGATCGCTGGCGCGCCTGCCTGGATGGCACTGGCGAACTGGATCTGCAGGGGGTGCGGGTGTTGTCCGAGCATCATTACCTGTGGTCGCCCGGTAGCCTGATCAGCAACCTCGCCGGCTTTTTTGCCAGTAAGGCGCTAAGGGGCCGAGTCGAGCAGATCAAGGGTAAACAGCTACCCACGGTGTTTGCTGACCGAGCATTCAAAGGCAAAGTCTATCAACTGGCCGAACTGGTCATCGACGTTCCCACTGCGATTCAACGCTTAGCCGAACTCGCCGGAAATAGTTTGATCGCAGATAGCTCCCCGCACCTGCAAAGGGCCGCTGATGGTGGTATTGAAGCAGTGCGTTTGCAACACCATCAGATCAAGGCGCAGCGCTACATTCTCAGTGCCGGCGAAGGCACCGAAAGCCTGCTGAGTGACTGGCAACAAGACAAACCTGCGATGCAGCGTCGTCCTTTGCAGATGGTACTGGTCAAGGGTGCGGCACTGCCCCCGCTGTTTGCCCATTGCCTGGGCAGCAGCCCCAAACCGCGTATGACCGTTACTACCCACCCCTGTGCCGACGGCCAGTGGTGCTGGTATTTAGGCGGCGATCTGGCAGAACAGGGTGCCGGTCAAGCGCCGGATGAACTGATCGCCAAGGCCAAGCGCGAGTTGCAGGAGCTATTACCCTGGATATCACTCGAAGGCACCCGCTGGACAACGTTGCCAGTCAATCGAGCGGAACCAGCGCAAAGCGGTTTAGTGCGCCCGGATACCGCCTTCGTGCAGCCCGTGGCCAACGCCTTGGTCACCTGGCCCACCAAGCTTGCTTTAGCGCCCAATTTGGCAGATCAAGTAATAGAACAGCTGCAGAGTCAGCAAGTAGTACCACACGCACCAACGCCCATTACTGACACTTTAACCAAGCCCAAAGTCTCGGCTCCAGTATGGGACATCTGCTTTCCATGAGTCTGCGTCCTTACTACCGCACGCTGGGCGACACCGGGTTGAGCCTTTCGGCGCTGGGTTTGGGCACCGTCAAGTTCGGCCGCAATCAGGGTGTAAAATATCCCAGCCAATTTGATCTGCCGTCCGATCAGCAAATACGCGAGTTATTGGCCCAAGCACATGATCTAGGCATAAACCTGCTAGATACCGCACCCGCTTACGGCGTTAGCGAACAACGTCTAGGGCCTCTACTAGCAAGGCAACGCCAGGACTGGTTGATTTGCACCAAGGTGGGTGAGGAGTTTAACGCGGGCGTCTCAAGCTTCGATTTCAGCGCTGCACATACGCGCCGATCAATCGAGCGTTCACTACAGCGCCTACATACTGATTACCTGGATCTGGTGCTGGTGCACTCTGATGGCAATGATCTGCAAGTGTTGGATGACGAAGTTTACCCCGCACTGCAGCAACTCAAGCAGCAAGGCCTGATCCGCGCCTTCGGCTTTTCGGGAAAAACCATAGAGGGCGGCATTAAAGCGCTTGAGCAAGGTGATTGCGCCATGGTCACCTACAATCTGAATGAACAAACCGAACGCCCGGTGCTCGACTTTGCCCTGTCACACAACAAGGGCATTCTGATAAAAAAAGCATTGGCCAGCGGTCATCTCTGCTTAGCCGGTGAAGACCCCGTACGCAAAGGGTTGGAGCTAGTACTCCAGCATCCCGCCGTCACCTGCGCGATTATAGGCACCATCACCCCGCGCCACCTCGCGCAAAATGTGCAGGCCGCCACTGCGGTACTCGCCTCACAGGAGTAACGCATGACCTTGATCGTCGCACGCAAGAGTCCCATCGTGTTCAAAACCCAGGCCATTCAGGTGCAGGCTAGTAGCGAAGTGCTGCGCTATACCCCAACCGGTAACCCCCTGAGCTTTGCCGAGATGCAGCAACGGCGACAAGCAATCAAAATAGATAACCCCGAACATTTCGAACTAACGGTTGCCAACCTGGGGGTGTCAGTTGATCTACAACTGAAATGGCAAGGACGCGAGTTTCAGCTACTGGTAAGACAGGATCGACCCGACCATGGTGACAACGTGCTAAAGCTGTTGTCAGGCTACGTGCCAGCCCATGAGTTACGCGTGCCGCTACTGACCGCCATGACCGAAATAGCCGAAGAACTGTTAATCGAAACCGAATCGGGGTGGCTGCAAGGCCAGTATCAGAATACGTGGCTGCCAACGCCCTATGCTGGAAGCTTGGCTTTGGACGAGGAAAAGGTATTCCGGCTGACCTCGCGTAGCGGCGCCAGCCGACCGGTAATTTGTCGCGAGCTGAACCTGCTCGAACGCCCGCGCGCTTACGTTCACCTACCCAGCAACTCGCTGCAGTTGGTCTATCAGATGCAGTTGGAGCTGCCAGAGTCGGCGCAACGACTGTCGCTGCTGCATACCGATGAGTTTCTTGATGAAGAGAGCGGTGAGCTGGTCGCACAAATGGACTATCAGCGCCCTGAACTATTCCTGGCCGAACGTGTAAACGGCGCAGCAACCGGTCATTTATTCACTTTGCAAAAAGGTGAATTGATAGAACAGGACAGCCGTGACATGACGTTGAGCGAGGCCTTCGCTGAACAGCGCGGCTGGGTGGTAGAAGCCCCGCATTGCAGCTGGCAGGAAGGCCTTGGCGAGCGTTAGTGCATTGAGTGACGATCAGCCTTGATCGCCACGCTCGCGGATTTTTTCCACAATAGCGGTAGTTGAGCAGCTCTCAACGAAGTTAAGCACTTTCACTTCGCCGCCATAGGCTTGAACAATAGGCGCGCCTACCACTTGCTCTACGCTGTAATCGCCGCCTTTTACCAGCACATCAGGTTTAACCTGCTCCAACAATCGCTCCGGGGTATCTTCACCATAACTAATGACCCAGTCCACCGCGCCCAGACCCGCCAGCACTGTCATGCGTCGTTCGACGCTGTTGATCGGCCGCCCCGGGCCCTTCAGTCGTGTTACCGAAGCGTCATCGTTAATGGCCACAATAAGGCGGTCACCCTGGTTTCGCGCCTCTTCCAGATAGCCTACATGGCCAGCATGGATGATGTCGAAGCAACCGTTGGTAAACACAACACGCTCTCCCACGGCACGGGCATCATCCAGCGCCTGCAGCAACTGTTCGACACCGACCACACCACGCTCACTACCCTGCTCGCGCTGCACCGCACGACGTAGCTCGGGCCCACTGATAGCGGCGGTGCCCAACTTGCCAATCACGATACCAGCGGCAATATTCGATAGCGCTACTGCATTGGGTAGCGTTTCGCCGGCAGCCAACGCAGCAGCCAAGGTAGAGATCACCGTATCGCCCGCACCCGTTACGTCGAAGACTTCCAACGCGCGCGCAGGAAGATGCAGCGCAGGCTCACCCGTACGCAAGAGCGTCATACCTTGCTCACTGCGAGTCACCAGCAGAGCATCAAGCTGCAGTTCAGCGACCAACGCCATGCCTTTTTCGACCAGCTCCTGCTCGCTACTGCAACGTCCTACCACTGCTTCAAATTCCGACAGGTTTGGGGTGATCAGGCTAGCGCCGCGGTAGATGGAGAAATCGCTGCCCTTAGGATCTGCCAGCACAGGAACGCCGTGCTCGCGGGCGAGCTTGATCAAAGCCTGATGATTAACCAATGCACCTTTGCCGTAGTCCGACAACACCAAGACTTTGACCTTATCCAGCAAGCCGGCAACTGAGGCCAGCAGCGCGTCAGCATCGGTGTTGAAACGCTCTTCAAAATCCAGGCGAATCAATTGCTGATGGCGGCTCATGACACGCAGCTTGGTGATAGTCGGCTGATCCTTGCACTGCTGAAAGTCGCAGTAAACACCAGCGGCATTCAAACGCTGCTGCAAGCTCTCGGCAGCCTCGTCTTGCCCGGTTACACCGACCAGCCAAGCCGGAGCGCCAAGAGCAGAGATATTCAGAGCGACGTTACCGGCGCCGCCGGGGCGATCCTCTATCTGCTCGACTTTGACTACCGGCACCGGCGCTTCGGGCGAGATCCGATGGGTAGGCCCATGCCAATAGCGATCCAGCATCACATCCCCAACCACCAATACCGGGGCAGAGTCGAAGCGGGGCATGGTCAATTTCATCGTGTCTGATACCTGTATCTGGGTCCGGCATCAGGCGCCGGAGCGTTGCTCATTCGTTGGGTTGTTCGTCTTCAAATTGCATGCTGTGCAAGCGTGCGTAATAGCCGTTCTGCGCCAACAAGTCGGCATGCGAACCACGTTCGACAATCTTCCCTTGGTCCATCACCAAAATGATATCGGCTTTCTCAATAGTAGACAGTCGATGGGCAATCACCAACGTAGTACGGCCTTCCATTACCCGGTCCAGCGCAGCTTGAATGTGGCGTTCTGATTCGGTATCCAACGCCGACGTAGCTTCGTCGAGAATCAGTACCGGAGCATCTTTAAGCAACGCGCGGGCAATCGCCAAACGCTGGCGCTGACCACCCGACAAAAGCACCCCATTTTCGCCAACCAGTGTATTGAAGCCTTGCGGCAACTGATCAATAAACTCTTTGGCGTATGCTGCTTCGGCAGCCGCTTCAACCTCTTCCTGAGGGGCGCCAGCCAAATCTCCATAAGCGATGTTGCTGGTGATAGTGTCGTTGAACAGCGTCACATGCTGGCTTACCAACGCGATGTGGTGCCGTAAATTAGGTAGGCGATAATCTTGAATTGGCACGCCATCGAGCAATACCTGACCATGGTCGTGCTGGTAAAAACGCGGGATCAAGTTCGCCAAGGTGGATTTACCACTGCCGGAGCGCCCCACTAGAGCAACCATCTGACCTGGTGCGATGGAAAACGAAATATCGTCCAGTACCTTCTTGTCAGTATCTGGGTAAGTGAAGCTCAGACCAGAAATATCAAGCTGCCCACTTACTCGCTCACTCTCAAATTCGCCCTCATCCAGTTCAGGATCTTCATCCAGCTGCTCAAAAATGCTCTCGGCTGCCGCAATGCCCTTCTGAATGTTCGCACTGACTTCGGACAATTGCCGAATCGGCTTGGGGATCAGCGCCGCTGCGGTGATGTAGGCAACCAGATCACCCACGGACGAGTCTCCCCGCAGAAACAACACCAGAAACATCACAACGGCCATCGCAGAATACGTCACCAACTGCAACGTTGGTGTATACACAGCACCAGTGCGGGTCATTTTCAGTCCGCGCGAACGATTGTTTTCACTCGCCTTACAAAACCGTTCTGTTTCGTACTTCTCACCGCCAAAGCTTCGCACAACGCGATAGCCTTGAATCGTTTCTGAAGTGACATGGGTAACATCGCCCATAGCGTTTTGAATCTTTTTACTCTGGCTGCGGAATTTTTTACTGGTACTGTTCACCATCAAACCAATGATCGGCAAAATTGCGATCAAAACCAAGGTCAACTTCCAATTCATCCAAAGCAGATAACCCAATAAAAAAATAACAGACATGCCTTCACGGAAGATGACTTTAATGGCGTCCGTGGCTGCTCCAGTCACCATGGTTACGTTGAAGGTCACCCGCGACACTAGGTGGCCCGAGCTATGAGTATCAAAGTAGCTATTTGGTAGAGTCAGAAAGTTATTAAACAGCGCCGTGCGTAAATCGTGCACCACGCCGAGCGATACCTTAGCGATGTAATAGTTGCCTAAAAAGGAACCTATGCCCTGATAAAACGCAACACTCACAATGAATAGAGGAAATCCCCACAATAGAGGAACACCAAAAAACTGCGCATCCGCGCCGCTATTCAGGCCATCAACGAAATACTTCATCACCCAAGCCATCGCAGGTTGACTGGAGGCAAAAATGGCAAAGCCCACAATACTGACCGCAAAAGGCACCCAGTAAGCCTTTACATAGCCGAGCAGGCGCATATAAATGCGGGCGCTAGAGCGAGCAAAGCTCTCTTTTTCAATATCGGTCATGAGCTCTTCACATTGGAACAAGAGGGCGAAGTTTACCACACAGGCAGCCGAGCAAAGCCTACCAATCAAAAGTGCGGTAAAATGCCGTTTTGCTTCAGGATAGACGCATGCAGCTACTCAGCAATGAACAATTTCAAGCTTGGCGTCAGGGTGCTCAGGTCCTGGAGCAGGATGGGCACGGGGAAAAGGTGCTCATTTTGAAAGATGGGACTTTTTTGAAACTCTTCCGCCGTAAAAGCTGGTTTTCAAAGACGGTTTTTTATCCACCAGCCGAACGCTTTGCTGATAACGCACAACAGCTATCCAGTTTGGGTATACCTTGCCCGAGCGTAGTTGGCCTGTACAAAATGCACCACCCGCATCGGTCAGTTGTTCACTACGAACCACTAGCCGGAGAAACCTTACGCGCATTGCTCAACCAGGATAGCTCGCTGGAGCAGATCGAGCTTTTTGCTCAACTGGCCACTTTTATCACCGAGCTACACGAGCTAGGTATTTATTTTCGCTCCCTGCATCTAGGTAATATCGTGTTGACCCCTAAGGGCGAACTCGGCTTGATTGATATATCCGATATGCGCTGTCTAGGTAAACCGCTATCCAACGGCATGCGCAACCGGAACTACCAGCACCTGCTGCGTTATGAGAGCGATTGGGCATTGGTCAACCCGACCATAAAACAACTATTTACTAACGCTTAAACCCAGCGACAAGGAAGCCAGCCATGCTAAACAACTTCCAAGAACTGAAAAGCTTCTGGCATTACGAAATTCTCGGCGAAGACAAACCATTTTCATGGTTCAAATTGTTTCGCCGCGTGCGGCGAAACAATTCCTATAACTGCCTTTTTTGGTTACGCCTCTCCCAGTACTTGGATACCTCGTCTCGGCGCAGCGTCCACTCTATTGCGAAGCAGATCAACAAGTCATTAACGCGAAAGTTCGGTGTCGAGATAATGCTCGGCGCTCAAATAGACAAAGGTCTTTGGCTGGGGCACCCAATTGCTATTGTGATCTACTCGGGCGTAGTTATAGGGAGAAATTGCACCATTCGCCAATGCACTACCATTGGTACTGTCGAGGCCAACAACAAGGCCATAACGCTCGGTGAGAACGTCGACATTGGAGCTCATACTTGCATTATTGGCAGCGATTTAACTATCGGCGACAACGTGATTATTGGCGCCATGAGCTTTATTAACAAAGACGTGCCAAGCAACGTGACTTATATCACTCGCAAGGAAAACCAGTTCCACTCAAACGAGCCGTAAAAAGCACGGGGCTTACTCAAGTAGTTCCAACGCCAAAGCCGTGCCGAAGGCAACATCCTGGTTCACACGCCGACCCAACACCTCATCCAGCATTTTGGGCGGTAGGCCAAATCCGGGACGTACGCTGCGAACGTTGTCCGGGCTGAGTACATCTCCCTTGCGCAACGCTTTGGTAACATACAGTGACCTGCGAAAACGCGAGTTACCCTGTTCACTGGACTTGCGTCCATAATCTACCTGCCCAAGTGCGCGCCATGCAGTTTTGCTGTCTCGGCACAAAGCCGTGAGTTCAGCCGGCTCAAGCGAAAAGCTGTCGTCTGGTCCTCCACCACTGCGATCCAAAGTGAAGTGCTTTTCTATGATGGAAGCACCCAATACCACGCTGGCGATTGCCGTTGTGTTATCAAGCGTGTGGTCCGACAGCCCCGTGACCAAGCCAAAGCGCTGCATCATGTCTTGTACCGTGCGCAGGTTGTAATCTTCCGCCGGAGCTGGATAACCGCTCACACAATGTAAAATAGCCAGCTCACGACAACCGCCAGTCCGAGCGGCATCAATTGCCTCCTCGATCTCCTCTGCGTCCGCCATACCGGTTGATATAATCATCGGCTTGCCAGTGGAAGCGACATAGCGGATTAAAGGCAAATCAATCGCCTCGAATGACGCAATTTTGTAGGCGGGAGCGTTAAGATCTTCGAGCAGATCAACCGCAGTATTATCAAACGGCGAGCTGAAAATAGTAATATCCAGGTTGCGCGCATGATCAAATAAAGGCTTATGCCAGTCCCAAGGCATATGAGCCTCTTCATAGAGCTGGTAAAGAGTTTTACCTTCCCACAGGCCTCCACGAATCTGAAAGTCTTCCAATTCGCAGTTTAAAGTGATGGTATCTGCCTTGTAAGTTTGAAGCTTTACCGCATCAGCACCCGCGAGTTTTGCTTGTTCGATAATCTTCATCGCCGTATCACGGCTGCCATTATGATTAGCTGACAACTCAGCGATAATGTACGGTTCTTGATCAGCTGAAATGCGACGACCGTTGATAATCATACTGGGTAAACTTGACATGATGCGGCACCGTTAATGAGTAGACTATTACTGATCCGCGATCAGCCCGAAACAAATAATGTCATGATAAGCCTTACCATCAAAGTGATGGTCGCGAAGCCTACCCTCCTGACTGAAACCAATTCTTAGCTGAAAATCGACTGATCGCTGGTTGTATGCTAGTGCCTGGCCACATAGTTTATGTAACTTCAGCACAGTAAATCCGTATTCGATTGCTCGCAGCCCCAAATCAGTGCCGCTGCCTCGTGGTGCATCGGGTGAGACATAACACCCCCACTCAGCAATCCCTGTAGCAATTTCATGGAAATGGAAATAACCCGTAGCTTCACCAGAACGTTCATAAATGAGAAGATGGCGAGTATTGTCCACCGATGCGCGCTCAAACCAAGCGCGGTGCTCCGCTTCAGAAATCTCGTGCTGGGTATACATGTATTGCCGTACTGATTCGTGGTTACGCCAAGCCAACACCTGCATCAGGTCAGCCTCAACCATGGGTCTAGCTCCGCTAGAAGATAACGGAATCATGAACATCTCCTAATTACGTCGATAACACGCTGCACACCTTGACCGTCTACTATCACAGCAGCTTTAGCGCTCATTTCATCCAGAGCGCCAGCCCCACCAGTCACTAATTTCTCAAGCAATGCCGGCAGCTCATCTGCTATGTTTTCCGGAGCCGCCAACACCTCTGCCGCCCCCACCCTAAGCAGTTCAGTGCCGGCCATTCTCTGGTTTTCCGCAAGGACAATCATTATCGACGGCAAGCCAAGGCAGCAGCGCTCCCAAGTGGTGGCTCCTGCGGCGCCAATAGCAATATCGGCTTGCGACATTACCTCGGCCATATTATCTACATCGACGCGTATATCTACCGGAAATGGCAGTAAAGGTACTTGAGCACGAATGTTATTCAGCCATGGCGCAGTCCCCCCCATCACGACTGTTACATACAACGTGTCAAGGATGGCGGTCCTACTCAGAGCATTCAGAATATCTCCGGTAACGTTGCCTGCATCCACACCGCCCATCGTGATCAGAATACGCTGAACAGCAAAGTTGCCCTTTCGCCGTCGTGACAAACTATCCTGGCGTTGACGACTAAATTCTGGGCGTAACATTGCATAGGATGAGCCACACAGTAACTGACACCGAGTGCTTACTATATCGAGATAATCATTCTCCAAACGAGAGAAGGTCTGATCAAGCAACACGTCACAATTATGAAGGCGGTCGGCTAAATCATCGATAACCATCACCTTCTGGCAAACAGAAGTAACAACATTTTCCCAGCGATAGTCTAAAGCGTAGTGATCAACAATTAACCAATCAACCCCTTCGTCAGTAAGCAGCTCAAGGGTCTGAGCGGCATCCTGCTCCACCGTTACGCCCAACCAGTGAGCATGAAGGGGCGCGGACTGTATCCCAGAGTATGATTCGGCTAAAACATCGACGCCAGGCAGAAGCCGTAACTTATGTCCTCTACCAAGAATCAACGGCCCTAAATGGCCCGCGTGCTCACGGCAAATAAACCCGCAACTGGCTCCCGCCTCACTCAATGCGTCAGCCAAGGTCAGGCAACGCATAACATGGCCAGTGCCAATCCATGTGGCGGCGTCAGCCCTGAACCAGACATTGAGCTCCATTTAATTCAATCGCTTGAAGCCGCCGTGACATACAGGCCCCTTGAGCAAGGCTTCAACTGAGCGGCCTTCTTCGCACTCTTTGATAAGTGCAAAGACCGGATCCAGCGCCTCAAAGTAAGCATCAACCACCGCAGGCGTATGCTCAGTACACACATACACCGCATTGCTGGCCAAATAGCCTTTCGCCAACATTTCTTGCGTAATCAACGTCTTGTAATGCAATGCGTTGGGGCTCTTGAAGGAGAAACCTGTCAATGCAGGCAAACCCCAATGATCGACTTGCAGCTGATGACGGTCCGCCATCGTCTGCCAGCCCGCGCGGATGGCTAAGCCTGTTTCAGTAATAGTGTCCCACGAACGTTCACGCTCCATGACCTCCAGCGTCTTCAACGCCGCGGTCGGCCCAATGCGCTCAGTCCAAAAAGTACTGCTGATGAAGGTAGACTGCGCGGCCTCCATAATTTCACGGCGGCCAATGGTCGCGGTGATCGCATAGCCGTTACCCAAAGCTTTGCCGAACATCGCCATGTCGGGCTCTACGCCATACATTTTGTGCAAACCCCCGAAGGTCTGGCGAAAGCCTGAGGTGCACTCATCGAAAATAAGTACGATGCCGCGATCGGTGGCCAGCTTGCGCACCTTGTGCAGGAAGTTATCTTCCGGCCCCATGTTGCGGACAACTTCCATCTTGATCACACCGATATCATGGCGACTGACCAGCGCTTCCAGCTCGGCATAGTTGTTGTAGTTAAATGGGAAAACTGTGCCTTTAAGGTTGGCGGGCACACCATTGGGTTCTAAGCCCGGCAGCAGGTGACCTGCCAGGTTCTCGTCATCACCCAAATTCGCCGACAAATACCAATCATGCCAACCGTGATAACCACATACCGCCACCTTGTCCTTCCCCGTAGCCGCACGGGCAATACGGATAGCCACCGCGTTAGCTTCACCGCCGGAACGAGCAAAACGGACCATATCAGCCCAAGGGTGGAGCTCTATCAGCTTCTCTGCCAACCAGACTTCCTCCGGGCAGTTGAACGTAGACATATTGCCTGAATCGATAGTCCCGCGAACGGCATCATCCACTTCTGCGTGGCCGTAGCCCAAGGTATTGGTGCCAATGCCCATGATGCACATATCGGTAAAGGCGTTACCGTCCATATCCCAAACTGTGCACCCTTTGGCCTTACTAAAATAGGCAGGCCACAAATCTGGGAGAAACATTTCTGCCCTTTTAGACAACAGCATATTGCCGCCAGGAATGACCTGCTTTGCGCGCTTCCAAAGTTTTTGTCCGGTGCCCATGGTGGCTCCTTCATTGCGTATTAGGTTTTGGTTGGCTGCAAATAGCTCAGGGCGGCTTTGCTGCAGCGCTTTTACTTGCAGCCAGTTGAAATGTTGATCGGGTGCGAAGTGATCGAAAACCCGCCGGATCACCTCTAGATCTGCCGGCTCATCTACCGTCCACCGCCAGTCAGAAAGATTTTCTGCGAACGCAGTACTACCCGTTATAAACCGGCCGGACTCGCGCAGATAAGGTGTCACGTGCTCGCGATCAAAAGCCTCAGTAGTTTCTGATGCTGCTTGCTCCAGGGCTTTTAGGGTGAAAACCTCTATATCCAGACCATCTGGGTAACTTGGCGGGACGGCATTGCTGAAGTAGTCGACTTTAGCGGCCTTAAACTCCCGCACTACCTCATCAACCAGTACTGGGTCCACTAGAGGGCAATCGCCAGTGATGCGCACTATCACATCAGCGGAGCTCGCACGGGCTGCCTGCAAATACCGTTGCATAACGTCCCGCTCGCTACCCTGCTCACAGTGAAAACCCAGTTTAGCAACATGCTCAACAAGCGGCAGGTTACGTTCTTCCACAGACGTAGCGACCACAATTTGATCAATCTCTTTTGCATGTGAAAGACGCTTAAGCAATACCTCAATCATTGGCAGCCCAGCCACCAACTTCATAACCTTATTCGGCAAGCGTGTGGAGCCCATGCGTGCTTGTACTATAGCGACCGTCTTCATAATGCACTCCACAATGCAGGATTCAGCAGCTTGACATCTGTACAGCCCAAATCCTCGGGGATTGAGGGGCAGTCACCCGCCGCGGCTTGCAATATCTCTCGCCATTGCGACAGGCTGTCCACTCCCACCACTACACGCTCAATTTGTTGCATTCTCAAGGCGTGCCGCAAGCATGCCTGCAATGGGGTCAACTGTGCTTGATCTAGCCATTCCTGCCACAAAGACCATTGCTCAGCCCAAGGTGCAAACTTCTCCGGACGCTCAAACTCGGACATCAATAACAAACCCTGCATAAATACCGAACGTACGTGCAGGTCTGTCCCATTTGTAACCATTCGGTCCAACCACCCAGACTCGTCAAGACGCTTATCCAAAACGTTGAATGGCGCCTGTACCAAATCAAAATCGTACCGGCTAGCTAATTCAGTCAGTTCTTCCGGCGAGTAGACAGACACACCAATACGCCGCACTGATCCATACTCGCGCAAAGAAATCAAAGCCTTGAACAGGTTTTCACCGTTTGCCTCTAGCAATTGCATAGGCCGGTGTAACAACAGGGAATCCACACTGGCAACACCTAACCGCGCGAGGGAACCCGTCAACTCGGTCTCAACCCAGCCAGCCACATCATTACAATTAGCTGGCATCTCCGGCAGTTTGGTCACAATCGTGAAGTCTTTAAGATCGTGCTGGCCCAGTACGCTCTCACTTTCGCCATAAGCAATAGCGGTGTCGAGTGTCACAACTCCTGCATGCCGAGCCTCATCCAGAATAAAGCCTACTTCTTCGACAGAAACTTGCCCTTGCCGATTAGCAACACCGTAAGCCAAACCAAACTGGACAGTACCGAGCGCAAGCTTTGAGGCTGAATTAACAGTATTCACGGGCCAAGACTCCCAGCCAGAAGCAACCCATACGCCTGCCATTCAACGTCACCTGATCACGCATGAAACCTTCCACCGCATAGCCCGCTTTCAAAAACACCCTCAATGACGCCAAATTGTCCTCATAACAACCTGCCTCCAAGCGATTTAAACGCAAGGTTTTAAAGCCAAAATCGGTTAACGCACGCACTAGTTCACTGGACAGCCCCTGCCCCCAAAATTGTTTTTCGCCAATGAACAAACTGACCTGACCACGCTGATACTGCGCGTTTACGAAACCTATCTTGGCATTACCAATGTGCCTATTGCTGTCGCGATGAAAAATACCGAATAAGTGGCTGCCGGCGTCCGCGTTACAGTACTCAATAAACTCTTGGCAACTCTCGAGGGTTTGCTCACTGTGCCGCGTTTCTAGATAACGATTAACTTCAGGATCATTCAGCCAGTCGGCGTAGGCCTGGGACGCATCAGAGGGTTGCAAAGTGCGCAGATACAAACGTGGCGTCTCAATTTCAAACATCACATGCCTCGCGCAAAGCAGCAACTACCTGATCCTGCTGCTGCTCCGTCATCGTGTGGTACATCGGTAAACTTATGGCGGCGCGGTAATAGGCCATCGACGCTGGGAAATCTTCAGGGACGAAGCCCATCTCACGATAATATGGTTGGGTATGCACTGGGATATAATGCAGGTTCGCGCCTATACCCTGCTGCCGTAAGGATTCAAATACGCTCAGATGACTGACCGTTAGCAAATCAAGCTGTAACTGTATGACATACAAGTGCAGGCCAGAATAACCATCAGGATGCTGCCAGGGACAACCGACAGGCAGGTCCGCCAACAACCGATCATAGCGCCGCGCCAACTCATGCCGTCGGGCGACAAAATCATCCAGCCTAGTCAGCTGGCTCACGCCCAGCGCAGCCTGTAGCTCCGTCATCCGGTAATTGAAACCCAGCTCTACCTGCTGGTAATACCAGGGACCATCGGCGGCATGCGTCATCAGCTCGGGATCACGGGTTATGCCGTGACTACGATACAAGGCCATATTGTCAGCCAGGGCAGCGTTCTGAGTAACTGCCATGCCACCCTCGGCTGTGGTAATGATCTTCACCGGATGAAAACTGAATACGGTGATATCGCTGTAGCGGCAATTACCAATGTACTCATCCCGGTAGCGGCCACCCACAGCATGCGAAGCATCTTCAATCACACGGAAACCGTAGCGCTGTGCGAGAAGGTTGATCGCCTGCATGTCGCACGGCTGACCACAGAGATGAACCGCAACCAGAACCTTGGGCAACGCTCCATCTCGCTTCGCTTGCACAAGCTTACGCTCCAATGCTTGCGGGCAAAGATTGTAAGTTTGCGGGTCGATATCCACAAAATCGACCCGCGCTCCACAGTAAAGTCCGCAGTTGGCCGACGCCACAAAAGTAACCGGCGTGGTCCACAGCCAGTCGCCTTTGCCCAAGCCAAGCGCCAGGCAGGCTATATGCAACGCTGAGGTCGCACTATTGACCGCAACACCATGGGCTGCACCCACATGCTTAGCTACTGCTTGCTCAAACCTTGGAACCATAGGCCCCTGGGTCAGAAAATCAGATCGCAATACCTCAACCACCGCTTCAATATCGGTTTCAGAGATTTCTTGGCGGCCATAGGGAATCATGCTTCAGATGCTCCCAATTTTTTCACGATTTTCATCTATCCAAACCTGCAAATCAGCGTCACTCATCCACTCGCTGTTGTTATCACTCGAATAAACAAAGCCCTCCGCAACCTTGGTGCCATCCTTGATCCGCTTGGGACAGGTAGCCCATTCATGAATCGTCGGCAAAATCTTGAAATGTTCGGGATATTCATAGGTGTAATACGCATCTTCAGCGCTAATCATCTGCTCATGCAGCTTCTCACCAGGGCGAATACCAATGATCTCTTGGCTGGCATCCGGAGAAACCACGCGTGCCAGATCGGTTACTTTCATAGAAGGGATTTTTTTGACATAGATCTCGCCACCTTCCATATCTTCGAACGCGTGCCATACCAGCTCAACTCCCTCTTCCAGGGAAATCATAAACCGCGTCATGCGTGGGTCAGTGATTGGCAGCACGCCCTTATCTTTAATCGACATAAAAAAAGGAATAACCGATCCACGCGAGCCCATCACATTACCGTAGCGCACCACGGAGAAACGCGTTCCGTGCTCTCCAGAGTAGGAATTGCCAGCAACAAACATCTTGTCTGATGCCAGCTTGGTCGCACCGTAAAGATTGATCGGAGAACTAGCCTTGTCGGTAGAAAGCGCAACCACACCCTTCACACCCTTGTCGATACAGGCATCAATCAGGTTCATGGCACCATTTATGTTAGTTTTTACGCACTCGAAAGGGTTGTACTCTGCTGTGGGTACGATTTTGGTAGCCGCCGCGTGCACGACATAATCGACTCCATCAAGCGCGCGATATAACCGATCCTTATCGCGCACATCCCCGATAAAAAAACGTAACCGCGGGTCACCTTCAAATTTCTTCGCCATGTCCCACTGCTTCATTTCATCACGAGAGAAAATAATTATTTTCTTGGGGTTGTACTTGGCGAGGGTCATAGGCACAAAGGTGTTGCCAAAAGAACCCGTACCACCGGTAATAAGAATTGTTTTGTTACTGAGCATGGGATAGTCCCCTATCAAAGCAAATACGTTTTAATGGCTTTGGCAACACGTTGGTGAGCCATACGGTCACGACTGCCAAATACCCAGGAAAAATAGTTCTGTCGCTGTGCCGCATAAACATGCGCATCAGCTATGGCCCTATCCAATATGGCTGAAAAGTCCGGCAACGCGTCATCGATAGTGAGATTAGGCCCGCAGTCGTACAGTGTGAGCAAACGCCCGAGGTCATCTGGGTGCATCTCTTCTTTCACGCCAATCTCATGAATCACGGCTTTAGAGCATTCAGAGGTTTCAATAAATAACTGCGGAATATCATAGAACAAGGCTTCTTCACTCGGCGAATTAGCGTCAGAGACCACAAGATCAGCCACCGACAGCACCTCAGAAAGCGCTCTAGAACTCAGATCCAAGAAGGCATTGCCGCGCAGATCCATCAGCTGCTGAATTTCCCTGAAGCTTTCGCGGTCGCGGCGGCGAGAGGTGAGAGCCTGGCTGGGATGCGGTCTTAATATGAGGTTGAAATGCGCCGGGGCCGTTTTGAGTAACTGCGCCGCTGCACGTTGCCACGATCCGAAACCACGTCGGCTTGAGGTGTACACCACTGTTTGATTAGAGGCGCTTAAACCTAAACTTGCGAGCACTTGGGTACGATGCAAGGCATTTCGATCAGGATACTCACAAAATGGCAAAAATCCGGTATCTACAGTGTGAAGATCCGTGCCGAAAGAAAAACGTTCGATCATCGTTTTCATTCGCGGACCTATCACGCAGAGCAGATCAAAATGTGCATTTTGCTGCAATGCATGCCGGCTGAGCATCATGTAAGTTCCATGAAATACCGTACATTTTTTTGCATCGTAGGACTCTAAAAACCCTTTATAGGGCGAGCCAGTCACAATTACGTCGGCGGAACTGAGAAGTCTATTACCCCGCGACAGCGCGCCAAAATAGCGTGAATAACGTGCAGTGTTGAGTTCGCGATAATGAGAGCGCGCTGCTTTCAACGTGCTGTGTCGGGTGCTGACAAAGACTCCATCGAGCTCGCTGGCCACCTGAGCTAAATGCGGCACAGCCTGAAACATTTTAGAAAAATAGATGACCTTATCGGTGCTCATCAGCGCGCCTCTGCTCTTTTCACCACCAAAATATCCTCCATGATCAAAAACTGCAGACCCGTGGCAAAAAACAGGTTCAGTGCATCGGTGGGTGAACACACCATTGGCTCGCCATCGCGATTCAATGCGGCGTTGAGAACAGTACCGTTACCGGTCATCTGCTCAAGCTCCTTCATCAGGTCGTAATACTGTGGATTGTACCCGCGTTTGAGCACCTGTGCTCGAACAGTGCCGCCTAGCCTTGCCAAAGCGGAAAGCCGTTTTGCTCGATCAGAAGTCATATCGAAAGTGATCGCCATAAACGGCGCAGGGTGGTCATTTGCTAGCATTTCGACCGCCTCAGTATCCAGCATGGAGTAGCTAAAAGGGCGCCATTGCTCATTAAGACTGTATTGTTGGTTAATCCGTTCAACTACACCTTTTGCGCTCGGACAGGCAAGCATAGAACGCCCACCTAAACCCTGCGAACCCAACTCCATGCGCCCCTGAAACCAGGCGACCGGATTGCCCTCCGCCAGCACTTTGGCGATTTCATCGGTGACGTTGTCGAGCTGCTCCCACTGCGGTTTATTCGGATGGCGAGCACAGGCGGCGATGATGTCTTCATTGCTATAAGCAGGCCCGAGAAAAGCGTGTTCCATCTTCTCGACTGGCACGCCATTTCTGACTGAGATAAAGGACGCCGCGCCGATAGCAGCCCCACTATCCCCGGAGGCGGGCTGCGCGAAAAACTCCCTAACGTCCGGGCGCGAAAGAATACGCTGATTAAGGCGTGCGTTGAGCGCACCCGTGCCGGCTGAAACGATAAGACCGGTCTCGCGTAAAATATCGCCTAGATAATAGTCCATCATCTGCAGCGCCAGCTTTTCAAATAGCGCCTGCATACTGGCCGCGTAATGTACGTAAGGCTCACCGACGGTATCGTCTTTTCGTCTAGGGCCCAGCCACTCGACCAGCTTCGGAGAGAAGGCGTAACCCTTGCGATCTTTCTTGTAACGGCGCATACCAATCACGTTGACGTACTCATTGTCGACGATCAGCTCACCATTCTCGAAGGTGACGAGACGAGAGAAGTCGTACTTGGCGGCATCGCCATAGGTGGCCAGGTCCATGACCTTGGTTTCGCCATCAAGCATTTCAAAACCCAAGTATTCCGCCAGTGCCGCATAAAGCCCACTCAGCGAATCCGGGTCGTAAAATTCCTTAATCTTATGAATTTTGCCATTTTCGCCATAACCAAAAAACGTGGTGGCGTATTCACCTATGCCGCCGAGCCCCATGATCGCGGTTTTCTCGGTAAAACCAGAGCAGTGATAGGCACTAGAGGCCTGCGCGAGATGAGGCGCCACAGTCTCCAGCCGCACCTTGTCGAGATCGAATCCCAACTGTTCCAAACACCACCGCATCTTATTCCGGTACTGTTTAAAACGCCGTTTGTCGTTCAGAGTGACAGCCAATGCTCCGCCAGGTGCGTACCAGCAACGCTTGGCAAAATGTCTGCGCGCAGCGTTACCAAATAGGTTGGGCGGTGCCAAGGAGATGGAGACGATGTCAACGTCATTCGCTGCTATGCATGCCTGTGCCAGACAAAATTTGGCTGACTCATAGGGCGTACGGTGCCTTGCGTGCTTGTCGCGCACAAAGCGTTCTTCCTCTGCTGCCGCGATGAGCTTGCCATCGATATACAGTGCCGCGGAGGGCGCGTGGCTTAATGCGCCAGAAAGGCCAAGTATCGTCAGTGCCATGGTCTTCCTCGTTACTGCTCGGCATCCAGGGGCGTGGTAGGCAAGTGCGCTTCCAGCCACATGGCCAGAGGGCTCTCGGCAGGCCAGTTGCGAATAAAGCGCGCACGGTCACGTGACCAGGCCTGACGCCATGCGTTCCCATTGCGGTGCTGTTGCATGGCATCAAGATCGATCAGCACCACTTCGCCGTGCAACCACAACAAATTGGTTGCTTTGCAATCACCGTGGCTGACACGCGCAGACACCAGCTGCTTAAACACTTTCAATAGTGCGTCGCAGGTTTCTGCATCCGGCAAGCTGTCGCCCTGCTCACCCAGATGCTTCAGCAGGTTATCACCCGGGCAATACTCGGTAATCAACCAGGCCTGACGCCGGAACGGGCCAAAGCGGCTTTCAATCATCGCAAGAGGCGCGGGTGTGGCTATGCCAAGAAACTGCAACCGATGCGCCGCCAGCCAAGAATGCCACGCGCGGCTCGGGCGCCAAAAACGTTTCAGCCAGTGGCCCAGCCCTTTGATGTTGTAGCGTTTTATCACCACCGGACCATCGCCGGTCTCTGCTCTGACAACGGTGCTACTGCCGCCGTCCTTTAGCAACGGTTGGGCTACAAAGTATTGGTCAGGGTCTTTCACCAGCGCGTTCAACCGATCGGCTTGCATGCGTACCACTGCGGTAAAACGCCCCCAAGTGCTCTTTACCGAAAACTGAGTACAGTCACGTAAGCTTTTGCCGAGATAGTCCGTCTGACGACGCTCACGCACAGCGATGATGCTATCGCTAAGCTTGTCCGGGTTGAGGGCTAAGGGGTTGTGTTGCAAATAACTGATCAGCAGCAACTCGGTGAGTTCATCCCACTCAACCGGTAGCTGCGCGAAAAAAATAGCCAGGTTTTGCTGAGCCTGCTCAGCTGTCAACGGCTGCCCCGGACTCAGCAATTCAACGGCATCACCGTCAATCATGTACACGCGATCTTGCTGCTGCAGAAAGTTACCTAAATGCAAATCTGTCTGCACCAGACCTTTAGCATGCATTTCGCCGATAATCGCCAGCGCTTGTCCGAGCAGATTTGCCGCTTGGGTAGCTCCCGGCTGACGGCTTGGCAAGGCGTCCCAATGCTGTTGTAAAGAAACCGCATCACTCAGAAACTCGCTAATCAGATAACGCCCGCCACCCTCTATCTCACCTTCGCCGAGCAACACGGGGGTGCTTATATTCTGCTGAGTCAGCGCCTGTATCCCCTCGCGCTCGCGCAAGCAGTGACGCGCTGCGCCGGCAGCGATAAAGACCTTAAGCAAAACAGGACGCTCATTCTGCGTGGCTTTAGCGACCAAACGTTTGCCCGGCAAGACACGCAGCCACTGCTCGACCAACAGCTCCGTGCCATCTGCCAATGGCACGTGCAACGGCAGCGCCGGGGCGCGGCCGGCACGCTGCAGCTCAGCAGTAAGTGTCATCTTTTAGCTGCCTTACTGGCACGCCGCGCCAACAAGCTCAGCACCAGCGCCTTGCTTTCGTCATTCAGGCGCTGTTGGCCAAAATAAGCCAGCACAAAACGCAGCCGCTGAGTGCGGCTCGGCACGGCGCTGCGCCTGTCCAAAGTTTCAAGGTCGCGCACATAATCGCGCTGCCCAAACCAGGCCCGACGAGTTTTTTCCAGATCGATCAATCTGGCACCGGCGCCATCTCCGTGGAGCTTCAAAAAAACGTGCTTGGGATAAAGGCAGTTATGAATGACCCCCGCATTGTGCAGTGCCCGAACCAGAGCACCCGCGGCCTTCAACAGCGTGCGAATTTGCACAGGTGATAATTGCTCCCAGCGCTCGAACCACTCGTCCAGCGGCGCGTAATCATCCAAAGCGCGAGTCAGCAGCACTGCTTGTTTGCGGCCATTTACCTCGCGACGGGCAAAAAAAGCGGCTTCAAGCGCAGGTATACCCAGTTCGGCGTAATCCTGCACTGCCCGAAACTCGCGAGCAAAGGTCGGCTCCCCAAAAGGCGCCTGCAAGGTTCGGGTACAGTGGTTATCCTGGCGTTTCAGGTAGAAACACTGCTGTTCTCCGTTAACATCGACCAATGCAAGGCGATGCACGCTGCTCCAGCCACCACGCCCCGTGTTAGGGGCGTCTACGGCTTCTAGATCCAGCGCCCAAAGTGCTTCAAAATTGTCGAGTTGATGACGACTGAGCACCTCATTGGCATTAACGGCCACAAAGGGCAAACGAGTCATTCTCTCCCCTCAAAATAGGTGGAAATCGCCCGTATCTGCTTTTTGTCTTCAGCATTCAACCGGGGCTTTCCAAGATAGTCTTTATAAAAAGCCAGTCGCTGTGAGCGGCTCAAATAGCGCTTTGCGAGCTTATCCAAGCAGGCCAGATCTTTGATAACACGATAGCGCAACATGGGGCCCCACCAGAATGTTCCACCAGGGCAATCAATCAGATAGACGCGGCTGTTAGGCCGTTCATCCACTAAAATATTCCGCCATTTAAGATCGTTATGGGTAAAACCCTGGTCATGCATCATCCGCGTGGCACAGGCAATTTGCCGAGAAACGTGGCGAACCCAAACACGATTGTGCAGGCGCGGATCCCCCGCTTTAGCTACATCCGCCAAATCGCGAGTCTCCGCCAACTCTTCGGTAATTAACGCCCCGCGCACAAAAGCACCGCCTTGGCGCTCGGAACCAAAAGCCACGACGGGCGCGGTGGGTATTCCCCACGCCTGGAAATTAAGCAGATTTTCCCACTCAGCCTGAATACGAGGGCGGCCAATATAACGACGCAGGTTCTTCCCTGCACCGGTATAACGCTTGAGATAATAGTAACGATCTCCAACCCAAATTTTGTGCACACTACTGAGCGGGTCACTCGTGATTAGCTCACCCTCAAGCGAAAATACCGTCGCAATGTCAGCAAACAGCAGTCCGCTATCCCCGGTTGCGTATTCGGGGTTGAGGGTCCAGCGCTTCATAATGTAGCGCCGGGGGCGTACTTACGCTCGAAACGCGCTTGTAGCTTCGCGGCTTTGCGCTCAAGCGATCTCAGCAACGGCGCCTCTTGCTGCAATACATCGCGCAACGGCAAGCCAAAATAAGTACGTAGAAAACGCAATTTATCACCGCGGGTCAGGCCGATATTCAAGGCGGAAAAGTACAGACCGGCCAGGTCTTTGTTACGCCAGCGCAGTGGGACTTTGGAACGCACCTGGGCACGGTGCAGATCGATTAGCGACAGCGGCACATTTTCGACGCTCAACGGCTGATCGGTATGCAGCAGAAAATGACAAATATAGCAGTCGCGATGATTAACCCCAGCGCGATGCATCTGACGGGTCATCTGGGCCACGCGTTCGATCAGTGCTCGTTTTAACTGCGGTAGCGGTGGGCTGCTCAGCCACTCCATGCTGAAGTCTTCCAGACTGATAGTCGGCGCCAGCTCTTCGGTGATGATGAAAGAATGCTGCCCTGCCGGATTACGCCCTTGCTCACCAAAAGCCACTGCGGTCATGGTCGGCACGCCAGCTTGCTGTAGTGCGGCGATCGCCTGCCATTCCTGACCTGCGCCCAATACTGGCGCCTTTAGCGTGCTCCAGTTCTTTAAAATTTCGCCCCAGCCAACCCCACGATGGATCTTTACGAAGTAGCCCTTACCTTCTACTTCCGTGCGCAGCGTACGCCTGGCTTCCAGCTCGCGAAAAATCTCACCTTCCAGACGTTCGACCTCAACAAAGGGATCGCGCCCAGCCCAGAGACTGGCAAAAGGCTCTTTCAACGCCAACGTCATGCATTCGCTCCCAATATGACGTCTGCCGCGCGCTCGGGCAGACTGTAGAGATCTTCCTGATCAGCAAAACGCAGCGCATTCGCCTTCCAGCTCTGACGTAGCTCCGGATTGTTCAGCATGTCTGCCAGCATCTTGTTCAGCGCCCCTTGTGCAAAGGGAGAAGGTACCACCAACCCGCAGTCGGCCTCTTCAATGAAGTGGGCATAGCCGCAAACGTCGGTTACCAATACCGGAAGCCCTGCAACCAATGCTTCAAGCAACACAGTGCCGGTGTTCTCATTATAGGCGGGATGAATCAGCAAATCGGCCCCGAGCAAAAAGCGCGGCACATCGCTTCGCCCCTTGAGAAACTCAACCTGCTCAGCCACCCCGAGCGAACGGGCCAAACGCTGGAACTTGGCAGGCTCATCCTGGCCAACAACCATCAAGCGGGTGCGGCCTTTCAGTCCAGCCGGCAAAGCAGCAAGCGCGCGAATCGAACGATCCAGCCCTTTAGTAATGAAGCCCGAGCCAATTTGTACTAGCAGCAGCTCGTCTTCCGCCAACTTAAACTCGCTACGGAACTCAGCGCGCAGCTCGGGGGCGTTATCCGGCGCGCGTCTGTCCGGCGAGATGCCCGGTGGCAGCATGTGGAAACGCTCAAGCGGCGTGCGGTAATGCTTGGTGAACAATGGCAGTTGCACATCCGAAATCATCAAAATCTCGGTACCCAACGCTGGCGAGAAAACGGCCTTCTCATAAGCTGAAAAGTGTCGATAACGAGCGAGGCGGCGATAGAGGGGACTGCGCAGCGTCTGAGCTTTATCTTCGAAACAGGGGTCAGCGGCGTAATACACGTCCAACCCCGGCATCTTGTTGAACCCCACGATGCGATCAACTGGACGCTTTGCCAGATCAGCTTGTACCCAAGCGGTAAACTTTTCGTTGCGTCGATGGTTGCTCAAAGCTTTGACCGGCACCATCACCACATCGAATCCGCGCGGCACCTCACCATCCCAGCTCAATGTGTATACGCGAATGTTGTGCCCTCTGGCTTGGCACACTTGGGCAATACGCAGAAAATCGCGCTGCAAACCACCGAAGGGAAAATACTTGTAGAGCACAAAGGCCAGTTGCATTAGTCAGCTCTCGTTGCGGACATTAAGGTGTGCAGCTGCGCCAACACGCGCTCTGGAGCCAAACGGGTAAAGCACAGTGGCTGCTCTTTGCTCAAGTCGAACTGCTGCGCATCGGCGGGTGTCGGCTTATAGTTGCAGGTTTTACGCAAGCAGGGCGCGCAGGCAAAGTCACTGGCCAGATGCCGCTGCGCATGACCGTAGGCGCCGGTAAAGCCGGGATTGGTCGGGCCGAACAACGACAGCGTAGGCACATCCAGCGCAGCGGCGAGATGACCCAACCCGGTATCAACTGCGACGCAGGCCTGGGCACCGGCCAACACTTCGGCAATACTCGCTAACGGTAACCGCGGCAACACCTGCACCGACTCCAGCCCCTCAGCAATCCGCTGTGCGCGGGCTTGCTCCGGCAAGCTGCCCCAAGGCAATTTGACCTGCAAGCCTTGAGCAACGACTCGTTCAGCTAACTCGCGCCAATAGACTTCCGGCCAGTGCTTGGTGACCCACGTAGTACCGTGCAAAAAAACCACATAATCAGCTCTTTCAGCTGCATCCGCAGTCGCCGCTGGCGGCGTCAGACCATAATCACCCAGACCTTCAGGCACGCGGTACCCCAGCGCTTGAGCAAATAACTGCCGGGTACGCTCAACCGCATGCTGCCCCCAGGGCACATTGATCTTCTGCTTATAAAGACGGCTGGCCATGGATTCGCGGGCTGACTCACTGTCCAACCCCGCGACTGGTCCACGCGCATAGCGACTGAGCCAAGCGCTTTTCAATAGGCCTTGAGCATCAATAACCAAATCATATTCAGTTTCGCTGACGCGCTGTTTGAACGTGCGCCACTCACCGCTGCGCATCGTCTGCCAGAGGCTCTTGCGCCACCGTCGCACGGCCACGGGAATAACACGGTCAACTGCGGGATGCCAGGCTGGGATCTCGGCAAAACCTTCTTCCACCACCCAGTCAAAGCGGATACCCGGTATTGCTCTCGCGGCATCGGTAATCGCAGGAAGGGTATGAATCACGTCACCCAGTGACGTGGTTTTGATCACCAATACACGCATCGGCTAAAGGTCCTGCGGATCGGACAGCACATCACCGACCAGGTGATCCAACGCGGTAATCACCTGAGCTGGCGGCAAATCGCGCAGGCAATTGTAGTGACCGAACCGGCAAGTGCGGTCAAAGCAAGGGCTACACTCAAGGCCCAGCTGCACGGTGGCAACTTGCGCAGCCAAGGGCGGTGTAAAGCCTGGAGAGGTAGACCCGTATACCGCCACTAACGGCCGATTCAAAGCGGCTGCCACGTGCATCAAACCAGAGTCGTTGCTCACAACAGCCTCGGCGCAGGAGAGCAAATCGATTGCTTCGGCCAGGCTGGTCTCGCCGGCCAGATTCACCGCCTCTTCGCGCAAGCCGGGAATCAAGCGCGCGCGAATCTGCTCCCCCACCGGGTGATCACTTTTAGAGCCAAATAACCAAACCTGCCAGCCCTGCCGAATCTTCTCCTCCGCGACCTTGGCGTAGTGCTCACTTGGCCAGCGCTTGGCTTCGCCAAATTCAGCGCCGGGGCACAACGCCAACACCGGACGATCCAATTCCAGCGAGAAGCGCGACAAGGCGATAGCTCGAGAACTATCTTCGATCTGTAAAGCCGGGTTGGGATAGGGTTGCGGCAACTCAGCGCCAGCCGGATAAGCCAACGCCATAAAGCGCTCAATCATCAGCGGATAACGCGCTTTATCGAGCACCCGCACATCGTTAAGCAGACCATAACGCATTTCACCACGCCAGCCGGTACGCACCGGGATGCCAGCGAAGAACGGCACCAAGGCCGACTTTAGGGAATTGGGCAACAAAATCGCCTGATCGTACTGGCCAGTCAGCTCGCGGCCGATACGCCGACGCGTAGTCAGCTCCAGCGCGCCGTGGCCCAGCGGAAAACTGAGCGCCTGACGTACTTCAGGCATACGTTCCAGAATCGGGCGACTCCAGTCCGGCGCCAGCACGTCGATCTGACAGTCTTCGCCATGCCGTTGTTTCAGGCAGACGAACAGGGTTTGCGCCATAACCATGTCGCCAACCCAGCTCGGTCCTACGATCAAAATATTCATAAGGGCAGTTTCAAGCTGCAAGCTTCAAGCTGCAAGTCGAAAAGCAATTCCTGACTGCTTGCCGCTTACAGCTTGTCACTTGCCGCTTATTTGACCAACGTCCGCCACTCGGCGTGATCCGCATTCTGACCAGTAACCAGGTCAAAATAAGCCTTTTGCAACTTCTCAGTTACTGGACCGCGACGCCCTTCGCCGATCTGACGGCAATCGAGCTCACGAATCGGCGTAACTTCTGCAGCCGTACCGGTAAAGAAAGCTTCATCGGCGATATAGACTTCATCGCGAGTGAGGCGTTTCTCAACAACCGGAATGTCGAACTGATTAGCCAACGCCAGCACGGTTGCACGGGTAATACCGTTCAGGCAGGCCGTCACTTCAGGCGTATAGATGGTGCCATTTTTGACGATGAACACGTTCTCGCCGGAACCTTCCGCCACGTAACCTTCCGGATCAAGTAACAACGCTTCATCTGCACCGGCAGATACCGCTTCCTGCAGAGCCAACATGGAGTTCATGTAGGCTCCTGTGGCCTTGGCACGGGTCATGGTGATGTTGACGTGATGACGGGTAAAGGAACTGGTGCGAATTTTGATCCCGCGCTCCAGTGCTTCTTCGCCCATATAGGCGCCCCAATGCCAAGCCGCAATAACCACGTGCACCTTAAGGTTGTCAGCGCGGATACCCATGCCTTCAGAGCCGTAGAATACCAACGGGCGAATGTAGGCGGTTTCAAGACCATTCTCACGTACCACGGCGCGCTGGGCTTCGTTCAGCTGCTCTTTGGTAAAGGGAATCTTCATACCCATGATATGGGCGGAATCAAACAGGCGGTCAGTGTGAGCCTGCAGGCGGAAAATCGAGGTGCCGTCTGGCGTGTTATAAGCACGAACACCCTCAAATACACCCATGCCGTAGTGCAGCGAATGCGTCAGCACATGCACGTTGGCTTCACGCCACGGAACCATTTCACCATCAAACCAGATAACACCATCACGATCCGCCATCGACATAGCAGCCAGCTCCATATTCTTTGTTCTCTCAGTCTTGCGTTCTTGGTTCTGCCTGAGCGCTCCAGCACGCCTGCCCCTCACGCGACGGGGTCAGGCTCTGGGGTCGGCAGCATCTGCTGCCAAAGCTTGATGACTCCATGACGGAAATCATGAAACTGGTCGCCGCTTACTTTGCCCGGCTGCTTTTGCAAAGCCAGGCGATGAGCCGCTGCGCGGTAGGCTTTGTAAGCCTCCTGCAAGCGGTGTACGTCTTCACCGGCGATCAGGCCAGCGTTCTGCAGCTCATCAAGAATCCTGATGTTATCGGTGTAGCGTAGTAATTCGGGGTACCGGCACGACCAGGCTAGAACCGCATATTGCACCATAAATTCGATATCAACGATACCTCCAGCATCTTGCTTGAGATCAAACAGGCGCTTATCGGTGAAGGCATCGGCGCTGGTGCCAGCAGCCGTCGCGGACGTCCCCAGGTTATCGCGCATTTTTTGCCGCATGGACGCCACCTCACGCGCTAGTGCCTTTTCATCACGCGGACTGCCGAGTACTTCAGCCCGCAGCGCAGCAAACCCGTCCACCAAACGCGGACAGCCGACCAAGGGACGCGCGCGCACTAGCGCCTGATGTTCCCAAGTCCAGGCACCATCACGCTGATAACGCGCGAAGGAAGTCAGCGAACTGACCAGCAGCCCCGAGTCACCCGAGGGACGCAAGCGCATATCCACCTCATAAAGCGCCCCTGAAACAGTCTGAGTATTGAGCATATGAATAATGCGCTGCCCCAAGCGAGTAAAAAACTTGCTGCCATCAATGGGCCTGGCACCGTCCGTTTCTGATTGCGGATCACCGTCGTGCACAAACACCAGATCCAAATCAGAGCCGTGACCCAGTTCAATGCCACCGACCTTTCCGTAGCCCACCACGATGAAGTCCAGCTCACAGCGTGAGCCGTCAGCTTGCGCGGGCTGACCGTGGCGCGAGACCATTTCGCGCCACGCCAACTTGAGTACCTGCTGCAAAATCGCCTCGGCAATCCAGGTCAGATAATCACTGACTTTCATCAGCGGCAGCGTGCCGGCGATCTCCGAAGCGGCGACCCGCAATACATGAGCGCGTTTGAAATAGCGCAGCGTTTCCATCTGCTGTTCTAGATCATCCTCGGGGATGCGCAGCAACTGCTGGCGCAACTCGTCCGCCAGCTCGTCCGGCTCCGGAGGACGGTAAAGCCGTCCGGCGTTCAGCAGCTCATCCAGCACCACCGGATAACGGGTGATTTGCTCGGCGATCCACGGGCTGGCAGCACAAAGCACCAGCAACTCACGCAATGCGCCGGGGTTCTCAGTCAGCAGCACTAAATAAGCCGACCGGCGGGCCACCGCTTCAATCAATGGCAAAACCCGCTCCAACGCGAGGTCCGTATTTTCCTGCTCGCAGGCCATTGCTAACAAACGCGGCATGAAACCATCGAGCCGCTCGCGTCCTAGCCGCTGCATGGCCCTGACGCGGCCAGATGCCTGCAGTGCCCCAAGCCGCCGCCAAGCCGCAGGTGCATCGTGGAAGCCGGCCGCATCAAGTTGCTCTAGAGCTTGCTCCTCGTCCAGCGTGCCTTCCCACAGAGGTATCCAATCGGCATGCGGTGCTATGGGCTCGGCTTCGTCCTCATCCGGATCGGCAATTACCCCGGCGAAGTGCCGCGCGACCGTATCCCGCTCAAAATCAAGCCGCTCGCGAAAGGCTGACCAGTCGGCAAAGCCCAGCATGAATGCGATGCGCGCCTGACCCAGCGCATCAGTCGGCAGCATTTGGGTTTGCCGGTCATCGACCGCCTGCAACGCGTGCTCGGTGTCACGCAAAAAACAATAAGCGGTGCTGAGTTCGTCCACCGCTTGGGCCGGCAGATAATCATTGGCGGCCAAAGTTTTCAGCACAGCAAGAATGGGTCTTTGTTGTAGTGCACGATCACGGCCGCCGTGAATTAACTGAAAGGCCTGACCAATGAACTCCACTTCACGAATACCGCCGGAGCCCAATTTAACGTTATCTTGCAACCCTTTGCGCTGCACTTCGCGTTGAATCATCTGCTTTAGGCTGCGCAGCGCATCGATGGCCGCGAAATCCAGATAGCGCCGGTAAACAAAGGGCTTGAGCATGGCCTGTAGATTGGCACCGGAAGCCTGATCGCCTGCCACAACCCGCGCCTTAATCATCGCGTAACGCTCCCAGTCGCGCCCCTGGCTCTGGTAATACTGTTCAAGCGCGTCGAAGCTAAAGACCAAGGCACCGCTGTCGCCGTAAGGCCGCAATCGCATATCCACGCGGAACACAAAACCATCTACGGTGGGTGCGTCCAGCGCTTTGATCAGTTTTTGTCCAACACGAATAAAGAACTCTTGATTGGACAGGCTACGACGCCCGCCGTGGGTTTCGCCCGGCTCAGGATAGGCAAATATAAGGTCAATATCCGAGGATAAGTTGAGCTCGAAAGCACCGAGTTTGCCCATGCCCAGTACTACCATGTGCTGCCGCTCGCCGGCGGCGCTACGCGGCTCGCCAAGCGACGCGCAGCTCTGCAAATACAGCCATTGATAGGCCTCATCGATACAGGTATCCGCCATATCGGATAGATCGCGGGTGGTTTCCAACAAGGCCGCCATGCGCGTGAGGTCACGCCAGATAATGCGCACCTGTTGCGCCTGCCGAAAACGGCGCAGGCGCTGCGCCAACTCCTCCTCACTATTTAGCTCCTGCAACTCATGCTGCAGCATCTCGCGCATCTCGCCTTCAACCAGCGGGCGCAGTAAGCGCTCGTCTTCCAACAGGTGCCACGCCATTAGCGGATCACGTCGTAGTTGCTCGGCAACGTAGTCGCTACCGGCCAGTACCTGCGGTAACTGCTGCTGAAACTTGTCATCGAGCTCATCGAGTCGCGACGCCAGCCCCGCTGCATCCACTGCGGCACGCCATTGCGCAAGATGATGATCAAGTGTGGGACGCAGCGTGTCGGGCAACAGCGGCAAAGAATTAGGCATGGTCTATCCTGTACAAAAACCGAAACAGCAGCTTGCCATGATGGTCGTCAGCAGGAAAGCACAGGAGACTGCGACCAACTGGTCAGAATGTAGCAAAGCTACATATGCGACTAACGAAGAGTGGAATAACCTGCTTTTTTGTAGTAAAACTACAAGAACAATTTCAGTCAACCCGTGTCACAACACCCACAGGTGTTAGCGAAATCTACGCACGGCCATGTTGCCAGCCCGTTCGCTCGCGACAGTTCGGCGTTTTCCGGCACTTGCAAGACCCACAAGGTCTGGAGACCATAATGAAGCAAGACGATATCGATCCGCTCGAAACCCAGGAATGGCTCGACGCCCTGGAGTCTGTACTCGACAACGAAGGCGAGGACCGCGCGCACTATCTAATGACGCGCCTTGGTGAGCTAGCCAGCCGCACTGGCACGCCACTGCCCTACGCCATTACCACGCCTTACCGCAACACCATTCCAGTCACCCACGAAACCCGCATGCCCGGCGATCTGTTTATGGAACGCCGCATCCGCTCGATGGTGCGTTGGAACGCCTTAGCCATGGTGATGCGCACCAATCAGCAGGATCCGGACCTGGGCGGCCACATTTCCACCTTTGCCTCCAGCGCCACCCTGTATGACATTGGCTTTAACTACTTTTTCAAAGCGCCGACCGAAGAACACGGCGGCGATTTGGTGTTTTTCCAGGGTCACGCCTCCCCGGGTATTTATGCCCGCGCCTTTATGGAAGGCCGCATCAGCGAAGAGCAGATGAACAATTTCCGCCAGGAAGTCGATGGAGAAGGGCTCTCGTCCTACCCACACCCTTGGCTGATGCCCGAGTTTTGGCAGTTCCCGACTGTATCTATGGGCCTAGGCCCCATCCAGGCCATTTATCAAGCACGCTTCATGAAGTATCTGGAGCACCGCGGCTTTATCGAGCCGGGTAAGCAGAAGGTCTGGTGCTTCGTTGGCGACGGAGAAACCGACGAGCCAGAATCTTTAGGCGCTATCGCTCTGGCTGGCCGCGAGAAGCTCGATAACCTGATCTTCGTAATCAACTGCAACCTGCAGCGCCTTGATGGTCCGGTACGCGGCAACGGCAAGATTATTCAAGAGCTGGAAGGTAGCTTCCGGGGCGCTGACTGGAACGTTATCAAGGTCATCTGGGGCCGTATGTGGGATCCCCTTTTCGCCAAGGATGATAATGGCTTGCTGCAACAGCGTATGGAAGACGCCGTCGACGGCGACTACCAAAACTACAAAGCCAACGATGGCGCCTATGTGCGCGAGCATTTCTTCGGCACGCGTCCCGAGCTGCAGGACATGGTCAAGGACCTGTCCGACGAGGAGATCTGGAAGCTCAACCGAGGCGGCCACGACCCTTACAAGGTGTATGCCGCGTACCACAATGCGGTGAACCACGAAGGCCAGCCGAGCGTCATCCTAGCCAAGACCATCAAAGGTTACGGGACCGGCGCCGGTCAGGGCCAGAACACCGCGCACAACACCAAGAAAGTCGATATCGACAGTTTGAAGAAATTCCGCGACCGCTTCGACATTCCGGTCAACGATGACGACCTGGAGAAATTGCCCTTTTATAAGCCCGAAGAAGGCAGCGCTGAGTACAAATACCTGCACTCGCGCCGTGAAGCACTGGGCGGCTACATGCCACAGCGCCGCGTCGAGAGCAGCAAAGTGCCGGTACCACCACTGGAGACCCTGAAAGCCATTTTGGACGGCAGCGGCGACCGTGAAATTTCTACCACCATGGCCTTCGTGCGCATTCTGTCGCAACTGGTCAAGGACAAGGAACTAGGTCCGCGTATCGTGCCCATCGTACCGGATGAAGCACGCACCTTCGGCATGGAGGGCATGTTCCGTCAGCTCGGTATTTACTCTTCAGTTGGTCAGTTGTACGAGCCCGTCGACAAGAATCAGGTGATGTTTTACCGAGAGGACAAGAAGGGCCAAATTCTTGAGGAAGGCATCAACGAAGCTGGCGCCATGTCCAGCTGGATCGCTGCTGGTACGGCGTATAGCACGCACAACCAACCGATGCTGCCGTTCTACACCTTCTACTCCATGTTCGGCTTTCAGCGTATTGGCGACCTCGCTTGGGCCGCTGGCGACAGCCGTGCCAAGGGCTTCCTGATCGGCGGCACCGCCGGCCGCACCACATTGAACGGGGAAGGCCTGCAGCACGAGGACGGTCATAGCCACATTCTGGCTAGTACGATCCCCAACTGCCGCAGCTATGACCCGACGTATGGCTACGAACTGGCGGTTATCATCCGCGAAGGCGCGCGCCGTATGATGGAAGAGCAAGAGAATGTTTACTTCTATCTCACCGTGATGAACGAAGCCTACGAACAGCCAGCCATGCCCAAGGGCAAGGAAGTACACGAAGGCATCATGCGCGGCATGTACCTGCTCGATTCAACCGGCAAGCCAGGTGACCTGCACGTTCAGCTAATGGGTAGCGGTACCATTTTGCGTGAAGTGCGCGAAGCGGCGAAGATTCTTAAGGAGGACTTCGACGTCACTGCCGATATCTGGAGCGTTACCAGCTTCAACGAACTACGTCGCGAAGGTTTGGCTGTCGAGCGCGACAATCGCCTGCATCCAACCCGCAAAAAACAGCTCACGTTTGTCGAGCAGTGCTTGGCGAAACGCGTTGGCCCGGTCATCGCTTCAACAGACTATATGAAGCTGTTCGCTGACCAGATCCGTCAGTGGGTACCCGGCACCTACAAGGTATTGGGCACAGATGGTTTTGGCCGTAGCGACAGCCGCCGCAAACTTCGCCAGTTCTTTGAGGTAGATCGTCACTGGGTTGCTTACAGTGCGCTGAGTGCGCTGGTAGAGGAAGGCAAACTGAAGCCTAAGGTGCTAACTGATGCACTCAAAACCTTCGGCATCAACCCCGACAAGATCAACCCACTGGACTGCTGAGGAGCGACGGTATGAGTGAACTCATTAAAGTACCCGACATCGGCGGTGGTGAGGGTGAAGTAATCGAAATTCTGGTCAAGGAAGGCGACACGGTCGAGGCGGAACAGTCGCTGATTGTGCTCGAATCCGACAAGGCCAGCATGGAGGTGCCCTCCCCCAAGGGCGGCGTGGTCAAGTCCATCAAGACCAAACTGGGCGACAACCTGAAAGAGGGTGACTCGCTGATTGAGCTGGAAGTCGCCAGCGGCGATAGCGACAAGCAGCCCGAATCCGAAGACAAACCTGCCAAGGAGAAACAGCCAAAGCAGGAAGAGCCGAAGGGTAAGGAAGCGCCACAAGAGAAAAAGCCCGAGCCTAAAGCCGCACCGAAGAAGGCCGCGAGCAAAAGCCAAGCCGTCAAAGTGCCAGACCTGGGCTCCGATGCTGGCGCCAAAGTGATCGAAATTCTGGTCAGCAAAGGCGATAAGGTAGAGGCCGACCAATCACTACTGGTACTGGAATCTGACAAGGCCAGCATGGAACTGCCGGCACCTTTCGCTGGAGTCATCGAGTCAATCGAAGTCAAGCTTGAGCAAGACGTTAAAACCGGCGATCTGATCATGCACATGCAGGTTCAGGGCGAGACGGACGACGCCGAACCAGAGGCCGACGACGAAGCGGCTGAGGAAGACAGCGAACCGGCTAAGGAAGAGCAAGCCGAACCCGCTGAGAGCAAAGCGCCGAAAGCAGAGAGCCCGCCGCCGGTAGGTGGTCCGAGCCGTGAAGGCGCCAAGGTGCATGCCGGCCCAGCGGTGCGCATGCTGGCCCGCGAATTCGGCATTGACCTAGTCGATGTGAAGTCCACAGGCCCGCGTGATCGTATTCTTAAGGAAGATGTGCAGAAGCACGTACAGGCAGTGATGAAACAGCAGAAGTCCGCACCTGCTACCGCAGGCGGCTCAGGCATTCCTGCCGTACCCGAGGTCGATTTCTCGCGCTTTGGCGAAATCGAAACCAAAGACATGACGCGCCTGCAGCAGGTTGGCGCCACCAACATTCATCGCAGCTGGCTGAATGTGCCGCATGTTACCCAGTTTGATCTGGCTGACATCAGCGGGCTTGAGGTCTTCCGCAAGGATCAAAAGGCCGTCGCGGAGAAGGCTGGCGTCAAACTGACTATTTTGCCCTTCTTGCTCAAGGCCTGCGCTCACGTACTCAACGAGCAAACGGGCTTCAACGTTGCGCTCGCGCCAAATGGCAAGCAACTGATCCAGAAAAAGTACGTGCACATCGGCTTTGCAGTTGATACGCCGGATGGCCTGCTGGTGCCGGTTATCCGCGATGTCGACAAGAAGAGTCTGCTGCAACTGGCAGGTGAAGCAGCCGAGCTCGCCGACAAGGCGCGCAACAAGAAGCTCGGGGCGGACGCGATGCAAGGCGCCTGTTTCACCATTTCCAGCTTGGGACACATCGGCGGGACTTACTTCACGCCGATTGTGAACAGCCCGGAAGTAGCAATTCTTGGCGTATCAAAGGCAACCATGCAGCCGGTGTGGGACGGCAAGGCTTTCCAGCCGCAACTGATGTTGCCGCTTTCGCTTTCCTACGATCACCGTGCGATTAATGGCGCGGCAGCTGCACAGTTCACCAAACGGCTCGGTGAGCTGCTGGGTGATATACGTTCGATGCTGCTGTAAAAAAAGCAGGCGGGGAGAAACCTCCCCGTCTGGATACCATTGGCGGCAGGTTCGATGAATACAGACGATTAACTCAATCGCTTGTCTCAACGACCTGTCAGCGTATTTGGTTTAATTAGCTGCCTTAAGCTGGCGTTGTTTCTCTTCCATTTGTTTACCCAGCTCCAGCAATTGATCTTTGCTCATCAGCTTAGCGGCATCCTTGAACATCTCTTCCTCTTCCTCTTCGATGTGATGCTCCAGCAATTCTTTGAGCACCTTCATGCGTCCAGAGAAGTTGATACTACCTGGCTCGGTTTTGAACAGATCAGGTAACACTAACTCTTCCACTGCACGGTGCTCTTCCTTCGCCTCGGCTACCATCTTCGCCTCGTCTTTAGCACCCGCTTTGTTAAAAGCCGGATAGAAAAGTTCTTCTTCCAGCGTCGTATGAATCGAAACTTCCGTGCGTATTTTCTCAAGCAATTCCGAGCGCGTTTTTATCGCGCGCTCCGTGGTATCCATAAGCTTGGCAAGCAGGCTCTTTACTGTTTTATGATCTTTTTTTAACAGTTCAATTGCATTCATCTCGGCTAACCTCATTCAGGGTAGGTGACACTAAATTGTGACCAAGCGAGCAAAGAAGCGTTCCAGTCATTTATTTCATCGGTCGCAAAAAATTTATTTGAACCATTTTTTATTACGTCGGGTCAGTTCATATACCACCCACTCGCGTTACCAGCAGGAGCTACTTCATGAACACGATTGATACGAAAGAAGTGATTTCCACCCTGAACGATCTGATTGAAACCAGCAAAGACGGCGAAGAAGGTTTCCGTGTATGTGCTGAAGATACCAAGCGTGCGGACCTGAAAACCTTATTTGGCCAGCGGTCGCTAGAGTGCGGCAAAGCTGCCCAGGAACTGCAGGCAGTGGTTGTGCGCTTAGGTGGCAAGCCAGAAGATTCAACCAGCATTGGTGGTGACATGCATCGCCGCTGGGTAGACCTCAAGTCTATGATCACTGGTAAAGATGATAAAGCCGTACTCAACGAATGTGAGCGCGGCGAAGATGTGGCTAAAAAGAACTACAAAGAAGCACTTGAGAAAGGGCTGCCAGAAGATGTGCGTCAGCTAGTGCAGCGACAGTACGAGGGTGTTTTGCGTAACCACGATCAAATTAAATCGTTACGCGATGCAGAGCGTGCACGCAGTTAAGTTCAAAAAAGCTATTTAATAGCAGAAAGTAACTGGCGGGCTCCCACTATGCGAGCCCGCCAGATTAGATTTGCAAAAAAATAACTTCAATCCAGCCCACCCTGTAGTAATTTTTACACTTACCTAATACTTATCTGCAAAAAAGAGGGCTGTTTGCAGCCCCCTCTTTAGCTCACTCACTTTCAACAAAGCGGGCAGACCAGTGCGTTACTGTTAACAGTAGCACTTTAACTCGCCATCATTGTTTTAACTGGTGACCGAACACAAACTTGTCATCTTCTATCTTGCCGAGAATAGTTTCGCCGTGCGCGAAATCACCTGCCAAAATACGCTGCGCTAACGGGTTTTCGATCCAGCGCTGGATTGCTCGCTTGAGCGGCCGTGCGCCGTAAACCGGGTCGTAACCCACGGCTACCAGTTTCTGCAGCGCCTCGTCGGTCAATTGCAGATCCAGCTCGCGTTCAGCCAGACGCTCACGCAAACGTCCCATTTGAATTTCGGCAATACCGGCAATCTGCTCCCGACCCAATGGCTCAAACACCACAACTTCGTCGACCCGGTTAATGAATTCAGGACGAAAGTGCTGCCCAAGTGCATCCATCACTGCCGCGTGCTGTGCTTCTGGGTCGCCGACCAATTCCTGAATCTGCGTAGATCCAAGGTTTGACGTCATCACAATCACGGTGTTGCGGAAATCCACGGTACGGCCTTGGCTGTCGGTCAAACGACCGTCCTCCAGCACCTGCAATAGCACGTTGAATACATCAGGATGCGCCTTCTCAACCTCATCCAGCAGGATTACCGAGTAAGGCTTGCGACGCACTGCCTCGGTCAGATAGCCACCTTCTTCGTAGCCGACATAACCCGGAGGCGCACCGATCAAACGAGCAACCGAGTGCTTTTCCATGAACTCAGACATGTCGATGCGCACCATGGCCTCTTCAGTATCAAAGAGAAATTCGGCCAGCGCCTTGCACAGCTCTGTCTTACCCACACCGGTTGGCCCAAGGAACATAAAGGAGCCGCTCGGGCGATTCGGATCAGATAAACCAGCGCGCGAACGACGCACCGCGTTCGAGACCGCCACCACCGCCTCGTGCTGACCAATCACCCGCGTGTGCAACGCATCTTCCATACGCAGCAGCTTGTCGCGCTCACCTTCTAGCATCTTGGACACCGGAATACCGGTCCACTTGGAAACCACCTCAGCGATCTCTTCGTCAGTCACCTTGTTACGCAGTAACTGATTCTCTGTTTTGCCATGTTGCTCAGCCATTTGTTGGCTGCGCTCCAGATCCGGAATGATGCCGTACTGCAGCTCAGCCATACGTGCCAGCTCGCCCTTACGCCTTGCCGCTTCGAGCTCCTGCCTGGCCTGTTCGATGCGCTCTTGAATTTGCGCTGAGCCCTGCACTTCGGCTTTTTCCGCCTTCCAGATCTCTTCCAGGTCCGCGTATTCGAGCTCGAGCTTGGCGATCTCTTCTTTCAACTTTTCCAGCCGCTTGAGCGCAGCATCGTCGTCTTCCTTTTTCAAGGCTTCGCGTTCCACCTTGAGCTGAATCAGTCGACGCTCCAGACGGTCCAGAGCCTCCGGCTTGGAGTCGATTTCCATGCGAATACGGCTGGCAGCTTCATCGATCAGGTCGATAGCCTTATCCGGCAGCTGACGATCAGTTATATAGCGATGAGACAGCTTGGCCGCTGCAATGATGGCGCCATCGGTAATGGTGATTTTGTGATGTAGCTCATAGCGTTCTTTCAGGCCGCGCAAGATCGCGATGGTATCTTCCTCGGAAGGCTCGTCTACCAGTACCTTCTGGAATCGACGCTCAAGCGCTGCATCTTTCTCGATATATTTGCGATATTCATCCAGCGTGGTTGCACCCACGCAGTGCAGCTCGCCACGCGCCAGCGCGGGCTTAAGCATGTTACCGGCATCCATAGAGCCTTCGGCCTTACCGGCGCCTACCATGGTGTGCAATTCGTCGATAAACAGAATCACCCGGCCTTCCTGTTTAGACAACTCATTGAGCACTGCTTTTAAGCGCTCTTCAAACTCGCCGCGGAACTTGGCGCCAGCAATCAGCGAGCCCATATCCAGCGACAATAAACGCTTGTCCTTAAGACCGTCTGGCACTTCGCCGTTGATGATGCGCTGCGCTAACCCTTCTACGATGGCAGTCTTACCTACGCCCGGCTCACCAATAAGCACCGGGTTATTCTTAGTGCGGCGCTGCAGCACCTGAATGGTACGGCGGATTTCATCATCGCGACCAATAACCGGATCTAGCTTGCCCTGCTCAGCTTTGGTGGTCAGATCAACCGTATATTTATCCAACGCCTGGCGGGACTCTTCAGCATTCGGGTCGTTCACCGCTTCGCCGCCACGCAGATTGCTGATGGCATTTTCCAACGCTTTCTTGGATACCCCCTGACCCAGCAGGATCTTACCGGCAGCGGTTTTCTCGTCCATTGCCGCGAGTAACACCAGCTCACTGGAAATGAACTGATCAGCGTGCTGCTGCGCAAGCCGGTCAGCCTGATTAAGTAAGCGCGCCAAGTCAGTCGACATGCTCACATCACCCGTGGGATTACTCACGGTAGCGAGCTTATCAAGCGCACCACCCAACTCACTGCGCAACGTGTTGATATCAAATCCCACCTGCATCAACAGTGGCTTTATAGAGCCCTGCTGTTGTTCAAGTAGCGCCACTAATAAGTGCAGTGTGTCGATTTGCGTGTGGTCGCGGCCAACGGCGAGTGATTGCGCGTCGGACAAGGCGACCTGTAGCTTGCTGGTCATACGGTCAATACGCATAGCGTTCGTCCTGTATCAAAGGGCCCGGGTCGACGCAGCGAGACGGGCAAAGTCATTATTCATGACAGATTAATAAGGACGATTATCGCGCTTTCAAGGCTGAAGACCCTGACAAGGGTCAATTTTTTGTCACCTAACTCAACCAGATCAATGACGCGAAGCGACCGGTTTGACCGTCACGGCGATAGGAAAAGTAGCGAGCAGGCTCGCTAACGGTACACAGATCACCGCCGAAAACGGCGGTCACGCCAGCTTGCGCAAGGCGCTGGCGGGCCAACAGATAAATATCCGCCAGATAATGCCCTTCACGGCTGGAAGGCAAAAATGCGGCTTCGGCCTGCGTATCAGCAGCAATAAAGGCTTCGCGCACCTCGGGCCCCACTTCGAACTGTTGCGGGCCTATCGCTGGCCCCAGCCAGGCCATCAGTGCATAACCAGGGCTGCCCATCTTGCTCACGGTCTGCTCCAGCACACCATCGAGCAAACCCCGCCAACCCGCATGGGCGGCGGCAACACGCGTACCATCTTTATTGCACAGCAGTACCGGCAAGCAATCTGCCGTCATCACCGTACACGCGATATTGCGCTCATTGGTCCAACTGGCGTCAGCATCCAATACCAAGGCAGGATCTGCCTTGCAAACTTCTGTGCTGTGAGTCTGGTTCAACCAGGCTGGAGCGCAGCCCAGCACACGCTGCAGCTCCGCTCGGTTAGCCGCAACATGGGTTAGCTCATCGCCGACGTGTACGCCCAGATTGAAACCTTTCCAGGGGCCTTGGCTGCAGCCGCCGCGACGTGTGGTAATGCAAGTACGAACATTCGCGGGCGCCGGCCATTCGGCACTGATCCACAACGGACTCATTCGGCTATCTCGCCATCCTCTTTGAGCAATGCCAGCAAATGCTGCATATCCGCTGGCAGTGGCACTTGCCAGCGCATAATGCGGCCGTCCAATGGGTGCTCCAGCTCTAGTCGGCGCGCGTGCAGCGCTTGCCGAGGAAACTCACGCAGCTCACTTATCAGCTCCGGGCTAGCGCCCGGTGGAATGCGCAAACGACCACCGTAGGTAGTGTCACCGATCAACGGGAAGTAGATATGGCTCATATGCACACGAATCTGGTGCGTACGCCCGGTCTCCAGTTTGACCTTAACGTGGGTGTGCGCGCGGAAACGCTGAATTACCCGGTAGTGACTAATCGCCTGTTTGCCGCCAGCAACCACAGCCATCTTTTGCCGCTGCGTGCCGTGGCGAGCAATCGGCTGATCAACTTTACCGCCAGCTGTCATTACCCCCACCACAACGCATTCGTATTCACGGCTCACGGTGCGGGCCTGCAGCTGTCCAACCAAGTCAGTCTGCGCTTCAATGGTTTTGGCCACGACCATCAGCCCTGTGGTGTCCTTGTCGAGACGGTGCACAATACCAGCGCGCGGCACCTTGGCCAGCTGTGGCGAGTGGTGCAGCAAGGCATTCAGCAGTGTGCCGTCTTGATGACCAGCAGCGGGATGCACCACCAAGCCTGCCGGTTTGTTAATCACCATCAAAGAGTCATCTTCGTAAATGATGTCCAGTGCAATGGCTTCTGGTTGCCAGTCGCCCTGTACTTCACGCTCAGCGTCCAGGATCAATTGCTCCCCACCATAAACCGGATCGCGGGTACGCTTAGGTTCACCATCTACTAACAGGCTGCCATCCTTTATCCACCCCTGCAGACGCGAGCGTGAATGGTCGGGGAACAATTGCGCCGCCACCTGGTCTAGGCGTTGCCCACCCAACTCGGAAGTGACCTGTGCAGATAAATGAATACGATCGGACATGCGGAACTCACTGGATGGTGCGGGGGATGGAGCTACTGAAGCAATCCCTTTTGGTTTCGCCTCTGCGCTGTGGTTAAATACGGCTTTTCCCGGTTTGCCGGGACTGCTGCACAAGCCCCAACTATAACAGGACGGCTGCTGTGGAAACAGCGTGGTGCCGCCCATTCGGATGTCATTATATGTCACTGAAACATCTCATACTGGTCGGGCTGCTCGCTTTCGTCGCCGCCTGCTCTTCTAATAAACCTGTGATCGACGAGTCGCTCAGCGAGTCAGAGCTATACCGCAAGGCGCAAACTGATCTGGACGCGGAGAACTTCAGCCCCGCTATCGAGACCCTGCGTGCGCTGGAATCGCGGTACCCCTTTGGCCGCTATGCAGATCAGGCGCAGCTGGAACTGATCTACGCCTACTACGAGAATCTGGAGCCTGAGGCCGCTACCGCTTCAGCTGACCGCTTCATCCGTTTGCATCCGCAGCATCCGAGTGTCGATTACGCTTACTACGTTCGGGGACTGGCGTCTTTCACCCGCGACCGCGGCATCTTTGAACGCTTTTTGCCCTTGGACATGACGCGTCGAGACCCAGGTGCTGCGCGTGATTCGTTCAACGATTTTGCCCAGCTAATCAACCGTTACCCCAATAGCCAGTACGCACCGGATGCCCGTCTGCGGATGGTTTATCTGCGTAACCTGCTGGCAGATTACGATGCGCACGTAGGCCATTACTACCTCAAGCGAGGCGCTTACCTGGCTGCCGCCAATCGTGGTCGCTATATCGTAGAGAACTATCAACAGACCCCCGCCGTTGGCAATGGTCTGGCACTGATGGTCGCTGGCTATGACCGCCTGGCGATGTACGACCTGTCCGACAGCGCTCTTGAAACCCTGAAGCTGAACTACCCAGACCATCCCGCATTGGTCAAAGGCAAATTCAAGCACCACGTTGAACCTAGTCAGCCGGAAATGAACTGGATGGAGTCTATGTCGGTCAGCGCGCTGGATGCCGTCACGGCACCGCCACCCCGCACCGTAAAGACCCAGATGCAACGCCAGATGGATCGCGAGTACCAGAACGCTGTGGCCGCCCTGCCACGCGAAGTCCGCGTTCACGGCGAAGAAGGCCGTCGTTCTTTCTGGAACCGCATCACCTTCGGCCTGCTCGACTGATTCAGCGCCTTAGCAAAAAGCCCGCGCCGATGCGAATCGCCGCGGGCTTTTTTGTGGTAGATCGCGCATTGAGATGCGAAAGACGCAGCTAAAATCATTCCGACACATTCTGAGTAAGAAAACTCGCATTCCATTATGCCCACACCTGCCGGACGTGCAGCCGCCCACCGTGATAAAGGCTTTTACATGGCATGGACCACAGGAACCCAATTGCCAAGTACCACAAGCCTGCTAGCCCCACTGCTTCGGTGCTTTGGCTGTTGCTGCCAATGGGCTACACTGGAGCACTTTCATTCAGCATAAGCAGTCGTCATGGGCTTGATAAAATTAATAATTCTTGGCGTGTTGGTCTGGCTGGCACTCAATTTCTGGCGGCGCGCGCAGAACGCCAAGTCGCGTTCTGCGGGGTCGTCAGCACACCACGATAAGCCGCCGATAATGGTCCGTTGTGCTCGCTGCCAGGTGCACCTGCCACAGGATCGCGCATTGCACGTCGGCAATGCATGGTACTGCTGTGCGGAGCATCGCGATGCAAAGCCAGACTGAGCAGGTAGACTCGCAACGCCCGCGCATACTGCGTCTATACAACATATACCGCGTCATTTTGGGCTTTGGCCTTACCATGCTGACCAACTCGGTTCTGCGTGACGGCCTGCTGGACTTGAGCAATCCCCCGCTCTACGAAAAAGCCAGCTGGATCTATTTGTTTATCAACGTACTGATCGCTTTGCTGCTGCATCGGGGCCGTCGTGACCTGCACGTGTTCATCATCACGCTGGCCGACATTGGCATGCTTGGCGTGGTTTTCTTCGCTGCTGGCGGTGCCGGCAGCGGTTTCGGCAACCTGCTGATCATCCCCGTCGCCATCGGCAATATTCTGCTGCATGGCCGCATTGGCCTGCTGCTCCCGGCGCTGGCCAGCATCGGTCTAATCTACCTGACCTTCTTCCTCAGTCTGACCCACCCTTATGTTGGCCAAAGCTACCTGCAGGTCGGCGTACTGGGCTGCATTTATTTTGCCGTCGCACTCTTCGTACAGCGCATCAGCCGGCAGCTCTACTTATCTGAGACCCTGGCCCAACAACAGGCTGCCAGCTTGGCCAGTTTGGAGCAGCTGAACCAGCTGATCATTCATCGCATGCGCACCGGCATTCTTGTGGTGGGCTCAGCGAACCGCATCATCACTGGCAACGAAGCCAGTGCTCAAATGCTTGCGCGCCCCATCCAGGCCGGCGCGGCGCTGGACAAATTGGTTCCCGAACTGGATCAGCGTTTGCAACAATGGCGGCGTAACCCTTCCACTCGCTCGACCTCGTTTCACAGCCATAGTGGCAGCGCCGAAATACTGGCCAACTTCAAACCCCTGGGCGGCAGTGGCGACAAAACCATCCTGATTTTTCTTGATGACAATACTCAAGTCGCGCAACAGGCGCAGCAACTCAAACTGGCTTCGCTCGGACGCCTAACGGCCAGCATCGCTCACGAGATCCGTAACCCTTTGGGGGCCATCAGCCATGCTGCCCAGCTGCTCAACGAATCAGATCAGCTGTGCAAACAGGATCTGCGTCTGACCGAAATCATTCAGCAGCATTCGCAGCGTATGAACCGCGTCATTGAAACCGTGCTGGAGCTATCAAGACGCCGCCCCAGCGAGCCACAGCTGGTTGACCTGGCACTTTGGACATCGAACTTCATCGGCGATTTTAGTTCGGCTAACCCGGCCACTGACGTCATCGACTGTGAGATTGAGAAAGAAGGCATACTCACGCGCATCGATCCCAACCAAATGACTCAAGTGCTCAACAATCTCTGCCAGAACGCCCTGCGCTACAGCGGTACGGCCGGCAGCGAACGAACCATTTATCTGAAGTTGTTCGAGGACGGCATCAGTCAGTTGCCCACGCTGGAGGTCATCGACTACGGTCCGGGTGTCGCGGATGAACACGTTGGTCACATTTTTGAGCCTTTCTACACCACCGAAGCCAGCGGCACCGGGCTAGGCCTGTATATTTCTCGCGAACTGTGCGAAAGCAACCAAGCACGATTGGAATACCAAGCTGGCAGCCCGACCGGTAGCTGCATGCGCATTACCTTTGCGCATCCCAAGCGACTGGTATGATGAGGAAAGCCTGTTTTTCTAGCAGCCCGTTGAAAAACCTATACGCGATAGCCATTTTTTACGCCTTAGTGGCGACGCCGGTAGCTTTCAACAGTCGGCTAAAGCAAGGAGCATTCTAGGCAGACATGACCAAACCGACCGTTCTGATCATCGACGACGAGCCCGACATCCTTGAGTTGCTGGATATGACGCTTGCGCGCATGAACGTATGCACGCAGAGCGCAACCACCATGACCCAGGCTCTCACGCTGCTGCGCAGCAATAAGTACGCACTCTGCCTGACCGACATGCGTCTGCCCGATGGCGATGGTATGAGCATAGTGCGGCATATCCAGCAGCACAGCCCAAGCACGCCCATTGCCATGATCACCGCATACGGCAGCCTGGATACCGCTATCAATGCACTCAAGGCAGGGGCGTTCGACTTTCTGACCAAGCCCGTTGACCTGCAGCGCTTGCGTGAGTTGGTCTCCAGTGCGCTGAAACTGCACCAAGCGCCAACCGAGCCGGAAGAGCAACAGCAAGATCCGCTGCTTGGCATATCACCGCCCATGGAGAGCCTGCGCAAACAAATCGGCAAGCTGGCGCGCAGTCAGGCGCCGCTCTACATCAGTGGTGAGTCAGGCAGTGGCAAGGAGCTGGTGGCGCGGCGCATTCACGCTCTCGGGCCACGCGCCGAGCAGCCCTTTGTGCCGGTCAACTGTGGCGCGATTCCCTCTGAGCTGATGGAAAGTGAGTTTTTTGGCCACCGTAAGGGCAGCTTCACCGGTGCCGTAGCAGACAAACCGGGGCTTTTTCAGGCAGCCAGTCACGGCACTCTGTTTTTAGACGAAGTTGCCGATCTGCCAATCGCTATGCAGGTCAAATTGCTGCGCGCCATTCAAGAAAAAGCAGTAAGGCCGCTAGGTACACAGCAGGAAGAGTCGGTCGATGTTCGCCTGCTCTGCGCTACCCACAAGGATCTAGCCAACGAAGTAGCCGAAGGCCGCTTCCGGCAGGATCTTTTCTATCGTATTAACGTAATTGAATTGCAGGTGCCACCGCTGCGAGAGCGCCGCGAAGATCTGCCCATGCTGACTCACCATATTCTAGAGAAGCTGGCATTGCGCAACGTCATGCCCGCCCCACGAATCAGCGATAGCTGCATGGAACTGCTGTGCAATTACCGCTTTCCTGGCAACGTACGCGAGTTGGAAAACACCTTAGAGCGGGCGTTCACCCTGTGCGAAAACCATCGCATCGAACCCTCAGACCTACAGCTGTCAGGCTGCCCCTCGCCCGGTGGCGATGACGGTCACGACTTGAGTCAGATCGACCATCTCGAAGACTTTCTCGACAATATCGAGCGTCAAGCTATCACCCAGGCACTGGAAGAGACTCGTTGGAACAAAACCGCCGCTGCAAAACGGCTGGGGCTGACCTTTCGTTCGTTGCGCTATCGACTGAAAAAGCTAGGCCTGGATGACTGAAAACTGGAAAAGCGTGGCGCACGGTGCTTTTTGTGTGAACGCCGAACGCCGCTGATTTCTTCCCCTACTTTTTGCCACCTACAGCGGCTGGCGCAAACGACCGGCCGGCAGATAGGGCTCAGGATCCAGTTCTGGCTGACGTTGTAACAGCAAATCGGCCAACAATCGGCAAGACGCCGGCGCCAGCACCAGGCCGTTACGATAATGGCCTGCGTTCAACCATAAGCCTGGCAGCTCCATCACCGGACCAATATAAGGCACACCCTCCGGTGACCCTGGCCGCAAACCTGCCCATTGAGCAACAGGTTCGAGGTCACGCAGTTCTGGCAACAGTCCCTCAGCGGATTGGCGCAACGAGCTTAATGCCTCCGTGCTAGTGCTCTTGTCGTACCCGGTATGCTCTAGCGTACTGCCAATTAGAATATGTCCGTCGCGGCGCGGTATAGCGTAGCGGCCTTCGTACAACACTACAGATTTGAGCCAACCCGGCTCGCGCTTATACAACAGCATTTGGCCTTTTACCGGCACTACCGGCAAACTAACACCCTCTTGCGCCAACCAATCGCCGGTCCAGGCGCCGGTCGCTACCACGACCGCATCCGCGCGATATTCAGCTGCCTGGGTCGCAACACCAATCACCTGTGCGCCCGCGCGCAACAATCCGATCGCTGGGCTGTGCTCGTGCAGGGTGAACTCAGCAAATTGCAGCAAGCGTGCCTTCAGCGCTCGCAACAAACGCGGGTTACGCACATTCGCGAGGTCCGCCTGCCAAAGAGCACTCTGATAACCCGCGGCCAATTGTCGCACTCGCGTATAAATAAACTCGCTCGAAACTTCCGTCATTGATTGTCCGTGTCGCTGCGCCCAGTTCAGTGCCTGCTCGCGCTCTGCGTGATCCAACCACAGCAAGCCACAGGGTTCGACTTCCGCATCGATCCCGGTTTGCGCCAAAAGCTGCGCAGACAGGGTCGGATAATATCCTTGCGACCAGTTTGCCAGCGCACGCACCGGTTCCTGATAGCGCCAGGGATACAGCGGCGAAACTATGCCGCCACCAGCCCAGGAGGCTTCACGACCCAATTCTCCGCGCTCCAGCAGCGTGACTCGGCAACCTGCTTCTAGCAGGTTCAAGGCACTCAAACACCCCATCACACCACCACCTACCACCACAAAATCCTGCATTAATGCCCCTTACCTAAATCGGCGAAACCCGTTATTCCTGAACGCTATTATTGAATATCGACGCGCATTACAACCCAGTGCAGCAAGTTCTGACTGAACGTTACTGGCGTTTGAGTTGTCTGAATTGGCAATATTGGCCCGGCTTTCATTCTGTCACCGGGTGGATTTAACCGGTATGATAACGCGTCTCTGAACTACTCCAATGGCCGATCACCGTCAGACCATTGAGCCCATGCAGCTCACTCCACGGAGTGTCTATTGTTAACCAGCCCGCTGTCGCGACTGTTTAACCAATTGCTGCCCCATATGGGCTTCCGGAGCAGACAGCACACTGCTTGATGTGCTCTCGATACAGCCACAAGCTTTGCTCGAGAACAAGCCCGTTTGCTAGCCGCCCCGACATTGGCCAGTGTGATCACTGGAGAGCTCAAGAGGCTCCTTGATTTTTACCAAAGAGGCGACACGTTAATGACAGCAAGAAACGTAGATGTATTGCTGGTCGGTGGTGGTGTCATGAGCGCTACCCTGGGAATGTTGCTCAAACAGCTGGATCCGGCGATGACCATCACCCTGGTCGAACGTCTGGACCACGTTGCTCACGAAAGCACCGACGGCTGGAACAACGCAGGTACCGGCCACGCTGGTTACTGTGAGCTTAACTACACTCCTCAGGACGACGCAGGCGACATCGCCATCGAGCGCGCCCTGGCCATCAACGCATCATTTGAGGTAACCCTGCAGTTTTGGACCTATTTGGTCGAACAGGGAATCCTGCCCAAGGCGTCCGACTTCATCAACACCACGCCACACCAGAGTTTTGTCTGGGGCGAAAAAGATGTTGAGTTTCTGCGCAAGCGCCACGAATTGCTAAGCAACCATCACCTGTTTTCCGAAATGAAATACAGCGATGCTCCGGAAAAGCTGCTTGAGTGGATGCCGCTGATCATGTCCGGTCGCGATGCAAATCAGCCGATCGCGGCAACGCGTGTCGAGCATGGCTCAGATGTGGATTTCGGTTCTTTGACGCGCAAAATGATCGACCATCTGAAGCAGCAAGAAGGCTTTGAACTGTGCCTCAAGCACTCGGTTAAGAGCCTGCGCAAAAGCAAGAAAGGTCACTGGCGAGTCAACATCGAAGACGAGAACACCGGTGAAGAGAAGGATTTCAACGCCAAGTTCGTTTTCCTTGGCGCCGGCGGCGGCTCTTTACCTCTGCTGCAGAAGTCTCACATCGACGAAAGCCAGGGTTATGGTGGTTTCCCGGTCAGCGGTCAATGGCTGGTATGCAAAGCGCCAGACGTGGTCAAGCGCCACAGCTCCAAGGTCTACGGTAAAGCACCGGTTGGCGCACCGCCTATGTCGGTTCCTCACCTGGACACCCGCATTATCAACGGTGAGCCGGCGCTGCTGTTTGGGCCTTTTGCCGGCTTCACTACCAAGTTCTTGAAAAAGGGCTCAGTGTTTGACCTGTTCTCCTCGGTCAAGCCGTACAACGTGGCACCCATGATGGCTGTCGGTCGCGACAACATGGACCTGACCAAGTATCTGATCGCCGAGTCTTTCCAGTCCCACAAAGACCGCGTTGCCTCGCTGCGCAATTACTTTCCGGATGCCCAGGAAAAGAACTGGAAATTGCAGGATGCGGGCATGCGCGTTCAGATCATCAAGAAGGACGCCAAAGGCCACGGCAAACTGGAGTTTGGCACTGAGATAGTCGCTGCCAAGGACGGTACCCTTGCCGCGCTGCTGGGTGCCTCACCGGGTGCATCTACCGCAGTGCAGGCGATGATCGATGTAGTGGAGCGCTGCTTCAAGGATCGTATTGCCAGCCCTGAATGGCAGGCGCGTATGAAAGAACTGGTGCCGTCTTATGGCCAGTCACTGATTAACGATGCCGAGCTGCTCAAGAGCGTGCGCGCACGCACCTTGAGCACTCTGGGTCTCGGTCAGTCCTGAGTCTGAAAGCGCTCAATGCGCTGCGGTGTTGGCGGGTGAGTTGACAGGAAACTGCTCAACCTGCCCGCCGCGTCTCGGTCTCCCTTTGCGTCCCCCTCTTCTTCCAGCGCTACCGGATCCAACCGCAACATGATGTCGGCGAAACGCTGCGGTGCAATACTCTCTTTGCGCAAAAACGCCAAGGCAAAGTCATCTGCTTCGGTTTCCATGTTGCGCTGATAGCTGAGGTTAGCCAGCAAAGCCGGCAAGCCTGTAGCAACATCAGACGCAGCCGATACATCGCCGGTCAGCGAAACCATCACAAATACCAGCAGCGAACTCTGCACAAGATTGCGCATACTATGACGATGCACAACATGACCCACTTCATGGGCCATGACCGCAGCAAGCTCTTCGTTGTTTTTAGCCAGAGCGACCATCTCATCGGTAAACACTAAGTTACCGCCCGGTAACGCAAAAGCGTTGGCGCCAAGCGCATCCGAGGCACGAAAATGCAGCTGCAGGCTGTGTGCTGGGTAGTCGCTCTGCATGGCTCGCAAATAAGGCGACATCGCGGTCAGGAGCTCTTGTTGACGCGCCTCCGTTAGCTCACTGGGCTGCATCCAAAGATTATCCATCGTCTCCAGCGCTTCTTCACCGATACTCATTTCCAGCTCGACTGGCAATGCATAAGCGATCTGGTTCGACAGCCAGGGCACGCCGTACAAAACACCTAATACAGAGAATGCCAGCACCGCCACCAAGCTGCACATGATCAGTTTGAAGTTCACTTCGAAACGCTGCAGCCAACTATCTCCACCTGAGTGCTTGAGCGCCCGCGACAACCGTTGCAGACCAGTTACGTCCAGTGATTCCAGCACCGCACCGTCGCTCAAGTGCAGGTAGCTATTGGCGCTTCCCACCTGCACGCCGAGGCGCACCTGCTCAGCAGCATAACTGTGAGTTTTACCTGCTACTTCCAGCTGCAGAGCGCCATTAACTACCCTGGCACGCACTGCACTGCTGCTACTGGAACGACCATCAAAATACCGTCCACTGACCCACTGATTAGATGAGGGAGATGCCGACATCAAAGGCGTCCCCCAGCTCCAGGCCGACTGCACCTGCACGCTGCGCTTCGCCAGCTACAAAGCCATCCAGATCCCCGTAAATCTGCATCTCGGTACAGCTAGCGCGATAACGTGCCATGCGCACCTTGGCCCAAGGCGTGTAAAAGCCTGCCGTCAACATAACCAACACGCTATTGCTGAAGAAGATCCAGACAGTACGACGCTTCCCCAAGGTCGAGCTAAAACCATGCTCAGCCAGCGTTGTTGCTGACATGACCAGGTTGGTCACGCCCGCCATCGCGTAACCGAAGAGCGCTAGATACCCAAGCAGCAAAAATAGGATGCCCAGCACCCCATGCACAAACTGCCCAAGCGCCGCCAACGCCACAAACCCGAGCAGCACGCCCAACATACGCAGAAAGAACATATAGACTTCGCGTACCGACAGATTGAGACAAAACTCGCTGCGGCCGTAACGCATGTTGTCGATCAAGAAGGCGTACCAACGCTGCGCGGACAAGGGGATCAGCAATCCTAGACTGAGCAGCGCTACAAACGGCCAAAGGTAGAGAACTTTAACGGCCTGCCAGTAGCCGCCAACAAAATCGAAACGAATATTGCGATAGGCACTGTTTACCGCATGAAACTTCAGAGAGCGCGCAATGATCCAGGGGATCAGTGGTAGAAACACCAACAACAAAACAATCGCCGCGACAGGATAAAACGTGGATGCCACGTACCAGATCGCTACTGCAACCAAGGCGACCAAACGACCACGAAAGATAATCCAAGGGTCCGCCAGATACTGGAAGCTAGTGTCGTCAAGCAGAGTGTGGCCATAGAAATACTGCATGTTGCGTACCTTGGCCCAGGGCGCATAAAAGCCCAGCGTGACGATCAGCAACATAATGTTGACGATCCAGATACCAAAGTATTCACCGCCGGTACCGGTGAACTTGATCTGCGAACGACGACGTTTGGGGCCGCTGGAATCCGACTCAGGTACGGAGGGTGAAAGCGGTGGAGCCTCACTCGCCTGTACTCGCTCGCCGCGATCGGGACTGGTTGGTTCTGTAACCTCTAGCGAGTCGGCAACGTCATCGGCGATGACTTCCGTTATCAGGCCCGCTGCTTGCAGGCGCTGGCGATAACGCTCAGCCTTCTCCTCGCTCAGTTTGCTTTTGATCGTCACTCTGCGACCTTCAAGCAACTTATGTACATGGCGCTCGTGAAAACCGAGACGAAGCAGCTCGCCACGCAACGCCGGTTCCTCTATGCCCGCAACCCGAGCACCATTGAACACCACCTTGAAACTGTCCGGCATCGATATCCCTTCCCTTGGTAAAGACAATCCTGATCGCGCAAACCAATAGCAAAAGGCCAATACGCAAAATTCGAGCTATTCAACCAATCACCGCTTTGGTGCGCAAGCTTCATTCATCAACTTTGTGCGTTACTGCCGAGTAACGTCTAGCTCCACGCCCTGGGCCTGTAATTGGTCAAATGCCAGATCCAGCGCATCTACTACCCGACTCGCATCCGGCGTACGCCGCGAAACAACTAAGCGCATAGGCTGCTCCGCTACTGTCAGATGGGGTAAAACTTCGATATCCAATGTTTTCGCGACCGATTCCACCTGAGCGCGATAATCGAGCAAATAGTCCCCTCGGCCACGCAGCAACATACGTACCGCACCTATGTGCGAGCTGCCGCTGTGAAAGGTTAATTCCAATGCAGGATCGTTCAGCGTGCGCATCAGCTGTGCGGTGTAGGTGTAATTGGTGATCAAAATGACACGCTTGCCCTTGATGCCTTGCGGCCATTCCGGCGGCTGACTGCCCGGTGGGTAGTACAGATTGATGCCGACCATTCCCAGCGTGCGCTGGGTCAGCAAGGTGTGGGCCTCCAAGCCAGGCTTGTTAACGATACCCGGCCAGATCTGCACGCTACCATCCTCCAGCCCATTCCAGATACGCGCAGCAGGCAATATGCGGATGTTGTAGGCCAACCCCGCTTGCTGCAACAGTTTCTCCAGCAAAGTGACCGTATGGCCGACTGCGTCGCCGTTTTCGTTCACTTCCGAATAGCCAGGAAAATGCATGATCGCTACTTGCAGCACTTCGCCCTGTATCGCAGCAGCGGGCTTTGCGCTTTCCTGGGCGTACAGCGCATCCATATCCGAAAACAACAGCGCCAGCGATGCCATCAAGCAGGCAAAAAGCCTCATGGGTCCATTCCTATTATTTTCTATTCAGACTAGACGCGCTGACTGCATGCGCCACCGTTAAGAACAAAATGCCCTGGCTAGGTCGCAAACTAATGACGCCATAAAAACAACGCTGAATTTTACACTCATCGTAATAGGTTGGCGACCGCGCCCAAGCGATTCATCGAGGGATAGTGTGCAACGAGGAAATCAACATAAATCCGGCGCGTTTTGAGCTCGCAAAAGTGAGCTCGCCAATACCTGATAAGCCTAAGCAATCAATCAAACGCGCACCTTGCCCAAAAACGATAAGCCACAAAAAAAGCCCTCCCGACTCGCGTCGTGGAGGGCTTCGTTCGCAGCAAAACAGCTTAGCTGCCGTATACCGGCAAGCGTGCACAAACCTGCTTAACCTGATCACGTACCCGGTCAATAACAGACTCATCGCCCATGTTGTCGAGAATATCGCAAATCCAGCCAGCCAACGCTTGGCAGTCTGCTTCGACAAAGCCGCGCGTAGTTACCGCAGGAGTACCGATACGCAAGCCCGACGTCACGAAAGGCGAGCGAGGATCGTTCGGTACCGCGTTCTTGTTTACAGTAATAAAAGCACGACCCAGAGCGGCGTCTGCATCCTTACCGGTAATGTCCTGTTTGATCAGCGACAACAGGAATAAATGGTTTTCGGTGCCGCCAGAAACAACGTCATAGCCGCGCTCGATGAACACGCCAGCCATTGCTTTGGCATTCTTCACTACCTGTTGTTGGTAGCTCTTGAACTCAGGGCTCATGGCTTCTTTGAAACAAATCGCCTTAGCCGCAATTACGTGCATCAACGGGCCGCCTTGGCCGCCAGGGAATACCGCGGAGTTCAGCTTCTTCTCCAGCGCTTCATTGGCACGCGCCAGAATCAAACCACCACGCGGGCCGCGCAGAGTCTTGTGCGTAGTGGTGGTTACTACGTCAGCAAACGGGATCGGATTAGGGTAAACACCCGCAGCGACCAGGCCAGCAACGTGAGCCATATCAACGAATAGGTAGGCGCCCACTTTGTCGGCGATTTCGCGGAAGCGCGGGAAGTCCAGCACCTGCGAATAAGCCGAGAAACCAGCAATGATCATCTTTGGCTTGTGCTCTACGGCGAGCGCTTCCACTTCATCGTAGTCGATCAAACCAGTGTCGGTGTTGATGCCATATTGCACTGCGTTGTAATGCTTGCCGGAAAAGTTGACCGAAGCGCCATGCGTCAAATGACCACCGTGCGCCAAACTCATGCCCAACACGGTATCGCCGGGAGTCAGCAGCGCCTGAAACACAGCGCTGTTGGCCTGTGAGCCCGCGTGCGGCTGAACGTTGGCGTAATCCGCACCAAACAGTGCCTTAGCACGGTCAATGGCCAGCTGTTCCGCTACATCGACATACTCGCAACCGCCGTAGTAGCGTTTGCCCGGATAGCCTTCGGCGTACTTGTTGGTCAATACCGAGCCTTGCGCCTGCATAACGGCCGGGCTGGTGTAATTTTCCGAAGCAATCAGTTCGATGTGCTCTTCCTGACGCACCTCTTCTTGCTGCATGGCAGCCCAAAGATCGGCATCGTATGTGGCTATATCGTTGGAACGGCTAAACATGTAACGGCCCCCTGCTAGGTCGTTCAGAAACAAAAGAGGCGCGCATTTTAACGCAAGCAGCGCCAACTGGCACTTGAAAAGCATTCAGGCGCCTGCAAAAAAAACTCATTCAATTGGCAGCAACCAGCGCGTCTCAAACTCTTCGGCCCCGACCGGGCGGCCCAAATGAAAGCCCTGCACTTCATCGCAGCCAAAACCACTGACTAAACGATACTGCTCATCGGTCTCAACACCTTCAGCGATAACCCGCAGCTGCAAGCTGCGTCCCAGCGCGACTATCGCTTCAGCCAGGCGCGCATCACGGCTGTCAGGACGCATAGCTTGAATAAAGCCGCGATCGATTTTCAAGGTGTCTATCGGAAAATCCTTGAGGTAATTCAACGCCGAATAACCCGTACCGAAATCGTCAATGGCGATGTGCACGCCTTTTTCCTTGAGTCGGTTCAGGGTGCTCATGGTCAGTTCCAGATTACGTAACAGGATGCTTTCGGTCAGCTCCACCTCCAACACCTGTGGCGGCAGCTCGTAGCGCTCCAAAATGTCGGAAATCTGCTCTACCAACTGCCCATCATCAAACTGCATGGAGGACAGGTTTACCGCCAAGCGCGGCATCGTGAAACCACGTAATCGCCATTGCGAGAGTTGCTGGCAGGCCTGCTCCAGTACCCACTTTCCTAGTATGCGAATCAACCCAAGCTCTTCCGCAATCGGAATAAAATCTGCTGGTGACACGTTGCCGCGCACCGGGTGATTCCAGCGCAGTAGTACTTCCGCTCCGGTCAGCTGACCATTACGACAACTGAACTGTGGTTGATACGCCAGATGAAAGGCACAGTCTTGCACCGCGTGGCGCAGGTCATTTTCCAACCCCAAACGTTCTAGCGCACGGGCATTCATCTCGCTCTCATAGAACTGAAAAGTGTCTTTACCCATTGCCTTGGCGTGGTACATGGCAGTATCGGCGTTTTTCAGTAACGCATTCCCTTCTTCACCATCCTGAGGGGCCAGCGCGATACCAATACTGGCGCTGACAAAGAACTCTCGATCTTGCAATACAAAAGCCGGCCCTAGCGCCAGTAAGACTTTTTCGGCCACATGCATGCAAGCAGACAGCGCGCCATCACGATCCGCCAGCCCAGTCAGCAAAATGGTGAACTCATCCCCACCCATACGCGCGACGGTATCGCTCTCACGCACACATCGGCGCAAACGCCGCGCCACGTCTTTCAACACAGTATCGCCAGCAGCATGACCCAGGCTGTCGTTAATCGGTTTGAAGCGGTCGAGGTCTAGAAACAGTATCGCCACCCATTCAGACCGTCTGGATGACAACGACAAAGCGGCCTGCAGACGGTCTTGGAACAGCGTGCGATTAGGCAGCCCGGTGAGCACATCATAGTAAGCCAGACTCTGGATTCGCGCCTCTGACGCCTTACGCTCGCTGATATCAACAAAAAAGCAGACATAGCTGACCAGGTCGCCATCGCTGTCGTGCACCGCAGTAATACCCGCCCAACAAGGGAAGGCCTCGCCGCTCTTACGTTGCAGTCTGATTTCACCTTCCCACCGATCCTGCTCCCCCAAGGCCTGCATAATCTCGCGATAAAACGCCTGCTCGTGCAAACGTGCGGTCAGTACTGACGGCTGATGATCAACAATCTCATCACTTGGATAGCCGGTAATCCGGGTGAAGTTCTCGTTGACCTGCACTATGTAACCCGCCGGATCGGTAACCAGCACGGCTCCAGTGGTATTTTCGAATACCGTAGCGGCCATACGCAGGCGGTTCTCAGTGCGTTTTTGCTCAGTGACGTCCCGAGCCACACCCAGCAACCCGAGAAAACGCCCTTGCTCGTTCCACATCAGCGACACTCGGGTCTCCAACGGACACTTGCGACCATCGGCCTTAATCGCGTCAGCTACAATTTGCCGCTGGAAACCTCGCTTGCGCAGGGTCTTGGCTTTATCGGAAGAAAGGATCGCCGACCTCAGCTCATTGGCTATGTCATGCATGAACTCAAGATACCGATTACCGACAACCACTTCCTCAGGCCCACTCTTCAGGAGGTATTCTGGGCTGTAGCCCAGCACATGCTGCACCGAAGGGCTAATGAAGTCAGTCCGGAAATCACTGTCGGTCGACCAAACGATGTCGCTGACATTCTCTGCCATCAAGCGATAACGTGCCTCGGAGCGCTGAACCTGCTGCCGCGCCAAAGTCTGCACGTGCGCGTCACGCACGAAGCCAATAACCTGCTCGACCCGGCCGTCATCTGAACGTTTGAATACCTTGGAACGAATACTAAACCAACGCCAGCCGGTTTCCTTGTGCCGCCAACGTACCCGCCATTCAAGCACCTGGTTATCCGGCAACACCTGTTGCAGCCGGCGATTGACCTGCATGTACTCCAAGTCATCCGGATGAAGGAGCGCATTGCGGTAATTATCGCCCATGGCTGTCTCTTCTTCTGCGCTGTAACCCAACATAGAAGCCAATGTGCGGTTACTGAAGAAGAACTGATCGGCGTCCATCTTCTGGATATCACGAATAAACACCAGATCAGGCAAAGAACGCACCATAGAGGCCCAAAACTGCTCACGCTCGCGCATTGCCAGCTCGATAAGCCTTCGCTCGGTGAGGTCGGTAATGCTCAAGGTGACTGCATGCAGCTCATCGATATCGCGTGGCAGTCGCATCACCATCCACAGATAACGTAACTCGCCATCGGCAGCAATCATGGGCGTTTCCAGCTCAACCCGTGCGTCACCGTTAACTAGCGCCAATATGAGCCGGTAACGCGCTCCGCCCAAGCGTACGCTCTCCTCACCACGCAGCATTACCGCTAACCAATCGAGCGAACTTACCTGCAAAAGCTCCAAAGCTACCTGATTAGCTTCCAATAGTCGGATGGCTGCCAACAACTCACGATGCCGATCCGGATAATCCGCCAACCATTGGTCCAGCGCCTGCTGATCATGAATACCATGACGCATGATGAAAGATTTGAGCTCGGATAGATCGGCCAGACACAACGCCATATCCGCCCCTTCAAACACATCCAGATAGCGCCGCTCGCTGTCCTGCATATGCCGAAAGGATTGCGCTCTGCTTGCTCGCAACCGCTGATTCGAGCGGGTTTGACGCATGAGCAGCCAAAGCACCAGCAACAACACCAAAAGCGAGCCAAACAACAGCAGCATCCGCTTGAATAGCAAAGGCCCCAGTTGTCGGTGATAATAATCCGCGTCAACCAAACCACGCACCTGCCACAATGTGCCCTCTACGGGCGCGCTGACCACCACTCGGTCGCGCTCCTGTGCTGACATCGGCGCATTGCCCGAGTAGACCAGTCGATCATCCAGTTGCCGGGCCAATACCCGGCTGCGCCCGGCATCCTCAAGCAGCCACACATAACCCTGCGCACCGCGCGCAGACACAAGAGACGCCAGCGCGCGGCCATCCAGCGTCAACACCCAATAACGTCCCGGCTGAGCGCTGGCCAAAGTCCAAAATAATTGGTTGTGCTCCAGATCAGAGTCCAGGCCAAAGAGTTCACCACCAATAGACAGCCTGCGCGCCGTTTGCTGCCAAGGAGCTGGCGAAAGCCAGTCGAGGCCATCCAGGCTTACCTCGCGGACATTGATCACGCCGGGCAATAAATCCTGCACTACTTGAATTGAACTGGCACCCGGTTCCGGCGCTTGATAATCGAGCACACGGGTCAGGGCAGTGGAGGTAACGCCAAGGTTCAGCGCCATTTGATCAGCGGTGAGCCAAATACTTTCTTCCACCTGTATTTGGTGTTGGCGTTTGAGCGCGAGATAGTCAAACCAGGATTGCCAGCCCAGCAGTGCCAATACCAGCACACCTGCCACGGCAATCAAAAAGTAGCCTACTCGCACCGATTGAGATCGGGCAGAGCCTGAGCCGTTATCGTCGGCGGGCCATTGGGAGTTACTGTTTTTATTATTCAATATGATCACTTATCAAAAAATCAGGATAAAAGTGGCTTATCACCTCAATTCCCTTGAACTCTGCCGCCGGTACTCCCAATGCCCCGACGCCAGCCTCCATCTTCGCCGAGCGTTTGCCCTAAAAGCCCAGTTGGGCTAGCCTTGCCTGCACTTTCGTTACATCAACGGCATTAAGCCAACCGGCGCCATGTCCGCCGGGCTGTACAACGAAGCACCTTATACCCCATTCAACAGGTTCTGCCCCCATGGCTCAATATGTTTATAGCATGCATCGGGTTGGGAAAGTCGTCCCGCCGAAGCGCCACATTCTGAAAGATATTTCCTTGTCCTTCTTCCCCGGCGCCAAGATTGGCGTATTGGGCCTCAACGGCTCCGGTAAATCCACCTTGCTGCGCATCATGGCCGGGGTAGATACCGAGATTGAAGGTGAAGCCCGGCCAATGCCCGGTATCAAGGTGGGTTATCTACCGCAGGAGCCACAACTTGATCCGGCCAAAACAGTACGCGACATCGTTGAAGAAGCGGTAGGCGAGATCAAGGCCGCGCAAGCCCGTCTGGATGAAGTTTATGCGGCTTATGCCGAACCCGATGCTGACTTTGACGCACTGGCGTCCGAACAGGGCAAGCTGGAAGCTATTTTGCAAGCCTCGGACGGCCACAACCTTGAGCGCCAGCTAGAAGTCGCCGCCGACGCCCTGCGCCTGCCACCTTGGGATGCGACCATCGAACATTTATCCGGTGGTGAGAAACGTCGTGTCGCGCTCTGCCGTCTGCTGCTGTCAGCGCCTGACATGCTGCTATTGGACGAACCAACCAACCATTTGGACGCCGATTCGGTCGCCTGGCTGGAGCAGTTCCTGCACAACTTCCCTGGCACCGTGGTGGCCATCACCCACGATCGCTACTTCCTCGACAACGTCGCCGGCTGGATTCTCGAGCTGGACCGTGGCCAAGGTATACCGTTCGAAGGCAACTACTCACAGTGGCTGGAATCCAAAGCCGCTCGCTTGAGCACTGAAGCCAAACAGGAAGCCTCCCACGCTAAGGCGATGAAAGCCGAACTGGAATGGGTGCGCCAAGGCGCCAAAGGCCGCCAATCCAAATCGAAGGCTCGTCTGCAACGCTTTGAAGAGCTGCAATCGCAAGAATTCCAAAAGCGTAGCGAAACCAACGAGATCTACATCCCAGCCGGCCCGCGTTTGGGTGACAAGGTCATTGATTTCAATGGCGTGAGCAAGGGTTATGGCGAGCGCGTACTCATCGACAACCTGTCTTTCAGCGTGCCCAAGGGCGCGATTGTCGGCGTTATCGGTGGCAACGGCGCGGGTAAATCTACGCTGTTCCGCATGATCACCGGCAAAGAGCAGCCCGACAGCGGCGCCATTGATATCGGCGAAACCGTTGAAATTGCCAGCGTGGACCAGAGCCGCGATGACCTGGAAGGCAGCAAGACCGTGTGGGAGCAGGTTTCCGACGGCTTCGATATGATCAAGGTCGGCAACTACGAGGTGCCATCACGCGGCTACGTGGGTCGCTTTAATTTCAAGGGCGCTGATCAGCAGAAGTTCGTCAAAGACTTGTCCGGCGGTGAGCGCGGCCGTTTGCATCTGGCCCTGACGCTTAAGCGTGGCGCCAACGTGCTGCTACTCGACGAACCCTCTAACGACCTCGACGTAGAAACCTTGCGAGCACTGGAAGAAGCCCTTTTGGACTTCCCCGGCGCCGCCATCGTGATCTCGCACGATCGCTGGTTCCTGGACCGTATTGCCACCCACATCCTCGCGTATGAAGATGACTCACAGGTGCTGTTCTTCGAAGGCAACTACACCGAGTACGAAGCCGATCGTAAGAAACGTCTGGGCGAAGCTGCCGCACAACCGCACCGGGTACGCTACAAAAAACTAGCGTAAGCCGCTGCTAACGCAGGCGACCCGCAACGGGTCGCCTTGCTCTTCACCAAAAATCCCGCACCAAAAACACGCATTATTTTATTTACGCTCTATTTCTGTGCAAAGCCAGACCCGATAGTTTTACAATCGTTCGCCTAAAACGTACAGAAAAGTGCCCTCCTATGACCGATACCCTAACAGCCTGCCTAGCTCGGATGAAGCTACGCGACCCCGATCAACCCGAGTTCCATCAAGCCGTTGAAGAAGTCCTCAGCACACTCTGGCCCTTCCTCGAAGAGAACTCTCACTACCTGACAAGCGGCATCATTGAACGCCTGCTCGAACCAGAACGAACGGTCCTATTCCGGGTATCCTGGGTTGATGACGGTGGCGTTGTGCGGGTCAACCGCGGGTATCGAGTGCAGATGAGCAGCGCCATTGGCCCTTACAAAGGAGGCCTGCGTTTTCACTCCTCAGTCGACCTAAGCGTGCTGAAGTTTCTAGCCTTTGAGCAAGTGTTTAAAAACGCGTTGACCAGTCTGCCACTAGGCGGAGGCAAAGGCGGTTCCGACTTTGATCCTAAAGGTAAAAGCGACGGCGAGGTGATGCGCTTTTGTCAGGCATTTATGACTGAGCTTTCGCGCCATATTGGTGCAGACGTGGATATCCCCGCTGGAGACATAGGCGTAGGAGCGCGTGAAATCGGCTTTTTATACGGCCAATATAAGCGCATGCGCAACGAGTTCACCTCGGTATTGACCGGTAAAGGCATGACCTACGGTGGCAGCCTTATCCGCCCGGAAGCCACAGGTTATGGCTGTGTGTACTTCGCAGCCGAAATGCTCAAACAGCAATCTGACAGTTTTGTGGGCAAACGAGTCGCCATTTCTGGCTCCGGTAACGTTGCGCAGTACGCCGCGTTCAAGGTGATTGAACTGGGTGGGTTGGTCATTTCAGTCTCCGATTCTGGCGGCACTCTGTACTTCGCCGACGGAATGAGCGAGCAGCAATGGCAGACGTTGACTGAACTAAAAAATCAGCAGCGTGGCCGCCTGGCCAGCATGGCTGGCAACAATGCCGAGTTTATGGAGAACTCACGCCCTTGGCACCTGCCTTGCGACATTGCATTGCCCTGCGCCACCCAGAATGAGCTCGATGCCGATGACGCCACTACCTTGGTAGCCAATGGCTGTTTCTGTGTAGCGGAAGGCGCCAACATGCCCTCAACGCTGGAGGCCGTAGACATATTTCTCGCCAAGCGTGTTCTATTCGCCCCAGGCAAGGCGGCCAATGCCGGAGGCGTTGCAGTCAGCGGCCTGGAAATGAGCCAGAACGCCATGCGCCTGCATTGGACTGCTGGCGAGGTCGATGAAAAGCTGCATGCCATCATGCAGACGATTCACCACGCCTGCGAACGTTATGGTCGCGAGCCTGATGGCTACATAAATTATGTGCGCGGTGCAAATATCGCGGGATTCGTTAAAGTCGCCGATGCGATGCTGGCACAGGGCGTAGTCTAGTTAAAAAATGCAGATGGGCAGGTGGTCTTTCAGCAGCCTGCCGAGGTGCTGTTGGCACGATCAACATCCAATGCCGGCAGCCCGGAAAATACAAAACACGCTATAGTGTGAACACATGAATCTTTCCACAGGACTGTTCCGATGAGCGATGAAAGAAGACGCTTCAGTCGGGTTCCATTCGATGCGCACACATTAGTGTTGCAGGACGCGTGGTCGACCCCCGTACAGCTGATCGATATATCGCTGCGCGGCGTGCTGGTACTGCAGCCCGAGACATGGCAAGCAGAACGCAGTGAATCCCCTTTCAACGTGCTTATTGAGCTGAGCAATGGCACAAAAATTCATATGGAAACGCGTCTGGCACACGCCGAAGAAGGTTTACTGGGTTTTGAGTGCACACACATTGACCTCGACTCCATTAGTCATCTACGGCGCCTGATTGCGCTCAATACCGGTGATGAAGCCTTGCTAGAGCGGGAGTTGAAAGCGCTTTTGTAAAACGACGGAGCCGTTTCACAAAAGCCTCAAGCGGTGGAAAACCAGGTTCGAGTAGGAAGCGACGAGTCTGGCGCTGTGATCAGCCCTGATAAACCGGCAACGATCGCTCAGCAGATGCAATGCCAAAACAAGGCCCCCTCTGTTAGCTAGAGCCCCTCAGCCAACACTGGGTTAGCTTAAGCCGCCTGCACAGCAGGCGACACTTACGCTATTCAAAAATCGCTGAAAGCGCTTGATCAAGACGCGTTACAGCAATCACTTCCATGCCTTTGGGTGATTCTTTGGGTGCATTGGCTTTGGGCACTATTGCGCGGGTGAAGCCGTGTTTGGCCGCCTCCTTCAAACGCTCCTGTCCACTGGGCACCGGCCGAATTTCGCCAGACAGGCCCAGCTCCCCAAATACCATCAAGTCCATTGGCAATGGTCGGTTGCGCAAGCTCGACATAACTGCGGCCAGCAATGCCAGATCAGCACCGGTCTCCAGCACCTTGACGCCGCCCACCACGCTAACAAATACATCCTGATCGTAAGTCGCCACTCCACCATGCCGGTGTAGCACCGCCAACAACATGGCCAGACGATTTTGATCCAGACCGAGTGTCACCCGGCGCGGATTACCCAAGTGACTGGTGTCGACCAAGGCCTGCACTTCTACCAACATCGGGCGCGAGCCTTCCCATGTTGCCATCACCACGCTGCCCGGAATCGGCGCATCGTAACGCGATAGGAAAATCGCCGAAGGATTGGCGACTTCTTTCAAGCCTTTATCGGTCATGGCAAATACGCCTAGCTCGTTGACCGCGCCAAAACGATTTTTCACCGCCCGCAGCATGCGGTAGCGACCGTCCGACTCGCCCTCAAAATACAGCACCGTATCAACCATGTGCTCAAGTACCCGGGGGCCGGCCAACGAGCCTTCTTTGGTGACATGGCCCACCAAAAAAATAGCGATGCCACTCTGCTTGGCGTATCGCACCAGCAAAGCGGCGCTCTCCCGGACCTGCGATACACCGCCCGGCGCCGACTGCAGTTGCTCGGTAAAAATAGTCTGAATGGAATCAACCACCATCACTCGCGGTTTTTCAACCCGTGCGGTAGCAACAATGCTCTCGATACAGGTTTCAGTCATCACCTTGAGTTTGTCTTCAGGCAACCCGAGCCGACGAGCGCGCATTGCCACCTGCTGCTGTGACTCTTCACCCGTAACATAGAGCGCCGGCATTTCCTGCGCCAAACGGCACAGCGTCTGCAGCAGAATGGTCGATTTGCCAATACCCGGGTCACCGCCAATCAGCACTACAGAGCCACTTACCAGCCCACCGCCCAGTACCCGATCAAACTCAGAGGACCCTGTGGGCTGGCGTGGCACCTCTTCGGTGCTCACCTCTGCTAGCGTTTTGACTTGTGCCTGCTGGCCCGCCCAATTGCTGTTGCTCCGCGCCGGAGAACCACCGGTTGGAGTTGTGTCCAGCACGGTTTCTACCAGCGCATTCCAAGCCTGACATTCCGGGCACTGCCCGGCCCACTTGGTAAAAGTCGCACCACACTCTGTGCAACCGTATACGCGTTTGGCTTTAGCCATGCATCCTCCATAAGAAATACGTTAATGTCGGCCGAACGCGGCCCGAACCGCGGCCCGACCGATCGCGGCGCGTCCTACGCGGCCCGACCAATACTGCTGCAAGACTGATCGTAAAGCCGCTATTGTTGTCGAGCTACTGACCAACAAACAACCCTTGCCCGCCGCGTGCACTTCAATTCTGCGTATGGCATTCACAAAGGCGTGCACATGAGTAAAGACAAAAGCCTGAAAAAGCAACGCGAAACCCTCTGTGAGGACTTGCTTGAAGCTCAATTTGAATTACAACAGGCCAATCTTGGGCCGGTACTGCTATTGGTCAGCGGTAATGACCTAGCCGGCAAAGCAGAGCTGATTTACACCTTCTACGAATGGCTGGATAACCGTTATTTGAACACCCGGGCCTTCACCTTACCCCAGGGTATCGAGCGCAAAATGCCACGGCTCTGGCGGTACTGGCGCAGCCTGCCACCCGCGGGAACGCTGGGATTTTATTTAGGCTCTTGGTATCACCAGCCGTTGATACAACTCAGTCGCGGACGTATGTCAGATAGCCGCTTCAAGACTCAGATGGAGCAAATCACTCGTTTCGAAAATCAGTTGGTCGCCGAAGGGGTGACGCTACTCAAGCTCTGGCTGCACCTGGATGACGACCAAACACAGAATTACCCGCCGCGAGAACAGCAAAAACAATATGACAGCTTGGCCATGCGCGAGTGGGGCGAGTTTAGTACCACCGAATACGCCAAGGTGCGAGAAACCGCTAAGCGCATGAGCGAGTTAACGTCCACTGCAATAGCACCCTGGATTCAAGTACCCAGTAGCGATGCTGAACAACGCGACTTGCACGTAGGTAAACTTTTACTCAAGGCTATGGAGAATAAGCTGCGTGGTAAGGAGGAAGCACCGAAGGATCATGAGTGGCAAGCCAGCAAAAGCAACCGACTGGACAAACTGGATTACGGACGTGAGCTCAAAAAAAAGGTGTATAAGCGCGAACTGGAGCGTTATCAACAGCGCTTGCGAGACCTGACACGCCATCCTTCTTTCGCCAAGGGCAGCCTGTTGTTGGTCTTCGAGGGCTCAGACGCTGCAGGTAAAGGCGGCACCATCCGTCGTATTACGCATTGCCTGGACCCGCGCATTTTACGCGTGCATGGCACTCGCGCACCGACCGAGGAAGAGCGCAGCCAACCATACTTGTTGCGCTTCTGGCGGCGCATACCCGCGCCCGGTAACGTAGTGGTGTTCGATCGCAGTTACTACGGCCGCGTGCTGGTTGAAAGGGTTGAGGGCTTTTGCTCTAAAACCCGTTGGCGACAGGCATATGCCGAAATCAATGATTTTGAGGCACAACTGCACAAGGCCGGCACCCAGGTAATCAAGTTTTGGTTAGCCATCACGCCCGAGGAGCAGCTGGCGCGCTTTGAAGCCCGGGAAAAAACGCCAACAAAAAGGTACAAACTGACCGACGAAGACTGGCGCAATCGTGACAAATGGCCCGACTATGTCAGCGCCATGAACGATATGGTGGAAAATACCGCCACACCGCACGCGCCTTGGCATGTGCTGCCCTCGACCGATAAACGCTATGCACGCATCCAAGCACTGCGCATCGTCTGCGAAACACTGCAAAAACGATTGAAACAATCCTAATGCCTACGCATTATCAACGTTCACGCGCCAAATCGGCGCCAGCGAGGAAGTGCGTATGAGCATGTTGAAAGAATTCAAGACCTTCGCCCTGCGCGGCAATGTAGTCGACATGGCTGTCGGTATCATCATTGGTGCGGCCTTCGGCAAAGTAGTGTCGTCTTTCGTTACCAATGTGATAATGCCACCGCTGGGGCTTATGATCGGCGGTGTAGACTTCGCCGACCTGGCCATCGTATTACAAGAAGCTCAAGGCGAACTACCCGCAGTAACGCTGGGCTACGGCTTGTTTATCCAAAGCATCGTGGACTTTTTGATTGTTGCCGCAGCCATCTTTATGGCAGTAAGAGTGATGAATAGCCTCAAGCGCAAGGAAGAAGCAGCCCCCGCCGCGCCACCTGCACCATCAAAAGAGGAAGTGCTGCTGAGCGAAATTCGCGATCTGCTGAAGCAACAGAACAGCTAACTACCAAGGGGGCGTGCACACCGCCCCCTACTGAGCTGCGCTATACTGGCGGTCCAGACCCGCAAACGGCCAGCGCATGCAATCATTTGACTCACCTTACGGCACGCTAACGCTAACGCGTTATCCATCAACGCGTAATCCCACACTCCAAGCCTTCGATACAGCAGATCACTACCTGTTGAATCAACTTCATGCTTCTGAAGAATCCGGCCCGCTGCTGATCATGAACGATCAATTTGGCACCTTGGCCTGCGCGTTGGCTGAACATGAACCTTGCAGCTGGGGTGATTCGCATCTAAGTGAACGCGCGCTGGTAGAGAATATTCACGCCAACGGCTTAGCGTCCAGCAACATCACCTTCGTACCCGGCAACCTACTACCCTCAGGCCAGTATCAGAGAGTACTGCTGCGCGTGCCCAAAAGCCTGACTCTGCTGGAAGATCAATTGCGCCGTTTGCGACCGCTCCTGCAGCCAGGCGCAACGGTGGTTGCCGGCGCCATGATCAAGCACTTGGCACCACGGGCCGGAGAGCTCCTGGCAGCGTACATAGGGCCTTATCAAGCCTCGCTGGGCTGGAAGAAAGCCCGTTTGTTGAGCGCCACCTTTGATCCAAAGCTGACCCCACCTACACAGCCACTCGAAAGCCACTACGCGCTTGGTGATACCGACTTAAACCTAGTGAACCTGCCTGGCGTATTTTCCCGCGAGCATTTGGACGTAGGTACTCGCCTGATGGTGCCGCTAATTAACGCGGCAGCAGCAACATCCGAGCGCATCGCTGACCTGGGCTGCGGTAACGGCGCGTTGGGGTTAATGGCGGCATTACACAACCCGCAGGCAGAGCTGCTATTCTGTGATGAGTCTTACGCCGCTGTGACCAGTGCTCAACAGAATTTTTCCGCCGCCTTTCCCGGCCGTGAAGCTGAATTTATGGTCAATGATGGACTGCTTGGCGTGGCGGCAGACAGTCTCGATCTGGTCCTCTGCAACCCACCTTTTCACCAGCAACAGGTAATTGGCGACGAGATTGCTCTGCGCTTGTTCCAACAAAGCCGTGAAGCACTGGCGCTGGGCGGAAGCTTGCTGGTGGTGGGGAACCGCCATCTGGGTTATCACGTAAAACTGAAGCAGTACTTCAGTGAGGTAACTCAGCTGGCGGCGTCCAACAAATTCGTGGTGTTGCAGGCCCGCTAATTAGTCTGCCAGGCTCGCATCGCTTTTGCCGTTCTTCGCGAGCTTGTCCAGAATCCCCATACCGAAGGCTGACACCACGAACGTCATGTGGATAATCACGTACCACATGAGCTTATCGTTGGGGATGTTCTGCGCATTCATAAAGACTTTGAGTAGATGAATCGATGAGATCGCGACAATCGACGCCGCGACTTTCATCTTCAACGAGCCGGAATCCATTTTACCGAGCCAGCTGAGCTTTTCGCGGCCGTCTTCAATATCCAGCTGCGACACGAAGTTCTCGTAGCCGGAGATCATTACCATCACCAACAGACCGCCGACCAGCGCCATATCGACCAAAGACAGCACCACTAGAATCAAGTCCGCCTCGGCAATCGTCAGCAGCTGTGGTGCCAGGTGCAATAACTCCTGAAAAAACTTGACCGCTAGCGCCAGCAACGCAAAAGACAAGCCAAAATAGATCGGCGCCAAAATCCAACGCGCCGAATACATCGTGTTTTCCAGTAAACGCTCAATCACCGACATTACCTCAAATTAATAGAGACCAATAAAAGCGCTCATGATACCAGCGCAGTTGTGCACAGTATCTGTGGATAACACTGTGAGCAAAACGCAGATAACTCTGCCCTGCCCTGCAAACACTAGCCCTGCGCTCAGCAGCTCAAAAAACAGCCAATCTCGCAGCACGCTGTTAGTTTAGCGCTAAACCGCTACAGGCTTAGTGCGGCGCTGTCTGTAGAAACCTGACCAGGAGACCAAAGTCCACACTTGCGCGCCGCGGTCAAGCCCCCGTTTGCGGTACGCACTAAACAATGTCAAACAATGTGCAGCCCAGCGCTGTGGATAAGTCTGTAGACAAACTATGCACAGGTGGGCCCGTCCGTTGCTGCGCCTAGCTCAATCGCCCTTGCCGCGGTTAGGCTTTTTGGTAGCAGGCACCTTGGCCGATAAGGCCGCAGTCGCCGAATCGCCAGGCGTAGCATCGTCATCTTCAGCCTCCTCTTCGCGATCACGCTCGGCAATTTCAGCCAAACGATCAACCACCCGCGCATTAATGCTGCCTTCGGCAAAGTCGCCCTCAGCATCCATATCACCTGCAGCCTCGCCCGCCAGTAGCGATAGCGCTTCATCGACATGCGCCACTGCGTAAATGGCAAACTGACCAGCACGCACCGCTTCCAATACAGCTTCGTCCAACATCAGGTTGGGTACATTCGAGCGCGGGATGATGGCACCTTGTTCACCGGTCAGACCGCGCGCTTCACACAAGCGGAAAAAGCCTTCAATTTTTTCGTTCACCCCGCCAACTGCCTGCACTTCACCAAACTGGTTAATCGAGCCGGTAATCGCATAGCACTGGCGCAATGGCGTGCGCGACAAGGCGGATATCAGCGTGCAAACTTCCCCCAACGAGGCGCTATCGCCATCTACATAACCGTAGGACTGCTCCAGCGCGATGCTCGCCGATATTTCCAACGGATAGTTTTGTGCATAACGGCTACCAAGATAGCCGGTCAGAATCATCACCCCTTTGGAGTGAATCGGCTGCCCTAGATTGACCTCGCGCTCAATATCAACGATGCCACTGCCACCGGGGTACACGGTCGCGCTGATGCGAGCGGGCACGCCGAACACCGAATCACCCACCTCAAGTACCGTCAAACCGTTGCATTTACCCACCGCCGCGCCTTGCGTATCAATGAGAATCACGCCAGTCAGCATGTCGTCGCGAATCCGCGCGCTGACGCGGCCGGTACGGGTTTCCTTGGCCCGCAAGGCGCGCTCGATGTGCGCGGTGTCGGTCAAAGGATCACTAGCCAGTTGGCGTACAAAATCCGCCTCGGCAACTAGCTGGAAGATGTCACTGATGCGCGCTGAGAGTCGAGTCTGGTGTTCTGCCAAACGCGCACTGTAAGTCAACACTCTGGCGACAGCCGACGCAGTCAAAGGCGCCAGGCCCTCCTCCGACGTCCGGGTTTTGAGCAGCTGTGCCATGCCGTCGATGCTATCGGTGGTACGCGGCAGGTCCTCTTCAAAATCGACCAATACGCGAAACATCTCTTGAAAGTCCGGGTCCAGATCCTGCAACGCGTAATAAACCTGTCGCGACCCAATGATGACGACCTTCAAGTTCAGCGGAATCACCTGCGGCGTTAAGGTCACGGTAGCCAAACGGCCCATATCAGCCCAAGGCGATTCCATCTTCAACAGTCGCGAATGCAAAGCGCGCTTCAAAGCGTCCCAAACAAAAGGCTCGCTCAGCAGCTTCTCTGCCTCAAGTAGCAAATAGCCGCCATTGGCGCGATGCAGTGCGCCCGACCGGATGTGCCGGTAACTGGTTACCAAGCCACCCTGCTCAGGACTGTATTCAACCCGCCCGAACAGGTTGTCGTAGGACGGATGCGGTTCATGCACCACCGGGGCGCCGCCGCTGCCATGATGGCCAACAATCAAGCTGGGGCAATACTGCTCAGTGAGCATCTGCTTCTTGTAGGCGTCTGGCTTGGCTTCTACCACCCGCTCTTCAACCAACTGATCGATCACGGTTTTTAGCAAATTCTGACGCATCGCCTGCAAATATTCGCAAACGGCCTGATTGCCGCAGTAGGTTTCCAACAACGGCTCAAGCAGCGGCTGCAGCGCTTCGGTAATGGTATTGTCGTTCAACTCACGCAGTTGATTGCTCGACTCGCGCTTCCATTGCGGCAAGCTCGACAGCGCTTCATTAAGCACTTCTTCCAGCATTGAAATGTCTGCATGAAAGCGGTCACGTTCCTCCTCTGGCAACTGAGAAAAATCCGCTTCATCCAGCGCTTTGCCTTCCTTCATGGGCGTAAAGGCGATGTTCTGGGCATCACGGTAGATGGCAATACTTTTTTCCAGCGCGCGACGCTCTACCGAATCAATGGCGCGGTCGTAACGCTGATTGAAACCACGGTCGATCGCACTTTTTTTCTGCTGATAGGCCGGATGTTCAAATACTGCTGGAAAGGTCGCCAGCAGATTATCAATGAATTGCTCAATAATACTGATCAGCTCGCCGGCGGATCCGGGCGCGAGACTGATAACCCAGGGCTCCCGCGCTTCATCGAAGTTATTAACGTAGACGCAGTCCTGCGGGGTGATCTGGCGCTTTGCCTCAGCACGCAGGTAGCGCTGCACATAAGAGAAGCGCCCCGTACCCGGGTCGCCCATGACGAAGACGTTATAGCCAGGGCGATGCATAGCAACACCAAACTGCAGCGCCTCTACCGCGCGCTCCTGACCGAGAATACCGCGAAATGGCTCAAGATCATCGGTGGTGGTGAAGCCCATGTTCGCAACGTCAATGGGCACAGTGAGCTGTTCGGGTTTGAGGCGTAGTGTCTGGTACAGCGCAGCGGAATCAGTGGTCATCCAGCATCCTTGGCAAACAGGGGGCGATAAAGAAGGCAATCCAGCATTGTTGCCCTGCAAACCGGCGCTGACAAGTCCCGGCACTAGCGACTTGACCTAGAGCATGGCCTCAGGGCTTAAATAGAGTATTTACTCAAATAACAAAAACAGGAAGTTCTGCATGACGCTCAGCCTACAGCAATACCTAGATAGCGACGCGACCGAGCTGGCGTTGATGGTACAACGTGGCGAGATAAGTGCCGCAGAGCTACTTGATCAATACAATGGTCAGGCTTTGGCGCGAAGTTACCTGAGCATGTAAGTTGGGCAGTTAGCTGCCACTCTGGATCATGCTCGTGAGCTGGATGCCAGCGACCACGACTTCGAACTGCTGCGTAACGCACGAAGACAGGATGTATCAATCAAGGCCGCTGGCCGGGATGGAACCCGGCCTTCCAAAACACACGGAAAAACTTAACCCAGCACCTTGACCAACTCCCGCACCAGCGGCTTCATAAAAAAACTGCTTTCCGGCATCAAATCTACCCGCACCCCATAGGCAACCAACTCATCCTTCACCACGGGGCCCACAGCAGCAACCTTCACTTTGCCGAACGCCGCCAGTAATTGCGCTTCGCCCTGCTCACGGCGGCGCGCCACCTGAAACAGCCTACGTACCTGGGTAGCACTGGTAAAAGCCACCGCGTCGACTTCGGTAGCGAGCAGCGCATCAATCAAGTGATCAACCTGCTCATCTTCCACATCATCAGCATAAATATAAGGCGACACCGTGCTCACCTGTGCGCCGGCCTCTTGCAAAAACTCGACCAGACGCAGATTCGGATCGGTACCGTATAGTTGCACGCCGATACGTTGACCGTTCAGATTTTCGCTCTTAAGCGTTTCAATCACACCTTCGGTGGTGGGCACGACCGCGACTCGATCAGCCTTTAAGCCCAGCTTGCGCAACGCCGCGCCAGGTTTCGGCCCACGGGTGAGTTTAGGAATGGGTCCCAATGCAGCGACGAAGTCTGCATACAGGGCGCCACCTTCGCGCTCTGCAAGCGACACCATGCGCCGCAGTCCTTCACCGGTGAGCAGGATCAACTGATCAAAAGGCTTATCGATCAACTCCCGCATCCAGCGCAACACCGGAGCGGAATCAGGCGCATCGTGAATGGACACCAACGGGCAGCGCAACACGCCTGCGCCGCGCTTGATCAGCATATCGGCAAACAAGTCCAGCTCGCGGCTTTCTGGCAGGGCAATGCGGCGGCCACTTAAGGGCAGGTCTTCTGTGCTCATGGCTATAATTCTCGATCAGGACGGATAAGCCATTGTGCGCAGCTGCATGGCACTTGAAAAGCACCACACAGCTGCAACGCCTTACTTTTCCCAGCCGCGGCTGTGCAGAATGGCATCTAGAGTGCGGCTGACCGCCGTGCAGTTGCGCACCATTTCCACCTTCTCCCAAGTGGAGCGCTCGCCTTCGTGAATCAATCGGTGCATAGCTTCGCGGGTCGGCGGCGCCAGCAAACGCAGTGGGTGGTCCCAACGGTTACGAAGGAAAATATTGATGTCGGCGGTGTAATCCTGCGCCAGCACGCCATAGGTCAGGTGCTGCATCAAACTGATCACCGGCGACTTTATACGGATATTGTCACGGCTGAAGCGCATAGCCTCCGCCGCGCCCAGCTTGATAAAATTCGCCTGGAAGTTCACCAAGGTGCGCAAGCGGGTGCGCGGCACATCCGGATCGGGCGTGATCGCTAGCGCGGCCGGGTTGGTCATGCTCGAGATGAAGTGATTCACACCGTACAGACGGGCCAAACGCTTGGCCGGTAAGTCATCGGCAAAAGATCCATCGATCCACTTCATGCCCGGCAGGTAGGGCGCACTTTCGCCGGCAGCGTTGCGGCACATCAACGTAACCGGCGGATAGATTCCATAAATGGCGCAGGACGCCATCACCGCTGAACGGATCAACACATTGGGTGAAGTAATAGCATTAAGCAGGCGCGGGGCCTGCTGCGTCGAAAGCCCCGTTACCGTGATATTCAGCTTGCGCCCGGTCAATTCAAAGGCTTCTTGGAAAGTGAGATCAGGGATTATTTTAGCTAAATAGTCGCGCAGATTATCCGCATCCATCGCCGGCCTGCTATTGCCCAGCAACGACAAGGCCGGCCGTATAGCCGTGGTCTCTTCTACATCGTGGTGCAGGTTATTGGTGCTGAGACGCTCGCGCAGCTCATCGTCATGGTGGGTGCAGGCGGTGGCAGCGAGAATTGAACCGGCACTTGAGCCCGAGATAATCTCCGGCAATAGGCCCTGTTCAAATAGCGCTTTAAGCACGCCCGTATGGAAGAACCCAAGTACTGCGCCGCCGCTTAGCATCAGGGCGGAACGGCCGTTGCAATGACTCGCCCGCAGGAAGAAATCCCGTTTTTCCTCCAGAGAAATGATGTCGTCGGAAACCTCATTGAGGTCATTCAAAGCCCCGCATAATTCGTCTATATAGCGGGTAATCAGAGTTTTAGTGCCCAGCCGCGCTTTGTTGTACAGCGACGGCTTACCCATACCACCCAAATTGCCGTGCACCCCTTCGTTCAGGGCAAACAGCAATTGATGGAAGTCACCGCGAAAGCGCAGATCGCGCAGTACATCGAGGCGCTGGCGCAAGGAGCGATAATCATAGCTTTCGCAGGCATCGTCCTGCTTCCAGTCATCCAGGCCATGCTCATGATCATACTCCCCTGCCAACTCAGCCCAATCGTCATAGGTCTCGGCCTTTTCCATTGCCTGCAACATGGATTTGCTGCGCCCGCGCTGAAACAGTTTCAAGCCCATATCCGTACCCCTGGCGCCGCGAAGCGCCTGTTATCTGTATCAAAAACTAGCGTGTATGAGTGGCCGAACGAGCCGGCGCCACATCGGACGCTTTAGCCTCAGCCTGAGCTGCAGCGACTTTCTCAGTCTTGTGTTTACGCGCAGGCGTAGCCTTACCATCCTCTGCCTTTTGCTCGGCCTGTTTTTTGTCAGGCGAGCTACTGCTCTTATCCGGTGCTTCCGGCACTGACGACTCAGATACAAGCGACACCAACTTGTGCTGTTCAGCCTGCTCCGCTTGAGTTGACTCCAACTCCTGCAGCAACCCTTGATACTCCTGAGTGGAGGCTTCTACGCAAGCGATATAGGTATCCATATCGCCCACCATCTTGCGGTCAGCCACCACACCCAGATTCAGCTCATCGTAAATGCCTGTCATCCCGTGGCTGATACCCATACCGTCCGAGACGGGCACCAGGGGGAAAACGTTAACGATCTTCGCCCCAGCAAAGTAACGCGGCTGCATACCCGGAATACCCGGCACGTTGGTAATGACCGTATTGAAAAGCGGGTAGCGCCCAACCGAACGAATACGATTCTGCGTCCAGGCGCCAAGCGCGCGCATGTAGGGTGGAATCATATCGCCAACGGCGTTGCTCAAATCACACATGACTTCCTTAGCTAACGGCACGCCTTTGGCCGTTCTGCGCTGGACCGCCTGCAGGCGGTCCAGCGCATTAGGGATGTCAGTACCAATACCGATAAACATGGCGGAAAGCAGATTCCCGCAATCCTTGCCTGCCTCGCTAGGCCTGACCGAGACCGGACACATGGAAACCAGGGAACCCGTTGTAGGCAACGCGTTGTGATGCACAAGGTAACGGCGCATGCCACCAGCAATAATGCCAATAACAACATCGTTCAGGGTGCTACCTGGGCACAGCTGACGCATGCGCTTGAGCTCTGAAATCCGCCAGGTAAAGGCACCGTAAGAACGATGAGGCGAAATCTGGGCATTGAAAATAGTCTTGGGCACTCGGGTCTGTTCCGGCTTGGCCTCATCACGCAAGCGGCGCGCGAGTTCCAGCCCCTTGCGCCCCACTGTTAAGCCCGCCTTCATGCTGCGAAACGTCTGACTCATCATGCGAGGCGTAGTGCGTGCCCACATTTCCAAGCGCGTCGGCGCGCGCTCGGCAACCTCGACGCGATCGCGTCGGCCATATTCGTGCTCAGCAGTCTCCTCCATCATCGCGGTGGTCAACTCAAGGCTGGCCTTGCCGTCCACATAGGCATGGTGAAAGCGGATGAGTACTGCAAAGCTGTTGGGCGGAATGCCCTCTACATTGTTGACGCCCTCAATGATGTAAATCTCCCAAGGTGCGCGCTCCATATCGACGCTGCGGGACATGGTCCGTGCAGTGAAGATGCACAGCTGCCGCCAATCTCCTGGCTGCGGCAGGCCGACATGACGTACGTGGTACTCCAGATCAAAGTTTTCGTCGTCCAGCCAGTAAGGGTCGTCCAACTGGAAAGGTGCCTGTTCCAGCCGGCGACGGAAAAACGACGTCGTGTTAAGCCGATCAGAAATGTACTGCAGTATTTCCTTATGTCGCACCACCCCACCCGGCGCACTGCTCTGATCACAAAGCCAAAGACTGCCAATCATCATGGGTTGATTGGGCGCCTCAAAATAGAAAAACTGAGAATCCATCGGAGTGAGCTGTTTCATTATAGAAGTCCTCGTACCGGGTCAGGTGTATTCGATTCATCGTCAAGCATTGCCGTTTCGTGGCCGGCGGGCCTTGGTTCAAGTCAAGCAGTTAAACCAAATATGTAAAATGATCCAAAAAGATCTATTTTCTAAATAGATTTAATTTGAGGCCAATTAGGATAATGCAATTTTGTGACCAATTGGTCACAGCACTTGAAATACTCGTAGCAGCTCACACAAAAAATAACGTTGCGAGTGTCTTGTTGGCGCTTTACACGCAAATAGCCAAGCAACCGATTCTCGAAGCGGATTCACCTGCTCGGCAATCACTGCAACGGCGAGGCACCATAAAGGTGCGTATCTATGATTATTGCGCGCGATCTCGCCATCCCTTATTCCACCTCATTTACCCGCTGACTTAACGAAGACCCGCGGCACAAATCCCGGCAAGCTAGCCTTATTGAGGCCGACCCCATCTCGGCTCATACAGCCACGTGCAGCCGCCGTTTTGGAACGGCATAAGACCTGCTGACCCACACCCATACAATGAGAGCTACCCATGTCCAACTCTGCCAGTGATTGTTTTGTCGTAAACAAGAACGATCTTCATGACTGCCAGCAACTCCCTCAGGCTTTGCTGAACGAGACAGATCTAAAAGAAGGCGAGGCGCTGCTCGCAGTGGATCGTGTGGCTTTTACCGCCAACAACATTACATACGCTGCTTTAGGTAGCCGATTTAAGTATTGGGACTTTTTCCCGGTGGATGCGCCCTGGGGACAGATCCCCGTATGGGGCTTTGCCGAAGTGGTTGCCAGTAAGCATTCGCAAATCGGCACGGGTACGCGCGTATATGGCTATCTCCCCATGGCGCCGCAACTTAAAGTGCAAGCAGGTGACCTAACTGATAACGCCTTTACCGACATAAGCAGCCATCGATCCCATCTCGCACTGGCCTACAATCAATACCAATTCACTGATCGAGACCCTGCCTACCGTAAGGAAAATGAGGCGTTGCAAATGCTGCTGCGCCCGCTGCTGATCACCTCTTTTCTGCTGGATGATTATTTAGTCGAGAACAACTTTTTTGATGCAGAACAGATCATTCTCACCAGCGCCTCAAGCAAAACAGCCCTGGGTCTGGCCTTCATGCTCCAGCATCAACGAGCCAAGCGCGGAAAGTCGCTAACCATCACCGCGTTGACGTCCAACAGCAATCTTGAGTTCGTGCGCAATCTTGGGTATTACGACAAGGTGGTCAGTTACGACCAAATCAACGAACTGGATGCTAGCCAAGCCACAGTGTCCGTCGACTTCGCCGGTAATGGGCAGGTATTGGGAGAGGTTCATAAGCATTTTGCCGAGCAGTTGCTCTTTAGTTCGCTGGTCGGCGCAGCGCACTGGGATCAGCGCGGTGGAGAGAAAAACCTGCCCGGTGCTACACCTCAGGTATTTTTCGCCCCCGGCTACTGGGCAGAAAGAGCCAAAGTATTGGGTGCTGCAGAGTTGATGACCCGCTTTGCGATGCTATGGCAGCCACTGGCTAGCTCTGTTAGCAAATGGATGGAAGTTACCGAGCTGGCTGGCGAGCAAGACATCAAACAAGGCTACCTTGATACCCTGGATGGCAAAATCAATCCGCAACAAGGCATCATAATGCGGATGCAGTAAGGCCCACACGCTCTGTCCAGCTTTACAGCGCAGTCGAGAATTGAGTTAATCCAGAGATACTTCTGGAACCAAGTCGAGACGAAAGATGTGTGAACTGCTGGGCATGAGCGCCAACGTACCAACGGACATCTGTTTCAGCTTCGCCGGTTTAATGCGCCGAGGCGGAGGCAGCGGGCCTCACCGCGACGGCTGGGGAGTCGCCTTCTATGAAGGCAAAGGCTTACGTTGCTTTCACGACCCCAAGCCTTGCCACGACTCGGCGATTGCCAAGCTGGTCGAGTCCTATCCTATCAAGTCTGAAAACGTCATCTGCCATATTCGTCAAGCCAACGTGGGTGCCGTCAGCCTCGCCAATACACACCCTTTTACCAGAGAACTATGGGGGCAATATTGGGCCTTCGCCCACAACGGGCAACTCGCCGACTTTACTCCTACCGCCGGGCCATTCCGCTCCGTCGGCGATACCGACAGCGAAGCCATCTTCTGCCACCTGCTCAACACACTAGTAGCGCATTACGATCAGCCACCCAACACCCCTGACCTGATCGAAACTCTAAGCCAAGCCTGCCAACCACTGCTAGAAAAAGGCGTATGCAACATCATGCTCAGCAACGGCGACTGGCTCTACACCCTGTGCACTAGCAAACTCCACTGGATTACCCGCCGAGCACCTTTCGGCGCAGCGCATTTGAGTGACGTAGAGGTAAGTATTGATTTCACGGAGCACACCAGCGCCAAGGATGTGGTGACAGTGATTGCTACTGAGCCGCTGACTAATAATGAGCGATGGAATGTGTATGAGCGGGGGGAATGGCGGTTGTGGCGGGAGGGGGAGACTATAACTGCGGGCACATTGAAGAATGGGGGCAGGTGAAGATTTACACCGTAGCCATGGAACCTAATTATACACCTGCCGATGTTCCAAAAACCAAGGCACTTGGCTCTATTTAGCAAGCATTACCACCATGCAAAAATTCGTTTTAATGTCTTACGTCCACAACTTCAACTCCCTCCATTGTCGCACCGTTACCTTATGGGGAAGCCACCATCGGTTCTACCTAGTCGAATCCGATGATTACTGCTGCAATGACAGCGCTATATAGAGATAAACCCAGTGACCGCCTCCTTGGCAACCGGCAAGCAATTCTGGAGAAGCTATGGTACCCACCCCGTCTATACAAAAAGTTTAAAGAAAAATCTCGTTAAAAGCCCATCTGCAAGCTTGAGGCTTAGTTAGAGCCAATATCCTTGATTACGACAAAGTTCTTCATAATCGAAAGAGACGCAATAGTCATCTTGGCGGTTTGAACCTAAGACATTACAGACAGTCCCGCCATAAGGCTTTGAAGTATTCAGAAGTCCGGAGCAGGCTAACCCACGCCACTACATTGGAATCCACCCTTGCCCCCAAAGCCTTGGAGGACTTCCAATTTCATTATCGTCATAAAATGCTTTTTGCGCAGCTGGCAGTTCAGCCGCAGAAAACATAAGGGTGTGACTTAAAACCATAATTACCAAAAGCGACAAAACCTTAAATAAATAACGTTGTTTTCGACGAACTTCGTAGACTGCCCCCCATCTTGCCCAAGCGAGACCAATAACAATTGAAAACCATCCCTCTGTATAAGGCATCACGAAGACACCATCTACTTGCGACAGCAATAAGGCAGAGACAATACCCAACCAAAGAGCCAAATCTAAGAAGTTTGACTTATCACTTCGTAAAAAAATTAAACCATGAACACACCCCCAAACCGCCAAAGCTAATACGATAATCGTCGCAGGCAAGCCCCATTCCGCGAACCACTGCAAAATAGCTTGATGTGGGTGAGCAGCAATGTGATTCCAGAACGCAGAATAGTGAAGCGGCCCCACCCCTAACCAAGGATTTTTTATAGCCATATCCCATGCCACACCCCAAATGACTTCTCTTGAAGAGAGACCGGCGCGCACAGGAGTGTGCAGTGCAGAATCAAGATTTAGCCAAGCGGGGACAACCAAAAATAATAATAAAAAAACCAGAAGACCTAAACCCGCAGTCGCCACTTGCCAACTTACGAAACACCTATATTTCTTAACTACTATAAAAACAAAAAAATGAGATAAAAATATAGCCGCAAGCATACCCCTACCCGCCATAGAGAAAGCAATACACCAGTGCGCCACTAGAATGAGCAGAAACGCATACCACCAACGGCTCCCTTTATGTTTATACTCAAAAATAAGAGCCATTAATATCGGAAAAAACAAAACTTGCACTTGCCCAAGAAATCTCGGATTATCAAAACCATATAGGAGCAAATAAGGGTCAAGCGTGCCCACCCCCCCAGTTAAAACCACTCCATAGTAAACAAAAAACATCCATGCAGTTATAGAGGCACATATAGTCACCATCAACAACAAAAATTTAATAACCCTCACATCCTGACCAGCCTCAGCCAACAGGAGAACAAGCAAGAGCATGCCGAAATATATACACAGTTCCAGGAGCGCCCAATCTGCATAGGCAGCTTGAGATACTGAAGCCAAGCCTAATAAAAAAAGTACGGAGAGCAATGTAAACAGAAGGTTAGGAATAGCACGAATTCGAAAGAACGTCAGAGCTGCCAATATCAACAACATTAGAAGCTGCCCTACTCTTTGCAGGTCATACCAGTCGAAGCCCGGCAGCCAGGGATAGACTGAGGTACTGACAAAAAGCATTACGGCTATACAGAAAAAAAGATTTAACGCGAAATTCTTCAATGCCTCAGCCCTAGAAACATTAATTTCTCAAAAAAACAGCGCCCTTAAGCGCTGCTTCTTTGCTCGTACCGATTTATTAAGAGCACTTACCTGGCTTAAATTTCGCTTCCAAACCACCGCCAGCAGCACATGTCCAAACTCCATCAGCGGTACGGTTTAACGTCAATGTTTTACCATTTATCTTATCAGCGTTGCCGCCCTTCATCGTGCATCCGATAGCAGTGTTGCCTGTGATAGCTAAAGAGCAATATGTGCCTCCAGCTGCTGTTTGTCCGATATAACCTTTGTCTGTTGAGGTCAATGAAGGAGTTCCGCCCTCGTTCACGACTAGCTCGAACTGGGTCTTCAGGGGGGAGAGTTCCGCCAAAGCACCGGCTGCCTGAGACTTCGCAACATAATCCTGATAAGCGGGCAACGCGATGGCAGCCAGAATACCGATAATCGCAACCACGATCATCAGTTCGATAAGGGTAAAACCTTTTTGTACTTGAGCTTTCATGTAGTTCTCCATTATATGTGAGCTAGCCCTGCGGCTGATAAAGATAAAGCAATTACCAGGCCAAATACTGAAAAGCCCTAAAATACAAGCACATGTGCAATCTATTACTTACTTACACAAGCTATTACCACCTACGAAGGTCCACTTGTGACGATATTTGTCATACGGCATAACCGTACTCAAATACAAACCCAACCCCTGACTTTGCCAAGCAAGCCAACCGCCACCTATACTATAGTGTCGTCAATATTCGCATTTTGTTTCAGAGATTAGCTTACCTATGGAAAACCCTGCCCTTTCCGGACTTGCCCGACGCATAGTCCAAGACCAGCTACTCGATGCTACGACAGCAGCGAAAGCCAGCCAGCAGGCTAACCAAGAAAAAATCCCATTTATTACTCATCTGGTACAAAAAAAGCTCGTCAGTGCCCGCGACCTAGCTATGGTTTGCGCAGAGGAGTTTGGATACCCATTCTTTGACCTTTTAGCGATAGACAAAGACATCCAACCGCAAGACCTGGTCAGCGAAAAGCTGATTCGTCAACACAACGTGATGCCGCTTTTCAAACGTGGCTCGCGGCTCTACCTGGCCATTTCAGACCCAACCAACCAGCAAGCCCTTAGCGATATTCAGTTCAACACTGGGTTAATGACCGATGCCGTCATTGTTGAAGATGACAAGCTGCATACCGCTATCGAAAAGTACCTCGACAGCGCGACTGGCGGCTTGGGTGACATGGGAGATGCAGATCTCGATGATCTGGAGGTTCAGGCAGTCACTGACGACGACGGTAAAAAAGACATGGGCGCCGATTCGGACGACGCTCCCATCGTTCGTTTTGTTAATAAAATGCTATTGGACGCAGTACGAATTGGGTCTTCTGACTTACACTTCGAACCCTATGAAAAAACTTACCGCGTGCGCTTTCGCACAGATGGCATTTTGCACGAAGTAGCCAAGCCCCCTCAACAATTAGGCGTGCGTATCGCAGCGCGCCTGAAGGTTATGTCTTCCATGGATTTGGCAGAGCGCCGTAAACCCCAGGATGGCCGCATCAAGCTAAAGATATCCAAAAACAAATCCATAGACTTTCGCGTGAATACCTTGCCCACCCTGTGGGGTGAAAAGGTGGTGCTCCGTATCCTTGACTCAGAAAGTGCCAAAATGGGTATCGATGCACTGGGCTACGAAGAAGATCAGAAAAAAATGTTTATGGCTGCCTTGGAAAGACCCCAAGGCATGATTTTGGTAACCGGACCTACCGGCTCAGGTAAAACGGTTTCTCTTTATACCGGCCTGAATATTTTGAACACCGTGGAGCGTAATATTTCCACGGCGGAAGACCCGGTCGAGATCAACCTTGAAGGCATCAACCAGGTCAACGTCAACCCAAAACAGGGTCTGGATTTCGCCAAAGCGCTACGCGCCTTCTTACGTCAGGATCCAGACATAATCATGGTTGGCGAGATTCGCGACTTGGAAACGGCAGAGATAGCGATCAAGGCTGCTCAGACAGGTCACATGGTGATGTCGACGTTACACACTAACAGCGCAGCAGAGACACTCACGCGCTTGAGAAACATGGGCGTGCCCTCTTTCAACATCGCGACCTCTGTGAACCTCATCATCGCGCAGCGCCTCGCCCGCAGACTATGTAAAATATGCAAGAAGCCTCTGGAAGTCCCTAATGAAACCCTTAGGGAAGAGGGGTTCAACGAAGAGAAAATTGCCGCCGGCATTACAATTTTTGGACCGGTGGGTTGCGAAAATTGTAAAGATGGTTATAAAGGACGTGTTGGTATTTACGAGGTCGTCAAAATCACCCCTGCTATGCAGCGCATTATCATGGAAGACGGCAACTCTATTCAGATTTCTGATGTAGCCCAGAGCGAGGGCTTTAGAAGCTTGCGCCAGTCCGCCCTTATGAAAGCAGAAGAGGGCGTTACCAGCCTGGCGGAAGTTAACCGAGTGACCAAGGATTAAGTCATGGCGCAACAAGCAGCACTAAAAAAGAACCCTGCCGCTGCAAAAAAAAAGGCCAAGGAAGCGAAGCTTTACCCCTTTAAGTGGGAAGGTAAAGACCGAAAGGGCACCAAAATTACTGGTGAGATCCAAGGTTCTAATGCGGCGCTAATCAAGAATCAGCTACGCAAGCAAGGCATTCTGGTTACCAAAATCAATAAAAAATCCATGCTTTTTGGCAAACGTGCTAAAAAAATCAAGCCTCTGGATATTGCCTTTTTTACTCGGCAACTAGCGACGATGCTGGAGTCGGGCGTACCGATTATTCAGGCTTTTGAAATTATTGCCGAAGGTGCAGAGAATCCTAACATGGCCAAATTGGTCAATGAGGTTAAAGTTGACGTCGCCGCAGGTAACACCTTGGCAGACTCCTTGCGCCAGCACCCGCAGTACTTTGATGACCTTTTCTGCAATCTGGTTGAGTCAGGTGAGCAATCAGGTCGACTGGAGTCGCTTCTGGATCGCATTGCGACCTACAAAGAAAAAACCGAAGCGCTAAAAGCCAAGATCAAAAAAGCTCTGACTTACCCTGTTTCGGTCGTAATTGTTGCGGTTGTTGTTACGGCAATTATGCTTTTGAAAGTAGTACCCAGCTTTCAAGACGTTTTTGCTGGCTTTGGTGCGGAACTTCCTGGTTTCACGCTATTTGTTATAGCTCTTTCAGAATTTCTACAGGGATGGTGGTTCGTTATTCTCATCGCCATTATCTTTGGTGGTTTTGTTTATGGGAAAGCCCATACGAAATCGAAGAAACTGAGAGACGCTGAAGATCGCGCACTACTCAAGACCCCAGTAGTTGGTAAAATCATTTACGAAGCCGCGGTGGCTCGCTTCGCCCGCACCCTAGCAACCACTTTCGCTGCGGGCGTGCCATTGGTCGAAGCCCTGGATTCGGTTGCCGGAGCGTCCGGAAATGTGGTTTTTTACAACGCGGTTATGAAAATCAAGGAAGACGTTTCTGCCGGCTCACAACTAAATTTCTCCATGCGTACAACCAACGTTTTTCCCTCGCTGGCAGTGCAGATGGCGGGTATTGGGGAAGAGTCAGGCAATCTGGACGGCATGTTGGAGAAAGTGGCCGATTACTATGAAGCAGAGGTCGATAACAAAGTGGATAATCTGACCACTCTTCTTGAGCCGATGATTATGTGTGTGCTGGGGGTTTTAGTCGGCGGTCTGATCATCGCCATGTACCTTCCCATCTTTCAGCTCGGGAACGTCGTTTAACCACATGCAGCTTCTCGACTATCTGGCCAGCCACGCGCTGGCCTTTATTTTGCTCGCTGGCTTGCTAGGCTTGATCATTGGCAGCTTCCTCAACGTGGTCATCCATCGACTCCCCAAAATGATGGAGGCTCAGTGGTTGCAACAAAGCCGCGAGATGCTGAATCCGGACGCGTCGCAGCCTGAACAAGCAACCTATAACCTTATTCTGCCGCATTCCCATTGCCCTCACTGCAAGGCCGAGATCAAGGCTTGGCAAAATCTCCCGGTCATTAGCTACTTGCTGCTAAAGGGTCGTTGTGGACAGTGTCGGGCGCCAATTAGCTCACGCTACCCTTTAGTTGAGCTACTGACTGCGGCGCTGTCGATGGTAGTCGCATGGCAATACGGTTTTGGATGGCCAGCAACCGGCATGCTATTACTGACATGGGGACTGATCAGCCTTAGCATGATCGACGCTGATACCCAATTGCTGCCGGACGTACTGGTTTTACCGTTATTGTGGCTTGGGCTGATTGCAAATAGCTTTGGCGTTTACACCTCTTTGAACGATGCCCTTTGGGGCGCGGTGGCTGGTTACCTCAGCTTGTGGTCGGTTTATTGGTTGTTCAAGCTGGTTACCGGCAAGGAAGGCATGGGTTACGGTGATTTCAAGTTACTGGCCATGCTTGGCGCTTGGGGTGGCTGGCAGATTCTGCCGTTGACTATCTTGCTGTCTTCTTTAGTCGGTGCGGTTCTCGGTATCATTATTCTCAAGACGCGCGGCCAGGATAACGCTACTCCCCTACCCTTTGGTCCCTATTTAGCCATCGCTGGCTGGATCGCTCTGATCTGGGGTGAGACAATCACCAGTCGTTATCTGCAGTTTGCCGGTTTCTGAGTTAGCGTACCTCCGCTAAGAGTGGGTACGCGCTTAATACACCTACGGAATCAAACATTACCCGCTATGAGTATGATCATCGGCCTAACTGGCGGTATCGGCAGCGGCAAGTCCGCTGCCGCCAACTATTTTGCCTCTGCGCATGGCATCCATGTGGTGGATGTGGACGTCAAATCCCGAGTGGTCGTTGAGCCGGGCAAACCGGCACTGGCGCATATTGTTGACCGTTTTGGCGATAGCATTTTGCTGGCGGACGGCGATCTCGACCGCGCAGCATTGCGTCAGCGCGTCTTTACCGACCCGCAAGAGCGCGTCTGGCTCGAAGACTTGCTGCATCCGCTGATTCGCGAAGAAACTATTCGCGATCTAAACAGCGCCACCTCGCCCTATGCGTTACTGGTTTCGCCCTTGCTGATTGAGTCGGGCCAACACAGCCTCGCCAGTCGGATCATAGTGGTAGACGTGCCTGAAGCCTTGCAGCTAACTAGAACTGCAGTACGTGATAAGGTCCCTGAGGCGCAGATCAAAGCCATTATGCAGGTACAAGCTCAGCGCGAAGATCGACTAAGCAAAGCCCATGACATTATCGTCAACGACCGCGACCTCTCACATTTGCATCAACAGGTAGATGCACTGCATCAGCAGTATCTCGCGATGCTGCAGGAGAATAACTCATGACACTTAGCGTCGAATGCCCAAATTGCCAAGCTCCCGTTACGTGGGATGCCGCGTTTCCGGACCGCCCATTTTGTTCACCCCGCTGCCGCTTGATTGATTTGGGCGCCTGGGCATCTGAAGAACATGTTATTCCTGGCAATGAGCAGGAACAGGATGTGTTTTCCGAGGATTTGTCTCGGCAATGATCGCGGAATTACTGCTCACCAGAATCTCCTGATGCGCCGCATTCATGTCTTGGCGGGCGTCATTACCAATCCTAGCGGCCAGATTCTCATCGCCAAGCGGCCTGATAGCGCCCATCAAGGCGGCTTATGGGAATTCCCAGGTGGCAAGCTGGAGGCTGGCGAAGAGCGCCTTACAGGCCTGCGTAGGGAGCTACAGGAAGAACTGGGCATCAGCGTGGTCGACGCTCACCCTCTGATAGATATCCGTCACGACTATTCCGATAAATCTATTCGTCTGGATGTGTGGAAGGTGACTCGGTTTTCAGGTGAAGCACATGGCGCGGAAGGCCAAGCCGTGCGATGGGTGGAGCCACATGAGATGGCTGACTTCGACTTTCCTGCAGCCAATCAGCCGATACTAAGCGCCGCACGACTACCTGATCACTATTTGATAACGCCGGACACCGACGAACTATCATTGTTTACCGGGCTGGAGCGCGCCAAAGCCAAAGGTATACGACTCGTCCAACTGCGCCAAACGCAGCTCGAATGCTCCGAGTATCAGGTGCTGGCCGCCAAGGTGGTTGAACGCTTCGGCGGCGATTTTCAATGGCTTTTTAAAGGCAACACACCTCCACCTTGGCCTAACAGTGGCTGGCACCTTACTAGCGCTCAGTTACGCAACCTTTGGCAGACTAATAAAAAAGAACCAGAACAACACCCAAACTGGCCTCTGGCTGCCTCCTGCCACAACGCAGAAGAACTGCGCATGGCGATGGAACTTGGTGTCGACTTCGTCACTTTGTCGCCGATGTCTTCCACCCGTAGTCATCCCTGCGCCGAAGTATTGGGCTGGGATGCCGCGCAAAGTTTGATCCGCGCGGCAACCTTGCCAGTTTATCTGCTAGGGGGAATGGCACCTGAGCAGCTCAAGCAAGCTCAAGCCTGTGGCGCTCAGGGTGTAGCGGGAATAAGCGCGTTTTGGCCCCAAGAGAAATAAGGTACTCGTGTGCTCATAAATGCAAGTGGCTATGGAAGTTCGCGCTAAATCTCAGCCAGTGAGCTGCTCGGCGAAATAACCCCGGATATTTAGCTCATCACAGCAGCAGAGTATTTATTGATACTGCTGGCCGGGATCGAACCCGGCCTTCCACTGTGCTTTGGGCAGGCGGGTGGTGACATGGGGTCAAGTTCTGGGTGGGTAGTTTTGGAAGGTCGAGCTCCATCTCGACCAGCGAGCTACCCGGCAACATGACTCTGGATATTTAGCACGTAACAGCAGCAGTTTATTGGGTGATGCCGTTGGCCGGGATGGAACCCGGCCTTCCAAGACGGCCAATCCCGCTGGCGTCAGGCTCTTCTAGGCGTGGTACTAGCTGACGGATATGCGTTTGGTATTTTAGGCTCTAGGGCTAACCAAACCACAGCCTCACTCGACCTGAACCACTCGCAGTTCTTTAGGCATACTGAAAACGATATTCTCTTCTTGCCCTGCGAGCTCTTCTGCCCCGGTCGCGCCTTGTGCATGCAAATGCTGGATCACCTGCCGCACTAGCACATCAGGTGCTGAGGCGCCGGCTGTTACGCCGATATTGGACACGGCCTTCAGCCACTCAGGTTTGATCTCATCTGCGCCATCAATCAGATAAGCAGGCGTGCCCATTCGTTCAGACAGTTCCCGTAGTCGATTGGAATTAGAGCTGTTTGGGCTGCCAACCACCAAAACCAGGTCACAATCACGAGCCAGCTGCTTGACCGCATCTTGGCGGTTCTGGGTCGCGTAGCAGATGTCATCTTTGCGTGGTCCATCGATGGCTGGAAAACGGGAACGCAGCGCATCGATCACCCGCGCCGTATCATCCATCGACAAGGTTGTTTGTGTGACAAAAGCCAGGCGCTCAGGATTAATCACTTGCAGCTTGGCTACATCTGCTTCGTCTTCGACCAGATAGATAGCGCCGCCCTGACTAGCGTCATACTGGCCCATGGTTCCTTCGACTTCCGGGTGGCCGGCGTGACCGATAAGCACGCATTCGCTGCCATCACGGCTGTAACGCGTTACTTCCATATGCACCTTGGTAACCAGCGGGCAAGTCGCGTCAAAAACCTTGAGACCACGATCGGCTGCTTCCTGGCGCACTGCCTGAGACACCCCATGGGCGCTGAAGATAACGATGACGTCATCTGGCACCTGATCAATCTCTTCCACAAAGATTGCGCCACGGCTACGCAAGTCTTCCACCACAAATTTGTTATGCACTACTTCATGGCGTACATAAATGGGTGGGCCGAACACTTCGAGGGCACGGTTGACGATCTCGATGGCGCGATCAACGCCTGCGCAAAAGCCGCGGGGGTTAGCCAATTTGATCTGCATGAGTACCTCGGAAAGAGAAAGCTGATATCGGCGGATTATCCATCATCAAGATGGAGAATGCGATTTTAAGCCAATGGGATTACACAGAAGGCTTGATTAGGCCGCCTGTACATCGATAATTTCGACATCAAATGTGATGATTTTACCGGCCAGCGGATGGTTGAAATCGACCTCAACCACCGTTTCATGGATGGTTTTGACGACGCCCGGCAATTCACCGCCAGCGGCATCTTTAAAGATCACCAGCAGGCCTTCTTCTAACTCCATTTCATCAAACTGATCGCGCGAGATGTTCTGCAGATTTTGCGGGTTGCCCGGGCCAAAACCCCGTTCAGGTTCGATCTCAAAACTGCGTTTATCGCCGGCCTTTAGACCAAACAGCGCCTGTTCAAACCCGGGCAGTAAACTACCATCACCTACTTTAAAGGTAGCTGGCTGCTTATCTAGAGTAGTGTCGACGACGTCGCCGTTGGGCAATTTCAGCGTGAAATGCAGGGTAACCAAGGTGTCGTGGTTGATGCGCAGATCAGTCATTTGGGTATCTCAGTATTGATTTTAGCGTGTCGTGCTGAATTTTACGGGCGACCTGCATTTAAGCAGGCCAGATTAAACATTCTGTCAGTGACTTAGCAAAAACCTAGTCATTTCTGGCTCTCAATACTGGAGCAACAGCATGAGCGAGCGGGTGTCTGTTTACAAAGCATCCTAGGCAGGAAGGCCAGGGGACGTACGAACTGCACACTCGCGCTACCTTGCATCACCCACCAAAGGCGCTACTGGCTAGGGCGCTGGTCGAGATGGAACTCGACCTTCCAGAAGCAGCTGGTAGCGTTTCTAGTTTTCAGTTTTCTTCTTACCGACAAACATATCCAGAATCAGTAGCGCAGCGCCAACGGTAATCGCGCTATCGGCAATGTTGAACGCGGGGAAGAACCACCTTTGTTGCCAGTGCACCAGAATAAAATCAACCACGTGGCCTAGTACCACGCGGTCATACAGATTTCCCAACGCGCCGCCGAGAATGAGTGCAAGAGCAATAGCTTCCAGGCGTTTGCTGCGGTCCAGCCGTGACAACCAAACACAAAGCACAACGCTCACCACCACGGCAATCGCTGCAAACAACCAACGCTGCCAGCCAGCGGCGTCAGCCAGAAAGCTAAACGCGGCGCCCGTGTTATAGGCCAGGGTAAAGCTGAATAGATCAGCTATGACCGGTACCTGCTGGTACATTTCCAGGTTGCTTACCGCGACCCATTTGGTCAACTGATCCAGAGCGATAATTAGCAGCGACAGCCAAAGCCACGCCAGACTGCCTTTTTTGGCCTCAGGCATGCTGACGAACCTCACCAGCGCCTTCGATGTTGTCTACGCAGCGGCTGCAAATCTCAGGATGTGCGGCGTGCGTGCCCACGTCGGCGCGGAAATGCCAGCAGCGCGCGCATTTGGTTTCAGTTGATTTAAGAATACGCAGCTTGAGGCCAGGCAGCTCAGTCTCGACCGCATCGGCACCAGCCTCTGCCAAGGGCGCCAAGGCCGCCTGGGAAGTGATCAACACGAAGCGTAGCTCATCGCCCAGCTTCGCCAGCTGCTCGCTCAAGGCCGGCTCCACAAAGAGGGTGACTTCTGCCTCAAGGTTGCCGCGAATGGCTTTGGCGCTTCGCAGGTTCTCTAGTTCTTTATTGACCGCTTCTTTAACACCCATCACGGTGTTCCAAAATTCGCGACCTAAGGCTTGATCCGCTGGCAGTTCAGCCAGACCGTCATACCAAGCATTCAGCATCACCGAATCGTTATGCTCGCCTGGCAGGTACTGCCACAGCTCTTCCGCCGTGAACGAGAGCACCGGCGCGATCCAGCGCACCAGCGCTTCGGCAATGTGATACAACGCGGTCTGGCAGGAGCGGCGCGCAATACTGTTAGCCTGCGTGGTGTACTGGCGATCCTTGATGATATCCAGATAGAAGCCGCCCAATTCCTGCACACAGAAGTTATGCACTTTTTGGTAGACGTTCCAAAACTTGTAGGTGTCGTAAGCCTCGACGATTTCCGCCTGCAGCAAACGCGCCCGATCAACCGCCCAACGGTCCAAATCCAGCATCTGCTCTGGCGGCAGAGCGTCGACCTTGGGATCGAAGCCATTCAGATTCGACAGCAGGAAGCGTGCGGTATTACGGATACGGCGATAAGCATCGGCACTGCGCTGCAGGATCTGGTCAGATACCGCCATCTCACCTGAGTAGTCACTGGAGCAAACCCACAGACGCAGAATGTCAGCGCCGAGCGTGTCGTTAACCTTCTGCGGAGCGATAGTATTGCCCAATGATTTGGACATCTTGCGGCCGTTCTCATCGACAGTAAAACCGTGCGTGAGCAAACCGCGATAAGGCGCATGACCATCAATCGCACAACCCGTCAGCAGAGACGAATGGAACCAGCCACGATGCTGATCCGAGCCTTCCAAATACAGATCAGCCAAAGGGCCCTGAGCATGCCCCATAGGGTTTGAGCCGCGCATCACGTGCCAATGGGTAGTTCCGGAATCAAACCAGACATCCAGCGTATCGCTGATTTTATCGTACTGCGCTGCTTCATCACCCAGCAGCTCGCTGGCGTCCATATCAAACCAGGCATCGATACCGCCCTGCTCTACTTTCTGAGCAACTTGCTCAATTAGCTCGATGGTGCGCGGGTGCAGGTCACCGCTTTCCTTATGCAGGAAGAAAGGGATCGGCACGCCCCAGTTTCGCTGACGCGAGATACACCAGTCTGGGCGACCGGCAATCATATTATGCAGGCGCTGCTTGCCCCAAGCAGGTACGAAATCAGTCTGCTCAATCGCGTTAAGTGAGCGTTCACGCAGGGTTTCGCCGCCCGCGACGGGAATATCCATGCCGACGAACCATTGCGCCGTTGCGCGATAGATCAGGGGCGTTTTGTGACGCCAGCAATGCATATAACTGTGCTGGATACTCTCATGCTTGAGCAACGCACCCACTTCTTCAAGCTTGGTGACGATGGCCGGGTTGGCCTTCCAGATAAACTGGCCACCAAAAAATGGCAGATCGGTTACATAGACGCCGTTGCTTTGGACCGGGCTGAAGATATCGTCATTGGTCATGCCGTAGCGCTTACAGGTGCGGAAGTCATCCTCACCATAGGCGGGGGCTGAGTGCACCACGCCGGTACCGGCGTCCAGTTCAACGTAGTCAGCCAAATAAATCGGTGACAGGCGGTCGTAGAACGGATGACGGAAGTTGATCATTTCCAGCGTCGCGCCTTCAGCGGTAGCCACAACCTTGCCTTCCAGACCATAACGAGCCAGGCAATCTGCAACCAGGTCTTCAGCTAGCAGCAACAGCCGCTCGCCGGTATCAACCAGCGCATAGGTGAATTCCGGATGCACGTTCAGCGCCTGGTTGGCAGGAATGGTCCACGGTGTGGTAGTCCAGATCACAATGGCCGCTGGCTTAGGCAATGTTGCCAAACCAAAGGCTGTCGCTAACTTGTCTGCATCTTCTACCGCAAATGCAACGTCGATAGCCTCTGACTTCTTATCCTGATACTCAACTTCGGCTTCAGCCAGCGCCGAGCCGCAATCAAAACACCAGTTGACCGGCTTCAATCCCTTGAAGACAACACCCTGCTCAACCATTTTACCCAACGCACGAATCTCGCCAGCTTCATTGGCGTAGTTCATGGTCAGGTAAGGGTTATCCCAATCACCCAGTACGCCGAGGCGAATAAAATCAGCCTTCTGCAAGGCGACCTGCTCGGTGGCGTAGGCGCGGCTAAGCTCACGCACCTTGTCCGCGGGTAAATGCTTGCCGTGGGTCGTCTCGATTTTGTGCTCAATCGGCAGACCATGACAGTCCCAGCCGGGCACGTAGGGCGCATCAAAGCCGGATAACGTCTTAGAGCGGACGATCATGTCTTTAATGATTTTGTTCAGCGCGTGGCCAATGTGAATCACCCCGTTGGCGTAGGGGGGGCCATCGTGCAGGATGAATTGCGGGCGACCCTGGCTGACTTCACGGATACGCTGGTATAAACCATCAAGGCGCTTGAGGGTCTCCGGCTCGCGGTTTGGCAACCCCGCTTTCATCGGAAAATCCGTGGCGGGCAGGTTCAGTGTCGCTTTGTAATCAGTCATCTAGATTCAGGCTCTTTTAAGTTCACAGGCCCCATTGGGCCCTGGCCGCGGCAAAATCAGCCTTGATTGCCGCCTGCAATGCATCCAGCGAGTCGAAGCGTTGCTCCTCTCGCAATTTTTCGTGAAATACGACATCCAACCGACGACCATAAAGATCGCCATCAAAATCGAAAAGATGGACTTCCAGGTGCGCTTTGCCGTCACTCTTCACCGTCGGCCGCTTACCGATGTTGGCAACGCCTTTTTGCAAAACACCATCCAACTCGACGCTCACGCGGTAAACGCCATGCAAAGGAGGATTAACACGCTTCAATTGAACGTTCGCGGTGGGTGCGCCAATGGTGCGGCCAAGTTGTTGGCCGTAGAGCACACGCCCAGCGATACTGAATGGCCGCCCCAGCAGCCGCTCGGCCAATGCAAAGTCACCCTCTGCCAACACTTGCCGCAAGCGGGTACTACTAATGCGTTCGCCGCTTTCGGCAACGGTGTTGGCCGCCTCGACAGTGAAGCCATGCTGCTCACCGCTACTTTGCAGGAAAGCAAAATCGCCGGAGCGATCACAACCAAAGCGGAAATCGTCACCGACCTCCAAGTGCTGGACACCCAAACCCTCAATAAGCACTTGCTGCACGAACTGCTCGGCGCTTAGCTCACGCAAGCGTCGATTGAAGGCCAAGCACAATACTCGGTCAACGCCTTGTGCTTGCAGCAACGCCAGTTTCTCACGCAAGCGCGTCAGACGCGGCGGAGCCGCATCGGGGGCGAAGTACTCGCGTGGTTGGGGTTCGAAAATAACCACGCAACCGGGCAGGCCGAGACGTTCAGAGTGCGCCTGCAACCTGGACAGAATCGCCTGGTGGCCAGCATGCACGCCGTCGAAGTTGCCGATTGTTGCGACACAGCCCCGATGCCGGGGCCGCAGATTATGTAGACCGCGGACCAGTTCCATAATGCTCGTTAGTGGTGAATCAGTCGAAACCCTGGAGTATACAGGTTTGCGACTACCAACGTCATTCCCGCTGTGGCCGAAGACGCTTACGGGCAGTCACCTCTGACGACAGCGCCATAGCATTTGACAGGGGCCTCGTAACAGCATCTGAGCAAGCACCCAGGCCGCTGGCCAAAATAGAACCCAACCTTCCACAACGCCAATGGTTTTTTGGAGGGTCAGGTTCCATCTCGACCAGCGGACCAACAAACAGCTCAGTTAATTTCCGACCGCCTTAGCGGCAAGCGCCTGGACCGTTTCTTATGCCGTCAGCAAGGGCTTCAGCTATGCCGAAGCTCACGCAAGCGCAAACCACCGACGACCAGAACCAGTAGGTATGCACCCATGCCCGCACCAACCAGGAGGGTCATTTCCCAGACTTTGCGCTGCCAACCCCAAACCAGCCAGTCCTGCGTAGGCGGCGCCAACCACAACAAGACCAGCGCCATGGCCGTGCAAGCCGCCAGCAGACGCAGGCTAAACTTCAACCAGCCCGGCTGCGCCTGGAAAACACCTGCCTTACGCAGACCCCACCACAACAAGCCCGCATTCAGCAAAGCGGATACCGACGTCGCCAAAGCAAGCCCTACATGTGCCAGAGGCCAGATAAAGATCAGATTGAGAGCCATATTGGTAATCATGCAGATGATCGCGATCTTGACCGGCGTCTTGGTATCTTGCCGAGCGAAATACCCAGGCGCCAATACCTTAATCAGCATGAACGTCATCACCCCGACGGAATAGGCTCGTAAGGCAGCCGCAGCCTGAAACACGTCCTCGTCGGTCATGGCGCCGTAATGGAACAACGAAGCGATCATCGGCTCCGCCAATAACAGCAACGCGATGGCCGCAGGCACGCCGACCAGGAGCACCATGCGCACTGCCCAGTCCAGTGTCCGGGCAAACGCCCGCGGATCCTCCGCAGAATGTTGGCGAGACAACGCAGGCAAAATCACCGTACCTATCGCGATACCAAATGCCCCCAAGGGCAACTCAGAAAGGCGATCAGCGTAATATAGCCAGGAAATGCTGCCGGTCTGCAGGAAAGACGCCAGTACCGTATCGAGCAACAAGTTGATCTGACTAACCGAGACTCCGAACAGCGCGGGGATCATCAACGTCATGATGCGTTTGACGCCCGGGTCTTTGCGATTCGGGCGCGGTGTCGGCAACAACTTGATCTGCGCGAGAAAAGGCAGCTGGAACAGCAATTGAGCCACGCCCGCGACAAATACACCCCAAGCGAGCGCCATGATCGGCCGGTCAAAGTAAGGCGTAAAACAAACGGTTGCGCCAATCATGCAGACGTTCAGCAGCACCGGGGTAAAGGCCGGCACCGCAAAACGGCCATAGCTATTGAGAATCGAGCCACAGAGTGCGGTTAACGAGATCAGAAAAAGGTAAGGAAAGGTAATACGCAACATGTCGGTAGCCAGTTCAAGCTTACCGTCGTCGTCATGAAACCCCGGCGCAAACAACATGACCAGCACTGGCGCACCCACCACGCCCAACGCCGTAATGGATGCCAGCGTTAACCCGAGGGTGCCTGTTACCCGATCCACCAACTGCTTTACTTCAGCCAGAGGGCGCCTGGTGCGATACTCCGACAACACGGGCACAAAAGCCTGCGCAAAGGCGCCCTCGGCAAATAAACGGCGCAGAAAGTTAGGTATCTTGAACGCTATAAAAAAGGCATCGGCTTCAGATTGAGAGCCAAAATAGGCCGCCACTACCACATCACGCACCATACCCAGCACACGCGAAAGCAGGGTCATTACGCTGACAACCATGCCGGACCGCAGCAGGCTAGGCGCCTTAGGAGGCGGGGTATCAGTAGGCAAAGGTTGAGACATTGATATGTGCGCCGAGAAAAGTCGCCATAATAACGCTCTACCCTTAGCTTTGTCAGGTGCCACAAGCGCAACCACCAACAACTAAATAGAGGTACGCAGGCCACTTTGTCTGTATACTCTGCGCACCGCGTCAACCGTCGACGAGCCTTTGCTGATACATAGCAAATCCGTCTATCGGTTTTCTACAGCCCTCTTGACATTAACCCGTCTCGGCTGCATAGTACGCGGCCTTATTTGTACCTAATTCATCCCGATTTTCTGAGGAGCACGACGGTGGCCAACTCACCTCAAGCCAAGAAACGCGCCAAGCAGGCCGAGAAGCGCCGCAATAACAATGCAAGCATGCGCTCCATGGTCCGTACTTATATCAAGAACGTGGTTAAGGCTATCGACGCCAAAGACCTCGAACAAGCCAAGACTGCCTACACTGCAGCTGTACCGGTCATTGACCGCATGGCTGACAAAGGCATCATCGCCAAGAATAAGGCCGCTCGCCATAAGAGCCGCCTGAACGCACACATCAAGGCAATGGCTGAAGCCGCCTGATCTGCGATTCTTGCTGTAAAAAAACCGGCCTTGAGCCGGTTTTTTTATTGCTTAGTTTTAGCATTCTCCACTCAGAGGCGGCGATTCAACCTCCCTAACTTCGAGCACCCGACAGCACAACCACCTCCAGCGAGAAGAGAACCCCACCCAACGTCTCCCTGCAAAATTTCCAGGATACGCAAACAAGGACCGCAAGAGAGCTCACATCAAACCAGTACCAGATTGTCTTTGTGTATCAACTCAGGATCATCGATATAACCCAGAATCCGCGCTATCGATTCGGTCGGCTTACCGAGGATACGAGCTGCATCCTGAGCGCCATAATTAACCAGACCTCGAGCAATCTCGCGCCCATCCGGAGCCACACAGACAACCATTTCGCCGCGCCGAAAACCGCCCTCTACAGCAATAACGCCAACCGGCAGCAAACTTCGCCTTCCCGTAGTTAGAGCTCTCACTGCACCTTCATCAAGCAACAATCGACCACGGGTTTGCAAATGACCGGCCAACCACTGCTTGCGCGCGGCCAACATGCCCCGTTCTGGCAACAGTAGCGTGCCCAGCGCCTCACCTTGGTACAGGCGCGACACCACCCGATCAATACGCCCGCCGACAATCACCGTCGCCGCACCGGAGCGCGCCGCCAAACGTGCAGCACGCAGCTTGGTCTGCATACCGCCACGTCCCAGCGCTCCCGCACTACCGCCCGCCATAGCATCCAACACAGGGTCGTCTGCCATAGCTTCTGATATCAGCTCAGCCTGGGGATTGTGACGGGGATCGGAGGTATACAGACCATCTTTGTCGGTCAAAATTACCAACAGATCAGCTTCGACCAGATTGGTAACCAAGGCACCTAAAGTATCGTTATCACCAAAGCGAATCTCATCAGTCACCACGGTATCGTTTTCATTGATAACCGGAATAACATTCAAATCAATCAGCGCGCGCAGAGTGCTACGAGCATTCAGGTAACGCTTGCGATCAGACAGGTCGTCATGGGTTAGCAATACCTGGGCGGTAGATAGGCCATGCGCCTGAAAACTAGACTCCCACGCTTGCACCAAACCCATCTGGCCGATGGCGGCAGCTGCCTGCATGTCATGCGTGGTTTTTGGCCGCTCAGTCCAACCAAGACGACTCATGCCCGCCGCCACCGCACCAGAGGACACTATTACCAGCTCAGCACCGCTAGCACGCAGGGCCGCGAGTTGCTCGACCCAAACCGCCATAGCGGTCCGATCAAGGCCACGACCATCGCCCGTCAACAAGGCGCTACCAATCTTGACCACCCAGCGACGGGCTCCGGTTACCTTTTCACGCATGCTGATTCGATTCCATCAACAGATTGCCCAAGTTAAAACCAGGCCTGACTACAAACAGCCAGACCTTAAACGTTGCCGATCCGGCGAATCAATGGACGTAAAAAATCTCTGGACCATCTTCATCATCACCTTCGTCATCGTCATCGTCGCCTTCATTCTCACCATCAACGACAATACCCTGCTTGCGCAGCGCCCGACGATCATCCAGCGCCTGGATATGCGATCGCGCCTCGTCTTCGATCTGTTGATCCAGGGCAGCCACCTCAGCAGCATACTCTTCATCATCTTCAATCAGACGCACGCGCTCATCCAGCCAATTCATCACGGCCTTGGCCAGCTCTGCAGTACCCTGACGCTCGGAGGCGGAGATCACAAACACCGGACCTTCCCACTCAAGGCGCTCAACCACATCATCCAGCACTGCCTGCTGCTCATCTTCCAGCAACTGATCACACTTATTCAGCACCAGCCACCGCTCACGCATGGTCAAAGCAGGACTGAACTTACCTAGCTCGTGGACGATGGTTTCCACCGACTCAACAGGGTCGGCTTGATCCAAGGGCGCCATATCAACCAGGTGCAACAACAGACGCGTACGCGAAAGGTGCTTCAAGAAACGCGTGCCAAGGCCCGCACCCTCAGCAGCACCTTCGATAACACCCGGAATGTCAGCGACCACAAAGCTGCGCAACTGCCCCACATCCACTACGCCCAAGTTCGGCACCATAGTCGTAAAGGGATAGTCAGCCACTTTTGGCTTGGCCGCAGATACCGAACGAATAAAGGTGCTTTTGCCGGCATTCGGCAGACCCAACAGGCCTACGTCTGCCAGTACTTTCAGCTCCATCTTCAGGTCGCGCAATTCGCCAAGCGAACCGTTGGAGGTTTGCCGCGGGGCACGGTTAACGCTGGACTTGAAGCGCGTATTACCCAGACCATGAAAACCACCCTGCGCTACCAGCAAACGCTGGCCCGCCTCGGTAAGGTCACCAATGATCTCTTGGGTACCGGCATCAATCACGGTAGTACCAACCGGCACCAGCAGCACCATATCTTCGCCCTTGGCACCCGTGCAGTCGCTGCCGCGCCCATTTTCACCGCGCTGCGCATTAAAGCGGCGGGTGTAACGGTAATCGACCAGAGTATTCCAGTTAGCGTCGGCTTCCAGAAAAATGGAACCGCCGTCACCACCGTCGCCACCGTCCGGCCCACCCTTAGGGATGAACTTTTCACGGCGAAAACTCATGCAACCATTACCACCATCACCGGCCTTGACCGTGATGGACACTTCATCAACGAATTTCATCTATCTCCCCTTCCCTATCGGGACGGGCTAATGGAAAGAGTACGCTACAAACAAAAAAGCCCCGTCGCAAGACGGGGCTTTTCAGTAGTAAAGAGCTATCAGGCGGTTACGACATTAACGTAACGACGACCGAACTTGCCTTTAACTTCGAATTTCACCACGCCTTCAGCTTTGGCGAACAAGGTGTGATCCTTGCCCATGCCAACGTTCTTGCCAGGGTGGAACTCAGTGCCACGCTGACGAACGATGATGTTACCCGGAATGATGGCCTGGCCACCGTACATTTTTACACCAAGGCGTTTCGATTCGGAATCGCGACCGTTGCGCGTGGAACCGCCTGCTTTTTTGTGTGCCATGAGTCTATATCTCCTGAATCAGCTTAGGCAGAGATGCCAGTAATCTTGATTTCGGTGTACCACTGACGGTGGCCCTGACGCTTCATGTGGTGCTTACGACGACGGAACTTGATGATGCGGATCTTATCGCCACGACCGTGAGCGCGGATCTCGGCAGTCACTTTAGCGCCCTCAACAACAGGAGCACCAATCTTGACGTCATCGCCATCTGCAACCAACAGAACTCGATCAAACTCGATGCTGGCACCAGTTTCAACTTCCAGCTTCTCTACTTTCAGGTACTCACCTTCAACGACTTTGTACTGCTTGCCGCCGGTAACAATAACTGCGTACATGTTGCTTTCTCCGTAATCCTGCTCACCCAGCGCTTAATTAGAATCGTTAGTGGCTGGCATGGCTGCAAGTGGCTCCGCCTATCGGACCCGACCTTGCCATTGTTAAAACAGGGATGCTGTATCTCAGGGGCGAGGATTGTACGCAAGCTAACCGCTTTGCGCAAGCCTCGGTCAAGCCTGATAGACTGCGCTTTTCTTGACACTAATAGGCCTGCCACCTAGCATGCCGCGGAACCTTTTCAGGAAGTCTGCAACCGATGACCACCCTGCCATTCTATGCACCGGTATCCGATGATTTTGATGCGGTGAACGAGCTCATCCTTGAGCAGCTGCATTCCCGCGTTCCGCTGGTAGAGAAGATCGGCCACTATATTATCAGTGCCGGCGGAAAACGCCTGCGGCCGCTGGTCGTTTTGCTCAGTGCGCGCGCATGCGGGATGAGTGATCCCCGCCAGCACAGCCTGGCGGCCATCATCGAGTTTTTACATACGGCCACCTTGCTACATGACGACGTAGTGGACACATCTGACCTGCGCCGCGGCCGCTCTACCGCCAATGCCCTGTGGGGCAACGCACCCAGCGTACTGGTCGGCGACTTTCTATATTCGCGCGCCTTTGAAATGATGGTTGCGCTAGGCGACATGCAGATCATGCGCATCCTGGCCAATGCCACCAACGTGATAGCTGAAGGCGAAGTCCTGCAACTATCTAAGGTGCGCGACGCCAACACCGATGAAGCTACCTACATGGAAGTCATCCGCAGCAAGACTGCCATGCTGTTTGAAGCGGCTTGCCATACCGCAGGCGTATTAGCCAACGCCAACACAGAGCAAACCGAGGCACTACGCCAATACGGTAACGCCCTGGGTATTGCCTTTCAGCTTATGGACGATCTGCTCGACTACAGCGGCGATGCGGCCGAGATGGGCAAGAACGTAGGGGATGATTTAGCAGAGGGCAAGCCCACGCTACCGCTGATTTACACCATGCGACATGGCACCCCCGAGCAAGCGCAGCTGGTACGTAACGCCATTCAGAAAGGCGGCAGCGATCAGATTGAGCCCATTCGCGAGGCCGTAGCGGCATCTGGCGCGCTTGATTACACCGCGCGCTTGGCACGCGAGCAGGCGGACGAAGCCGTACGCTTACTGCAAGCATTGCCGGCATCCGAGTATCGCGACTCGATGGAACAGCTTGCCCGCTTTGCGGTGGATCGCAGCTTCTGAACGTAGCGTTCAGCTCAAACCCGCGGGTCCGAAATGGCAATGCGAAACGTTATTTAGACCAGCGATACAGCTTTTTGGAAGGTAGGACCCCACCTCGGCCAGCGACATCAAAAGAGCGCAGCGGAGAGTATGTGCCAGGGATACACACCTTTGTCGTCGGTTAGCGCGCTGGTCGAGATGGAACTCGACCTTCCACTAACCCCATGCAGAGACCTAGCGGCGCACACGCGACTTCAGAGATTCCGCTAATTGGAAGGTCGTGTTCCATCTGGACCAGCGGTAGCGAAGATCGCACCCGAGATAAAGATAAAACACCACCTTCCCGCGCAAACCATGTAGCCCGCTCTACCACAGCAGGCCCACAGTCGAAGTTACAGTACCTTCAGCAGCTCAATATCAAACATCAACGCGCTATGCGGCGGAATGCTGTTACCTGCGCCGCGCTCGCCGTATGCCAGCTCGGACGGGATAAACAAGCGCCACTTGGCCCCTTCCTGCATCAGTTGCAGCGCCTCGGTCCAACCCGCAATCACGCCACCCACTGGAAACTCAGTCGGCTGGCCACGCTTGTAGGAGCTATCAAAGACCTCACCGGAAATCAGCTGACCTTCATAATGAGTCTGAACCGTGGAGCTGGCATCTGGCGTAGCACCCGTACCGGCAGTCAGTACTTCGTACTGCAAACCCGACGCCAAAGTTACCACGCCGTCACGCTTGGCATTTTCAGCCAAAAAGTCGACGCCACCCTGCGCCGCTGCCTTGGCAGACTCTTGAGCAACTGCGCGCATCTTTTCCTGCAATTGCTGGAACGCTGCCTGCAACTCAGCCTCATCAACCTGGCTAGGCTGCTGGCTGTAAGCATCGCGCAAACCGGCCGCAACCAGATCCAGCGTCAAGTCAGGAATGTTGCTGCTCAGCAACTGCTCGCCCATCTGGCGGCCAATGCCGTAGCTGACGCGTTGCTCATCGTTCTCAAATGCATTGCTCATAAGCGAGCCTCCAGTCAAAAAAAGGGGCGTCAAGCCTGACACAAGACCAGCAAAAATTCACCCACAGCAACGAATCCGCTACAATAGCCGGCTTTCTGCCCAAACCTCGGAAGCGCCCAACCATGCTTGAAAAACTCTTCAAACTTAGCGAACACGGCACCAATGTGCGCACCGAGCTACTGGCAGGGTTAACCACCTTCCTGACCATGGCTTACATAATTTTCGTCAACCCAGCGATGATGGCCGACGCGGGCATTGATCCTGGCGCCGCCTTTGTAGCAACCTGCCTCGCCGCCGCCATCGGTTCTTTGATCATGGGCCTATGGGCTAACTACCCTATCGCCTTGGCACCAGGCATGGGTTTGAATGCCTTTTTCTCCTACACCGTGGTCGGCTCCATGGGCTACACCTGGCAAGTCGCACTCGGCGCAGTTTTTCTGTCTGGCTTGATGTTTTTTCTGCTGAGCATCTTCAGAATCCGCGAATGGATCATCAACAGCATCCCTATGGCCTTACGCTCAGCCATTGCTGCCGGCATTGGCTTGTTTCTCGCGCTGATTGCCCTAAAAAGCGCGGGCATCGTCGTAGACCACCCGGCAACGCTGGTCTCGATGGGCGACCTTACTCAGCCCGGAGCGCTGCTCGCGGCGGCCGGTTTCGCCATCATAGTGGCGTTGGCTTACCGCAAGGTCACTGGCGCGGTCATGATCGGCATCTTACTTATAACGGCCATCAGCCTATTAACGGGACTGACTCAAGCGAACGGCGTGGTATCAGCACCGCCCAGCTTGACGCCCACACTGATGCAACTGGATATCAAGGGCGCGCTTGAAGTCGGCATGCTGAGTATCATTTTTGCGTTCCTGTTTGTTGACCTGTTCGATACTTCAGGGACGCTGATTGGCGTTGCCCAACGCGCCAACCTGGTCGACGCGAACGGCAAGATGCCGCGTCTGGGCCGCGCCCTGATGGCAGATAGTACCGCCACCATGGCCGGCGCCGCGCTTGGCACCTCCACCACTACCAGTTATATCGAATCCGCAGCTGGCACCGCTGCAGGCGGGCGCACAGGCCTCACAGCCTGCGTGGTGGCGCTGCTATTCCTGCTCAGCCTGTTCTTCTCCCCTTTAGCCGGCGCCGTGCCGGCGTTCGCAACCGCTCCCGCACTGCTTTTTGTTGCGGTGCTCATGACCGGCGGACTAGTACAAGTCGATTGGGATGATCTGACTGAAGCGGCTCCGGTAGTGATTACCGCCATCATGATGCCGCTGACGTTCTCAATTGCTAACGGCATCGCCGCCGGCTTTATCGTCTGGACTGCAATCAAGTTGTTATCCGGACGCTGGCAAGACCTCAACCCCAGTCTCTATATATTGGCCGGGCTCTTTATCATCAAATTGGCGTTATTCAACTAATGGGCCTCGCATTCAATCCAGAAAACTACGCCAACCAGTTGGCGGAAAAGCGCGAGCGCTTATGCAAGTTGCTCGCTCCATTTGAAGCACCTGAACCACAGGTTTTTGCTTCCGCACCGGAGCATTTCCGCCTGCGCGCCGAGTTCCGTCTTTGGTACGACAAAGGCCAGCCCTATTACGCTATGTTTGAGCAAGGCGATAAGCGCAAGCCGGTGCTGATTGACCAACTGCCGATCGCCAGTCGCCGCATTAACGAGTTAATGACACCGCTACTCGAGGCCTGCAAGGCAAATCCACTCTTGGGTCGCAAGCTATTCCAGGTAGAGTTTCTGACTACACTCTCAGGTGAGGCACTGGTTACCCTTTGCTACCACCGTCCACTGGACGATGACTGGGACGAGCCCGCCAAACAGCTTTCAGAAGCACTCAACATCCAGCTAATTGGCCGCAGCCGGGGGCGCAAGCGCGTGCTCGAGCGTGACTTCGTTGTGGAACAACTGAAAGTGGCTGGCCGGAACTGGCGTTATCAGCAGGTAGAGGGCGGTTTCACTCAGCCTAACGGCGGCGTCAATCAGCATATGCTCAGCTGGGCACTCGATGCCGCTGGTAGCAATGACGATGATCTGCTGGAGCTGTACTGCGGTAACGGTAACTTCACCCTTCCGCTCTCCACCCGCTTTCGGCGCGTGATGGCAACCGAACTGGCAAAAAGCTCAGTGAAGTCCGCTGTGGAAAACCTAGCCATGAATGACGTTGAGAACGTCACTCTAGTACGGCTGTCTAGCGAAGAAGTAACCCAAGCACTGACTGGCGTACGTGAATTCCGGCGCCTGCACGACATCGAGCTGAGTGAATTCAACTTCGGCACCGTTTTCGTAGACCCACCGAGAGCAGGGCTGGACGCTGCAACGCTGGAACTGGTCAAAGGCTACCAGCGCGTAATTTACATCTCCTGCAACCCAGAAACCCTGGCGCAGAACCTGGAAGAGCTGAGTAAAAGCCATCGAATAACGCGTTGCGCGCTATTCGATCAGTTTCCGTATAGCCACCATATGGAAAGTGGGGTTTTGTTGGAGCGCAAGCCATAGCAGAGCCTCACCCTTGCCCTTCTCACGCTGAACCCATTATCCCCGACCACTCATCATGCATATCCTGCCTTCTATCACTGAGGACAGGATTTGCGCACGACAGTTATTTAATGTAACTACTAGTTAACATATGGAGCCGGCTATGCGCCCTGCAAGATCAAAAGGCTTTACTCTGATTGAACTGATGGTGACGCTCGTCCTACTCGGCATTGTGGCCGCTATTGCCCTGCCTAACTTTATGGATTTTATACGAAAAAATCAGATCCAGGCCAAAGCTGAAGAAACCTATCGTTTCTTACAGTATGCCCGCGGTGAGGCAGTAGCTAACCGCGTAAAAGTAGAGGTACGAGTCGCCAACGGGCAATGGAGCGTCTGGAGCAGGGCGGAGGACAGAAGCACGCTAGAGAGGACGCGCTTATTGGACTATGACACAGCGCAGGCTCAATTGCGGGCCTCTACGCTCACAAACAACAGAATGGTTTTTAATCCCAATGGCTCAGCAACTGCAGCGAACATAACGATATGTCGCGGCACTGATGCGACTAACGGTTATCGCCTTCAAGTCAGACCCAGCGGCGCCACATCGCTTTACGGCAGAGGTAAAAGCGATATCTCCGGCACCGCGCTTTCCAGCTGCACACCATGAGGTCACTAATGAAACGAGCTAGAGGCTTCAGCCTGATAGAGGTGTTGATCACTCTGTTGCTGACAGCTATAGGCATTCTTGGCATTGTTGCCATGCAAAGCCGTAGCATTCAGTACACTCAAAATTCGGTCGAGCGGAATACCGCGATCATGCTGACCAATGAGTTAATCGAAATTATTCGAGTCAATCCGGATGCAGTATTCGATCAAACACTTCCCAACTACCCGATCAACAATCACTTAAAAACAGATTCGCTTTTTTTCAAATCAGCTGGTGAAGACTTCGAAACAGCATCTGCCGAATGTGCATCTCCTGCTGCGGCGAGCACTGCACAAGAGCTGCGAGATTGCTGGGTGGCAAAAGTAAAAACAAAACTACCGGAAGCTGACACCGTATTCGAAAGTGACTCCTACATTTGCAGAAGCTCTACCATAGGTAATTGCGATAGCAAAGGCTCTGCGCTGGAGATACAACTTGCCTGGAGCGCAAGAGGAGAAGGTAACTGCTTAGATGAAGCAGGCACTGCATCTGACATCTGCACATTCAGCACACGGGTGGAGCCATGACCATTAAAATCATGACGCATCAGCGAGGGATCTCCCTTATAGAGCTGCTTGTTGCACTGCTCATCAGCAGCATACTTATTCTGGGCGTAACTCAGATTTTCATTGACAACAAAAGAACTGAAGTTTTTCAGCAACAACAAACAGGCAATCAAGAAAGCGCTCGCTTTTCCGAAATTATTTTGAATGAATACCTCGGCAAAGCGGGTTATCGGCGAGCACCCGATGACGTGCTTGAGAATGCATTTCCATTCGCAGCAGCGTCGTCTGGCTGCGCCAGCTTTACGGAAGGCAGCGCGATAACAGGAATGACTAACAAAACGGGTCTGTGCCTTCGCTACCAACCACTAGTGAGCGGCGAACCTGACTGTACTGGCTCCGCTACCAAAGCCTTTAACGACACTAATGCATTTAGCGCACCTAGCAGTACGGCTCTAGTCGTATTAGCACTCTATTACGAGCCAGGGACTGCATTGGATACTGGCTTTCTGCAATGTCAGAACATCAACACCGCCGGCTCTTCAGAGCCTATCCAACTGGTCAGTAACGTAGCTGACTTTAGATTGAGCTTTGGTGTAGGCACTGCTTCAGTCACTGAAAAAATGCTGAAAAAATCCGGCGATCGATTTGTAACATCTGACAGTTGGAGCTCTTCTGATGGCCAAATACGGGCGGCCCGCTATTCAATTTTGTTGGCAAGTAGGGCCAACCAGAGGGACGGTGAATCGGCAGTGCTTAATGAGTGGATCGCGACTCTATCTGAGGCACAGCAGACAGCTATAGCAGCCCGCGATGAAAGACGTATTTATCAGATCGCAGGCAGCACTCAAACACTCAGGAATTTGATGCCATGAATCGACGGTTACCCAACAACCAAAGAGGGGCGGTTTTATTGGTTGCGCTGGTCATGCTACTGATAATGACAGTGCTGGCAGTCAGCACAATGCGCGGCGTAGCGCTTGAGTCCCGGTTAACGGGAAACCGTTCCAACAGCGTGAAACTACAGAATTCAGCTGAAGCCGGACTGCGCGAAGCTGAATTCAGATTTTACGGCGCAGCCTATCTACGAGACAAGCTGGAGCCGAACGCAAGTAACTGCGCCACCACCAACACGTTGAAGCGGTATGGACTCAATAAACCCTGCCTGCTCGGCATACAAACCGCACAACTGAAAGCGTTCATGCTCAATCCTGCAATACTATCCGGATCAAACAAGGCCGATATTTTGACCGCAACCTCGGCTAGTGGACTAGCTTGGATGCCCTATCACGGCCTTGACGCCAGTGATGAAACCGAAGCAGAGCAAGCAGCACGATGGAACACTTACCTGATCACCGGCGGCCCCGCAGAAGAAGTACCTCTAAACGTTGAATACGGCGCGGCAGGGGAAGGTCGAGGTACATTTTTTTATTTGATCAATGGTTTAACCGAAGACAACTTTGCAATGCAGAGCAGCATCGCAAATATATACGTCGGCTTGAATAACTGAGGGCGCAGACATGACCAGCACCATTTTTTTTAACAGCTGCAAGATCGCTCTCGGCCTAACGATTGGCGCCACAGCGGCACTAACGCCGGCCGCCGTATACGCGGACGTATCACAGCAGCCACTGTCGCTTACAGAGGGTGTGGCACCAAATATCCTGGTTACTCTAGATGACTCGGGCAGTATGGCATGGGCTTACACCCCAGACTCAATTTCCGGGAAATCAGGAAGACGAGGAGCCCGATCCAGCTCTTACAATGCGTCATATTACAACCCAAACTCAGTTTACACATTGCCTAAAAAAGTAAACTTGGTCAGTGGTGAAGTAGTGGTAGAGGACTATCCAACACCCGATTTCACCAATGCTTATAATGATGGCTTTGGCGACGCTGGCGACCGCGTAGACCTTTCTCAGAACTATCGAGCATCGTGGAGTAGCGAGACAGACTTCCTTACGAGCTGCCCCAGCGGCGTAAACTGCAGTAGAGGCAGAAGCGAAGCTCATTACTTTACATATAATATTGGCACTAGCTGCCCTTCATCACCTGTGAGCGACAACGACAGCTGCTACACCTATGTGAAAGTACCAAGCGCACAAAGACAGAACTTTGCAAATTGGTACTCTTTTTATAGAACAAGAAATATGGCCACGCGCTCCGCAGCCAATCTGGCATTTTATTCTTTACCGGACAACGTGAGAGTAACTTGGGGCGCTTTAAACACCTGTGGTATCGGCTCAGGGACAGGAAGCACCTGCTTTAACAACTCGATTCAAACGTTCTCAGGACAACACAGGGTTAATTTCTTTGACTGGCTGAAACAGCTACCCAACAGAAACGGCACGCCGCTACACAGAGCACTACAACGAGCCGGCGACTTTCTTATTGAGAACAGAGATGCCTATAGAGATACCAGCGGCAGTGAGTACGCGTGCCGGTCCAGCTACCACATTCTAATGAGTGATGGCACTTGGAATGGTCGTCCGAATGGCAACACAAACAACGACGGTGGGCTACCATACCCTTATAAGGATAGCTATCAGAATACGCTAGCGGACTCGGCCTATTATTACTGGAACACAGATTTGAGAACTGACCTTGATAACAAGGTCCCCGCTTATGTCCCATTTAAAAGTGCCAGCAATACGGCTCAATATAACGACCCTAGAAACAACCCTGCTTCCTGGCAAAACATGGTTAACTTTACTGTGGGCTTGGGGCTGGGAAGCTCGTTAACCAACGATAGTGCTCCTACATGGAGCGGGTCAACTTTCGCAAACTACAACGAACTAATGAACATGGGCAATAATGGAAAGCTCTGGCCTGGAGTAGGAGATAACGACAAAGACAACGTCTATGACTTATGGCACGCTGCAATCAACTCGCGGGGGGATTTCTTCAGTGCAGACTCTCCAGATGCTCTCGTCAGCGCTTTTAGCACCATACTTAGCCGGATTGCAGACAGAAAAACCTCCGCGGCAGCCCCTGCGATAAATTCGGGACTGGTTGACGATGGGAGCGGTGACCTATTCAGCCTTTCTTACCAGACCTCCTTTTCCAGCCAAGATAGCTGGGCTGGCGACATAAAGGGCTTCAGGACCAATAGAACCTTCAACGCTGCCACAGGCTACTATGAGGTCAGCACAGCACAAAGCTGGAGCGCCGCTGCGCTGCTGGCTGATAGGGCCTACACCAGCAGAGACATAAAAATATCAACTGCCAGCAAAACGTCCGGAGCTACTAACCTTAGAGCATTTAACAGCGCTAACGCGGGGTCGGCAGTCACAACGGGCTCTTTGGCCTATTGGCTAAGACAAAATCCAGATAATAACGACACATTGGATTCTGCTAACAGCAGTAATATCGCAGATCGAATAAGCTTTCTGCTTGGAGATAAATCCAAAGAAGGAAGCAAATTCCGCACGCGCACCACAGTGTTAGGAGATATGATTTATTCCAAGCCAGCAACAGTGCGCGGCGCGCGCTATTTAATTAACTACGCTGACAAGATTGAGTCCGGCACTAATAAATACAGAGCATTTTACGAAGCTCAGCAAACAAGAGCCCCTCATGTCTACGTGGGCAGCAACGATGGCATGTTACACAGCTTCAATGCCAACACCGGCCAAGAAAAATTTGCTTTTATTCCAACTGAAATTTTCCCTAAATTACACGAGCTGACTGGCAAGAGTTATCAAGGAGCTAACCATCAATTTTACGTTGATGGTTCTCCTGTTGTTAGCGATGCTTACATCAACGGTGCCTGGCGCACAGTTCTGATAGGAACTTTGCGCGCGGGGGGCAAAGGATTATTTGCCTTGGACGTGACAAATCCTGACGAAGTTAAGCTACTGTGGGAGTTTAATGACAGTAACATTCCTACAAGTAACAACTCAGCTCGACTTGGGTATAGCTTCGCACAACCCTCAGTTGCGAGACTGCATAACGGGAAGTGGGCGGTTATCACTGGCAACGGTTATGACAGTGCAAACCAAAACAATGGAAAAGCTGCGCTACTGATAATCGATTTGGGCACCGGCACCCTAACTAAAAGCATAGAAGTGAGCGGCACCAATGGCGTGGCCAACGGGTTGTCCACACCAACCGTAGCAGACATGAACGTCGATGGCGTTGCTGACTACGCGTATGCGGGAGATATTCAAGGCAACATGTGGCGCTTTAATCTAGCACCTGCAAGCAACAGTGCTGCCAACCCATTTGCTCGTCTTGGAAGCGAAACTAGCGCAGCAGAAACGAGTTTCCAAGTTTCTTACAATGGTGCGCCACTTTATAGAGCGCTGTCGTCAAACTCTGCTCGTCAGCCCATTACTGCTGCCCCGACAATAGTTCGCCATCCCAGTCGAGTCGGCTATATCATCATTTTCGGTACGGGTAAATACTATCAAGAGGGCGACAAAAATGGTGCGGCTGACCTAAAACAAAGTATTTATGGTATTTGGGATACGGGTGTACTCAACAATAGTGCAACCACCGCAATACAACCAAGCAACCTAACCAGAGCGCGCCTGCAGGCCCAGACTATGAATGCCACTCTTGAAACCACGGAAGGCGGACAGGAAGCTCGGCTGCTCTCTCAAAACAGTATCAAATGGGCGGTTCCACCCAGCACTCCGACAGGCAGTTGGATTGACAACGCCAACCACAAATACGGCTGGTATTTCGATTTTGAACTCAGTCGCGAGATGATGATTGAACGCGCACAACCTTTGGGCCAAACAGTCGTATTTCAGACTTTGGTACCCAATACAGACCCTTGTGCTTCAGGCGCGGAAAACTGGACATATGCCATAGATGCTTATACTGGCGGTAGAACCCGCCACCATGCGTTTGTAAATGTGCGCAGCGCTATTGATCCTAATAGCGTCATTTCTGCAATCCGCCAAGATGGAGAGGGCGGCATTAACCTTGGACAACCTTCAGGAGACTCCACGTTCCAGGGTTGTACTGGACTTTCCTGCGAAGATATAGTCCCTGATCCTAGCAGCATCGGCCGGCAGAGTTGGCGCACAGTAGAGGAGCAATAATCATGCAAATAGTAAAGATTTTGCGTTTCACACCGACTATGACGGCATTATTCTTCAGCACGTGCTTAAGTGCAGAAGTATTTGAAGGAAACGGTGTGATTGAAGAGGTAGATACAATCCAGAACCTGATAACAATTGGTGAAGAGAGGTATAGGCTGCCTAACAGCACCTTCTTTGAAGGGAGTCCTGCGGTAATGCAACTTCAACCGGGATACCAGGTCGGTTTCAGCGGAGAGACTGGAGTTCCACACTCCGTTATTACCTCCATGTTCATATACCCAGAATCCATTCAGCAAGCGCAGACAGGACTAGAGCGATGAAGGTAGCTAACAAAGGCTTCACCTTGATTGAAATGATGATCATCGTCGTGATAATAGGGATATTAGCCGCTATCGCGTTTCCTAGTTACGATGAATACGTAAAGAGAGGGAATCGTTCTGAAGGCCACGCACTTCTAAGTGACGCCGCCGCCAGACAGGAACGTTATTACTCGCAAAATAACTCGTACGCCGATACGCTAACTAAGCTATACGGTGAAGCAACTAGATTATCACAGACAGATAAGTATGCGCTTTCGGTAGCTAATAGCGCTGGAGATGGTGGTTTTACGCTAACTGCCACTGCGCAATTTTCAGATAGTCGCTGTGGAAACCTGTCTTTAACTGCACTCGGAGCGAGAGGCGAGAGCGGTACTAGGGACGCAGACTACTGTTGGCGGTAGAAGCGCCGATTTATTCGTCTGCGCATTAGCCTAAGGACTCTTATACAAAATGCGCATTCTATTAAAACTATGCAAGATGCACTCTACTTTTGAACCAGCATATTCTGGCGTATAACTTGTAGTCATCTCCAGCCACCCTATAAGTTTCTCGTAGTTTAAACGATATAAAGCCTCCTTTTTTAAATCGTCGCTCAAGGAAAGAGCAATGCAAAAGAACGGATTTACCTTAGTGGAGTTACTCACCACTGTTGCCCTCCTAACGGTGCTGATCAGCCTCGGCGTGCCCTCCTTCGCTAGGCTAGTAGACGACCACCGACTGGACGTCGCCAGAGAGCAACTGGCCCGCAGTATTCAGCAGACCCGTGAAGAGGCCGTACGGCGCAACCAACCGGTGACCATGGCACCAAAGGGCGGGCATTGGAACGGGGGGTGGCAGGTATTTCTGGACCATAACCGCAATGCACAGTTTGATGGCGCAGATGAGTTGTTGGGTGAGGACATTGCCGCTCGAATTAGTCAGATCCATGGCAGCGGGGCGCTCGCTGACTACCTGCGTTATAACGGCATGGGCGAGTCTGAACTACTGCACGGTGGCTTTTTGGCAGGCACCTTGCGCTTGTGCCCTACCGAGAAGGGTGGAGATGGCAGGATGTTGGTAATTAACCGTGTTGGCCGGCTAAGAATGGATAGAGGACCTATCGCTGAGCAGTACTGCCCAGGTGGCCAATAAGGAAACTCTGGGAGCTACTAAGCATGCCATTTAAGCTGCAAGCGGCAGCTTATCCAGCCACTAACCATACGTAGATTTAGTACATCGGAAAACTCGTGAGTTGGTGGGTTTGGTAACGAACGGCGCTCGAACCTTACGGAGATACGAGCGCTGGGCGTTGGACTTAACTTGAGGAAAACCCAGGAGCGCTTTTTTAGGCGAAACCCTTGCCCTAGATGAGCACCAGGCTGCTTCACGCTTTTACGTACGGTATTCCGCATTAATGCGTACATACTCGTGCGACAGATCGGTGGTCCAAAGGGTTTCACTGTAGTCGCCACGACCAAGCTCGATACGAATGGTGATTTCCGCCTTAGCCATCACCCCGGCGCCCTGCTCTTCCCTATACTCTTCAGCACGGCTGCCATTGCGAGCAATGCAGACGTCGTCTAGATAAACGTCAATCTGCTCAACATCCAGGCTCGGCACACCGGCATAACCCACTGCCGCCAAGATCCGGCCCCAGTTTGGGTCAGAGGCGAAAAGTGCGGTTTTAATTAGCGGTGAGTGCGCTACGGCGTAACCCACATCAAGACATTCATCCCGGTTGCCACCGCCGTTAACCTGAATAGTAACAAACTTGGTGGCGCCCTCGCCGTCCCGGACGATTGCCTGAGCCAGCTCTAGCATGACGGCATTGATCGCTTCTGCGAGGTGTTGATATTCGCCGCTTTCTGCTGAGCTAATTTCTGGCATCTCAGCCTGCCCGGTTGCGATTAGCATGCATGAGTCGTTGGTGCTGGTATCGCCATCAATGGTGATGCGATTGAACGACAGATCGGCTGCCGCTTTGACTATCTGTTGCAACAGCGGCTGTGCAACTTTGGCGTCGGTCGCCACATAACCCAACATTGTCGCCATATTTGGGCGGATCATGCCGGCACCCTTTGAGATACCGGTAATGGTAATCGTCTGCCCAGCCAGCATGATCTGTCGGCTACTACCTTTGGGCTGCGTGTCGGTGGTCATGATGCCTTCGGCAGCAACAGCCCAATTATCTTCAGCAAGATCGGCCAGAGCGGCAGGCATTGCCTCGATCACCTTGGCCGCTGGGAGCAATTCACCAATCACTCCGGTACTGAAGGGCAGTACCTGCTGTGAATTCACGCCACATAGATCGGCGAGCGCCTCACACGTACTTAGCGCTGCCTGCATCCCGGGCTTGCCGGTACCTGCATTAGCGTTGCCGGTATTCACCAACAAGTAACGTGGCGAGCTGCTCAGGTGTTTACGCGTGAGCGTCACTGGCGCGGCGCAAAAGGCGTTGGTGGTAAAGACGCCGGCAATGCTCGCGCCCTCTGCAGCCTCCATGATCACTACGTCTTTACGCCCTGCTCGCTTGATGCCAGCAGAGGCGATACCAAGACGAAAACCGGGAACCGGATGCAGAACAGGCAAGGGACCGAGACCGACGGGCATGGCGGACACTCCGAAGAAAATAGATTATAGGAACTGGAAGCAATTGTGGGGGTTGCGAAAAAATCGTCAACCCCCACATTAGGCACTTCAAACTACAAATTTAACGCATCAAGCTCACGTCAACTTATCTGCCCATGGCAGTGCTTGTACTTCTTACCTGACCCACATGGACAAACATCGTTGCGCCCGACCTTCGGTCCTTCGCGCGTGACAGGTGCGCCTGCCTGGGCTGGCTGATCGCCTTCGTCTGCAGCGTGGTCAAGGTCGGAGACACTATTGATCTCTTCGTGCTTGAATTGCATGCGGCGCTGCATTTCCTCTGCTTGCTGGCGCAGACGTGCTTCTTCCTCTGCAGGATCGTCACGTTTAATCTGCACGTGGCTCAACACACGCACAGTGTCGCGCTTGAGGGTGCCGAGCATTTCTTCAAACAGGTTAAAAGCCTCACGCTTGTATTCCTGCTTGGGGTTCTTTTGTGCGTAGCCACGCAGGTGAATACCCTGACGCAGGTGATCCATTGTGGCCAAATGCTCTTTCCACAGGTCGTCTAGCACACGCAACAGCATCTGCTTTTCAAACGAGCGCATGGCTTCAGCGCCGGCCAGCAATTCTTTCTCTTCGTATGCCAGTACCAGAGCTTCAAGCACGCGCTGGTTGACGCCTTGTTCGGCCAACGTTTCGTTCTCGTCCAGCCACTGCTGTACGGGCAAGTGAAGGCCCAGTTCGGTAGCTAACTGTTGCTCCAGGCCAGGAATATCCCACTGCTCAGGCAGGCTACCAGCAGGCATATGTTGCCCTACCAGGTCGGAAACGACGTCTTCGCGAATCGCCTGAATGGTGTCTGATACCGTCTCGCTAGCAAGAATAGAATTACGCTGCCCGTAGATGACTTTGCGCTGCTCGTTAGCAACGTCGTCATATTCCAGCAACTGCTTGCGAATATCGAAGTTACGCCCTTCAACCTTGCGCTGCGCCTTCTCGATGGCATTGGTGACCATGCGATGTTCGATCGCCTCACCTTTCTCCATACCCAAGGCTTTCATGAAGTTTTTTACCCGATCCGATGCGAAGATGCGCATCAGACTGTCTTCGAGCGACAGGTAAAAGCGGCTGGAGCCCGGATCGCCCTGCCGACCAGCACGACCGCGAAGCTGATTGTCGATACGGCGCGATTCGTGACGTTCACAGGCAATGATATGCAGACCGCCCGCTTCCAGCACTTGCTGGTGGCGCTGCTGCCATTCATCCTTGATCTGGGCCACTTGTTGATCGGTTGGAGCCTCTAGGCTAGCAACCTCGGCCTCCCAGCTACCGCCAAGAATAATATCGGTACCACGACCAGCCATGTTAGTGGCGATAGTAACGGCGCCGGGGCGCCCAGCTTGCGCGATAATTTCGGCTTCTTTTTCGTGGTATTTAGCGTTCAACACCTTGTGCGGAATCTCTTCGCGGACCAGCAGCTGAGCGACCATTTCTGACGATTCGATGGAAGCAGTACCCACCAGCGCAGGGCGACCACTTTCCATGCACTGTTTTATATCTGCAACGATTGCCGCGAATTTCTCATCAATGCTGAGATAGACCAGATCGTTGTGATCCTTACGGACCATCGGCTTGTTGGTAGGGATAACCAACACATCCAGGCCGTAAATCTGCCGGAACTCGAACGCTTCAGTATCAGCGGTACCTGTCATACCGGACAGCTTTGGATAAAGACGGAAATAATTCTGGAAGGTGGTTGAGGCCAGCGTCTGACTTTCGGCCTGGATCTTCAGGTCTTCCTTCGCTTCGATGGCTTGATGCAAGCCTTCTGAAAGGCGGCGACCAGGCATGGTTCGACCAGTATGCTCATCAACCAGCAGAACCTGATTATTCTGCACTATGTATTCCACGTTACGATGAAACAGCGTGTGCGCACGCAGCCCCGAATGCACGTGGTGTAACAGATTAAGGTTCTGCGCGGCGTAAAGGCTGTCGCCCTCCTCCAGCAAGCCTTCCTTTACCAGCAGCTCTTCAACAAACTGATGGCCAGCTTCGTTTAGTTCAACCTGGCGGGTCTTTTCGTCGATGCTGTAATGACCATCAACCTCTTCTTCCGCTTCTTCTGCGGGATAACCACGCTTGAGAAGCGGAATCAAAGTATTAATCGCCGTATAGAGGCGAGAACTATCTTCAGCAGGACCAGAGATGATCAGCGGCGTGCGCGCCTCATCGATCAAAATGGAGTCAACTTCATCGACTACCGCAAAATTCGGTTCACGCTGAAACTTGTCTTCCATGCGGAAGGCCATGTTGTCGCGCAGGTAGTCGAAGCCAAGCTCGTTGTTGGTGCCATAGGTGATATCACACCGATAAGACTGGCGCTTATCCTGCGGATCCTGAAATGGCACTACTACACCAACCGTCATTCCGAGGAATTCATACAGCGGGCGCATGGTGTTGGCGTCACGTGCGGCCAGGTAATCGTTCACGGTGACCACGTGCACGCCCTTGCCAGACAGCGCGTTAAGGTAGACCGGCAGGGTCGCAACCAGCGTTTTACCTTCGCCGGTTTTCATCTCGGCGATTTTGCCTTCGTGCAGCGTCATGCCACCCATCATCTGCACGTCGAAGTGACGCATGCCCATGACTCGCTTACTGGCCTCGCGCACCAATGCAAAAGCTTCAGGCAGGATGGCATCAAGGGATTCGCCACCTGCTACGCGCTGCCTGAGTTCCTCCGTCTTCGCCTTAAGCTGTTCGTCGCTAAGTGCGTTGAAGCTTTCTTCCAGAGCGCTGATCGCACTGACGACCTTGCTCATCCGCTTCAACTCACGATCGTTCTTGCTTCCCAACAGCTTTCTCATTAAAGGCGCAAACATAGTCGACTTCGATATCCATTTGGTGATCGGCGTGCCCGAGAGTTGCAGCGGGAGGTCGCCCTGAAAAAGGCATTCTACTCTGATTAGTGCCCGACAATAAACCGCACGCCCAGACGCCGTGTTAGCAGCATCCGAGCTTCAGTAATGGGGATCAATGCGGGTTATTTCAATGCTACGAAGCGGGCAGGATTGACAGCCATGCCATTGCGGTAGACTTCCAGATGCAAATGCGAGCCGGTAGAACGGCCAGTACTGCCAACCGCGGCTATTTCCTGGCCCTTCTGAACCAGATCACCTTTGCTGACATTCATTGCGGAAGTGTGCGCATAGCGGGTCTTAAAACCACCGCCGTGATCGATTTCCACCATATTGCCGTAGGCACCGTTACGCCCAGCAAATACCACCACGCCACTGCCTACAGCGTAGATTGGCGTACCGCGAGGTGCGGCGAAATCCAGACCCGTGTGCATAGAAATGCGACCGGTGATCGGATCGGTACGACGACCAAAGCCGGAAGAAATATGACCCAAGCGCACAGGCTTGAAGTCGAGCGCAGAATCCACATCGGACTGCCGGCTGACCATCAACTCTTCAAGCAACTGGAGTTGTTGCGTACGGTCATCGATGCGCTCAGACAACTGCTCAATCACGTTTTGCAGATCAGGTGAGTGGTAACTCAGATCATCCGCGCGCAGTTCTGGCCCGCCCATACCTGGATCAATATCGTCACCAAAGTTGAACTCACCGTCAGAGAAGTCGGCCAACTCCGTAAGGCGCTCCCCCAGAGCATCCAAACGCGTCAAACGCATCTGTAAGCGAGCAAGCTGCTGGCTCATACGCTCAATTTGCGCTTGGGCACCGTCATCCTCAGCAACATCGTTGATATCATAGTCGTGTAGGACCTGCTGCCACTGCGGCGCTTTCGCTTCGGCCAGCTCGGTAATATTCGTGCCTCCGCTGAGCAGCTGCCAAGTCAAAAGCGCAGCAGCGACCGGCAGGGCGGTGAGCACGGCTATACCGGCAGCGACCCACGGGGCACTTAAGGTCAGCGTTCGGGACGCGCCATGGCGTCCAGTGAGAATAATAATGTTCAAATAACGACCTCAAACAATCATGACAGCGGTTCTGCTAGGATGACCGCTATATCACTCCAAAACCGGTTTATACCTGCATGGCTTTCTACCCGCTGGATGCACGCAGACCCAACGATCTGCTGCGCACCAACACCACCCTCAAAAGACTTTATGCACAGGCAAAAGCCGTTGAGCGCTTACAGTCTCTGGTGGAGACTCAACTGGAGCCTGCAGCACGAGAGCATTGCAAAGTAGCCTCTCTTGCAGACGGGGTATTACGCTTTGTGGTCAGCAGCAGCCATTGGGCTACGCGACTCAGATATCAGCAAAAGCGCCTCGTTCGCCAGCTACAGGCTTACAAAGAGTTCGCAACCTTAACGAAAATCCACTGCAAGGTACAACCTCCACTGGTCAAAAAAGCACCACCAGTTCGCACAATCCGTCGTTCGCAGGTAGCTGCGGAGCACTTGCAGGAAACCGCCGAACATGTAACAGACGCTACTTTACGTGCCGCACTGCAGAAACTGGCTCGGCATCACGCTGGCGACGAAGGTCAGCACGAGGGCACATAAAGTCATATCGATAATTGAACCCGAGCAAGTCAAAGACTGTCAGGCCGTAAGAATTTGAGAACGTTTAAATCAAAGAAAACGGCCACCGAAGTGGCCGCTAAATAAACAACGAAACGAGAAAGGTGTCAGACGACTGGATTCAGTAGGCTGGCATCAGACTGCAGCAGCAGGGCGCATAAATGAAATCGGCGCCGTACCCGCATCGTCAAATGTAACCACTTCCCAGGCATCTTTGGTCGCCAGCAAAGCACGCAGCAGCTTGTTGTTCAGCGAATGACCTGATTTGTAGCCTTGAAACTCACCCACCAAGCTCTTGCCCAGTAGATAAAGGTCGCCAATGGCATCCAGAATCTTGTGCTTCACAAACTCGTCTTCATAACGCAAACCGTCTTCGTTGAGCACTCGGTACTCATCAACGACAATCGCATTGTCGACGCTACCGCCAAGTGCCAGATTCTGCGAACGCAGATACTCGATATCACGCATAAACCCAAAGGTTCGTGCCCGACTCACTTCCTTAACAAAGGAAGTGCTGGAGAAATCCACGCAAGCGGTCTGACTGCGACCCCGGAAAACCGGGTGGTCAAAATCAATACTAAATGAAACCTTAAAGCCTTCAAAAGGCACGAAAGTGGCGGTTTTACCGTCTTCCTCAACAGTCACCGCACGTTTAATGCGAATGAACTGCTTTGGCGCGTCCTGCTCCTCAATGCCAGCGGACTGGATAAGGAACACAAAAGGACCGGCACTACCGTCCATGATCGGCACCTCAGGGGCGCTCAGTTCTACATAGGCGTTATCGATACCTAGACCGGCCATGGCAGACAACAAATGTTCTACCGTATCAACCTTGGCGCCATCCTTGATCAGGGTGGTGGACATAGTCGTCTCGCCCACAAACTCGGCACGCGCCGGGATCTCGACCACAGGGTCGAGATCTGTACGGCGGAACACGATACCCATATCTACCGGTGCAGGTTTCAGTGTGAGGTATACCTTCTCACCCGAATGCAAACCAACACCAGTGGCCCGGATGATGTTCTTCAGTGTGCGTTGTCTGATCATGCTTGACTGGTCCGCTCTAGTTGCGAATAATTTTCAACAAATTGGCGTGCATAATATCAAAGTACGCCTTTGATGAATACCAATAAGCCCTATGCCACCGATTGATCAAATCAATCGGCTTGGCGACGCAGGAAGGCCGGGATATCGAGATAATCCAGGTCTTCTGCCGGCTGGCTCAAACGCGCGGCTGCACTGCCCTGCGGATGCTGGTTGCGCATCACGGTAGGACGATCCAGGTCGCGGTAGTTCGGCGCAGAGCCTTCGCTGTGACGAGCAGTAGGCGCTTGAGCCTGTGCAGCGGTGTTATCCACTACTTTAACTGGCTTGTCGCTCTTGGAACCCAGGCCCGTAGCGACCACGGTAACCCGCAGTTCATCACGCATTTCTGGATCGATAACCGTACCGACCACAACAGTAGCGCTTTCAGAAGCAAACTCTTCAACCGTGCTGCCGACTTCAGAGAACTCGCCCAGCGACAGATCCGGACCCGCGGTGATGTTGACCAAAATACCGCGCGCGCCCATCAGGTTCACATCTTCCAGCAGCGGGCTGCGGATAGCCGCTTCAGCTGCTTCACGAGCACGGTTTGGACCACTGGCGTGACCAGTACCCATCATCGCCATGCCCATCTCGCTCATGACGGTTTTCACGTCGGCGAAGTCGACGTTAATCATACCCGGACGCATGATCAGATCAGCAATACCCTGCACTGCGCCGAGCAGCACGTCGTTTGCCTTGCTGAAAGCAGCCAGCAGGCTTGCGTCTTTACCCAGTACGGTCAGCAGCTTTTCGTTCGGAATAGTGATCAGCGAGTCTACATGCATGCTCAACTCACGAATGCCTTCTTCCGCGATTTGCAGGCGCTTACGGCCTTCGAACGGGAACGGCTTAGTGACCACGGCAACCGTCAGAATGCCCATTTCGCGAGCAACTTCAGCGACCACAGGAGCTGCGCCGGTACCGGTGCCACCACCCATGCCAGCGGTGATGAACACCATGTCAGCGCCCTGCAGCACTTCAGCGATCCGCTCACGGTCTTCGATTGCAGCTTCACGACCGATCAGAGGGTTAGCGCCGGCGCCCAGGCCCTTGGTAACTGCGGAGCCTAGTTGCAATACGGTGCGAGCGCTGACGTTTTTCAGCGCTTGGGCGTCCGTGTTAGCGCAGATGAAATCTACGCCTTCAACGTTATTGACGACCATGTGCTGCAGTGCGTTACCGCCACCACCACCAACACCGATGACTTTAATTACTGCGTTTTGTGGGACGTTATCGATCAGTTCGAACATGACCTTTCTCCTGGAGTACAAACTCGTTTCGTTTTATGTCGTTTCGTTTACTGCGTTTAGCCCGCTTGGGCGGATCTACTACGCGAATTACCAGTGCTTAAAAATTACCTTGGAACCACTTCTTCACTCGCTCGACCACCGGCACTTTATTACCGCTGTCGCTCGGGCTGTTGCTCTGTTCGCCGTGATGCTTCATGCCGTAATGCAGCAAGCCAACACCGGTGGCATAAATCGGGTTACGTACCACATCGGTAAGCCCCTTGAATTCTTGCGGCATACCGAGGCGCACCGGCATGTGGAAGATTTCTTCCGCCAATTCAATAGCGCCTTCCATTTTTGCGGTACCACCGGTCATCACGATCCCTGCAGGGATCATGTCTTCAAAACCTGAGCGACGTAGCTCAGCCTGAATCAACGTGAACAGCTCGTCATAGCGCGGCTCGACTACCTCAGCCAACGCCTGACGTGACAGATCACGTGGTGGACGCTCGCCGACACTCGGCACCTTGATGGTTTCTTCGGGGCCGGCCAGCTTGGCTAGCGCACAGGCGTAGCGAATCTTTATTTCTTCGGCGTACTGGGTCGGCGTGCGCAGCGCCATAGCGATGTCGTTAGTCACCTGATCGCCGGCAATCGGAATCACCGCGGTGTGGCGAATCGCGCCCTCAGTGAAAATCGCGATATCGGTAGTGCCGCCGCCGATATCGACCAGGCAAACACCGAGTTCTTTCTCGTCTTCAGTGAGCACGGCGTAACTGGAAGCAAGCTGTTCGAGAATCACATCTTCAACTTCCAGCCCGCACCGGCGAATGCACTTCTCGATGTTCTGCACTGCATTGAGCGCGCAGGTCACCAAATGCACCTTGGCCTCAAGCCGTACGCCGGACATACCCAGGGGCTCACGCACACCTTCCTGGTTATCGATAACGTATTCCTGCGGCAAGATGTGCAGCACTTTCTGATCCGCCGGGATGGCGACCGCCTGACCTGCATCCAGTACGCGCTCGATATCTGCTTGCACTACTTCACGGTCACGGATGGCGACTATGCCGTTGGAGTTCAGACTTCGGATGTGATTACCGGCAATACCGGCAAACACCGAATGAATCTGGCAACCGGCCATTAATTCGGCTTCTTCGACGGCCCGCTGAATGGACTGCACGGTGGACTCAATATTGACCACCACGCCTTTCTTCAGCCCGCGCGAGGGGTGTGAGCCAATACCCACAATCTCCAGTTGGCCGTCCGCGCCGATCTCGCCGACCAGTGCCACGACCTTGGAGGTGCCGATATCCAGCCCCACTATCATCCTGCTACCCTGCTTGCTTGCCATAATCTTTCCGTTACTCCCCCGATTCGGTCGTTTCAACTGGCTCACGCCAGGCCACGGCCATGCCATTGCTGTAGCGCAGATCTACCCGCGCGATCAGTTCCCGCCGATCCTGTAGCAGCATCTGCTCGATCGTCATGAACCGCTGCATTTTCTCTACTAAATTGTCGCGTCCGAGCAGCACTTCCATGCCGTCTTCGGTAGTCAAAAACCAGCTACCACGATCACGTAATTCCAACTTACTGACGACCATGCCTTGCGGCCGCAGTAGGCTGCTGAACTGCTGGTAATGGCGCATCACACGGCGCTTGGCACGTTCAGGGCCATCCAGTTGCGGCAACTGCGCAAACCGGCTGATATCCTGCGGCGCAAACGCCTTGCCTTCATTGTTCAATAAAGCCTGATCACCCCAGCGGGCAATCGGTAGCTGTTCGTCCAAGTCGATTACCAGTTTGTCTGGCCATACGCGCCTTACCGAGGCATCGGCCACCCAGGGCATGGCCAGGAGGTCCGCGTGCAAGCCGTCGAGATCGATACCCAGGAAGCTCTCATGCAGATAAGGCTTAATCACCAGCTGCACGGCGTCGTGATCGATGTACTCCAGCTCACCTTCGACAGTGATCAAGGCTACCGGGCGGTCGGCCAGTGGCATCAGGCGAGTACCGAGCTCGTATAAGCCCATGCCCAACGCGACCAGCAATAGCGGCCAAAGCAAGGACTGCAGGCGACCACCCAACCCATCTAAGGAAGGCTTGCCCAAACGGCTACGAATGCTGGCACGCGGTGCAGGCGGCGCGATACGCACAGCGCCGCGGCTCGACGCTTTGCGTCGTGCTGCAGGTGCGGTGCCTGAGTCGCGGATCATCTGCCCCAACATACTTGCCTCGGCCTCAGCAGCGGGCACTGGCGAGAATCGCCAGCACCAAATCAGTGAATGACATGCCAGTGGCCTTTGCCGCCATCGGTACCAAACTGTGATCGGTCATACCCGGTACGGTATTAACCTCCAACAAATAAAAGCGGCCCGCTTCGTCCTGCATCACGTCAACCCGGCCCCAGCCGCTGCAACCCACAGCGTTAAACGCGCGCAGGCACAGCTCAGCCAACTCGGCCTCTTTCTCTGCCGGCAGCTCGCACGGGCACAGGTACTGGGTATCGTTCGCTAGGTACTTAGCGTCGTAATCATAGAAATTGTGCGGAGTGCGCAGGCGGATTGCCGGTAATGCCTTGCCGTCCAAAATCGCCACGGTGAATTCAGCGCCCTGCACCCATTGCTCGACCAGTGCCTGGTCGTCATAGGCCTGCGCGCCTTTCCAAGCCTGCTGCAGATCAGCCAAGCTGTCGGCCTTGGCCATGCCAATCGAGGAGCCTTCGTGCACTGGCTTGATGATCAGCGGCACGCCCAGCTTATCGACTATGCCTGCGCACTCATCCATCGCGCCAAGCATGGCGTAGGCCGGAGTAGACAGCCCCAAGCTCTGCCATATTTGCTTGGTGATCAATTTGTCCATGCCAACAGCTGAGGCCATCACGCCGCTGCCGGTATAGGGAATCCGCAATGATTCCAACAGACCCTGCAAGCTACCGTCTTCACCGCCACGGCCGTGCAGTGCGATGAACACACGATCCGGCCGCTCACCAACTAGTTGTTCAGCAAGGCGCTCATCAGCATCAATACCGTAAGCATTCACGCCTGCGCCCAGCAGAGCCTCCAGCACCGCAGCGCCGGATTTCAGTGATACATCGCGCTCGGCGGAGGTCCCGCCGAACAGTACGGCCACGCGGCCAAAGGCTGCTACATCGACCATTAAGCATTACCTCCGGCGCTTCTAGCGGCCAAAGCATCAGCCAATTGGTGGGCCAGGCCGCCGATATCCCCGGCGCCTTGGGTAAGCAGGATGTCGCCCGGCTGCAAAACAGCCTCGAGTAACGGCATCACATCGGCATCGCGTTCTACATAAATAGGGTCTATCTGGCCGCGCTGACGAATACTCCGACATAAGTTCTTACTGTCGGCCCCCTGCACCGGCTCTTCACCTGCGGGATAGACCTCCATCAGCAACAACACGCTGGTTTCACCCAACACCTGGACAAAGTCTTCGTATAGATCGCGGGTACGGGTGTAGCGATGGGGTTGATACAGCATGACCAGGCGGCGCTCCGGCCAGCCCGCGCGCACGGCCTTAATGACCGCCGCCACTTCACGTGGATGGTGACCGTAGTCGTCCACCAACATGATCTGGCCATCAGCCCAGTTGTAATCGCCATACACCTGAAAGCGACGGCCAACGCCTTGAAACTCGGTCAAGCCTTTAATGATGGCCCGATCTGACACGCCTTCATCCGTTGCCACCGCAATGGTCGCCAGCGAATTAAGCACGTTATGTACACCCGGCATGTTGACGGACACTTTCAGCGGCTCGTGACCGTCACGCAGCACGGTAAAGTGGGTCTGCATGCCGTTCTGGTGAATATCCACGGCGCGAAAATCGGCGTCATCAGACTGGCCGTAAGTAATCACCTGACGGTTCACCTGCGGCAAGATTTCACGCACCACCGGGTCATCAATACACAACACAGCCACGCCGTAGAACGGCAAGTTGTGCAGAAACTCGACAAAGGTGCGCTTCAACCGATTGAAGTCGCCTTCATAGGTTTCCATGTGGTCAGCATCGATATTGGTAACGATGGCAACCATCGGCTGCAAGTGCAGGAAAGAAGCATCACTTTCGTCTGCCTCGGCAACCAAATACCGGCTTTCACCCAGTTGTGCATTAGTGCCAGCGGCGGTTAAACGGCCGCCAATAACGAAGGTGGGGCTCAGGCCATCCGCAGCCAGCACCGAAGCAATCAGACTGGTAGTGGTGGTCTTACCGTGGGTGCCGGCGACAGCGATACCGTGGCGATAGCGCATCAGCTCAGCCAACATCTCAGCACGCGGCACGACCGGAATACGCATATCAATTGCCGCTGCGACTTCCGGGTTCTGTGGATTAATCGCGCTGGACACTACCAGCACGTCAGCAGACTGCAGGTTCTCTGCGCGATGGCCGATATCAATCCGCGCACCAAACTCTTCGAGACGCTCAGTCACTGCCGATCGCTTGAGATCAGAGCCCGACACCTCGTAACCCAGGTTCAACAATACTTCGGCAATACCACACATACCCACGCCGCCAATACCGACGAAGTGAATACGGCGGATGCGGCGCATTTCCGGCAGGGTGAACGTTGCCTGAGCGCGTTTATTACTGATCACGTGCAACCTCCATACAGGCTTGCACCACATCCGTGGTGGCATTGGGCGTTGCTTGTTCGCGGGCGCGTTGAGCCATCTCTCGCAGTAACTCCGGTTGATTCATGTAAGTCATCAATTTTTCTGCCAGCAGCGCACCAGTAAGCTCGGCTTGCGGTAGCAACTCAGCAGCACCACGCTCAGCCAGATAACGTGCGTTAGCGCTCTGGTGGTCGTCGATAGCGTGCGGCAGCGGTATCAAAAAGGAAGGACGACCAGCTGCCGCCAACTCACAGACGGTGAGCGCGCCGGCACGGCAGACCACCAGGTCAGCCCATTCGTAAGCGCCACTCATGTCAGCAATAAAGGCTTCAACATCGGCGCGCACGCCAGCGGTCTCATAAACTTCTCGAGCAACTAGCGAGTGCTGCTTGCCACACTGATGAACCACTTGCGGACGCTGCTCCTGCGGCAAACGGCTGAGCGCATCGGGCAATAACGTGTTCAATGGCATCGCACCCAAGCTGCCCCCCAATACCAGCAAACGCATCGGGCGTTCGCCGTTCCAGGTAAGTGCAGGCACTCGGAAAATCTCTTCGCGCACGGGGTTGCCAGTGCTGCGACGACGCTCATCTGCCGGAAAGCTACCTGCAAAACCCTCGCAGCAACGACGAGCGAAACGCGACAGCAGACGGTTAGCGGTACCTACTACGGCGTTCTGCTCGTGAATCACGACGGGAATGCGGCGCAACCAAGCAGCCAAGCCACCGGGACCCGTTACGTAACCGCCAGCGCCCAGCACAAACACTGGCCGTAGTTCGGCCAGCAGCTTCAACGATTGCCCCAGCGCACGAACGATACGGAACGGCGCTTTGAGCAGATCCAGCGTGCCTTTGCCGCGCAACCCTTGAATGTCGATGTAATGAATTGGGAAGCCGGCTTGCGGTACCAGGTCTACTTCAATGCCGCGGTTGGTGCCCAACCAGTGCACGTCATAACCTTGGTCGCGCAGCAAACGGGCGCAGGCCAATGCTGGGAATACATGTCCACCGGTACCACCCGCCATTACCAATACAGTCTTAGTCATTGCCGGCCTCCCGCAGTGCCTGTCTACGCTCCCAATCGATCCGCAGCAGCAGACCCAAAGAAACGCAGCACACCACCAAAGAACTGCCGCCATAACTTAGGAAGGGTAAAGTCAGACCTTTAGTCGGTAGCAAGCCAATGTTTACGCCAACGTTAATCAGCACCTGCCCGCACCACATGATCGCCAGGCCGTACGCCAGATACGCGGAGAACATCATGCCCGCGCGCTCGGCCCACAAGCCAACGTATAACGCCCGCACTGCGACGAAGATCAGCAAAGCAAAGGCGGCTAATGCGCCGACCATGCCAAGCTCTTCAGCAAGCACGGAAAATACGAAATCGGTATGCGCTTCAGGCAGGTAAAACTGCTTTTGAATGCTGTTACCCAGCCCAACGCCCAGCCACTCACCACGACCAAAAGCGATCAGCGCCTGAGTGAGCTGATAACCCGTGCCGTAGGGGTCTTCCCAAGGATTGAGGAAGCCGGTCAGACGCTGCAAGCGGTAGGGTTCGAACGCGACCAGCAAGCCGGCCAGCCCGCCAAGGGAACCGAACAGCAGTAGAAAGCGAAACAAACCAACACCACCGAGGAACAGCATGCCGGTGGCAGCGCCCATCAACACGACGGTGGCGCCGAAATCGGGTTCAATGATCAACAGCCAAGCCATGGGACCGAGCACCATGAAAGGCTTGATAAAGCCGAACCATTGCTCCTTCACTTCTTCCTGGCGGTGCACTAGATAACCGGATAGAAAAACCACGGCGAAGAGTTTGGCCAGCTCCGATGGCTGCACGTTGATCGGGCCTACTGCAATCCAGCGCCAGCTACCGTTAACCTCACGACCGATGCCCGGAATCAACACTGCCAGCAGCAAGGCAAAACCTAAAAACAGCAGCGGAAAGCGGAACTGTTCCCACAACCGCATCGGTACTGCGAGAGTCGCAGCCATCGCGATTAGACCGATCAACAGATAGACGATCTGCCGATTCATGTAATACAGCGGATCACCCAGGCGCCCGGCAGCTACTTCCATGGAGGCTGAGGAGACCATAACCAATCCAAGCGCCAGCAAACACAGCGAGCCAACCAGCAGCGGCAAGTCCATATCGAAACGACGTTCGCCAATCAGCGGCGCGCTGGCATCACGGGCAGTGGCTAGCCAATTCATGCGCTAAGCCTCCCTACCGCTTCGGCGAACAGCTGGCCGCGCTCTTCAAAATTCTTGAACATATCCAGGCTGGCGCACGCTGGCGACAGCAGCACCGCATCACCGGGCTGCGCCTTGTTGGCCGCAGTAAGCACCGCCGCGTCGAGGGTTTCGACTCGCGTTACATCCAGCGACTCGGGCAGTACGGCTGCCAACTTATCGGCATCTCGACCCAGCAGCACGACTGCACGGCAATACTTAACTGACGGCGCACTCAGCGGCTTAAAATCAGCGCCCTTGCCGTCGCCGCCAGCGATCAGCACCAGCTTGCCGTCAATATCCGCACCCAAGCCGTTGATAGCAGCCAACGCAGCGCCTACGTTGGTGGCTTTAGAGTCATCGAAGTAGCTGACCGCTGCGTGCTCACCCACCCACTGGCAACGATGCGGTAAGCCGGCAAAATGACGCAGGGTTTCCAGCATCGGCTCCATGGGCAAGCCGACTGCGTGTCCGAGTGCCAGGGCAGCCAGCGCATTGGACTGATTGTGTGCACCGCGCATTTTTAACTCGCGAGTCGGCATCAGCGGTTCAAATTGGAATGCCAGCCAGCTTTCGCCTTCGTGCTCCAACAAGCCGAAGCCTTTGAAATCAGGACGCGACAAGCCAAAACTGAAGCAGGGCAACTGATCCGCTACCAGAGGGCGCGACAAAGCATCATCCCGGTTGATCAGAATTTGCTCTGCACCACGGAATACCCGGTGTTTGGCTAAGTGATAGGCAGCCAGACCGCTGTAGCGGTCCATGTGATCTTCGCTTACGTTCAATACAGTGGCCACGCGCGCGTTCAAGCGATCAGTCGTTTCCAGCTGGAAGCTGGAAAGTTCGAGCACATAAAGGGAGGCGTTCTGATCCAGCAAGTCCAGCGCCGGAGTACCCAAGTTGCCGCCCACAGCCACATCGATGCCCGCGGCTGAAGCCATCTCGCCAACCAGCGTAGTGACCGTACTTTTGGCATTGGAACCGGTGATCGCAACAATCGGTGCTTTGGCCTCGCGAGCAAACAGCTCTATATCGCCGACGATGGATACGCCTGCTTTCGCAGCGACCTGCAGCGCTGGCGTGCTCAAGGCAACGCCAGGACTGACAATGAGTTCGCCAGCGGAGCACAACAGCTGCTCATCCAGCTCACCGAGATACAGATCAGCCATGGGCGCGAAGCGTTTCAGCTTATCCAGCCCTGGCGGATTCTGACGGGTATCAACCACGGCAAACGACAGGCCTCGGCCCGCCAAATAACGGGCAACCGAGAGCCCGCTACTGCCGAGCCCGACGATGATCCGTTGTTTGTCCGTGGTAATCAGTGACACCTTAATTTCCTCAGCGCAGCTTAAGAGTGGCTAAACCGATCAGCACCAGTACCACGGTGATGATCCAGAACCGTACGATCACGCGCGGCTCAGGCCAGCCTTTCAATTCAAAATGGTGGTGAATCGGCGCCATACGAAATACCCGGCGCCCGGTCAGCTTGAACGACGCTACCTGCACAATGACCGACAGCGTCTCCACTACAAAAATACCGCCCATGATGAACAACACAATTTCTTGGCGCACGATGACCGCGATCACACCCAACGCGGCGCCCAGCGCCAGAGCGCCGACATCGCCCATAAAGACTTGCGCGGGATAAGTGTTGAACCAGAGAAAACCCAAACCGGCACCCAGTAAGGCGCCACAGAAAATAATCAGCTCGCCCGCGCCTGGCACATAGGGGATCAGCAAGTATTCAGCAAACTTGGCGTTACCCGACAGGTAAGCAAAAATACCCAGCGCACCACCCACCATAACGGTGGGCATGATGGCTAAACCGTCCAGCCCATCGGTCAAGTTAACCGCGTTACTGGAGCCAACGATGACGAAGTAGGTCAGCACCACAAAGAAAGCGCCTAACTGGAACTCAATGTGCTTGAAGAAAGGAACAATCAGCGTGGTTTCGACGGGCGTTTGCGCGTGCATGTAAAGAATCACCGCAGCAGCCAAACCAAAAACTGATTGCCAAAAATATTTCCAGCGCGAAGGCAGACCGCGAGAATTTTTTTCCACCACTTTGCGATAGTCGTCCACCCAGCCCACTGCGCCGAAGCTAAAGGTGACGCCGAGCACTACCCACACGTAGATATTGCTCAAGTCAGCCCACAGCAGAGTGCTGACACCAATGGCGACGAGAATCAGCGCGCCACCCATGGTTGGCGTACCGGCCTTAGATAAATGCGATTGCGGACCGTCATTGCGTACAGATTGTCCGATCTGGCGAAAGCTGAGCGTGCGAATCATCCAGGGACCGAGAAACAGCGCCATTGCCAGTGCGGTCAGCACGCCCAAGATACCGCGCAGGGTCAAATACTGAAAAACCGAGAACCCGGAGTAGAACTGCTGTAGAAATTCGGCAAGTAAAAGCAACATATCAGCTGACCCTGTTTTTGTTATTTTGCGTGTCAGCCGAGGCCGTGAGACCGGCTACAACCTCGTCCATGCCCGCACTGCGCGAGCCTTTCACCAACACTTGCGTGCTGATATCCAGACGCCCTTTGAGCGCCTCGATCAAATCTTGCTTACTGGCAAACAATTGACCGCGCTCGCCAAATGCCTGAACCGCCAGGGCCGACAGCTTACCGACAGCGTATAACCCATCCAGCCCTTGAGCGCGGGCATATTCGCCGATTTCGGTATGACTGGATTCAGCCCAATCGCCAAGTTCACCCATGTCGCCTAGCACCAGAATGCGGGTGCCTTGCAAGCTGGCCAACAGCTCAACTGCGGCTTTAACCGAATCGGGATTGGCGTTGTAGCTGTCATCAATGATTTGCGCCCCGGCAACCCCAGCAACACAGTTGCCGCGACCCGGCACCGGCGCCAGCTCTGCAAGCCCAGCGCTAATGCACTCGAGCGATACGCCGGCAGCCAAGGCCGCGCCAGCAGCAGCCAGTGCATTGGCAACATTGTGCTTGCCGCGCAACTGCAGCTGCACTTTCACTGCGCCAACCGGGGTTTCCAGCTGGAATGCCGGGCAGCCCATACCATTAAGCTCAATCATTTCAGCGCGCAGCTGCGCGGTTGGATTTTTCAAGCTGAAGGAGCAGCAGCTACGTTTGCTGCCAAGTAATTGATACCACTGCTCGAACCAAGCGCTGTCCAGATTGAGGATCGCCTCTCCGCCATCGGGCAGCTCGCTGACGATCTCGCCCTTGGTCTTGGCAATGCTTTCGAGACTGCCGAAGCGACCTACGTGGGCCATTTCAGCATTGGTCAGCACACTAATCTGTGGCTTGGCCAAGCTCATTGTGTAAGCAATGTCACCCGCAGCGGCAGCGCCCATTTCAATGACGGCGTAGTCATGCGTTGGCAACAGGCGCAACAACGTCAGCGGCACACCCAGTTCGTTGTTCAAGTTACCTTCGGTTGCTAACACGCTACCCGCGTGACGCAGAATGCAGGCCAGCATCTCCTTGACGGTGGTTTTACCACTGGAACCGGTAATCGCGATTACCCGCCCCGCAAAGCCATCACGTGCCAACGCCGCCAACTGACCCAGCGCCAGCTGACAGTCGTGGACCAACAGTTGCGGCAACTCATCGTCGACCAGATACTCGACCATGGCCGCCGCCGCGCCTTGCTCACGGGCCTGAGCAACATAATCGTGCCCATTTACCCGGCTACCGGACAAAGCGACAAACAAACCACCCGCCTGTACGTTGCGCGCATCAATACTGACGCTATCGAAATGGGTATCTACGCCGTTCATGGTGGCGGCCAGAGGCTTCAGCAGTTCAGAGAGGCGGATTGCTTCAAGCATGTGTCGCCTCCCACTGCAGCAGCGCTTGGCGCGCGTGTTCAATATCGCTGAAGGGATGACGCACGCCTTCAATCTCCTGATAGGTTTCATGCCCTTTGCCGGCAAGTAAAATCACATCGCCGACGCCTGCTGCGCTAATCGTCTCGGCGATCGCGGCAGCACGGTTGGGTATGACGGTAGCGAGGCCGCTACGTTCCATCCCTTGGCAAATTTGCTCAATAATCTGTTGTGGTGGCTCGCTGCGTGGGTTGTCGCTGGTGACGACAATGGCGTCGGCACACTGCTCGGCAACTTGCGCCATCAACGCACGCTTGCCCTTGTCACGGTCACCACCGCAGCCAAATACACAGACGACCCGGCCGCTAGCGTGCTCATGTAATGCGGCGAGCGCTTTGTCCAGTGCGTCAGGGGTATGCGCATAATCGATCACTACAAGCGGCGCGGCACCGCCACCCAGACGCTGCATGCGGCCCGCTGGGGGCTGTAATTCGGCCGCCAGCTCTACTGCTTGTGACAAGGGAACCTTTAGCGCACTCAGACTCGCGATGACCGCCAGCAGGTTGCTAAGGTTAAAGCTGCCGAGCAGCGCACTGCGTAACTGGAACGTTTCGCCCTGACCGTGCAACGTGGTGCGCACGCCCTTGCTGTCGTATGCCGTGTCGCTGCAATAAACGGAGGCCCGCGTATCCTCGAGGCTATAGCTGATGACGGGGGCTACACTCTCTGCGGCTAATTGGCGGCCAAACTCATCATCTATATTAATGACTGCGGCTAGCAGCGGCCGCTTGAACAGCAATGCCTTGGCAGCGCCGTATGCCGACATGTCGCCGTGATAATCGAGGTGATCACGGCTCAGGTTGGTGAATATCGCAACGGCGTAACTCACGCCTTCAACACGCCCTTGATCCAGCGCATGGGAAGACACTTCCATCGCCACATGGCTCGCACCCTGGGCATGCAGCCGAGCCAGTTGCGCCTGAACCAGCAGCGGGTCTGGCGTGGTCATGCCGTGCTCTGTCAGCTGGCCAAGCATGCCGCTGCCCAGCGTGCCAATCACACCACAAGGTTTCTGGGCTGCAGTCAGCGCCTGGGCGAGCATCAGGCTAACGCTGGTTTTGCCGTTAGTGCCTGTAACGCCAATGGCGCTAAGCTGTTGACTAGGCTGCCCATAGAACACGCCAGCCAATTTGGACAACTGCTGCTGTAAACCAGGAACAGCTATCGCCGGCACAGGCAGCGCTGTTAACTGATAGTCAGCAGGTTCATAAGCGACAGCTGCCGCGCCCGCTGCCACCGCCTGAGTAATATAATCCCGTCCATCCTGCTGCAAGCCCGGCACGGCAAAAAACAGATCGCCAGCCTGCACACGACGGCTATCCATCGTCATGCCGCCAATCTCAAGATCAGCAGTCGTCAGCTCGGGGAACAGCTGGGTAAGTTTCATCCGCGCTCCCTGCTAGCTGGGGGCGCTGGCAGCTCAACTTGCTGCATTTCACCTAAGTTATCTGGGGCAATGTTCATCAAGCGCAGCGCGTTGGACATCAAGCCACTGAACACCGGCGCCGCAACCAAACCGCCGTAGTAGCCGCCTTTGCTTGGCTCATCAATAACGATCGCAATTGCAATACGCGGATTGGTACTTGGACCATAACCGGCGAACAGCGAACGGTAGGAATCTTCTTTATAACCTTTACTGGAGGTGCTGGCCTTGCGCGCCGTACCGCTCTTGCCAGATACGTGGTAACCCGGAACCCGCGCACGGTAGGTGCCGCTATCGGCTTCAATTACGTTCTGCAACATGCCTTGCACTGTTTTGGCCGCTGCCTCGTTCAGCACCTGTTGCGCCTCTGGACGATTCTCCACGCGCAATAGTGACATCGGTACCTTGCGGCCATCGTTAGCGAGAATCGAGTAAGCCTGCGCCAGCTGTACGGCGGTAACCGACAAACCATAACCATAAGACAGTGCGGCAGTCTCAGCTGAGCGCCACTCACGATAACTAGGCAGCTTGCCAACCCGCTCGCCAGGGAACCCAAGACCGGTATATTCGCCCAGACCCACACTTTGCATCGCATCGTGAACCGCCTGTCCGCCGATATCGAGTGCAACTTTGCTCATGCCGACGTTACTGGACTTAAGCAAAATACCGCTCAGATCCAGCACACCACCCGGCGCACGAGACACGTCGCGAATGGTGTATCGACCGATGCGCAGTGTGCCGGGATACACGTTCACCGTATCGGTTGGCTTCCAACGACCACTCGCCAACGCAGCGGTCATGGAGATCGGCTTCATGGTTGAACCGGGCTCGAATACGTCGATGATGGCGCGATTGCGCATCATGCCTGGCTGCAGGTTGGAACGATTGTTTGGGTTATAACTGGGATGATTGACCATCGCCAGAACCTCACCGGTACGAACATCCAGCATCACGATCGAGCCGGCCTTGGCTTCGAACTCCTTCATACCTTCACGCAATTCGCGGTGAGCCAAATACTGCAGCCGCAAATCAATCGACAACTTAAGGTCGTTGCCTGGCCGCGCATTGCTAACTACCTGCACATCTTTAATCAGCCGTCCACGGCGATCTTGCAGGACCTGACGCTTTCCGGGAACGCCTTCCAGCCACTGGTCATAAGCGAGCTCCAGCCCTTCCTGACCTTTTTCATCCACGTTGGTAAAGCCAACCAGATGCGCCGCCACCTCACCAGCAGGATAGAAACGGCGATATTCCTCAATGCTGTAGACGCCGTGTACCTTGAGCGCCATGACTGCCTCACCATCCAGCGGCGTCATCCGACGACGCAAATAGATAAACTCTTTGTCGGCATTGGCTTTCAGACGGGCGCGAAAGGTAGATAGGTCGGTACCAAGCACGCGAGCCAGATCAGCCCAATGCGTCTCTTGATTGATCAACTGTGATGGGTTGGCCCAAATGGTCAGGACCGGCGTACTCACGGCCAAGGGCTCACCGTTGCGGTCGGTAATCTGTCCACGATGCGCGGGGATAGGCACGTGCCGCACACTGCGCTTGTCGCCTTGGCTTTTCAGAAAGCCTTCATCCAACACGTGCAGCTCGACAATACGCCAAGCCACAGCCACGCAGCACAAGCCCAGCAAGCCAATTACCAGACGAAAACGCCAAGGATGCAAACTGCCATTGGGCTTGAAACCGAGCTTCTTCATGGCTGCACCAAAATTACGTCAGCTGGTTCAGGCACATGCATGCCCAACTGCTCGGTCGCGATGCGTTCGATACGGCTATAAGCCGTCCAGGTGCTCTGCTCAAGCACCAACCTGCCCCATTCGGCCTGCGCCTTTTCGCGGACTTCTATTTCAGCCGCCAATTCGTTCAACAACAAACGGCTCCAATGTGCACTGTAAGACACCGCCAGAGCGCTGATCACGACCACTACGCCCACAAGCAGCAACAAGCCACTACCCGCTGGCAAGTTGCGCTGTGGTTTGATCAGTTGCTCTGACGCGCCCATTAGCGTTTCTCCGCGATACGCAGCATGGCGCTACGAGACCGAGGATTGGCAGCCACTTCGGCGGCAGACGGCTTAATTGCCTTACCAACCAAGTTGACTGAAACAGGAATATCGATATCGCGGATAGGCAGGTCACGGGGCAGCGGCGCGCCTTTGGCTTCGCGGCGCATGAACTGCTTCACCATGCGATCTTCCAGCGAGTGAAAGCTGATCACCACCAAACGCCCGCCCGGAGCCAGCGATTCAACTGCCGCACGCAAACCGTCAGCGAGGTCTTCCAGTTCGCGGTTAATGAAAATACGAATACCCTGAAATGCTCTGGTGGACGGATTCTTGCCCTTCTCCCAAGCCGGATTCGCTTCCTTAATCACCTCGGCCAGATCGGCTGTGCGAGTAAAGGGTTGCTGCGCGCGGCGCGTAACCACGGCTCGCGCCATGCGCTTGGAAAAACGCTCCTCGCCGTACTCTTTAAGCACGGTGGCGATGTCTGCCTCAGCGGCGCTATTGATCCAATCGGCAGCGCTCTGACCCATGCCAGGGTTCATGCGCATATCCAACGGGCCATCATTCATGAAGCTAAAACCGCGCTCAGGATCGTCTAGCTGGGGTGAAGAAACCCCAAGATCTAACAAGATGCCATCTACCTTGCCGTGCAAATCCCGGTCCTTGAGCTCTTGCGCCATGTCAGCAAATGAACGCTGCACAACGACAAAGCGGCCGTCTATGGCCGCCAGCTCGTTACCCGTCCGGATGGCTTCCGGATCTTTATCGAAGGCGATCAAGCGCCCCCCCGGAGCCAACCCCGACAAGAGCGCGCGACTATGGCCGCCGCGTCCGAAGGTGCCGTCGACATACAAACCATCTGGCTTAATAGCCAGACCTTCCAGCGCTTCATTCAGCAGTACGCTGACATGTTGGTAATCGGCGTGCGCGGTCATAGGCTTAAGGAATGCAGTTCCACCGGTAACTCACCGGCGTCCTGCGATTCTTCCAAGTAGGCGCTGGTGGTGGCCGTCCAGGCCTCTTCACTCCAGAGCTCGAATTTATTGATTTGCCCAACCAGCATGACTTTTTTATCCAGCCCGGCGTGATCGCGCAGCAACGGTGGGATGACGAAGCGGCCGTTGCTGTCCAGCTCCAGATCATTGGCATTACCAATCAACAGGCGCTGCAGGCGTTTAACCGCAGGATTCATGTTCGGCGCTGAGCGCAACTGCGCTTCAACCGCTTCCCATTCCTGCAAGGGGTAGATCCACAAGCAACGCTCTTCGAGGGCGATGGTCGCCACCAACTGACCGCCACAGGACTCCATCAAGCGATCGCGATAGCGCGCAGGCATCGCGAGTCGCCCTTTGGCGTCCAGATTGATGGCGTTGGATCCTCGAAACACGCTTTCTACCTTCCCCGTTAATGAGCTGGCGCTTAACGCCAATTTTTCCCACTTTTATCCACTTCGTACCACTTTGGCACACTATAGAAACGCACTGACACAGCGTCAAGCAGACAAATGAGGGAAAAAGCCTTGCAGAGCAGGGGTTTAGCACTAAAAAAGGGAGGATTACCTAGAATCAAAGTAAAGCAAGGAGGGCAAAGCGGAGACAAAGCAAACAGATCCCCTCACAACTTAAAGTGAATTATGAAGAGTAAGATTCTTTTGATCTAAAAGAGAAGGGAGTCACAACAAGAAGAAGAAAAAATAAGAGTTGGCCTGTAAGCCGGGTTCTGTCGAGAACAGTCATTCCTCTGGGATCGCCATCACTGACAACCTCTAGCAACCTACCCGAATCCAGTGCGGGCCACACCGATGGATTCCTATTTGGTCTTGCTCCGAGTGGGGTTTACCACGCCACAGACTGTTACCAGCTGCGCGGTGCGCTCTTACCGCACCTTTTCACCCTTACCGGCGCTTGCGCGCTTAGGCGGTCTGCTCTCTGCTGCACTTTCCGTAGGCTCACGCCTCCCAGGCGTTACCTGGCACTCTGCCCTATGGAGCCCGGACTTTCCTCCCTGCCAGCGCCTTGCGGTGCCGACACAGCGACTGTCCAGCCAACTCTTGGCGGCAAGGTTAGTCGCCTTCGCCACACAGAGCAAGTAGAAAAGACGACGACAAAGCGTGGGTCAGCTGGATTCTTCGCCACGTTGCAGTGCCAACTGGTACAAATGATTTTTACGACCACCCGTTATTTGCGCCGCTAGGCGGGCTGCTTGCTTGACCGGCAACTCCTGCAGCAACGCATCCAACACTCGCATTGCCTCGGCCGAAACCTCATCGGCCACTGGTGCAGCGGCACCCTCAACCACCAACACACATTCACCGCGCTGCTGGTTACTATCACCCCGCACCCAGTCAGCAAGCTCTGCCACAGGCGCAGAGCGCAAAGTCTCAAAGGTTTTTGTCAGCTCGCGGGCCAAGACCACGCGTCGTTCAGGCCCGAGAATCTCACGCATATCATCCAGACACTCCAGCAAGCGATGCGGCGCCTCATAGACCATCCAGGTGCGCTGCTCTGCTGCAAGCCCTTCCAAACGTTGACGACGACCGTGCGACTTGGCTGGCAAAAAACCTTCAAAGGCGAAACGGTCTGACGGCAAGCCTGCGGCGCACAGCGCAGCAATCAAGGCACAGGCGCCCGGCAGAGGCGAAACCCGCACGCCCGCTTCGCGCGCTTGACGCACCAGGTGATAGCCAGGGTCAGAAATCAACGGCGTGCCAGCATCCGAGATCAGCGCTAGATCGTCGCCGGCCAGCAATCGGGCCACCAAACGCTCACCTTTGCCACGCTCGTTATGGTCGTGGCATGCGGTCATCGGCGTACCAATACCAAAGTGCTGCATCAGTCTGGCGCTGTGCCGCGTATCCTCGGCGGCAATCAAAGCGACAGAGCGTAATACCTCCAGCGCGCGTGGCGTAATGTCCTGCAGGTTACCTATTGGCGTGGCAACCACAAAGAGCGTGCCGGCAGTGATCGTCATATAAGCTCCCGATAGTAATCTGTGACGCATTGTACAGGAGAGATGCGCACCACAGCGATTGCCTGGAGATTGGCAGGGGCCTTGGTTACAATGCAGGTACTGTTTATCTCAAGGGGAGCGCTGTCGCTGCGACCCACCGCGTAAGGACACTCCGCATGCCCCGCAATCTACGCCTGCCCGCACTCGCCATTGCTCTTTCCTGGCTAGTGGTCGGCTGCTCCTCCCAGCCCACACAACTGGACGATCTGCCGAGAACACCGCAGGCCTCCGTCGACCAACTGTTAAAAGATGCAGAGGGCGAATCCGGACCGCAAGCAGAGTTGCTGCGCCTTTATGCAGCTCAAGCAGCCATGCAATCTGGCGACGCGGAGCGCACCCAGCTTATTTTGCAACGCATCCCTCAGAGCAAGCTGCCCAGCGATCAACAGATTCGTTTCAGCGAACTGCAAGCGCAAAGTGCACTGGCCATCGGCGATAACGCCGGCGCTCAGCGCGCCATCCAACACCCCTCGCTGCAACAGCTCGACAGCCGCCCGCTAGACGAACAACTGCGCGTCCAACAGCTGCGTGCCGATATCTACGATGCCAACGAAAAACCAGTCGAGGCCGCCCAAGAGCGGATGTTCATCGACAGCCTGCTACCCGCCAACGCCCAAGCCAGCAACCAACAAGCCATCTGGGACAGCTTGGCCAAAGCCAGCACCACTGACTTGCAGGCGGCATCGAATAAAGCGACTGGCGAATTTGCCGGCTGGGTACAACTGGCTCTGATCAATCGCCAGAACAGCAACCTTGATCTGCAAATTCAAGCCCTGCAGGCATGGCGCGAGACTTATCCAACTCACCCAGCCAACAGCAAATTGCCAAAAGCAATGGAGCAGTTGCAGGAGCTGCAAGCCAGCCGCCCAACCCATATTGGTTTATTGCTACCGTTCAGCGGCCCGCTGGCCAATGTTGCACAGGCGCTGCGCGACGGCTTCCTGGCCGCCCAATACCAGGCGCAGAGTCAGGGTATAGAGCAGCCACAAGTTACGCTGTACGACAGCACTCAATATGTTGACGCATTGCAGGCACTGAACCAGGCCAAATCAGAAGGCGTTCAATGGATCATAGGGCCGCTGGAGAAAGATAAAGTCGCTTATCTTGCCGCCCTTCCCAACTTGCCGCTGCCGGTGCTATCGCTAAATTACAGTGAGCAACAAGGCAACAACGCGCTGACGTTCTACCAGTTTGGTCTAGCACCAGAAGATGAGGCACGCTCCGCAGCCATGCGCGCTTGGGAAGACGGCCGCCGTCGTATGGCTACGTTGTCCACCAATGATGATTGGAGCCAGCGTGCCAATTATGCCTTCAAGCAGCAATGGGAAGCCCTCGGTGGCGAGCTGATTGGACAAGAAATTGTCGACCAGCCCGCTACTGTTGCGAATCAGATGGGCGAGCTGCTGAAGATTCGTCAAAGCGAGCGTCGCGCCAATACGGTTCAAGGCATTCTCGGCGATGTTAAAGCTCTACCTACGCCACGCCAGGATCTGGACGCGCTGTTCCTCGCAGCCACCCCACTGCAAGCCAGGCAGATAAAGCCCACGCTGGCATTCCAGTACGCAGCAGCGCTGCCCGTTTATGCGACATCACATTCCTATCAGGTAGACCCAAGCGGCTCCCAAAACACCGACTTGGATGGCTTGCTGGTCGCGGAAACGCCTTGGCTACTTGAGCAGGACGATCCTCTGTACCAGAGCGTCACCGCCAGCTGGCCGCAAGCGGCGGGGCCGCTTGGCCGGCTCTATGCCATGGGTATAGACGCCCAGCGCATTTTCAGTCGGCTGCCGCAAATGCGGCAGTATCCAGACACCCGCATAGAGGGCGCCACCGGTCTGCTGTCGCTAACCCAAGGCGGCCGCATTCAGCGTGACCTGGCCTGGGGCCAGATTGAAGATGGCTTGCTCAGACCTGCAGTCATCGATAACGATTTCTGATGCTACGCTTCACCGCCAAACAGCGCGTCGGCAACCAAGCCGAAGCTTTGGCTGAACAAATCATGTTGCGTGCCGGTCTAAGCTGTCTCGCGCGCAATTACCGGTGCAAGCAGGGCGAGCTTGATCTGGTCATGCGTGACGGGGATACAGTAGTATTCGTAGAAGTGCGTTACCGGCGCCAAACGTGCTGGGGTGGCGCGGCGGAAAGTGTTAACAAGCCAAAGCAACAACGCGTCATTTTGGCTGCACAGCACTTTCTTCTTCACCACCCAAGACTGGCCAACCGCCCCTGCCGCTTCGATGTTATTGCCGCCGAAGGCAATCCCGCGGATCCGGCTGCTTATAACTGGATCCGAGAGGCTTTCACTTGCTAGCGAGTTCTCCTATGGACATGCAACACAGAATTAGACAGCTGTTCACCGACAGTATCGAAACCAAGACACGCGCCATGGACATTCTTGGCCCGAGCATTGAGCAAGGCAGCCAAGTGATGGTCAATGCCCTGCTGAATGAAGGAAAAATACTGACCTGTGGCAACGGCGGCTCCGCCGGTGACGCCCAGCACTTCTCGTCTGAGCTACTTAATCGCTTCGAGCGCGAGCGTCCCAGCCTGCCGGCCATTGCGCTGACGACCGATGCATCCACCATCACCTCGATAGCCAATGATTACAGCTTTGAAGAGGTTTTTTCCAAGCAAATTCGCGCCCTCGGCCAACCCGGCGATATATTGCTGGCGATTTCCACCAGCGGCAATTCAGCCAATATCATGCAAGCCATCCAGGCAGCGCACGACCGCGAAATGCTGGTGGTGGCTCTGACCGGTCGTGATGGCGGCGCCATGGCCTCTCTACTGCTCCCTGAGGACGTAGAGATTCGGGTTCCGGCTCGTTCCACTGCTCGCATCCAGGAAGTTCACCTACTTGCGATACACTGCCTGTGCGACCTGATTGACCGTCAACTGTTTGGGAGTGAGGAATGACACGTTTTATTGCTGTAGCACTACTGGTGACGCTATCGGGCTGCACCAGCGTATTAACCTCAGCACGCGACACCCCAATCGAAGACGACCGCGGCACTCGTTCGCTGGGTAGCAGCATTGATGATCAGTTCATCGAAACCAAAGTATCGGTAAACGTCAACAAGGCGCATCCTGACATTGAAAGCCAGGGGCGCATTTCGGTTACTAGCTACAATGGTGTGGTGCTATTGGCTGGCCAGGTACCAAGGCAGGATCTACTGCCACTGGCCGAACAGGCAGCCAAGAACACGCAAAAGGTAAAGGTGGTGCATAACGAGCTGACTGCTAGCAGTCCTTTGTCGTTAATGGCGCGTAATCAAGATGCGCTGATCACCACCAACCTTAAGACCCGCATGCTGACTTCCGGCAATATTCCAGGCAGCCGCATCAAGGTGGTCACCGTGGCAGGTGTAGTTTATCTCATGGGACTGGTAACCCAGAACGAGGCTTCGCTAGCTGTAGCTGAAGCCCAGCAAGTAGGTGGCGTGCAGCGCATTGTGAAGCTGTTCGAATACATCGACTGACAAGTACCAAGCAATAAAAAAAGCGCCACATTCAATCTGAATGTGGCGCTTTTTTTATACACTACGCTCAGCCAGAAATAACTAACTGAGCAGCGCTATTTGACCACCTTAAGTGATGGGCGACCACCCTCAGGCTTGCCAGGCGCTTTAGGCGTGGGGCTTGAGCCTTCGCTCGGTGGCGGCGTCACAGGCTCAACTTCAAACACCATGCCTTGGCCATTTTCGCGAGCATAAATCGCCATTACTGCACCCGCTGGAACCCACACCTGCTGTGCAACACCACCGAAACGACCGTCAAAACAGATACGGTCATTATCCATATCTAATTGACGAACCGCGCTCGGCGACAAATTGAGAACGATTTGCCCGTCTTCTACAAATCCCACAGGCACTGCGGTCTCGGGAAAATCAGCATTCACCAATAGATATGGCGTGCACTGATTATCCAGAATCCAATCATACAGCGCTCGAATCAGGTAGGGACGACTGGAATTCATCTCCGTCATGCCTTACTCCTCTAGTTGCGTCGAATGAGTTACTGCATTTCCTTCTCGGCAGAAGAGAGACTGGCAATGAAACCCTCGCGCTTGAACACCCGGTCCATGTAGTCCTGTAATGGCTTAGCCTGCTTGGGCAACTCGACACCCAACTCAGGCAAACGCCAAAGTATAGGAGCTATGCAGCAGTCCACCAGACTGAACTCGTCACTCATAAAGAACGGCATTTCAGCAAATACTGGAGCAACCCCAGTCAGACTTTCACGCAACTCTTTTCGCGCCTTGGTGACCGCAGCGGGCGCACTTTTGGCATCAGCAATGATATCGACCAACCGGCACCAGTCGCGCTGCACGCGATACATCAGCAAGCGGCTATTGGCACGCGCTACTGGGTAGACCGGCAGCAGTGGAGGATGCGGAAAACGCTCATCCAGATACTCCATCATGATATTTGGCTCATACAGCACCAGATCACGATCAAGCAACGTGGGAACACTGTTGTAAGGGTTGGTTTCAGCCAGCTCTTGGGGGTGATTGTCAGGCTCTACATCAACCACATCGACGGTTACACCCTTCTCTGCCAGTACTATACGTACCCGATGACAGTAGTGGTCACGTGGATCGGAGAAAAAAGCCATCGAGGAACGCTTGTTGGCGGTAACGCCCATAAATCAACCCTCATCCTTTAGCGGACTGCGGCAAGCACACTAAATGCAGCATGAAACACAAGAAAACGCGAGCTTCTGCCCACGCAAACGAAACGGCATTATACCCTAGAAACAAGTGCGCGCCCCAAAGGGCGCGCACCAATCATCAGCAAATACCGGCGATCAGTGAATGTCGCGCCAGTATTCACGTTTAAGCAGGTAAGCAAACACAAACAAGAAGGCCAGATACAACAGAACGTAGACACCAATACGCTGACGCTCTAGCTTGACCGGGTCTGCCGAGTAGGCCAGAAAGGTCACCAGATTACGCACTGTGGTGTCAAACTCTTCTTCGCTCTGCGTTCCGGTGTCAGGAACGATAGTCAGCACGTCGCACTGCTCTTCCTTCATGATGTCACCGGTCAACGTATCACGCTGAACCTTGCCATCATGATCTTTCACCGGCATAGCCTTGCAGCCAACCACCTGGCGCCCCTGTAGCTCAGCCATCACGTTTGGCATACCCACATTGGCGAACACCTTGTTGTTAACACCGAGCGGGCGCTCTGGATCTTCATAGAAGGTCCGTAGATACGTATATAGCCAATCAGTACCGCGCACCCGAGCAACCAGAGTCAGGTCTGGTGGCGCAGCGCCGAACCATACCTTGGCATCGTCATGACGCATACCAATTTTCATATGCTCACCGATAAGTGTGCCTTCGGTGAAAACGACATTGTCGAGCATCAGTTGATCTGGAATTCCCAGATCATTCGCTACGCGCTCATAGCGTTGATACTGAGCTGAGTGGCAACCCATGCAGTAGTTGGCGAAAGTGCGCGCACCGTCCTGCATGGCCGCTTTATCAGCCAGGTCGATATTCGCTTCATCCAAAGCGACCGAGTGACCACCAGCAGCCATAGTAACCGCTGGTACCAGCGCAAAAAACAGAGCAATTAATTGTTTTTTCATCAGCCCGTAACCCTTTCCGGAACCGGTTTGGTTTTCTCCATACGCGTATAAAACGGCATCAGGATGAAGAACGCGAAATACAACACGGTGCAAACTTGCGACAACAGGGTCAGTGCAGGAGTAGAAGGCACGGCACCCAGAATTCCCAGAATCACGAACACTACGCAGAACAGGAACAGTGCAAGCTTGCTCATCCAACCCTTGTAGCGGATCGAACGAACCGGACTACGGTCCAGCCAAGGCAGAACGAAAAGCACCGCAATAGCGCCACCCATGGCAACAACACCAGGGAACGCAGAACCGGCAATTGACGGCACCGCACGCAAAATCGCGTAGAACGGGGTGAAGTACCAAACCGGCGCGATATGGTCAGGTGTCTTCAGCTGATTGGCCAATTCAAAGTTCGGCTTCTCAAGGAAATAACCGCCCATTTCCGGGAAGAAGAATACGATGCCGCAGAAGATAAACAGGAAGACCACCACACCCACAATATCTTTCACTGTGTAGTAGGGATGGAAAGCGATGCCGTCGAGCGGCTTGCCGTTCTCGTCCTTGAATTTCTTGATATCGACGCCGTCAGGGTTGTTTGAGCCCACTTCGTGCAGCGCGATGATGTGCAACACCACCAAGCCCAGCAACACAATCGGCAGAGCGATGACGTGCAACGCGAAGAAACGGTTGAGCGTGATACCCGAGATCAGGAAGTCACCGCGCACCCACTGGGCCAAATCAGGACCAATAAAGGGAATCGCGCCGAACAACGAGATAATGACTTGCGCACCCCAGTATGACATCTGCCCCCAAGGCAACAGGTAACCCATGAAGGCTTCACCCATCAGCACCAGGTAGATCATCATACCAAACAGCCAAATCAGCTCACGAGGCTTCTGATAAGAGCCATACATCAAGCCGCGCAGCATGTGCATGTATATGACGACGAAAAAGGCTGAAGCACCGGTTGAGTGCAGATAACGCAGCAGCCAGCCATACTCGACATCGCGCATAATGTATTCGACAGAGGCAAAGGCGCCATCAGCCGAAGGCTCATAACTCATGGTCAGCCAGATACCGGTAATCAGCTGGTTAACCAGCACCAGCATGGCCAGCGAGCCAAAGAAGTAGAAAAAGTTGAAGTTTTTGGGAGCGTAATATTTGGTCAGGTGATCTTCCACCACCTGATTGACCGACATCCGCTCATTAACCCACTGCATCAATTTATTCATCAAGCGCTCTCCTGATCCACGCCGATCACGACAATGTCATCAGTCTCGTAGTTATAAGGAGGCACTGGCAGGTTCAGCGGTGCAGGCTGCCCCTTGAATACGCGCCCGGACATATCGTAATGGGAACCATGACATGGGCAGAAGTAACCACCCTTCCAGTCTGCGCCCATTTCAGCAGAGGCAACTTCCGGCTTAAACAGCGGAGAACAGCCCAAGTGAGTACAAACACCCATGACAATCAGCAGCTCAGGCTTGATAGCCCGCGTCTTGCCGTCGACATAATCAGGCTGACTGGAGGCTTCGGATTGCGGATCGGCCACCTCTGAGTCGGTGTCATCCAGCAAAGCCAGCGCTTCGGGCGTGCGGTGTGAAACAAATACCGGCTGGCCGCGCCACTCAACAACAATCTGCTGACCCAGCTCAACTTTACTAACATTCACCTTCACCGGCGCACCAGCCGCTTTGGCTCTAGCGCTCGGGAACCAAGATCCCACAAAGGGGACTGCTACCCCTGCTGCTCCGGCGGCACCTACCACACTCGTAGCGGCCACCAGGAAGCGACGCCGGCCATTGTTTACGCCGTCATTACTCATCCAGTCGTCTCCCATCAGCTAAATTCAGACCTTTTCCAAGGCCTTTTTTAAGTTTTATACAGCTTGCACAAAATGAAACCGATGGTAATGAAAAACCCCTTTTTTGACAAGGTGATATCCACTTCCAAAGCAGGTAGACACTATACCGAATACAAAGCCTTCTAACCGCTAAAGACAGCATAGTTCATTGCGGCACCTTGCCGCAGACACAAAAACGCCCGGCACCTCCAGAGGAGGGCCGGGCGCTTGGAGCGCCAAAAATAATTAACGCTTGGAGTACTGAGGACGCTTACGCGCTTTACGCAGACCCACTTTCTTACGCTCAACTTCACGTGCATCGCGAGTAACGAAGCCAGCTTTACGCAGCTCGGCACGCAATGTTTCGTCATATTGCATCAGAGCACGGGTGATACCGTGACGGATGGCACCGGCTTGACCAGAAATACCACCACCGCTGACGGTGACGTACACGTCAAACTTCGAAGTGTTCTCGGTCAGCTCAAGTGGCTGACGAACAATCATGCGAGCTGTTTCACGACCAAAAAACACGTCGATGCTGCGATTGTTGATAGAGATGTTGCCAGAACCCGGACGCAGGAATACGCGAGCGGTGGCGGTTTTACGACGGCCAGTGCCGTAGTTCTGTGTCGCCGACATAGTGAACTCCTGTTAGATCTTCAGTTCTTGGGGTTGTTGTGCAGTATGCGGATGAGCAGATCCTTTGTAGACCTTCATCTTGCGATACATGGCACGACCCAGAGGGTTCTTCGGCAACATACCTTTTACGGCACTCTCAATAACACGCTCAGGAGCACGCTGGATCAGCTTCTCGAAGTTGATCGACTTGATGCCGCCCGGAAAACCGGAGTGGCTGTAGTAGATCTTATCTTGAGCCTTATTACCGGTTACGTGCACTTTCTCTGCATTGATAACGACAATGTAATCGCCAGTATCAACGTGCGGAGTGTATTCGGGCTTGTGCTTTCCGCGCAGACGTGTAGCAATCTCAGTAGCGAGACGACCCAGGGTCAGACCACTGGCATCTACTACATACCAATCACGTTTTACGGTTTCAGTTTTTGCGCTGAAGGTTTTCATTAATCCTAGCCTCAGAGGCCGCTCTAAATAAGAAGACGGCGAATCTTACAGAATGAAATGTGTTTTTACAAGACAACAAAGCCTAGAACAGACACTCAGTGGGGGCTGCGTGGGTCTGGGTGGCATCTGCGCTGTAACAACAACAACGACAGGCTAGGCATCCTGTCGAAAGTGGCGGGCATTATGTCAAGACGTTGAAAAAATACAACCTTTATTTGAATCCGTGGTCAATAATGAGCCCACATTCCGGCAACCAAGGAGCACGCCATGCAATATCGCCCCCTCGGCCGCAGCAACCTGAAAGTAAGCGCTTTATGCCTCGGCACTATGACCTGGGGTGAACAGAACTCGCAAGCGGAAGCGTTCGCCCAGATCGACCGTGCGCGTGATGCCGGGGTCAACTTTATTGACACCGCTGAGATGTATCCCGTGCCACCCAAGGCTGAAACCTACAGCGCCACCGAAACTATCATTGGTAATTTCTTTCAACAGCGCGGCGAACGTGAAAAGTGGATTCTCGCCAGCAAGATTGCCGGCCCCGGCAACGGCATGAGTTACTTGCGTGACGGGCGCACTCGGTTTACCCAACAACACATCGACAGCGCTATCGACGGCAGTCTCCAGCGCCTGCAAACCGACTACATTGATCTTTATCAACTGCACTGGCCTGACCGCAGGACCAATTTTTTTGGCCAGCTAGGCTACCAACACAACCCGGATGATGAACTAACGCCCTTCGAAGACACCCTCGAAGCATTGGACAAGCAAGTCAAAGCCGGCAAGATTAGACATATCGGCCTGTCAAACGAAACACCCTGGGGCGTGAGCCGCTTCCTGCAGCTGGCCGAGGAGCGCGGCTGGCCGCGCATGGCATCGATCCAGAACCCCTATAACTTGCTGAACCGCACCTATGAGATTGGCCTGGCAGAAATGTCGCTGCGCGAGCAGTGCGGCCTGCTGGCGTACTCACCATTGGCATTTGGCGCGCTGACCGGCAAGTACCTAAATGGTCTCAAGCCGGAAAAGGGACGCCTCACACTGTTCAGCCGCTTTAACCGCTACAGCAATCCGCAGGCAGAACGAGCCTGTGCACGTTATGTTCAGCTGGCGCGCGATCACGGACTGGACCCGGCACAGATGGCACTCGCTTTCGTGACCAGGCAGCCTTTTGTTACCAGCAACATTATCGGCGCCACCAACATGGATCAGCTCAACCGAAACTTGAGCAGCGTCAATATGGGACTGACCGACAGCGTGCTGCAGGCAATTGCCGAAATCCATCAAAGCCAGCCAAACCCCGCTCCCTAAACTTCTCCGACCGTCACTGCGTGGCCGCAAACAAGCCGCCACGCAGACTTGACCGCATTGGGCAGACAAGCGAAACTCCCGGGCAAAATACGCCATTTCAGCCATCATTGGCCGATTCAGCACAATAAGATAATGACTATGCTTGCCCGCCCTTCTACTCTGCCGCCGCTTCAACAGGTCGCTGTTCTTGCGACGGACTGCACGATTGCCTCCACCGTCATGCAAGCCAAAGACTTCTTTTATATGGCCAGTCTTAACGATGGTCGCCAGCGAGGTCTTGGCCTAAAACCCAGTTTTAGCACCCTGATCGTTGCCGCTGACGACCAACCGGCCACCAGTTTCAGCCAAGATGTGTTTCCGATTCAGGCGTTTATCGATCAAGTGGAACCACAACTGATCATCCTGCCCGCGTTCTGGGGTGAGTTCGACGAACTACTAGAGCGCTACCCGGCCGTGCTGCCCTGGCTACGCAAATCACACGCCCGCGGCGCCGTCATCGGCGCCGTCGCCAACGGTGCCTATTGGGCTGCCGCAGCCGGCTTGCTGGACGACCGCGAAGCCACGACTTACTGGCGCTACCACGACGACTTTAGCCAGCGCTTCCCCCGCGTTGTCTTGCAGCGTGACAAGCACCTAACCGACGCAGGGCAAGTACTCTGCGCTGCCGGGATCAGTTCAGGGCGCGACCTTTTTGTACATTTGGCAGACAGGCTATGCGGACCAGGCGTCGCCCAGACGGTGGCGCGGGACGTATTTTACGAAGTGCAGCGCAGCTATACGCCGGGTGTAATCGGGTTTGGCGGACAGAAGATGCATCAGGATCTGGCAATTTTGCAGATCCAGCAATGGCTTGAAAGCCACTTTGCTGAGAAGTTTCGCTTTGAAGATGTAGCCAGCCGGCACGGCATGAGTATTCGCAATTTTATGCGCCGTTTTCAGCAGGCCACCGGAGACAAGCCGCTGCAGTACTTGCAACGACTACGTATTGAAATGGCTAAAAACCTGCTTAGCACCAGCCGCCTTAGCATCAAAACCATCAGCTACGACATCGGCTATGACGACGCCAGCTTCTTTGCCAGGCTGTTTCGTCAGCACACCGACCAGTCACCCAATCAATACCGCCGGCAATACCAGCGCCAACCAGCCGACTAATCAAGGCTTGTGGGCGCGTGCCAGGAACTCGTGGGACTGCATCTCGAGCAACCGACTTAAGGTACGCTGAAACTCGAACTCCAGTCGGCCACCGGTATACAGATCTTTTAACGCGACCTCGGCCGAAATGATCAACTTAACGTTTCGATCATAGAACTCATCGACCAGATTAATGAAGCGTCGCGCCATGTCGTTTTTGCTGACATCCATCTGTTCAACGTTGGCAATGAGCACGGCGTGAAAAATACGCCCGAGCTCGATGTAATCGTTCTGACTACGAGGCCCATCACAGAGCGCGCGAAACTCGAACCAGGCAACATCCTCACAGACTCGTACCGAGGGAATTACTCGGTTCTCGACCATCAATTGCTCGGCCTCGACCACCTCATCCATGTCGGGCACCAGGCTATCAAAACTGCGCTGTAAGCTCGCGTTTGCCTCGCAGTCCAAAGGCCAGTGGTAAAGCTCTGCCTGTTCAAGGGCACGCAACCGGTAATCGACGCCATTATCGACATTGACCACCTCGGTTTGTGCGTTCAGCAAGGCAATCGCAGGCAGGAAGCGCGCACGCTGCAAACCATCTTTATAGAGGCCGCTTGGCACTATGTTGGAAGTCGCCACCAAGGTAACGCCTTGCGCAAACAGCTCTTCCATTAAGCTGCCGAGAATCATTGCATCCGTAATATCCGAGACAAAAAACTCATCGAAACAAATAACCCGCGCTTCTTCTGCAAATTGGGCTGCAACCAGTTTGAGCGGGTTTTTTTTACCTTTCAGGCCTCTCAGCTCTTGATGCACACGCTGCATAAAGCGATGAAAATGCGTCCGCATCTTGCGCTCGAACGGCAGGGCATCAAAAAAGGTATCGACCAGGTAGGTCTTGCCACGACCCACACCACCCCAGAAGTAGAGCCCTTTTACCGGTTCCGGCTTCTTGCCACGCAGGCGCCCCAACAACCCGGGCTTAGCTTGATCACTGGCAATCAGCTCATCAAACAGGCGCTGCAGATGGCGCACTGCCTTTTCCTGGGCTGGATCATGAAAAAAGTCCGGACGCTGAAGGTCCGCCTTGTATCGCTCAAGGGGAGACATACATTGTTACCAAAGGGGTTACGACGGGTGCGATACTCTACCCGCACGTCACCCCCTTGGCAATTAGCCTACTAGCCTAGCGCCTGCTCAACTGCGGCCTTGAGCGGTACCAACTGGCCATGAAAGAAGTGCCCGGTATCAGCAAAGCGAACCACCGTTGAGTTAGCCTCATCGGCGAACGCGGCATACACAGCCTCCGGCGCCACCACATCATCCGCCTCCCCCATCATTACCTCCGCAGGTCCACGCAGAGGCTTCAGGTCGGCAAAGCGTTGCTTCTCGACTGAAGGGGCGACCAGCACCAAGCGCGCGGGCCATGTCGTCAAGGCACTGGCGGCCGCGGCCGCGACATAACCGCCGAAAGAAAACCCCATCAGCCACAGCTGTTCCATTTTTAGCTCTGTTTTCGCCCAAGCAATTACCGCCAGGCAGTCTTGCGCCTCGCCTAAACCATAATCATGTTCGCCGGCGCTACTACCCACTCCGCGAAAGTTGAACCGCAGCGTGCTCGCACCCATGTCTCGCGCTGCGCGCATCAGCGTGTGCACCACCTTATTTTGCATGGTGCCACCCTGCACTGGATTAGGATGACAAATGATCGCCACCAACCCAGCGCGCTCGCCACGCGTAATGACCGCTTCAAGTGGGCCGGCCGGCCCCCCGATAATGACCTGCTCTTCGCCTGGACGGCTCATGAGTATCTCCGTGACTACTGCTGCATGAATGGCGTCGCACTAGTGGAACTGCCCACACCGGCAGCACTCCAATAGGATATTCTGGCCTCTGCCTAGTGTGACTGGCAAGGCAGCGATCCTTGGCAGGCTCTATTCTGTTGTCACATGCTGGCGCGTTGCGCTGAATGTTAGACAGCAACATAGACACTAGCCTTGGCCATTAAATGTCGTTACCGTAAGATCATGCTCTGACAGCACCAGTGCGGTTGCCTGGCAGCACCAATCGAATGACGAGGGACCTAAGGTGGAAGCAAGCGAGAACCTGTGGATAGCAACAGCCATTGCCTTGGCAGTGGGAATCGTAGTCGGCATCGTACTGACGCAAATTTCGCGTCGCGTCGGTGGCAACTCCTCTAGCTCCCAAGCCCAGCTCGAGAGCCTACAGCTGCGCTTTGAAGAGTATCAGCAAGAAGTCGCAGCGCATTTCAAGACTACCGCCAACCTGGCCGGCCGCTTGAATCGTAGCTATCAGGATATTCAGGAGCACTTGACTCATGGCGCGATCGACCTAGCGCCTGATGATATGACTCGCCAACGTCTGCTTGCCGCATTGGAACAAGATGCGCCCGTCACTCCGGGTAGTCGCAAGCAAAACGAAGGCGCCTTTGACAGCCTTGAGCCGCCGCGCGACTACGCCCCAAAAGATGGCGGGGCGCCTGGCACTCTGTCGGAAAATTACGGCATCAAGCGCAAGCTTTGAAGCCCCAGCCCGCACTCATCTGAGCGCGGGTAACCCACCTAATGTCATCCATGCCATCGCCCAACCCAGCGCTGCTTACCCTGCCAACAGACTCATCGGATCAACTGCATATTGCAGGGGACTGGACACTTAACAACTACAGCGAGCTACGCAAGCTGATCGGCCGGGTGCCGCAACAGCAGCGCCAGAGTTTCACTCAAGTTGATATGAGCCAACTAGCGCGACTCGATACCGCCGGTGGGCAAATGCTAGCCGAACTGCTTGGGCCAGAGCAGTTGCAGCGGGTAAGCGAAAACGATCCTGATCTGGCGAACGAGCGTCGTACCCTACTGCAGCGCATTGCCAGCAGTTGTACCGACCAGCCTGAGAGCCCCGCAGCCGAGCCTATGCTAGTGATTGCTCTGCTAGAGCGCATTGGCGTATCTATGCTGGGCTTTTATGCGCACGTGCTTGAGCTGCTTGGCTTTATAGGTCTGACCCTGAGCGGTCTGGTCCGCAATCTACTGCGCCCGGGCAACTGGCGGATCACCGCCGTCGTCGCGCAGATTGAGCAAACCGCGTTCAACGCCATCCCTATAGTCGCGCTGCTTACCTTCATGGTGGGAGCAGTAATCGCGTTTTTGGGTGCCACCGTGCTGGAGTCCTTCGGCGCTAGCATTTATACAGTCGATTTGATTGCTTTCTCATTTCTGCGCGAATTCGGTGTGTTGCTGACCGCCATTCTTATGGCCGGTCGCACCGCGAGTGCGTTTACCGCACAGATTGGCTCAATGAAAGCCAACGAAGAAATCGATGCCATTCGCGCACTCGGGCTGAATCCGCTAGAGATACTTGTGCTACCACGCGTACTCGCGCTGCTGGTCGCTATGCCCGCCCTGACCTTTATAGCCATGGTGTCGGGTTTGTTCGGCGGCGCGATGGTTTGTGCATTGTCGCTGGATATCTCACCGACCATGTTCGTCAGCATGCTGCAGCAAAACGTAGAAGTTAAACACTTCTTGCTGGGTATCGCTAAAGCACCTGTCTTTGCCTTCCTGATCGCTGTGATCGGCTGCCTGGAAGGTTTCAAGGTCAGCGGCAGCGCTGAATCGGTCGGCGAGCACACCACCTCTAGTGTGGTGCAATGCATTTTCGTGGTGATTCTGGTCGATGCACTGGCGGCGTTGTTCTATATGGAGATGGGCTGGTGAGCGAAACTCCCGACAACCAACAGCCGCTGGTATCCGTGCGTGGGCTGGTCAACCGTTTTGGCAGCCAAACCATTCACGACAAGCTGGACTTGGATATCTATCCGCGTGAAATTATCGGCGTCGTGGGCGGCTCAGGTACCGGCAAGTCAGTCTTGCTGCGCTCCATTGTCGGCTTGCGGCGGCCCAATGCTGGCTCCGTAAAAGTGTTCGGCAAGGACCTGCAAAGCTTGTCGCCAGAAGAGCGCACTGAACAGGAGCGACGCTTTGGCGTCTTGTTTCAGGCAGGCGCCCTGTTCTCTTCAATGACAGTACTGGAAAACATCGCGCTGCCGTTAATAGAGCATGCTGGCCTCAGCCGTGAAGATGCCGAACATCTAGCCCGCATGAAGGTGGCACTCACCGGCTTGCCTCCCGAGGCTGGCGACAAATACCCCTCAATGCTATCCGGTGGCATGGTCAAACGTGCAGCACTAGCTCGCGCCCTGGCGCTGGATCCCGATATATTATTCCTCGACGAACCCACCGCCGGCCTCGACCCTATAGGCGCAGCTGCCTTCGATCAGTTAATTAAAACCCTGCGTGACGCCCTCGGCCTCAGCGTGTTTTTGGTCACCCATGACCTCGACACCCTCTACGCCATTTGTGACCGGGTTGCGGTACTATCGGAAAAACGCGTATTAGTGGCCGATAGCCTGCAGCGAGTCAGCGAGACAGACAACGCCTGGATTCAGGAATACTTTCATGGCCCCAGAGGCCGTGCCGCAGCGGCAAGTAAAAACGCCCTTACCCCGGAGTCCAACTAGATCATGGAAACCCGCGCCCATCACGTGCTGATCGGTTTATTCACAGTGCTATCTGCACTGGCGGCCATCAGTTTTGCCATCTGGATGAGTAGCTCCAGCGCCAGCAGTGAGTACCGTTACTACACCGTGCTATTCAAACAGGCGGTCACCGGGCTTTCACGCGGGAGCGCAGTGCAATTCAGCGGCATCCGCATCGGTGACATTACCGAGCTAACGCTCGATAAGCAGGACCCACGCAAGGTACGTGCGCGCATTCGCATCGACCCCAGCGTGCCCATCACGGAAAGCACTGTTGCCGGCCTGTCATTTACCGGCATTACCGGGAACTCGGTGCTCGAGCTCAGTCACAAAAATCCCAACAGCCCACCATTGCAAGGCAAAGACGGCGAAGACCCCATCATCTACGCCAAGCCATCGCCTCTTTCCAGCCTGCTGGAAAACGGCGAAGACCTAATGACTAACATAAACCAACTGATCGTTAGTGCGCGCGACATCCTGTCCGAAGAGAACGTTGACCACCTCAGCAAAACGCTGGAAGGATTACACCAGGCCACCGACAGCATCAGCAATCCGAACGGCAATTTGCAGCAGCTGTTAGTCGAATTAACCGAGACCAGCCGTGCTGCCAAGAGCGCGCTGGAGCAAAGTAATCAACTAATTGCTAACGCCGACCGCCTGGTCAGCAACCAAGGCGCACAGACACTCGACAGCGCTCGAGACGCCATGGCCTCCGTGGCGCAATCCAGCGCTACGCTGGAAAATATATTGACCGACAATCAGGCCGCCTTTTCGAGTGGCATGCAGGGCTTGGGGCAACTTGATCCAGCGATCAATGAGCTGCGATCCACTCTTGCTGAGCTGCGCCTGCTGACTCGCCGACTGCAAGATGATCCTGCCCGTTTCTTGCTGGGCCGTGAAAACAAACAGGAGTTTCAACCATGATCCAGCGTCGCACTCTGCAATTGGGCGCCGGCATGCTGATGCTGAGCCTCGCCAGCGCCTGCTCGGTTCTGCCTGAGGCAGAACCCATTACCTTTTACAACTTACCTAGCCCGCAACTGACACAAAACCAAGCACAGCCGCTGCCGTTATCACTGCGCATCACCACGCCAGATGCCAGTTATGCACTGCAAGCACCGCGCATCATGGTTAGCCCCGATGAGAACACCATTAATAGCTACCAAGGCGCGCGCTGGACCGACCCCAATCCAGCGCTGCTGCGTGAACACCTAATCCAGGCATTCCAGCAAGACGGTAGCTTCCGCACAGTCACCAATGAAAACCAGGCGCTAGAAACCGACGTGCATCTGTATAGCGACCTGCGCCAGTACCAGACCATCTATCGCGCCGGCACGCCGCAGATTACCGTCACCCTGGATGCCAAGCTGGTAGACCCGGTCACGCGGCGTGTCATCGCAGCCAAGCATTTCCAGCTGGAGCAGGCTATCGACGACCCACAGGTACCCGCGGTAGTGAAAGGTATGGGGGCTGCGTCAGATCAATTAGCACGTGAGCTGATCAACTGGAGCCGCAGTTCGTTAGCCGATATGGCCGCTGTGCGCGTTCAGCAACCTGACTGAGCAGCCGCTCGGTCAGTAGGCCTGAATCGATTTCAAGACTAAACCGAACCGCAGGCACCGCAATCAGGTGCCTAGCGCGTTGGACGCGGTACGCCGCGCTCCCTAAACAGCACAGTCGTGCGCACGGTTACATCGCTCTGAAACGCCTTTTCGTAGTTAACGTCCAGCACGTAGGCCTTGGCCCGCAGTCGGATCGACAGGCGCTCGGCTATCTGTACTTCCTCAATGGCAAAAGTCACCGGCTTCTTCAAGTAAGCATAACGACTGGTGACAATCACCTGCCGCGCTATGTCTTGGGCCTGTTGAATGTCGGCATCCAGAGCCAGGTGAAAATCCGTCACCACCATCATATCCATCGCGCCAAGGTTACCCGAGGAAACGATATCGGTGATGAAGCGGGAGTTGGGAATGGTGACAATGTTGTCATCCAGGGTGCGCAGACGCACGGTGCGCAGGGTGATCGCCATGATCTCGCCGTACACGCCATCAAAAGAGACGCGGTCGCCCACCTGAAAAGGTCGATCGAATAGCAGAATCAAACCGGATATCAGCGATGCTGCCACGTCCTTCAGGGCAAACCCGATTGCCACAGCGGCAGAGCCACCAATCGCGATCAGGAACTCATGCGGTGGGCGCAGCACGCCTACCACCAGTACCACTGCACCGATAATGTAGAGCACAAAACTCAGCAAGGTAGTGAGCTGCATAATGGCGAAGCGGCGTGATGGAAAACGCGTCATCACCCGGCCCATCATGGTGCGTATAAACCAGTTGATCAGCCACAGGACAAAGACGCAGAAAAACAGCAGAAACAGCGTTCCCGCGTTGAACATGTTTACAAAGGTCGTTAACTGATCGCCTAAATTGTCATCATTCATGCAGCAGGTTCTTCCTGGCCAGTAGCCTCATGATGGTGGGATACCAGAGCGGTGCAATGCGATAGCGCTTATTCTCAGAGCGTAAAATAAAGCCAGTGTCAGAGGCCGTTTTCAGCGCCGTACGCACTACCCTTTCTGGCAGCGCCGTAACCGCTACCAATTCATCGCTGGTCATGTTCTCGTGAATCATCACCGCGGCATAAACAAAATGCAGATCATTATCCAGTTTCTCCAACGAGCTACCCGACACCTCATCAGGCAACCCAACCACAACGGTTTTGCCTTCCAAATGGATAGATTGCAGCCACAAACGCAGCGCTAGCATCGGATTACCCATACAGGCATCCCATAGCAGGCTGAAGTACAACTGCTCCGCGTTACGAATGCTGCCCGCTTCAGGCCCGCGCGTGGCCAGCAGGATATCGTCGTAACGGATCTTGTAGCCGCTGAGGTGGTTGCGCGACAGAATCAGCGAACGCACTTCATTCTGCGACCAGGGGCGCACTGTTCTTACATTGCGGAATTGGTAGTCCCGACCATAAATATTACTTAGATAGGCCCAACTCTGGTTATTAATTGCAACTAGCCAAAAAACGTTCTCGATGCGGGTGTTAACCAGGCTCAACAGCGCCTCCCAACCACTAAGACCACCCACCTGCCGCAAAAACAGATTTTGTGCATTATCCAGAATCAGCAAGGTGGGCTGGCGCTCTGCATCGGTACGCACCAGCGCCGACGGTCCGGCCGTCAGATCGGTCTGCAAGGCTTCGCCCACCAGGCTCAGCACCGTTTCTGCCGTACAGGTTTTACCCGGCACTTCAAGCAGATGCACTAAGACCTCTGCTTGTTCTTCGGCAACTTCCTGCTTCAGCCGATAAAGTACCGCTGATTTCCCGCCGCCGCGCGGCCCGGTCAACAGCAGCGCGTTCTCACTGGACTTATCACCCAACCAATGGTCCAGCCCCTTGCGCACGCTGGTATAGAGGCCGGAATCAATAAACGGAACCTGATCATGGCCGTGCTCCAGAAACCAGTGTTCGTAAGCATCCAATGCCGCGGCGTCTGAAATAGGCTCCGGCTGCCCAGCCTCAGCCGCAGCAGCGCGCAACTTGAAGCTGCGCGCGAACAACTTGCGATACCAATCGTAGTCAAACAGCGCCTTGTGCAGAAATCCGCCCAATAGCGCCAACAGCAGAGGCGGCGCCGCGATAGGCGCCACCAGCAGGAAGGTACGCTCGCTCAATAAGCGCTCAATCGTTCGGTCACAACGCGCCGGCAGCACGGATTTCAGCGAATCAATAAAGTCCTGTCTGCGGCTACGCAGCAGTATGCCCAAGGCCAACAAGAACCCCAGCAAGCTCAGCAAGTGGCAGATGCCCAATAGCTTGGAAGGGCCCACTCCCAGCTTGATAAAATCTTCAATCAGCAGCGGCACCACTGCCACCGCAGCGGCGACGCGGGCACGCCGTTTTACCTGAATTAATTGCTCCTGACTCAGGTAGCTCCCCGCCTGCAACGCAATGCGCTGCAACAGCCATTCCCCTGCAATGCAGATCAACCCATACAGGATAAACAGACGTGCCAGAGGGATCAGCGAGTTCAACAACGCTAGATGGTAATGCGTGAAAACCATCTGCAGCAGCTGCAGACCAAGCAGACCGACGACCCAGGGCAGTAGCAGTGGCAGGCTAGCTGTAATTCTGCTGATCTGGGAGGCTAAACGCCGTTTACGACTCCAGCGTGCAAATCGGCTTTGCACGCGAGCTGCCGGCGCCTGTGCTTTACGCGCGAGAGCAGCCAGTAATGGGAAAGTCAGCAACCCCAGCAGGTACTCCAACCCTTTGGCCCAGGCTGAAATATGGCCCTGATCCGCACTGGTGTTTTGATAGTTCAAACCCGTGTCGCTGAACAGCCACTCCAGACGAGTGCCGAATGCGCGTCCCTCCTCAGCCAGCAGATGCTCGGTGTCCTCCGTATCTAACTGATTAAAAACCGCGGCGTGCTTTTTCCATAACCAACCACGCACATCATTGAGCGCATTGCGCTGCACCAGCACGTCGTGTTGCGCGAGTTCGTAATAGTCGCGACTGAGTTTTTGAAGCTCTCCCGGCAGGCCATCAATAACGGTATCTTCTGGGACTTCAACCAAGGGTTCTATGTCATAGGCATTACGCCATAGCGCCAGTAACTCGGCAACACGTCCGGGGCTGACCTCCCGGTGCAACGCGGACAACTGTGCAAAAAAACCGCGGCGTAATTCACTAAGCTGCGCTTGTACTTTCTCCGCCGCAGCGAGGTTCGCCGAAGCAGCGGCCGTGTTGCCGTCTTGCGTCGCTGCGCGCAACGCCTCAATTTGTGCCATCAGTCGCTGGCGTGAACTCCATACGCGCGGCAACGCATCGCGAGTAGCAACGGGCTGATCCAGCCACACCGCTTCCTGTCGATGCAAGCGTTGCAGCGCTCGGGTCAGATTTTGACGCGAAGCCTGATACTTTTCCTCGAGAGAGGGGCAGTCGATCTCATCAGGCCAATGCCATTGTTCATCCAAGCTGGTGCCTGAGAGCGTCACTTCGTCAAACTGCAGGTCGGCGGGAAATTGGTCGTTATAGATGGCATCAAAAGTGCTGCGTCGCGTGTTCACCACCGCCAGCTCACGCTCCAGAGAGCGCAGCAAGGTAGTCTCATCGCGACAATCGGTAAAGTCGGCAGCGGCGGCTTTGGCCTCTGCGAACAACGACGTAAAGCAGCATACTGTGAGAATGCAGAGGATTCGTGTAAACGCCATATCGCCCCTGATATGAGTTGGCCGCGCAGCTCCGATAGCTGATTATTCCGACCGTGATGATCCCTCTTCCTGATACAGCGCCGGCCGCATGACCAAGCGCTTCAGGTTATTCCTGACCCGAGCGAAATTATAGCTGCACCAGCAGCGAATGCGGATGTATTTACATCCGCTTAGTCGACGCGCGGCGGATCAATTAGAGATTAGCGGCCAGCCCCCTGTGAGAAAAGCTGTCTTTGCTCAGTAGCACATCCGCTCGGTGCACCTGCGCCGGATACGCCAGGATCGCATTCATCCGCTCCAGGTCCCGAAACATATCACCGCCACCACCCACAACATGTGCTTGGCGCCCCGCTAAATCGGGAAAGGCTTCAAAGATGGCAAAAGTTGCGGGTGTGAGACGCATGGCAAACCAAGGCCCGGTAGCGGGCTCAGATTCCACGCAGGCGCGAATATCCCACAGCATTTGCAGCATGCGAGGCAGCGCTTCAATATGAATATAAAAGGCCTTACAGCCCTCCTCGCCTTGCTCTCCAATACCTGAATTAACGAATCGCTTACAGCTTGACGTTGTTACGCACTCCCAGAAAAACCACTACCCATAGAGCTGCTCGTGGAGACCGCCGAGCGTTTAAGCTCGAGGGTAAGATCCAGAATGTTCGGGTGGATTTAAAATAGGGCCACAAATCAATAAAAACCCAGCAACTTCGCTGGGTTTTTTATTGGCTTTTAGTTACTGAGTGAACAGTTTGAGATACCACAGCTCCGGCCGATCATCATTGATGACATGCCTGCTTACCAGCTATAGCTCAGCTTCGCCGTGAGCTCGCGTCCGGGATTGTAGTAATCCGCGGTGCCTGAGCCGACCACATATTGCTCGTCAAACAGGTTATTTACGTTGATGGCAAGCTCGGTGCCTTTGATGAGCTGATAGTTAAAGGCCGCATCAAAAAGCGTGGCCGAATCACTCTCGGACGTATTGGCAGCATCAAAGTAGTAGCCGTCTGTGTAGCGGGCCCCCAGACCAAAGCTCATCCGCTCACCTGGCAAGGTGTAGTAACTCCAGAGCGACGCGGAATTCTCAGGTGCGATAGCGAAAGCTTTACCCTCCAGTGAGGTGCCATTGCGCAGCGCACCGCTTAGCACTTCTGAATCCATATACGCATAGCCGCCAATCAAACTTAATCTGTCGGTCAGCTCCGCCTTGGCTTCCAAGTCAAGGCCACGCACCCGAGTTTCACCCACCGTTTCTCGCTCAATGGTGCCATTGTCCTGCACTACGGCGATGGTGACATCATCTTGGGTAAGATCATAAACCGCTACCGAGAACAGCGCATTCATACTGGCAGGCGCATATTTCGCACCCACTTCATACTGCTTGCCGCGCTCCGGTGTGACCCCGATCGACGGTGGCGCAACGGATTCCACCATGCTGACATAGGTGGAAATTTCGTCATTGACCATGTAGGTCAGCGCACCGCGGAAAGAGGTTTCCGAGAAATCATCAGCGGCTTTTACCCCGGTGATATCGGTACTGGAGAGATCCATTGCATCGTTTCGCACACCTGCGGTAACGATAAAACGGTTAAACGAGACGTTCTGCTGCAAGAACACCGATCTAGTGGTGTAATCCTGCTTGTTGCCACTGTAAACGTTCAGGCTCGTCGGAGCACCGCTATAGACCGGGTTAGCGAGATCAATGGGGTCGGCAGCGCCATAAAATGAGCTGTCTTCGGTTGCAGCATCACGGTACTCGACACCCAATAGCGTACTACTGTCGACGTGCTCAAATCGGGCATCGTATTGCAGCATCAGGTTGCCGATAAGCTCCTCGGCTTCGCTATCGGTACCGAAATAGGCGCGATCTGTAACTAGTGTAGCGGCGTTATCTGCCAGATAGATGTAGCCAAAATTGTCGGTCAGCTCGCTGTAACGCAAGTTGCTGCGCAGAACCAAACCATTGTCGAAATCGTGGGTGACGTTGCCAGTAATACTGGTGCGTTCGACGTCCTGATAGTTGAAGTCGGGCTCGCCAAAGAAGTCAGTGCGGTCATACTCTTCGCCGACCGGATAACCACCACTGTTGGGGGTGCTATCACGGTTCAAGTAATCAAGAATAACGGTAGCCGAGGTATAGTTTGTTGGCTCCCAAGTCAGGCCTCCCATCACGAACTCGTTGTCATCGCGGGAATAGTCGTATTCGCGATCACTGTCCTGAATCTTGCCGGTAAGGCGGTAGGCAACTGTCTCGTCCTCGTTCAGCGCATCACCCACATCAATGCCTGCTTCCTTATGGCCAAAGGAGCCGTAAGTTATATAGCCTTCACCAAACCGCTCGAACCTCGGCTGCTTGCTAACGAAGTTTACCGAGCCGCCAGGATCAGCTGGGCCAAATAGCGTGGAGTTAGCGCCGCGCAGTACTTCAATACGCTCATACGCGTAAGGCTCTTCGCGAACGCCGCGCATTGAGCCCAAGGTCAACCCATCACGGTAGGTAGTCGCCTGAAACCCACGAATTTTGAAATAATCGTTACGGTCATCGGTGCCGTAAAAGTCGGTAATGACGCCAGGGGTATATTGCAGCGCCTCTTCGGTTGTACTAACGCTCCGTTGCTCCATCTCCTTTTCAGTAATGACTGAAACCGAAGCAGGCGTGTCGAGAATGCTGGTCGCAACTTTGCCGCCTACCCAGAGCTCCTGAGCAACCACCGAGCTAGCATCATCATCCGCAGCAGCCTGAGCGTTGACGATCACGGGCGCTAGGCGGTACGCCTCTTGGTCATCTGTATTGCGTGCCTCTTGAGCGGTTGCGCTCAACGAAGCAGCAACCAAGGGTGCACAATACAAGAAAGCGGTCGTGGTGAGTTGCCAGGGTTTCCGCGCTTTGAAAAGCCCGGAATTACTATCAGTCATACTCTTGCTCCTTAGTGGTTCAGCATCGTCAGCCCCCTCGCCTTATAGTTTTTTTGACGAGGTTGGCGTGCCGCCTTGCGAAGCGAGACATATTAACAACAGAAAACAATAACGCTAATCATTTTTATTTACAAAATAAAGACATCCCATCCTAATCCAATCAAAAAATCAGTGCGGGTCACTAGCTTACGGGGTTTAACTCTGCTTCCACTCCCGGATTTAAGCGCTCGGGTGATGATGCAAGCCTGTCTCAGACCTAAAGCAAAGCGAGGGGCCGTAGACTGGCCGAGCTAGTTTTCGAGGTTGGCTATGCAAGCGCTAGCCAGCTCAATCGTGAGTAAGCGCGTTTTTTCGACTCAATAAAAAAGCCGCTATGGGTTACCCCGTAGCGGCTTTATCAGCGCAACTGCGCTCACTCCCACTCAATGGTCGCTGGCGGCTTGCTGGAGATATCGTAGGTTACCCGCGATACGCCGCTGATCTCATTGATGATGCGGTTGGAGACCAGTTCCAGAAAGTCGTAGGGCAGATGCGCCCAACGTGCCGTCATGAAGTCGATGGTTTCTACCGCACGCAGGGCAATCACCCACTCATAACGACGGCCATCACCGACCACGCCCACCGACTTGACCGGCAGGAAGACGGCAAAAGCCTGGCTGGTCTTCTGATACAGATCGGCACGATGCAGTTCTTCGATGAAGATGTAATCGGCGCGACGCAGGATCTCTGCGTATTCCTTGCGCACTTCCGCCAGAATCCGCACACCCAGCCCTGGACCAGGGAAAGGGTGACGGTAAACCATGTCGTAGGGCAGACCCAGCGCCAGGCCGATCTTGCGAACTTCATCCTTAAATAGCTCACGCAGTGGTTCAACCAACTCGAACTGCATATCGTCCGGCAGTCCGCCGACGTTATGGTGCGACTTGATCACGTGCGCCTTACCGGTTTTAGCACCGGCCGACTCGATCACGTCTGGATAGATGGTGCCCTGCGCCAGAAACTTGATGCCCTGTAGCTTGGTAGCTTCTTCATCGAAGACTTCGATAAAGGTCCGCCCGATGATCTTGCGCTTCTCTTCCGGGTCAGTGACGCCCAGCAGACGAGAGAGGAACTTGTCTTCGGCATCGGCGCGCACCACTTTAACGCCCATATTCTCGGCAAACATGGCCATAACCTGCTCACCTTCATGCAGACGCAGCAGACCATTATCGACAAACACACACGTCAGCTGATCACCGATGGCTTCATGCAGCAACGCAGCAACCACGGATGAGTCCACACCGCCAGACAGGCCAAGCAGCACCTTGGCGTCGCCAACCTGCTCACGCACAGTAGCAATAGCATCGTCGACGATATTGGAAGGCGTCCACAGTGCTTCACAACCGCACAGCTCTAGAATGAAGCGCGACATAATACGCAAGCCCTGCTTGGTATGCGTCACTTCAGGATGGAACTGTACACCGTAGAAATGACGACTTTCGTCGCCCATGGCGGCAATCGGACAGCTTGGTGTGCTGGCCAGAATATGGAAACCTTCCGGCAGGCTAATCACCTTGTCGCCGTGGCTCATCCATACATCAAGAGCAAAGGTGCCGGCATCGCTGACAGCATCTTCGATGCCTTTGAGGAATTCGCCCTGAGAGACCAGATCAACGCGGGCATAACCGAACTCATGCTTGTCGGAACCCTGCACCTTGCCGCCCAGCTGCTCAGCCATGGTCTGCATGCCATAGCAGATGCCCAGTACCGGTATGCCCAGCTCGTACACCACCTGAGGTGCGCGCGGCGAGCCTGCTTGCGGCACAGACTCAGGGCCACCGGCCAGAATGATGCCCTTGGGCGCGAACTCGCGGATTTCAGCCTCGCTCATATCCCAGGCGCGAATCTCGCAGTAAACGCCAATTTCACGCACGCGACGCGCGATCAATTGAGTGTACTGGGAGCCGAAATCAAGAATCAGAATGCGGTGAGCGTGAATATCGTGGGAAGCCATATCTGTCTCTAGCCTGAGCTGAAAGGGAAATCAAAACTACAGACCCTGCATGGTGCAGGGTCTGTAGCGTCGCATAAGTACGAATTAGCCAATCCGGTAATTCGGTGCTTCCTTGGTGATCTGCACGTCGTGAACGTGCGACTCACTCATGCCTGCGCCGGTAATACGAACAAATTCCGGCTTGGTGCGCATTTCTTCAATGTCGCTAGCACCGGTGTAGCCCATGGAGGCACGCAGGCCGCCCATCAACTGGTGGATGATCGCCGCCAGTGAGCCTTTGTAAGGCACCCGGCCTTCAATACCTTCAGGCACCAGCTTCTCGGCACCCGCGCTGGAGTCCTGGAAGTAACGATCAGATGAACCTTGATTCTGCGCCATAGCGCCCATCGATCCCATGCCACGGTAGGCCTTATAGGAGCGACCCTGGAACAGCTCAACTTCACCTGGCGCTTCTTCGGTACCGGCAAACATAGAGCCCATCATCACCACCGATGCACCCGCCGCAATAGCCTTGGACAGGTCGCCCGAGAAGCGAATGCCACCGTCAGCAATCAGCGGTACGCCGGTGCCTTGCAGTGCAGCAGCAACGTCGGCAATCGCTGACATCTGTGGCACGCCCACACCGGCAACAATACGAGTGGTGCAGATAGAGCCAGGACCAATACCAACCTTGACCGCATCAGCGCCGGCTTCAACCAGCGCAGTAGCGGCCGCACCCGTGGCGATGTTGCCACCGACAACCTGAATATTCGGGAAAGTCTGCTTGACCCAGGTAACCCGGTCCAACACGCCCTTGGAGTGGCCATGGGCGGTATCAACGATGATCACATCAACGCCTGCAGCGGCCAGAGCTTCAACCCGTGCGGCTGTTTCCGGGCCAGTACCGACGGCAGCACCAACCAGCAAGCGACCTTGGTCGTCTTTGGCGGCGTAGGGGTAGGCTTTGGCCTTCTCGATGTCCTTGACGGTCATCATGCCAGTGAGGTGGAACGCATCATCGACGATCAGCACCTTCTCGATGCGATGACGGTGCAGCAGCTCGCGAACCTCAACGGCGCTGACGCCTTCCTTAACGGTGACCAATTTCTCTTTTGGCGTCATGACATCGCTGATCAGCGCATTCATGCGCGTTTCAAAGCGGATATCACGGGCGGTAACGATACCGACCAAATTGCCATTGGAGAGAACCGGCACACCGGAGATGTTGTTCTGATGGGTCAGCTCAACCAAGTCACCAACTGTGGCGCTGGCGTCGATGGTGATCGGATCCTTGACCACACCGGACTCGAACTTTTTGACCTTGCGCACTTCGAGAGCCTGCTGCTCGATGGTCATGTTTTTGTGAATAATGCCCATGCCACCTTCTTGCGCCATGGCAATCGCCAGACGGGCTTCGGTAACGGTGTCCATGGCAGCGGACAGCAGTGGGATATTCAACTCAATACGCCGGGTAAGCCGGGTTTTGAGGCTGACGTCTTTCGGCAATACCTCGGAATATCCGGGCACCAGTAGAACATCGTCAAAGGTAAGGGCTTCTTGGCTAATACGCAGCATAGCAGGGCTCCCGAGCGGGAAAATGGAAGCGCGCCATTATACCCATCCACTGCCCTACACTCAATTACAATGATGCTTCAATACGAATTTACTTTGCAGCCACCCCCCACTCGCAGCGAATGCACTAGAATGCCCGCATGAATGATGATGCCCTGTTTAAACAACTTGGCGCCGAGCGAGACGTGCTCAGCGTCAGCCAGCTCAACGCCCGCGCCCGCCAGCTGCTCGAGGACGTTTTTCCGCGCATCTGGGTAGAAGGCGAACTCTCGAATTTGGCCCGACCCTCCTCCGGGCACCTGTACTTCACCCTGAAGGACGATCGTGCGCAGATTCGCTGCGCGCTATTTCGCCAGCATGCAGCACGTTTGAAGGTTGCCATGAAGGACGGCCTGCAAGTGCGCGCGCGTGGTCGTGTCAGCCTGTACGAAGGCCGTGGCGACTATCAGCTGATTGTCGACAGCATCGAGCCTGCCGGTGACGGCGCTCTGCGTCAGGCCTTTGAGGCACTGAAAGCCAAACTGCAAGCGGAAGGCTTGTTCGAGCAGAGTTTGAAACGTCCGCTGCCTGCGCATCCGCAGCGCATCGGGGTTATCACCTCGCCTAGTGGTGCCGCGGTGCGCGATATCATCAGCGTATTTCAACGCCGCGCACCCTTTATTGAACTGGTTATTGCGCCTTCAGCAGTGCAAGGGCGCGAAGCCGCACCGCAGTTGGTTCGCGCTTTGCAGCAGGCCGATCGGGCCGGCTTTGATGCATTGATCATCAGCCGGGGCGGCGGCTCGCTGGAAGACCTTTGGCCTTTTAATGAAGAAATGGTGGCGCGCGCCATTGCTGACTGCCAAACACCCATCATTAGCGCGGTCGGCCACGAAACTGATGTTTCCATCAGCGACTTTGTTGCTGATGTTCGCGCCCCGACCCCTTCCGCCGCAGCGGAGTTGCTCAGCCCAGATACCCAGGCATTACTACGCCAAGTAGAACAGCTTGAACGCCGCTTACTGCAACGCCTGCGCGAACGCCTCGGGCGCGCCAAGCTGCAATTGGATAACCTGCGCCAACGTCTGCGCCATCCGGGCGAGCGCCTGGCCCAGCAAGCACAGCGACTGGACGAGCTGGAAATGCGCCTGCGACGCGCCTTTAACCAGCAGCTTGCACAGCGGCAACAACATATGACGCACCTGCGCACCCGCCTGCAAACCCAACACCCCGGCCGCCGCCTAAGCCTGCTCCGCGAGCAACTGCAACAACTTGATGTGCGCTTACCCCGTGCGATGCAGGGCCAGCTTAAGCAGCAGCGTCAACAGCTGGAACAGTTTGCCCAGACCCTGCATCTGGTCAGTCCGCTGGCGACCCTGGGGCGTGGCTACAGCATTTTGCTGGACGACCAGGGCAAACCAGTACGCAGCGCCACCAATGCCAGCGCCGGGCAGCGTCTAAAAGCGCGTCTGCACGATGGCGAGCTGACCGTGCGCGTCGAGGCTGAAAAACCCTACACCCTCTCGTTATTGGACTGATCCACATGCTACGCAATCTGCTAATCGGTGCATTGCTCGGCTTATGCAGCCTCTCTCTGCACGCCGAAGGCTTTATCACTCGTCTGCTGAATCACCCCGTGCCGGGCGGTGTGGCGGTTGTAGGCTTGCCCGAACAGGCAACAGCGCCGCGCGCGGAGTATCAGGACAAACCTGTACTGATCATTCGCGAAGAGCAGCAGCGCTGGATCGCCATTGTCGGCATTGACCTGAAAACTGCGCCCGGCCAGCAGCGCCTGCAAGTCGACGGCGGCCAGCCGGTCACATTCGACGTGCACGGCAAAAAGTACGAGGAGCAACACATCACCCTGCGCAATAAGAGCCAGGTGAACCCAGCACCCGCGCAGCTCCAACGCATTCAACGCGAGCTCGATGCGCAACTGGCGGCCTACGCACAATTCAGCAGTCGCCAGCCCAGCAACCTGCTGCTAGATCGCCCGGTACCCGGCTCCTTGTCGAGCGCCTTTGGCCTGCGTCGCTTTTTCAATGGCGAAGAGCGCAACGCGCATTCGGGGCTGGATTTTGCAGCCGCTACAGGCACGCCGATCAAGGCACCCGCGGCTGGTAAAGTGATTCTCACCGGCAATTATTTTTTCAACGGCAACACGGTATTTGTCGATCATGGGCAAGGGTTGATCAGCATGTTCTGTCACCTGTCACACATCGACGTCAGCGTGGGCAATGAGGTGGAGCGCGGTGGCCTACTGGGCAAGGTGGGCTCCACTGGTCGTGCCACCGGGCCGCACCTGCACTGGAATGTGAGCTTAAACGGCAATCGGGTTGACCCGGCGATCTTCATCGGCGCCTTCAAGCCTTAAAAGCGATACCCTTGTTTTGCGCAAAACCAACGCAGATAACGGCCCTAAAGCAACAATAAATGCGCAAAAAACACAACGTGCGCACATTTCTGCCAAACTTTCATAGGCTGTTGAAATACCCATTCGCAGTGATTACCTTTACTGCAACAACACCTAAATTAGCCACCCCCAGCCTTCACGAGAGGCTGGTCCAGCAGGGAAACCAAACCATGAGCATGCTCAGCGATCCATCCAGCAAATACCGCGCATTCAAGGCCATCGACATTCCGGACCGTCAGTGGCCGTCCAAAACCATCACAGAAGTACCCCTGTGGTGTAGCTCGGATCTGCGCGACGGTAACCAGTCGCTGATTGAGCCCATGGATCCGGTACGCAAGCTGCGCTTTTTCAAAACGCTTGTCGCCATTGGCCTCAAGCAGATTGAGGTGGCTTTTCCTTCTGCGTCGCAAACCGATTTCGATTTTGTCCGCAGCCTGATTGAAGACGGCCATATCCCGGATGACGTAACTATTCAGGTACTCACACAGGCGCGCGCTGACCTGATCGAGCGCACCTTTGAATCAGTGCGCGGCGCCAAAAAAGCAATCATCCACGTTTACAACGCCACGGCGCCAAGCTTCCGCCGTATTGTCTTCAAACAGGACAAGCAGGGCGTCACCGATATTGCCGTAAACGCTGCCAAACTGATCAAGCAGCTGGCCGCCAAACAGCCGGATACGCAGTGGACCTTTCAGTACTCACCGGAGATTTTCACCTCCACCGAGCTGGACTTTGCCATTGAGGTTTGTGATGCCGTATTGGATGTATGGCAACCCACCCCCGATAACAAAGCCATTCTGAACCTGCCGGCCACCGTTGAGGTATCGACCCCTAACATTTACGCCGACCAGATCGAATGGTTCTGCCGCCATATCAGCCGTCGCGACAGCGTATTGATCAGCCTGCACACCCATAACGATCGGGGCACCGGCGTGGCCGCAACTGAATTGGGCCTGCTGGCGGGTGCTGACCGAGTAGAGGGCTGCTTGTTTGGCAATGGCGAGCGTACCGGCAATGTCGATCTGGTCAATCTGGCGCTGAATCTCTACACCCAAGGCATTCATCCCGGCTTGGACTTCTCCGATATCGATTCTGTGCGCAAGGTCGTTGAAGAGTGCAACCAGCTGCCGGTGCACCCGCGCCATCCTTATGTCGGCGATCTGGTTCACACCGCCTTCTCCGGCTCGCATCAGGACGCCATTCGCAAAGGTTTTGCCGTGCAACAGCAAACAGGCGTATGGGAAGTACCTTATCTGCCAATCGACCCAGCCGATATTGGACGTAGCTACGAAGCAGTTATTCGCGTCAACAGCCAGTCGGGCAAGGGCGGCATCGCCTACCTGCTGGAGCAGGAGTACGGCATCAGCCTGCCACGCCGCATGCAAATCGAGTTCAGCCAGGTGGTACAAGGCGAGACAGACCGTCTTGGCCTTGAACTAAGCGCCGCACAGATTCATGGGTTACTGGAGCGCGAGTATGTGCAGGCGACTAGCCCTTATGCGCTGATCCGTCATCGCCTGCAGGAAGAAAATGGCACCAGCGCGGTCGATGTAGAAGTACTCAACAAAGGCAACACGCTGCATTGGCGCGGGCTGGGTAAAGGACCATTGGAAGCGCTGGTAGCAGGCCTGCCGGTCAAGGTGGAAATCATGGATTACCATGAGCACGCGATTGGCTCAGGTAGCAATGCCAAGGCTGCCGCCTACATCGAGATTCGCCTCGACAATGGCCGGCCGCTGCACGGTATTGGCATTGACGAAAACCTGACCACAGCCAGTTTCCGCGCACTGTTCAGCGCATTAAACCGCGCGCTGCGCCAGGCAGATACCAAGGCGGCTTAATCGGCGCCTACCTGCTGTGCATTGAGCGGCGCGGTTGGCTTCTCAACGGTGAGTTAGGGCTTGGCGGCTAACTGCTGCCAATGCCCCCTACCCCACAGACACATTGCTTCTAGTACCGGCTGCAAGCTCGCGCCGTGCTCGGTAATGCGGTATTCCACCCTCGGTGGCACTTCAGCAAACACCGTTCGGGTGATCACTTCGTTGCGCTCTAGCTCACGCAACTGCTGCGTTAACATCTTCTCATTTATATCCGGAATCAAGCGCTTCAGCTCAGAAAAGCGCTGCGGTCCTTGGATGATGTGGTACGCGATCACGGACTTCCACTTACCGCCGATCACCTCCAAGGTGACCTCGATAGGCGTGCTATAGACCTTATCGCCCTGCACCAAGCGTTTACCCTCAGCCATCTTGGCCTGCTGTTCACTGATTGCCATTTGAGCTCCAAAAAACAAACCATACTTACATAAAAGTAAGTCACTTCCGAAATCGTACGTACTTGTTAAAAGGAATGCTACCCCCATAATAGCTGTATTGCGGGATCAGACCGATACCACGACTAGGAGCATCAACCACCATGAGTACACCACTATTACTACAGCCTGCCAAAATTGGCAGCTTAGACGTTCCAAACCGTATCGTGATGGCGCCGCTGACCCGTCAGCGCAGCAAGCAACCCGGCAACGTGCCCTATGCATTGAATGCTGAGTATTACCGCCAACGCGCGGGTGCGGGACTCATCATCAGCGAAGGCACCCAGATCACTCCAGAAGGTCAGGGTTACGCCTGGACTCCAGGCATTCACAGCGAGCAGCAGATTGAGGGCTGGCAGCAGGCTACCCAAGCCGTTCACGATGCTGGCGGACGCATTTTCGCCCAGCTGTGGCATGTAGGCCGAATCTCTCACACCTTGATTCAGCCAAATGGAAAAGCGCCCCTGGCCCCGTCCGCGATTCAAGCCAAGGCCGAAGTTTATGTGCAAGAGCCAGACGGCAGTCACCACAAAGCTGCAGTCTCTATGCCCCGCGCATTGGAAACCGCCGAGCTTGCCACCGTGGTCAAAGACTATGCACAGGCAACGTCCAACGCCATCAAAGCCGGTTTTGATGGCGTTGAAGTCCACTCTGCTAACGGTTACCTGCTTGATCAGTTCCTTTGCTCCGACAGCAACCAGCGAACAGATGCCTACGGTGGCAGTATTGAGAACCGCGCGCGATTGGTACTCGAAGTGGTGGATGCGACTATCAAGGCGATGGGTGATGCTGGCAGGGTCGGCGTGCGCTTCTCTCCGCTAGGCACCTTCAACGGTGTAGATGACGCCAATCCATTGGAAACCTTCAGCTACCTGCTAGGTGAGTTGAACAGCCGCAAACTGGCCTACGTGCATATCAACAAGCCCGATTGGGCTGGTGGCAGCTATGAGGGCTTTGAGGAGCTATTGCAGGCGCTGCGCGAGGTCTATCAGGGCGATATCATTCTTGCCGGCGGCTTGAACGCAGGAAGCGCTGAAGAGACTATCCAGTCTGGCTTGGTACAGTTCACTGCCTTCGGTCGCCCCTTTATCGCCAACCCCGACCTTGTCGAGCGTATTCGACAGAGCGCCGAGTGGAACAAGCTGAACCCGAACACGATCTACGGCGGCGCTGAGGAAGGCTATACCGACTACCCAACCTTGGCCGGCTGAGGCTATAGAGCCCCCGTAAGCAGCTACAAAAAAGCCAGCAGAGATGCTGGCTTTTTTGCGGAAAAAGCAGAATCAGCGACGATCCTTGCTCTTCTTCTTGGCTTTCTTATTGTGGCTCATCAAGCGGCGCTTCTTGTTGACCTGACGGTCGGTCAACTTATTCTTAAGATCCGCGTAGGGGTTTTCACCGCTCTTATACTCAACTCGAATAGGCGTACCTGCCAGCTTAAGCACCTTGCGATAGGTATTTTCCAGGTAGCGCGTATAAGAGCGCGGTACGGCATCTACCTGATTGCCATGCACGATGATGATCGGCGGATTCGAGCCACCCAAGTGGGCATAACGCAACTTTATGCGGCGACCTCTGGACATGGGCGGCTGATGCTCGGTGACCGCATCTTCCAAAATCTCGGTCATACGACGCGTAGGGACCTTGGTCATGGCGCTTTCAAAGGCTTTATCTACAGACTTGTAGAGCAGACCCACGCCGCTACCGTGCAAGGCAGAGATGAAGTGCAGATCAGCAAATTGAGCAAAAATGAGGCGACGTTGCAGTTCGGTTTTCACGAACTCCTTCTCCTCATTCTCCATGCCGTCCCACTTGTTCACCGCGATCACCAGCGCACGGCCCGCCTCAAGTACAAAGCCAAGCAGATGCAAATCCTGCTCAACAATCCCATCTCGCGCATCGACAACGAAGATCACTACGTTGGCATCTTGAATCGCCTGCAGAGTCTTGATGACCGAGAACTTTTCGATCGCCTCATACACCTTACCGCGGCGGCGCACACCGGCAGTATCAATCAACGTATAAGGTTTTTCGTAGCGTTCATAAGGGATATAGATACTGTCCCTAGTCGTGCCTGCCTGATCGAATACCACAACCCGGTCTTCGCCCAGCATGCGATTGACCAGAGTCGACTTGCCCACATTGGGGCGGCCAATTACCGCGATTTTTGTACCAATAGCTTCAACGATCAACGGTACGCCGTTCTCATCGGTCGCTACCTTGTCCCAGTTCTCGTCGTTGAGCACTGCGTCCAGCATCGGATTAATGTTGCGTCCGTGCGAAGCGGCGATACCGATCGGCGCTCCCAAACCCAGCTTGGAGAACTCACCTAGAATCGAATCCGGGTCGGCACCATCAATTTTATTGGCAATCAGATAGGTGTGCTTATTACGCTTGCGCAAATGCGCTGCAATCAGCTCATCACCTGCAGTACGACCCGCACGCGAATCCACCAGAAAGAGTACCGCATCGGCCTCTTCGATGGCCTGCAGCGACTGACCGGCCATGATCATATCAAGGCCTTCTTCTTCACCGGTGATACCACCGGTGTCTACCACAATGTAGGGTTTGCCCTGCCACACGGCTTCGCCGTACTGGCGGTCGCGGGTCAGGCCCGATACGTCGGCAACAATGGCGTCACGACTTTTGGTCAGACGATTGAACAACGTGGATTTGCCGACATTCGGCCGCCCCACGAGGGCGATAACAGGAACCATGATCACTCCGCGCACGCCTGGCGTGCCAAAAAAAAAAACGGCCGCTGCGCAATCGAGCGCAGCGGCCGAAGAAGTATAACTTGTTTCGGTTTACTGCAGCTTATAAGCCGCCAGATCACCGCTGTTGCCGAAAACATACAAGGTGTCACCGAGGGCAATCGGCTGCGCACGCAGCCCATCGCCATCAACCTTAATGCGTCCAACCATGCGCCCATCGGTTTGCGCCAACAGGTGCAGATAACCTTCAAAATCGCCCACCGCAACGTAGCTACTGATAGTCACCGGCGCTGTCAGCTGGCGACGTGCCAGACTGTCGTTGCTCCACAACTCAGTAGCGCTGCCGTCATCAAAAGCATCGACGGTACCGTTGGCCTCACTAACGTAAACACTGCCAAAACCAACGCCAGGGGCTACATAGGTAGAAGCAGGGTGTTGCCACAATGGGCGCCCGGACTGTGTATCCAGCACCGCCAGATTGCCCTGAAAAGAGCCCACATACAGCTTATCGTCTGCCAGCACCAGCTGGCCGTCGATGTCGACCATACGCTCCAGCTCAGAACGACCTTGCGGCTGAGCGATGCGTTGCTCCCACATAGGCACGCCGCTGTCCGCCGCTAGCGCAACCACTTTGCCACTCGCCAGGCCAGCAAATACCTGGCGCAAATTAACTATGGGTGTGCTGTGACCGCGCACTGTCAGCACCGGCAGGCTGGCTTCGTAAATCCAGCGCTGCTCGCCGCTGCTGATATCCAGCGCGACCAGTTTGTCGTCCTGAGTCTGCACCACAACCACATCACCGTTGGTTTGCGGCGGAGCCAGCACTTCACTGGTGACCGTCTTGCGCCACTCTTCAGTGCCGTCTGCGTCCGATAGGACGATAACCTGACCGTCAAGCGTACCGACCATAACACGACCGCCACCAGCACCTACGGCACCGGAAAGGGGCTCATCTAACTTGACCTGCCATTTGACTGAACCGTCTTCACGGTCCAACGCGACAACGCGACCTTTGGAATCAGCTGCGTAGAGAGTCAGGCCATCCATCGCCGGCGTCAGGTTATTGAACAAACTGCCCTGGCCGTTGCCGATGTTGCGCTTCCAAACCCGATCAAGCTTCACTTCAGCATCAAACTTTTGCAGCTCTGCCGGCGGCAACTCTTTCTTGCTATTGCTGCCACAGCCAGCAACCACCAACGCGGCCAGAGCAACGGCAAGATAACGAGACGTACGCTTCACTAGACTTCCTCCGCCAGATCATCAAGCTTCAATTGCAACTGCGGCCGCGCCGAGGCGTCCTCCAGTGCTTCTTGCGCAGCCTTGTAGGCTTCATGCGCTTCGTTGCCACGATCCAGACTCAACAGCAGGTCACCGCGAATCTCTTCACGGCTTGCACGCAATTCAGCACCTTCAATGGGCGCAGAAAACAGTTCGAGCGCTTCTTCCGCGCGCTGTTCTTGTGCCAGCACTCGGGCTAAACGTTGGCGGGCGACTTCCTGCAAAGTCGTGTTCTTGCTGCCATCGATGACTTCACGCAGGCTCTGCTCAGCCACTGGGAAATCCTTCGCCTCAACCGCCAGACGAGCTTGCATCAGAGCAGCGAAATCGGCGTAGCGAGTATTCGCATATTCATCACGCAATTGCGCCGCCAATTCGGCCGCCCGAGCGCGGGAGGCCTCAGAATCACTCGCCAGTACCGATTCCAGCATCGATTGATACAGGGTGGAGGCGTTGCGCGCCTGAGTATCCTGGTAGTTGTTCCAGGCGTGCCAGCCGAACACACCGGCTAGAGCGATGGCGACACCGGTCAGCAAGGGGACGCCATGCTGGCGCCACATTTCCTTGATTTTCTCTACCTGTTCATCTTCTGTCTCGTAAGCCACCCTTCACTCCTTAGCCTTCAACAAGCGATACGATTGTCGCTCAAATAATCTGTGCAAGCCGAGCTGGCAAGTCCTGCCAGCTCAGATTTTCCTGTTCTTCTTCCGTGCGCAGTGGCTTAAGGCCGATCTGCTGTTGCGCCACTTCATTTTCACCCAACACCAATGCATAAAGCGCTGTCGATTTATCCGCCTTCTTGAATTGGCTCTTGAAGCTGCCACCGCCGGCGTGTACTACCAAACGCAGCCCTGGCAAAGCATCACGTACTTGCTCCGCCAACTGCAGTCCGGCGATCACCGCAGCATCGCCTAGAGTGACGAGATAGACATCAACCTGACGGGCCAGTTCAGCCGGCACTTTGCCTAGCGTTTCAATCAATAACAGCAGTCGTTCCAGACCCATGGCAAAGCCAACTGCGGGCGCAGGCTTGCCACCCAACTGCTCAACCAAACCATCGTAACGACCACCAGCGCAAACCGTGCCCTGCGAACCGAGTTTGTCGGTTACCCATTCGAACACCGTCAGCCCGTAGTAGTCCAGCCCACGCACTAATCGAGGGTTGATCTCATAGGGAATGCCAACCGCATCCAACAAGCTACGCAATTCGGCAAAGTGCGCTTTAGCATCTTCGTTCAGGTAGTCCGCTAGCTTGGGTGCATCAACCAGCAGCGCTTGAGTCTCCAAATTCTTACTATCGAGGATGCGCAGCGGGTTGCTACCGAGACGGCGCTGGCTGTCTTCATCAAGTTGATCAAAACGGGCATTCAGATACGTCACCAGATCATCTCGATAGCGCGCGCGATCAGCTGACGTCCCCAAGCTATTCAATTCTAATTTGACAGCATCACTGATACCCAAGCGCTGCCAAAGGCGCCATGACAGTGCAATCAGTTCGGCATCAATATCTGGACCTGTCAGGTTAAACGTTTCCACACCGACCTGCTGGAACTGACGATAACGACCTTTCTGGGGCCGTTCATGCCGGAACATTGGGCCGGTATACCACACCTTTTGCCCAACACCACTGCCGAGTAAACCGTGCTGCAACATGGCGCGCACGCAGCCAGCTGTACCTTCAGGGCGCAAAGTGAGCGAATCACCATTGCGGTCGTCAAAGGTGTACATTTCCTTCTCGACGATATCAGTCACTTCGCCTATCGAGCGTTTAAACAGCTCGGTTGGCTCTACAATCGGTAGCCGAATTTGCTGATAGCCATAGCTGGCGAGCAGCTCCGCCGTCGTACGTTCCAGATACTGCCAGAGTGCGCTGTCGGCCGGCAGAACATCGTTCATGCCGCGCACGGCTTGCAGGGTTTTCAAAGCGTATTTCCTTTCATTGCCGCATCAGCCGCGGACGATAGTATTGGCGTCCAGCGCTTGCTTTGCAGCAATCTTGTCGCGAATCATTTTTTCCAAGCGATCGACCAATTCAAGGTTATCGACCTTTTGGTCTGGCTTACCATCCTGATAAATCAAGTTGTTCGGCGATCCGCCGGTCAGACCTATATCTGCCTCTTTGGCTTCGCCCGGTCCATTGACCACACAACCGATCACCGCCACATCGAGCGGAGTCACGACATCTTCCAGCCGGCTTTCCAGCTCGTTCATGGTTTTGATTACATCAAAGTTCTGGCGCGAGCAGCTGGGGCAGGCAATAAAGTTGATACCGCGCGAGCGCAGGTGCAGAGACTTGAGGATATCGAAGCCAACTTTAATCTCTTCGACTGGATCAGCCGCCAACGAGATGCGGATGGTATCACCAATCCCTTCGGCCAAGAGCATGCCCAAACCAACCGCAGATTTAACCGTACCCGAGCGCAAGCCACCGGCCTCGGTGATGCCAAGGTGAAGCGGTTGTTCGATCTGCTGTGCCAGTAGACGGTAAGCACCCACAGCCATAAATACGTCTGACGCCTTGACGCTGACTTTAAAGTCTTGAAAGTCCAGGCGATCCAGATGCTCAACGTGGCGCAGGGCCGATTCCACCAGAGCTGCGGGGGTGGGCTCGCCATACTTTTTCTGCAGGTCTTTTTCGAGCGAACCTGCGTTTACTCCGATGCGAATCGGAATACCGTTGTGCCGCGCCGCGTCAACTACCGCTCGGACGCGGTCTTCACGGCCAATATTGCCGGGGTTGATGCGCAGGCAATCCACACCCAAATCAGCGACCCGCAATGCAATCTTGTAATCAAAGTGAATATCAGCCACCAGCGCCATACTGGTTAGCTTGCGAATCTCACCAAAGGCTTCGGCCGCTTCCATGCTGGGGATCGACACTCGCACGATATCGGCGCCAGCTGCCTCCAGGCGCTGAATCTGCCCAACGGTAGCAGCGACATCACAGGTTTCAGTGTTGGTCATGCTTTGCACGGAAATCGGTGCATCGCCGCCTACCAGAATCGAACCTACCTTGATCTGACGGGAGATACGGCGCTTAACCGGCGAATGATGTTGCATAGCGGAATAACCTCTTACTGACCCAGGCGCAGGCGTGCGACGCCGGACTGGCTCTGTTGCGGCAAATTTATCTGCTCACCGCGGTAGCTGATGGTCTGCACGGCACTGCGATCACCAATCACTAAGTCGATAGCACCTTCGTGACTGAGATTGATTGACTGGCCTGCTTGCATTAGGCCACTGTGCAACAACGTACCGTTGAGCGCTTTCACCTGTACCCAGCAATTGGCGGTAAAGCTCATATTCAAAGTGGCTCCGGCAACCGATTGCTCAGCAGACGGGGCTGTTTCAGCGTCTGCTGTGTTAGTAACGGCCGGAGAAGGAGCAACTGCTGGCGACGTTGATACCGCAGGCGCTGCAGTTTCAGCTGCAGATACAGATTCATCGATCTGCGTTTGAGCATCGGCCGCACCCTCGACGCCATCGCTCAAACCCAGCTCTTCATCCGACAGTGTCTCGGCTTGCTCGGCAATGGCCGCAGGCAACGTCAGAGCGTCCACTTCGACCTCATCCAACAGACCATCATCGGCGCCCACCTCGTCGGTCGGCGCATTCTCAGAGTCGCGATTGCTACTGTCATACCACCACACCACTGAAGCAATAACGGCAAACAGTACCAGCAGGCTCGCCCAGCGCATCAAACCATTGCCAGTGCGACGTGGTTCAGCAACGCGACTGATGCCGCTGACCGAACGCTCGCGCACCTCAATACCACGAAAACGATCAAACTCTAATGCCAACCGGTTGGGGTCGAGCCCGACCAAACGGGCATAGCTGCGAATATACCCACGCGCAAAGGTATCACCCGGCAAACGCTCGTAGAGGCCGTTCTCGATTCCCTCAACGGCGGCAACCGATATCTTCAGATTCTGAGCAATTTCAAGCTGGGACATCTTGCGCTCAACGCGCGCGGCCCGCAGCGTTTCGCCTGGATTACTCGTGCGCTGCTGTTCGGCCATGGTTGCCGTTGCATCATGACGTTCGGAACTCATAATTATTCAGACTCCATAAGCGCTTTCGCTTCAGGACTTGCAGGGTAGAGTCGCTTGAGCTGCAGGGCATAACTGGCCGCGCGGCTGTGATCGTCAAAACGTTTGGCTAGCTGGATGCCCAGCCCTAAGCTGGCGGCATTCTGGCCAGACATCTCAGCAAAGGCGCGGTAATGCTTCCACGCCGGAACATAATCCTGTGCATCGAATTCCAGCTGCGACAACTCAAACAAAGCTCGCGGCTGGCGGCTGTTCAAGCGGAGCGAGCGCTCAAAGCTTTCACGCGCTTCGGTAATAGCACCCATACGCTGGTGGGTAATACCCAAATTCTCAAAAACCCGAGATCGCTCACTATAAAGCGTGTCTTCGGAAGCTTTTTGGAAGTAACCAAGCGCTTCCGGATAACGTTCCCGATCTAGCAGGAAAGCGCCATAGTTGTTCAGAATTCGCGCATCATTTGGCTCAGCGCTAAGCGCAGCGCGGAAATGCTCTTCCGCCGTTTCATACTCACCTTCGTACTGAAACACCAGTGCCAATGCGATATTCGCCGACGCTGACTTGGGGTCAATTGCCAAGGCTTCACTGAGTGGCTTCTTCGCGCGCTCGGTCTCGCCCTTCTGCAAATAGCCCAGCCCAAGCTGAATATAGGAATCACGCGCCTGGATCGGGTCAACCTTACGGGCAGTGTCTCCGGTGGTAACGCAGCCGCTCAACAACAGGCTAAGCGTTAACATCAGAGCTGCAGACTTACTCATGCGGTCATCCTTCCTGGCTGGAACTATTAGGGATTGCTGTCGCGCAGCGGCAGAACGACTTCGGCCTCCACGGCCAGCTGACGTACTGCTATGTAACGCTCACTGCGGCGCGTACGATCCATCACCTGCCCGACTAGCTGGCCGCAAGCGGCGTCGATATCCTCGCCCCGCGGAGTCCGTACGGTGACGTTATAACCAGCCTGATGCAACATATCCTGAAAACGGCGAATGGCGTTATTGCTAGGCCGCTCGTAACCAGAGTGTGGGAAGGGATTGAAAGGAATCAAGTTGATCTTGCAGGGAATATCGCGCAACAACTCAATCATTTCAGCCGCGTGCTCCGGCAGATCGTTAACGTCCTTGAGCATCGTGTACTCAATCGTTAGCGAACGCTTCTCGCCCAGCCCTGAGATGTATTTTTTGCAGGCGGGCAACAACACTTCCAGCGGGTACTTCTTATTCAATGGCACCAGCTGGCTACGCAGCGCGTTGTTCGGCGCGTGTAAAGAGAGCGCCAGTGCGACATCGGTAACTTCACCCAGCTTTTCAATCATTGGCACTACGCCCGAGGTAGACAACGTCACCTTGCGCTTGGATATGCCATACCCCAGGTCATCCATCATCAACAGCATTGAGTCAACGACGTTATCAAAATTCAGTAACGGCTCACCCATGCCCATCATCACCACGTTGGTCACCGCGCGATCCATCGTGCCGGGCACTGAGCCGAACGACTTGTTGGCGATCCAGACCTGACCGATGATTTCGGCCACGCTCAGATCACTGTTGAAGCCTTGTTTGCCGGTCGAGCAGAAGCTGCAATCCAGCGCACAGCCCGCTTGGGAAGACACACACAGAGTGCCCCGCCCGTTCTGCGGAATGTACACAGTCTCTACGCAACTGCCCGAGGCAACCCGCACCACCCACTTGCGTGTGCCGTCGCGGGATATATCTTCACTGACCACTTCAGGACCACGAATCTCAGCGCAGACCTTGAGCTTTTCGCGCAGGACCTTACTGACATTGGTCATCTCATCGAAGTTGTCGACACCATAGTGATGAATCCACTTCATGATCTGGCCGGCGCGAAAACGCTTCTCTCCCAATTGCTCGAAGAAAGCTTCCAGTTTCTGCTGTGTCAAACCCAGCAGATTGGTCTTGCTGGTTGCATTGGTCATGGCGATCACATCACTTGGTTAAACAGGTGAGAATAAGCTTAGCGGGTACGCGCGCACAGCTCGGTTTCAGCGAAGAAATAGCCGATTTCGCGAGCAGCAGAATCAGCAGAGTCAGAGCCGTGTACTGCGTTGGCATCGATAGACTCGGCGAAGTCAGCGCGGATAGTACCGGCAGCAGCTTCCTTAGGGTTAGTGGCGCCCATCAGGTCACGATTCTTCAGTATCGCGCCTTCACCTTCAAGCACCTGAACAACAACTGGGCCAGAGATCATGAAACCGACCAGATCCTTGAAGAAAGGACGCGCTTTATGCTCAGCATAAAAGCCTTCAGCATCGGACTGAGACAGCTGAACCATCTTGGCTGCAACGACGCTCAGATTAGCCTGCTCGAAGCGGCTGATGATCTGACCAACAACGTTCTTGGCGACGGCATCGGGCTTGATGATAGACAGGGTGCGTTCAACGGCCATGTAACTCTCCAGACAGTGTTTTTGAATTGAAATGATAAAAGATGGTTAACCTGCGGATTATACGCAGGTTAAAGACAAATAGATAACCACGGAGCAGATCCCGACTGGCGGCGAACTCAGCCCGCGGAACGCAGCCGATTTACTACTTGGCAGATGACCTCAGCAGCGCGCACTACATCCTCCTCGGAGGTGAAACGGCCAAGCGACAGGCGTATGGAGCCGTGTGCCAGCTCATCGCTTAGTCCTATGGCACGTAGCACGTAAGATGGCTCAACTGCGGCAGAGGTACAGGCAGAACCACTGGAGAGCGCAAGATCCTTGAGCGCGAGCAACAGCAATTCGCCGTCCACTCCCGAAAACGCCAAATTCAGGTTGTGCGGCACCCGCGCCTTAGCAGAACCATTAAGCAGCACACCGTCCAGCCCACCCAGCCCGGCCATCAAAGTATCGCGTAAAGCCTTGATACTTGCCGTCTCAGACTTGATCAACTCACCAGCCAGTTCGAACGCCTCACCCATACCGACAATTTGATGGGTCGGCAAGGTGCCGGAGCGCATGCCGCGCTCATGACCACCGCCGTGGATCTGCGCATCCAACCGTAGCGGCAATCCGCGCCTTACAAAAAGCGCGCCCACGCCTTTGGGGCCATAGGTTTTGTGTGCGCTGAACGACATCAAATCGACGGGCAACGCCTTCAAGTCAATCTTCAGCTTACCGGTCGACTGCGCAGCATCTACGTGAAACAGAATATTGCGCGCATGCGCTACATCGCCAAGCGCGGCAATATCGTTAACTGTGCCAATCTCGTTGTTAACGTGCATCAGCGATACCAGAACCGTATCGTCACGCAATGCTGCCTGCAGCTGATCTGGCGTGATTACGCCTTCCGCGCCAGGCTGCAGGTAAGTTACCTCGAAGCCTTCGCGCTCTAGCTGCTGGCAGCTGTCGAGCACTGCCTTGTGTTCAATTTTTGAGGTGATGATGTGCTGCCCGCTTCCGGCAAGGGCATGAGCAACGCCCTTGATGGCCAGGTTATCGGACTCGGTGGCGCCTGAAGTCCAGACAATTTCCCGAGGATCGGCACCCACAAGGTCAGATACTTGCCGGCGCGCTAACTCTACCGCCTCTTCGGCCTTCCAACCGTACACGTGCGAGCGCGACGCAGGATTGGCAAAGTTGCCGTCTAGCGTCAGGCAAGCCATCATTTTCTCTGCCACTTTGGGATCGACGGGCGTGGTGGCCGCGTAATCGAGATAGATAGGTTGCCTCATGTGATCACCTCAGCGTGCAGTGGAGTCGTTATTGCTGGCACTGGCAGCCAGCTCAGATTCATCCTTCAACAGGTCGAAACCCTCGCCACCGATTGCCGGCAAGTCTTTAGCGCAATAATCGCTCCCCAACTCACTCAACGCAGCGCACATACCCTGCAGCCGACTGTCCACTGCCTGCATATGATCGAGCATTTGACCAATCGCACGCGCCACCGGATCTGGCATGTCACGGCTAACGCCATACGCATCAAAACCCAGTTTTTCGGCCATGGCTTGACGCTTGGCCTCCTGCTGTTGATCCGCAGACTGCTCTGTATCCTTAAGAATGATGCGACCGGGGATCCCGACCGCCGTCGCACCCGCGGGAACAGCCTTGGTAACCACGGCATTGGAACCGATCTTGGCACCGGCACCGACAGTAAACGGACCAAGGACTTTGGCTCCGGCACCGACCACCACACCGTCTTCCAGCGTGGGATGGCGCTTACCATGGTCCCAACTAGTGCCGCCGAGCGTGACACCCTGATACAGGGTAACGTCATCGCCAATTTCTGCGGTTTCACCGATCACCACACCAAAACCGTGGTCGATAAAGAAGCGTCGCCCCAGTTTAGCGCCTGGGTGAATCTCGATACCGGTCAGCCAACGCGCCAGGTGCGACACCATACGCGCCAGCAGAAATGCATTACGCACCCACAAACCGTGCGACAAACGATGCATCCAGACCGCATGCAAGCCTGGATAGCAGGTCAGTACTTCCAGCGTGTTGCGCGCAGCAGGGTCACGATGGAAAACACTGGCTACATCTTCTTTCATGCGTTCAAACATGCTTAACGTCTCCGCGCACCGGAGCCTATAGCTCCGATGGCCTTCTGGGTTTCGGTCAGGATACCGCGCAGGATGTTCACTTCCATCCGATTAACCTGAATGCGTCCGTACAAACGGCGCAAGCGCGGCATCAACTGTCTTGGTTTTTGAGGGTCAAGGAAGCCGATTTCAACCAGCACCCGCTCAAGATGCTGAAAATATTGTTCAAGCTCACCCGCCGTTGCCGGCGTTTCGTTGGGCAGTGCGGTGGTTTCAACCTTGTGCATCTTGGTCGGTGCGCCCGCGCGCTGCAGTGACTGCATACGTAATTCGTATGCCAACACTTGCACTGCGGCACCCAAATTTAGCGAGCTAAAGTCTGGCATCGAGGGAATATGCACATGATATTGGCAGCGCTGCAGCTCTTCACTGGTTAGCCCTGCATCCTCGCGACCAAACACTATCGCAACTTGCCCGCCTTCCACTGTGTCCAAGCAATTCAGCACCTCGTCCGCTGCTTCGCGCGGATCTAGCACCGGCCAAGGAATGCGACGATCACGCGCACTGGTGCCCAGCACCAATACACAGTTCGCAATAGCCTCTTCCAGCGTTTCGACGATACGCGCGCCTTGCAACACGTCTTCAGCTCCGGCAGCGCGAGCGTTGGCTTGCTGATCAGGGAAGCGCACTGGATCGACCAGCACCAACTCATGTAAACCCATATTTTTCATCGCGCGCGCTGCGCCGCCGATGTTTCCAGGATGACTGGTGTTGACCAACACCACACGCACATTATTCAACACTGCAGCACCTTTCCGAGCCTGAATGAACCCTGCATATTACAAAAGCTATAAGGCGATAGCCACGATGCATTCATGTTCCACGGGTTATCTGCTACAATTTCCGGCTTTTCATCTTCCCGACAGAGATACATCCTTATGCAGCCCATGCTGAACATCGCCCTCCGCGCCGCACGCAGCGCCGGAGAAATGATTTACCGTTCCATGGAACGTATCGATGTGCTCACCGTCGACGAGAAGGATGCTCGCGATTACGTCACCGAAATTGACCGCACTGCGGAGCAAACCATCATTGCTCAGCTGCGCAAGGCGTATCCGGATCACAGCATCCAAGCCGAAGAATCTGGCTTCCAGCCGGGGCAAGGCGATGGCGCCGACACGGTGTGGATCATCGATCCGTTGGACGGCACCACTAACTTCATCCACGGCATACCGCATTTTGCGATCAGCATCGCCTGCCGCGTAAAGGGCCGGACTGAGCACGCAGTGGTATTTGACCCCATCCGTCAGGAAGAATTTACCGCTAGCCGTGGCCGTGGCGCCGCGTTGAATGGTCGTCGCTTGCGCGTCAGCAATCGCAAGTCATTGGACGGCGCTCTACTCGGTACCGGTTTCCCATTCCGCGATAACCAAATCGACTCATTGGACAACTACCTCGGCATGTTCCGCAGCCTGGTTGGCCAGACAGCAGGTATCCGCCGTGCAGGCGCTGCCAGCTTAGATTTGGCCTACGTCGCCGCTGGCCGTTTTGACGCCTTCTGGGAGTTCGGCCTGGCTGAGTGGGATATGGCTGCAGGCGCACTACTGATTCAGGAAGCTGGCGGTCTGGTGAGCGATTTCACCGGCGGACACCAGTTCCTCGACAAGGGCCACATAGTCGCGGGCAACCCCAAGTGCTTCAAAGCCGTACTGACCGCCATTCAGCCGCACCTGACTCCAGGCATGAAACTCTAGCCGAGCCTTAAGCTGCAAACGGCAAGCTGGTCCTGCAGGACTGAATATTAAGGCCCCTACCAGAATTGGTATGGGCCTTTTTTGTGGATGGGATTTAGCGCTGGCGTAGAAAAGTCCGAATCGCTGTGCTGCGGATTATAAAAAACCCCATGCCGAGGCCCGGCATGGGGTTTTACTTATAGCTTGAGGCTTGGCGCTCGAAGCAGCACCAGGAAGCTAGCGCTATGGCCTATCGTCTACCGCTTCTTCAATTTGCGGTGGAATCAGGTCATCACGAGTTAGCCTCATGGTCACCAACAGGCCGCTAGCGATGTAGATGGAGGAGTAGGTACCCACTCCCACACCAATCAGCAGCGCAGTAGCAAAGCCGTGGATATTCTCGCCGCCAAACCAGAACAATGCCAGCAACACCAGAATGGTTGAGAACGAGGTTGCCAAGGTGCGGCCCAACGTCTGCGTGGTAGAGATATTAATGATGTCGGTCAGTTCCGTCTGACGCATTAAACGCATATTTTCTCGTACCCGGTCAAACACCACGATGGTGTCGTTTAGCGAGTAGCCGATCACCGCGAGCAGCGCCGCCAACACCGTCAGATCAAATGACAGCCCGAACAGTGAGAATATGCCAAGCGTGAAGATGACGTCGTGAAACAACGCAGCGATAGCCGACACGGCGAACTTCATCTGGAAGCGCAGCGATACATAAAGAAGAATGCCGCCTAACGCCAACAGCATGCCCAAGCCGCCCTTGTCACGTAACTCTTCACCTACTTGTGGGCCGATAAACTCGACGCGCTTGACCAGCACTTCGTTGCCGTCCTGGCGCTTGACCAGTTCAGCGATTTCGCTACCCAGATCAGGGTTGTCGCTTGGCAGACGGATCAGCACATCGGTAGATGCACCAAAGTTCTGCACCACTGCATCATCCCAGCCATTTTCACGCAGTACGTCGCGAATCTGCTCCAGATCAGCAGCCTGACTGTAATTCAGCTCTACTAAGGCACCCCCGGTAAAATCCAGCCCGAGGTTAAGCTGCTTTACGACAAGACTACCGATAGACGCCAGCATCAACACGATGGCGACACCAAAGAACACCTTGCGCAGGCCGAGGAAATTAATAGTTTTAATGTTAGTCATGGGTTAATCCTCACAGCCACAGCTTCTTGATGTCGCGTCCACCGACGGACAGGTTAACCATGGCACGAGTGACCATGATGGCACTGAACATCGAGGTCAAAATCCCCAGCGACAGTGTAACGGCGAAGCCTTTGATCGGGCCCGAGCCCATAGCAAAGAGAATGACACCCACCAACAGTGTGGTCAGGTTACCGTCGATAATGGCCGAAAACGCCTTATCAAAACCTTCATGTACGGCGCGTTGCGGCGTCATACCGTTAACCACTTCCTCCTTGATACGCGAGAAAATCAGTACGTTTGCGTCCACCGCCATACCCAAGGTCAGCACGATACCGGCAATACCCGGCAAGGTCAGCGTGGCACCCATAAACGACATCAGCGCCATCAACAGCACCAGGTTGAATGTCAGCGCAACGCTGGCAAACACACCGAATGCACGATAAACCACGACCATGAACAGCAACACCAAAACGAAACCAACCTGGGTCGCAGTGACACCTTTCGCGATATTCTCAGCACCAAGACTTGGCCCAATGGTGCGCTCCTCCACGAAGTGCATAGGGGCAGCCAAGCCACCAGCACGCAGCAGCAGCGCAAGCTCAGACGCCTCCGCAGGAGAATCCAGACCCGTGATACGGAACTGATTACCCAGAGCGCTCTGGATGGTCGCCAGACTGATGATGGATTTTTCTTCCAAGAACGCCGGAATCTCGACCTCTTGCTCAACACCATCTATTTCCTTGGTGACAGTCCGACTGATCTGCCGTTGCTCGATGAAGAGCACTGCCATGCCACGCCCGATATTGCTGCGCGTAGCGCGGTTCATCAGCTCGCCGCCGTGGCTGTCGAGCTTGATGTTGACCTGTGGTCGGCCATTCTCATCGTAATTGGACTGGGCATCAGTAACCTGGTCACCCGTGATAATGAGCGCGCGCTCAACCTGCGCTGGCGGACGGCCACCGCTACCGCGGTATTCGAAGGTTTCGGTGGTTGCCGCTGCAGCGTCAGGCTCAGCAGCCAGCCGGAACTCAAGGTTGGCCGTCTTGCCCAACACGCGCTTGGCTTCAGCGGTATCTTGCACACCCGGCAGCTCAACCACGATGCGATTGGCGCCTTGGCGCTGAACCAATGGTTCGGCCACACCCAGTTCGTTGACGCGATTGCGGACCGTTGTCAGGTTCTGCTTGACCGCATATTCGCGAATCGCCGCGATTTCTGACTCGGTCAATGCCAGCTGCAATACCTGTTGCTCACCCTGCTCTACCGAATTCACCGCGAACTGAGTGTAGGTTTTGTTGATCAAACGTCGCGCAACAGAAAGCTGCTCTTCATCGGCAAAACCAAACTGCAGCGTAGTGCCCTGAGTCGGCAGGCTGCGATAACGCAGGCCTTCGGTACGCATCAGGCCCCGTACTTCGCTCTGATAGACGTTAACCCGCGTCTCCAGCGCCTTGTCCATATCAACTTGCAGCAAGAAGTGCACGCCGCCAGACAGATCAAGACCCAATGTCATGGGGCCGGCACCGATATTGGTCAGCCACTCAGGTGTGGTTGGCGCCAAATTTTGCGCTACGACGTAATCACGGCCCAACGCATCGCGCACCACATCCTGCGCTTGTAGCTGATCAGAGCGGTTGACCAAGCGCACCAGACCAGAACGGCCGTTGCTGCCTAGCTCACTGCCTTTGGTCTGCAGGTCGGCGGTAGCCAACGCTCGCTCGATGAGATCAAGGTCGGACTGTTCGATGGTTTGCGTGGAACTGGCGCCAGAAATCTGAATAGCCGGGTCGTCCGGGTACAGGTTTGGCGTGGCATAGATCAGGCCAAGTGCGAGCACGACCACGATCAGCAAATACTTCCAGAGGGGGTAACGGTTGAGCATATCAGGGCCTGATAGCAGTCCGGGCGCTTTAGCGGCGCCCGGAACAGAGTTCTACATGAAGGATTAGATGGCTTTCAGTGTGCCCTTGGGCAGCACGGCGACGATCGCGCCTTTCTGAAACTTCAGCTCCTGGCTCTCAGTCACTTCCAGCACAACAAACTCATCAGTCACTTTCTTGACCTTGCCAAGAATGCCGCCGCCGGTGACAACTTCGTCGCCGCTAGACAGGTTCGCCAGCAAGTTCTTATGTGCCTTGGCGCGCTTGGACTGTGGACGCCAGATCATCAGATAGAAAATAACGACAAAACCGACCAGAAAAATCCATTCAAAACCAGCACCCATGGGCGCGGCTGCACCGCCAGCTGATTGCGCCATAGCGGAAGGAATGAAAAAGCTCATGTGAAACTCCTGTTATTAAACTGTAAGAAAATCGGTTATGGGGGCGATCTGAGCGTTAATCAAGCCTGCAACAGCGGAACCGGCAGACCGAGCTTGGCGTAGAAGTCATCCACAAAGTCGGTCAATGTACCTTGTTGGATGGCACCGCGCAAACCGGCCATAAGCCGCTGATAATGCCGCAGGTTATGGATGGTATTGAGCATACTGCCAAGCATTTCACCGCACTTGTCCAGGTGATGCAGGTACGCCCGCGAGAAGTTCTCACAGGTGTAGCAGTCACAGCCTGAATCAAGCGGGTTCTGGTCATGCCGATGCACTGCGTTGCGAATCTTGATCACACCCGCGTCAGTGAACAAATGGCCGTTGCGCGCGTTGCGGGTGGGCATGACGCAATCGAACATATCTACGCCACGACGCACACCTTCTACCAGATCTTCCGGCTTGCCAACGCCCATCAGGTAACGAGGTTTTTCCGGTGGCATGTGCGCAGGCAGGAAGTCCAGCACGCGCATCATCTCGTCTTTAGGCTCACCCACCGACAAACCGCCAATGGCCAGACCGTCAAAGCCAATGTCGCAAAGCCCTTCGAGCGAGCGCAAGCGCAAACTCTCATGCATGCCGCCCTGCACAATACCAAACAGCGCCGACGGATTGCCTTCATGCGCTGCTTTAGAACGCTTGGCCCAGCGCAAAGATAGCTCCATGGAGCGACGCGCAGTGTCCTCATCAGCAGGATACGGCGTGCACTCGTCAAAAATCATGACGATGTCTGAGCCCAGTTCGCGCTGCACTTGCATAGACTCTTCCGGCCCCATAAATACTTTGGCGCCATCAACCGGCGAGGAAAAATACACACCCTCTTCTTTGATTTTGCGCATAGCACCCAAGCTAAATACCTGGAAACCGCCAGAGTCGGTCAGAATCGGACCTTTCCACTGCATGAAGTCGTGTAAGTCTCCGTGCTGCTGAATCACCTTGGTACCCGGGCGTAGCCACAAGTGGAAGGTGTTACCGAGAATAATTTGCGCGCCCGTAGCTTCAACATCACGCGGCAACATACCCTTGACCGTACCGTAGGTACCTACTGGCATAAACGCGGGTGTTTCGACCACGCCACGCGGGAAGGTCAATCGACCGCGACGCGCCTTGCCATCGGTGGCCAACAATTCAAACGACATGTGACTCATGGAGTAACCTCGGGACCGCGAGCGGCGGGATTGCGGGTGATGAACATCGCATCACCGTAACTGAAAAAGCGATAGCCCCGAGCTACAGCCGCCGCGTAGGCCGCCATGGTCTCGGGGTAACCGGCAAAAGCCGACACCAGCATCAGCAGGGTCGACTCGGATAAATGAAAGTTAGTGACCAGGGCATCAACCACGTGAAAGGTCTTGCCCGGATAGAGAAAAATATCAGTGTCGCCGCTAAAGGGCTTTAGCTGCCCATCACGCGCCGCCGACTCCAGCGAGCGCACGCTGGTAGTCCCGACCGCTATCACGCGGCCACCGCGCGCCTTGCACTGCTCAACTGCGGCGACTACATCAGGCCCGACCTCCAACCACTCTTGATGCATCACGTGATCTTCAATGCGCTCAACTCTCACTGGCTGAAAGGTGCCTGCGCCCACGTGCAGAGTGACTTCGGTCGTGGCTACTCCTTTGTCCGCGATGGCCTGCAATAGCGCCTGATCAAAGTGCAGACCCGCGGTTGGTGCAGCAACCGCGCCCTGACGTTTGGCGTACACAGTTTGATAACGCTCTCGGTCGGTATCTTCATCAGGCCGATCGATATAGGGCGGTAGCGGCATGTGGCCAACGCGCTCCAGTAGCGGCAAGACCGGCTCAGCAAAGCGCAGCTCGAAGAGCGCAGCATGCCGCGCGACCATCTCAGCCGAGGCGTCGCCATCAAGCAGAATGCGGCTGCCGGGCTTGGGTGATTTGCTTGAACGAATATGGGCTAGAACGCGGTACTCATCCAGCACCCGTTCAACCAGCACTTCAAGCTGGCCGCCGGTTTCCTTGCGGCCAAACAACCGCGCAGGAATCACCCGCGTGTTGTTAAACACCATCAGGTCGCCGGGGCGCAGGTAATCGAGCAGGTCAGCAAAGTGGCGATCACTCAACTCACCGCTGGGACCATCCAGACACAGCAAACGGCTGGCCCGACGCTCGGCCAGCGGATGGCGCGCGATGAGTTCATCAGGCAGATCAAAGGCAAAATCACTGAGACGCATGCAGGGTGCGGTTCCGGAGCAGTTTCAAAGGGGGCATATAATAGCGGAAAACATGCTTCATCGCGATCAACAACAACATCGATTGTCATTTGAGCATTGACCAATGCGCCAACAGCTTCGTATACTCCGCGCCGGCTTGCTTAAAGCGCAAAGCCTCGATGGCGGAATTGGTAGACGCGGCGGATTCAAAATCCGTTTCTGGTGACAGAGTGGGAGTTCGATTCTCCCTCGAGGCACCATTTGATTTAATCAGATGGTGGTAGCAAGACCCTAAAATGACCAGCCCTGAGCTGGTTTTTTTGTGCCTGACACAAACCCAACTCAGCGCAACTGCAGGCCACCCCCTGCCCGATGTAGCTCCCGCAAACGCTCAGCCAATAGGCTAATATTGTGCTTCCCCGCCTCAATTTCATCACGTCGTTCAGCATCTAGCAAAGCCAGTAACTGCTCGTCCAAACTACCTGCCATATCCAGCAAGCCTTGCCGGCGCTCACTGCTGCGTTGCTGCAATTGCTGCCACTCATCTGCCTGCGGTAGCCCGTAACCTGCGGTAAGCAACTCCGCCGGACGGCTAAGGTAGCCGCTCTCAGCCAACAGTTGCCGCATTAGCTGCTCCGTTTGGTTCAACTCTGCATGCCCGGTATCGCGCAGAGCCAGATAACGCTCTTTCAACTCCTGACGTACCAACAACAGCTGACGGCGCTGCGCCGCCTGCTCCAACAGAAGCAACGCGGCAGTCGTGCGCTGATCACCCATGTTCAGCCAGTTGGCTCGCTGCTGTGCACCCAGCGCCAGCCAATCTTCTACGCGCTCGGACGGCACCTTCAGATGTGCTCGGACCACATCGAACATCACCTGATAACGCTCGCGAAAGGAATCAAAAAAGTAGCCGCGTCGCATGGCCCAGTCGCGATCAGCCAGTACGCTATCATCCGCCAGCCCGCGACCTTCAAGCAGCGCAAGCAGCCCTGTTGGGGTAATGCTTTCGAGGTTTCTCAAAGTCGTATTTGCTGTGCCGCTGCGCAGCAGCTTCAGCGTCTCTACTGCGCAATTATTATTGATGAAGTAGTAGGTACCGTCATAACTCCAATGTAGTTGTGCCGCTTGCTGTAACAAGCCTTCGCGCTCCTGCGCATTGAGTTGCAGCGGAATCGAGCTGAGACTGCGCAACTCTAGTTTGGTGTATTCGTCTACCACCTGAGTCAGCGGCAGAATGAACAGGCGCGACGGGTAATTACCGGTCAAGCCATCCCAGCTCGACAGCTGCACATCTTCCACAAAGGCGCGAAACGACAGCACCAGGTGCTGATCCACATCCAACATGCAATCTGGCCCGCGCGGGCGGCCCGGTGCGCAGACAACCAAGCGCAGCATGCTGTGCCCCCAGCGGCTAGCCCAGGCTTCGTTCGGCTCGGCCAAGAGGTAGTGCACGGCATAGACGCGCTCAGGATCTATCCGACCCAGCGCTTGCTGGGATGGATCCAAGCTGGCATTCAGATACGGGTAACTGCCAGAGCAGGCCTGCACATCTGCCGGCGCCCAGGAAAAGTGCTGGCGAAAGTAGGCAAAAAGGGCCGGACGGCGACAGGCGTATTGCGGATCGAGCAGGAAGTACTCGAGGTTGACCGCTACGAATTCGGCGGGGCTGGCCAATTCATAGGAATCAGGACTGCGATCACGCTGATGGTTCGTGACTTCACGTGCGCCCCGCTCGCCCATCTGCTCGGGCCAGCCAGCCAAATCCAGCAGGCGGGGATCGTCGCTAAGGGTGAACTGCCGCTCCGCTTGACCACGACAGCGCGCGGGCAAGCCGATCAAGCCGAGGCTTTGTTGCTGTGACTGGCAATCCTGCAATAGCGGGTGCTGCTCGCGGGAAACATAGCGACCACGATCATAGAGGTGAGCCAGCTCATGCACCAGCGTGGCTAGCAGCAGCTTGCGGCTTGCCTCCTGTGCGCCCTCAGAATCCACCGCCGTCAGTGCGGCGAGCCGATCATAGTTGAGCAACACAGCACCAGTGGCGCTGGCCCGACCGACCACCTCGGCGTCCAGCGCGGTACTCCAGCGCACCGGCACAACGCTATCCAGCCTACTGACCAGCACCGGGGGCAGGCTGCGCCTTGCTTCTACCAGCAGCGCTTGGCTAGCGCTGCGCTGCAACTCGCTCAACCCCGCGGGCTGCAGCACCAGGCGCAATTCTGCCTGCGCCGGAAGACACAACAGCAATAACCAAATCAGCAGCCCACGTTCAAACCAGCTCAACGGGCGAGAATGGCCTCAGCGAGCTGCATATCACTGGCATTCAGCGCGGGCTGTTGCTGACGGATATGGGCAAGTGCCGCCTCCAGACGTACGCCACGGATGCTGCCACCGCTGGCAACAAAGCTGGCTGCATCGTCCTGCGCCTGCAGCAACACCTTATCGTTACCGCCGGAGCTCACGTCGCTGGTGCCTTCTACGCTATTGGCCAGAGAAGCGCCGATGGTATCGGTGGTAGCGACAAAACTACTGGCCGAGGCCAGACCGGAGAAAGCAAACACGCCGATGGCGGCGAGCAAAGAAAGACGTTTCATGGCAGTACTCCTCAAACACACGGAAATGACGCCTCGCTACGCAAGAGTCTCGCGACCGCAAAGCCTGTACACCTGATCAATAATAGCTGTTTTAAAGGCTGCATACCTGCATCTGATAGCACAGACGCCAATCAACCCATCGTCAATTGATGGCCGACCATACCGAGCATAAAGCCCAACACCGCTCCCATCGGTGGCGCCCAGTGCTTTTCCAGCCGGGCCTGCGGGGCGATGTCCTGAAATACTGAGTAGCAAATTCCGCCGGCGGCAAACAACATAACCATTGCCACTACCGAGGGGTAGGCTGAAAGCCAGCTGTAACCGAGCACACCGAAGATAGGCCCGAGCAGCGCCATGGCAGCAAATATCAAGACTATACGGCGCGCCCGGTAATGCGTTGCGGCGCGTAGTTCGCGACAGGCGTTAAAGCCCTCCGGCAAGTTCTGTAGCGTCATCAAACACGCCAAGAGCACACCACTGCTTTCACCCACAGCAAAAGCTGCACCTAGCGCCAAAGACTCAGGCAGAAAGTCCGACAGCATGGCCGCTAGCTGGCCGGCTGGCGTATTGATTTTGTCCAGCAGGATATCCAACGCCATGAAAGCCGCGCCGCCCACCACAAAGCATAGGGCGGCCAACCACGGGGACAATGGTGCGATACCCTCGGGCACCAACACCAGCGCGACTGCTGAGAGTAAGGCGCCGCCGCCAAAGGCAATGATGCCGTGGCGATACTCGTCTCTCAGCCAATTGGGACGCAGCTGATCAACACCGGCGAGCAAAGCCCCCAGCGGCATCGCCATACCCGCCATCAAGGTCAGAATGATGACTAGATAAAACTCCTGCATACCCATCTCCGTTGTACCCGCACCACACCACACATGACTGCATAGAACACAGACACAAAAAAGCCCTGCACAAGCAGGGCTTTATAACACTCAAGCGTCGATGCGCTGCTTACAGCTCATCCAGAAAACGCTCAGCATCTAACGCAGCCATACAACCCGCGCCCGCCGAAGTAATGGCCTGACGATAAACGTGGTCAGCCACATCACCTGCGGCAAATACACCCGGAATATTAGTCTGGGTGGCGTTACCCTCGGTGCCGCTCTTGATCTTCAGATAGCCATCATGCATATCCAGCTGATCTTCGAAAAGACTGGTATTTGGCGTGTGGCCAATCGCGATAAATACGCCAGCAAGCGCTATGTCTTCAGTACCACCGCTGTTCAGCGCGATGCGCATGCCGGTCACACCGCTTTGGTCGCCCAGCACTTCATCCAGAGTGGCGTTCAGCTTCAGCTCGATTTTGCCCTCAGCGACGCGCGCCAGCAGCTTGTCGACCAGAATTTTCTCGGCGCGGAAGACTTCACGACGGTGCACCATGGTGACTTTTTTCGCGATATTGGCCAAATAGAGCGCCTCTTCCACCGCTGTGTTACCACCGCCCACAACCGCCACATCCTGATTGCGATAGAAGAATCCATCACAGGTTGCGCAGGCAGAAACGCCTTTGCCCATGAAGGCTTCTTCCGAAGGCAGCCCTAGGTAGCGAGCTGAAGCGCCGGTAGCAATAATCAGCGCATCACACTGGTACTCACCGCTGTCGCCCCACAGGGTGAACGGGCGCTTGCTCAGATCAACCTTATTGATATGGTCGAACTGGATCTCGGTCTCAAAGCGCTCGGCATGCTTACGCATGCGCTCCATCAGTTCAGGACCTTGCAAGCCTTCAACATCACCTGGCCAGTTATCAACCTCGGTTGTCGTTGTCAGCTGACCACCCATCTGCATACCTGTGATCAGCAGCGGCTTGAGATTAGCGCGCGCGGCATAGACCGCAGCACTGTAGCCGGCCGGGCCGGAGCCCAGAATGATCAGACGAGAATGACGCACTTCAGACATATAAACCTCCAATTCGCCACCTTGATGGCGAGATAAAAAAGCAGAGCGATTCTGGGTTAAGGGAACCCGCCGCGAGGCCGATCACTCTGGGAAATCGATTCGGTTTTTAGAGCTTGGCTGCATGCTCAGCCATGTAGCTGGCGACCCCTTCGGGGCTTTCCTGCATGCCTTTTTGGCCTTTGCGCCACCCAGCGGGACACACCTCGCCGTGCTCTTCGGTAAACTGCAGCGCTTCAATCAAACGAATCATTTCGTCGACTTCACGCCCCAACGACAAATTATTCACCACCTGATGCTGCACTACACCGGCGCGATCAATTAGAAAAGACGCGCGCAAGGCGACACCGTCTTCATGCTCCACGCCATAGGCCTGAGTGATCTCATGTTTGACGTCGGCTACCATGGTAAAGCCGACCGGGCCAATACCGCCCTTCTCCACCGGCGTATTACGCCAAGCGTAATGGGTGTACTGCGAATCAACCGAGATGCCGACGACCTCAGCACCCAACGCGCGGAACTTGTCCATGCGATTATCGTGGGCAATGATTTCCGACGGGCAGACGAAGGTAAAGTCCAGCGGCCAGAAAAACACCACAACATATTTGCCACGCAATGAAGAGAACGCAAAATCCTCTACAATACTGCCGTCGGCCAATACCGCAGGGGCGGTAAAATCAGGCGCCGTGCGGTTCACAAGTACACTCATCGCGACCCTCCCGAGTCATCTTTAGAGGCGCAGCTTAAGGCGTCCTCAGGTATGTGGAAATTGCAAAGACTGTATGAGCCAAATAGTTTACCCCTATAGGCTTGGCCAAGCCCCTTTTTCATCCAGGAATCCAGCACCATGAAGAATACATTCGACGTCTTGCGCGGCCCCGACTATCTCAAGGAAGGTTGGCGCACAATCAAGCAGCCAGGGCTGCGGCGTTTCGTGATTATTCCACTGATCCTTAATCTAATCGTATTCGCTGCTTTGATCAGCTGGGGCATTCAGCAGTTTGACTTAATGATGGCGCAGCTGATGCCGCAGCTGCCGGACTGGGCCAGTTTTATCGAGTGGCTGCTATGGCCGTTGTTTGCACTAGTCGTTTTGCTGGTGCTGTTTTTTGGCTTTAGCGTGGTTGCCAATATCATCGCCTCACCGTTTTACGGATTCCTCGCCGAGAAGGTCGCAGAGCAGGAACGCGGCGAAGTCAGCCCGCCCACCAGCTACCGCGATATTCTCCTGGTGGTGCCCCAAAGCGTCGGCCGCGAATTACGCAAGTTGCTCTATTATTTGCCGCGGGTGGGCATACTGCTGCTTCTGACGCTGGTGCCCGTGGTAAACCTGGTGACGTCACCCCTACTGCTGCTGTTTGGCGTATGGATGATGGCCGTGCAATATATCGATTATCAGGCCGACAACGAGAAAGTCAGCTTTATCGACATGCTGCGCTGGATGCGCGGACGCCGCGGTATTTCCCTTGGCTTTGGGCTGCCGGTTTATGTCGGCATGCTGATTCCGCTGGTGAACTTGCTGGTAATGCCTGCAGCCGTCGCTGGCTCTACCTTGCTGTGGGTCCGTGAGCGGCGCATACAGCCATCATAAAAATGTAATCAAGCTGTCACAGCGGCATCATGACCCGACACCATACTCGGGTCATGAATATAGCCCAGCCCCCCAGCCAGTGCTTCGCGCTGGTTACCGAAACCTATCCGCCGCAGATCAACGGGGTCAGCAACACGCTGGGCAAACTCTGCCAAGGATTGCTGGGCCGTAACCATCAGATACAGCTGATAAGGCCCGCTCTACCAGGTGAAAAACCTGGCTCAAAGCAATCAGGCAACCTACTGGAGCGCTGCGTGCGCGGCCTGCCGATTCCTGGCTATCCAGGCTTGCAATGGGGCTTGCCGGCACAGCGAAAACTCAAACGTTTATGGAACCGCCAACGTCCAGATGCTGTTTATCTGGCAACCGAAGGGCCATTGGGTTGGTCTGCTCTGCGCTTGGCGCGCCGGATGAAAATCCCGGTCATCAGCGGCTTCCACACCAACTTCCAGCAATACAGCAACCACTTTCATCTGGGCCTGCTGCACGAGCCGGCCATGCGTTACCTGCGCTGGTTTCATAACCAAACACAGCTAACCTTGGTGGCCAGCACTACTCAACAACGCGAATTGAACCGCATGGGTGTGCAAAACTTGATGCTGCTTGGACGCGGAGTCGATTGCGATCACTTTCATCCTACCCATCGCAGCGAAACGCTGCGTAAACAGTGGGGCGCCAGCAACAAAGATACCGTGCTATTGCATGTGGGCAGGCTATCGCCGGAAAAGAACCCAGAGCTGCTGGCCGAGAGTTGGGCCAAGCTGAAATCCGCGCACAACAATGCCAATAGCAAACTGCGGATGGTAGTTGTGGGGGATGGGCCTTCAGCGAGTGAACTGCGCAAACGCATGCCGGAAGCGATATTTACCGGCGCCTTGACCGGTTCAGCGCTCGCTAGCGCCTACGCCAGTGCCGATATCTTCGTCTTCCCGAGTTTGACCGAAACCTTCGGCAATGTAGTTACCGAAGCAATGGCCTCAGGATTAGCCGTATGTGCATTTGATACGGCTGCTGCGCACCAGCACATTCAGGACCGCTACAGTGGCAGCCTTGCTCCACTGAGTCACGATCAACTGTTCATCGATAACCTGCGGTGGTTGATTGAGGATACCGAAGGACGCCGTAGCATCCGCCTGCATGCCCGGCACCGCGCCTGCCAACTGGATTGGCAGGCTATCGTGCTGCGCTTCGAGCGCAGCCTGTTGCAGGCTGCGCTACACAAAAGCGTTCCGGTTCAGGCAATCCCAAGCAAGTAGGACTGCCCAACCCCGCTTTACTCAGACCAGCGTTTTTAGCGCTTCACGGCTGAAGGGCTCAATGTCGCTAAAACGACCTTCGCGCACCTTGTCAGCCCACTGTGGATCAACTAACAACGCACGACCCACACCCACCAGATCAAATTCACCGGCACCAAGGCGGGTCAGCAGATCATCAATATTTGCCGTCTCTGCCACTTTGTCGGTATTGACCATGAATTCCAGGAACTCGCCATCCAGGCCAACGCTACCGACAGTGATCGCAGGCTTGCCGGTAATTTTGCGTGTCCAGCCAGCCAGGTTCAGATCGGAACTCTCGAACTCTGGCTCCCAAAAACGACGCTGCGAACAATGGAAGATATCCACGCCAGCTTCAGATAGCGGAACCAGGAATTGCTCCAGCAGCTCAGGCGTGGGCGCCAGACGTGCGGTGTAATCCTGCTGTTTCCACTGTGAGAAGCGGAAGATGATTGGGTAATCTGCGCCGACAGCGGCACGCACAGCGCGCACGATTTCAACCGCGAACCGACCGCGATTTTCCATGCTGCCACCGTAGTTGTCGGTGCGCTGGTTGGTGCCTTCCCAAAAAAACTGATCGATCAGATAGCCGTGTGCGCCGTGCAGTTCAATCGCATCAAAACCGATTTCTTTGGCATCTTTAGCTGCCTGAGCGAAACCAGCAACCACGTCATCGATATCAGCCTGGGTCATACCCTTGACCAGCGTCTTGCCTTCCTTCTGCTTTTCCATCGGACCATAGCCCGGTACTTCCGGAGCAGGCTCGGTACCCAGACGACGCACATTGCCGACGTGCCACAACTGTGGAGCAATCTTCCCGCCAGCGGCGTGCACAGCATCGACTACTTGCTTCCAGCCAGCCAACGCTTCTTCACCGTAAAAATGCGGTACGTTCGGGTAGCCATTGGCGCCTTCGTGATTGATCACTGTACCTTCGGTGACGATCAAGCCAACACCGGATTCAGCGCGGCGGCGATAGTAATCGACTACTGCCTGATTCGGCACGCCCTTGGGTGAGAAGTTGCGGGTCATGGGCGCCATGACAATGCGGTTACTCAGGGTCAGTGGGCCCAAGGTGAAGGGAGCGAACAGCGGAGTTACATCAGCAGACATGCATTAGTCCTCATAGGTTGTGATCAACAACACGGTTCGCGCTAGAGCTGACCGGTCGTCTTGGTTTTTTTGGGGGTAGATATCAGGGGTAAACATCAAGCTTTTAGCAAACGCTCAAGCTGATCAATGAACACCCGCAACGGGCCAATCTGACGATCCGTTTTCATTCGCAGTAGAGCACCTTCCCAAGCCGCGCCTATAAAGCTGGCGAGCGCTGCTGGATCTTGATCCTGGGGGATCTCACCCGCTTCCCGCGCCTGTTCGAGACACTCTGCCAGCACCCGACTGGAGCTCTGCAAAATGGCAGCAGCGGCAAATCCGATCGGTTGACTCTCATCGGCCTTCTCATGGCATAGACTGCCAATGAAGCATTGATGCAAGGGCTGCTCCTGATTGGCAAAGTAACCAATCAAGTCACGGTAGCAACGTAATATACGCTCGCGCGGCGAAAGCTCTGGCGTATTAAGCGCAGCTGCAAAACGCTCGATACGAGGCGTGTAATAGTAGTGCAGCGCCTGAATGGCGAAGTCTTCCTTGCTCTCAAAATAATGATAGAAGGACCCCTTGGGCACACTGGCTCCCTGGGTAATTTCTTGCACACCGGTACCGTTGTAGCCCTTGCGCAACATCACGCTGGTACCGGCGGCCAAAATGCGCGCACGTTTATCTTGGATCGTATTCATGCGCGTACTATACGACTGGTCAACTTGTTTTAATAGTGACGTGCATCATCATTGATAAAATTGATAGTAGCGAATCCATTTAGCCCAACCTCAAAACGCGGGCGAAAAAAAACCAGCCCTCACTGGCTGGTTTTTCTACTGCGTGAGCGCTGTGGTGCTTAGTGCTCTACGCCGCCTTCGCCATGAATATGGCCGTGAGCCATTTCGTCTTCAGTGGCTTCGCGTATTTCCAACACCTTCACATCAAAGGTCAACTGCTCGCCGGCGAGCGGGTGGTTGCCATCAACAGTGACTTCATCATCTTCCACTGCCTTGATGGTAACAATCTGCATGCTGCCGTCAGGACCAGAAGCGTGGAATTGCATACCCACTTCCAGCTCATCAACCCCTTCAAACATGTTACGACCCAGCACCGCAATTAGCTCGGCATTGAATTCGCCGTAAGCTTCAGCAGGCTCGACAGTCACGTTCAGCGCATCACCTTCCTGCTTGCCTTCCAACGCTTTTTCCAGACCTGGAATAATGTTGCCAGCACCGTGCAGGTAGACCAGCGGCGCGCCACCATCGGAGGAATCCAAAACCTCGCCATCCGCATTAGTCAGGGTGTACTCGATGGAAACAGCCTTGTTGGCAGCAATCTGCATAATCTAGTTCCTATCATTTGCTTAAAAATCGTGATTGTACGCGGGTTAGATAACAAACGCACGGCTTGACCCGACTAGCGGACCGACTGAAGATGCGGTCTTTAAAAGGTCGCTAGGCTAACCGTAGTTCAGCTGAACCTTGCCCGCTGATTGGCATCGAACGTCTGGCACGCTGCGCAGAACGCGCCTCATTATCGGCAGCTGAAGCCTGCCCATTGACACAGGAAGATTGACGTTACCATGACAAACCGCCTGGTACTGGTCATCAACGGTGGCAGCTCATCGATCAAGCTGGCACTGCGTAAACAGGGAAGTTCCAAGCCCATATTCAAGGCAGAAGCGGAGCGCCTGAACACCCCGCAAGCCAGCTACAGTTACCCCGGCAGCGAAGAGTTCAGCCTGCCAGATGCCGACCATCAAACAGCCCTCAACGCGTTACTACCGTTGTTCGATGCGCATCTGGATCAGCCAATCAGCGCAGTAGGACATCGCGTGGTGCACGGCGGCGAGTTGTTTACCAGCGCACGTCTGATCGACGCAGACGTCATGGCCGGCATTGAAGCCAATGCACCCCTGGCGCCACTTCACAACCCGGCTAACCTGAGCGGCATACGCGCTGCCATGCAGCTGCTACCGGGCATTCCACAGATTGCCGTGTTCGATACCGCCTTTCATCAAAGCATGCCGCCACATGCCTTTCGTTATGCCCTGCCGGACGAGCTTTACGCGGTGCACGGCGTGCGACGCTACGGTTTTCATGGCACCAGCCACCAATACGTCGCCCACCAGGCCGGCTTACTCACTGGGCGGCCTGATGGCTCAGGTGCTTGGCTCAGCGCACACCTAGGCAACGGCTGCTCCAGCTGCGCCATCCTCGACGGCAAAAGCATGGATACCAGCATGGGCCTGACCCCGCTGGAAGGCCTGGTCATGGGGACTCGCAGTGGCGATGTTGACCCAAACCTACACGCGCATCTGGCCCGCACCCTAGGCTGGGATCTGCCCCGCATTGAACAGATGCTCAACCGAGAAAGCGGTTTATTGGGTCTCTCTGGCCTGTCCAACGACATGCGCGAACTCGAGCAGGCACGGACCGAAGGCCACGGCGGCGCGCAATTAGCGATCGAGGTGTTTTGCTATCGTTTAGCGCGCTCGCTGGCAGGCTTGGCAGTGGCTCTGCCACGTATCGACGGCTTGATTTTCACTGGCGGCATCGGCGAGAACTCTGCCTTGACTCGAGCCCTAACCCTTAGCCACCTGGCGGTGATGGGCCTGCATATTGATCCGGATCGCAACAGCGCGTTAACACGCGGCGAAGCAGGTCGCATTGAAGCTAGCGGCTCACCGGCTATTCTAGTGATACCCACCGACGAAGAGCGGCAAATAGCCGAAGAAAGCCTCACTCTCTTGGATCACCAGCCCATGGAAATGGAAACCACGGCATGAGCCAGCACACCTTCTTTGTTGCACCCACCGGTTTTGGCGTAGGCCTGACGTCCACCAGTCTGGGTTTAATCCGCGCGCTGGAGCGCACCGGCCTGCGGGTGCGTTTTCTCAAACCTGTCGCTCAACCGCACCCCGGCGATGAAGGCCCAGAGCGCTCTACCGAACTGATCAGCCGCACACTCGGATTGAGTCCACCTGCTGCCATGCCCTTAGCAGAAGTCGAACACCTACTGGCCAGTGGCGAATTGGATGATCTGATGGAAGCGATGATCGGCCTTTATCAACAGGCCGCCCAGGACGCTGACGTGGTAGTGGTTGAAGGCATGGTGCCGACACGACAAAGCAGCTACACCGCGCAGATCAACCAAGCGCTGGCGAAAAGCCTGGATGCCGACGTCATTTTGGTCACCACGCCCGATGGCGACGACATGGCGACTCTCGCTGACCGTATCGAGATTCACGCTCAAGCCTTTGGTGGCCCAAGCCACCCAAAAGTGCTTGGCGTGATAGTCAATAAAGTGCATGGCCTGGAACAAGAAGCACTGGCTGAAGTACCTGATGGTCGCGAACTAAAAAGCAGCCTGAAAAACTTTGCGCAGGCGCTAAAAGCAGCCTCTTCGAGACTGAATACTGATGATTTCCGGCTAATCGGCTGTGTGCCTTGGCAGGATGAACTGAACGCCCCGCGCACCGCCGACATTGCCACCTTGCTGAAAACCACCATCTACCATCCGGGCGATATGCAGCAGCGCCGCGTGATGGAGATCGCCCTGTGCGCCCGCACAGTGCCCAATATTATTGATCGTCTTAAGCCGGGCACGCTAATCGTCACGCCCGGCGATCGCGACGATATCATTATCGCCAGCAGCCTGGCCTCGTTAGCAGGCACTCCACTCGCTGGCCTGTTGTTAACCGGCGACATGGCACCCGATCGGCGCGTGGTGCAACTATGCCAACCCGCGCTGGATCAGGGGCTAACCATCCTCGGCGTTAGCACTAACAGTTTCGATACCGCCACTCAGCTTGACCGGATGAACCGCGAAATTCCGATTGATGATTGCGATCGGGCTGAGCGGGTCACCAATTTTGTTGCCTCGTATATCGATCAAGCCTGGCTAGCGAAACGCTGCGATACGCCGCGCGAAAAGCGCATGTCGCCACCGGCATTTCGCTACGAGCTGGTACGTCAGGCGCAGCACGCCGCCAAAACCATTATCTTGCCGGAGGGTGACGAACCTCGCACCGTGCAGGCCGCTGCGATCTGCCAAAAGCGTGGCATTGCCAACTGCATCCTGCTGGCCAAGCGGGAGTCGGTCGAAGCGGTTGCCCGCGCACAACACATTACCTTGCCCGAAGGCCTAAAGATCATCGACCCTGATGAGGTGCGCGCGCGCTACGTTGCACCCATGGTCAAACTGCGCGAAGGCAAAGGCTTGAACGAACCCATGGCGCTACAGCAGCTGGAAGATAACGTAGTGTTAGGCACCATGATGCTGGCAATGGATGAGGTCGACGGACTGGTATCTGGCGCCATTCACACCACGGCCAATACCATTCGCCCGGCCTTCCAGTTGATCAAAACCGCACCCGGCTACAACCTGGTGTCATCGATCTTCTTCATGCTATTACCCGAGCAAGTGCTGATCTATGGCGACTGTGCGGTAAACCCGGACCCAAGCGCTGCAGACCTTGCCGAAATTGCCATTCAAAGCGCTCGCTCAGCCGAGGCTTTTGGGATTCCCGCAAAGGTCGCGATGATCAGCTATTCGACCGGCAGCTCAGGCAGCGGCAGTGAGGTCGAGAAGGTGCGCGAAGCGACGCGACTGGCCAAAGAACGTGAGCCTGACCTGTTGCTAGACGGTCCACTCCAGTATGATGCCGCCGCGATTGCCAGCGTCGGGCGTTTAAAAGCGCCCGACAGCCCAGTGGCCGGTCAAGCCACTGTATTTGTATTCCCCGACCTTAATACGGGCAACACGACGTATAAGGCCGTACAGCGCAGCGCCAACGTAGTCAGCGTCGGCCCGATGCTGCAAGGCCTGCGTAAACCGGTGAATGACCTGTCGCGCGGCGCACTGGTGGATGACATTGTCTACACCATTGCTTTGACAGCGATACAGGCCTACAAAAACCAATAACATAAAGAGAACGACCGCCCACAGCGGTCCTGCCAAAGAGCCCACGACCATGCTTTCTTTCCTACCAGCCTTTCTGCGCGGCACCTTGGCCACCCTACTGCTGGCATTGAATACCATTTGCTGTGCTTCATTGCTGTTTGTCCTGGCGCTGATAAAACTGCTGCCAATACGCTCCCTACAGAAACTCTGTACCCTGATCATGATCGAGGTTGCCGAACTCTGGATGTATTGCAACAGCGGCTGGATTGCTCTGGTCGGCAAGACCAAATGGGAGGTCGAAGGCCTGGAACAGTTGGACTATAAAGGCTGGTATCTGGTGACCAGCAACCACCAGAGCTGGGTCGACATTGTTGCACTGCAACATGTGCTGAATCGCCGTATGCCGATGCTCAAGTTCTTTCTCAAGCAGGAGCTGATCTGGGTGCCCGTGATCGGTCTATGCTGGTGGGCTTTGGATTTCCCTTTCATGAAGCGCTACAGCAAGGCCTTTCTCGCAAAGTACCCGGAAAAGGCCGGCCAGGATCTGGCGACCACACGCAAGGCTTGCGAGAAATTCAAAACAACGCCCGTGGCAGTGTTCAACTTTCTTGAAGGCACCCGGCTAACGCAGGCCAAACACGCGCAGCAAAAGTCCCCGTTCAACTATCTGCTCAAGCCCAAATCAGGCGGCATCGCCTTTGTGCTGGATGCCATGGGCACGCAATTACGCTCCCTGCTGGACATCACCATTCACTACCCCAACGGCAACCCAACCTTCTGGGACTTGCTTAGCGGCAAGCTGACGCATGTAGTGATGCACTGCGAGCTCAAGCCCATTCCGGCTGAGTTTCTTGGCAAGGATTACCAGAATGATGCCGCGTTCAGGTCCGAATTTCAGACGTGGGTAAATGGCCTATGGCTCGAAAAAGATGCACACCTGGCACGCCTGCATGCGCAGTACCCCACACCGACAGACCGAGCCAAAGGCAATAAGCCCTAACCGCTCAAACACTATTCAACAAGCACCCACAAAAAAACCGCGCGGGATTTATCCGGCGCGGTTTTTTTTAACCTACAGCCTTACAGCCTTACAGCCTTACAGCTGAGTCAGGTTAATCTCCACGCGGCGATTCTGCGCACGACCTGCCTCGGTATCGTTGCTGGCAATCGGTTGGCTAGGGCCAACGCCGCTGCTGCTGATACGGCCACCGGGAACACCCTGACCAGACAAATAAGATGCCACGGCGCTAGCACGCTCACGTGACAAGCGTGTGTTCAGCTCATTTGAACCAGTGCTGTCGGTGTGACCAACAATGTTGATGCCATTCTTGTCGAACTCTTTGAATACCTTGACCAATGAATTCAGCGTCGGATAGAAGCTACTCGAAATATCCGAAGAGCCAGAGGAAAAGGTGATATTGCCCGGCATGACCAACTGAATGTTATCGCCGTTACGCACCACTTGCACACCCGTTCCAGTTAGTTCCTGACGCAGAGCCTGCTCTTGCTTATCAGCGTAATAACCATAACCGCCACCTGCTGCGCCGCCGACCGCAGCACCGATCAGCGCGCCTTTGCCCCGGTCCTTGCTGCTGGACGTTGCTGCACCAATCGCCGCACCGGTAACTGCCCCGATACCGCCGTATATTGCAGACTTACCCGCCTGCTCTTCACCCGTGTAAGGATTATTAGTGCAACCAGTTAGTACCAGTGCACATACACCGGCAGCAATCAAACCTCGGCTTTTCATCATATTCTTCCCTTTCATATATTATTTGAATCATTTATTGCTAAAACGGGGCCGGCACCGGACCTAAATCAACAGTGCACGCCCAACCTCAAAAGTGTGACAGACGCGTGGGCAATTCACATTAACCACGAATAAACGGATTTTCGCGAATCTCGTCACCAATACAGGTATCGACACCATGGCCAGTTACCACTACAGCGTCTTCATCCAAACTATAGAGCCGCTCACGAATGGATCGTTCAATTTTCTGATAATTGCCGCCCCAGAGATCAGTGCGACCAATACCCCGACGAAACAAGGTATCGCCAGCGATCAGCAGCTTATCCTGCGGAAACCAAAAGCTCATTGAACCGGGTGTATGCCCCGGCGTATGCAGCGCCACACCGCAACCGCAAGCCAGCTCTTCATCGTCTTGCAGCCAGTAATCAGGCGCCGGGACGGGACGATACGGCACACCAAATCGTTGACACTGCATCTCCAGATTATCCCAAAGAAACTGATCTTCCTTGTGCAGATGCAAGCTCGCACCCGTCGCCTTTTTCATCTCGCCCGAGGCAAGAAAGTGATCAAGGTGCGCATGGGTATGAATGATACTGACCACCTTGAGCCCGAGCACCTCCAGACGATCTAAAATCAGCTGATGGTCACCACCCGGATCAATTACCAGAGCCTTCTTGCGGATCGGGTCACCGATGATGGTGCAGTTGCACTGCAGAGGGCCAACCGGGAAGGTTTCACGTATCAACGCAGTTTGTGGGGCTGACATGCAAACTCCTATTAAAGAACCTAAGCACTTTCGCCCAAGCCCGCATTGTTAACAACGCCCAGTATACCCAGCACCAAACTCTTTTTCTGCCACGCAGACCACACGAGTTTCTGGCCAAAGCCGGAGGGTTGGCTACGCTATTGTTAGTCGGCTGGAATCGAACCAAAGCGACCGTTGGTTTCTTTCTATAGAACTATAGAAGCTCAGCCATTCAAGGATCAGAGAGGGCAACAAATGGGCACAATTACTTCCTCCACCGGCCTACGCGTATTAAGCAGCCTGTCACTCGCTATTGCTGCAGCCTGGAGTGCCACAGCTAACGCCGGGGGCATCATGCTTTATGAGGTAGGGCAGGAAGGCGCCGGGCTTTCCAACGCTGGCGCGGCAGTACTCGCCACCGACCCTAGCGTGCTGATGAGCAACCCAGCTGGCATTTCCGAACTGGAAGGCACCCAGATCAACGCCAGTGGCCAACTGGTGATCGGTGATATTAAATTTTCCGGCGATAGCAACAGCGACTTTACCGGTAACAACGGTGGCAACGCGCTGGACTATCTACCTGGCGCCAGTTTCTTCATCAGTCACCAGATTGACGATAAATCCAGCATCGGCTTTGGCATGTACGGCAACTTTGGCCTGGCGGTTAAATATGATGACGATTGGGCCGGGCGCTATTTCACCCAAAACGCAGCAGTGATTGGCCTAAGCTTGGAACCAGTTTATTCCTACAAGGTGGATGAAAAGCTCTCGCTCGGTATTGGCCCGCGCATCATGTATGGCTTCTACCGCACCGAGGCGGCAGTCGACAACAACGTGCTCGGGCTTGGCGGTGGCCGCAGCGACGGCCAACTTGAATATGAAGACACTGATATCGGGATAGGCATCAACATGGGTGCTCTCTATCACCTCAACGAGCGCATAGATGTCGGCTTGGCCTACACCAGCAAAGTCGATCTCGAGTTTGAAGATCGCCCCAGCTTCGAGAACATCAACAACCCTCTACTCAACACTGCACTGCAAACCGCCAACATCAACAGTTTGGAACTTGCCATGCAGGTTCCACAAACCCTGCTGCTAAGTTCCAGTTATATCCTTGACCAGCAATGGAAGCTTCTCGCCAGCTTGGGTTGGCAGGACTGGAGCCAATTTGGTGATATCGGTGTTGAGGTAGAGGCCGACAGCGGCACGGTATCAACTGGCGTCGACCGCAAATATAAAGACACCTGGCATGCCTCGGTCGGTGCGCAATATCAGGCCAGCCGGCAGCTCCGCTGGAGCATGGGAATGGGCTATGACAGCTCTATGGTCGAGGACGCCGACAGAACCGCAGACAACCCCGCCGCCGAAGCATGGCGCTTTTCCGGCGGCCTCAATTACGCAGTAGATGACAGTCTCGACCTGCACATGGCTTACACCCTCGTCTGGCTGGGCGACATGGACCTGTCGCAAAGCAAAAGCCGTTCTGGCGATACGCTCTCCGGGAGCTACGACAGCAGCGCCCTGCATATTCTGGGCGGTGGCGCAGTGTGGCGCTTCTGAGCTCTGATCACCGCTCATCACACGGTGATATTTGCGGCAGGAAAATGTAAGAATTTGAAGTATATTGACGGCAATACAGACCGGAACTTGCCTTAACGCCCATGCTCAGAAAGACCTGTTGCGCCGCCCTGCTCGCTTTCGTTAGCTCCCCGCTGACTGCCGCGCAGTTAAAACTGACCGACACCAACGTCGAAGAAAAAATCAACGGCATTCTGTCGCTGATGGCCTACTCAATGACATTGGACCTGGCCTCTAGTGCCCTGCAGATCAACGATAACGATACTGGCGACCCCTCACTGACCATGACGCAACTCGGTGGCGGCGCGACCATGAGCGTCGACATACCTTTGTACCTTGAGGGATCGATTGCCTACAGCCGTTATGACCCAAAATTCGTCGCCAGTGATGGCGTGCAAACCCGTACCATCCCCGTGAAATGGACGTCGCTCACCGCAGCCGGTGGCATTGGTTGGGATTTTGCGCTGAATGATGAGTGGGTGCTCAGACCCATTGGCAATGTCGCACTCGGCTACATCAGCAGCGATCTCAACAGCGCGCGCCTTTACCTCAGCTATGAGCTGGATCGTGATATCGAGTTTCTGGATGACGGGCACATGAGCGCGCTGGGCCTGGGCGGCGCGATGATGCTCGACTGGGAACGGGTACGCGAAGACTACGAAGCTGACATGGAGCTGCGCTACAGTTATCTGGACCTGCAGAATATCGGCGGTAGCGACGCCATTAGCGGTAACGTCACCGCTCAGACCGCCAATCTATGGACGCGCTATCGCGCGCCAACCGGTTGGACTGTCATGCGTAACCCATTGCGTTATGTATTGGAGTACTCACACTCGGAGTATTTAGGTGAACAGCGCGGCGCCCTGGGCTTTGATCGGTTGTCCACCGTCGGCGCTGGCATCGAGTTCGACTCTAGTGCCTACCCCGTATTCATTACCCGTACCCGCGTGTTGATCAGGCAAATGTTTGGTGATGGTGTATCGGGTACAGCCCTGAGTTTGGCGGTCAGCTTCTAAAACCAACAGCAATAAAAAAGGCGCATGGGATCACTCCCATGCGCCTTTTCGTTTGCGGCGCTAACCCGCATGCAGCAGGTTAGCGTGCAATCAACGCTTAGCGAACACCAGCCTGACGCAGCGCAGTAGGCGTGAAGTCATTACTCGCCGCTTTGTAGCTGTAGTCGTAGTTGCTACGCTCTTCGTTGTTCATGCCCATAGCCAGGTAGCGACCCGCCACCAGGTCATACAGCGTTTCCATAGCATAGCTCGGAACCTGGTCAGGATAACGCTGCAGACCTTCGGCTTCAGCTACACGCCACAGCTGATCACGTGCATCGTAGTGATCGATGTGGGCTGCTTGCCAGGAATCCTCGTCCAGGAACATCTGACGCTTAGCGTAGATATGACGCTCGCCTTCCTTAACGGTAGCGGTTACATCCCATACACGGTGCAGCTCGTAACGCACCAGATCCTGGTTGATGTGACCGGCCTGGAAGATCTGCTCGTACTTGACCTCGGGCGAAGCCAGCTCGTAATTGTTGTACGAGACAAACATTTCGCGCTTGCCATTCAGCTTCCACTCATAACGATCAGGTGCGCCGTTATATAGATCCAGGTTATCTGAAGTACGCATGCCATCGGCTGCGGTACCTGGACCATCGTAGGACACCTGCGGAGCGCGACGTACGCGACGCTGACCGGCGTTGTAGATCCACGCCATGCGCGGATTGGCTACCTGGTTGATGGTCTCGTGAACCAACAGAACGTTACCGGCCAAGCGGCTCGGATCAGTTACTTGCTGCTTGAAGTAGTAGAGCATCTCGTTATTGGCACTGGCATCGTAATCAGTCAACGCACTGGGCAGCACATACTCTTCAACAAAGCGCACTAAATTGTAGTTACCGTTCACCTGCGGAGTAGCCTGGGTAACGGTACGTTGCAGCGACGCGCCACGGTAGCGAGTAATCTGGTTCCAAACGACTTCCAGGCCATCCTTAGGAATCGGGAAGGCATAAGCCATTTGATAATTAGTCAGGCCATTACCGCCAGCAACCAGCTCTGCGTTAGCCGCGTTGTGCTTGGCTGCATCGTTAATTTCTTGCGGTAATGCAACACTGCGACGGCTTTCAAATACGCGCATCTTGAAGGTATCAGGATAACGCTTGAACATAGCGATCTGACCCGGGGCCAGGTTATCGACATACTCTTCGTAGTTGGCAGCTGTGATCACGAATAACGGTTTGTCATCGGCATAAGGGTTGGCCAAAAAGCCTTTTGCGTCGACTGCTGCAGCATCAGTTGCCAAACCACCTGTCCAGGCAGGAATAGTGCCGGCAGCGTTGCCCGCAGTTTCTGCGCCGACCGGCGTCAGGCTGTTGCCCAGCTCGGCAACCTTTTGCGCATCAGCAGCGGCAAAGCTGACTTGAGCAACCAGCGCGGAGGCCAGAAAAGTAGAAGCAAGAATAATCGGTTTCATCGATTCGCCCTGTTTTGCTTGATTGTTTTCGGCTAAGCGCTGCTAACAAATGACGCAGCAGAACGGCCGGAGGGGTGGCATCAAGGAAGCGCGGCCATCGCGCCTGCATAAAGTGTAGACGCACGAAAACATCCTTGCTGTACCGTCTAGTGGACCAGTGCAACAAAGCGTTCAGGATTGTTAGGCTTTTTTATATTCCTTGAGGAGCTGCGCACTTTATAGACAGACGTAATGGCAATCAAGCCCAAGTGTCCCATCGTCACCTTCCGCGCCTTCCAGTCCACCTTTCTACAGCGCCGAATCCATGCGCCTTGCAACCCGGTTAACTACGCTTGAACCGCTCTAGAAGTGAGACATTAGGCAACAATTGATCAGCTAGGCGTGCAGCACCTACAAAAAGACCGCCGGTCGATCACTCGACAGGCGGTCTGCGGACATGCCGCTCGACTATTTCATAGATGAAATACAAGCATCTCCGGACTCTAACCACTGCGCGATTTCACCGCGAATGCGCTTCTTGTCGAGTTTGCCGACACTGGTCTTGGGGATTTCGTTGACCACCGCAATTTGCGTCGGAATCGCCCACTTATTGATCCGTCCTTCATCAACAAACGGCATGAGATGCTCGCATAATGAGTTTGCGGTCACTTCCTGGCCTGCCGCCGCTACTACCAACGCGAACGGACGCTCATCCCAACGCGGATCAGGAATGCCTACCACGGCCACTTCCTTGATGGCTGGGTTGCGGCTGATCAGATCTTCCAGCTCCAACGAAGACAACCACTCGCCACCTGTCTTGATCACATCCTTGATGCGATCCCGAATATCGATAAAGCCCATAGGGTCGATAGTGGCCACATCGCCGGTGTGCATCCAACCACCCGCCCACAGCTCCTTGCTCTTCTCTGGCTCACGGAAGTAAGCCTGAGTCAGCCAAGGTGCGCGCAGCACCAACTCACCTTGGGTCTTGCCATCCTTAGGCAGCAGTGTGCCGTCGGTATCCATGATTTGTGCCTCCACCAACGGGCCTGGCACACCCGCTTTAATCCGGTGGGAGATACGGTCATCTTCACTGCCGGCTTCAAGCTCAAGGTTGACGTAACCGGCAGAGATAAGCGGACAGGTTTCAGACATGCCGTAAGCCGCGCCCAGATTCATACCCTTGGATTTCGCCAGGTCATAGAGCGAACGGTTTAAGGCGCTGCCGCCAATGATGACGTTCATCCCGCCGAAGTCGTGATCCTTGGCGCCTTCTGCATTCAGTACCATCTGCAAAATAGTCGGCACGCAGTGCGAGAAGGTGACGCTGTGATCCTTGATCATCTGAACCAGCAGCTCAGGCTCATAACGACCGGGGTAAACCTGTTTGACGCCCAGCAAAGTGGCGGTATAAGGAATACCCCACGCATGTACGTGGAAGATCGGCGTGATCGGCATGTAAACATCCCGATTACCGAGCATCCGAACGCCGTCCAGCGCGCCCAGAGAGGTGGCTTGCGAAAGGGTATGCAGCACCAGCTGACGATGCGTGAAATACACACCTTTTGGGTTACCGGTCGTGCCAGTGGTATAGAACGTTGTGGCTACAGAGTTCTCATCGAAGTCGGCAAAATCATAGGTGGGCTCTGCCGCTGCCAGCAGCTGCTCATACTCACCTGCAAAGCCGGGCAAATCGGCCTCTTTGCTTTCTTCGTCAGTCAACAGGATGGTGGTGGTAACCGTGGTCAGATCATTCTCAATAGCCTTATAAATAGGCACAAACTCACTATTGACCAGCACCACGACGTCTTCAGCGTGATTCATGGTGTAGAGAATCTGATCCGGCGACAGACGCACATTAATGGTGTGCATTACCGCGCCCAGCATCGGCACAGCGAACATACATTCCAGATAACGATGGCTGTCCCAGTCCATCATGGCGACGGTATCGCCAGCCTTGACGCCAGCTTTGGTGAGCGCGTTGGCCAAGCGGCAGATGCGCTGATTGAAGGTGGCGTAATCATACCGGCTGATGTCCCGGTAGATAATTTCCTGGGTACGCTCGTAGCGCTGACCGGACAACAGCAAATTTTTGATCAGTAAAGGCGTGGAACGCGCCTCATCGGTAGGCTTGAGGATACGAGTATTGAGCATGAAATGACCTAGTGTTTTTGGGATTGTCAGGGCATGGAGTCTTTACCAGTGCACAAAAAGCAGCTCTTGAGCAGCTCAGAGAATAGCGCAGGTTGCAAAGCCGCTAAACATCATACGGATTTTATTCAGGCTCATTAAGCGTATAATTGTAAACAAAAGTCGCTTTATGACTGAATTCGAATTCATAGTTTCAGATAACGTCGATTCAGTTCCGAAACCACAATAAAAGGAGCCAAGATCATGTCCGACAACAGCATAGTCATCGTTAGCGCTGCGCGCACACCCATGGGCGGATTTCAGGGCTGTCTTTCTAGCGTCAGCGCTGTTGACCTGGGCGCGACGAGTATCCGGGAAGCGGTCAGCCGTGCTGGTCTTGAGGCAGATGCTGTGGAAGAGGTGATCATGGGCTGCGTCCTACCTGCGGGCCTCAAACAAGGCCCTGCGCGCCAGGCCAGCCTGAATGCTGGTCTGCCTAATGCGACAGGTTGCACCACCATCAATAAACTCTGCGGCTCCGGCATGAAAGCCGTGATGCTGGCCCACGATCTGATCAAAGCGGGCAGCAATAAAATCATGGTCGCGGGCGGCATGGAAAGCATGTCCAACGCACCCTATCTACTGGAAAAAGCCCGCACCGGTCTGCGTATGGGGCACGGCGAGATCAAGGACCACATGTTTCTCGACGGCCTGGAAGACGCCCGCAGTGGCCGACTGATGGGTTCTTTTGCGCAGGATACAGCCGATCAGTACGGCATCACCCGCGCAGAAATGGATGCCTATTCCATCGAGTCACTAAAGCGCGCGCAAGCGGCGATCGAAAGTGGTGCGCTAGCTAGCGAAATCGTTCCAGTCACGGTGAAAACCCGCAAAGGTGAAGTGGTAATTAAGGACGATGAACAGCCCCACAACGCTAATATCGACAAGATCCCTACCCTGAAACCCGCTTTTAAAAAAGACGGTTCCATCACGGCAGCCAATGCTAGCTCGATTTCTGACGGCGCCAGTGCACTAGTATTAATGAGTGCAAGCGAAGCCGAACGCCGGAGCCTGAAACCGCTGGCTCGCATTATCGGCCACGCTACCCAAAGCCAAGATCCTAGCGAATTCACGATAGCGCCCGTGGGTGCTATCAGCAACCTGTTCAACAAGACCGGTTGGAGCGCGGCAGATGTGGATCTATTTGAAATCAATGAAGCCTTTGCCATGGTCACCATGCTGGCCATGCGCGAACACAAGCTGGATCACGCCAAGGTCAACATTTACGGCGGCGCCTGCGCGCAGGGCCACCCGGTCGGTTCTACCGGCTCACGTATTATCGTTACATTGATCAACGCCTTACAAAACACTGGCGGCAAACGCGGTGTGGCAGCGTTATGCATTGGCGGCGGTGAAGCGACTGCGATTGCCATCGAGCTGATCTGACCCTAGCGGGGCTGGCACTTACCTAAGTGGCAGCCCTTTCTCACGCGCCCCGACCAAGATCGCACCAACATAAGGCACAGCACTAATTTGGCGCACCGCTTTGAGCGCACTTGTTTCCTCGATTCCCCTCCAGCTCCCGCCGAGCAATCCATCCTAAATCGTAACCATATGATTTAGATCTTCTTTTTTTGACAATGCGTGACATTGTCAAACTATGGCACGGTCCCTGCTCTGCTCTTAGTCGCCTACAAGGCAGCTACCCGCGACGGACAGGAAACCGATGACTCGCTCATTTCAAGGGCACGACCACAGAACACCAGACCAACACCGCCCTGCGGTGACGGCCCTGCTCAACACCTGCCTCGCGTTTCCCCTGCGGTCCCGATCCAGCACCCACCGACTCACCCAGCCGGCCACGGGCGCGGATGTTTTGTGTACTTCCTGCTGCGGCGACTTGCCCAATGTCAGCCGCGCACAGCTGTCTCTACCCAAATTACTGGACACAATCACAACAATGGAGATGTACCCATGAAACTGAAGAATCTGGTCAAGAAGGCCGGCGCACTCGGTGTGGCTTGCAGCATGGCGCTCGGCGCGCTGAGCGTGCAGGCTGAAGAAACCATCAAGGTCGGCGTGTTGCATTCGCTATCCGGCACCATGGCGATTTCAGAAACCACACTGAAAGACACCATGCTGATGCTGATTGAAGAGCAGAACAAGAAAGGCGGCCTGCTCGGCAAGAAGCTCGAAGCGGTAGTGGTTGACCCCGCATCCAACTGGCCACTGTTTGCCGAGCGCACCCGTGAACTGCTGGAACAACACCACGTGAATGCGATCTTCGGCTGCTGGACCTCAGTTTCACGCAAGTCCGTATTGCCCGTTATTGAAGAGCTGAACGGCATGCTGTTCTACCCGGTGCAGTACGAGGGTGAAGAGTCCTCACGCAATGTTTTTTACACCGGCGCCGCGCCAAACCAGCAGGCGATTCCGGCTGTTGATTACCTGAAAGACGAGCTTGGTGTAGAGCGCTGGGTACTGGCTGGCACCGACTACGTTTACCCGCGCACCACTAACCGCATTCTGGAAGCCTATCTGAAGGCTGCCGGCGTTGCGGAAGAAGACATCATGATCAACTACACGCCCTTCGGTCATTCCGATTGGCAGAACATCGTGGCCGAAATCAAGCGCTTTGGCAGCACAGGCAAGAAGACCGCTGTGGTTTCCACCATCAACGGCGATGCCAACGTACCTTTCTATCGCGAGCTGGGTAACCAGGGCGTTTCTGCTGAAGACATCCCTGTAGTGGCCTTCTCGGTCGGTGAAGAAGAACTGTCTGGCATCGACACTGGCCCATTGGTCGGCCACATGGCTGCCTGGAACTACTTCATGAGTGAAGACACGCCAGAGAACGAAGCCTTCATCAAAACCTGGCACCAGTTCATCGGCGACGAAAAACGCGTCACCAATGACCCGATGGAAGCGCATTACATCGGTTTCAACATGTGGGTAAAAGCGGTTGAGAAAGCCGGCACCACTGATACCGACAAGGTGATTGATGCCATGGTGGGTGTAGAAGTGCCCAACCTGACCGGAGGCACCAGCAAAATGCTGCCAAACCACCACATCACCAAGCCAGTCCTGATTGGTGAGATCCAGGACGACGGCCAGTTCCTGACCGTATCCAGCACTGATGAACTGGTACCCGGCGATGCCTGGTCCAACTATCTGGAAGGCAGCAAAGACCTAATCTCCGACTGGACTGCACCAATCAGCTGCGGCAACTACAACACCAAAACCAAAACCTGCGTCGGCGCTCAAGCCGAACAATAAGCAGGACGCTATCTGCTGGCGGCAATACCCAGCGCCAGCAGAAACAAAGGGAGTGGCTCGCCGCTCCCTCTTTGATTGCCCCAGAATAAAACCTTCAGGACCGCAGTTATGAACCCACTTTGCCGCATCACACCCCGGCATACCCTGCACGCCTTACTGCTCTGGCTGATCTGCCTGTCGCCTTTGCAAGTCAGCGCGCAAACGCCCGAATCCGAACCCGACGCCCAATCTGCTGCAGCGCCCACCGCTGCTCAGCCAAGCTTCGAACAACTGGTACAACAACTAGCTGGCGGTAGCCTGCGAGAGCGTACCGCGACTGTTAAACAGCTATCCAGTCAGAGCGATGAACGCCTGGCCGACATTTTCAACGCCTTGGTGGCCGGTGACTTATTGGCCAACAAGGAAAAACCACCCACCATCGCTATTCGCGAAGGTGAAAAGCTAACAGACGCCCTAACCGGTACCGACCTGACAGGCACCGAGCGGCTGCGCCGCATCCCGGTGAACAACGGTCTGCGCACCCAGCTACGCGGGCAAGTCGCGCAGCTCAACCTGAGCCACCCGAATACCGACAAACGCTACGCCGCGGTTCAGCGCTTTCTTCGGGATGGGGTAGACGCAGAAACCGCTAGCCTGCTGCGCGCCCATCAAGAAGTCGAAGAGTCCGGCCGCGTTCAAGACGCCATCACCACGGCACTGGCCGTGTTTCAACTGCAATCCGATGATCGCGAGATCCGCTTGGCCGCCATCGACGAACTCAGCGGCTCGCTGGAGCAAGAGGCACGCAACGCTTTACGCGGTATTGCCGAGAATGACGCGGACGCCGAACTGCGCGCAGCCGCCGCCGAGGCCATCGAGTCCATTCAGGGTCGCATCAGCTTTTACCGCTTTGTCGAGAACCTGTTCTTTGGCTTGAGTCTCGGCTCAGTGCTGCTGCTCGCTGCCATCGGCCTGGCCATCACCTTTGGCGTAATGGGCGTGATCAACATGGCCCACGGCGAACTGATCATGATCGGCGCCTATACCACTTGGGGCGTGCAGGTGCTTTTCCCCGACCTGATAGAGTGGAGCCTGCTGATTGCCGTGCCGGCTGCGTTCCTGATTACCGCACTGGTCGGCATCGCTATCGAGCGCGGCGTCATTCGCTTCCTCTACGGCCGTCCGCTGGAAACCTTGCTCGCCACCTTTGGTTTGAGTTTGGTATTGCAGCAAGCAGTGCGCACCCTGTTCAGCCCTCTGAACCGCTCGGTCAGTTCACCGGAGTGGATCAGCGGCGCGCTGAACGTCAACCCGGTGCTGTCGATCACCTACACCCGTCTGTACATCCTGATCTTCGGGCTAATGGTGTTCTTTGCGCTGATGCTGGTAATGAAGCGCACCACTCTGGGCTTGAAGGTCCGCGCCGTGTCGCAAAACCGGGCCATGGCCCGTGCGGTCGGTGTGCGCTCCAGCTGGGTAGACGCTCTCACTTTTGGCCTCGGTTCCGGCGTCGCTGGCGTGGCCGGTGTTGCGCTCTCGCAGCTGACCAACGTGGGCCCGAACCTCGGCCAGGCCTACATCATCGACTCCTTCATGGTGGTGGTGTTCGGCGGCGTGGGTAACCTCTGGGGCACCCTGGTCAGTGCCATGAGCCTGGGTCTGATCAACAACTTTCTGGAGCCCTATGCCGGCGCCATGTTGGCCAAGGTACTGGTGCTGATCATGTTGATTCTGTTCATCCAGAAAAAGCCCAAGGGACTCTTCCCGCAAAAAGGACGGGCGGCGGCTGACTGATCGCCCCGCTATCCATAGTTAAACGAATTTAACGAGGGAAGAAGTATGCTAACCCAACGACTGTTACTCAGTGATCGGGGCGGAATGCTGGTGCTGGGCCTGGTGGTCCTCATGGCGATTATCGTGCCGATCTGCAATCTGGCGCTGCCTAGCAGCTCGCCGTTCTATATCTCCAACTTTACTGTCGGGCTGCTCGGCAAGTTTCTCTGCTTTGCCCTGCTCGCGCTCTCGGTCGACTTGATCTGGGGCTACGCCGGCATCCTATCGCTCGGCCACGGCGCCTTTTTTACGCTCGGCGGCTACGGCATGGGCATGTACCTGATGCGTCAGATTGGTGATCGCGGTGTGTATGGTCATCCCGAGCTGATGGACTTCATGGTGGTGCTCAACTGGGAAGAGCTGCCGTGGTACTGGCAGGGCTTTGATATGTTCTGGTTTGCCATGCTGATGGTGCTGCTGGTGCCTGGCCTGCTAGCCCTGGCATTCGGCTGGCTGGCATTTCGCTCGCGGGTTACCGGTGTGTATTTTGCAATCATCACCCAAGCCCTGACCTACGCGCTGATGCTGGCGTTCTTCCGCAATGAGATGGGCTTTGGCGGCAACAACGGATTGAACGATTTCAAGGAAATCCTCGGCTTTGATCTCGCCGAAAAAGCCACCCGCGCCGGCCTGTTTGTAGCATCGGCCATCGCACTGGTGCTCGGCTATCTGGCGTGCCGCTATATCGTCACCTCGCGCGCTGGCCGAGTCATCGTCTCGATCCGCGATGCCGAAAGCCGCACGCGGTTCTGCGGCTATCAGGTTGAGTCCTACAAGCTTTGGCTATTCGTCTTTTCCGCCATGCTCGCCGCGGTGGCCGGTGCGTTGTATGTGCCGCAGGTCGGCATCATTAATCCCGGTGAATTCGCGCCACTCAACTCAATCGAAATGGTCGTATGGGTTGCGACCGGCGGCCGTGGCACCCTGTTCGGCGCGATTGTCGGCGCCTTCAGCGTGAACTACGCCAAAACCTTCTTCACTACCTATTCACCGGAAACCTGGCTGTTCATTCTCGGCGGGCTGTTCGTACTGGTTACCCTGTTGCTGCCCAATGGCATCGTCGGCCTGTTTGATCGCTTCCGCCGCAAGGGAGATAAATAATGAACCCACTTAATCGCCTGCGCGAAACCTGGCGCCCGGACCAAGTATTCGACATCGTTCAGCCAGCGCCTACGTTCGACAAATCGCTGGATACCAAGCACGGCCCGATTCTCTACGTCGAGGATATCAGCGTCAGCTTTGATGGTTTCAAGGCGCTGAACAACCTGAACCTTTATATCGACGACGGTGAGCTACGCTGCATCATCGGCCCCAACGGCGCCGGCAAAACCACCATGATGGATGTGATCACCGGCAAGACCAAGCCCGACTCAGGCAGCGTCTACTTCGGCCAGCGGATCAACCTGCTCAAGCTGTCGGAACACGAGATTGCGCGTGGCGGCATTGGCCGCAAATTTCAGAAACCGACTATTTTTGAAGCGCTATCGGTATTTGAAAATCTGGAACTGGCCACCGCATCCAACAAGCGTGTGTGGTACACCCTGAACCATCACTTGAGCGGCGAACAACGTGACCGCATTGATGAAGTGCTCACCCAAATCGGCCTCACCGCGCATTTTAACCAGGAAGCAGGCGCCCTCTCGCACGGCCAAAAACAGTGGCTGGAGATCGGCATGCTGCTAGTGCAAAACCCTCGCGTACTGCTGGTGGATGAGCCGGTGGCAGGTATGACGGGTGAAGAGGTCGAGCACACCGCTGAACTGCTGATCTCACTCAAGGGCCGTCACTCGGTGATCGTGGTCGAGCATGACATGGCTTTCGTACGCTCCATCGCCAACAAAGTCACCGTGCTGCATCAAGGTTCGATACTGGCTGAGGGCAGCATGGATCAAGTGCAGAGCGATCCGCGCGTGGTCGAAGTCTACTTGGGGGAATAACGCATGCTGAACATTCAAGGCATCAACCAGTACTACAACCAGAGCCACATTCTCTGGGATCTTGATTTGGAATTAAAAGAAGGCAGCTGCAGCTGTTTACTGGGCCGTAACGGCGTCGGCAAAACCACACTGCTCAAGTGCATCACCGGCCTGTTGCCTGTCCGCGACGGGCAGATAAACCTAAGAGGCCAGGACATCACCCGCATGAGCACCGAGAACCGAGCGCGCTCGGGCATCGGTTACGTACCCCAAGGCCGCGAAATTTTCCCTTTACTCACAGTGGAAGAAAACCTGAAAATCTCACTGGGCGCGCGACCAGACAAAGCCAAGCAGATACCGCCGCAAATCTATGAGCTGTTTCCGGTACTCAAGGAAATGAAACACCGCCGTGGCGGCGATCTGTCTGGGGGGCAGCAACAACAGTTGGCCATCGGCCGCGCGCTGGTACTTGATCCCAAACTGCTAATTCTCGATGAGCCCACAGAAGGCATTCAGCCAAATATCGTGCGCGACATTGGTGAGGTGATCCGCAAACTCAACAGCGAGTTGGGCCTGACCGTTCTGTTGGTCGAACAGAAACTACCCTTTGCCCGGCGCGCGGCTGAGCACTTCTTTATCATGGAGCGCGGCCGGGTGGTCGCCAATGGCGAAATGGACACGCTGGATGATGAGTTGATTCAGCGTTATCTCACCGTGTAATTGACCGGCGGCTCGGGTGCTTGGATCGCGCCTGAGTCGTCATTTTCAAGTGCAATCGCTATCTGCTTGATCCAGCCCTAGCCCTTATCAACTCGCGTAAAACCCGATAAAAAACTCACTTGGTAGACTGAATACGGTTTATATCAAGCTATTCACCCGTCGGGCCGCCCTTGCCTAAATCAAACGACTGTTCGACACTGGGCGCCGATTTTCCATCCGCACACTGAAGGGAACAACCCATGAGCGATATTCGTTTTGACGACAAAGTTGTCATCGTAACCGGCGCTGGCGGCGGCATTGGCCGCGCCCACGCCCTGCTGTTCGCCAAGCACGGCGCCAAAGTCATCGTTAACGACCTGGGTGGCAGCACCCAAGGCGAAGGCTCCAACAGCGATGCAGCACTCAAGGTTGTTGAAGAAATCAAGGCCGCCGGCGGTACTGCTATTGCCAACCCTGACAACGTGATCGATGGCGAGAAAATCGTTCAGTGCGCCATGGATAACTTCGGTCGCGTTGACGTTGTCGTCAACAACGCCGGCATCCTGCGTGACAAGAGCTTCGTCAAGATGAGCGATGCCGACTGGGATCTGGTTTACAAGGTCCACGTTGAAGGCGCTTACAAAGTGACCCACGCCGCCTGGCCGCACATGAAGGACAGCAACTTCGGTCGCGTCATCTTCACCGCGTCTACCTCTGGCATCTACGGCAACTTCGGCCAGGCCAACTACGGCATGGCCAAGCTGGGCCTCTACGGCTTAACCCGCACCCTGGCCATCGAAGGCCGCAAGAACAACATCTTCGTCAACGCTATCGCCCCTACTGGCGGCACGCGCATGACTGAAGGCCTGTTCCCAGAAGGCGCGTTCGAGAAGCTCAAGCCTGAGCTGGTCAGCCCGCTGGTGGCTTACCTCTGCTCCGAAGACAACAAAGAAACCGGCAGCCTGTTCGAAGTCGGCGGCGGTTGGATGGGTAAAGTACGCTGGGAGCGTTCACTGGGCATCGGTTTCAACCCAGACGAAGGCTTCACCCCAGAAGACGTTGCAGCCAACTTCGAGCAACTGTGCAACTTCGAAGGCGCCGTGCATCCGAAGGACAACATCGAAGCACTGCGTGAGTTGATGGCTAATATCCAGAAGTTTGCGTAACCGCCGCTTTAAGCCGCAAGCGACAAGTAGAATGTCAAAAGCTTGAAGCAAGCATAGAAAAAGCCCGCCCCTACTAATAGGGGCGGGCTTTTTCGTAGGATAGATAACCGCCATAGGTTATCCACCGTGCCCCGCATTACCGCAGCGTGGACCAAATTCGCGTATTTCACCCTATAAAGCGAATAGCATCTTTAGTGACTACTGCGAGATTTTTTCGTCAGCGCAATGCCAGAACCGCTACCAGAACAGCCACTCATATCATTCGGATTGGGCAACGTGCTTCCTAGCAGGGTTGCGTTTGATTCGACCCTCTTTCATCAGCACACCCAGCACGCTGTAGCTGAGATAATCTTTTGAACCACCACCATAGTCAGATTGCAGTCCTAGATACTTTGCAGCATCGGAGTTTTTTATTCCTGTGGGATTCGCTTTGGCCAACTCCATTACGGCCGACTTGATAAGATCAAGGCCCATTTGCGCCTTCTCGTAACATCCCGAAGGAATATTGAGTTTCAACTGCTTAGATATATTTTCTGGATTGGGCCTAACTCGATTGGTTAAAAAGCCGCCTTGGGACCGGATACCAAACGCGGAAATCAATTCAGCCTCGATTTTTAACGCTTGCCCTTCCGTTAGGTTGTCAGAAATAACCGTATGCAAAACGCTCATACCTGTAGCGTGGATTTCCGCAATAACCTTACTCTTATCGGACTGATCGATCTGTGCTTGATGCTCCCATGCACGGTTGCCCGTTCCTTTCCCAATATAAAATGGCGTAGCTGGCTTATGCCTAGGATCCTTGAGGGCATAAACGTAAAAAGGGTTCTGTGCCATAAATTGCCTTAAATTAGCCGAAGGTATCTTCTCGTCCCACTTCGGGCGAGCCGCCAACGAGCAGTTAATCAAACTACATAGACTTCGCCAATATCAATCAAAGCCTGACACGATAAAACCCAAACTATCCAATCCAAGTAAAAAGGCATCAAACTAAAAAGCCCGCACTGTCACCAGTGCGGGCTTTTTAGTTCAGACCAACTCGGTCCAGCGTGCAGCTACCTGCAACGCAAACCCATCAAACGTAGTAAGCCTCCAACGGCGGGAAGCCATTGAACTCAATCGCGCTGTAGCTGGTGGTGTAAGCACCCGTAGAGAGCCAGTACATACGGTCGCCGATAGCGAGGTTCAGCGGCAGGCCGTATTTGTAGTTTTCATACATGATGTCGGCGCTGTCGCAGGTTGGGCCGGCGATGACGGCTTCTTCCAGTTCGCCCTGCTTTTCGGTCCAGATCGGGAACTTGATGGACTCGTCCATGGTTTCGATCAGGCCGGAGAACTTGCCCACGTCGGTGTAAACCCAACGCTCCAAAGCAGTGTGCGACTTGCGCGAGACCAGAACCACTTCGCTGACCAAGATACCGGCGTTGGCAATCAACGAGCGGCCGGGCTCAAGGATGATCTCGGGCAGTTCATCACCAAAATCTTCCTGCAGGAAGCGGGTGATCTCTTCCGCGTAGGTTTGCAGGGTGTTGGTTTTGGTCAGGTAGTTGGCCGGGAAGCCGCCACCCATGTTGATCATCTTCAGGGTGATGTTGTCTTCTTCCTTCAAGCGCTCGAAGATCACTTTAACCTTGGCGATAGCGGCATCCCAGGCACCGATATCGCGTTGCTGCGAGCCCACATGGAAGGAGATGCCGTAGGGATCCAGACCCAATTCTCTTGCCAGCACCAACAGGTCCATCGCCATATCAGTTTGACAGCCAAACTTGCGTGACAGCGGCCAGTCAGCGGTGCTGGAACCTTCGGTGAGAATGCGCACGTAAATCTTCGAGCCCGGCGCGGCCTTGGCGATGTTCCGCAGATCGGCTTCGGAGTCGGTGGCAAACAGACGCACGCCTTTCTCGTAAAACGCGCGAATGTGGCGGGCCTTCTTGATGGTGTTGCCAAAGCTGATCTGTTCCGGCTTGACGCCCAGCGCCATCACCTTCTCCAACTCATAGATGGAGGCGATATCGAAGTTGGAGCCCTTGTTTTTCAACAGGTCGAGCACTTCATTAGACGGATTGGCTTTGACGGCGTAGTAAATTTTGCCAAACGGAAAGCCGTTGACTAGCTCATCGTAGGCACGGTCAATAGTTTTCAGGTCTACGACCAGGAAAGGGGTTTCGAGCTGTTCAGCGCGCTCTTTAATGCGGCCAAAGGTGTCACGGTCAAAATAATCATCAAGCTTGATAGACATTGCGTCGGCTCCAAAGCGTAAATTCTGGTTACGGACCGCATGGGGCTTACAGATCAGATGCGGGGCAGGCACGCGTACCAATGCCCCTGCACAGTGCAGAGATCATCAGATACGCCTTCCGACGAAAGCGACTCTAAACGCTGTTAGCCAACACACAACCCGGGGGTGCGAACGTCTGATCAGTATCCCCACTTTGGTTCGCCTACTTCCCAAGGCGTGCGCCGAAAGCAATAAGCCCGCGGTAAACCGCGGCCTTGCTGTCTCGTCGTCAGTACTTGAGCCGTATGGATCGTGCCAGCCTCAACGTTCGATGCGAACCATAAAACCAAGTGACCTTAGGGTCAATAGCGCTAATCAAAAATGGATCTACAGGATAGCGACCTGCGGCGCGTGACAAGGTTCAATAAATGCATTGCCAATGTAAATAAGAACACCTATCATTCGCGCCTCAAATTCTATCTGGAGCATCCTGTGAGCACTGAAGCAACTTCCGACGCCTCAGGCGAAGCCGTCACCACCGCCTCCACTCTTACTGCTACTCCAGACGCGGCGGCGACTGTTGCCGATCCGGCGTTGCTCCCCGCGGAGCCGATGGTAAACGGCCTGCATGACACTACCGTGGCAGCCACACCGCTAATCGAAACCTTGCAGGGCTGGCTTGTTGTCGGGGGGCCAGTCGTGTGGATCCTGCTGGCGATGTCGGTAGTCGCGCTGAGCATTCTGTTGATTAAGCTGTGGCAATTCAATCTGCCACGCCCCGAGGGCGCACGCGCGGTTACCCGCAGTCTTTCACTCTGGCACAAGGGCGAATCAGAAGCGGCCATCGAACAATTGAACACGCGCCAGACCGTGCCTGCAGTCTTGCTGCTGACGATGCGGGGCTTGCGTAACGGTACTGATCAGACATTGCTGCGCGAAGAAATCCAACGTGTCGCCACCTACCGTCTAAACCAACTCAAACTGCTGCTGCGTCCGTTGGAAGTGATCGCCAACCTGGCACCGTTGCTGGGTCTATTGGGCACCGTACTGGGCATGATTGAAGCTTTCCAACAGATGGAGTCAGCCGGCAGCCGTGTTGACCCTTCGATCCTGTCTGGCGGTATCTGGCAGGCCCTGCTGACCACCGCGGTGGGTCTGGCGGTGGCCATCCCCGTGGTTGTCATTCACAGCTGGTTGGAACGCCGCGTCGAGCGCATCGCCGCCAGCCTAAACGATGCCGTAACGCAAGTATTTACCCATCAATCCAAACCCCAGCAGAGCGGAAAGATCGCCAATGCTGCTTGAGGCCTTTCCGGGCAAAAAGCGCCGCGGCATCAGCCTGACACCACTGATTGATGTGGTGTTCATTCTGCTGCTGTTCTTCATGCTGTCTTCGGACTTCATGCACTGGCGCCAGATTAGCCTTTCCTCGGCCAATGAAACCGAGAGCAAGCCCGACAGCATTCAGTTGATTCGCATTGAAAGCGATACCGGCGAGCTCAGCCACGAAGGCAAGCGCTACGCCTTACAAGACCTTGCGGGTTTGAGCGCGTTAATCGCCAGTGACCCAAAAGCGGTTTATGCCGTTGAAGCTGTGCCCGGCGTGAAGACTCAAACACTGGTGTCAGTACTGGATCAGCTGCACAAGGCTGGAGCTGACAAGGTATCCATGACCGGTGTACTGCCATGAACTTCACCGGTCAGGAAATCCCGCGTAAAGATAACGGTGATGATCAGTTGATCCCGCTGATCAATATCGTCTTTCTGATGCTGATTTTCTTTATGGTCGCCGGCCAGATCAGTGAGCAGGATGCGCAGTTTATTGCGCCACCCGAGTCCATCAGTGAAACGCCGACCGATGCTGACGCGCCACGCGTACTGATCGACGCCGACGAGGTGCTCTGGCTGAACGATCAACAGATCACACTGGAAGAATTGGAAGCGCCCCTGGTTAAAGCTTTCGAGCAAGCTGGAGATCCGGAGAGCTTCAGTATTGCGGTGAAGGCAGATGGTCAGGTACCCGTGGAAACCCTGCAAGCGGTCATGCGCAGCATCAAAGCAGCCGGCTTTCGCCGCATCACGCTGCTGACACAACCCAGTGGTGAAGCATCATGATTCGCCCACATCATTGGTTGATCGCACTGGCACTGGCATTCGGGGTTCACCTGATGGCCTTTGCCGTGCTCGCCTACAACGACCCCAAGGGTGATGCCGCTGATCAGGGCGTGCAGGGCATTGAGATCGACTTGGGTATGCTCGGCGATCTAGGCGAAGCGCAGGAAACCGAACAACCGGAAGAGGTAGCTCCGCCCAAGCCACAGGTCACCGCGCCACCTCCGCCAGAGCCACCGCCGGCCCCGCCGCGTCAGCAGGCAGTGGCGCAGGTGAAGACCCCGCCTAAGCCCAAACCCGAACCACCGCGCGAGCCAGAACCTGTGCCGGACGACATCAAGCAGGAAGCCAGCTCAGTAGCGGCTGTGCAGCCAGGCCAAAGCCAGGCGGAAACCAGTCAGCTCAAGCAATCGACTGGGTCAGGCAATGCGAACACTTCCGGTGGTCAGAGCGGCGCGACCAAGTCCTATTACTCGATGCTGGCTTCCAAGTTGGCTCGCAACAAACGCTACCCTTCGGCCTCGCGTCGACGCGGCGAAGAAGGCACCGCCACGCTGTTTTTTGTCGTCGCCCGCGACGGTTCGGTCAGCCAGGCAAGCATTCGCACCAGTTCCGGTTCCAGACGTCTGGACGACGCTGTACTGGACATGCTGAAGCGCGCCACTCCGTTACCCGCGTTTAGCGACGACATGACAGAACAGCAACTGACTATCGCGATTCCCGTGGAATTTAAGCTAAGCAACGCGCGCTGAGACGCGTGGTTATAAACACGATAAACCCTGATAAGAAGAAACCATAGTTCGCGGCCCCGCCCGCAGGCTAATCCAGCCCCTGACGTCTTCCAGCAGAGAAGACGCAGTGGAAGCAATCTGGACCAGCCAAGGAAACCATCTAGGAAAGAGAGCATGACACAGACTAATCGCACCGCACTGGCTGGCAAAACCGGCACCGACCTAACCTTGCGCAAATCTGGCGGCCATCACGTCATGGCCACCTCTCTGGCGTTAGCCATTTCGGGCGCCATGATAGGCCATCTGCACGCCGCCGAAGAAGAAGTAAATCTCGATACGCTAGTGGTTGAAGATTCCGGCATTCAGGCCGAAGCCAATCCCTACGCCGAAGAGGCCGCGCCCTATAAGGCCCGCGTATTATCTGACACGCGTCACACCCGCGACATAGCCGACACACCGCAGACCATGACGGTCATCACCAAAAGCGCTATCGAAGATTCTGGCAAGACGGAGCTGAAAGACATCCTCAGCGCGCAGCCCGGCATTACTCTGGGCACAGGTGAAGGTGGTAACTCCTTTGGTGATCGCTACATCATTCGCGGCTACGAAGCTCGCAGCGATATTTACACCGACGGCTTGCGCGACCCTGGCCTGATCACCCGTGAAACCTTCGCGCTGGAACAGATCGAAATTGCCAAGGGCCCAAGCTCCACTTTTGCCGGTCGAGGTTCCACCGGCGGTGCCGTCAACAGCGTCACCAAAAAAGCCAATATCTGGGATGATTTCACCACCGTTGAAGGCGGACTGGGTACGGACGAGTTCCAGCGCTATACCCTGGACACCAACAAGGTGCTCTCCGATGAACTAGCGATCCGCTTCAACGGCCTGTACACCGAAGCCGAAGTGCCGGACCGCGGCCCAGCAGAAAAACGCCGTGAGGGCGCCCTGATTTCAGGTGTGTACCAGCCGCTGGATGAGTTCAAAGTGTTGGCTGACTACTATTACGCCCGCAGCGACGACCGTACCGATCCGGGTACTTTCATGAACAACGGCAAGCCCGACGATGATGCCAAGTACGTCGGCCAAAGTGGTCTGGATTTCCAGGAGACCGGCGCTGACATTTTCACTCTGGGCTTCGAGTGGGAGCTGGGTGACGGCGTCAAACTGGAAAACAAGAGCCGCGTAGGCTCAACCGACAACAGCTATATCGTGTCGGCCTATAACTCGCGTAGCAGCGGAACGCGTGCATTCGCAGGTTGGCAGGAAAACGACTACATCGGTAATCAGACCAACCTGACCCTCGACAAAATGTGGGGCGATGTGCGGCACACTGTGATTGTGGGTGGCGAGTACGCCAACGAGCAAACCGATGCCGGCGGCTACTCCGCTACGCCAAGCAGCGTTGCAGTCGACCCCTACAACCCGGATAACAATGCGTGGAATGGCACCAAAACCCGCAGCGACAAGACTAGCGCGCTGGAGCTGGAAACTATCTCAGCCTACGTAATGGATACCGTTACTTTAAATGATGACTGGGAAGTTTTTGGCGGCGTACGCTATGACCGCTTTGATTATGCTTTAAATACCGAAGAGCGCACCGGTCGTGGCGGCGTAATCATTCCTGCGGCCACGTACGAATACGACGACGGCTTCGTTAACGGCCATCTGGGCGTGGTCTATTCCCCATGGGAGCACGGTAACGTCTATGTCAGCTGGAGTACGTCTTCCAACATCAACGGTGGCGAAGCCGATGCGGGGACTAACTGCGGCTATGGCGGCATTTGCACCGATGATGCTGGCAACTACGCATCCGCAGAGCCAGAACAATCTACCAACTGGGAGCTGGGAACCAAGTGGAACCTGTTGGATCACCGCTTGCTCCTCACTGCAGCAGTGTTTCAAACCACCAAAGAAGATGTTATCGAAGGCGGTAATGACTCTTATGTCTCGGGCGGTAGCCTAAATACTGGTAAGAACCGTGTTCACGGCATTGAGCTGGGCCTAGCGGGTAACATCACCGACAAGTTGAGCGGGCAAGTTGGCGCGGCCATCATGAACTCCGAAACCTTGGAGTCCTATGACCCAGCCAACGAAGGTCTGCCCAAGGCCAACTTCGCCGAGAAAAGTGCCAACGCCCAACTGCGCTATCAGTTAACGCCTGCCTTTGCATTCGGCGGCACCATGACCTATTCCAGCGAAATGTTCGGCGGCCAGCCTGATGAAGGCGCCAACGGCAACATCGAGCTGGATGGTTACACCGTGTACGACCTGTTCGCCAGCTATAAGGTCAACGAAAATCTCGACCTGCGCGCCAACGTTCAGAACATCTTTGATGAAGAGTATTACACCGCCGTTTACCGCGGTGGCAGCATTGTCTATAAAGGTGATGCACGTAACGCTCAGCTAACCGCTCGCTACAAGTTCTGAGTGTTGTAATCGGTTAGTACCGACAGCGGCGAAGGCAACTTCGCCGCTGTTTCATTTCAGGGGGACATGCAGGTGATAATCCCGATTCAAGCTGTGTTTACTGCTGACGAAGTAAGCAAGATCCGTAGTCATTTGGATAACAACGCCGATTGGCAAAACGGCAACGCTACCGCCGGTGGTCAAGCTCGTCAGGTCAAGCAGAACCAACAGTTGCCACTAGATAGCAAACTGGCGCAGCAGCTCGGCGACATCATCCTTAACACCCTCTCGCAACACCCCACTTTCATTTCAGCGGCATTGCCGTTGAGAATCTTTCCGCCGATGTTCAATCGTTATCGCACTGGCGAAACCTATGGACTGCACGTGGACAACGCGATTCGCTACGTTCCCGGCAATTCCACCCCTATTCGTACTGATCTGTCCGCCACCCTGTTCCTTTGCGATCCTGAGGAATACGAGGGCGGTGAGCTGGTCATTGAAGACAACTTTGGCAGCCAGCGCATCAAGCTGAACGCCGGTGATCTGGTGCTCTACCCATCCACCAGCCTGCACACCGTCACTCCGGTAAGCCAAGGTACGCGTACCTGCGCGGTGTTCTGGTTGCAGAGCATGGTGCGCAGCAACCAGCAGCGCGAAACCCTGTTCGATCTGGACCAAAGCGTGCAGGCACTGACCACCGAACTCGGCGCCAGCCATACGGAAGTGGTGCGTCTGTCCGGCACTTATCACAACCTGATTCGCCAATGGGCTGATACCTGATGTCGCTATCCTTCGAACGCCGTGCGCCACTAAACAGCATCCCTGCCGACCTGGTTAGCGTGGCCGACTATGCACGCTATGCGCCGGACTTCATACCGCACGCCATCATGGAGTACATCGCCGGTGGCGGCGCCGATGAAATCAGTCTGAAGCGCAATCGCACCGCGCTGGATGAGCTGCACATATTGCCACGTGCATTGGTCAACTGCACCGCCGGCGGCACGCACACACAGGTGCTGGGCGAACCTCTGCGCCATCCGCTGCTGCTCGCCCCTGTCGCTTTTCAAACACTGGTACACCCTGAGGGTGAACTGGGCACGGCAGAAGCGGCCAGCGTGCTGGAAACCGGCATGATCGCTAGTACTCTGTCGAGCTACAGCCTGGAAGAGATCGCCACGCGTTGCGGTTCGCCCAAGTGGTTCCAGCTTTATATGCAGCAGAGCCGCGACTTTACCCTGGGCCTGGTACGCAGAGCCGAGGCTGCCGGCTATACGCAGCTAATGGTCACCGTTGATGCACCACTGCATGGCATCCGTAACCGAGCGCAACGCGCCGGCTATGAGTTACCGGCAGGTGTAGAAGCAATAAACCTGAAAGACCGCCCTCCTCTGCCCAGTGCCAGCTTCGAGCCGGACCAGAGCATCGTGTTTCAGGGCATGATGAGTGAAGTCCCTACTTGGGATGACATTACCTGGCTGCAGCAGCAAACCAGCTTGCCGATTACACTAAAAGGCCTTTTGCACCCAGCGGATGTGCTGCGCGCACGGGACATGGGGCTGGCCGGCGCAGTGATTTCCAACCACGGCGGCCGCACGCTGGACTGCGTGCCCTCAGCCATCGACCTGCTACCGCGCATCCGCCAAACCGTAGGGCCTGACTTTGCGCTCTTGATGGATGGCGGCGTCGAACGCGGCACCGACATTTTTAAAGCCATTGCGCTGGGTGCCAATGCCGTGTTGCTCGGTCGCCCGCAGCTTTATGCATTGGCGGTCGCTGGCAAGCTAGGCGTAGCGCATATGCTGCGCATCCTGCGCGAAGAACTGGAAGTCACCATGGCGCTGGCTGGCACCCCAACCATTGCCGATATCACCCCGGACGCTTTGTTCAAGTAGGCGACGTCACGGGTTACCCACCCGATTTACCGCTGCACCCAGCACCGTCAGGAAGGATGAAGAAATCATCATCCCTGTGAAAACTCAGGTACCTTCCGGCCGTCGCTGGCGTTCGTAGAGAAAGGTCAGCACTTCGGAGCGTAACTGGTTGTAGCGCTCATCGCTGGCCAGGGCCAAACGATTACGTGGACGCGGTAAGTCGACCTCCAGCACTTCACCAATAGTCGCAGATGGACCGTTGGTCATCATCACTATCTTGTCAGACAGCAATACCGCCTCATCCACATCGTGGGTCACCATGATCACGGTATTTTTTAGATCGCTCTGAATTTCCATCACCGAGTCCTGCAAATGCGCGCGGGTCAAAGCGTCGAGTGCGCCAAAGGGCTCATCCATGAGCAGCACTGAGGGCTCCATTGCCAACGCCCGCGCAATCCCTACCCGTTGTTTCATCCCGCCGGAAATCTCAGAGGGATATTTGTGAATGGCGTGATCCATATGTACTAGCGTGAGGTTGTGCTCGATCCATTCACGCATCTCTTTTTTACTTTTTTTGCCCTTGAACACCGTTTTCACCGCCAACTCAACGTTCTGGTAGCAAGTCAGCCAGGGCAGCAACGCATGGTTTTGGAACACCACGGCGCGCTCCGGTCCCGGCTCATTAACTTCTTTACCGTTCAAAATGGCGCCGCCTTCGGTGGCCTGCGCCAAACCAGCGACTATGTTCATCACCGTCGACTTGCCACAACCTGAATGGCCAATAATAGAAACAAACTCGCCCTTAGTGATTTTCAGGTTAACGTTGTTGAGTGCGCGGAACGGTCCCTTGCGGGTGGGGAAGTCAATGGATACACCCGAGAGTTCGAGAAAGCAGCGGCTTTTATTCACACTGGCATTCTCCTGCAGCTCGTTTGATTCAGTCATTTTCTCTGCCAAATTCAGCTCGCGTTTGAGCATCTGCACGACGGACATGGTGTCACCTCATAACGTTGGTTTGGATGGATTCAGTGGCCAGCCGGCTTTTGATGCGACAACATGGCCTGCACTGTGGTCATCAGCCAGTCGAGCAAAAAACCAATGATGCCGATGGTGACGACCGCGACCATGATGCGACCCAGCGAGTCGGAGCTGCCGTTCTGAAATTCATCCCAGACGAACTTGCCCAAGCCAGGGTTCTGCGCCAACATTTCCGCCGCAATGAGCACCATCCAACCCACCCCGAGTGACAAACGCAGACCGGTAAAAATCATCGGCAGCGAGGCAGGGATGGCAATTTTAAAGACCTGAGTCACCCAACTCAGGCGGATCACCCGGCCGACGTTGATCCAGTCCTTATCGATCGACGCCACGGCAACCGCGGTATTGATCAACGTGGGCCAAAGCGAGCACAGGGTCACAGTCACCGCAGAGGTAATAAATGACTTCTGAAACAACGGGTCATCCGAGACGTACACAGCGCTGACCACCATGGTGACAATCGGCAACCATGCTAACGGCGAAACCGGTTTGAATATCTGCACCAGTGGGCTGATAGCGCCATACAGCTTGGGGCTCAGCCCGCACGCCACACCCAGCGGAATAGCGATCAAACTGGCCAGTAGAAAGCCAGTAAAAACCGTGATCAAACTGGTGCCGATCTGATCGAAGAAGGTCGGTTTGCCGGTGTAATCGCGCAACTTAATTTCTGCATCCGGATTAGCAGCCAGCTTCTTGGCATTGCGCTCATCTTGCCGCGCATAAAAGGCATCGGCCTTGTCGCGTTGCAGTTGGTGCTCCTCGTACAGATTGGTTGCCTGGTGCCATACCGCAACCGGACCCGGCAGTACGCCGAGGCTGGTTTTTACCTGCGCTGCGCCAGCAGACCACAACAGCAAAAACACCAGTAGTGCGAGCAGCGGCAGCCCGACCTTATTGAACAGCTCAGTGGCCTGCTCGCGGGCGTCTTCGCCCTTGCAAAGCCGGACCATGGGCACCATCCAGGACAGCCCAGCGGTTTCCATATAGCCAATTAGTTTGTTGCTCATGCGGTCACCTCCATTGGTAAAGCACGTGCTGGTTCAAGCGAGCGGATTCGGCAACGCTGAGTGCGCCGCCGCGTGCCGACTTCAGATTTTGTCGTCATCTTTAAGGCCAATCTCGAACTGCTGTAGATAGGCGTTGGGCTTGCTGCCGTCGTAGGTCACGTTGTCGATAAACTCTGACTGTGGCGGCTTGAAGCCGGATTCGCTGGCGAAGTCAGGGAAAGCAGAGGCCGGGATCTTGCCCTCTTCGATCAGTTCCTTAGCGGCAACGGCGTAGATGTCTGGGCGATAGACCTTCTTGGCAATGTCCATGTACCAGCTGTCGGGCTGAGCCTCAGCAATCTGGCCCCAACGGCGCATCTGGGTCAGATACCAGATTGCATCGGAGTAATAGGGGTAAGTCGCGTTATAGCGGAAGAACACGTTGAAGTCCGGCACCGAACGCTTATCGCCTTTTTCATACTCGAAGGTGCCGGTCATGGAGTTGGCGATGACTTCCGCATCGGCGCCCACATAAGCCGACTGAGATAGGATTTTCACTGCTTCGCCACGGTTAGCGTTGTTATCAGCGTCCAGCCATTCGGCGGCACGAATCAACGCCTTGACCACGGCAATATGCGTATTGGGGTTTTCATCCGCCCACTGCTGGCTAACACCGAAGACTTTCTCCGGATTGTTCTTCCAGATTTCGTAGTCGGTAATCACCGGCACGCCTATACCCTTAAAGACAGCTTGCTGGTTCCAGGGCTCGCCCACGCAGTAACCCGAAATGGTGCCAGCTTCCAATGTCGCTGGCATTTGCGGCGGAGGGGTAACCGAGAGCAAGGCATCGGCATCGATCTGGCCGGAGGTGTCACCCTTGGACGGCGCGTAGTAACCGGGGTTAATGCCGCCAGCCGCCAGCCAATAGCGCAGCTCATAATTGTGGGTGGAAACCGGGAACACCATGCCCATTTTGAATGGCTTACCGGCTGCCTTGTACTGCTCAATCACCGGTTTAAGTGCATCTGCCTTGATCGGATGGACCGGTCTGCCGTCAGCATCCATCGGGATGTGCTTCTTCATCTCTTCCCAAACCGCATTGGAAACGGTGATGCCGTTGCCGTTGAGGTCCATCGAAAAAGCCGTAATGACATCGGCCTGAGTGCCAAAGCCAATGGTCGCACCCAGCGGCTGACCCGCCAGCATGTGCGCACCGTCCAATTCACCATCAATTACGCGGTCGAGCAGTACCTTCCAGTTAGCCTGTGCTTCCAGGCTGACGTATAAGCCTTCGTCTTCAAAAAAGCCTTTTTCATAGGCAATCGCCAGCGGTGCCATATCGGTCAGTTTGATGAAACCAAACTTGAGTTCTTCCTTCTCCAAATTCTCAACTGCCTGTGCGCTTTGCAGGGGCAGCAGGCTACCAACAGAAAGGGCAACCGCCAGCGAGAGACAAGCGCCAAGAGATTTACGAGTAAATTGCGTCATGTGGAGCACTCCATTTCCAGTTTTAAAGGTCAGCCAGCTCAGAAGGCAACTTGTGCCATCAGCCAGAACTTGTCGGTATCGGTAGCAAAATCGTCGGCGTTGTACTGCGCGTACTTGGCCAGCAGCGTCACGTCGCCAAATTCTTTCGCCGCTAGCAGGTCCAGCTCAGAACCGTAGTCGGCACCGCCTTGATCAGCGGAAAACTCGTGGTACACGGCCTGCAACTTGATGCCAGCGAGCGCGCCACCCACCTGCAGGTAAAGGTCTTCCAGACCGTCAGCAGGCGTAGCAAGGAACTTGTCAGCCCAGCCATTAAAGGCGTGGCCAATGGCGTAAGGAGTCTGGAACGCAGATTCACCTGACCCCAACAGCTCGTAGCCACCCAACAGCTGCACACCGCTGAAGTTGATACCCAGCTCAGCCAACTGATAGTCGGCATCGATATTCTTGCCATCGGCGTAATCGGTTTGTTTGGCGTATTCCAGCGTGTACACCAGCGTGCTGCTGGCACTCAGCACTGGCTCACCGGCCAAACGCAGGCCCAGGGTTTTATTGGAGCCTGCCGGGGTATCGTCAAAGTCGAGGAAGTAGCCGTAGCCCGTCACTTTGATCCAGTCGAAGCCGGCGTAGGACAGATTGGCCAAATGGGTGTCGGTTTCGATATCGCCCTTGGATGAGTCTTCGCCAAAGATGCGATTGACGTTGTAGACGTAGGCGTAGTTGAGCGTGGTGTCGATCAGACTGGTGTTAGTCAGACTGAAACCGTCATAAGTCTGCTCGTTCTGGCGCCAGCCCACGTTGCCGATAAAACGCGCGTTGTCGTAGATGATCCTCTGGCGGCCAAATTTCAGTACGCTGTCCGGCACGCCGGCGTAACTCACGTAGGCCTGATTGACCTCGGTACCCTCTGGATCAACTACCACCGGGTATTGCGTATTGGCGCTGGGTAGGCCACTACCGTCGTTATAACGTTCGCTGCCAATTGATGTGACGTTGTCAAACTCAACAAATACACCGACGCCTTGGTAAGGTGCAGTTGCAAAGTTGAGCCGGCTGCGCAGGGTTGAGGCACCGGCATTCTTGTCGATGCCATCCTGATCGACAAACTCATAGCGATAGCGCAGATCCAATCCAATCTTGCCCTCGATAACAGCTTCCTTGATCGACTGCACGCCTGTTGCTTCCTGCGCCAGCACAGCGGGACTGAAGACCACCAAAGAGGCGGCCAATACGCTGGCGGTGTTGATTTTCTTGAATCCTTTTTGCTTGCTCATGAGCACCCTTTCCTGAAAAACGCGCACAAAAAAAGGCGTCCACGAACATCGCTGTTGATAACAGGTATGTTGGTGGACGCCTTTGCCCGAAAATTCTGTAATTGATTTTGCTGTGTTAGCCGCTGCGCCCAGTCTTTGAACGCTGCGTTACAGAGGGTTTAGCAAGCCCTGTGCCACAGATTTCAAATCGTTGTTTTTGTTGTCTATTTCAGAAATAAAAACCACCGTGATCGGACCGCACTGCGATAGTCCAGTGCAGACTGTGCAGTCATCGCACTGCTGCTGTGCACTAGCGCTGCACCAAAACCCTCACACGCTATGGCACGCGCCAGGCAATTGATCGGGCAAACCGATCAGCAAAGCGTGAGATGAAATGTGCGCAACGCGCGGGCTCATCGTTACGCCTGGCTTGGGATGGCTGCGGCGTTTTATGCGGCGTGCTTGCTGCGCCGTACTTCGAGCAGATAGGTAAAACTCAAAACCGCGACCGACAGCGCGAACAGCAGCACTACCGGGCGGGGAAACTCATTGCCGCTGCTCGTCACGCGCAAATTCAACTTGCTGGCCGCCAGACGGTCGGGCAGCGCTTGCCGGTAGCCCTCGTCGAGAACCACCTCCATAAAGTCCCGGCGGCTGCGGTAACGCACCACACTGACAAACTCCCAGGGCTGCGCTTCACCCGTGGCCGCAACCGGCATGGAAAATACCGGATAGCCGCCGTGCTTCAGCCAGATGGGCAGCATCGAACGGCTAAAGCGCGCGAGTGATTCCTCACCCGACAGGCTGTCTGGTGCAGCCGAAGCAGTGTTCAACTGGAAAAGATTCACTACGTGAACGGCCCTGCCGTCGTCGCCACGCATAAATGCAAGCACATCCATACCCTGCAAAAAGCCGCGCGTTGCAGCGGGCAAAGCGTCGATACGTGTCTGGTAGGCGTTGATCTCGTGCTCCGTAAGAGGCGAACCGCTGCCTCGATACCAGAAAAACGTGGTTAGCATGAGTACGACGGCTAGCGCAGCGACGATAAACACTGGGCGTATGGCTGGCATGGGAGAATGCTCTAGGGAGGTTGAACTTACCTTGCGCCAAAGCACTTGCATTTTGCAAGCTCTTTTCAATTCAAACCGCTCACAAACTCAAAGGCAGCAAACTCGATGGTTTAACCTGCTGCTTTAGCTGCCCATGCGCCGGTGCTAGTATTTCTACCGATGATGAATGAAGGTGCCCCAGCAAATGTCGGAAGATTTCCCCAGCCGCTCGCATTGCCCGATCAATTACGCCCTTGAGTCGTTTGGCGACAAATGGACGCTGTTGATCATCCGCGATTTGATGTTCAAGACCAAAACATCATTTAATGAGTTTCTTTCCTCCAACGAAAAAATCTCTACCAACATTCTCGCTGACCGTTTGCGGCGTCTCGAATCCCTGGGCATTGTCAGCAAAGAGGTGAGCGACGAAAATCGCTCCAAATTGATTTATTCTCTGACTCGCAAAGGTCGTGATCTGTTGCCGATCATGATGGAAATCACCCAGTGGAGCGGGAGATATGATCCTCAAACCAATGCCCCTGAGGCACTACTGAAACGGCTTGAAGCCGACAAACTAGGCCTGATAAAGGACATAGAAGCGGGCTGGGAGCATAAGTAGTCGCCATAGCCACAGCGAAGCGACCCGCCAGCCTACTTTGGCTATCAACAAATCTTGCACCGAAAACGCTCACCAGACCGCCAGCGCACCAATATAGAGCAACAAGCGCAGGTATACATCTGCCCTACCCCCGCCACACACTGCGCCAACAGGTGCCGTAGAGTGAAACGTTCAACTCTGGTCTGCTATTTGCTTTAGAAGAAGTGTTCGCACTCCTTAAAGCAGGCGCAACACACAATTTGCAAATAGAGCGCTAGGGTTCCGGCTGATCTGCTCAGCGACTGGTCCGAGAGCACTCGACCTTTCAAGCAAAGGTTACACGGCGGGATAAAAGCCCGGGAGACGATTGGCGTAACCGCCAGGAGTGCTCCGCGTGTCACTGATTGAGAGGTTCAAGATGAAAAAGCTTTCCGCACTGGTTCTATCCTTTCTGCTTTCCTCCACCGTACAGGCACAAGATAGCTTTAAGGTCTGCTGGTCGATCTACGTCGGCTGGATGCCTTGGGCTTACGGCGACGAGTCCGGCATCGTAAAAAAATGGGCTGACAAGTACGACATCGACATTGAGGTCGTGCAGATCAACGACTACATCGAATCGATCAACCAGTATACCGCTGGCCAGTTTGACGCCTGCACCATGACCAATATGGATGCCCTGACCATCCCCGCTGCTGGCGGTGTTGACAGTACCGCGCTGATCGTCGGTGACTTCTCCAACGGCAACGATGGCATCGTGCTCAAGGGCAAGGAGCAGTTGTCCGACATCAAGGGCCAGAACGTCAATCTGGTAGAGCTGAGCGTCTCCCACTACCTGCTAGCCCGCGCGCTGGAAACGGTCGGCATGAAGGAAGCCGACGTGCAGGTGGTCAACACCTCTGATGCAGATTTAGTTGCTGCCTATGGCACTGACGACGTCACCTCAGTCGCTACCTGGAACCCACTACTCAACGAAATTTCCAGCCAACCGGACAGCCACAAGGTATTTGACTCGGCGCAAATTCCCGGTGAAATCATCGATTTGCTGGTCGTTAACACCGACACCCTGAAAGCCAATCCAAAATTGGGCAAAGCGTTGACCGGTGCCTGGTACGAAATCATGGCCAAGATGCAAGCCGACGAGGCCGTGCGCACCTATCTGGCTGAAGCTTCAGGCACCGATTTGGCTGGCTATCAGGCCCAGCTCGACAGCACTGAAATGTTCTATACCCCACAACAGGCGTTATCACTGACCAACGACAGCGCGTTGAAAACCACCATGCAGTACGTCGCAGACTTCTCCTTCGACCACGGCCTGCTCGGTGAAGGCGCGCCTGATGCGGGTTTTGTCGGTATCAGCACGCCCGCTGGTGTATTGGGCGATAAAAACAACATCAAGTTGCGCTTTGATCCTAGCTATATGCAGCTCGCGGCAGACGGCCAGCTGTAATCCGACCCGCTGAATCCACCGGGGGCGGTTGCCCCCGACGCAAGGAAACACTATGAAGCGACTGATCAATCTATCTCCCGCGCCAGCAACCCGCATGTTTATCGCGTTGCTGCCGTTCGTGCTCCTGTTGCTGGTATACATAGTGGCCTCCGACGCGCGCCTGGAAGCGAACCCTAACGACAAGTTGCTGCCGTCCTTCAGCCAGATGGGCGCCGCGATTGACCGAATGGCGCTGGAACCCAGCAAACGCAGCGGCGATTACGTGTTCTGGGTAGATACCGCCAGCAGCCTTAAACGCCTCGGCATGGGCGTGGCGATCGCCGCCAGCGTCGGACTGGCAATTGGACTACTGACCGGTGCCCTGCCCGTCATCAACGCCAGCATGAGCCCCTTGCTGACGGTGATTTCGCTTATCCCGCCGCTGGCGATACTGCCGGTGCTGTTCATCATTTTTGGTCTGGGTGAGCTGTCCAAGGTGATGCTCATCGTACTGGGCATCACCCCGTTCATTGCCCGCGACCTGCAACGCCGCACGCAAGAGATACCCAGCGAACAGCTCGTCAAAGCACAGACACTGGGCGCCAATACCAGCCAGATCATGGTTCGCGTATTGCTGCCGCAATTGATGCCCAAACTGATCGATGCGGTGCGCTTGTCGATGGGCGCTGGTTGGCTGTTCCTGATCGCGGCTGAGGCTATAGCCTCTACCGATGGCCTCGGCTACCGCATCTTTTTGGTACGTCGCTACATGTCGATGGACGTCATCCTGCCTTATGTCGCCTGGATCACCCTGCTGGCCTTTCTGTTCGATTGGCTGCTGGCGACCCTGAGCCGCCGACTGTTCCCTTGGAACGTACAAGGAGGCAACTCATGATTGAAGTTAACAACCTGGGTAAGAGTTACGACGGTAACCCGGTTCTTGAGCGTTTGAACGTTAACGTTAAAGAAGGCGAGTTCGTCACGCTGGTCGGCGCCTCGGGCTGCGGCAAGAGCACCTTCCTGAAAATGCTGCTGGGTACCGAGTCGCCTACCAGCGGCCAGCTGCTGCTTGACGGTAAATCCATTGCCGATGAACCGGGCCCGGATCGCGGCATCGTCTTCCAGCAGTATTCCGTGTTTCCGCACATGACCGTGCTGGATAACGTGATGTCCGCCGTCGGCTTTGCTCAGCGTGGCTTGACGGGTTATCTGTTCGGCACCAAGCGCAAGCAAGCGCGCAAGGACGCCGAAGCCATGCTCAACGAAGTGGGCTTGGGGCATGCGCTGCAAAAGTATCCGCACGAGCTGTCGGGCGGTATGAAACAGCGCCTGGCGATTGCCCAGGCGCTGCTCGGCAAGCCCCGTATCCTCCTGCTCGACGAACCATTCGGCGCACTCGATCCGGGAATCCGCGCGGATATGCACGAACTAGTTTTGCGGCTGTGGAAAGAACACAAGCTGACCATCTTCATGGTTACCCACGACATCAAAGAAGGTTTCTATCTCGGCACCCGTCTCTGGGTGTTCGACAAAGTCCGCCAGGACCCACACGCCCCGCAAGCGTTTGGCGCAACCATCACTTATGACTTGCCGGTCAACAACAAAGCCCGGCAACCGGCAGCGAAAACGACCGCTGAAACCATTGCGCCACTGCTGGCCGAAAAGGCCGGTTGATAGCAACCCGATACGGAGAAAACGGCAATGAGCATGAATCACTACAGCACAGAAATTCCCGGCGCCAGCCACTGGTCCCTGCGCGTGCGTAAAGGCATGCAAATGCGCCTGACCGACCTTAAGGGCGGCGCCAACGTTGGCATGCTGTTCTACAACCCGGAGAATTTGCTGGAGCGCTATAACGCCCCGGATACCCTCAAGGGCCAGCACACGTTCAAGCTCAGCACGGGTAACTGCCTGTATTCCGATATGGGTCGGGTGTTCGCCTCAATCATTGAAGACAGCCTCGGCTGGCACGAAACCGTCTGCGGCAACAGCAACGCCGAGCAAATCAAGGCTCGTTGGGGGCAGCGCGATTATCAGCGCGACCGTAATGAGTGGCACCAGAACGGCTACGACGCCTTTCTGGTCGAGCTGGTCAAGTACGGATTGGGTCGCGCCGACATGGCCGCCAACCTGAATCTATTCAGCAAGATCGGTACCGACGACGAAGGCAACATGACGCTCGACGGCCAGCACAGCAAGCCTGGCAGCCAAGTGGTCTTGCGCTTCGAGATGGACACCCTGGTGCTGCTGCACACCTGCCCACATCCGCTCAACCACGCCGAAGCTTACCCCTACAACCCGGTGCAGATTGAACTGAGCCCGGCCGACCCGGTAGACGATGACGACTATTGCCGTAACTTCCGCCCGGAAAACCAGCGCGGTTTCATGAACAACGCCCTGTATCACCTAGGCAAGTAAGCGAGAACACCATGATCAAGACCAGCTCACGCCAACCCGAGACAGCCACGCAGCGCAGCACCATCGGCGCCGGCGATTATTACATCGGCACCGTCAAGGCCGGCCAGACCCTGCGCCTGCTCGACCTAGAAGGCAATCAGGCCGCCGACACGCTGTTTTTCAGCGCCGCCAACCCGGTTGAGCGCTATAGCGTCACCGATACCATCCGCGAGCAGGGCAATGTCTACCTGACCGCCGGCTCGGTGATTCGCTCCAATGAAAACAACCCCATGCTGGAAATCGTAGCCGACACCTGTGGCCGGCACGACACCCTGGGCGGCGCTTGCGCCAGCGAAAGCAACACCATCCGCTACGACCTGGAAAAACGCTGCATGCACTCCTGCCGCGACAGCTGGATGCTCGCGGTCGCCGAAAACCCCGATTACGGCATCAGCAAACGCGACATCACTCACAACATCAACTTCTTCATGAACGTGCCGGTCACCAGCGATGGCGGCCTGACCTTTGAAGACGGTATTTCCGGCGCAGGCAAGTACGTAGAACTGACCGCGCTGATGGATGTGGTAGTGCTGATCTCCAACTGTCCACAGCTGAACAATCCTTGCAACGGTTACAACCCGACGCCGGTTGAGATGCTGGTATGGGACAAATGAGTCAGCTGTAACGACCAAGATTCACCTGCTTCAGTGGACGACCACTGTCGTATATGCTGCCTGGGACGGCCCGGCAAAGGCTAGAGTGATGTTCAATAAAGTATTGATTGCCAACCGTGGCGCCATCGCCACCCGCATTATTCGCACCCTGCGCCGTCTGGGTATTGGCTCGGTAGCGGTCTACGCCGAGTGCGACGCTGAAAGCCTGCACGTACGCCTGGCCGATGAAGCCTACTGTCTAGGTGACGGCGCCGCTGCTGATACCTACCTGCAGATCGATAAGTTGCTTGCCATTGCCGCCGAGACGGGCGCCCAAGCCATACACCCCGGTTACGGTTTTCTCAGCGAGAACGCCGGTTTCGTGCGCCGCTGCGAGGCGGCGGGCATCGCCTTTGTTGGCCCTACTTCTGAGCAGATGCTGGCCTTTGGTCTCAAGCACCGCGCCCGTGATTTGGCCGAGAAGGCTGGCGTACCGCTGCTGCCCGGCACCGATCTACTGCAAGACCTGAGCGCCGCACAAGAGGCAGCCGAGCGCATCGGCTATCCCATCATGCTGAAGAGTACCGCCGGCGGCGGCGGCATCGGTATGCAGTTGTGCCACAGCCTGGAAGAACTGAACGGCGCCTTCGACAGCGTCAAGCGCCTCGGCGCCAGCAACTTTGCCGACGACGGCGTGTTCCTGGAAAAATTCATCGCCCGCGCCCGGCACATAGAAGTACAGATGTTCGGTGACGGCGCGGGCAAGGCATTGGCCCTGGGAGAGCGTGATTGCTCTAGCCAGCGCCGTAACCAGAAGGTGGTAGAGGAATGCCCTGCGCCCAATCTCACCGACGCGGTGCGCAACGAGCTGCATAGCACCGCCGAGAAGCTACTGTGCAGCATCGGTTACCGCAATGCCGGGACCGTGGAGTTCATTTACGACGCCGACAGCCACGAGTTTTACTTTCTTGAAGTGAATACCCGCCTGCAGGTTGAGCACGGCGTGACCGAAGAGGTTTATGGCGTTGATTTGGTCGAGTGGATGATCCGTTTGGCCGCCGGTGATGCGCCGGATCTGGATGCACAGCGAGGCAATCTTCAACCGCAAGGTCATGCGATTCAGGTACGTCTGTATGCCGAAGATCCTTTCCGCGACTTTCAGCCATGCGCCGGCCTGCTCAGCGAAGTTATTTTCCCATCCGGCGACGGCATCCGCATTGACCACTGGATCGAGTCCGGACTGGAAGTGCCCGCTTACTTTGATCCCATGCTGGCCAAGGTTATTGTGCATGCCGATACCCGCGAGCAGGCGCTGAGCAAGCTGCAAAGCACCTTGGACGCTACCCGCTTGTATGGCAGCGAAACCAACCTGGACTATCTGCGCGCGTTGAGTCGTGATCCGGTACTGGCAGCCGGTGAGGTGACCACGCGCTATCTGAACAGCTTCCGCTACAACCCGGCACGCATCGACGTGCTGGCCGGCGGCACCCAGACCACTATTCAGGATTTTCCCGGCCGTGCCGGCAGCTGGGATGTGGGCGTGCCACCATCTGGCCCGTTCGACAGCTATGCCTTCCGGCTTGGCAATCGTCTGCTGAACAACGCCAAAGACGCTGCAGGTCTGGAAATCACTCTGCAAGGCCCAACGTTACGGTTCGCCAACGCCTCTCAAATTGTGCTCAGTGGTGCTCCACTGGACGCGCGACTGGACGATCAGCCCGTTGCCCTCTGGCAGATCATTGATGTTGCCGCTGGCCAAACCCTGACCCTGGGCCGCATCAAGGAGTCCGGCACCCGTGCTTACTTGAGCGTGCTCGGTGGCGTGCAATGCCCCGACTACCTAGGGTCAAAGTCGACCTTTACGCTGGGCAAGTTCGGTGGCCACAACGGCCGCGCGCTACGCACCGGTGATGTGTTACATCTGGATAACAGCGCTAGCAGCGTTGCCGCCGCCAGCGTGCCGGACGCTTTGCGGCCGAGCATCAGCAACCAATGGGACGTACGCGTCATCTACGGACCGCACGGCGCGCCAGACTTTTTCACTGGCGAGGATGTAGATACCTTCTTCAATACCGACTGGGAGATTCACTACAACTCCAGCCGTACCGGCGTGCGGCTGATTGGCCCCAAACCCGAATGGGCGCGTAAGGACGGAGGCGAAGCTGGCCTGCACCCCTCGAACATTCACGACAATGCCTACGCTTTCGGCACTGTGGACTTCACGGGTGACATGCCGGTCATCCTCGGACCCGACGGCCCGTCATTGGGTGGCTTTGTGTGCCCCGCCACGGTGATCACCGCCGACCTGTGGAAACTCGGTCAACTGCGCGCTGGCGACAAGGTGCGCTTCGTTCCGATCAGCATTGAGCAGGCGGTCGCGCTGGAGGCAGCGCAAATCGCAGAAATCGACGCCTTGCAGGCTCAGCCGATCGAATGGGAGCCCGTGGCCCCCGAAACCCCCATTCTCAAGCGCTTGCCCGCAGAGCAGTTTGGCGATGAAATTGTTTACCGCGCGGCGGGTGATCACTTTCTGCTGGTGGAGTATGGCGAACAGATTCTGGATATTCGTCTGCGTTTTCGCGCACATGCATTGATGCAGTGGCTGCAGCAGAATCCGCTGCCTGGGCTGCGAGAACTGACGCCGGGCATCCGCTCGCTGCAAATGCATTTCGACAGCCAACAGCTGAGCCACGAGACGCTACTGGCGCATTTACTCAAGGGTGAGCAGGCACTGTCCGAGCGGCTTAACGAACTGTCGGTACCGTCACGCATCGTGCATATCCCGCTGTCCTGGGATGACGAGGCCTGCCAACAGGCGATTGAGAAATACACCCAGTCGGTGCGCAGCAACGCGCCCTGGTGCCCAAGCAACCTAGAGTTTATCCGCCGCATCAACGGGCTCGACAGCATTGATGATGTAAAAAAAGTACTCTTCGATGCCTCCTATCTGGTGATGGGCCTGGGCGATGTGTATCTCGGTGCGCCGGTCGCGACGCCGACCGACCCACGTCACCGGCTGGTGACCACCAAGTACAACCCCGCGCGTACCTGGACGGCAGAGAACTCAGTCGGCATCGGCGGTTCTTATATGTGCGTTTACGGCATGGAAGGCCCCGGCGGCTATCAGTTCGTCGGCCGCACCTTGCAGATGTGGAATCGCTACCGCCAGACGCGCGAGTTCAGCAAACCCTGGCTGTTGCGCTTCTTCGACCAGATTCGCTTTTATGAAGTAAGCCACGAAGAGCTGCAACAGATTCGCCGCGACTTCCCCCAGGGACGCTATCCACTGCGTATAGAAGAGAGTCATTTCAGTCTCTCCGAGCATGAAGCATTTATTGCTGACAACGCAGAAGAGATCGACGCATTCAAGCAACAACGCAACGCCGCCTTTGCTGAAGAGCTGCGCCAATGGCATGCCAACGGTCAGTTCAATTTTGTTAGCGAGGAATTGGAAAGCTCTGACGAGAACGTTAGCTGGCCGGAAGACAGCGTCGGTGTCGACAGTCCGGTGTCGGGTAGCCTGTGGCAAGCCGCCGTTAAGGTTGGCGACCAGGTTAAGGCTGGCCAAGTGTTGTTGATCCTCGAATCCATGAAGATGGAAATTCCTTTGCAGGCGCCGTGCGACGGCGTCGTTACCCACGTATTGCAGCAGGCCGGTGGCCGCGTACACGCTGGCCAACCGCTGGTGGTATTGCAGGACGCTGCGCAGGAGAACCCAGCATGAAAATTGATATGAGCATCAGCGGTCTGAAACAGGTCTACAGCGAAGGCAGTCTGACCCCAGCCACACTTTTGGCCCGCATCCGTGAGCAGGCCGCCACGTTGTCCGACCACAACATCTGGATTTACCTGCTGAGCGAAGCCGAGCATCAGCCCTATATTGATGCGCTGGCAACCAAAGATCCGGCCACTACGCCGCTCTGGGGTGTACCTTTTGCCATCAAGGACAATATCGACCTGGCGGGTGTTGCTACCACCAACGGCTGTGACGCCTTTGCCTATAAGCCTGCCGAGTCCTCGCAGGTAGTGCAGCAGCTGCTCGACGCAGGCGCCATCCCGATCGGCAAGACCAACCTGGACCAGTTTGCCACCGGCCTGAACGGCACGCGGTCGCCGCACGGCCCCTGTCACAATGCCTTTGATTTTGACTACATCAGCGGTGGCTCCAGCGCCGGCTCCTCGGTTTCTGTCGCCAAGGGCCTGGCCAGCTTCAGCTTGGGCACCGACACCGCTGGCTCCGGCCGAGTACCCGCGTGTTTCAACAATCTGGTCGGGCTAAAACCCACCCGTGGCCTGCTGTCGGCCAGCGGCTTGATACCGGCGTGCCGCAGTCTGGATTGCATCAGTATCTTTGCGCTGAACAGTGATGACGCCAACAGCGTGTTGGCCTGCGCGGAAGGTTTCGATAGCCGCGACGGTTATAGCCGCGCCAATCCATTCAATAACCAGAACCGTCAGTACGGGCGCCGCGGTGGCGCGCTCAAGGTAGGGGTTCTGGCCGAAGAACACTTACAGTTCTTTGGTGATCAAGCTTATGCCGCTACCTATGCCGCCACGTTGGAAAAGCTCGCCGCTAATGGCATAGAACTGATCACCATCGACTACACACCCTTTAACGAAGCTGCCCTGCTGCTGTACGAAGGCCCTTGGGTAACTGAACGTTACCTGGCAGCGCAGCCGCTGATCGACGACGACCCCGAGGCCATCTTCCCGGTAGTTCGCGAGATCATCGCGCCCGGTGGCAAGCCACCCGCTACAGCCCTATTCAAGGCGCAGTACCGACTGGAGGAGTTGAAAAAGGCCTGTCATGACCAACTCGCCGGTCTCGACTGCCTGCTGACGCCCACCGCTGGCCGGTTGTTTACCATCGCTGAAATGCTGGCAGAGCCAATTCTGCATAACAGCCAATTAGGCTACTACACCAATTACATGAATCTGGTCGACATGACCTCCGTCGCCGTACCGACCGCGCTCACCGACGCAGGCCTACCGTTTGGCGTAACCCTGGTAGGCCCGGCGTTCAGTGACCGGGCGCTACTGTCCATTGCCAACCGCATTCAGCAACTACTCCCCCTGCCCCAGGGCGCACTTGATCTGCCGCAACCCACGCTCAGCGGCCAGCCGGTCGGCAACCCGGACAGCATCGATGTGTTGGTCTGTGGTGCACACCTCGAAGGGCTGCCGCTTAACTGGCAGCTGGTTGAGCGCGGTGCCGTGCTCAAACAACACACTCAAACATCGCCGCATTATCTAATGTACGCGCTGGCCGGTGGTCCACCGTTCCGTCCGGGTCTGATCCGCGATGAAAGCAAAGGGGTCGCCATCGACGTGGAAATCTGGTCGATTCCAAAGGCTGAGTTTGGCAGTTTTGTGGCCGGCATCCCTGCGCCACTGGGTATCGGCAAGGTTCAGATTGCCGATAATAGCTGGGTCTGTGGCTTCATTTGCGAACCTTATGGACTCGAAGGCAGCAGCGATATTTCTGCACTGGGAGGTTGGCGCGCCTATATGAAAAGCGCCTGAGAGGCCGCGAAAAACGCGGGGGGAGACATTTCTGAATACAGCACATAAACTAGCCAGTGACCATGTAGTCAATCTGGGTGCAGTTCATGGAAAAACGGAAGTCCCCTCGCCAGATATGTGCAGTAGATGCCGTGCTATCGGTGGCGGAAGGACAAAGCCATCACTGCACTATCAGCGAATACAGCCAAAGTGGTTTACAAATAACCTTTGATGCCGCCATCGCAAGCAGCATCATTAATAGCCTCAAGCGGCTCGTTGCACAGCACGGCGATGCGAGCGTTAGCTTTCGCCAAGCACAGCAACACCTGCGTTTGCCGGTTGCGATTATTCACCTGAGCAAGCAGGGAGCTGGCCTTCGCCTGCACGCCCCAGATCCATCTATCTATCGCGTACTACAGCATTTGTCCGCAGCTCAAGCAGACACCAGCAGTGAGCGCACCAACCTGGTCAGCAGTCAACCGACCCTCAGTCCGCGGCACAAGAAAACCCTCATGCAGGCCGCTTCGACGGTATTGCATAATTATTTGCGCCAGCAGTATTCCGGTTTCTGTCATCAGCTCGAGCATGAGTTGCTCGCCGCCGCCGATCAGCAACCCGACAATGGCGAACAACAACTTTTTTTTATTGCTATCAGACAGTTTCGTAAGGAACGTCAAGCCATCTTCGCCGCCCTAAGCCAAAACATGATTACCGAGGCTATGGCGCTCACCAAAGCCCGAGATGCCACGGCAAGAACGGTCCAGACGCCAGACAAAAAGCGTGCGTCGCCGCTGGAGTTGGTGACCAAGAACGATTTTGAGGACTGGTTGCTGGTGCGCGTGGCCATTTCCAAGGTCGAGCTAAAACTGCGTGAAGCGCTTATAGAACTGCAGATCCGTGTCGACGCCGCTTTTGGCGACCGCGATGGCAAGCGCACTTACAACCCGTTTTCACCCGCAGCGCTGTGCAACAGTTTTTTTGATCAGATTCACCATTTACGATTGCAGCATGCGCAACTACAGGTGGTGTGTTCAGTACTGCAAAAAACCGTGCTCAATGACTTACATGTTTTCTACCAGCAACTGAATCAAGTATTCATAGATGCCGACATCCTGCCGGATATCGATGTTAACCAGTACCTAGCCGAACAGGCGATCCTGAAGCGTCCCGTGCCGGTGACGCCTGAGCAGACAGCAACCGAGAGTGAATCCGGTAGCGCACGGCCAGCAGAAGGACCGGCAGCAGCCCCAAAAGCTGCGCAGCCAACGACTCAAACCAAAGACCACCAGACGCGACCCACCGATACAGTTCCAACCACAGCACCTGCGGCGGCGGCTTACGGCACCGTAACCCAGTTGATGGGGCTGCGCCGACAAGCACGTGGTGACGCTAAGATTGACACTGAAAGCCTGCCCGAAGAGCGCAGCGCAACTGCACAACAACTTGGCGAACTGCAAGAAGACCTACTTAATGGCAACCTGCAGCTGCATCAGCCCGGTGCGCTCAAGGAGTTGATGCAGCAAGCCAAGGGCAATACCCAAGCGCTCTCCGAGCAGGAACACGATGCGGCCGACACCATTGAAGGGCTGTTCGACAGCATCATGCAGAGCGACCGCATCACCACCGATCTGCGTGATGAGTTCAGCAAACTCCAGGTTCCGCTGTTACGGGCGATGTTGCAGGACCCGGAAATATTCGCCGCCGAGTCACACCCCGCAAGGCAGGCGCTGAACTACATTGCGCTGCTATCCGACAAAAGCAGCACCAATCTGGCATCCAACACCCCGGTGATCCTGGATGCCATTCGCAGCATTCTGTCGGATAAGACCGATGGCAAGGGCTTCAGCCAGAGCATCGATAAGTTGGATCAATTGGTCAGCCGCGAAAAACGTCTGATCGAGCGCAATTTACAACGCATCCGACAAAGCTGTGATGGACAGCAGCGGCTACGCCACGCCAACCGTCAAATTCAACATGAATTGAGCCGCATGCTGGCCGAGCCGGCGCCCCAGCCGGTAATTGAGCTGCTTGAAAATGGCTGGCGCGACCTGATGCGGCTGAGCTATTTACGCGAAGGAGTAGCTAGTCGCTCTTGGGAGATCACCTTACAGGTAATAGAACAGCTGGCTGCCAACCGCGACGCCGAGCGGTTGGCAGCCATTGAAAAGCCACTGAACGATGCAGATTTGATTCGCTTGCTGGAAAAGGGCTTATCGAAAATCCCGGAAGGCCAGCTTAGCCAGCGCGAGTTGTTGGCGCGGTTACAACAGTTGCTAGCGACTGCCCCCAGCGAGGTCAGCCTCGCACTCTATCAAACCGCCGCACCGGAGCTTAGCCTGGAAGAGCGTCTCGACACGCTCCCTGATAACGGTTTGGCACTGCAACGCTGGATCAAGCGCGTGCGCGGACTGAAAACCTCGCAATGGTTTGAGCTGACCCAAGGCAAACTGCAGGAAAAACTCGTGCAGCTTGCTTGGATCGCCGACGACGACAGCTTGTATGTTTTCGCCAATCACCAAGGCACACAAAAACTCGAATTACCCTTGGAGCGAGTTGCCGCGCTGCTGCGCGACGGCAACCTTGTGCTACTCAGTGATGCTGCATTGCCAGCGGTGGAGCAAGGTCTCGATGCGCTGGTGCAAAAGGTCTACGACAAACTCGCTTTCGACTCCTGCCACGACCCGCTCACCGGCTTTCTTACCCGTAAGGAATTCTGTAGAGCAATGGCGCAGCGAGTAGCCAGCGCTAGCGAGGACGACAGCAACTTCAGCCTGATCTTTATCGACATTATGCAGTTTAAGGTGATCAACAACACCAGCGGCTACGAAGCTGGCGATAGCTTCCTGATCGAGCTGTCACAACGTTTAAAGAGCTTTCTCAAAGGAAGTGCCACCGTCGGCCGCATGGGCACAGACCAATTCGCTATCTTGCTGCCGGAAGAGGCTGAAACCCTCGGTTACAACAGTGCTCGCGAAATTAAAGCTGTGGTAGAAGAAAAGCGCTTTGAATACGAAGAGCACAGCTTTGTTATCAACAGCGCGCTGGCACTGGTCGGCTTTGATCGCAGCAACCAGAAGGTCATGGAGTTGCTACGATCAGTCGAGGCTGCCACCAGCTTGTCTAAGAAATCCGGTTATAAAGATGTGCAGGTAATACGTCCTGGTGACCAAGCACTGGAGGATCTGGATGAAGTCATGGCCTGGGTCACCCGCATCAACCGTGCCCTGGATAACGACAACCTAAAGTTACGTTGCCAGAAAATCATGCCCATCAATGGCAGCCCCCGCACCCTCGCTCACTATGAGGTTCTGCTCAGCGTGCTGGATGAGCAAGGTGAGGCTTCCCCGCCGGCGGAGTTCATCAAGGTTGCCGAGGAATACAACCGTATGGCCGATGTGGATCGCTGGGTGGTCGAGCATGTGCTGCAATGGATGCATCAGAATGAGGACGAACTGCACTTGTTTGGTGGCTTCTCAGTCAACTTGTCCGGCCACAGCATGAATGACGAAACCTTCCTCGACTTCATCTTCGATGCACTCGTGCGTTATCCGGTGCGGCGCGACAAGTTGGTGTTCGAAATCACCGAAACCACCGCAGTAACCAATCTGGACGACGCCGCAGACTTCATCAAGGAGATGCGTAGCATCGGCTGCCGCTTCTCGCTCGACGACTTTGGCGTAGGCCAATCGTCCTACTCCTACCTAAAGCGCCTGCCGGTGGACTTTATCAAGATCGACGGTGCCTTCGTGCGTGACATCAATACCAACGACGTCGATTACGCACTGGTTAAATCCATCACTGAAATGGGCCATTACCTCAAGAAGAAAGTCATCGCCGAGTATGTCAGCAGCCCGGAGATTCTCAGCACCGTGACCCATGTCGGGGTGGATTATGCTCAGGGCTATCAATTTGGCATGCCGGTGATGCTCGACGAATTGAATCTGCGCCAACAAAACCTGCACGGTACCGAGCCAGCCTGAGGCCAGTTCGGGCCCAGTTGACGGCTTTTACCGCGTTCGATTGTTAAAGCCGACGCGATCAGGGAAAATGGCGCCCAATATCGTCAATAGCTGCGCTGCTTGTCGCGTACAGACCTGGAATACCTCTACTGATGTCGAACTCCCCAATACAGCAGGAAGTCGGTAAGCGCCGCACTTTCGCCATTATTTCTCACCCCGACGCGGGTAAGACCACCATCACCGAGCGCCTGTTGTTGATGGGCCAGGCGATCAGCATCGCGGGTACGGTGAAGTCGCGTAAATCCGACCGCCATGCAACCTCGGACTGGATGGCGATGGAAAAGGAACGGGGTATTTCGGTCACCACCTCGGTCATGCAGTTTCCCTATCGCGATAGCATGATCAACCTGCTCGATACTCCCGGTCACGAAGACTTCTCGGAAGACACCTACCGCACGCTAACTGCGGTGGACTCGGCGTTGATGGTGCTCGATGGCGGTAAAGGCGTTGAGCCGCGCACCATCGCACTAATGGACGTCTGCCGCCTGCGCGATACGCCCATCGTCAGCTTCGTCAACAAACTCGACCGTGACATTCGTGATCCGATCGAACTGCTTGACGAGATTGAAGAAGTCCTCAACATCAAAGCCGCCCCAATCACTTGGCCGATTGGCTGCTATCGCGACTTCAAAGGTGTTTATCACCTGGAGCGCGACTGCATCATCGTTTACCAATCGGGCCATGGCCACGAGCGGACTGAAACCAAAATCATCGACAAGCTCGACTCCGACGAAGCCCGTGCCCATCTTGGCGACCTCTACGACGACTTCGTAGAGCAACTGGAGTTGGTACAAGGCGCCTGCCACGCGTTTGATCACGATGCGTTTCTGCGCGGTGAAATGACCCCGGTATTTTTTGGTACTGCACTGGGCAACTTCGGCGTTGATCAGGTACTTGATGCCATCGTCGACTGGGCTCCCAAGCCACAATCGCGCGATAGCCACGAACGTACCGTTACGCCAACCGAACCTACCTTCAGCGGCTTCGTATTCAAGATTCAGGCGAATATGGATCCCAAGCACCGCGATCGCATTGCCTTCGTGCGCATCTGCTCCGGGCGCTATGAAAAAGGTATGAAACTGCATCATGTACGCACCGGCAAGGACGTACGTATCGCCGACGCTCTGACGTTCTTCGCCGCCGAACGTGAACACCTCGAAGAAGCTTGGGCCGGCGACATTATTGGTTTGCACAACCACGGCACCATCCAGATCGGTGACACTTTTACCGAAGGCGAGAAAATTGGCTTTACCGGTATTCCGCACTTCGCCCCGGAACTGTTCCGTCGCGTGCGCCTTAAGGATCCGCTGAAATCCAAGCAGCTGCGCCAAGGCTTGCAGGAATTGGCCGAAGAAGGCGCTACTCAGGTGTTCTTCCCAGAGCGCAACAACGACATCATCCTCGGCGCTGTGGGCATTCTGCAGTTCGACGTGGTCGCTTCGCGCCTGCAACAGGAATACAAGGTCGAGTGCATTTACGAGCCAATTAACGTCTGGTCCGCCCGCTGGGTCAGCTCCAGCGATCGCAAGAAGCTGGAGGAGTTCAGCAACAAGGCAACCGATAACCTGGCCATCGACGGTGGCGGCCATCTCACCTATCTAGCCCCTACCCGCGTCAACCTCAGCCTGACCGAAGAACGCTGGCCGGATATTAACTTCCGCGCTACGCGCGAACACCACTGACCCGTAAGCAAGTAATATGCAGCCCGTTCCGATGTTAGGTTCGGGCTTTTTGCTTGTGGCTTGCGGCTAGCCAGCCGCCAGCGTAGCGTTAACCCATGCACTACATAGATACTCACACCCATCTCGATTTCAGTGTTTTCGATCACGACCGCGAAGCCGTGCTGGAAGACTGTGCACGCCTTGGTGTCGAACGCATGGTGGTGCTGGGCGTCGGCGCTAATAACTGGCAACGGGTCTGGCAGTTAAGCCAGCAGCACCGAGCGCTATATGTCGCCTTTGGTTTACACCCAATGTTCCTTGATCAGCATCGCCCAGAGCACATTGCCGAGTTAAGCGTGCAATTGCAGGCCACTAAAAGCAGCGACAAGCTATGCGCGGTGGGCGAGTTCGGGCTGGACTTTTTCGTCGATAACGCCGACCGCGAAGCACAACAACAGTTGTTTGAACAACAGCTGGCGCTAGCTGCGGACTTTGAGCTACCGGCGCTGCTGCATGTGCGCCGCGCCCACGCCCAGTGCATTGCCACGTTAAAACGTTATAAGCTCAAACGCGGCGGTATCATCCACGCCTTCTCTGGCAGCCTGGAAGAGGCGCAGGAGTACATTAAACTGGGTTTCAAGCTGGGTCTTGGCGGTGCCGCCACCTGGCCCCAGGCCAAACGACTGCATCGAACCGTCGCGAACCTGCCGGCCAACAGCATGGTGCTGGAAACGGACTCACCGGATATGCCGCCCCAATTTGCCGCTGGGCTGCGCAACAGCCCGCAGCACCTACCAAAGATCGCCAGGCTTCTGGCTGAGCTGCGAAAACAGCCACTGCAAGAGTTCACCGAGCAGTGCTGGCATAACAGCTGTGAATTATTCGACTGGGCCACCACGCCAGTGTCGTGAGCGGGGCTGTCTGTTACAGTCGGAGCCTTGTTTAGCTAGCCCACCAAGGAGACAGATCCATGCCATTTTTAGGCGCTGCCATTTTTTTGGTCTGGCTTGTTCTGCTGCTGCGCTTTCCGCGCGTGATGCTGCCGGTCAGTGGCGTGGTAGCGGGTTTGGGCTTGCTGTTGGGGCTGGTCATGGGCTTGTTGCAATGGCAGCAGGGGCAACGGCTAGACCAGCTGGCCTTTGACCTGAGTTACCAACCGCAGCAATGCGAGTTTGGTAAACCCCTGGCCGTGCGCATCAGCAACCAGAGTAGCTATGCAGCGGAACACATTCAGTGGCAGCTGGTTGCCAGTCAGCCCGGCCAAAACACAAATTTGCTGGATGCCGGAGTAGCCCAGGAATTCACCAGTGCGGCTCGACTGGCATCAGGAGAACAACAACTGCTGTGCTACAGCGTGCCGCGCCTGCGAAGCGGTTATCGCGAAGCCGAGCTGGAATACCGCGTCGACGCGGTCAGCGCAGAATTCATCAAATAACCAACAAGGACAATAAAGATGACTCAAGAAGTTGCGTTGATAACCGGATGTTCTACCGGCATCGGCCAAGCATTAGCCCACTGCTGCCTGGATGCCGGTTATCAGGTCTGGGCTACTGCCCGCAATCCGGACACCTTGGCGCCGCTGGTAGCACGTGGCGCGATAGCAGTGACGCTGGATGTGAATAACACTGAGCAACGGCTGGCTTGCGCCGAACGTTTGCGCAGCGAAGCCGGTCGACTGGATCTGCTGATCAACAACGCTGGCTACGGTGCCATGGGTCCGATCATGGATGCCGATCACGACACCCTGCTCAAGCAATTTGATACCAACGTATTTGCGCCGCTACAAATGGTCCGTGACAACGCTGAATTGCTACGCAGCAGCAAAGGGCTGATCGTTAATATAGGTAGCGTGTCCGGGGTTACCACCACGCCCTTCTCAGGTGTCTACTGCGCTTCCAAAGCTGCTTTGCACGCCATCTCTGACGCGCTACGCATGGAGTTGCATCCGTTCGGTGTTCAGGTGCTGACCGTGCTGCCAGGCGCAATTGCTTCAGACTTCGGGAATAACGCCAGCGCCGCCATCACCATGGCAGAAACATCCTGGTTCAAACCCTGGGAAAAAGCCGTGCAGGCGCGCGCCAAAGCCTCGCAGAACGCCAAGTCCACCAGCGCTGCAGACTTCGCCAAGGAATTACTCGGTTACGTAAAAAACCCGGTGCGCCCAGAACAGGCATTGATCGGTCATAGCGCTCGTAGCATGGTGCGGCTGAAGCGCTGGCTGCCCCTATCGATCCTCGACAAACGCATGCGTAAGCGCTTCAAACTGGAGTGACCGACGGCGGGGCTATGTCTGGCGCGTAAGCGCGCCAGTCGTAAGCAGCTGGCAGCTTTACCTGATCAAAACCCGGCTTCGGGATAAATAATCCGTTCTGCCTGCCGGTCTGCCACCTCAGCCGGCGAGCGACCCTCGCCTTTGCTTTGCGCAAAAATGCTGTCCAGACGCTCACCGATCTGTTTGACCCGTGCGGCGATTTCGCCGTGCGCGACGCCGTTATGAGTCAACGCCACATGCAGCAATCCACCCGCGTTAATCACATAATCCGGGGCATAGAGAATGCCTCGAGCGTCCAGTTGGTCAGCCATATCGATATCAATCAATTGGTTATTGGCTGCGCCGGCCACAGCAGCGCAGCGCAACAGTCCAATGCTGCGCTGATTGATCGCGCCGCCCAATCCGCAAGGCGAGAAAATATCGCAGGGCGCCTCGTATACCGCGTCTAGCGCCAGCGGTTGTGCATCCAGTTCCTCTTCAGCAAGGCGTACCTTGCCATGATCCAGATCACTAACCATAAGTTCGGCGCCTTCGGCGTGCAGTAGCTGCGCTAGCGCATAGCCTACGTTGCCCAGACCTTGCACGGTAATACGCACACCGCTGAGGCTGTCCTGCCCCAATCGAGCCCGCACTGCAGCGCGCACGCCGGCCATGACACCCAATGCCGTATGCGGTGACGGATCACCCGCCTCAGTGGTGCTGGTCACATGGCCGGTTTGCTGGGCAATGCAGTCCATATCGGCGCTGCTTGTGCCGCTGTCCATGGCGGTGATATAGCCACCGCGCAAGGATTCGATACAGCGACCAAAAGCCTCGAACAGCGCCGCGCGATTGGCCACGTGTGGCGGTCGCAGAATGACGGCTTTGCCGCCGCCCTGATCCAGGCCAGCCAACGCGGCTTTGTAGCTCATGCCGCGGGCCAAACGCATGGCGTCGGCAACCGCATCATCAAGGCTATTGTAGGGAAGGTAACGGCAGCCACCCAGCGCCGGCCCAAGGTGCGTGTTATGGATAGCAACAATAGCTTCCAGCCCACTTGCCTGGTCTGAAAAGAAATGCAGCCCCTGCATACGCTCCGCCCGCATTGCTGTGAACATTTAGGCCTCTCCTGCTTTTGCTGGTTGTCTGAAACAACAATACACACTAATCCTATTCGTTACCCGTGACGCTTTGGCAAACTAGCAGCTCTTAAATCCGGAGAAGTGAAACATGCGCTGGCTAATGCCCTTTCTAACCGTATTACTGATGATCACCGTCAGCGTGCCCGACGCTGAAGCCCGTCGCATGGGCGGTGGCAAAAGCTTCGGCAGCACACCGAGCCATCAGAGCCAGCCAGCTCAGCGCCAGCAGGCTCCGCGTGATCAACAAGCCGCAGCAGGCAAGCAAACCGGCGCCGCAGCCGCTAGCTCGGGTGCCAGTCGCTGGCTCGGACCGCTGGCCGGTATCGCCGCTGGTGGGCTGCTGGCCTCGATGTTTTTTGGCGATGGCTTCGAAGGCTTCCAGCTATTCGACATTCTGATCCTCGGATTGATTGCTTTCGTGCTGTTCAAATTGTTCAGCCGCCGCCAGCAGCCACAGTTGCAACCGGCCGGTGGTGCACCCTTGCAACGCGAAGCATCGCCGCAGTACGAGGCAGCGACAGCCGCCAGCACTCAGTTTCGCACTGAACCCGCGCAACAGGATGCACCGGCCTGGTTTGATGCGGAGCTGTTTCTGCGCGCCGCCACAGAGCACTTTTACACCCTGCAGCGTCATTGGCGCGACGGCGACACTGCCGGCATGGCCGAATATCTCAACCCGCAGCTGCTGACACAACTAATACAGGCACGCGAGGAACAACCACCTACCGCCAACGGCTTTGTCGACGAACTCGACGTTCGCTTGGATGGGATTAGCCAGACCCAGGGGCGGACACTGGTGACGGTTAGCTTTACCGGCCTAGACCGCGACAGTGCTGAAGACCCCGGACATCGGTTTGACGAAAGCTGGGCGCTAGAACGCGCCGACGGGGAAGGTCAACCATGGATCATTACCGGGATCAGGCAGAACTGAGCGCGCCTCGGGCGCGCTAGAAGCTAGAAAAAGTGAGAAGCCCGTGCCGGAGATCGGTTCGGGCTTTTTTTGTTGATTGAAGCTTATCAGCGCCTGACAGGCCGCTTCTGCAACTTGCGCTGCAGTGTGCGCCGGTGCATACCCAGCGCACGCGCCGTCGCTGAGATATTGCCATCGTGCTCGGCCAATACCCGTTGAATGTGCTCCCATTGCAGCCGGTCAACCGACATCGGGTGATCAGGCACAAGCGTCTCCGGGTCAGCCTGATCAGACAACAGCGCAGTCAGCACGTCATCCGCGTCGGCGGGCTTGCACAGATAGTTGCAAGCCCCGCGCTTGATCGCTTCTACCGCAGTGGCAATGCTGGAATAGCCGGTAAGGATGACAATCTTCAGGTCGGGGTAGAGCTCCAGCAGGCGCGGCATCAGCACCAGCCCGGAGTCACCTTCCATCTTCAGATCAAGCACGGCAAAATCCGGCTGCCGCTCGCGGGCAATTTGCATCGCTTCTTCGGCGCCACCCGCTGTGTCTACCCGCAGACCACGTCGGCTCAGCGCCCGGGCAAGCACCCGAGTAAAGGTTGGATCATCATCCACCAACAGCAGCAACGGCTGCTCTTCCGGGGTCAACTCATCGCTCATGCCTGATCTCCTGTGCAATCGGCAATTTCACTTCGGTCAAGGTACCACCTTCATCCTGATTAAATAGCCTTACCGTGCCGCCTATTCGTTCAACCGCTGCCTGACTTAAAAACAAACCAAGGCCAAAGCCTTTTTTGCCCTTGGTGGTCAAAAAGGCGGTACCCAGTTGCTCGGCAATGTGTAACGGCACGCCGGGGCCCCGGTCGTGAATACTCAGCGTAATGCAGCGTTGATCCCATGCAAGGCTGATGCGAATCCCCTCAGGACAGGCATCGGCGGCATTATTCAACAGGTTCAACATCGCCTGCCCCAGCTCCGGACTGGCCTGAAGACTAGGTACTTCTCCTGCCGGCAGCGGCTGCCATTGCCATGACACCTCCGGGCGCATCAATTGCCAACGTGCCAACATTGCCCGCAGCCAGTCATCGGCAGGCTCCACTCTTTCTGGCTGACGGCGGTTATCTTCAGCGCTGCGCACCATGTGCTGCAGGCTCTCCTTGCAAAGCTTGACCTGCTCCTGCAGCAACGCCAGATCCTCTTGCAACGCGGGGTCTGCGTAGTCCTTTCTCAAATCCTTGAGTAATACGCTCATGGTCGACAGTGGCGTTGACAGTTCATGCGCCGCGCCCGCCGCGACACTGGCGATGCCCAGTAACTGAGCGTCGCGAATACTCTGCTCTCGGCGTTCCGCGAGTCTGCCGGCATGCTGACGTAACGCATCCGCCATACGCACAACGAACAGACTGATCAAACCGGCGCTCATCGCGAAGTTAAGCCACATACCGATCACGTGCAGGCTTACCAAGCCACCGCCGAGGGGAATATCGAAGGCCGCCAGCGGCACATACCACACCAACAATGCGCTGTACGAGGTAACCGCTACAACTGCCAGCACGGCGGTGAAGAACCACGGCAAAGTGGCAGCCGCAATGGTCAGGGGCACCAAGTAATAAGAGACAAAAGGGTTGGTCGGCCCGCCCGAGTAGTACAACAGCACGCTATGAATAAACATGTCGAACAACAGCTGCAAGGCATATTCGATACTGGTAACCGGCCAACCACGGCCAAGCCGCAGCAGCGTTAAAATACTGACCAGCGCAGACCCACCAAGCGCCAGCAGCAAAGGCCCCCAAGGTAAACTTAGCCAGCCGCTAAGGTACGCAGCCATCACCGACACACTCTGCGCCAGCAACACCAACAAACGAATGAGAATAAGGCGCCAGAGGTTCTGACGTGATGGCGACAAGGCCAGGGTATTTGGGCTCATGAATGATCGCTTGGACATACCAGACTCCAGTATAGGCGCGTGGGGCCGCCGCCTCGCGCGACACAGGGTCGCACAATGCAGCGATTCAGGGGAGAGTGGAACCAGTGCAACTCGATCATGTCTGATTCACTATTACCAAGGAGACCCACTTTATGCGTTCACTTCACCTTCCTTTATCCGGCCTCATGCTTGGCATGAGCCTGCTGGCCGCCGGCGTCCAGGCGGAGCCGATGCGCTACAACCAGGTTTCACTGCATGCGCAGGTTGAACAGTCGGTCAACCATGACACCATGCGCGTGACGCTATTTACCGAGGCGCAGGATAAAGATCCAGCCAGACTGGCCGAGCAGATTACCCGCACCTTGAACGACGGATTAAAAGCGGCGCGCGCGCAGGACAAGGTTGAAGTCAGCAGCGGCAACCGCAGCAGCCAGCCGGTCTACGACGAAAAGCGCGAGAACATCATTGGTTGGCGGGAGCGCGGCGAAATTATTATTGAGGGCAGCGACTTTGCCGCCATCTCAACGCTGACTGGCGAGCTGCTAGGCGATCTCAGCCTAGCAGACATGCAGTTCAGCTTGTCCGCCGAGAGCCGCAGCAGCACCGAAGACACCTTGGTTGCTGACGCGATCGAAGCTTTCAAGTCACGTGCCAACATTGTTACACGCAGCCTTGGCGGGGCCGGCTACAAAATCGTCAACCTGAACCTCAACACCCAGTTCATGCAGCCTATGCGCTACCGTGGGCAGCAAAAAATGGCGATGGCCGCTGACATGGAAATGAGCAGCCCAGAGGTAGAGGGTGGACAATCCGATGTCACCGTCAGTGCCGATGGCACCATCGAAGTTCAGGGCCTTTGATCTGAACTGCGTACTGAGCTGCGTACGCGCAGCTCAGTTTTGAAGCTGCCCTTTCAAGGCCGCATAAAAGCGTACTCTTGATCCTCGTCAAGATTATCCGCCTGAAATTTAAGCTCGCTGGCAATGTCATCCATGCTACGGGCACGACGATAAACCGCGATCACTTCCGTCATCATCGCCCGCGCAAACGCCTGTTCGTCGTAACCCTCAGCTAACGCCTGCTCAACACCCTGAGCCATCACCGCCTTTGCCACTTTGTATGCCGACATTCTCGCTCTCCTTAAAACTGCATTTCATCACGCAACCCACGCCAGTATGTTGATCTGTCTCAGGGTTTATCGTTGGAATCAAAGGGTTCCTGCAGGTAGCGGTCGCTGTTGAAGGTGTCTACCCAGTCAGGATAAAACACAATTAGTGCGGCCACCGCGGTGCCGTTGATAAAGCCCTCCGGAAACATCACCAATAACAGATATCCAAATAGCTCGAAAATACTATTCGGTGCCTGAATGCTGCCCGACCACTGCAACAGCCCTATACCCACGAGCACAGTAGCGGCAGCAGCCAAGCCTGCAGCAAAAAAACCGCTGATAAAAATATAAAGGAAAAGATTACGCGGCTGAAAGGACTCCAGCGTGCGGCTCAGCAGAAGTGTAATACTAACCGGCACCAGTATACGTAACAGACCATTGGCACCCAGGGCAGAAAGATCGTCCAGCCCCAAGAGGCAAAGCCCGAGCTGAGCCAGGCTGCCAGCCACAATCGCCAGTGGCCAATCGAGTATCAGCATCACCGCAGTCAGCCCAATAAAGTGCACGGTCAGGCCATTGTCGAATTCGCGGCGCACCAGCCAAAGCGCAAACAGCGCGAAAACGCTGCCAAAAAACAGGTGTTGACGCCGACTATCAGTGATCAGCTCGACCCAACGCACCCGCTTCAGCGCCCACAGCAGCGCGAGTGCATAAAGCAGCGCACAGAGCAGCAGTTGGCTAGACGTCAACAACGCAGCAGAGAGCATGAGCAACCTCTTGATCAAGAGCAGCAGATGATAGCAGCCGACCGCTGGAATCTCAGCCTCGCCCGGTTTTCGAGTGAAGTATGGGCACTGATGCAATAACCCCCGCCAAGGACTAGAATGATCACATAGTCAGTCAAGCCTCCGCGCAGCAATGCACTGCGCCACCGTATAAAAGGTCACGCCATGCCTAGCCGCCTGAATCCGCAAGACCAGCAACGGGTCGACGAGTACCTCGCCTCACCCATACACCAAGTGCAGCGACGCCCTTTTAAAGTATGGATCATGCTCGCACTGGTCGTAGGCTCGGTAGTGGTCCTTGGTCTGCTCGCGCGCGTGCTGGGCCAACTGGTAGTGACCTGAAGCGGCCCGAAGAGCCACCAAAGCTTGTATCGGCCTGACTGACGCCTGGCTTCCTACACTTCCGTGAGTAAACACGCATGTCAGACGCAGAAAACGTTAATCAGCCACCCCGCATCCTAGTCGTTGGCGGCGGTGCTGGTGGCCTGGAGCTGGCCACCACCTTGGGCCGTAAACTGGGCAAGAAAGGTAAAGCGAGGGTTACGTTGATCGATACCAACATGACCCACATCTGGAAGCCGTTACTTCATGAGGTCGCGGCCGGCTCACTAAACTCCACCGATGATGAGCTCAACTACGTCGCCCAAGCCAAATGGAACCATTTCAACTTCCAGCTTGGCGCCATGACAGCGCTGGATCGTGAGCAACGATGTATAACCTTGGCTCCCCTTCTGGATGAAAAAGGTAACGAGCTGGTTGCCAGCCGCACGCTGAATTATGACTATCTGGTGATTTCGGTCGGTAGCACCACCAACGACTTCAATACACCCGGTGCTGCCGAACACTGCCTGTTTCTGGATACCCGCGCGCAAGCCGAGCGCTTTCATCGCTCGCTACTCAATCAGTACATGAAGACTCAAGCCAACGATCTACAGATTCCCGGCCAGCAAATCAACGTCGCCATCATTGGTGCCGGCGCAACCGGGGTTGAGCTTTCTGCCGAGCTACACCACGCGGCGCAGATGCTGCGCGCGTACGGCTTTGACCGCATTAACCCCGAAGACCTGAACATCAACATCATTGAGGCCAGTGAGCGTCTGCTACCCGCCTTGCCGGAGCGCATCAGCGGACCGGTAACCCAGGTACTCAAGGACCTGGGTGTCAAACTGCATACCGGCTCGGCAGTGAAGGAAGTAAAAGAAGATCGCCTAGTGCTGGCGAACGGCGAAGAGATACCGGCCACACTCAAGGTCTGGGCTGCGGGGATTCGCGCGCCTGCCTTTCTGGCCAGTTTGGGCCTACCGACCAATCGCATCAATCAGCTGGAAGTTGAACGCACCTTGCTGGTGAAAGGCGAAGACCGGATTTACGCCTTTGGCGACTGTGCCGCCTGCCCGATGGGCGATGAGGGCCGCTTTGTACCACCGCGCGCTCAGGCCGCTCACCAGCAGGCTAGCCTATTGGCCAAGAACCTGCGCAAGCTACTGGATGGCAAACCGCAGGAAGAATACAGCTACCGCGATTACGGCTCGCTGATTTCGCTGTCGAGCTTCAGCGCGGTCGGCAATCTTATGGGCAACCTGACAGGCAATGTGATGCTGGAGGGCCGTCTGGCTCGTATGTTTTACGTCTCGCTCTACCGCCTGCACCAGATGGCGCTGTACGGCTTCCCACGCACCATGATGCTCATGCTAAGCGACACCTTCGGCCGATCTACCGAACCACGCCTAAAACTGCACTGAGGCACTGAGAGGCGCAGCGAGCTGCGCCCTCCCCCTAATTCCCTCGCACATCTACCCCGCAACCGTGAAAATCCATTTTGCTGAATAGCCAGGCACGATAAATCCGCGGCGAACAGCGCCGAGCAGACATAGCAAAGCCGAAAACAGATAATGCAGAGAAAAAGCTAATGGGGAAAAGCAGGTGCCGCTCGAAGGAGCGATAAACTAAAAGGACATTACTGGAGAGGGGGCTTACTGAAAGGTATGAGTGGTGGGTCGTGTAGGATTCGAACCTACGACCAATTGGTTAAAAGCCAACTGCTCTACCAACTGAGCTAACGACCCAATGCTCAAAAAAAAATGGTCGGGGTAGAGGGATTCGAACTCTCGACATCCTGCTCCCAAAGCAGGCGCGCTACCAGGCTGCGCTATACCCCGAACTTGCTTAGAAGTGGCTCCGCGACCAGGACTCGAACCTGGGACCCAATGATTAACAGTCATTTGCTCTACCAACTGAGCTATCGCGGAATTACCTTCAAAACATCTCAACCCGAGTAGTGGTTGGTGCCACATATCCCCTGCTGAGGCGCGCCATTTTACCGACCAGCGCAAACCTGTCAACCTTTTTTAAGTCTTTTATTTCAATACGCTATGCAAATAGCCGTGCAATCACCCATAAACACAAAACCCGCCAAGCGGCGGGTTTTGTCAACAACAAAAGAACCTGTTTCAGACCAGCTGAGGGCCCGCTGCAACAATACTATCTGCTACGTCGAACTTCTTGAAGTTCTCAACAAACAGCTTGGCCAGATCAGCTGCAGCCTTGTCATACGCCGCAGGATTAGCCCAAGTGTTACGTGGGTTCAACAGTTTGGTCTCAACGCCCGGTACAGCCTTAGGCACATCCAGGTTGATGCCGGCAAGATGCTCGGTATCAGTACCAATTAGCGCGCCAGACTGAATAGCGGAAATAATGCCGCGTGTGGTCGGAATGCTAAAACGCGTACCTTCGCCGTAGGAGCCGCCAGTCCAGCCGGTATTAACCAGGTAAACCTTGCTACCGAACGCGTTGATGCGTTTGATCAGCAGCTCTGCGTACTCACCAGCAGGACGCGGGAAGAAAGGTGCGCCAAAGCAGGTAGAGAAGGTGGATTTGATGCCGTCGCCGGAACCCATTTCGGTCGAGCCTACCAGTGCGGTGTAACCCGACAGGAAGTGATATGCAGCCTGCTCGTTATTCAGGATAGATACTGGCGGCAATACACCCGTGAGATCGCAAGTCAGGAAGATGATTGCATTCGGCTCACCAGCACGATTGATTTCAACGCGCTTCTCGACATGCTCCAGAGGATAAGCCGCACGGGTGTTCTGCGTGAGGCTAACGTCGTTGTAATCCGCAGTACGAGTGACTGGATCAATCACTACGTTCTCAACGATGGAGCCAAACTTGATAGCATTCCAGATGACCGGCTCGTTCTTCTGCGACAGGTCGATACACTTCGCGTAGCAGCCACCTTCGATGTTGAATACGCTGCCTTCCGCCCAGCCGTGCTCATCATCACCAATCAGATTGCGCGACTCATCGGCAGACAGAGTGGTCTTGCCGGTGCCAGAAAGACCGAAAAACAGCGTAGTGTCGCCGTCGTCACCGACGTTGGCGGCGCAATGCATCGGCAAAACGTCCTTGGCAGGCAACAGGAAGTTCTGCACCGAGAACATCGCTTTCTTCATTTCACCAGCGTACTGCATGCCTGCGATCAGAACCTTGCGCTGTGCAAAGTTGAGAATCACGCAGCCATCGCTGTTGGTGCCGTCACGCTCAGGCTCGCACTCGAAGTGCGGCGCGTTGAGAATCTGCCAGTGGCCTTTCTCAGACGGATTGAAGTTCTCGGGATTGATAAACAGGGTACGACCAAAAACGTTATGCCAAGCGGTCTCGGTTTCCATGACGACCGGCAGGTAATGCTCAGGATCAGCACCCACGTGTACGTGCGACACAAAACTTTCACTGGCGCCAAGGTAAGCTGCAACACGGTTCCACAAGGCATCAAACTTGTCAGCCGGGAACTTGCGGTTGATCGGCCCCCAAGCTACGGCGTCTTGGGTGGAAGGCTCTTCAACGATGAAACGATCCATCGGAGAGCGACCGGTGCGTTCGCCAGTCTTGACTACCAGTGCGCCGTTGTCAGCCAGTTGGCCTTCCTTACGCTGAATAGCCAACTCAATCAGTTGAGCAATGCTCAGATCGGTGTACACAGTATTGGTAGCTTGCGTCATCAAACATAGTCCTCTTCGACTTAGACCGAATATTCCATAAAGACCGACGATCCGGCCTCAGCACGTGGGGGTGTAAGGTTTATCTATCATCCATTGATACAGCGCTGGCTCAGCGCGCAGGCGCGCCATTATGCCAAAAAAAAAGCGGCTGCGCTAAATCTGATCGCCCGGCGGTCAGTGCAACTGCCGCGCATGCTCATCAGCGGCGGCAAACAGCGACTCGATAGCGTCTGCATCAAAAGGGTAACGGGCATTACAGAACTGGCAGTCAATTTCTATACAACCGCCCTGTTCTTGTAGCAGTGCGAGCACATCATCTTTGCCTAGGCTGACCAGCGCGTTGCCGGAACGGTCAGCAGAACAACTGCATTCAAAGCGCACTGGCTGTGCGTCAAACAGCCGCAGCTCTTCTTGATGAAACAGACGATGCAGCACGGTTTCGTTGTCTAGCCCAATTAGCTCTTCTGCCTTCAAGGTATCCGCCAACACATTCAAGTGTTGCCAGGTATCCGCACGCTGCTCCGGGTCAGGCTGACGATCAGCAGGGAGCGCTTGCAGCAGAAAGCCACGCGCCGTGCGCCCGTCTGCCTGTAGACGAAAACGCGTGGCCAGTTGCTCTGAGTTGGCAAAATAGCCATCCAGTGCCGCCGCCAAAGAACCCCCCTCAAGGGACACAACGCCCTGATACCGCTGGCCGTTGTCCGGGTCTATGGTGATCGCCAACACGCCGCCGGGCATCAACTCATCGAGACTTCCGCCCTCCAGGTCATCGGCATAACGGGCAATGCCGCGCACAGCCTGATCGCTGGAACATTCGACCATCAAAGTGGAAAGCGGCCCCTCTGATTTGGCCTGCAGGATCAATAAACCATCAAATTTGATAGTGGTCGACAGCAGTACAGCTGCGGCCAACATTTCACCCAGCAGCGCTTTGACCGGTTCAGGATAAGTGTGTTTGGCAAGGATCTCGCGATAACTCTGATCTGCCGATACCATTTCGCCGCGCACGTCGGCATTCTCGAACAGAAAGCGCTGGGTAATGTCTTGCGACGCCATGCTGGATTCCTCGCAAAAGGCGGAATTATAACTAATCAGTCGCCCTCAGGTGCATTACGTTCATCGCGGAACCGATGAATTTGCCGCCGCTGCTTTTTGGTAGGCCGATGTTCGCTGATCAAACCACTGGCACCCAGTGCCTTACGCTGGGCTGCCGCAGCTTCGCGACGACTGAGGCTTTCGGCTGTCTCCGCGTAAAGTGCTTGCGCCTCCGGTGCACCACGACGCTGTTCGCTGAGCACCAAAACATCAACATCACGCACGTCAAACCCCTGGCGAACCTGCAGACGATCGCCGACCCGGATCTCTTTGCTCGGCTTGCAACGCTCACCCTGACACTGCACCTTACCGCCTTCGATTGCTGCTTTGGCTAGCGCTCGTGTCTTGAAGAAGCGCGCGGCCCACAGCCATTTATCTAAGCGCAACTTGCCATCTTGCTGCATAAGGTCTGTACTCCCCTTTCGGCCTGCAGTTTAACAGGCTTGTCGAAAGCCGTGCGTTACCGCATGATGCGCGCCATTGGCCCAGGGTCTGGAGAATTTGCCGTGAAAACCTTTGACCATTTGACCGTAATTGGCCTGCGTGAATGGGTTGGTTTACCTGCTTTTGGTATCGATCAGATTGTTGCCAAAATCGATAGCGGTGCCAAAACCTCTTCCCTGCACGCCAGCAACATCGAAACCTTTGAGCGTGATGGTGAAACCTGGGTACGCTTCGATGCCCATATTGGCACTCGCAACAAGCAACGGACCCAGCAATGTGAAGCGCAACTGATTGAGCTCAAGCGAGTCAAAAGCTCGAATGGGCACCTGCAGGAACGCCACACCATACGTACGCAGATGGTTCTCGGCGATAAGTGCTGGCCGGTCGAGTTCACCCTAACCTGTCGTAAATCCATGCGCTACCGCATGTTGATGGGTTGTACCGCTATGCTTGATGGCAATTTAGTCATCAATCCTGGCGTACGTTACGTGCAGGAAAAGCCACAAACCAAAGAATTTGCCTGAATCATTACCGGCACCCCAACACCGCACCAAAGCTTTAAAGGAAACACCATGAAAATCGCGGTCCTGTCACGCAACGCCAATCTTTACTCAACTCGTCGCTTAGTAGAGGCGGCAACTGAGCGCGGTCATGAAATTCGGGTGATCGATACCCTGCGTGCCTATATGAACATCGCCAGTCACAAACCGTCGATTCATTATAAAGGCGAGGAACTGGAAGGCTTTGACGCGATCATTCCGCGCATCGGTGCGTCCATCACTTTTTATGGTTCCGCGGTGTTGCGCCAGTTTGAAATGATGGGCGTTTACCCATTGAATGAGTCGGTTGCTATCAGCCGCTCGCGCGACAAACTGCGTTCATTGCAGTTGCTCTCGCGCAGAGGCGTGGGGCTGCCGGTAACCGGCTTTGCCCACTCCCCTGACGACATTCCCGATCTGATCAATATGGTCGGCGGCGCACCTCTGGTGATCAAGCTGCTGGAAGGCACTCAGGGCATTGGCGTCGTCATGTGTGAGACCACAAAGGCGGCGGAGTCGGTACTCGAAGCCTTTATGGGACTCAAAGCCAACATTATGGTGCAGGAATATATCAAGGAAGCCGGCGGTGCCGATATTCGTTGCCTGGTAGTTGGCGATAAGGTGATCGCGGCGATGAAACGTCAGGCCAAGCCGGGCGAGTTTCGCTCCAACCTGCATCGTGGCGGCAGCGCCAGCCTGATCAAAATCACCCCCGAAGAACGCATGACCGCCGTGCGCGCCGCCAAGGTGATGGGGCTAAACGTGGCCGGTGTAGACATCCTGCGATCCAACCACGGCCCAGTCGTGATGGAGGTCAACTCCTCCCCCGGCCTGGAAGGTATCGAGTCCACCACCGGGAAAGATGTCGCTGGCTTGATTATTCAGCACATCGAGAAGAACTGGCGCCCCAACAAAACCAGCACCAAAGGCACCGGTTAACGCTGGCGCCAGCCTGAGGCTGGTAGCTTTCCGTAAGGATAGAAGGCTAGTCTGATAAATAACACTTCAAACCCCGTATCACGCTTCCAGCTTAGCCGGCCTTAAAGGCCGGTAGTCAGCTCCGCATACTCTTCCACCGCAACAAACTCTTCGGTATCGCGCGCCGCGCCGCGGCTGTCAGGCTCGCGCACAGCCAACAAATGACCAATACCGTAGTCTCGTGCGGAGCGCAGCACATTTAAGCTGTCATCGATAAACAGCGCACGCGCCGGATCAAAGGGAAGATCAGCCTGTAATGCCTGCCAAAAGCTCTGTGTCTCTTTCGGATAGCCGTAATCGTGTGAGCTGATCAAGCGCTGAAAGTAGCTACGCAGCTCAATACGTTCCATTTTCAGAGACAACGAGTCGCGATGCGCATTGGTGATAAGCACCACCTGCTTACCACTGCGCTGCAACGACTGCAGAAATAGTTCTGCACCCGGGCGCAGGCTGATCAGGTGGGCTATTTCACGCTTTAATTCGATAATTGGCATACCCAGCTCACGGGTCCAATAATCCAGACAGTACCAGTCAAGCTGACCCTGAATAGTGCGCATCAGCGGATAGACCTCGGCCTTGGCCCACTCCAGCGACTGGCCATGATGGCGTGCGTAGCTGGCGGGCATGTGCTCAAGCCAGAAGTGATTATCAAAATGTAGGTCCAGCAATGTGCCGTCCATATCCAGCAGGACGGTGTCAATCTCGTTCCAATTCAGCATATCCAATCGATCGGCAGTTGGGCTTGGGCTCTAGGTGCGGCTATGATACCCAAGCACCAGACCAATCACCACGGAGTCCGCATGCCGCAAAAGCCAGAAACCCTCGAAGCCCGCATTGTTGCCAAGAGCCGACTATTCACCGTTGAACAAGTGCAACTGCGCTTCAGCAATGGCGTGGAGCGTACCTACGAGCGCCTGGTCAACAAAGGTCAGGGCTACGGCGCGGTAATGATAGTTGCCATGCGAGATGAACGCACCGCCGTGCTGATTGAGGAGTACTGCGGCGGCATGGACAGCTATCAATTGTCTTTACCCAAAGGCCTGGTCGAGCCCGGAGAAGACGTATTGGAAGCGGCAAACCGCGAACTCATGGAGGAGGCTGGCTTTGGCGCCGAGCAGCTTGAGCTGCTGACCAAACTGTCGCTGTCACCAGGCTACATGAGTCAGGAAATCAGCGTGGTATTGGCCAGAGGTCTGTATGAAAAGCGTCTGCCGGGCGATGAGCCTGAGCCCATTCGGGTCGACAGCATCGACCTGTACCAATTGAGCGAACTAAACCAGCGCGAAAATTTCACTGAAGGACGCGCGCTGGCCGCGCTCTATCTGGTACGCGATCTGCTGGAACAACGCGGCGAACTGAGCCGCTAAGCGTGTAACAAACCGGCTCGCAGTCGGTCCAAGTAACATACCCGGCAGAATCACTCTGTCGCTCTTTTTCCGCAACGGGAGCCGCTAATGTTCTTGCAACGCACCTCTGAATATAAAACGCGTATACCGACTAATGAAGAAGCGCTACCCGGTCGCGACGAGCCCATCTCAACAAGCAGCACGCATAGCGTACTTGGTACGCCGATCAAACCACCCTTCCCGGATGGCATGCAGCAGCTAATTGTTGGCTTGGGCTGTTTCTGGGGCGCTGAACGTTGCTTCTGGCAGGTTCCGGGCGTTTACACCACAGCTGTTGGTTACATTGGCGGCCCGACGCCCAATCCAACCTACGACGAAGTCTGCTCGGGGCGCACCGGACATAACGAAGTCGTACTGGTGGTGTTCGACCCGGAACAAGTCAGCCTCGAGCAACTACTCAAGGTATTCTGGGAGTCGCATGACCCAACACAAGGCATGCAGCAGGGCAACGATACTGGCACCCAATACCGCTCCGGCATTTACGTAACCGACATGGCTCAACGCGCCAAAGCAGAAGTTAGCAAGATCCACTTCGCCAATGCATTGGAAGACGCAGGTAAGGGCAGCATCACCACCGAAATCCTTATAGCGCCTGAATTTTATTACGCTGAGGCCTATCACCAGCAGTATCTGGACAAGAACCCCGGCGGCTATTGCGGTCTTGGCGGCACCGGCGTCTGCATGCCCGGCTAAGCAGCGCCGTATACCGGCCATGCAGTGTCCTTGTCATGGCCGGTTTTGCTAGATCACCTGACCGAACCCTGCGCCATCGGATTTTCTGACGCGTTATTGGCATTTCCGTTTACCAGCATACTCGCCGCAAATAGGCGTTCCGAGCGGTAAAACACCCGCTTTTTCCAAGCAAAATTCACAAATGCCTGCACTCAGGTATATCTCAGCGTGGCCTGCTTATAGAATGGTTGAATGTCCAGCACCCGATTAAACATCCATCACTACGCCAGCTCCGCCACCAGCCATGCGCATGCGGCGCACAGCCAGCTAGTGTTTGGGTTGTACGGCAGCCTTGAACTGGAATTTGAAGGGCGAGGTGCCTCGGTGGACAGCACGGCGCTGGCAATTATCGCGCCCGGCGACGAACACACGTATTTCAGCCGCGATGGCGGACACTGCCTGGTCCTGGATATTTCGCCACAACAACAACTCGATGGCTTGAATCTCAATCTTGCCGCGCAACAACGCCTGCTGGAAAAAACCACCCTGCATACGCTGACGCCCCAGCAAGGCAGCCTGGTGCGCAGCCTTGCTGGCGTCATCAAAGAGCAACCTGGGCTGGCCGCTGCAGGCGCAAGCCTACTACTGGCCAGCTTGCTGCAACAGCCAGCGCAGTCCGGTCGACTGCCAATGGCTACGATCGACGCTTACATTGATTCTCACCTGGCTTATCCGATAGAAGTAGGCGATCTGGCCCAATTAGCGCGCATTTCACACTCCCGTTTACGCCACTGGTTTGCTCTCGAGTTAGGCTGCAGCCCTACCGACTACGTGCGACAACGCCGACTGAGTTCTGCCCGCCAGCAGCTTGAGCGCGGCCGGGATTCGATTGCACTGATTGCCGAGCGCTGCGGCTACGGCAGTCAAAGCGCCTTTGCACAGGCGTTCAAACAGTGCTGGGGATTATCGCCGAGTAGCGCACGCCAGCGGGTCGCACAAGCGACGCAGAACAATATGCGCGCGCGCGCCAACAGTTTGCAGGGCCGCTGAGCGCTAAACTGGAGCTTCCTCCCATTAGCACTCAGAGCCCCCTATGACCGAGCTAACCCATCAGCGTGCGCTCATCTACATGCACATTGCCGCCCTACTGTTCGGCTTGACGGGGATCTTTGGGAAACTGGCCAGCGCAGCACCCGACGTCATTGTGCTGGGCCGCGCATTATTCGCTGTACTGGCATTGCTGCTGTTTGCGCGCTTTTATCGACGCTCCATGCTGCATGGCCTCAATCGTAGGCGATTGATACAACTGGCCATCAGCGGCGTACTACTGGGCGCGCATTGGTTGACTTTTTTCCACGCCATCGACTTGTCTGGGGTTGGCATAGCCACTTTAGGGTTCGCCAGCTTTCCCGCCTTCGTGGTGTTGTTGGAATGGTTACTGTGGCGAGAAGTCCCCAGCCGCATGGACCTGCTGAAAGTAGGACTAGTCTGTGTCGGCTTAATACTTGTCCCGCCCAGTTTTGACCTGCAGCAGAGCGGCGCCGAAGGGCTGCTCTGGGCATTGGTATCTGGCTTGTGCTTTGCTGCAGTATCGGTGGGTAACCGGCTGACCAGCGGCAAACTGCATCCGGTACAAATCGCCTGTTGGCAGAATGTGGTGATTGTCGTGTGCTTGCTACCGATCAGCAGCAAGGCGTTGTTGCAAATACCGCCGCTGGACTGGCTTTGGATCGGCCTGTTGGGGACGCTTTGTACCGGCGTCGCTCACGGTCTATTCGTCACCAGCCTGACAGTCCTCAAGGCGCGGGTAGCATCGCTGTTTTTCGCCCTTGAACCCGTGTACGGCATTCTGTTTGCTTGGTACTTGTTTGGCGAAGAACCCAGCTTGCGTATGTTGCTGGGCGGCGCGCTGATCGTGAGCGCCTTGCTGCTAGTGCAGCGGGCACCCAGACCAGCATAACGGCACACGATTTAGGCCTGTTGCATCACAAGCCGCGTCACTGCGTAAAAAACCAGTGACGCGGCTGCAAAGAAATATCAACAGCCTAACCGGGAGTCTCGATCAACTTTACCCAGTGGGTGAAGACGTTCAAGCGGGCAGCAGCAAGTTTCAAGCAAACTAGCAGTGGTACTGCTATCAGCACCCCCACCACACCCCAGACCCAGCCCCAAGCAATCAACCACAACATCAGTATCAGCGGGTTAAGTCGCATATTGCGGCCTAGCACCATTGGCGTGATGAACTGAGCTTCAATCATATTGATACTGAAGTAGATCAGTACAGGCATCAGCGCTAACAACACCGGCCCGTATTGCACCACCCCGGCGAGGCAGAGCACAGCCATGCCAATGATGGGCCCGACATAGGGCGCAAAGTTGAGTAGCCCAACCATTACACCCCAGAGCAGCGCGTCTTCGACGCCCATCGCCCAGAGCGCAAATCCCGTCACCACACCCAGCACTGCATTGATTGCGCTGACGGTCAGAATGTAACGCGACAGCTCGTGCTGCACGTCCGCCAACAACTCATTTGCTGCCTGCTTGTCACGCACCTGAGGAAACACCGTAATGAAGTTGGTATATAACAAAGGACCAAATACCAACATAAACATCACCAGGATCACGAAGGTGAGAAATTGGGCCAAAACCACAGGGGTAGCGCCCAATAACTGAACCATCAGCTCCACACTGCCCTGCATCACACGATCCGATACCGCGCTGTCGGGTACGTTGACTGGAGGTGGGGCAGGCACCTTTTCGGGCTTCTCTTCCTCTTCATCATCGCGGAACCAGCCAAACAGACGGAAACCTTCCTTCTCTTGAATTTCTAAGGCTCTCTGCGCAGGGGCAGGAGCCTGAACTTTAGAAGGAGAGAGCTTTTCGCTGAACTCATCCAATTCATCGGTCAGCTGAGCAGACAGTTCAGGAATACGCTTAGCCCATTTTTGCGCAGGCTCCGCGAGCTGCATACCCAACAGCGTAAAAGGCACGCCAATTAGCGCCAGCAGCATTAGCGCCGACAATACGCGAGGTATATGAAAACGTTTAAATAGGCCTACCAAAGGGCTTAGCAGTAATGCAAAAAGCGCCGCAACTACCACGGGTAGCAACAGCGATTTGGCAAAATACAGGGTATAAAGAATCGCAAGCGCCAATAACCAATACAAAGCCATCTGTACCGGTGGTACCTGTTTGCGTGGCCCTGTGATTTCTTCTATTTCATTACTAGGAGCTTCCTGCTCCAGGTCACTCATCCCTGCTCTCCGAAACTTCGCCCGAGATTAAATGCGTTTTGCACCATCGGGAACAAACGCAACCCCGCCATCCCGAGAGTGTAAGTACGCCCGATACCCATGCGGCCAACCAAACCACCGGCCAAGGCTCCAGCTCCAACCAACCAAGCTGGATTCACCTGCCCCAAAGAAAGCTGAGTGTGCTGAGTCACCGCACTCATGACTTCAGCACGCAGTGACAACTTGCGATCCTGAACGTCAATCTTTTCAATCAGTTGTTGGCGTTTCACCTTTTGCTCCTTGCATTATGCGTTTGGCGTGAGCCTTGGTACGTCGAAAACCCAACTGACGCTTAAAGCGCATGGCTTGGCCGACCAAATAACCCAGTACCAACAGCTGCAGTAGCGCAAAAGTGGCCAATCCAACAGTGACAGAACCGCTGTAATCGTACGCCAGCCAACTCACCAATACGCTCAGCGAGACCCAGCTGAGAAACAACATCGGCACAATTGCCAGCCCAACCACTGCCAGACGCCGGGCATCGCCCAGCGTCAGCTGCAACTCCAGCCTGAACAGGTTAGCAAGCTCCGCACCAGCCACCAGTGTCTGGCGGAACCAAGCACTCAACTGCTCAATCAGTTCCGTCGGCAGAACGCCTTCAATACCTGCGTTCTCACCGGCGGCACCGGCTTGCTCTTGCTGTTCAGGTTGTTCTGGCTGCTCGCGGTGCTTCTCAGCGGCAGACCCTTCGCTCATTTGCGCGAGAATATTTGAGAAACAAGAAAGCCGGCAGCGAAGGCGATGCCCATAGTAGCCAGCGGCTTCTCGCGCATGTAGGAGCTGGCTTGAGCACCGAGCATCTCAGCCTTTTCACGGCCCTTAAGCATTTGCTCTGCGGCATCGTGTTTCAGATCAACACCAGCTGCTTCCGCCGCCAGCTTGAAATGTCCCTTGGCTTCCATCAGCTTTTCATAGGCATCGGATACGGCTGCCTTGCTAGCTGCCAATTCCTTATCCTTGCTGTTTGTAGACGCTGTAGTTGCTGTGTTTGCAGTCGCCATTGTCGTTCTCCTTGATCATCCAAACCAGAATTGGGTAGCCCAATAGAGCTATCCGTTAATACTCGTTCCCAGCCTAATACAGGCTTGGCTTCCACGCCATTCGAGCAAAGCTGTCAGCCATGCATCTCATTTATCGCTCGCCATTCTCAGGGGCGAACTTCGCGCGAGAGCCTTTACCTGCTGTCTATTAAAAATCAACCTAAGGGTGGAATACATGCAGCGGCGTCACGCTGTGCCAAGCTGTTGGCAGCCTACGTCAGTACGCCACTAAATATACGACCGAATAGCAGCGGGCGAGTTCAGCGTAATTTCTCACTCGTGCAATTTGGCACACTCCATAACCTCAGGAATCAAGCATGAAAACTGCCACCGAGTTCGACATCATCGTATACGGCGCCACTGGCTACACTGGGCGCTTGGTCGCCGAATACCTAAGCCAAGAATACGCCAACGACGGCAAGTTGCGCTGGGCCATGGCCGGCCGCAGCCAAGCCAAACTGGAAGCCGTGCGTGATGAAATTGGCGCGCCCGCTGACACCCCATTGGTGGTGGCCGATACAGAAGACACCGCCAGCTTGAAAGCGATGGCCGAGCGCACCAAGGTTATCCTGACTACCGTTGGACCATACCAGCTGTACGGCTCTGAACTGGTAGGTGTATGTGCCGCTACGGGTACCGACTACGTTGATCTCTGCGGCGAGCCCGCATGGATGCGCCAGATGATTGATGCCCACGGCGAGGCGGCAAAACAAAGCGGTGCGCGTATCGTGTTCTCTTGCGGCTTTGACTCAATCCCCTTCGATCTTGGTGTGTACTTTCTGCAGCAAGCCGCACGCAAACAGCTGGGTAAATCGCTACCGCGTGTTAAAGGCCGTGTACGCAAGATGAAAGGGACTTTCTCCGGCGGCACCGCAGCCAGCCTGAAAGCCACTCTGATTGCCGCCAAGCAGAACCCTGAAATTTATCAGCTGCTCGGCAACCACTTCGCCCTGACGCCCGGATTCACCGGCCCTGCGCAGCCACCGGCAGCCAAGCCTGAATTTGACGAGTCGCTCGGTAGCTGGGCTGCGCCTTTCATCATGGCTGCAATCAACACCCGCAACGTACATCGCTCCAACGCGCTGCTGGGTCACGCCTATGGCGAAGACTTTGTATACGACGAAATGCTGCTGACCGGTCCCGGCGAGCAGGGTGAACAGATTGCCAATGCGGTTGCGGGAGACAAGTCGCTGTCCGGCGATTCAGCGCCAAAGCCGGGCGAAGGCCCAACCAAGGAAGAACGCGAAAACGGCTTCTACGATGTGTTGTTCATTGGTGAGGACGGCGAAGGCAAATCCTTGATGGCCAGCGTTTCCGGCAAGCGCGATCCGGGTTACGGCTCCACCTCCCGGATGATTGCTGAAAGCGCCATCTGTCTGGTGCGCGATGCGACCGACACCGCTGGCGGAATCTGGACCACCGCACCCGCCATGGGAGAGAAGCTGATCAAGCGCCTGCAGGAACACGCCGGCCTGACGTTCAAGCTGGAGTCCTGATTCATTAAAGGTGCGGGCACCATCAAGGTGCCCGTACTCACAACTTCAGGGCTCGCCCGCCAACCAATCCAGCCGATAACTCCCCTCCCCCGACTGCGCCAGCGTGCGCGCCAGCCAGGGCAGAACCTGCTCTAATTCTTCCCAGATTGGCCAAGGCGGATTGACCAGAATCAGCCCTGACCCATTTAACCCCATCTGGTTATCAACCGGCCGAATATTCAACTCTATTCTCAGCGCCTTGGGCAAACCGGCATCGGCAATCTGCTGATAGAAATCGCGCAGCAGGCGCTGATCCTTGATCGGATACCAAATAGCGACCACCGTTTGCCGCATACGCTGAATAGCGATCTGCACTGTTTCAACGCAGCGTCGCAATTCATCTGCCTGTTCATACGGAGGATCAAGTAACCAGAGCGCACGCTTCTCCGCAACCGGCAGAAAAGCCTTAGGCAGCTGATAACCGTCACGCTCATGCACCGCTACCTGCTCTTGGTCGGCGAAGTGCTGCTTAAGCGTGTCTGCGTCTGCCGGGTGTAGCTCACTGAGAATCATCCGGTCTTGCGGGCGCAATAAGTCGTCGACAAACTGCGGCGAGCCCGGATAGTAACGTAGCTCGTCCGACACATTGTGCGCCGCCACCGCAGCGCGAAAATCGTTCAGCCATAGAGGCAGATCATCGCGCTCCCAGAGTCGGCCAATACCATCCTGATACTCGCCAGTCTTACCGGCGGTCTCACCGTGCAGATCGTAAAACGCTGTACCTGCATGACTGTCGAGATAGCACAGTGGCGTGTCTTTGCGTTGCATAAGCTCAAGCAGTCGGCGCAGGAGCGCGTGCTTGAGGACATCGGCGTGGTTGCCGGCGTGGTAGCTGTGACGGTAATTCATTTGTGGCTCGTGCATTGGCTGTGCGTGTGGCGAGCATTCTAGCAGGCTGCCGGTGACTTGGGCGGATGGCAGAAAACCAGAAAGCATTGCAATGATATGCACTCACATTCAGAGCCTAACGCTCATTACTAATCAGGGAAATATTGGTGCGAAATCATATCCGGAGCGACGCAGCAATTCCTTTCGGTGGAAACGCTGTACACCACGTACCATGGGTGGCTGGCTGCAGCAGCGGCTCAGGCGTCTTTTGGGCATCTACAAACCCCTGTAAAATGAATCTGTCCCCTTTTTCTCTGGGCATGGACGTACTGCGCTGCAAAACACCCGACATGGTTACGAAAGAAATTCTGATGTATCTCATTGCTTACAACGCGATCAGGCTGCTGATGAACAATGCGGGCAAGTCAGCCAATGTGGCTAGGCGTCAAATCAGTTTCAAAGCGAGCGTTCAAGCTCTGAGGCAGTGGGAGCCAGCTCTGAGCCGGCAGGATGTAAACAGCAAAGAAAGGCGTCGCTTAATGGCTGCGCTGTATGAGGCGATTATCGGGAATCTCCTGATAGAACGACCTGGACGACAAGAGCCCCGGTATGTAAAACGAAGGCCAAAGCCATATGGCTTATTGACGACGCATAGGCATGAAATGATCGAGGTACCCCATCGCAATCGCTATCGTGCAAAAGCAGCTTAACTTAGTGCCATTCTCATCTGATCCCATTTTCCCTTGAGCACGGCATCACGGCTTACTCTTTACCTTGGCGGTCACGGCTGGCGCCCTCTCTGCGTTGGACGTGTAACGAGACGGACGACTACCAAGAGTCATAAGGGATGCCATGCGTTTTGATATATCTGTTCATTGGCTCGGGGTCGTAGTCTTTGAGGGTTTGGCTGGAGTTTTCCGTTAATTCTTTCCTGGCAATCGGTAACCCTTGTTTCATCGCAATCTCAATTGCAGGCAAACAAATGCCGCTAACCCAGGCTTTTACTTTCCCACCGGGCGCAAGCGCCACCGTAATGATATTTCTTTTACTCGACACAGGTTTTTCGTTGCGCATACATGACGTTTCAACTTCACGTGTCAGGTGTCTGAATGTGCTAAAGCCAAAAACAGTGACAGTTCGATATGCTTTGTTTTCGGGCAATGAAATCCACTCTACTGTCAGTTTTGTTAGTGGCTCGGGGAACCCAATGTACTTTGGAAAGCTGGGTGCTTTCTGCAAGGAAGCGGGAGGCGTCCAGCCATTTGCGAGCTGGCCGGGCGTACGAGTTTCTATCAGGGTAGATCCAGAATCTCTTGCCGTTGTGCTGCCGTACACTCTTTCTACCAGAAGTATATGGGCGTCCATGTAGTTTGGTGTTTTAAGGTCGAGGTAGGCTACATCCTCAGGCCAGCTGGCTGCTCTGCCGAGCGGGTCGAAACAGTTGACCATGGTGCTGCACGCTATGGCTTCGCAGCCACTGAGCAATCCCAGGCTTGCCAGGGCAAAGAGCTTGGCCAGGCGTACCGGTACCGCGCAGGGTGTGCTGAGCGTTTCGTTGACGGTGAAGGCAAGCACCTGGAAACCGTGCTGCGTGCCCTCGATGTGCAGATTGAAACGGGATTCGCTGGCCGGGTTGAACATGCCTGATTCCTTGTCCTGTGGTCGTCCCTGTTAGCGTCGTGTATTAGGGAAGGTCTGAAATACCGGCCATATGGGCGGCGATTATGACCTCGGCTCACAAAAAAAACATTTCAGGAACGATTTCATCGCCCTCAGTCGCGTTTTCAGCGCGTTGCAGCCCCTTTTCGGCCATCC